>Ga0310823_100005_pt1 | contig 865485 bp, 768 predicted proteins | sample P4_ome_3_FD_201316 | JGI IMG/M metagenome (GOLD analysis project Ga0310823, IMG submission 201316) | Sorghum-adapted microbial communities from Joint BioEnergy Institute, Emeryville, California, United States - P4_Day56_Rep3 | ecosystem: Engineered > Bioreactor > SSF (Solid state fermentation)...
TCCTGAGCCAGGATCAAACTCTCCAACAAAATCCTGACAAACAAAAAACCCAAAGAAACCCAAAACAGGGCCCAAACAACTGGCTCAAAAGCTCACAAACACACTGTTGAGTTCTCAAACAACACGCGCTGGGCCAGCCCTGCCGGGCTGTACAAGCTTCAGGTTTGGCTCCCCGTCTGGGCCGAGAGCCTTGCCTCGGCCGGCTCGCCGTCCCTTCCGGGCCAGCTTCCTGCCGACAGGAAAGAACTTTACACCAGCCTCCACGGCCGTTTTCAGGGGGGTCCCAAAAGATCGTTTCCGCTGGTCAGCGGCCGTTTCGCCGCCGTGGAGCCGGTCACCGCGACGATCGTCGGCTGCACCGCGCCTCCCGCCTGTCCCGACACCTGCCTGCCGACGACGCACTCACGCCAGCGCTCGAAGCGAACCGCGCGTCGGACCGGGCACGGACACCGGCAGGTCGCATCCGGCCGAGCACGTCGGCATCGGCCGGAGCACGAGCTCCAAGTGGAACCCGCTCACCGAGCGTGCAGCGCAAGGACCGCCGCGGGTGGCACGGTCGGCCACCTTGGGGTGGTGTCACCGAGCATGCAACGCAGGGACCGCCGAACTGCGGCTGCCCGGTGGAGCAGCCCGTGCGCATGAAGCCGCCCGCACCGAGTCGACGGATCACGCGTTTCGCGGAAGCGGCTTTCGCCGCAGCGCTGTCCGACCACGGCACGATGCGACAACTGCCGAGTCCACCGATGCAACGGCGCTCGACTCCGTCATGAACGCAGGCTCCCCGTAGCTGCCCACGGCTCTCAACCGCACGCACGTGGTCGCCCGCACCACAGGCACGACACGCATCCGCGCGCAAAAAGCAGCTGCTTGCCGGAGTGTGACTCGATGTGTGCCACGCATCCGCACGAAAAGAAGCTGCTCGCCGATCCGATCGCGGGATCGACGAGCAGGAATCAGCTCTGGGCTTGGCCTGTGCTCAGCGCAGTACGCGCACGCCGGCGACGTTGCGCTTGCCGCGCCGGACGATCAGCCACTTGCCGTGCAGGGCGTCCGAGGCCTGCGGCCGCCACTCCTCGTCGGAGATCTTGGTGTTGTTGACGTAAGCGCCGCCTTCGCGAATCGTCCGGCGCGCCGCACCCTTCGAGTCCACCAACCCGGAGACGACGAGCAGGTCCACGATGGTCGGGTCGTCGGCCAGCGCGACCTCCCCCGTCGGCACTTCCGCCATCACCGCGTCGAGGGTCGCCTCGTCCAGCGCCGCGAACTCGCCCTTGCCGAACAGCGCCTGGCTGGCCGCGATGACTTGGGCCGTCTGGTCCGGGCCGTGCACGAGCGTGGTCAGTTCCTCGGCCAGCCGCCGCTGCGCGGCCCGCCGGAACGGCTCGTCCTTCGTCAGCCGCTCCAGCTCGGCGATCTCCTCCTGCGGCAGGAACGTGAACAGCTTCAGGTACCGGATCACATCGGCATCGGCGACGTTGATGAAGTACTGGAACCACGCGTACGGCGACGTCATCGCCGGGTCCAGCCACAGCGACCCGCCGCCGGTGGACTTGCCGAACTTGCGGCCCTCCGAGTCGGTCACCAGCGGGGTCGTCAGGCCGTGCACCGTGACGCCCTCGACACGGCGGATGTAGTCCACCCCGCCGACGATGTTGCCCCACTGGTCCGACCCGCCGATCTGCAGTTTCGTGCCGTAGCGGCGGTAGAGCTGCAGGTAGTCGTACGACTGCAGGAGCAGGTAGCTGAACTCGGTGTAGGAGATGCCGTCCGTGGCCAGCCGCCGCTTGATCGTCTCGCGGGCCAGCATCGTGTTCACCGAGAAGTGCTTGCCGACCTCGCGCAGGAACTCCAGCGCGCCGAAGCCGTCGAACCAGTGCAGATTGTTCTCCGCGATCGCGCCGGTCGGCGAGTCGTCGAAGACCACGAACTTCTCCAGCTGGGCGCGGATCTTCTCCAGCCTGGCGGCCACCACGTCGGGGCTGACCAGGGCGCGCTCCCCCACCTCGCGCGGATCGCCGATCTGCCCGGTCGCCCCGCCTGCCAGCACCACCGGCCGGTGGCCCGCGCGCTGGAACCGCGCCAACGTCACCAGCTGCAGCAGATTCCCCGCGTGCAGGCTCTCCGCGGTGGGGTCGAACCCGCAGTACAGCGTGAGCGGGCCCGCGGCCAGGTCCTTGCGCAGTGCCTCCAGGTCGGTCGACTGCGCGATCAGCCCACGCCAGGACAACTCGTCGAGAATCTGCTCAGTCACAGCCCTCATCTTCCCTTACTGCGCTTGCCGCCTCTGCGGTAGGGACTGACCGCGGGGGAATCGACCCAGAACCGCCACGGGGTGTCGTGCGCGGCCGCCACCCCGACCCTCGGCCCCGAGTTCACCTTCCGGCACGGTTCCGGCGCCGCCCACAGCCTGATCGGCGACGACGGCTCGGTCACGTCCACGCCGTTGTGCTCCCGGGTGATGCCCAGGGCGGTGCACAGGCGTGCCGGGCCCCGCGCCAGGTCGGCGTGGTTGCGGGCGGCCGGGCGCCGCCGGGCGGCCAGCTGCACGCCGTCGACGATCTCCGCCGCACGCAGCAGCACCGCGCCCGGCTCACCGTCGGTCATGCTGACCACGTTGGCGCAGAAGTGCATGCCGTAGACGAAGTACACGTACAGCCTGCCTGCCGGCCCCCACATCACATCGTTGCGGGCGGTGCGCCCGCGGTAGGAGTGCGAAGCGGGGTCGTCGGCGCCCCGGTAGGCCTCCACCTCGACGATCCGGGCGCGCACCCCGTTGGCCTCGATCGTGCTGCCCAACAGCAGGTGAGCGGCGTCCACCGGGTCGACCGACAGTTCCTCGCGCGTCAACAGCCGGGTCACGCTGCCGCAGCTTACGGCGGCCGCCGTAGGCCCACGCAGCGGTCCCCCGCCCATCCGGCTCAGCCGAGGTGCGCGGGTGCTGCCGCCCACCGGCGAGCCTCACTCAGCCGTTCGGCGACCGCGGCCAGCTGCTCGGCGACCCGGGACGGCGCCGTGCCGCCGAGGGCGTCGCGGCTGGCGATCGACCCTTCCACCGACAGCACCTCGCGCACCTTCGGGGTCAGCGCCGGGTGCACCGCGGCCAGCTCGCCGTCGGTCAGGTCTTCCAGCCCGGCTCCCCTGCTCTCGGCGATCCGGACGCACTCGCCCGCCGCCTCGTGCGCCACCCGGAACGGCACGCCCTGGCGCACCAGCCACTCCGCGACGTCGGTGGCCAGCGTGAACCCGGCAGGAGCGAGCTCGGCCATCCGGTCGGTGTGGAAGGTCAGGGTGCTGATCATCCCGGCCAGCGCCGGGTACAACAGCTCGAGCTGCTCGATCGAGTCGAACAGCGGTTCCTTGTCCTCCTGCAGATCGCGGTTGTAAGCCAGCGGCTGCGCCTTCAGCGTGGCCAGCAGGCCGGTGAGGTTGCCGATCAGTCTGCCCGCCTTGCCCCTGGTCAACTCCGCGACGTCGGGGTTCTTCTTCTGCGGCATGATCGACGAGCCGGTGGCCCACGCGTCGTCCAGCGTCACGTAGCCGAACTCGGCGGTGTTCCAGATGATCACTTCCTCGGCGATGCGGGACAGGTGCACTCCGAGCATCGCCAGTACGAACGCGAACTCCGCGGCGAAGTCGCGCGACGCGGTGCCGTCGACGGAGTTCTGCACCGCCGCCGGGAAGCCCAGCTCGGTAGCCACCGCCTCGGGATCCAGGCCCAGCGACGAACCGGCCAGCGCGCCGGATCCGTACGGCGACTCGGCCGCCCTGGCGTCCCAGTCCCGGATACGCGAGACGTCCCGCAACAGCGCCTGCGCGTGCGCCAACAAGTGGTGCGCGAGCAGGATCGGCTGCGCGTGCTGCAAGTGCGTCCGGCCCGGCAGAACAGCGTCCGGATGACGCCTCGCCTGATCCACCAGCGCTTCGACGATGTCGAGCACGCCGTTGGCCGCCCGGCGCGCGGCGTCACGCAGGTACATGCGGAACAGCGTGGCGACCTGATCGTTCCGGGATCGGCCGGCGCGCAGCTTGCCACCCAGCTCCGTTCCGGCGCGCTCCAGCAGACCGCGCTCCAGCGCCGTGTGCACGTCCTCGTCGGCCGGCTCCGGCCGGAAGGCACCGGACGCGACGTCGTCGGCCAGCTGGTCGAGGGCACGCAGCATCGCGTCGAGCTCGTCGTCGGTGAGCAGACCGGCCTTGTGCAACACCCGGGCGTGGGCGCGGGACCCGGCGATGTCGTACGGCGCCAGCCGCCAGTCGAAGTGGGTCGATGCGCTCAACGCGGCCATGGCTTCGGCCGGCCCGCTGGCGAACCGGCCACCCCACAGCGACGTCGCGCGCTGGTTCTGCTCGTCGTCGGCCATCAGTCGGTCCCGTACTCCATCGCGGCTTCGTCCAGCGTCTTGCCCTCGTCGCCGGACACGGCCGGGTTCGCCGTGATCCGGTCCGCCCCGCCCGCGGGCAGCTCGCCGAACAGGGTGCCGTTCTCCACCAAGACCTGCCCCTGGTCGAGCGGCTGGCGGGCGTAGAACTCCAGCTTGTCACGGGAGTCGGCGATGTCCAGGTTGCGCATGGTCAGCTGGCCGATCCGGTCGGTGGGGCCGAACGCGGCATTGGACACCTTCTCCATGGACAGCCGCTCGGGGTGGTAGGAGAAGTTGTCGCCGCGGGTGTCCAGGATCGTGTAGTCCTCGCCACGCCGCAGCCGGAGGGTGACCTCGCCGCTGACCAGCGAGGCGATCCAGCGCTGGATGGCCTCGCGCAGCATCAGCGCCTGCGGGTCGAGCCACCGTCCCTCGTACAGCAGCCTGCCGAGCTTGCGGCCCTGGGCGTGGTAGTTGGCGATGGTGTCCTCGTTGTGGATCGCGTTGAGCAGCCGTTCGTAGGTGATCCACAGCAGGGCCATCCCCGGGGCTTCGTAGATGCCGCGCGACTTGGCCTCGATGATCCGGTTCTCGATCTGGTCGGACATGCCCAGGCCGTGCCTGCCGCCGATGGCGTTGGCCTCCAGCACCAGCTCGACCGGGTCGTCGTAGGTCTTGCCGTTGATGGCCACCGGGCGGCCTTCTTCGAACCGGACCGTCACCTCCTCCGGCTCGATGTCCACCTCGGGGTCCCAGAACCGTACGCCCATGATCGGCTCGACCGTCTCCAGCGACACGTCGAGATGCTCGAGCGTCTTGGCCTCGTGGGTGGCGCCCCAGATGTTGGCGTCGGTGGAGTAGGCCTTCTCGGCCGGGTCCCGGTACGGCAGGCCGTGCGCGGTCAGCCACTCGCTCATTTCCTTGCGGCCGCCCAGCTCGCTCACGAAGTCCGGGTCCAGCCACGGCTTGTAGATGCGCAGCTCCGGGTTGGCCAGCAGGCCGTACCGGTAGAACCGCTCGATGTCGTTGCCCTTGAAGGTGGACCCGTCACCCCAGATGTCCACCCCGTCGGCGTGCATCGCGCGCACCAGCATCGTGCCGGTCACCGCGCGCCCGAGCGGTGTGGTGTTGAAGTAGACCCGGCCCGCGGAGCGGATGTGGAACGCACCGCAGTTCAGTGCGGCGATGCCCTCCTCCACCAGCTGCCTGCGGCAGTCCACCACCCTGGCGATCTCGGCGCCGTACTCCTTGGCCCGGCCGGGCACCGAATCGATGTCGGATTCGTCGTACTGGCCGAGGTTGGCGGTGTAGGCGCACGGGATCGCCCCGTTGGTGCGCATCCACGCGACGGCGACCGACGTGTCCAGGCCGCCGGAGAAGGCGATCCCGACCCGCTCTCCCTTGGGCAGCGACGTGAGAACTTTGCTCAACCTTCTTCTCTTCCTTCGTTGTCGACGTGCTCGTTCCGGTGCCGATCGGCCATGCCGGTGAACCGGCTTGCCAGCTCCGCCCCGGTGACCGGTTCCCTGGCGACGACCATGACCGTGTCGTCGCCCGCGATGGTGCCCACCACTTCGGGCAAGGCCGCCCGATCGATCGCGCTGGCCAGGAACTGCGCCGCGCCCGGCGGCGTGCGCAGCACCGTGATGTTGGCCGAGCCTTCCGCCGAGACCAGCAGTTCGCTGAGCAGCCGGGACAGCCGGGACGTGCCGCCTTGCACGCCGCGCACCGGGCTGCCGTCCTCCGGGATGACGTAGACTGGCATGCCGCCGTCGGCGCCGCGGAGCTTGACCGCACCGAGCTCGTCGAGGTCGCGGGACAGTGTCGCCTGGGTGACCTCGATGCCTTCCGCGGCCAGCATGCGCGCAAGCTCCGTCTGGCTCCGGATGGCCTTGGTGGAGACAAGCTCGACGATGCGCGCCTGACGGGCGGCGCGCGTCGCTGCCGGATGCGCCCCGGTCACCGTCGCTCCCATCGTCGTCGTGTCCCGTCTGCCCGGCTGCGGGCCGCCGCGGTGCCTGCCCGGCCCGCCTCCGGCGGCCTTCCGGGCGTGTGTGCCCGACCGGTCATGCCGCCGCTCCCGCATCGAACGCGGCAGGCGCGGCGGCCAGGAACGATTCGGCTTGTTCCTCGGTCAGGATCAGCGGGGGTGCCAGCCGCACCGTGTCCGGGCGGACCGGGTTGACCAGAAAACCTGCCTGCTGGGCCGCCTTGGCGACGGCGCCTGCCGCCGGCTTGGTGAGTTCCACGCCGATCAGCAGCCCCGCGCCGCGGACCTCCGCCACCAGGGGGTGCTTCAGGTCCGCCAGGCCGGTCATGAGCAGCTTGCCGACCTTGCCGACATGGTCGAGCAGTCCTTCCGCGTCGATGGTGCGCAGCACCGCGAGTCCGGCCGCGCAGGCGACGGGGTTGCCGCCGAACGTCGTGCCGTGCTGCCCAGGAGCGAGCAGGGTCCCGGCCTCGCCCACACCGATCACGGCGGCCAGCGGGAGCCCGCCCCCGAGGCCTTTGGCCAACGTGACGACGTCCGGCACGATCTGCGCCTGCTGGAAGGCGAACCACGAGCCTGCCCGCCCGATGCCGGTCTGCACTTCGTCCAGCACCAGCAGAGCGCCGTGCCGCCGGGTGATGTCCCGGGCGGCCCGCAAGTAGCCGTCCGGCGGGACCACCACGCCGCCTTCACCCAGGATCGGCTCGAGGAACACGGCCGCCGTTTCCCCGTCGACCGCGGCTTCCAACGCTGCTGCGTCCCCGTACGGCACGTGGTGCACCTGCGGCAACAGCGGTTCGAACGGCGCGCGCTTCGACGGCTGCCCGGTCAGCGTCAGCGCACCCATGGTGCGGCCGTGAAAGGCGTTCTCACAGGCGACGATCTTCGTTCGGCCGGTCAGCCTGGTGATCTTCAATGCCGCTTCGGCGGCCTCGGCACCGGAGTTGCAGAACAGCACCTTGCCGCCGTCCGGCGCGAGATACGCGACCCGCAGCAGCTGTTCGGCCAGCTCGAGGGCCACCGGGTTGATGTAGAGGTTCGACGTATGGCCGAGCGTCGCCACCTGGGCGCTGACCGCCTGGACCACGGCCGGGTGCGCGTGGCCGAGCGCGTTCACCGCGATACCGCCGACGAGGTCGACGTACGAACGGCCGTCGGCGTCCCACACCACGGCGCCTTCGCCGCGCACAAGCTCCAGCTCGGGGGTGCCGTAGTTGTTCATCACCGCGGCCCGCCAGCGCTGCTGCGCTGCGGCGTTCGAGCCCGACGGCTGGACCGTGTCAGACACTCCTGGCCTCCTCCTGGCGCGGCTCGGGCAGCACCATGGTGCCGATCCCGCTGGTGGTGAACACTTCGATCAGCACCGAGTGCGCGATGCGCCCGTCGATCACGTGCGCCGATCGCACGCCGCCGCGGATGGCACGCACGCAGGCCTCCATCTTCGGGATCATGCCGCTGGACAGCGTGGGCAGCATGTCCTCGAGCCGGTCGACGTGGATCTTGTCGATGAGCGACGAGCGGTCCGGCCACGCCGCGTAGAGGCCTTCGACGTCGGTCAGCACGACCAGCTTCTCCGCGCCCAGCGCGGCGGCCAGCGCACCCGCTGCGGTGTCCGCGTTGACGTTGTGCACGACGCCGTCGGCGTCCGGCGCGACCGTCGACACCACGGGAATGCGCCCGGCATTGACGATGTCGAGCACCGCGTCCGGATTCACGCTGGTGACCTCGCCGACCAGCCCGAGGTCGACGACCTCGCCGTCGACCGTGGTTTCCTTGCGGGTCGCGGTGAACAGGTGGGCGTCCTCCCCGGAGATGCCCACGGCGTAGGGGCCATGCTGGTTGATCAGGCCGACCAGCTCACGGCTCACCTGCCCGGTGAGCACCATGCGGACGACGTCCATCGTCTCCGGGGTGGTGACCCGCAACCCGTTGCGGAACTCGCCGCGGATGCCGAGCCGCTCGAGCATCGCCGAGATCTGCGGGCCGCCGCCGTGCACCACGACCGGCTTCAGGCCCGCCAGCCGCAGGAACACCATGTCCTGCGCGAACGCGGCTTTCAGCTCGCCGTCGACCATGGCGTTGCCGCCGTACTTGATTACGACGGTGGCGCCGTGGAAGCGCTGCAACCAGGGCAGGGCTTCGATCAGCACTCCGGCCTTCTCGGCCGCGGAGGCCAGCCGTTCGTCGGCCGGAACGGTGTGTTGCTTCGTCTCGTCCGGGGTCATGAGGAGTACGCGCTGTTCTCTTCGACGTAGCCGTGGGACAGGTCGGTGGTCAGCACGGTGGCGCGGCCGGGGCCCGCGTGCAGGTCGACCTCCACCGTGATGTCGGTGCCGGACAGGTCGGCCTTCGCGCGGTCCTCCCCCGCGGCACCGCCTTCGCACACCCGCACGCCGTTGATGGTGATGTCCAGTCGTTGCGGGTCGAACTCGGCCGCGTTGCCCACGGCCATGGCGACCCGGCCCCAGTTGGGGTCGGATCCGAAGAACGCCGTCTTGCACAGGTTGTCCCTGGCCACCGCGCGGGCGACGGCTTCGGCCTCGGCATCGGTGGCCGCGCCGGTGACGGTGATCGTCACGTGCTTGGTCACGCCCTCGGCGTCCGCCTGAAGCTGGGCCACCAGATCACGGCTGACGCGGGTCAAGGCCGCCGTGAACTCGTCCAGGCCCGGCTGCACGCCGCTGGCGCCCGAGCTGAGCAGCAGCACCGTGTCGTTGGTCGACGTCCCCCCGTCGACGTCGAGCCGGTTGAAGGTCTCGTCGACCGCCGCACGCAACGCGGCCTGCGCGTCGGCCGAGCTGGGCAGCTGGGCGTCGGTGGTGATGACCGACAGCATGGTGGCCATGTTCGGCGCGAGCATGCCCGCTCCCTTGGCGAAGCCGCCGACGGTCCATTCGCCTGCGCTGAGCGCGCTTTGCTTCGGCACGGTGTCGGTCGTCATGACGGCCGTCGCGGCGGCAAGGCCGTGCTCCGGAGTCGACCCGAGCTGCCCGGCCGCGGCGTCCACACCGGACAGCACGGCGTCCATGGGCAGCCGCTGCCCGATCAGGCCGGTCGAGCACACGGCCACCTCGATGGCGCCGATGCCGAGCACCTTGGCGACGTGCTCGGCGGTGGCGTGGGTGTCCTGGAAGCCTTCCGGGCCGGTGCAGGCGTTGGCACCGCCGGAGTTGAGCACCACGGCGGTGAGCTTGCCGGTGGTCAGCACCTGCTGCGACCACAGCACGGGCGCGGCCTTGACCGTGTTGCGCGTGAAGACGCCTGCCGCGATGCGGGACGGGCCGTCGTTGACGACCAGGGTGAGGTCCTTGGCGCCGGATTCCTTGATGCCGGCGGCCACGCCGGCGGCCCGGAATCCCCGCGCGGCGACGACGCCTTGCGACCGGTCCAGCGCGTCGTTGTCGGTCATGGTGCGACTCCCGTCGTTGGCAGGCCTGTGGTTTCCGGCATGCCGAGGGCCAGGTTGAGGCACTGCACGGCGGCCCCGGCGGTGCCCTTGGTCAGGTTGTCGATCGCGGCGACCACGACGAGACGACGAGCGTTGGTGTCGACCGCGATCTGCAGGGCCACGTTGTTCGAGCCCAGAGTGGCCTTCGTGGTCGGCCAGGAACCGTCGGGCAGGACGTGGACGAACGGCTCGTCGTGGAAGGTCTTCTCGTAGACGGCGCGGGCGGAAGCGGTGTCGACGTCTCCGGCGTCAGGCGACAGCGGGGCGGTCGCCGTGGTCAGGATGCCGCGCGGCATCGGGGCGAGCACCGGTGTGAACGAGACGGTGACCGGAGCACCGGCGGCAGCCGCCAGGTTCTGCTGGAACTCCGGGGTGTGCCGGTGTACGCCGCCGACCCCGTACGCCGACGCGCACCCCATCACCTCCGCGCTGAGCAGGTGGGGCTTGAGTGCCTTGCCCGCCCCGGACGTCCCGGTCACCGCCACCACGGTGACGTCAGGCTCGATGAGTTTCGCGGTCAGCGCCGGCGCCAGGGCGAGCGACCCACCGGTCGGGAAGCACCCGGGCACCGCGATGCGCCGCGCTTGCGTCAGCCGATCCCGCTGCCGCGTGCCGTCGGCCAGCGGTAGCTCCGGCAGGCCGTACGGCCACGCACCGGCGTGCTCGCCTCCGTACCAGCGAGCCCAGTCGCCGGCGTTGGTCAGGCGGTGATCCGCGCCGAGATCGATGACGAGTACATCGTCCGGGAGCTGCGCGGCCAGCGCCGCCGAATGACCGTGCGGCAGCGCCAGGAACACCACGTCGTGCCCGGACAACACCTCCGGCGTGGTCTCTTCCAGCACGCGGTCGGCCAAGGGGAACAGATGTGGATGGTGCGCGCCCAGCGGTGTGCCCGCATTGCCGCCCGCGGTCAACGCACCGATGCGAACGGACGGGTGGTCGAGCAGCAACCGGAGCAGTTCTCCACCGGCGTAGCCGCTCGCGCCCGCCACGGCAACCGAGATCATGCGAATAATTATGCATCCCCATGCAAACTCACTCAACGCGGGCCGGTCGACGTGACACTGCTGAGCGAAGGCAGGCCCGGTAGCGGCCGGTCCCAGCCGCTACCGGGCGAACCCGGACAGCAACTCGGCTGCCGCCTTGCGCCCGCAGAGCGGAAGGGGGCGCAGGCCAGCGCGCCGATCCTCGCTGTCTCCCCCGTGCGCCTGCTGAGCGGGGTGCGGACGGAGATCGATTGCCCTCATGTGGCGTCACGGATGGGGCGGTCCCCGCCGTCCGTCAGCACAGCCGGGCGAGTCCGGCTGCGCGGATGGCGTGCGGCCTGCCGCTGCCGCGCGCCCAGCCGCGGAGGGCTGGCCGCCTGCGGCTGCGGAGCGTGGCCCGCCACGGATGGGCTCGCTCCCCTGCGACTACGGCCGACTGCAGGTCCGCACGCCGGGCGGGACGCACCTACTGGCACTTCCGGACCGCAGATCATGGCGGTTTTCTGGCGCCCGGCACGCCCACCTGCGGTCGGCTCTGGCGCGCGGACCCTTCGGCACTGGCCCGGCGGCCAGCTGGTCCGAGGCTCGAGCAGTGAGCTGGCGGAGGTACACCGTGCCGCCACGGCACCGGAGAGGTCGGCCGGTCCTTCCGAGCTAGGGCCGCCGAGCTGAACGCCCACGCTCGGCGGCCCTCGCCGAAAATGGCTGCCTTCCGTGCCGATGCCCCGTGTCGGCCCGGCATTCCAGGGCACTCGGTTGCGACGCTCCTGCCCCGCACCAACGATCCCCACCAGCCCGGACTCCCGGGACGTTCGATTGCTTCCCTCGTGGCCGAGCGGTCCCTTCCGGGCCGATACGGCGCATCCCGGCTGAGCCCCCAATAGCACAGCGAACGCCCCGGCAGCGGCGGCTGACCGGGGCGTTCGCGAGGTTCAGCGGATCAGCGGAAGCGGGCGGGACGCAGCGCCTCCTCGAGGACGGCGGGCTGCTTCGCCGTGCGAACCTGCGCCTGCGCCGCACCCTCCGGCACCGGCTTGGGCAGCGGCGCGCACTGCGCGTCGGAGTCGTTGCCCTTCGTGCGTTCCGGCAGCTTGCCGGTCGCCAGGTAGTCGGCGACCTGGTCGTCCACGCAGACGTTGCCGCCGAGCGAACCGGAGTGAGTGGTGCCACCCGGCACGCTGATCAGGCTGGACTTCGGGAACCGCTTACGCACTTCCAGCGCACCGGAGAACGGCGTCGCGGCGTCCTCCTCCTCGCTGATCAGCAGAATCGGCGGGGCCTTGCTCCCGTCGACCGTGGGCGCCGTGCCCGGCTTGGCGGGCCAGCTCCGGCACGGCGCGTTGTACCAGGTGTTGGCCCAGGTCAGGAACGGGGCCCAGGAGTGGATGCGCCAGCTGTCCTCGCGCCACGTCTTCCAGTCCTTCGGCCACGGCGCGTCGGTGCACTCCACCGCCAAGTAGATGGCGTAGCCGTTGTCGTCCCCCATCCCACTGACCGCGTCGTACTGCTCCTTCAGCAGCGACCAGTCCTTGTCGTGCACCCACGCGGCGAACGCCGTCGCGATGGCGTCCCAGTCGTACTGGCCGTATCCCGCGGGCAGGAACAAGTCGATCAGCTCGGCAGACCCGATCTTGCCGCCTGCCGGTTCGCGGTCCAGCAGCTCCTTCTGCCGGTAGAACTCCCGCTCCACCTCGATCGCCTTGTCGCCGAGGTGGTAGACGTCGTCGTAGCGGGCGATCCAGTCGAAGTAGATCTTGACCACCCGGTCGAAGTGGATGTCCTGGTTCAGGTTCGCCTCGTACCAGACCGTCGCCGGGTTCACCACACCGTCGAAGACCGCACGGTGGATGCGCGACGGGTACTGCGTGGCATAGACCTGGCCGAGGTACGTGCCGTAGGAGAAGCCGTAGTAGCTGATCTTGTCCGCGCCGAGCGCTTTGCGGATGGACTCGATATCGGCGACCACGTCGCGGGTCTTCAGGTGCGGCAGCAGCTCCTTGGCCTCGGCCTTGGCGCACGCCTTGGCGTACTCCGCCATCTTCTTCAGCCACGTGCGCTCCAGCTCGCTCGTCGACGGGACGTACTCCGGCTTGTCGTAGCCGAAGTAGTCCGGATCGCAGCGCAGCGCGGGCTCGCTGGAGCCGACTCCGCGCGGGTCGAACCCGATCCAGTCGTAGGCCTTGCCCGCGTTCTTCGGCACGAAGTCACCCAGAATCGACAGACGCAGGCCTGCTCCCCCCGGCCCGCCGGGGTTGACCAGGATCGGCCCCTGGTACTCCGCCTCGGACGACGTGTGCTTGATGCGGGAAACCGCCAGCTTGATCTTCTTGCCGCCCGGCCGCGCATAGTCGAGCGGGACGACGACATGCCCGCACTCCGCGCCCGCCCTGGCCAGGACCGGATCCTCGCACTCTCCCCACTCGATCGGCGGAGGCTGGTTGGTCGGCGCGGCTTCCGGCGCCGCACCGGCGGCCGGCGCCAGCGCCGCGACGCCTGCCGCCAGTCCGGCAGCGGCCACCGCGGCCATGATCTTTCTCATCGCTGTCCCCTCGTGTGTTCGCCCGATCATGCCCGGGCCGGACGATGATCAAGCGACAATACTCAGCGAATCGCCGCGCGTCCGCCAGCCAACGGTCGTCGGTCATCACCCAGCCGGATGTACTTGCCTCGAGCCCCGGGCGAGCCGGAGGGTGGCCGCTGCACATGTGTCGGCCACATCAGTGCGGCCGTCCCCGCCACGTCAATGGATCGGGCGAGATGGTCGTCCATGAGGCCAACCGATGCAGCGAGACGGTCACCACGGCGCCGTCAATGCAGCAAGACCATCACCACCGCGCCAGTCGCCACCCACGCGGATGGCACCAGCTGCACGGGCCACAGCAGCAGTGCGATGTCCACCGCCGCACCGGGTCGATCGCTCCCTGGCCTGGCCGATCGCCGTGGCCGGGCGGACACGGTGCCCCTCGACACCACACTCGACACCGCAGTAGCGCCATGCGGCCAGCCGCACCAACAGCCACAGCAGCGCGGTGCTCGCCCGGCCGAGCACCGATCTGGGCGGGCTCGATCGCAGCTGCCGCATGGACACGTTGCACGGATGTGGGCATCGGCCGGCTCGACGGCGCCGGCCACGTCCGCCCGCCCTCCCCTGCCCGCTACCGTCACGACCATGACCCAGCCGTTGATCCGGGCCGTCCGCGACGGCCTGGCCGAGCTCGCCGACTCGGGCAGGGCCCCGGACATGCAGCGCTACATGAAGTCCGCCATGCCGTTCCGCGGTGTGCCGAAACCCGCGCGCGCCCAGCTGGCCCGGCGGGTCTTCGCCGAGCACGTCATCGCCGACCGGGCGACCTGGGAGGCGACGGTGCGGCAGCTCTGGCACGAGGCGACCTACCGCGAAGAGCGCTACCTCGCCATCGAGCTGACCGGCCACCGCATGGCCCGCGCCTGGCAGGACCCGGACGCCGTGCCGCTGTACCGCGAACTGATCGTCACCGGCGCATGGTGGGACTTCGTGGACGAACTCGCCATCCGCCGGATCGGCCCGATCCTGCGCCGGTTCCGCGACGAGCTCACCCCGCTGATGCGGTCGTGGGCCCGGCACGAGGACCGCTGGCTGCGCCGTTCCGCGGTGATCTGCCAGGTCACCGCGAAGGCCGCCACCGACCGCGACCTGCTCGCCGATGTCATCACGGCCAACATCGACGACAAGGACTTCTTCCTGCGCAAGGGAATCGGGTGGGCACTGCGCGACTACGCGAAGACCGACCCGGATTGGGTCCGGGCTTTCGTCGCCGAACACCCTGGGCTCTCGCCGCTTTCCCGCCGGGAGGCGCTCAAGAACCTCTGACCACTCGGGCCGACACCGCCGTCCTTTCGTGCCGGGGCGCCGGGCCAAGCGCTCCCACCGGGAACACGGCCCTGTCAGGACATCCCGCCCACACGAACCGGCGCCGCACACGAGCGATCCGGCCTTCCCGAACCCGACACCACGCTCGAGCGACCCGGACCTGCCGAACCCGACACCACGCTCGAGCGATCCGGACGTCGTTCCGACGGAGAACCAGGGGAAGTATGCCGCCGCATCCTCGATGCGCTGGAGCGCGAGATCGTGCCGCAACCGACGACGAGCCATGAGACTGTCGGATGCCAAGTCCGGTCCTTGCGGACCGAAGCCACGCACTGTCCGATCAGCCCGGACCAGTGCCATGCTCGCGCTGTGCGACCCGCCCGGGCCGGTTCACCCCCTGTCCTCGTCGCGTTGACTCGGCGGGGGCGGCAGGTACGCGCCCGGCGTGTACGGATCGCAGCCGATCAACGGCAGCCTGCGCAAAATGGCGCTCTGGGTTCGGCCGAACGCTTCCGCGATGTCCCGCAGGTCCTCGCCCGCGATCCAGCGCTTCTCCAACTCCGCATCCAGCTCCGCGGTCCACGGCCGCCCGGTGTTGCTCGGCTGTTCCCGGCGCCGGTGCCGATGTCTCCGCGGCTGCCCGGCCGCCGCCAGCAACTCGTCCGACAGCACCTCGGCCACGGCACTCAGCGCGCCGGCCGCCACCTCGACCTGGCCGGCCGCGACCGGGCGGCCTTCCGGGTCCGCCACGTCCAACCGCACGGTGACCTGCCGCTCGGCGGCCTCGGATTCCTGCTGCGCGACCACTTCGAGGCGGTACGCGTGGCCATCTCTCCGGAACTGGGTCCGGTGCTCCTCGATGATCGTCATGGCCCCGACGGTATGCCCGGTCCCGGCCTCAGCGAGGCGTCCGGCGCGAACGACGCCACTTACGGCGCCACTGACGTCACCAGGGTGATCAGCGGCGCCCGGAATGCGCCACTCACGTCACGCGCGCAGCGTCGCCCCGAACTCCTCCGCCGCAGCAGCCACCGCCGCGTCCCGCAGCTCGACAGCTTCCTCGCTGGACAGCGTGCGCTCCGGGTCCCGGAACCGCAGCTTGAACGCCAGCGAGCGCTTGCCGTCGCCGATCTGCTCACCGGTGTAGATGTCGAAGAGCGTGACGTCCTCCAGGCGCGCACCGGCACCGGAGCGAAGCGCCTTCTCCACCGATGCCGCGGGCACGGATTCGTCGACCACCAGTGCGACATCCATCAGGACCGGCGGGTACGGCGACATCGGCGGAGCAGGCCGGTTCTCCACCACCGGGACGGCGTCCAGGTCCAGCTCCATGGCCACGGTCCGCTTCGGCAGGCCCATCGCCTCGACGACCTTCGGGTGCAGCTCACCGGCGTATCCCACCGGGAAGTCGCCCACCAGCAGCCGCGCACACCGGCCCGGGTGCCACGGCGCGTGCTCGGCCGCCTCGATCTGCAGCTCGACGCCGGACACCTCGGCCACGATCCTGGCGGCCTGCACCGCGTCGGCCCACGAGGCCGACCGTCCGGGACCCCACCAGCCGGCGCGCTCCCGGTTGCCGCTCAGCACCACCGCCACATGCAGTGGTTGCTTCGGCACGGAGGCTTCCAGCGTGGCCAGTTCCTCGTCCGACGGACGCTCGGTCACCGGAGGGTCGGGCACCCGGGGGGCGCCCTTCTGCGGCAGGAAGACCTGGCCGATGTGGAACAACGCCACGTCCCGCAGGCCACGCGACTGGTTGCGCTGCAGCGCGTCGAGCAGCCCCGGCAGCAGCGTGGTGGCCAGCTCCGCGCTGTCGGCGTCGAGCGGGTTCAGCAGCGAGACGGTGTTCCGCCGGACGTCGTCCGCAGGCAGGCCCATCTTGTCCCAGGTCTGCTTCGACACGAACGGCGGCGGCGCCACCTCCACGTAGCCCGCTTCGGCCAAGGCGCGGGCCACCGACCGCTTGCGCCGCTGCTCGGCGGTCAGCCCGGTGCCGGGCGGGGCGGCAGGCACCGTCGACGGAATGGTGTCGTAGCCCTCCAGCCGCAGCACTTCCTCCACCAGGTCGGCGGGCCGTTGCAGGTCGGGCCGCCACGACGGCGGCTCCGCGACGACCAGACCGGTCCCGTCCGGCGCGGTGTCGATGGAGACCTTGCACCCGATCTGGGTCAGCCGCCTGGCCGTCACGCCGCGCTCGTACCGCACGCCCGCGACCTCGTCCGGCAGCGAGATCGGCATCGTCACCGGGGGAAGCTTCTCCATCCGGCCCTCGTCGGTCCGGCCGGGCTGGACGGTGCCCCCGCCGTAGGTGCGCAGCAGGTTCGCGGCCATCTCGACGGCCACCGGGGCGACCGCCGGGTCGGTGTGCCGCTCGAACCGTTTGGCCGCCTCGGAGAACAGGTGGTGCCTGCGCGCCGTGCGGCTGATCGACGCCGGATTCCAGAACGCGCCTTCCAGCAGCACGTCGGTGGACTCCGAGGTGATCTCCGTGCTCGCCCCGCCCATCGTGCCTGCCAGCGAGATCGGGCCGGTGTCGTCGCAGATGACGATGTCGCCCGGGTCGAGCACCCGCTCCACGTCGTCGAGCGTGGTGAGCTTTTCGCCTTCCTTGGCCCGGCGCACCACCAGCTCGCCCTTGACACGCTCGGCGTCGAAGGCGTGCAACGGCTGGCCCAGCTCCAGCATCACGTAGTTGGTGACGTCCACCGCCAGCGAGATGGACCGGATGCCCGCCAGCATCAGCCTGCGCTGCATCCACCACGGAGTCGGCGCGCTCGGGTCCAGCCCGGACACCCGCCGCACCACGAACCGCTTGCAGCCGTCCGGGTCCTCGATCCGCACCGGCCACGCGTCGCCCTTGGCCTTCGGCAGCTCCCGCAGGCCGGGATCGGCGAACGGCAGGTCCAGCGCGCACGCCAGCTCCCGGGCCAGGCCGCGCACCGACAACGCGTAGCCACGATCCGGCGTCGGCGTCACCTCGAGCACGGCGTCGTCCAGCCCCAGCCCCTCGGTGGCGTCGTCGCCCGGCGTGGCCGAGTTCCTCGGCAGCACCAGGATGCCGCTGTGGTCCTCGCCCAGGCCCAGCTCCCGGGCCGAGCACATCATGCCCTCGCTGAGGTGGCCGTAGGTCTTGCGGGCACTGATGGCGAAATCACCCGGCAGCACCGCACCGGGCAGCGCCACCACCACCAGATCGCCCTCGGTGAAGTTCGTCGCGCCGCAGATGATGCCGCGGGTGGCGTCCGTGGAGCCGGGCGTCACCGCGTCGCCGACGTCCACCCGGCAGTACCGGATCGGCTTCTTGAACTGCGTCAGCTCGGTGATCTTCTCCACCCGGCCGATCACCAGCGGGCCGCGCACCTGCTCCAGCCGGTGCACCCCGTCGACCTCGATGCCGACCCGGACCAGCGCGTCGACCACCTCGTCGACACCGATCCCCTCGGTCAGCGCCAGGTGCTCGGTCAGCCAACTGAACGGAACCTTCATCAGCAGGCCTCCATCCCGAACGGCAGGGTGAACCGCACGTCGCCCTCGACCATGTCACGCATGTCGGGGATGCCGTTGCGGAACTGCAGCGTGCGCTCCAGGCCCATGCCGAAGGCGAATCCGCGGTACTCGTCCGGGTCCACCCCGCAGGCGCGCAGCACGTTCGGGTCGACCATGCCGCAGCCACCCCACTCGACCCAGCCCGGGCCGCCCTTCTTCTCCTCGAACCACACGTCGACCTCGGCCGACGGCTCGGTGAACGGGAAGAAGTGCGGGCGCAACCTGGTCCGCGCCGACGCCCCGAACATCGCGCGGGCCAGCACGTCGAGCGTGCCCTTCAGGTCGGCCATCGTCAGGCCCTTGTCCACCGCAAGGCCCTCGACCTGATGGAACACCGGCACGTGGGTCGGGTCGGCCTCGTCGGTGCGGTAGCACCGGCCCGGGCACACGATGTACACCGGCAGCTTGCGGTGCAGCAGCGTCCTGGCCTGCACCGGCGAGGTGTGCGTGCGCAGCACCAGCCGTGAGTCCTCCGGCGCGACGTAGAACGTGTCCGCCATCAGCCGGGCCGGGTGGTCCTTGCCGAAGTTCAACGCGTCGAAGTTGAACCACTCGGCCTCCAGCTCCGGGCCGTCGACGACCTCGTAGCCCATGCCGACGAACACGTCCGCGATCCGCTCGGCCATGGTGATCACCGGGTGGCGGGCGCCACGCGGGATCCGGTCCCACGGCAGCGTGACGTCGACCGCCTCCTGGCGCAGGACCTTCTCGTCCCGCTCGGCGCGCAGCTGGGCCAACCGCTCGTCGTAGGCGGACTGGATGGCTTGCCGGGCCTCGTTGACCCGCTTGCCCGCCGCGGCCCGGTCCTTGGCGTCCAGCGAGCCGATCATCCGGCGGGCGCGCAGCACCGGCGAGCCGTCGCCCAGGTGCGTGGGTTTCACCGCGGCCAGCTCGTCCAGGTCCGCGGCGGCAGCGAAAGCCTCCCGCGCGGACCGGACGGCCTCGTCCAGTGCGGACTGCGCGAGTTCGGCTGGTGGTGTTGCGTTCATGACTCCTCGGCCGGCTTGATGACCACGTTCCGTGCACCAAGATCGTGCCGCATCGGCTGCCGCGGAACGGGACCGGCCCCCTCGCCTCCTCGCTCTGACTCGTCTACGTCACTGTCGGCTGCTCTGCGAGCGCTGCGCGCGAGCGGTCGCGTACAGGCAGACGGCTGCCGCTGTGGCCAGGTTCAGGCTCTCCGCGGCGCCGTAGATCGGCACGGCCACGGCGGCGTCGGCGGCCCGGGTCACCTCGGGTGCCAGGCCGTGCGCTTCGTTGCCGAACAGCCACGCCGTCGGCCCGGCCAGCGCGGCCTCCACGTCGGCGTCGTCCAGCCGCTGCGTCGCGCGCCCGTCAGCGGCGACAACGCGAAGCCCGGCGGCACGGCACGCAGTCATAACGTCCGCCACATCGCGCTCGCGAGCCACGGGCAGATGGAACAAGCTCCCGGTCGACGCCCGCACGCATTTGCCATTGTGCGGGTCCACCGAATCGCCGGCGAGCACCACTGCGTCCGCGCCCGCCGCGTCCGCGACCCGCACCACGGTGCCGGCGTTGCCCGGATCGGACACCCCCACCAGCACCGCCACCATGCGCGGGCTGTCGCCGATGGCCTCGGCCACGGTGACGTCCACGGTGTCGCACACGGCGACCAGCCCCTGCGGCGTGACCGTCTCGGACAGCAGCTCGGCCGCGCGCGGAGTCACGGTGGAGACCCGCACCCCGGCGGCACGAGCCTGCCGCACCAGGTCCGCGTGCCTGCTCGCGGCCTGCTCGGTGACGAACAGCTCGTGCACCGCTGCGGGGCGATCGCGGCCTGCCGCGCGCGCCAGCGCCTCGCGGACCGCTTGCGCCCCTTCGGCGAGAAACCGCCCGGCCGCCGACCGGCCGGAGCGCGTGGTCAGCTTCCGGGCGGCCACCACCCGTGGTGTGCGGTGGGTGAAGATCTCCTGCGTGATCAGGCCGACTTCTTCGCTTCCTGGGCCGGAACGTTCTGCTTGGCCAGCTCGACCAGCGCGGTGAACGCGGTCGCGTCGTTGACCGCCAGGTCGGCCAGGATCTTGCGGTCGACTTCCACCTCGGCGGCCTTCAGGCCCTGGATGAAGCGGTTGTAGGTCATGCCGTTGGCGCGGGCCGCCGCGTTGATCCTGGTGATCCACAGCTGCCGGAAGTCGCCCTTGCGCGCCCTGCGGTCGCGGTAGGCGTAGTTGAGCGAGCGCAGCGACTGCTCCTTGGCCTTGCGGTACAGCCGGGAGCGCTGCCCGCGGTAGCCCTTCGCCTGCTCGAGAATCGCGCGACGCTTCTTCTGGGCGTTCACTGCCCGCTTGACGCGTGCCATGGGTCCATCCTGTCGAATCTCGGGGGCGGATCCGCCGCCCCGGGGTGGTCGTGGTCAGTTGGCCGGAATGTGCTGTCCGGCGCCGGGCACCGTCAGATGCCGAGCATCCTCCGGACGGTCTTCACGTCGGCCTTGGCGACGTCGCCGGTGCCTTCCAGGCGGCGCGTCACGCGGCTCGACTTCCGCTCCAACAGGTGCCGCCTGCCGGCACGCTGACGACGCAGCCGGCCACTGCCGGTGACCTTGATCCGCTTGGCGGTACCGCTGTGCGTCTTCTGCTTAGGCATGAATTCTCTTCCTTCTCATGGCAGGCCGATACCGCCCTCTGCCGGGGCGGTGGTCGTGACCTGACCCGTCTACCTGCCCGAGCGGGCAGATCGCTTGCTGGACTCGGCGTCCTTGCCGGCCTTCTTGCCCTTCTGCTGCTTGATGGGCGCCAGCACCATCACCATGTTGCGGCCGTCCTGCTTCGGTGCGGACTCGACGACGCCGAGGTCGGCCACGTCGTCGGCCAGCCGCTGCAGCAGCCGGAATCCGAGCTCGGGACGCGACTGCTCCCGGCCGCGGAACATGATGGTGACCTTGACCTTGTTGCCGCTCTTGAGGAAGCGGGCGACGTGGCCCTTCTTCGTCTCGTAGTCGTGGTCGTCGATCTTCGGCCGGAGCTTCTGCTCCTTGATCACCGTCTGCTGCTGGTTCCGGCGGGACTCACGGGCCTTCTGGGCAGCCTCGTACTTGTACTTGCCGAAGTCCATGAGTTTCGCCACCGGAGGGCGTGCCTGCGGGGCGACCTCGACCAGGTCGAGATCGGCCTCCTGCGCCAGGCGCAATGCATCCTCGATGCGGACGATGCCTACCTGCTCGCCGTTCGGCCCGACGAGCCGAACTTCGGGCACGCGGATGCGCTCGTTGATGCGCGTGTCGGAGCTGATGGGGCCTCCTTGGTCCGTTGTTGCCTTTGCTGTTGTCGTCCGGGGCCCCTTGACGCCGACAAGCGTCGGGCCCCACCTGCCATCGGCAGTGGGGCCCACAACTCCGATCGTGTCCGCACCGGCGGACACCTCGCCGATGGTGCCATCGGCGAGACCGGACCCGGCCGCCTCGAAGCGGCGACTCGGGTGGGAGCGGGGCTCCACTTGCTCACACCCGGACATCCGGGTGTGAGTGGCTCATGGCAGGGTACCAGACGTGGCTGATGATAGTGCGAACGCGGCCAGGGATGGAGAGTATTCCGAGCTGCCGCAGCGGGACCTTGCCGACGTCCCCAGCGTCGAGGTTGTCACCAGGGCCGCCGTCATGCTGCTGTCCGCGGCCGCCGAGCGCCTGGGCTTGGCCGACGAGGATCCCGACACCAGCCCGCGCCGGGACCTTGACGAGGCACGCAGGCTGATCACGGCGCTCGCCGGTCTGGTCACGGCGTCGGCCGAGTACCTGGGTGCCCACGCGGCGCCGCTGCGTGACGGCCTGCAATCGGTGCAGCGTGCGTTCCGGGAGGCCTCCCCCGTGCCGGATCCGCCCGGACAAGGCCCCGGAGAGAAGTACACCGGACCGGTGCACTAGCGCCAGGGCGTCCCCGGCTCCGGCTAGCGCAGGCGCTCGGCCTGCGTCCACAGTTCCGCGACGATCTCGGCCGCCGGGCCGGTGCGGGCCGTGCGATGACCGGTTCCTGCCCACAAGGCCAGGCCCTCCGGGTCCCCGGCGGCCGCGGCTGCCGCACGAATCGGCGCGGTCAGCTGGTGCACCTGCGGATGGACCGCCGGCGTGGCGCCGTCGAACTGCTCGACGAACGACGTACGGATGGCCCGGGCAGGGCGGCCGGTGAACGCGCGCGTGACGACCGTGTCCGGGCGTCCTGGATCGGCCAGCGCGTCCTTGTGCGCCTGTTTCGCGCCGGATTCGTCGCTCCGGACGAACGCGGTCCCGAGTTGAACGGCGGAAGCGCCCGCGGCCAGTGCCGCAGCGATCGCGTCCGGTGTCGCCATGCCACCTGCCGCGATCACCGGCACGCCGGGCCGGATCCGGCGCAGCAGCTCGACGAGGGGGGCCCGGCCCGGCTCGTCGGTCATCCGGTGCGTGCTGCGGTGCCCGCCGGCCTCCGGCCCCTGCACGCACAGCGCGTCCGCCCCGGCAGTCACCGCGTTCCGTGCCTCGTCGGCGGTGGTGACCGTGACGATCACGGTGCTGCCTGCGGCACGGAAGGCCTCGATCACCCCGGCGTCCGGAATGCCGAAGGTGAACGAGACCACCGGAACGCGCTCGGCGAGCAGCATCTCCACCTTCTCCGCGAAGAAGTCGTCGTCCTGCCAGTCCGGCTCGGGAATCGTCACACCGTAACGCTCGGCGACCGGCCGCAGGCGCTCGCAGTACGGCCGCAGGTCGACTTCGCGACGCGGCGGTTCGGGGACGAACAGATTCACACCGAAGGGCTGGTCGGTTGCCTGCCGCACCGCGCGGATCTGCTCCCGCAGAGCATCCGCTCGCAGGTAGCCGCCCGCGAGGAAACCCAGGCCACCCGCGCTGGTCACCGCCTGCACCAGGGCAGGTGTCGACACCCCACCCGCCATCGGTGCCTGCACGATCGGAATCGCGCGCCCGGACACGTCGATCATGGCCGCTTCACCGTACGGTATCGCAGCTCCGGCCGCCCGACCTGGCCGTAGGACGGACGACGCTCGACCACGCCGCTGTCGGCCAGATACTCCAGATAGCGCCGGGCGGTCACCCTGGACGTCCCGGTGCGTCTGCCGGCCTCCGCCGCCGAGAGGCCGTCCGCCGCCTCGCGCAGCGCCGCCATGATCGCCTCCAACGTCGCGCCGCTCATCCCTTTCGGCAGCGCGCCGTGGTCGACCGTGCGCAGCGTGCCGAGGATGCGATCGACCTCCGACTGGTCGGCTTCCCCGGACGCCTGGCGGTAGCGGGCGTAGGTGGTGAGCTTGTCCCGCAGCGTGGCGAAGGTGAACGGCTTGATCAAGTACTGCACGACGCCGACCGAGACGGCAGCCTTCACCACCTCGAGGTCGCGCGCCGACGTCACGGCGATGACGTCGACCGGATAGCCAGCAGCACGCAGCCCCCGACACAACGTCAGCCCGTGCGTGTCCGGCAGGTAGAAGTCGAGCAGCACCAAATCGGCATGCCCGGACTTGAGGAAACGCGTCGCCTCCGCACCGGAATGCGCCACGCCTGCCACGGTGAACCCGGGCACGCGTTCGACGTACTCGCAGTGCGCTTGTGCGGCGATCGGCTCGTCCTCCACCACGAGCACGGCGATGTCGGACGGCGGGCTCACGAGCGCACCCCGGCAGGCAGCCGCACAGTGAACACTGCTCCGCCGGAGCTGTCGTTGCGCACGTCCACCGAGCCGCGGTAGCGCCGCACCACCTGGCCGACCAGAGCCAGCCCCAGGCCGTGCCCCGGCGCGGATTTCGTGGACCAGCCGCGCCGGAACACCATCTCGGTGTCCAGCACGCCGGCACCGTTGTCGGACACTCGCATGAACAGTTCACCGCCCTCGCCGCGCAGATCGACCCGGACCCGTGGCGGGGTCCTGCCACCTTGTACCGCCGCGTCCATGGCATTGTCGACGAGATTGCCGAGCACCGTCACGGCGTCCCTCGGCGCGATGCCGTGGTCGCCGATCAGCGAATCGTCCACCGCCGCTCCCTCCTCCAGCACCAGCTCGATCCCGCGCTCGTTCGCCTCGGCCAGCTTGCCGAGCAGCAACGCGGCCAGCACGGGCTCGGCGACCGCGCCAACCACTCGGTCGGTCAGCTGTTGGGCGATCTCCAGTTCCGCGGTGGCGAACCGCACAGCTTCCTCCGTGCGGCCGAGCTCGACCAGCGAGACGACGGTGTGCAGGCGATTGGCCGCCTCGTGGGCCTGCGACCGGAGCGACTCGGCGAACCCCCGCACGGTGTTCAGCTCGCCGGTCAACGCCTCCAGCTCGGTGTGGTCGCGCAGCGTCACCACGTTGCCCATCGGCCGGTCGCCGCTGCGCACCTGGGAGGTGTTCACCACCAGGACACGGTCGTCGGTCACGTGGATCTCGTCGGGGCGCGGCCGGGTCGACGTGAGTGCGTCGGCCAACGGATCCGGGAGGCCGAGCTCGGCCACCGGCGTGCCCTCCGGCGGTGTCTCCGGCAAACCGAGCAGCGCGCGGGCGCTGTCGTTGCACAGCCCGACCCGGCCGTCGGCGTCGACCAGGATCAGCCCCTCCCGGACGGCGTGCAGGATCGCTTCGTAGTAGGAGAACATGCGCGCCAGTTCGGCCGGCCCGACACCGCGCGTCTGCTTCTTCAGGCGGGAGCTCACCAGCCACGAGCCGGCGATCCCGACGGCCAGCACGGCGCCCGCGAGCATCAGCAACGGACCCAGCCGCTCGTTCAGCTCCGCGGTGACCGCCTCGACCGTGATGCCGACGCTGACCAGGCCCACGATCTCGTCGCCGTGGTGGACGGGGACGACGGCCCGGATCGACGGGCCGAGCGTGCCGGTGTAGGTCTCGGTGAAGATCTGCCCACGCAGCGCCGGACCGCGATGTCCCAGGAACGTGCCGCCGATCTGCTCCGGGTTCGGGTGGGTGTAGCGGGTGCCGTCCGGGGCCATGATCGTGATGAAGTCGACACCGGTGTCGGTACGCACCCGCTCGGCAAGTGGCTGCAAGCGCCGCGTGGGATCGTCGCTGCGCAGCGCCTGCTGAACGTCCGGCATCCGCGCCACGGCGACGGCAACCGCGGTGGACTCCTCCCTGGCCGCATCCTCGCTCGCCCTGGCGGCCTCCCGGTAAGCCAGCAGCACGCCCGCGCCGACCAGCACCGCGACCATCACCAGCAACAGAACCAGCAGCTGTCCCGCCAGGCTCCACGGTCGCCGCGGCCTGCTCGGTCGCTGGGCCATCGCCGCCTCCGGATCGTGCCGTGAGTGAACGGAATGAACATAACGGTGACCGGAGTCACAAGTCCCCCGATAGTGCTACCCACGCACAACCGACGTCTGGAGGAGGCACTGATGGCGAAGGAGCCTGCCGCCACCGCACCGCCGGCTCGCCGAGACCGGGTGCACTACTTGTACCTGGCGGTGGTCGGCGCGGTCGTGCTGGGCATTGTCGTGGGCTTCGCCTTCCCCGATTTTTCCTCCGAGCACCTCAAGCCGCTCGGGGAAGGCTTCGTCAAGCTGATCAAGATGATGATCAGCCCGATCATCTTCTGCACGATCGTGCTCGGCATCGGCTCGGTCGCGAAAGCGGCCAAGGTCGGCAAGGTCGGCGCCCTGGCGCTGACCTACTTCCTGATCATGTCCACGGTCGCGTTGGCGATCGGGCTGGTCGTGGGCAACGTGCTCCACCCGGGCGAGGGCATGCGGCTCGACCCGGACGCCGTGGCCAAGGCTCAGCAGTCGGCGCAGGGCGGCGAGTCCACCGAGGAGTTCCTGCTCGGCATCATTCCGGAAACCCTGGTGTCCGCACTGACCTCCGGATCGGTGCTGCAGACCTTGCTGATCGCCCTGCTGGCCGGGTTCGCGCTGCAGCGACTCGGCCCGGCGGGCGCGCCGATCCTGCGCGGGATCGAGCACGTCCAGCGGCTGGTGTTCCGCATCCTCGCCATGATCATGTGGGCGGCCCCGGTCGGCGCGTTCGGCGCCATCGCGGCGGTCGTCGGCGACACCGGCTGGGCGGCGTTGAAGAGCCTGGCCGTCATCATGCTCGGCTTCTACGCCACCTGCATCGTGTTCGTGTTCGTGGTGCTCGGTGCCGTGCTGTGGTTCGTCGCCCGGATCAACCTGTGGCAGCTGCTGCGCTACCTGGCGCGGGAGTTCCTGCTGATCCTGTCCACCTCGTCCAGCGAGTCGGCGCTGCCGCGGCTGATCGCGAAGATGGAGCACATGGGGGTGAGCAAGCCGGTCGTCGGGATCACCGTGCCCACCGGCTACTCGTTCAACCTCGACGGCACCGCCATCTACCTGACGATGGCGACGCTGTTCATCGCTGCCGCGCAGGGCAGCCCGCTCGGCGTCGGCGAGCAGATCGCGCTGCTGCTGTTCATGATCATCGCGTCCAAGGGTGCGGCGGGTGTGACCGGCGCCGGCCTGGCCACGCTGGCGGGCGGCCTGCAGACGCACCGGCCGGAACTGGTCGACGGCGTCGGCTTCATCGTCGGCATCGACCGGTTCATGAGCGAGGCGCGGGCCCTGACCAATTTCGCGGGCAACGCGGTGGCCACCGTGTTGATCGGCCACTGGACCGGGGAGCTGGACCGCCAGCAGGCGCGGCGGGTGCTGACCGGACAGGATCCGTTCGACGAGCAGACCATGCTGGACGATCACCACACCGAGCCGGCCGCCGCGGGCGAGCCGGAGCGGGAGAAGGTGACCGCCTGACATTGCGGGCGCGACGTCGCGGCGATTTCACGACCGATGGCCGGGGCACCAGCGCTCCGGCCATCGGCGTCTCGACGGGTTCTCCGGCAGCGGGCCGAGCGCACCGTGGACGGCTGGAGTCGGCCAGCCATCGTCCGGCTACGTCAGCCTCTTCCTGCGGGCCAGGCCGCGGGTACGCCTGCGGGGGCGGCCGTAGCGCCTCGGGAGCGCACGACCCGGCGACCGCGCAGCCGCGGCGACCGGCCACGGTTCGCCCTCCGAGGCAACCGTCGGATCCCGGATTCACACGCTCCGCCAGCCCCCACGGCTGGGATGCGCACGACCGGCCGGGCGCCGCGGTCCAGCGCGCTGCCGGCAAGCCTCCGACCCCGTGGCTACGCCGACCTGCCCAGTACGCTTGTCGGCGCGGGGACGTCGCAGGCCTGGCGGCTGCACGGATCCGCCGATCATGGTGCGAGGTGGGCGCGAAGGCCACGGTGTCCGCGATTCATCATCACGGCGTGGTTCAGCCGGAACACCGGGCGAGCCACCAGGGCGCACCAGCGCAACAAGGGTTTGCGTGCAACGACCTCTTGAACGATCTCGAGCACGGTGCCGTCGGCATGTTCGCGGACCCATGCTCGCAGCGAGCCGTCGAGATCACCGGTCAGCCGGACGCACAACCTGCCCGCATCCGGGTCTTCCTCCACCCGGTGCAGGCGGATCACGATGCGATACGGCAGCATCGCACGGCACACCACTTCCGCGGTGTCGTCGTCCAGGCGCAGCACCGACCGGACGTCCGGCCACCAGCGCGGATAGCCGGACACGTCGGTGACCTCGCGGAACACCAGTTCCGCAGGCGCGGCCACGTGCCACGACGTCCGGAACCGGTACTCGTGCAAGCTCACGGCGCCAGTATGCGACTTCCTGGGCGAGCCGGCGCACCGAGCAGCAGACGCCGCCCTGCTCAGCAAGCTGGGCGGCCCGGGGCCATGCCGCCGTTGTTCCTGCGGGGAGCTGGCCGGTCACCACGCAGTTCGGCGATGTGCGGCCGGAACCCGCCGTCATCGGCAACTGGCAGTGCCAGTGCGGCCAGGTCGAGGCTGTGGGCGAGCGGCCTGACCGACCTGCCAGGCGTGGGCCGGGCCGCGCGGATCGCGCCGGGCGACGGTGTGCCTCGGCGGTCAGCCGAGAATGGGCTTGAGGAACTGCCCCGTGTAGCTCGCCTCGTTCGCCGCCACGTCCTCCGGGGTGCCTTCGGCCACCACCGTTCCACCGCCGGAGCCGCCCTCCGGCCCCATGTCGATGATCCAGTCGGCCGTCTTGATGACGTCCAGGTTGTGCTCGATGACGATCACCGTGTTGCCCTTGTCCACCAGGCCGTGCATCACCACCAGCAGCTTGCGGATGTCCTCGAAGTGCAGCCCGGTGGTCGGCTCGTCGAGGATGTAGACGGTGCGCCCGGTGGAGCGCTTCTGCAGCTCGGCGGCCAGTTTCACCCGCTGCGCCTCGCCGCCGGACAGGGTGGGCGCCGGCTGCCCCAGCCGCACGTAGCCGAGGCCCACGTCCACCAGCGTCTGCAGATGCCGGTGGATCGGCTTGATCGGCTCGAAGAACTCCGCGGCCTCCTCGATGGGCATGTCCAGCACGTCCGCAACCGTCTTGCCCTTGTAGTGCACCTCCAGGGTCTCGCGGTTGTACCTGGCGCCCTTGCACACCTCGCACGGCACGTAGACGTCCGGCAGGAAGTTCATCTCGATCTTGATCGTGCCGTCGCCCGCGCACGCCTCGCAGCGCCCGCCCTTGACGTTGAACGAGAACCGGCCGGGCTGATACCCGCGAACCTTCGCCTCCGTGGTGGCCGCGAACAACTTGCGGATGTGGTCCCACACCCCGGTGTAGGTCGCCGGATTGGACCGCGGCGTGCGGCCGATCGGCGACTGGTCCACCCGCACCAGCTTGTCCACCAGGTCGAGGCCACGCACCCGGGTGTGCCTGCCCGGCACCTGCCGCGCACCGTTCAGCTTGTTCGCCAGCACCGTGGCGAGGATGTCGTTGACCAGCGTGGACTTGCCGGACCCGGACACCCCGGTCACCGCGACCAGGCAGCCGAGCGGGAACGACACGTCGATGTTGCGCAGGTTGTGCTCGCGCGCACCGACCACGGTCAGCCTGTTCCGCTTCGACGCCGGGCGGCGCGACACCGGCAGCGGGATCTCTCTGCGGCCCGCCAGGTAGTCACCGGTCAGCGAGCGTTCGTTGGACAGCAGTTCCTCGTACGGCCCGCTGTGCACGATCTGCCCACCGTGCTCCCCCGCCCCCGGGCCGATGTCCACCACCCAGTCGGCGGCCCGGATGGTGTCCTCGTCGTGCTCGACCACGATGAGGGTGTTGCCCAGGTCGCGCAGCCGGGTCAGCGTCTCGATCAGCCGGTGGTTGTCCCGCTGGTGCAGGCCGATCGACGGCTCGTCCAGCACGTACAGCACGCCGACCAGGCCGGACCCGATCTGGGTGGCCAGCCGGATGCGCTGCGCCTCCCCGCCGGACAGCGTGCCCGCCGCGCGGTCCAGCGACAGGTAGTCCAGCCCCACGTCGAGCAGGAAGCGCAGGCGCGCCTGGATTTCCTTCAGCACCGCGCCCGCGATCATCGCCTGCCGCTCGTCGAGCTTGAGCCCGTCGAGGAACTCCGCCGCCTCCGCCACCGACAACGCGGTGACCTCGGCGATCGAGCGGGGCCCCAGCGTCTCGTGCTCCAAGGTCACGGCCAGGATCTCCGGCTTCAGCCTGGTGCCCTGGCACGCGGGGCACGGCACCTCGCGCATGTAGCCCTCGTACCGCTCCCGCATGTACTCGGACTCGGTCTGCTCCCGGCGGCGCTCCAGGAACGGGATGACGCCCTCGAAGTTGGCGTAGTAGGAGCGCTGGCGGCCGTACCGGTTGCGATACCGGACGTGCACCTGCTCGCTGGTGCCGTGCAGCACCGCCTTCTGCACCTTCGCGGGCAGGTCACGCCACGGCGTGTCCATGCGGAATCCGATCGTCTCGGCCAGCGCGGTGAGCAGCCGCTGGAAGTACTCCGCCGACTGGCCCACCGCCCACGGCGCGATCGCTCCTTCGGCGAGCGACAGCGAGTCGTCCGGCACCACCAGCTCCGGGTCGACCTCCTTGCGCACGCCGATACCGGTGCACTCCGGGCACGCGCCGTACGGCGAGTTGAACGAGAACGACCGCGGCTCGAAATCCTCCACCGCGAGCGCGTGGCCGTTCGGGCACGCCAGGTGCTCGGAGAAGCCGCGTATCCGGCCGGGGTCGTGCTCCGGCAGGTCCACGAACTCCAACTCGACCAGCCCGTCGGCCAACCGCAGCGCGGTCTCGATCGAATCGGTCAGCCGCTGCTTCGCCGACGGCTTGACGGTCAGCCGGTCGATCACCGCCGCGATGTCGTGCTTCTCCTGCTTCTTCAGCTTCGGCGGATCGGTGAGCGGATAGACCTGGCCGTCCACCCGCACGCGCGCGTAGCCCTGCTGCTGCAGGTTGGAGAACAGGTCGACGTACTCGCCCTTGCGGCCGCGCACGATCGGGGCGAGCACCTGAAACCTGGTGCCCTCCTCCATCGCCAGCACCTGGTCGACGATCTGCTGCGGGGTCTGCTTGGCGATCGGCTCGCCGCACTGCGGACAGTGCGGCTTGCCCGCCCGCGCGTACAGCAGGCGCAGGTAGTCGTAGACCTCGGTGATCGTGCCGACCGTGGAACGCGGGTTGCGCGAGGTGGATTTCTGGTCGATCGACACCGCGGGCGACAGCCCCTCGATGAAGTCGACGTCCGGCTTGTCCATCTGGCCGAGGAACTGCCGCGCATACGCCGACAGCGACTCGACGTACCGCCGCTGCCCCTCCGCGAAGATGGTGTCGAACGCCAGCGACGACTTGCCCGAGCCGGACAGGCCGGTGAACACCACCATGCTGTCGCGCGGCAGGTCGAGATCGACGCTCTTCAGATTGTGTTCGCGCGCACCTCGGACGACGAGACGATCGGACACCCGGGTGGCCCCTTCCTCGGATTGGATTCGGCAGCGGCAATCGGTCGGACTCGCCGACCTCCCCCATGCTAGGCGCGGGCACCGACAACGTCCGGCTGGGGCGGCCGCGACCTGCGCACTTCGCCGCCCCGCTGGCCGGCGGATCGAGCGACCGCCCGGCAGGCGGTCCGGGATCCTTGCCCGCGGTGGCCGCAGCGCACCCCGGCGGACCGTCCGGCAGCGCCGTCCTCGGCCGCGGATCCGGCCCACGGACGGGCGCCCGATGGGCACGAGGACGCACCCCGGCCCGGGGTGGAGCGGCGGTGCGGCGCGGCATAACCTGCACGCATGCGGATCAGTGAGGACTACACCGGGCATGTCGAGCCTGGCGGAGACGCCCAGCGGCGCACGCTCGCCGCGCTGACCATCACCAAACTCTCGGTCGGCCCGATGGACAACAACACGTACCTGCTTGTCGACCGGGAAAGCGGGGAGGCGCTGCTGATCGACGCGGCGAACGACCCGGACCGGATCTCCGACATGATCGGCTACGACCGGGAACGTCCCACGCTGCGCACCATCGTCACCACGCACCAGCATCGGGACCACTGGCAGGCACTGGGCGCGGTGGCCGGCGCGTACGGCGCCAACACGGCCGCGCACCCGCTGGACGCCGATCCGCTGCCCGTCCCGCCCGACTTCCTGCTCGAACACGGCGACACCATCTCGGTCGGCTCGTGTCAGCTCGAAGTGATCCACCTGCGCGGCCACACACCGGGCTCGATCGCCTTGCTGTACCGCGATCCGGAAGGCCACCCGCACCTGTTCACCGGCGATTCGCTGTTCCCGGGTGGCGTCGGGAAGACCACCACTCCGGAGAACTTCAAGCAGCTGATGACCGACGTCGAGGAACGGATCTTCAACGTCCTGCCCGACGACACCTGGTTCTACCCCGGCCACGGCGACGACTCCACGCTCGGCGCGGAACGAGGGAAACTGCCGGAGTGGTGGGAACGCGGCTGGTGACGCTCCCGCCGGACCCGGCGGGCTCAGCGCCGCGAGGTGCGGCTCGCCGTCCGCACACCGGGTGCTTCGCGGGGAGTCACGAGACCCCCGGCGTCGCATCGAGCCGCTGACCGGCCGCGGGTCAATCGTCGGGTCAATCGTCGTCGTCGTCGGACTCGGTCTCGACCTTGGTCTGCGCGACCGGTGTGTTCCCGCTGCAGCTGAGCTCGACGGTGACACGCACGTCATTGTCGGACTCGAACCGGATGCGTGCCCTGTCGTGGCCGCGGTCGTCGACCTCGTCGAGCTCGAACCCTTGCGCGGGCACGATCTGCACCACGGACAGCGGCGAGCAGCGGGCCACCACGCTGCCCCCGCGGCTGGTGAACGACCGTGTCGTCGGTTTCGTGGCAGGCGGCGACGACGCGGGTGCAGACCGCAGGGGCTGCGACCGTGGCGTGGAGGACTGCGGGGCAGGCGCCTGCCCCGGTGCCGCGGCCAGGCGCTGGTCGACCTCCTCCTGGCTGAGCGGACGTTGGGGGGAGTCCACGATGCCGCTGCCGATCGCACCCACGGCGACGACGCCGATCAGCGTGGCCGCCCCCGCGGCAAGCAGCCAGGCCAGCACGACTCCCGCCACACGCGTCTTGTTCCGCTCGGCCACGCTCCCAGCATGGCCCCCGATGGTTAAAACTGCGCTATGGCAGCCTCATCATGCCGTGAGTTGCCCCCGAATGCGCACGTCAGTGGCTTAAGTTGGACGACGTGCCGCACGTGCTGCTGATCGAGGACGACGCCGCCATCCGCGCCGCGTTGATCCGTGGGCTGTCCGAACGCGGCCATGCCGTCTCGTCGGTGGGGACCGGCATGGCGGGCTTGGAGCAGGCGGTGAACTCCCGCCCGGACACGGTGGTTCTCGACCTCGGGTTGCCGGACGTCGACGGCCGGACCGTGCTGCGGATGCTGCGCGGGGCCAGCAAAGTTCCGGTGGTCGTCGCCACCGCACGGGACGACGAGTCCGAGATCGTCGCGCTGCTCAACGCCGGCGCGGACGACTACGTCGTCAAGCCGTTCAGCGCAGCGCAGCTCGATGCCCGCATTCGCGCCGTCCTGCGGCGCGGCGGCGAGCAGAAGAACAGCCAGGTCGTCGAGGTCGGCCAGCTGCGCATCGATCCACGCACCCGCGAGGCGACCCTGGAGGGCAGGCCCCTGGACCTGACCCCACGGGAGTTCGCTCTGCTGCACTACCTGACCGCACGCGCCGGTGAAGTGATCAGCAAGCGCGAGTTGCTGGCCGAGGTGTGGCAGTTGCCCTACGGCGGTGCCGACAAAACGGTCGACGTGCACCTGTCCTGGCTGCGCCGCAAGCTCGGCGAAACCGCGCACGAACCGCGCTACCTGCACTCCATCCGCGGTGTCGGGGTGCGCATCGCTGCGCCAGAGGGCTGATGCGCCGCCGGGTGTTGCTGCTCGTCGCCGCCACCACGTCGCTGGTGCTGGTGGCGTTCCTGGTGCCGTTGGCGCTCCTGATCCGCGACGTCGCCGCCGACCGGGCCGTGCAGGCCGCCACCACCCAGGCGCAGGCGCTCAGCTCCCTCATCGCCACCACCGACCGGGCGTCGCTCGAGGTCAGCGTGGCTCAGGCGGATCAGGCGTCGGCTCACGACCTCACGGTCTTCCTCAGCGACGGGACCCAGCTGGGGCATCCCAGCCCGCACAGCGCCTTGGTGCGGCTGGGCAGCCGGGGCACGAGCGCCTCGGCCGACGTTCCCGGCGGCCGGGAAATCGTCTTCGCGGTCCGCGACGGCACCGGCGGCAACGCGGTGATCCGGGCGTTCGTGCCGGACGCTCTGCTCAGCGCGGGCGTGGAGCGCGCATGGCTGGTGCTCAGCGGGCTCGGCGTCGCGCTGCTGACGGTCAGTTTGCTGGTCGCCGACCGGATGGCGCAGCGGCTGGTGCGTTCGACCATCGAGCTGGCGGACGTGTCGAACCGCCTCTCCAGCGGTGATCTGACCGCGCGCGCCGACACCAAGGCACCCGCCGAGATCGGGGTGGTGGCCAGAGCGCTCAATCACCTGGGCAGCCGGATCGACGAGCTGCTGGCCGAGGAACGGGAAACGGTGGCGGACCTGTCGCACCGGGTGCGCACGCCGCTCACCGCACTTCGCCTGGAAGCCGAAGCCCTGCAGGATCCGGACGAGGCGGAACGCATCGGCAACGGGGTCGATGCGGTGGAACGTGCGGTCACCCAGGTCATCGCCCAGGCGCGCCGCCGCAGCAGTGAGCCGGCCGCCGGGTGCGACGCCGCAGAGGTGGTGCGCGAGCGGGTGGAGTTCTGGGCCGCGCTGGCCGAGGACACCGGCCGCAAGCCGGCCTACGAGATCGCTCCCGGGCCGCTGCCGGTGCAGTGCAGCCGCGGCGACCTGACGGCCAGCCTGGACGCCCTGCTGGGCAACGTCTTCGCCCACACGCCAGACGGCACCGACTTCACCGTCCGCTTGCAGCCCCGCCCGGGCGGCGGCGCGGTGCTGTGGGTGGAGGACGACGGTCCGGGGCTGCCGGAAGCCGGCTTGGCAGGCCGAGGCCGGTCCGGGACGGGGTCCAGCGGTCTAGGGCTGGACATCGCCCGGCGGGCCGCCGAGCGGAGCGGGGGTGGCCTGACCCTGGGCACCTCTCCCGGCGGTGGCCTCAGCGTGCGCATGGACCTTTTGGGCTTGCCTTAACCGTCTGGCAGCGCGCCGCTGGATCGGGGCAGGGAATCGTCGACGGTGCCAACACCGCATCGACGAAAGGGCGGACCATGAAGCCAATCACGACCCTGGCTGGACTGGCGGCCGCGGCCGCCGTGGTGACCGGCGGCGTCCTGCTCGCGACGAGCGATGACGACACGAACGTCGCCCCCTCGGCTCAGCGGGCCATCGGGACGCCCACCCAGCTGGAGCCCGCGGCGACCACCGACTCCGGCACGGCGAACCCCACGCCTCGGTCTCCCGCCGACGGCCAGGCAATCACCGCCGAGCAAGCGTCCGTGATCGCCGTCGGCCACATTGGCGGCGGCACGGCCGTCGACATCGAGCGCGAGTCCGAGCACGGCCGGACCGTGTGGGACGTCGAGGTGGTGCACGACCGGCAGGAAATCGAGGTCCACGTCGACGCCGTGACCGGCGAAGTCACCCGCATCGACCGGGACGACCGCGACGACAGGCACGACGACGACCGGTACGACGACGATCACCACGATCGGCACAGTGATGACGACGACCGGTACGACGACGACTGAGCATCGGCCGACAACGGCAAGGGGCGGATCGCTGACGATCCGCCCCTTGCCTTCGCCTCCGTTGCCGGGCGACAAGCGGTCACGCGCCTACCGCCCGGCCGTCACCGCGTCATTTCTGCGGGGACGTCGGTTCGCTTCCGCCGATCTGCTCCTGCAGCTCGTCGTAGAAGCTGCCGATACGGGAGTACACCCCCGGCTTGCCCGGCCGAGCGCACCCTTCGCCCCACGACACGACCCCGATCAGCTTGTTGCCCACCACCAGCGGACCACCGGAGTCGCCGTTGCAGGCGTCCTTGCCACCCTCGGGGAAGCCGGCGCAGATCATGCCGTCCGCCTCGTACAGCGAGCCGTAGGCCGCGCTGCACTCCTCGTCCGAGGTCACCGGCACGTCCACCTTCATCAGGTGGTCGGACTGCTCACCGCCCTCGGTGGTGTCGCCCCAGCCCAGCGTGGTGGCCATGGTGCCCGCTTGGTAGGCCGGGTCGTCCAACGGCGCCAGCTCCACAGTGCCCTGATCCACCGGCTCCGCCAGCGTCACCACTGCCACGTCGTGGTTGAAGTCGCTCCAGTCGTACTCGGGGTGCACCCAGATGTCGCTGACGTCGGACACGGTGCCCTCGTCCGAACTCATCACCGTCCGGCCGGACACCACCTTGAAGTCCTCCAGCTCGGCGCCCTCGACGCAGTGCGCAGCCGTGACCACCTTGTCCGGGGCGACCAGCGAGCCGCCACAGAACCCGAACCCGTCCGGCGTGATCAGCCGCACCGTGTACGGGTAGTCCTCGATGTTGGCTTCTTCCCCGCCGACGACGAACGGCTTGACGGGAGTCTTGGCCGACGGGTCGTCGGCCGCCCCCGCGGTTGCGCTGGCACCCAGAGCCGCCGCGCATGCCATCACCGCAACGGCCGCGCTCCTGGCCGTTCTGCGCGCGAAATTCCCCATGGTGATCTCCTCCATTGCCCCGCGTTGTCCGGCGCGGGACCTCGATTTCGTGATTCAGTAACCGGGTTCGCCCGGTCACGTGTCAAGAAGTACCGGAGTTGATCGTTACGGCACCAGATGCAACCGTTGTGCTCCATTCGGGTTATTACCGCCGGTCACACTCTGCCGTCGCGCCGAAAGCGGCCCTCATCAGGACGGATGCCACGCGCACCTCGGCGAGGAGATCACACACGTATCCCTAGCAGCACGTACTCGACGCACAAACGCTGCCATTCGCGTCACAGCGGCGAAATCAGGAGAATCGCCACGCCTCCGCCCGCTGCGGCCGACATCGGGCACCTTTTTGTGAAGGTCTCTTCACATTTTGCGCGCGGCAAGAATCGCAAAGACCGGGACTTCACGGAATCCTCGATGTCGCCAATTTCACACGCATGATCCGGGTCGCTCCCGGTGGGGATCGGCATGCCCGGCCACGGCCCACACCTCGCGGACGGAGTACCGCGGCACCGCAGCTCGCAGAAAGAGGAAGGGCGGGCCGCCCCGCCGGCCCGCCCCGCGCGACCTCCGTGCACGCCTAGCTGCCGATCTGTTCCTGCAGCAGGCCGTGGAAGCTGCTCACCCGGGCGTACACCCCCGGCTTGCCCGGCCGAGCGCATCCGTCACCCCACGACACGACCCCGATCAGCTTGCTGTCCACCACCAGCGGACCACCCGAGTCCTGCGTGCAGGCGTCCTTGCCACCCTCGGGGAAGCCGGCACAGATCATGCCGTTCCGCTCGTAGAACTCGGGATAGGCGCGCTGGCAGTCCGCGTCGCCGACCACCGGAACGTCGACCTTCCGCAGATGATCGGACGGCGAACCGTCCTCCCGAGTGAGCCCCCAGCCGAGCACGGTGGCCATGGTGCCCGGCCGGTAGGCCGGGTCGCCCGGCTGGGCCAGGGTGGCCAGCTCCTCGTTCACCGGCTTGCTCAACGTCAGCACGGCGACGTCGTAGTTGTAGCCCTCCACGTGTACGAGGGGTGCGTCCACAGCGCCTTCACGCGCGACACGGTGCCCTCGTCCGAACTCATCACCGTTCGCCCGGACACCACTCGAAGCTCGTTCGGGCGCAGGCCCTCCACACAGTGCGCAGCCGTGACCACCTTGTCCGGTGCGACCAGCGTGCCGCCGCAGAACCCGGTCCCGTCCGCCTCCGTCAACCGCCCGTGAAGGGGTAGTCCTCGATGTCGGCTTCTTCCCCGCCGACGATGAACGGCTGGACAGGAGCGGCCTCCGCGGCCGCGCCCGCCCCCAGCGTCGCCACGAACGCCAGCGCGGCAGCGACTGCCGCCCTGACCGCCTTGCGCTTGGCAGCTGCCATCGATCTCCTCTCTCCGGCTTCGGTTTCACCGATCGCTCGTCAGGTGCACGGGTCCCGGCGCGGTGCGGTTCGTCAATCTTCCACTGAGTTCGTGACATCGTTGTCAACACTTGTCGTCGACTTTGCTGCAGCACCGGCGAGCGCACGAATGCGCACGATCGTGCTAGCATGGGTGCCATGACCGCGGCGACTGGTTTGGAATCCGTCCTTGCCGAAGCGGGCCTGCGGGTCGACGCCCGGGAGTTCCTTCGGCTGGTTGCCGACGCTGCGCGCCGGATCGCCCCGATGCACGGTTCGCCGAGCGACTACTTCACCGAGGAACAGCGGAAGGTGCTCACCGACGTCGGCCTCGACCTGCGCGACGCCCAGGAAGGCGAGCTCGATCCCCGTGCCCGCTCGGTCGCCGCGGCGGCCGCGTTCGCCGAGACCTCCTACTCGGTGAGCGAAGCGGCCCAACTGCTCGGGGTGGACGCCAGCCGGATCCGGCACCGGTTGAAGGACGGCAAGCTGCTCGGCTGGAAGGACCACGGCTGGCGGCTGCCTGCCTGGCAGTTCACCGAGCACGGCACCCTGCCGGGACTCGACGTCGTGCTGCGCAGCATCCCGGACGATCAGCCCCAGCTGGTCGTCGCCGCGTTCATGAACACGCCGCAGGCGGATTTGGAGCTGAACGGCAAGCCGGTCTCCCCGCGCGCGTGGTTGCTGGCGCACGGCGACCCGCAGCGCGTGGCGGACCTAATCGCCACGCTCGGCACGGCGGCGTAGGGGCGGCGGGATCCGCTTGATGGCTCGGCTTCCCTCGCCGCCGCCGCCCGGCGAACTGGCCGGCGCACTGCGCCCGTCGGAGGACATCGTGGCGGTGCATCCGGCCACCCGGCTGGTCCGGATCTTCACCGCGCTGGGCAATCATCCGCAGAAGTGGAATCAGTTCCGGTACGCCGGACCACTCCCCCACGGACGTTTCGACCCGCAGGACGTCACCAGCCGGCCGGACACCCCGCAACCCGGGGTGCTGTACTTCGCGCTGTCGGTACGGACCAGCGTCGCGGAGGTCTTCCAGACCACGTCGATCGTCGATCGCCGGACCCGATCCCCGCACCTGGTGGTGCTCCGCCCGGCCCGCACGCTGCGGCTGCTCGACCTCACCGGGCTGTGGCCCACCCGCGCCGGGGCGTCCCAGGAGATCTCGTGCGGCTCGAAGAAGATGACCCAGCGGTGGACCAAGGCCATCCGCGCGGCCTACCCCGATCTCGACGGCGTGTGGTACCGCTCGTCGATGGACTCCGGCGACCCGGCGATCGCGCTGTGGGACCCGCCGGCGGGCGACGCCCTGCCGCCGGCGCCGGACGTGCTGCTGCCACTGAACCACCCGGGCCTGGATCTGCCGCTGGCCAGGGTGTGCGCCGACCTGAACTACGTGTTGCTCGGCTGAGAGTCCGCCGCCACCGCGGCCGGCGTGGGGGTGCCCGCTTCGGCCGCCCGGCGGTCCCTGCGGCTCTTCAGCAGGCTCAGCAGGGTCGTCACCGCCAGCACGGTGACGATGACGCCGAGCGAGACCCAGTTGCTGATCTCGAAGGTGTCCGGCACCCAGTGGTATTCGTGCGCGGCGTGCAGGAACAGCTTGGCGCCGATGAACGACAGGATCACCGCCAGGCCGTAGTTGAGGTACACCAGCCGCTCGACCAGGCCGCCGATCAGGAAGTACAGCTGCCGCAGTCCCATGAGGGCGAACGCGTTGGCGGTGAAGACCAGGTAGGCCTCCTGCGTGATGCCGAAGATCGCCGGGATGGAGTCGACGGCGAACAGCAGGTCCGCGCTCGCGATGGCGGCGATGACCAGGAACATCGGGGTGATCCAGCGCTTGCCGTCGCGCTTGACGACCATCTTGTGCCCGACGTAGTCCTCGGTCACCGGGAAGATCTTCCTGGTGCGCCGGATCAGCGCGTTCTCGTGGTACTCGTCGTGGTCGGTGCCGCGCAGCATGGACACCGCCGTCCACACCAGCACGGCACCGAACACGAAGAAGACCCAGACGAACCGTTCGATGAGCGCGGCGCCGACGGCGATGAACACACCGCGCATGACCAGCGCCAGCAGGATGCCGATGAGCAGGACCCGGTGCTGGTGGATGGCAGGCACCTTGAACGAGCCCATGATCAGCATGAAGATGAACAGGTTGTCCACGCTGAGCGAGTACTCGGTGATGTAGCCGGAGAAGAACTCGACACCCGAGTCGTGGCCGCCCCACACCCACACCCCGATGCCGAACAGCACCGCGCACGCGACGTAGAAGGTGACCCACCGGGCCGCTTCACCGGTCGTCACTTCGTGCGGCTTGCGATCGACGATGACCAGATCGACGACGATGAGAACGAGCAGACCGCCGAGGGTGGCCAGCCACAGCCAGACAGGCACCGACATCAAAAACATACCTCCGGGTCAGGTGGTCTCCCGGAGGTCTCTTCCACCGGCCGGGCCGGTCGGCGAAGCCGGGTGCCACCGGCGGACGATGCCGGGGCAGCCGTGCTGACGACTCCACCGCGAGGGAATACTCCCCTCCACGTTCCGCTCAATCTTGGCCGATGCCGGGCGTCCACGCCAGTGAAAGTACCCATAATCACGTCGGTTCGACCCTCGCGGCGACCCGGAACCGGGCACGGCGCCACTTTCCCGGCAGCCCGGGCCCTGGCCGGGGGTCCTTTCCATCGGCACGGCAACGGTTCGGCAGCGGTTGCCGGTCCCTGAAGCCTCCCTCAGCTACTCCCCGCTACGGTCGATCGCATGCGCGTGGTGCGCCTTCCCCGCAAGCGCCTGCCCAGGCTCCTGCTCGTCGTGACCCTCGTCGCCGGCGTCGTCGCGGCCGTGGGCGGGATCGCCTATGCCGTGCGGCCGCAGCCGCCCGACGTCACCGTCGCCGAACGGTTCGTCCACGTCCCCTCGTCGCCCGGCTCGCCGCGGCAAGAACGGCTGGACACCACGCTCTACATCCCGGAAACGGCACGGGCGACACCGGCGCCGGCGGTGCTGCTCCCGCACGGCTTCGGCGGCAGCAAGCACAGCGTCACCCGCGACGCGCAGGAGCTGGCGGAACGAGGATTCGTCGTGCTGGCCTACTCCGCACGCGGACACGGTCGCAGCTCGGGCAAGATCGGGCTCAACGATCCCGACGCCGAAGTCGCCGACGCCGGCAAGCTGCTGGACTATCTCGCCGCCCAATCGACCGTGGCCAAGGACGCCGACGGGGACCCGAGGGTGGCGGTGGTCGGCGCCTCCTACGCCGGTTCACTGGCCCTGCTGCTGGCCGGGACCGACGACCGGGTCGACGCGATCGTCCCGGTGATGACCTACAACGACCTCGAGCAAGCGCTGATCCCGAACACCGGCACCACCGGCAGGTTCACCCCGCGCTCACCGGCCGAGTCGATCGGCGAGCCCGGCGGGGTGTTCAAGCAGGCGTGGACCGGCAACCTCTTCCTGGGCGGGATGGGCACCCCCGACCGCGGTACGGGCGGGCCACCCCCCGATGCGCCCGAGGCCGGGGCGGACCCGGACGACGCACCGGGCGGTCAGGCGGAAGGAGCCGCTGGTGCCTTGTCGAGTGGCTCCCTCGGGGGCGGCCTCGCCTCCCCGCGTGGCGCCTTTGGCGGGCCTGGCGGTGGCGACGGCGAGGCGATCGGTCCGTGCGGCCGTTTCACCCCCGAGGTGTGCCAGGCGTATGCCGACATGGCCGAGGACGGCAAGCCCAGCAGACAGACCCGTGCGCTGCTGGCCAGAGTCTCGCCGAAGTCGGTGACGATGAACATCACCGTGCCTGCCCTGTTGGTGCAAGGCGAGCGGGACACGTTGTTCGGGCTCGACCAAGCGGACGCGAACGCCAAGCAGATCGCCGCGGCGGGCGGGGAGGTTCAGGTCGTCTGGTACGCGGGCGGGCACGACGGCGGCGGTCCCGGGCCGCAGCTGCGCGCGAAGATCGGTGACTGGCTCGCCTACCAACTCGGCGGGCCGGATGCACCGGCGGAGAACCCGCTGCCCGCCTTCCGCTACGACATCCAGGGGACCTACCAGGCATCGCGCGCCCCCTCGGTACGCACCATCGAAACCAGCAGCTATCCCGGGCTGGGCACCGCCGTCACCACCCGGCACGACGTGCCCTTGCACGGCGGCCCCCAGACCATTTCGAACCCACCCGGCGGCAACCCGGCCTCGATCAGCGGTGTGCCGGGCATCAACGCGATCGCCGGCCGCTCCTCGATCGCGGCCAGCCTGTTCGGGGTCGATCTCCCCGGGCAAGCGGCCGCGTTCACCAGCGCGCCGATGCGGTCGCAGCTGACCGCGGCCGGGTCGCCCACCGTGCGGCTGCGGGTCACCGCGCTGCCCGGCTCGGGCGGGGCGCGCGGCGGGACCAACGACGTCGTGCTGTTCGTGAAGTTCTACACCGTCGACCCGGACAACCGCCGCACGCTGGCCGGGAACGCGGTGGCTCCGGTGCGGATCCCGGACGTGCGCACGGGAGAACCGGTCGAGGTCACCGTCAGCCTGCCCGGCATCGTCAAGCCGGTCGATCCGGATCACCGGGTTCAGGTGGTGGTCGCGACCACCGACCAGGCGTATCACAACGCCACCGAACCGATCTCGTACCGGGTCTCGGTGGCCGGGCCGATCAGCATCCCCAGCGTGAGCGGAACCGCGACCGGCGGGCAGTGGCCGGCCGCCCAGCTGCTCGGCATCGGCGCCGTCCTGGCGCTCGGGTTGGGCGTGGCGCTCGTGGCGGCCGTCCGCCGGAGGCGGGCGCGCAGCGTCGACGACGAGCTGTCCGACGTCCCGCTGGTGATCGAGGGCCTGACCAAGAAGTACCCGGGCGGGCTCACCGCGGTCGACGACCTGTCCTTCTCGGTGCAGCGCGGCCAGGTGCTCGGCCTGCTCGGCCCGAACGGTGCGGGCAAGACCACCACGTTGCGCATGCTCATGGGGCTGATCACCCCGACTTCGGGCCAGATCAGGGTGTTCGGGCACCGGGTGTATCCCGGCGCCCCGGTGCTGTCGAGGATCGGCTCGTTCGTCGAGGGCTCCGGATTCCTGCCGCACCTGTCCGGACGGCAGAACCTCGAGCTGTACTGGGCGTCCACCGGCAGGCCACGCGAGCAGGCGCACTTCGACGAGGCGTTGGAGATCGCCGGGCTCGGCTCGGCGGTCGACCGCAAGGTGCGCACCTACAGCCAGGGCATGCGCCAGCGCCTGGCCATCGCGCAGGCCATGCTCGGCCTGCCGGAGCTGCTGGTGCTCGACGAGCCGATGAACGGACTCGATCCGCCGCAGATCCACCAGATGCGCGAGGTGCTCAAGCGGTACGCGGCCACCGGCCGGACGGTACTGGTCTCCAGCCATCTGCTCGCCGAGGTGGAACAGACCTCCACGCACGTGGTGGTGATGCACCGCGGCAGGCTCATCGCCGAGGGCGAGGTCGGCGAGATCGTCGCCGCGGGCGGCGAAGCCACCTTCGTCGTGGACAAGCCCGAGGAGGCGGCCAGGGCGTTGACCGCCGTCAAGGGCGTGACCTCGGTGGAGACCAACGGCCGGGCGGTGCATGCCAACCTGGACGGCATGGCGCGCAGCGAGGCGGTCGCCGCGCTGGTCAACGCCGGGGTCGCGGTCGAGCAGGCAGGGCCACGGCGACGGCTGGAAGACGCCTTCCTCCGGCTCGTCGGAGAGGAGCCGCACGAATGACCGAGCACAAGCGCGACGACCTGTCCGACGTGCACACCGACCCCGCGGCGCTGGACGACCTGACATCTGCCGCCCAACGGGAATCGCTCGGCGTCGGCACCAGCGGCGGCGTCGCGGGCTACGACCCGCGCAGGACACTGCGGTTCGGCGTGGAGCTGCGCCGCCAGCTCGGCCGCCGCCGGACGCACCTGCTGCTGGGGCTGGTCGCGCTGCTGCCGATCGTGCTGGCCGTCGCCTTCGAGATCGGCACAACCAACGCCAACCGCAGGCAGGGCGGGTTCATCGACCTGGCCACCGTCAGCGCCCCGAACTTCGTCGTGGTCACGCTGATCGTCGCGGGCGGCTTCCTGCTGCCGATGATCGTGGCGCTCTACTTCGGGGACGTGATCGCCTCGGAGGCCTCCTGGTCGTCGCTGAAGTACCTGCTGGCCATCCCAGTGCCCCGGCATCGCCTGCTGCGGCAGAAGGCGCTGGTCGCGGCCGCGTTGTCGGTACTCACCATCACGGTGCTGCCGCTCACCGCGCTCGTCGTCGGGGTGATCTGCTACGGCGCCGGGGACGCGATCTCCCCCACCGGCGAGGCAGCGCCGTTCTGGACCGCGGTGGTCTCCCTGCTGATGTGCATCGGCTACATCGTCGTCCATCTGGCCTGGATCGCCGGGCTCGCGCTGCTGCTCAGCGTGAGCACCGACGCCCCGCTCGGCGCGGTCGGCGGCGCGCTGGTGGCCTCCGTCGTCTCGCTCATGCTCGACCAGATCACCGCGCTGGAGGACCTGCGCAACTTCCTGCCCACGCACTACGCCTACGCGTGGACGGACCTGATGGCGGCGGAGATCAACTGGACGAACATCGCCAACGGGGCGCTGAGCGCGACCTGTTACGCCACGGCCTTCTGCCTGCTGGCCGGACGGCACTTCGCCCGCAAGGACATCACCAGCTGAGGTGTTCACGGTCCCGGCGGGCATCGCCGTCGCGGACTCACCCGGTACACCCGTCACGGACTCACCCGATACACCTGTGACGGGTCAACCGGTACGCCCCTTTCCGGTCAGCGGTATGCCCCCTTACGGGACTGCGCGTGCCTGTGCGCAGGCTCCGTCAGCCCTCGGGCCGGCAGCGCGCAGGCTGCCACGACAGGCGGCGGGAGCCTGATGCCCGCGAAACTCCTGACGAGTCGCGTCACCAGCCGGCCACCGGACCCCGCCGGTGGTGTCCGCCAAACCGGGAGGGGACGGCGGAGAACGCCACGCGCGCCTGCTGCGCAGCCGCTCGGCGCCTCCGATGGCCACTGGGCGCCGAGGGCGCTACACCCCGGCGGCGTCCATGCCGCGCAGTTCCTTCTTCAGGTCGGCGATCTCGTCCCGCAGTCGGGCCGCGAGCTCGAACTGCAGGTCGCGCGCAGCCTGCATCATCTGCTCGGTCAGCTGGGCGATCAGGTCCGCCAGCTCGTCCCGCGCCATCGACTTCACGTCCCGGTCGACCAGCACACCCGCGGTGCGTACCCGGTCGCCCTGCTCCGGCTTCTTGCCGCGGGACGCGTTCCGGCCGGACCCGCCGACCTCGACCTTCTCGGTGTCCTCCGCCTCGGAGTAGACCCGGTCAAGGATGTCCGCGATCTTCTTCCGCAGCGGCTGCGGGTCGATGCCGTGCTTCTCGTTGTAGGCGATCTGCTTGGCCCGCCTGCGGTTCGTCTCGTCGATGGCCTGCTTCATCGACTCGGTGATCGTGTCGGCGTACATGTGCACCTGTCCCGACACGTTCCTGGCCGCGCGTCCGATGGTCTGAATCAGCGACGTGGTGCTGCGCAGGAACCCTTCCTTGTCCGCGTCCAGGATCGCCACCAGCGACACCTCGGGCAGGTCCAGGCCCTCTCGCAGCAGGTTGATGCCGACCAGCACGTCGAACTCCCCGGTGCGCAGCTGCCGCAGCAGCTCGACCCGGCGCAGCGTGTCCACCTCCGAGTGCAGGTAGCGCACCCGGATGCCGAGCTCGAGCAGGTAGTCGGTGAGGTCCTCGGCCATCTTCTTGGTCAGCGTGGTGACCAGCACGCGCTCGTCCCGCTCGGCCCGGACCCGGATCTCGTGCACCAGGTCGTCGATCTGCCCCTTGGTGGGCTTGACGATCACCTCCGGGTCGACCAGGCCGGTCGGCCGGATGACCTGTTCGACGTACTCGCCGCCGGTCTGGCCCAGCTCGTACGGCCCGGGGGTGGCCGACAGGTACACCGTCTGCCCGATGCGCTCGGTGAACTCCTCCCAGGTCAGCGGGCGGTTGTCCAGCGCGCTCGGCAGCCGGAAGCCGTGCTCGACCAGCATCCGCTTCCGCGACGCGTCGCCCTCGTACATGCCGCCGATCTGCGGCACCGTCACGTGCGACTCGTCGATGACCAGCAGGAAGTCCTCCGGGAAGTAGTCCAGCAACGTCGCAGGCGGCGACCCGGGCGGGCGCCCGTCGAGGTGCCGCGAGTAGTTCTCGATCCCGGAGCAGAACCCGACCTGCCGCATCATCTCGATGTCGTACTGCGTGCGCATGCGCAGCCGCTGCGCCTCCAGCAGCTTGTTCTGCGACTCCAGCTCGGCGACCCGCTCCTCCAGCTCTCGCTCGATGTCCCGGATCGCGCGCTCCATGCGGTCGGCGCCGGTGACGTAGTGGGTGGCCGGGAAGATCCGCAGCTCGTCCACTTCGCGGACGATCTCCCCGGTCAGCGGGTGCAGGTAGTACAGCTTCTCGATCTCGTCGCCGAACATCTCCACCCGCACGGCCAGCTCCTCGTAGGCCGGGATGACCTCGAGCGTGTCACCCCGGACGCGGAACGTGCCCCGGGCGAACGCCAGGTCGTTGCGGGTGTACTGCACGTCCACCAGCGCGCGCAGCAGATCGTCCCGGTCGATCTCGTCCCCGACCCGCAGCAGCATCGACCGGTCCAGGTACGACTGCGGCGTGCCCAGGCCGTAAATGCACGACACCGACGCGACGACGATGACGTCCCGCCGGGACAGCAGGCTCATCGTCGCCGAGTGGCGCAACCGCTCGACGTCGTCGTTGATCGACGAGTCCTTCTCGATGTAGGTGTCCGTCTGCGGGACGTACGCCTCGGGCTGGTAGTAGTCGTAGTAGCTGACGAAGTACTCGACCGCGTTGTACGGGAACAGTTCGCGCAGCTCGTTGGCCAGCTGGGCGGCCAGCGTCTTGTTCGGCGCCATCACCAGCGTCGGGCGCTGCATCCGCTCGATCAGCCACGCCGTGGTGGCCGACTTGCCGGTTCCCGTCGCACCGAGCAGCACGACGTCCTTCTCGCCGCGCCGGAGCCTGCGCTCCAGCTCGTCGATCGCCTCCGGCTGGTCGCCGGACGGCTGGTACTCGCTGACCACCTGGAATCTGCCGCCCTTGCGCGGGATCTCCGACACCGGGCGGTACTCCGAATGCGCGAGAACAGGTCGTTCGGTTGCGAATGCCACGGTTCCAGGGTAGGCGGCGGCACCGACAACGTCAGATCACCTCGGGCAGGATGAAGGCGTGCACCCGCCGAAAGTCGAACGGTTCGACGTCACAGCCAAGATCAACGTCGACAACAAGGGCATCGTGCGCGCGGTCGACGAGTACCGGGTCGAGCCGTTCGGGCTCTACATGGCGCGGCCGACGCCGGGCAGGAAGAACTTCTCGTACCTGGAATCGTGGCTGCTTCCCGAGTTCGGCCTGCGCATCAGCGACTTCCACTTCACCCCGGGCCACGAGCGCGACCAGGACTTCTACCTCGACGTGGTGCAGATCGGCGTCGACGGCGGGACGTGGACCACCCGCGACCTGTATCTCGACCTGGTGCTGCGGACCGGCAAAGCGGTCACCCTGATGGACACCGAGGAGCTGATGGCCGCCACCACGCAAGGACTGATCTCCGAGCAGGACGCCGCCTGGGCCGTCCGGACGGCGACCGCGGCCGCGACGGCGCTCGCCGCACACGGCTACGACCTGCGCCGCTGGCTGGCAACCCGGCACATCACGCTGACCTGGCGGCGCCGCTGAGATCTCCGATGCCTGGCTGCCCGCGGCCGATGACCGGCTGACCCCCGCATCAACCGTTCGGTTGATCGAGGCTTGACCGCGCTGTGGATTCGCCAACCCCTCGTCGTGACGGACGCTGGATCTGTCACGACGAGGGGAAAGGCACACCATGCCGGTCATCGAAGTACAGGGGCTGCACAAACGCTACGGCGACAAGATCGCCGTGGACGACGTGTCGTTCGCGGTCGAGGAAGGTGAGATCTTCGGCATCCTCGGCCCCAACGGCGCCGGGAAGACGACGACCGTGGAATGCATCGAAGGCCTGCGGGTGCCCGACCGGGGGACGGTGTCGGTGTACGGGATGAACCCGCGGACCGACCGCAGGGAAGTCACCCGGCTGATCGGCGCCCAGCTGCAGGAGAGCCAGCTGCCGGACAAGCTGCGGGTGGGCGAGGCGCTGGAGCTGTTCGCCTCGTTCTACCCCGACCCTGCCGACCCGGACCAGCTGCTCGCCTCGCTCGGCATCGCGGACAAGCGCGACACGCCGTTCCGGAAGCTGTCCGGCGGCCAGAAACAACGGCTGTCCATCGCGCTCGCGCTGGTCGGCAACCCGAAGATCGCGGTGCTCGACGAGCTGACCACCGGGCTGGACCCGCAAGCCCGCCGGGACACCTGGGACCTGATCGAGCAGGTGCGCGACCGCGGCGTGACCATCGTGCTGGTCACCCACTTCATGGAGGAAGCGGAACGGTTGTGCGACCGGCTCGCGCTCATCGACCGGGGCCGGGTGGTGGCGCTGGACTCGCCCGCGGGGCTGGTCGCCAAGGTCGACGACGAGCAGCGCATCCGGTTCCGACCGTCGCAGCCGATCGACACCGAGGAGCTGCTGGCGCTGCCCGAGGTGCGCACGGTCACCAGGACCGGTACCCAGCTGGTGGTCACCGGCGACAACGACGTGCTGCACGCGGTCACTTCGCTGCTGGCCCGCAAGCGCATCGTGGCCTCCGAGCTCCGGCTCGAGCAGACCACGCTGGACGACGCGTTCCTGGCGCTGACCGGGCGCGGCCTGGACACCGCGGACGAGGGAGGAAACTGACGTGACCGCATTGGCCACACTCACCAAGACCGAGGCGAAGCTGCTGCTGCGCGACCCGGCGGCGGTGTTCTTCGTCATCGTCTTCCCGCCGCTGCTGCTGCTGGTGCTCGGCGCGATCCCGCCGTTCCGGGAGCCGAACCCGGAGACCGGCGTGCGGACCATCGACCTGTACGTACCGATCCTGGTCGCGATGGCCATCGCCATGTTCGCGCTGTCCGGGCTGCCGAACCAGCTCGCCGGGTACCGCGAGCGCGGCATCCTGCGCCGCATGTCGACCACGCCGGTCTCGCCGGCCATGATGCTGACGGCGAACCTGATCGTGTTCGTGGTCACCGCGCTCGGCGTGACCGCCGTGCTGCTGGCGCTGGGCAAGCTGGCCTTCGACGTCGAGCTGCCGCGGCAGCTGCCCGGCTATGCGCTGGTCTATCTGCTCAGCCTGGTCTCGATGCTCTCGATCGGGTTGTTCATCGCCGCCGTGGTGCGCACCGCGAAGGCGGCCGCGGCGGCGGGCCAAGTGCTGTTCTTCCCGATCTTGTTCTTCGCCGGGCTGTGGCTGCCACGTGCGGCGATGCCGGACACGCTGCGGCAGATCAGCGACTACACCCCGCTGGGCGCCGGCGTGCAGGCACTGACCGACACCGCCGCAGGCGGCACACCGCAGTTGTTGCACATCGTCGTCATGCTCGCTTGGATCGCAGTGACAGGAATCGCTGCGGCCCGGCTGTTCTCCTGGGAGTAACGAGCGTGCGAGACGACTCGCGCCGCTTCCCGGTCGTCACCGTCGACCGGGAAGCGGGCTTCGACGCATGGGAGCGTCGTGAATCACGGCTGTTCGCGGCGCTGCCCTACGTCATGCTGGCCGCATCGGTGACCATCACGGTGGTGCAGTCCGGCTACCCCATCCGGATGTGGCTGGTGCTGCCCCTCGCCGGGCTGGCGGCCGGGTGGACCTGGTGGTTCCTCACCGCGCACCCGCGGTGGCGGGAGGAGCGGCCCGGCCTGATGGCGGTCTACTTCGTCGGGTTCCTGGCCGTCACCGCCACGCTGGTGCTGGAAGCGCCCTGGTTCGGCATCTACGCATGGGTCGGCTTCGTGCACTCGTTCGAATGCCTGCGCGGGCCGTGGCGGTTCGCCGGGCAGATCGCCACCGCGATGCTGATGGCGATCACCCAGAGCGGCGGCGAGCTGCCCGCCACACCGCGTGCGGCGGCGACGTGGCTGATGCTGGTCGCCGTCAACGCCACCGTGGCGGGCGCGTTCACCTACATCGCCTACGTCACGCAGCTGCACAACCGGAAACGCAAGGAGGCCCTGCTCCAGCTGGAAGAAGCCAACGCCAAGCTGGAGCGGGCGCTCGAGGAGAACGCGGGCCTGCACGCGCAGCTGCTGGTGCAAGCCCGCGAGGCGGGCATGCTGGACGAGCGCCAGCGGCTGGCCGGCGAAATCCACGACACGCTGGCGCAGGGCTTCACCGGGATCATCACCCAGCTGCAGGCCGCCGAGCAGGCCGCGGACGATCCGGCACGGTGGCGGCGGCACATCGCCGCGGCCGCCACGCTGGCCAGGGAGAACCTGGCCGAGGCTCGCCGGTCGGTGCAGGCGCTGACGCCGGATGCACTGGACAAGGCGCCGCTGCCGGAAGCGTTGCAGGACCTCACCCACCGCTGGTCCGGGCTGCGGGACACGCACGTCGAGTTCACCACCACCGGCACGCCCCGGCCGATGCACCCGGAGATCGAAGCGACAGTGCTGCGGTTGACCCAGGAGGCGTTGTCCAACGTCGCCAAGCACGCCAGGGCGACCCGGGTCGGGGTGACGCTGTCCTACATGGAAGATCAGATCGCGCTCGACGTGCGCGACGACGGAGTCGGCTTCTCCCCCGGCGACGCCGGCGGCAAGGCCGGCGACGGCGGGTTCGGGCTGACCGGAATGCGGCGCCGGGTACAACGCCTGGCCGGAACGCTCAGCATCGAGTCCGAACCCGGCGCAGGGACGGCCATCTCGGCCAGCCTGCCGGCGCTGGAGATGACCGCTCCGTCCCGCGTGCTGCGCACCCCGGGCGGCGCTGACGTGGAGACGAAGGAGAAGGCCGAGTGACCATCTCGTTGGTGATCGCCGACGACCACCCGATCGTCCGGGACGGACTGCGCGGCATGTTCACCCCGGACGCCGGGTTCGACGTGGTCGGGGAGGCGGCCAACGGCGCGGAAGCAGTGGCCGTCGCGGAACGCCTGCGGCCCGACGTGGTGCTGATGGACCTGCGCATGCCCGGCACCGACGGCGTGTGGGCGATCGCCGAGCTGGCCAGGCTGGGCAACCCCGCCCGGGTACTGGTGCTGACCACCTACGACACCGACTCCGACGTGCTCCCGGCCATCGAGGCGGGCGCCACCGGGTACCTGCTCAAGGACGCGCCACGGGACGAGTTGTACCGCGCGGTGCGGGCGGCCGCCCGTGGCGAGACGGTCCTCTCGCCTGCCGTCGCGAGCAAGCTGATCGGTCAGATGCGCCGACCGGAAGCCGAGCCGCTGTCGCAGCGCGAGCTCGAGGTGCTGCGGCTGGTCGCTCGCGGCGCCACCAACAAACAGGCGGCCGCCCAGCTGTTCATCAGCGAGGCGACGGTCAAGACCCATCTGCTGCACGCCTACTCCAAGTTGGGCGTCAACGACCGCGCGGCCGCGGTCGCGGTGGCCTTCCAGCGCGGACTGCTGCAGCCGGAGTGACCTGCCCCCCACGCGGCCCGTTTCACCGTTCCGCGGCGTCGGCCGCGCGAGCCAGGCGAACACCGGCCCGCACGCAGCCGATTTCACCGTCCGGCGTCCCGCGCCGACGTCGCACCGTTGTGGACCGGCCCTCACGCGGCCGGTTTCACCCACACTCTGGCGGGCCGCCCGGGATCGGCGCTGGCGAAGTGGTCGTTGGCGGGCGGGAAACCCGCTTCGGCCAGCGGTCCGGCCAGCGCCTCGGCGTCCTCGGGGGTACGAGCCGTCACCAGCATGTCGATCACCGCCGACGCGGCATCCCCGCTCGACGAAGCGGGCACCGGGTCCACGCGTTCGGCGCGTTCACCCGCCACGAACCGCAGCCGGTCGGCCAGCCTGCGCGCCTGAAACGGCTCGTGCGGGCTGGTTCGCCGTGGCGGCGGTGCCTCCGCCGCCGGCCGGCGCAGGCGGACGTTCGCCTCGTACGGGACCAGGCGCTCGGCCCACAGCTCGTCCACCACGGCCAGCACCTCGTCCTCCTGGCCGCTGTTGTCCAGCCAGACGTCCGCCACCTCGCGCCGTTCCTCGTCGGTGGCCTGCGCTGCGATCCGCGCCCGCGCGTCCTCCTCCGTCATCCCGCGATTGCGCATGATGCGTTCCACGCGCGTGGGCACGTCCGCGTGCACCACGACCACCAGGTGATACATCGGCGCCATGCCGTTCTCCACCAGCAGCGGCACGTCGTGCACGATGATCGCGTCCGGCGGAGCCGCCTCGATCAGCTCCTTGGTGCGCTGCCCGATCAACGGGTGCAGGATGCCGTTGAGGCGGGCGCGGGCGTCCGGGTCGGCGAAAGCGACCGCGGCCAGTGCGGGGCGGTTCAGCGAGCCGTCCTCGGCCAGCACCTCGTCACCGAACTCCCGCACCACCGCGGCCAGGCCGGGCGTCCCCGGTTCCACCACCTCGCGCGCCAGCCGGTCCGCGTCGATGATCACCGCGCCGTGCTCGGCCAGCCGGGCAGCGACCGTCGACTTGCCGGCCCCGATGCCCCCGGTCAACCCCACTCGCAGCATGGCGATCATCCAATCATGCGGTCGGTGCGCCGGTCGACAGCGTGCTGCTTTCAGGATTCAGATCAAGATGCTGTGACTATTGGGACTGAAGTGGGTGACACGCCGCGCGTCCACCCCGTGGTCGCGCCTACCGGCCAGTAGTGTCCGCCGTGAGAGATCGCCCAGATGGAGGACTCATGCGGAGGCACTACGTCGGGAAACACCGGCTGGGCACGCCGGGGTTGGTGCACTGCGTCGAGATTCGATCTGTGGCCGATGCTCTCGCGGAGTACCGGCGCGGCTGGCTGGCCGCCCTGCTGACCCCCGCCAAGCACAGCCTGGCCGGCCTGCGTCGCCGCGCCAGGACCGGACGGCTGGCGACGGCTCCCGCGAGAGCGTAGTGGCCCAGGCCGCGTGACGACGGCAAGCAGTCATCAGGCAACCACGACAACGGGGCTGACAAACGAAACGGGCCGGCATCCGTCGAGGAGCCGGCCCGTTTCGTCTTGCCGTCGTCAGTTGCCGCCGCCGGACAGCTTCTCGCGCAGCGCCGCCAGCTGCTCGTCCGAGGCCAGGGTGCCGGTGCCGGAGTCCGAGCTGCTGCTGTAGCTGCCGGACTCGACGTCGTCGTCCCCGGCGCCCGCAGCGGCCGCGGCTTCCGCGTTGGCCCTGGCCGCCTCGGCGACCTGCCGCATGTGCGCCTGGTAGCGGGCGTGCGCCTCGGCGTAGGCACGCTCCCACGCCTCGCGCTGCTCCTCGTAGCCCTCCTGCCACTCCTGGGTCTCGGGGTCGAAGCCCTCCGGGTAGATGTAGTTGCCGTGCTCGTCGTACTCGGCAACCATGCCGTACTGCGTCGGGTCGAACTCCGCGTCCGGGCTGAAGCCCTCGTTGGCCTGCTTCAGCGACAGCGAGATCCGGCGCCGCTCCAGGTCGATGTCGATGACCTTGACCATCACCTCGGTGCCGACCTGCACCACCTGGTCCGGCAGGTCCACGTGCCGCTCGGCCAGCTCGGAGATGTGCACCAGGCCCTCGATGCCGTCCTCGACACGGACGAACGCACCGAACGGCACCAGCTTGGTGACCTTGCCGGGGACGATCTGCCCGATCGCGTGGGTGCGGGCGAACTGGCGCCACGGGTCCTCCTGGGTCGCCTTCAGCGACAGCGAGACCCGCTCGCGCTCCATGTCGACGTCCAGCACCTCGACGGTGACCTCGTCGCCGACCTGGACGACCTCGCTCGGGTGGTCGATGTGCTTCCAGGACAGCTCGGAGACGTGCACCAGGCCGTCCACGCCACCCAGGTCCACAAAGGCACCGAAATTGACGATCGAGGACACCACGCCCTTGCGGACCTGCCCCTTGGCCAGGTTGTTGAGGAACTCGCTGCGGACCTCGGACTGGGTCTGCTCCAGGTAGGCCCGGCGGGACAGCACCACGTTGTTGCGGTTCTTGTCCAGCTCGATGATCTTGGCTTCCAGTGTGCGGCCCACGTACGGCTGCAGGTCCCGCACGCGGCGCATCTCGACCAGCGACGCGGGCAGGAAGCCACGCAGGCCGATGTCCAGGATCAGGCCGCCTTTGACGACCTCGATGACGGTGCCGGAGACGGCCTCGTCGCGCTCCTTGAGCTGCTCGATGGTGCCCCAGGCGCGCTCGTACTGAGCACGCTTCTTCGACAGGATCAGCCGGCCTTCCTTGTCCTCCTTCTGGAGAACGAGGGCCTCGACCCGGTCGCCGACCTTGACCACTTCGCTCGGGTCGACATCGTGCTTGATGGACAGTTCACGGGAGGGGATGACGCCCTCGGTCTTGTACCCGATGTCGAGAAGGACCTCGTCGCGATCGACCTTGACGATGGTGCCTTCGACGATGTCGCCGTCGTTGAAGTACTTGATCGTCTTGTCGACAGCGGCGAGAAAGTCTTCCTCCGACCCGATGTCGTTCACGGCGACCTGGGAGGTCTGCTCTTGGTCAGTCGGGGCGGCGGTCGTGTCGGTGGCCATTAGGTGGGTTGCTCCGGTTATTGGATTGAGTAGTCGTTGTCGGGTTTACAGGTTGTTCAGCGCAGCGGCCGAGCGCGGTTGATACTACGCCCGCAATTGACATGACGGCCGGCGGACCACCGCAATTCGGTACGCGGACCCGAACCCGGCGATGCCGGGTGGCAAGGCAGCGCGAACCCACTGCGCCTGGCCCATCGTACTTGGCCCTGCTGCGCGAGCACAAACAGGGTGGGCCATCGATACGATCACGGCGTGAGCGATCCGGATCAGGCCGCCTCGAGCCACTTCACCGCCGAGCAGCTGCTCGGGACCGCGGGCGTGACGAGGCGCCCGGTCGGCCAGGCGGAGGCGGTGGCCGCCAGCCGGGCGTGGTGGGACGCCGACGCCGACGACTACCTGGCCGAGCACGGCGAGTTCCTGGGTGACGCGGACTTCGTCTGGTGCCCGGAGGGCCTGCGCGAGGAGGAACAGCGGCTGCTCGGCGACGTGGCCGGGCGGCGCGTGCTGGAGGTCGGTTGCGGCGCGGCGATGTGCGCCAGGTGGCTGACCGCCGCGGGTGCCGACGCGGTGGCGGTCGACCTGTCCGGCGGCATGCTGCGCCACGCCAGGGCGGCCAACGCCCGCACCGGGCTCCGGCCCGGGCTGATCCAGGCCGATGCGGCGCACCTGCCGTTCGGCACGGCCGTCTTCGACGTGGCCTGCTCGGCGTTCGGCGCGATTCCGTTCACGCCCGACCTGGACGCCGTCTTCGGCGAAGTGGCGCGCGTGCTGCGGCCGCGCGGCCACTGGGTGTTCGCGGTGACGCACCCGATGCGCTGGATCTTCCCGGACGATCCCGGCCCGGAGGGCCTGAAGGTCATCCAGTCCTACTTCGACCGCAGGCCGTACGTGGAGATCGACGCCCAGGGCCAAGCCACCTACGTGGAATACCACCGGACCCTCGGCGACTACGTGCGGGCGCTGCGCCGCGCCGGGTTCGTGCTGCAGGACCTGATCGAGCCGGAGTGGCCGGAGGGACACGAGCGCGTGTGGGGCCAGTGGGGCCCCGAGCGGGGCGTGCTGTTCCCCGGCACCGCCATCTTCTGCTGCGAGCTGGCCGGATGAGCATCCCGCAGCACAGCGCGGACATCACCGCCACCCTGCCCGACGGGCGCGTGGTGCGTGGCCAGGTGTACCGCCAGTTACACGGCGCCGACGACCTGCTCAGTGTGTGGCACCCACGCGTGGTGTGGGACTTCGTGCCCTCGCTCGGCGACACCGGCGGGCAAGGCATGGACGCGCTGCTCCGCGCCCTCCGTGGCTGGCTGGATCGCGAGGTCCCCGCCGCGGAGCGAACCGACGACAGCGCGGTGCAGATCACCTGGCCGAGCCACGACGTCGCGGTTTCGCCCGCACTGCTCGGGCACGGCATGGTCCCGACCACGGTGCTGGCGACACGGCCGCGCGGCGTCCCTGCCCCGCCCGGCAATTCCGACGTGCGGGTGCGGGTGGCCACCATGAGCGACGTCGACGAGGCAGCGAAGCTGGCCGCCGAAGAGGCGCGGTTCTCCGGGCTGGTGCTGGGGGCCGCCCCGCGGAGCAACGCCGACCAGCTGATGCGCGAGCACGTCGAGCGCTCGGTGTACTTCAGCGGGCGGGTCTATCTGGCCGAGCTGGACGGCATCGCCGTGGGCGTGGCCATCTGCGGCGTCACCGATCCGGCGCACAGCCCCACGCTGCGCCGCTGGCTGCCGCCCGGCCAGTGGGGCTACCTCGGCCAGGTGGCCGTGCCGCCGGACCTGCGCGGGCAGGGTGTGGGGGCGGCGCTCGTCGCGGGATCACTCCGGCTGCTCGAGCCCTCGGTGCAGCACGGGACGTTCCTCTACTACGACGTGGCCAACCCGCTCTCCTCGGTCTTCTGGCCGCGCCGGGGCTACCGGCCGGTGCAGACGCGCTGGCTCTGCCGGCCCGCGGCCTGCCTGCGGTGACCGGGGATCACCGCGCCGACCAGGCGCGTGCCTGTCCCACGTAGTGCTCGGTGGTCGGCGCCCCGCTCATCGCCCGTTCGACTGCCATGAGCACCCCGTCGACCACCTCGGAATGGGTCAGCCAGCGCAACCGGTCGCCGTCCCGGACGTAGCCGAGCACGACCTGTTGCATCGGGTGATCGGGCAGCGTGGCGATGACGTCGCCGGCGAACTTGTCCTCCGGCGGCGCGTCGAACACCTCCACCACCGGGGCCCCCGGGGCCAACAGCGGCTCCACGGCGTACAGCACGGACCTGCGGTACTCGTTGTGCACCCAGGCGACCAGCAGGTCGGCCTTGCCGCCGAGCGCGTTCGCCGTGTCGCGCGCCAGTCGCTCCGGCCGTTCCCAGCGTGCCTGCACCCACAGCGCCCGGCCGCTGCCCGGCTCGGCGTAGTCCGGCAGCGGGCTGTACCGCCTGCTCGGCAGGACGACGAGCCATCCGTCGCCGACCAGGCGGCTGGCGACTCCGGCCAGCATCCCGGTACCACCCAGCACGACCGCGCGTCTCGGCATCTCCTACCCCCGCATCCGTCGAGCGAACGACAACATCGGCAGCAGCACCGAGTGCGGTGCCACCCGGCTCGCGTTGGCCAGTGTCTTCGGCACCATGCCCGGCACGACGACCCGCTTGCCCTGCTCCATGGCCGCGACCGCTTCCTCGGCCACCCGCTCCACACCGACCTTGGCGGCCGGAAGCACCGCCGTCTCCACCCCGGCGATCGTTGCCCACTCGGTGTCCACCGGACCGGGGCAGAGCGTCGTGCACGACACCCCGCTGCCCCGCAGCTCCTGGTGGACGGCCTCGGAGAAGGTGAGCACGAAGGCCTTCGTCGCCGAGTAGGTGGCCATGCCGGGCATCGGCTGGAACCCGGCGAGGGAAGCCACGTTGAGCACCGCGCCGCGCCCGGCCGCCACCATGCCGGGCAGGAACGCGTGGGTCAGTTCGAGCAGGGCCACGACGTTGACTTCGACTTCCTCCCGCTCCCGGGCCAGCGGGAGTCGGGCGAACGACCCCGACGTGCCGAACCCTGCGCAGTTGCACACCCCGCCGATCACGCGCGACCTGGACCGGATGCGGTCGACCAGCGCGACCCGGTCCGCCCGCGCGGCAAGGTCGCAACCGATCACCTCCGCGGCGACGTCGTGCGTGGTACGCAGCTGGTCCGCGAGTTTCCGCATCCGGTCTTCCCGGCGCGCGACCAGCACCAGGTTGTGCCCGCGCCGGGCGAGCACGCGCGCCAGCTCGGCGCCGATTCCGCTGGAAGCTCCGGTGACGACGACGTCGACGTCCTCGGCAGGCGCGGGCAGGCTCATCCGATCACCTCCGTGATCACGTCGGCGTCGCTGCGCCCGGACCGTCCGGCGCGCGCGGCGGTGGAGTCCGCTTCGGACGGCGTGCCCGTGGCAGCGGCGTCCGGGCCGCGGGGTGCCGTGGCGCCCGCGGCACCACCATCGCGCCGATTCTCACCCGGTTGACCGGGTCGCCACCGGTATGTCCGATCTGCGCACTTCCCTGCCATGTTGGCATCCCCCGCCCGGATTCGCAGCCCCCGCCGGATGGCCGAGCATCCATTCGGTGGACACGATCGGCGGTGCGCACCAGCCGGCAGCCCGGTCCGTGACGGCATCCGGCCGCCGCGGCCGGCCCGGTCACAGCGCCGGCACGCGCACGTCGTCGGCCGGGGCGAGCGGAGCGATCTCCAACGCGGTGATGAGTCCGTCGGCGATGGCGAACGTGATCCTGGCCAGCGGACGGCCGCCCGGGGCGAGCACCGCGGCCGGGATGCCGTCGACCAGCATCGGGATGGTGGCGGCGACCCGGTCGGCGAACCGCCGCGCCTCGCCGGCCACCGCATGATGCCCGCGGATCGTCACGGCCCCGCCCTTCGGCAGCAGCTCGGCAGCGGCGGTGCGGACCACGTCCGGTGCCAGCACCCGGACGAGCCGGTCGATGTCGCCGTCCCGCGCGGCCGCGAGGAACGCCTCCACGACACGCCAGTCCGATGCCCGCGCCGCGTCGGCCACCGGCGCCCCGGAAAGCCTCTGCCGAGCGCGGCTGGCCAGCTTCTTCGCGTTCGCCGGCGTCGTGTCCAGCACGTCCGCGATGTCGTGGAACGGCACACCGAACAGGTCGTGCAGGACATAGGCCACGCGCTGGGTGGCGGTGAGCTGGTCGAGCAGCACCATCAGCGCCCGCGACACCTGTTCGCGCTGCAGGAACTCCTCGTCGACGGCGAGCTGCGGGTCGGCCAGCGCGTCGGTCAGCAGGGGCCGTTCGCCGCGCCGCCGGGCCGCCCGGAGCTGGTCGAGACAGATGCGCGCGGTCACCGTGGTGAGCCAGCCCGCGGGGTTCTCGATCTCCTCCTGCACGGCGTGTGCGCGCAGCCAGGCGTTCTGTACCGCGTCCTCGGCGTCTTCGAGCGAGCCGAGTATCCGGTGCGCCAGCGACAGCAGTCGAGAGCGCTCCGCCTGGAAAGTGTCGGTCACGTTCACCGCAGTGGTCACCTTTCGGTCCTGCCAGACGTCATGACGGGCGACCAACACGCAATGACCGGTCTTGGCAGAACGGAGGCCACCATGAGCGTACAGATCAGCGTGCCACGGATCAGCGGGCGACACGGAGGGCGGCGCTCATGACCGCGGTGCTGCTCGCGCTGACGATCGGGTGCATCGCGGCCAACGCGTTCGTCATGGTGGCGGACCTGGCCCGCGCCAAGTTCGTACTCGCCAACTCGGCCGAAGTCGGCGTGAAGCCCGGTCTGCTGCCGTACCTCGGCCTGCTGAAAGGAGCGGGGACAGCCGGCCTGGTCATCGGGCTTGCCGGCGTCCCGCCGTTGGGCGTCGCCGCCGCGGTGGGACTGGTGTTGTTCTACGTGTGCGCAGTCGGAGCCCACGTCCGCGCATCCGTCTACTACAACATCGCGTTCCCACTGCTCTATCTGGCGTTGGCGGTGTGCGCGCTGATGTACTTCGTCGCCGGCTGACCAATCGTGCACCGTGGCCGGCGGCCCACCTGCCGCGGGCCACGGTGCCGGGCAGGTTCAGTGCGCGGCATCGTTCCAGGAGCGGCCGAACCCGACCGACACCTCCAGCGGGACGGCCAGCTGGTACGCCGCGCCCATCTGCTGACGGACCAGCGCCTCGACCCGCTCCCGCTCCCCCGGCGCGACCTCCAGCACCAGCTCGTCATGCACCTGCAGCAGCATGCGGCTGTGCAGCCCGGCATCCGCCAGCGCACGGTGCACGTTCAGCATCGCCACCTTGATGATGTCCGCCGCGCTGCCCTGGATCGGTGCGTTCAGCGCCATGCGCTGCGCCATCTCCCTGCGCTGCCGGTTGTCGCTGTTCAGATCCGGCAGGTAGCGGCGGCGGCCGAAGATCGTCTCGGTGTACCCGGCCTTGCTCGCCGCCTGCACCACCGACTGCAGGTAGTCCCGCACCCCGCCGAAGCTTTCGAAGTACTCGTCCATCAGCGCCCGCGCCTCCTCGGTGGAGATGCGTAGCTGCTGCGACAGCCCGTACGCCGACAGCCCGTAGGCCAGGCCGTAGTTCATCGCCTTGATCTTCGCCCGCTGCTCCGGGGTGACCTCGTCCGGCGGCACGTCGAACACCCGCGCCGCGGTCGCCGCGTGGAAGTCGAACCCGGACTGGAACGCCTCGATCAGCTTGGCGTCCTCGGACAGGTGCGCCATGATCCGCATCTCGATCTGGCTGTAGTCGGCGGTCATCAGCGCCTCGTAGCCCTCGCCGACCACGAACGTCTCGCGGATCCGCCTGCCTTCCTCGGTGCGCACCGGGATGTTCTGCAGGTTCGGCTCGGTGGACGACAACCTGCCGGTCGCCGCGATGGTCTGCTGCAGCGTGGTGTGGATCCGCCCGTCGTCGGCCACCGACCGGAGCAGCCCCTCCACCGTCACCTTCAGCTTGGTGGCGTCCCGGTGTTCGAGCAGGTATTGCAGGAACGGGTGCTCGGTCTTCTCGTACAGCGTCTGCAACGAGTCGGCGTCCGTGGTGTAGCCGGTCTTGGTGCGCTTGGTCTTCGGCATGCCCAGCTCGTCGAACAGCACCACCTGCAGCTGCTTCGGCGAGGACAGGTTGATCTGCTTGCCGATCACCTGATAGGCCGCCTCAGCGGCGTTCTTCACCCGCTCGCCGTAATGCGCCTCCAGTGCGGTCAGCTGCTCGACGTCGACCGCGATACCCGCGCACTCCATGTCGTCGATCACCGCGAGCAGCGGCATCTCGATCTCGTGCAGCAACCGGCTGCCGCCCAGCGACGCCACCTGGGACTGCAGCGCCTCGGCCAGCTCGGCGACCGCACGTGCCCGGACCAGCTCCGCCTGCACCAGCTCGTTGTCGCCGCCCGGACCCTCCTCGTCACCGTCCAGCAGCGACAGCTGACCCTGCTCGGCCGTCTCCGTGCGCAGCTCCCGCTTCAGGTAGCGCAGCACCAGGTCGTCCAGCGCGAACGACCGCTGCCCGGGACGCACCAGGTACGCGGCGAGCTCGGTGTCGATCTCCAGCCCGCGCAGCACCCACCCGCGCGAGCGCACCGCGTGCAGCATCGTCTTGGCCGCGTGGCTGACCTTGCGCACCGACTCGTCCGCCAGCCATTTTGCGAGCGCCTGCTCGTCGGACTCGGTCAGCTCCGCCGGGTCGATGTACAGGCCCTCCCCGTCCGGGGCGGCCAGGGCCAGCGAGACCAGATCCGCGCTGATCGACGACCCCGTGGTGCGCGCGGCCAGCGCCACCGGCCCCTTCGCGGCGTGCGCGGCCAGCCACTCGGCCACCGCGCCGGGCTCGGCCTTGCCGCCGCGCACCTCGAAGCCCGCCTCGGCTTCCGGCTCCGCCGAGCTGAGCGACTCGAACAGCCTCTCCCGCAGCACCCGGAACTCCAGCTCGTCGAACAGCTGGTGCACCGCGTCCCGGTTCCACGGCCGCACCGCCAGCTCCCGCGGCCCGACCTCCAGCGGCACGTCCCGTACCAGCTCGGTGAGCTGCCTGTTCAGCAGCACCGTGGACAAGTGGTCGCGCAGCGCCTGGCCCGCCTTGCCCTTGACCTCGTCGACCCGGTCCACCAGCTCGGCCAGCGAACCGAACTCCTGCAGCCACTTGGCGATGGTCTTCTCCCCCACCCCGGGGATCTTCGGCAGGTTGTCCGACGGGTCACCGCGCAGCGCCGCGAAATCCGGGTACTGAGCGGGCGTGACGCCGTACTTCTCCTTGACCTTCGCCGGGTCCAGCCGCCACATCTCCGACACGCCCCGGCTCGGGTAGAGCAGCGTGACCTGGTCGTCGACCAGCTGGATGACGTCCCGGTCGCCGGAGCAGATGAGCACCCGGAAGCCCTCGGCGGTCGCCTGCGTGGTCAGCGTGGCGATCACGTCGTCGGCCTCGTAACCCTCCTTGGCGAAAAACGGCACCGACAACGCGGTGAGCACGTCCTCGATCAGGCTGATCTGGCCCTTGAACTCGTCCGGTGTCGCGCTGCGATTGGCCTTGTAGTGGCTGTACCGCTCGCTGCGGAACGTCTTGCGGGACACGTCGAAGGCAACCGCCAGGTGCGTCGGCTGCTCGTCGCGCAGCAGGTTGATCAGCATCGAGGTGAAGCCGAACACCGCGTTGGTGTGCTGACCGGTCTGTGTGGCGAAATTCTCCTTCGGCAGCGCGTAGAACGCGCGATACGCCATCGAATGGCCGTCGATCAGCAGTAGTTTGGGCACGGAGGTGTCACTGTTCGCGGTGGCATCTGCGCGGGGACTCACCTTGGCGAGTCTAGGGTGCAGTACCGACAACGGTCCGAGGTGTCTCGGCGAGCCGAGTGGGAGTCAAGCGTTGAACGATCCAGACACGATCCGAGCCCTGTTCCGCGACACGATCGCGCCCGAGTACGCCGAGCAGCAACTCGACGACAAGCTGGGCATCAGCTACGTCGAGGTCAAACCGGAGCGCGTGGTCGCCACCATGCCGGTGAAAGGCAACCTGCAGCCGTACGGACTGCTGCACGGCGGGGCGAACGCCGCGCTCGCCGAGTCGCTCGGCTCGCTGTGCGCGGCCCTGAACGCCCGCGACGGGCAGATCTCGCTGGGGCTCGAGCTGTCCTGCACCCACCACCGGGCCGTGCGCGAAGGCACCGTCACCGGGGTGGCCACGCCGGTGCACGTGGGACGCAGCACGGTGACCGTGGCCATCGAGCTGACCGACGAGCAGGGCCGCCGCACCTGCACCGCCCGGCTGACCTGCGTGCTGCGGGACGCCCCGCCGCAGCAGAAGTGAGCACGAGGGCAACCGACGGCACACAGTGAACCGCCGGCGGCCCTGGCGGCCGCCGGCGGTTCAAGTGCGCGGAGGAAGTGGGCTAGCCGACGCCCAGGTAGGCCTCCTTCACCGCAGGGTCGGCCAGCAGTTCCTTGCCGGTTCCGGACTTCACGATCGAGCCGGTCTCCAGCACGTAGGCCCGGTGCGCCCGGGCCAGCGCCTGCTGGGCGTTCTGCTCGACCAGCAGCACCGTGGTGCCCTGCTGGTTGATCTCGGTGATGATCCGGAAGATCTGCTGGATGTACTGCGGCGCCAGGCCCATGGACGGCTCGTCCAGCAGCAGCAGCTTCGGCCGCGCCATCAGCGCGCGCCCGATGGCCAGCATCTGCTGCTCACCGCCGGACATGGTGCCGCCGTACTGATCCTTGCGCTCGGCAAGGCGCGGGAACAGCTCGAACACCCGCTCCATGTCCTCGGCGATGCCTGCCTTGTCCTTGCGGGAGTAGGCACCCATGTCGAGGTTCTCCAGCACCGTCATGCCGGGGAAGATCCGCCTGCCTTCCGGCGACTGGGCGATACCGAGCTCGACGCGCTTCTCACCCTTCATACGGGTGATGTCCTGGCCGTCGAACAGGATCCGTCCGGACGACACCGGGCGAATCCCCGAGATGGCGCGCATCGTCGTGGTCTTGCCGGCGCCGTTGGCACCGATCAGCGCCACGACCTCACCCTCCTCGACGGTCAACGACAGGTTGTGCACCGCCCGGATCCGGCCGTAGTGGACGGAGACGGAGTCCAGCTCAAGCAACGTCATCGTCAGGCACCCCCAAGTACGCGGCGATGACCGCTTTGTTGTTCCGGATCTCCTCGGGCTTGCCCTCGGCGATCTTCTTGCCGAACTCCAGCACCACGATCCGGTCGGTGACACCCATGACCAGCCGCATGTCGTGCTCGATGAGCAGCACGGTGAAGCCGTCGTCCCGGATCTTGCGGATGAGCTCCATCAGCTCGTCCTTTTCCGCCGGGTTGAATCCCGCGGCGGGCTCGTCCAGACAGAGCAGCTTCGGCTCGGTGGCCAGCGCCCTGGCGATCTCCAGCCGTCGCTGGTAGCCGTACGGCAGGTTCTTCGCCTTGTCACCGGCACGGTCGGCAATGCCGACGAACTCCAGCAGCGCCATTGCCTTCTCCACCGCCGCCTTCTCCTCTTTGAAGTGGCGGGGCAGCCGCAGCAGGGCGCCGAGGACCGACGTCTTGTGCCTGGCGTCGGTGCCGACGACCACGTTCTCCAACGCGGTCATCTCCTCGAACAGCCGGATGTTCTGGAACGTGCGGGCGATGCCCTTTCGGGTGATGCGGTACTTGGCCGTCCTGCCGAGGGGTTTGCCCTCCAGCAGGACCCGGCCGGACGTCGGCCGATACACGCCGGTCATGGCGTTGAAGCAGGTCGTCTTCCCGGCCCCGTTCGGGCCGATCAAGCCGAGGATCTCGCCCCGCTTGATGTGGAAGGAGACACTGTCGAGCGCCACCAGGCCGCCGAAGCGCACGGTGACGTTGTCCATCTCGAGCAGCGTCTCGCCCTCGCCGACCGCGAACTCGCGGTCGGTCGCCACCACGTCGGCGACCTCGGCCTCGTGCTCCCGCCGTTCGGCCTCCGTCATCTGGGCGACTTCGGCGACGATGCCGCCCGAGATGTGTCGGTGTTGATCCTTCTGGCTCACTTCGGTGCCCCGTTTCCGCCGTTCATCAGGCTCTTGCCGCCTGCCATCGCGGTGTCGCTGCTGACCACCTCGCCGCGGCCGACCAGGCGCTGGTAGGCCTGTCTGCCGTAGGTGAGCAGGCGCTGACGCGCGCCGAGCAGGCCCTGCGGCCGGAAGATCATCAGGATGGTCAGCGCCACCCCGAAGATCATGAACTTCCATTCGGCGATGGACAGGAAGCGCAGCGGCACGTAGGCCACCACGAACGCGCCGAGCATGACGCCGACCTTGTTGCCGGACCCGCCGAGAATCACCGCGGCGAGGAACAGCACCGAGGTCAGCACGTCGAACCTCTGGTTGTTCATGAAGCCCTGCTGCCCGGCGTACAGCGCACCCGACAGGCCGCCGATGGCCGCACCGATGACGAACGCCCAGATCTTGAACCGGAACGTGGGCACGCCCATCAGCTCGGCGGCGTCCTCGTCGTCCCGGATGGCCACCCAGGCACGGCCGACCCGCGACCGCTCCAGGTTGCCCGCCAGGATGAGGATCACGATGATCACCGCGACGCACAGCACGTACCACGGCTTGCCGTCGAAGTTGGCGAACAGCGGCTCGCCGTTCTCCCTGGTGCCCGGCGGGGCGCCGATGTTGGAGAACCCGCGGTTGCCGCGCAGCGCGTCCACGTTGTCGGCGAACAGCCGGACCATTTCCCCGAAGCCCAGCGTCACGATGGCCAGATAGTCACCGCGCAACCGGAGCGTCGGACTGCCCAGGATCACGCCGAACACCATGGTGATCGCCATCGCCAGCGGGATCGCCGCCAGGTACGGGATCTTCCACAGTGTCGAGTCCGGGCTGGTGAACAGCGCCGCGACGTACGCGCCGATGGCGAAGAACCCGACGTAGCCCAGGTCGAGCAGGCCCGCCTGTCCGACCACCACGTTCAGCCCGATCGCGATCAGGCAGTACCGGGCGACGTCGAACATCGCGATGGAGAAGTCGTACCCGGGCTCGGTGGTGATGAGCGGCGGATTCAGCCACGGCAGGGCGAAGATCAACGCCACCAGCGGCAGCAGGATGATCCATTGCTGGAACCGGCTCAGGTTGTTCCACCACTCGGAGATACTCCTCCGCCGTGGTGGCTCAGCGGGAGCCTTGGCCGGTGCCGGAGTCTTGGTCGTGGTCATACTCGCGCCTTCCCGAGCGATTCACCGAGGATCCCAGTCGGCCGGAACATCAACACCAGCACCAACACGACGAACGCCACGACGTCGCGCCATTCGCCGCCGAACAGCGCCTGCCCGTGGTTCTCGATGATGCCGAGCAGCAGCCCGCCGAGCAGCGCGCCGCGCAGGTTGCCGATGCCGCCGAGCACCGCTGCCGCGAACGCCTTCAGGCCGAGCAGGAACCCGCCGTTGTACTGGGCGCCCTGCGGGATCTTCATCATGTAGAACACCGCGGCCGCGCCTGCCAACAGGCCGCCGACCACGAACGTCAGCATGATGATCCGCTCTTTGTTGACGCCCATCAGCATGGCCGTGTCCGGGTCCTGGGCGACCGCGCGGATACCGCGGCCGAACCGGGTGCGGTTGACGAAGGTGTCCGCCACGATCCACATCAGGACCGACGCGACCACGATGATGACGGTCAGGTTCTGCACCGAAGCGCTGCCGACGTTGAACAGGGTCTCCGGCCGCAGCAGCCGGATGGCCTGCTCGGGGTTGCTGCCCCGCCACAGGAACAGGATCTGCTGCAGGATCAGCGATGCGCCGATGGCGGTGATCAGGAACGCCAGGCGCGGGGCGCCACGGTTCCGCAACGGCCGGTAGGCGACCCGTTCCAGCACCAGCGCGGTGGTGCCGGAGACGAGCATGGCCACGATCACTGCCAACACCAGGTAGGCGATCAATTCACCGACCGGGAGTTCTGGCGTCGGGCCGGGCCGGAAGCCCAGCAGGAAGAACGTGAACCAGGTGGCGTACGCGCCGTAGATGAAGACCTCGGAGTGCGCGAAGTTCAGCAGCTTCAGCACGCCGTACACCAAGGTGTAGCCCAGCGCGACGAGTGCGTAGATGCTGCCGTACTCAAGGCCACCGATCGTGTTCGCCCAGAACAGGTTGATGAACGTGTCGGTGTTGATCCACGGTTCCGAATCTTGCGCGAGGTATTGCGCAGAACTAATCACGTGGTGCACTCAAGTACTCATTTCTCGAGCCGGCTGACGACCGGGGTAGCGGTCCGATGCCGGGGACTTCCTACCAGAAACGGTGAGTGGATAGGCAGCGAGGGGGAGACGGAAGCTGTGCGACCCCATCTCCCCCTCGCCGATGTCCTACTTGATCTCGACGTTCCGGACGATCTTGCCGTTCTCCACCTTGTAGGTCCACACGGTGGGCGTCTCGGCAAGTTCACCGTTCTCGTCCCAGCCCAGCTTGTTGCTCAGGCCCTGGGCGTCGTAGTTCTTGATCCACTCCAGCATCTTCTTGCGGTCGGTGTTGCCCGCGTCGATACCGGTCAGCAGGACGGTCGCCGCGTCGTAACCCTCGACCGAGTAGGTGCCGGGGTCCTTGTCGAACATCTTCCGGTACTCGCCGGCGAACTTGGTGAAGCCCTCACCAGGCACGCACGGGCAGGTGAAGAACGTCTTGGCGGCGGCGTCACCGGCGCCCTTGACGTACTCGTCGTCCTTCACGCCGTCCGGCCCGACCAGCTGGGTCTCCACGCCCGCGTCGTACAGCTGCTGGGCGAACGGCGCGGCCTCCTGGTAGTAGCCCGAGTAGTAGACGGCGTCCGGCTGCGCAGCCTTGATGTTCTGCACGACCGCGCTGAATTCCTTCTGCTTGGTCTTGACCTTCTCGTCGCAGACGACCTTGTCGCCGAGCGCCTTCTTGACCTCGCTGGCCAGGCCGATGCCGTACTCGGAGTCGTCCTGGACCACGCAGACCTTCTCGGCACCCAGGTTGTCGGTCAGGAACTTCGCGGCAGCGGGACCCTGCGCGTTGTCGTTGCCCAGGCCGCGGAAGAACGTCTTCCAGCCGTTCTGGCTCAGCTCCGGGTTGGTCGCCGACGGGCTGATCTGCGGCAGGCCACCCTTGTCGAAGATGTTGCCCGCCGCCTTGGACTCACCGGAGAACGGCAGGCCGACGACACCGACGATCTGCTCGTCGTTGACCATCTGGGTCACGATGCCGGGCGCGCGCTCCGGAACACCCTCGGTGTCGTACTCCTTCAGCTCGACCTGGCAGTCCGGGTTGGCGTCGTTGTGCTTCTTCACCGCCAGCTTCACGCCGTTGAGGATGTTCTGCCCCAGCGCGGCGTTCTCACCGTTGATGGTGCCCGCGTAGGCGATGGCGACATTGCTGCACTTGGCCTTACCGTCGCCCTCGGGCTTGTGAGCGTTCTCCGGCTCGGCTGGCGCGTCGGACTGCGGTTGGTTGGCCGCGTTGTTGCCTGCGTCTTCACGCGGCGCACAAGCGCCCAGCACCAGCGACGCAGCCGTCGCCGCCAGCGCCAGGGCTGCGGTAATCCGTGCTCTTGCCACTTCGTTCCTCCATGTCTTGCCGGGGGTCGTCTCGTGGGGTCGTCGCCACACCGCACGACCCACCCGCTGGGATTCGGACCCGGTGGGTGAACCTAGCTCCCGCCACGCTGCTTGCCCAGTCACTGAGCGCGCCTGTATCCACATCGTGACGGTTTGCGAAGGACGTTAGATCCGGGCCGCACTCCGTAGGGCCAACATTCAACAACAACCATGACTCAGCGCGACGACAATCCCTCACGAAAACGCCGGTTAGGGCAGTGAACTAGCCCAATTGGCCGCATACGTGATGCGAAGGTATCGGCAAGTGTACGACCGGCGTTTGCGCGCCACGCAGTGACTCAGGTTACAGATCGTGAAAACCTCCGCCCGGCAAGACCGTTTGCCGGGGCGGCGCGGAAAGCAAAGGCGGCGGCTAGACCTTGATGCTCTCGATCACCGCTTGCGCGACCGACTTCATGGTGACCCGCCGGTCCATCGCGGTGCGCTGAATCCACCGGAACGCCTCCGGCTCGGTCAGCCCCTGGCTGGTCATCAGCAGGCCCTTGGCCCGGTCGATGAGCTTGCGCGTCTCCAGTCGGTCGGCCAGGTCGGCCACCTCGGACTCGAGCGCCTGCAGCTCGGCGAACCGGCTGACCGCCAGCTCGACCGCGGGCACCAGGTCCCGCTTGGCGAACGGCTTGACCAGGTACGCCATGGTGCCCGCGTCCCTGGCGCGCTCCACCAGTTCGCGCTGGCTGAACGCGGTCAGGATGACCACCGGGGCGATCCGCTCGCCGGTGATCTTCGACGCGGCCTCGATGCCGTCCATCTTCGGCATCTTCACGTCCAGGATGACCAGATCCGGTTTCAGCTGCGCGGCCAGCTCCACCGCCTGCTCGCCGTCGGCGGCCTCACCGACCACCTCGTACCCTTCTTCGCGCAGCATTTCCGCCAGATCGAGCCGGATCAACGCCTCGTCCTCGGCGATCAGGACGCGACGCTTCTGCTCGGCCTTGCCCTGGACGGTGGCCGTGTCGGTCACCGAAGCCTCCTGGGTGCTCGCATGATCTTCGCTGGTTGCGCGCACTCAGATTACCGAGAACGCCGCCTGGCCTGCAGCGGGAGCCCGGCAAGCGGGACGTTCGTCACCACCGCCGACCCCGAAGGGCAGTGCCGGACGGACGCCTGCCGCATCCCCGGGCCGAGCACCGCGGCACCACGCCCATCCCTTAAGATCGGGGCGGAGCCTGCCCCCGTAGCCCAATTGGCAGAGGCAACGGATTCAAAACCCGTCCAGTGTGAGTTCGAGTCTCACCGGGGGCACCACAAGGATGGGAACAGGACCGTCACCCGATGGGTGACGGTCCTGTTCCGTATTCTCTTGTTTGCGCTGCTGACGGCGTTGCCGCGCAGCGTCGAGCGAGATGACCGCCGCGTCGTGGGCAGTCCGGCTGGCGGCGGTGATGGTAGGGCCGGTCAGGGTGACCCGGCAGGTGGCGGTGTTGGTGTCGCGGTTGTAGCGGATCTCCAGCCGGAGGGCTTCGAACAGGGCGCGGGCCAGCTCGTCGGGTAGTTGGTCGACTTCGATCTTCATCACGGGGAGCGCATCGAGCAGGCCGGGGTTGGGTGCGGCCAGGATGCGCTGCTCAGCCTCTGCGAGCTGCATTTCGAGCTGCTCGCGCTGGGCCCGGAGCTCGGCGCGCCGCTCGTTGATGTCACGGACGAAGTCCTCGTCGGGGTCGTCGACGAGTTCGAAGTTGCGGATCGTCCGCTTGATCTTGACGTCGATGTCGGCGATCGCTCTGCGGAGTCCTGTGACCTGCTGTTCTCGCTCCTGCGCCACGGTGGCGTCGAGTTGGCGGAGGTTGGCGTCGAGCAGTTGGCGGCGGTAGTCGCCGAAGACGTGATCGGACAGGAAGGCGTTGACCTTCTCCAGCAGGTGGTCCTCGCGGACGAAGACGCCCCCGGCGGCTGGGTGGCCGGCGGGGAGGTATGCCTTCTTGGGGTTGCAGGCGTAGTAGACCCGCCGTCGGGTTTTGCCGTTCATGCGCCTCCCGCACAGGTCGCAGAACAGGTAGGTGCGGAAGAGGTAGGACCGTTTGGTCTGCGGGTGCTTGGTGTTCGGTCCGGGGTCTGTGCGGGAGCCGAAGCGGTGTCCGCTGACTTCTTGGACCTGGATGAAGGTGTCGAGGTCGACCAGCACCTCGTGCACTGGTTCGGGTGACCAGATCCACTCGGAGACGGGGTTGCGCCGGTTGCCAGCGGACTTGCGGGCACGGCGGTTCCACACCATGTGTCCGGTGTACTTCGGGTTGGTGAGGATGTCGCGCACGTTGGAGTAGGTCCACAGGCCGACCGCCCGCGACGGGGTGTTCGGCGTGGGCGGCGGGTTGGTCGCCAGATCTCGGTTGAGTCGGTCGGCGATGGGCTGGTAGCCGAGGCGCTCCTCCAAGCGCCACTTGAAGATCCGCTTGACGACCGGGGCCTCGGCCGGGTTGGGCTCGAGGAAGGTCTTCTTCTGGCCCTTGGCTCGCTTGGCCGGGACCGGGTGCGGGACGTGTTTGGCTTGGTAGCCGTAACACGGTTTGCCGATGTTGAAGCCCTCCTCGGTGTGCACGGCGATGCCGTCCCAGGACTTCTCTAGCATCTCGACCACGTAGAACTCGGAGATGCCCTGCTTGACCCGTCGGGTGAGCAGTTGGGTGGCGACCTTGGCTTTGCGGCCGGTGCCGTCGTGGGCGAGGTTGAACGGTTCGTCGGCGGCGAGCAGTCGAACCCCGGCGCTTTCGAGGCGGTTCTCGATGTCGGTGGCGATGTAGGTGCGGCGGGCGATGCGGTCGATGGACTCGCAGATGACGAAGTCGAAACGCCGGTCGACGCGTTCGGCTTCGGCGAGCAGGTCCTGGATGCCGCCGTCGCGCGGGATGGGGATGTCGAACTGTTCGTGCGCGGTGCCTTTGCCGCGGGCGGCGAGTTCCTTGCGACCGGACTCGATGTCGTAGAAGTGCGCCACGATCAGCGCGTCCTCGGGCAGCACGAGCTGCGACGCTCGGAGTTGCCGGGGCAGTGACAGGGTCGGGTCCTGCTGGTCGTAGGTTGAGGTGCGTCCCGCCCAAGCGAAGCGCAGCAGCCGGGGACGCGCTTCGGCGGCTCCGGTGTTGTCGTCGTGACGGCGATAGGGGCTGCGTGGGCGGCCTACTGGTTGGTCGTCCGCCCACTTGCGGACGAGTTCTGGGCCAGCCATTCGGTCACCTCCCTCAGCACGCGCGCCTGCTGTTGCGCGAGCGCTTCGCCTTCGGGTCCGTCGAGGAGCTGGACGTCGAAGACCACTTCCGGCGCCTCGGGCTCGAACTGCTGCGCGGTCGTTTTTCGACGCCGACCAGCAGTGGACGACGGCCTTGTCGGATCGTCGCGGCCGGGCGGGCGTCGGTGGCCGTCGTGCTTCTTCGTCATCGCGCCTCACCCCGTGCGCGCGCCGTCGGGCTGCAGATCAGTTGACGCATCAGGTTGTGCACTTCGGCCGGCTGGTGCGAGACCCCAAAGGGCCATGCGTGCGACGAAGAGTCGGACGATGTCGAGAAGTCCTGTGGGACGGCGGTGGTGAGGGTGGCGACGCGCACTCCGCACTCCGCGAACTCCTGGAGAACTGCTTGGTGCTCGGACAGCCGCCGGGGCAGGCGGGACTCGTCGACACAAGCCACGACGTCGAACCCGCGATCGCGGTCATGTGCCCGCTGGAGCAGTTCGACAAGACCGCCGTGCACTCGACGTCCTGCCAATGACAGGACTCGCGGCGTGTCGTCGCCCCGCCGGTTCCACACGCCGATGTCAGCGAAACAGGCCGAGATCAAGGCGGGGTCGAGCAGGGCGGTTGTGACCGCGTGGAGTTGGCGCAACAGCGACAACGGAGCGTCCAAAGTACTTCCACACTTCCCGTAGAACGCGACACGCGGGTGTCCTGTGTGGACTTCGGTGCGTCGAGCGGGGCTGTTGTCAGCGGCCATCTCGCGCTCCTTTCTCTTACAGCGCTTGGTGTTGAAGCGCCGCCGCTGCGACGGCGTAGCTGTATCCACGCTCCATACGCCCGAGACGGTCAAGCGCGGTGCGACGCGGCACTCGCGTCGCACCGCTACGGCGATCAATCCCCAGGCCCGGTGATTCCCCTACCCCAGGCGGATTCGTCCCGTCGCGCGCCAACTGGGCGGCGTTTCCGGGCCGAGCAGACACGTACGGCACGTTTGCTATGGACCCGATGGGGCGAACCGTCCGGCACGGTCCGTGGGCCGACTTTCCTGGCCCCAGGAGCGAACCGGTCGGCGTCACGCGGCGCGACGCGAAGCGAGTTCCACGTGGTGCTCGAACTGCTCCTGCGGGTCGCGATTCCTTGCGGAGACAAGGTGGATCCGGCGTCGGTCAACCAAACGGGAGACGGCCGAACTCGGCGGCGCAACTGAGTGCGCGACAACCGGCCGGTGTTCGGCCGGTGCCGAGGGAGTGAGAGTCGCGAGTAGCCGGGTGTGCCAGTCCAGCGCGAAGCGCAGGCAGTTGGACTCGCTTCGGTGGGTGGAGGTGCAACCGGGCATGTGGCGGCCCCGCAGACTCCAGGATGCCGAGTCGCTGGAGGCGATGGCGTCGGCGTACCGAGCGAGGCCGAGCACCTTGGCGCCGAAGGCGTGGAGCTTGTAGCCGCGGGCGGCCAGCGAGCGCACGATGCGTTCGACCTCGACGGTGTGCTGGCGGCGGCATACACTTCCCACGCCCACCAACGGAAGCGCGGCCAGGTCGACGCCGCGTTCTTCGTACATGTCCGCGCACCGGTGGTAGTCAGTGATCGACTGTCCTTGGAGGACAGGGATGAACGGCAGCTCCGGGTCCAGGTCGCGCAGTCGGAGGTAGTCGACGACGGTGAGGTGTTGGTGGGTGCGCAGGCTCAGGCCAGTGCGGGCGAGAACGTGGTCTTCGGTCATGCGGTCGCGAGGTGCGGCCCAGTCGAGGTTGCCGATCTCGGTGGCGTAGCGGCGTACCGCCTTGACGTAGGTGGCGGCGTCGGTCCGCCATCTGCCGTGCAGCGACAGTTCCGTGAAACCTCCGGAGTCCAGCGCCCACGGGCCACTCGCGCGTGGGAGCGAGCGGCGGCCGGCCAGGCGCCGGTGGCTGACCAGGAACGGCACGCCGAGGTCGCGCGCCAGCCAGGATGGTTGATGGGTTCCCAGGTAGAACTTCACGGGCGCGTCACCTCCCGACACGCGATCGCGCTCGCGATGCGAAGCGCGGCAAGAGTGAGCAGCGTGGCGACCGCTTTGCCGACGAGCTGTCCGGGCACGGCCGTGAACGCGCCGAAGGCCAACGGCACGAACAGAACACTGTCGACCACGAGCCCACCGGCGTTCGACATCGCGACAGCTCCCAGGCGAGAGCGGTGACGCACCCTCGTATAGATCAGCGCGTCCACGATCTCCGATGCAGTGAAAGCGACGACGCTGGCCACCGCGATCTGCGGGGAGGCGAACACGGCGGACAGTCCCGCCCCGGCCACGATTCCCATGACCACTCCGCGGGCACCGAGCCTGTCCTGGACGAGGTCGCGCGCCGTCAGGCTTGCTCCCGCGAACACCGTGCCCGCAGGAACAACTAGTCCACCGACGACGAACGGCGGCCAACACACCGAGGCGATGTTGGCGGCGACGACCGCGAGCAAGTACCCGACCATCGCCGCCACGGCGAATCCCGCGTGCTGTGAGCCCATCCGACCCGATCGCCTCGACGGTGACGGCACAACGGGAGGCGATGACGTGTTTGCGGCGCTCATGCCGCACGCTCGCCAGGTCCGCGTCCTGTTCCGGCGATCGGCTCGCCGGACCGACAAGACCACGGCGAGCAACCATCTGGGTCGCCGTCCTCCTCAACGCCGTGCGCCGACTCGGTAGAGATCAGCCGTAGATGCTTCTTGGTCCTCGACTTCGCAGGCGCGTCAAGGTCCACCTGATCCAGCGGAACGCAGGAGCGGTGTAGGAAGTACTGCCCGCGCAACTCCTGCCCCTGCTTGGTGGCGTGCGGGTAGCCGTGGCGGATGGCGCGGTCGAACTCGACCGCCTCGGCCCAACCGTCCGGGTCGTTGTCGCGCACCCAACGCCAGCCCGCGTTGCCGTGGAAGGGGCATCCGACACAGGCTGACTTCACGGTCTCCCCGAAGCCTCGCTCGGCGAGGAACTCCAAGCACCGGGCCCGGTCGAAGCCGAGATCGATCAGCGGGAAGACGTTGCGCAGGAACCTCAGCCCGGAATCCTTCGCGCGCGTGAACTCGTCAGTGCTGATCCCGATGGCCTGCTCGGCGTAGACCCCTCGCGGCACACGTCGCGGATGCGGATATCCCAGCAGCTCCCGCGCGGCCTTCTTCAGCGGGGTGATCTTGTACTCCGCAGTACATTGCCTCCTCGCGAGCCCTCGCGACCCGTCGGGGTTGAGTGTGTGCAGGGGCATGGACACGAAGCGGTGCCGGGGATCGAGGGCGTCGGCACGGATGTTCCCCGCCGAGACTTGGCGCACCGGGATGCCGTGTCTCTCGGCGTGCGCCGCCAAGCGGTCGAGGTTCGCGTAGACGGCGCGCGGCTCCCAGCCTGTGTCGGCGAAAAGGGCGACGTCGAAGCGCGGGATCTCGCCCTCACACGCCAGCAGCAGCACGGTCGTGCTCTGCACTCCTGCGCCCAGGGACAGCAGTCGCAACGCGGGCCCGGGGTCGGGCACCGCGAGATTGGTCGTGGTCATGCCGCGGTCACCTCCTGCCCGGTCGGCGACCGGTGGTCGGTGTCGGTGGTGATGTCGAGGAGTTCGGCGAGGTCGGCCAGCAGCAGGGCCACCGCGTAGGCGGCCTGCTGGGGAACCACGCCGTTGCCCAGCGCCCGCAGCTGCGCGGTGCGGGGCAACGGAAGGTCGGTGACCCAGCCTTCGGCCAGCCCCATGAGGTGCTCGACGAAGGCGGGGGCGAGCACCGGGCGGCCGTGGTTGCCGGGCTGGGTCGGGTGCGGTGTCGGGCGGCCCAGCACCGCTTCCCAACGGCGGATCGCCGCCTCGTAGACACCCCAGTTCACCGGCATCGACTCGGCGCCGGATACCGAACTCGCCTCGAGGTCGGGGTCTGCGACCGCTACGAGATGTCGTCGGTCTCGCTGTCCCCGGCGAGATGGTGCGCCGGCGGGGTGAGCAGGCGGATGACCGCCGAGGGCAGCATCAGGTCGCCCTTGGACCCCCGCTGCGCCGGACAGCCCTTCGTCCCGTCCGTCGCTCGCGGCGTGGGCAGGAATGCCTCGGGGTCCACCAGCGGGAGCACCTGCTGTGACAGCGGTGGCCGGAACCCCGCTCCGGCCCTGCGGCCCGCTGTCCCGGTGTCCGACGCTCGCGGAGTCGGCAACAACCGAAGCCGGTCCAGCAGGGACGGACCGCCCTGCCTGCTGGCGGCGCTGACGCCATTGGAGGAGCCGTCGTGCGCGGTCGGCGTCGGCAGCATCTCCGCCTCGTCGACCGAGGCCGGGCTCGCGCAACCAGGCGAGCAGGAACACCCGCTCGCGACGGTGCGCGGCTCCGACGTCGGCGGCGCGGACGCTACGCCAGAGCGCGTCATACCCCGCTTCGGCCAGGTCGCCGAGTACACGGTGGAGTCCTCCGTTGCGCCAGCGAAGCGCGGCGACGTTCTCCACCACGACGAGCGCGGGTCGTAGTACGCGAATGCCCGCCACGATGTCGGCCCACAGCCCACTGCGGACTCCCTTCTCGATGCCCGCGCGCTTCCCGGCGGCGGAGATGTCCTGGCAGGGGAACCCCGCGACGAGCACGTCGACCGGCTCGACTGCGGCCCAGTCGATGTGCCGTAGGTCGCCGAGGTTCGGGATGCCCGGTGTGCGGGCGTCGAGGATCTGAGCGATGTGCGGGTCGGGGTCGGCGACCCAGGCGATTCGGCCGCCGCCGAGGGCGGCCAGCACCCCGAGGTCCAGGCCGCCGTAGCCGGTGCACAACGAGCCCACGACCGGATCGGACCCGGCGACAGGGCGGGCCCGCCGCCCCGGCCCCGGCGTCACCGCCGGGGCCGGAACGAGAGTGAGCGGACGGGCCGCCCGCTCACGGTGCGAGCGCGGTGAACGGCGTGTCATGCCGCCTGGCCTCGCTCACCCGCACCGTCACGCGCGGCACCCGCGGATCGCGCCGAGCGGTACTGCCCGAGGTCGACCACGTTCCCCGTCGACGTGCCGGCCGCGCTGCTGCCGACGGACTTGTGCAGGGCGGTGCGGAAGACGAGAACGTCCTCGTGGGCGATCAGGTGCAGGGGCAGTCCAGCCTCGCGCTGCTTGCGGATGAAGTCGCGCTGGAAGAACGACCCGCGGGCCACGAGGTCGGTCTCGGCGGCGCGGGCGAGCAGCGCGACGTTGCGCTCGACCGGGATCAGGCCGGCGGCGCGCCCGCACGCGAGGATCTGCGAGGGCAGGTCGATCAGCTCGGCGTGCTCGCGCCACGGGCGGATGGTGATGGCGATGTGCCCACCGGGCTTGAGGAAGGTGCGCAGCGCCGCGAGGATGCGCGTGAACCCGGCCAGCAGCCGGTGGTGGCCGATGTTGGCGAGGTTGCCGCGGTCGAGGGTGTTGCCGTAGAGGTGGTGGTACTTCTGCACCCCCGCGCCGGGCGCGACCGACACCTGCCCGTGGGTCGAGGGACCGTAGGGCGGGGAGGTCACCACCAGCGCCGCCTGCCCGACGTACTCCGGTGGCAGCAGCGTCACGAGCTGGCGGGCGTCGCCGTGGAACACCCGCGCGTCGATCCCCTTCTCACCGCCGACGCCCTGCTCCCGCGCGACGTCGAGATTTGCGTTCGCAACGTCAACCCAGTGGGGTTCGTACTCCACGCCGACCGCGCGGCGGCCGAGCCGGACGGCTTCGACGAGGGTGGTGCCGATTCCGCACATCGGGTCGAGCACCAACTCGCCGGGCTTGGTGTAGTGGGCGACGGCGTGGCGGACGACCTCGGGCAGCATCTTGGCCGGATGCGCGGTCGACTCGGGCGTGTACTTGTTCTTGCGCTGGGCGGCCGGCGAGGACTGCGCGGTCGTCCACACCGACACCGCGGGCGGCTCCCCGCCGGTCTTCTGCTCGCCGCTGTCCACAGAGTTGTCCACAGCGGTGGGTGGGGTGTCGAGCGCGGCGATGAGCGCGCGCGGGATGCGCTGGGTCTGCTCGTCGCCGAACGCTGTGGCGGTCGGTGTGGAGGGCTCGGCGATGGGCTGTTGGGTGGCGTCGTGCGTCACGGGTGTGCCTTCCTGGGGGTGCGGTCCGGGGTGGGCGAAGTCGTCGTTCGACGCGGGCCTGGGCGTGGCCGTCATCGGAGGTCTTCGGGTTGCGAGTCCGCGTTCGCAGGCCCGCTCGGCGACGCCGCGGAGGTCGGCTGGTGGTCGTGCGGCTGGGCGAAGACGAGGACGTCGGAGTGGATGCGCCGATGCGGCGCGGGCAGTCCTCGCACGGCGGCGCGGTGGCGTGCGCGCGCGTCGGTGTCGTCGGTGTCGCGCTCACCGACGACACCGCCGGAGTGGTCGTCGGACGGCGTGTCTGCGAGGTGGAACCGGCCGTCGCGGACCGGTGTGTGCAGGGCGACGATGTGCTGGAGGTAGAGCAGGTCGGCGTTCTGTCCGGCGGTCACCACAGCGCCCGTCGGGTCGGTCAGTTCACCGGACGTCCAGTCACAGTGCGTGAGGACGACGAGGATGCCGCCGACACGGAGACGCCGTGCCGCGTAGAGCGCGACGAGGTCCGCGCTGTGGTTGCCGGACAGGTGCGGCGGCAGGCTCGCCACGATCAGGTCGGCAGCGTCGCCGGGGTTCGTCACCGTGTCCGGAACGGGCGCCGCGACGGTGGCCTCCGGCGCGGTGGGGATGGTGGCAGGAGCCAGGTCCACGCCGCCGACGAGGTCGGCCCAGAACGGTCGGGAGGCCGGGCCGGTCGAGGTCGGGTCGACGGGGATGCGTTCGATGCGCGCGGCGCGGTCGAGACGCTCGATGACGGCGATGGTGTCGGCCAGTTCGGGGTCCGGCTCGGCGCCGGGCGCGTGGTCGATGACACCGTCGGCACCAACTACACCGAGCGCCGGACGGGCGCGCTCGGGCGTCGGCCAGTCCAGCAGCACGACTCGTTCGGCGGGCTTGCTGAACGAGGTGACGATCCGCTCGACGAGGGCCGCGGGCCAGGTGGCGGCGAGGTCGATCGGTGCGGTGCCGGCGGTCCAGACGGTCGCCGGAGTCGGGGTGGACGCCGAGCCGCGTGACCGCGTGCGGCCGGTGTCGGTCGCGGGCTTGCCGGGGCTGACGCGCGTGGTGGTCGGGGCGGTCGGCCACGGTCGGCGGTCGCCGCCCCGGCGGACGCCGGGGCGGGCCGGAGCGGGGTGGGTGGAGTCGGTGCGCCGTCGGGGCGAGCGGCGGGCGGAGTCGTCGGACTGGGTCACGGGTGTCCCTTCGCCAGGCTGGGTGCGCCTGTCGGTGTGAGGCGCTGATGACACCCCTGAACTCCGAAATACGGGCCTTTTGGGGACACGCTCCCTGCAACTTTCTCAAGCCCGATTCACAGCCACTCGAATAGCCGGAAGGGTTCGCGCGCGCGTGCCCGCGCCAAGAGAGGCGACGGTTCACGAGAAGTGTCGGAGCGCCTTTTTCCGAACCCGCCGAGATCGTGAGTAACATCGTCGGTGACAGCGGGTGGCGGCGCGCTCACAGCGATGACCAAACTGGTACCGAACTAGTACCGCGACGGCGAAAGTCCAGCTAGAGGGGTATTACCGGCATCGCGATTGCGATCTTGTTTTCGCTCGCCAGGTGATCCATAAGGGCGCTAAATGTGGATCTTGTGACGCCTGCCGGGCGAGGTTGATGATCGCCGGTACCTCTGCGGTAGTAGTTCGGTACCAGTTTGGTAATCGGTTGGTACTACCCGCCGTGGCGTCCTGGGCAAGTCGTTGATTCCGACTTGCTTTCGGGAGTCATTCCATGAGTTCACGTGAAGCTTTTCCGCGCTCGGGTTTCGAGCGCGACTCCATGCCCCTGGACGCGGCGCGGGCGGCGTTCGAGTGGCTGGTCACCGGGCCGCACCCGGTGTCGGTGGACGGCCGGTTGTTCCCCGGTCTCCCGGCACGGCGGGTGCCGTTGAACGAGCTGCGTGACCGGCTGCTGCGCCGCCGCTGTCCGCAGGCACTGCGCGACGCGGCGTGGGCCCACCTGGTCCTGCTCGCCCGCACCGAAGGCGGCGCCTGGACCGTCGGTGCGGTCGGGGTCGCGCTGCCCGCACTCACCTCCATCGCCGCCACCTTGTCGGCGAAGTTCGCCGGTGACCCGAGCGACATCCACGCCGCGGTGCTCGCCGGGTTCGTCGCCGAGTTGGGCGAGATCGATCTGCGTCGTCCGCGCGTCATGTTGCGGCTGAGGTGGGCCGCCTACCGCGCCGGCCACGCCGCCGTGCGCGAGGCACTGGACGCGCCGGTGCCCTCGGGACACGGGTTCCGCTCGACGATGCCGCCGCCCCCGTGGGGCCACCCGGACTTCGTCCTTGCCCGCGCCGTCGCGGACGGTGCCATCACTTCCACCGAGGCCGAACTCATCGGCTCCACCCGGCTGGAAGGCGTGCCGCTGGCCGACGCCGCGGCCGAGCGCGACCTCTCCTATCAAGCGGCCAAGAAGGCGCGTCTGCGCGCCGAGCACCGCCTGGTCGCCTACCTGCTCGACGACACCAGCGACACCTTGCACGCCGGTCCGCACGAGGGCGATGTCGCGACCCAGGTGGCCGACGCCGTGACCATCACCGCCGCCGCCGAGCGCTCTGCCCGACCCGCCGCACTGTCACGCACTGTCACTGAGTTGGCGGGGCGCGCGGCGAAGAAAGTCGGCGATCGCGTGTCCCCGCAGGGCCGGTTTTCCGGAGTTCAGGGGTGCGGGAGGAGACCAGACACCCCCGCGCACACCACCTCTTCGCCCACGCCGCATCCCGAGTCACAGCACTCGGCGCAGCGGCTTTCGGGCACGACTTCGGGAGTGTCGCGATGCGCCTGACTCGTACCTCTGTTCGTCCTCACAACCCCCGCCGGCCCGGTGACCACCGGCCCCACTGCGGGGCCGTCCTCAGTCGCTGCGAGGCGACCTCGCGGGCCCACGTGCCGATGTGCACGGGCCCGCTGCAGCCGAGCTGTGACAACACCACACCTCCGACCTCTCAGGGGCGCGGCGTCCGTCGCCGGAACCTCCGTCGACGCGTGCTGCTGGTCGCCGAGTTGGTCGTGGTGGTGCTGCTGGCCTCTGGCGCGACGGCTCACGCCGACACCGTGGTGCTCGCGATCGCGGGCAGCGTCGACGAGGTCCTGACCAACATCCGCAACTGGCTGATGGGCATCCTCGCCGGGCTGGCCACGGTGTTTCTCACCATCGGCGGCGTCCGCCGCGTGTTCGGCGGCGGTGACCCCGGCGAGCAGGAGAAGGCCAAGGAGTGCTTCAAGGCGGCCGGGATCGGCTACGCCTTGGCGGCTCTCGCTCCACTGGTCGTCACCGTGCTCAAGGGCATCGTGGGGGCCTGACCGATGCGCCCGCCGAACAGGCCGGTCAGGTCTGCCCCACGCCGCACATCGGTCGGCCCCACCGTCGGCTCGCTGCACGACACGACGCCCACCGCGCAACGCGGGTCGGTGTCGGCGGACCGCCGGGAGATGCTCGCGCCTCCGGCCGCGAGCTACCGGCGGCCCCGCCGGCACGGGCGACTCCTCCGCGTCACGCGGAGCCGGGCGCTGGTGGCGTTGGCGGTGAGCCTGGTCGTCCTGTTGGGCGGCACCCTCGCCTCGGCGGCGTTCGCCCCGGACTCGGGAACACCAGTGGTCCCGGCTGCCGCCGCGCAACCCGCGCCGCCGACCAACCAGCCGCCGCTCCCGATCCCGACGGTCGACCCGGACCCCTGTGGTCCGGGCTCGCCGCCGCTGCCGATCTGCACGCTGCCCACGCCGACGACGACACCGCCCATGACCGGGCTGCCGTTGCCCATCCCGACCGGGCCGCCGACCTCGGTCACCTGTTTTCCCGGGTCGCTCCAGTACGAGTGCCTCAACCAGTCGACCACGCCCACCAAGCCGCCGTGCACCGGTGAGGGCTGCATCCCGCAGCCCGGCACTACCACCACGCCGCCGACCAACCCCGGCACGGGACAGCCGGGACAGGGTGAGCAGACCGAGGACGACTGCGGGATCACCGACATCGGTGCCTGCATCACCGAGGCCATCAACGCCTTCTTCCGGGGCATCGTCACCGAGGCGCTCAACCCGCTGCTGGATCTGCTGTCCAAGACGCTGCTGACCACGCCGATGCCGGACTCGCTGCCGCGAGTGGGCGAGCTGTGGGACAACTCCTGGCAGATCCTGCTCATCTCCTACGGCCTGCTGGTGCTCATCGCCGGGGTCATCGCGATGGGCTACCAGACCGTCCAGACCCGACACTCCATCAAGGAGCTCGCGCCGCGTCTGGTGGTCGGGTTCCTGGCCGGCGCCTTGAGCTTGTGGGTGGCGACCAAGGGCATCCAGATCGCCAACGCGCTCGTCGCGGCGATCATGGGCGGCGGGGTCGACGCGAACTCCGCGGGCGAGACGCTGCGCAACCTCGTGCTGGGCAGTCTCAACGGTGGCATCTGGATCATCTTCATCGGCATCTTCCTCGCCGGGATGCTCGTCGCGCTGCTCATCACCTACGTGGTGCGGGTCGCGCTGACCATCATCCTCATCGCCGGGGCGCCGCTGGCGCTGATGTTCCACGCCCTGCCGCAGACCGAGGGCATCGCCTACTGGTGGTGGAAAGCCTACGGCGGGTGCCTGGGCATCCAACTCGGCCAGAGCCTGACGCTGATCACCGCGATGAAGGTGTTCCTCGCCCCCGGCGGGTTCACAATCTTCGGCCCGACCATGTCCGGGTTGGTCAACCTCCTGGTCGCGCTCGCGCTGATGTACATCCTGTTCAAGATCCCGTTCTGGGTGCTGTCCTCGGTGCGCGGCGGGGGCGGCGGTCGCGGTCTGATCGGGTCGCTGGTCCGGGCGTTCGTCGCCTACAAGACCTTCGGTCTGCTCGGCGGCGGCGGTCGCGGCAAGAGCCCGAAGCCTCGCCCCTCGGGCGGCGGCCGGGGCGGCAACGGCGGCGGAAGTTCCAGCGGCGGCAGCGGTTCGTCCAACCCGTACGCCAACGCGCAAACCACCGCGAACGGGCAGTACGTCCTGCCGCTGCCCGGTGTGCGCCGGACCCGCCCAACGGGCAAGCCAGCGCCGAAGACGAAGCCCGGTCCGGCCCCGAAGTCCTCCGGTCCGCAGGGCCGCCAGCTAGCCCTGCCGCTCGGTGACGACTGGACGGCGATCCGGGGTCCGCCGCCAGGTCCGGAACGGACGTCGATGGCGCCGAGGAAGGACAACAACCGCAGCGCCTCCCGGAGCGAGCCCCGGGACACGTCGAAGTAGCCCATCAGCGCGGCCTCCGAGGCCAGTCGGTCGCCTGGCTTGAGTTCGCGGCGGTACGCCTCGCGCATCATGTGGCGCGCCGTGCGTTCTGGAACGGTTCCGCGCTCGGACACGTCCGGGCTCCTCTCGACAGTCTGCGGCACAAACTCTTATACTAGATTCGTGCCATCTAAGGTACTAGATTCTGCCTTCGTGTTTTCCCCCGAACACCAGGCGTTCGAGGAGTCGGTCGCGACGCTGGCTCGGCGCGAATTCCACGATGGCTACCTTGCCAGGGCGGCCAGCGACGACATGTGCTGGCCAGAGCTGGCACAGCTGGGACGGCACGGCCTGCTGGGGCTGTCGCTGCCCGAGGACGCCGGCGGCCAGGGCGCCGATCCGGTCACCGTCGGCATCGCCTGCGAGCAGATGGCCAAGGCCGACTTCAACCTCTCCTACCTGATCTTCGCCACGGTGCTGGCGCAGGGCGTGCTCACGGGCCTGCCCGAGCCGGTCGCTCGTCCGATCGTCCGGGCGGTGACCGCGGGGGAGCAGCTCCTGGCACTGGCGCTCACCGAACCCAGGGGCGGCTCGGACGCCAGCGCGACGTCCGTCCGGGCGCGGCCGGTCCCCGGCGGATACCTGCTGTCCGGTGAGAAGACCTCGGTGACACTGGGTATGCACGCCGCACACGCCATCGTCGTGGCGACGTGCGACCCGGACGCGGGATCCCGGGGAACACGGCGGTTGCTGGTCGCCCTGGACGATCCGACGGTCACCCGGCAGCGCATCGCCGACCCCGGTTTCCGTCCGCTGAGCCGGGCCAGTCTGACCTTCGACGACACCTTCGTCCCCGCCGAACACGAGATCGCCGGAACGGGCAGCGGGCTGGCCGCCCTGCTGGCCGACTTCGACCTGACCCGGACGCTGCTTGGCCTGATGGTGGTGGGCGCGGCCCGCCGGGCCATGGAGGCGACCATCGAATGGGTCCGGGACCGTGAAGCGTTCGGCTCGCCCATCGCGCGCTTCCAGGGCGTGTCGTTCAACCTCGCCGAGCACGACACGCAGTTGGAGGCCGCGCGGTGGCTGTGCTACCGCACGCTGGGCCTGCGGGCCGCTGGCCTGCCGCACACCAGGGAAGCGGCGATGTGCAAGTGGTGGGCGCCGCGCGTGGCGGTCCAGGCCATCAACGACTGCATCGTCCTGCACGGACACGTGGGCTGGTCCACCGAGATGCCCCTGCAGCAACTGCTCCTCGACGTCAGCGGGGTACAGATCGGCGACGGCACACCACAGATCCAGAAGCTCGTCATCGCGCGTCAGCTGATCGGCCGCCGGTACGTCGGTTGACGCGGCTCAGATCCCACCACATCCCACTACGGCAAAGGAGCCAGTATGCGGAGGGTCAAAGGATGTCCATCCACGTCGATGAACGACGTCCAGCTGAACACCACGACGTTCATCCGGCACGCGGCGCGAACCTATCCTGAGCAGGAGGTCGTGTACCGCACGTCGGCCGGGTTGCAGCGCTACACCTACGCGGACGCGTACCGGCGGATGATGCGGCTGGCCAACGCCCTGGAGTCGCTGGGTGTGCAGCCGGGCGAGCGGGTCGGTGTGCTGGACTGGAACACCCACCGCCATTTCGAGCTCTACTTCGCCATTCCCGGCACCGGCGCGGCGCTGCTGCAGATGAACCTGCGCATCTCGACGGAGGATCTGACCTACGTCGCCACGCACAGCGAGGTGTCCTACATCTTCGTCGACGAGTCGCTGCTGCCGATCGCCGAGGCGATCGCGCCGAACCTCAAGAACGTCAAGGGTTACGTGGTGATGTCCGACCGGCCGGTCGGCGAGATCAAGACGACACTCGGCCCGGTGCACGGCTACGAGGAGCTGCTGGCCGAGGCCGACGACGTCTACGACTGGCCGGAGGTCGACGAGAACAGTGCCTACAGCGCCTGTTACACCTCCGGCACGACCGGACGCCCCAAGGGCGTCTACTACTCGCACCGCAACATCTACCTGCACTCCATCACCATGGCGGCGTACCTCGGGATCAGCAGCGACGACTGTGCCTGCCTGATCGTCCCGATGTTCCACGGCCAGTCGTGGGGCCTGTTCTACGCGTGCGCGATGATGGGGGCGAAGCTGGTCTTTCCCGGCCGCTATACCGCGGAGGACACCAAGCCGTTGGTGGACCTGATGATCCAGGAGAAGGCCACGATCGCGTGTGGCGCCCCGGCGATCTTCCAGCCGATGCTGCAGTACATCCGCACCCTGCCGGACAAGCCCGACTTCAGCCGCGCCCGGTTCCTCTCCGGGGCGACCGAGCCACCGCTGTCGATGATGCGCGGCTTCAAGGAACTGACCGGGGCGGAGATCATCCACGCCTACGGTGCCACCGAGACCACCCCGCTGGTCGCGCTGAACTACCGGCTGAAGCCGTCGCTGGCCGGCCTGACCGAGGAGGAGCGGTGGGACCTCAAGCGCAAGCAGGGACTGCTGGTCACCGGCGTGGATGTCCGGGTCGTCGGCGCCGACGGTGAGGAGGTGCCGCACGACGGAGTCAGTGTCGGTGAGGTGTGCATGCGCGGGCCGTGGATCGCCGGCAGGTACTACAACGCGCCTGGCACCGAGGGCAACTTCCTCGACGGCTACTGGCGCAGCGGCGACGCGGCCACCATCGACCAGAACGGCTACCTGAAGATCGTCGACCGGATCAAGGACGTGATCAAGAGCGGCGGCGAGTGGATCTCGTCGATCGACATGGAGAACGCCATCATCGGCCACCCGGACGTGCTCGACGCCGCGGTTGTCGGCCTGCCGCACGCGAAGTGGCAGGAACGCCCGCTCGCGCTGGTGATCCGCCGGGAGGGCGGCACGGTCACCGACGACGACATCCGGACTCTGCTGCTCGACAGCGGCTTCGCCCGCTGGCAACTGCCCGACCAGATCCGGTTCGTGTCCGAGATCCCGAAGACCAGTGTCGGCAAGACGAGCAAGAAGACCATCGTGGCCCAGTACCGCAACCTCTACGACCCGAGCGCCGGCGATGAGTGAGCCGCAGAGCCCCGTGCGCGTCGAGCGCTCGGGACGAGTACTGGTCATGACACTCGCGCGACCGCAGGCCCGCAACGCGGTGAACGGCGCCGTGGCCCGGGATCTGGAGGCCGCCATCGACCTGCTCGAAGGGGACGACGAGCTCTGGGCGGGCGTGCTCACCGGGGACGGGCCGGTGTTCTGCGCGGGCGCCGACCTCAAGGTGGTCGCCAACGGTGGGCTCGGCGAGCTGGTCACCGAACGCGGCGGCTTCGCCGGAATCGTTCGTCGCGAAAGGACGAAACCGGTCATCGCGGCGCTCAACGGCGACGCGCTCGCCGGCGGGATGGAGATCGCGATCGCGTGCGATCTCGTGCTGGCCGCGCGGGGAGTACGCCTCGGCATCCCGGAGGCCGCCCGGTCGCTGCTCGCCGTCGGTGGTGCGCTGGCCAACCTGCCGAGGCTGATCGGTGAGAAGGCCGCTCTCGAACTGGCGATGACCGCCGTGCCGTGGCCGGCCGAACGGTTCGTCCAGCTCGGCCTGCTGTCCGGGGTGGTGCCGCCGGAGGCGCTGCGCGAGCAGGCGCTGCGGCTGGCGGAATCCATCTGCGCCAACGCTCCGCTCGCCGTGCGGGCCTCCCGCGCCGCCATCCTCGCCAGCCGGGACCTGCCCGAGGACGCCCGGTGGGAACTGGCCGACCGGCTGCTGGCCGACCTCGCCCGCACCGAGGACTTCAAGGAGGGGCCGGCATCCTTCCTGGAGAAGCGCCCGCCGCGATGGACGGGACGATGAACTGAGGCGGCCCGCTCGATCATTTGGTTCGGGTTGACATGCGTCACACTCGCCTTACAATACTGCCTGGTTAGTTAACTTTGCTGGAGCGCCGCGATGCGCCCAGCCCGGCTCTTTCAAGTCGTGCCGGCGTGATGACGAGACGCGCACGTCGCTCGTATCCCATGCCAATTCAGGGAAAGGACACGGAACAATGGGGTTCCTTGGGAGAGGTGCGTCGCGCAAAGCGGTCGCATCGGCTTTGCTCGCGGCGGTTGCCGCCGTCGCGAGCTCCGTCACCTCGGCCAGCGCGCAGGAGGACCGAGTGCCCTCGACCGCGGGCCTGCCCGACCCGTACCGCGGGTGGAACGTGCAGATCACACCGCAGGCAGGCAACGCGAACGTGCTGGACCTGGTCTTCGACAGCCCGCTGCTGCACAAGAGGATCACCAACCGGGTCTACCTGCCCACCAGCTACAGCAGCACCGGGGCTCCGCTGCCAGTCATGTACTACCTGCACGGCACGATCGCGTCACCGCTGGACAACCCGGTGCTCGGCCCGATCACGCAGCACGAGGCGCTTCTCGACGCCATCGGCCCCGGTGGTGGCGCGCGGCAGACGGACATCTTCCAGTTCGAGACCCAGCTGGACAGGGCGAAGTTCCTCCTGGTCGCACCGGACACGTCGTACGCGGACACGATCTGCGAGACGTGCATCTGGATCGACGGCCGTCAGGACGCCATCCCCAACGTCCCACCGCTGACCGCGGAGACGTTGCAGGCCGACAGCTTCCTGCACAAGGAGCTCTACCCGTTGGTGGAGGCCCTGTTCAACGTCCGCACCGACCGCGGCGGCCGGGGCGTGATGGGCTTCTCGATGGGCGGTGTCGCCGCCTACCTGCAAGGCATGCGGCACCCGGACCGGTACGCGTTCGTCGGTTCGGTGAGCGGCGCGCTGGACGTGGTCGACGAGCCGGGCGGGCGGGCCATCTGGGAAGGTCTCGGCTACATGCGTGACCAGGGCTACGGCACCGCGCTGACCAACGAGGCCGACTGGCGCGGCTTCAACCCGAAGGACCTCGTGTCCAACCTCGGTGGCATCGACGCGGCGGTACTGTCCAGCACCGGCGACGCGTGCCTGCCGGCCACTTCGTTGCTGCAGAAGGACTGCATGCGGCTGTCGCCGGTGACCAACCCGGCCGCCGCGGCGGTGGAACTGGTGCTGGCCCGGCAGTACGCGATGCACTCCAGGGAACTGCCGTCGAAGGGCGTGAACGAGACCCGTGTCCAGTACCCGGGTGTGCATGGCGCCAACAACTACCGGGTCTACCGGGACAACATCGTTCCGATGGCCAACCAGGTGTTCGCGCGGAAGGTGGCCGACCCGCAGGTGTTCGACTACCGGACCACCGCGACGTCGTTCTCCGTGTGGGGCTACGACGTCACCACGACACGCGGCAAGGTCGAGTTCCTCGACATGACCGGCGTGCGGGCGGACGGCAGGAGCTTCCAGCTGCGCGGTTCCGGCTCCGCGGAGGTGCTCACCCCCGCGGCGTTCCAGCCCGGCTCGAAGCACCGCGTCGTCGCCTCGGCCGCTGACGGCACGAGCACCACGCGGGAGTTCGTGGCTGACGCCAAGGGCAGGCTGCCGATCAGCACGGACCTCGGCAGCGGCCGGGTGACGATCCAGGTCGACTGACCGCGGTTGCGAACGGGGGAGGGGAGCGATCCGGCTCTCCTCCCCCGTTCCTGGCACGTCAGGGCAGCACCTTGCCGATGACCAGCAGGATCTGCTCGCTGAGCTGCTGCGGGCTGGTCGGGCCGGCCGGGTCGTACCAACGGTACAGCGACGTCAGCATCGACAGGATGAGGTTCGCGGCGATCCAGGTGTCCAGCCGGACGGAGCCCGGTACCTGCTCGACACACTCGTCGAGCAGCGTCTGGAAATCGGAGGTGACGTCGTGTGCCCACGACCGGAACCGGCGGCGCCCGGCCTCCGACAGCTCGGTCTCCTCAGCGAACACGATGGCGTAGAAGGTCCGGTTGACCGTCGCCGCCTCGACATGCGTGGCGATCACCCGGCGCAGCCGCGTCAGCGCGTCGTCGTCGCTGTCCAGCACCGAACGCAGGCGACGGCCGAGATCCTCGGTCACGGTGTCCACCATGCGGTCCAGCAGCCAGCGCTTGCTCTTGGTGTACTTGTAGACCGTCGGCCTGGAAATCCCCGCGGCTTCCGCGATGTCGTCAATGGTCGCGTTGCGGTATCCCTTGTCCCGGAAAACCTCAGCCGCAGCCGCCACGAGCGCGGAGGTGTCCGTCGCCCGGTCTCTCGCCATCCCCGATCCCCATGCCTTCCGTGCCCGCTATGACCAGCTGAGAACACTACTCGTGCGCACCGCATCCAGCGGTGCGCACGAGCCCGTGACGGATGGGACGAGACGGCTTGGCGGCCTACCGGCCAAGGATGGTGATCGTGGCGACGGCGGCGTCCGGTCCGATGTAGCCACCCGCGTTCTCCGCCAGGCCGATATTCGCGCCGGCCACCTGGCGCTCGCCGGCCCGGTCCCGCAGCTGGTCGGCCAGCTCGACCACCTGGGCCAGCCCGGTGGCGCCCAGGGGGTGGCCCTTGCTCTGCAGGCCGCCACTGGGGTTGACCGGCAGCCGGCCACCGATCCGGGTCTCGCCGGCGCGCAGCATCGACGGCGCCTCACCGGGACCGCAGAGCCCCAGCTCCTCCATCACGATGAGCTCGGCGGGCGAGGCCGCGTCGTGGCATTCGACGACGTCGACGTCCGCGGGCCCGACCCCGGCCATCTCGTAGGCACGCCGCGCCGCGTTCGGGACGAGTTCACCGTAGACACCGGCCCGCCCGGCCCCCACGACCGTCGCGAGCAGGCGTACCGCGTCCGCGCCGGCCCGGGCGGCCAGCTCCGGGGTGGTGACGACGACAGCCGCGGCGCCGTCGCTCATCGGGGCACACATCGGCACGGTCAGCGGGCCGCTGACCTTCCGTGCGGACAACACCTCCTGGACCGTCAGCCGTCCGCCGTACTGCGCCTTCGGGTTCGCCATCCCGTGTTCGTGGTTCTTCACGGTGACGGCGGCGAAGTCCTCCGGCGTCGCGTCCGACCGTTCCATGTACCACGTGGCGAACCTGGCGTAGATGTCCATGAAAACGGAGCCGGTCCCGGTGCTGCCGAGATCCGCGCGGATCTCGTCGAGGCGATCCTGGTCCAGCGCCGACGTCAGGGCGGCGAACGCCCGTGCCTTGTCCTCGATGTGCAGCTTCTCGGCGCCGACCGCGATCGCCACGTCGACCTGGCCGGACGCGACCGCCAGCCATGCCTGGTTGAGTGCGGTGGAGCCGGACGCGCAGGCGTTCTCGACGTTGATCAGGGTGATGCCGTCGAGACAGCTGCCGTGAATGGCGTGCTGGCCGCGTACGGACTCCTGACCCTGCAACAGTCCCGAGGTCACGTTGCTGTAGTAGACAAGATCGACCCCCTCGGCCGTGCCCGGCAGCCGGGCGTCGGCGAGTGCCTCGCTCACAGCCTCGGCCACCAGGGACTTGATGTTCCGGCCGGCGTGCTTGCCGAAGGTGGTCATACCAACCCCGGAGATGGCCACGTCGCGCATCTGGTCTGCCTTTCCTTGTTGTGCGGGGCGTCGTCAGGTCAGGCGCGCGCCCGCGTCGATGGACAGGGTCGCCGCGTTGAGGTAGCGGTTGGTCACGATGTGGCCGACCAGTTCCGCGAACTCGGCCGGGTCACCCAGCCGCTGCGGGTAGAGCACCATCTGCTCCAGCGCCGTGAGCACCTTCTCCGGCATGCCCGCGGACATCCCGGTCTGGAAGAGCCCGGGGGCGATGGTGACCACCCTGATCCCGTGCGCCGCGAGGTCGCGGGCGACCGGCAGCATCAGACCGATCACGCCCGCCTTGCTCGCCGAATAGGCGGCCTGGCCCTTCTGGCCCTGCCACGCCGCGCCGGAGGAAACGTTGATGATCACGCCGCGCTCGCCGTCGGCCCCCGGATCGTTGCCGGCCATCAGTTCCGAGCAGCGGCGCAGCACGTCGAAGAGGCCGATCAGGTTGACTTCGATCACCGTGCGGAAGGTGGCAAGTGGCAGTGCCTGTCCCTTGCTGACCACTTTGCCCGCGGTGGCCACGCCGGCCGCGTTCACGCACAGGTGCACCGTGCCGAACTTCTCCTTGATGGCTGAGAACGCGCGGTCGACGGACTGCTCGTCGGCGACGTCCACCTCGACGGGCAACAGGTCACCGTCGCACTGCTCGGCGACCTGCCTGGCCGCGTCGCCGTCCCGGTCGAGGACCGCCACCCGGGCACCCGCGCGTGCCAGTGCCAGGACAGTGGCCCGTCCGAGTCCGGAGGCTCCTCCCGTGACCACCGCGTTGCGTCCTTCGATGTCCATCCGCGTGCTCCTCGTCCTCGATCGAACCAATGTTAACTAACTGACTAGTATTTATAGAGTAACCATGACCGGCTGGGACGCCGGTCAGGTCAGTTGTCCGCCGGGGGCACGAACAGCCGGGGAAGGTTCACGGTCACCGCCTCCCGCCGTCGGGGTGGGGCGCCACCCTGCGACGAGCGCTGGCCGGGACGTCAGGTGTGCCGGATGTCATGACATTATTCTAACATGTGGTAGGTATTTGACCTGGTGGACGAAGTTCGACTCACGAGTCGACATTGACGGTGCGGCTGCCGAAGCCTGGCACCGGCACATCACCCTCGCGATGCTCGCCGCGGCATTCCCGGCCGTGACCGCCCACACCGAACGCGGCCGCACCCCGCCACGCCCGCAGAAGAGGCGCCAGAACCGATCCAGATCGGCTGATCCCGTTACCCTGCAACGAAATCAGCTGGCTCTGGGCCACTCTCACCCACCCGGCGCACCCACGAACACACGCCCAGCACTGGTCTCCCTGGCGCCGAGGCGGCCTTCGTGAGCGCGGGCGTTCCGGCTGAACCTCGCGTTTCTCGCAAGGTTCGGGCGTCAAGCCTGCATTCCGGTGACCAGCCCTGGCTGTTGGACACTCTGAGTGGCTCGCATCCCGGACGGGATCCACTGTGGTTCCGTTGTCAAGATCCCCGGACGCGGGATTCCGCCGTGCTTTCCCTGATCCACTGTGGCCGGACATTCACAAAGGCTTCGGCGAACCACCGGTGACCTCGACCTGGGTTCCGTACTTTTCACGGATGTCCGGAGTTGTGCCCGAGTCCACACTGACTGAACCAACGCGACGGTGCGGTGCGGAAAGCGGAGACCAGGCTCCTCCGTGCGGCCGTCGGCATCGCTGGCAGCGAGGCGAACGGTGTGAGGCCCAAGGGCACGGCTCGAAGGAGGCCTGAATTGGCACTGGATATCCGAGGTTTGGTGGACGCCAAACAGGGCACGGTGGATCCCCGGATCTACCAGGACGAAGAGATTTACCAGCAGGAGCTGAAGAACGTCTTCGCGCGGTGCTGGCTGTTTCTCGCACACGACAGTCAGATCCCGAATCCCGGCGACTACATGACCACGTACATGGGCGAGGACCCGGTGCTCGTGGTGCGTAAGCGAGACGGTTCGGTCGGGGTCTTCATGAACCAGTGCCGGCACCGCGGAATGCGGTTGTGCCGGGCGGACGCGGGTTCTGCCAAGAGCTTTTCCTGTAGCTACCACGGGTGGACCTACGACCTGTCCGGCAACCTCGTCGGCGTCCCGAGCGAGGACGACGCCTACCACAACGAGATCAACAAGGCCGAATGGGGCGCCATCAAGGTGGCCCAGGTGGACAACTACAGGGGATTCATCTTCGGCACCTGGGACCCCACCGCACCACCCCTGATCGACTACATCGGCGACTTCCGGTTCTACTTCGACGCATTCGCCGACCGGACCGAGGCCGGTACCGAACTCCTCGGCGGTGCGCACCGATGGGTGTTCCCGGCGAACTGGAAGTTCGCGGCGGAGCAGTTCTGCAGCGACATGTACCACGCGCCGATCAGCCATGCCTCGGCGGTGCTCGCACTGACCCCGGACGACCAGGACGTCGACGAGGAAGTCTTCCCGATGGAGGGCATGAAGGGCCGCCAGTTCAGCTCAGAACTGGGCCACGGCACCGGGTTCTTCGTGGAGTCCGGTGACGTGCTGGCCAACATCGTGGGGCAGAAGCCGGCCGACTGGTTCCAGGGCGGCAACCCGGAGGCGGTCGAACGGCTCGGCGACGCGCGGGCCCAGCGGATGCGTGGCGCGCACGCGACGCTGTTCCCGAACTTCTCCTTCCTGCCCGGCATCAACACGCTGCGGATCTGGCATCCCAAGGGCCCGAACGAGATGGAGGTCTGGGCCTGGACGCTGGTGGACAAGAACGCCCCGGCCGACGTGCGTGAGGCGCAGCGCATCGGTACCGGTCGCACGTTCAGCGTGGCCGGCATGTTCGAGCAGGACGACGGTGAGAACTGGAGCGAGATCCAGCGCGTGCTGCGTGGTCACATGGCCAGGCAGAGCAGCTTCAACGTGCAGATGGGCCTTGGCCACGAATGGCATGACGACCCCGATTTCCCGGGAAAGGTGAACCGGGTCTACTGCGAGATGGCGGCCCGCGGCTTCTACCGGCGGTGGGCGGATATGGCCAGCGGGATGTCCTGGGACGAACTGATGGCATCGGTCGGAGCAGCCGTGGAGGTGTCCGGATGACCGCGCAACTGGAGAGTTCCCCCGTCACTTCGGTCGACGCCGAACTGCAGCACCAGATCGAGCAGTTCCTTTACCTGGAGGCCCGCTTCCTCGACGAGCGGCGGTTCGAGGAATGGCTCGACCTGTTCAGCGATGACATCCACTACTGGATGCCGACCAGGTCGGTTCGCTACGAACGTGAACTCGACAAGGAGTTCTCGGCGCCGAACGAGGTCGCGCATTTCGACGAGAACAAGCGCGCACTGGAGGAGCGGGTCACCCGGATCCGGTCGGGTATGGCGTGGGCGGAGGAGCCGCCTTCGCGAACCCGGCACATGGTGCACAACGTGATCATCGAGCCGGGGGATTCGCCCGCCGAACTCCTGGTGCGCAGCAACATCCTGCTCTACCGCGGCCGTCTCGACCGGGACGTCGACTTGTTCGTCGGCTTCCGCCAGGACGTGTTGCGGCGCAGCGAGGACGCGGACTACGGCTGGTTGATCGCGCGCCGTGCGATCTACCTGGACCAGACCCTGATTCTCGCCAAGAACATGAGCATCTTCTTCTGATGTCGTAGTGGCCGATTCCGGGCGTGAACCGTCCAGTTCTGGCCGGTTGTACGCGAGTTGGCCGAACTCGGGCCGCATCCGTTTTCCCGCAGCGGTCCGGTTCGGCCGGCTCGGCCCCGGAAACAGTCAAACCTGGTCCGCGGGAAACGCGGGCCGGAATCGTTGAACACCAGCCCGGATGCACTACGGAGGCAAGCAGTATGACGCGCGTGAGTGACAATCTCACCGCCGACGAAACCTCGCGTTTCGCCGACCTTGAAGATCTTCGCATTCACTACCACGACACGGGCGCGCGTACGGCCGCGGCCGAAGCACGGCCGCCGCTCGTGCTGCTGCACGGTGGTGGCCCCGGCGCATCGGGCTGGAGCAACTTCTCGCAGAATGTCGCCGGGCTTTCCCAGCACTTCCGGGTGCTCGTCGTCGACCAGCCAGGCTACGGGAAATCCGACAAGCCCGTGGTCAAGGACGGGGTCTGGACCTTCAACGCGCGGGTGCTGGACCAGTTGCTCGAGTCGCTGGACATCCCGCAGGTGCACCTGGTGGGCAACTCCCTCGGTGGCGGCACCTCGCTGAAACTGGCTCTGGACTTCCCCGACCGGGTCGACCGGCTGGTGCTGATGGGGCCCGCGGGCGGAGCGCTGAACATCTTCTCCGCGGACCCCTCGGAAGGGCTCAAGGTCCTCTTCTCGTTCTACGCCCCACCCGGTCCCAGCATCGACCGGATGAAGCACCTCATCGAGATCATGAGCTACGAGCCGAAGACGGTGCCACCGGAGGTGCTGCAGGACCGGTTCGCCTCCGCGACCACTCCCGAGGCGATGGACTACGCGACCCGGCTGTACCAGGCGTTCGGCCCGGACGGCGACGGGCTGCCGGAAGAGCTGTGGCGGGACGTGCACCGGATCCAGCACAAGACCCTGCTGGTGTGGGGGCGCGATGACCGGGTGCTCCCGCTGGATGGCGCCTTCTTCCTGCTCAAGCGCATGCCCGATGCGCGGTTGCACGTGTTCCCCCGGTGCGGGCACTGGGCCCAGCTGGAGCACCGCGACGAGTTCAACAGGCTGACGGTCAGCTTCCTGGCATCTTCGTAAAGCGATCTTGGAGGAAAACGTGTCGGTAAACGCACTGGGCCACCTCGCGATCTCGACGTCCAAACTGGACGAGTGGATCGAGTTCGCGGGGAACGTCCTCGGTATGCAGGTCTGCCCTGGCGGCCCCGACGGGACCACCCGGTTCCGCATCGACGAGCGGAGCTATCGCCTGGAATTCGAGGAAGGCGCCGACGACCAGCTGGTCCGGATCGGCTGGGAGGTGCCCGACGCCGCCGGCCTGGAGGCCGTCGTCGCGCGGCTGGAGCAGGACGGCCTCACCGTGCAGCGGTGCGGGGAGGAGGAAGCGGCCGCGCGCGATGTCCAGGGGCTGGTCAAGACAGTGGACAGCTCCGGGTTCAACCTCGAGTTCTTCTACGGCCAGCGCAAGTCGGTGGAGCCGTTCATCTCGCCGCGGTCGGCGACCTTCGTCACCGGCGGACTCGGCCTCGGGCACGTCGTGCTGATGACCCCGGTCTTCGACGACGCGGTGCGGTTCTACACCGAAGTGCTCGGGTTCCGGCTCAGTGACACCCTGCGTCTCGGCCCGGCCAGGGTCGCGTTCCTGCGCTGCAACGCGCGCCACCACAGCGTGGCCCTCATCGACGCACCGGCGAAGGGGATCCACCACTTCATGGTGGAGGTCGAGGAGATGGACTCGGTCGGGCGCGCGTACGACGCCTGCCGGGACGGCGGTGCGGAGATCATGATGGACCTCGGCCGCCATTCCAACGACGAGATGTTCTCGTTCTACGCCAAGACACCCTCGGGATTCGGGCTGGAGTACGGCCACGGTGGCGTGCTGGTCGACGACTCGACCTGGACGGTGACCGAGATCGCCGGGCCCAGCCTGTGGGGTCACCGCGGATCCATGGTCTGACCGCGGACAGGCACTCCCGCGCAGTACGACGTTCTCCCGGCAGCAAACCGCTCGATGACTGCTGCGCTACGTGAAAGGTGTAGTGATGAGCTCGACCGTCCCCTCCGGTTCGCAAACCCTGCTGGTCTGCGCGGTGGATGAGCTGCCTCCCGGGCAGGTACGGAAAGTCGACGCCGAACGGCCGATCGCGGTGTTCAATGTGGACGGTGTCTTCTACGCGATCGACGACACGTGCTCACATGCGGACGCCTCGCTGAGCGAGGGCGACCTGGAGGGGCACCTGGTCGAGTGTCCGTGGCATGTGTCCCGTTTCGACCGTCGCACGGGAAGGCCCTGCTCGCTGCCGGCCAGCAAGCCGGTGCGGACGCATGCGGTGGAGATCCGGGACGGCAATGTGGTCGTCCTGGTCGGCACCGCACCACAGCTGGCGGACGGTGGGGCGAGGAACGTGTCATGACGGGCCCCTTCGACTCGGTCGCCATCATCGGCGCGGGACTGGCCGGGGCGAGCGCGGCGATCACCCTGCGGGAGCGTGGGTTCTCCGGCCGGATTCGGCTGATCGGCGCGGAAACGCACCTGCCCTACGAGCGACCGCCGCTGTCGAAGGACTTCCTTGGTGGTGACCTGCCGCCGGAGCGGCTGCTGGTGCATCCGGAACAGGCCTACGCGGAGCGGGACATCGACCTGGTGCTCGGGGGTGCGGCGATCCGGCTGCACCCGGCCGAGCGGGCGGTCGAGCTGGCCGGCGGCGAACGGGTGGAGGCCGATCGTGTCCTGCTGTGCATGGGAGTGCGGCCCCGGCTCGCCGGCGTGCCCGGCGAGTGGCTGAGCGGGGTCCACTACCTGCGGGACCTGGAGCACGCCATGGCGTTGCGGGAGGTGATCCGGCGTGGCGTGCCGGTGGTGGTGGTCGGCGAGGGCTTCATCGGTTCGGAGCTGGCGTCCACGCTGGCCGGGCAGGGCGCCGATGTCACCCTGCTGATGGCCGGTGACCTGCCGATGCGGCCGGCTCTCGGACAAGAGGCCGCGCACTGGCTGCTCAACCGGCATCGCGACAGTGGGGTGCGGGTCCTGGCCAGGTCACCGCTGAAGTCGATCAACGGCTTCGACCGGGTGGAGTCCGTCGAGGTCGCGGACGGAACCGTGCTGCCCGCCGGCGCGGTGGTGGTCGGCATCGGTTCCGAACCGGTGGTCGACCTGGCTGCCGGTGCCGGGATCACGGTCGACGACGGCGTGGTCGTCGACTCGTCGAGCCGCACCTCGATTCCGGAGGTCTTCGCGGCCGGCGACCTGGCCCGGTTCCCCAGCCGGGCCTTCGCCCGCCGCCTTCGCGTCGAGCACTGGCAGAACGCGCAGAACCAGGCCGCGAACGCGGTCGAGGCGATGCTCGGCCATGCCGACCCCTACGACGAGATCCCCTGGGCATGGACCGAGCAGCACGGAAACCGCTGGGAGATCGCCGGATTGCCGATGCTCGGCACGCAGGTGGTGCGCCGGGGAGATCCGGACGGCCCCGACGGTGCGTTGTGGGTGTTCTCCGAGCGGGGACGCGTGCAGGGCGCGGTGGCGGTGAACCGGCGGCGTGAGTTGCGGGCGCTGCTGCGCGCGCTGGCGGGGACGGTGTTCGTCGACGAGCAAGCCGTCCGGGACGAGTCGATCGATATCCGGTTGGCCATCAGCAGCGCGGAAACCGCGGTGCCGGCGGGGGAAGCCTGACAGGCCAGACACAAACGACAAGAGGTCAGACATGGGTTGGTTGCAAGGCGATGTCGCGATCGTCACCGGCGGTGGTTCCGGGCTGGGCCGGGCGGTGGTCGAGCGATTCCTCAACGAAGGCGCGCGGGTCGGTGTGCTGGAGAAGTCGGCGGAGAAGCTCGCCAAGCTCGAAGCCGACCTCGGTGACGCCGTCGTCGGTATCCAGGGAGACGTGACCAGCTACGCCGACAACGTCCGCGTCGTCGGCGAGACCGTGGCGCGCTTCGGCAAGCTCGACACCTTCATCGGCAACGCGGCGATCTGGGACTTCTCGACCAAGCTGGTCGATCTGCCCGAGGAGACCATGGATCGGCTGTTCGACGAGATGTTCCACGTCAATGTCAAGGGCTACCTGCTCGGTGCCAGGGCGGCTGCCCGCGCACTGGCCGCCACCGGCGGTTCGATCATCTTCACCGTTTCCAACGCCGGTTTCTACCCTGGCGGTGGCGGTCCGCTCTACACCGCGTCCAAGCACGCTGTGGTCGGGCTGATCAAGGAACTGGCCTTCGAACTCGGCCCCAAGATCCGGGTCAACGGTGTGGCGCCGGGAGGCATGCTGACCGACCTGCGTGGCCCCGGTTCGCTGGGACTCGGTGACACCAGCATCGCCTCGGTTCCGCTCGCCGACCTGGTCAAGCAGTGCACTGTGTTGCAACAGCTTCCGGAGGCCGCCGACTACGCCGGGAACTATGTCTTGCTGGCATCGAAGACCAATTCCTCGGCATCGACCGGCGTGATCATCAACTGCGACGGCGGTATGGGCGTGCGCGGTCTCGCCGAAATCGCCGGCGGAAACGATCTGTAGGGCGTGGTACTCCGCAGTTTCAGGGAAAGGAATTCCAATGACGGTCAGCAGGCCCACCTTCGGTACTCGCGAGCTCTACGACGCGCTCGCGGAGGCGCTCAACAACGACCCGGTCTGGCTCAAGAAAGCCAGGAAGATGACCTTCGCGATGACCCACGTCTACACCGGGGAGCTGCCGCTGGTCATTCGGATGAACTTCACCGAGGGCGTGATGTCGGGCGTCACCGAGTTCAATGACGTGTCCGAGGCGCCGTACAGCGAGTTCGTGCTCACCGGGGACAGCAAGAGCTGGGAGCGGATGCTCGTGACCGGCGAGCTGAGCGTGAACATCGCGTTGGTCAGCAAGAAGATCTCCGTGAAGGGCAAGATGGGCCCGATGATGAAGAACATTCCGCAGTTCAACTACATCATCGCCAAGCTCATCGAACTGGAACCCCGCGTACTGGACGACAAGCGGGCCTGAACCGCGCGGTTCGACTCGGCAAGCGGAATGGATCTCAATGGTGAGAAGCGCCGATCTCGGTAAGCGTGCGGACTCGGCCGTGGTGGCAATGTGTTTGGACACCGCCGCGGGTGAATCGGCGGCCACGGCCGCACTGTGGTCGCGAAATGACGACTGGAAGCTGGTGAAGCGGGCGCAGGGTGGCGATGCCGAGGCGTTGGGCCGGCTGTACGACAACAATTACGGTTTCGTGTACTCCTATGTCCTCAAACGCGTGCGGAACGTTCCCCTGGCCGAGGACCTGACCAGTGAGACATTTGTGCGCCTGCTCCGCCGGATCGAGTCCGTGGAGTTCCGTGGCCATGATGTGCAGGCGTGGATCATCACCATCGCGCGGAACGTGACGACCGATTATCAGCGTTCCGGCTACTTCCGCTACGAGCTGGTCAGCGATGACGTGGAACCGGCGAACATCCTCGCGGACAGCACGGAGCAGACGGTGCTGGCCAGGGCGGTCGGCTCGGAGCTGCGCGCGAGTATCGAGCAGCTCACCACCTCGCAACGGGAATGCATTTTCCTGCGGTTCTACGAGGACCGCTCGGTGGCCGAAACCGCCGCCATCATGCGGCGCGATGTGCGCTCGGTCCGGGCCCTGCAGCACCGGGCGGTCCGCCGGCTGGCCGAGCTCATCATCCAGCCTCGTTCGCCGACCGGCACGCGGGTCACCAGCCGCCTCTTCGCGAAAGGGATCAGGTGAGGGTATGCGTCTTTCTCAGGTTTCGCTGAGCGCGTCCGCTTCCGGGCGGAGTTCGCGTGGTCCGGTCGGTTGGCTGGGCAAGTTCGATCCGGCGGGCGCGGTGCGCGGCGCCTGGCGCGGGTTCGTGGTCCTGCTGCTCGGTGGCCTGGCGGCCCCGGTGGCCGCGGTGTACCTGCCGGTACTGGGTTCGGTCTGGCTGGCGGTTACCGCGATCGCGGCCTTCGTGGTGGCCGCGTGGAAGCCGGGAAGCTCGGCCGATCCTCGTTGGTTCGGCATGGTTTCCGCGGTCGGCGCGTACCTGCTGATCCTGCCGCTGGTGCTACTGCAGCCCGCTGGCCGGTCCCTGGTGCAGATCGGGTGCACGCTCGCGGTGGCGGTGCTCGCCGGCGCGCTCACCGGCTTTGTCCGCCGCCGGTCGTCGAGGACGGGTGGGGCGGATGAGTAGCGGCGGCGCGGCGGTGCAGCCGGCACAGCCCCCGGGACGGCCCAACGGGTCGAAGCCGGTGACCAGGCAACTGGCCTGGCTGGCCCGCCCGTTTCGGCAGGCCGGTGAGATGACCCAGCTCGGTGGCCGGGTACTGGCGATGGCCGTGCGCCGGCCGGTCGGCTACTGGGGCGAGGTGCGGGACCAGATGTTCCAGATCCTCAAGCTGTGCTGGCTGCCGATGATGGTGGCCACCATCGCGTTCGGCTTCGGCGCGCCGGGCCTGCAGGGCGGAAACATCATCAACCTGTTCGGGGTGCCGGAACGGCTGGGCTCCTTCTTCATCATGGCCAGCGTCCGCGAGTTCGCGCCGTGGATCAACGCGATGGTGATCGCCGGTGTGGTGGGTACCGCGATGACCGCCGACCTCGGTGCCCGGCGCATTCGTGAGGAGATCGACGCGATGGAGGTGCTCGGCGTCGATCCGGTGCGCACGCTGATCCTGCCGCGGGTGATCGCGGTGACCCTCATGACCGGGTTGATGGACCTGGTCGCCCTGGTCTTCGGTGTCATCGGCGGGTTCGTCGCCGCGGTGTTCGTGTTCGACGCGAGTGCCGCGGCCTTCGTGAACAGCTTCTTCGACAACGCCACCGTCACCGATATCTGGGGCAGCGTGGTGAAGACGACGGTCTTCGGGCTGATCATCGGCGTGGTTTGCGGCTACAAGGGTTTCCGGGCAGAGGGCGGGCCGAGCGGCGTCGGCCGCGCGGTCAACCAGGCCGTGGTGATCTCCTTCGCCGCGATCTGGGTGTTCAACTGGGTGTTCACCACGATCCTGCTCGGTTTGAACCCCGACATGCACGTCTACAAGTGATTCTGAAATGAGGCGCAGATGACTGGCGTTCTCCGCCCGGAGCAGGGGCGACATTCGAAGGGCAGCGGCGCTCCCCAGCCGCGGGATCTCGTCGTCACGCCCGGCGTGATCGGCGCGAAGATCCACCAGAGTTTCGCCACCGGTGGCGAGATCGCCCAGTTCTCCGCCAGAACCGTCCGCCAGCTTCCCCACGTGCGGCACTACGCCGGCGAGGTGCTACGCCAGGCCGCCACCCTGATCATCTCCAGTGGCTTGATCATCTGGGCGATGCAGTTCGTGATGGGGTCGGTGTGCGCGGTCGAGGCGAGCTACACGCTCAAGCAGATCGGCGCACCGCTGTACTCCGGCATCTTCAACGTCTACTGCGGTTTCCGGGAGATGTCCCCGTACATGTGGGGATACATCCTCTCCGCGAAGGTCGGCTGCGGCCTGGTCGCGGAAATCGGGTCGATGCGCATTACCGACGAGATCGACGCGATGGAGGTCATGGGCATCAACTCGCGCAGTTATCTGGTCGGCACTCGCATTCTCGCCACCTGGATCGCCATGCCCTTCCTGTACACCATTGGGCTGGGCATGCTCTACATCTCCGAATACCTCGTCACCGTACTGCAACTGCAGGTCGTGTCACCAGGTGGCTACAACTACATCTTCTGGCTCTACCAGAGCCCGGTCGACTTCCTGATGGTGCTCGCGAAAGTGATGGCCATGGGAACGGTGATCATTTTTGTCAGTTGCTACTACGGCTACAACGCGCGAGGCGGCCCGGTCGGCGTCGGCACCAACACCGCGAAATCGATGATGGTGAACATGGTCATGGTGCACGTCGTGAGCACCCTGCTCACGCAGTTGTTCTGGGGCCTCGATCCCAACGCCCCGATCGCGAACTAGGGAGTGGTACGAGCATGAAAGTGACCACGAGTTCCAGTCAGGACCACAGCGAGCCAACAACGCACATGGCGAGCGTTGGCCGGCTTCCGGTGGATCAGGGCGTGGCCTCGAACGGCGCCGCGCACTCCATGCAGGTGCGCGGAGTCCACAAGAGCTTCGGCGACTTCCAGGTGTTGCGGGGGATGAACCTGGACTTCGCCGACGACGCGATCACCACGGTCCTCGGTCCTTCGGGTACCGGGAAGAGCGTGCTGATCAAGCATCTCGTCGGGCTGCTCGAACCGGACGCCGGCGAGGTGCTGGTCTTCGGCAAGGACATCTGGCGGGTGAGCGAGCAGGAGCGCTACGAGCTGCGCAAGCGGTTCGGTGTGTTGTTCCAGGACGGCGCGCTGTTCGGGTCGATGAACCTGTTCGACAACGTCGCCTTCCCGCTGCGCAAGCACACCAGCATGTCGGAGTCCGAGATCGCCGAGATCGTGATGAGCAGGCTCATCGAGGTCGGGCTGGAGAAGTCGATCACCAAGTCGCCCTCGGAGATCTCCGGTGGTATGCGCAAGCGAGCCGGGTTCGCCCGTGCGCTGGTGATGAACCCGGACATCGTGCTGTTCGACGAGCCGGACTCCGGCCTCGACCCGGTACGGACCAGCCTGTTGTGCGACCTGATCCTGGAGATGCACGAGCGGCACAAGGGCACGTATCTGGTGGTGACACACGACATTCGCAGCGCGCGCAAGGTCAGCGACTACGTGGGCGTGATCTGGCAGGGCCAGGTCGTGCACTACGGCGAGGCGGAGGAGGCCTTCGCCTCCGAGGACCCGTTCGTGCGGCAGTTCCTTTCCGGGGAGTCGGCCGGACCGCTAGGAATGGACTGAGCAGATGCGACGGTTGTTGGTCATCGCGCTGGCGGCGCTCGCCCTGTTCGGCGCCGCTGCCTGGTCGCTGGGCACCGAGGATTATCGCGTCAGCGTGCTGCTGCCCTCGGCGACGAACGTGGTCCAGGGCAGCCCGGTGCTGATGAACGGTTTCGAAGCCGGGAAGGTCGCCTCGATCCGGGTGCAGGACGGCAAGGCGCGGGTCGAGCTGGAGTTGGACTCCAAGCACGCTCCGCTGCACGACGGCGCGAAGGTGGAGGTGGCGTGGCGAGCGTTGCTCAGCGAGCGGCGTGTCACGATTACCGATGGCGCGCGGGAAAACGCGGCGATTCCGTCCGGTGGGATGATCAAGGGCGATATGCCGGTGCCGATGGAGCTGGACCAGGTGCTGGCCGCGCTGGACCCGGAGACCCGGACGCGGTTGGCCTCGCTGGTGCGGCGGCTGGACGGCACGCTCACCGGGCATGAGCAGGATCTGCGATCGACGCTGAAGGCCAGCGGGCCCGCGGTGGCAGCGCTCGGGGACGTCCTGCGCGGTCTCGGCACCGATGGTCCGGCGATCAAGCAGATGGTGAGCCGGGTCAACGCGATGGTGCAGACGCTGGCCGCGCGGGACGGCGACCTCCGCAACATCGTGAGCAGTCTGTCCACCCTGTCCGCGCAGACCGCGGGGCAGCGCCAGCGGCTGTCGGACGCGCTGGCGGCGCTGCCGGGAACGCTGGACACCGCGAACCGGACGTTGGGCAGTGTGCCCGGTGTGGCGGACAAGGTCACCCCGTTGCTGGACGACCTCCGGCCGGCCACCGAGCGGCTGCCCGGTGTGGCCGCCAACCTCGCCCCGGTGCTGCGAGACCTGCGGCCGTTGGTCCGTGAGCTGCGTCCGACGCTGGCCGCGGCGGATCTGTTGCTGGACAACACCCCAGCCCTGCTCGACAGCGCGCACCCGGCGGTGACCGGGCTGAACTCCGCGGTGGGTGCCCTGCTGCCCGCGCTGGAGTTCCTCCGTCCGTACACCCCTGAGCTCGCCGCGCATTTCTCCACCTGGGGCAGTGCGATGGCGAACTACGACCGGAACAGCCACTACTCACGGCTGCACATCTCGGTGAGCCCGCAAAGCGTGAACCTCAATCCGGGTGTGATTCTCCCGCCCGGGTTCACCTACCGCCCCTATCCGTTCCCGGGTGAAGCCGGCGGACAGCCATGGACCGACGCCTTCGGGAGTGGAGTGCGATGACCGCCAACACCGTCGCCGGGATCCCCGGCAGGAAGCCGATCCTGTCCAAGGCACGCGTCATCGCCGCGGTGATCTTCGTCGGCGCGACGGCGCTGGCGAGCTGGGGCATCCACCAGAGCTCCGAGTCCGGCGGCACCCTGGTGACCGCCGAGTTCGCCGACGCCAGCCCGCTGCTGGTGCGCAACGACGTCAAAGTGGACGGTGTCAAGGTCGGTGAGATCAAGGAAATCAAGGCCAGGGACGGGAAAGCCGCCGTCACCATGGAGCTGGATCCCGAAGCGCTGCCGCTGCACGACGACGCGAAAGTGACCATCCGCCCGGTCAGCCTGCTCGGTGAGCGCTATCTGGAGCTGGATCGGGGCACGCCCTCGGCGCCGGTGATGGCGCGCGGCGCCACGCTCCCGGTGGAGCGAACGGGCCGCAACACCGATCTGGACGAGGTGCTCAACACCGTCGACGATCCCACCGGCCAGTCGCTGGCCGCGCTGGTCACCATGCTTGGTGAGGGAGCGCGCGGAAACGGCGCCGACATCCAGGCCACGATCGAGGCGCTGGGGCCTGCCATGCGGGACGTCGGCGGACTGGTCCGCATCCTCGACGAGCAGAACCGGCTGCTCAACAGCGTGGTGGACAACGTGGCGCCGGTCGCCGGGGCGCTCGCCCGTGACGAGGGCAGGACGCTGGACGGGCTGGTGGCCTCCGCGCACCGGCTGCTGGGCACGATTTCCGCGCAGCAGCACGCATTCGAGTCGACGCTCGCGGAGTTGCCCGCCACGCTGAACGAAGCCAGGTCGACGCTGGCCCAGCTGGTGGGCACCGCGAACTCGGCCACGCCGATGCTCGCGGCGCTGCGCCCGACCACGGACAACCTGGCGGAGATCAGTGCGGAGCTCAAGCGGTTCGCCGACTCGGCGGACCCGGCGCTGGCCGCCGCGCAACCGGTGCTGGCCAAGGCGCAGGGGTTGCTGGACCAGGCGCAGCCGGTGGCCGCGGAGCTGCGCAAGGCCGGCCCGGACCTGGCGTCGAGCATCAGGTCGGCCGATCCGCTGGTGTCCCAGCTGACCGAGAACATCGGGGGCGTGATGGCCTTCATCCGCAACTGGGCGCTGTGCACCACCGGGCACGACGGGGTGTCGCACTACTTCCGCGGCCGCGTCATCGCGACCCCCTTCACAGTGACCGGCACTGTACCCGGGCTCAACGGAGACCTTGGCGTCGGCGAGCTGCTTTCCAGCAGCCGGCAGAACCCGCCACAGCCGCAGCAGCCCGCGCAGCCGCAGCAGCCCGCGCAGCCGGGTCTGCTGCCGCCGCTGGGCCTGCTCAGCCCGCAGCCGACACCCGACGGTGGCGTCACGGGCCTGAGCCAGCAACGAGAATCCGGCGTTCTCGGCTTCCTCCTGGGAGGGTTGTGATGGCAGCGATACGCAGGGCTCGGCCGAGGCGGTCGGTGCTGGTCGGGATAGCGGTGCTCGCCATGTTCGTGGCCTCGCTGCTGCTGGCGGTGAACGCGACCCACGGGGCTCCCTGGCACACCGGCACCGAACTCAAGGTGGCGTTCGACAACGTGGGCGCATTGCAGACCGGTGACGACGTCCGGATCGCGAACGTGCGGGTGGGCCACGTCAAGGAGGTCGGCCTGGTCGACGGCAAGCCGCAGGTCGTGCTCTCCTTCGACGAGGATCACGAGATCTACCGCAACGCCACCGCGTCGGTGGATGAGCGTTCCGCGCTGGGGCAGAAGTTCATCGATGTCAACCCCGGCGACCCCAGCGCGGGCCGGATGGGTCCGGACGACGTCCTGCCGGCCAAGAAGACCATGGGCGCGAACGAACTCTCCGACCTGCTCAGGGTGTTCGACGAGCCGACCCGCAAGGGGCTCGGCACCGCTGTCCGCGAGCTCGGCGGTGGCGCCGGTGGGCACAGCCAGGACGTCCGTGACGTACTCGCCGCGGCGCCCCAGATGCTGCCGGATCTCGGGACGGTGGCGCGGGCGCTCAGCGCGGACAACGGGGCCGACCTGCGCGCGGTGCTGTCCACCGCGAACAGCCTGGCCGGTCGGTTCGCCGGCCGCCAGGAGCAACTCGGCGAACTGGCCGGCCAGCTGGACACCACCTTGCACGCGCTGGCGGTGGACAATGGAGAACCGCTGTCGCAGGCGCTGCAGAAAGCGCCGGAGACGTTGCGCGAGGCCCGTGGCGCGCTGCAGACGGTGCGTGAGCCGTTGGCGCAGACCGAGTCCGCGGCACGGCAGCTCGAACCGGGCGCGCTGTCGTTGGGGCAGGCGACCCCGGATGTCCGGGGCGTGCTGCGTGAGGCGGTCGGCCCGCTGGACAAGGTCCCCGGGGTGGCGCGCAGCGCCGAACCGGCGGTCACCGAGCTCACCCAGACCTTCGCTGACGCCCGGCCGCTGGCGCCGGTACTGACCAAGGCGTTCGGTGACATGCAGGTCCCGCTCGCCGTGCTCAAGCCGTACGCACCGGAGATCGCGATGTTCTTCAACAACGCGTCGAGCGCGCTCAGCAACGGTGACGCCGCCGGGCACTGGCTGCGCATCTATCTGAACGTGGGCGCCGAATCGGTGCTGGGCACCCTGCCGATCGCGGACCCGACCGCGTCGCGCAACGCGTACCCGGCGCCGGGGCAGGCGATCAAGGACCGGGAGAAAGGTCCGCTCGGCACACGAGCGGGAAGGTGAGTCGGCATGGCAATCCACGGTAGGAAGGGCAGGGGCGTCAGCGGCCGGCGGGTGAAGTCACCGGCGCGCATCGGTGTCCTGATGGCGGTACTGACGTTGGCGATCGGCGCCGCCCTGTTCAACAAGGACCGGATCGCCACCGTGCTGAGCTCCGGTGACGTGGTGCGCATCAACTTCGCGCAGGACTACAAGCTGCGGGAGGACCTCACCGACGTCAAGATCGCCGGTGTCCCGGTGGGCCGGGTCAGCTCGGTCGAGGAGAACGGCGACGGCACCGCCACAGTGGAAGTGAAGGTCGGGGAGGGCGTGCGGGACAAGCTCGGCACCGCCCCGTCCGCCGAGATCCGGCCGGTGACGCTGCTCGGCGGGAAGTACTACGTCGACCTCGTTCCCGGTGGGGACAAGGGAAGCCCCGCCGCCGACATCCCGGTCGAGCGCACCAGGCTGCCGGTCGAGCTGGACAAGGTGGCCAGGTCGCTGCAGCCGCCGGCGCTGGAGGGCGCGCGCTCGGCGGTCTCCCAGCTGGACAAGACCCTCAACCAGGGTGGGTCCTCCGCGATCGACGAACTGCTGGCCGACGCGCCGCCCGCGCTGGCGCCGGCGGGACAGGTGCTGACCGCGGCCAGGGGCACCAATCCGCGAACGGATCTGCCCGACCTGGTGCGCAACCTGGAATCCACCGGCCGGGTGCTCAGCGAGCAGGACGGCAGGCTCGACGCCATCGTGCACGATCTCGCCACCGGCAGCGCGGTGCTGGGCAAGCGGGCGCGGGATGTCGCCGGCACGATCGAGACGCTGCCGGACACGCTGCACAGCGCGAACGCCGGTCTGTCCAGGTTGGACGCCACGCTCGGCAGGCTGAGGAACACCGCGGATTCGGCGCGGCCGGTCGCGCGTGAGCTGAACACCACCTTGGAGCACGCCGACCCGGTGCTGGTCAAAGCCAGGCCACTGGTCAGCGATGCCAAGGACCTGCTGGTGGACGCCAGGCCGCTGGTGCAGGACCTGGTGCCGGCCAGCCAGCGGACCACCGACGTGATGCGCGGACTGAACGGTCCGGTGCTGGATCGCGTCAACGGCCCGATCACCAAGTTCGTGCTCTCGCCGTGGAACGGCACCGGGCCCTACACCGGTTCCGGCTCGGATCGGCCGTTCTACCAGGAAGTCGCGTTCCTCGCCGCGAACCTCGTGCGGGAAGCCGTGGCCTCCGACCGCAACGGCCACGTGATCATGGCCCACGCCGGGATCGGGCCCGGCTCGGTCGGCGGGCTGCCGATCAGCTTCGAGCAGCTGGTCTCCCAGCTGATCCAGATGCAGGTGCGGAAGGCGGAAGGTGGTCCCCGATGAGCACACCGCGCAGGCCCGGCCGGTTGACGCGGGCATGGGAGCGGATGAAGAACGAGCCCGGGCTGGTCCGCAACCTTGCGGTCACCCTCGCGCTCGTCCTGCTCGCCAGCGTGTGCGGCGGCATCATCCTGACCAACCAGCGGTTCAACTGGCCGTGGGAGGACGAGCTGACCTTCTACGTGACCCTGCGCAGCAGCCCCGGGGTGAGCCCCGGCAACGGGCAGGAGGTGCGCATCGCGGGCGTGCAGGTCGGCGACATCAGGTCGGTCGACGTGGACGACAACGGCAACGCCAAGCTCGGGATCGCGATCGACCCGCAATACCGCGTCTACGACAACGCGAAGGTCGTGCTGCGCCCGAAGAGCCCGGTGAACGAGATGTACATGGAGCTCAACCCGGGCGGGCCGCCGGGCAAGCAGCTCAGTGACGACGCGGTGCTCCCGGTTGCCAACTCGCAGCGGCCGATCCAAATCGACGAGGTGCTCGGGCACCTCGACGTCAACACGCGGGACGCGCTGACCAGTCTGCTGTCCGAGTCCGACGTGGCGCTGGCCAAGGCACCGGAGCAACTGCCCGAGGGGGTGAAGGCGACGGACCAGGTGGCCAGGAACCTGCGCCCGGTGGCGGAGGCATTGCAGACCCGCAAGGACACACTGGCCAAGCTGGTCACCTCGCTCCAGCAGATCGCCACCAGCGTGGGCGGCAACGACACCCGGCTGTCCGAACTGGCCACCGCCCTGCAGCGCACGCTGAACACCGTCGGCACGCGCAGCGATTCGCTGGACGCGACCCTGGCCGCGCTGCCGGACGTGATGCGCCAGCTCAAGCAGGCGACGCAGGCCGTGCAGGGGCTGTCCGACCAGCTGGACCCGACGCTGGACAATCTGCAGAAGGCCACCGGGACCCTGCCCGATTCGTTGTCCCGCTTGACGAAGACCGCGGACCGGATCGGCCAGACGGTGGACGTGGCCGCACCGGTGGTGGCCAAGGCGCGTCCGGTGGTCGCGGACCTGCGCCCGTTCACCGGCAAGCTGAACGAGGCCCTGCCCGCACTCGGTTCGATCACGAGGAACCTGGACCCGGTGACCGGGAACCTGGTGTCCTATTTGAACGATCTCGGCGCCTTCGTGGTGCAGACCCGATCGGTCACCAGCCTCACCGATGGCAACTCCGGCGTACTGCGGGCCCAGGTGGGCATCGCACCCTCGTCCGTGCCCACGGACTTGTTGAACTTCCTGTCCACACCGAAACCGGGTAGGTGAGGCAAAATGCGCATAGCCCATGGCGCGCTACCGGCCATCCGCCTGGTGGTGCTCGTGTTGTTCGTCGCGGTGTGCTCGGTCATCTTCGGCTACCTGTGGCTGAACTCGGGCGGCAAGCTCCCGCTGCTGAGCAGGTCCGGATACCAGGTCTCGTTCATCGCACCGAAAACAGCGAACCTGGTGTACAACGGCGACGTGATGATCGCCGGCGTCCCGGTCGGCGACGTGGAGAAGATCGACGTACACGGCGGCGAAGCCGAGGTCACCATCCAGCTGAACGAGCAGCACCCGCTGCACGAGGGGGTTACCTTCCAGCTGCGGAACAAGACGCTCGTCGAGGAGACGTTCGTCGAGATCGTCGACGGCCACGGTGCGAAGATCCCCAGTGGTACCAAGCTTCCTGCCGAATCGGTGAAACCGGCCGTCAAGCTCAACGACGTGCTGGCCAGCCTGGACGGCGACACCAGGGCGGCACTGGCCGGCAGCGTGCGCTCGCTCGGCGCGGGTACCGAGGGCACCAGGCAGGACCTGTCCGCGGCCCTGTCCGGGCTGGGTGATCTGGGTCGGCAGGGCAAGGACGCGCTCGGCGCGCTCGCCGCCCAGTCCGACGACCTGCGGCAGCTGGCCGCGAACAGCGCCACACTGCTGGCGGCGCTGGACAGCCGCCAGGGCCAGATCGCCCAGATGGTGCAGAACGCGAACGAGCTGAGCAAGGCGACCGCCGGAGGTGCCGGCCAGATCGAGGACGTGGTCCGCAAGCTGCCCACCCTGCTGGACACGGCGAAGCAGGCCAGTGCCGGGCTGAACCGGCTGTCCGGATCGCTGGCACCGGTGGCGCGCGACCTGAACGCGGCCGCGCCGGCGTTGAGCACGGCGCTCGCGGAACTGCCCGCCACCGCGGCGGACCTGCGTGGCCTGCTGCCGTCCCTGGACGGTGTGCTGAACAAGTCGCCCGGCACGCTGGACCGGGTCCCGCAACTGTCCACCGACCTGCGCCAGCTCATCCCCAACGCGCGGGTGGCGATGTCCGACGTCAACCCGATGCTGGCCTACCTGCGTCCCTACGGGCCGGAGATCGCGGCCTACTTCATCAACTGGGGCGACAGCGTCACCAACGGCGACGCCAACGGCAAGTACTGGAACGTCTACCCGATCCTGAACGAGTACAGCATCAAGGGGCTTCCGATCAAGAACAGCACGCTCGGCCCGCTCAACAAGCACAACCCGTACCCGGCGCCCGGCACGCTGAATGATCCGGGCCCACAGGACCGGCCGTACCCGCGCCTGGAACGGGAAGGCAACTAAGCGGTGGCGCGGCATGGCATGCACGGGATGATCGGCCGGCTGATCCGGCGAATGCCTGCTCCGCTTCGGGTCCGTCCCACACGCAAAGGCATCACGATCGCGGTGGGCGCGGTGCTCGCGGCGGGCGCGCTGCTCGGCGGGCTTGCGCGGTCCACAATGGAGACCGGCGTCGAGTCGTTCCTGCCGTCCGGGCACGAGTCGGTCGCCGGGCTCGACGAGCTGGCCGGTTCGTTCGGCGGCGATCCGGTGGTGGTGCTGCTGGAGACCGACGGCCCGAGGCGGCTGCTCAACGAGGACAACATCGAGAAGGTCCTCCGGCTGGAAGGCAGGTTGTCCACGTTGCCGGACGTCGCCGCGGTGTACGGGCCGGCGACGATCGTGAACCAGATTGCCGGCCAGGCGCAGAAGTTCCTGGCGGAGCTCACCGGCCGCCGCGACGCCGAGCGTGGTGCCGCGGAGGAGGCCGCGAGGAAGTCCGGAGCGAGCGACAAGGCCGTCCGCAGCGCCGGTGACAAGGCGGTGCAGGCGTTCGACGCGCGGTACGGGCCGTTGCTGGTGCAAGGGCTGCCGGCCGGGCTGCCCACGCTGCGCAATCCGAACTTCGTCGGCACCGTGGTCTACAACTCCGACGGGCAGCCGCGCCCGCAGTGGCATTTCGTGATTCCCTCGGCGGATTCGATCGCGATCCTGGTCCGGCCGAGGGAGGGGATCAAGGCCGAGGCCACCGGGAACCTGGTGGCCGGGATACGTCAGGCGGTCGCCGACTCCGGTCTGCAGACCAGGGCGGCCACGGTTTCCGGGGTGCCCGCGGTCGCCTCCGGGGTGGGGGAGCAGGTGGCCGAGGAGATCCCGTTGCTCGGCGGCCTCGCCGTGCTCGCGGTCGCCGCCTGCTTCCTGTGCGTGCCCTGGGCCAGGCGCAGCCGGCGGCTGGGGCCGGTGGTCACGGCGCTGCTGGCCACCGGGTTCACCGTCGCCCTGTTCGGCTGGCTGGACCGGCCGCTCTCGCTCGGGGTGCTGGCGTTCCTTTCGGTGCTGCTGGGTATCGGGGCGTTCTACCCGATGTATTTCGCGCAGCGGGCGCGGCGGCGCACCGTGCTGGTGGTGGCCGCCGCGACCTCGGCCAGTTTCGCCGCACTGACCCTGTCGCCACTGCCGTTCGTCCGCGATCTCGGGCTGGCGCTGGCGGCGGGAGTGCTCTGCGCCGCGTTCACCGGGCTGGCGCTGGCGCGCTGGCTTGCCGACGCCCCGTCCCCGGACGGTCCGCAACCGACGGCGGCCCTCCAGGCGTGGCCACCTTCGACGAGAGGCGTGCGCCTGGGGGTGAGCCTGCTCGTCGTGGTGGCGGCGGTCGCCGGCTGGGCGCTGCTGCCCGGGCTGCCGCTACGCTCGGACTTCCGTAGTTTCGCCGACGGCCTGCCGGCGCTGTCCGACGCGGAGCACGTGGAGCGCAAGATCGGCTCCTCCGGTGAGCTCGACATCGTGGTGCGTGGCGAGAACGTACGTTCGGTCGAGGCGTTCGACTGGATGCGGCGGGCCCAGACGGCCGTGATCTCCGCACATGGCGAGCAGATGCGGCCGGTGGTCTCGCCGGTGTCCATGTTGCCCTTCCTCGGCCCGGCGCCGACGAGCGAGCAACTGTCCTCGGCGCTCCGGCTGCTACCGCCGTACCTGGTCGGGTCGGTGATCCGCGACGACGGGAAGGTCGCGGTGCTGAGCTTCGGCGTCGACATCAACGATCTCGGTGCGCTGCAGCGGTTACGCGACGAGGTGCTGGCGAGCCTGCCGCCGGCTCCGCCGGGGTACACCACCGAGCTGGCCGGACTGCCCCTAGTCGCGGTGACCGCGCAGGAAATGGTGTCCGCGGACCGGATCTGGGGCAACCTCGCCGGTATCGGTGCCGCCGGGCTGGTCCTGCTCATCGGGTTGCGCCGGCGCGGCGACGCGGTGCGTGCGGTGGCCGCGGGTGTGGTGGCCACCGGTGCCGGGTTCTGCGCGTTGTGGCTCACCGGAATCCCGCTCAGCCCGGTAACGGTGGCGCTCGGGTCGCTGACGACCGCGATCGGGTGCGAGTTCACCGTGCTGCTCGCCGAAGCGACCCGGCGGGGCAGCCGTCGGCTGCTTCGTTCGGTCCTGCTTGCGACCGCGACCTCGGCCGTCGGCTACGCGGTCCTCGCCGCGTCCCAGCTTGCCGTGATCCGCGAGTTCGGCATCCTGCTTGCGGGCTCGGTCATGCTCGCGCTGCTTGCCGCCAGCTGTGTCGTCGCGGCGACCGTGCGGCGGGAGCAACGCGGACCGCGAGGTGCGGTAGCCCCCGAACCGTCCACGAAGCCCACCGTAGGAGCCATGGGATGAACACCGAGCGGAACCAGACATTTACCGTTCATCGCGCTACGCGAACGGAAATAGCAGCGCCAGGTCGGCACCGCGCGCCGTAAAGTTCACACCTTACGAATGAGGAGTGAACGGTGACAGACGCGGCGAAGCCCGACTTCGAGCAGAACCTGGTGGACTTCGGGTCGGCCAGGTTCACCCAGCTTCGGCCGGGTCAGCACCAGGTTCTCACCACCTACGCGGACCAGCACCTCGACACGGCGGATCTGGCCATCGAGATGCCCACGGGCGAAGGCAAGACACTGCTGGCTCTGCTGATCGCCGATCATGCCCTCAGCCGCGGTTGGTCGGTGGCCTATCTGACCGGTACCCGCCAGCTCGCCGAGCGGGTTGACGAGGAAGCCGAAGATCTGGGACTGGACGTGGTCCGCTTCGCCGCGAAGGACTACGGCGGCGCGAAGCTCGACGACTACCACCAGGCTCAGGCCGTCGGCGTGATGAACTACTGGGTCTACTTCAACAGCGATCCGAAAGTTGGGGCCGCTGACCTGGTCATCTTTGACGATGCTCACCTCGCCGAGCAGCCCCTCAGCGGGCTGCAGACCTTGCGCATTCCCGACAAGCTGGGCCCTGCCCGCCAGCTCTATCGGACGATCTGCGAGCTCGTGGTGGCCCACACCGACGCCTACCCCGGCCTGCGCGCGATGCTGGACGGCACCGCCCGGCCCGGTACCCCTCCCGAGTTGCTGTCGTTCAGTGATTGGGACGCGATCGTGGGCCCAACGCGCGACGCTATCGGGGCATCGCCACTCGTCACGGACCGTGACCTCAAGGACGAGATGCGATACGTCTGGCCAACGGTCCGCGACCACCTCACCCAGTGCGGCGTTCTGATCGGCCCCTCCGGCATCGAGATCCGCCCCTACCATCCGCCCACCACGCTGAACCCCCAGTACAGCCGTGCCAAGCAGCGGATCTACCTGTCGGCCACCCTCGGCTCGATGGACGACCTCCAGCGCCGAGTCGGAGGTGGGCCGGTCACCCGTCTCACGACCGCCACCCCGCTGCCGCCTGGTGCGACGGGCGAGCGTCTCCTGGTACTCAACCCCAGTGCCGAGCATCCCTTCGACCAGCACGTTCTCGGCTGGGCCCTTGCCCAAACCCAGGCCGCCGGTGGCCGTGCGGCCTGGCTGTGCGCCAGCCACGCCGAAGCCGACATCCTCCAAGAGACCCTCATCGCCTACGGACAGCAGGTTTATCGTCTTCGTCCTGGGGATGACTCGATGGTCGACACCTGGAGTCGTGTCGCCAACGGACACCTGATCACGGCCGGCCGCTACGACGGGCTCGACCTCGCGGGTGACCTGTGCAAGCTGGTCATCATCACCACCGTCCCGCAGGCCAGCAGCGAGTTCGAGCGATTCGTCGTCGCCTACCTCGGCGATGCCAGCTTCATGCGGCACCGCGTCGGTCAGCGCGTCACCCAAGCATTGGGCCGCGCCAATCGCGAAGCGACCGACCGGTCCCTCTACCTCGGACTCGACCCCAGCTTCGCGCAAATGCTCGCCGACCCGGCCGTCCGCAAGTCGATTCCTGCGGGCACCGAGCCCACCATTCGCACCGCGCTGGAGATCTACGACCAAGGCTGGGAAGGCACCCTGCGCGCCTGCACCTCGTTCTGGCAGCCAACCCCACAGGCTTCGGCCTCCACGGAGGCCGCCGCACCGACGAGTCCTCGCCGCAAGGCACGGCCCGGCCGCAATATCGGCGGAAGCAGCGACGTCTCCAGCGCCAACGCGGAAGTCTCCGCAGCGACCGACTTGTGGCTCAGCGACCACGCGGGAGCAGCCAAGAAAGCCAGTGAAGCTGCCGCTCAACTGGCCAAGGCCGGGGAAACCGAACACGCCGCGTTCTGGCGCTACGTGGAAGCCCACGCCCACTTCGATCGCGGACGCCCTCAAGACCTGGCCGCCGCGCGCAAGGCACTCGAGGACGCCACTGCGGGCGGCCCGCGCACCACCTGGTTCCGCCGACTGGCCCGCACCGTCGCCGACCTCGAAGGCTACGAACAGACCGCCGACGACACCGACCGGTTCTTCCTCGCCTGGGACGAGTGGCGCCGTGAAGCCGGCGCCCGACTCGACCGTGTCCTCTCCGAGGGGCGCGCCCTGCTCACCGGCAGCCACGACCAGCAGTGTGAAGGGCTGACCAGGCTCGCTCGCCTCGTGGGGGCCAGCGGAGAACGCCCGCCCAAGACCGAGCAGAGCGCCACGGACTGCCGCTGGACCTGGTCCACCGTCAAGCGCGCCGAGCGCCGCGTCTGGGAGGTGAAGACCGTTCCGAAGGGCGAGCCGAAGCCGCTGATCCGCGGCGACGTGAACCAATTGCTCGGCCAGATCGAGGTCGAGACCAGGCGATCGGCGAAGACCCGCGTGTTCGGCTGCCTGCTGACCCCGGCCACCACCACCAAGGATGACGCTGCCGAGGCGGCGCACGACAAGATCGTGTTGGTCAACCACGGTGCGGCCGTCCGGCTCTACGACATGCTGGCCGACCGCCTTCGCCAATACGACGCGCTGTGCGGCGACAACAACGCCGAAGCACGTGGTGAGGCTCGCACGAGGATCGAGGCGCTCCTGCCCCAGGAGGACAGCTGGTTGGGCAAGCTGCTCGCACCCTCCCGTGGCCGGCTCGTCACGGCAGACGACGTGGCCGCCATCTTCCCGTCAACGTGACGACAAGTAGCTGCTCAGACCTTGTCTTAGCCCAGGTGAAAGCTCACATGTAAAAGGCGTACCGCCCCTGCGGACGATCCTGCGGGCCGAGGTGGCGCAGGATCTGACCGACCCGGTCCGCTGTACGCAAGGTGATCGGCTGCCGCCCATCGAGCTGGGTCTGGTTCCAGTTCATCTTGGTCAGAGCAAGCAACTCCTCGGCCAGGTGCTCGGGACTGGACTCGGTCTCGATCATCCGAAACGGCAGCGGGGTCGGGATGTACATGCCGGGGTAGGTGCCGTAGAAGGGCACGCTGCCGCGGGTGTAGAGGACGTGCTGGCGGGCGTCGAGGCTGAACAGTGTGCCCCGCAGGGGAGGGTGCGCGGCGGGGCGAAACAGCCGCACGGGGTCATGCGCGGGAAACCAGAGCAGCTCCACGGTGTCGATGTCGGCGTCGTCGGCCGCAGCACGGAAACCGTTGATCTCTTCCGGCGTGTAGGAGGAGGTTTTGTGCAGCACGACGCGCGCGGGAAGGTGGCGGTGTTCCTTGCGGTAGCGGCCGAGCGCATCGGTGAGGAGGGCGTGCGCGTCGTTCTCGGTGAGGTGGGGTTGTTTGTCGTGATGGGAGACCTTGGCGGGGGCTCCTCGGACGATCACGCCGTCGCCGCGCTGGTTGAACACCTGAGCGACGCTGGTCTCGAGGGTGGTGTGGTCGCCGCTGCGGTAAAAGGTGACGCCGACGTAGCAGCTGTCGAGGTCGGTGGACTCGCGCGGCAGGCGCCAGGGCACGCCGCCGGCCTTGTAGTAGAGAGCGGTGTGCAAGTTCCATGCCCGCGTGGCGAGGTCCTGGAGGCGAGGCTTGTCCCCGCCTGGCGGTATGAAGCTCGGATCCCAGGTACTGCGGCGGATGATCTGGATGGGGCGGCTGTAGCGCATGGCCACGGCCTTGAGCACGGCACGGAAGTCGTCGACCGGCTCGGCGGGCCGAGCCTTCTTCCAGGGGGCGTCGGGGTCGACCTGTGCTGCGGGGCGTTCTGGGAGTTGTTCGGGTCGGGCGATGAGGACGACATCGCAGCCGGGCTCCTCGTCGAGCACTTCGAGTTCGGCGGCGTACAGCTCCACGGCGGCCTTGACGGCGGCCTGCGGCGCGAGGTCGGTCAATCGCTGGAGGTCGCGATCGCGGATTGGTCGCTCCAGGCGCGAGTCCCACACCAGGGTGGAGCGGAATCCGGTACTCGTGTCGAAGCCGGGGAACGGCACAAACAGTCTTCCGAGTCGGCTGTCTTTGGCGGCGATGGGCTGACGGCAGGTGTCCAGCCAGCGCCGCAGGCCCTGAATGGATGATGGGGTGCCCACGATGCCGACCCGGATCGTGCGCACGGCCGTGTTCGTGGCGTCGGCGGGTCCGTAGTCGGTGATGCCGTGGCGCGGGTCGATGTGGCGGGCGCCGCCGCTGAACTCCAGCGGGGGTTCGTCCATGACGGTCAGCTTCACGGTTCCACCTCGAACAGGGCCAGTTCGTCGTCGGTCGGCTGATCAGGTTCGGGAGTACCGTCGCCGTCGTCTGCGGTGTCGGTGTCGTTCTTTCGCGGATCGGTCTGCCAGGCGGCGTCGTCGATGGCACGGTCGGAGGTGTAGGTCACCAGGTCGCCGTAGGTGAGGATGGTTTCGCGAGGGTCAAGGACTCCGTCTTCGCCGTGGAGGTAGGTGGCCCACATGCGGGTCTGGCCGTGGACGGCGGGGTTCTTGTCGAGTCGCTTGATGCCGGCGAGGTGCTCGGACATGAACAGCGAGTCGCGGTATCCGTCGCGGGTGTAGTGGTAGGTCGGGGTGAGAGCGCAGTACCACTGGTCGTCGAGCGGCATGAATTGCCATTCCAGGGCGACGTGCTTGTAGTAGCCGACCTGGTCGGGTTTGTTCTTTTTGAACTTCGGGTGGAACACAAGCCGTTGCCGTCCGCTTGCTCCTCGGATGTGGCGGGGTTTTAGGTCAGAGGTTGGGCGGAAGTAGACGATCTTGCGTCCGCCGTGCCAAGCGCAGTCGACGCTCACGTCGTGCTGCAGCGCGTAGTTGAGCAGTTGTACAAGCCAGCGCTGCCGCATCGGATCGGAGTTCCACGACGCCGTTTCCACGGCGTCAGTAGGACCGTTGGCGACGTGGCGCAGGGCGGTCTCCTCCAGCGGCATCCAGCTGTAGATCTGTCCACCTCGCAGGATGAAGTCGCGCCGCACGTCCGGGTCGTCGCTGTCACGCTGTCGACTGATGACCTCCCGCGGGTCGGTGTACTTCGTGGGAGCCGCGTAGATGAGGGCGGGGACGGCGATCCGGAGGAGGTTGGTGGTCAGTACCTCCTCGCGGTGCTCCGCCACTGGGACATGAGCACGTCCGTGCGGGTCGGCGAGGTTGAGTAGCCGGTGCGCCGCGTTCTGGTCGAAGCGCTGGGTACCTTTATCGAAGTCGATCCGGCCGGAAGCACGGTGACCGGGGTTGGCGAACCAGCTTTGGATGTGCATCCACCATGCTTCGCCGGTCTGGGGGTGAGCGCAGACCAACAGGACCGGATTGTCGGCACCCATCCAGTAGTCCACGTCGGCCTGCTTGCACAGGTAGTGGAAGCCACGTTCGTTCTCGCCGGGAAAGGGGCGATCACTCGCCTTGCTCTGCACGAAGATCACCCTGCTGGCAACCTCGCCGGTCGACGGGTCGCGCAGCTCGATCTCCCCGTCGATTCCAGCGTCGAGGGTTCCGGTCCGCTCGTGCCACACGAAGCCCATCTTGTTGACCATCTGGTGAATGAGCGCGATACCGCTGTCACCGATGTGCGAACCCACACCGATCTTCTTCATGCACACCTCACCGGGTCCGGGATGCTTGTCCCATGCCTCCGGACAGAACCACCTGTGGCAGCACGACCGACCATCTGCGCGACTCCCTTCGCGATGACCATGCACGCTACGCCGAGGGTCCGACAAAACGAGGCAAACAGCTGTAACGAGCCGTCCGATCAGGTGCAACAGCGTGTCCGGTCCGGCCAGGGTGCGCAGGGCCGAGCAGCAGGTAAGCGGTGGGCGGTTCGGTCACGCTCCGCCCACCGCCAGTTACTCACTCGGTCGGCTGGAACTCGAAGCGGCCTTCGACCACTAGGCTGCCGCGATAAACCTGCTGGTCAGCCCTGTTCCCATCCTTTGGTACTCCCGCCGGGGGCACCACCGTCGCCGTCACCCGTCGCTCCGGCGAGCACACCTCAGCCTGCGCCTGGCACCTCGCCGTGCCCGGCCGGGGCTGGAAATGTTCACCTGCGCCCCGCCACGCTGATTCGTCGTACGTCCTTGATCGTCCATGATCGTCGTGGTGGGCAAGTAACGGAGGCGAACTGCCCTGCCAGGCCGTCGCCGGAAGGGCGAATTGGGAAGTTCGGCATAACGCGCCGGAAAATTGCGTCCACTATTGGTGCGACCAAGCCCCGTTGCCCGACACGGTTCCGCTCGCGCGGCACACGGCAGAACCCGCCACGCGGCAATGCGCCGTGGCGGCCCGTGCCGGCCGGGTTCACAGATTTTGCGCGATCATCCACAGATGGCCCCACGGGTCGGCGAATCGTCCGGCCCGCTGCCCGTAATCCCGATCCCGTATCGGGAACGCCACGCTGCCACCGGCCTCGGTCATGCGCGCGCCGACCGCGTCCGCGTCGGTGACCTCGAGCGCCATCACCACCGGGCATCCGCCCGGCGACGCCGGTGACGGGTCGTGGTCGTCCTCGTCCTTCACCGCGACCAGCACGTCCCCGATGCGCAGCATGGCGTGGACGATCTTGCCGTCCTGGCCGCCGGTGTCGGTGTGCCGTTCCAGTTCCACCGCGCCGAAGGCCTTCGCATAGAAATCGATCGCCGCCGCTGCATCACCGACGACCAGCCGCGGATAGACCGCCGTCACGACGCTGCCCGCCGTGGTGCGAGGGTCGTTGCCGGATTCGCTCATGGGGCCATCCTGCACCCGCGCGCCCCCGATGTCTTGGACAAATCGGCGGTCGGCAGCGTCCGTCTGACGTCAGCCGGCGCCGGAGCCGGGTGCCGGGACCACGCCGTCGGCCACCAGCCCGCGCATCACCGCCTCACCGACCGCCTGCACCGCCGACAACGGCCGGATCATCACCGTGAACGTACCGATGCGGCCCGCTTCGTCCAGCTGGATCAGATCGATGCCGTCGACCTGTTTGCCGTCGACCGTGGTGCGGAAATGCAGAATGTGCGACTCGGCCCGCGGACCGTCGTGCCCCAGCACGTCGGTGCCGGAGTATTCCCCGACGTAGCGGAAGTTCTCGAAGGTGCGGCCCAGCACCCGGAACAAGGCGGACACCTGGCCGATCCCGCGGAACGGGGTGAACTTCACCGGGCTGTGGAAGGTGATGTCGGGCGCGAACTCGCGCACGGCGGCGGCGAAGTCACCGGACTCGACCGCTTGCCGGAACCGCTGCACGGCGTCCATGGCTTCTCCTCGTGGTGTCAGATGGTGGCGGCCAGCCTCGTCCCCTGGTCGATGGCCCGCTTCGCGTCCAGTTCCGCGGCGACGTCGGCGCCGCCGATGACGTGCGTGACCACCCCCTTGGCGATCAGGTCGTCGGCCACGTCGCGCCGGGATTCCTGGCCTGCGCAGATCACCACCGTGTCCACGTTCAACACCCGGGTCCGGCGGTGATCCTTGCCGTAGACGATGTGCAGTCCGTCGTCGTCGATGCGCCGGTAGGCCACCCCGGTGATCTGCTCGACCCCCTTGGCCTGCAGCGCGGCGCGGTGCACCCAGCCCGTGGTCTTGCCCAGGTCCTTGCCGATCTTCGAGGTCTTGCGCTGCAACAGGTACACCTTCCGCGGCGGCCGCTCCGGCGCCGGCTCCCCCACGCCGCCGCGAACGTCCGGAAGGTCGGCCACCCCCCACTCACGCTGCCACATGGAGATGTCCAGCGACGGCGACCGGGTGTGGGTCAGGAACTCGGCGACGTCGACACCGATGCCCCCGGCCCCGATCACGGCGACCTTGTCGCCGACCTCCTTGCCGTGTCGCAGCACGTCCACGTAGGACAGCACCGACGGGTGGTCGATCCCCTCGATCTGCGGAACGCGCGGGACGACCCCGGTCGCCACCACGACCTCGTCGAACTCGCCGTCCACCAGCCGCTGGGCGGTGACCAGCTCGCCGAGGTGCAGCTTCACGCCGGTCACCTCGATCCGCCGGGTGAAGTACCGAATCGTCTCGGCGAACTCCTCCTTGCCCGGAATGCGCTTGGCCATGGCGAACTGGCCGCCGATCTCGTCTTCCGCCTCGAACAGCTCCACGTGATGCCCGCGTTCGGCGAGCGTGGTGGCCGCCGCCAGCCCGGCGGGCCCCGCGCCGACCACGGCGATCCGCTTCACCCGGCGAGCAGGCAGCAACCGCAGCGTGGTCTCGTTGCCCGCCCGGGGATTGACCAGGCAGGTCGCGGGCTTCATGGCGAACGTGTGGTCGAGGCACGCCTGGTTGCACGCGATGCAGGTGTTGATCTCGTCGGCGCGGCCTTGCTGCGCCTTGCGCACCCACTGCGGATCGGCCAGGAACGGCCGGGCCAGCGACACCAGGTCGGCGTCCCCGCGCGCGAGCACCTCCTCGGCGACCTGCGGCATGTTGATCCGGTTGGACGTGATCAGCGGAATCGACACGTGCGCCTTGAGCCTGGCCGTGACGTGCGTGAACGCCGCGCGCGGCACCGAGGTCACGATGGTCGGCACGCGGGCCTCGTGCCAGCCGATGCCGGTGTTGATCATGGTGGCCCCGGCCGCCTCGACGTCCTTGGCCAGCGCGACGATCTCGTCCCACGTCTGGCCCTCCGGCACCAGGTCCAGCATCGACATCCGGTACACGACGATGAAGTCCGCGCCCACCCGCTCGCGGACCCGGCGCACGATCTCGACGGCGAACCGCCTGCGGTTCTCCGCCGAGCCGCCCCACCGGTCGGTTCGCCGGTTGGTGCGCGGCGCGAGGAACTGATTGATCAGGTAGCCCTCGGAGCCCATGATCTCGACGCCGTCGTAGCCCGCCTCGCGGGCGAGCTCCGCGGCGCGGGCGAAGTCGTCGATCGTCCTGCGGATCGCGCGGTCACTCATCGCCCGTGGCGTGAACGGATTGATGGGCGCCTTGACCGCGGATGCGGACACCGAGAACGGGTGGTAGGCGTACCGGCCGGCGTGCAGCAGCTGCAGCGCGATTTTTCCGCCCTCGTCGTGCACCGCGCGGGTGACGATCCGGTGCTTGCGGGCCTCGGCGCGCGTGCTCATTTTCGACGCGAACGGATACAGCCAGCCCGTCCGGTTCGGCGCGAAACCGCCGGTGACGATCAGAGCGGCCCCACCCCGGGCGCGTTCTGCGAAGTACTCCGCCCACGCCGGGAACCGCTTGGCCCGGTCCTCGAGCCCGACGTGCATCGACCCCATCACCACGCGGTTGGGCAGCGTGGTGAAGCCCAGGTCGAGCGGGCGCAGCAGGTTCGGGTACTCGCCCCCGCCCGAGTCGGCACCGTCCGGACGATCGCCATCGGCCGTCGTCTCGGTCATCCCCGGCTCCCTTCCTCGTCCCGCCGCATGGCTTCCAGCACTTCGTCGCACCACTCGACGGCGCATTGCTCCGACCGGATGCCTGCCCGCAACACCAGGTACTGGTGCAGGCGCTGCCCGGTCAGCCGGCCGGCATCCGGGAAGTCGCGCTGCTCGATCGCGCGATACTCGTCGAGCCGTTCGGCGTGCCGGTCTCGGTGCCTGGCGACCTGCTCCATCACGTCGCGCACGTCGCCCATCGACGCCCCGCGCACCTTCACCGCCAGATCGTTGCGGACGGCCGCGGGACCGTCCGGCTCGGCCAGCCACCGGCGCAGCTCGGCCCGGCCCGCGTCGGACACCCGGTAGACCTTCTTGTCCGGCCTGCCCTGCTGGACCACCGCCTGCACGTCGACCCAGCCGAGCTCGACCATGCGTTTGAGCGTGCGGTAGATCTGCTGATGGCTGGCCGCCCAGAAGTACCCGATCGACCGGTCGAACCGGCGGGCCAGCTCGTAACCACTGCCCGACTTCTCCTGTAACGCGACCAGAATCGCGTGCTCCAGCGCCACACGAGAACGGTAATATGCAACTCGTCGCAGTGCAACATGTTGCATACGGCCGCGCGAGGATCCCTCATGCCGCGGTGAGGGCGGCCAGTGGCGCGGGAACCGGCGAGCCGACGCCGCACCCGATGCGAGCCGACGCCGCACCCCCATGGACGATCGAAGAACGCGAAAACGGTCAGCGGGACAGCACGCCCAGCAGCCTGGCTACTTCGGCCGCGACCGCGTCCCGCGCTGGCCCGATGTACTTGCGGGTGTCCACCAGCTCCGGTTTCTCCGCCAGGCGTTCCCGCACCGTCCTGGTGAAGACGGCGTTCAGATGGGTGGCGATGTTGATCTTCCGCATACCTGCCCGGACGGCCTTGGCCAGATCGTCGTCGGGGACTCCCGACGAGCCGTGCAGCACCAGCGGCACGTCCACCGCCGCGTGCAACTGGGCGATCAGGTCGAAATCCAGCTTGGCGTCGCGAGTCGTCATCGCATGGCTGGAGCCGACGGCCACGGCGAGCGCGTCCACTCCGGTGGCGGCGACGAACGCAGCGGCTTCGCCGGGGTCGGTGCGTGCCCCGGGGGCGTGGACTCCGTCCTTTCCGCCCACTTCGCCGAGCTCGGCCTCGACCCACACGCCCCGCTCGTGACACCAGCGCGTGATCTCCGCGGTGACCGCCACGTTCTCCTCGTAGGGCAAGGCCGACGCGTCGAACATCACCGACCCGAAGCCCAACTCGACGGCCTCACGCACCAGCTGTTCGTTGGTCACATGGTCGGCATGGACCGCGACCGGGACCTCCGCTGCCCGCGCGACGGCCAGCGTGGCCGCACCGATCGGCGCCAGGCCGCCGTGGTACCGCACGCAGTTCTCGCTGATCTGCAGGATGACCGGCCTGCCCGCCCGTTCGGCCCCCGCCACGATGGCCTGCGCGTGTTCGAGCTGGATGACGTTGAACGCCCCGGTCGCCGCTCCTGCGGCCGACTCGGCGGCCACGATCTCGCCGGTGAGTGTCAATGGCATGACGTCTCCTCGACCTTGCGCACCGACACGGCGGCGCGCAGCCGGTGATAGGTGTCCTTGTCCACGTCGCCCGCCAGGGGCGCGGCAACGGCGGCACCGCCCATGGCCGCCGCTTCGGCCAGCCGCTCCGGCCACGGCCGACCGGTCGCCAGCCCGACGGCGAGCGCAGCCACCACGGCGTCGCCGGCACCGGTCGGATTGCCCTGCACCGGCTCGGCGACCGCACGCCAGACGCCTTCGCCGGTCACCGCCAGCAGGCCATCCGCCCCGAGAGACACCACCACGTCGCCCGCCCCGGCTTCCCGCATCGCGGCGGCCGCCGTCCGGGGATCGCCGGAAGCCACGGTCGCCAGTTCCGCGCTGTTCGGCTTGACGACGGCAGGGCGTCCGCGCAGGCCGTGCCGCAACGCGTCGCCCGACGAGTCGAGGACGACCGGGACACCGGCGTCCGCGGCGAGCCGGCCGAGCTCGGCATACCCGTCGGGCGGCACCCCCGGCGGCAGCGACCCGCTGAGCACCACCACCGCGGCGTCGGCAAGGTGCCGCCGATATCCCGTGACCAGCGCGCTCCACTCCTCCGCCGTCACCGTCGGACCCGGCTCCAGCAGCACGGTCGCGTCGGAATCCACCACCGTGACCGTCTTACGGGACTCCCCGGCAATGGGCGTCATCGCCTCGGGCAGGCCCGCCGACCGGAGTTCGGCGCGGATCTGCTCCCCCGTCACCCCGCCCACGAATCCGCACGCCAGCACGTCATGACCGGCCGCATGCAGCACTCTGGCGACGTTCACCCCCTTGCCACCGGCGCGCGCGTCGATCGACCGCACCCGCGCCGACGCGTGCCTGACCAGCTCGTCCACCCAGTACGTGACGTCCCACGCGGTGTTGGGAGTGACCGTCAGGATCACTGCCACCGGCCTCCGCGGGCGACACGGCGCACCTGCAAGTCGTCGTCGAGCACCACGAGGTCGGCACGCTGCCCGGCGGCGATCTCACCCCGGTCCACGAGCCCGATGGCTCGCGCCGGGGTCCCGGAGGCCGCGCGGGAGGCGTCGACGACGGACACCCCCGCCGCCACGGCCGCTCGCACCGCGCCATCCATGGTCAGCGTGCTCCCGGCGATGGACCCGGTCGCCGCGATGCGCGCGACGCCGTTTGCCACCCGGACGCGCTGCCCGCCGAGCTCGTACTCGCCGTCGCCGGCCCCGGCAGCGGACATCGCATCGGTCACCAGGGCGACCCGCTCGCTGCCGACCTGCGCGAAGACCCCGGCCACCACCGCGGGATGCAGGTGGACCCCGTCGTTGATCAACTCCACCACGGCGGCCGGGTGATGCAGCGCCGCGCCGACGACCCCCGGCTTGCGGTGATGCAGCGGCGGCATTCCGTTGAACAGGTGGGTGGCGACGGTGGCCCCCGCGCGGAAAGCCTCGGCGGCCACGTCGAACGTCGCATCGGAATGCCCAACCGCCGCCACCACGTCCGCCGCGGCCAACTTCTTGATCAGATCCATGCCACCCGGCCGCTCGGGAGCGACGGTGACCATCCGCACGGTGCCGCAGCCGGCGCGCAGCAGGTCGTCCAGCAGCTCGCCGTCCGGCTCGAGCAGCAGCTCGGGGTCGTGGGCGCCGCAGCGCGCCTCAGCCAGGAACGGCCCTTCCAGGTGCACGCCGGCCAGCGTTCCGTCGGCCACCAAGGGCACCAGTTCGCGCACCGCCGCCAGCAGCTGCTCCGGGGGCGCGGTGACCAGGCTCGCCAGCATCGTGGTGGTGCCGTGCCGGCGATGGAACGCCGCCGCCCGCCGCGCCTGCTCGGGATCGCCGGTGGTGAAGCTGGCTCCCCCGCCGCCGTGCACGTGCATGTCGACGAATCCGGGCAGCACCCAGCCGTCCAGCCGCTCGGCGGTTTCCGCGGGCGACCCCGCACCGACCTCGGTGATCCGGTCGCCGTCCACCCGGAACCACCCGGGCGCGAGCACCTCGTGCGGGGTCACCAACCGTTCGGCCGCGTAAATGGTCATCAGTTCCGCTCCCGTACCGGCACCGGCCGGCCAACACGTTGCCACGCGAACAAGCCCGCCCCGAGACAGCCGGCCCGCTCCCCCAGCTCGGCCGGGACCAGCCGGGGCCGCTTCTGGAAACTCAGCCGCTCGGCCAGTCGCGCGCGCAGCGGCTCGAGCAGCCGCGGGCCGGCTTCGGCCAGCCCGCCGCCGACGACGATCAGCTCCGGGGCGAGCAGCGAGCAGTACATGCACAGCGCACCGGCCAGCGCGTCGACCATCTCGGCCCACAGCTGGCGCGCGTGCTCGTCTCCGGCGTCCACCCGGGCGGCCACCTCCGCCGCGGTGACCTGCTCCCCGGTACGCTCGGCGTAGTGCTGCGCCAGCGCCCGGGCGGAGACCACCGTCTCCAGGCAGTTGCGGCCGCCGCAGCCGCACGGGCCCGCGGACGGCGAGTCCACCTCGATGTGGCCGATCTCGCCGGCGAACCCGGTACCCCGGTACGGCTCGCCGCCGACCATGATCGCGCCGGCCACCCCGGTGCCGATGGCCAGGAACAGGTGGTCACCAGCCCCGCGCCCGGCGCCGAGCACGGCCTCCGCCAGGCCGCCGGCGCGCACGTCGTGGCCGAACGCCACCGGCAGCGCTGTCTTCTCCTGCAACAGTGCCCGAAGGGGCACGTCGCGCCAGCCCATGTTGGCCGACAGCACCGCGATGCCCGCTTCGTCGTCGGTCAGTCCGAGAACCGCCACACCGACCGCGACCGGGGTGTGGCCGGCGCGCCGCGCGCCGGTCTCCAGCTCCTGGATGCACGCGACGACCTGGCCCACCACGCCATCGGCGCCCGCCGCCCGGTCGGTCGGCACGCTGCGGGGGGCGTGCAGCGTGCCGGTCGGGTCGACCAGGCCCGCCTTGATCGCCGTGCCGCCGACGTCGACGGCGATGACGCACTCGCTCACTTGTTCAGGATGATTGAGTACGCCAGGTTGCGCGGCTGGTCCGGGTCGATGCCGGCACGCTCGGCCAGTGCCACTGCGAGCCGCTGCGCCCGGATCAGCTCGACCATCGCGTCCCGGTCCGCCTCGACCCACCGGCCACCGGTCCGCCGCACGTCGTCGGCCAGGCCCTCCGGCGCCTCCCCCAGCATCCACACCAGGCTGCGCTCGTCGGTCACGCTGATCGGGCCGTGCCGGTACTCCATCGCAGGGTAGGACTCGGCCCAGGACAGCGACGCCTCGCGCAGCTTCAGGCCCGCCTCGTTGGCGATGCCCACGGTCCAGCCGCGGCCCAGGAAGGTGAACTGGGTCGCCTCGACCGCGCCGTCCGGCAACGGCTCGGCCACCGCGCGCTCGGCGTCGGCGATCAACGGCTCGAGATCCTGGCCCAGGTGGGCACGCAACACCGCGAGCGCGGTGGTGGCGAACCGGGTCTGCACCACCGACTGCTCGTCGGCGAAGTCCAGCACCACTGCCTCGTCGGCGGCCTCGACCACCGGCGTGCTCGCGTCGGCGGTGATCACCGTGGTGGGCACCGTCCCGCGCAGCCGGCGCAGCAGGTCCACCACCTCGGTGGTGGTGCCGGACCGGGACAGCGCTAGTACCCGGTCGTACCGCCGGGTCCCCGGGAACTCCGACGCGGGCAGCGCGTCGGTCTCCCCGCCCAGCTCGCCGCCGTGCCGTTCGCGCAGCGCGGCGATGGTCTGCGACATGAACAGCGACGTCCCGCAGCCGGTCACCGCCACCCGCTCGCCGGGCCGCGGCAACGCGGCGGCGTGCGTGGCGGCCAGCTCGGCGGCCTTCCGCCAGCAGTCCGGCTGGCTGGCGATCTCCACCTCGACGTGACTCACCGTCCCCGCCCCCGTTCGCGCGCCGGGACATTCCGCCTCGATGTGGACATCTCGGACCCCTCTCGGATGGGTTGTCGATCTCGACCCTCGCGCCACGCTGCGCAATATTGCATGATAGTTGCAGAAATGAACATGATCACGCAACAGCCGGCCCGGACATGAAGGAGGCTCGGCCATGCGCAAGTACGCCCGGCTGAACGCCCTGCTGGAGCTGCTCGCCGAGCGCGGCGAGCTGAACGTCGACGAGGCGGCCGCCGAGCTGTCGGTGTCCCCCGCGACGATCCGGCGCGACCTGGACACCCTGGCCGAGCAGCAGCTGCTCACCCGCACGCACGGCGGCGCGGTGCCCAACGCCACCGCCTACGACCTGCCGCTGCGCTACAAGTCGGTGCGCAAGGCCGAGGAGAAGCAACGGATCGGGCGGGCGGCCGCGGCGCTGGTCAGCCCGGGCGCGATCGTCGGCAGCAACGGCGGGACCACCACCACCGAGGTCGCCCGCGCCATCGCCACCCGCGCCGACCTGCAGGAAGGCGCGCACGACGGCACGGGCGGGCAGTCCATCACGTTCGTCACCAACGCGCTCAACATCGCCAACGAGCTGACCGTGCGGCCGCACATCAAGGTGGTGGTCACCGGCGGGGTGGCGCGCACCCAGTCCTACGAGCTGATCGGCCCGCTGGCCGAGCACATCCTGGACAACCTGAGCCTGGACATCGTGTTCCTCGGCGTGGACGGGCTGGACGTCTCGCACGGCGCGTCGGCCCACCACGAGGGCGAGTCCAGGATCAACACGCTGATGGCCTCGCGCGCGCGTCAGGTTGTCATCGTGGCCGATGCGTCTAAGCTCGGTCGGCACGCGTTCAGCCGCATCTGCCCGATCGAGGACGTGGACGTCCTGGTCACCGACCGATCGGCGCCGAAAGATCTGCTCGATCGTTTCACCGCGGCGGGACTCAAGGTCATACGTGCCTAACGAATGGTCTAGACCTGTTGATTTCTGCTTGATATTAGGTAACACTGCACAAATTCACGCAGTCCGAGACACGCGCTAAGCCCGAGAACAGCAGAAAGGGGCGCGTCAGGATGAGGTTTTCACGCAGAGCATCCCGCGCGGCCATGCGCGTGGTCGCGCTGGGCGCGACCGCAACGCTGGCCCTCACCGCGGCCGCAGCCTGCGGGTCCGACGAGGCGGACGGCGACGGCAAGACGATCACCTTCGTCGCCGCCGAGTACAGCGACAAGACCGAGCCCTACTGGCAGGACCTGGTCTCCCGGTTCGAGAAGGCCAACCCCGGCTTGAAGGTGGACCTGCAGGTGATCAGCTGGGACGACATCGACGGGCACGTGCAGAACCTCGTGCTCAACGACAAGGCGCCCGACCTGCTCAACCTGAACAAGTTCGCCGACTTCGCCGAGGACGGCCTGCTGTACAAGGCCGGCGACGTGCTGCCGAAGGAGGTCCTCGACGACTTCATCCCGAGCTTCGCGGAGAGTTCGAAGTTCGAGGGTGAGCAGTACGGCCTGCCGTTCATCGCCAGTGCCCGGCTGCTGTTCTACAACAAGGACCTGTTCGCCAAGGCCAAGATCAGCGAGCCGCCGAAGACCTGGGACGAGCTGAAGGAAGCGGCCAAGAAGATCAGCGACCTGCCCGGCGACGCCATCGGCTACGGCCTGCCGCTCGGACCGGAGGAGGCGCAGGGCGAGTTCCAGATCTGGATCAACTCCAACGGCGGGCACTGGGTCGACGACCAGGGCAACTGGACCATCGACAGCCCGGAGAACCTGGAGACGCTGCAGTTCCTCAAGAGCATGGTGGACGAGGGGCTGACCCAGCCGAACCCGGCCAAGACCGACCGCGCCGACGTGATCGAGGCGTTCGCCGCCGGCCGGATCGGCATGATCCGCGGCCTGCCGCAGACCCACAACAACATCGCCGACCAGGGCAACAAGTTCGAGTACGGCATCGCGCCCAACCCGGTGGCCGAGGAGGGCATGGAGCCCAGCACGCTCGGCGTGCAGGACTATCTGATGGCGTTCGACAACGGCAAGGGCGCGCAGGAGACGCTGCGGAAGTTCCTCACCTTCTTCTACCAGGAGGGGAACTACAGCAAGTTCATCACCACCGAGGGCTTCCTGCCCACCACGCAGTCGGCGAGCGAGGCGCTGTCCGACGACGAGAAGATGAAGCCGTTCGTCGAGGCGCTGCCGCAGGCCAAGTTCTACCCGGTGACCGACCCGAAGTGGACCGCGGTGGACGGTGCGGTCAAGCAGCAGATCGGCAAGGCCGTGCAGGGCACCGACCCGAAGAAGGTGCTGGAGCAGCTGCAGAAGACCGCCGAGGGCTGAGAGGCTGACCGGTCGTGACCGCGACATCGAAGACGGTTCCGGCGTCCGCCGCGACCGGTGTGGGGAAAGCGGGCGGCCCGCCCACCGGGAAACCCGGTGCGGGTCGCCCCTCCCCCGGCCGGGGCAAGCGTCCGGGAACCGACCATCCGCTGACCCCGCTGCTGTGGCTCGGCCCTGCCCTGCTGTTGATCGCCGGCGTCGTGCTGTGGCCGGTGGTCGAGATGGTGCTGACGTCGGTGCGGGAGGTGTCCCGCGCCGGGGTCATCCGCGGCTGGGCTGGGCTGGAGAACTTCGAGGCGCTGTTCGACGAGCCGGACCTGGTGCCGGTGCTGATCCGCACGCTGATCTGGGTCGTCGGCGTCGTCGGGGTCACCCTGCTGATCTCGCTGGGGCTCGCCCAGCTGCTCAACGCCCGGTTCCCCGGCCGCAAGCTGGTGCGCTGGGCGATGATCGTGCCGTGGGCGGCGTCGGTGGTGATGACCGCCATCGTGTGGCGCTGGATCCTCGACTTCTTCCACGGCATGGGCAACACGATCCTGCTGGATCTCGGCCTGATCGACGCGCCGCGTGATTGGCTCGGTGAACCGGGTCTGGCCTGGCTGTGGCTGATGTGGGTGGCGGTGTTCGTGTCGCTTCCGTTCACCACCTACGTGCTGCTCGCCGGCCTGCAGACCATCCCGGGCGACGTGTACGAGGCGGCGCAGGTGGACGGCGCCTCGCGCTGGCGGACCTACCGCACCATCACCTTGCCGCTGCTCAAACCCGCCGTGCTGGTCGCGACGGTGATCAACGTGATCAACGTGTTCAACTCGTTCCCGATCATCTGGGCGATGACCCGCGGCGGCCCGGGGCACGACACCGACACCACCACCACGTTCATGTTCAAGCTGCTCCGGCTGGACAAGGAGGTCGGCCAGTCCGCGGCGATGGCGGTGCTGAACTTCCTGATGATCGTGGTGATGGTGCTGTTCTACCTCAAGGCGGTGCGGTGGAAGGAGGTCGACTGATGCGGGCCCACCCGATCCGCACGGCGGTGATCGCCGCGCTGGCCTGGCTGGTCGCCTTCTTCGTGCTGGCGCCCTACCTGTACATGTTCGTCACCGCGCTGAAACCGCGGTCGGAGGTGTTCACGTTCCCGCAGGGCTACCTGCCCGAGACGTGGCAGTGGTCGAACTTCGTCGAGGTGTGGGATCGCATCCCGCTGTTCGAGTACCTGCGCAACACGCTGATCATCGCCGGGCTGTCGACCGTGCTGGCCGTGGCGGTGGCGTTGCCTGCCGCCTACTACACCGCGCGGCGCCGGTTCCGGGGCCGCCGGGCGTTCCTGCTGCTGGTCCTGGTCACCCAGATGTTTGCCCCAACGGCCCTGGTGATCGGGATCTTCCGGGAAATGAAGGTGCTCGGGCTGACCGACACCTACCTGGCGCTGATCCTCACCAACGCCGGCTTCAACCTGGCATTCTCCATCTGGATCCTGCACGCCTACTTCTCCTCCATCCCGGTGGAGCTGGAGGAGGCGGCGCTGCTGGACGGGTGCGGGCGGCTGGCCGCGTTGGCCAAGGTCACGCTGCCACTGGCGGTGCCGGGGGTGATCACCGCGGTGATCTTCACGTTCATCGCGGCGTGGAACGAGTTCATCGTGGCTCTGACGCTGACGACCGACGCGGACACCCAGCCGCTGACCGTCGGCATCACCAGTTTCATCGGGGAATACCAGGTGCAGTGGCAGTACCTGTTCGCGGCCTCCCTTGTCGCCGTCGTCCCGGTGGTCGTACTGTTCGCATTCATCGAGCGCTACCTGGTCAGCGGGCTGACCGCGGGCAGCATCAAGGGTTAAAGGGGAGAGACACACAATGGCAGCTGTGCGCTATGAAGCGGCCACCCGCCGCTACCCGGGCTCGGAGCGAGCCGCAGTCGACGCTCTCGACCTCGAGATCGAAGACGGCGAATTCCTCGTGCTCATCGGGCCGTCCGGGTGCGGGAAGTCGACGTCGCTGCGCATGCTCGCTGGGCTGGAACCGCTGGACGAAGGCGCCATCCGGATCGGCGACCGGGACGTGACCAACCTGCCGCCCAAGCAGCGGGACATCGCGATGGTGTTCCAGAACTACGCGCTGTACCCGCACATGACGGTGGCGGAGAACATGGGCTTCGCGCTCAAGATCGCAGGCAAGCCGAAGTCGGAGATCAAACAGCGGGTCGCCGAGGCCGCCAAGCTGCTCGACCTGGAGCCGTACCTGGACCGCAAGCCGAAGGCGCTGTCCGGTGGCCAGCGGCAGCGCGTGGCCATGGGCCGCGCCATCGTGCGCGAGCCGCAGGTGTTCCTGATGGACGAGCCGCTGTCCAACCTGGACGCCAAGCTGCGCGTGTCCACCCGGACCCAGATCGCCGCGCTGCAGCGCAGGCTGGGCACCACCACCGTCTACGTCACCCACGACCAGGTGGAAGCGATGACCATGGGTGACCGGGTGGCCTTGCTCAAGGACGGCGTGCTGCAGCAGTGCGACACCCCGCGCGCGCTGTACGACAAGCCCGCGAACACGTTCGTCGCCGGGTTCATCGGCTCGCCCGCGATGAACCTGCACACCGCCAAGATCACCGATGGCGGGGTGAGCATCGCCGGGGTCACCATCCCGGTTTCGCGCACCACGCTGGACGCCGCGGCCGCCGAAGGCGCGGACAGCATCGTGCTGGGCTTCCGTCCGGAGTCGCTGGAGATCGTCTCCGCCGACACGCAGCCGCCCGGCTTCCCCGCCACCGTGCAGGTGGTCGAGGAGCTGGGATCGGACGCCTTCTGCTACACGACCCTGCCCGGGCACGACGCCGCGGAGGGCGCCGGAGGCGTCGACGTCATCGCCCGGGTCGACCCGCGGACGCCGCCGCGCAAGGGTGAAACGCTCTACCTGCGGATCCGCCCGGAGGAGGCGCACGCCTTCTCCACCGTCACCGGCAACCGGCTGCCGAGCTGACGTCGCGCTGGCCCGCTGACTTGTGATCGCGGCCGCCCACGCCTGGCGTGGGCGGCCGTCGTCGTGCCGGAACACTCGTGGTTGTCGGCTCGGCGGGCGACAATGGCGGCGTGCGGATCGTCGTCGCGGAGGACTCGGACGCCGGAGTCGGCCGCCGCTACTCCGTCCGCGGCCTGGACGACGCCCTGCCCGAGAAGCGCGGCCTGTCCTCCGAGGAACTTGCCACGATCGTCCGCGACGTCGAAGGCACAGCGAACTCTCCGCCCACGTGGGTCTTTCCCGCCACCGACCGGATCTACCCGGTACTGCTGTCCGCCGGTGTCCGGGTACGTCGCTGCCACGACCTGCGGACGACCGAGGGCCTGCTGCTCGCCTACGAGGGCAGGCACGGCGAACCTCGCGGCCTGGCTGCCGCGTACGCCAGGGCGCGCGGTGAGCCGCCGCCCCCGGAGGACGACACGCCGGCCGACGAGCCGTCCGCGCAAGGCGTGCTGTTCGAGCCGTCCGGTCCTGCCCTGCCGCACGGGGTGACCGCCACCGAGGCGGCCGCGGTGGTGCTCGCCGAGCAGGAGCGGTGGCTGGACCGCCTGCCCACCTCGGAGCGGATGCGCCTGCTGGTGGCTGCGGAGTCCGCGTCCACGCTGGTCGCGGCGGAGATGACGGCGGACGGCCTGCCGTGGGACGCCGGCGTGCACCGGCAGCTGCTCACCGACCTGCTCGGCCCGCGGGTGGCGGGCGGCCGGCCGGCGAAGCTCGCCGAGCTGGCCGAGCGGATCGCGGCGGCGTTCGGCGAACCGGTCAACCCGGATCATCCGCCGAGCGTGGTGCGTGCTTTCGCCCGCACCGGGATCGAGGTTCCGTCGACCCGGGCCGCGGCCCTGGTGGGCGTCGACCACCCGGCGGTGGAGCCGCTGCTGAAGTACAAGGAACTCGCCAGGCTGCACTCCGCGCACGGCTGGACCTGGCTCGCCGAGTGGGTGCACGACGGCCGGTTCCGCCCGCATTTCGTCGTCGGCGGCGTGGTGTCCGGGCGCTGGGCGAGCCGGGGCGGCGGGGCACTGCAGATCCCGAAGACGTTGCGCCGCTGCGTCCGGGCCGACCCCGGCTGGAAGCTCGTGGTGGCCGACGCCGCCCAGCTGGAGCCACGGGTGCTCGCCGCCATCTCCGGGGACCAGCGGCTCGCGGCGGTGTCCACCGCGGAGGATTTGTACACCGGCCTGGCGGCCGAGGCGTTCGGCGGCGACCGGGCGCGCGCCAAGGTCGCCATGCTGTCCGCCATGTACGGCGGGACCGCCGGTGAAGCCGGTGCGCTGCTGGCGGTGCTGCGGCAACGATTCCCGGTGGCCGTCGGCTACGTGGAGCAAGCCGCGCTGACCGGGGAGCGTGGCGAGCTGGTGCGCTCCCGCCTGGGACGCACTTCTCCCCCGCCGCCGGAGGCGTGGCGCTCCCTGACGGGCAGCGCCGACGACTCCCAGCAGGCCGCGGCCCGGCGCGCGGCCAAGGACTGGGGCCGGTTCACCCGCAACTTCGTCGTGCAGGCCAGCGCCGCCGACTGGACGGCGGTGCTGCTGGCCCTGGTGCGCAGCAAGCTGCGCGATCGGGCGCCGGAGGCCCAGCTGGTCTTCTTCCAGCACGACGAAGTGATCGTGCACTGTCCAGCGGCGGTGGCCGCGCTGGTGTGCGACGTGCTCGAGGAGCGTGCCGCGGAGGCGGGACGCCTGGTGTTCGGCGAGCGGTGCCCGGTGTGTTTCCCGCTGATCGGCGAGGTCGTCGACAGCTACGCCGACGCCACGTGAGCCTTCCACCACGGGGCCGGCGGGGGCGGTGTGGCGACGTCGATCCGCTGTCCCGGGTTCGGCACCGCGATCGGGACCCCCGCAGCCTCGGCGGCGGCGACAGCGCGCTCCGCCGGCTCCGCCCACGGATGCGGGGCGAGAGTGAAGGTGCCCCAGTGCACCGGGATCAGCAAGCCGCCACGCAGGTCCCGGTGCGCGCGCACCCCTTCCTCCGGCGTCATGTGCACGTCCGGCCAGCTCGCGGCGTAGGCACCGACCTGGATCAAGCTCGCGTCGAACGGGCCGTGCTCGGCACCGATGGCCGCGTAACCGTCGAAGTAGCCGGAATCGCCGCTGTAGAAGACCCTGGCGTCGGCTCCGGCGATGACCCACGACGCCCACAGCGTGGGGTTGCGCCGCAGGCCGCGCCCGGAGAAGTGCCAAGCCGGGGTCGCGGTCAGGCGGACCCCGGCGACGTCGGCCGACTCCGTCCAGTCCAGCTCCACGATGCGCTCGGCCGGCACCTGCCAGAACCGCAGATGGGCGCCGACGCCCAGGGGCACGACGAACGGAGCGTCGGTGTTGTCGCGCAGCCAATCGACGGTCGGCATGTCGAGGTGGTCGTAGTGGTCGTGCGAAAGCACCACGGCGTCCACTCGGCCGACGTCGGCGAGCCGGTGCGGCACGGGATGCAGGCGCCGCGGCCCGATCGGCACCGGCGACACGCGCGGGCCCCACACCGGGTCGAGCAGCAACCGGACGCCGGAGATCTCCACCAGCGACGAGGCATGGCCGTACCAGGTGACGTGCAGTCCGCCGGGGGCGGGCGGCTGGGCGGGCGTCAGCGGAACCGGAACCGCCGGCTTGCGGCTGCCCCGGTTGCGCCACATCTCGCGCAGCGTCGAGCGCACGTCCTCGGCCGGCGGGACCACCGTGGTCCGGCCGAGGTTGTGGAACGCCCCGTTGCGATACACCGAGTTCCTCGCCCGGCGCGCCATCTCCTCCGGATCGGGAAGCGCCCCCATTGCGCGCACCGCCGACACCCTCGTCACCATGGCATTCCCCTCCACCGGCGCCGCCCGGGCACCGGCTCTCGACACGACCTTCCCTGTCTCACCCCTGGCTGTCCACGGGTACTCCCCGACTTCCTCCACGGTAGGTGTGCCCGTCCCGGCGCGCACTGCCGCCGGCAAGCTAGGCTCGATCGTGATGAACCGTCCGTCGAATCAGCCCCGATGGCCAGAACTGCGGTCGCTGCGGCCGGGCGTCATCCCGCTCGGCCCGCTGACCATGACCGAGATCTTCCTCGGCGCGGTGGACGTGCTGCGCAAGCACGCCGCGCTGCTGTTCGGCACGTCCCTGGTGACCTTGGCGGTGACCCGTGCCGTCGTGCACCTGTTGACCGCGCCCATGCTGGCCGAGCTGCCCCGGCTGCCCGCCCGGCCGACCCAGACTCAGCTCAACGACTACGTCGCCCGGCTGATGCCGATCAGCGGCATCGACACCGCGCTGAGCACCGTGGCGCTGGTGCTGGTCACCGGGATCGCCACGGTCGCGGTGGGCCGTGCCGTGCTCGGCAAGCCGCTCACGCTGGCCGAGGCCGCGCGCGAGATCGCACCCCTGGCGCTGCCGCTGCTCGGGCTGACCGTGCTGGTCAGCCTGATGGTCGCGGCCGGGCTGCTGGCGTTCCTGGTGCCCGGGGTGTGGCTGGCCGTGGTCTTCGGCCTGGCCGCGCCCGCGCTGGTGCTGGAACGCACCACGATCATGCGGGCGTTGCGCCGGTCGCGGGACCTGGTCTACGGGCACTGGTGGCAGGTGTTCGGCGTCCTTGCCCTGGCGTTCGTGATCATCCTCGGGGTGAACGCGCTGGCGGCGACCATCACCGGTCCGCTCACCCCGGCCGACGACGTGTTCAGCCTGCCCATGCTCGGATCCGTGGTCGCGGGCGCACTCACCGCGCCGTTCTTCGCCGCCGTGACCGCGCTGGTCTACGTCGACCGCCGGTTCCACACCGACGATCTGGCGCTGGAGCTGGCCAGGGCGGCGGGACTGCGCTGAGTCAGCTCCGCCGGCCGGCCAGCAGGGACACGATCCGCTGGTAGCCGGAGGCCAGTACGCGCGGTAGGAGGTCGATGACGTAGGCGTCCGGACCGACGAGAATGCGGGCCTGATCGCGTTGGACACCGCGCAGGATGCGGCGTGCGGCGCTGCGCGGCGAGGTCAGGGCGATGCGGTCGAATCCCGCCGCCAGCGCCTCGCGGTCCAGCCCGGCGGCGGCACGCCCGTTGCGGGCGATTGCGGTCCTGATGCCGCCTGGGTGGACGCAGCTGACGCCGACCGGGTGCCCGGCGATCTTCATCTCCTGACGCAGCGCCTCGGTGAACCCGCGCACGGCGAACTTGGTCGCGGTGTAGGCGCTCTGGTTCGGCACCGCGACGAGCCCGAACACGCTGGACATGGTGACCACATGGCCGTCGCCGGAGGCGATCAGCTGCGGCAGGAACGCCTTCGTGCCGTGCACGACGCCCCAGAAGTTGATCCCGACGATCCACTCCAGGTCGTCCCAGCCGAGCCGTTCCACCGGCCCGGTGAGCGCGACACCGGCATTGTTGATCACCAGGTTCGCGCCGCCCAGCTCCCGGCGCACGTCGTCGGCGTGGTGATGCACCGCGGCACGGTCGGACACGTCGAGCTCGGCCTGCTTGACCGTCGCCCCGAGGCACTCGCAGCGCCTTGCCGTCTCGGCGAGCCCGTCCGTGTCGATGTCGGACAGCGCGAGGACGGCGCCGCGTTCGGCCAGTTCGACAGCGAGCGCACGACCGATACCCGACGCGGCACCGGTGACCACCGCGACCTTGCCGGCGAACGATCTCATGCCGGCGAGGGTAACTTACCGGCGGTAAGGTGCCGCGCCCTCGATCACTTCGGATCGCTGGGGCCGGGCACGTTGTCGCCCTCGCCGTCGGCCACCGCGGTCGCGCCCACCTCCCCCAGCGACCGCTCGCGCCGCGGCCTGCCGGTCAGGCCGACGTGCCCCTCGGTGTGCATCCGCTCGACCATGTGCGGGTAGTGCAGCTCGAACGCGGGCCGCTCGGACCGGATCCGCGGCAGCTCGGTGAAGTTGTGCCGCGGCGGCGGGCAGCTGGTGGCCCACTCCAGCGAGTTGCCGTAGCCCCACGGGTCGTCCACCGTCACCCGCTCGCCGAACCGATAGCTGCGCACCACGTTGTAGACGAACACCAGCATCGACACGCCGAGGATGAACGACCCGATCGTCGAGACGATGTTCAACGAGGTGAAGCCGTCGGACTCCAGGTAGTCGGCGTAGCGGCGGGGCATCCCCTCGTTGCCCAGCCAGTGCTGCACCAGGAACGTGGTGTGGAACCCGATGAAGGTCAGCCAGAAATGCCACTTGCCGAGCGGTTCGTCCATCATCCGCCCGGTGAACTTCGGGAACCAGAAGTAGATGCCCGAGAACGTGGCGAACACGATCGTGCCGAACAGCACGTAGTGGAAGTGCGCGACCACGAAGTACGAGTCGTGCACGTGGAAGTCGAGCACCGGAGCGGCCAGGATGATGCCGGTCAGGCCACCGAGCAGGAACGTGGCCATGAACCCGACGGCCCACAGCATCGGGGTCTCGAACGTGATCTTGCCGCGCCACATGGTGCCGATCCAGTTGAAGAACTTGATGCCGGTGGGCACGGCGATCAGGAACGTCAGGAAGCTGAAGAACGGCAGCAGCACCGCACCGGTGGCGAACATGTGGTGCGCCCACACGGTGAACGACAGGCCGGTGATCCCCATGGTGGCGAAGACCATCAGCTTGTAGCCGAACAACGGCTTACGGCTGAACACCGGGACGACTTCGGTGATGATGCCGAAGAACGGCAGGGCCACGATGTAGACCTCGGGGTGGCCGAAGAACCAGAACAGGTGCTGGTAGAGGATCACCCCGCCGTTGGCCGGGTCGAACACGTGCGCCCCCAGGTGCCGGTCGGCCGCCAGCCCGAACAGCGCCGCGGTGAGGATCGGGAACACGCCGAGCACCAGCACCGCGGTGAACAGGATGTTCCAGGTGAAGACCGGGACCCGCCACATGGTCATGCCGGGCGCGCGCAGGCAGACCACGGTGGTGATCATGTTGACCGAGCCGAGAATGGTGCCCAGGCCGGACAGGATCAGCCCGAAGATCCACAGATCGGCGCCGACCCCTGGCGCGTGCGCGGTGTCGGACAGCGGCGGATAGGCGGTCCAGCCGAAGTCGGGCGCGCCACCGGGGGTGACGAAGCCGGACAGCACGATCAGCCCGCCGAACAGGAACAACCAGTACGAGAACGCGTTCAGCCGCGGGAAGGCGACGTCCGGTGAGCCGATCTGCAGCGGCAGGACGAGGTTGGCGAAGGCGAACACGATCGGCGTCGCGTACAGCAGCAGCATGACCGTGCCGTGCATGGTGAACAGCTGGTTGTACTGCTCAGACGACAAGAACTGCAGCCCGGGCACGGCCAGCTCGCCACGCATCAGCAGGGCCATCAGCCCGCCGATCATGAAGAAGGCCATGGACGTGACCAGGTAAAGGATCCCGATCGTCTTGTGATCGGTGGTCCGCAGGATGCGCGCCATCGCGCTGCCGCGCGGTGGGCGTTCTGGTGTGATGCTCACCGGTGGACGCGGCTCGGCCGGGCGCGTGGTACGGACTGGTTCTGTCTGGGTCATTCGCCACACCTCGCCTGCCAGTGTGCGTCAAGAACGGGCACAACACCAGTGGAGATCCGCCTCGCTTGCTCCGTTCGCGGCGAGGACGATGGAGGTGTGAGCATGCGCTTTCGCAACCGGATGTCGGCAGGCCGCCGGCTGGGCATCGAACTGGCCAAGCACGGGTGGACCAGCCCAGTCGTGCTGGCGCTGCCTCGCGGCGGGGTGCCGGTCGCGGCCGGTGTCGCGGAAGAGCTGAACGCGCCGCTGGACGTGGTGGTGGCGGGCAAGATCGGCGCACCGGCACAGCCCGAGCTGGCCGTCGGCGCGGTCACCGCGGACGGGGCAGTGTTCTACGACGACAAGACATTGGCGGCGCTCGGCCTGACCAGGGAGGACGTGGTACGGCGCAGCGAGGCCGCGGTGGCCGAGGCGCGGCGCCAACAGCAGCGTTACCAGGTGAGGGCGCTCGACGTCACCGGGCGCGACGTGCTGATCGTCGACGACGGGCTGGCCACGGGCCTTACCGCGCTGGCGGCGGTGAACGCCGTGCTCGCCCGCCGCCCGCTCTCGGTGAGCGTGGCGGTGCCGGTCGGGTCCTACGCGGCGATCCGCCGGGTGGAAGAGGTGGCCGACGCCGTGTACTGCTTGCGGCGCCCGCCGCATTTCCGTGCCGTCGGGCAGTGGTACCAGGATTTCACCCAGGTCACCGACGACGAGGTCGAACAGCTACTGCAGGTCCACTCCCGCTAGCCGTCACCCCTGGTGCGCCTGCTCGACCACGGCCGGGGCCACCCGCCCGGTGACCTCGCCGAACCGGACGTGCTCCCCACCCGGGCCCGGAGCCGTCGCGGCGATCGTGACGACGTCCTCGTCGAGCAGATACGAACGCTCGGTGCCGTCGCCGAGCAGCACCGGGTCCGTGCCGTCCCAGGACAGTTCCAGCAGGCTGCCCCGCTGATTCGGTTCCGGGCCGGACACCGCACCGGAAGCGATCACGTCACCGGTGCGCAGGGCGCCTCCGGTGACGGTCAGCTGCGCCAGCTGTTGCGCCGGTGTCCAGTACAGCGCGGCGAACGGTGGCTGGGCCACCACGTGCCCGTTGATCCGCACTTCGAGCTGGACGTCCAGCCCCCAGTCGCGGCCACCACGAAGATACGGCGCGGGCTCCGGCTCCTGCGCCGGGGCGGGAACCCTGGCGTGTTCCAGCGCCTGCAACGGGACGACCCATGGTGATATCGACATCGTGAACGGCGTGCCCGGCGCGCCTGCGAGCAGCTTCATGTCGAAATGCTCGATGTCGCGCGCCGACCAGGCGTTGACCAGGCACGCTCCGAAGACGTGCTGGGCGAACGCCTCTGCAGACACCCGCTCTCCGGGATCGCTCGGTGCACCGACCACGAAACCGACCTCGGCCTGGAAATCCAGCTTGCGGGTCGGGCCGTAGACCGGTGACTCGGCACCGGGAGGCAGGTACTGGCCGCACGGCCGCACCACCGGCGTCCCGGACAGCCGGATGCTGCCCGCCCTGGCGTGCCAGCCGACCGGCTGACGCCGCCACCCGTCAGGCAACGGTGGTTGGGTGGGGCAGACGATCCGCCCGGTGTTGCGCGCGTGGTCCTCCGAGGCGGAGAAGCCGGCCACATCGGCGACTTCGAACGGGACGTGCAGCTCGACGGCATCCAGTGGCGCGAGATGCGCCAGGACCGCAGGCCGGTACTCGGGATCGGTCAACCACGCGACGATCCGCTCCCGGACGGCCTGCCAGATCGGCCGCCCCGCCGCCATGAGCGGGTTGAGCACCTCCGCCTCCAGCAGCGGTGCGAACTCCTCCCCCAGCACGCCGGCCACCGCGCCGATGTCCAGCACGCTGTCGCCCACGGCGACACCGATCCGCCGCCTGCCTGCCAAGCCCCGCCGGTCCGGCCGCGTGAACACCCCGTAAGGCAGTGTCAGCAGTCCGAACCGGCTCCCCTCCGGCGCCTCGAACCACATCCGCCCGGTCACGCAGACCAGCCTGCCACGGTTCTCGCCCGCCGACGATCACGCTGGGGAAGCCCCCACGCCACGAGCGCGTCGGGTGAACCCGCCACCTCCGGCAGCAGGCGCTCGTCGTCCACCCCATGCCACGAGCGCGTCGGGTGAACCCTCGGCCGATACCCCGAAGGCTCGTGCCAGGCCATGCGCTCGTGGTCACCCGCTGACCGCCGCGCACGACCCGCATCCGGACATCACTGCAGGTCGCCCGCTCGCCTGGTCCCCCGCAGTGGCGCGAGCGCCCGGCCGATGGACCGCCGGTCACACGACGAGGCCATGCGCTCGGCCGCGAGCGCGGCGCGCCCTGCCATCGGCGCTCACCCGCACGGTGACCGCTGGCCGTCCGGTGATGACATACGGAGCTTTGGGCCTGTCTGCTCCTTCGTCGACGACGCCTGGCCGCCACGCACGCTTCATGCATCCACGCACGCTCATGCATCGAGGACAGCCAGCCACGCGGCTGCCTCCTCACCTCGGCGCGGCGGCGCCCCGGCGTCGTCCCCCGGTCGGACCGCTCGCATGACTCATGCTCCCCGGCCCTGGTGGCCTCGTCGTGCTCGAACGGAGCAGCGGCCCGCGCCGCTCGGAGCATCCTCGGCCGTGGCGGCCGGCCACTGCGGCGATCCGCAGTCGCGCCGCCATCGCGTCCGGTCCGGCGGCCACCCGCAGCCACGACGGCCCGCCGTCTCATGTACGGGTGAAGCGCCGGATTCCCTTCCCCGGACGCCAGCTGCGGATCACCAGCAGATTCCCCTCCGGCTTGGTCAGCATCGCCTCGGTCAGGTCGAGCCGGAACAGGTGGTAGTCCATCGGCTCGCCGTCGGGGGACTGCATCGGCTCCTTGGCGGCGGGATCGTCGACCTCCGTCGCGATCCCGCTGATCTTCGCGTCCGGTTCGGCCATCGACCCGTCGCCGGGGTTGGCATGGATCGCGCACCGGCCGTCGCGCCGCAAGTCCTGCGCCTTGCGCGCACCGAGCATCGATCCGAACTGCACATGACCGTGCTGGAAATCGACCTCGTGCCGCTGACGCGCGGCGATCCGTCCGCCCGCAGCGTCGCCAGCACATGGTGCCTGGCCGCCGTGAAACGCTTCCGTACTTCCGCGGCGAACCCCGGTTCTTCCTGCTCGAACTGCGCCCACTGGACCATGCCGCGGAGTATGGCAGCGACCACCGACATCGCTGCACGGCCGGCGAACGGCACGACGCCCGGCAAATTCACGAAACGTCCGTTATGCGCAGCTTGCCGAATACCGGCCATCGAGCAGGCGGCACAGTTTCCGGATACCGCCATTGTGGATCATCCGGATGACCTAGACTCGCTCGCGCAATCGTCTCCGGCGCGTCTTGGTCTGCCCATGCCGCAGGGTGCACCAGGCGGCGCCGCCCCAGCTTTGACGCAAGGAGTGCGCATGTCACAACCACCCGGCCCAGGGCCGTACCCGCAGCAGCCTGGGCAGCCGCCTGGAGGCGGGCTTCCTGGTCAGGGGCAGCCGCCCAGCGGAGGGTTCCCCCAGCAGCCCGGTTACGGTCCGCCGCAGGGCCAGCAGCCCGGTTTCGGTCCGCCGCAGGGCCAGCAGCCCGGTTTCGGTCCGCCGCAGGGCCCGCCGCCCGGCTACTCGCCCACCGGCGGCTTCCCGGCGGGCGGACCGGGGCCGCAGAAGAAGAGCCCGCTGCCGTGGATCCTCGGTGGTGTCGGAGCGCTCGTCGTCGTCGGTGGTGTCATCCTGCTGATCGTGCTGCTCGGCGGTGGCGGCACCGGTGACCCCGAGTCGGCGGCGAGCACCGCGCTCGACTACCTGAAGGACGGCGACGCCGAGGGCCTCGCCTCGGTGTCCTGCGAGAACATGAGGAAGTTCCTGGAGAAGGTCAAGGACACCTCCAACTCCGGGATCCCGGACGGCACCACCGCCGAAGTCGGTGAGGTCAAGGAGGTCAGCGACACCAAGGCCGAAGTCGCCATCAACATCACCAAGGACGGCAAGGAACGCACGGAGACGTTGATCTTCGTCAAGGAAGGCGACGACTGGAAGTTCTGCGGCACCAAGACCTTCGACGCGTCGAACATGCCCGAGCTTCCCTCGGGTGGCGACATTCCGAGCCCGGGTGACATCCCGAGCCCGGGAGACATTCCGAGCCCGGGTGACATTCCGAGCCCGGGCGGCATCCCGAATCCGGGCATGCCGAACTGACCCGGCACACGGGCCGAACGATCTGGCGAAAGGGGCCGGAACCACCTGGTTTCCGGCCCTTTCGTCATGTCGCGCACGCCGTTGTCATGCTGCGGGAGTATGGGGCGATATGTCGGATGACCGCTCATGCGCCCGATGACGGCATTGATACCGTTGCGCTCACGCATCAGGCCCCGTCGGTGATGTGATCGTCGAGGAGACACATGACCCAGCCGCCCGGCCCTCAGGGCCCTTTCCCGCAGTATCCGCACGGCCAGCCACCCGGCGGCGGCTTCCCCCAGCAGCCGGACGCCTGGCAGGCGCAGCCGCCCGGCTCATCGGGCGGCTGGCAGCAGCCCGACCAGTGGCAGGCCCAGCCACCCGGTGACTGGCAGGGTCAGCAGACCGATGCCTGGCAGGGCCAGCAGCCCGGTGGCTGGCAGGGACAACAGCCCGGGTTCGGGCAGCCGGGGCAGCCGGCAGGCCAGGACCCGTTTTCCGACGACGAGGACGGCAGGAAGAGCAAGTGGCCGCGGATCCTCGGCGGGGTGGGCGCCCTCGTCGTCATCGGCGGTGTCGTGCTGCTGATCGTCCTGCTCGGCACCGGGCCGAGCAAGGGTGCGACAGCGCAGGAGACCGCGGACGCGTTCGCGTCGGCGTTCAACGACCGCGACGTCGACGGCGTGAAGGCGCTGCTGTGCGAGGCCAACCTCAAGGGCGAGATCGGCAAGGCCCTGGACAACGGTGACGTGTTCGCCGACCAGCCGGAGAACCTCACCATCGAGGTCGCCAAGGTCGAGCAGGCCGGTTCGGATTCCGCCACGGCGCACTACCGGCAGGTCGACGACGGCAAGCCGACCGAGGGCACCATTCCCGTGCCGCTGAAGAAGAACGGCGACGTGTGGGAGATCTGCGTCCAGCAGCCGGTCACCACGGGCGAGCCCGCCGGTTAGCCAGTCCGACGACGCGGGACCGATCGTGCGCAGGGCCCCTCACCGGCGCGGTGAGGGGCCCTGCCTTGTCGTCCCGGCCGGTCAGACGTTGCGCCGGTACTGGCCGCCGACCTCGAAGAACGCTTCGGTGATCTGTCCGAGCGTGCACACCCGCGCGGCGTCCATCAGGACGTCGAAGACGTTCTCGCCGTTGCGGGCCGCCTCCTGCAGGCGCCGCAAGGCGGCCGGCGCCTCGTCCCGGTGCCTGCGCTTGAAGTCGGCCACCCGCTGCAGCTGCGACTGCTTCTCCTCCTCGGTCGCCCGCGCCAGCTCCACGGTGACCTCGTCGTCCTGCGGATTCGGGTTGCGGAACGTGTTCACCCCGATGATCGGCAGCTCGCCGGTGTGCTTGAGCCGCTCGTACAGCATCGACTCGTCCTGGATACGGCCGCGCTGGTAGCCGGTCTCCATCGCGCCGAGCACCCCGCCGCGGGCCGAGATCTTCTCGAACTCGGCCAACACGGCCTCCTCCACCAGGTCGGTCAGCTCGTCCACGATGAACGAGCCCTGCAGCGGGTTCTCGTTCTTCGACAGGCCCCACTCCTGGTTGATGATCTTCTGGATTGCCATGGCGCGGCGCACCGACGCCTCGGTCGGCGTGGTGATGGCCTCGTCGTAGGCGTTGGTGTGCAGCGAATTGGCGTTGTCGTAGAGCGCGCACAGCGCTTGCAGCGTGGTGCGGATGTCGTTGAACGCCATCTCCTGGGCATGCAGCGACCGGCCGGAAGTCTGGATGTGGTACTTCAGCTTCTGCGACCGTTCGTTGGCGCCGTACCGCTCCTTCATGGCGATGGCCCAGATCCGCCTGGCCACCCGGCCGAGCACGGTGTACTCGGCGTCCATGCCGTTGGAGAAGAAGAACGACAGGTTGGGCGCGAAATCGTTCACGTCCATGCCGCGGGCCAGGTAGGCCTCGACGTAGGTGAACCCGTTGGCGAGGGTGAACGCCAGCTGGGAGATCGGGTTCGCACCCGCCTCGGCGATGTGGTAGCCGGAGATCGACACCGAGTAGAAGTTGCGCACGCCGTGCTCGATGAACCACTCCTGGATGTCGGACATCATGCGCAGCGAGAACTCGGTGGAGAAGATGCAGGTGTTCTGCCCCTGGTCCTCCTTGAGGATGTCGGCCTGCACCGTGCCGCGGACGTTGCGCAGCACCCACTCGCGCAGCTCGGCCGCTTCCTGCTCGGTCGGCTCCCTGCCGTGCTCGGCCCGGAACGCGTCGAGCTTCTGGTCGATGGCGGTGTTGAGGAAGAACGCCAGGATCGTCGGCGCAGGGCCGTTGATGGTCATCGACACCGACGTGTTCGGCGAGGTCAGGTCGAACCCGGCGTACAGCTCCTTCATGTCGTCGAGCGTGGCGACCGAGACACCGGAGGTGCCGATCTTGCCGTAGATGTCCGGCCTGGTGTCCGGGTCGTGCCCGTACAGCGTCACCGAGTCGAACGCGGTGGACAACCGCTTGGCCTTGGAGTCGGCGGACAGGTACTTGAACCGCCGGTTGGTGCGGAACGGGTCGCCCTCGCCTGCGAACATCCGGCCCGGCTCCTCTTCCTCCCGCTTGAACGGGAAGACCCCCGCGGTGAACGGGAAGTAGCCGGGCAGGTTCTCCCGCCGCAGGAACGACAACAGCTCACCGCGGTCGACGTAGCGCGGCAGCGCCACCCGCGGGATGCGGCTGCCCGACAGCGTGTCCCGCCACAGCCGGGTGTGCAGCTCCTTGTCGCGGACCCGCACCACGAGCTCTTCCCCGCGGTAGGCCTCGGCCCGCTTGGCGTGCTCGGCGAGCAGCTGCTTGGACTCGTCGGAGACCTCCGCGTCAGCGGCCTGGATCAGCTCCTCCACCGCGGAGGTGTCCTTGCCGGCCGCGGCCAGCGCGTCCCGGGCAGCGGTGAGCTGGTCGAGCTTGCGCACCGCCTCGGCCTGCTGCTCGGTCCGCCGGTGGTACGCGCGCACCGTCTCGGCGATCTCGGCGAGATACGACGCGCGGGTCGGCGGGATGATCGTGCTCGCCCCGGTGGACACCTTGGTGCTCACCCGCGGCAGCACCCCGGTGGAGACGGTCAGGCCACGCTCGGCCAGCAGGTCGCGCAGGAAGTGGTAGAGCGCGGTGACCCCGTCGTCGTTGAACTTCGCCGCGCTGGTGCCGAAGACCGGCATGTCCTCCGGCGACTTGCCGAACTCCTCCCGGTTGCGCAGCATCTGCCGGGACACGTCACGCCGCGCGTCCTCGGCGCCCCTGCGCTCGAACTTGTTGATGGCCACCGCGTCGGCGAAGTCGAGCATGTCGATCTTCTCCAGCTGCGACGCGGCGCCGAACTCCGGCGTCATCACGTACAGCGAGGCGTCCACGTGCTCGACGATGCCCGCGTCGCCCTGGCCGATGCCGGGGGTCTCGACGATGATCAAGTCGAAACCGGCCGCCTTGCAGGCCGTCACCGCGCCGTCCAGCGCCTCCGGGATCTCACCGGTGTGGGTGCGGGTGGCCATGGACCGGAACATGATCGGGCTGCCGCCCTGGTGGCCGCTGCCCGGCCACTCGCCGAGGCAGTTCATCCGGATGCGGTCGCCGAGCAGTGCCCCACCGCCCTTCCGGCGGGTCGGATCGATCGCCAGGACGGCGATGCGCAGCTTGTCCTCCTGGTCGACGCGGAACCGGCGGACCAGCTCGTCGGTCAGCGACGACTTCCCGGAGCCGCCGGTGCCGGTGATGCCCAGCACCGGGACGCTGCGCTGCGCCGCGGCCTCCGCGAGGGCCGACATCCAGTCGTCCGGCAGCACACCCGCCTCCAGCTGGGTGATCACCCGCGCCAGCGCCGCGGTGTCCCCTGCCAGCACCTGTTCGACCGATTCGGGTCCCCGTGCGGCCAGGTCGAAGTCGCATTCGCGGATCATCACGTTGACCATGCCGGGCAGGCCGAGCCGCTGGCCGTCCTCCGGGGAGAAGATGCGTGCCACGCCGCGGGAATGCAGCAGCTCGATCTCGTCCGGCACGATCACGCCGCCGCCACCGCCGTAGACCCGGATGTGGCTCGCCCCGCGCTCGGCGAGCAGCTCGACCAGGTAGGTGAAGTACTCCACGTGCCCGCCCTGGTAGGCCGACACCGCCACGCCCTGCACGTCCTCGGTGATGGCCGCGGTGACGACCTCGTCGACCGAGCGGTTGTGGCCGAGGTGGATCACTTCCGCGCCCTGCGACTGCAGGATGCGCCGCATGATGTTGATCGACGCGTCGTGGCCGTCGAACAGGCTCGACGCGGTGACGAACCGTACGGGATGCTTCGGCTGGTGCAGATCGGTTGTGCCGGTCATCGCTCGCCTTTCGGTGGCCGGGTCCTGCTGCCAGAATACTAGGACGTCCTACTGTTTTATCACCACAGTTCGGGCGTGGTGATGCGCACATCCCCTGCGCAGGGCCCGGCCACGTGGGCGCGCCGAGTCAGTGGAAAGGCACGAACGCGACCCGGCCGAGATCGTTCAGCGCGTTGGCCTGCGCACCGGCTTCGGACACCGTCCACAACGTCTCGCCGATGACCGCCGACCGCAGAACCTGGGCCTCGACCGGGGTGCCCGCCGAGTGCCGAACGGTGCCGACCCGCTCGATGTCGTCGTCGCTGACACGCAGCGCCAACGCGCCACCGCGGGCGCCGAGGCCGAGATCGATCGGCACGACGACCAGGTCGCGCGCCGGCCAGTAGAGGAAGGCATGGGCGTCGTTCTCCGCCGCCGAGTACGCACCGTCGATGTGCAAGTGCGCCACTCGCTGTGGATCGGCGCCGGAGGTGTCGAACAGGGACACCTGCGTGCCGGTCACCTGGCCTCGCGCGGTGGCACCCTGCCCGATGCCCAGCAGGCGCGCGGCACCCACCGGGTGCAGGTACGACGAGTACCCGGGGATCTTGAGTTCTCCGTCCAGTTCCGGGGCGGCCGGATCGCTGAGGTCGATGCGATACAGCGGGTCGACCTGCCGGAACGTCACCACGTATGCGGTACTGCCGAGGAACCGCACCGCGTAGATGCGCTCCCCCTTCCCCAGCCCGGTGATCGTGCCGACCTGCTTGAGCTGCTGTCCTTCCTTCCGCAAGACGGTCACTGCGCTTTCCGTGCGCCATCGGCCGGCCGGCCCGTCCGCGGTCTGGCTCTCCGTCGTCGTGGCCACCCGCAGGTATCCGTCGTGCTCGGACACCGAGTACTGGTTCAGCAACGCACCGTCGACCGTTCCGGAGGCCACGAACCGCGGGGGCCGGGAGCCGGAGACGTCGAACTGGTAGATCTTCGTGCGCCTGTCCTGAGACACCGGGGCGATGCGCTCGGCCGCGGGCATCGGGCCGAATCCGCTCCGCAGGCCGTCGATCACGTACAGGTTCTTGCCGGTGCCGTAGACCGTCGAACCGTTGCCCGCCACCGACACCGGGTCGCCCCGGCCCAGCTCACCGTCGATGTCCACGGTCAGCACGGTGAGCAGTTGCACTCCCGTGACCGGCTTCGGGTGATGCACTCGATGGCAGTCCACCAGGCGTCCGGACGATTCCGTGCCGTGGGACCGGATCGTGTAGCGCGGAAGCCAGTCGTCGATGGCCGACTCGCGGACGATCCGCTTCATGTGTCGTTCGTACGACGCCGGGGAGTCCGGTGACGACGGCGAGTGCGGGCGGTGCGGAATGCGCCAGTCCAGGCGCGGCCCGGAGCTGACCACCAGGCGGGCGATGCCGTCGGTGGCCCTGGCGTCGACGAAGTATCCGTCGACGGTCAGTTCGCCGGTCACCTTCCCGTAGGTGAGGTCGACCTGCACGAACCTGGTCGCCGGACCCTCACTGCCCTTGATCGCGACGTGGGCCAGCACCACCAGCGCACGGTCGCCGTCGATGAACAGACCGCTGGGGTAGCCCCCCTTCAGCGTCACGGAGACGGTCTGCTTCCGGGTGGCGACGTCGATCACGCGTAGTTTGTGGTCCACCACGGTGACCAGACGCTTGCCGTCGGTCTTGACGATGTCCGGCTCGTCCGCGGCCGATTCGTGCGTATTGGTCGGCGAGAACTGCTCGCCGCGTTCGGCAGCCGCGGCTGTGCCCGCCACGTCGAGTTCCCGACGGTACATGCCGAACCACTGCCAGCCCACCGCTTCGAGCTCCCGTGTCACCGCCTGCTGGAACGCCTTCAGGGCGGACGCGCAGGAATCGTGGGCGACCAGCTGCGCGCCCGCTGCGCCGATCGGCCTGCTGTCCGCGACGGGCCGCAGAGTCTCGGGCTCGGACTCGCATCCGGCGACGAACACCATGACCGCCGCCACCGCGGCCTCTCCCCAACGCTGTTTCATGCGCCAAGGACGGACATCACGCCCGGAGCGGTTGCATCGGCTGGGCGGTGGTCACGAGACGACATGGCACGCAGGGAGCACTGCCGACGTGGTCGTCGTGCTGCTGCTCGGGCGTGGAGACGACGTGACACGCAGGGAGCGCTGGCAGGCAACACGAGCCGGCCCTGCCCACCGGGGAGACGACGTGGCACGCAGGGAGCACTGCGCCTGCCGGCCTGGAGGGCCTGCTGCGGCGGAGAGACGACGTGGCACGCAGGGAGCACTGGCTGATCAGGCGAGCGCGGAAACCCGAACTGTCGCCGGACGACGTCACGCCGAGCCGTTGCGGGGGCTGGTCTCACCCCAGACCGGTGTGGCGAATTCCGTGCCCATGTGAGCACGACGTCCAATCGAGCCGGCACCGCACCATGTCGCTCCCCACAAGACCCGTGGAACACGCCCGAACCCGCTACCGAGACGTCGCACCTGGATCCGGTCACAGCGGCGCTGACACCCGAGACCGATTTGCGACCCCCGCCCACGTGGCAAGCCCGACTGGCAATCGAGCCGGCGCCATGACAAGCGGCACTCCACGCGACCCGCATGCCACAGACCACTGGCCCGACACCCAGACGCCTCACCGGGACCCCGCCACAACGGCTCTCACACCCTCGAGACCCGCACTGTGAGCCCGAGCCGCAATCAACCGATGCCACTACAAGCCGCACCCACGCGACCCACACGCTCGACCGAACCCGGCACCAGGCTCAACGACCCCGCCACAGCGGCTCTCACCCACTCGAACCCGCCCGGCGAGCCGTCACAACGGCTCGCTCGAGACCGGTCCGCCCCGCCCACGTGGCAAGCCCGACCGACCCGCAACCGGGCCCACGCCGTAACGGGAACCGCACCCATACGTCCCGCACCGAATCCGATGGCAGATGTCGTGCCGGGACTCCGTCCCAGCCGACCCCGGGGCTCGGGGCCACTGTCGTGATCCCACAGATCGCGGCTGGGGAGCCGCGCGCCTCAAGGTCGCCCTCCAGGCCGGCCGCTGTGTGCCGCCCATGCCGTGGTGGGGCGCGGCGCCCCCCGAGGTCGACCGCCGACGACTGACCTCACGCAGACGCGCCGAACGGTCTGGACGCCCGTAGTCACTCGGATCGAGAGCTCGGTTCAGCGCACCGAGACGGCGCGCCGCGCGATCCACTGCTGCATCGCGTACTCGACCAAGGTGATCAGCGTGTGCTTCACCGACTCGCGCTCGCGCGCGTCGCACAGCACCACCGGCACCTGCGGATCGACGTCCAACGCCTCACGAACGTCCTCCACCCGGTGCGGGTGGCGGCCGTTGAAGCCGTTGAGGCCGACCACGTACGGCAGACCGCGGTCCTCGAAGAAGTCGATCGGCGCGAACGAATCGGCCAGCCTGCGCGTGTCGGCCAGCACCACCGCTCCGATGGCGCCGCGGACCAGGTCGTCCCACATGAACCAGAACCGCTGCTGACCGGGCGTGCCGAACAGGTACAGCACCAGGTCGTCGTCCAGCGACACCCGGCCGAAGTCCATCGCCACCGTGGTGGTCGCCTTCAACGGCGTGGCGGCCAGGTCGTCGATGCCGATCGAGGCGTCGGTCATCATCGCTTCGGTGGTCAGCGGGACGATCTCCGAGACCGACCCGACGAACGTCGTCTTGCCCGCACCGAAGCCCCCGGAGACCACGATCTTCGCCGACGTCATGGTCTGCGCGCCGGAGCCCACCGCGGCCTCCGCTTCAGTCTTAAAGCCGACGGAGTCCACTCAGCACCCTTTCCATCAACAACAAGTGAGCCTCGGCACCGTCCTCACCGGACAGCGTCTTGTGCACGTTGACCAGACCGGCGTCCGCGGCGTCGCTGACCAGCACCCGCGCCACGCCGAGCGGCATGCGCAGGGTAGCCGCCAGCTCGGCCACCGAGCGAGGCTGGGGCAGTGCCTCGACGAGGGTGCGCTGCTCCAGCTCCACCGGCTTGTCGTCGGTCAGCGCTCCTTCCTTGGCGGAGACCAGCGTCTCCAGTTCCAGCTGATAGCGCGCCTTCGTCCTGCCTTTGGTGCGTATGTACGGCCGCACCAGGGCCGTGCCGTCGTCCGATCTCACAACGCACTCCTCACCGTGGGTCCGTCACGCCGGGGCGAGCAAAGAACCCCCGGAACCTTGCAGCTGCGCGCGCAGCTCCGGCGTCAGAATCTGGCCGACCCGGTCGACCAGCAACGTCATCTCGTAGGCGACCTGCCCGATGTCGCAGTTCGGCGAGGCGAGCACGGCCAGGCACGACCCGTCGCTGATCGACATCAGGATCATCACGCCGAGCTCCATCTCCACGACGGTCTCGGTGACCGCACCGGCCTCGAAGCAGTGCGCAGCACCCTGGGTCAGGCTGACCAGGCCGCTGGCGACCGCGGCCAGCTGATCGGCGCGGTCCAGGGGCAGCCGGGCCGACGCGGTGAGCAGCAGCCCGTCGGCCGACACCACGACCGCGTGCGCCACACCGGGGACTCGCTCGGCGAAGTCGTTCACCAGCCAACCGAACTGGTTCTGCTGGGGACCAGAGGCGGTCATTCATCCTCCATGTTCTTGTCGTGCTTCGTCTGGCGCGCCGGCTGCGCTGCCGCCGCACTCACCGGCTCACCGCCGTTGCGTTCGCTGCGTGCCACCAGGCCCTGGTCCGCCGCCGCGGGTGCCGATCCCGCCGGTGCGGAAGCGGGCCCCGCCGGCGCGGGCGCCGATCCCGCCGCCGCGGTTCCGGCCCTGCCCCGGCGCACGCCGCGCTGGAAACTGTTCAGCCTGCCCCGCACCGTCGCCGGGTCACGTTCCGGCTGCGGCGTCTTCGCCACCGGCTTGCTCAGCGCGCTCGCCGAGCCGGGCAGCAGCTGCTCCCCACGCCGCCTGCGCGGCAACCCCGCCTGCGTGAACGACGAGGACGGCTTCGGCGTGGCCACCGCCGCCGCGTCCCGCCACGCGCCGTCCGTGGGGAACTCCCATTCGCTCCGCGACGACGCGCCCTCGGGCCTCTCCCCCGCTCCGGTTGCCGCGGCCTGCCGCGCACCGGCGTGCTTCGCCGGCTTGTCCGCGCCGGTGCCGGTGCCCGCCGGAGCGGCGCCGCCCGCCGGTGAGCTCGCACCGTTCTGCGTCTCGGCCGGGTTCTCCGCCGGCGGCGTCATCGCCTGCTGCTCGGCCGCACGACGAGCCTGATACCGCCCGCGTTGCACGCCGCGCTGGAAGCCGCTGAGCCTGCTGCGCACCTTCGCGGCGTCGAGCTTGCGGTCCGCCGCGCCGAGCGCCGAGCGGCTCGGCGTCACCGGCTCCTGTGCCGGGGTGGCGCTGCCCGGCAGCAAATGCTCGCCGCGCTGCCGCTTGGGCAGCCCCGCCTTGGTGAGCGCGGACGGCTCGGATTTGCTGGCCGCCGCCTTGACCGCCTGCAGGTTCTCGTCGGCGGCGAACTCCCATGCCCGCTCGGCCGGGTCCTTCTCGCTGCGCTCTCCGGCGTCCGCCTGCTCCGCCGCCGGGCTCGAGCCGGACCGAAACCAGGCCGACAGCATCTCGTCGTAGATCGGGGTGGTCTCGGTCCTCGCCGCGCCGTCCTGATGCGCCGCGTCCTCGCCTGCCTCCTCCTTGGCGCCCTCCGGCGCCTTCGTCTCCTCAGCCGCCGTGGTGGCGTTCCACCAGTCGGACAACGGCGACGTGCCCGGTTTGAACAGCGCCTTGCCGGCGGGAAGTTCGGACGATCCGGCTCGGTGCCCGTTGGTGGCAGCCGCAGCGACCGGCACGCCGTTGGCCACCGTGGCGCCGTCCGGCGAATCGTTCCGCGATCCGGCAGCCGTCGTCACCGGACCCTCGTCGGTGATCACCGGCAGCTCGGAGGTCAGCGGTCCGCCGTCGGTGCCGAGCACCAGCTCGTCGGGAACGACGACCGTGGCGCGCACCCCCTGCACGTCGTTGCCGCCGTGCAACGTGACACCGATGCCGTGCTTGGCCGCCAGCCTGCCCACCACGAACAGGCCCATCCGGCGGGACGTCACCATGGCCAGCGACGACGCCTCGGCCATCCGCGCATTCGCCTCGGCCAGCTCGGCGTCCTTCATGCCGATGCCCTTGTCGACGATGTCGATCACCATCGAGCCGTTCGGCCCGAGATTGCTGGACACCGTCACCTGCGTCTCCGGCGGGGAGAACGCCGTGGCGTTGTCCAGCAGCTCGGCCAGCAGCCGCATCACGTCGCTGGCCGCGTGACCGACGATCTTGGTGGTCGGCGGGGTCTGCACCACCACCCGCTGGTACTGCTCGATCTCGCTGACCGCCGCGCGCAGCACGTCGGCCGTGCTCACTGGCCGGCCGGAGCGGCGGCCGATCTCCGCACCGGAGAGCATCATCAGGTTCTCGTTGTTGCGCCGCATCCGGGTGGCCAGGTGGTCCAGCTGGAACAACATCGCCAGCCGGTCGGCGTCCTCCTCGTCGCGCTCCAGCCGCTCGATCAGCTGCAGCTGCCGCTGCACCAGGCTCTGGCTGCGCCGCGACAGGTTCACGAACACCCCGGAGTACGCGCTGTGCATCTCCGCCTGCTCGGCGGCCAGCTTCAGCGCCTGGCTGTGCACCGCGTCGAACGCGCGCGCCACCTCACCGACTTCGTCCCTGGTCAGCACGGGCACCGGCTCGACCCGCCGGTCGGCTCCCTTGCCCTGCTGGATCGCGGCCACTGCCTCGGGCAGCCGCTCCTCGGCGACCGTCATGGCGCTGTTGCGCAGCTGCTTGAGCGACCGCAGCAGCTGCCGGGTGATGGCGAACACGGCGGCGGCGGCGACCAGCAGCGCGACGCCGAGCAGCCCGGCGATGATCAGCACACTGGTGCGCGCGTCGTCGGCGAGCTGACCGGACTTCCGCTGCACGTCGGCCGCAATCGCCTCCACCACGCGACCGACCTGGTCGAACACCCGGCCGGAGGCGTTCTGCCACTCGCGCTCGGACAGCTTGCCGATGGCCTCGTCGGGCGAGACGCCCAGCTCACCGAACACCGACCTGGCCATCCGGGCACGCTCGTCGGCGCTCGACTCGCTGACGCTGGTCTCCAGCAGCGCGCGCTGGTCGGGGGTGGCCATGGCGAAGAAGTTGTTCAGCCGGTCCTCGATCCGGACCTCGGCCGTGCGCACCTCGGACAGCTCGGCGGGCGCCAGCGATCCGCGCGCGGCACCGAAAGCCACGAACGCGTGCTGCAGCGCGATCTCCTCCTTCGCCGCCAGCAGCTCACGCAGCGCCTGCGGCGTGGCACCGATCTCCGGGTCGCTCACCCGCGCGGTGGCCGCACCGTCCAGGGTCAGCAACGCCTTGGCGATCGCGGTGTACTCCTCGATCGCGGGGACCACGTCCAGCCGTCCGCGGGCCACGTCGGCACGCAGCGCGTCCAGCCTGCCCACCATCCGGCCGGCATTCGTCCCCGCGTTCCGCAGGCCGGGGTCGAGCTCCACGGCGTCCTCGATCGCCTCGGTCAGCGGCGCGATCCGCGCGTCCACCGCTTGCCGGGCCGCCCGCAACGAAGGCGACGTGCCCACGCCCTTGGTGAGCTGGGCGGCGGTCTCGGTGCGTTCCCGCTGCACGGCGTCCAGCAGGCTCCCGGACGCCGCACTGAGCCGGATCAGCGCGTCGATCCGCCGGTAGCTGGCCGAGCTCTCGCTGGTGCTGGTCAGCACGGACACGCCGAGCGCGATCGCCAGCACGATCGGGACCAGCGTCACGGCCGCCAGCTTCACCGGCAGCTTCCAGTCCCGCCACGCCAGCACCGCGCCCACCCGGCGCCGCCACGACCGCTGCCGGTGCGGCTCGTGCCCGATCAGCTCCTCGACCGGCACCTGCCTGGCGACCTCTCGCCGTCCTTCTGCCGTCACGCTATGTGACTCCCTGTCCAACCACGACGTACCCCAGCTGCACCGTCACCGCCGGCGAGCAGCAGCAGGCCGCACTACCCGGCACTCCGCATCGAGCTCGTCGGCGCGCGGCGAGGTCCGGCGTCCTGTCCCGTCCCCAGCCGCGCTGCGCGTGCCCGCGATCGCCGGCCGGGCCCGGGATCCCGCGACCGCCTGCGCCCCCGGAACCCGGCCGGGACGGCCACAGTCGGCCACAGCGAGCCGAACCTCCTGACAACTCTGGCACGCGATAACAACTTTGTGACGAATCAGTGTAGAGCCTACACCTATCGAGTGATCCCGCGCGTGCTCCGAAAAATGACCCCTGACCTGGGATTTTGCGCCCGAGAGCGGGTGTTGGCGTGATCGCAGCGCTTGTTGATCGTTACCTGAATCCGCACGGTGACCGCCACTCGCGACAGCCCGACGACGATCTTCACCCATTCGGCCTAACCGAGCCGTGATGGGACCGATCTGACGACACGCAAAGTACTTGTGTCCACACTCGGTCCGGAAATGTTTCCCCGATGATGTGGTCTGCCCGCCCGCCCCTCAAGTCAGCCCGACGGCGAGCCGACTATAGGGCGGCGCACCGTAACCAGTTCACCCGAAGAGGGGTCGACCGGTGAGGAAATGTCCGTCAGATCGAGCGACCGGCCATGGTGCGGTGCGTGACCTTGCGCTCGGCGACGAAGGACACGAACGGCACGCACCCGGCGAGCAGCACCAGCAGGACCCCGGTGACCGACCAGCGGGCTTTGATGCCCAGATCGACCGCAAGGACCAGGTAGATCATGTAGAGCGCGCCGTGAATGGGCGACCAGATCTGCGACGGCGTCGGGTTGTCCCAGACGTACCGGACGAGCATCACGGTCACCAGGACGAGCAGGCCGAACCCCGTGACCACGGCGGCCACCCGGAAACGCTTCAGTGCGCTGAGGACTCTCGGCTCGACCGGCTCCTGCGCGGCGGCGTCCGTGGATGTGGCGCTACCAGGCGTCCGAGACGACGTCATGCCGGGCCCTCCTAGCGTGCCTGCTGATCGCGTGCGTGTAGTTCAGCAAGGTACCGGTTGTACGCCGCGAGCTCGTCGTCGGCTTCGCCGGATGCAGGCTGGGTCACCTCGGCGGGACGCTCGCGACGTGCCGCCGGCTCCTCCTCCCGGTCCGCAGGCGACGCCGGTGGGGCCGGTTGCGTCCGCACCTGCGCGCGCTCCTCCTCCACCGCCTCGGCCTGCTCGGCGAGCTCGGCCTGCTGCCGCAGCCTCCGCATCCGCCAGAAGGCGAACGCCGGGAACAGCCCGAACAGCGGCCACTGCAGCACGTACCCGAGGTTCTGCCAGGTGCCGGAGACCGACTCGTACCGCTGCCACTGCCACCAAGCCAGGGCAAGGCACACCGCCAGGCTCATCACGGACACAGCGACCGCGGCCAGCCGTCGCGCCAGCTTGGATTCCACACCTCGACGCTACCGCAGCCGCACCGCACCGCGGTCCTCCACCTGCGGGTTCCGCGGCTCGATCACACCGGACGACCACCGGACCGGGTGCGCAGACCGCAGCCTGCGCACCCGGTCGCTCACTGCTTCACAGCGCGGGCGTAGCCGTCGGCGATGGCGAAGACCTTCTGGGCGTACTCGACGGACCGGTTGTACGACCACAGGCCTTCCCACCAGCCCTTCGCGCTGGCCATGTCCCGCCCGCCCGCGCACAGGTACCTGGCGGCGGCCAGCGCCGCGTCGTCGATCTGCTGCGGGTCGGCGCGACCGTCGCCGTTGCCGTCCGACGCCCAGCGCTGCCACGTGCTGGGGATGAACTGCATCGGGCCGACCGCCCGGTCGACCTCGGTGTCGCCGTCGTACCGGCCGCCGTCGGTGTCCTTGATCGCGCGCACCCCGCCCGAACCGTTCAGCGGCACGCCGATGATGAGCTTGGACGGCCACCCGGCCTCGGTCAGCACCGCGCCGCCGAACTGCCCGTGGTTGGACTCGACACGGCCGATGCCCGCCAGCGTCGCCCACGACAACCGGCATCCCGGTTGCGCTTCGCGGATGGCGATCTCGGCCCGCCCGTAGGCCAGCAGTGCCCGCGGCGGAACACCGATGATCTTGCCGGTGCGTTCGGCCCATGCCCGCAAGCCGCCGGCGCCGCCGTCGTTCGTCCTGGCCTTGTCGGCGCTCTTCGCGCTCGTCGCGCTCTTGGCGCCCGGACGCGGCTTGTCCTTGACCGAGATGCTCACCGGGGCGACCGTGCCGGGCTCGACGTCGGCGGCTTGCACCGACAGCGCCGGGATCTCCATGGTGGTCGGGCCGGGCTCGGGCTCGGACACCCGCGTCAGCCCCCAGACCCCGCCGCCGAGTGCCGCCAGCACGGCCAGCGCGACCCCCGACCGCAGCGCTATCCCGCGGACGTGGCGCTTGCCGCCATCGCGGTCACTGGGCGTGGCGTCATCTGGCGACTCACGTACCAAAGATCGTCTCCGGAATCCCTCGGCTGCACAGGTACAACGCGTGAGAACGTGTCGGCGTTACTGCCGGTATACCAGGCAGCGGATGAAGATCCGGTCAGATCGACGAAAATTACGCGTCGCTACGACGCGACGTCCTTGCGCGCGCAGGACGTGGAGTCCTTCCGCACGCGGGAGAGCCTGGCGACGCACCACGCGGCCGCGCTCCCCCTGCGCAGGTGCTCGAGCACCGTGTACGGCCCGAGGTGCACGCTCAGGTCGGCGGGGGTCAGGCCGGCCGCCCGATACTCCAGGGCACGCTGGTCCAGCGGGCTGATCCCCGCGTCCCACCACTCCTCGGCCTCCGCCAGGCCGCCGACCATCTGCCACCAGCGTGCGGCCGCGGCCAACAGTTCGTCCGGCACCCCGGGCAGGCGCTTGCGCATCGCCTGCATGTAGTCGTAGTCGGCGGACTCGACGATCGCCCACTCCGCCGTGCCAGTGCTGGTGCGCTGGCCTGGGATTCCTGGCTCGTGGCTGGAGGCCTCGGCGAGCCACTCGGACTTGATGCGCGCTATCTCGGCGTCTTCCTCGGACTCGTCGCGCTCCTGTGACCACTGTCTGATCAATGCCTCGACGCCAGGATCGTGGGTCATATCCCTCTCCTCATGGATATGGCGGCTCGTCGTGCGAGCTCGCACCCTCACTGGTCCCTTTTCCGGTGCTCGCCGCGTGGAATGTGTCCACTGACCGTACAGAGCCAACCGGCTACGTACTGTGAGCACGGTAGGGGCAGACCACCGAATTCCGCCAGAGACAAATCGGAATGATCATCGTGACCTGGGCCGATGCGGTGACATTCCACCCGGACGGCGCAATGGGTGCCCGGAATGTGGGACAACGCACATGCGCATGCACGTGCAGATGCCCGTGAGCAGGCCCTTTGGCCCTCCGAAATTGCCCAGGGCGACGAGCCACCCGGGCCGAACTCGGTCACAAAACGCGCATGACAACGACCGGGACGTGACCTCGCCCCGGTCCACGGCTTGGCACAAATGAGTGGTTACCGCCGGCTCACCGCGTCAGTTGAAAAGTTCTTTGAAGAACGTGATGATGGCCTCCGCACCGTCCTGGAGCCATCCCAAGAATTCCTTGACGGCATCGGCGGACTGGTGGGGCTGCGAGATCAGGAAGAACAACACGAGCGCAACCACGCCGACGATGAGGACCTTTTTGGCCTTGGGCGACATAGCTCCATCCGATCGTGTCTTGCGGCAGGCATCCGCCCTGCCTGTGACCGCCGTCCGTATCCGGCTATGAGCTTACGGTAATCAGGCACCCCTGACGACCCCATGACGCGCGCGTCACCGTGTGGGTGGCCCCGCGCGGGGCCTGAACGAAGATTACGCGATCGCTCCCGCGGCCCGCAGACGCTCGATGTCGGCCTGGCTCATGCCCAGCTCTGCCAGCACGTCCTCGGTGTCCGCACCGGCCTCGTGCGGCGGGGACGGGTCCGCCGTCGGCGTCCGGTCGAATCGCGGGGCGGGCGCAGGGAGGATCGTCTCCCCCACCGGGACGAACGTGCGCCGCGCGGCGTTGTGCGGGTGGGTCGGCGCCTCCTCGGGCGTCAGCACCGGAGTCAGGCAAGCGTCCGTCTCTTCGGCCATGGCGGACAGCTCGTCCCTGGTGTACTTGCCGATCTCCTCGGCCAGGATCTTGCGCAGTTCGGGCCAATTACGCTTGTCGAACCGCGGCGGCAGCTCACGGTCGGTGAGCTTCAGGACGCGGAGCAGGTCTTGCCAGAAGCGTTCCTCGAGCGCCCCGACGGCCACGTACTTGCCGTCCGCCGTCTCGTAAGTGTCGTAGAACGGCGCGCCGCCGTCGAGCAGGTTCTCGCCGCGCTTGTCCGACAACACGCCCGTGGCACGCAGGCCGAAGAGGCTGGTGGCCAGCAACGCCGAGCCGTCCACCATCGCCGCGTCGACCACCTGACCCTTGCCCGACTTCTCCCGCTCGACCAGCGCCGCGAGGATGCCCACGGCAAGCAGCATGCCCCCGCCGCCGAAGTCGGCGACCAGGTTCAGCGGCGGCACCGGCCGCTCACCCGCCCGGCCGATCGGTTCCAGCGCCCCGGCCAGCCCGAGGTAGTTGATGTCGTGACCGGCCCGCTGGGCCAGCGGCCCGTCCTGCCCCCACCCGGTGATCCGGCCGTAGATCAGCCGTGGGTTGCGGGCGAGGCAGTCGGCGGGGCCGAGGCCCATGCGCTCGGTCACCCCGGGGCGGAAGCCCTCCACGAGCACGTCGGACCGTTCGACCAGGGACAGCACCACCTCCACCCCCTCCGGGGTCTTGGTGTTGATCCCGATGGAGCGGCGGCTGCGGCGCAGCGGGTCGTTGTCGAAGCTGAGCACATCCGCGCCCGGCGTCGCCCGGTCGACCCGGATGACGTCGGCCCCCAGATCCGCCAACACCGTACAAGCGAACGGCCCCGGAGCCAGCCCGGCCAGCTCCACCACGCGCACCCCGGCCAGGGGTCCGGCCATCGTCACTGCCCTCCTCGTCGGTTCCGTGTCGTCGCACGCCGCCCGTGCTCACAAGGCGCGGGAGATGATGTCCTTCATGATCTCGTTGGTGCCGCCGAAGATCCGGGACACGCGCATGTCGGCCCACGCGCGCGAGATCGGGTACTCGGTCATGTAGCCGTAGCCGCCGAACAGCTGCAGGCACTCGTCGAGCACCCGGTTCACCCGGTCGGTGGTCCAGTACTTCACCATGGCGGCGGACTGCACGTCCAGCTCACCCGCCAGGTGCCGCTCGATGCACTGGTCCAGGAACGCCCTGGCCACAGCGGCCTCCGTGGCGCACTCGGCCAGCGTGAACTTGGTGTTCTGGAACGCGAAGATCGGCCTGCCGAACGCCTCGCGCTCCTTGGTGTACTCCAGCGTCATGTTCACCGCGGCCTCCATGGCGGCCACCGCGGTCACCGCGATGATCAGCCGCTCCTGCGGCAGCTGCTGCATGAGCTGGATGAAGCCCTGGCCCTCGGCCTCGCCGAGCAGGTTCTCTGCAGGAACCCGCACGTCGTCGAAGAACAGCTCGGCGGTGTCCTGTCCCTTGAGGCCGATCTTGTCCAGCACCCGGTTGCGCCGGAATCCCGGCCGGTCGGTTTCCACCACGATCAGCGACACGCCCCTGGCCCCGGCGGACGGGTCGGTCTTGACCGCGACCACCACCAGGTCGGCGTGGTAGCCGTTGGTGATGAACGTCTTGGCGCCGTTGATGACGTACTCGTCGCCGTCCCGCACCGCCCTGGTCTTGATGTTCTGCAGGTCGGACCCGGTGCCGGGCTCGGTCATCGCGATCGCACCGACCCACTCCCCGCTGGCCAGCTTCGGCAGCCACTCCTTCTTCTTCGACTCCGAGGCGTAGGCGAGCAGGTAGTGCGCCACGATCCCGCTGTGCACGCTGACTCCCCACGCGCTGTCGCCGGCGCGCGCCTGCTCCTCGTACAGCACTGCTTCGTGCGCGAAGGTTCCCCCGCCCCCGCCGTACTCCTCGGGAACGGACACGCACAGCAGGCCGACCTCGCCCGCCTTGGTCCACAAGTCGCGGTCGACATGCTTCTGCTCGGCCCATCGTTGCTGGTGCGGGACGAGCTCGCGCTGGCAGAAGTCGCGAGCGAGCTCGCGGAAGTCCTGCAGGTCGGCACTCCACTTGCTGGGCGGCAGCTGCAACGGCATCGGTGCTCCTTCGGACTCGGCCCCCGTCAGCCCCGCCGGTCCGCCCGGCGAGCTGGAAAACATTCCAATCAGAATGTAAGTTCTGTTCGGAATGTAGCGGGTGGCGCCGAGCCGAAGCAAGGAGGCACGGGTGAGGACACTCAACCACCACACCGCCGGACGCAGCGTGCCGCGCGGCCATCGCACCCAGGCGGAACGCAGCGAGCAGACCCGCACCGCGCTGCTGGACGCCACCGTGGAGTGCCTGGTCGAGCTCGGCTATTCCCGTACCTCGGTGCAGGAGATCTGCGCACGGGCGGGCGTGTCCAAGGGCGCACAACAGCACCACTTCAGCACCAAGGCCGAACTGATGGCCTCCGCGGTGGAACACCTGACCCACCGCATCGCCACCGAACTGGTCGTCTCCACCGACGCGCTGCGCCGCGACGATCCGGTGGACGCGGCCGTCGAGGTCATCCGCCGCGGGTTCTCCGGCCGGCTGGCCGCGGCGTTCATCGAGCTGTGGGTCGCCTCCCGCACCGACAAGGAGCTGGCGGAGGCCATGCTGCCGGTCGACCGGGCCCTGGGCCGGGCCACCCTGGAGACGTTCCGCGAGCTGATCGGCCGTGACGACTCGCCGTTGGTGGACAACCTGTACTGGATGACGGTCAACCTGATCCGCGGTCTGGCATTGGACGAGTCGCTCGGCGGGGATCCGGCCCGCCGCGAACGTCTGGTCGGCCAATGGAAGCAGATGGTGCGGGCAGCGCTGGCGGACTCCCCCGGGGCAGACCGCGACGGTGACCCGGCTCGGCCGTGATGCTGACCCCGCCGCGCGTACGGCTCACCCGTCGCCGGTGCGGGAAATCTCCTGCTCACCGGCCGGACGGTTGGCCACGGTGTCGCGCGTGAGTAGTGTCGAGGCGAGAGCTACTGCCCAGTAACCGGAGGGCCCGATGACGAGTACGGCGAAGGGCGTCGCCGACGGTGCGGCGACGAGCCCCGCAGGGGCGGAGCAGGATCCGGCACGGCCGATCGGCGGCGTGCCGGGTGCCCCGTCGATCGCCCGGGCGCGCACGCTGGCGGCCAGAGCCACCGGCGGCAACCACCCCGATTCCCCGCCGGTGACCATGACAGCGCCGTTCACCGGTCAGCCGATCGTCTCGTTGCCGCAGGCCACGGACGCCGAGGCCAGGGTCGCGTTCGACGTGGCGCGGAAGGCACAACGGGACTGGGCGGCCACGCCGGTCGCGGAACGGCAACGGTTCCTGGCCCGGCTGATGCGGTTGATCCTGGATCGGCAGGACGAAGCACTCGACCTCATCCAGGTCGAGTCGGGCAAGAGCCGGGTGGATGCCTACGACGAGGTGGCCGGGTCCGCGCTGGCCGCTTCGTACTACGCGCGCACCGCGGCCAAGCACCTGGGCGCGAAACGCCGGGCCGGGGTGTTCCCGCTGCTGACCAGGACGACCGAACGCCGCCATCCCCGCGGGGTCGTCGGGATCATCACGCCGTGGAACTACCCGCTGGTGCTGACCGCCATGGACGTCCTGCCCGCGCTGGCGGCGGGTAACGCGGTCGTGCACAAGCCGGACAACCAGACCGCACTGTCGGCGCTGTGGCTGCACGAGCTCGCCGAACAAGCAGGCCTCCCGGACGGGCTGTGGCAGGTGGTGCTCGGCCGGGGTTCGGTCATCGGCCAGGCGCTGATCGACGAATCGGACTACTTCGCGTTCACCGGCTCCACCGCGACCGGCAAGCAGCTGGCCGGCCAGGTGGCCCGGCGGCTGCGCGGGTTCTCCATGGAGCTCGGCGGCAAGAACCCGATGATCGTGCTGCCGGACGCGAAGGTCGACGCCGCGGCTGCCGGTGCGGTGACCGCGTGCTTCGCCAACGCGGGCCAGATCTGCGTCGGGGTGGAGCGGATCTACGTCCACGAGTCGATCCACGACGACTTCGTCCGAGCCTTCGTGGCCAAGACCGCGGCACTGCAGCTGGGCGCGTCGTTGGACTACGCCGCCGACGTCGGCTCGCTGACCTCGGCCGCCCAGCTGGCCACCACCAGCGACCACGTCGAGGACGCGCGCAGGAAAGGCGCCGAGGTGCTGACCGGTGGCAGGCCGCGGCCGGACATCGGCCCGTTGTTCTACGAGCCGACCATCCTGGCCAACGTCACCCCCGGCATGAAGGTGTTCGCCGAGGAGACGTTCGGGCCGGTCGTCTCGGTCTACTCGTATTCCGACCTGGACGATGCGATCGCGCGCGCGAACGACACCGAGTACGGCCTCAATGCCAGCGTCTGGACCGGCAACCCCCGGCTCGGCCGCGAGGTCGCCGCGCGCATCCAGGCGGGAACGGTGAACGTCAACGAGGGCTTCGCCGCCAGCTTCGGTTCGATCGACGCGCCGATGGGCGGGTTCGGCGACTCCGGCGTCGGCCGGCGCAACGGCGCGGAAGGCATCCGGCGGTTCACCGAGGCGCAGACGATCGCCGTCCAGCGCGGGTTGAGGCTCCGGCCGGTTCGTGGCAAGGCTGTGCGATGGTGGGCAGCGTTGCTCAACCGCGGTGTCAAGGTGCTGCACCGGCTGCCTCGATAGCTGGCATGCGCCGCTGTCTGTGCGGAGGCGTTCGCACCGCGGACTGACCGCCGCGAGCCGGTTCGGCCGCCCAGCCCGCGCGCCGACGACGGCTCCGCCACCACGGCGGCTGCCGACATGCCCACGCTGCCAACGACGCCACCAAGGCAGGGGCAGCCACACACCCGGCACGCCGCCAACGACACCACCACAGCGGAAGCAGCCACACCACCCAGCACGCCGCCAACGACACCACCCGCCACTGCGGAGAGGGCCAGATCGCTCGACGCGTCACCGACTGCATCGTCGACCAACCGAGACGCGGCACGCCCCGCACGTCGCCGGCACACCGTCGCAGCCGAGGCGGCTGGCACCCCGAACGTCGTTCACGGCCGAAACCAGTCCACCAGCCCTCGGCCGGGCGGACCCGGCCTACTGGGGCGCGCCGTGCCGCGGCCGCTGGAGCAGGCCACGCTCGTAAGCCAGCCTGACCGCCTCCGTCCGGCGACGGGCGCCCAGCTTGGCCATCGCACGGGACAGGTGCACGCTGACCGTCTTCTCGCTGATGAACAGCGCCTCGCCGATCTGCTTGTTGGTGCGTCCGAGAGCGACCTGCTCGAGCACGGCGCGCTCGCGCGCGGTCAGCGGATCCTCGGGCACGCGAGCCGGCGCCTGCGCGACCGCCTCGCCGTCCAGCGACACGCGCGCCCGCCGGGCAAGTCCCTCGATCGCCTCCAGCAGCGGCCGCGCCTTCAACGTGCGGGCCGTCTCGTGCGCCTGGCGCAGTTCCTTCTCCGCCTGCCGGGCATCGCCGCCGGTCAGCAGCGCCTCCGCCAGCCGCCAGCGGCAGCTGGCCTGCTGATACACCGCGCCGTAGCCGAACGCCTCGACCGCCTTGGCCCACAGCTTCGGGTCCGTCCTGCCGAGCAGCCTGCTGCGCTCGGCCTCCGCGCGGGCCAGCCACGCCACCGCTTCCGGGCCGAGCGTGTTGCCGCGCGGGACCCCGTTCTGTGCCGCCTCGGCCACCCGCTTGAACATCTCCTCGCCCTCGGCGACCGCCGCTGCGACCGTGTCGGCGTCGGAGATCAGGCGAGCCGCCTCGGCACGATCCGCCGCCGCGGCCAGGCCGAGCGCGCCGATCCTGATCCCGGCGAGCACCAGCAGCGGCAGCTGCCTGATCCACTCGAAGGCTTCCCGCACGCGCTCCAGCGCCTTCTCCGGCTCGCCCTTCCACATGGCCAGCGCGGCGCCGGCGGCCGCGGCCGCCACCGCCAGCTGGCCGTCGACCTGCCACTGGGCCCGCAGGTCCTCCACCTGCCGCTCCGCCTCGGCGAAATCGCCCTTGGCCACCGCGACCAGCGCCGTGGTGGCCCGCATTCGTGCCGCGCCGATCGACGGCGGACCGGAGAACCGGGCCACCTCGGCGGCCACTTCGTCCCACCGGCCGAGCGTGTACATCACCTGCAGGCGGTGCGCATGCAGTTCGAGCCCGGAATCGCTCCAGGTCAGGCCGGTTTCGGTGGCGCGGGCCGCCCCCGCGGTGTACTCGGCCAGCGCCTCGTCCAGCTCGCCCTTGTCGTAGTAGCTGAGCGCCAGGTAGAACCGTGCGCGCAGCTCCACCCCGAGCGCCCCGGCCCGCTCGGCGATGCGCAGCGCTTCCCGCAGGCGCTCGCGCGAACCCGCGGTGTCGCCTTTGCCTTCGATCAACACGGCCAAGGCGACCAGCGCATCCGCTTCGGCGGCCACCGCACCGACGGCCTTCGCATCGGCGATCGCGTTGCGCGCGCTGGCCAACGCCAGCTCCTTGTCGCCCAGCGAGCGCTGGATCGCCGACCGCGTCACCTGCACCCATGCCTTGGTTTCGCTCGGCTCGTCGTCGGCCACCAGCCGCCACGCCTTCTCGATGACGTCCGGGGCCTCCCAGACGGTGCCGTCGTTGCTGTACAGCGCCTGCGCCAGGCGCCGGTAGATGCGCGCCCGCCGCCGGTGGTCGGACACCTCGATGCGCCCGGACTCCAGCGCCCGCACCATCGACCGCGCGTAGGAGATCGCCCGCTCCACCTCACCGGACCGGCCGGCCAACACCGCCGCCATGTCCAGCAGCCGCAGCTCGTCGACGCCGTCCGGCCGCTTGTCCGGCGGAACCGAGTCCCACAGCCGCAGGGCCAGCTCGACACTGCGCAACGCCGACGCCGGCGCGCCACGGGCCTCGGCCTCGTCGGCGGCCGCCACGGACGCGGACAGCGCCGTCGGCAGGTCGTTGCTTTCCAGGCTGTGGTACGCCAGCAGCCGGTACTTCGCCGGATTCCCCTGCTGCACCTTCTGCACCAACCGCTGCGCATACGCGGCATGCGTCCGGATGCGCTCGCCCGGGAGCAGGTCCTCGTACACCGCTTCGCGCAGCAGGGCATGCCGGAATGCGTAGTGGTTGTCGTCGTCGACCACGAGGATGTTGTGCTGCACCGCTTCCCGCAGGGCCGCGTCGAGCTCGTCGTCGCTCAGACCGGTCACCTCGGCCAACGCCTGGTGACGCGCGCCGCGCTCGGCGACGGACAGGATTCGCACCACCTGCTGGGCCCGCTGCGACAACCGCTCGACACGGGACAGGAGCACATCGGCCAGCGCCGCCGGAACCCCCTCGCATTCCAGGCACGACGCGGTCAGCTCCTCCATGAAGAACGGGTTGCCTTCGGCCCGCTCCACGATGCCCGCCGCCACCTCGTCGGTCAGCGGCTGCTCGGCCAGCTGGTGCACGAACTGCAGGGCGTCCGCGTCCTCCAACGGGGCCAGATCGACGCGCTGCACCGCGGGCAGCCGGGCGAACTCGGCGGTCAGCCGCCGCAGCGGATGCCTGCGGTGCACGTCGTCGGCGCGATAGCTGGCCACGATCAGCAGCCGCTGCTCGCGCAGCCGGGGCAGCAAGAACGACAGCAGGTCCCTGGTCGAGCTGTCCGCCCAGTGCAAGTCCTCGATCACCAGCACCACGGGGCGTTCCCTGGACAGCTCGCCCAGCGCGCCGAGCACGGCCTCGAACAGTTGCAACTGGCCGAGGTCTTGCGCGGAGAACAGGCCACGCCGCATCTCGTGCTCGACCGCACCCTTGCCGCCGTCGTCCTGCTGGGGCAGCAACCGGCGCAGCGCCGGATACGCCTGCACCACCGCGCGCACCGCCGGATCGTCGGACCTCGCCAACGGCAGAAGGGCGTCTGCGAACGGCAGGTACGGCAGGCTGTCCTCGGCGATGTCGATACACCCGCCGGACAGCACCAGCGCACCGCGCTGCTCGGCGTGCTCCCGCAGTTCTCCGATCAACCGGGTCTTGCCGACTCCGGCGTCCCCGGCCAGCAGCACGCAGCCCGCCGCACCACTGTCGGCGCGATCGAGCGCAGCACGCAGCAACGCAAGCTCTGCACGGCGGCCGACGAGCGGCACGCCTGGTCCCAATCGCGGCATCGTCCTCCTCGTCACCGCCGGTCTCGTCCACATTGTCCCCGATGCCACCGACAATCCACGGCCCTTTTTCCTGCCGCCACCGTCACCGCCCGCTCGAGGCGGCACCTGGGCTGTGCCGCCCTCCCGGCGGCGATCCCCGCGCCGCGGCCCCTGCCGAAGTGGTCACGAATCGCCGGAGAGTGTCGAAACACGGGGATGCACCCACCATTCGTGCACACTCTCCGCAGTCACCTGGACACAGAGTGGTACCGCGCGTGCCGCTCGGTTTCGTCACGACGGCGTCCCTCCCCAGCTCCCCCACCGTCGTGGTCCAGGTGGCGGCGAAGTCCGGGGCCGCCCCCGACCGGCCTCGGACTTCGCTCCCGCCCGTGGCCGCCGGCGGACCCCGTCCCGGCTGCCATACGGCCGGACCAACGGCAACCGTCCTTGCCCGGGTTTCCGCGCCCTGAAGTGGCGCCCTCAGCGCAGCACGCGCACCAGTCCTTCCTGCACCACCGTGGCGATCAGCCGGCCGTCGTGGGAGAAGAACCGGCCGGTGGCCAGCCCACGCGCACCGGACGCGGTGGGCGACTCGGTGTCGTAGAGGAACCACTCGTCGGCACGGAACGGCCGGTGGAACCACAGCGCGTGGTCCAGGCTGGCGCCCAGCACGCGGTCCATCCCCCAGTACACCCCGTGCTTGGCAAGCACCGAGTCCAGCAGCGTCATGTCCGAGGCGTAGGTCAGCACGCAGACATGCAGCAGCTGATCGTCCGGCAGCGTGCCGTCGGCGCGCATCCACACCTGGTTGCGGTGGGGGTGCGCGCCGCTGGACCGGGTCACCCACGGCGGGTCGTGCACGTAGCGCAGGTCCAACGGCCTGCGGCGGGCGAACCAACCCAGCTCGTCGGAGTAGTCGGCCAACCGCTCGGGCAGCGTCGGCAGCGATTCCGGGTCGGGCACGTCCGGCATCGGCGTGGTGTGCTCCACGCCGTCCTCGACGATCTGGAACGACGCGGACAGCGCGAAGATCGCTTTGCCGTGCTGCACGGCGACGACCCGGCGAGTGGTGAACGAGCGGCCGTCCCGGATGCGATCCACCTGGTAGATGATCGGGGCCTTGCTGTCGCCTGCCCGGATGAAGTACGCGTGCAGCGAATGCACGAACCGATCCGCGGGCACGGTCCGCCCGGCGGCGACCAGCGCCTGTCCCGCGACCTGCCCGCCGAACACGCGGAGATTCTGCGGCTGCGGCGGGGAGAACCCGCGGAAGATGTTGTCGTCGATGCGCTCCAGGTCGAGCAGGGTGACGAGCTCGTCCAGGACCGATCGCCCGTCCGGTGCTTGCGCGGTCATGCCGAACCTTAACCCGTGACACGGGCCGCCGACGGCGGGCGGCGCGCCGGCGCCCCGGTCACTGTCGTCCCGTCAGGAGAGATCGTCTTCCTCGCCCAGCCGGTGCACCCGGATGAGGTTGGTCGACCCGACCGTGCCCGGAGGCGAGCCCGCGACCACCACGACCAGGTCGCCGCGCTGGTAGCGGTCCATCTGCAGCATCGCGGTGTCCACCTGGCGGACCATGGCGTCGGTCGAGTTCACCGCGGGCACCAGATGGGCCGTGGTGCCCCAGGTGAGCGCCAGCTGACGCCGCACGCTGTCCACCGGGGTGAACGCCAGCAGCGGCAACCGGGTGTGCAGCCTGGCAAGGCGCCGCACCGTGTCACCGGACTGAGTGAAGGCCACCAGCGCCTTGGCGTTGAGCCGCTCACCGATGTCGCGGGCCGCGTAGGAAATGACCCCCCGCTTGGTGCGCGGCACGTGGCTCAGCGGCGGCACGGCCGTCGACTGCGACTCGACCGCGGTGATGATGCGGCTCATCGTCTGCACCGCCTCGACCGGGTACCGGCCCACCGACGTCTCCCCGGACAACATCACCGCGTCCGCCCCGTCCAGCACCGCGTTGGCGACGTCGGAGGCCTCGGCGCGGGTCGGCCGGGAGTTGTTGATCATCGAGTCGAGCATCTGGGTCGCCACGATGACCGGCTTGGCGTTCTCCCTGGCGATCTGGATGGCCCGCTTCTGCACCAGCGGCACTTCCTCCAGCGGCAGCTCCACGCCCAGGTCGCCGCGGGCGACCATGATGCCGTCGAAGGCCAGCACGATCGCCTCGAGGTTGGCCACCGCCTCCGGCTTCTCCAGCTTGGCGATCACCGGGATGCGGTCCAGCCCGGTGCGGTCCATCACCTGGTGCACCAGGTCGATGTCGGCGGGCGAGCGCACGAACGACAGCGCGATGAAGTCGACGCCCAGCCGCATCGCGAACTCGAGGTCCTCGACGTCCTTCTCGGACAACGCGGGCACCGACACGTCCATGTTCGGCAGCGAGACGCCCTTGTTGTTGCTGACCTCGCCACCTTCGATCACCTCGCAGACCACGTCCGGCCCGTCGACCTCGCGCACCACGAGCGAGACCTTGCCGTCGTCGACCAGCAGCCGGTCGCCCGGCTTGGCGTCGTCGGCGAGCCCCTTGTAGGTGGTGGACACCCTGTCGTGGGTGCCGGGAACGTCCTCGACGGTGATGCGGACCACGTCGTGCTTACGCCACTGCACCGGCCCTGCGGCGAACGTGCCGAGACGGATCTTCGGCCCCTGCAGGTCGGCCAGGATGCCCACGGGACGGCCGATCTCGTCCGCGGCCGCCCGGATCATGTCGTAAGTCTGCTTGTGGTCGCTGTGCGTTCCGTGACTGAAGTTCAGCCTCGCCACGTTCATGCCCGCGGCGAGCAGGTCACGCACCTTCTCCGGGCTCGCGGTGGCCGGTCCCATGGTGCACACGATCTTCGCGCGTCGACTCACAGGGAGTCAGCCTAGCCTGCCCGGGTCCTGCACTGAACCGATACCGATGAACCCTGCCTGGAAGTAACGCACTCGATACCCGTTTGCCCGGATCGATTCATCACCCGGACACCAGCGGGCACCGGCAGCAACGGGACCTGCTCGACCACGTCCCACGGTCGTCACCCGGACACCAGCGGGCACAGGTGCAGCCCTGCTTCGTTGCCGTGGCGGGCGCTGACCGTTCCGGCAGGCCGGACGATCGATCCACGCGTGGCCACCCGGCCTAGCCCTGGGCAGCGGCCGGGCGGTCCGCCGGTGCTCCGCCCGGCGGCCGGCGCCCGGCGACAGCTGACGCCGCGCCGCGGTCAGTCCACCACCAACGGCACGACCGGCGCTTCCCGCTCGCTGAGCGGAATCTGGTACCGCTGCGTCAGGTACGACGCGATGTCGTGGAACAGCGGTGCCGCCGAAGCCCCCTGCGGCAACGTGGTGTCCGGCGCGTCCAGCATGATGCCCACGACGAAGCGCGGCTCGTCGGCCGGGACGATGCCGGCGAACGTGATGTTGTACTTCGACTGCGAGTAGGCGCCGGTGGCCGGGTCGACCTGCTGGCCCGTCCCGGTCTTGCCGGAGATCTGGTAACCGGCCAGCGCCGCCTGGGGCGCGGTCCCCGTGTTCTGCCCCTCGCCCTTCTGCGTCGTCGCCCGCAGCATGCGCAGCACGGTGTCCGCCGTCCGCTTGCTCACCACGCGGACCTTGCCCGGCGGCGGCTCGGGAACGCGGGTGCCGTCCGGCCTGATCGTGGCCCGCACGATCCGCGGCTCGACCCGCACCCCGCCGTTGGCGATGGCCTGGTACATCCCGGCCATCTGCACCACGGTCACCGACAGCCCCTGGCCGATCGGCAGGTTGCCGAACGTGGAGCCGGACCACTGGCTGCGCGGTGGCACCCTGCCCGGGCTCTCCCCCGGCAGCCCGATTCCGGTGCGCTTGCCGAGGCCGAACCGCCTGGCGATCTCCAACCAGCGTTCCTCCCCCACCTGCCGAGCCAGCATCAGCGTGCCCACGTTGGACGACTTCGCGAAGATGCCGGTGGTGGTGAACCCCTGCGTCGGGTGCGGCCACGCGTCGCGCACCACGCGGTCGGCGACCTGGATCTGCCCGGGCACCTGGTGCACGGACTTCGGGGTGGTGATGCCGTACTCGATGGCGGCCGCCGCGGTGACCACCTTGTTGACCGAGCCCGGCTCGAACGGCGTGGTCACCGCCCGGTTGTTCAGTTCCTCCTCGGTCGCGGCGCTGAGGTTGTCCGGGTCGAAGGTCTTGTCGTTGGCCAGCGCGTAGACCTCGCCGGTCCTGGCGTCCATGATCACCGCGGAGCCGCCCTTGGCCCTGCTCTGCTCGACGTAGTCCCGCAGGCGCCGCTGCAGGTCGTACTGCAGGTCGCTGTCCAGCGTCAGCTCCAGGTCCGACCCGGGGACGGCAGGCTGGATGTCGCGCTCGGTGCCCGGGATGACGACGTTGTCACCCTCTCCGGTGTCCACCAGCCTGCGCCCCGGCTTCCCCGCCAGGTCGTTGTCCCGCGCGCTCTCCAGCCCGATCAGCCCGTGCAGGTTGTGCTTGGACACGTCGGGGTCGTCCATGCGCCAGTTGGCGTAGCCGACGACGTTCGACGCCAGCTCGCCACCCGGGTACTCGCGCAAGGCACGTTCCTCGGCGGCGATCTCCGGGTAGCGCGACGTGATCTGCTCCGCCACCGACGGCTCGACGTTGTCCACCAGGAACGTGAACGGCGCGTCCTTGTGGAAGCGCTTGAGCAGCTCCTGCTTGGTGGTCTTGCCGGGCAGCATGGCCGCCATGTACTCGGCGATCTCGTCCACTCGGTCGGCGTAAGTCTGCTCGTTCTTCGTCCTGCCTGCGACCTCGGCCCAGGTCTTGCGCATCTGCCGCAGATTGACCTGGAGCGTGTAGGTCTTGACGCTGAACGCCAGCTCGGTGCCGTTGCGGTCCAGGATCGCGCCGCGCTGCGCCGGGATCTCGATCACCGTGGCACGCTGCCGCTCGGCCCGCGCGGACAACGCCTCGGCCTGGAACGCCTGCACGTAGATCAGCTTCACCGAGGCGACGAACAAGACCAGCACCAGCACCACGCACGCGCTGCCGTACCGGTTGCCGGGCAGCGCACGCAGCATGTTGCCCGCGCGCGTGCGCAAGCTCGCCTTGGTGCGCTTCTTCCGCCGGGACGCACTGCCCCTCCGGCTCGATGCCTGCCGACCGTCGACCACGCTCAGCCTCCTGCCGATCGGGTGGAGGTGCGGCGGTCGCCGTCTTCCGCGGTGCGCTGGTCGCTCTCCGACCGTTGCGTGCGGCTGCGATCACCGCCCCCGCGCCTGCCGGAATCGTCGTCGCTCCGGCTTCTCGTGCGCTGCGTCCGCGTGTCGTCGCCCTGATCGGACCGCGCGTTCTGCCGGCTGTCGCCACGCCGCTCGTCCCGCGTTCCGCCCGACGACCGCTCGCGCTCGTCCGCGCGGTCACCGCCACTGCTGGACTGGGTGCGCGCGGGCGGCTTCTGCGGCTGGGCCGGCGTCGGCTCGCCGATCAGCTTCTTCCGCCCCATCGGCGTGACCAGGATGCGTGCCGGGTCGCCGGAGGGGACCATGCCGAGCTCGCGAGCCTTGCGATCCAGCGCCGCCACCGTCTGCTCACGGGACACCTCGCGCTGCAGCCGCTCCGCCTTCTCCGACAGCGCCGCCGTCTCCGCCCGCACCCGGTCCAGCCGGTAGGAATCGGCGATGGCCTGCGTGGTCAGCCACAGCGTCAGCCCGACACCCGCCGCCAGCAGCGACATCATCAGCAGCACGAACGAGGCGCGCGACTTGGGCAGCCGCAGCCGCACCGGGCTGAGCAGGCCGGCGGGAGCTTGCGCCTGCCCACCGGCGTGCTCGATCGAGGCCGTGCGCTGCGCGCGCCGCGCGTAGGCCTTCTCGGCGGCCGTCGTGCGGCCGCTCCGGTTGCGCCGAGCAGGTAGCTCTCGCGTGCGGGACGCGCTCCGGCGCGTGGTCCGCGCGGACTTCGTGCTCCGGCGCTTCGTTCCGGTCGTCACCATCGTCATGCCGCGTTCCCCCCGTTCGCAATCCGCTCGGCGGCGCGCAACTTCACGGACTTCGCCCGCGGATTGCGCCGCGCCTCCTGCTCCGATGCCTGTTCCGCTCCCCTGGTGAGCAGCCGCAGTTCGGGGCCGTGCCCGGCCAGTTCCACCGGCAGCCCCTGCGGCGTGCGCGACCTGGCCCGCTCGGCCAGCGCCCGTTTCACCATCCGGTCCTCCAGCGAGTGGTACGACTCCACGACGATCCGGCCGCCCACCGCCAGCGCGTCCAGCGCCGCGGGCAGCGCCGCGCGGAGCGCGTCCAGCTCACCGTTGACCTCGATGCGCAAGGCCTGGAAGGTCCGCTTCGCGGGATGACCGCCGGTGCGCCTGGCCGCTGCCGGGACGGCGTCGTAGATCACCTCGACCAGACGTGCGCTGGTGCGGAACGGTTCACGTTCCCGTTCAGCAACCACCGCTCGGGCGATCCGATGCGCGAACCGTTCCTCTCCGTAGTCACGCAGCACCCGGGTCAGTTCACCGACCGAGTAGGTGTTGACCACTTCCGCGGCCGTGACCGGCGAACCGGGGTCCATGCGCATGTCCAGCGGCACGTCGGCGGAATAGGCGAAGCCGCGCTCGGGCACGTCCAGCTGCATCGAGGACACCCCGAGGTCGAACAGCACCCCGTCGACCCTCGGTACTCCCAGATCGGCGAGCACGTCGGGAAGCCGGTCGTAGACGGCATGCACCAGGTGCACCCGGCCGCCGTGCGGGGCCAGCCGTTCGCGCGAGCGGGCCAGCGCCTCGGGGTCGCGGTCCAACCCGATCAACCGCAGCGCCGGGTGCCTGCGCAGCAACGCGTCGGCGTGCCCGCCGAGGCCGACCGTGGCGTCGACCAGCACCGCCTCCCGGTCGTCGAGTGCGGGAGCGAACAGCTCCAGGACCCGGTCCAGCATCACCGGTTCGTGCATCCCGCGCCCCCTGTGTCCCCCGTGCGACTGTCCCCCGTGCGCCGGGATGCGGTCAGGTCTCCGCCCGCTGCCCGCGACCTGATGCCGGGGAAGGTGCACCAGGGCACGTGCGGACAGAGGCCTGACCACATCCCGTTCCTGCCTTTCGCTCACCGTGTGCCGCTCGGGTGGGCCGGCACAGCACGGCTAGAAGACCCCCGGCAAGACCTCCTCCTGTGCCTTCGCGTAGCTGTCCTCGTGTTCCTCCAGGTAGTCGTGCCACGCCTGGGCGTCCCAGATCTCCAGCCGGGTGATCGCCCCGATCACCACACACTCCTTGGTCAGCCCGGCGTACCGGCGCAGTTCCGGGGCGATGGCGATGCGCCCCTGGGCGTCCGGGCGCTGCTCGTCGGTCCCGGCGAACAAGTACCGCTGGTAGGCCCGTACCGCCTCGTTGGTGAACGGCGCTTCGGCCACCTTGCGCGCCAGCTTCTCGAATTCCGCGCGAGGGAAGACGTAGAGGCAGTGGTCTTGCCCCTTCGTCACCATCAGCCCTCCAGCCAGCGCGTCCCGGTACTTCTTGGGCAGGGTCAACCGCCCCTTGTCGTCGAGCTTCGGTGTGTGGGTGCCCAGAAACATGGCTCCCACCTCCCGAGGAGGGCCCGCTGCCTCCCTACGGACCCGACCACGGAGCTCCCTTTCGCCCCACTTGCCACCACCGTACCCCACTTCTCCCCACAGTCAACGCGGTTTGACCGGATTCGTTGCCGGGTGTCGCGCCGTTTGCGCAGGTCAACAGGGAGATCGCGGTGGTGGGGCGTGGTGGGGGAACTTCGCCGCGCCCCTCCGCCCTCCCCCCGGCGGGTCACGTGCTTCGCCTCCCGGACGCGGCACCTGTGGCGGCTGCCGGGGCCGATACCGGCACGGAGTGGGGAGAAGTGGGGAACGGCGGGTTCGGCGCGCGCCGGTGCACAGAACTTTCACACCGTTGCTGAGAACATGTGATTCGGCTTCGGCCGCAGCCACCGTGTGGTGCTCGCGCACGCGCTATCGTGGAAAAACCTGCTATCCGGGAGGCCGAGTGACGTCCAGGATCCACCACACGTCGGCGGTCGGTGGACACGATCTGTCCTATCCGACGACGGACACGGATTTTTCCGCGAACGGCGCGCGTGGCGCGCATTCCGACCACCCGGGCTCGGCGGCACTGTCCGAACTGCACGCCACCATGTCGGCGATCGCGGCGAACATCGAGCGGGTGCTGGTGGGCAAGCCGGAGGTCGTCCGGGTGGCGCTGGTGACGCTGCTGGCCGAGGGACACTTGCTGGTCGAGGACGTTCCCGGCGTCGGCAAGACGTCGCTGGCCAAGGCACTCGCCCGCAGCATCGACTGCTCGGTCAGCCGGATCCAGTTCACCCCGGACCTGCTGCCCAGCGACATCACCGGGGTGTCCATCTACAACCGGCAGAACGGCGGTTTCGAGTTCCGGCCGGGGCCGGTGTTCGCCAACATCGTGGTCGGCGACGAAATCAACCGCGCGTCGCCGAAAACGCAGTCGGCGCTGCTGGAGTGCATGGAGGAGCGCCAGGTCACCGTGGACCGCACCACCTACCAGCTGGAGCGGCCGTTCATGGTGATCGCCACCCAGAACCCGATCGAGATGGAGGGCACCTACGCGCTGCCGGAGGCGCAGCGCGACCGGTTCACCGCCCGGGTCTCCATCGGCTACCCCGACCCGGCGGCCGAGCTGGCCATGGTCGACGAGCACGCCGGCCACGATCCGCTGGCCGAGCTGCAACCGGTGTCCGATGCCGAGACGGTCCGGCGGATGATCGAGCTGGTGCGCTCCGTGCACCTGTCCCGTGAACTGCGCAAGTACGCGGTCGACCTGGTGACCGCGACCAGGTCGTCGAACGAGGTACGGCTCGGCGCCTCGCCCCGCGCCACGCTGCAGCTGATCCGCACGGCGCGTGCCCAGGCGGCACTGTCCGGCCGCGAATACGTGATTCCGGACGACGTGCACGCGGTGGCCATCCCGGTCCTGACGCACCGGCTGGTGCTGACCACGGAGGCGCATGCCGCGCGCCGGTCCGCTGCGGACATCGTGCGCATGGTGTTGCAGCGAGTCCCGGTGCCGCGTGCCCTGCAGCACTAGGAGGGCGTCGTGCTGTCCGGCCTGACGACCCGCGGCAGATGCTTGCTGGCCGCCGGGATCGCGGCCGCACTCTGCGCCTGGGTGCTCAACGAACGCGACCTGCTGCGGGTCGCCGTGTTCGTCATCGCCCTGCCCTTGCTGGTGGTCGTCTTCCTCTCGGCCTCGCGGGTGCGTATCGGCGCGACGCGGACGTTGACCCCGCACCGGGTGCCTGCCGGCGACGAGGTCGACGTGCGGCTCGACCTGTGGCGGACCGGTGTGCTGCCGGCCGGCGAAGTGCTGCTGGAGGACCGGGTGGCCTACTCGCTCGGTACCCGGCCACGGTTCATCGTGGAGCGGCTGCCGCAGCACCACCGCGTCCCGCTGCACTACACCATGCGGCCGGCGCTTCGTGGTTTCCATCAGATCGGCCCGCTGCGCGCCAAGGTGACCGACCCGTTCGGCATCTGCGAGTTCGAGCGCGAGCTGGTCAAGCCGTCCCGGCTGATGGTGGTACCGCGCACCGAGCCGCTCACCGGGATGCTGTCCGGGTCCGGGGTCGGCGCCGGCGACGAGGGTGCCGCGCGCCGGGGTACCGGGCCGGGCGAACCGGACGCGGTGGTGCGGCAGTACCGGCAGGGTGACGACCTGCGCATGGTGCACTGGCCCTCCACGGCGCGCCGGGACGAGCTGATGGTGCGGCTGGAGCAGCAGCCGGGGCACGGCGGGACCACGGTGTTGCTCGACCGCCGCGCCGCGGCGCACCACGGCACCGGACCGGGCGCGAGCATCGAGTGGGCGATCTCGTTCGCCGCCAGCGTGTGCCTTCACCTGCGCCGTGCGGGCCATCGAGTGCGGCTGGTCACCGAGCACGGACAGCTGCTGGCGGACATCCCTGCCGACAGTGGCGCCGCCTACGACGACCTGGCCCTGGAGGCGCTGGCGATGGTGCAACCGGGACACCAGCGGGACATCACCCTGGGCGGGGACCCGGCGGCCGGGCAGGAACTGGTCGCGGTGCTCGGCAGCGTCAGCAACCAGGCCATCAACGAGCTCAGCCGGTTCCGCCCGCGCGGCATCCGCAGCATGGCGGTATTGCTGGACACCGCGGCGTGGTCGGCTGGGGTGTCCGCCTCCGCCGAACGAGCCGGGGCGGCGCGCGAGTCGGCGCGGCTGCTGGAGGCCGCCGGCTGGGGCGTGGTCGTCGCCGACCCGGCGGCCTCCTGGCAGCAGGTGTGGTCCCGGTTGTGCCGGGCCAGCATGCGCCGGCCGACGGAAGCGGGGTACGGATCGCGATGACCACCTACGCTCCCCCGCCGGCCAGGCCGTCCGGCCCGCCGCCCCCACGCGACACCCGCCCGCCGTCGCGCGAGCCGACGCACGGCCTGCCCGGGCACGCGGCGTGGACCGGCTCGATCGTCGCCCCGGTGGCCGCCGGGGCGGCCACGTTGTGCGCGGCCACCGCGCTGACCGGGGTGATCCGTGGCGCGGAGTGGTTCGGCCACGCGATGGTGGCGGTGGTGCTGGTCGGCTGCACCGGCTTGGCCATGCGCTCGATCCGCGCGCCGGCGCTCGCGGTGTCCTTCGCCCAGCTGGTGGCGCTGCTGTTGCTGATCACCGGGCTGTACACCAGCCACGGCATCCTGGGCATCATCCCCGGCCGCAGCGCCTTCGCCGACCTCAACCGGGTGCTCACCGACGCCGGCGAGCTGATCAGGGAAAGCGCGCCGCCGGTGCACGGGACGGTCGGCATCCTGTGTCTGGTCACCATCGGCATCGGGCTGGTGGCCGTGGTGGTGGAGGCGCTCGCGGTGTCGCTGGCCGCTCCCGCGGCCGCGGGCCTGGTGCTGCTGTGCCTGTACGCGGTGCCGGCGTCGCTGGCCGACGAGATGCTGCCCTGGTGGTCGTTCGTGCTGGGCGCGGCCGCCTTCGCGGTGCTCATCGCGGTGGAAGGCAACCATCGGCACCGGCAGTGGCGGGGCCGCGGCACCACCCAGCAGCGATCCGCGGCCAGGTCGGCGCTGCCCGCCGCCGTGGTCGCGGCGGCGCTCTCGCTCGGACTGCTCGCCGGCGCCACCCTGACCGGGATCGGCACCGTCGGACAGCTGCCGTTCATGCACGGCGGCGGGTCCAGCTCCTACTCCGGCGGGCTCGGCCTGCGCCCGATGACCGAGCTGCAGGGCCTGCTCACCGACCAGGGCAGCACGGAGATCTTCCGGGTGGAGGGCCTGGGTGACGACGAACGCCTGATGCGCGCGTTCACGCTGGATACCTACGAGCCGAACCTCGGCTGGAAACTGCACGACGGCGAGATGCCGCACGGCGTGCCCGCCAACGCACCACTGCCCAGGGCGCCCGGTGATTCCGCCAAGACACTCCGCACGGTGCACATCAACCCGGTGAACTGGCGCGACGTGTGGCTGCCGATCATCGGGCATCCGCGCCGGATCACCGGAATCGGCGACCAATGGATCTACGACGAGATCAGCGGCGCGGTCTACGCCGAGCGGGCGCAGCGCCCCAAGCCGTACGTGCTGATGACGTCGCTGCATCAACCGACGGCCGAGGAGCTGCGGACCGCGCAGCTGGCAGCGGACGAGGTCGCACCGATCTACACCGAGCTGCCCGAGCTGGACCCGCGGGTGCGGGATCTGACCAGGCGGCTGGTGGCGGGCAAGTACCGGCCGTTCGACAAGGCCAAGGCGATCTGGAGCTACTTCATCGAGTCCGGTGAGTTCACCTACGACGTGCAGACCGACGACGCCACCGGATCCGATGCGCTGACGCATTTCCTGCTGGTCGGCAAGCGGGGCTTCTGCGCCCAGTTCGCCTCCGCGATGGCGGTGATGGTGCGCAGCGAAGGCATCCCGGCACGGGTGGCGGTCGGCTTCACCCCCGGCACCAAGCAGGGGTCCTACCGCTCGATCACCACGCGGGACGCGCACGCCTGGGTCGAGGTGTACCTGGGCAAGGAGTTCGGCTGGGTGGTGTTCGACCCGACCCCGCTGGCGGGCGGCCGGGGCATCACGCCGGAGTACCTGCAGCAGCAGACGTCGTCCAGCAGCTCGAACGTCGATCCGACCACCGAGCCGTCGCCGGAGCCGAGCGCCGCGCCGACGTCCGCCCCGCTGCCGGAGGACGAACAGCCCGACCAGCCGGACACCGTGCAGGACCAGCAGGTCGGCCTGGCCACGGCTCCGGGCTGGGCCCGCTGGTCGACCGTGGTCGTGGTGCTGCTGGCCGCGGCGGCGACCGGGCTGGGAGTGATGGTGGCGCGGCGGACGAGCCAGCTGCGCAAGGAGATCACCCGGCGGGAGCTGGACGAGGCGGACCAGCGGTTGTCCGCAGTGGGCCGCTGGCTGCCGCTGGCCGCGGCCGGGGGCTGGCTGGTGTCGCTGGGCTTGCTCGGCTGGATCGTGTCGTGGTGGCTGGCGCTGCTGCTGATGCTGGTGGCCGGGGTGGCGAGCGCACCGCTGGTGTGGCGGACGGTGAGCCGCAACCACAGGCTGCACGAGCTCACGGTGAACCGTGCGCAGGCGCCGCATGCCGCCTGGCGCGAACTGCTGGACGAGTGCGCCGACCGGGGATACCCGGTCGGCCGTGCCGAGACGGTGCGGGAGACGGCTCGGAAGCTGGCGGACCGGTTCAACCTCGACACCGAGGGGCGGGCTCACCTCCGCGTGGTGGTCAGCACGCTGGAGCGCTCGTGGTACGGCCCGCAACCGGAGGTGGATGCCGAGTTCGTGGCGGCATTCGAAGGCTTGCGGGAAGCGATTCACCGGAATGCGCCGTTGGCGCTGAAGGACCGGATCATGCCCGGCTCGGTGGTCAAACGCTGACCTGCTCGCGATGCTCGACGACGGCGAGCCGCGGCAGGTCGTCCACCGTCGACGGCCGCCGGAAGGCGCACCACGACGCCGACTTCGAGCCGAAGGGGCCGAACCCGAACGGGTGGGGCTGCGCCGGTCGCGTGCGCTCGGGAAAGCGGACAGCGAGAGCGGTTCCGCACCGGCCGGGGCACGTCGTCACCCGCCTGCCCACGGGGCGAACGTGGTATCGACCGCAGTCGACCGCCGAGACGTCGTCCCCTCCGCCCGACCACTGACGACCGCCCGTCGGGACCGCCCAGCCGCCACTCACCGCAGCGCCGACCGTCCGTGCGCTCACCGGATCAAGCGCCGTGGCACCTGGACACCGGGTGCTGACGACCGCCCTCCGCGCGCTCACGGGATCAAGACCGATGCACGACGGAGCTTGCAACACTCGCCGCGCTCAGCGGCCGTCCTCTTCGAACCGCTGGCGGAAGCGCTCCTCCATCCGCTGGGCGAAGCTGCTGCGCTTGGTCTTGGCCGGGCCCTTGCCCGCCTTGCCGCCGACCGCGTCGCCGTCGGGCTCGCCGCGGAAGGACATCACGACCAGCAGCGCCCCGAAGAACATCAGCAGGAACCCCAGCACGCTGACGATCGGAATCTCGGCCAGCCGGACCGGCATCATCACACCCAGCGGCAACAGCGCCATTCCGACCAGGAACAGCAGGGCGCCCTGCAGCTTGCGAGCGCGCGAGGGCCTGCCCAGCCGCGTGCCCCGCACGCTGGACGCGAACTTCGGGTCCTCCGCGTACAGAGCCTGCTCGATCTCATCCAGCAGCCGCTGCTCATGCTCGGAGAGTGGCATCGGTCCTCCTCTCGCAGCATGTCGGCGGCTCAGCGCACGACCTGTTCCACACCATCATCGCCCCGGCGTCTTGCGGTCTCCTGGTTCCAGGATACGAGCACGGGCACTTCAGGACTACCCGATCCACCACTTCTTCGCACATCTTCTCGGTCACGTCCCCGCCCCGCTGTCCCCGGGCCTTCCTGCGGCCTTGCCGCCGGGTGATCGTGCACGTGAACGGCCATGCGGAGCCAGCAACGAGGCCGGCCGGACGGCGGTTTCGCCGAACTTGCCGCGGGCCGCGTCCGCGGCCACTTCGACGTCCCGCCACCGCACTCCGTCGTCGCCCAACCGGAGCTGCTCGGCTACCGCCGATTCGGTCAATCTCTCCACCCGCACGCCCACCAGCCGGACCGCGGCCGAGGCGGGCACGTTGTCCCGCAGCAGGCCGGACGCCGCAGCGTGGATCTCCCGCGCCACGTCGGTGGGTGCGGGCAACGTCCTGGCCCTGGTGATCGTGGTGAAGTCGGCGAACCGGAGCTTGATCGACACCGTCCGACCCTTCAGCCCCTTCGCCCGCATGCCTGCCGCCACCCGCTCGGCCAGCCTGAGCAGCTCCCGCACCACCACCTCGACGTCGTCCTGGTCGACGTCGAACGTGTGCTCGGCACCCAGCGACTTGTCGGGAGAGCCCACCTCCACCCGACGCGGATCCCTACCGTGTGCCAGCTCGTGCAGGTGCTCGCCGAGCGCGGATCCGACCGCCTTCTTCAGCCTGGCGACGGGCGCGTCGGCGACATCAGCGACGGTGTGCAGCCCGGCGCGCTCCAGCGCTCGCGCCGTCTTGTCCCCCACGCCCCACAGTGCCGTCACCGGGAGCGGGCGCAAGAACGACACCACCTCGGCGGCCGGAACCACGACCATGCCGTCGGGCTTGGCCATCCCGGAGGCGAGCTTGGCCACGAACTTCACCGGGGCGACACCGACGGAGCAGGTGATGCCGTGGTCGGCGGCCACCCGCGCCCGGATCTGCGCACCGATCCTGGCCGGCGTGGTGCGCAGCCGCCGCAGCGCCCCGCTGACGTCCAGGAACGCCTCGTCCACGCTGACCTGCTCCACCAGCGGCGTGAACTCGTGGAACAGCGCCATCACGGCACGGGAGATCTCCCGGTACGCCTCCCGCGACGGCGGAAGATACACCGCGTGCGGGCACAGCCTGCGTGCCTGCGCCACCGGCATGGCCGACCGCACCCCGAATTTGCGCGCCGGATAGTTGGCGGACAACACCACCGACCGGGCCCCGCTGCCTGCCACGATCACCGGCCTGCCGGCCAGCTCGGGCCTGCTGCGCAGCTCCACCGCGGCGAAGAACGCGTCCATGTCGATGTGCAGCACGCCGCAGCCGGTGTCGTCCGGCCAGTCCGCCGGGTCGGTTCCGGCCGCCACCCGGAAGCGGGCGCGGTCGGCGGGAAGATCGGTGTTACGCCCCATGCTTGCGCGCGAGCACGTGCAGCCGCGCCGCGATCTCCCGCAGCGGGGACCGCCCGGCCGCGGCCTGTTCGAATGCCGTCAGCTCACCGTCACCGGCGTCGGCCACCGCGTCGGACACCACACCGTGGCCCTGCAGCACCTCGATCCGCAGCCCGGCCGCCTCGATCAGCCGGGTCAGGCCGCCGACGTCGAACCGCCGCAGCAGCTCCCCGCCCGGCTCGGCGCTGGGCACCACCCCGTCGGCCGACTCGAGCAGTTCCCGCGCCTCCGTCAGGCGCCCGGCCATGGCTCGGCTGAGCACCGCCGCATACCGGTTGGCCACCAGCACCGACACCGCGCCGCCGTCGGCCGCCACGGCCGCGATCGCGGCCAGCGCCGCCGCCGGATCGTCGACCACTTCCAGCAGCCCGTGCGCCAGCACCAGGTCGGCGGACCGTTCCGCGATCGCCGACGGCAACGCCTCGACGTCCTCGGCGACGACCGTGATCCGGGACGCCACACCCTCGTCCGCAGCGCGCCGATGCAGCGTGGCGACCGCGTTCGGATTCGGCTCCACCACGGTGACCGCGCATCCGGCCCTGGCCAGCGGCACGGCCCAGCCGCCGCTGCCACCGCCGACGTCGACCACCACGGGCTGCCCGCGGCCGCGCTGCCGCGCGGCCGTCAGCTCGGCGTCCAGCACTCGGTGGACCACGTCAGCCCCGCGCACACCGCTCGCGCTCTCCAACCGCATGGGCAAAGCCTAGGCCGGTCGGGGGTTGCCTCGCTCGTCTGGGCGGTTAGTCTCGTGCCGTGCAAACCGTCGCCGTGCTGAGCCTCAAGGGTGGTGTCGGCAAGACGACCGTGACCCTCGGTCTCGCGTCCGCCGCCCTCCGCCGTGGCATCAAGACCTTGGTGATCGACCTCGATCCGCAAGGCAACGCCACCGCCACGCTCGACCCTCAGCCGGCCCAGTTCGGCCTGGCCGAGGTGCTCACCACCCCGCGCCCGCCGGTGCTCAGCCAGGCCGTGTCTCGCTCGGCGTGGGACGAGCAGGTGCATGTGCTGACCGGCAACCACGCGCTGGAAGAGCTCAACGAGGGTCCGGACGAGGGCACGCTGCCCAATCTGGCCAGGGCCATCGCGTGGTACGCCGACCCGGCCAACGGGCCGCGCTACGAGCTGATCCTGCTGGACTGCCCGCCGTCGCTGGGCCGCCTGACCCGCTCCGCGCTGCTCGCCGCCACCGGCGCCCTGGTGGTGACCGAGCCGACCATGTACGCGGTGTCCGGCGCCCAGCGGGCGTTCGCCGCCATCGAGCGCACCCGCAAGGAGCACAACCCGCGCCTGCGCGCGCTCGGCGTGGTGGTGAACAAGTTCCGCAGCCGGTCGCACGAGCACATGTACCGGATCGCGGAACTGCGGGAGAGCTTCGGGCAGCTGGTCATGCCGGTGGCGCTGCCGGACCGGCTGGCCGTGCAGCAGGCCGCCGGTTCGTGCACGCCGATCCACGAATGGTCGACCCCGGGGGGCCGGGAGATCGCGCTGGCGTTCAACCTGGTCCTGGCGCGCATGCTGCGCTCGTCCCGGCGCGGCAGGCACCACCTGGAGCCGCCCGAGGCGGACGAGGAGGAGACCTCGGGCGACGCCGAGCGGAACGGCTCGGCCAACGGCTCCGCGCTGCAGGCGCCGGTGCGCAGGCCACCCGCGAACGCGCCACGGCGCCCGGACGAACCGCAGCCGGCCAAGCGCTGACATGGCGGGACAGCTGTTCGAACGCGTCGTCCGCCCGGCGCTGTACCGGGTGGGCCGGGGCGACCCCGAGCTGGTGCACGAGCGGACGATGGCGGCGCTCCGCCGGGTCGCCAAGCGGCCCTTGCTGCTGTCCGCGCTGCGCCGCCGGTACGCGGTGCACGCTCCCGTGACGGTGTTCGGGGTGCGGTTCCCCAACCGGGTCGGGCTCGCCGCGGGGATGGACAAGGACGGGCTGGCACTGCCGGTGTGGCCCGCGCTCGGTTTCGGGTTCGTCGAGGTCGGGACGGTGACCAGGTACGCCCAGCCGGGCAATCCGCGGCCACGGCTGTTCGCGCTGCCGCGCAGCCGGGCGCTGGTCAACCGGATGGGGTTCAACAACGCGGGGGCCGACGTGCTCGCCCAGCGGCTGGCGGCCACCGGCCCGTTGCCCGTCCCGCTCGGGGTGAGCATCGGCAAGTCCAAGGTCACCGAGCTGGCCGACGCGGTCTCCGACTATCAGCACTCACTGCACGCGCTGTATCCGTACGCGGACTACTTCGCGATCAACGTCAGCTCCCCGAACACGCCCGGCCTGCGCAGGCTGCAGGACCGGGCGGCGCTCAACGACCTGCTCGCCGCGCTGCAGCACCTGTCCGGTGAGCTGGCCGGTGCCCGGCCCAGGACACCGTTGCTGGTCAAGGTGGCCCCCGATCTCACCGAGGACGCGCTGGCCGAGCTGCTGGAGGTGGCCGCCGAGCACGACGTCGCCGGGATCATCGCCACCAACACCACGCTCGCCCGCGACGGCCTGCACCCGGACGAACAGCACATCGGCAGGCAGAGCGGCGGGCTGTCCGGCAAGCCGTTGACCGAACGCGCGCTGCACGTGGTGCGGTTCGTCGCCAAGCAGACCGGCGGAACGGTGCCGATCATCGGCGTCGGCGGCATCAGCGGCCCGGACGACGCGCTGCGCATGCTGGACGCCGGAGCCAGCCTGGTGCAGCTGTACACCGCGTTCATCTACTCAGGGCCGGCGCTGGTGCGGCAGATCGCCCGCACACTGCCGCGGGCCTGAGGCCGGCGCTGCGGTGGGCGGACCGGGCCTCAGGTGCCGTTGAGCTCGCGCAGCGCCGAGGCCATTCCGGCGAGCCGGTCGGTGGCGTCGGTCAATGCCGCCTGGGCACCGGCCACGCCGCTGTCCCTGGCCGCCACCGCCTTGCCGGCCGCGGCGATCAACCCGCCGTAGGATTCGATCCCTTCGTCCAGCTGGGCGCGCAGCTGCCGGATGGCTTCGGTCAGCTCCTGCCGCTGGCCTGCCGGAGCGGCATCACGCGCCCGCTCGACCGCCACGATGCGCTGACCGAGCTGGTGCAGCGCGGAAGCCGCCTGTGCCGCCGTTTGCCTGGCCTGCGCCACCGACACCTCGTCGACGGTCACCCCGCTGCCCCGGGCGGACAGCTGCTCGAGCAAGTCGTGCAACGACGCTTCGGCACGCTGCAAGCGGTGCAACGGCTCCCGCGCCACGGACGTCTTGGCGGGGAGCAGGCGGCGCGGCGGGGGCGGCGTCATGGCATTCAGCCTGCGCAGCTTCACCGCCGAACGCACCGCCAGGGCACCCGTGACCAGCAAAGCGGTGAGGAAGACCCAGTTGCCGTAGGCGATGGCCACCGTGCTCAGCACGGCCAGCACCGACCAGACGAACACCCCGCGCCTGGCGCGCTCCGTGCGCCGCCGGTGACGCGCCGCGGGATCGGTGAAATCCAGCCACTGCCGCGCCGCTTCCGCGGCGATCGCCCGCAGATCCGGACGCCGGACCAGGTCCATCGGCCCGCTCACGCCTTGTTCTGCTCAGCCTGCACGCGCTTGGCGATCTCGGCCTGGATCTCCGCGCTCGGCGTGGGCTTGTCGGCCACGGCGCCGGCGGCGCCCGCCTTGGCGGTGCCCTCGCTCCCGTCGGTCACCTGGGCCACCGACTCACCCTTCAGCGAGGCGCGGATCTGCTCCAGGCGGTTGTGCCCGGCCAACTGCGTGGTGGAGTACTGCACCTCGAGCATGCGGCCCTGCACCGAGTTCTGTGCCAGCTCCGCCGACCCGACCGCGGTGGCGTACCGCCGCTCGATCTTCTCCCGCACCTCTTCCAGCGACGGGGTGTTCTTCGGCGCCGCCAGCTCGGTCATCTGGGTCAGCGACTTGGCGATCTGCTCCTGCATCCTGGCCTGTTCCAGCTGCGACAGCAGCTTGGTCCGCTCGGCCAGCTTGGCCTGCAGCATCTGCGAGTTGCGTTCCACCGCCCGCTTGGCCTGCTCGGCCGCCTGCAATGCCTGGTCGTGCAGCGTCTTGAGGTCCTCGACGCTCTGCTCGGCCGTCACCAGCTGGGCGGCGAAACCCTCGGCCGCCACCTCGTACTCGGCCGCCTTCTTCTCGTCGCCTTTGGCCCGCGCTTCCTCCGCCAGCACCAGCGCCTGCCGCGCCGACGCCTGCAGCTTCTCCACCTCACCGAGCTGCCGGTTCAGCTTCATCTCCAGCTGCCGCTGGTTGCCGATCACCTGAGCGGCCTGCTGCGACAGCTCCTGGTGGTTGCGCTGCGCCTCCTCGATGGCCTGCTGGATCTGCACCTTCGGGTCGGCGTGCTCGTCGATCTTGCTGGAGAACGCCGCCATCAGGTACTTCCAGAACTTCACGAACGGATTGGGCTTGGCCATCGTCTCTGCCTGCCTTCTCGCTTCCCGGTTGTCTGTGCTCGCACTCCGCGCCGATCACCGCAGTCGGCGGAACGGCCGTTCTTCCCCTCCGGTGTGCGGCTGGTTCCATCGTGTCAGGTTCCCACCGCACCGACCAGGTGACCCACGGAAAATCAGGGATCCCCCGGAAGGGACCCCGGGCGGACCCGTCGACGCCGTCGCGTCCTCGTGCCGAGGTAACCGACGGTGACCGCGCATGCGTGGTCGACGTCCACGCTACCTGCACGTTCGCGGGCGCGTGGCATTCTTCGGAAGATGAGGCGGATGCGCTCGGCAGAAGCCGCCGCCTTGTCCGCATTCGTCCGCGCTCACGGGCGCGGCGAACCGCACGGACTGCGGAAACTCCGGCGTCGATCAGGCGACGAAGACCTGCATACCGGGCGAACTGATCGTGGTGCGCAGCGCCACGTTCTCCCCGGACTTGACGACTTCGCCCTTGTTCTCCGGCTGCCGCGAGCCTTCCTGGGACTCCAGCTCCATGGCGTCCATCGCGGCCACGTCGCTGGCCACGTTGTACAGCAGCTCGGACAACGGCAGCTCGAGCGCTTCGCAGATCGCGGCGAGGAGTTCGCTGGAGGCTTCCTTCTGCCCTCGTTCGACCTCGGAGAGGTAGCCCAGGCTCACCCGCGCCGACCGGGACACTTCCCGCAGCGTGCGCCGCTTGTTGGTGCGGGCATGACGTAGCCGGTCACCGATCGCCTCGCGCAACAGCACGGCCATCGCGAGCCTCCTCTCCGCTCGGTCCGGGTGATTCCACACTACCCAGGGAGATCACCGGACCGCAGATTCGCGTGTGAACTTTCCGCCGAGGGCGAACGTCACGCGCCGGTGGGTGACGTCATCGTCATCAACGCCCCTAGCGAGAGAGATGTTCCCCGAGCAGGCGCAACGCATGCTCGATGGTGGCACGCCGCACAGCGGCCCGGTCCCCGGACAACTGCAGCCGCCACGACGAGCTGGTTTCGGCGTCGGCGATGCCCACGTACACCGTCCCCGCGGGAACACCGTCGGCGGGCCCCGGCCCGGCCACGCCGGTCAACCCGATCCCCCAGTCCGCGTGGCATCGTGCCCTGGCTCCCGCGGCCAGGTAGGCCGCCACGTCGGCGTCCACCGCGCCTGCGCGGGTGAGCAGATCGCGCGGAACGCCGGCAAGTTCGATCTTCAGCTGGTCGGTGTAGACGATGAGCCCACCACGGACCACGTCGCTGGCCCCGGGGACGGCGGTCAACTCGGCGCACAGGCCACCGCCGGTGAGCGACTCGGCGGTGGCCACCGTCTCACCACGCGCGCGCAGCCGCGCGACGATCCCCTCGGCCAGCTCGCTCACCATTCTCCCCTACTGGGCAACTCGCCTCCCCACCGCACGCAGCCGCAGGGCACGGATCACGTAGTCGATCCCGGTGACCACGGTGAGGATCACCGCCAGCCCCATCAGCACCCAGCGCACCGGGTCGACCGCGTCCGGCAACGGCAGCAGGTACACCCCGATGGCCACGATCTGGGCCATGGTCTTGGCCTTGCCGCCCCGGCTGGCCGGGATGACGCCGTACCGGATGACCCAGAACCGCAGCAGGGTCACGCCGATCTCCCTGGCGGCAATGGTCAGCGTCACCCACCACGGCAGCTCGCCGAGCAGGCTCAAGCCCACCAGCGCGGACCCGGTCAGCGCCTTGTCCGCGATCGGGTCGGCGATCTTGCCGAAGTCGGTGATCAGGCCGTACTTGCGGGCCACCCACCCGTCAACCTGGTCGGTCAGCGAGGCGACCGCGAACAGCACGGCCGCTGCCAGTCGCCATCCGAGGTGGTACTCGCCGTCCGGCTCGCTGCCGAGGAACAGCGCGACCAGGAACACCGGAACCATCACCAGGCGGGAGACGGTCAGCAGGTTGGCCACGTTCAGCAGCGGCACCCGCGCCGGCTTCGCCTGCGGCTGCTCCTGGGGTGTCGCCGCGGTGGCCGACCCCGCCGTGTCCTTGCGCTCCGGTCGTTCTGCTCGCGGTGCCTCGCCGGCCTTGCTCACCCGTCGCTCACGACCTCTCGGCTGGTGGTTGCGGTCCGATCACCCTGACCCGCAGGTCGACCCCCTCGGCCTCGAAGACCTCGCCGAGCACCAGCGCTCCCGGCCGGATGTCGGCGAGCTCCGGCCCGCCGTGCAGCAGGCACTCCCCGTCCTCGGGTCCCTGGTGGGCCGCACGGCCCACCGGGATCCCGTCCTCGATCCGGTCGACGAGCACCTCGACGGTGCCGCCCACGCGCTCTTCCGCACGCTCCGCGGTGAGGTGCTCGACCAGGTCCAGGATGCGCTGCACCCGCTCGTCGATCACGTGCCGCTCGAGTTTGCCGTCGAAGCGCTCCGCCTCCGTACCGTCCTCGTCGGAGTAGCCGAACACGCCGACCACGTCCAGGCGCGCCTCGCTGAGGAACCGCTCCAGCTCGTCCACGTCCTCCTCGGTCTCCCCGGGGAAACCGACGATCACGTTCGTCCGGATGCCTGCCTCCGGCTCGTAGGCGCGGATCTGCTCGATGAGCGCCAGGAACGTCTCGGTCGAACCGAACCGGCGCATCCGCCGCAGGATCGCCGGGCTGGCGTGCTGGAAGGACAGGTCGAAGTACGGCGCCACGCCCGCGGTGGACGCGATCACCTTCACCAGGTCGGGCCTGGTCTCGGCGGGCTGCAGGTACGACACCCGCACCCGGCGGATCCCGTCGATGCCGGCCAGCCTGGGCAGCAGCTCCTCCAGCGCCCGGCCGGCGCCCTGCCCGAGGTCCTTGCCGTAGGACGTGGAGTTCTCGCTGACCAGATACAGCTCCCGCGCCCCTTGCTCGGCCAGCCAGGTGGCTTCCGCGACCAGCTCGTCCGGATGCCGGGAGACGAACGAGCCGCGGAACGACGGGATGGCGCAGAACGAGCAGCGCCGGTCGCAGCCCGAGGCGATCTTCAGCGCCGCCGTCGGCGACGACGTCAGCCGCTTGCGCGCGGTTGGCACCCACCCGTGCCCGGGGAGGGCCACCGACGTGCTCGCCTGCGGGCGCGCCACCGGCGACAGCGGCAGCAGCTTCCGCCGGTCGGACGGCGTGTGCGCGGGAATCGCGCGCCCAGCCAGCACGTCCGCGAGCCGTTCGGACAACCGCGGATAGTGATCAAAGCCGAGGACCGCGTGCGCCTCCGGCAGGCTCTCGGCCAGCTCGGCCCCGTACCGCTCCGCCATGCAGCCGACCGCGACGACCTTCTTGCCGGTGTCCGCGGCGGCCAGCAGCGTGTCGATCGAGTCCTTCTTCGCCGACTCCACGAAACCGCAGGTGTTCACCACCACCACGTCGGCTTGCTCGGCGTCGTCGGACAGTTCCCAGCCGTCGGCACGCAGCCGTCCGGCCAGCTCTTCGGAGTCGACCTCGTTGCGCGCGCACCCCAGGGTCACGAGCGTGACGCGGCGCGGCCGGGCGCGGTCGGCTGGTGTGGTGGGATTCGACACAGGCTTCAGGGTAGCCGGGCGCTAGATTGGGCGCGTGCAGGATTCCTCCCCAGCCAATCCATCCTCGGATTCCCCGGCGAAACAGCAGCCGGAAGTCGTGGTGGTGCGCAAGGCCCGCATCGCGGACGTCCCCCAGATCAAGGCGCTGATCGACTCCTATGCGGGCCGCGTGCTGCTGGAGCGCGAGCTGGTCACGTTGTACGAGGACGTCCAGGAGTTCCACGTGGCCGAGCAGGCCTCCGACGGCAGACTGCTCGGCTGCGGGGCGCTGCACGTGTTGTGGGAAGACTTGGCCGAGATCCGCTCGGTCGCGGTGCACCGGTCCGCGCGCGGCCGCGGCATCGGGGACGCGCTGGTCACCGAGCTGATCAAGACGGCACGGGAGCTCGGGCTGCGGCGGATCTTCGTGCTGACCTTCGAGACGCGCTTCTTCGGCAAGCACGGCTTCAAGGTGATCGAGGGAACGCCGGTCTCACCCGAGGTCTACGAGGAGATGCGTCGCTCCCCCGACCCCGGTGTGGCCGAGTTCCTCGACCTGCCGTACGTCAAGCCCAACACGTTGGGCAACACCCGCATGCTGCTGGAGCTGTAGCGGCGCGAGCTGCTGGAGCTGTCGTGGCGAGGTGGCGGAGCTGCCGGTGCCCGCGGAGGCAAAGCGACCGGCACCGGCACCCACCCGGCGCCAGGCCGGCCCGGTCGCGGACGATCGTGCACTGCCCGCATCCACCGGCGACGGCGCGACACTGCCCTTGCTCCGACGCTGCGCAGGGGCCAGGCCAACAATTCCTCCGGCTATTCCTCCGGCGGGGCGTCGCCGCGGATCAACGCCAGGGCCTGCTGCAGATCCTCCGGCTTCACCAGCACCTCGCGCGCCTTCGACCCCTCCGACGGGCCGACGATGTTGCGGGACTCCAGCAGGTCCATCAGCCTGCCCGCCTTGGCGAAGCCGACCCGCAGTTTGCGCTGCAGCATCGACGTCGACCCGAACTGCGAGGTGATGACCAGCTCGGCCGCCTGCAGCAGCAGGTCGAGGTCGTCGCCGATGTCGGCGTCCACCTCGCGCTTCTCCGCCGCCTTGGCCTGGGTGACCCCCTCGGTGTAGTTCGGCTCGGCCTGCTCCTTGGTGAAGTTGACGACCGCGGCGATCTCGTCGTCGTCGACGTAGGCGCCCTGCAGCCGGATCGGTTTGCTGGCGCCCATGGGCAGGTACAGCGCGTCGCCCATGCCGATCAGCTTCTCGGCGCCGGGCTGGTCGAGGATGACCCGCGAGTCGGTCAGCGACGACGTGGCGAACGCCAGCCGGGACGGCACGTTCGTCTTGATCAGCCCGGTGACCACGTCGACCGACGGCCGCTGGGTGGCCAGCACCAGGTGGATGCCCGCGGCCCGCGCCTTCTGGGTGATCCGCACGATCGCGTCCTCGACGTCGCGCGGCGCCGTCATCATCAGGTCCGCCAACTCGTCGACAATGGCCAGGATGTACGGGTACGGCCGGTACTCGCGCTCGCTGCCCGGCGGCGCGGTGATCTCGCCCGCCTTCACCTTCCGGTTGAAGTCGTCGATGTGCCGGACCCGGGACGCCTGCATGTCCTGGTAGCGCTGCTCCATCTCCTCCACCAGCCAGGCCAGCGCGGCCGCGGCCTTCTTCGGCTGGGTGATGATCGGCGTGATCAGGTGCGGGATGCCCTCGTACGGGGTCAGCTCGACCATCTTCGGGTCGATCAGGATCATTCGCACCTCGTCCGGTGTGGCCCTGGTCAGCAGCGAGACCAGCAGCGAGTTGACGAAGCTGGACTTGCCCGAGCCGGTGGAGCCGGCCACCAGCAGGTGCGGCATCTTGGTCAGGTTGGCCGTCACCATGTGGCCTTCGATGTCCTTGCCCAGCCCCATCACCATCGGGTGCGGGTCCTTGGCGGCGATCGGCGACCGGAGCACGTCGCCCAGCCGTACCAGCTCGCGGTCGGCGTTGGGCACCTCGATGCCCACCGCGGACTTGCCCGGGATCGGCGCGAGCAACCGCACGTTCTCGGTGGCCGCCGCGTACGCAATGTTCTTGGTCAGCGCGGTGATCTTCTCCACCTTCACGCCAGGACCGAGCTCCACCTCGTAGCGGGTCACCGTCGGTCCCCTGGTGAACCCGGTGACCTGGGCGTCCACCGCGAACTGCTCCAGCACCCCGGAGATCGCCTCGATCATCGCGTCGTTGGCCCTGCTGCGTGCCTTCGGCGGGTCCCCGACCCGCAGCAGCGTGGGCGGCGGCAGCTGGTAGTCGCCCTCGACCGTGCGGATGACCGACAGCAGCGGTTCCTGCTTGGCGGGCTTGCGCTCGCGCGGTTGCCGGCGCGCGGCCCGCGCCGGTGCCTGCTGGACATCGGGCTGCTCGTCGTCGGCGCCGGCCTCCGCCTGGGCGGCTTGCCGCCGGCGCGCAGGCCTGCGCAGCCGCACGTCGCCCTGCGCGACCGCCTCCCCGTCGCGCTCGCCGGCGGCCTGCTCGGCCCGCTGCCGTTCGGCGAACTGCCGCTCTTCCTCGGTCATTCCCCAGGTGCGCAACCGCTCGGGGATCTGCCGCACCGACGTGCCGGTGAACACCAGCAGGCCCCAGATGCCCGCGATCATCAGCAGCGGCACGGCCACCCACGACGTGACGCCCCTGGCCAGCAGGTCGCCGGAGAACCAGCCCAGCCACCCGCCCGCGTACTGCACGTCCTCCATCTGCTGCGGGCGGCCGGTGAAGATGTGCAGCAGCCCGAGCAGCGCCAGCGCCATCATGAGCGTGCCGATGACCATCCGGGGGCGGGTCTCCGGCCGCGGCTCGCTGCGCATCAGCGCGATCCCGGTGACGATCAGCGCCAGCGGGACGAGCACCGCGCCTGCGCCGACGACGGTGCGGAAGCCGTACTCCACCCACGTGCCGACCGGCCCGGCGGCCCGCGCCCACACGCCGACCGCGGCGACCAGGGCGATCGCGATCAGACCGAGCGCCAGCCCGTCACGGCGGTGCTCGGGATCCAGGTCGCGGCTCCGCCCGACCGCGCGCGCGGCCGCGCCCACGGTGCGCGCGATGACCATCCAGGTGCCCCTGACGAGCGCGCCGAACGCACCGGACGACTGCTTGCGGGCCGGTGCCCGGCGGCCGGACGACGAGCGCGCGGCGGGTCTGCGGCCGGCACTCCGTGTGCGTGCCGCCGTGTTCCGCCCGGTCCTGCGGCCTTTGGTCGGCGTGGCCATACCCCCACCGTAGCCCGAACGGCACTTCAGCCCCAGGCGCCACTCGCGTACCAGGCCGCAGTTTTCTCAGACCGCGCGTCGACCTCGCGGATGCCCCGTGTCATGCTTTGCGCCCATGGTGGGTACTCGCAGAGTCGGCATCGGACGCGGACGCAGGTCGTGGGCGTACCAGGACACTCCGCACCTGTGGCAGAGCCTGCTCACCGCGTCCATCCCCGCGGTGGGGCTGATGGGAAGGCTCCAGGTCACCGGGAACGTCCCGGCCCAGCTGCGCGGCCGGTCGCTGTTGCTGGCCGCCAACCACATCGGCGTCTTCGACGCGATCGTGCTCATGGCCGCATGCCGGCGGATCAGGATCGCGCCGAGGTTCATGCTGGCAGGCGGCCTGCTGGACGCCCCGGTGCTCGGCCCGGTGCTACGCGCGACCGGCCATCTGCGCGTCGACCGCAAGGACAGCATGAGCGCCATCGAGCAGTTCGCAATCGCCGCCAAGCAGCTGCGCGAGTCCGACGTGCCGCTGCTCGTCTACCCCGAGGGCCGGATCAGCCACGACCCGGGCCTGTGGCCGGAACGCGGCAAGACCGGGGCGGCCAGGCTGGCGCTCTCCGCCGGTGTTCCGGTGGTGCCGATCAGCCAGTGGGGCGCGCACGAGGCGGTCTACTGGGGCACCGAGACCGTCAGCGGCGTGGCGGACGTCGTGCCGCTGCTGCGCTCCGGCATCACCTCGCTGTTCCGCCGCCCGACGTTCAAGGTGCACTTCGGCGAGCCGATCGACCTCGGCGACCTGGACCCGGCCAAACCGGGTTCCGGACGCAAGGCGCACGAGCGCATCATGCGCGCCATCACGCAGAACCTGATCCCGTTGCGGGCGGACGAGCCGGTGCGGCCGCGGTTCCACGATCCCACGCGTCCGACCGACAGCGTCAGCCCCTGGAAGCCGGACTTCGCGCGCTGAGCGGTCGCCGGCCAGCAGCCGCGACCCGACGGCCCGCGCGACGGCGGCTCGGCCGGTGACCTCGACCAGCCGAGCCGCCGCGCGTCATCGTCAGGAGTGTGCCGTCACGTCCGCCGCGACCGCCTGAGCACCACCAGCCCGAGCACGACGGCCAGCACCGCCAGGACCGGGGCGAGCCGCTTGAGCATCGGCCCGCCCGCGACCTGCAGCAGGTTGATGGCCTCCGGCTCGGCCTGCGACGGCTGGGACCGCCCGGACGATCCGGCGCTCGGCTCGTCCGCCGACGGCGCTTGCGCCTGACCGCTGGCGGCCGTGCCGCTTTCCGGCGTCCGCTGCCCGGCCGCCTGCGTCGCGGAGGCCGTGTCACCGTCCTGGCCGCCGGCGTGCCCGGAGTTCCCGGACAGCTCCTGGCCCAGGTTCTTGGCGAACTCGCCGAGCAGCCGTCCGCCGACCTCGGCGATCAGCCCCCGCCCGAACTGGGCAGGACGGCCGGTGACCTTGAGCTCGCTGACCACCTCGCCGTGCGTGGCACCGCCTGCGTCGGTCAGCGTCACGGTGGCCGACCCGGACGCCGTCCCGGCACCCCGCACGTCCTTGCCGGAGGCCTTGATCACCAGCCGCTTGGCCTGCTCGTCCTTGTCGACGTAGGCGCCCTTGCCCTTGTACTTGAGGTTGACCGGGCCCAGCTTGACCTGGACGGTCGCGGCGAACTCGTCGCCGTTCACCTCGTCCAGGGTGGCGCCGGGCATGCACGGCGCCACCCGGTGCGGGTCGAGCAGGGCCTGCCACACCTCGTCCAGCGGGGCGTCGACGGTGAACTCGTGGTTCAGCTGCATGCCGCGGTCACCGCACGTTCGGTCAGGACCTTCGCCAGGTGCTCCCGGTACTCGGCGTCCGCGTTGCCGTCCGCGGTCGGCAGGGTGCCGTCCACGGCCCGGGCGGCCGCGGCCTTGATCACCTCCGGGCTGGCCTGCTGGCCGACCAGCGCCTCCTCCACGCCCCGGGCCCGGACCGGGACCGACGACATGTTGGTCAGCCCGACCCGTGCCTCGGCGATGGTGCCGTTGTCCACCCGCACCGCGGCGGCCACACCGCAGATCGACCACGCCTGGGCGACGCGGTTGAACTTCTCGTAGTGCGCCCGCCAGCCGGTGTACTTCGGCACCCGGACCTCGAGCAGCAGCTCTCCGGGCCGCAGCGCGGTGGTGAAGTAGTCGACGAAGAACTCGCTCGCCGGTACCTCGTGCCTGCCGTCCATGCCCGCCACCACGAACGTGCAGTCCAGCGCCAGCGCCGGGGCGAGCAGGTCACCGGCCGGGTCGGCGTGCGCCAGCGCGCCGCCGAAGGTGCCGAGGTGACGCACCTGCGGGTCGGCCACCGTCTCGGTGGCCAGCGCCAGCAGCAGCGCGTGCTCGCGGACCAGCTGGTTGTGCTGCACTTCGTGGTGCGGCGTGGTGGCGCCGATGACGATGTGGTCGCCGGCGTCCCGGACACCACGGAGTTCCGTGATCCGGCCGATGTCGACGATCTTCGACGGTGCGGCCAGCCGCATGCGCAGTACCGGCAGCAGGCTCTGCCCGCCCGCCAGCACCTTGGCTTCGTCGCCCGCGTCGTGCAGCTCGCGGACCGCGTCGTCCACCGTGGCCGGAACCACGTAGTCGAATGCCGCGGGGATCACTGGGCACCTCCAGACGCATCGATCGAACCGAGGCCGCCGCCTGCTTCGCCGCCGGGGCCGCCTTCAGCACGGGTTCCGCTGTGCACGGCCCGCCACACCCGCATCGGGGTGCAGGGCATCTCGATGTCGTCGACGCCCAGGTGGCGCACCGCGTCGACGATGGCGTTCACCACCGCGGGCGTGGCGGCGATGGTGCCCGCTTCCCCGACGCCCTTGGCACCCAGCGGGTTGGTGGTCGCCGGTGTCTCGGTACGGTCGGTGACGAACGACGGCAGGTCCGCCGCCGACGGCAGCAGGTAGTCGGCGAACGTGCCGGTGGTCAACGTGCCGGACTCGTCGTGCACCGCGTCCTCGAACAGCGCCTGCGCGATGCCCTGCGCCACGCCGCCGTGCACCTGGCCCTCCACGATCAGCGGGTTGACCACGGTGCCGACGTCGTCGACGCAGACGTAGGACCGGATCTTCACCTGCCCCGTCTCGGTGTCGACCTCCACCGCACACAGATGCGTGCCGTGCGGGTAGGAGAAGTTCTCCGGGTCGAACGTCGCCTCGGAGTCCAGGCTCGCCTCCATGCCCTCCGGCAGGTCGTGCGCCACGTGCGCGTGCAGCGCGACCGACTGGATGTCGGTGGCCTTGTCGGTGCCGCGCACCGTGAGCTTGCCGCCGGAGAACTCGATGTCGTCCTCGCTGCACTCCAGCATGTGCGCGGCCAGCTTCTTGGCCTTCTCGATCACCCGGTCCGCGGCCATGACCAGCGCGGTGCCGCCGACCGCCAGCGAACGGGAGCCGTAGGAGTCCATGCCCTTGTGCGACGCCGCGGTGTCCCCGTGCAGGACCTCCACGTCCTCGAACGGCACCCCGAGCCGGTCGGCCACGATCTGGCTCCACGCCGTCTCGTGCCCCTGGCCGTGCGGCGACGTCCCGGTGATCACCTCGACCTTGCCGGTGGGCAGCATCCGGATCGACGCGTGCTCCCACCCGCCTGCGGCGTACCGCAGCGCACCGAGCACTCGCGACGGCGCCAGGCCGCACATCTCCGTGTAGGTGGACACCCCGATGCCCAGCTGGACGGTGTCGCCACGCTCGCGCCGCTCCCGCTGCTCCTGGCGCAGCGCGTCGTAGCCGAACAGCTCCAGCGCCTTGGCGGTGGCCGCCTCGTAGTTGCCCGAGTCGTAGGTCAGGCCCGCCACCGTGGTGAACGGGAACTCCTCGTGCTTGATCCAGTTCTGCCTGCGCAGGTCGATCGGATCGCGGCCGAGTTCGGCGGCCAGCTCGTCCATCATCCGCTCGATGGCGAACGTGGCCTCGGGACGCCCGGCACCCCGGTAGGCGTCGGTCGGGGTCTTGTTGGTGAACACGTTGGTGCACTCGAACCGGTAGGCGTCCATCTTGTAGATGGCGTTGAACATGAACGCCCCGAGGATCGGCACACCGGGCGTGACCAGCCGCAGGTAGGCGCCCATGTCCGCGAGCAGCTCGACCTTCAGGCCCTTGAGCGTGCCGTCGGACGCCGCCGCCAGGGTGATCTTCTGGATCTGGTCGCGGCCGTGGTGGGCCGACTGCATCGACTCCGAGCGCGTCTCGGTCCACTTCACCGGACGTCCCAGCCTGCGCGCCATGAGGAACGTGATGATCTCCTCCGGCGTCACCTGCAGCTTGCCGCCGAATCCGCCGCCGACGTCCGGCGCGATGACCCGCACCTTGGTCTCCGACACCCCGGTGACCGCGGAAATCATCCACTTCAGGATGTGCGGGATCTGGGTGGCCGACCACACCGTGATCTGCTCACCGGTCGGGTCGACCAGCACCGACCGCGGCTCCATGAACGACGGGATCAGCCGCTGCTGCCGGAACGTGCGCTCCAGCACCACGTCCGCCTGGGCGATCGCGTCGTCGATCGCGCCGCCGCTGCCCGCTTCCGCCGAGTCGAACACCCAGGTGGCGCACTTGTTGGTGCCCAGCTCCGGGTGCACCAGGTCGGCACCCTCGGCGAGCGCCTCGTTCATGTCCAGCACGACGGGCAGCTCGTCGTACTCCACGTCGATGGCCTCCAGCGCGTCGACCGCTTCCGCCGCCGACCGCGCGACCACCGCGGCCACCGCCTCGCCGGCGAAGTTCACCTCGTCGACCGCCAGTGAGGGCGCGTTGGGGATCTTGATGTCCTCGGTGATCGGCCAGGCGCACGGCAGGCTGCCCTGTTCCTCGGCCACGTCGGCACCGGTCACCACGGCGATCACGCCGGGCTTCTGCTTGGCCGCGCTGGTGTCGATCTTGCTGATCCTGGCGTGGGCCACCGGGCTGCGCAAGAACGCCAGGTGCAGCATGCCCGGCAGGGACAGGTTGTCCGTCCACCTGGTCCGCCCGGTGATCAGCCGCGCGTCTTCCTTGCGCAGGCGGGCGCGACCCACCTCCGGTTCGGCAACAGCGGTCATGACTGCGCCACCTCCGAAGGCATGCTCGCGCCGACCGGTTCACGCGACGTCTCGGCTTCCGGCGCCGCGGACGGCTGCATCTTGTCGGCCGCCGCCCGGACCGCCCGGACGATGTTCTGGTAACCGGTGCACCGGCACAGGTTGCCCTCCAGCCCGGCGCGGATCTCCTCCTCGTCCGGGTCCGGGTTCTCCTTCAGCAGGTCGACCGCCTGCATGATCATTCCGGGCGTGCAGAAGCCGCACTGCAACGCGTGGCTGTCGTGGAACGCCTGCTGCACCGGATGCAGCTGCCCGTCCGCGGACAGGCCTTCGATCGTGGTGATCTCGCGGCCGTCGGCCTGGACCGCCAGCACGGAGCAGGACTTCACGCTCTGCCCGTCCATGTGCACCGTGCAGGCGCCGCAGTTGCTGGTGTCGCAGCCGACGACGGTGCCGACCTTGCCCAGCTTCTCGCGCAGGTACTGCACGAGCAGCATGCGTGGTTCGACATCGTCGGTGTAGGAGGTTCCGTCGACTGTGGTGGTGATGCGCATGGGGCCTCCAGCTCGGTCGTGGATGCACCCGGCGGGACTCGATCGTCGGGAGCCGACGACGGTTCACCCGTGCCCGGTGATCGCCGTCACACAACTGAGGATGGCCGCTCAGCGGGTTCACCGCAAGGTCACATTTCGGTTACCGCAGCGCGTCGCCGTGGATGGGCCCGGACACCTCGGTGAGCCGCCGGCCGTCGCCTCCCCAGCGCAAAGCGATGATCTCCGCGGCGATCGAGACCGCGGTCTCCTCCGGGGTGCGGGCACCGAGATTCAGCCCGATCGGTGATGCCAGATTGCTCAGCTCGTCGTCGGTCATCCCGGCCTCGCGCAGCCGCTGCAGGCGGTCCTCGTGGGTGCGCCGCGACCCCATCGCACCGACGTAGCCGAGCTTGGCGCGCAGTGCCACCTGCAGCACCGGCACGTCGAACTTGGGATCGTGGGTCAGCACGGTGACCGCGGTGCGCTCGTCCACCCGCCCGGCGTCCACCTCGGCCTGCAGGTACCGGTGCGGCCACTCGACGATCACTTCGTCCGCGTCCGGGAAGCGCGCCTTGGTGGCGAACACCGGGCGCGCGTCGCACACCGTCACCCGATAGCCGAGCAGCGCGCCCACCTGCACCATCGCCCGCGCGAAGTCGATCGCACCGAACACCAACAGCCGCGGCGGCGGCTCGAACGCGTTGACGAACACCGACAGGCCTTCGCCCCGCCGCTGCCCGTCCGGGCCGTAGTGCAGCGTGTCGCTGCGCCCGGCGGCGAGCAGGCCGCGTGCGTCGTCGGTGACCGCGTCGTTGACCCGGTCGCTGCCCAGGTCGCCGACCGCGCGATCGGGCCAGATCACCCGTCGGGCACCCACCCGCTGCGGATCCGGGTGCTCGATGACGGTGGCGATGGCGACCGGATGCTGTGCCCGCACCGACTCGACGACCTCGCCCAGCTCCGGGAAGTCCTCCCTGGAGTACCGGTCGACGTAGACGTCGATGATGCCGCCGCAGGTCAGGCCGACCGCGAACGCGTCGTCGTCGGAAACCCCGTACCGCTGCAGCACCGGCGTGCCGTCGGTGATCACCTGCTGGGCCAGGTCGTAGACGGCTCCTTCCACGCAGCCGCCCGAGACGCTGCCCGCCACGGTGCCGTCCTCGGCGACCAGCATCGCCGCGCCCGGCGGGCGAGGTGCGGACGAGAACGTCGCCACGACCGTGCCGACCCCGACCTTCTCACCTCGCTGCCAGCGCTGGAAGAGATCATCCAAAACGTCGCGCATCGCGCATCACCTGCATCAGTCGTTCCAACGTGGCCAGGCTGTGCCCGGCCAGAAGCTTGTCCACGTGCGGCAATGCGGCCGCGATGCCGGATTGCACCGGTACGTAGCCGTCTTTCCCCGCATGGGGATTCACCCAGAATACGGCGAATGCGAGCCTTTTCAGCCTGGCGACTTGTTCGCCCAGCAGGCCGGGATCGCCGCGCTCCCAGCCGTCGGAGAAGACCACCACGATCGCCGACCGCGCCGTGCCGCGCTGCCCCCAGCGGTCGAGGAACGCCTGCAGCGTCTCGCCCAGCCGGGTCCCGCCCGCGAAGTCCGGGACGGCCTTCGCCGCGGCAGCCAGGGCGTGCTCGGGGTCGCGCAGCCGCAGCTGGCGGGTGATGCGGGTGAGCCGGGTGCCGATGGTGAACACCTCCACCCCGCCGGGAATCCGGCAGCACAGCGCATGGGCGAACCTGATGAGCGCGTCGGCGTACGGCTCCATCGATCCGGAGACGTCCACGAGCAGGACCACCCGGCGCGGTTTGACACTGCGCGACCGGTGCAACAGCACCGTCGGCTCACCGCCAGCCGCCAGCATGGCCCGCACGGTCCGCCGCGTGTCCAGTCCCCCGCGGCGCGCCGGTCGTTGCCGGATGGCGCGGCGCAACGGCGGCCGAGGCCGCAGCAGCGCGATCAGCTCACGCAGGTGAGCCCGTTCCTCGGCGGTCAGCTCGCCGAGGTCGCGATGTCGCAACCGCTCGGCCTCACTGGCCCCGACCCGGTGCAGGTCGCCCGGCGAGCCTTCGTCGCCGCCGTCCCCGGCCGGTTGCGGGGTCAGGCTCGCGATGGTCGGTTGCCTGGGCCGGACCCCGCCGGGCCGCTCCGGCTGCTGGTGCAGAAACCACTGGCGGAAGACACCGTCGTACAGCGCGATGTCGTCCGGGTCGCCGCACAGCGTGAGCCTGCCTGCCCAGTACAGCGCGTCCGGCTGGGCGAGATCGACCGACCGCACCGCTTCCAGGTAGGCGGTGACCCGGTCCATGCTCACCGGCAGCCCGGCGGCCGACAGTGCCCTGGTGAAGGCGACCAATCCGGACAGGACGTCCGGCCGGCCGGACCGGGTGCTCGGCGTGCCGACGGTCGTCATGATCACTCCGCCAGCAGCTCGGCCAGACCGGCCGCGCGGGCCCGCTCGATGTCCTCCCGGAACTTCAGCACCGCGCCCAGCGTGCGGTCGGCGGTCTCGGCGTCCAGCGTTTCCCCGTCCAGGCACAGCAACGCCCGCGCCCAGTCCAGCGACTCGGCCACCCCGGGCGGCTTGAGCAGCTCCAGGTCGCGCAGCCGCCGTACCGCCGTGGCCACCTGCTCGGCCAGCCGTTCCGAGATGCCCGGCAGCCTGCTGCGCAGGATGGCGACCTCGCGCTCCACGCTCGGGTGCCCGAGCCAGTGGTACAGGCAGCGGCGTTTCAGCGCGTCGTGCAGCTCGCGGGTGCGGTTGGAGGTCAGCACCACGATCGGGGGCTGCTCGGCACGGACTTCGCCGAGCTCGGGGATGCTCACCGCGCTCTCGTCGAGCAGCTGCAGCAGGAAAGCCTCGAACTCGTCGTCGGCCCGGTCGATCTCGTCCACCAGCAGCACGCAGCGCTCCTGCAGGGCACGCAGCAACGGGCGGGCGAGCAGGAACCTCGGCGTGTACAGCGAACGCTCGGCTTCCTCCGCGTCGAGCGCACCGTCGGAAGCGGCCTCCAGGGCGCGCAGATGCAACAACTGGCGCGGAAAATCCCATTCGTACAGCGCCTGTGCCGCGTCGATGCCTTCGTGGCACTGCAGTCGCACCAGCGGCAGGCCAAGCGCTTGCGCCAGCGCCACCGCCAGCGACGTCTTCCCGGCGCCCGGCTCGCCCTCGCACAGCAGCGGGCGGCGCATGCGAATGGCCAGGAAAGCAGCCGTCGCCACGCCGTCGTCGGCCAGGTAGCCGGTGGTCGCCAGGCGCTCGGCCACCGCCTGGGGGCTGGTCAGGTCGGCAACATCGGCTGGGTGAGCGGCGTCGGTCACACCTCGAGGCTACCGCCTGGCCGCCGCGGGACAGTCGATCGAACGGGTCACGCTTCCATCGGCCGGGTGGGCACCGCGCACCCGGTCTTGACCGGGTCCAGCACGAACAGCGTGGTCAGCTTGCGGACGTTCTCGTCGGCTTCGAACAGCCGCTCGGCCAGCTCACGCACCTCCGGCAGGCCGTGCGCCGCCAGGATCACCACGTAGTCCCACACTCCGGAGACGTCGTACACCTGCTGCACCTGGGGCGTGCGCTTGAGCAGATCGCAGAACGCGCGGCGGTGTTCGGGGGTCTGGCGCTCGACCGTCACCAGGCACACGGCGAGCACCAGGTCGGGCACCTGGCTGGTGTCCAGCACGGCGACCTTCCGTTCCAGCAGCCCGCCCGCCTTGTAGCCCTCCACCCGGCGCAGCACGGCACTGGACGACAGCCCGACCAGCTCGCCGAGATCGCGCAACGTCCGGTCGGCATCGGCCTGCAGTTCGGCCAGCAGCCGGTGATCGATGTCGTCCAGCGCCAACGGCTTCCCGGGCATGCAATAATTTTGCGCTCGCAGCACACATCTTTCAATCGGGGACGCACGGCGTTGCCCTAAGCTCGAACGCGATACCGACAAATCGCGCGCAAGGAGGTCAAACCGGGCATGGCAGCTCCGTCCGCCGAGCAGCATGTCGTCCGGCCCGCAGGCGCCGGTGCCCGGCCGTTCACCCCGCACCCGGGACGCGGCTTGCTGTTCGTGTTGCTGTCCGCGGTGTCGTTCAGCAGTTCCGGTGTGCTCGCCAAGCCCGTGATGCTCGCCGGCATGACCCCGCAGCAGGTGGCGGCGGCACGCATCGGCCTGGCGGCGGCCATCCTCCTCGCCGGAGTCGCCCTGGTCCGGCCGTCGCTGCTCAAGGTCCGGCGGGGTGACTGGCCGCTGCTCGTCGGATTCGGCCTGCTGGGGGTGGCGGGCGCGCAACTGATGTACTTCGTCGCAGCCTCCCGCATCCCGGTGGGGGTGGCGATCTTGCTGGAGTTCACCTCGCCGGTGCTGGTGGCGCTGTGGGTGCGGTTCGTCCGCCGCGTGCACATGCCACGCGCGCTCTACGGCGGCATCGCGCTGGCCATGCTCGGGCTCGCGCTCGTCGCCCAGGTCTGGCAGGGCCTCCGGCTCGACCTGCTCGGCATGGGAGCGGGCCTGCTCGCGGCGGTGTGCGCCTCGGCGTACTTCCTGCTCGGCGAGCGGGGCATGACCGCGCAGCACCCGCTCGGCATGGTGACGTGGGGGCTGACCTTCGGCGCGCTCACCGTCTGCGCTGCCGCGCCGCCGTGGACCTGGCCCGCCGAGAAGCTGACCATGACGGTGCCGTTCGGCCCGTGGACGCCACCGGCGTGGCTGCTGCTCGTCGCGGTGGCCGTGGTCTCCACCGTGCTGGCCTATCTGACCGGGCTGTTCGCCCTGCGTCACCTGCCCGCCGCGGTGGCCAGCGCGCTCGGGCTGGTCGAACCGCTGGCGGCCACCGCGCTCGCCTGGGTGCTGATCGACGAAGCGCTCACCCTCGTGCAGCTGGTGGGTGCGGTCGCGGTGCTGGCAGGGGCCACCATCGTGCAGCTCAACTCCCCCGGCAAGACGCAGCCGGGCACACCGGCCGAACCGCTGCCGGATCCCGATCATTGCCGGGAACCGGACGGCCTGCCCGGCCGGTAGCCGGCTCGGACCGCGGGCCCGCCACAGCAGGCCGCCGGCAGGCTGCCGCCGGGCCGGCGGAAGCTCAGACCGACAGCACGGTCGGCACGATCATCGGCCGCCGCCGGTAGGTCTGCGCCACCCACCGGCCCACCACTCGTCGCACGGCCTGGGCCACGCGATGCGTGTCGGTGATGCCCTCCGCCTCCGTCCGGGACAACTCCATCTCCACCAGCGGCACCACGGCGTCGAGCGCCTTCGGGTCGTCGGAGAAGCCGCGGCCGGAGATGGTCGGCGGGGAGACGGCCCGGCCGGTGTTGTGGTCGATGGCCACGGTGATCGCGATGAATCCGCCTTCGCCGAGGATCAGCCGGTCCGACAGCGTCGACTCGCCCACGTCACCGACCGACAGGCCGTCGACGTAGACGTGACCGACCTCGACCCGGCCGGTGCGCTGGGCCTTGCCGTCCACCAGGTCCACCACGACACCGTTCTCGGCGATGACCACGTTCTCCGGCGCCACCCCGGTCTTGACCGCGAGCTCGCCGTTGGCCACCAGGTGCTTCCACTCGCCGTGCACCGGCATGACGTTGGACGGGCGCAGTGCGTTGTACAAAAACAGCAGCTCACCGGCCGAGGCGTGCCCGGAGACGTGCACCTTCGCGTTGCCCTGGTGCACGACGTTGGCGCCCAGCCGGGTCAGCGCGTTGATCACGCTGAAGATGGCCGTCTCGTTGCCCGGGATCAGGCTGCTGGCCAGCACGACCGTGTCGCCGGGCCGCAGCGTGATGCTCCGGTGGTCACCGCGGGCCATCCTGGACAGCGCCGACAGCGGCTCGCCCTGCGATCCGGTGGACACGAACACCACCTCGGTGGGCGGCAGGTCGATCGCCTCGTCGACGTCGATCAGCAGCCCGTCCGGCACGGACAAAAAGCCCAGCTCGGCGGCGATGCCCATGTTGCGCACCATGGACCGGCCGACGAACGCCACCCGGCGGCCGTGCTTGGCGGCGGCGTCGATCACCTGCTGCACGCGATGCACGTGCGAGGCGAAGCAGGCCACGATGACCCGCTGCTGCACCTCGGCGAGCACCCGTTCGATCACCGGCCCGATCTCCCGCTCCGGCGTGACGAAGCCGGGCACCTCGGCGTTGGTGGAGTCGATGCACAGCAGGTCGACGCCTTCCTCACCGAGCCGGGAGAACCCGGCCAGGTCGGTCAGCCTGCCGTCCAGCGGCAGCTGGTCCAGCTTCACGTCGCCGGTGTGCAGCACCAAGCCCGCCGGGGTGCGGATGGCGACCGCCAACGCGTCCGGGATCGAGTGGTTGACCGCGAAGAACTCGCACTCGAACGGTCCGATGGTGCGCCTGCCGCCCTCGGCGACCTGGATCAGCGTCGGCCGCTGCTTGTGCTCGCGGCACTTGGCCTCGACCAGGGCCAGGGTGAACCGCGAGCCGTACACCGGCAGGTCCGGCCGCTGGCGCAGCAGGAACGGGACCGCGCCGATGTGGTCCTCGTGCCCGTGGGTCAGCACCAGCCCGTCGACGTCGCCGAGCCGGTCCTCGATCGCGCGGAAGTCGGGCAGGATCAGGTCGACGCCCGGCTGCTCGTCCTCCGGGAACAGCACCCCGCAGTCGACGATCAGCAGCCTGCCGTCGAACTCGAACACCGTCATGTTCCGGCCGACCTCGCCGATGCCCCCGAGGGCGACGACGCGCAACGCGCCGTCCGGCAAGGGCGGCGGAGGATTGTCGGGCCCAGGCCCGGTTACCAGCGCTTGGGTCACTCCGGAAGCGTACCGAGAGACGTGTGCGTGGTCGGTGCGACATACGCGGCCGCCGAGTCGGCCTGGGCCGCGCGGGAGGCGTGGAAGTCCGCCGGGCCTTCCTCCAGCGGCACTCCTGCCTGGGCGAGATCGGACGCGATCGCCTGCACCTGCTCGTCGGTGGCCGGCACCAGCGGCAGCCGCGGGTCGCCGACGTTCATGCCGCGCAGCCGCAGCGCGGTCTTGGCGAACACCACGCCGCCGACCCGGGCGAACGCCCGCAGCACCGGCAGCATGCCGCGGTGGTTGGTGCGCGCCGTCGACGTGTCGCCTGCCTCGTAGGCGTCGATCATCGCGCGGATCCGACCGGCCACCACGTGCCCGATGACGCTGACGCAGCCGACCGCGCCCACCGACAGCCACGGCAGGTTCAGCGCGTCGTCGCCCGAGTAGTACGCCAGGTGCGTGTTGGCGATGACCTCCGAGCCCGCCAGCAGATCGCCCTTGGCGTCCTTGACCGCCAGGATCCGCGGGTGCTCGGCGAGCCTGCGCAGCGTGTCCACCTCGATCGGCACGATCGAGCGCGGCGGGATGTCGTAGAGCATCACCGGCAGGTCGGTGGCGTCGGCCACCGCGGTGAAGTGCGCGTGCAGGCCGGCCTGCGACGGCCGCGAGTAGTACGGGGTGACCACCAGCAGGCCGTGCGCGCCCGCCTTCTCGGCGGCCTGGGCCAGGGCGATGCTGTGCTTGGTGTCGTAGGTGCCCGCGCCCGCGATCACGGTCGCGCGGTCCCCCACCGCCTCGACCACCGCGCGCACCAGGTCGGCCTTCTCGGCGTCGGTGGTCGTCGGGCTCTCCCCCGTGGTGCCGTTGATCACCAGGCCGTCGTTGCCCAGCTCCAGCAGGTGGGCCGCGAGTTCCTGCGCCTTGTCGTAGTCCACCGCACCGTCGGCGGTGAACGGGGTAACCATCGCTGTCAGTACACGGCCGAACGGCCGTCCCGGGGCGGCAGTCGGGCCAACGGTCATGGAGGGCATGCTCAGACGGTACTACTGTTCCGCCAGCACGGTCTCCCTCAGCTGCTTGCCTTCCGCGTCATATGCGACACAGTGCACGGTGCGGTCGTGGTTGCCGTTGTCGTCGGTGGCCTCCCATTGCTCCGCCGACGGCACCAGGGCGCGGAACCGCAGCTGCTCCCGCCGCTCGGCGTCGATCAGCTCGGACTGGAAGCTCAGCGCGCAGCGCGCCCGTGCCCAGTCGATCAGCGCCTGGCCGGGATAGCGGTAGTCGGGATCGTCGCCGAAGCCCGGCGAGAACGCCGACGCGGCTGCGAAGACCTGCAGATCGTGAACCTCGGAGCAGTCCACGGTGGTGGTCACCGACCGGTTCTCGGCCAGTGGCCCCCCGCTGGCGCATTTGCCTTCGCCGATGGTGAACTCGGGAATCTGGCCGCCCTTGCCCCACGTCCACGTCTCGTCCTGCGCGCCGGGATCGGGCGTGGCGACCCACTGGCCGAGCAGGAATCCGCCGATCAGCGCCGCCACCACCAGCACGCCGCCGGCGATCAGCATTCCGCGGCCGATCCGCCGCGGGGCGGCCGGCTCCGCGGCGAGCGCGGTCGGCGGGTTGTGCGGCCCACCCGCATACCGCGCCGTCTGTCCCTGGGCCGTGGGCTGATCGGCCTGCCCCGGCACGGTGGGCCCGCCGGACGCCTGTCTGGCCATGCCCAGCAGCGCCCTGGCCTGCTCGGCGGTCGCGCGCGCCTCCGGCGCGGTGACCAGCAGGGCCATGATCGCCGACGCCAGTGCGCCGTGCGTGCGGGTCAACGGCGGGACCTCGGTCATGATCGCGTGCAGCGTCGCCGCCGTGCTGCCCCGGTCGAAGGCCACCGTGCCCTCGGCCGCGTAGTACAACGTCGCGCCCAGCGACCACAGGTCCGACGCGGGCGTGGCGTCCTGGCCGGAGATCCGCTCCGGCGCCATGAACGCCGGGGAGCCGACCAAGAAGCCGCTCGCGGTCAGCCGGGGGTCGTCGACGGCCTGGGCGATGCCGAAGTCGGTGAGCTTCACCCGGCCGTCGGCACCCACCATGATGTTGCTCGGCTTGACGTCCCGGTGGACGATCCCCGCGCGGTGCGCGACGGTCAGCGCGGACAGCACCTGCTCACCGATGGCGGCCACCGCGCCCGGGCTGAGCGGCCCGCGCTCGGCCACCAGATCGGCCAGGGTCGGCGCCTCCACCAGCTCCATGACGATGTAGGTCGCGCCGCCGTCGGTGATCACGTCGTAGACGGTGACGATAGCCGGGTCGTTGAGCCTGCCACTGGTGCGGACCTCCCGCAGGACCCGCTCGGCGAAGACGGTGGTGTCCTGCCCCTCTCCGGAGGGCAGCCGGACCTCCTTGATGGCGACGTGCCTGCCGATGACGGTGTCCTCGGCACGCCACACCACGCCCATGCCGCCCCGGCCCAGCTCGCCGAGCAGCCGGTAGCGGCCGGCCAGGACACGCCCGGATGCCGGCTGGGTGGCGGTCACCGTGTCGGCCGCCGGGTGCCCGGCGGACGGGGTGTTCGGCGGGACGGGCGGAGTGGGCGGGTTGGGGGCTGCCACGATCCTCCTCGTTGCACGATTCTGGGTGCACCATATCGTGTGCCGATCGGCCGCACGCCCGGATTGTCCACTTCGACATCCGGCCGCACGGCTCGGGACGGCGCTCAGCCGAATTCGGTGTGCACCTCGTGACCGGAAGCACGCAACGCCTGCACGGCACGTTCCAGATCCGTCTGCTTCACCAGCAGGTGGTCGGTGTCGTAGGTGGACAGAGCGAACAGGCCGACCCCCGCCGCGGCCAGCTCGCTGGACAGCACGGCCAGGATGCCGGTGAGGGTGAACTCCAGCGGCCCGCGCACCGACAGCAACCGCCAGCCGTGCTCGGCGCGCCCGTCCTCGCGCGACCACAGCCCGCTCGGGCACACCACCGACAGCTCGGTACCGGTACGGGTGATCGACACCAGGGCATCGCCGGCACTCAGCAGGTCCACGGGTGGCTCGGCCTCCGGTGACAGCCGGGCGACGGTGTACTCGCCCGGCCGCACGTCCAGGGTGAGCCGCCGCACGTCAGCCCTCGGTGACCAGCGGGCTGGAGGCCACCTCGGTGCCGTCGGGCAGCGTGGAGATGGTGAAGTCGGCGAACACGTTGGGCGCGGCCTTCTGCAGCTGGCGCAGGCACTCCACGGCCAGCGCCCGGATCTCGACGTCGGCGTGCTCGGTGGCGCGCATGGCGATGAAGTGCCGCCACGCCCGGTAGTTGCCGGTCACCACGATGCGCGTCTCGGTCGCGTTCGGCAGCACCGCGCGTGCCGCCTGCCTGGCCTGCTTGCGCCGCAGCGTCTTGCTGGGCGCGTCGGCGAACTTGTCTTCCAGGCCGGCCAGCAGCTCGTTGTAGGCATCCTGGCTGGCCTGCACGGCCTTGAGGAACTTCTCGTGCAGCTCGGGGTCGTTGGCGATGACGTCCGGCTCGACGAACGCCGCGTCCCGCTCCGGGACGTACCGCTGGGACAGCTGCGAGTAGGAGAAGTGCCGGTGCCGGATCAGCTCGTGCGTCAGCGACCGGGAGATGCCGGTGATGTAGAAGCTGACCGTGCCGTGCTCGAGCACCGACAGGTGGCCGACCTCGATGATGTGCCGGAGGTAACCGGCGTTGGTGGCCGTCTTCGGGTTCGGCTTGTGCCACGACTGGTAGCAGGCGCGGCCGGCGAACTCGGCCAGCGCCTCTCCCCCGTCGGCGTCGGTCGACCACGGGACGTCCTCCGGCGGGAAGAACTCCGTCTTGGCGATGAGCTGAACCTTCGGCGAGACCGTCTCTGCCACCTGCACGCACCCCTAACCGGCAACCGCTGACTCCTCTTGCCGAAGCCTAACCGCCGGCACCGCCGATCTCGTGCGGACCCGCGGGCCGGAAGCCACATCGCCGCGGACACCGATCCGCGACATCACCCATGACATCATCTGACGTTGAAGTGATGTCAGAATGGTGGCACCATGACACCATGGATCTGTCACCGTACTTGACCAGCCTGCGCGAGGACCTCAATGCCGCGGCCTCCGCCGGCGACGAGAACACGAAACGGGCCGCCGCGGTCCTGTCGGCGGCGCTCGAGCCCGCGGCCCGGCTCGCCATCATGAACGCGTTGTCCGACCTGGCCGACGAGATCACCGCCCAGCTGGACGACACCGTGGTCGACGTGCGTCTCGCCGGGCGGGACGTCCGGGTGGTCGTGGACACCAGGGCATCCCGCGAGCAGGACGACGCTCAGCAGGCGCCACCGCCGCCACCGCCGCCGTCCGGCGGCAGCGAGAACATCACCCGGATGACGTTGCGCCTGTTCGAGGAGCTGAAGAGCAAGGCCGAGCAGGCGGCGGCCGAGCAAGGTGTCTCGCTCAACACGTTCGTCCAGCAGGCCCTGCAGGGCGCACTGCAGGGCAAGCACGGCTGGACCGGCCCGTGGGGCGGCCAGCGACGAGACGATCGCGACGACGAAGGCAACGAGATGCACGGGTGGGTGCAGTCATGACCGCTCCGGAAGACGCCATCCGGACGACCGCCTTCACCACCGAAGGGCCGGTCCGGATCGAAGTACAGCTCTCCGCAGGCAGCGTCGACGTGGAACTTGCCGACAGCGGCAGCACCGGCGGCGAGGACGGGGTGCAGGTCGACGTGCGGCACGCCCCGGAGGAGGGCATGCCGTGGGCGCAGATGATGGCCAGCGCACTGACCTGGGTGAACGAACAGTTCGGTGAGCACATCACCGCCGACGTGATGGGCACCGCGACCGCCGCGGTGGACCAGACCAGGGTGGAGCTGGTGGGCGACCGGCTGATCGTGCAGTCGCCGAAGACGCTGCCCATGCGGCACCAGCCGCTGGCCGTGACGGTGCGCGCACCAGCCGGATCCGAACTGGACATCCGTACCTCGTCGGCCTCGGTCACGGTGACCGGGACCGCCGCGAGCGCGGTGGTCACCACCTCCTCGGGGGACATCTCGGTGGACCGGGTCAGCGGGTCGGCGAACATCCGCACCGCGTCGGGAACGGCGACCGTGGGCGCCGTGAGCGGCACCTCGTCGATCGTCACCGGCTCCGGTTCGGTTCACGTGGGCGAACTCGACGATGCGTCCGGGAAACTCACCCTGCGCAGCGGAAGCGGCGACCTCACCGTCTCCGGCGCAGCGGCGGGCGCGCTCACCGCGAAGACCGGCTCGGGTGACGTCCGCCTGGAGCTCGCCGACGGAGTGCTGGCCGAGATCCACCTGTCCTCCGGCAGCGGCCGGGTGAGCTCCGAGCTGGACGTGCAGCACGACCCACCCGAGCAGACCGCCCCGTTGCGGATCAACGCACGCAGCGGGCACGGCTCGGTGACGGTGGCCGGGCCGCGCAAGTAGACCGCCATGGTGGCCGCGTCGGCGGCGCGTTCGCTCTCTCGCCCCGGGCACGACGCGTGCGGGTTCGCCCGCCGGCGCGGCCCGGCGGCCCCGGCTATTCCACGCTCGCGGCCACGGCCGCGCGCAGGGCAGCCGCCAGGTCGCCGCGCTCGCCGACCACGACGCCTGCCAGGCCGAGCCATCCGGCCATGGACCACAGCTCCCCGGCCAGCTCGTGGGCGACCCTGGCCTGCGGCACTCCCGGCTCGGCGAAGACACCCTGGGCCCGCAGCACGCCCGCGGCCCGGTCCGCCTTCAGGTCCACCCTGGCGACCAGTTCGCCGTCGAGCAGGAACGGGAACACGTAGTAGCCGTAGACGCGCTTGGGCGCAGGCACGTAGATCTCGATGCGGTAGTGGAAGCCGAACAGCCGGTGGGTCCGGGAACGCTCCCAGATCAGCGGGTCGAACGGGCACAGCAGCGCCCGGCCGGTGACCTTTCTGGGCGCTCGCGCCTCCGGATGCAGGTACGCGGTCTGCCGCCAGCCGCGCACCCGGACGGGCTCGAGCCGCCCGTCCTCCACCAGCTCCTCGATCGCCCGCCGGGCAGGCGCGGGCTTGATTCGGTAGTAGTCCCGTAGATCGGTCTCGGTGGCCACGCCCAGCGCCTCGGCGGCACGGGCGATCAACTCACGGATCGCGTCGGTGTGCGGGATCTCCGGCGCGTTCAGCACCTCCGGCGGCAGCACCCGCTCCGGCAGGTCGTAGTGCCGCTCGAATCCCCTGCGGGTGCCGGTGGTCAGCTCGCCGACCGCGAACAGGTATTCGCAGGCGACCTTGGCGGCCGACCGGTTCCACCAGCCGCCCTTGGCCGCACTCTGCAGACCGAGCGCCTTCTCCACCCCGCCTGCGCTGATCGGCCCCTGTTCCTTGACCACGGCGAGCACGTCGGAGATCAGCCCCGGCTGGGCATGCGCCACTTTCCAGTACCGGCCGCGCAGCGATTCGTAGTGGCGCATCCGCCAGCGCAGCAACGGCCAATCGGCCAGCGGCAGCAGGCACGCCTCGTGCGCCCAGTACTCGGCCAGCAAACGCGGCTTCCGCGCGCTGTGCGACCAAGCGGCGGTGTCCACCAGCTCGGCCGGGTACGGCCCGAGCCGGGAGAACAGCGGCATGTAGTGCGCCCGCACCGCCACATTGACCGAATCCAGCTGCAACAGCTTGGTACGCCGCAGTGTGCGGAGCAGGTGCCGCCTGCCTGCCTGCCCGGCCGGACGAGGGTCGGTGAAACCCTGGGCAGCGAGAGCCATCCGCCGTGCGACGGCGTCGGAGATCGACCGCATGCGCGCATGCTGCCATGCCCGGCCGACAGCGACCGGTCCGCCAGGTAGGTTCGCAAGCATGGCCGTAGCTGACGTTCGCCTGGCTCGCGCAGCCGACGCCGCGGAAATCGCCCGGATCCAGCACATCACGTGGCAAACCGCGTTCGGCGAACTGCTCGACGAAGCGTCGCTGGCCGCGCTGACCGGGCAGGAGGCCCAGCAGCGGTGGACGGAGGCCATCGCCTACCCGGACACCGACGTGTTCGTGGCCACCGAGGGCGACTACACCGTCGGCTTCTGCGTGTCCGGCCCCGCGCCTCGGGAGGAGATCGAAGGCCCGGACGGCACCGTGCCCCCGGACGCCGCGCACACCGGGCTGATCGCCACGCTGCTGGTCGAGCCGCGCTGGGGGCGGCGCGGGCACGGTGGACGGCTGCTGGCCGCTGCGGCGCGGGCGTTGCGTTCCCGCGGTGCCCACCGCGCGGTCGCCTGGGTCAACGAGTCCGACTCCGCGACACTGAACTTCTACCGGACGGTGGGCTGGGAAGCCACCCGCCTGGTGCGCACGCTGGACACCGGGCGACGGCATGTCCGGCAACTGTGCGTCACCGGCGGGCTGGACCTGCAGCTGGTCGAGTAACGCCGGGCGGGCTCCGGTGCGACCATCAGGGGCCTGGGCCCGGCCTTGCCCAACTCGCACCAACGGCCGGATCGCACCAGGTACCGTGTGCGTGATCTTCACTTTTTCTGTCCGAGGGGGGTGCTCGCCGGTGACCTGGCTGCTGCTGAGCTTCGGCATCGCCGTCAGCTCGGCATTGCTGCCACTGGTGAGCATCGAAGTGTTCGTGGTGACGGTCGCCTCCAGCCAGCCCGGCCTGCATTGGGCCGCGCTGGCCGCGGTGGTGGCCGTCGGCCAGGTACTCGGCAAGGTGCCGTACTTCCTGGCCGCGCGCGGGTCCATCCACCTGCCCGCATTCCTGCATCGCGACCAGAAGGAACGGCCGCCGTCCGCGCGGCGGGAACGGTGGCGGCTACGGACCAAGCGCCTGCACGACGCCCTGGACGCGGTCCGCGACCGATGCCACAAGCACCACCGGTGGATGATCGGCACCTACGGCGTCAGCTCGGTCATGGGCATGCCGCCGTACATGGCGCTGGTGGTGCTGAGCGGGTTGGCCAAGATGCGCATGTCGCTGTTCATCGGCATGGGCCTTGCCGGCCGGTTCGTCCGTTTCGCGCTGCTGGCATCCGCGCCCGCGGCGTTCATCGGGTGGTTCGGGCACTGACCACGGTCCCCTGCCGCCCGGTGAGCGATCGGACGGCCTCGACGAAGTACGGCCCGATGGCGGTGAGCCTGCCGGGATACTCGTCGACCAACCCGTCGGTGTGGTTGCCGCCCTCGACACGCCAGTAGGTGTGCAGCGCACCCCGGCCGGCCTTGCGCACCATGTCCGCGTACACGTCCGAGTCCACGCCGATCGGCAACAGCGTGTCCAGGGTGCCGTGCAGGGTGATCAGCGGTTTGCCGATGCGCCCGGTCAAGGCAATCCGGCGCACGGCCCGTTGCGCCTGCGGCCGGCTGGCGTAGTCGTAGTCGGCGTCGCACGCGGGCGTGCCGCTGCGGCAGAACGGCACACCGGCGTCCAGCGGACCGTCGTACGACGGGTCGAGGGCTTCACGGTAGATACGCTGGGTCAGGTCCCAGTAGACCCGGTAGTGGTAGTCCCACAGGAACTCCGAGCCGGGGGCGAATCCGGCGTCGAGCATCCTCTGCCGCGCGGCCTCCGCCTCTTCGCCACCCTCGGCGTAGGCGGGGTAGTTCCGCAACGCGACCGGCAGGAAGGTGAACAGGTTCGGGCCGTTCGTGGTCCACAGCGTGCCTTCCCAGTCCACACCGCCGTCGTACAGTGACGGCCGGTTCTCCAGCTGCCAGCGGACCAGGTAGCCACCGTTGGAGATGCCCGCGGCGAGCGTGGTGGACGGCGGCCTGCCGTAACGCTGCCGGACCACGTGCTTGGCCGCGACGGTGAGCTCGGTCAATCGTTGGTGCCACTCGGCGATGGCTTCGCCCGGGTAGCGCTGCCCGTGATAAAAGGCCACGCCGGTGTTGCCCTTGTCGGTGGCCGCGAACGCGTATCCCATGGCCAGCACCTGGTCGGCGATCGCCCGGTCGTTGGCGTACTGCCTGCGATTGCCCGGGGTGCCGGAGACGACCAGTCCGCCGTTCCACCTGTCCGGCAGGCGCAGCACGAACTGGGCGTCGTGGTTCCAGCCGTGGTTGGTGTTCGACCGCGAATCGTCCGGGAAGTAGCCGTCGATCTGGATGCCGGGAACACCGGCCGGGCGCGGCATGTCCGCGGCCGTCAGGCCCACGTAGTCCTCGGGGTTGGTGTGCCCGGACTTCTCCGTCGAGACGGTGGTGAGACCCGCCAGGCAGGACACCTTCTGGTGTGCCGCGCCGGGAACGCGGAGTTGCCCGATCCGGGCGCAGTGCCCGGACACGACCGGCTCAGCGGAATGCGCGACGGCTTCCACTGGCGACAGCGCGATGCCAAGGACGACCGCGGCCGACAGTACCCAAATACGACGAGACATGAGGTGCGGCATGCACGTCACCGTGCCCTGTCGCCTGTCGTAGCGCGATGGCGACGAGAGCCACATTCGTGGCGACCTTGTGGGGACCCACCACATCCGGCACTGCGACCAGGTGCCTTCCGGCCCACCTACCTTCCGGCCCGCTCCTCCGCTTCCAGGGCCACAGCGCGTTTCATGGCCTCCCGGGCACGGCGCCGGTCGCCGGCCAGGTCGTAGGCATGCGCCACCCGGTACCACGCCCGCCAGTCCCGCGGCGAGGCTTCCACCTCCGCTTTGCGCTCGGCGAAGTAGGCGTCGGCCGCATCGGGTTCGACCCGCCCGCTCGGCCGCCGAGGAAGGTCCGAGACGTCGGGCAAGCCGCCCTCGGCGGCCAGCCGCTGCGTCAACCGGGCGACTCGGATGCCGGACAGCCACGTGCTGACCACCATCCATGCGCCGAGCACCGGCAGGATCAGCACGCCGGCCCCGAGCGCCACGCCCACCGGCTCGCCGCTGCGCAGCAACGCCACGGCCCGTCCGGCCAGCAGCACCAGATGCAGCGCGACACCCGCGGTCAGGACGGCCGCGAGCACAAGCGTCTTCCGCGCGGAGGATTGCACCGTCGTCACAGCTGCATGTACTTGTCGAGCCCCACGGTCAGCCCGGGATGCTGCCGCACCTTGCGCACACCCAGCAGCACACCCGGCATGAACGACGACCGGTTCAACGAGTCGTGCCGGATCGTCAACGTCTCGCCGTCGCCGCCGAACAGGACCTCCTGGTGGGCCACCAGCCCGGCCAGCCGCACGGAGTGCACCGTGATGCCGTCCACCTTCGCGCCGCGCGCCCCGTCCAGCTCCGACGTGGTCGCATCGGGCACGTCACCGAGGCCCGCGCCGGCACGCGCGGCCGCCACCAGCCGCGCGGTGTGCGCCGCGGTCCCGGACGGCGCGTCCGCCTTGCGGTTGTGGTGCAGCTCGACGATCTCGACCGTGTCGTAGTACCGCGCGGCCATTTCGGCGAACCGCATCAGCAGCACCGCACCCAGCGCGAAGTTCGGCGCGATCAGCACCCCCACCTCTTCGCGCCCGGCCAGCATCTCGCGCACCGCCGCCAGCTTGGCCTCGTCGAACCCACTGGTGCCGACGACGACGCTGATCCCGGCCTCGATGCAGAACCGAAGGTTGTCCAGCACCGCGTCCGGGTGCGTGAAGTCCACGGCCACCTGGGCGCCCGCGTCGGTCAGCGTGGTCAACGGATCGTCGACGTCGACGCGCGCGACCAGCTCCATGTCGGCCGCGCCCTCGACGGCCTCGCACACCGTCGCTCCCATGCGGCCGGCCGCACCGAGAACGCCGACCTTCGTCACGTCGTCCGTCGCCGAGCTCACAGCACCTCCAGCAGCTCACCGGGAAGATCGTCCAGGTGAGCATACGGGCCGACCACGGCGGCCGCGCGCACCCGTCGCAGGTAGCGACCGGCCACCGCGGCCACCTCCTCCGGGGTGACCGCGGCGATGCGGGCCAACGTCTCGTCGATGGTGAACGCCCTGCCGTAGTGCAGCTCGTTCTTGCCGATCCGGCTCATCCGCGAACCGGTGTCCTCCAGGCTCAGCACCAGCTCGCCGCGTAACTGCCCTTGGGCCCGCACCACCTCTTCCGGGGTCAGCCCGTCGGCGGCGACCTCCCCGATGACGTCCCGCAGCACGCGCACGAGCTCACCCAGCCGCTCCGGCTGGCAGCCCGCTTCGATCGCCAGGTTGCCGGTGTCGGAGTAGAAGACCGGCGACGAGCACACCTGGTAGGCCAGCCCACGCCGCTCCCGCACCTCCTGGAACAGCCGCGAGCTGGTGCCCCCGCCCAGTGCCGCGTTCAGCACCGACAGCGCGAACCTGTCCTCGTCGTGCCTGCTCATCACCGGCATGCCGAGCATCACCTTGGCCTGCTCGACGGTGTCGGACCGCAGCAGCACCTCGTCGGCCGAGGTGAACTCGGCGCGCCCGCCGCGCGGCGGCTCGGGTTCCGCCCGGCCGTCGCTGACCCGGGGATAACGGGCCGTCGCCTCCTCGACCAGCCGCAGCACGTCCTCGTGCCGCACATTGCCCGCGACGGCGAACACCATGCGCTGCGGCAGGTAGCGGGTCCGGTGGAACTCCCGCAGCAATCCCGCCGTCATGCCGGTGATCGACTTCTCCGTGCCGAGGATGGGGCGGGCCAGCGGATGATCGCCCATCAACGCCACGGAGAACAGCTCGTGCAGCCAGTCGTCCGGGTCGTCGTCCCGCATCGCGATCTCGTCCAGGACGACGGTGCGCTCGATCTCGGTGTCGGCCTCCGAGCACCGGCCGTCGAACACCACGTCGGCGACCAGGTCGACCGCCAGCGGCACGTCCGTGTCGAGCACGTGCGCGTAGAAGCAGGTGCTCTCCCGGGTGGTGAACGCGTTCAGCTCCCCGCCGACCGCGTCGATCTCTTCGGCGATCTGCCGCGCCGTCCGGCGCGTGGTGCCCTTGAACAGCAGATGCTCGAGGAAGTGCGCGGCGCCGGCTTCCTCCGGCTGCTCGTCCCGCGTGCCGACCGCCACCCAGATTCCCACCGAAGCCGACCGCACCCCCGGCATGGTCTCGGTGACCACTCGCAGCCCGTTGGGCAACACGGTGCACGCGAAATCCGTCATCACGTCCTCAGCTCATCACGGCTTGTCCGAACGCGCCAGAGCGGCCGCGCCAACCGGCGCGGCCGCTCCGACGTCGGTCTCACGATCACCGGCTGCGGCTTCTGCTCCTGCTCCTGCCCGCCGGCGCGTCCTTCTTGGCGTTGCCCGCACCGGCGTCCTTGGCGTCGTCCTTGTCGTCCCGGACGATCTCCAGGCTGATCTTGCCGCGCTGGTCGATGTCGGCGATCTCCACGCGGATCTTGTCGCCGACGTTCAGCACGTCCTCGACCTTGTCGATGCGCTTGCCGTTGCCCAGCTTGGAGATGTGCAGCAGGCCGTCCTTGCCCGGCAGCAGCGACACGAACGCACCGAACGCGGCCGTCTTGACCACCGTGCCCAGGTACCGCTCGCCCACCTTGGGCAGCTGCGGGTTGGCGATCGCGTTGATCTTGTCGATCGCCGCCTGGGCGGCGACACCGTCGTTGGCGCCGACGTAGATGGTGCCGTCGTCCTCGATGGTGATCTCCGCGCCGGTCTCCTCGGTGATCGAGTTGATCATCTTGCCCTTCGGGCCGATGACCTCGCCGATCTTGTCCACCGGGATCTTCATCGTGGTGATGCGCGGCGCGTACGGGGACATCTCGTCCGGGCCGTCGATCGCCTCGGCCATCACGTCCAGGATGGTCAACCGCGCGTCCCTGGCCTGCTTCAGCGCCGCGGCCAGCACGTCCGACGGCAGGCCGTCCAGCTTGGTGTCCAGCTGCAGCGCGGTGATGAAGTCCCTGGTGCCCGCGACCTTGAAGTCCATGTCGCCGAACGCGTCCTCGGCACCCAGGATGTCGGTCAGCGCGACGTACTCGGTCCTGCCGTCCACCTCGCCGGAGACCAGGCCCATGGCGATACCGGCGACCGGGGCCTTCAGCGGGACGCCCGCGTTGAGCAGGCCCATGGTGGACGCGCACACCGACCCCATCGAGGTCGAGCCGTTGGAGCCCAGCGCCTCCGACACCTGCCGGATGGCGTACGGGAACTCGTCCCGCTTCGGCAACACCGGCACCAGCGCGCGCTCGGCCAGCATGCCGTGCCCGATCTCGCGCCGCTTCGGCGCACCGACCCGGCCGGTCTCTCCGGTGGAGAACGGCGGGAAGTTGTAGTGGTGCAGGTACCGCTTGGTGGTCTCCGGGGACAGCGAGTCGATCTGCTGCTCCAGGCTGAGCATGTTCAGCGTGGTGATGCCCAGGATCTGGGTCTCGCCGCGCTCGAACAGCGCCGAGCCGTGCGCCCGCGGCACCACGCCGACCTCGGCCGACAGCGACCGGATGTCGGTCGGGCCGCGGCCGTCGATGCGCACCTTGTCCCGCAGGATGCGCTCCCGGACCAGCTTCTTGGTCACCGCGCGGAACGCCGCGCCGACCTCCTTGTCGCGGCCCTCGAAGCGCTCGCCCTCACCGACGCCGATCTTCTCCAGCACCGCGGCCTTGATCTCGTCGATGGTGTTGTCGCGCTCCTGCTTGCCCGCGATGGTCAGCGCCCTGGCCAGATCCTCGGCGGCCAGCTCCTCCACCGCCTGGTAGACGTCGTCCTGGTAGGCCGGGTACAGCGGGAACTCGCTGGTCGGCTTGGCGGCCACGGCGGCGAGCGCCTGCTGCGCCTCGCACAGCACCCGGATGAACGGCTTGGCCGCGTCCAGGCCCTGCGCCACCACCTGCTCGGTCGGCGCGGTGGCGCCTTCGGCGATCAGGTCCAGCGTGTTGTCGGTGGCCTCGGCCTCGACCATCATGATCGCGACGTCCTCCGGCCCGTCACCGACGATGCGGCCGGCGACGACCATGTTGAACGTCGCCCGCTCCAGCTGGCTCCAGGTCGGGAAGGCCACCCACTGGTTGTCGATCAGCGCGACCCGGACGCCGCCGATCGGGCCGGAGAACGGCAGGCCTGCGATCTGGGTGGACGCCGACGCGGCGTTGATGGCCAGCACGTCGTACGGGTCGTCCGGGTGCAGGCTGGTCACCGTGACGATGATCTGGATCTCGTTGCGCAGCCCGTCGGCGAACGACGGGCGCAGCGGCCGGTCGATCAGCCGGCAGGTCAGGATCGCGTCGGTGGACGGCCTGCCCTCGCGGCGGAAGAACGCGCCGGGGATGCGGCCGACCGAGTACATCCGCTCCTCGACGTCGACGGTGAGCGGGAAGAAGTCGAAGTGTTCCTTGGGTTGCTTGGATGCCGTCGTCGCCGACAGCACCATGGTCTCGTCGTCCAGGTAGGCGACGACGGAACCGCCCGCCTGCTTGGCCAGCCGGCCGGTCTCGAACCGCACGCGGCGGGTTCCGAAAGAGCCGTTGTCGATGACGGCTTCCGTCTCGTGTACGACGGATTCGCTCATGGGGTTTGTCTCCTTGTCGATGTTCACGGCGGAGCCCGGGTGGGAATGCCGCCGCCGGGGTCCGCGCCGTCCACCTCCCACGGCGGTCCGCGCGCTCGAGTGACCCCTTCCGACAAGGCCGGTCTTCGATCGAAGTTCCCGGGCGTCTCCCGGCAACCACTACCGAGGACCGGCGACCGACGAGTCCTCGAACGCTGTGCGCTTCTCCCTTGTTGTGTGCTGAAGGGGAGCTCCGGGCTCCTCCGGCGCTCCCCTTCAGTGTCTCATCGGCGCAGGCCGAGACGTTGGATCAACGTCCGGTAGCGCTCGATGTCAACTCTCTTGAGGTAGTCAAGCAGCCGACGGCGGCGGCCGACCAGCAGCAGCAGGCCGCGCCGTGAGTGGTGGTCGTGCTTGTGCTCCTTCAGGTGCTCCGTGAGGTCGGTGATGCGCTTGGTCAGCAGCGCCACCTGTGCCTCCGGGGAGCCGGTGTCCTTCTCGTGCAGGCCGTACTCGGCCAGGATGGTCTTCTTCTCCTCGGTGGTCAGCGCCACGCGTCTTCTCCTCTGATGACGTACCGTGCCTGAATCTGCTGTCAGCGGGCGCAGTGCCCGCCGGTTCAGCCACCACGGACCGCAGCCGAACCAGCCATCAGCGTATCAGGCACCGCTGCCGACCACGCTGGGTAGCCCCGAATTGTCCTCGTGTTTCCGGTCACCGGCCGCTCGGGCGGTTTCCGTCACGGCTCACCCGCCGCTCTCCGATCACGCCCCGTCGACCAGCCTCCGGTACAGCCGCTCCAGCTCGCCGTCGCCGAAGCCGTGCCGGGCGAGCCAGCCGGCGGCGCCGCCGTAGTGCCGGTCGAGATGGTCGAGGAACGCTTCCATGGTCTCGCCGCGCGGCGTGTGCGCATCCACCGGCAGCCGGTCGATGTCGTGCGCGTACGTCGGGGTGGTACGCAGCCGGTCCAGCACCAGCTCGATGCGCTCGGCGGTCCGGGCGTAGTCCTGCACCACCGCCTCGGGCTCCACGCCCACCGCGGACAGGGTCAGCGCCACGACCGTGCCCGTGCGGTCCTTGCCCGCGGCGCAGTGCACCAGGGCGGCCCCGTCGGTGTAGGCGATCTCCCGCACCGCCTGCACCACGTTCTCCGCCCGGTCCTCCAGGTAGCCCAGGTAGAGCCCGGTCATGAAGTTCGCGGGGTAGCGCGCGCGATTGCGTTCCCGGCGTCGCGCGGCCAGCGCCTCGGCGGCGACGTCGGTGTTGTCGCCCGCTTCCAGCAGCACGGACAGGTCCGCGTGGCGTACGCGGCCGTCGGCACGCAGCGGACCCGGCCCTTCCGAGGCGCGCTCGAAGTCGGTGCGCAGGTCCACCACCGTCCGCAGACCGTGCGTACCGACCAGCACCTTGATGTCGTTCTCGGTCAGGTCCTGCAGGTTGTCCGAGCGCAAGAGCCGGCGATACGCCACCTTCCGGCCGTCCGTGGTGGGCAAGCCGCCGACGTCTCGCGCGTTCACCGCGCCTTCCAGTTCGATCCACGTCACAGCATCCATTCTGCCAATCGCCGCCGTGACGCGTCGCCGCCGAGAACAGCCGAGCGGCGTCGATCAGTCGATCGGCGGGCGGGAACTGGTCAGCGGACAGCGCGCCTGTGCGGTGTACCGGGCCCCGGCCGGGTGCAGTTCGCTGTTCAGCAGGACGACCTCCTCGGCCACCCATTCCGGGCCGCGATAGTCCGCCAATCCGTCCACCACCCGGCTCACCACACGCGGCGGCCGGGATGCGCGCCAACGCGCCAGCGTCAAGTGCGGATGCCAGCGCCGCGCCTCCTTCACCACGCGTTCGTCCTCGGCTCCGGCTGCCCGGGCGATGGCGTGCAAGGCGTCCGCATCGCCGTCGACACCTGCCCACAGCACTCCGCGGAACCGGCCGGCACCGGCGAGCCGCAGCCGCACCGGGCCGTGCCCCCGCAGCCGCTCACGCAGCCACGCGCCGCGTTCCTCGGCTTGCGCCTCGGTGCAGGACCCGTAGAACGCCAGGGTGAGATGCCACGACTCGACACGCGTCCATCGCAGGGACGTGTCGCCCGACCGGTAGCGGTCGAGCGCCGCGGCAAGATGCTCCGCCACCCGCGGCGGCGGCACCACGGCGGCGAACAGCCTCACGCCGCCTGGCCACCGTCGTACTGTCCGGCGCGGCGCAGCAGATCGGCGATGGCCGGGAAGTCCTTCTCCAGCAGCTCGGCGGCCTTGACCAGGTTCTCGTCCTCGGCCACGTCCCGGATCGCGGCCAGCAGCGACGTGTCGTCCACCTCACCGGCGTAGACCGGCAGGTTGTCCCTGCCCACCGTCGGGTTGGAGTCGCGCACGTCGCGCATCGCTTCCTCGATCGCCTTCCGATCCCCGGAGGCGACACCCGGGGTGAGCACCTTCCGCTCCAGCATGATCATTCTGGCCAGCACCGCCGGATTGCCGATCTTGGCCCGGCGGCCGCTCATCACCTGGCTCAGCATCGGTGCGCTGATCCCCAGCACCTCGGCCAGATACGCCTGTGACACGTCGAAGGCGACGACCAGCCTGCGCAACCGGTCCCCCAGCGGCTCGCCGTACCACTTGCGCTGCCACTCGACGTTGCGCTGGATGATCTTCTGTTCGTCCATTACCCCTGTCCGCTCCCCTCGTTCGCGGCTGCAGGCACCGGATCGCGGCCACCGTGTTGCATCTTGCCGCATCCGCGGCGGCCGTGCGGCGTGTGCGGCCAGGTCACCCCCCATGCCGTCAGGCGCGACGGAGCACATCGCGAGTCCGCTCGACGTCGGCAGCCATCTGCGCCCGCAACGCGTCGATCGTGTCGAAGCGTTCCATGTCCCGCAGCCGGGCGACGAAGTCGAGCGACACGTGTTGTCCGTAGAAGTCCTCGTCGACGTCCAGCACGTAGGCCTCGACCCGGCGTTCCCTCCCGGAGAACGTCGGGTTGCTTCCCACGGACACGGCCGCGGGCAGCACCCTGTCCGGCCGCGACGTGGTGGTGAACCAGCACGAGTACACGCCGTCCGCGGGCACCGCGGCGTACCGCGGCGTCGACAGGTTCGCGGTCGGATACCCCAGCTCCCGGCCGCGGCCGTCGCCACGTACGACGATGCCGTCGATCCGGTGCGGGCGGCCCAGCGCCACCGCCGCGGCTTCGACGTCGCCGGCGTCGATGCAGGAACGCACGTAGGTCGACGAGAACGTGATCTCCCCGGTGACGTCCTTGCCGTCGGACTCGCCCAGCGATGCCCCCTGCAGCTCGGCGCTCTGCACCACGTAACCGAAGCGTTTGCCGAGCTGACGGAGCAGATCCACGTCACCTGCCGCCTTGGCGCCGAACCGGAAGTTCTCCCCCACCAGCACGACGGCGACGTGCAGCCGGTCCACCAGCACCTCGTGCACGAAGTCGGCGGCGGGCATGCGGGACAGCTCGAGCGTGAACGGCAGGACGCAGAACACGTCCACGCCCAGCTGCTCCATCAACTCCGCCTTGCGGCGCAGGGTGGTCAGCTGGGCCGGATGGCTGCCCGGCCGCAGGACCTCGGACGGATGCGGGTCGAACGTCAGCACCACCGACGGCAACCCGCGCTTGTGCGCCACGTCGACCGTGCGCCGGATCAGTTCCTGGTGGCCGCGGTGCACGCCGTCGAACACGCCGATGGTGACCACGCAGCGGCCCCAGTTGCCTGGCAGATCGTCCAGTCCTCGCCAACGCAGCACGAGTGCAGGTTAGCCGACGACCGCACGAGCGGTCCGGCGCTCCCCGCCTGCCTATGCCGGAGCCAGCACCACCAGGTACTTGGCGTGCCTGCCCCGATCCACGGCCAGCGCCAGCGCACGCCCCTGCTGGTCGACGATGCCGTAGGTGCCCTCGACTCCGGCGGCCGGGATCCGCTGGCCGTAGCGGACGGCCTTGGCCGCTGCGGCGCCGGCCTGCCGGATCGGGAACGCCGCGCGAACCGCCGCGTCCAGCGACAACGACAGCGTCGGGTGCTCCTCGAGCTCTTCCAGGGTGCGCGCGGCCGCCAGCCCGAACGGCCCGGCCTTGGTGCGCCGCAGCGCGGTCAGATGACCGCCCACGCCGAGCGCGGCACCGAGGTCGCGGGCCAGCGCACGCACGTAGGTGCCCGCTGAGCAGTCGACCTCGACATCGAGCTCCAGTCCGGTGCGCGAGCCGGGGCGGCGGGTACGGAGCAGGTCGAACCGGTGCACGGTGACCGGGCGGGCAGGCAGCTCGACCTGTTCGCCCGCACGTACCCGGGCGTAGGCGCGCTTGCCGTCCACCTTGACCGCGCTGACCGCCGACGGGACCTGCATGATCTCGCCGGTCAGGGCGGCGATGCCTGCGCCGATCTGCTCGTCGGTGATCTTGCGCACCGCGGCGGGATCCGCGGCCGAGACGATCTCCCCCTCGGCGTCCTCGGTGGTCGTGGCCGCCCCGAGCGCGATGGTCGCGCGGTAGGTCTTGCGGTCCAGCGACAGATGGCCGAGCAGCTTGGTCGCCCGCTCGATGCCGACGACCAGCACGCCGGTCGCCATCGGGTCCAGCGTCCCGGCGTGCCCGACTTTCCGGGTGCCGAAAATGCGCCGCATCCTGGCCACGACGTCGTGCGACGTCATGCCGGCGGGTTTGTCGACGATCACCAGGCCGGGGTCCATGACGCCGACTCTAGCCACGGGCGCCTGCCCGTGGCGCGGCAGCCGCCTACCGCAGCCCCGTCATCGAGCTCACGGCACGGAACCGCGCCTGCGCGCCGTGCGTGATCATCGTCAGCGACGGATCCTCGTCGCGCCGGGGCTTGATGCGCCGGGTGACGTCGTCCACGCGCCGGGTGATCGCCTCGTCGAGCTGCTCCCGCGGCAGCTCCACCGTGGCCAGCTCGCTGCCCACCGGGCGCAGCGAGCGCGCCGCCATCTGCCGGGCAGGCCGCACGGGCTCGCGCACCGGCGGGCGGTCGTGACGGGCGGGAAACTCGTGGCGGGCCGGTTCGCGGACGGGCCGGGCGGGCAGTTCCCGGCGCTGCGGCCGGCGCGCGGCCGGGGAGGGCTCGCGCCGACGCGACGGCCCGCTGGCCCTCTCGCCGGTGCCGACAGCGGCAGGAGCGGAAACCTTCCCGGACATGGCGGGCTTGCGGGTAGCCCCGGACGTGGCGGGCTTGCGGGCGGCAACCTGCTTCCGGCCGGGCTTGCCTGCCTCGGCAACCTTCCGGTCGGGCTTGCCTGCCTCGGCAACCTTCCGGTCGGCCTTGCCGACCTTGACCGTCTTCCGGCCGGCCTTGCCGGCCTCGACCGGCCTCAGGTCGGCCCTGCTGGCCTCGCAGGCCTGCAGGTAGCTGGTCATCTTGGCGCGCGCCGCCGCCTTGCGCCGTTCTTCCTGCCTACTGCGCTGCCACCACCACACGCATGCGGCGATGGGCGCCAGCGCCATCACCATGACCAGCGGCACGAGCCAGTTCATGACCTCTCACCAGTGTTTGCCACGATCCCCCAGCGTTACCCTTTCGAGACCGAAAAGCTATGCGATCGCACCCGCCTGGTCAATGCCCGCGAGCGGCCGATCCGGCCGAAAAGCCTCCTCCGTTACCCCGAAGCACGCAACCTCCGAGCGTAGGCCGCCGGAGTCATGCCCTTCCAGCGGCGGAACGCGGCGATGAAGCTGGTCGCTTCGGCGTATCCCAGCCGGATCGCCACGTCGGAGACCGACAGCGCCCCGGTGGCCAGCAGCTCCTCGGCCAATGCCTCACGGACCTCGTCGCGTAGCTCACGATAGCTGGTGCCGTCCTCGGCGAGGCGCCGGCGCAGGGTACGCACGCTGATGTGCAGGTCGCGGGCCACCGCTTCCATGCCCGCGTCGATTCCCGCCTCGAGCGCGCCGAGCCGCAGCAGACGGGCCCGCACCTGCTGGGACAACCCGGTGCGGGCACGCTTGCGCGCAACCAGCTCGCGGCACACCGCCTCGCACTCGGCGACGGTCCGTGGGTCTGCCTTTCGGCAGCGGACGGTCCAGCAGCACGCCGTCCAGGTAGCCGACGTTGTCCCTGGCGCCGAACTCCGGCCGCACCCCGAGCACGTCGCGATACGCCGCCAGCTCCCCCTCCGGTGGCGCCGGGAACCGGAAGCGCTGACTGAGCAGGCCGACCGGTTCGGTCAGCAGTTCGCGCAGCACCGTGAAGATGGCCGCGATGTCCCGTTCCACGGCGAAGCGCCGGACGTCCTCCGGCACGTCGTCGTCACGCAGCTCCAGGCGCAGCCGCCCGTCGGTGATCTCCACGACCGGGATGGCGAAGGCGAAGCTCAAGTCCCAGTAGCGCAGCGCGAAGCTGATCACGTCGCGCAGGGTCTGGCTGCTCAGGCAGGCGAATCCGAAGATGCCGAACGTGCTCAGCCGGTACCGCCTGCCCACCTCGATACCCAGCGCCTGCCGGTGGCCGAGCCGGCGCACCAGGTTGCGCACCACGGCCAGCTCCTGGTGGGCGTCGATCTGGGTGCCCGGGTCGGTCGCCGCGGCCGGGGTGATGCCGCTGCCGTGCAGCACGTCCTCCATCGGCACGCCGTGCTCGGCGGCGAACCGCGCCATCAGCGCGACGCTCGCCGCCCCGCGCGGGAAGGTCCACGCGGTCACGGCAGGCCTGGTCGCGACACCGGGCGTCAGGCCGGCATCCGGCTGAGTGACCATGGCCGGAATTATGGATCGGTTCGCCGGGCGGCGACATACCGTGCTGCCATGACCACACCCGGGGTGACGAGCACAACACCCGATCCGCGTACCGGCCCGGGCCACCACGAACGCACCACGGTGGCCATCGTGGGCACCGGGTTCGGCGGATTGGCGATGGCGCTGGAACTGCAGCGGCACGGATTCACCGACTTCCTGCTGCTGGAGAAGGGCGACGACGTCGGTGGCGTGTGGCGCGAGAACACCTACCCGGGGGCGGCCTGCGACATCCCCTCCCCCTACTACTCGCTGTCGTACGAGCCGAACCCGGAATGGTCGTCCCGGTTCTCCCCGCAGGCGGAAATCCAGCAGTACATGCGGCGCTTGGTGGACAAGTACCGGCTGTGGCCGAAAATCCGCTTCGGCTGCGAGGTCACCAGCGCCTCGTTCGACGAGTCCAGTGGCACCTGGCGAATCGAGGCCGGCGACCGGACGGTCGTGGCGAACGTGTTCGTGCCCGCCACCGGCCAGCTGTCCCGGCCGAAACTGCCGGACATCCCCGGCCTGACCGACTTCGCCGGTACCTGGTTCCACTCCGCGCAGTGGAACCACGACGCCGACCTGACCGGCAAGCGCGTGGCCGTGGTGGGCACGGGTGCGAGCGCGGTCCAGTTCGTGCCCGCCATCCAGCCGAAGGTCGCGCACCTGACGGTGTTCCAGCGTTCGGCGCCGTGGATCCTGCCCCGGCCGGAGGTGCAGTACCGGCGGTGGCACCACAAGCTGTTCAAGCGGGTGCCGCCGATCCGGCTGGCCGAACGGTTCGGATTCTGGCTGCTGTGCGAGGTGATCTCCCTCGGCCTGGTGGACGCACCGTGGATGCGCCCGCTGATCAGCCAGATTTCGCTGCGCAAGCTGCGCAAGGAGGTCCCGGATCCGCATCTGCGGGCCAAGCTCACCCCGGAATACGCGGTGGGCTGCAAACGCGGCCTGTTCTCCAACGACTACCTGCCCACGTTCAGCAAGCCGAACGTCGACCTGGTCACCACCCGGATCGAGCGGGTGGAGCCGAACGGCGTGCGCACGTCCGACGGCCGGCTGCACGAAGCGGACGTGATCATCTACGGCACCGGGTTCCGCGCGTCGGAGTTCCTCGGCCCGATGTCCGTGCGGGGCGTGGCAGGCCGTGATCTCGCCGAGGTCTGGCGCGACGGCGCCTTCGCGTACAAGGGCATGACCGTGCCCGGCTTTCCGAACATGTTCCTGATGTACGGCCCGAACACCAACCTCGGCTGCGGCTCGATCATCTACATGCTGGAGACCCAGGCCCGCTACATCGCCCAGGCGATCCGGGAGGTGGCCAGGCAGCCGGGCGTCGCCTTCGACGTGCGCGAGGACGTCTGCGACGAGTACAACCGCGCGCTGCAGCGCAGGCTGGACCGCTCGGTGTGGACGCTGTGTTCCAGCTGGTACCGCAACGCCTCCGGGCGTGTCACCAACAACTGGCCGGGCACGGTGAGCGCCTACCGGCTGACCGCTCGCCGCTGGCATCCCGAGGACTACCGCACGTTGCTGCCCACTCGATCCACAGAAGGGGTGACGGTATGACGTTCGACTACGACGTGCTGGTCATCGGCTCAGGCTTCGGCGGCAGCGTGGCGGCGTTGCGGCTGACCGAGAAGGGCTACCGGGTCGGCGTGCTCGAGGCGGGCAAGCGCTGGGAACCGGAGGACCTGCCGAAGTCGAACTGGAACCTGCGCAAGTCGATCTGGGCGCCGAAGCTGGGCCTGTTCGGCCCGCAGCGCATCAGCATTCTGGGCAAGTGCCTGGTGTTCAGCGGCGCGGGCGTCGGCGGCGGCTCGCTGATCTACGGCAACACACTCTACGAGCCGCTGGAACCGTTCTTCCGGGACAAGCAGTGGGCGCACATCACCGACTGGCGCGCCGAGCTCAAGCCGTACTACGACCAGGCGAAGCGCATGCTGGGGGTGACCACCAACCCGAAGCTGACCCCCGCCGACGAGGTCGTGCGCGAAGTGGCCGAGGACATCGGCGTGGGCGACACGTTCCACCCCACCGACGTCGGTGTGTTCTTCAACGAGGACAAGCCCGGCGTGGAGGTCGACGACCCCTATTTCGGCGGGGCAGGCCCGCGCCGCGCCGGGTGCATCCACTGCGCGCGGTGCCTGACCGGCTGCCCGCACAACGCCAAGAACACCCTCACCCGGAACTACCTCTACCTCGCCGAGGCCAATGGGGCGGTGGTCCATCCGCTCACCACCGCGACCGCGGTCCGGCCGCTGCCCGGCGGGGGATACGAGGTGCACACCAGAAGATCCAACGGCAAGCTGCGCAAGGGCAAGCGGGTGTTCACCGCCGAGCAGGTGGTGTTCGCCGCCGCCGCGCTCGGCACCCAGCAGCTGCTGCTGCAGATGAAGAGCAACGGCATGCTGCCCAACCTCTCCCCGCGGCTGGGGCACCTGACGCGCAGCAACTCCGAGGCGATCATCAACGTGGCGTCCCGTAAGCGGCACGACTTCGCCGAGGGCATCGCGATCACCTCGTCGATCCACCCGGAACCGAACACGCACCTGGAGGTGTGCCACTACGGCAAGGGGCAGAATGCGCTGTTCCCGATGACCGTGCCGATGGTCGACGGCGGGGCGTTCCGGTTCCTGCGGTTCCTGCTCGCGATCGTCCGCAAACCGGGCGCGTTCCTGCGCAGCCTGAACGCCCGGCGGGCGTCCGAGCGGTCGGTGATCCTGCTGTTCATGCAGTCGCTGGACAACTCGCTGCAGGCCTACCTCAAGCGCGGGCGGCTGCGCACCCGGCAGGGCACTGGCGAGCCGAACCCGACGTGGATCCCGCTGGCCCACGACATCGCCCGGCGCTTCGCGGAGAAGGTGGACGGTGATCCGCAGGGGTTGTTCACCGACGTGGTCAACATCCCGGCGACGGCGCACTACATCGGCGGCTGCCCGATCGGCGCCACCCCGGAGGAAGGCGTGGTCGACCCCTACCAGCGCGTCTTCGGCCATCCCGGCTTGCACGTGGTGGACGGGTCGGCGATCTCCGCCAACCTCGGGGTCAATCCGTCGCTGACCATCACCGCGCAGGCCGAGCGGGCGATGGCGTTCTGGCCGAACAAGGGCGAGCAGGATCCTCGGCCGCCCCTGGGTGCCGGGTACCGGAAGATCGAGCCGGTGGCCCCGAAGAACCCGGTGGTGCCGGAGGAAGCCCCGGGCGCCTTGCGGCTGCCGCTGCAGAAGGCGTGAGCGGCCCGGTCGCGGCGCCGGGCCCGTTCAGCGCTCGGCGCCGACGACCGCCCAACGCCCGGACCGCCAGCGCGCCGTCACCGCGATCAGCCGCAGCAGCATGAACGCCGCCAGCCCGGTCCAGATGCCTGCCAGCCCCCAGCCGAAGCGCAGCGACAGCCAGATCAGCGGCAGGAACCCGAGCAGCGCGCTGCCCAGCGTGGCGTTCCGCAGGAACTTCGCGTCACCGGCGCCGAGCAGTACCCCGTCCAGCGCGAACACCACCCCGGCGACCGGTTGCAGCAGCACGAAGAACCACCATGCCCCCGGCACCTCGGCCAGCACCCCGGCGTCGGATGTGAACACCTTCGGCAGGACGCCGTGCACGGACGCGAACACCACCAGCAGGACGCACCCGAACACCAGGCCGTAGCCGGTGATCTGCCTGGACAGCCGGCGCGCCCGGTCGGCGGCGTGCGCACCGAGCGCGGCCCCGACGAGCGACTGGGCGGCGATGGCCAGCGAGTCGAGCACCAGCCCCAGGAACGTCCACAGCTGCAGGACGATCTGGTGCGCACCCACTGCTTCGGCGGACGTTCGCGCCGCGACCGCCGCGGCCGACAGGAAGCACGCCTGGAACGACAAGCTGCGCAGCACCAGGTCACGGCCGAGCACCAGCTGCGCTCGCATGACCTTCGGCTGCGGCCGAAGCGGCACGCGTTCCCTGATCAGCGCGCGCAGGAACAACCCGGCACTGATGATCTGGGCGATCACGTTCGCCACCGCCGAGCCCTCCAGGCCCCAGCCCACGCCGTACACCAGCACCGGGCAGAGCACGGCGGAGATCCCGTTGCCCGCGAGCACGTAGTACAGGGGGCGTTTGGCGTCCTGCACGCCGCGCATCCAGCCGTTGCCCGCCATGGTCACCAAGATCAGCGGAGCGCCGAACAGCGCGATGCGCAGCCAGGACACCGCGTTGCGGGCGATGTCGTCGTCACCGGCCAGCGCGTGCGCGATGGGTTCGGCGAGCAGCTGGCCCAGGACGAGAACCACGGCGCCGACGGCAAGCGCCAGCCACGTCGCCTGGACGCCTTCGGCCACCGCGTCGGCCCGGCGGCCGGCACCGTGCAGCCGCGCGGTCCGGGCCGTCGTCCCGTACGACAGGAACGTCAGCTGTGCGGACACCTGGGCCAGCACCACTCCGCCGACCGCCAGTCCGGCCAGCGGGAGCGCGCCCAGGTGCCCCACCACCGCGGTGTCGACCAGCACGTAAAGCGGCTCGGCGGTCAGGACGCCAAGGGCGGGGACGGCGAGCCGGAAGACTTCGCGCGCGCTCACCGGCTCTCCAACAGCGGAGCGTCGGACAGCGCGGCCAGCAGCGTCTCGATGCATTGCTCCGGCTCACCCTCCAGCCGGCAGCCCGCGGCCAGGTGATGGCCTCCCCCGCCGAGCGTGCGCGCCACGGCCGCGACGTTCACCGCACGCTTCGCTCGCAGCGACACCGACCACTGCCGCACACCGGCATGCGGCCGCCGCTCCTTGAGGACGAACGCGACCTCGGCCTCCGACGTCGACCGGAGAACGTCGATGACGCTTTCCACCTCCTCCACACGCACATCGCGTGCCACATCCAGGTCTACGACCGCATGCACGACGCCGAGGCCGCGTGCCGCCGCGGCCTCCAGCCGGGCGCCAGCCAGTACCCGGGACAGCATCGGCAGCCATGCGAACGGGCGGTCGTCCAGCAGGACACGGCCCTGTTCGTCCGGGTCGGCCCCAGCCGCGACCAGCCGCGCCGCGATGCGGTGGGTCTGCGGCGTCGCCCGCCGGAACGACGACGTGTCGGTCAGCAAGCCCGCGTACAAGCCGCGCGCCACCGGCTCGGTCAGCGGAAGATTCATGGCGTCGAGCACGCGCAGCGCGACGACCGCGCTCGCCTCGGCACCGGGGTCCACCACGTTGTGCGTGCCGTAGAACATGTTGGAAGCGTGGTGGTCGATCACCACGACGGCTCCTCCCGAGGAGGCGGTGCGCTCCACCCGGGCGCCCAGCCAGCCGAGCCTGGCGATGCTCGGGGTGTCGACCGCGACCAGCACACGATCGGTCGGCGGCAGATCGTCCGGCCGGACCAGCAACCCGGCGACATCCAGCCCGCGCAACGTCTCCGGCACGTCGTCCGGCTCCGCGAAGCTGACCCGCACCGACACCCCGGCATCATGCAGCGCATGGCCGAGCGCCAGCGCCGTGCCCAACGCATCGGCATCCGGGTCGATGTGGCCGAGCAGAGTCACCTCGCCCGACGGCACTTGCTCCGCCAGCACCCGCGCGGCCGCGGCAACACTCCGGTCGTGTGCGGCCGATTCCGCCTCCGGTGGCTCCCCTTCACTGTTGCTGGAGTGACTGAGGTTCACACGAGCAAGCTACGTGGTCGCCCCGACGATCAGCGCGGGCACTACCATCGAACAGTGCCGTCGGACTCACCCGCATCGTCTGATCATCGCCGGCAACCCATGTCCACCGACCCGTCTGCTGAGTCGACCGTGTCCGAGTACTTGATCTTGCAGCTGCCATCGGCGAACCGCGTCTACGCCGACGACGCGCCACGGTTGATGCGCGCCGAGCTCGCGGTCTTCGGCGAAGCCGTGGGCGGGATCGCGGACACCGACGAAGTGGAGCTCGCCGGGCTGCACTACGTGCGGTTCACCGCGCCCGAGCTGACCGGCGACCGGCTGGCCTTGCTGTCCAACGCCTCGTCGCTGTACGCGCTGTTCCAGCGGGTGGACGAGGACCTGCTGCGCCCGGTGCCGATCCGGCCGCTCGACCGGTTCGACTCCGACCTGCTGACCATCCAGAAGTACGCGGGCAAGACCAACGAGCAGTTCACCCGGCTGCTGCTCAACGTGACGTGCCTGGCCATGGCCGAGCCGCTGGCCATGCTGCGCCGCCCGTTGCGCGTCCTGGACCCGCTGTGCGGCCGGGGCACCACGCTCAACCAGGCGATGATGTACGGCTTCGACGCGGCAGGGGTGGAGCTGGCCGACCGTGACTTCGAGGCGTACGAGCGGTTCATCAAGACGTGGCTGCGCACCAAGAAGTTCAAGCACACCGCGGAGTCCGGCCCGCTGCGGTGGCAGCGGCACCGGTTGGGGCGGCGGCTGGACATCACCTACGCGCCCACCAAGGAGGAGTTCAAGGCGGGCAGGACCCGGACGCTGTCGTTCCGCGCGACCGACACGCTGCACACCGCCAAGATCTTCGGGCGCAACGCGTTCGACGCGATCGTCACCGACGCGCCGTACGGCGTGCAGCACGGCAGCAGGCAGGCCGGCGAGCTGCAGCGCAGCCCGCGGGACCTGCTGTCGGCTGCCGTGCCCGTCTGGGTCACGGCGCTCAAGCCGGGCGGGGCGATCGGGATCTCCTTCAACGACCTGACGCTGCCCCGCGGTGAGCTGCTGGACCTGCTGACCCGGGCCGGGCTGAAGCCGCGTGAGGGCGCGCACTACGAGCAGTTCGCCCACCGAGTGGACAACGCGATCGTGCGTGACCTGGTGGTGGCGACGAAACCCTAGCCGCGAGCGGCTCCGTAGCGGGACGTCTGCGGGCTGTGCCGGTTCGTGGCAGGCCCCGGCACTCGGCTGGAGCGGGGCCGGCCCGGAAGGCGAGACGACAGGCAAGGGCCGGCGCAGCCGACCTGGCGCCGCGGGTCCCGCTGGCCGCACGAACGTCAGCGCCCTTGCGGACCTCGCGTACGAGACACCGAGGTCCGCGGCAGGCACGGACCACCTTCGTGGGCCACGACCGGGATCACGACGCACCACCGCAATCCACAGCGGGGCACGGACCACCTGGCGTCGTGACAGCGAGCCGGACAGCCCGAAGGCCCCCAGCGGGCGGTGCCGCGGCTCCGACGCGGCAGGCTGCCGGGCCAGGCAGCCCGGCCTACCGTGCGTCGGCCTCGTCCGTCTCGTCGGCGTCGATCGGCTTGCGATACGGATCCGGGTCGCCCGCAGGCTTGGCGTTGGTGGCCCGCCGCGCCAGCTCGGCGTCCGCGGCGCGCGCCTTGGCCAGCAGCTCGTCGATGTGCCGCGCGGACTCCGGCACATGGTCGGGGACGAACGTCAGCGTCGGCGTGAACCGCACGCCGGTCCCCGCACCGACCTTGCTGCGCAGCAACCCGCGGGCGGACTCCAGCGCGGCCGCGGCCGCGGCCATGTCCGGCTCGGCGTCCACGGTCTCACCCAGCACCGTGTAGTACACCGTCGCGTCGCGCAGGTCGCCGGTCAGCCGGGTGTCGGTGATCGTGACGTTCTTCAGCCGCGGATCCTTGATCTCGTGCTCGATGGCCGAGGCCACGATCTGCCCGATCCGCTTGGCCAGCCTGCGCGCCCGGGCGTGATCCACCACCGCGCACCCCTCCTTGACTCGCTGTGCCTAGTCCCCGGGACCGAGCCAACGTCGGCGGGCCGACACCAGCTCCAGCTCCGGGCGCCCCGCGACCTGCCGTTCGCAGGCGTCGAGGACCTCGCCGACGTGACCGGCGTCCACCGACAGCGCGGCGACGCCGATCAACGTGCGGCGATACAGGTCCAGGTGGCCGGCCTCGGCGACCGCCACGTCGAACCGCTTGCGCAGCTCGGCGATCACCGGCCGGACGACGGACCGCTTCTCCTTCAAGGAGCGGACATCGCCCAGGACGATGTCCAGCTCCAGGACACCGACGTACACCTCACCTACTCACGGGGCTTTTCCCGCTGCTCGTAGGTCTCCACGACGTCGCCCACCTTGATGTCGCTGAACTTGCCCAAGGTGAGACCGCACTCGAAGCCCTCGCGGACTTCGGTGGCGTCGTCCTTGAACCGGCGCAGCGAGGCGATCTGCAGGTCGTCGGCGACCACCACGTTGTCCCGCAGCAGCCGCGCCTTGGCGTTGCGACGGATCAGGCCCGAGGTGACCAGGCAACCGGCGATGGTGCCGACCTTGGACGACTTGAACACCTCGCGGACCTCGGCCCGGCCCAGTTCGACTTCCTCGAACTCGGGCTTGAGCATGCCCTTGAGCGCGTTCTCGATCTCCTCGATCGCCTGGTAGATCACCGTGTAGTAGCGCACGTCCACGCCTTCCCGGGTGGCGATCTCGGTCGCCTTCCCCTCGGCACGGACGTTGAAGCCGAGCACGATGACGTTGTCGGCGATCGCCAGGTTGATGTCGCCCTCGGTGATCGCACCGACGCCGCGGTGGATGACCCGCAGCTCCACCTCGTCGCCGACGTCCAGCTTCATCAGGGCGTCTTCCAGTGCCTCGACGGTACCGGCGTTGTCGCCCTTGATGATCAGGTTCAGCTGCTTGGTCTCCTTCAGCGCCGAGTCCAGGTCCTCCAGGCTGATGCGCTTGCGCTTCTGCGCGTTCTGCGCCGCCCTCGCCCTGGCCTGGCGCCGCTCGGCGATCTGGCGAGCCGTGCGGTCCTCGTCCACCACCAGGAACGTGTCACCCGCGCCCGGCACCGACGTGAAGCCGATGACCTGCACCGGCCGCGACGGCAGCGCCTCGGTGACGTCCTCGTTGTGCTCGTCGACCATGCGCCGGACACGCCCGTAGGCCTCGCCCGCCACGATCGAGTCGCCGACCCGCAGCGTGCCGCGCTGCACCAGCACGGTGGCCACCGGGCCACGGCCGCGGTCCAGGTGCGCCTCGATGGCCACCCCCTGCGCGGGCATGTTCGGGTTGGCCCGCAGGTCCAGCGTGGCGTCCGCGGTCAGCAGGATCGCCTCCAGCAGCTGGTCGATGTTGGTGCCCTGCTTGGCCGAGATGTCGACGAACATCGTGTCGCCGCCGTACTCCTCGGCCACCAGTCCGTACTCGGTCAGCTGCTGGCGCACCTTGGCCGGGTTGGCGTCCGGCTTGTCGATCTTGTTGACCGCCACCACGATCGGCGCCTTGGCCGCCTGGGCGTGGTTGATCGCCTCGACCGTCTGCGGCATCACGCCGTCGTCGGCCGCCACCACGATCACCGCGATGTCGGTCGCGCTGGCACCACGGGCACGCATGGCGGTGAACGCCTCGTGACCCGGGGTGTCGATGAACGTGATCAGCCGCTGCTCGCCATCCAGCTCGGTGGACACCTGGTAGGCGCCGATGTGCTGGGTGATGCCACCGGCCTCGTGCTCCCGCACCGACGTCTTGCGGATGGTGTCCAGCAGGCGCGTCTTCCCGTGGTCGACGTGGCCCATCACGGTCACCACCGGCGGCCGGTACTCGAGGTCCTCCTCGTCGCCGATGTCCTCGCCGTAGGTGATGTCGAACGACTCCAGCAGCTCGCGGTCCTCTTCCTCCGGCGAGACGACCTGGACCTTGTAGTTCATCTCCGAGCCGAGCAGCTCGAGGATGTCGTCGGAGACCGACTGGGTCGCGGTCACCATCTCGCCGAGGTGGAACAGCACCTGCACCAGCGAGGCCGGGTTCGCGTCGATCTTCTCGGCGAAGTCGGTCAGCGAAGCGCCCCTGGGCAGCCGGATGGTCTCGCCGTTGCCCTTCGGCAGGCGCACGCCGCCGACGGTCGGCGCCTGCATGTTCTCCATGTACTCCTGGCGCTTCTGGCGCTTCGACTTGCGCCCCTTGCGGCTCGGGCCGCCGGGCCTGCCGAACGCGCCTGCCGCGCCGCCACGCCCCCGACCGCGGAAACCACCGCCGGGAGGCGCCGAGGGGCCGGAGCGGAAGCCACCCCCACCACCGCCGCGGAAACCGCCGCCGCCACCGCCGCGCGGGCCACCCGGCCCGCCACGGCCACGGCCACCGGGACCCCCGGGGCCCCCGCGGCCACCGGTACCCGCCGCGGGACGCTGCGGGCGCGGCGGCATCATGCCCGGGTTCGGCCTGGGCGGCATGTTGCCGGGGCTGGGCCTGCCACCGGCCGCCGGACGCTGTCCCGGACGCGGCCGCTCACCACCGGGACCCGGCCGAGGCGGCGCGGGACGCGGCGCGGAACCGGCGCCGACGCCGAACGGGTTGTTGCCGACCCGCGGCGGCCGCGGCCCCGGCTTCGGGCCCGGCTTGGGGCCCTGGGGGCGCGGCGGGATGACGCTCGGCGTGGGGGCCGGACCCGGCTTCGGTCCCGGCTTGATGTCGCCGGGCTTGGGCACCAGCGGCTTGGCCTGCTGCGGCTGGGCAGCGGGCTGCTCGGTGGTGCCGCCGGGCTTGGGCGGCACAGGCTTGGGCGCCGCATCGGACGTGGCCGCCCCCGACTTGGCCTGTCCCGCCGACGACTTGGCGGACGCGCCCTTCTTGTCGTCCTTCTTCTCGTCGGCCTTCTTGCCCCCGCCGAACGCATCGCGCAACCGCCGGGCGACCGGCGCCTCGACCGTCGACGATGCCGACTTCACAAACTCGCCTTGTTCCTTCAGCTTGGCGAGTACTTCCTTGCTCGTTACGCCGAGCTCTTTCGCGAGCTCGTGTACGCGGGCTCTGCCTGCCACTGCTCTCCTCATCTGCAGAGGCCGGCGGCGCTACCCGCTGACCTCGTCCTTACTGTCGCGCGTTCATGGCTTCAGCTTCACGGCTGACTCATGACGGGTCGACCTGCTTTCGTTACCTCGGCGTGGCACGGGCCTGCCGTACCCCTCCTCGTCCTGCGTGCCGGAGACAAGTCCGCTCGCGAAGCTGTCTTCCAGCTCGCCGGTGTCCAGCTGCCCAGAGACCCGTAATGCCCTGGGCAGAGCCTTCCGCCGGATCGCCTGCGTCAGGCACCGCTGATCGGGGTGCAGCCAGGCACCCCGGCCAGGCAACCGCCGACGGTGATCGACGACGGCGCGCCCACGCAGCGCGACAACTCGCACCAGCTCGCTACGCAACCCCCGCTTCCGACATCCCACACACGTGCGAACCGGTTGGTGACCGGATGCACCGTGCGAGGAGGTCGTCAGCTGGTGTTGCGCCACAGTCGAGTCTATCGTTCCGGTCCACTCCGTACCGAAGGTGGTTACTGCTCCGGTGTGCCGCCCGCCGCCGAGGCCGCTTGCGGGCCCGCGGGCGCGGGCTCCGGCTGCCCGGCGGTCTCCGCATCGCTGCGGATGTCGATCCGCCATCCGGTCAGCCGCGCGGCCAGCCGAGCGTTCTGCCCTTCCTTGCCGATGGCCAGCGACAGCTGGAAGTCCGGCACGATCACCCGCGCCGTCCTCGTGCGCTCGTCGACCACCTGGACCGAGACCACCTTCGCAGGCGACAGCGCGTTCCCGACGAACGTGGCCGGGTCGTCGGAGTGATCGATGATGTCGATCTTCTCCCCGCCCAGCTCGCTCATCACGTTCCGCACCCGGGCGCCGACCGGGCCGATGCACGCACCCTTGGCGTTCACCCCGGGCACCGTCGACCGCACGGCGATCTTGGTGCGGTGGCCCGCCTCCCTGGCCACCGACGTGATCTCCACGGTTCCGTCGGCGATCTCCGGCACCTCGAGCTCGAACAGCTTGCGCACCAGGTTCGGGTGGGTGCGCGACAGCGTGATCTGCGGCCCGCGCACCGTGCGCGCCACGCCGCACACGTAGGCCCGCAACCGGGTGCCGTGCTCGTACCGCTCCCCCGGCACCTGTTCGGCGGCCGGGATGACGCCCTCGGTCTCCCCGAACGCGACCACGACCATGCCGCGCGCGTTGGCCCGCGCGTCTCGCTGGACGACACCGGCGATGACCTGGCCTTCTTTGGCGGCGAACTCGCCGTAGGTCTTCTCGTGCTCGGCGTCTCGCAGCCGCTGCACGATGACCTGGCGCGCGGTGGTCGCGGCGATCCTGCCGAATCCCTCCGGAGTGTCGTCCCACTCCTCGACCGGCTCGCCGCGCTCGTTCAGCCGGTACGCGATCACCCGCACGTACCCGGTCTTGCGGTCGATGTCGATCTTGGCGTGCGGCTGGTGCCCCTCGGTGTGCTTGTACGCGGTCAGCAGAGCCGACTCGATGGCCTCCAGCACCGTCTCGAACGGGATGTCCTTGTCCCGCTCGATCGCCCGCAGCGCGGCAATGTCCACGTTCATCGGGCGTCATCCTCCTTGGTCGCCGAGCACCGGGAGGCAGGCTTGCCGGTGCCTGCTGCTTTCCTCCCAGTGTGCCGCCCGGAGCCGGGGTCAGGCGAATCGGCGCCGTGCAGGGCGGCCTGTTCCGCCTCGTCCTCCTCGATCATCCGCAGTTCGTCGGCCGGCGGCTGCTTGAACTCCACCTCCACCACCGCGGTGGCGACGTCGGCGTAGGCGACGTCGACGAACTGCTTGCCGACCAGGACCCGCACCGACTTCTCGCCCGCGTACCCCACCCGGCCGACGAACGGCTCCCCCTCGGCCGGTGTGATCTTCACCAACCGGTAGCGGGCCCGGCGCCAGTGGCGGCGCTGCGTCAGCGGCCGGTTCAGGCCCGGTGAGGTGACCTCGAGGGTGTAGGCGCCCGCGATCAGGTGATCGTGCTCGTCGAGTTTGCGGGACAGTGCACGGCTGGTATCGGCGATTTCGTCGAGACCGATCCCGTCGTCGGCGTCGACCACGACCTTCACCAGCTTCTTCCGGCCCGCTTGCTGGACCTCCAGCGAGTCCAGGTCGAACCCGAGCCCGTCGACCACGTCGACCACGATGGGCTCCAACCGCTTGGCGAGATCGTTGGTCATGGGCATCTCCCCTATTCGGCTGGGCTGGCGGTTGTGGGTGTCGGTCCAGCTTAAGGTACGCACCTGGCAGGATGCTGGGTGTGCAGGTGGGTCGTCGTGATGTGCTCCGGTGGAGTGGTACAGCCCTGCTGACCATGCCGTTCGCCCTGTCCGCGGTGTCGGCGTGCTCGGGTGGATACGACGACTCACCCGACCCGCTGGCGCCCGTGGCCGCCGCGGCGCGCGCCGACGCGGAGGCCGCACGCGAGATGGGCGGCAAGCTGGCCGAGCAGATCGCCGAGCTGCGCGCCGCACAGGCCGATGCGGTCCAGCGGGAGGTCGACCGGGCCAACCGGCCGCCCGCCCCGGCCGGTGACCGTCCGCCTGCGACGTCGCCGAAAGCGCTCGGCAAGCGGCTGCGCTCGGCCGCCAAACAGGCGGTGGGGCTCATCCCGCGGGAGAGCAGGCCGCGGGCCGGCCTGCTGGCCTCGGTCGCCGCTGGCTGCAGTGCCGGGCTCGCGCTCGACGGCAGCTTGGGATCGCCACCCGCACCGCGGTTCGCGGCCCCGGACCCGGGCGACCAGCTCGACGAGGCGGCCGTCCAGACGCTGCAGGACGCGCTCGCCGCCGAGCACGCGACGCTGTGGGTCTTCGGGCTGGTCACCGCGTTCCTGCCGGGCAGCTACGACAAAGGCCTCCGCGCGGCCACCGTCGAACACCGGCAGCGGCGAGACGCGGCGCAAGCAGCGTTGATCTCTGCGGGAGCCACGCCTGTGCTGGCGGAGACCGCGTACGCCACACCCAAGCCAGTGAAGGACGACAAGTCGGCTCGCGCGGCGGTCGTCGCGGCGGAAACGGATGCCGTGGCTGCCTGGCGTGTGGTGATCGAACACTGCGACGTTGCCCAGGTGCGCTCGCTGGCGGTGGCCGCGATGCAGGCATCCGCCGCCCGCCTGACCCGATGGCGGCTGGAGGCGGGGATGCGGCCGGCGGCACTCGCCATGCCAGGAGCCAGGTCCTGATCGTCCGGCGGAAGGTTCACCACCGAAGCCGGAGGGCCGGCATCGCCACGGCCAGGCCTGCGACGACAACGGAGCGACCCGGCCCGGTCATCGCCGGGCGCGCATCTTCGGTTCGAGCCGCAACGCCTGAGTGGTGATCTGGTCCAGTAGTGCGGCATTGCGGGTGTCGCCGAAGAAGGCAGCCTCCACGATCGTCAGCCTGGGCCCGCTGGTCTTCGACGCGTACTTGCCGCCGGCCACCTGGGGCAGCCCTGGCCGCGAGACGGTGCCGTCCCTGATCAGATCGGAGACGTTGCCGGTGCCGTCGGTGTCGGTCAGCTTCTTCAGTGCGCGCGCCTGCGACCGGCTCGGCATCGTCACCACCGACACCGCGACCGCCGCCCTGGCGCCGTCCGCGCGGACGTCGAACAGCCCACGGATCACTTCGCGGCAGGGACGCTCGGCGAACCACTCGCGCACCTTGCCGTAGGAGACGTCGTCGCAGCGCTGCCGGACGTCCAGCGGCGCCAGTGCCCGGTAGGTGAACCGGCCCGCGCGCAGGACCGGCGGGCGGCCGGGGCCGCCGCCGCTGTCGTCGGCAGCGCCGCCGGAAGAGGAGGGCCGGTCGGCGGAGGAGAAGCGCGTCTCGTCCGGGTCGCTGCGGATCGACCACCACACCAAGCTGGACAGCGCGGCCACGATCACCAGGCCGAGCACGAAGAGCACCCGCGCGGTGCGTACTCGGCCGGGTGAGGTGGATGCCACGGGCCTGTCCGGCGCCATGGGGTATCTCGGCGTCGCGGTCATGACCCCGCCACCGTAGCGGCTCGCGATGGCTCGGACGAAGCCCCGAACGAGACAGACTGCACCTTGTGCACCGGATGTCGGCCCGACGCCGAACCGGGTTCGCGTGGCAAATGGCCGCGAACCAAGAGAACGCCGCGGCGACTTCGTGATGTGCGTCACCGACGACGAGAAGCGCGGAGGGACCGCACCGGAGTACTGCCGCGCGGCGGCACCCGACCTTGCCGGGAATTCGCCCGGAAACCCCGTCCACCTGGCGTGCCGCGCCGGCAGGCTTTCGCCGGCCAGACTCGGTCAGCGCCCGAACCTCAGTGGTCGTCCGAACCGCGAATCGGGTCGTCCTCCGGACCGCCCGCCCGGTCGGCGTTGTCCGCAGGCACGTCACGCACCCGCGGCAGCTCCTCGACACGGCCCTGAAGGACCTCGTCGTCGCCGAGACGGCCCGCGTCGGCGATGTCGTCCGGCCCGATGTCGGGTCGCTCCTGTCGCAACCGCTCGTCCAGCGGCTCGCCTTCGGCCTGCTCGGCCTGGGTCATGCCGTAGCGGTCCGCACCTGCCCAGCCTTCCGGCGGTTCGGCGCCCCGTTCCAGCGGGTCGGCCTGCAGGTCGTCCTGGTCGAGCTGCTCGCTCGGCGACAACGGCGCCTGCTCGTCCGATGCCTCGGTCATCCGTCCTCACCTCGTCCGCGAGTACCCGGCTGGCAGCGCGGCGAATCGCGCCGCCCGACGGCGCCTCCGGCCCGCGCCGAAGCGGCACCGGAAGCGGACCCGGTCAGAAGTAGTGCCGCCTGCCGAGCACCGGCCGGTTGAGCGAGCCGAGCAGGAACAGCACCGCGCCCACCACCAGGAGCACCACGCCGATGGTCCACAGCACGCCGACGTCCAGCACCAACCCCAGCACCAGCAGGATCAAGCCCAAGATGATCATCAGTTGCTCCTCGTCGATTCCGCGTTGCTCGCCCCACCGGTCGCGGGACACCGGCGGTTGCCCCCGACCGGGTTAGCGCAAACGCGTCAGTCGGGCCGACGGCCGCATTGGCGGCACAAATGGGCCGGATGGACCTGAAGGCGCACCGTCGCTTGGCGCAACCCGCCCCGGAAGGACCCGGAAGCACGATGCGACCCGTCGGCCGGAGATCCGCCCGGTGGCCTGCTCCACGCGCGTTCCGGGTTGCCCGTTCGACCGGCACGGACGACTCTTCGGTCAAAGTTCGTCGCCCAGTTGGAGCACCGTGACAACACCGCGCGGCACGTTGATCACTACGCGTACCAGCGTTCGCTCCGAACGACACACCCGATCTGGTGGCGTTCGCCGGGATCTCCGGCGCGATGCCGACCGATCGTGGTGACCTGCTGCTTCCCGCCGTACCGGGCATCGAGGATGCCGCGCACGGCGCGTACCGGCCGACCACGCGGTTCCCGCAGCGATGCGCCGCGCCGTTCTCCGGCCGCCGCATCGGCCGGTGGAGGGAGCGGAAGCGGGCGACCGGCGCTCAGCGCGCCGAATCGGACGGCGGGGGCGCGGTCGTCTCCCGCTGGATCACCTTCGGGTGCAGCAGATGCCGCACCGGTTCGGTCCTGCCGTCGCGGACCCGCTCCAGAACGGCCTGCGCGGCCAGCCTGCCCATCACTTCTCGAGGCTGGTCGACGGTGCTGAGGCCGACGTGCGCCAGCGTGGACAGCGACGTGTTGTCGTAGCCGATCACGGACACGTCGTCCGGAACCCGCAGCCCGGCCTCCTCCAGGGCGGAGATCGCCCCGATGGCGTTCACGTCGTTCGCCGCGACGATCGCCGTCGGCAACGGTTCGTCCTGCTCGAGCAGCGTTCGCACGGCTTTGGCGCCGGCCACGTCGGTGTACTCGCTGCGGATGACCGACGGCTGGAGGCCGTGCTTCTTCATGCCGTCGACGTACCCGCGGCGGCGCAGCGCCGACTGGGATCCGCGCCCGCCGTCGAAGTGCACGATCCGGCGATGGCCCAGGCCGACCAGGTGATCCACGGCCAGCTCGGAGCCCGCCCTGCCGTCGTCGTTGACCGTGTCGGCCGAGCGCAGGCGAGTCGACCTGGCCACCAGCACCACCGGGACCTGCTCGGCCGCCGCCTTGATCTCCGCGGTCTCCACCGCGGGCCCGAGCAGCACCATTCCCGCCGGACGGAACGACAGCAGGCTGCGCACCGCCTGCCGCTCGCCGGCTGGCGTGCGCCTGCCGGTGTTGATGATCAGCTCGAAGCCCGCCTTGCGGGTGACCGCCTCCAGCCCGTCCACCACTTCCGCGAAGAACGGGTTGTGCAGGTCGGACACCATGACGCCGAGCACCGTCGACGTGCGGGACGCCAGCGACCGGGCCATCACGTGCGGCGAGTAGCCGAGCTCTCGAGCGGCCTTGAAGACCGCGTCCCGGCGGGCTTGGCTGACGTTCGGCGCCCCCCGCATGACCAGGGACACCAACGCGCGCGACACCCCCGCCCGCGCAGCCACGTCCTCCATCGTCGGCCGGCTTGCCACCGCGCACCTCCATCCGCTTTGTTACCGCCGGGTGTCGCCGCGTTGACACCAGGGTTGACACTCCGCGCGAAACGCTACAACATGAGAGCCCCATCACTATTAGAGCGCTCTAATCGGACTCCGGAAGTCACCCGAAAGGTTTTGCGAGGACACATGGACATTGGAGTCGCCGGAGTCGGCCGCATCGGCGAGATGCACGCCACGCATCTCGCCGAGCTGGACGGGCGAGAAGCGCCGGACAAGATCCTGCTGTTCGACCCCGTGCCAGAACGCGCCGAGGCGGTTGCCGATTCGTTGCCGGAGCACGTCACCGCGGTGGCGTCGTTCGACGAGCTGCTGGCCGCGGACGGCGTGGTGATCGCGACGCCCACGGACACCCATGCCGATCTGGTGCGACGTGCGGTGCAGGCCAAGACGCCGGTGCTGTGCGAGAAACCGCTGGGGCCGGACATGCCCACCATGACGGACCTGGTCAAGGAGATCGACGCGTCCGGCGTGGAGGTCGTGGTGGGGTTCCAGCGCCGCTTCGACCCGGCCACGGTCGCGGTTCGCCGCAGGCTGCGGTCCGGCGAAGCGGGCTCGGTCTACCTGGTCCGGGCCGCGATCATCGACCACGTCCCGCCGCCGAAGGAGTACATCCCGACCTCGGGCGGGCTGTTCAAGGACTGCCTGATCCACGACCTGGACATGGTTCCGTGGCTGATCGGCGAGCCGGTCGTGGAGGTGTGGGCGTCCGGGTCGGTGCTGGTCGACCAGGCATTCGCCGACGCCGGTGACGTGGACAACGCCGTGGTCACGTTGCGCTTCGCCTCCGGGGCGCACGCGCAGCTGACCGCGGGCCGCCACCAGCCGGTCGGCTACGACTGCCGGCTGGAGGTCTACGCCAGCAAGCAGACGCTGGCGGTCGGCTGGGACGAGCACGCCCCGCTGGTGCGGGTCGAGCCGGACCCGATCGAACCGAAGCAGCCCTGGGACTCGTTCATGCAGCGGTACAAGAACGCCTACCTGAACGAGCTGCGCGTGTTCGCGGACGTCATCGCCGGCCGGGCGGAGAATCCGTCGCCTGCACGCGAGAGCTTGAACAGCTTGCGGCTGGCCGAAGCGTGCGAGGAGTCGATGCGCAACGGCAGGCCGGTCCGACTGGAGGCGCAGTGATGACCCAGACGTTCGCGGATCCGGCTGCGTCGATCCGCCTGGCCGCGGCGCCCATCTCCTGGGGCGTGTGCGAGGTGCCCGGCTGGGGCCGGGTGCTCGAGCCGCCGAAGGTGCTCGGCGAGATGGCCGAACTTGGCCTGTCGGCGACCGAACTCGGCCCGCCGGGGTACCTGCCGGACGACCCGTCGGCGCTGCTGCGCCAGTTCGGCCTGTCCCTGGTCGGCGGCTTCCTGGCGACCCCGCTGCACGTGTCGGTCGACGAGGCGGTTGCGGCGGCCGAGCGCTCCGCCAAGCAACTGTCCGCCGGTGGCGCGGAAGTGCTCGTGCTGGCCGCCGCCACCGGGCTGACCGGCTACGACGAGCGACCCGAACTGACCGACGAGCAGTGGAACACGTTGATCCGGTCCGCGGACGCCGTCGCCGAGGTGGCCGCGGGCTACGGCCTGCGCACGGTGCTGCACCCGCACGTGGGCACCTACGTGGAGACCGAACCCGAGGTGGAACGGTTCCTGCGCGACTCGTCGCTGCCACTGTGCGTGGACTCCGGTCACCTGATGATCGGCGGCACCGACCCGGTCCGGCTGGTGCAGCAGCACGCCGACCGCGTCGGTCACGTGCACCTGAAGGACGTGCGCGCCGCCGTGGCCGAGCGGGTGCGGGCAGGCGAACTGACCTACACCGCGGCGATTTCGCAAGGCTTGTACGCGCCCTTGGGCGACGGTGACGTCGACATCGCGGAGATGATCCGCGTGCTGTGCTCGGCGGACTACCGGGGCTGGTACGTCCTGGAGCAGGACACCGCATTGCCCGAGGACGAAACGGGCGACGTCGACCGCCCGAAGGTGGACACGGAACGGTCCATGCGCTACCTCAAGTCGATCATCGGTACGTCCCACCGATGACTTACACCGTGGAGGTTGACAATGAGGTCGAAGCACTCATCCCGCCGTCGGCGGCTGTTCTCCGGACTTGCTGTCGCAGCGAGTGCAGCGCTGCTGGTGGCGTGCACGCCACCGAGCGGGTCCAGCGGCGGCACCAACGACACCGGCGGCGGTGGTGGCGGCGACGGTGACCTGAACTTCGCGGTCATCACCCACGGCACCCCGGGTGACGCGTTCTGGAACGTGGTCAAGAACGGCGCAGAGCAAGCCGGTGAGGACCTCGGCGTCGGGGTCGAGTACACCTCGGACGGCGACGCGGGTGCCCAAGCCAGGTTGATCGACAACGCCGTGACGCAGAAGGTCGACGGCATCGTGGTGTCGATGGCCAACCCGGACGCGCTCAAGGGTGCGATCGAGAACGCGGTCAAGGCAGGCATCCCGGTCATCACCATCAACTCCGGCTCGGCCAAGAGCAGGGAGTTCGGCGCCATCGCCCACGTCGGACAAGAGGAGGACATCGCAGGCGAGGAAGCCGGCAAGCGGCTGAAGGAAGACGGCAAGAAGAAGCTGCTGTGCGTGATCCACGAAGCGGGCAACATCGGCTTGAACCAGCGGTGCGACGGCGCCAAGCGCGGGTTCGGCGGTGAGGTCAAGAACCTGCAGGTGGACATCAACAACCCCACCGACATCGAGTCGCGTATCCGCGGCGCGCTGCAGGCCGACAAGTCGGTCGACGCGGTGCTGACGCTCAACCCGCAGGTGGCGGTGAACGCCACCGCGGCGGCCAAGGGCGCCAGCTCCTCCCCCACGATCGCCACGTTCGACCTGAACGCCGACGTGGTGGAGAAGATCAAGTCCGGTGAGATCGAGTTCGCCGTGGACCAGCAGCAGTATCAGCAGGGTTACCTGCCGATCGTGATGCTCAAGCTTTACGTGGAGAACGCCAACACGCTCGGTGGCGGGCAGCCGGTGCTCACCGGCCCCGGCTTCGTCGACGAGTCGAACATCGACGACGTCGCCAAGTACGCCGAGCGCGGCACGCGGTAGGGAGGAGCATGTCCGTAACAACCTCGACGTCGGGGTCGGGCCAGGAAGCCGACAAAGGCACCGTCCGATCGTCGACGCAAGACGAACGGCTGGCCCAGGTCGGGCTGGCCCAGCGGCTGATCGTGCGCCCCGAGATCGGGGCGGCGCTCGGCGCGCTGGTGGTGTTCGTGTTCTTCTCGGTGATCACCGAGCAGTTCCTCACCCTCGGCGGCGTGGCGACGTGGCTCGACGACGCCTCGACACTGGGCATCATGGCCATCGCCGTCGCCCTGCTGATGATCGGCGGCGAGTTCGACCTGTCGGCGGGGGTGATGACCGCCTCCACCGCGCTGGTCACGGCGCTGCTGGCCACTCAGGCCGGTCTCAACGTGTGGCTGGCCCTGCTGGTGTCGCTGATCTTCGCCTTGGGCGTGGGAGCGTTCAACGGCTGGCTGGTCATGCGCACCGGGCTGCCCAGCTTCATCGTGACGCTGGGTACGTTCCTGGCGCTGCAGGGCCTGAACCTGGGTGTCACCAGGCTGGCCACCGGCACCGTGCAGGTGTCCGGCATGCGTGCCACCGAAGGCTACGAGTCGGCGGGCCTGTTCTTCGCCTCCACCATCGACATCTTCGGGCAGCCGTTCCGGATCTCGGTGGTGTGGTGGATCCTGCTCACCGCGCTTGCCGCCTTCGTGCTGGTCCGTACCCGGTTCGGCAACTGGATCTTCGCGGTCGGCGGTGCGCCCACCAGCGCACGCGCCGTCGGTGTGCCGCTGGTCCGCACCAAGATCCTGTTGTTCATGACCACGGCGTTCGCCGGGTGGCTGGTCGGATCGATCAACATCCTGCGGTTCGCCAGCGTCCAGGCCAACCAGGGCATCGGGTTGGAGCTGCAGTTCATCATCGCCGCGGTGGTCGGCGGCTGCCTGCTGACCGGTGGTTTCGGTTCCGTGGTCGGTGCCGCGATCGGCGCGCTGATCTTCGGCATGGCCCGGCAGGGAATCATCTACGCCCAGTGGGACAGCGACTGGTTCATGCTCTTCCTGGGTGTGCTGCTGCTGGCCGCGGTGCTGGTGAACAACTCGTTGCGGCGGCGCGCGGAAAGGGTCAGACGATGAGCACCCCATTGATCGAGGTTCGCAACGTCGGCAAGACCTACGGCAACGTCATCGCGCTGCGGGACGTCTCCACCGAGGTCAGGGCGGGCGAGGTCACCTGCGTGCTGGGTGACAACGGCGCCGGCAAGTCCACGCTGATCAAGATCTTCGCCGGCGTGCACCAGCACGACCGGGGCGAGTTCCTCTTCGAGGGCAAGCCGGTGAAGTTCAACTCGCCGCGGGAAGCGCTGGACATGGGAATCGCCACCGTGTACCAGGACCTGGCGGTGGTGCCCCTGATGAGCGTGTGGCGCAACTTCTTCCTGGGTGCCGAGCCCAGGAAGTACGGCTTCGTGCTCGACCGGCGCAAGGCCCAGCAGACCACCAAGCGCGCGCTCGCCGAGATGGGCATCGACCTGCGCGACGTGGAGCAGCCGGTGGGCACGCTCTCCGGTGGTGAGCGGCAGTGCGTGGCGATCGCCCGCGCGGTGCACTTCGGCGCCAAGGTGCTCATTCTCGACGAGCCGACCGCGGCGCTGGGCGTCAAGCAGACCGGTGTCGTGCTGAGGTTCGTCGCCCAGGCCCGTGACCGCGGGCTGGGCGTGGTGCTGATCACCCACAATCCGCACCATGCGTACCCGGTCGGCGACCGGTTCCTGTTGCTCAAGCGCGGCGCGCCGCTCGGCAACTACACCAAGTCGGAGATCACCCTGGCCGAGCTGACCCAGCAGATGGCCGGTGGTGCCGAGCTGGAGGCACTGGAACACGAACTACGCGGAGTCAAAGCCTCGTGACCGTCGAAGTGCTGACAGTTGGCAGGGTCGGCGTCGACCTCTACCCGGAGCAGAGCCGGGTGGGCTTGGCGGACGTGCAGACGTTCGCCAAGTCCCTGGGAGGTACGGCGACGAACGTGGCGGTCGCTGCGGCCCGGCTGGGCCGCAGCGCCGCCGTCCTCACCAAGGTCGGCCCGGACCCGTTCGGCGACTACGTCCGCAAGGCGCTGCGGTCCTTCGGGGTGTCGCCGGACTACGTGGGCACCGCGCCCGACCTGCAGACCCCGGTGGTGTTCTGCGCGCTCGACCCGCCGGAGGATCCCCCGCTGCTGTTCTACCGGCTGCCTACCGCCCCGGACCTGACGCTGACCACCGACGACGTGCCGTGGGAGGTGGTCGAGCAGGTCCCGTTGCTGTGGGTGACCGGCACCGGGGTGAGCGCCGAGCCGGCCAGGAGCACGCAGCGCGAGCTGCTGCAACGGCGCCGGCGGCGGCAGCACACCGTGCTCGACCTCGACTACCGGCCGATGTTCTGGCCGGACGTCGACACCGCCCGCCGGGAGATCGGCTGGATGCTGCAGCACGTCACCGTGGCGGTGGGCAACCGGACCGAGGTCGAGGTGGCCACCGGGACGGCGGATCCGGACGAGGCGGCCAAGCGGATGTTCGACCAGGGCGTGGAGCTGGCGATCATCAAGCTCGGCGGCGACGGCGTCCGGCTGTACACCCAGGACGGCTCGTGGACGGTGCCGCCGCAGCGGGTCGAGGTGGTGTGCGGCCTCGGCGCCGGTGACGCGTTCGGCGGCGCGCTGGTGCACGGCCTGCTGTCCGGGTGGGAGCCGGAGCGGATCGGCCGGTACGCCAACGCGGCGGGTGCGCTGGTGGCCGCCAGGCTCGCGTGCGCCGACGCGATGCCGACCATCGCCGAGATCGAGGAGTTGTTGTGCGACTGACCGATGCTCAGTGGGCCGAGCTGCTGCGGGTGCGGGCGACCGACCCCGCGGCGATCGCCCACGCCTACGCCACCAGGCGGCGTCGGCCGTTGCTGCGGCCCGGGCAGCACACGTTGTTCCTGGTCGCCGCCGACCATCCGGCGCGTGGCGCGCTGGCGGTCGGCGGTGACCCCACCGCGATGGCCAACCGCCGTTCGCTGCTGGAGCGGCTGCTGACCGCTCTGGAGAACCCCGACGTGGACGGCGTGCTGGCCTCGCCGGACGTGGTGGAAGAACTGCTGTTGCTGGACGCGCTGCACGACAAGGTCGTCATCGGCTCGATGAACCGGGGCGGCCTGGCGGGCGCCACCTGGGAGATCGACGACCGGTTCACCGGCTACGACGCCGAGTCGATCGCCCGGCTCCGGCTGGACGGCGGCAAGCTGCTGCTGCGGCTGGTGGACGACGACCCGGGGACGATCCCCACGCTGGAGGCCTCCGCGAAGGCCGTCACCGCGCTGGCCGCCAACGGCCTGATGGCGATGGTGGAACCGCTCCCCTACCGGCGTGTTCCGCCTGCCGACGGCGCATCCGGCCCCGGCAGGCTGGAGCTGCTGAAGGACCCGGCATCGCTGGCGCGGGCCATCACCGTGGCGTCGGCGCTGGGCACCACCTCGGCCTACACGTGGCTGAAACTGCCCGCTCCCGCCTCGCCGGAGCCGCTGGACGCGACCACCCTGCCGGTGCTGGTGCTCGGCGGGGTGCCGTCGAAGGACCCGGCGCAGGACCTGGCGTCGTGGGGCAAGGCGCTGCGCCACCCGGTGGTGCGCGGCCTGGTGGTCGGCCGTGCCCTGCTGTACCCGCCCGATGGAGATGTCGCGGCCGCCGTGGCTGCTGCCGCGAAGACGTTGCAGTCGGTGGAGGCTGACGAAGATGTCTGATCTGTTGCGCCCGCACGGCAGTCTGGCCGACGGCGACGACCCGGTCCGGCTCACCCCGGAGTCGGCGGGGTGGACCTACACGGGTCTGCGCGTGCTGCGGCTGCAACCAGGGGTGGAGCGGGTCGTCCGGACCGGCGGGTACGAGGCGTTCGTGCTGCCGCTGTCCGGCGGCTGCACCGTGTCGGTCGACGGGGAGACGTTCACGCTGGAGGGCCGGGAGTCGGTGTTCACCAAGGTGACCGACTTCGCCTACGTCCCGCGGGACGCCGAAGTGGCGCTGCGCGCCCCGGCGGAGCAGAGCGAGCCGACCGAGGTCGCGCTGCCCATGGCGCGGTGCGAGCGGCGGCTGGAGCCGCGCTACGGCCCGGCCGAGGACGTTCCGGTGGAAGTGCGCGGGGCGGGCAACGCCACGCGCCAGGTGAACAACTTCGGCGTGCCCGGGGTGTGGGACCACGCCGACAAGCTGAACGCCTGCGAACTGCTCACCCCGGACGGCAACTGGTCGTCGTACCCGCCGCACAAGCACGACGAGGCGACCGAGTGCGAAGTCGTCAACGAGGAGATCTACTACTTCCGCATCGCCGGCCGGGACGGGCGCAAGCCGAGCAGGGAAGGGTTCGGCATGCACCGCACCTACACCCACGACGGGGCGATCAACGCGTCCGTCACGGTGCGGGACGGTGACGTGTTCCTGATCCCGCGCGGCTACCACGGTCCGTGCATCGCCGCACCCGGCTACACCATGTACTACCTGAACGTGCTGGCCGGGCCGGCGGAGGAACGTTCGATGGCCTTCTGCGACGACCCGGCCCATGCCTGGGTCCGCGATTCGTGGGGTGACCAGAAGCCCGATCCACGCTGTCCGATGACCGACGCCCGAGGACTGGTGCGATGACCACGCTGAAGCTGACAACCTCGCAGGCGCTCGTCCGCTGGCTGGTGGCCCAGCAGGTCGAGCTGCCGGACAACTCGACTGGGCCGCTGTTCGGCGGCGTGTTCGCGATCTTCGGCCACGGCAACGTGCTGGGGCTGGGAGCGGCGCTGGAAGAGTACAAGGACCAGCTGCCGGTGTGGCGCGGGCACCACGAAGGCGGCATGGCGCTGGCCGCCGCCGGGTTCGCCAGGGCGACGCAGCGGCGGCAGGTCGCCGTGGCCACGTCGTCGATCGGCCCCGGCGCGCTGAACATGGTCACCGCCGCCGGTGTCGCGCACGCCAACCGGCTGCCGCTGCTGCTGCTGCCCGGCGACACGTTCGTCGGGCGGGCGCCGGACCCGGTGCTGCAGCAGGTGGAGCACTTCGGCGAGCCGACCGTGACGGTCAACGACGCGTTCCGCGCGGTGTCCCGCTACTTCGACCGGATCACCCGGCCGGAGCAGCTCATCGCGACGCTGCCGCAGGTGGCCAGGACGCTGACCGACCCGGAGACGGCGGGCCCGGTGACGATCGCGCTGCCGCAGGACGTGCAGGCCGAGGCGTTCGACTTCCCGGAGTCGCTGTTCGAGCCGGTGGTGCACCGCATCCCGCGGCCGCGGCCGGACACCCGCGAGGTGGCCGAGGCGGCCGAGGTGCTGCGCCGGGCCGAGCGGCCGCTGATGATCCTCGGCGGCGGCGTGCGCTACTCGCTGGCGGGCAAGCAGGCCGCCGAGTTCGCCACCAAGCACGGCATCCCGCTGGCGGAGACCACCGCGGGACGCACGCTGGTGCCGCACGATCACCCGAACCACGCGGGCCCGATCGGCATCACCGGGTCGTCGTCGGCCAACACGCTGGCCGCGGAGGCGGACGTGGTGCTGGCCGTCGGTACCCGGCTGCAGGACTTCACCACGGCGTCGTGGACCGTGTTCGCGCCCGAGATGCGCATGGTGTCGATCAACGTGGCGCGGTTCGACGCGGTCAAGCACGGCGCGGTGGCCGTGGTGGGCGACGCCGCCGAGACGCTGACCGAGCTGACCGCGGCGCTCGGCGACTGGCGCGCGCCCGAGGCCTGGACCGGCCGGGCCGCCGAGGAGCGGGCCAAGTGGGACGCGCACGTCGACAAGCTGCGCAACCCGGTCGACGGCGTGGCCACCTACGCCCAGGTGGTCGGCGAGGTGAACGAGGCGAGCGGCCCGGACGACTACGTGCTGACCGCTTCCGGCGGGCTGCCCGGGGAGCTGATCGGTGGCTGGCGCACCGTGCCGGACGCCACCGAGCCGACCATGGACGTCGAGTACGGCTTCTCCTGCATGGGCTACGAGCTGTGCGGCGCGTGGGGTGCCGCCATCGCCCGCATGGACCGGCTGGAGCGCGGCGGCCTGGTGACCGCGCTGGTCGGGGACGGCTCGTACCTGATGCTGAACTCCGAGCTGTACTCCGCGGCGTTCGCCGGCCATCCGTTCGTCGCGGTGGTGTGCGACAACGGCGGTTACGCCGTCATCGACCGGTTGCAGCGCGGTCAGGGGAACGCGGCGTTCAACAACATGTACTCCGACTGCCGCACGTCGCACGACACTCCCCCGCAGACCGATTTTGCCGCACACGCGGCGTCGCTCGGCTGCTCGGTGCTGTCGGTGGACGAGCCCGGCGAGTTCGCCGACGCCTACGCGGAGGCCAGGAAGCTGGCCATCAGCGAGCGGCGGCCCGCGGTGGTGGTGCTGCGGACCCATCCCACGACGTGGACCGAGTCGGGTGCCTGGTGGGAAGTCGGCGTCCCCGAGACGTCGTCCCGCTCGGCGGTCCAGGCGGCCAGGGCCGACTTCGAGGCCGCCAAATCCCGGCAACTGCGGTATCTCGCCCGGTGATCGGCCGTGGCCGCGGGGCCTACCCGGCGCCGCGGCCACGGCGCCCCCACACCGCGATCGCTTCGGCGATCGCGGTTTCCATTGTGACGACCGCGATCGCTGCTTTCGGCAAGCGAAGTGGCCGCCGTCATGCCCGATGACCGAGCCTCGGCCCCGTGGCGTGCGTGCCGGCGGTCGCGGCGCCCGTGGCCAATCCCACACCTCGCGTGGCCGCCTCCGCAGGCGCATCGATTGTTAGCATCGGTAAGTAATTTCTTTGCGCACTGGGAAAGTTTTGCGGAGGACCACCACATGAGTGCTGAGCCACGCCTGCTCGACGCGGTACGCGGACAACCCAAGCAGGTGTGGATCACCGCGTTCGCCGCGGTGATCGCGTTCATGGGCATCGGACTGGTCGACCCGATCCTGCTGTCCATCGCCGAAGGGCTGCACGCCACGCCCTCCGAGGTCACCGCCCTGTTCTCCGCCTATCTCGGCGTCCAGGTGGTGGCCATGCTGCTCACCGGCATCGCCACCGCGCGCTTCGGCGCCAAGCGCACCGTGGTGATCGGCCTGACCCTGATCGTGATCACCACCGCACTGTGCGCGGCGGCCGGGTCGATCCAGCAACTCATCGCGCTGCGCGCCGGCTGGGGCCTGGGCAACGCGCTGTTCATCGCGACCGCGCTGTCGGTGATCGTCGGCGCAGCCTCCGGCGGCCAGCGCGGCGCCATCCTGCTGTACGAGGCCGCGCTCGGCCTGGGGTTGTCGGTGGGCCCGCTGCTGGGTGCCGCGCTCGGCCACCTGTCGTGGCGCGGCCCGTTCCTCGGCACGTCCGTGCTGATGGCCGTGGCGCTGGTGCTCAGCATCTTCCTGCTGCAGTCCGACGCCGGCCTGCCACGACAGCACATCCGGTTGCTCGATCCGCTGCGCGCCCTGCGCCATCGGGCATTGCTGCGCACCTCGGTGGCCTCCGCCCTCTACACGGCCGCCTTCTTCACCGTGCTCGCCTGGTCGCCCTTCGTGCTGCAGTGGGACGCCATCGAGGTCGGCCTGGTGTTCTTCGGCTGGGGCGTGAGCGTGGCGGTGGCCGGTGTGGTGCTGGCGCCCCGGCTGGCCGCACGCATCGGCGACGAGCTCGCCACCGTGCTGTCCATCTGCGGCTACGCCGTCCTCATGGTCGTGCTGGCGCTCGGCGACAAGACGCTGGTGGCCGTGGGGGTGATCGTCAGCGGGCTGATCTCCGGGCTGCTGAACACCCTGCTGACCGGGGCCGCCATGAGCGTCAGCGACGCGCCGCGGCCGGTGGCCAGCGCCGGTTACAACGTGCTGCGCTGGGCGGGCGGCGCACTGGCCGCCACTTTCGTCGGACCGATCGCCGAGTGGTTCGGCGCCGCGCACGCCCCGTTCGTGGTGGCGATCGTGCTGTGCGTGCTGGCCGCCGGCGTGCTCGGCATCGGCTTGGTCCGCATGCGCACCCCGCGGACCGCGCTGGCCGCTACCGACTAACGGGCGTCCGCACGGGCCAACCGGCGTTCACCGTCCCGCATCGGCTCCCTGGGCTCGGGGATCTGCACGTCCCATGCCCGCCTGCGCAGCTGGACCGGGACGTCCTCGCCACGAGCCTGCGCCTGGAACACCGCGGCGCGAGCCCGGCGCCACCAGACGGCCACCCGCCAGCTGCCGAGCACCAACAGCGCCACGACGCCGAGCAGGGCGATGCGGAAGCTGTCCCCGGTGAGTTCGAGCAGCACGCCGACCAGCCACATCGACACGGCGATCGCGGTGAAGCCGCCGACGTTGACCACGCCGGTGGCCGTGCCCACCCTGGACAGCGGGTTGTAGTCCCTGGCCAGGGCGAAGGCGATCATCGACGCGGGCCCGCCGAGCGACACCCACACCAGCGCGGGCACCAGCACCAGCAGCGGAAGCCTGCCGGGCCAGCCGAGCAGCAACCCCCACCACACCGCGGAGCCTGCCAGGTAGGTGATCACCAGCGGCATCCGCATCTCCGGGCGCCTGCCGATGTAGGCGCCCACCGCCGGACCACCGAGCATCGAGCCGAACACCAGCACCATGAGCAGCCCGCTGGCCTGCGTCTCGGTGTAGCCCTGACTGCGCACCAGGTAGGGCATGCCCCACATCAGGCTCAGCACGCTCGGGCTGAACGACGTGGTGAAGTGCACCCAGAAGCCCAGCCGGGTGCCGGGCACCCGCCACGCCTCGGTGACCTGACGGCCCAGCTGCCGGACGGCCACCTGCTTCGGCCGACCGGCCGCTTCGTGCGGCGCTTCCCGCACGGCGAACTGCACGACCAGCACGTACGAGACCGTGGCCAGTCCGACCGTCAGGAACGTGGGCAGCCAGCCGAATCCGGCCAGCGCCAGGGTCAACGGCATCGTCGCCGCCAGGTTGCCGACGAAGCCGAGGGCTCCGGTCAGTGCGGCCACCAGCGTGTACCGGCGGGCCGGGAAGTGGCTGGCCGCGATGCGCAGCACCGCGATGAAGGTGAGGGAGTCACCGACGCCGAGCACGCCGCGGGCGAGCAGTCCCTGCCAGTACTGGTCGGCGACCGCGATCAGCATCTGGCCGCTGCCGAGGAAGATCAGCGCGGCGGTGAGGACGGCCCGCGGACCGAACCGGTCGACCAGCACCCCGGTGGGGATCTGCATCGCGGCGTAGACGGCGATCTGCAGCACGGTGAACGTGCTCAGCGCGGCCGCTCCCACCCCGAAGCGTTCCGCGGCTTCCAGACCGGCGACGCCGAACGTCGTGCGATGAAACACCGCCAGCACGTACACCATGACGGCGGCGGACCAGATCAACCAGGTACGGGCACTGACTCGGTCGGAGCTGGTGAGCGACAAAGATCAAGATCCTCCGGGTTCTCCAGATGGCACTCCGCTGACACCAGGTCCATCGCTTAGCGCGGCTAAATACTTACCGGTGGAACGGGTGCGATCGACCACATCGGGCCGGCCCGCGCCGACGTGCCGTACGGTGGGGGGAGGCGTCCAGCAACGTGGTGCTTCCTTCGTCCGCCACGGCAAGGAGTTCCACGTATGCCGTCAGCAGGCCTCCGTGTTCGCATCACGGAGCTTTCTCCCACCACCCTCCTGATCACGTTCGTCGGCGATCTCGGTGCCGCGTCCGCCGCGGTGATCCGGCAGGTCCTGTCCGATTACGGCCGGCCCGGATGGCATCTGCTCGTCGACGTCTCCCACGCCGAGCGACCGGAGCGCACCGCACCCGTCCTCCCGGCGGCGGAGGGCGACTGTGTGGTGATCACCGGCGGGCGACCGCTGACCAGCCCGGTCCCCACCGTGGCCACGGTGGTCGAAGCGCGCGCCATGCTGGCCACCGAAGGCCTCGAGCCGCCGTCCGCGACCACCGACCGGCCCACCACCGAGCTCGACCTCCGCGCGCTGCGGAACCGAGCGCTCGTCGCCGACGCCATCGACGTCGTACGGCACCGCTACGACCTGCCCGGGCCCGAATCGGCTTTCACGGCACTCGCCCGGGCCTCGCAACAGCACAACGTGCCGGTGCGCATCCTGGCCGCCGCGGTGCTCCGGGCACCCGCGCCGACCGGGCCGACGTGGTTTCCCGGCCGCCGCAAGACCCCGCAGCCGCCGCTGAGCTTCCCCGCGGGCCCGCAAGCGGCCCGCACCGTCCGGAGCGTGCTGCGCTCGCTGCTGGCTGTGGTGATACGTGCTACCGACGCGGCAGGCGGCAGTGCGCAAAGCATCGCTCCGCTGGACGACGGCCTGGCGCTGGAATGCCAGCACGGCATGCCGGAGACACTGGTCCGCGACTTCGCCTGGATCGCACTGACCGATCCCACGCCGTGCGCACGCGCCCATCGGGCCCGGGTCAGGGTCGATGCGGACTTGTCGACCGGAACCGAGATCAGTCCCGTCGTCCAGCATGCCCTGCTGGCCCACGGCGTCCGCCGCATCTGCAGCACGCCGTTGTGCGCGTCGTCCGGACGGTCTCTCGGTGTGGTGTCGACGCATCATGCCGACACCGCCGATCTCGACGACGACGTCGTCCGCATGGTGGACAGGTTGGCGGGCGAAACCGGGCACTGGCTGGACTGGCATCGCAGGACCGTGGTCTTCGATGCGCTCGAACGGCTGCATCAGCTGGCCGGGGCGCCGGCAGGCGCTTGATCACCGTCGCGCCCGATGGTGACTACTGTAGGGGCGTGCCGGCTTCCGGGCGGGTGCTCGATCCGGCCACGGTGACCGAGGGAAGGAGCGCCGGTGACGATCAAGGTGGGATACAAGGCGTCCGCGGAGCAGTTCGCGCCCCGTGAGCTGGTGGAATACGCGGTCCGGGCCGAGGAGCTCGGGCTGGACACGGTGATGATCTCCGATCACTTCCTGCCGTGGCGGAACAACGGCGGGCACGCCCCGTTCGCGCTGGTGTGGCTCGGCGCGGTGGCCGAGCGCACCAGCCGGATCACCATCGGCACCAGCGTGCTGACCCCGACCTTCCGCTACAACCCCGCGGTCGTCGCCCAGGCCTTCGCCACGCTGTCGCTGCTGTCCGAGGGCCGGGTGATCCTCGGGGTCGGCACGGGCGAAGCGCTCAACGAGATCGCCGTGTCCGGCCGCACGTGGCCGGAGTTCAAGGAGCGGTTCGCCCGGCTGCGGGAGGCCGTGCGGCTCATTCGGGCGCTGTGGACCAGCGACGACGTCACCTTCGACGGCGAGTACTACAAGCTGGTCGACGCCAAGATCTACGACCGGCCGGAGCAGCCGGTGCCGATCTACGTCGCCGCGGGCGGCCCGGTGGTGGCCAAGTACGCCGGGCGGGCCGGTGACGGCTTCATCTGCACGTCGGGCAAGGGCATGGAGCTGTACACCGAGAAGCTGCTGCCCGCGGTCGCCGACGGCGCTGCCGCCGCGGAGCGCGACCCGGCGGACATCGACCGGATGATCGAGATCAAGCTCTCCTACGACCGTGACCCGGAGCGCGCCCTGGAGAACACCCGCTTCTGGGCCCCGTTGTCGCTGACACCGGAGCAGAAGCACAGCGTGGCCTCGGCGGAGGAGATGGAGCGGCTGGCCGACGAGCTCCCGATCGAGCAGGTGGCCCGCCGGTGGATCGTCGCCTCCCACCCGGACGAGGCGATGGCGCAGCTCAAGCCGTATCTCGACGCCGGCTTCAACCACCTGGTCTTCCACGGTCCGGGCCACGACCAGGAGCGGTTCCTCAGCCAGCTGACCGAGGACATCGTGCCGCTGCTGCGGCAGTCGTGACAGCCGGGCCCGGGTGCGGCGCCCCCGATCACCGGGACCCGGGGCGCCGCACCACTGCCGCGCCACCTCAGCCGGCCTGATCGGAGTCCAGTCGTTGCCCGGTGCCCGCCCAGTAGTTGCAGATGGTGGGCGCCATCACTTCCGCCGGGCTGCCCCAGCCCGCGCACTGGTAGTTCGAGTGGCCGTACCAGTCGTGACCGAATTCGTGCGCAGCCAGCAGCGCGACGTCGTTCACACCGCCGGGATAGAGCGCGATGCGCTCGCCCATGCCCCAGTTGCAACCGACGACGTTGCTGCCGCCCCCGCAGTCGGTGATGTAGTTGTTGCGGCACTCCACCGGGGTGCCTCCGCCCTCGGTCAGGCCTTCCCAGGCCGCCGCACCCTGCCGGATGGCCGATGCATACGGCGCGCACGACGAAGTGATGTGGTAGCTGCGCGGTTCGGGCACCGGCCAGCCGGCCACCGTCGTGGCGCCGGGCTGCTGCGCGGCCTCGGCCAGCTGCTCGAACTCCTCCGCGGTGATGGGATGCGCTTGGTGCGCGCCGGGCGGGGCGTCGGCCACGGCGGCAGCGGCATCGGTACCGGACACCGGCGCGGCGGCGAACGCCAGCGCGGCCGCTGCGCCCGCCAAACCGGTGATCCAGGTGAATTTCCTCGACATGGAATCGCCTTTCGTAGCAGGGGGTTCCGACGTGTCGGCGAGCACGCCGGAACGCGAAGATAGAAAGTTCTTCATGTCTTGAGTACCGACTTTCGTCGGATGTCCCGCGAATTCACGGACAAACCCGGATCGGACGGCTGGAAACTTGCCCAGATGCGCCCGGGATGACTGTTTGCTCCCGCAGGCGTGCTGGTCAGCGGCGGCAAGCCGGCGCTAGGGCCGCTGAAAATACTGGTAAGAAGTGAACGCCGCTAACTGTGGAAAATCCGTTCCGGGATGCCCCCGAACGGACCTAGGGACATACCGTGCGCGATTCTATTCTGCCCAGTGGAGCGCGTTCTTTTCGAGCCGACCACACTCCAGGCAATTCACCGTGCCCGGCATCGAAAAGGACGTGATCCGGATCGTTCATGGTGATTGCAGACGGTGGTGGTGACTCGGCGAACGCCGCTCATCCCGCCGTAGCGAGGGACGGAGAGATCACATGCGGACACATCTTCTGCGCGCGTTCGTCGTGGGTGCCGCCGCCGCGAGCACGGTGGCGTTCACCGGTGCCGTCGCGCACGCGACCGAAGCGGATACGGCATCCAGCGGCGCGGGCCAGCCGACCGCCCAGGTGACCAAGCTCAGCCACGCCGAGGCCACCAAGATGCTGCGCGCGGCGGGCATCACGTGGTCGTCCAGCGGCAACTGCAGCGACCGCAACAAGCCGAACTGCACGTCGTTCGAGCAGGTCAACCTGACCACGATCCAAGGGATCCAGACGCTCAAACGGGCCAGCGGGTGCGCGATCAACATCACCGGAGGCACCGAGACCGGGCACGCCAGCGGCACCTACAGCCACTGGAACGGTTACAAGCTCGACACCAGCCTGAGCACGTGTCTGAACAACTACATCCAGCGCTCGTTCACGTCGATCGGCGGCAACAAGTGGCGGTCCGCCTCCGGCAACATCTACTACAAGGAAGGCAACCACTGGGACATCACCTACTACAACTGCGGCGGATGCTGATCACCGGCCTCCGGTGATGACGTCGTCCGGCGGCTGACGCATCCGCTCGCGGCAACCGAACAAGCACCACCCCAGCGGCCCACGCCGACCTCCCGGCGTGGGCCGCTGGTCACCACTGAGCCCACCAACCTCCCGACGTGAGCCACCAGTCACCACCGAGCCCAGCGACCCCGCCACCGTCTCCGGCGTTGGGTAACGTCGGGCGCCATGGAGGCTGGTCAGTGGTCGGAGGAACAACGCAAGCAGTGGCGCCGCCCACCACCCGACCGGCGCCAGCAGCGGCGCGACGTGATCACCGGCCTGGTGGTGCTTGCCGGGTCGCTGCTGGCCACCGTGCTGGTCAACAGCGCGGGCATGCTGGCGCTCGGCGAACCACCCGGCCTGCCGGAACAGTTCCTGTGGAACACCGCCCTGTCGCTGCCGTTGGTGCTCCGCACCCGCTTCCCGGTGACCGTCCTCCTTGTCGTGGGCGCGGTGTTCATCGCCGCCCAGTTCCGTCAGGTCCCGGAGACGATCGCGCCGTCGATCGCACTGTTCCTGGCGATCTACACCGTGGGTGCGTGGGCACCGGACCGGACCGTGGCGCGCCTGTCCCGCATCGGCGTGATCGTCGCTATGTTCGTGTGGCTGGGCTACTCGATGATCGTCGCGGCCACCACGTCGGACAACACGTTCGACCACGCCGCGGGCCCGATGGACCCGCTCATCGCCGCGTTGCTCTACAACATCCTGTTCAACGTGGTGTTCTTCGCCGCGGCCTACCACTTCGGCAATGTGGCCTGGCTGTCCGCGCGCAGACAGGCCGAGCTGGTCGACCGCGCCGAGCAGCTCCGGTTGTCCCAGCAGCGCAACATCCGCGGTGCCGTCGTCGACGAGCGGGTGCGTATCGCGCGTGACCTGCACGACGTGGTCGCGCACCACGTGGCGGTGATGGGCGTGCAGGCCGCGGCCGCCCGCCGCGTGCTGGACCGTGACCCTTCCGTGGCAAGCGAAGCGCTGCGCGCGGTGGAGGAAACGGCGCGCAGCGCGGTCGGTGAGCTGCGCGGCTTGCTGTGGGTGCTGCGGTCGGACACTCCGGACGACGACAGGATCACCGCCGCGGCCGAAACGACGCCGGACGGCGCCTCGGACGAGGCCCGCCGGTCCGCCCCGGGCATGGCCGAGCTCCCGGAGTTGATCGCCTCCGCCCGTAACGCGGGCTTGGAGGTGACCCATGGTGTCTACGGGGACGAACAACCGGTCCCGGACGGTGTCGCGGTGTCGGCCTACCGCGTGGTGCAGGAGGCGCTGACCAACGTGATCAAGCATGCCGGGCCGTGCCGGGTGGACGTGCGGGTGCGCTACCGGGCAACGTCACTGGAGATCGAGGTGACCGACGACGGGACCGGCACCACCACCGGCGGCAGGCAAGGGTTCGGCCTGCTCGGCATGCGCGAGCGCGTCGCGGTGCACGACGGCGAGCTGGAAGCGGGCCCACGACCGGGCGGCGGATTCCGGGTCCGCGCCACCTTCCCCCTCACCACAGTCGCAGCCCCTGGCGGAGGATCGTCGTGACCGAGCATGTCCGTGTCGTCCTCGCGGACGACCAAGAACTGGTGCGCGCTGGCTTCCGGGTCATCCTCGGGACGGAGCCCGGCATCGAGGTGGTCGGCGAAGCCGCCGACGGTGCCGAGGCCGTCCGGCAGGTACGGCAGCTGCGGCCCGACATCGTGTTGATGGACGTGCAGATGCCCGGCACCGACGGGATCGCGGCCACCCGGCAGATCCTCGCCGACCCGACGTGCCCGACCAAGGTCATCATCCTGACCACGTTCGACCGCGACGACTACCTGTTCGCGGCGCTGCGCGCCGGGGCGAGCGGCTTCCTGCTGAAGAACGCCTCGCCGGAGGACCTGATCAGCGCGGTCCGGGTGGTGGCCAGGGGTGACGCGCTGCTCTCCCCCGAGGTCACCCGCCGCGTGCTGGCCGAGTTCACCCGGGAACAGCAGCGGCAGCCGGACGACGAGCGGCCCGCCGTGCGGCCCCCGGAACTGACCGACCGGGAGTACGAAGTCCTGGTGGAGCTGGCGCGCGGGGCGAGCAACGCCGAGATCGCCGAGCGACTGGTGCTCGGGGAGACCACGGTGAAGACGCACGTGTCGCGCATCCTGGCCAAGCTGGGGCTGCGCGACCGCACCCATGCCGTCGTCTACGCCTACGAGCACGGGATCGTCTCCCCTCGGCGCTGACGGCATCGGGCCAGGTCGCGCTGTGCGACCCGGGATCGGCCGGTCCGGCCCGCCGCTTGAGGCCGAGCGGCCCCGCACTGGCCGCTCACCTGCATCCTTCGCGCGATCGACCCGCAAAGTGGATCTCCAGCAGGACGCGCCCGGCCACCCGTCCGCCCTAGTGTCGGGGCATGCTGACCGTGAGGGGAATCAACCGGAGCTTCGGCGAGCGCCGGGCGCTGCAGGACGTGTCGTTCGACGTCCGCCCCGGCCGCTTGACCGGCTTCCTCGGCGCCAACGGCGCGGGCAAGACCACCACCATGCGCATCATCCTGGGCGTGCTGGCCGCGCACGGCGGTGAAGTCAGCTGGAACGGCGAGCCGCTGACCGCGCAGCGGCGCCGCCGGTTCGGCTACATGCCGGAGGAACGCGGCCTGTACCCGAAGATGAAGGTCGCCGAGCAGATCGAGTGGCTGGGCAGGCTGCACGGGCTGTCCCGGCGGCGCGCCAGGGACAACACCGCGGAGCTGCTGGACGCGCTGGGGCTGACCGAGCGCGCCGACGACACGGTCGAACAGCTGTCGCTGGGCAACCAGCAGCGCGTGCAGGTCGCCGCCGCCCTGGTGCACGAGCCGGAGATGCTGATCCTGGACGAGCCGTTCTCCGGCCTGGACCCGCTCGCCGTCGAGGTGGTGCTCGGCGTGCTGCGCAAGCGGGCGCGGTCCGGCGTCCCGGTGCTGTTCTCCAGCCACCAGCTGGCGCTGGTCGAGCAGCTGTGCGACGACCTGGTGATCATCGCGGGCGGCCGCATCGCCGCCACGGGCAGCCGCGACGAGCTGCGCGAGCGCTACGGCCCGAACCGCTTCGAGCTGGTGGTCGATCAGGACGCAGGCTGGCTGCGCGACCACCCCGGCGTGCGGGTGGTGGACGTCGACGGCCCGCGCGCCGTGTTCGACCTGGATCGCAAGGGCACCGAGATCGAGCAGGAGGTCCTGCGTGCGGCGATGAGCCGCGGCGCGGTGCACTCGTTCCGCCCGATCGTGCCCTCCCTCGACACGATCTTCAAGGAGGTCGTCCGATGACCACCACCACCGAGATCGCCGAGCAGGCAGGCACGGACGCACCCGGACCCGCAGCCGTGTCCGGATGGACGGCCACCAGGCTGGTCGCCGAGCGCGAGATCCGCACCTACGTACGGATGAAGGGCTTCTGGATCGGGCTGGTCCTCGTCCTGATCGGCATTTTCGCCGCGGCGATCCTCCCCGGGGTGATCGGCGGCGGCCCCACCTCGATCGCCGTGGTGGGCCAGGCCGCCGACGCGCTGCAGGAGCAGGCCGGATTCGAGGTGCGGACGGTCGCCGACGCGGACGCCGCGCGCGAGCTGGTCCGCAACGAGGAGGTCGAGGCCGCGGTCGTGCCCGACGCGCAAGGCAACCCGGCGGGGGTCCGCATCATCGCGTTGTCCGAACCACCGATGGACGTCATCGCGGCGCTGACCACCGCTCCCCCGGTCGACCTGCTGGAGCAGGGCGACGTCAGTGCCGGGCAGCGCCAGCTGGTGATCATGGTGTTCGCGCTGGTCTTCCTGATGTTCGGCATGGGCGGCCTGGCCATCGCGCAGTCGACCGTGACGGAGAAGCAGACCAGGATCGTGGAGATCTTGGTGGCCGCGGTTCCGGTGCGCTCCCTGCTGGCGGGCAAGCTGCTCGGTCACACCGTGCTGGCGCTCGGCCAGGTCGTGCTGTTCGCCGCCGCCGCGCCGATCGCGTTGCGCCTCGGCGAGCTGGACGGGCTGCTCACCGCGATCACGCCTGCGCTCGGCTGGTTCGTGCCGTTCCTCGTGGCCGGGTTCGTCCTGCTCGGGTCGCTGTGGGCGATCGCGGGGGCGCTGGTCAGCCGCCAGGAGGACCTCGGCTCGACCACCGGATCGGTCACCATGCTGGTGATGCTGCCCTACTTCCTGGTGATGTTCTTCTCCGACGATCCGCTGGTGATGACGGTGCTGTCCTACGTGCCGTTCTCCGCGTCGGTGGCCATGCCGGTCCGGCTGTTCACCGGTGAGGCCGCGGCGTGGGAGGCGCTGCTGGCGTTGGCCGTCGTCACCGCCACGGCAGCCGCGGTCCTGCTGCTGGCCAGCAGGATCTACGCCGGATCCTTGCTGCAGACTCGGGGCAGGGTCGGGTTGGCCCAGGCCTGGGCAGGCCGGAACTGAGCGCGGCCGTCGGCGACTCCGGCACCGGTTCGCCCGCTACGGCGAGCCGGTGCCGGCGCGTGCCGGACGAGTCGATCAGCCGGCGACGTTCGCCTGGAAGCCGCGCAGCTTGTCCGCCAGCTCGCGCAGCTTGGGCGCGTAGATCGCCCACGACGGCGGTGTCTCCAGGTTCCACGGCACCAGCTGCTTGGCCTTGACCGCGGGCAGATTCGCCAACGTGGGGTACTTGTCCAGGTTCTCGGTGAAGAACTGGGCGTTGCGCGAGTCGTAGAGCAGAACGTCCGCGTCGTACCTGGCGACCTGTTCCCACGACACGGCGTCCCAGTGCGGGTCCTGCTCGTCTGACACGTCCGGCTGCACCAGGTTGATGCCCGCGTCGCGGAGCAACAGCGCATCCGAGAACACGTCCGGGTTGGCCCAGTAGAAGAACTCCTCGGCCGCCGACACGAACGCGACCTTGAGATCTTTGCGTTCCTCCGCCACCGCGCGCAGCTCGTCGACCGCTGCGGTGAAGGCCTTGCGCGCATCGGCGATGGCGGGCCCGTCCAGGTCGGCCCCGAGCGAGGCGGCGAGGTCGGCGTACCGCTGGATGACCTTGTCCACGGGGGTCGAGAGCTGCTTGATGCCGACCGTCGGGCACCGCTTGGCCACCTTGTCAGCCATCTCCTCCGGCACGTACCACAGCTGGTCGGGCGTGTTCATCGGGGCGACGAGCAGGTGCGGGCGCAGGTCGAGGAACTTCTCCATGTCGAACTCGCCCCACGACTTGCCGACCCACGTCACCGCATCCAGGTCGACGTTGCCGTACAGGTCGTCCGGGCCGTTGGCCTCACCGAACACGCCGACCGGCTTGATGCCCAGGTCCCACAGCGCGGCGGCGGCGCTGATCTGGGCCACGATGTTCGTCGGCGTGCTTTTCGCGGTGGCCTCGCGCTTGCGGTCGTCGACGAAGGACCACGGACCGCCTGTGCCGGAGTCCTGCCGGTCCTCCACCTTGCCGCACGCGCCGACCGCGAACAACGCGGCGAGCCCAGCACCGCCGAGCAAGATCCCGCGCCTGTTCACCGCCAAGTCGCCACGCTGCGCCCCAGCCCGCCGTGTGCTCATGCGCACTGCTCCTTACCTCCGCAATTAAGTAAGGCTAAGCTAACCCCTGATAGTGGGACGGTCTAGCCGGGAGTGACGCGTGATACGCACGGCTGCGACGGCGAGGAGAGAGCGTGACGGCTGACCTGCTCACTGCTCCGGCGAGCCGCGCACGGCCGGCCCGGCGATCACGCCGCTTCCGTCTCGCGACGGGGCTGGTCCTTGCCTGCGCAGGCCTGCTGTGCGCCGTCGTCCTCTCGGTCTTCCTGGGCGCGCGGCCGATCGACCTCGGTGTCGTCCTGGATGCGTTGCGCCACTACGACCCGGCCGTCGACGATCACATCGTGGTGCGCGACCTGCGCATTCCGCGCACGCTGACCGGCCTGGCCGCGGGCGCGGCACTCGGGCTCGCCGGCGCGCTGACCCAGGCCCTCGCCCGCAACCCGCTCGCCGACCCCGGCCTGCTCGGCATCAACCAGGGGGCGGCGCTCGGTCTCGTGGTGGCCGTCGCGGTGGCCGGGACGACGCATCCGTTGTCGGTGGTGTGGTTCGCCTTCGTCAGTGCGTCCGCGGCTGCGCTGCTGGTGTTCGGCATCGTGGTGCGCGGCAGGGGCGGCGCCGACCCGGTGCGACTGATCCTTGCCGGGATGGCCGTCACCTATGTGCTCAGCGGGATCGTCTACGCGATCGTCCTGCAGGACTACCAGACGTATCAGTCGTACCGAAGCTGGGTCATCGGATCGTTGGCCAGCCCCGATCCCGACCAGCTCGCCGCGATGACGCCGTTCCTGGCACTCGGCACCGCGCTGGCCGTGCTGCTGGCTCGGCCGCTGAACGTGCTGGCGCTCGGGGACGAAACCGGGCACGCGCTCGGGGTACGGCGGGCGCGCGTGCGCGGGCTCGCCGGGGTGGTGATGGTCATGCTGTGCGGGGCGGCCACTGTGCTCGCCGGGCCGATCGTGTTCGTCGGCCTGGTCGTGCCGTACCTGGCGCGCATGATCACCGGCCCCGACTACCGCTGGCTGCTCCCCTACTCGACGGTGCTGGCGGCGACGCTGCTGCTGGTCGCCGACGTCGTCGGCCGGGTGATCGTGCGGCCGAGCGAAGTCGCCGTCGGCGTGACCATGGCTTTCGTCGGCGCCCCGGTGCTGATCGCGATGATCCGCCGGCGCGGGAGGCTGCCGCGGCTATGACGGTCACCCACTCCCCCGCCCCCGGCGCGGTCTGGCGCCGCGGCCGCTGGTCGCTGCTGGTGCACCGGCGCAGTGTCGCCGTCGGCCTGACCCTGTTCGGGCTGGTGGTCGCGGTGGGGCTGATCTCGCTCGCCGTCGGCGACTACCCGATCTCCGTCCCGGACACGGTGCGGACCCTGCTCGGCAACGGCAGCGTCGACACCGACTACGTGATCTTCGAGGAGCGCCTGCCCCGCCTGCTCACCGCGCTGGCCGCCGGGGCCGCGTTCGGCGCCAGTGGGGCGCTGTTCCAGAGCCTGACGCGCAATCCGCTGGGCAGTCCGGACATCATCGGGTTCACCGCGGGCGCCAGCACCGGCGCCCTGGCCGCGTTCCTGCTGGTCGGAACGACCCTGCAATTCGTCGCCACGGGCGCGATCATCGGCGGGCTGGCCAGCGCCGTCGTCGTCTACGGTCTGGCCTACCGCCGGGGAACGACCAGCTACCGGCTGGTGCTGATCGGGGTCGCGGTCCAGCTGCTGCTGCTGTCGACCAACACGTTTCTGCTGATGCGCGCCGACGTGCTGGACGCGCAGTCGGCGTCGTGGTGGCTGGTCGGCAGCCTCAACGGGCGCGACTACGGGTACGCGGCGATTGCCGGCGCGGCGGTGGTCCTGCTGCTGCCGATCGCACTGCTGCTGCACCGACGATGCCTGATGCTCGAGCTCGGCGACACCTCGGCCCGCACCCTCGGCGTGCCGGTCGAGCGCTCCCGGCTGGCCGTGGCGACGGTGGGCGTCGGGCTGGCCGCGGGGGCCACGGCGTCGGTCGGCCCCATCGCGTTCGTGGCGCTGGCCGCCCCGCAGCTGGCGCGCAGGCTGACCACCGCGACCGGACCCGGCGTGCTGCCCGCGGCGCTGATGGGCGCGCTGCTGCTGTCGGTCAGCGACCTGATCGCCCAGCACGGCCTGGGCAAGGACCAGGCTCCGGTCGGCGTGGTGTCGAGCTGCCTGGGCGGCGCCTACTTGATCTGGATGCTCAGCCGCACGCGGCAGGGAGGATGAACGATGACCAACGGCCACACCGACCTCAGCGGGTCGGGGCTCACCCTGGGCTACGACCGCCGGATCGTCAGCCGCGATCTGGACGTGTCCATCCCGCCCGGCTCGTTCACCGTGATCATCGGCCCGAACGCCTGCGGCAAGTCGACCCTGCTCAAGGCGCTGAGCGGCATCCTGACCCCGGAGGCGGGCACCGTGGTGCTGGACGGCAAGGAATTGTCGTCCTATCCGGCCAAGGCGCTGGCCCGCAGGCTGGGCCTGCTGCCGCAAACCGCCGTCGCACCGGACGCGATCACCGTGGTCGATCTGGTCTCCCGCGGGCGGTACCCGTACCAGCGGATGCTGCGGCAGTGGTCGGCCGAGGACGAGCAGGCGGTCGCCGAGGCGATGGCGGCCACGGGCGTGACGGACCTGGCTGATCGCCCGGTCGACGAGCTGTCCGGGGGTCAGCGGCAGCGCGTGTGGCTGGCGATGGTGCTGGCGCAGCAGACGCCGCTGCTGTTGCTGGACGAACCGACCACCTTCCTGGACATCGCGCATCAGATCGACGTGCTCGACCTGTGCGCCGAGCTGCACGAGCAGGGCGGGCGGACGCTGGTGGCCGTGCTGCACGACCTCAACCACGCGGCGCGGTACGCCACCCACCTGATCGTGATGTCCAAGGGGGCGATCGTGGCCGAGGGCAACCCGTCCGACGTGCTCACCGAGCAACTGGTCACCGACGTCTTCGGATTGCAGTGCCAGGTGATCGACGATCCGGAGACCGGGACACCGATGGTGATCCCGGCACGTCGCCGGGCCCGCTCGCGGGAGCTGGCGCTCGACACGCGGGTCGCTTCCTGACAAAGGCCTCCGTAGCTCCGCACAAGGCCGCCGTAGCTCATCGTGAGGTCAGGCCCCCGACCGCCACGGGCGACGGGTCAAGCTGTCGGGGGCCGGAGTCGTCGGCCGGCGCGGCCGGCCAGTCCCTGCCCACCATCGGGCCGACGTCGCAGGCGTGAAGGTGACCATGCCCTGCCAGCCGCCCGTGCACACCGGCTGGACAGGCCAGAGCGCACCGCGCTGCGATGCAGTCCGTGACGAGCGCGGCCGGGGCAGCATCCGGAGTGATCCGGCGCGGATGTGCCCAGACCGTGCCGATGCGGGTGAACGCCGGGAGGGACGTGTCCCATCGCCGTCCGGCGCCCAAGGCCGGGGCGCCGCGCCGCATCGCCCTCCCCCGTCCGTCCGCGAGACGAAAATCAAGACCTTGGGCCCGTGACGATGGCACGAACGGGACACGAGAAGCCAGCCACCCCGTCGGCGGGGACGGCCAGAAACTGAAGAAATTTCACCGGTGGCCCGATCTTCCGAGTCGTGCTCGAAAGGTTTCCTTTTCGCGACGAAGCCCACGATCGCGTCGTTTTCGATCATGCTCCGCCGGACGGGCGGCAGGTCAAGCCACCTTTTTGTCGACATCGTCCGATTCCGGACACGTAGCGGCAACGCAACGACAACGTCACATCCTCGTCACGTGGATTCTGTCCCCCGCTGGCGCTACTGTGCCGCCTTGACCTTGCCGAAAAAGAGTTCAGGATGGCGGTATGCCCTACGTTGTGCAACTCCTTCCCCTGCTCGGCGTTGCCATCGGCGCAGTCGTGACCTACGCGGTCATCGCCCAGGTCATTCGTGCTCGCTGGCTCCGGGAGCGTGACGCACGCTGGGATCAAGCCCGTTTGGACGCATACGCGGCGTACGCGAACATCATCAAGCAGTACACGCAGATCGCCATTCGGATCGCGGCGACCCGGGGGTTCGGCGCATCGGACAAGCCGTTGTCCCCTGAGGAGGGCCTGCCGATGCTGGCCGAGCTCGACGCGGAGCGCAACAACCGGTGGGAGGCCGTTCTGCTGTTGGGCGACCCGGACACCATCGCCGCGGCCCGGCGCTGGCACGAGGTGGTCTGGAAGCTGGAGTGGTTCGCCAACGGCAGCCTGCGCAGTCGGGCGATGTGGGACGAGACGTGGCAGCAGGCGGCCCGCGACCGCGCCCGCTTCTACGAGTGCGCACGACGCAGCCTGGGTATCGGCGGCGGCGACGCCATGCCGGAATCGGGCTGGGAGCGCAAATCGGTGGTGTGGCAGCAGCTGCGCGAGCGTGACCGCGCCGCGCAGGCCGAAGAAGCCGCGGAGGGTGACCCGGCGCCCGAGGTGCCCGCTCCACAGTCCCGGCAGCCGTCGCCGCAGTCGCAAGCCCCGGCGCAGCGCAAGTAGCGCGTCCGCGCTGCGGCGAGCCGCGGCACGATCAGCACAGCGGGGCGGTGGCCACGCCTTCCGGCAGCATGGCGCGCTCTTCGCTGGTGAACTCCCGGTGATCGATGACGCGGCACAACGTGCGCACCCACTCCGAAACATCGACCGGGACGGCCACCGCCGTCGACCCGAGGTCGACCGCGAGGACTCGTCCGTCGCGCGAGACCGAGATCGTGTCGGTGCGCTGCCTTGTCCGTCCCCGCAGGTCGAGCACGCGCTCCGGCCGTGACGACCCGAACCGGTAGTAGCTCACCCTGCCGCTCTCGGCCAGCGCGATCCTCCCGGGCTCGTCGAGGAACGTCACCACGGGCGGGCGGTTGGCCGGTGACTTCCGGATGTTCACCACCGGCAACGGGCCCAGCACCTGCTTCGCCTCGCGCAAGTCCCACACCGCCAGGCCCGCCCCGGCGGTCACCACGGCCGCATACCTGCCGGACTGATCGAACGCGACCCAGGTCGGCTGGCTCCCGACGCGCAATGAGCCGACGGTGCGGCCGCCGCGGTCCACGATGACGACTTCGTCGGAGTCCGGCTGGACGACGGCCACCCGGTCGCCCTTCGGATACGGCAGGATGCGGACCTCACCGGCGACGTCCGGCTCGATGCCGTGCTTGGTCAGGTCGAGCGAGGCGACCTTTTCCCCGGTCCGGGGATTCCACCAGTCGGCCCGCGCCCCGGCGGTGGTCAGCAGGTACTCGCCGACGAACTGCGGAGGATCGTCGTACGTGGCGACGTCCTGCCCGTCCCGGGGAACGGTCGCCAACCGCTTCAGGTCGGGGAGCTGGTGGACGGCGACTTCATCCTTGTCGCCGACCGCCACCAGGGTCCCGTCCTGATCGACACTGACGAACTCCGCATAAGCCTCGGCCGTCCCGACGTTGCGATTGTCCTCGGTCCTGGTCACCAGCACGGTCCATCGCCGAGCGTCCTCCGCTTGTCCAGCCGATCCGGCCGTGATCAGGTATTTGCCGTCCGGCGTCATCGCGGCCGTCGCCGGGCCTGTGACGGACCCGAGGACTTCGGAACCGACGCTGTCCGCATCGGCCGGCAGCGGCTCGATCAGGACCCGCCTGCTGTCGTGCCGCAGCATGTAGTACCGGTCCCGGTCGCGGATCAACGGCCCGAACAACCTCAGGTCCGAGTCTCGGCCCGCCCTGACGGGAAGTGGCACCGAGGTGCCGGAGCGGAAGTCGACAACGACCCCGAGCACCACGGCGACCGAATCGCCGTAGTGGGCGTCGAAACCGAGGGGACAGTCGCCCGGCACCGTGACCACTTTCCTGGCTTCGCCCACGGACCCGTCCCGCAAGGAAATCGGCGCCAGTGTGGCCGAGTTGGTGATCCCGTCGTAGCGGCACGCCACGGCGTGGTCTTGCGAGATGGTCCCGTGCACGACGGTGCTGCCGTCCAGCGACGTCTGCTTCACGATCAACTGGCGACCGATCTTCCGTACCCCGTCGGTGTCGCCGTCCCACAGCACCAGCGACCGGGTGCGCCGCTCACCGTCGGCAAGCGCGACTTTCCCGGCGGACGTGAAGCCCAGGGCGGTGAGCCCGTCCGGGGACTTGCGCTCGCCGATGCGGACCGGTTCCCCATCCTCTGCACGCCACCACTGAACGGTGTCCGCCGTCGGCATGCCTGCGAAGCCGATCGCCCCGAAGCTCAGCACGACATCGGTGCCGTGCACGAGCCCGCTGACGACTCGATCGTCGAAACCGACCGGGATCGACCACTTCTTACGCCGCTTTTCGACGTCGTAGAACGACGTCGCTTTCGCCTCCACCAGGAGAACGCCACTGCCGTCGTCGGCGACGTCGACGGCGAGTGCCTGAGCGCCGAGGATGTGCCACACACGGGGGGCCTTGCCCGGTCTGCGCACCCACGCCGTGATCAGGCCGCCCACGCTACGTGCCGCGATGACGCGACCGTCGGCACTGGCGTCGGCGTTTTCGATGACTCCCGAGGCGCCGGACAGGACGGTGGCGACGTGACGGTAGGCCAGATAGTGCTGCACCAGCGCCGACTCGGTGTGCTCGCCGGCTTCGGAGCGGTACGCGGCGAGCGCGAGCATGATGGCCCACGCCGGGTCGGATCGGGCCGTGGTTTCCGACAGGGCGGACATCGAATGGGCCGCGGCACTGGCCCGCCGCTCCTCGGACACCGCGCTCTGATAACTGGCCAGTATCCCGAAGAGGATCGTGGCCACGACCACGACGGCCAGCGACGCAAGGACACTCCGGCGCACCCGGCGGTCCCGCCTGCTGCGTGCGGATGCGGCGGCAACGTAGGCGTGCACCGACGGCGGCACTGATTCTCCGCGTGCATGCACCCAGTGCTGCGCGTATGCCAGTGCGCGGCCACGCAGCAGCATGCCGCGGTCGCGGCTCGCCTGGTCCCATTCGGCTGCGTGGCGCTCCGTCTCGTGCAGCCAGTGCAAGAACTCCCGATCGGCGGCCAGCCAGTCCCGCAGACGAGGCCAGTGGTCGATCAGCGCCTGGTGGGCGAACTCGATGACGTGGGTCCCGTCCTGCGCACGGTCGTGCACCAGCAGCCGGTGCACGACGAGATGATCGGCGATCCGCCGCTCGTTCGACGGCAACTGGCCGTACGGGACCGGGGTCCGCACGAAGCCGCCACCGTCCGTGGGCGTGGTCAGCCGGGTGAGCAGGGTGCGAACAGCGGTCATCTCCGCTGGCGGGATCGTCCTGATCGCGGCCTCCGCCTGCTCGGCCACCGCACCATGCACGCCGCCCACCTGCTGATACGCGGCATGGGTGAGCATTCCGCCCTGTCGCTGCTGCCACAGCTGCGCCAGCAGCGACTCCACCAGTGGCAGCTGTCCCGGTTCCGCCGCGGCGTCGTCGAGGATCCGGTCCACCAAGCCGTCCTCGAAATACAGGCCGGGAGCTCGGCGGGCCGGGAGCACGATCGCATCGCGCAGCTGCTCGCGGGTCATGTGACCGATCGGCACCAGGCCGCGCTCGACCTCCGCACGGTTGTCGTCGGTGAGCACGTGCGCGAGCGACTCCCAGCGGAGCGTGAGGACGACGCGCAGCGACCGGGCCATCTCGCCCGCCGCACGCGTGAGACCCAGCAGCAGCCGCAACACCGAGGCCGCCTGCGGTGGTGGCAGTTCCTCGAACTGATCGGCGAACAAGACGACGCCCGAGTCACCGCCTTGCTCGGCGATCTTGGTGGCGACCGCACGCAGCACCGCCGGGCCGGCGTCGAGCACGGCCTGCATCCGCTCCGGCGGCTTCAGCGGGTCGTCGTCCGGCAGCAGCGACGACAACGCGTGCGCGACAGCCGCGGTCGGCGACTGGGCTCCCATCATCCGCAGAACAGCGACCCGGGCCCCCTCGGCGCGCAGCCTGGGCAGCACTCCGGCGCGCATCACCGACGACTTGCCGACACCGGACCGGCCGACGACCCCGACGAGTGGCCGCTCCGCCACGGCTGCGGTGATCCGGCCGATCTCGTCGTCCCGGCCGAACAGGTAGTCGGTGTGCTGCTCGTCGAACGGCTCCAGGCCGCGATAGGGGTTGGGCAGCAATCGCGGGTCGACACCGAGGACATCGGCGACGGAAATGAGCCGGGCGTCGGCGTCGTCGATCGCGATGATCCCGACGACCGCGCCGACCTGCTCGTCCCAGACCGGAGCCCCGTCGTAGCCGTCGAACAGCTGCTGGCCGTGGGCATCGGCAGCCACGACAGGACCGCTCGGCGACATGCGGATCGCACCGGCCGCCCACACGCCGTCATGCATGCCCTGCGGGAAGCCGAGGCTGCGGAACCGGTGGCCGTCGAGGTCGTCAGCCCGGAACATCGGTGGCGGGCCGGTCTGCTCGACCGCCGTCGCCAGTTCCACGATGACGGCCTGAGGACCCCCGCCGTGGCCTGGCCCCCAGGACTCCACCCGCGCCTTGATGCGCACGTCGCCCAGCAGCGGAAAGTCCACCAGGCATTCGGCGGGTCGCCCCGACGCGTCGCCGAATGCACGCTGCACCACGCTTGCCGAGGTGGCCACCCTTCGATCGGCGACGAGGAAACCGGCACCCACGATGCGGCCGGACAACGTATGGATGCGGGCGACGGCCCTCCCGAGCGACGCGGTGCTCATCGCGGGCACAACCTTTCCTCCCCCACGCCCTCGGGGAGGGCGCGGCGCTCCTCCGGCGTGAAGTCCTGTCCGTCCAGGGCCGCGCAGACCTCGGCGTACCACACGTGTGGATCAAGCCGAGCCTCACTGGGAGGTCTTGGCCCTGTGTCGTCGACTTCGCGATAGAGCAATCGTCCGCTCTCCACAGACAACGACAGCGGTTGGCGGGCGAAGGCCGACGCACCGAGCCGCAGTGTGCGGTACGGCACCGCGCTGCCCGGCCGATACCAGCGCACTCCGCCGTCGTCCGCGACCACGAAGGCTCCCGGCTCGGCGAGGAACTCCACGACCAATCCGCCGATCGTCGATGTGACCGCGTCCTCGTCGCTCTGCCCCACACCGGTGAGCGGACGGCCCACCTGCCGTTTGGCGCGGACGTCCCACAGCTCCAGCGTCTGCCCCTTCTTCAGCACGAGCGCATACGGGGTGGACTGTTGGAACTCGACCGCCGTGGCGTCCGGTCCGACTGGCACTTCTTCGATCTTCTTCCCGTCCAGGCCGGCGACGACCAGCCCGGACCGGTCGGCGACGACCGCCAGCCGGTCCTCTCCCAGCGGGACGATGTCCCGCACTTCCTCCGTCGGGCCGACCAGCTTCTCGCCCACGACGTCGTAGTCCCTGATCCGCTTTCCCGTGCGAACGTCCCACCAGGTGACGGTCGTCCCGGCCACGGTCACGAACCGCTGCTCGTCGAACCTGGTCTGGCCCTCCGGCGGAACCTCGATGGTGGCCAGCGGCTCGAGGGCGGGCAGGGTCCAGATCTGCACGGTGGTGGGTGAGACTCGATCGGCCACGTACTTGCCGTCCGGGGAGAGGTCGAACAGGCTCGGCTGGCCCGCATCGATGCTCGAGACGTGTGTGCTGTCGCGCTCGGCCTCGGTGACCTTGCCGTTCGCGGTGTCGCGAACCCGCACCTTGGAGCCGTCCTCCGAATACGTCACGACGTACCGTCCGTCGGTGGTGACCACCGCGGCCGCGGCGTTGTCGGGCTGGTCACCGGCTGTCGGTACCTCCGTCAGCACGATGCGCCGCCCGATGGTTTGCACGGCGTACACGCGCTCCCCGGCACGCACCAAGTCCTCGAGACCGGCGTGATCCTCCGTGCCCAGGTCGTACTCGGTCGATTCGCTGGGCAGCAGCGACCACCTGGTGGTCTTCCCGGTCTCCACGGACACGACGAGGCTGTCCGACACGACTGTGGTACCCGCGTCGTCGATGGCAACCGCCGAGCAGACCGCGGCTTCGTCGGCTGCGGGACTCGTCATCTCCCTCGCCTTGCCGTCACGCTCGACGACCACACCGGCGCCGCCGCAGTACGCGACTGTTCCGGTACGGCTCACCACGAAATCCGATGCAGGGATTCGCCCGAGGTCGCTCTGCTCGCCGGTGCGCAGATCGACGCGCGACACCGGGGATTGATCCGACGTGTACGGCTCACCACGCACGATCGCCTGGCTGCCGTCCGGAGCCACCCAGAACGGGAAAGCCTTGATCTCCGGCAAACCGGCAAGCTGGTACTTCCCCTCTTTCTGACGCCAGACCTTGAGTCCCTTCTCGCTGGTGTACAGCAGCACCGTTCCGTCGTCGGCCACCCGGCCGTCCCGGTGAAGACGACATACAGGACGTACAGCGGTGCAGCGATCAGGATGCAGATCGCGACGCCCCGCAGCATCGGCATCCGCATGTGCAAGGCGTTCAGCGCTGCGATCACGCCGATCGCAGCAGCGAAGGCCACCACAGCCACCGTGATCAGCAGCAGCGGACTGGTGCCCTTGCGGTAGGCAAGCAGCGCACCCATGCCCTTCTGTGCCGCGCGCTGCGCGACCCGCTGCGGCACCTGCCCGGCCGCCGTCCTTCCCTGCTGGTTCATCACTGTCAACCTTTCCTCGGTCTTCTTGTCGGGCCGTGTCGCAGACGTGGACCGGCAGGGCCGTGGAAAGGTTGGGGCGCTCCCCGGCGCCGATCTCGGCGGCGCCGGGACGATCGATGGACCACCCCGGACCGGGACGGGCTCGAGCGGACCGGTGACCACGGACGGCTCGACGCCCTCGCGCCGATCCGGCTAGGCACGCCGGACGCGGGCCGGGGAACGCCGCTGCCGCCCGTTCCTGCGGGACCAGCCGGCGGCCCGGACCGAGCGCGGCGGGTTGTAGACGCCCAGCACGCTGAACGAGTCCGCGCGCGCGGCGCGGCTGCTCACGAAGAAGGCGATGTCGCAGTTCGGCCTGAGCCTTCTGACCATGAAGTCCCGTGTGATGGCTTCCCGGAGTTCGGCGTCGCTGTGATCGCGGTACCGGTATTGCAAGGCCGCAAGGTCCCAGTCGACGATCGCTTGGCGATGGCCGGTGCAGCGGTCCGAAGGGCACCGGTACCGGTAGCGAACTTGAAAGCGCGGTGCCCGCAGTGGTCCGGCCACACGCCCGTCCGGGGCGGTCCTGCCGGCAGCACCGGCGACCTGTGCCCGCTGCCGGGGCATCCACCGCGGGTTCCGCGTGATCTCCAGGTCCTCGACACCGGCAACGGGAACGACCGCCAACGAGCGTGCGGCCGGGTTGGCCCGCACGTCGCGCAGCAGCTCGCACATGGTCCGGGTGAGGTGCGGGTCGATCAGGCTCCGGCGCCGCGACCAGCCGAGCACCCACGTCTCCCGGCGCATGGCGGCCAGGTTCGGCACCCAGCTTTCCGGCCGCCGGTCGGTACGCGACGGCTTGGCGTGCAGCAGCACGATCTCGTATTTGCGGAACCGGTCCTCGGCGGCAAGACCGCGGACATCGACCGGGCAGAGCCGGATCCAGGATTCTTCGGCCGGATCGTCCAACCGGAGCCCGGCCACGCAGACGACCTCGGAGTCGTGCGCCGTGGGCAGCGGCGCGGTTTTCGCCGTGATCAGCACCCGTATGCGCCGATACGACCCGTTCTCCGGTTTGGCGGGCGGAGCCGAGTCCGGATTCCACAGGGACAGCTGAACCTGGCGCATGACCGTTCCTCTCAGCGGACGTCACTGAGAGCATCAAATCGACTCCGCTCCGTCAACAATCCGCTGCCCGGGTGAATATCGCAACCGTTTCGGTGATAGCGCGGCCACAATGCCCGAATCGTCGTGCGTGGGAGCCCGATTGCCGCGGAACGCAACAAAGCGAATCGCGACGCAGTTCCACTGTCACGTGGCTCGGCGTTGGAGCACGACCACCGCGGTTTCGGTGTCGCGCAATGCCGCGTAATCGTCGAGTTTCGGTTCGTACTTCCGCCATTCGGCCCACAACCGCTCGCGTTCCTCTCCGGTGGCGGCGTACGCGTGAATCCTCCCACTGCCGCCCACCAGCTCGACCGTGGCGTCCGGGTTCTCCTGCAGGTTCAGCCACCATGCCGGTTCCGGGTTCGCCCACCCGTTCATCGCCAACGTGACCAGGTTGTCGCCGTCCTCGACGTAACCGAGGATCACCGCGCGCGGCTGTCCGGTGCGCCTGCCGATGGTCGTCAGCCGCATGGTACCCCACCGCTTTCCGCGCTGCCGCCACAATGCGCGCCTGCCCGGCAGGATCCGATACAGGCCACGATGCACCGACCAGGCCGCGCGGACGAACCAGCGCGGCGGCAATTTCGGGGATTTCGGCGGCCCTGTGACGGACATGGCGTCCTCCCAACTCGGCGGCGGCCGGATCTGTCCCGACGGTAGGCAAAAGCGGACAATCCGAGAAGGGCCGAACGTCCCCGTCGCTGCTTCGCCCGCTTTTCCGGGACAACGCGGTGGCGACAACGCGGTGGCGCCGACCACCGGTCACCGAACGGAACCCCGCCGGAGGTCCCGCACGGGACAAAAGTCCCCGCAACGGAGTTCCTGCGGACGCGGTGAATCGGATGCCCGACGCCCTAGCGTCGAAGTGGGAGGAGGCGTCATGCGTGTGCGGGACATCATGTCGCATCCGGTTTTGACGGTGCGGGAATCGACCACGGTCAAAGCGGCGGCGGATCTGTTGTCCAGAAAGGGTTACACCGCCATGCCGGTGGTCGACGAAAACGACCGGGTCGTCGGTGTGGTGACCGAGGCCGACCTGGTACGCGAGCAGTTCCCGCGCGATCCCCGGTACCGGACCAGTGCGGACGACGAGCGCGAATCCCCGCCGAAGAAGGTCGGCGAGGTGATGACCACCCCGGCACAGGTGTGCCCGTCGACCATGGACGTCGCCCAGCTCGCCGAGGTCATGGTCACCGAGCACCGGCGCTGCATGCCCGTCGTGGACGCCGGTCGCCTGGTCGGCATCGTGACCCGGCGGGACCTGCTGCGGGTGCTCCGCCGCACGGACCGGGAGATCGCCGCCGACGTGCGCCGTCACCTGGCGATGCTGGGTGACGCCGGCCGGTTCACCGTCTCGGTGCGGGAAGGCGAAGCGATCGTGATCGACCAGTTCGACGACCCACAGGAGCGGCACATCGCGCAGGTGGTCGCAGAGGCCGTCCCCGGGGTGACGAAGGCCAGGGTCGTCCCTGCCCCGCGCTGGTCTGGGACGGAGTGACCCGCGCCGATCCCCCGCCCGCGCCACTCCGTTGCGTACGCGGTCCAGGAACCGGTCAGAGCGCGATCCAGGAGACCGTGAGGAAGTAGATCAGCACGGACAGCAGGTCCTGCACCACCGTCGCCAGCGGGCCGGATCCGTAGGCCGGATCCACGCCGAACCGGTCGAACAGCCACGGCAGGGCCATCGCAACGGTCGTGGCGGTGGCGCTGGCGGCGAACACGGCGACGGCAACCGCCAGCGCGAGATCGGCCAGCCCCCACACGCCCCAGATCACCGGTAACGTCAGGAGGGCGAGCAAGGCCCCCAGTGCCAGCCCGGTGACGGTTTCCCGCAGTGCCACTCGCGCGACTCCGGCGCCGACGGACAGTCCGCGGATGATCAACGCCTCGGTCTGCGTGCCGACCGCGTCGGCGATGTAGACGACCCCGGGGACGAACAGCGCGATCAGCACCTGTTGCTGCAGCTGCGCCTCGAACGCGCCGACCAGGCCCGCGGACAGCAACGCCCCGGCAAGGCCCATGAGCAGCCAGGGCAGCCGATGCCACAACCGGCGCCGCACCGGCTCGGTGATCGCCAGCCGTGCCCTCCTGGTGGACGCCAGGAACCCGCCGAGCCTGGCCATGTCCTCGTCGTGCTCGGCCAGCAGCACCCCCAGCAGCCGCTGCGGCGGCACCAGCCCGGCGAAACGACCGGCCTCGTCGATCACGGCGAGCCCTGCTTGCCCGTGCTGGACCGCCACCCACGCCGCCTGCTCCTGGTCGGCGCCCGGTGCGACCCGTGGCGGATCGGTGTCCATCACGTCGGCCAGCCGTGCGCCGGGCCGAGCGGCCAGCAGCCGTTCGATCGTCACCACGCCGGCCAGCCGCTCCCCGGCACAGACCGCGATCACGCCGGCGCTGTCGAACCGCTGCCCGCGCATCCCCGCCAGCAGGTCCGCCACCCGATCGTCCGGGGCAGCAATGGGCACGCTGCCGGTGGCGTGTGCGGCCGCGGTCTCCACCGCTGCGGCGAGCCCAGGCGGCCGACCGTGGCCGGCCGTACCGGGCCGCCCGCTCAATCCGCTGCCTTCTCCGGCCGGACCACCATCACCGGGCACGCCGCGTGGTAGATCAGCTTCTGGCTGGTCGACCCCAGCAGCAGGCCGCGGAAACCGCCCAGCCCGCGGCTGCCCACCACGACCAGCTGCGCATTCCTGCTGAACTCGATCAACGCCGGTCCCGGGCTCTGGTGCACCAGCTCCCGGCGCACCTGCACGCTCGGATACTTCTCCGACCAGGCGGCGAGGCGCTCGGCGAGGATCTCCCGCTCGAGCCGGTCCAGCGGCGGCCAGTCCGGGATCGGCTCGGCCAGGACTGCTTCGGCGAAGGCGCCGCTGAAGGCGTGCACGGCCGTCAGCGGCGCGCGCCGTCTCAGTGCTTCCTCGAACGCGAGGGCGAGCGCCCGCTCTGACAGTGGTGATCCGTCGACGCCCACGACCACCGGCGCGGTGGCCGGGTCTGTCTGGTCGCCGTGCACGACCACCACCGGGCACGGCGCATGCGCCGACAGCTGCGGCGCCAGCGGCCCGAGTACCACGATGTCGGTGAGCCGGTGGTGCTCGGGAGCGCCGAGAACCAGCATCTGCGCTCCGCGCGCCACGTCGAGCAGCACCGCGTTCGGGCTGTCTTCCCGGATCTCCGTGCGCACGTCGCCGGCACCGAGGCTTTCCGCGTACCGGACCGCGTCGTTGAGCAAGGCGTTGCCGCGCGCCCAAACGGCATCGACCACCTTCGGCGTGGGCGGAAGTACGCCTGCGTAGTGGTCCGGCACCCCGAGCGCATGGGTCAGCAGCAGCGGCGCGTCGTACAGGGCGGCCGTCCGCACCGCCCACCGGATGGCTTGCCGTGCCCCGGCGGAGCCGTCGACCCCGACGACGAGCGGCTTGGTGTCAGTGGAACTCATGCTTCGACGCTAGGTCACCGGCCGCTCGTCCGGCCCTTGCCGCAAGTCCTCAATCGCAGGGACTTGCGCACCGTCGACGCAGGTGACGGCGCCGGAATGGGCCGTGTCCGGCCAGTGGGTTCACCGGGCCGCCGCCCACCCACCGGTCCGACGCGGGCGCGGCGGGGTCAGCATCGGCGCGGGATGCCCCAGCCGCATCAGCACGTGCGGGAAGCCCGCCAGGCCGAGGTGCTCGATCAGCCCGGCACGGACCTCTCGCAGATGCAGCGACTGGGTGTGCACGGAACCCACCATGCCCCGCACCACGGCCGCCAGCCACACGCGCTGGGTCGCCACACCAGCGCGCAAGTGGTCGATGCGGGTGTCGCCGGAGGTGATCACCAGCAATGTCGTCTGCCGGCGCAAGCGCTCCACCAAGGTCGGCTGGTCCGGCAGGCGAGTACTGGTCCGGATCAACGCCCACGGCATGGTGTCGAAATCGCCGAGCGACTCCTGCTGCGACCATGCGGCGAGGTCACGCTGATATCCGGCGTCGGCACGCAGCGCGGCCGCGGCGTAGCCGAGGAGCCGCGCGGTCGCGGCAATGCCCGCGTCGTCGTCGATGCGGATCACCTGGGTTTCCTCGACACCGTGCCCGTCCGGCCCGTGCTCGCTGATGATGCGCGCGCAGGTGTCGTGGTTCACCGGCTGCTCGCCGAACGGGCGCCGATAGCTGTGCCGGAGGAACACCGCAGCGAACAGGTGCCGCTCCCGTTCGGTGACCAGCAGCCCGCCGTCGACGGTGACCCGGGCCAGCACCTCGGTTCCGTGGTCCGGGTCCAGCCGCAGCGTGGTGCGCAAGCCGCGGCCGCGGAGTGCGATCTCGAGCGTGGCGGCAGCCGCGCCGCAGGACACCAGCCGGTCACGCCGCACGGCTTCGGGGAGGCTTTCCTGCCCCCGGTCGTTGCGGCACAGCTCCACGGCGCCGTCCACGAACCGCAACGACCACGGACGTGGCCCGCACACCGCGGGCGAACAGTTCACCGCCTCGGTGATCTCGCGGCGCTGCGCTGCCGTCCACCTGCTCATCTCTCCCACCCGTTCCGCAGAACGCGGGCGGATCGTCCGCCCTGGCGTCACGCCTGTCCGAGCCGCCGAGGCACGTTTCGCCACACCGTGCCCGTCGCGCCCGGATCAGACGTACTTGCAGCCTGCTGGACACCGACAGCGCCCGGCAGCTCGCAAAGTCCCCGGCCGATGGGACTTTCTGCCCGCGCATCCGGACCCGGCCGGGCGACTTCCCGCACTTCTTTCCGGCCACCCGGGCCGGGCACGCTGGCAGGATGCACGCACTTGTGGTCTACGAATCGATGTACGGCAACACCAAGGCGATCGCCGAGGCGATCGCCCGCGGCCTCGCATCGGCCGCGCAAGTCGATCTCGTCGAGGTGGGCTCGGCACCCAGCACCGTCGACGCCGACGTGCTGGTCGTCGGCGGCCCGACCCACGCGTTCGGCATGTCCCGTTCCATGACCCGGCGAAACGCGCGGGAGGAGCAGGAGACGGTGTCGCCGGGTGACGGCATTCGCGAGTGGCTGTCCGGGCTCGGATCGGTCACGGTGCAGGCAGCCACCTTCGACACCAAGATCTCCCGGCCACGGCTGCCCGGTTCGGCGGCCCGGGGCGCGGCACGGGCACTCAGACGTGCCGGATGCCGGCTCGTCGCCCGACCGGAGACGTTCTACGTCGAGGACAAGGCAGGTCCGTTGCTCGACGGTGAAATCGACCGGGCGAAGGAGTGGGGCAACCGGCTTGCCTCAGTCGTCGCCGGCCGCACTCCCGGCCGTTGATTCCGACGCCACGTGGTACGGCTGCACGATCCGCGTGCGGGCGGTGGACGCGTCGTCCGGGTCCGGTGGGCTGAGGTAGACCTCCCAGGCGTCACCCTCCGGGATGCCGCCGTGGTCCTCGACCCATTGGGCGACCGCCGCGTAGGCGGGCGCCATCTCGTCGTACGCCCCGGCATGCTCCAGCGTCGCCCGCTCCCCGGCGGGGAGGACCGACGAGCGGACCTGGCCGACCGTCCAGATGTAACTGGACACGGGAAAGCCGGCCTCGACGTCGAAGCGGCCGTCGCCGCGACGCCGGTACCTGGCGAATGGTGGCCCGACAATCGCCACGCCCTGCTCGGACACCACATCGCTGACCGCCTGATACGCGCGCTCGAGGAACTGGCCGATGTCGGTGTCGGACACCGTCGCACTCACCACCGCGGTGCGTTCGGGATGCGGCACGGTCACCGCCACCACGGGCGCGCCGTCGTCAGCCATCGGAGTCGAACCCTTCCCTGGCTTTGCGCCAGTTCCGCCTGGCTTCGGCCATCTCCTGTTCGACGTCGCGGTCGTCGATCCGGTACGTCAGCTCGTTGCGCACGTCCACCACGCCGGGTGTGCGTGCGGTCATCGACTCGGCCAGGGCGACCTCGCTGCGCCGTTCCACCGTTCCGCGGAGCGTGACGACTCCGTCCCGGACCGACACCTCGATCGTGTCCGGATCCAGCCACAGACCGTCGCGCAGGACCTCCGTGCGGATCGTCTCGCGCAGGTCCTCGTCGTCGGCCAGGAAGGCGCGCACGGCGTCCCGCCGGGCGATGACGCCGACCAGCTTGCCGTCCTCGACCACGAACAGACGGCGCAGCCGCTCCTCGGTCAGCCGGCGAGCCGCCTCGGACAGCGACGCGGTCGGCTCGATCGACTTCACCGCCGGCGTCATTGCCTCCGCGGCCGTGGTGGCGCGTGCCTTCGCCCACTTCCGCCAGCGCTTGGCGCCTGCGATCATCGCGGGCCGCTTCCACCCGGTGGAACCGCTCTCCTTCACCAGCAGGTCGGCTTCGGACACCACCCCGAGCAGCCTCGATTCCTCGTCCACCACCGGCACCGCGCTGATGCCCCGGCTGACCAGCACCCGCGCGACCTCCTTGAACGGCGCCGTCGGCGGCACCGTGACCACATCGGTCGTCATCACGTCGGCAACGGTGACCTTGCTGTTCATGTCAGACCTCCACACCAGCGACGCTACGCCGCATCGGGTCGTCCGGCCGCGCCGGAAAGTCCCGGAACGACGGGACCATGGGACCGTCTCAGCCGCTGCGGCTCGGCGACCGCGCCGACGCCTGACTGATCGCCACCGCGACGAGCGCCCCGCCGACCACCAGCAGGAACACGCTGAACACCAGCAGTCCCGCTCCCACCAGCGGCAACGCGGGCAGCTCCGCACCGACGCCGACGATCGCGCTCACCCCTGGCGAGCCGTCGGCGTTGGCCACGACCACCACCCAGTCACCCGGTTGCGCCGTCCACGTCACCTGCTGCGGACCGGGGCCGGACGCCTGAACCGCCCAGAAGCCGTTGTCCGCGGGCGGGGTCAGCACGGCGGACCCGGGACGGGCCACCGGTGCGCTGTCGAAGTCGTCCACCTCGATGTGGCTGACACCCTGCAGATAGCGAGCCGCGTCGTCGGCGGGCGCGATGCCGACGAACACCGGCCGGTTGCCGACCGGCTGCACCTCCACGCGCACGTCGCCGACGAACGTGCGCAGTGCGGCCAGCTCACCTTCCGCGATCCCGCCGGCCTCGATCTGGTCGCTGGCGATCGCGGAGCCGCTAGTGGCGAACGAGCGCGACGTGGACACGAATCCGTCGTCCCGCTGCGTCTGGTCCAGCCACAGCAGGGTGACCCCACCGGTCACCGTGCCTGCGGACAGCAGTGCGGCGAGCGCGCCGATCACCACCATCGTGATCTTGCCCGCGGTCCATCGGTGCGGGACGGGTTCGGGCGGCGGATCGTCGTGCGGGGCGGGCGGGGCCTCCGGTTCGGTTTCGCCCAGATCCAGCCGGAACGGCGGGTACTCGTCGGTCATCAGCGCGGTGTAGGCGCCGGTGCGCACCACCCACCGGTCCATGCCCATGACGAAGTCGAAGATGGGCCGCGGATAGCGGCCGGTGAACAGCAGCGCGATGGCGGCGAACAGCACCAGCACGCCGATCAGGCCGCCCGCGGCCCACTGGAAGCCGCGCGGGCCGGTGTCGGTGGTGGTGGTCAGCCAGATGCCCCCGCCGGCGAACACGCCGACGATGATCAGGTGCGGGATGGCCAGCAGCCACTTGACCAGCACCAGCCAGCGGTTCAGCCGCTCGGGATAGTCGACGGTCAGCCGCGCCGGGTAGTCCGGCACGTCGGCCAGCGTGAACGGTGGATACCGGTCGGTGCCCAGCGCGGCGTAGGTGTAGTAGTGCACCCGCCACGACCAGCGCATCACCCCGACGGTGAAGTCCCAGATCGGCCGCGGGTACCTGGTGGTGAACAGGATCGCCACGCCCGCCACCAGGGTGAGCACGACGAAGCCGATCCACAGGAAGGCGAGCACCAGGTAGTGCGGGATGGCCAGGATCCACTTCACCAGCCACAGACCGCGGGACAACGGCTCGTCCAGCCTGCCGGTCACCCGCACCGGGTAGGCCGTGACCGCGTCCCGGCCGCCGGCGGTGGTGGTCATGGGAACTGTCCTGCCGGTCGCACGACGAGGACCGGGCATGCGGCGTGGTGGATCAGCTTCTGGCTGGTCGACCCGAACAGCAGGCCCCGGAAGCCGCCGCGGCCGCGGCTGCCCACCACGACCAGCTGGGCGCGATCGCTTTCCGCCAGCAGGGCGTGGGCAGGCCGGTCCCGCGCGACCCGCCGCCGCACCGGCACGTCCGGGTACTTCTCCCCCCAGCCCGCCAGCTGCTCGGCGAGCAGCCGCTCCGCAGAGCGCTCGATCGGCTCCCAGTCGAACGCCATCCGGCTCTCGCCGAACACCTGGCTGGTGTCGGCGTCGCTCCAGGCGTGCACGGCGATCAGCGGCGCTGAGCGCAATGCCGCTTCCTCGAACGCCACGGCGATCGCATCCGTCGACAGCCTGCTGCCGTCCACGCCGACCACCACCGGGTCGCGTTCCGGCCGCCGGTCGGCATCCGCGCCGCGGACGACCGCCACCGGCGCCCGCGCGTGGGCGGCCAGCTGGGTGGCGAGTGAGCCGACCAGCAGGCCCTTGACCGCCCCGGGGTGGCCCGAGCCGCCGACCACGAGCATGCGGCTGTCCTGCGCGGCCTTCAGCAGCGCCCGGGCCGGCGGGTCGTCCACCAGCACCTTCTCGACTTGCACGTCGGCGACCTCGCGAACGGCGCGGAACGCCAGCTCCAGTGCGTCGTCACCGGTGCGCTGCAGCTGCTCCCAAAGGCGCTGCGCGGGCGGAAGCGTACCCGCGACCGCTTCGGTGTAGCCGGTGGCGTGCAGCAGACGCATCGGCGCGTGCCGATGAGCGGCGGCGGATGCCGCCCATCGGGCGGCCACGATGGCCCGGTCGGAACCGTCGATCCCCACGGTGACGGGTTTGCCACCCAGCAGTGTGCTCACGATGCCTCCCTCGGGGTGGTCGCCCGGGCGCGCTCGGCGATGCCGCGCAGCATCGCCCGGTGCATGACGAAACTGACGACTTCGATCCGCGTGACCACGACCGCCCGCCAACGGCGTCGATAGCGGTGTCGCTCCCGCACCGGCTCACGGCTGCCGGACGCGTTCGGGGTGACGGCGAAATTCCGGGTGAAGCCGAACGATGCCGACCGGTGCTGGTCGCGGGGTGCCCGCAGGACCAGGTACTCCGGCGGCTCGATCTCCGCCACGATCGGCGCGACCTCGGGATGCAGGTGCAGCTCGTCACCCGGCCCGGACAGCCGCCGTTGCGGGTCGAGATGCCGGGCGCTGTGGATGCGGCAGCCGGCCAGGTCGGCCACCGTGTCGTGGCTGTCGAAGCCGCCGCGGTCCTGGCCGGTCTGCGCGATCCACGGCCAGACGTCCTGGGCCCGGGCAGGCATGCTGGTCGCGCGGGTGGCCGTGGCGTCCGCGTCCGGCATCAGCTCGTCCCCGGGAAGCCTGCAGCGAGCTTCCTCGGCGGTGGCTCCCCAGGTCCTCGTCCGTGCCAGCGGTCCCATGCCTCGACGCTGCCCCAGCGCCAGGCGCCCGGCCAGGGCCACAAGTCCGCAGCCCGGTGACCAACGGGCCCCCTTCACCTCGCGCATGTCACACCCCGTGCTCGGCGACGACGCACCCGCGGGCAGATCAGGCAGGCTCGGTGTCGAGCACCGCGTCGGCCGGCCTGCGCGGAGTCTTCGGCAGCGGATGACCGGCCAGGGTCGGCCAGCCGATCCGGATCACCATGTGCGGCACGAGATCACCGCCGAGCACGTCGGTGACCATGGCCCGGGTGCTGCCGACCTCCAACGGCTGGGTCAACGGGCAGCTGGCCAGGCCGTCGGTGGTGGCGGCGAGCATCACCGCGCTGGCCGCTTCGCCGGCTTTCAGCTGTGCCGTCCGGTCGTCCGATGCGGTACCCAGGACCAGCAGGTCGCCCGCCCCGTCGGGCCGCGGCGGGGTGTCCGGTGTCCCGGCGAACGTGCGCAGCGTCAGGTCGCCGTAGCCGGCCGCCTCGGCCACACTCGCCGCAAGCACCCCGTCCTCGGCGAGCCGGCCCCGGCCGCTCCAGCTGGCCAGCTCGCCGACGGTCCGCGGATCGCTGCGCTGCAGCCGGTCCGCTTCCGCGACCGCGGCGACCAGCGCCTGCCGCTCGGCACCGTCCGGCACCGCCCGGAGCACCACGCCTTCGGCGGCCGCCAGCTCGGCGTACTCCAGGTACCGCGCGTCGGGCACCGGCCACGACGCATACCGGCGCCGGTCGGACCGGCGATGCGGGATCGCCGTCGCCAACGCCAGAACCTCGCGGGACGGTTCCTCGCGGTGCAGTTCGATGGCGGCGAGGTGATCCGGGTCGGCGGGGTTGGGCAGCCGGTGCACTGTGCCCGCCCAGCCGAGCGCGGCCAGCGCGATCCGCGCGTGATGCAGGGCAGCGCCACAGCTCATCACCATGTCGCGCCCGGCGGGATCGGTCGCGGGCAGCCAGCGTTGCGGATCGGCATACAGGTGCACGCTGCGCTGGCCGAACCGCCACCGCCAGGGCTGGGTGTTGTGCACCGACGGCGCATGCACGGCCAGCGCCAGAGCCGTCCACAGCGTCTCCCGGTCGGGAACGGGCTCGGCCATCGTCATTCCCGGTCGCTTTCCCCCGCGGCAGGCCCGGTGGTGATCTTCACCCGCTTCACCGGCTCCGCCGCCTCCTCCAGCGCCACGGTGACGGTGAGGATGCCGTTGTCGTAGGACGCCTCGACCTCGTCCTCGCGTGCCCCTGGCGGAAGCGCGATCGAGCGGGTGAACCGGCCGTAGCGGAACTCGGACCGGGTCTTGCCCGTGGTGCGTTCGGTGCGCTCGGCCTCGATGGACAGCACGCCGTTGCGCACGGACACGGTGATGTCCTTCTCCGGGTCCATGCCCGGCAGTTCGGCTCGCACCGTGTACCGGCCGTCCGCGAGCTCGTCCTCGATGAGCGGCACATGCGCGTCGAACAGCGCGGGCAGGCCGGACAGCGACGGGAAGGTGTCGAACAGCTCGGACAGCGCCGGCAGCAGCGGCTGCGGGCGACGGGGGGACAGCAAGCCCATGGCGAACTCCTTTCCGAATCGTGAACCGGGCATCGGCTCGATGCTTCTGCCTCGATTCCACGCGGCGGCGACGGCGGAGCGCAGTGCCAGACGTCCCGACTCGATGGGGCCGGTCGAACGGTTCACAAGACCCTGCCCCCGCCGACCAATGGCAGAGGCGGCGGGTGCGGCCGCGACATACCGTCGCGATATCACGAGCCGAAGAAGGTGAACGCCATGCGAGCCGCCGAGATCATGACCAGGCCGGTCGTCACCGTCAGCCCGGACACCCCGGTACGCGAAGCGATCCACGAGCTGGTGGAGAACGGTTTCGCGGGCCTTCCGGTGGTGGACGACCGCGGACAGGTGGTCGGCGTGATCACCGAACAGGACGCGCTGGCCGCAAGCATCCGCGACGACGGCATGACCGGCACCGTCGCCGACGTGATGAAGCACCCGGTGGAGGTCACCACGCCGGACGCCGACATGCACGAGCTCGTACACCTGATGATCGACAACCGCCTGCGCTGCCTGCCGGTGGTCCGCGACGGCGAACTCGTCGGGATCATCAGCAGGCGTGACCTGCTCAGGCCGCTGGTGCGGCCGGACGACGCGATCCAGGCCGGTGTCGCCCGGCTGCTGACCGAGTACACCAATCTGCGCCTGCCGTGGCGGGTGAGGTCGGTGGCAGGAGCGGTCACCATCTCCGGGAAGTTCCGGGACCACGCCGAACGGCTCGTCGTGGAAGCGATCGCGCGCACGGTGCCCGGCGTGGTGAGCGTCGAGCTCACCGACGCCGCCCCGGAGCCCAGCACGGACGGGCGCACCACGGTCGGTACCGGCTGAGGATCGCCCGGTTCGCTACTCGACGAGCGAGGTGGGCCGATGCGTCACGGCCTCGATGTCGGCCGAGGCCTGCTCGACGAGCTGGTGCGACAGGTCCGCCAGGGCGCGCGCCACCGCCAGCTCGTCGCCGATCGCCGGAACGTCCTCGTCGTGCGGGTTCCGCCTGGCCAGGCCGGTGCCGACCGTGGCCGCTTCCGTGGTGCGCAGTTCGGCCCGTGCCCTGGTCTGCCGCTCGTGCTCGTCGATGACGATCTCCACGGTCCAGGTCTTCGCCTCCGGCATGGCAACCACCCTCCTGGCCGGCCGCGCCGACCGGCCCGATGTGCCGGTGCAACCGTGCGGGACCGCCCTGATGCGCCTGACAGCGACGCTAGGCGGCGGCACGCAGGGCCTGCTGCGGCAGAAAGTCGGCAGCGCACAGGACCTGCGACCGGGGACTTTCCGCCCCGCCTACCGCAGCGGGTGGTAGTCGTCGAAGTCGTCGATGCCGTCGTCGTCTTCCGGCTCGTCGCGCCGCGGCGGCCGGGCCGGGCCCGAGCTCGCCTGACCCCGCGCCCCCGGCGGAGCAGGCGGCGCCCCGGGTCCGTCACCCTCGACTTCGCGCCGGGCCTCTTCCAGCTCCGGGTCGTCGGCGAGCGCCTCGGCGACCGCGTCCCGGTTCTGCGCCATCATCCGGTCCAGGTGAGCGTGCAGCAGGTCCCGGTTCGGCGACTCGCCGGAGAACACCGCCTGCCAGGAGTCCTCACCGGCGTCGACCAGGCGGGCCAGCTCCCGCATGTCCTCACCCAGCTCGCCGCTGCGAGCCAGCCGGTGCAGCTCGCTGATCTCCTCGTCGGTCGGCTTGTTGCGCTCCTTGAACCGCTCCAGCTCGCGCCGCGCCTCGGCGATGGTGGCGTTCAGCTCGCGGAAGGCGTTCCGGATCGCGTCGTCGTAGGCGGAGAAGTCGGTGGCCATGTCATGCCGCCTTCGGGGCCGGGGGCAGCGACTCGAGCGTGATCTGGTTCGCGATCATCTTGATCGAGTCGATGATCATCTTCAGCGCGTCCCAGAACACCTTGATCACCTTGATGGCCTTCCAGATCATCTGCACCGCCTCCTTGGCGGACTTGATCAGCTTCCACTGCCCGTAACCGGGAATGGCGGCGTTGGACAGCGCCGCGGACGCCAGGTCCACGACCGTCTTGACGATGTCCACCACCACCTGGGCCATCTGCAGCGCCTGCTTGGTCGAGTCGAGCAGGTGCTCGCTCATCTTGCGCATGCCGGAAGCCTGGTCGCCCAGCGCCTCGAGCCACTTCTGGATCTGCTTCCTGGCCGCGGTCGCTCCGTCGCCGGACCAGGTGCCGTCGATCACCTGCTGGCCTTTCGCCAAGTTCTCCTTGCTGACGTCGGTGCAGGCGGCGAGCTTGTTCCACGCGTCGGCCTGACGGGCCGCCTTCTCCGTGTCACCGGTGATCCACTTGGCGACTTCCTCCCGGATGTCCGGCCCGCCGACGTAGCTGACCAGCTCGCAGACCTTGTCCAGCGCGAAGCCGAAGGAGACCTCGGGCGGCGGCCCGACCTCGGAGCTGGGCGCGGTCAGCTCCGCGGAGCCGTCCTGGTGGCTGAACGACTTCGACTCGCCGTCGTCCTCCACCCGGCCGGGATCGCCCTTGTCCAGCTTGGTGAAGTCGTTGCGCGCCGCGTCCTCCATGTCCTTGTAGGTCCGTTCGGCGGCAACGAGCGCCTTGCTGGTCTTCTGCAGGCGGGTGTGGTCCTCCCGCAGCACCTCGTGGAACTTCGGGATCATCTGCTCGTACGGATCGGTGATCAGTTCGAGAATCCGCCCGAAGTCGCCGTCGGCGATGTTGCTCTGGGCGTAGTCGTGTGCGCTTCCCATGTCGGAGGCGACGTTCCCGACTTCCTTCGCCCAGCCACGGAGATCGGCTCGCTCGACCGTGTAACCCACCTGCTTCTCCCCTTCGCTCGTGCCTGCGGGCCCGCTGCGGACCTCGCCTCGCGGTCAGCCCGTCACCTGCTCCATGAGGACGACGAGCCCGACGTCGACCGCCGCGACGGCCAGGTAGGTGACCCACTGGGCCCAGGGACGCCAACGCCGGAGCTTCGCCACCAGCGCCACGACGACGCCGGCGACTCCGGCCGCGACGAGCCCGGCCTTCCAGCCGGAACTCGATGCGGTCAAGCCGGCGAACACGGCGACGACACCGGCCAGCAGAGCGCCGTACAGCGCGATGTCACGCAGCCACTCCACGACGATCACGGCCAGCGCGGAAGGAACGAGGCGGCCGAGCGCTTTCCGCCGCTCCGCCTGATCCGACGCGTTGTCGTAGGCCTCGGCGTGCCGCATGGCCGCCTCGTGGAGATGTCCTTCGTGCTCTGCCCCCGTCGGCCTGTCGGGTTCGTGAGTCAACTCGCCAGCCTTCCCCAGCACTTCCGGCTCTCGCAGTGCTGAGACAGTACATCGGGCCACCTACACCAGCAATTCGTCCGACGCGGCAGGGGGAATTCCGGTTCCGGAAAATTCGCGGCGACCGGCAAGATCCTTTTCGGCAGGCATCCGCAGCCCTGTGTGCCAGCAGACATCCGCAGCCCGACGTGGGCCGTGAAAAGTCGCTGTCCTCCGGGGTGCGACCAGCCAGGCGGCACCTGGCGAGCACCGTGCGGGCACACGGCACGCGCCCGTTCGGCGCCCTCGACCTCGCCTGCCTCGGTCACCTCAGCTGACCGGGGCTGCCTCGGCTCGCTCGGCCAGTGACTCCCCGAGCAGTGCGGTGACGTAGGCGATGTGACCCGCCATCTTGGCGCTGGCCATCCGTTCGTCCCCTGCCTCGATGGCGTCGGCGATCGCGCGGTACTGGTCGACGACGATGTGCACGTCTTCCGCACGCCTGATCACGTGCTGAATTCTGCCGTCGAGCAGGTTCATGACGGCGTGGAACACCGATTGCAGTGGCGCGTTGTGACTCGCCGCGGCGATGGCGGCGTGGAACTCACCTTCGGCTTTCGCGAATTCGTCGGCCGAATCCGGGGTGGCCATCCGGTCGAGGCAACGGTCGATGGCTGCGATGTCGTCTTCGGTGCGCCGCTGGGCAGCCAGCCGGGCGAGGGCCACCTCCACGAAGTGCCGCGCCTCGACGAGTTCCCATGCCTGGCGGCCACCGAGCAACAGGCCCCACGAGACCGTCCGGGACAGCAGCGTCGCTCCAGCCTCGGCCAGGTACGTCCCGTCACCTTGGCGGACCTCCACGAACCCCAGCACGTTCAGGCACTTCATGGCGTCGCGCAAGACCGTGCGTCCCACGCCGAGTTGTTCGACCAGCTGCCGCTCCGGGGGAAACCGGTCGCCCGGTTCCATCCGGTTGGCCACGGTCTGCTGCACGATGTGCTGGACGATGTCCGCGACGGTGTGCTGTCGGGCAGTCGGGGCGGGTTGGAAGACGACGTCGGTCACGTCACAACCTTGCCATGGCGCGATACCGACAGTGTGCGCCCCACCAGCCGAGAGTAGCCACCTGCCAGTGCCCGGTCCTTCGTCGCACCGGTTCGCCCGGAGCGCGGGCGCGCTGGCGCTTGTGAACCTCTGACCACCCTTGCCGTCGGCGGGTCAGGCGGTGACCGGTCTCACCACGCGGAACGGAAATACCCGCCATTGCCCGGGCGATGAAACGGGTGGGGGTATCACACTCGCAAGGAGGGCACGAATTGACCGAGTCCCTGGTGACGATGCTGGCGGCGGAGATCGGCATTCTGTTCGCCTTGGCATCGGGCCTGGCGTGGTGGGCCAACCGCGGGTTCCGGCTGCCCAAGCGCAATTGCCGCACTCACTGAAAGAAGCAGCGCCGCAGCGCGGCCACGACCATGGAAAACGGGCTTTCCGCCGCGACGGAAAGCCCGTTTTCGCCGAGCCAGGGGTGTGCGGCCACTACGCAGGCGCGGGAACCACCCGCGCACGCTTGGACCGCTTGGCATCAGGAATCTCGGTGCCCCGCAGCGACGCGCCCGCCGTCTCCGGTGCGAAGTAGACCGCGACGATGCCGATGATGCTGGCCCCCATCATGTAGAACGCCGGGAAGTAGTCCGTCCACGACGTCGTCAACGCTTCGTTGATCGCCGGGGTGGGCCCGCCTGCGACCGCCGTCGCCACGTTGTAGGTCAACGCGAAGGCGGTGAATCGCACGTGGGTCGGGAACAGCGCCGGGAACGTCGCCGAAATGGTCGACAGCTGCGGCACATAGCAGATGCCGAGCACCAGCAAGGCGATGATCTTGACGAGCAGATTCCCGTGCAGCAGGAAGTAGAAGGCGGGCAGCGCCAGCAGGAAAAGGCTGATCCCGGACAAGTACCAGGACGGTTTCCGGCCGAAGCGGTCGGATGCGGCGCCGCCGAGCGGCATCAGGATCATCATCACCGCGTACATGATCGCGGTCAGGCCCAGGCTCCAGCTGCCGGACAAGCCGCCGCGCTCCGGGTCGGCCAGGTATTCGACCATGTAGACGAACAACGTGTAGTTGTGCACGTTCAGCATGAACACCATGCCCGCGCAGATCGCTATCGGGCGCCAGTGTTTCACCAGGTCGCGCAGCTGCGTCTTGGTTTCGTGCTCCTGCTTGCCCTCGGCCACCAGCTCGGTGAACACCGGGCTCTCCTCCAGCTTGGCCCGCATGTACAGGCCGAACAGGCCGATCGGCGCCGCCAGCAGGAACGGAATGCGCCACCCCCACGCAAGAAACGCCTCGGCCGACATGAACGCCTGCAGCGCGGAACCGAGCAGCGAACCGGCCAGGAAGCCGGAAAGCGTGCCGAATTCCAGGAAGCTTCCGTAGAAGCCGCGTTTGTTGTCCGGCGCGTGCTCGGCCATGAACGTCGCGGCCCCGCCGTACTCCCCGCCGGCGGCCAGTCCCTGCACCACGCGCAGCAGCACCAGAATGAACGGCGCGAGCCAGCCGAGCACGCTGAATCCGGGCAGGACGCCGATCAGGAACGTTCCCCCGGAAATCAGCAGGACGGTCAGCGCCAGGATCTTCTGCCTGCCGACACGATCACCCAGTGCACCGAAGATGGCGCCGCCCAGCGGACGGAACAGGAACGGCACCGCGAAGATCACGAACGTGATGATCGTCCCGGTGGTGGACCGATCCATGGGGGCGGGCAGGAAGTTGGCCTGGATGGCCGTGGCCAGGAAGCCGTAGATCGCGTAGTCGTACCACTCGATCCCGTTTCCGATGGCCGATCCCCCGATGACTTTGCGCAGGCCCCGTCGATCCGTCGCGATACTGCCCTCGCCGCGGTGCCCGGTCGCGGAATCCTGTTCTGACATCCGTTCCCCTTCCGCCGGTTCCATTCGCGTCGGGCCACGCTACGCGCGGCAGCGCGCTCGGCCAAACACCACGCATACGTACCCAGCACGGGCCACCGTCATGTGGCTGCAGCAGCACACCATTTCCCCCGAAAGAGCGAAATCCCGACAACCGGACATTCCGCCCAATTTCCTGGACCGCGGTCGGCGGGCGCTCAGAACGCATTTCCGGCGACGGGCGGGCGGCAATATCGCAGGTCAGCCCAGCGTCGCCGAGCCAGGGTCCGGCACGCCGCGCGAGGACCGTGATCGCGGCCCGCGGGCGGGGAAGCACCCTCCGGGCCGCTCCCGTCGGCATCCGTGCGGCCGGGCAAAGATCACCTGAGTGGTGGTCGTCACATCTCCCGGCCGCAAGGCTCGAGGCACGAGCGACAACGGCGTCCCGGGCACCAGGAAGTGCCCGGGACGCGAAGCTGACCGCGACCACGGCCCGCCACCGCAACCACCGGTCCCTTGACCTCCACGGGAAGCCGGCGCCGGCGAAGCGCCACCGCGAGCGCGATCGGCACAGGACGCGGCATGACGGAACGCGGCGGCCGTCAGCTGCGGGCCGTAGCGCGGAACACCCAGCCACGCAGCAGAAGAAAGCGGGCGATGCCACCCGCGACCGCGGCGAGAACGATCACCGCGGTTTGCTGAGTTGCGGTGGGATCGACCACGAACGCCGCAAGGAGGAGCAGTGCTGAGGAACTGTATGTGGCGTCGTAGAACACGGTCGCCACGACCGCGACAAGCCTTCGCCCCCGCTCGCTGCGCCGGGAGCGGAACGTGACCCGGTGATGGAACTCGACGTTCGCAGTCGCCGTGACGGAGATGGCGACGACGTTGGCAGCGAACGGCCCGAGTGCCCCACGGAGCAGGAGGAACAAGACGGCATGCGCCGCAGTGACAGACGCACCCGCGGCAATGTACAGGAGGGCTTGCGCGGTGAAGGCTCTCCGCGGGCCGGGGTTCCGCATCGTGGTGATCACTCGAGACCACCGGCCGCGACTGTTGCCGCCCTCCCGCAAGCACCGGCAGCAAGCACGACACCAAGCCGAGCTACCGGCGGCACGGCGCGCCCTCCCACAAGCACAGGGAACGAGGGCACCGACTCGCCCGCTTCAGCTCGGCCACACCTCCACCCTGAGACGAGCTCGGGCCTCGTCGCGAGTGCCGGTAGTCCCTTCGCAGCAAGCGAAGTCCGGCACCGCGCCGGGGGTGGTCGCGGCGACCCGGCCAGTAGGGAACAAAGCCACAGGTGCCGGTGGGCCTGGCGGCCCTGGCCGTCCACCGGCCGACTCCAGCAGGCTGATCCGATGAGCAACAATGCGGGCAGCGCGACCGGCGGCGCCGTCTACTTCTTCGGCATCTTCGGCGCCTGGGTGTTCTTCTGGCAGCAGGCGGATCAGTTCTGGGACTATGCCCTGGCCGTCCTGCAGGGACTGGTGTGGCCGGCGTTCCTGGTCTACGACGCGTTCGTCGCGCTGCGCTGACCGGCCCGCAGCGGCGGCACTGCACTCGTACCGTGGAGAAATCATGCAAGCCAAGAAGACGTGGCGGGAACTGTCGCCCGCTCAGCGCGGCGCGGTCGTGGCCGTCGGTTGTGTCCAGCTCGGGCTCGCAGCGGCCGCGTGGCGAGACCTCGCGCGCCGCCCGACCGGGGAGATCCGTGGTGCCAAGGCGCTGTGGGTGGCCGTCATCGCGGTCAACTTCGTCGGACCGATCGCCTACTTCCGCTGGGGCCGGAAGCCTGGAAAGGCGACGTCCGCGCAGTAGCGCCCTGCACCACGTCATCGCCGCCATCGCCGATCAGCATGGGCTGGTCCCGCACACAAAGGCCCGCCCGGGGCTCGGCCGTTCGTCTCTCGACGACGCTGCAGATCGAACCCTTGAGTTCGATCCGGCTCCGATCCTCGGGCGGGTCACCGGTCTCCCGGCACATTCATGGTGCTCCGCGCATCAGGCCGGGCGCGTGAGCCGAAAGTCCTCGCTTCGGCCGCCATCGGGCCCACGACCGATCCTGGACCGGTCAAGCAGGCGATTCGCCTGACCCGCGGCCGCACGCTCGGTACCGTCCGTGTCCATGTGGTGGGGCAGGCGGAAGCGGGCCGAGCGCATCACCCTCGTCGAGGAAACCAGGGGCGAGATCCACGAAGCCTGGGTCGAGGTCTTCACGCTTCAGGAGCAGTCGTCCGAGGGACCGGACCTCGATGCCGCCTTGTCCGGCATCATGGCGAGGCTGCGTGCCCGTCTGTCGCCGCGCATGGCGGCATTGTCGGAGCTCGCCTCGTCGGGGCGGCTGGAGTCGTTCCATGTGCGGATGGCCCTGGAACAACTGGACGATGCCGCCGTGGTCGCGAGAAGCGCGCCCCGTGGCAACACGACGACGATCGACCAGCTTCTCATGTCGGCCAGCGGCCACCTGGTCGAGGCTGCCTACCGCATCGAGTTCCCGAGGATGTACCGGAAAGCTGCCGGTGACCGACCGGTGTCCGCCGGGCCGGCCTCCCCCGGCCCGGCCATGACGAGCGTGCTCGGGCCGGAAGCACCGCCCTCGGAACCCGGCCGACGGCATGGCGAGCCGCTGTCCCGATCGGCGTCGACGGAAGCGACGCCCATCCGGAATGAGCTACGTGACGCCTTTCTTCCGGTGTGTGATGCCCTCTACTGGGCGATGATCGATGCCGACAACGTGGAGGGCGAAGAACCGGAGGAGACGCGTCGGGAGCTCGCGCGCATCATGGCGGAGCTGAAAGCCGAACTGGAGCCGGCCATGGCGCAGTGGACCGAGCTGGCTTCCGGTGACCGGCCCGAGTCACCCGCCCTGCGGACGGCGCTTACCGCTCTGCGAGCCGCCGACGAGGCTGTCCGGCATCCCGATCTCGCGCACGCGGGCCTGCTCGGCACGACCAGCCAGATGCAGGTCTGGAGATGGGTGGAGCTGGCCGAAGCAAACGTGGGCTGGCTCGTTGTGGCTGCCGACGAGGGACCTGCGCCTCAGGCGCCGGTGGTCGACCCGCGCCACGACCGTGGTGAGCCACCACGGACGACTGCCCAGGCAACTGCCGCCCCCGACCGCCACCCGGCAGTGCCACAGCCTTACCGGGACCTGCGCGTGCCGTGGTATCGACGGCTTTTCCGCCGGTAGCCGCCCGCACGAGGGGCCCCACCTGGGATGCCGCATCACCGCGACGAGAGCTCGCCGAACTCCCGCCACTCGCGCTCCCACATGGCGTACCGCTGCCGATCGAGTGCTCTGCGCGCCAGCACGACCGTTCCTGCCAGCAGACCGGCCACGCCGAGCCAGGTCAGCAACGCCAGGCAGGCGGCATCCCATGCAGCGTCCGGCACGGGCAGCGGCGGCGGCACCCGGTGACCGTTCTCGTCGACCCAGATGTCGATCCGGTCGCCTTGCCGTGCCCCCGGATTGGCCGGGACCTTCTCCACCATGCGCCTGCCGTCCCAGTGCCATGCGCCGGCGCTCACGGCGCGAAGCAGAGCGAGTGTGCGGTGATTGAAGGGGAGCGCGGTGGTCATCGTTGAACTCCAGTGTGTTGCGCGTGTCACAAACACGACGCGACCCGGCTCAACGGTTCGATTCCGGCGGCTGAACGTTCGAACTGCGCCGTCCCCGTCAGTTCGCGGGCGGAACGCGCGACCCGATCGCTTGCGCGGCGCGGCGAACGTCCGAAGGCAACGCGCTCGACTCGACGTCACGAAGCTCAGCGGTCGCGCCGCTGAGCCCGAGTGAGCCCAGAATCCGTCCCGCGGAGTCGACGATGGGTGCGGCAGTAGCCGTGGTGTCGAACTGTCGCTCGTTCACCGAGATCGCGAAGCCGCGCGTACGGACGTCCTGCAGGTCGGCGAGAACCGCCGAGTGCTCGAGCACCGTGCCGTCGGCGAGCGTGACCGGCGCCAGGTCGGCGGCCGTGGCGTCCAGGTCGGTCTCGGGATCGCACGCCAGGAACACCTTGCCGGCGGCGCCCGGGTACAGCGGGAGCCGCTCGCCGATCGGTAGCGAGTACTGAGGGCGCCGCCCGCCTTCGACCCGATCGATCAGCACCCGGCTGTTCTGCACGCGAATGTAGAGTGATGCGGTCAGCCCGGTCGCGTTCGCCAGCTCTTCGAGGATCGGCCGGGCGATCAGGCGTACCGGGCTGGTCGTCGCGAACGCGTGCGCAGCCGAGAGGGCGGCAGGGCCGGCCGTGTAACCGTTGGAGTGCCGACTGGCGTAGCCGTGTTCGGTGAGGACGTTCACGAGGCGCTGGGTGGTGGCGATGTGCAGTCCGGTGCGCTGCGCGAGATCGGTCAGCCGTAGTGGCCGCTGGGCGAGCTCGAGTTCCGACAGGACCTGGAATGCCCGGTGCACCGAGCGCATCGGGTTCTGTTGCGGCTTGGTCATCGCAACGCAGGCTATCACTCTATGAGAATTGTTGCCGTTTGCCGCCCTGGGTATTGACCCGCGTTCGCGCAGCGATTCATACTCTCACGAAATGAAGATTAATATCATAGAATGAGAATGGCGGCAGGATGCGTGTTGCAGTGCTGGGTTTGGGAGAAGCCGGGGCGGTCTACGCGGCCGGCTTCGCTGCTTCCGGTGCCGACGTCGTGGGTTACGACCCCGCGGACGTGCCGACCCCAGCGGGGGTCGAGCGAGCTTCTGGTGTCGAGGAGGCTGTTCGCGAGGCAGACCTGGTCATCAGCCTGGTGACGGGCGCACTCGCGGTGGAGGTGGCGGACGAGGTCGCTGGGCGGCTCGCCGATTCCGCGCTGTACGCGGACCTCAACGCCGCGGCGCCGGAGCGCATGGAGGCGGTCGCGACGGCCCTCGGCGAGGCGGCGCAGCGATTTGCCGACGTCGCCATCATCGGCTCGGTGAAACAGTTCGGCGCCGAAGCCAGCCTGCTCGTGTCCGGGCCGGCTGCCGAGCCTGTCGCGGCGGCGTTTCGCGACTTGGGTTCTGATGTCGAGGTGGTTGGCGAGCGCCCGGGCACGGCGTCCCGGCGGAAGATACTGCGTTCGGTCTTCATGAAGGGGCTCGGTGCGCTGATCTCCGAAGCCATGGATGCGGGCGCCGCGGCGGACGAGACCGAATGGGTTCGCGCCCAGATCGTGGCCGAGCTTTCCGGCGGGGACACCACGCTGGATCGCCTCTACGCGGGGACCCGGAAGCACGCATTGCGCCGCACCCAGGAGGTGGAGGCGGCGGCGCACCTGCTGCATTCGCTCGGCGTGCCGCCTCTGGTCACTACGGGGGTGGTCAACCGGCATCGCCTGCTGAGCCGGGAGGCGGCGGGAGACGTCGAGTCGTTGATCGCCGGCCTGGCCGAGGTTCCGACGCCGGCGATCGGGGACGCGCGGGACCGCCTCGGGTTGGTCGGGCCGCGCATTCGGCCCGTGTGGTCGGGAGCCCGGCTGGCCGGTCGGGCACTGACCGTGCTGACCCGGCCCGGTGACAACAAGGGGGTTCACGAGGCCCTCGCCGTTGCTCGCCCCGGTGACGTCCTGGTGGTGGACGGGGGTGGGTATCCGGGCCGGGCGTTGATCGGTGAGCTGATCGCGCACCGAGCTGTCAACCGCGGGATCCGCGGCATGGTCATTGACGGCGCCGTCCGGGACGCCGACGGCCTCCGGGAGGCCGGCTTCCCGGTGTGGGCGGTGGGCGTGTCACCGGCGGGACCCTACAAGTCGGGCCCCTACCGCATCGGGACGGACGTCTCCATCGCGGGCGCCGTCGTCCACACCGGCGACATCGTCGTTGCTGATGACGACGGCGTCGCCATCGTTCCGCAGGCGGACGCGGTGCGAGTGCTCTCCGACGCGCAAGCCGTCGTCGCCGACGAAGCTGCCCGGTACGAGCGCATTCTCGCCGACCGAGCGTCCTGACGTCCTTGTGTCCAACCCCGCTTCACCGTCGCAGAGGGGATAACCGTGCCAACTGCTCTTGTCGCGCTCGGTGCGTTCATCGTCGTCATCATCGTGCTGAACGTCGTGCTCAAGCGGAACATGGGCGAAGCCATGCTGGTCGGCATGCTCGTCACGGCGATGTTCGCTGGAGCCGACGCGTTTCAGGTCCTTCTCGGCGGCTTGCGGGCTGCGCTCGAGGAGGAAGTGCTGTACGCGGCCATGGCCTTCGTGTTCATGGCCTACGTCGTCGACCGCACCGGAGTGATTCACCGGCTGCTGGAGATCCTGAATTCGGTGTTCGGTCGCGTCCGTGGCGGCCCGGCTCTGGTGGACACCGCGGGCTCGGCGATCATGGGTGCCTTCTCCGGGTCGAACTCCGGCAATACCGCCGCTACCGGGGCCTTCACCGGTCCGTGGATGGTTCGCAGCGGGTTCGGGCCGGAGCGCAGCGCCACCATCCTGGCGGGCAACGGAGGCTTCGGGGCAGCGCTCCCGCCGAGTGCCTCCATGGTGATCATGATCGGCTTCGCCGGGCCGCTGGTCACGACCGGCGAAATCTATCTGGCACTGCTCTGCGCCGGCGCGTACCAGCTGTTGTGGCGCATCCTGCTGGTCGGTTTCTTCGTGCGGCGGGACAACATCCAGCGCGCTCCCGACGAGGAGATCAAGCCGCTTCGTCAGGCTCTGCGGGACGGCGGGCCCGCGCTCGTCATCGTGCTCGGCGCGTTCATCCCGATCACCATCACCGTGGGGCCGCTGGCGGAGCTGTTGACCACCTCGAGTCCGCTCGGTGATGCCATCGAGGAGATCTCGATCCTCACGTGGATTCCCGTGCTGGTCACTGCTCTCGCGCTGATCGTCGGGCGCAAGGCGCTGCCCAGCGGAGCGCGCGCCTGGGGGACCTGGATCGCCGATGCGATGCCGCGCTTCACCAGCATCGGTGCACTGCTGTACTTCGCCGTCGCGGCCAGCGAGATCCTGCGCGAGCTCGGCCTGGGCGACGACATCGACGCCATCCTGCGTCATTCGGATCTGAACAAGTACGTGATGGTCGCGCTCGTCGGCGTGCTGGTCGCGGTCGTCGCCGGGCCGTTGTCGTCGACGGCGACACTGACGGCCGTCGGTCAGGTCTCCCTGCTGGCATTGGTGTCCGTCGGTGTCGATCCCGTCCTGGCGATCACGGCGATCCTGGTCTTCGCGTCAACCGAAGGCGCCTCGCCGCCGGCGTCCGGATCCATCTTCGTCGCAGCCGGCTTGACCGGAGCGAAGCCGGAGAAGATCTTCCTGCCGCTGCTCTTCTACTACATGCTGCCCATCCTGCTGATCGGCTGCTTGATCGGCTGGGGCGCCCTTCCCGTCCTGTCCTGACCCGCCGCGACCGAGAGGACTCGTCATGCCCGTGATGTCACGAACCGTTCACAATGTCTGCCGGGCGATGTTCGTCGCCACATTCCTGGTGTTCCTCGCGCTGGCCACAGCTCTGGTCGCCACGCAGCTCGTTGGTGTCGTAGCCATGCAACCCGAGTTGGTCACATGGGCGGCTGATCATCTGTTGGTTCCCAGCATCACCGCCGGAGTCGTCTTCGGGCTCGTGGGGTTCGTCGGCGGCTACCTCATGCCCTCGGGCGAGGGCGACGAGGGATAGGCACGACCGTTGGCGGCGGGAAGCTGAGTCGGCCCGCCGTCCACGGGCGGGACACCTCCTCGCGGCACCGAAACAAGGGGCTCCGGCGATCGACCGTTCGGGCAGGCATCGTAGGCTGCACACCACCACGGGCCAGTAGCTCAGTTGGTTAGAGCAGGGGACTCATAATCCCTTGGCCGCGGGTTCAAGTCCCGCCCGGCCCACCACCCGCGCGGAGTCACCCTGCTTGATCGCCGCGCCGGCCAGCGCGTCACTTGCTGATGCGCTGCCCGGACGAAGCGCAGCCAAGGATCTTGAACATGGTCAGTTGCACTCGCTGTCGTTGATTTCACCCTCGACGTCGCTCCAGCGCTCAGGACAGAACGCCAGCACGGCTGAGCCGCTGAGGTATCCGGCGTTTACTCTGCGGTGATCGCCTCGCACGTAGCGACACTCACGCTGATCGCGCTCCTGGGCGTTGGCGCCGACGGGCCGACGCGGTTGACGATGACGTCCAGTTGGCTGTGCCCACGTGTTGTCAGACGGGTGCTTCGGCCGAATGCGGAAATGCCGACGTCAAGCAGTCGCGCCAGAACTCCGGCCACGAGAACTTCGTGACCTCGTTCGGCACTCGGTGCGGCTCAATCGGCCGCTGAGCATAGGCGCCGGTCGTGCGCCTTGGGGAGTAGGGCCCATGGACCGGGCTTGGGCCACTTCACGGGACGCGGCACCGTCGAATCTGCTGCCCACCGTCGCGGTCGCGCACGACGATCCCGCGTGACGCGAGCTCGTCCCGGATTTCGTCCGCGGCCCCGAACCGCTTGTCGTCGAGTGCGCGCCGCCGGGTGCGCAGCAGGGCCTGCACTTCCTCGTCAAGCGCTTCGTCACCGTCGACCCAGATGGTGAAGTCGTCCTCGAACGGGTCCGACATCCCCAGCCAGCGCAGTCCCGCCGCGGTGGTCGCATCACGGAGTCGCCCGGCAAGTGCGCGCTCCGAGCGAATCCGCAACACCTCGCGGTGAGCGTCGTCAAGGATCACGAACTCGCCGCCGTCCGCGAAGACGCCGGCAACGCGGTTCGCCGGCACGCGCCGGTGCAGATCCACCCGGTGCACGACGATTTCCTCGGGCGTGACGGTGATCGTGCCGTTCTCCCTGTCCCAGTGCCGTCCCACCCAGAGTCCGACCCCGAGCCCGGCAAGCGTCAGGGTCACCAGGGCCCACGCCGGCGGAAGGCTTGCCGCCGCTCGCAACGGCCCCGGCGCGTCTCCGACCGCGTCGAGCAGTGCTGACACCAGCGGCCGGATCGCAGCCCCGAGACCGGCACCCAGGAGCGCGCCGACGAGTGCGACGGCGGTGAGCCAGGATCGCGGGATCGTCACTCGAAGATCGGTCACGGGCCACCTCTGTTCTCCGGTGCGAGATACCTGAGCACGGTGCGACGAAGCGCGGGCGCCGGGCAATGGCCGGGACGAGCGTTCAAGTACGCGGCATCCACCACCGACTGCAGCCATGAAGCCGTTTCCCGCGCATCGAGTGATGCGTCGATCTGGCCGGATTCGAGGCCCCGCTCGATGAGCGTCGTCAAGCCCTCGTGGATGACCGAGGCCGAGCGTCGGACCACGTCCAACAACTCCGGATCCCGACCGGTGCGGCGCAGTAGCTCGACCAACAGTGCAGGGGCACGTGGGTCAGTCGCATCTTTCGCCAACGACTCGACCACGTCCACGATCGCGCGCACGGCATCGTCCGCATCGGCGTACCTGGCCACAAGGGACTCGGCCTTTGGGATGTCCTGCTCGAAAAGAGAGCGGAAGAGGGTGGCCTTGTCCCCGAAGTAGTAGAAGACCGTCGCCGGGCTGACCTCCGCTGCGCGGGCCACATCTGCCACGCTCGCGCCCTCGAATCCCCTCATCGCGAACACGTCAGCCGCACCGGACATGATCCGGTCGCGCATACGCGCTACCCGGTCGGGATCCGCTGTCCGTGCCACCAAAGCTCCCACTAATTGATTGATTGGTCAGTCAAAGTATAGCCCCGGCCCGCTCAGGTGATGACCTTGCGACCAAACCGAACCAACCCGGGCTGCCTACCGTCGGGACATGGCGATCGAGGGCACCCGGCGTGTGGGACAACATCGCTGAGCGAACGACCATCGCCGCGGAAGGGGGTTGTGCGTGGCGGCGGGGGACCGCCCACGCGGCTGTCGTTGCTGTTGAGGGACCCTTTCGAGGCGTTCGTCGCCAACATCGCCGCGCTCTCGATCACGGCTACGGCGAACATCGAATCCCACCGCACAGTCACGTTTCGCTCGCGCCCCAGTGAACGAAGCCGTCGGGTCATTGCCGTCGTGGCGACCGTGCTCTACGACGCCACGTACAGTTCGACGGCCCTGGGCTGCTCGAGCTGGTCGTCAGCGATCCCACCGCGACCCAGTAGGCCGTGGTGATCGTCTCCGCCGCGGCGGCAGGCGGAATCGCTCGCTTCCTCCTGCTCCGAGGCTGGGTGTTTCGCGCGAACCGTCAGGCGAGCAGCACCCCCCCCCATCGACGACGATCTGCGTTCCGGTCATGTACGAGGACAACTCCGACGCCAAGAACAGCGCGGTCTTGCCGATGTCATCCGGCTCGCCCAACCGCTTCATGGGGATCCGAGCGGTGAATGCCTGCACCATGTCGTCCATGTCGACGCCCGCCGGCATCTGCGCACTGCTTTGCGCGGTCGCGACGCCAGGAGTGGCGATCCCACCGGGGGCGATCGCATTGACCCAGATGCCGTGTGGCGCCAGTTCCAGCGCGACGTTCTTGGTGAAGCCCCAGGCCCGTGTTTGGACGCGTCGTAGTGGGCCAGTCCGGCGGACGACGGGTGGAGCGCGTCGATCGACGTGACATTGATGATGCGTCCACCCCCGCCGCGCTGGATCATGTGCTGCGCGACGTGCTTAGTGCACAGGAACACCCCGGTGAGGTTGACGTTGACCACGTGCATGAAGTCGGCCGCCGTCATGTTCATGACCAGGATGTTCGGGTAGATTCCGGCATTGTTGACCAGGATGTCGACCGCGCCGTAGGTGTCGACCGCGCCGGCCACCATCCGTTCGACATCCGGTTCCGCGGCCACGTCGACACGCACCGCCGTCGCTGAGAATCCCAGGTCGGCGAGACGCTTGGCAGCCACGTTCGCTTCGTTCTCGTTCTGGTCGGCGACGACCACGTTCGCCCCGGCCTCGGCCAGGCGGTAACAGATCCCGTATCCGATACCCATCGCGCCGCCGGTGACGATCGCGGTCTTGCCCGACAGTCGGATCAGATCGGTGATCGGTGTGCTCGGTGCGGTCATGGTCCCACCGCACCAGGCGGAACGTCGCCGACACCAGGTACCAAAGACCGCCGACACGGGGACCAGCGGCCCTGCTTGCCGGCGAAACCGGGGTCCTCGCCAAGTCGGGACGTCTGGCACTGCGCGTCGTGCCGACGAACAGGTGCAATGCGGCCAAGGCTGTCTGAAGGAGTTCGTCGTGCCTCGGTGCCACCGTGAGGAACGCTGCTGATGTCGCGCCATGGGGTCCGGCTCAAGGAGCTCACTGCCGCCGATGTCGCCGTCGCCGGCGGTAGTCGAGTCCGAGCCGGTGGTCGCGCCGACGGAAGTCATCGGGACCAAACTGCTGGTGAATCTCTCAACTCCCGACAGAGCGGAAGAAGCGGCCGCGCTTCCGGTGGACGGAGTCGGCCTACTGCGCGCGAAACTCATGCTGACCGAAGCGCTCCGCCGCGAGAACCGCATTAGTTCCTGACGCGCCGTGGAGCAGGACAGTTCGTGCACGCAATGGCGTCGTCGCTCATCCGCATCGGAGAGGAGTTCGGCACTCGGCCGGTCGTCTACCGCACGACGGACGTCCGGACCAACGAATTCCGCGACCCTGACCGGAGCAGAGGAAGAGCCGGTGGAGGCCAATCCGATGATCGGCTATCGCGGCGCCTACCGCTACGTCGACGACCCGAACCTCTTCCGGCTGGAACTGCAAGCGTCGGCGCGAGCGCGTGAGCACGCGCCCAACATTCACCTGATGATCCCGTTCGTGCGCACCCGCTGGGAGCTGGCGGTATGCCTGGAGCTCATCGACGCCGGCCCGCTCGGCACGCGGCGCGGCCTGCAGCGGTGGATCATGGCCGAGGTCCCGTCGGTGATGTACTAGATCGCCGAGCACCCGCGCATGGGCATCGACGGTGTGCCGATCGGCAGCAAAGACCTCACCCAGCTGATGCTCGGCGTAGATCGGGACTCGGAGATCTGCGCTCCACTGTTCGACGAGTCGGATCCGGCCGTGCTGGACGCGATCGCCCGGATCGTGCAGGCGTTCCACAACGCGGGTATCACCAGTTCGCTGTGCGGTCAGGCGCCGTCCAACCGGCCCGAATTCGCCGAACACCTGGTGCGTTTGGGATCACGTCCATCTCGGTCGATCCCGACGCCGTGCATGCCGCCCGCGCTGCGATCGCGGCGGCCGAGCGCCGTCAGCTGCTGGCGGCGACGCGACCGACGACAGTGCGCAAGTCCTCGTGATTGGGGACTTGCGGCAACCGTGTTGCGCTCAGCGCAGACCTAGCGTCGAAGAATGAACACGACTGAGAACAGCCCGTACGTCGTCGGCGTCGATGGCTCGGTCGGTGCGCGTCACGCCATTCGGTGGGCGTCACGGGCGGCGGTGATGCACAAGGCGCCCGTGCTGCTTCTGCACGCGATCGGGGTTCCCGAGCACTACGCCGGCGTGCTGCCGCCGTCGCCCACGGTGTTCGAAGCGTTGTGGGGACGCGGTAATGCTCTGCTGGACGAGGCGGCGGAACTCGCCGAGAGCTTCGGTGTCGTCGACGTACGCACGGAAATCCGGGAGCACAGTCCGAACGCGGAGTTGCGGGACGCCGCACGGGACGCTCGCATGCTTGTTCTCGGTGCTCCGGGGCACGGGCGACTCACCGATGTGGTTGCGCTGAGCGCACTCGCGCCCCAGCTGTCTTCGCACGTGGCATGCCCAGTCGTGGTGGTGCACGGAGATCAGATCCACCCCAGTGACGCCCCCATTCTGGTAGGCATCGACGGGTCGCCGCTGTCCGAGCAGGCGTTGGCGGTGGCCTTCGAAGAAGCCTCGCTCCGAGGTGTGGCGCTGACGGCGATCCACGCCTGGGAAGGCTGGCACGTGGCCGCGGCATCCGCCGAGCCGTTCCCGGACTGGCCGACGCTGGAGCAGATGGAACGCCTGATCCTCGCCGAGCGCTTGGCCGACTGGTCGGACAAGTACCCGGACGTGACCGTGTATCGGGAGATCACGCAACGCGGTCCGGGCCCGGCGCTGGTCGAGGCCAGTCGCGATGCGCAGCTGGTCGTCGTCGGTAGCCGCGGACGGGGCGGGTTCCACGGGCTCCTGCTCGGGTCGACCAGCCAGCAGTTGATCTACCACGCTGCCTGCCCGGTGATGGTGGTTCGCCCCGCCGAGGAGTAGGCCGCAGTTTCTGGTGACCCGAACGGCGTTGGGGCACGTGCTCTGACCGCAGTCCTGGTCCGGGTGAAATCCGCAGATATCAGAAGAAAATCATCAGATCGGGCGAAACGTCCTATTCCTCTCGACATGTTGTTCTCCGTTTGTGGGTAAGTGCTCGAGCTGATTTGCTCAGCAGCACGCTCCGCGTACCGTGTCTCGGGCGATAGTCACCGGCGGAAGGGGAACGAATGTCAGAAGAGGTAGCCGGAACCGAACAGGGCGGGGATGGCGGCATCCATACCGACAAGCGAGGACTGCGCAAGGTCATCGGCGGGTCGGCGATCGGTAACGGCATCGAGTGGTACGACTACGCGATCTACGGTTTCCTGGCCAGCGCGATCCAGGCGAACTTCCTGCCCGCGCCGATGGACAAGTCCACGACCGGGACCATCATCACGTTCGTGATCTTCGCGGTTCCGTTCCTTTTCCGGCCGCTGGGCGGCGCCATTTTCGGCGCGCTCGGTGATCGCGTGGGCAGGCAGCGGATTCTTGCGCTGACCGTCTTGTTGATCTCCGGCGGAACTTTCCTGATCGGTGTCCTGCCGAATTTCAGTGTTCTCGGCTGGGTCGCACCGTTCATCTTGGTTCTGCTGCGCGTGGTCCAGGGTCTGGCCGCGGGCGGCGAATACGGCGGAGCGGCGACGTTCATGGCCGAGCACGCGCCGGACAACAAACGCGGCTTCTACGGCAGCTTCCTCGAGTTCGGCACCCTGTCCGGATTCCTGCTCGGTTCGCTGCTCGGTTCCGGGTTGCAGGCGTTCATGTCCGCCGAGACCTTCACCTCGTGGGGCTGGCGTATTCCGTTCCTGCTCGCCGCGCCGATCGGTCTGTTCGGTCTGTACATGCGGTCCAAGCTCGAGGAGAGCCCGGTGTTCACCGAGCTGGTCGCCGAGGGCAAGCAGGAGCACGAGACCAAGACGCAGCTGCGTGACCTGGTCAAGCACTGGAAGCCGATCGCGATCTGCGCGGGCATGGTGCTCATGCTCAACGTGCACAACTACACGTTGTTCGTCTACATGGTGGAGTACCTGGCCGACCCCGACCGCGGCGGTTTGTCCGGCAGCTGGAGCCTCGGCCTGACCGCCATCATGTACGCGGTGATGATGGTGCTCATGCCGTTCGGCGGTGCGGCATCGGACCGGTTCGGCCGCAAGCCGTCCTGGTACCTGTCCGGGATCAGCTTGTTCGTGCTCGCGTTGCCTGCGTTCTACTTCCTGCTGCACGGCAACCTGCTGGTCAAGATCATCGCCCTGTTGGTGCTGGGTATCTGCTACGTGCCGCAGCTGTCGACCATCTCCGCCACGTTCCCGTCGTTGTTCCCGACGCAGATTCGGTTCACCGCTTTTGCGTTGACCTACAACGTCGCGACCGCGGTGGCGGGTGGGCCGACCCCGGCGATCAACGAGGCACTGACGACGTCGTGGACGGACTACTTCCCGGCGTTCTACATGATGGGTGCCAGCATCATCGGTGTGATTGCGGTGTATTTCTCCCCGGAGACCGCGGGCGCGTCCCTGCGCGGCACCGAAGTTCCGGACGCCGCGCGCACCAAGGCGCGCGCCGTTCCCGCCACGGCATAGCCGCAAGAAGACGCCACAAAACAGAAACGGGCTTTCCGCGAGTCGCGGGAAGCCCGTTTTCTTGACTGCTCTCGGTCAGGCCCGAGAGGAACGCTTGGGCAGGCGGAAGCCGCGCTTCGCCCACAGCGCCAGAGCGGACGCGAGAACGAACGCCACACCGATCTCGGCTGCCAGCATGGTCACGAACGACTGGGTCAACGGATGCCTCCTTCTTACGTTGATCGGCCCCACCTGTTTCATCGCCTGGCTGCGCCCCGGTATTTCCCTCTCGCATGGTGAGACCGGTCACCTCGTCAACCGCCGATCGGCGTAATTCACTCGAGCGTCGTAACCGCCCGGATCGTCGTGCCAGCCGGCGCCACTTCGGGCTCAGTTCGACCGACCCCAAGGGGGCGACATGGCCGAGGGGCACGATGAAGAACAGAGCGACGAAGGATTCCGCTACGACGTCGCGATGCGCCAGGCGGATGCGTAAGACAACGCGTCCGGCACAGCGAGAGGCGACGCAAGGCCCTCGCTCATCTCGTGCCGTCATTCCCGGCTGTCCTTGCCGAGGACCTTCTGCGCGACGCGGCTCAATACGGCGACTGCTGGCCTCCGCCGGTGCCGTGTTCGCCGCGTTTCAGACCGCCGGCATCGGCTGGCGGGCGACGCTCATCGTGTCCGGGCTCGGCGGCATCGTCCTGACGTTCGTGCCGGCGGCCGCCTGGTGCGCAGTGGATCACCTAGTCGGACTGCTCGCGATCCAGCTCGTTCTCATCCTCACGATGCGACACGACGGACTGCCGTGGGCTGAAAGTCCCGGCCGGAGGAGCTCGCCGGGTGTCCGCAAGTCCCGCGCACGGCCGGACTTCCAGCAGCAGTGAGTGCGTCGCGCGGACTCGTAACGTTCGAGGACACCGACGTGCGAGGCAGGGCGGAACGATGGGCGACGAGGTTCGCGACAGCGGTCATCCGATGATGGCCAAGGCCAAAGAACTGCTCCACGAGGGCAAAGTCCGCCGAATCACGGTGAAGGACGATCACGACAAGCTCGTGGTGGCCGTCCCGCTCGCCGTCGGTGTCGTTGCGTTCCTGGCGGCGCCGGTCGTCACCGCGGCAGGGGCGCTCGCGGCCGTGGCCGCCCGCTGGACCATCGACGTCGAGCGCCCCGGCGAGGAGGAGTCGTGATGAGCCAGCCGAAGACCTGGACCGTGGAGATCACCATCGACGAGCACGAGCGGCAGACCCGAGCGCGAGCGGAACTGCGCGGCCCGAACGTCACCGCGATGGCAGGCACCGGTTCGGCCCGACGGAACCCGCACGACCCCGACATCCCTGCGATCGGGGACGAGCTCGCCGTGGCGCGCGCCTTGGCGGACCTGTCGCACAAGCTGATCGAGCTCACCGCCTCGGACATCGAGGCGGTCACGCACGAGCCTGCGACGCTGTCCGAGTAGCGCTCAGCCGACCCGGAGGTCGCGGGCCCGACTGACCTCGCCGGAGACCTCGACGCTCGCCACTCCGGGTACCGTCCGGGCGATGGCCTCCACCACGAGGCGCTCGGCGTGATCACGGACCCTCCCGGAAACGGTCACCACACCGGCCAGCGACGTCACCTGCCACGGGCTGCGCAAGCTCGTGTAATCGTTCAGCAACCGCGCGACCCCCGCCCGGATCGCGTCGTCGGGGCGCACCAGGGGACGCAACAGATCGCGCCTGCTGATGATGCCGACCAGCTCGCCGTCGGCAACCACCGGCAGGCATCGCAGATGCCGCTCGAGCATGTGGTGAACGATCTCGTGCGTGTCCGCGTCCGGAGCGACGACGTCGACCGGCTGCTTCATGACGTCGGCGACCGAACCCGCCATGCCGTCGTCCCGCTCGCTCGCGGCCAGTGCGTCCCGCTCGGTGATCACGCCGATCACCCGGTCGTCCTCGTCGACCACGGGCAGCCCGGCGAAGCCGTTGTCCACCAGCTCGTGAACAGCCTCGCGTAACGGGGTATTCGGTTGGACGGTGATGACCGGCCGGGTCATGATCTCGGCGGCGCGCATGACGTTCACCTTCTTCGCAACGTGGTACGGCGACGCTATGCCTCGACCGGCCGCAGTCGCCTCTGCCATTGGTCGGCGGCGACAGAGTCTTGTGAACCCTTCGACAGTCCCCAGCGACTCGGGACGTCTGGCACTGCGCACGGCGGCCGGGCCCGCGTGGAATCGAAACCGAGACCTTGTCCGTCAGAAAGGAGTCAGCCATGGGATTGCTCGCCACGCGGCGTCGCCCGCAACCGATGCTGCCGACCATCTCCGAACTGTTCGACGCGTTCCCGGCGATCCCCAGCCTGCCTGGCCTGTTCGACACACACATGCCGTTGATCGAGGAAGAGCTGGACGACGACCGGTACACGCTACGGGCCGAGTTGCCGGGCATGGACCCGGAGAAGGACATCACCGTGTCCGTGCAGAACGGCATGCTGACGATCGACGCCGAACGCACCGAGCGCGAGACCGACAAGACGCGGTCGGAGTTCCGCTACGGCCGGTTCACCCGCTCGATCACGCTGCCCGCCGGGGCGCAGGAAGACGACGTCCAGGCGACGTACGACAACGGCATCCTCACCGTCACGGTGGCGCTCGCCGAAGCGGCCGAGCCGGTCAAGCAGGTGAAGATCCAGTCCGGATCCAGGAACGCAGACCGGGAGTGACGATGACCGCACCGGGTCGGGAGACGTTGCTCGCCGCGTTGGCGCTCGCCGTGCACGCGCCGTCGGTGCACAACACGCAACCGTGGCGCTGGCGGTTCGGCCGGCGCAGCGTGCACCTGTACGCCGATCCGCTGCGGTGGCTTCCGGCCACCGACCCCGCCGAGCGCGACCTGCTGATGAGCTGCGGCGCCGCGCTGCACCACGCGCGAGTCGCGCTCGCCGCGCTCGGCTGGGCGGGCACCGTGCATCGCCTGCCCAACCCCGCCTACCCGGACCACCTGGCCGCGATCGAACTGCATCCACGCGAGCCGTCGCTCGAGGTGCTGGCAATGGCAACGGCCATTCCGCACCGGCGGTCGGATCGTCGTCGATACGCGTCGTGGCCGGTGCCGCAGGCGCGCTACCGCGAGTACAGCGGGCTGGCTGCCGCTGAGGGAGTCGTGCTGCACGTGGTGTCACAAGGCCGCGACCGGACGAGGGTGGTCGAGGCCATCGCGAAAGCCGACCAGCTGCAGCGCAGCAATCCCCAGGCGGCCGAGGAGCTGGCCAGGTGGAGCGGTCGCGGCCGGTGGGCGGAAGACGGTGTGCCGGCCGCCAGCGTGAGTGAGGCAGCCAGCTACGGCGACCTCAGATTGCGTCCCTACGCCGGCACGCCCGACACCCCTGGGCCGTCCGACGGAGCCGGGGAGCTGCTCGTGCTCGGCACCGCATCGGACGACCGGGTCGCTGCCTTGAAGGCCGGTGAAGCGGCCAGTGCGGTGCTACTGGCCGCCACCACCGACGGCCTGGCCAGCTGTCCGCTGACCCAGCCGCTGGAGGTCGGCAGCACGCGCGCCAGGATGACCGATGTGCTCGGCGGCGACCTCGTCCCGCACATGATCATCCGTATCGGCTGGCCCACGCTCGCCGGCCACCCGTTGCCCAAGACCCCACGACGGCCGGCGGACGAGGTGCTCGACCCGCAGCCGGCGTGACGCAGGTGGGTCCGTTCGGTCGTCCAGCTACGGACTTGTGGCCCTGGCCGCCTGCCGGCCGCTGCGGGAGCGTCGAGCCATGGGAGCGCAGGCCTGGATGAGGACCTGGGGAGCCACCGCGGACGAGATCGGTCGCGAACTCCCCGGCGACGACCTGCTGCCGGACGCCGACGTGACCACCACCCGCGCCATCAGCATCCAGGCGCGGCCGCAGGACGTGTGGCCGTGGATCGCGCAACTCGGCCAGGGCCGTGGCGGGTTCTACAGCTACGACGCGGTCGCGAATCTGGCCGGCTGCCGTATCCACAGCGCGGACCACATCGAGCCGGACTGGCAGGACGTCCACGCCGACGACGCCGTCCGCCTCCATCCGAGGATCGCGATGACCGTCGCGGGCGTCGAGCCGCTCGAACACCTGGTCCTCCGCGTGCCGCGGGATGCCGAGCCACCGGCCCCGTTCGACTTCACCTGGAGCTTCGTCATCGTCCCGAACGCCGAGGGAACCCGCCTGCTCGTGCGGGAGCGGTACCGCCACACGCGCCGTTGGTCGGCCGTCGCGACCGTTCCCGTCCAGCTCATCAGCTTCGTCATGCACCGCAAGATGCTGCGCGGCCTCGCCGAGCGCGCGCGGCGAACCACTCCGAGGGAGGCCTTGTGAACACACCGTTGCGGGGCAACGCGCCCATCACCGTAGGAATCGACGACTCCCAACGCGCGATCGTGGCCGCCCGGTGGGCCGCCTCCGCTGCTGCCCACCGGCACGCGCCGCTGCGACTGCTGCACGCCACCGGCTACACCGAGGCCGTCGCGGGCGCGCTGCCACCTGCCCAACGACTCTGGGAGGAGTTGCAGCGAGCAGGCGCCGACGCGCTGGCGCTGGCGATGCGCGCGGTACGGGAAACGGCCGACGTGCCGGTCGAAGAGGTGCTGGTGGACGACCCGCCCGCGCGAGCCCTGCTGAAAGCGGCCAAGGACAGCCGCATGGTCGTTATCGGCGGGTCCGGCCACCCGCGGGCCGTCAAGGGCCTGCTCGTCGGTTCCCTGGCGACGCAGCTGTCCGGCCACGCCGAAGCCCCGGTCGCGGTGATCCGCGGCGACAACGCCGACCGCCGTCCGGAGCGCGAGCCGATCGTCGTCGGCGTGGACGGCAGCCCGCTGTCGACCGCGGCGATCGCGGCGGCCTTCGAGGAGGCGGCCCTGCGCAACGCGCCGCTGGTCGCCGTGCACGTCTGGAGCGACACGGACACCAGCCAGGTGTTCAACCGAACCCGGATGATGTTCGACTGGGAACCGATCGAGCGGTCGGCCGAGCGGCTGCTCGCCGAGCAGCTCGCCGGCTGGGGCGAGAAGTATCCGGACGTGCCCGTGCAGCGGCGGATCGTGCGCGACCGCCCGGCGCACGCCCTGCTGGAGGAAGGTGAGCACGCCCAGCTGATCGTGGTGGGCAGCCGCGGCCGCGGTGGTTTCCGCGGACTGCTGTTCGGCTCGACCAGCCAGAACCTGATCCACCACGCCGCCTGCCCGGTCCTGGTCGTGCGACCGACGGGAGAGTTCCCGTGACCACGACAGTCGACCGCGAACGCGGCCCCGAGCCCTATCCGGCGCGCATCTCGGCCCGGCTCGACGAACCGTTGTCGCGCTGGCTGTGGTCGGTGAAATGGATCCTGGCCATCCCGCACTACTTCGTGCTGGCGTTGCTGTGGCTCGCCTACGTCGTGCTGACACTGGTCGCCGGGGTGGCGATCCTGTTCACCGGCCGCTACCCGCGGTCGATCTTCGACTTCAACGTCGGGGTGATGCGCTGGTCGTGGCGGGTGCACTACTACACCTACGCCGCGTTGGGCACCGACCGGTACCCGCCGTTCACGTTGGCCGAGGTGCCGGATTACCCGGCCAAGCTCACCGTCGACTACCCGGAGCAGCTGAACCGTCCGTTGGTGCTGGTCAAGTGGTTGCTGGTCATCCCGCACCTGATCATCGTCGGGGTGTTCGCAGGCGGCGGTATCTGGCTGACCACCACGACCGACACGGGGCCGCGCGGGTTCCAGTGGGCGGCGGGCGGCCTGATCGGCGTGCTGGTGCTGTTCGCCGCGATCGCGTTGCTGTTCACCGGCCGGTATCCGCGGCCGATCTTCGACTTCGTGCTGGGCATGGACCGGTGGGTGGTGCGCACCGGTGCCTACTTCGCGCTGATGACCGACGAGTACCCCCCGTTCCGGATGGACCTGGGCGAGACCGAACCCGAAGCACCGGCCCCGGTCCCGCACGAGCCGCCGCCGGAGCCCGTTCCGCACCGGTGGACGGCAGGGAAGGTCACCATGGTGGTGATCGGTGCGCTGCTCGCCCTGATCTCGATGGGCACGGTGACCGGTGGGGTCACGCTGCTGTACTACGACCAGGTCCACCGCGAGGACGGATTCGTGTCCACGTCGCGGACGTTCAGCACCGACGGCTACGCCATCGCGGGCAACGAGATCGAGACCGGCGTGGCGGGGGAGGGCGAAGTCGCGGTGCTACGGGCGTTGGTCGGTGACGTCCGGGTCGAGGTGCGGCCCGTCGGCGACGAGCCGGTGTTCGTGGGCGTCGCCCCGGCGGCCGCGGCCGACCGTTATCTGCAGGGCGTGAGCCACATCGAGGTGGACAACTTCGACAACGCCCCGGTCGAGCGCGCGGGAGCGGGTGTGCTGTCTCCACCCGGGGACAGCGAGTTCTGGGCGGTCAGCGCCTCCGGCACCGGGCCGCAGGCCGTGACATGGTGCGCGGCACCGGGCGACTGGGTCGTCGTGGTCACCAACGCCGACGGCTCTCCCGGTGTGACGGCCACGGTGGAAGTCGGTGCGGAAGTGCCCGCGCTCCCGCTGGTGGCGGTCGGTCTGCTGGTGCTCAGCGCCGTCCTGCTGGTGATCGGTGGCGCGCTCATCGCGGTGGCCATCAACCGGGCGACCGCGCCGCAGGAGACCAGCAGTGCGTGAAAATCCGAAGGTCCTGCCGGGATGGGGTTCTCGGCACGTCGACAAGTCTGTTTTCGCAGGTAACGTCGGGATTGTGGAGGTGTGACGATGAGTAAGGTCACCGTTGCCGACGTCATGACGACCGACGTGGTCACGGTCCCGCCGACGGCACCGTTCAAGGAAGTGGCGCGGGTGCTGGTCAGCCGCGGGATCAGCGCGGTTCCGGTGGTCGACGAGGAGTCGACACTGCTCGGTGTGGTCTCCGAGGCCGACCTGCTGGTGGCAGGCACCATCGGTGTGATGAGCAACCTCGGCTCCAGGGGCGGTGCGTCCGCCAGCAGTGTCGCGGTGATCTGCGTCCGGCTCGCCTGCTGCTCCTCGGCGGTGTCCACCACTTCGGCGTGCACCAACGACCCCACGACCCCCGCGAGCGGCATCGCGGCCAGCGCCAGCAGCACGGCCAGCGCCACGATCACCGCCTCGATGCGATCGCATCGGCGCACCAGCGGGTTTCGCCGTACGCCGCTGCGCAACAGGAGCCACCAACGACCCATGTCAGCCACGTCTCCACCGTGGCCCGATCCCACCATCTCGCGCGAGTGCCGGTAGTCCTGCCGGGTGGAGCCTTTTCGGCTGAACGACCGCCGGTGGTGCAGACGCCGACACCGGCATGCCCGGTCGCCGGGCACGGCGCCGCCGCTCCGGCTGGGCACGTTGCTCCCGGATCGCGACACCTCGCCTGGCAGAGGACTTCCGGCTGCGGCCGACAGTGGCGTCGAATCCCGTGCCCGTGAAGCGGCGTGCTCGCCACCATCACAGCGTTTCCGCAGGTCGTGGGCCGGGCGGGACTTGAACCCGCGGCCAAGGGATTATGAGTCCCCTGCTCTAACCAACTGAGCTACCGGCCCGGAACGCGACTACCTGCAGACTACGAGGTCACCGGTGGAGCTCGTCACCCAGGCGTCCCCTGCTCCCCCCAACCCGGCTCGACTGACCAGGCATTTTCACCGCGAAGACGCCATCGCACCTCCACGTGGAGCTCACCCGAACGGACTTTGAGACGAAAAGTTGGCCCAGATGGAACGAACCCGTGTCGCGGGTCACTCCGTGGGGTGAGCGACGAGCCATTCGGAAGGACGACGATGTCTGCCGCAACCCTGCCGAGTCTCCTCACGAGCCACCGCGCCATGGCGTTGCTGCGTGCAGTCGCCGAGGGGCGCGCCGAGATCACCGCCAGTTGCGAGCCGGACCTGTTCATCGACGGCCTGAGCTGCGGTGACCAGTACACCGCGCACCTGCTGGCGCACGCCGGACTCATCCGGCCCGCCCGTCCCACCGAGATCGGCGAACGGGTCCGGGCCGAACTCACCAGCACCGGCCACGCCGTGTTCGCGCGGGCGGGCACGCACCGGGCAGCCTGACCCGGACGACCGGGTTCCCGTGAGACCGCACCTTTGGCACCGATCGTGAGCAGCGCGCACCGTGCCACCGCCGCCTTCTCACGGACAAGCGCCGAAGCCGCACCCACCCCGCGGCAGCGCAGGCACGGTGGCACGCTCTCGGCGCACGGACGACACGATTGCGTCGATTGCGCGGTCGGTGCGCTCGACCAGGTCCGGTCGCTGCACGCTACGGCATTCCCCTACCGACCGGACAGCGTGCCGGTTACCGGCACAGCCGCCTCGGATGTCACCGGCCGTGCACCGATGGTGCCCCGCGGGACGTTCGTCGTTCGGATTCGGCATTCCGTTCGTGGCCCGGCGACCTGTTGCCGAGCCGCCGCACCTCGGCCGGCGACGCCTCTGCCGCACACGACGGCGAATCCGGGCGAGTCCTCGAGTTCATCCGCACCGCCGGGTCCGTCGAATTCATCGCACCGAGGGCGGACGACACAGCGCCGCGCGCCTCCGACACGACGGGCACGGATGCGTAGTCCATCCCGTCCCGGCTGACGGCCTCGTGCCAATCGGTGGATCCCGGACACCACCGAGCCGCGTCCCTCCGCCGGAGCAAATGACCACCCGGTAGGAGACGGAGATGGCTTGATGGTGTGACGACTACCACAGAAACCGGCCAGCACCATACCGCTGAGCAGAGGCAGCGCACCCGGATTGCGTTTTTCATTCCACCCTTGTCGTGTCTTGCACGTCAGGCGCATGCACGTACGATCACCGGCACCTCGGGCTCCGCGCAATCGCCGCATTGACCGCCTGGTGCACGGGATTACTCTGCCGAGCGCCCCATTACCCACGAGTTGCTTCAACTGCAGCCGGACTCCATCGCGTCATACTGGAGGCGAATGATGACGACTGCTCTGACTTCGCGTTCGCTCGTCGAAAAATATTACGAGCTCATCGACAACGGTCATGTCGACGACGCCATGGAACTGACGACAGAAGATATCAAATTCAAGTTCGCCAATGCCGCCCCCACCGTCGGCCGGTCCGCCACCAGAGCCGGTATCGACCGAGTGCTGGACCAGTGCAACAAAATCAAGCACGACGTCCTCACATTCTTCGACATTCCCCGCGGTGACGGCCTGCGCGACGTGATTTTCGAGCTGCGCATCACGTACGACCTGAAAAACGGCAAGCACGTGAGCATCCCGGGTTGTGCGGTGACCACGGTGAATTCCGACGGCCGCTTCGTCGAGCAGCGCCTGTACGGGGATCTGACCGACGTCTTCGCCGAATGACTCCCCCTGCCCGGCCGGCACGACCGAGCCGGGCAGGGGACTGCTTCCCGTCCCCCTGACGGCCGTCGCGGTCGGCCGGAACTGTCGATCGGAGTGCCCATGGTGCCTGACGTGAACGTTCCCGTTCTCATCGTTGGCGGCGGCGGATGCGGCTTGACCTCGTCGATCCTGCTGTCCGAGCTCGGCGTCGAAACGCTGCTCGTCGAACGACACGACAGCACGTCGCCGGTCCCGAAGGCGCACTACCTGAACCAGCGCACGATGGAGATCTTCCGCCAGTTCGGGATCGCCGAACCGATCGTCGCGGTCGGCGCACCTCTGGAAGCGTTCGGCAAGGCGACGTGGCGAACGTCGCTCGGGGGCGACGGGCCGCTCGACGGCAAGGTCATCCACGCCATGGACGCCTTCGGCGGCGGCCAGCTGCGCGAGCGCTACCTCCGAGACAGTCCCAGCCTGCCGACCAATCTGCCGCAAGTCCGATTGGAGCCGATCCTGCGGCGCATGGCCGAGGATCGCGCTCCCGGCCGAATTCGATTCGGCCACGAGCTGGTGGATTTCACGCAGGACGACACCGGCGTGACCGCCACGATCGAACCGAAGAACGGAACCGCCTACCGAGTCCGCTGCCAATACCTGATCGGCGCGGACGGCGGAAGATTCGTCGGCCAGAAACTCGGTGTCGTGCTGGCCGGTTCCGGTCGCCTGATCGACATCATCGGATGTCACTTCAAGGCGGACTTGTCCGCCCATTTCTCCGGCGACAGCGTCATCACCTGGCTGATCGACCCCGACGGCGGCGGCCCGTTCGGCAGCGGAGCGCTCCTCCCGATGGGGCCGACCTGGGGCAGGAACTCCGAGGAATGGGTCCTGCATTTCACTTTCCCGCCGGACGATCCGCAGCGGATGTTCGATCACGACGTGCTCGTCGCGCATCTGCGACGGTTGCTGAAAATTCCCGACCTCGACGTCGAGGTGCTGAACGTGAACCGTTGGGGTCCGGAGGGCGCCCTGGCCGAGCGATTCCGTGCGGGCCGGGTGTTCCTGGCCGGTGACGCCGCGCACCGCACTCCGCCGACGACCGCGCTCGGCCTCAACAGCGCGATTCACGACGTCCACAACCTCGCCTGGAAACTCGCCGCCGTACTCGACGGCACCGCCTCCCCCGCCCTGCTCGACAGTTACGAAACCGAACGCCGCCCCGTCGACGCCGGTTACGTGGATTGGGCGATGTTCACCTTCGTCAACCACACGGTGATCAACGCCGGTCTGGGCTTGAGCCCGAACCAGACACCGGAGCAACGCCACCAGGCGATCGCGGCACTGCTCGCCGACACACCGATGGGGGCCACACCGGGCACGTGCCGTTCAGGTGATCGAAACCCAGCGCACGGAGTTCCACTCGCACGACATCGAGCTCGGATACCGATACGACGACGGTGCCGTCGTACCCGACGGCACCGCTCCCCCACCGCGGGATCCGATGGGATTCGAGTACCGCCCGACGACCCGGCCAGGCCACCGTCTGCCACACGTGTGGCTGAACCATGGCGGCCGACGGGTGTCCACCCACGATCTCGTGGACAAACGCGGATTCGTGCTGATGACCGATCCCAGCGGCACGGCCTGGACGGCAGCCGCCTCGGCCGTCGCGGAAGGGCTGAGAATTCCGCTGCGAACTGTGACGATCGGCGAGAACGGCGAATACACCGACCCCGACGGGGCCTGGGCCCGGTTGAGTCAGCTGGACCGCGGAGGAGCGGTCCTCGTGCGCCCGGATCATCATGTCGCCTACCGATCGACGAGCCCCGTGCCCGATGCCGAGAACGCCCTGCTTCGGGCCCTGAGCGCAGTGCTCGCGCGGCTGCCGGAGCCGGTGGGGTGACCCGGAGCCTGCCCGGCACCATGCTCGGGGCACGGGGCTCTGCCGGGCCGGCCGGGTATCGATTCTCGCTGTCGACCGCACACGTCCTGTCCGGGCCGAATCCGAGGGCGCGCCGGCCGTCCTGCCGACGACGGCGGTCCGTGACCGCGCCGCGAACCTCCGTTCAGCGACCACCAAGCGAGCGGTGGGGCGATCACTGCGTCCAACACTGACAGGGTGGGCATGCCTGCCCGTCCAGCCGGTTTCGGGCAGCGCGACGTCCCGGCGCGCCCTCGCCGAATCCTGGCGCCGGAAGCCCTGACCGGTCGGCGTGCCCGAACGCGCTCGAGGTGGTCGATGCCGTCGCGGCAGCAGGCGCGCCGACCGCACGTCGCGTCCGTACACATGACGTCCTGCGGCGGTGCGGACCGATCGACGGACGTCGGCGGCCGGGCTTATGGGCCGCAGGCGTGCGACTCGAGTACGCGACACCGTGCGCCGGGTTTCAGGATCGCGACGGTCTCGGTTGAGGTGGGACCGCCGACGACGACCGCCGATCGGCTCGGCGACTCAGTGGCCAAGCTCAACGCGAGCACACGGACTGCGACTGGCCGGACAGCACTGCCGACGCCCGAGCAGGGGCCGACGCGATCAGTGCGCAGCTGCTCGAAGCGATGGTCGATGTCAGCTCGAACGGTTGATGTTTGTGGGGGGTCTTGGCGGGTTCGCTGGATCGGCGAGCCTTGATGATCGGAGACCCTCTGACGTGAGGTTTTGCTCCCCCGGTTGGACTCGAACCAACAACCTACCGGTTAACAGCCGGTTGCTCTGCCAATTGAGCTACAGGGGAAAGTCGTCCCGTGCCCCTCGCGGCGCGGCACGAGCAAACTTTATCCCATGGCTTCCGGGGCCCCAGCAGCGGGGTGCACCTTGCGAAGCCGATGAGTGACGGCGCGCCGAAGCGGGAATCCAGCCCGCACGTTCCTACGAGGAGGAGGCCATGGTGCGCATACTTCTTGCCGCCGCAGTCGGTTACGTGCTGGGGACCCGCGCCGGTCGCAGCCGCTACGAGCAGATGGTGCGTGGCTACCGGAAGCTGGCCGAGCATCCCGCTGTGCAGAGCGCTGCCGGCGTCGCCAGGGCGAAGGTCTCGGAGAAGGTGCCGTTCGTCACCGAGCCCGGGAAATCCAAGCCCGCCGCAGCCACGGCGAGCGCGAGCAACCCCCAGCCCGGGGAGGCCCAGCACTAGCGGGCTCAAGCGGCCGACGGTGCACCGCAGCGCTACGCCGCCTGACGAGTCCGGGCCACGAAGAAGACCCGCCGGAAAGGGAACCACGTGGTGCCGTCCGGACGCATCGGGTACGCCTCGCGTAGCCGCGCGCCGAGCTGCGCGCAGAAGTCCGCCCACCGTTCGTCGTTCAACGCTGCGCGGATCGGCCGCAGCGTCGTCCCGGTGAGCCATTCCAGCACCGCATCCGGCCCGTGGAGCCGCTGCAGGTAGGTGGTTTCCCATGCGTCGACGGTGCAGCCGGCCTTCTCCAACAGTTCGGCGTAACCCATCGGGTCGAGAACGTCACGAACCTGGGCCACGCCGTCCAGGCCCCAGCGCGGGTCGGCGACGAACTCCCTGACCAGCTGATGCGACGGCGATCGCTGATGACCGGGCACCTGCACCGCCAGCCACGCGCCCGGCGGCAGGGCCTCGGCCCACCGCGGCAGCAACTCCTCGTGCCCGGGGACCCACTGCAGCACCGCGTTGCAGACCACCACGTCGGCATCGGCGGGCGGCACCCAGTCCCGGACGTCCTGCACCCGGGCGTCGATCCCGTTCGCGCGGGCGGCCGCGACCATCTCCGGCGAGCTGTCCAGCGCCTCGACCTGGGCGTCCGGCCAGCGCTCGATCAACCGCACGGTGAGATGACCGGGGCCGCAGCCGAGGTCTACGACCCGGCGTGGCTTGTCCGCATCCACCCGGTTGAGCAGTTCGGCGAACGGCCTGGCCCGCTCGTCGGCGTACCGCAGATACTTCCCGGGATCCCACATGCTCAGCGGCCCACCAGCTTGTCCGCCGCCTCCCTGGCGATGGCGGCGACCACGTCCACGTCGGTGCCCGGATCGGGCCGTGCCTGCAGCACCGGGCCGTCCGGAGTCTTGCGCTGCACGAACCACACGCCGCCGCCGTCCGGCAACTCCTTGCGGTAGCGCGAGGTGATCGACCCCTCGACTCGCTTGTGCACGACCGCGGGCAGTTTGCCCGGCTGGGTGAGTTCGAACGTGCGTGGCGGCAGATCCGCGATCAGCACCGCCTTGCCCGCCGTCTGCGTCTGCTGCGCCCACACCACGGTGAGCTTGCCGTCGCCCCACGTCGCCTTCGTCACGAAATGCCATGCGACGTGCCGGTAGCCGTCGCCTTCCGGCAGCCACAGACCACGGTTGGTCGCCACCACGCCGTCGGCCTGAGCCAGCACGTGCTCGTTCGGGTCGAGCGACCCGGTGAAACCATCCGGCAGATCGTCGCCCAGCAGCCGTCGCAGCCACTTCATCAGGTCAAGCCTCCGACCGCGCGCTCGAGCAGCGCCTTGCGGTACTGCTCCAGCGCCACCAGATCACCGAACAGCGCGTGGTACTCCTCGGGCTGATCCACCGGCGACAGCCGTTGCAGCTTCGACTTCACGTCGGCGATCTGCCGGCCGACGAGGCTCTGCTGGACCGCGGCGAGCACCGTGTCGACGTAATGCGCGTCGGCCTCACCGTCCTTGGTGCGCAGCGGCTCGACCGCCAGCTCGGACAGCACGACCTTCGCCGTCTCGTCCGAGCAGTGCTTGCCGGCCGCCTCCAGCAGCTCCGGACCCCGCAGCCCCGATGCCGCGCCGCCCGCGGCCAGCACGGCCTTGTGGATCGCGACATAGACCGGGTGGGTGAAAGCCTCCTCCGGCAGCGCGTCGTAGGTCGGCCCGGCCAGCGCCGGTTCCTGCAGTGCGGCCTTCAGCACCTCGCGCTGCGCCTCCAGGGACGGGTCGCGCGGATCCGGCCGGGGCAGGCTTCCTTGCGCCTTGCGCGGCGACCCGTTGCGGGCCGCCCTGCGGCGGACCACGACCTCGGCCCCCGCCGTCTCGCGTACCCGCCGCACGACCATCGCCTCGTCCTGCCACCCGGTCCAGAACGCCAGCTTCGCCGCGTAGCCGTCCCGCTTCGCCTCGTCCTTGATCCTGGCCACCAGCGGCACGGTCCGCTGCAGGGCCGCGACCTGCCCGTCCACCGAGTCCAGGTCGTACTCGCGCAGGATCGACTTGATCGCGAACTCGAACAGGGGGATGCGCCGGGCCACCAGGTCCCGGACCGCCGCGTCGCCCTTGGCCAGGCGCAGCTCGCACGGATCCATGCCGTCCGGCGCGATCGCGATGTAGGTCTGCCCGGCGAAGGTCTGGTCGCCCTCGAACGCCTTCAGCGCGGCCTTCTGGCCGGCTTCGTCGCCGTCGAAGGTGAAGATCACCTCACCACGGAAGGTGTCGTCGTCCATCATCAGCCGACGCAGCACCGTCATGTGATCGGCACCGAACGCCGTCCCCGACGTGGCCACCGCGGTCGGCACCCCGGCGGCGTGCATGGCCATCACGTCGGTGTAGCCCTCCACGACGACGACCTGGTGCCGCTTGGCGATCTCCCGCTTGGCCAGGTCCAGCCCGAACAGCACCTGGGACTTCCGGTAGATCGGGCTCTCCCCGGTGTTGAGGTACTTCGCCTCGATCTTGTCGTCGTCGAACAGCCTGCGCGCGCCGAACCCGACCACGTCCCCGGCCAGGTCGCGGATCGGCCACAGCAGCCTGCGGTGGAACCGGTCCAGCGGCTTGCCGCGTGAGCCCTGCTTGGCCAGCTGCGCCTTGTACAGCTCCTCGACCTCGAAGCCCTTGGACAGCAGGTACCGGGTCAGCTGGTCCCAGCCGCTCGGCGCGTACCCGCAGCCGAACCGCCGGACGTCCGCGGCGTCGAAGCCGCGCTCGGCCAGGAACTGCCGCGCGGGCTGCGCCTCGGGGGTGTTCAGCTGCTCGGCGTAGAACTCCTGCGCGGCGCGATGCGCCTCGATCAACCGAGCCCGGGTTCCCCGGTCGCGCTGCACGGCCGCACCGCCGCCGGTGTAGGTCAGTGTGTAGCCGACCCGGTCCGCCAGCCGTTGCACCGCCTCGACGAACCCGATGTGCTCGATCTGCATGATGAACTTGATCACATCGCCGCCTTCGCCGCAGCCGAAGCAGTGGAAGGTGCCGTGCGACGGACGCACGTTGAACGACGGGGTCTTCTCGTCGTGGAACGGGCACAGGCCCTTCAACGAGCCGCCACCTGCGCGGCGTAGCGCGACGTAATCGGAGACCACCTCGTCGATCCGGTTGCGCTCGCGAACTTCCGCGATGTCGCTCTCCCGGATCAGCCGTGGCACGCCATTAGTCTAGGACTTCCATCCCAGCCGTGACCCGCTACCGTGCACGGTGGAAGGCGAGATCCCCAGTTCCCGTGAAGGGAGACCAGCACATGCGCATCAGCGTCGAGTCCGATCAGTGCGCCGGCATCGGGCAGTGCCACGAGGTCGACCCCGAGCTGTTCCCGCTCGACGACGACGGCTACAGCGCGGTCGGCAAGGACCGCGACGTACCCGCGGACAAGGAGGAGAAGGCGCGGATCGGTGTCGACAGCTGCCCGATGGCCGCGTTGTTCATCACCGAGTAGTCCCACCGGGGCGCCATGACCTCGCTCGACGTCCTCGCTGAGCAGTTCACTGCGCTGCGCGGCAGGCTGCTCGCCCTCGCCTACCGGCTGACCGGCACGCGCGCGGACGCCGAGGACGCGGTGCAAGAGGCATGGCTGCGCGTGCAAGGGCTGGACGCGGCCGAACGCGACGGCATCCGGGAACTGGCCGCGTGGTCGACCACCGTGGTCAGCCGTATCTGCCTGGACCGCCTGCGTTCGGCCGCCGTGCGCCGGGAGTCCTATGCCGGGCCGTGGCTGCCCGAGCCCGTCGTCACCCCGCTGGACGGGCCGCGCCAGGACGATCCGCTGCAGCTCGCCGTCCAGGGCGAGGAGGTCCGCCTGGCGGCGATGGTCGTGCTGGACAAGCTGACTCCGGAACAGCGTGTGGCGTTCGTGCTGCACGACGCTTTCGGCGTGCCGTTCGCCGAGATCGCCGAGGTGCTCGGGTGCAGCGAAACGACGGCACGGCAGCACGCCAGCCGGGGAAGGCGCGTGCTGGCGGAAGCCGACGTGCCACCGCGGATCGACCTGGCCGAGCAGCGTCAGGTGGTCGAACAGTTCATCGCCGCTCTGCTGGCGCGGGACACGGAACGGCTGACCGCACTGCTGCACCCGGACGCGGTGCTGATCGGCGACTCCGACGGCAAGGCTCGCACGGCCCGGCGTGTCATGCAGGGTGCGGACAAGATCGTCCGGTTCTACCTCGGGCTGTTGCGGCTCTACGCGCCCGAGGCCATCTCGGCTGCCCAGCCGATGCTGGTCAACGGCGACCTCGGGGTGTTCCTGCCGCACCACCCCGGCGACGACCAGTACCGTCCGTTGGATCCGCGGCTGACCGTCGCCGTGGTTCGCGACGGCCGCATCGTCGCTTTCTACGACCACTGCAACCCGGACAAGCTGCGCACCGCAGGTGTGCTCTGAATCACCCCTTCGGGCTGTCACACGCGCAGCCGCCGCCTCGTCAGGGCGGTGTCAGCGCAAACGTTCAGCGAAGGGAGTGCGGCATGCCGCGCATCGCAGCCGTGGACATGAAGAATTCGGGCCTGGCCAACCGGATGATGGCCCGGTTCGCCGAGAAGAGGTACGGCAAGACCCTCGACCCGCTGGCCGTCACCGCGCACCACAAAGGCCTGCTGCGCGCCACCGTAGTGCACGAACTCATGGTGGAGCGGGCAGGCAGCGTACTGCCCGAGGCAGTCCGTGAGCTGGTGGTGTACCGGGCCGCGGTGCGGCTCGGCTGCTCGTGGTGCGTCGACTTCGGCACCATGCTGCAGATCCACCAGGGCCTGGACGTCGAGCGGCTCGAGCACATCGACGAGTACCCGACGTCCGACCTGTTCAGCAGGCAGGAGCGGTTGGCGCTCGCCTACGCCGACGCGATGACCGCGACCCCGGTGGAGGTCACCGACGCCCAGGTGGCCGAACTCGAGGCCGAGTTCGGCCCCGCGGGCGTGGTGGAGCTGACCTATCACATCGCGCTGGAGAACATGCGGGCTCGCAGCAACAGCGCGCTCGGCATCCCCGCGCAGGGGTTCACCGAGTCCTGTCAGGTGCCGGTCGGCGACTGACGGTCAGGCGACGCGCAGCTCGACGTCGATGTTGCCCCGGGTGGCCCGGGAGTACGGACAGACCTGGTGCGCGGCCTCGGCCAGCTCGCGGGCGACATCGGCGTCCACGCCGGGGACGCCGACGGTCAGGGTGACGGCCAGTCCGTAGCCCTCGCCGTCCGGGCCTATGCCCACCTCGGCGGTCACCGAGGAGCCCTCGATCCTCACCTTGCGCCGGCGCGCCACCAGCTGCAGCGCACCGTGGAAGCAGGCCGCGTAGCCCGCTGCGAACAGCTGCTCCGGGTTGGTGCCCTCGCCGCCACCGCCGCCGAGCTCCTTCGGCACGCTGAGGTCGACCTTCAGCCGGTTGTCCGAGGTGCTGACCGCGCCGTCTCGGCCGGCGCCGGTTGCGGTGGCTTGTGCGGTGTAGACGGGTTCCATCGGGTGATCTCCTCATCGGTGTCCTGCCCTGCCCCACCCTCGAGGTGGGACGGGGTGATTCCGCGCGGGCGCGCGGTGTGCCGCCCGGCAGACACACACCTACCGGGACGCTTGCGTGGGAACGGCCGAGCTGGCCGGCGCGGACGGCGGCGGTCAGCCAGCCCGTCTCGCGGCGGCGGGCGGCGCTGTCATCGCGCGGCCGCCATGGCGGTGTGACTTTCGGCGAGGGAGTCCGCCAGCTCCCCCAGTGCGGTACGCAAGGCGACGATGTCCTCCAGCTGCATCTGGGTTGCGCAGCCGATCTTCGCCGGGATGTCGCGGGCACGCTCACGCAGCGAGCGCCCCTTGCCGGTCAACGCGATCTCCACCGAACGCTCGTCCTCGGCACGTCTGCCGGTGGTCACGAGCCCGGCGGCCTTGAGCCGCTTGACCAGCGGGGACAAGGTGCCGGAGTCGAGGTCCAGCTCGGCACCGAGCTCTTTGAGGGTGACCGTGCCCCGCTCCCACAGCACCAGCATCACCAGGTACTGCGGGTAGGTCAGGCCCAGCTCGTCCAGCAGCGGACGGTAGATCTGCTGGATCAGCCGCGTCGCGCGGTACAGCGCGAAGCAGAGCTGGTTGCGCAGGTGCAGATCGCTGTCGCTCACGGCTGAAGCATTGCACACAATTTAATTGCGCGCAATTGAATTGTGTGCAATGAGACTCGTGGCTGGGCGTATGACGACACGTCACCGGCAGCGGCCGACGGGCACGCCGCGAGGACCTGACCAGCCGCGGCCCGGCCATCGACGACAAGACGGCTCATCGACCTTGCCTGGGCTGCACCCGGCGCCGGTGGCCGCACCAGCTCGGCCGGACTCGCCGGCCGCGTCGTCCACCGACGCCATGGAACTCAGCGGCCGGCATCCACCTGCGCTGTGCCGCCTGCCCACACCGCCGGACTCGACGGGCCGGGACCCGCATTCACGTGGACCGAGCAGCCAGCCGCCCACGTCCGCCCGAAGCACGCCGGACGGCGACTGGGCGCCCATGGGCCGGGCTCCCGCCATACCCGCTCTGGCGCCGGTCAGCACGCCGGAGCGCGACCTGACAGGCGCGAGCCGGGGCCGTCAGCCGGGGTCGGCCACCCGCGCAACGAAGTACACCGCCCCGGAGGCCGCGTGGCGAACGAGCAGCAAGAACGGCCGATCGAAACGGACCTCGACCGGGCTTTCGACGATCACCGAGGTCATCCGGACCATCATGGCGGTCGCGGCGGCACCCTCCAGGCCCTTCTCGTCGACCCGCAGCACCGATTCGTGCAGAGCGTCCGACACCGTCAACCGGGGATCGCTGGACAGCCCGCTGAGGTCGGCCTGCGGCGTGAACAGCGTCCGCACCCCGAGGGTGCTCAACACGTCGGTCAACCCGACGTTGGTCTTCACCCGCAGCCGCGGAAGCCACAGCGAGACCCGTCGCGCGCGAAGCTCGCTCAGCACGGCGGCCAGGGTCGCCGCATCGGTGTGGGCTTCCGCTTCCGTCAGCTCCCCGTCGGGCAACAACGCCACCGCCTCGACGCCGCCGGCCGCGGGCAGGCTCACCGCGGTCCAGCCCGCCGCGCTGGCGTAGCCGAATCTGTCCACCTGGTGCATCATCGGCACCCGGCGCTCCCCGGACGGCGTGGCGAACGGTTCCTCGGCGGTCTCGTGCTCGGCGAACGGATGCCGCCACCCCACCTTGAGATACAGCGCGTTGACCAGGCTGGCCACGGTGGAGGAGTCCACCGCGCCTTCCGGCACCAGATCGGTGATCAGGTTCCTGGTGGTTCTCGCGACGTCGTCGTTGATCGCGCGGCGAGCCGCTTCCGGGTCGGTCACGAACGGCGCGGTGGCGACCTTCGCCCCCGGCCATCCGGCCAGCTCCACGGTGAACGACTCGTTGAGCGGCAGCTGCTCCCACGCCCAGAGCGTGTTGGACACCTCGAGCACGGGCTGGTCGCCGCCCCGACCCGAGGACAGCACCGCCGCCGTGCGCAGCAACTCCACCTGCTTGCCGATGTCGGTGGCGTCCGGGTCCAGCAGACCTTGCAGCTCTTCCGCGGTCGCGCCGCGCGCCGCCTGGTAGACCATGCCGAGCGCGCTCTCCACCGAGTACGGCGAGAAGCACACGGTGCCGCCACCGGCACCGATGACCCGATGCAGATCCAGGGTGAACTGCAGATGCCTGCGCTCGGCGGGTGGGTCAGCCATGCCGCCCAGTGTGCCAGGCGTGCCACGCCACGGCTTGCGAATCGGTCAAAGTGGCCACCTGGTCGACCACCACGCGCAGCCGGGCGGCATCGTCACCAGCCGCCTGCCAGTCCGGCACGAACAAGGCGTCCAGCGACTCGGGCGCGCGTTCGGCCAGCACCGTGGCCAGCTCCATGAGCAGTTCCCGCTGTCCCTCCTGCACCGCGAGACGGCGCCGGTCGCTCATCACGTACCGCAGCGCCAGCGACTTCAACAGCGCGACCTCCGCGGCGACCTGGTCCGGCACCTCCAGCCGTGCGGCGTACCGGCACAGCGGCCCGTCGCCGTGGGCCGCCCGCGTCGGAGCCACCACGGCGGTGGCGAAGCGGCCGACCAGCTCGGACGTCATCCGTTTGAGCGCCACCATGGCCCGGGGCGAGAAGTCGCACCCGGACCTGGCCAGTTCGGCGACCGCGGGCAGCTCGAGCAGCCCGACCGCGGCGGCCTCCAAAGTGGCGACGTCCAGGTGGGAGAAGTGCTTGGCGGCCAGCTCCGCGATGGCTGCCCGCTCGTCCCGGCTGGCCAGCACGGCCATGGAAATGCGCCCGGCGAGCACGCCGTCCTCGACGTCGTGCACCGAGTAGGCGACGTCGTCGGCCCAGTCCATGATCTGGGCCTCCATGCAGCGCTCACCCTCCGGGGCGCCTTCGCGGACCCAACGGAAGGTGTCCAGGTCGTCCGGATACACCCCGAACTTGCGCTCGCCCGACCTGCGCGGCCACGGGTACTTGCTGGTGGCGTCCAGGCTCGCCCTGGTCAGGTTCAACCCGACCGGCGTGTCGTCGCGCAGGTGCTTCGGTTCGAGGCGGACCAGGATGCGCAGCGTCTGCGCATTGCTCTCGTAGCCGCCGATGTCGGCCGCGACCTCGTCCAGTGCCTTCTCGCCGTTGTGGCCGAACGGCGGATGCCCGATGTCGTGCGCCAAGCCGGCCAGGTCCACCAGATCGGGATCACAGCCCAGGTCGGTGGCGATCCCGCGGCCGATCTGCGCGACCTCCAGCGAGTGGGTCAGCCGGGTGCGCGGGACACCGGACACCTCGGCCCCCTCCCCCGGCCCGACCACCTGCGTCTTGCCGGCCAGCCGCCGCAACGCCGCGCTGTGCAGCACACGGGCCCGGTCGCGGGCGAACGGCCCTCGCGTGTCCTGCGCCCCCTCCGGTACCGCGCCCTTGGGCGGCTCGGGATACCGCCTGGCCCGGTCGTGCTCGGTGTACATGCGACCAGACTAGGAGCGCGCCGCGTGATCAGTCCAAGCTGGAGCCGCTGACGACGTCCGTCGGCGACGTGACGAAGCGGTAGAACAGCAACGCCCTGGTCTCACGCCAGATGTAGCGCAGTTCCGTCCGACGGGTCTGCACGATCGGGCCGCTGCGCGTCGGCGAGGTCCAGGCGTCGATGCCGAGGTCGCGCATCATGGTGCGGGCCCGCAGCGAGTGCCACGGGTCACTGACGATCACCGCGGACCGGATGCCGGTCTCACGCGCCGACGCGACGAACGACTGCACGCTGCCCAGCGTGTCCGTGCCTTCGCCGAGCGCCGAGACCGCGTCCCGCGGTACGCCGTGGTCGACCAGCCACTGGGCACCGGCTTCCGCCTCGGTCGTGGCATCCCCTGCCTGACCGCCGCCGAGCGTCACGATGCGGCCGGCGACGCCCTGCTCGTACAGCTGCTGGGCGTGCGCCAGGCGCGCGGCGAAGATCGGTGACGGGCGGCCGTTGTACTGGGCCGCCCCGAGCACCACGATGGCGTCCGCCGGGGTGCGGTCGTCGATGCGGGCGACCTGCCACACCCGGAACGCGGTGCCGCCCAGCACCAGCAGGCCGACCAGGAGCGCCCCCACGACGCCCCGGACGATCCAGCGTCGCACTCGTGTCACGAATCAGCAGCCGACCAGGCGCGCGGCCAAGTAGGACTCGACCTGGTCGATGGAGACCCGCTCCTGCTCCAGGGTGTCCCGGTCCCGCACCGTGACGGCCTGGTCCTCGAGCGTGTCGAAGTCCACCGTCACGCAGAACGGGGTGCCGATCTCGTCCTGCCTGCGGTAGCGCTTGCCGATCGACGCCGCGTCGTCGAACTGCACGTTCCAGTGCTTGCGCAGCACCGCAGCCAGGTCGCGCGCCTTCGGGCTGAGGTCGGCGTTCCTGGACAGCGGCAGCACCGCGACCTTCACCGGAGCGAGCCTGCGGTCGAGCTTGAGCACGACGCGCTTGTCCACCCCGCCCTTGGCGTTCGGGGCCTCGTCCTCGGTGTAGGCGTCCAGCAGGAACGCCACCATCGACCGGTTCACACCGGCCGCGGGCTCGATGACGAACGGGCGGTACCGCTCCTTGGACGCCTGGTCGAAGAACGACAGGTCCACCCCGGAGTGGTTGGAGTGCGTGGTCAGGTCGAAGTCGGTGCGGTTGGCGATGCCCTCCAGCTCACCCCACTCCTGGCCGGAGAACTGGAAGCGGTACTCGATGTCGACGGTGCGCTTGGAGTAGTGGGACAGCTTCTCCTTCGGGTGCTCGTACAGCCGCAGGTTGTCCTTGCTGATGCCCAGGTCGGTGTACCAGCGCATCCGCTCGTCGATCCAGTACTGGTGCCACTTCTCGTCCTCGCCGGGCTCGACGAAGTACTCCATCTCCATCTGTTCGAACTCGCGGGTGCGGAAGATGAAGTTGCCCGGCGTGATCTCGTTGCGGAACGACTTGCCGATCTGGCCGATACCGAACGGCGGCTTCATCCTGGCCGTGGTCAGCACGTTGGAGAAGTTGATGAAGATGCCCTGCGCGGTCTCCGGGCGCAGGTAGTGCAGGCCTTCCTCGGACTCCACCGGCCCCACGGTGGTGCGCAACAGGCCGTTGAACTCGCGCGGCTCGGTGTACTGGCCGCGCGTGCCGCAGTTCGGGCACGGGACGTCCGAGACGTCGTTGGGGGCGATCTCCTTGCCGCTGCGCTCGGCGTACTCCTCCGCAAGCTGGTCGGCACGCCAGCGCCGGTGGCAGGACAGGCACTCGATGAGCGGGTCGACGAACGCCGCCACGTGGCCGGACGCCTCCCACACCTGGCGCGGCAGGATCACCGACGAGTCCAGGCCGACGACGTCCTCGCGGCCCTGCACCATGGCCTTCCACCACTGGCGCTTGATGTTCTCCTTCAGCTCCACCCCCAGCGGGCCGTAGTCCCACGCCGACCGGGTGCCGCCGTAGATCTCACCGCACGGGTAGACGAACCCCCGGCGCTTGCACAGGCTGACGATGGTCTCGAGGCGATCGGTGGCCACTGGATCTCCGCATGTGTCGAACTGGTCGTGGAGTAAAGCCCAGGGTATCCATTCCCCGAACGGATGAAGCCAGCCGGGGCCGCAGACGTGCCCAGCGGCATGGGCACGCGGGACCCGGACGACCACGTGCGGCGCATGGCACCGGCGCGGTACTCCCCGCCGGGCCGTATGCGGGCACCCAGCAGGCCGCGCGCACCGCCGCCACCACGTCGGCCCCCGCCCGGCCGTATGCGGGCACCCGGCACCGGCTGCCGGACCAGTGTGCGGCACGCGTGGCGTCGGCTCGGCGCTTCCGCCGCCGGGCCGCTTCCCGCGCGCGTCCGCCGCTTCCTGCCGGAGCCGGGAGCCGGTCACCAAGTGGCATCGGCCGGCGGCGCCGGGGCCGCCCGGCAGCCACGGCCACCTTCGTCGCGCGGCGTCTACCATGGGGTGCATGCAGACGCTCACCCACGCGGCCGACCGCCCGTCGGCGTCCGCGGAATCGCCGCTGCCTGCGGAGACGCTGGCCGCCGCCGGTGAGCTGCTGCGCGCGCTCGCCGCGCCGGTGCGGATCGCGATCGTCCTGCAGCTGCGGGCCGGCGAGCGCTGCGTGCACGAACTCGTCGACGCGCTCGGTGTCGCGCAACCGTTGATCAGCCAACACCTCCGCGTCCTGAAGGCCGCGCGCGTGGTGCGTGGCGAGCGGCGTGGGCGCGAGGTGCTGTACCGGCTGGCCGACGACCACCTGGCCCACATCGTCGTGGACGCCGTGGCGCACGTGCAGGAGGAGGGTCGATGACCAAGGCGAGCCCGGTGCCCGGCAGGCGGGCGACGCGGCAGCGTGCTGCCGTGGTGGAGCTGCTGGAGAACATCGACGACTTCCGCTCCGCGCAAGAACTGCACGACGAGCTGCGGCGGCGCGGCGACACCATCGGGCTGACCACCGTCTACCGCACCCTGCAGTCGCTGTCCGACGCCGGGCTGGTGGACACCATGCGCACCGAGTCCGGCGAGGTCATTTACCGCCGCTGCTCCGACCACCATCACCACCACCTGGTGTGCCGGGAGTGCGGCTACACGGTGGAGGTCGAGGAGCCCGCGGTGGAGCGCTGGGCGGAGTCGGTCGCGGCCAGCAACGGCTTCGTGAACCTGCGGCACACCGTGGAGATCGTCGGCACCTGTGCGGACTGCAACACCGCCAAGTCGTAGCGCCCCGGGAGGGCATTCGGCACCGGCATCCCTGCCCGAACGTCGCTGGCAGGAACCCGGGCAATGACTCGCCGCGGACGCGGCAGCCTGGGTGCGCTGGTTGGAGAGGCGCGGAACCGGCGGTAATCGCGGACGGCACGGCGGGCGCACGGCCTGCCCTGAGCGGTCCGGGTAGCACCCCGGCCGGAATCGGCAGCGCGATGCCCGACCCGATGAGCAGTGCCAGCCGCGTACGTGATCGCAGCGGCCGGGACACGTCGCCGGGACACGTCGCCGCGGCAGCCGCAATGCGTGGAAGTCACGCCGCCCGGGCACTGTCCGCCATGTCCGCCGCAAGGCGTCGACATCGCACCGATGGAAAGTCATCCGCCTCTGGGGCCCCTCCCCTCCCTCCCCTCCCCGCCGGACTGCTGGCAGTGTCGCCGACCCGGGGCGCACGCTTCCGGTCCGCGGCGCACGCTTCAGTACTCGTACGGATCGGCAGGTTCCGGTATTCGCCTGAGCTCCTCCACCGTCAGGTCCGGGGTGGTCACCGACGACGGACGCGACGGCGGGCGATACCGCCCGACCACCTCGATCCACTCGTCCTGCCCCAATCCCCGCAGCATCTCCGAATCGCCGACCAGGCGGACCGGCACCGGATAGCCGTCGGCCGCGCAGCACCTGATCACCACCCGCGCGATGTAGGTGCGCCCGCGTTCGCGCACGACGAAGCCGCTCAATCGCACTCGCCGGTCGATGAGCGTCTTCCCCTCGCCCCAGACCGCCCTGGCATGGAACTGCGACAGCGGCAGCGTGGTGACTTCGTCCGCCGGCAACGCCGAGAACGCCTCGACCTGCGCCGGGTCGACCTGCCTTCCGCCCGCTTCCAGCGACCGGGACACCGAGTCGGCACCCAGCGCAGGCGGAGCGACCAGAAGCCCGGCGAGCACCGGCGCCAACAGCAGCCATGCGCTCCGGCCACCGCCATGAGCATGGCCGTGGTCATCCACCGAGGAGTCGGCACGGGCGTGGTGGTCTGCTCCTGCCGGGGCACCGGAATGGCCATCGCCCTCCATCCGCGCCGAACCAACAGCGCCTGCACCACCGCCCCCTCCGCCGGCCGGGCGGGCGGCGCGCATGTCACGCCAGATCGCCACCGCGGCCAACACCACCACGACCAGGCCGGCGCCCACCAGCCACCAGCGATGCTGCGGCTTGACGTACCGCAGGTAGTCGCCGGTCCAGGCCAGCTTCAGCAAGCAGCCACCGAGCAACAGCAACAGGACATTGGCCGTCTCCCGCCTCATCGGCTGCCTCCCAGGACCACCCACCACGCGGCGACCGCACAGGCAATGGCCACCACGAACGTCAGCGGAGCGAACCGCAGCGCGAACGGGCGCCCGAACGTCCCCGCCTGGAGACTGATCAGCTTGACGTCCACCGCCGGGCCGACCACCAGGAACACCAACTTCGGCAGCAGTGGCAAGCCGGCGAGGGAAGCCACGACGAACGCATCGGCCTCGCTGCACAGCGCCAGCAACACCGCGAGCACCGCCATCACGAGCACGCCGAGCACCACCTGCTCGCCCAGGAACGCGAACCAGCCCGGTGGGATCAGCACGTTCATCGCCGCGGCGATCGCCGCGCCCAGCACCAGGAAGCCGCCCGCGTCCACCAGGTCGGCACGCGCCGTCTCGGTGAACGCCCGCCAGCGCCGCCCCGCTACCACATCGGCCACGCGCTGCCGGGCTCGCTCGACGATCCAGTCGAGCTTGCCGAACCGGGCCCACAGCAGCCCGACCAGCACCGCGGTCCCCAGCGACGCCACCAAACGCGCCAGCATCATCAGCGGCTCCCCCGGGAATGCCACCGCGGTCGCCACCATCACGACCGGGTTCACCGCCGGCGCGGCAAGCAGAAAGGTCAACGCCGCCGCCGGCACGACCCCGCGCGCGATGAGCCTGCGGGCAATCGGCACCGCCGCGCACTCACACGTCGGCAACGCCACCCCCGCGACCCCCGCGACCCCCACGGACCCGACGCTGCTGCGTGGCAGCGCCCGCTGCAGCACGCGAGCCGGGACGAACGCGGCGATCGCACCGGACAGCAGCACCCCGAGCACCAGGAACGGCAGCGCCTGCACGCAGATGGCGACGAACACGGTGGCGGCCGTGCTCAGCCGCGGATAGCCGGCCAGCCCGTCACGCAGCAGCGGCCGCACCAGCAGCGCCGCCACCAACAGCACGCACAGCACTTCCATCGACGTGATGCGCAGGCGCCGCGGCGGCCGAACCTCGCGGCCACCCGGCCCCCGCCGATCAGCGACGCCCGAGGGCGCGGCAGGCCGCGCCGGCCGCTCGGCACGCTCGAGCGCCCGGCCGGGCTCCGCACCGGAAACATGTGCGCGTTCTGCGTTCACGGTCGACGATCGTGCCAGCCCACCTAGTCGAAATCGACAATCAGTGTCACGAGTGGCGCGAATTCTCCCCTTCTGTGCAGCCGGACGACACGTCCGTCGCCACTCGCGCCGCCACGGCTTGCGCCCGGCCCGCCACGATGCCTTCTGCGCTCAGCGATTCTCGACCAGCGCGAGCAAGTCGGCGCGCAGCCGCGAGGCTGTCGACACCACCAGCATCAACAGCGTCCCCAGCGGCGTGGGCTCCAGCCCGTCGGCCGGGAACGCGTAGCGCAGCGTGACGTCCAACCCGGTGTCGGTGTGCACCACGCCGAGCGTGCCGAACAAGCCCTGGCCCGCCCGCTCGGCCGCCGCCACCGCCAACGCAGGGTCGTCCGGCAGGTCCCAGGCCACCACACACGTCAGGCTCAACACCGTCAAGCCCTCGGCCAGCCGCACCGCCTGCACCGCGCACGGCACATCGGAGTGCTGGAAGGTCAACGCGCCGTCGTCGTCGACCTTGACCTCCAGGTAGCGCTCCAGCGCCGTCTTGGCGTTGGTCAGCAGTTCTGCGGTGTCAACGGCTTCGGTGCTCATGGTTCTCCGGTCTGTCGGGCTGGCTCCGCAACGGCATCCCGCGCTGCCCCGAACCGCCGATCACGCCGGGCATACTCCAGGCACGCCTGCCACAGGTGGGTGCGGTCGAAATCAGGGAACAGGGTGTCTTGGAACACCATCTCGGCATACACCGACTGCCACGGCAAGAAGTTCGACGTGCGCTGCTCGCCGGACGGTCGGAGGAAAAGGTCCACGTCGGGCATCTCCGGCTGGTAGAGGTACTTCGCCACGGTACGCTCGGTGACCTTCCTCGGGTCGATCCGGCCCGCCGCGGCCTCCTCCGCGATGCGGCGCACCGCATCGACGATCTCCGCCCGCCCACCGTAGTTGACGCACATGGTCATGTTCATCCTGGTGTTGAACCGGGTCCGCTCCTCGGCGATCCGCAGCTCCTTGATGACGCTGCGCCACAGCCGCGGCGCCCGGCCCGCCCAGCGGATGCGCACCCCGATCGAACCGAGGTAATCCACCTGCCTGCGGATGGTGTCCCGGTTGAAACCCATCAGGAAGCGCACTTCCTCCGGGCTGCGCTTCCAGTTCTCGGTGGAGAACGCATACACCGTCAGCCACTTGATGCCCAGCTCCACCGCGCCGCTGGCCACGTCGATCATCACGGCCTCGCCGCGCTTGTGCCCCTCGATGCGGGGCAGGCCGCGCTTGTTGGCCCACCGGCCGTTGCCGTCCATCACCAGCGCGACATGGCGGGGGATCAACTCCGGCGGGATCTCCGGCGGCCGGGCGCCGGACGGATGCGGATCCGGCTTCCGCGTTTCGCGAATGGGCTCCAACCGTGCCTTACCCCGCACGTTCTCAGCCTCCCGCTCTGCGTTCCACCAGCGGAAGCGAGCGTAGCTGACGTTCCAGATGCCACTGCAGGTGCGCGGCGACCAGGCCGCTCACGTCACGCCGGGCCGACGGCTGACAGCGTTCGGCGACCTCCCAGTCGCCGTGCAACAACGCACCGAGCAGCCGGATCACCTCCGGTGACGGCGACACGGCCCCCGCTGGGCGGCACCCGGCGCACACCACCCCGCCGACCGGGACACTGAACGCACGATGCGGCCCCGGCTCCCCGCACCGGGCGCACTCGGTGATGGCGGGCGCCCAGCCGGCATACGCCATGGCACGCAGCAAGAACGCGTCGAGCACCAGCGACGGATCCCGCTCCCCCGCCGACAACGCCCGCAGCGCACCCGCCACCAGCAGATACAACCGGGTGGCAGGCTCGCGTTCCTCCGCCGCCAGCCGGTCGGCCGTCTCCACCACCGCGGCGGCCGCGGTGTAGCGCGGATAATCCGAGACGATGCCCTGCGCGAACGCGTCGACGGTCTGCACCTGGGTGATGACGTCGAGCGAGCGCCCGGGATAGAACTGCACGTCGACGTGACAGAACGGCTCCAGCCGTGCACCGAACCGCGACGTGGTACGCCGCACCCCGCGGGCGACCGCCCGAACCTTGCCGTTCCTGCGGGTCAGCAGCGTGATGATCCGGTCGGCCTCCCCCAGCTTGTGCACGCGCAGGACCACGCCGGTGTCACGGTAGAGGTTGGCCACCCCGTCATCATCCCACCACCCGCCGACGAGCCCGCCCGCCGACGCGCAGCATGCCACCCGCCGGTCAGAACCCGAGCTTGCGCAGCTGCTTCGGGTCGCGCTGCCAGTCCTTGGCCACCTTCACGTGCAGGTCGAGGTAGATCTTGGTGCCCAGCAGGCGCTCGATCTGCTTGCGCGCGGTGCTGCCGACCTCCCGCAGCCTGCTGCCGCCCCGGCCCAGGATGATCCCCTTCTGGCTCGGCCGCTCGACGTACAGCGCCGCGTAGACGTCGATCAGGTCGTCACGGCCTTCGCGCGGCAGCATCTCCTCGACCACCACCGCGATCGAGTGCGGCAGCTCGTCCCGCACCCCCTCCAGGGCCGCTTCCCGGATCAGCTCGGCCACCAGCGTCTGCTCCGGCTCGTCGGTCAGGTCGCCGTCCGGGTACAGCTGCGGCCCCTCCGGCAACCGTTCGATCAGCAGGTCGGCGAGCAGGTCCACCTGGAAGCCCTCGTGCGCCGACACCGGGATCAGCTCGGCGAAGTCCATCAGCTCCGCCATCGCCGCCAGCTGCTTGGCGATCTGCGGCGGCTTGACCAGGTCGGTCTTGGTGACGATGCCGATCACCGGGGTGTGCTTGGCCACCTTGCGCAGTTCCGCGGCGATGAACCGGTCACCGGGCCCGATCTTCTCGTTGGCCGGGATGCAGAACCCGACCACGTCCACCTCCGACCAGGTGGCGCGCACCACGTCGTTGAGCCGCTGGCCGAGCAGCGTGCGCGGCCGGTGCAGCCCCGGCGTGTCCACCACGACCAGCTGGGCGTCCGGGCGGTGCACGATGCCGCGAATGGCGTGGCGGGTGGTCTGCGGCTTGGTGGAGGTGATCGCCACCTTCTCGCCGACCAGCGCGTTCGTCAGGGTCGACTTGCCCGCGTTCGGCCTGCCGACGAAGCAGGCGAAACCCGACCGGTGCGGCTCGCTCATGGCGTCTTGTCCACCACGGTGCCGGACGGGTCGACCAGGTAGATCGGCGCGTCGGGGGTCAGATCGCGCACCGCGGACGCGGACGCGGCGGTGATCTCCGCGGACTCCCCCACGATCACCGCGGCTTCGATGCCGTCCGCGCCGCTGGACACCGCCGCGACGACCGCCGCCTGCAGCGCGGTGACCGACAGCGACGGCAGCTCGACGGTGGCCGCGGCGTAGGTGCGGCCGATGGTGTCCCGGACCGCCGCGCCCTCCGCGGCGCCGGTGCGCGCCCGCGCAGAGCGGGCCAGCGTCACCAGCTTGGCGTCCTCGGAATCCAGGTCGTCGATCGTGGTCGTCATGCACGCTCCGTTTCCGCCGGGGCCGTCGTGGCCGAGGATTCCCGCGCGGTCGGCTGGACCACGACGGTGGTGATACGCATCCTGCCACGATGGTCCTTGCCGCCTTCGGCGTGCAGCCGCAGGCCGTCGACTTCCGCTTCGGCCCCGGGCAACGGCACTCTCCCCAGCCGTTCGGCCAGCAGCCCGACCACGGTGTCCACGTCGTGGTCGGACAGGTCGATCCCGTACAGCTCCCCCAGGTCGTCCACGCCCAGTCTGGCGGACACCCGCACCGCGCCGTCCGCCAGGTGCTCGACCGGCGGCCGCTCGTCGGTGTCGGACTCGTCGGTGATCTCGCCGACGATCTCCTCCACGATGTCCTCCAACGTGACCAGACCCGCGGTGCCGCCGTACTCGTCGACCGCGATGGCCACGTGGTTGCGCGAGACCTGCATCTCCCGCAACAGGTCGTCCAGCGGTTTGGAGTCGGGGATGAACGACGCCGGGTTCATCACCTCCGACACCGGGCGGGAGCTGCCGCCCTCGGTCATGCTCGCCCGCACCAGGTCCTTGATGTTCACCACGCCGACCACGTCGTCGACGTTCTCCCCGATCACCGGAATCCGGCTGTAGCCGGTGCGCAGCGACAACGCCAGCGCCTGCCGCACGGTCTTGGTCCGCTCGATCCACACGATCTCGGTGCGCGGCACCATCACCTCACGGGCCAGCGTGTCCCCCAGCTCGAACACCGAGTGGATCATCGCCCGCTCGGAGTCCTCCACCACGCCGCGTTCCCTGGCCAGGTCGACGATCTCGCGCACCTCGATCTCGCTGGTGAACGGCCCCTCCCGGAATCCGCCGCCGGGCACGATCGCGTTGCCCAGCCAGATGAGCAGCCTGCTCAGCGGGCCGAGCAGGAAGCCAAGCAGCCGCACCAGGCCGGCCAGCGCGGAGCCCACCCCGTACGGGTGCTGACGGGCGATGGTGCGCGGCCCGACACCGACCAGCACGTAGCTGATCACCAGCATCACCGCCGCGGCGACCAGCACGGCCAGCCACTCCGACTCGATCCAGCGCAGCAGCACCACGGTGACCAGCACCGTGGCGGTCAGCTCACAGCCGAGCCGGAGCAACAGCAGCAGGTTGATGTGCCTGGTCCGGTCCTCGACCACCGCGGCGAGCTGACGGGCGCCGCTGCGCCCGGCCCGGACCATGCCCGCGACCCTGGCCTTGGAGACCACACTGACGGCCGAGTCCGCGGCGGCGAACACGCCTGCGAGCAGGATCAGCGCGCCTGCCACGACGAGCAACGCCGCTGACGAGGCCATCAGGGCTCCTGACGGCCCGATTCGTCGTCCAGCCCCACCACGCCGAGCAGCTTCTCGTCGGCGTCCCGCTGCACGCTGCGCCGCTTCGCCTCGGCCACTGCCCGCCGGTAGTCGGCCAGGATCTGGTTCTGCAGGCCGAACATCTCCCGCTCCTCGTCCGGCTCCGCGTGGTCGTAACCCAGCAGGTGCAGCACGCCGTGCACGGTCAGCAAGTGCAGTTCGTCGGACAACGAGTGCCCGGCCTTGCGGGCCTGCTCCTTGGCGAACTCCGGGCACAACACGACGTCACCCAGCAGGGCGGGTGCCTCCGCCGGGGACGGCTCCGGGGCGTCCGGCCGCCGCGTGTCCAGCTCGTCCATCGGGAAGGCCATCACGTCGGTCGGCCCCGGCAGGTCCATCCACCTCCGGTGCAGGTCCTCCATCACCTCGAGGGTGACCAGCTGCACCGACAGTTCGGCCAGCGGGCTGACGCGCATGCGGTCCAGCGTGTAACGCGCGATGGAGACGATCGACTCCTCGTCCACCGCGATACCCGACTCGTTGGCCAGCTCGATACTCATGGTTCGTCCGTGTCTCCCACCGTCGGCACCGTCAGCGCCGACGGCGCCGCTCCGCCTGCTGCCGGCGGCCGACCTGCCACTTCTCGTAGGCGTCCACGATGCGGCCGACCAGCTGGTGCCGCACCACGTCGTCGCTGGTCAGCACCGAGAAGTGAACGTCATCGACGTCTTCCAGGATCTCCCGCACCACGCGCAGCCCGGACTCCTGGCCCCCCGGCAGGTCGGTCTGCGTGACGTCGCCGGTCACCACGATCTTCGAGCCGAAGCCCAGCCGGGTGAGGAACATCTTCATCTGTTCCGGCGTGGTGTTCTGCGCCTCGTCCAGGATGATGAACGCGTCGTTGAGCGTGCGGCCGCGCATGTAGGCCAGCGGCGCGATCTCGATCGTGCCCGCCTGGATCAGCCCGGGGATGGAATCCGGGTCGACCATGTCGTGCAACGCGTCGTACAGCGGCCGCAGGTACGGGTCGATCTTCTCGTAGAGCGTGCCGGGCAGGAAGCCGAGCCGCTCCCCCGCCTCCACCGCGGGCCTGGTCAGGATGATCCGGTTGACGTCCTTGGCCTGCAGCGCCTGCACCGCCTTGGCCATCGCCAGATACGTCTTGCCGGTCCCCGCCGGGCCGATGCCGAACACCACCGTGTGCGCGTCGATGGCGTCGACGTAACGCTTCTGGTTCAGCGTCTTCGGTCGGATGGTGCGGCCGCGCCGAGACAGGATGTTGATGCTGAGCACCTCGGCGGGCGACTCGTCCTCGGACACGCCGTTGGCCAGCATGCCCACGGTGCGACGCACCACGTCCGGCCCGACCTGCTGACCTTTGCCTGCCAGCTCGACCAGCTCACTGAACACTCGCTCGGCGAACGCCACGTCCGCCGCGCTGCCAGTGAGGGTGACCTCGTTGCCGCGCACGTGCACGTCCGCGGCAAGGTACTCCTCCATGGCGATGAGGTTCTCGTCGGCGGAACCAAGCAGGTTGAGAGCGATCGCAGCGGGTATCGGGAACCGGGACTGCGCTGGTGACGAGGATCTGGGAACGCCTTCTGCGGTTTCGGCCACGTGGCCTCTGGCCTGCCTTCTTCTGCTGCTCGACGGACGGGTTGGTGGCACCGATGCTAACGAATTTCTCCCCGGGTGCGCAGCTCACTTTCCCCCGGGACGTCCGAACAGGCCCAGCGGCTCGCCTCCCAGCACGTGCGCGTGCACGTGGAAAACCGTCTGGCCGGCGTCCGGGCCGGTGTTGAAAACGACCCGGTAGCCGCTGTCGGCGATGCCCTCCAGCTCGGCGACCTTGCGGGCGGTGGCCAGCACGTCGGCCAGCAGCTGCGGCTCGGCGGCCAGCTCGCCGACGTTGCGGTAGCGCTTCTTCGGCACCACCAGCACGTGCACCCGGGCCTGCGGATTGATGTCGCGGAAGGCCAGCGTGGTGTCCGTCTCGTGCACGATGTCGGCCGGGATCTCCCTGGCGATGATGCGCTCGAAAAGCGTCTCGCTGTCGCTCATGCCGATCAGACTACGAGCCACCCGCCGCATGCCGACGACCGGTCAGCCGTCTCCCGCGACCGCGCACAGCGCGACCCGCGCAAGGGCGAGGACACGATGCGCGCGACGATCGCCGGCATGCTGCGCCGCCCTGGTGGAACGGCCAGCTGAGAGGGAGAACGACAACGCTGGGAAGAGGCCGCGGGGCGGTGGAACCTGGGGGTCGCTCCACCGCCTCCCGCGGCGCCGCCGGACCGAGGGGGGAGGTGTCCGGCGGAGTCTTCTGTTCGCGGGGTCAGCGACCGGTGACTCCCGCAACCTCAATTTTAAGCACCGTTAGCCTGCGGTCGCCATAGCTGAAGGGCAATTCGTCACCGAAGGCCCGTTCTGGGCGGTTCCGGCGCCGGTCACCTCCAGCGCTTGGTCAGCGTCGCCGCCGCGCTCACCGCGACCGCCCCCGCGGTCGACGTGCGCAGCACATACGGCCCGAGGCGGGCTTCCACGGCCCCCGCGGACGCCAGTGCGGCGCGCTCCTCGGGCGTGATGCCCCCTTCCGGACCGACGACCAGCAGGACCTCGCCCCGCTCCGGCCAGGGCAGGTCGGCGAAGGCCCGCTCGGCATCGCCCTCCAACACCACGGTCAGCGCGGCCGAGGACGCCAGGCCGAGCAGTTCGCGCGTGGTGACCGGTTCGGCCACGTGCAGCAGCCGCGGCCGCCTGGCCTGCTTGGTGGCCGCCCGCGCCACGGATCGCCACTTGGCCAGCGCCTTGGCACCGCGCGGCCCCTCGTCCCACCGCGCCACGCAGCGGGCCGCGCGCCACGGAATCACCGCGTCCGCACCGACCTGGGCGGCCTGCTCGACCGCGAGCTCCCCGCGGTCCCCTTTCGCCAGGGCCTGCACCACCGTGAAACGCAGCGCGGGTTCCGGCTCCACCCATCGCCGGCGCACGATCACCGTCACGACGGCGTCGCGGCCGGGGCGAACGGCCGCGACCGTGCCCTCCGCCACGGCGCCCGCGCCGTCACCGACCAGAACGGCCTCGCCCGGCTTGAGCCGCAGCACCGAAGCACCGTGATGGGCCTCGTCGCCGGTCAGCGTCAGCTCCGCGCCGTCCGCGGGCTCGCCAAGCTCCTCGACGAGGAACAGCGGTGGGGTCATGGGACACGGCGCCTTCAGCGCTTGGCACGCAGGCGGGAGAACAGGCCGCCCGACTTGGCGCCGTTGGAGGTCAGCGACGGCGCCTCCTCGCCGCGCAGCTGAGCCAGCTGCTGCAGCAGCCTGCGCTGCTGCTCGTCCAGTTTCGTCGGCACCTCGACGTCGATGTGCACGTGCAGGTCGCCACGCCCGTCGGACTGCCCGGAGGAACGCAGCTTCGGCATGCCGAGACCGGGAACGACCACCTCGGTGTCCGGCTGCGTGCCCGGGTCCAGGCGCAGCTCGTGCACCCCGTCGACCAGCGTCTCCATCGGCACCGTGGCGCCCAGCGCCGCCGTGGTCATCGGAATGCGCACGTGGCAGTGCAGGTCGTGGCCCTGCCGGACGAACACGTCGTGCGGCGCTTCGTCCACCTCCACGTACAGATCGCCCGCCGGGCCGCCGCCCGGACCGACCTCACCCTGCCCCGCCAGGCGGATGCGCATGCCGTCGCCGACCCCGGCGGGAATCTTCGCGGTGACCGTCCGGCGAGCGCGCACCCGCCCGTCGCCGCCGCACTTGCCGCACGGGTCGGCGATGATCTCGCCGTAGCCCTGGCAGACCGGACACGTCCTGGTGGTCATCACCTGGCCGAGGAACGACCGCTGCACCGTCTGGATCTCACCGCGGCCGTCGCAGGTGTCGCAGGTCACGGTCTGCGAGCCGGACCGGCTGCCCGAGCCCTTGCACTCGTCGCACAGCACCGCGGTGTCCACCGCGATCTCCTTGGTGACACCGGTGGCGCACTCCTCCAGCGTCAAGGTGATCCGGATGAGGGCATCGGAGCCCGGCTGCACCCGGCTGCGCGGGCCGCGACCGGTCGCCGCCCCACCGGTGCCGAAGAAGGCGTCCATGATGTCGCTCAGGCCGCCGAACCCGGCGAACGGGTCGCGCATGCCCGCGCGGGCGCTCGCGCCGTTGTCCAGCGGGTCACCACCGAGGTCGACGATCTTGCGCTTCTGCGGGTCGGACAGGACCTCGTAAGCCTGGGTGACCTCGGCGAAGCGGTGCTGGGCGTCCTCCGACGGGTTGACGTCCGGATGCAGCTCGCGGGCCAGCTTGCGGTAGGCCCGCTTGATCTCCTGCTCCGTAGCGTTCTTGGACACCCCGAGGATGCCGTAGTAGTCCTTCGCCACCGTGCTCCCTAACGCCTCTGCTCAGCGCCGCTACCCAGCTTCGCGCATCCCGCTGCTCACCGGCCGGAGAGGATCTGGCCGACGTAGTTGGCCACGGCACGCACCGCGGCGATGGTGTTCGGGTAGTCCATCCGCGTCGGGCCGACCACCCCCATGCCGCCGAACAACGTGTCCCCGGTGCCGTACCCGATCGACACCACGGACGTGGTGCGCATCTGCTCGTCTTCATTTTCCTCGCCGATACGCACGTTCAGCACACCGGGTCCGCGCACCGCGGCCAGCAGCTTGAGGACCACCACCTGCTCCTCCAGCGCCTCCAGCACCTGGCGCAACGAGCCGGGGAAGTCCGAGACGTTCCTGGTCAGGTTGGCCGTGCCGCCCAGCACCAGCCGCTCCTCCGGGTGCTCGACCAGCGACTCGATCAGCACCGTGGCGATCCGGGTCATGTGCTCGCGGATCTCCGGGCGCACCCGGTCCGGCAGGCCGGAGACCGTGGACGCGGCGTCCGCCAGCTTCTGCCCCACCAGCGACTCGTTCAGCTCGTTGCGCATCGCGGCGATGTCGTCGTCGCTGATCACGTCGCCCAGCTCGACCGTGCGCTGGTCCACGCGGCCGACGCTGGTGATCAGCACCAGCATGAGCCGGGCGGGGGTGAGCGGGACGACCTCGACGTGCCGGACGGTGGAGTTGGTCAGCATCGGGTACTGGATCACCGCGACCTGCCGGGTCAGCTGGGCCAGCAACCGCACGGAGCGGCGCAGCACGTCCTCGAGGTCGACGGCGCCGTCCAGGAACTGTTTGATGGCGCGGCGCTCGGCCGCGCTGAGCGGCTTGACCTCCGACAGCCGGTCGACGAAGACCCGGTAGCCCTTGTCGGTGGGGATGCGCCCGGCGCTGGTGTGTGGCTGGGTGATGTAGCCCTCCTCTTCCAGGACGGCCATGTCGTTGCGCACCGTCGCGCTCGACACGCCGAGATTGTGCCTGTCCACCAGGGCCTTCGACCCCACCGGCTCCTGAGTGGCCACATAGTCGGCGATGATTGCCCGCAACACCGCGAACCGACGATCCTCGGCGTGGCCCACGGACACCTCCTCCGGCTCGGAACCACCCAGCGACCAGACACCTTCAGTTTACGGCCAATTCGACGCGGTACTGTTGCTTGTGCTAACGACCGGCAGGCACACCGTACCCGCAAACGGGTGATGCTCGCCCCGGCCGGGCACACTCAGCGCCGTGTCGTCCGCCGTGGTTCCCCTCAACATAACGCTCGTTGTCGTCCTGGTGATCCTGGCCACCGTCGCGGCGGTGGTCACCGCGGCAGGCGGGCTCGGGCCCGCCAGGGCCCCGCTGCTGGCAGGCGTGCGCGCGGCCGGGCAGCTGGCCGCCGTCTCCGGGGTCATCACGTTCCTGCTCACCACCGGCTGGTGGGCGGTGTTCGTGGTGATCATGCTCGTGGCCGCCACGGTGACCGCTTCCCGCCGCATCACCAGGACCTTCACCGCGTTCTGGCTGGCCGTGCCCATCGTGTGCGGGGTCGCCCCGGTGCTCACGCTGACACTGGCCACCCGCCTGGTCCCGCTGTCCGGCATCGCGGTCATCCCCATCGCAGGCATCCTCATCGGCAACGCGATGACCGCGACGACGCTGGCCGGGCGGCGGGCACTGGACGAGCTCGAGGCCCGGCGCGGGGAGTACGAAGCAGCGCTGGCGCTCGGCTTCATGCCCCGGGGCGCCGCACTGGAAGTGGCCAGGCAGCCTGCCGCGGAAGCGCTGATCCCGTCGCTGGACCAGACGCGCACCGTCGGCCTGGTCACGTTGCCCGGCGCCTACGTCGGCGTCCTGCTCGGCGGCGCGAGCCCGGCGGACGCCGGCGCCGCGCAGCTGCTCGTGCTGATCGGCGTCCTGGCGGTCCAGGCCATCGCGGTGCTGATCACCGTCGAGCTGATCGCCCGCGGCATGGTCAGCCGATCATGACCCGGACACGACGTCGCGGTCCGCAGGGTGCCACGCCGTGCCAGACTCGGTGCGCGTGAGCATCAAGGGCCTGCTGTGCACCGCAGCGGTGCTGGTGGCTGCGTCCGTCACGCTGACCGGGTGCGCCCTCTTCTCGTCCGAACCGGTCTCGGCGACATGCGCCAACGGCGTGTCGCTGTACTTCGCCGACGACAAGTCCATGCGGACGGCCGCGCAGCGGCTCCGCGAGGACGATCGGGTCGGCGACGTGCGCACCGAGACGCAGGAACAGATGCTCCGCCGGCTGGTGCGTTCCTTCCCCGAGCTGGCCGACGGCATGCGGGACCAGACCAGCAGCGAAGCACCGGCGGTGGCAGCCGTCCACGTCGCTGCGGTCGATGCGCCCAAGGGCGAGCTGGCGAGCGTGCTCGGCGACGAGTTCGCCGACGCGCTGGCCGTCGAGCCGGTGACGTGCGTCAAGGGAGACGAGCGCACAGCAGCGATTCTCTCCCTGTCGCAGTCGGTGAACTGCCGGAATTCCGTGCTGGTGTACTTCGGTACCGATGCGGCCATGACCGCCGCCGCCAGCGCGTTGCGCAACGACCACCGGGCAACTTCGGTGGTGGAGACGACCCGCGAGGAGGCATTTCGGCGCGCCAAGGAGCAGTTCGCCGACCAGCCCGAGCTCGTCGCGTCGCTCCAGCCCGACGACATGTCCCCCTTCGTCGAGGTCACCGCGGCAAACTCGGTCGACGCCCGGCAGCTGGCCGCCGAACTGCAGGCGAAGCTGCCCGACGTGGAGGATGCCCGGGTCGGCATGTGCATCGCGCTGCCGCATCCGGTGGCCGGGCCGTGATCCGGGTCAGCCGGCCAGCCTGCGGACCACGCCGTCGGCCAGCAACCGCCCGCGCCGGGTCAGCACCGCCTTTCCGGCAGCCCACTCCCCCGGTTCGAGCAGGCCGTCCCGGACCGCGTCTTCGGCGGCGCGGCGGCCGGCGTCGTCGAGTGCGTCTCGCGGCAACCCGCGGGCCAGCCGCAGTTCGAGCATGACCCGCTCGAGGTAGCGGTCCTCATCGGTCAGCAGCTCGCGGCCGGCAGCGGGTGAATCACCCGCACGCAACCGCTCCGCGTAACGGGCGGGGTGCTTGACGTTCCACCAGCGGACCCCGCCGACGTGGCTGTGCGCCCCGGGCCCGGCGCCCCACCAGTCGCCGCCCAGCCAGTAGCCCAGGTTGTGGCGGCACTCCGCATCGGCGGATCGCGCCCAGTTCGACACCTCGTACCAGGAGAACCCGCATCCGGTGAGGTAGTCGTCGACCATCTCGTAGTAGCCGGCCAGCACGTCGTCGTCCGGCGCGGGGATCACGCCCGAGCGGACCTTGCGCGCCATCGCCGTGCCGTCCTCGACGATCAGCGCGTACGCCGACACGTGGTCCACACCGTCGGCGATGACTTCGCCGACGGCCTCCAGCGACGCGCGCAGGTCTTCCGGCCGCTCCCCCGGCGTCCCGTAGATGAGGTCCACGTTGACGTGCTCGAATCCGGCGTCGAGCGCCTCGCGAGCGGCGGCGAGCGGCCGCCCAGGGGTGTGCACTCGGTCGAGCACCCGCAACACGTGCGGCACAGCGGACTGCATGCCCAGCGAGACCCGGGTGTAGCCGGCCTCGAGGAGCCCGGCGAAGAACTCCGGCGACGTCGATTCGGGATTCGCCTCGGTCGTGACTTCCGCACCACGGGCAAGACCGAACGCGTCCCGCACGGCCGCCAGCACATCGGCCAGGCCCTGGGCTCCCAACAGCGACGGAGTACCGCCGCCGACGAACACCGTTTCCGCACGCGGAACGCTGCCCAGCACTGTCGCCGCGAGATCCAGCTCTCGCCGCAACCCCTCCAACCACGACTGCGGCGACGCCGACGTGCCCAGCTCACCGGGTGTGTAGGTGTTGAAGTCGCAGTAGCCGCACCGGGTGGCGCAGAACGGCACGTGCACGTAGACGCCGAACGGCCGCTCGCCCAACGACCGCAGCGCTGCGGCGGGTAGCGATCCGTCGCGGGGAGCGGGTTCACCGTCGGGCAATGCAGGCACCCATCCAGTGTCTCCCCACCACGTCGCCGCCGCCCACGGCGGGGCGGGAGGCGGCCGACGACGACCGCACGATTTGGCCGAAAGTTCATCTCACGATCTGAACGACATAGATCAGCAGGTGGACGGCTGGCACTCTGACCCGCATGACGTCAGCCACCGTTCTCCTCGTCAGCCGGCTGCACGTCGACCTTCTCCGGGTGGCCAGCGCACTGTGCCGTCCGGGCTGCTGACTCATCCGCGATCCGTTCCCGACCGCACGCTGCGCACTGGCGCGCCGCCATGTCCACCCGGAGGAATGACGTTGACCACACCTGCCAGAACACGCCCGCGCAAAGGGCGTGGCGAAGGTCAATGGGCCCTCGGCTACCGCGAGCCGCTGAACAAGAACGAACAGACCAAGAAGGACGACAACCCGCTCAACGTGCGCGCCCGCATCGAGAACATCTACGCGCACGTCGGGTTCGACGGCATCGACCCCAGCGACCTGCGCGGGCGTTTCCGCTGGTACGGCCTCTACACCCAGCGCAAGCCCGGCATCGACGGCGGCCGCACGGCCACGCTCGAGCCGGAGGAGCTGGACGACAAGTACTTCATGATGCGCGTGCGCATCGACGGCGGCGCGCTCACCACCGAGCAGTTGCGGGTCATCGGCGAGGTGTCCCAGGCCTACGCCCGCGACACCGCCGACATCACCGACCGGCAGAACGTCCAGTACCACTGGGTCCGCATCGAGGACGTGCCTGCCATCTGGCAGCGGCTGGAGTCGGTCGGGCTGATCACCACGGAAGCCTGCGGCGACTGCCCGCGGGTGATCCTCGGCTCGCCGGTGGCCGGCATCGCCGCGGACGAGGTGATCGACCCGACCCCGGCCATCGCCGAGATCCGGCGCCGCTACGTCGGCGACCCCGAGCTGGCCAACCTGCCGCGCAAGTTCAAGACGGCCATCTCCGGCCTGCAAGACGTGGCGCACGAGATCCACGACGTCGCGTTCGTGGGGGTGGAGCATCCCCAGCACGGGCCGGGCTTCGACGTCTGGGTCGGCGGCGGTCTGTCCACCAACCCGATGCTGGCCACCCGGCTGGGCGCCTGGGTTCCGCCGGCGGAGGTCGGGGAGGTCTGGGCGGGTGTCACCAGCATCTTCCGCGACTACGGCTACCGCAGGCTGCGGCACCGCGCCCGGCTGAAGTTCCTGGTCAAGGACTGGGGGCCGGAGCGGTTCCGCGAGGTACTGGAGAACGAGTACCTCGGCCGCAAGCTCGTCGACGGGCCCGCGCCGCCGGTGCCCGAGACCCAGGTCGACCACGTCGGGGTGCACGCCCAGAAGGACGGCAAGTTCTACGTGGGTGCCTCGCCGATCGCCGGCCGGGTGTCCGGCAGCACGCTGATCGCCGTCGCCAAGGCCGCCGAGCGGGCAGGCTCCCGCCGGGTGCGGCTGACGCCGCTGCAGAAGCTGCTGGTGCTCGACGTGGCCGAGTCCGAGGTGGCGGCGCTGCAGCGGGATCTGGCCGACGTGGGCCTGGAGACCGAGCCGAGCCCGTGGCGGCGCGGCGTGATGGCCTGCACCGGGATCGAATACTGCAAGCTGGCCATCGTCGAGACCAAGGCCAGGGCCAGGGACCTGGTCGCCGACCTGGAGAAGCGCCTGGCGGACGTCACCGACGGGCTGACCGCGCCGCTGTCGATCCACCTCAACGGCTGTCCCAACTCGTGCGCCCGGATCCAGACCGCCGACATCGGGCTGAAGGGCCAGATCGTCACCGATGCCGACGGCAACCAGGTCGAGGGGTTCCAGGTGCACCTGGGCGGCGGGCTCGGCATGGACGCCGGGTTCGGCCGCAAGCTGCGCGCGCACAAGGTCACCAGCGCCGAGCTCGGTGACTACGTCGAGCGCGTGGTGCGCAAGTTCGTCGAACAACGCGAAGACGGCGAGCGGTTCGCCCAATGGGTGGCCCGCGCCGAGGAGGCCGACCTGCGATGAGCGAACGAGCGACTCCGTTCTACTGCCCGTACTGCGCGAACGAGGACCTGCGGCCGCACGTGGACGAGGCCACCGGGTCGCACGCCGCCTGGCTGTGCACCGGATGCCGCCGGGTCTTCCGGCTCAAGATGCTCGGGTTGAACTTCGCCGCCGCCTCCGAGGTGGTGCGGCGATGACCACCTCGACGAGGCAGCAGCACCGCGCGCTGGCCGAGCGCGCCGAGGCAGAGCTCGCCGACGCGACCGCGATCGAGGCGCTGACCTGGGCGGTCGAGCAGTTCGGCGACCGGCTGATCGTGGCGTCCAACATGCAGGACGCGGTGCTGATCGACCTGGCGACCAAGGTCAAGCCGGACATCGACGTGCTGTTCTTGGACACCGGCTACCACTTCGCCGAAACCCTCGGTGTGCGGGACGCGGTCGCCACCGTCTACCCGCAGGTGCGCATCGTCGACGCACAGGCCGAGCAGTCGGTGGCCGAGCAGGAAGCCGAGTTCGGCGAGCTGTACCGGACCGAACCCGACCGCTGCTGCCACCTGCGCAAGGTGGTGCCGCTGCGGCGCACGCTGGCCGGCTACGACGCCTGGGTGACCGGCGTCCGCCGGGTCGACGCGCCGACCAGGGCGAACACCCCGATCGTGCACTGGGACGAGCGGAACGGCCTGGTCAAGATCAACCCGATCGCGGCCTGGTCGGACGAGGAGTTCGACGACTACCTGCGCACCAACGGCATCCTGCAGAACCCCCTGGTGTCCGTGGGCTATCTGTCCATCGGCTGTGCCCCGTGCACGTCGAAGGTCGCCCCCGGCGCCGACCCGCGCAGCGGCCGCTGGGCGGGACACGCCAAGACCGAATGCGGCTTGCACGGATAGGGAGAACCATGACCGCAGTCGTATCCCGATCACGTCCCGCCGGCGACGTCGGCGTTCCGGCCGTCGGCGACCACCTGACGGCCCTGGAGTCCGAGGCCATCCACATCATCCGCGAGGTGGCCGGGGAGTTCGACCGCCCGGTGATCCTGTTCTCCGGCGGCAAGGACTCCACCCTGCTGCTGCACCTGGCCGTCAAGGCGTTCTGGCCCGCGCCGGTGCCGTTCCCGTTGCTGCACGTCGACACCGGGCACAACTTCCCCGAAGTGCTCCAGTTCCGGGACAAGATGGTCGCCAAGCACAACCTGCGGCTGATCGTGGCCGAGGTGCAGCGGTGGATCGACGAGGGCAAGGTGGCCGAACGGCCGGACGGCACCCGCAACCCGCTGCAGACCGTCCCGCTGCTCGACACCATCGCCAAGCACCGTTTCGACGCCGTCTTCGGCGGCGGCCGCCGGGACGAGGAGCGGGCCCGGGCCAAGGAGCGGATCTTCAGCCTGCGCAACGCGTTCGGGCAGTGGGAGCCGCGCAGGCAGCGGCCCGAGCTGTGGAACCTCTACAACGGCAGGCACCGGCCGGGCGAGCACGTGCGGGTGTTCCCACTGTCCAACTGGACCGAGCTCGACGTGTGGCACTACATCGCCAGGGAGAACATCGAGCTGCCGTCGATCTACTACGCCCACGAGCGCGAAGTCTTCCGACGTGACGGCATGTGGCTGACCGCCGGCCCGTGGGGCGGGCCGCGCGAGGGCGAACAGGTCGTCCGCAAGATGGTGCGCTACCGCACGGTCGGCGACGGCTCGTGCACCGGTGCCGTGGAATCGCACGCCACCACCGTCGAGGACGTCATCGCGGAAGTGACCGCCTCCCGGCTCACCGAGCGGGGCGCCACCAGGGCCGACGACCGGCTGTCCGAGGCCGCGATGGAGGACCGCAAACGCGAGGGGTATTTCTGATCGTGAGTTCGTTGTTACGGCTGGCGACCGCGGGATCGGTCGACGACGGCAAGTCCACCCTGGTCGGACGGCTGCTGTACGACACCAAGTCGGTTTTGGCGGACCAGCTGGACGCGGTCACCCGCGCCTCGGTCGATCGCGGGCTGTCCACCCCGGATCTGTCCCTGCTGGTCGACGGGCTGCGCAGTGAACGCGAGCAAGGCATCACCATCGACGTGGCGTACCGCTACTTCGCCACGCCGAAGCGGAAGTTCGTGCTCGCGGACACCCCGGGCCACGTGCAGTACACCAGGAACACGGTCACCGGCGCCTCGACCGCGCACCTGGCGGTGCTGCTGGTCGACGCGCGCAACGGCGTCATCGAGCAAACCCGCAGGCACGCTGCGGTGCTGGCGCTGCTCGGCGTGCGGCGGCTGGTGCTCGCGGTGAACAAGATCGACCTGGTCGGCTACGACGAGGCGAGGTTCACCGCCATCGCCGACGAGTTCACCGCGCACGCGGTCGCGCTCGGCTACTCGCCCGAGGAGGTGCAGGCCATCCCGGTGTCCGCACTGCACGGGGACAACGTGGTGCAGAAGTCGGGCCGCACCCCCTGGTACCGCGGCCCAGCGTTGCTGGAGCACCTGGAGACCGTGCCGGTGGCCGACGACCCGCACGACGAGCCGCTGCGCTTCCCGGTGCAGTACGTCATCCGCCCGCGAACGGCGGAGCATCCGGACTATCGCGGCTACGCGGGACAGATCGCGTCGGGCACCATCCGGCCGGGGGACGAGGTTCTGGTGCTGCCCAGTGGCCTGCGCTCCCGCGTGGAACGGATCGACACGGCCGACGGCCCGCTGGACGAGGCGAGCGCCGGGCGATCGGTGACCCTGGTGCTGGCCGACGACCTGGACGTCGCACGGGGCGATCTGATCGCGGCGGTCGACGCCCCTCCCCGGGTGACCGGCGAACTGTCCGCCGCGCTGTGCTGGCTGGCCGAGAAGCCGCTCACTCCGGGCGCTCGGGTGCTGGTGAAGCACGGCACCAAGACCGTGCAAGCGCTCGTGGAGCGGCTTGACGCCCGGTTCGACGAGCAGCGACTGGCGACGATCGAAGCGCCGGAGACGTTGCGGCTCAACGACATCGGCCAGGTGGCGGTCCGCACCGCGGAGCCGCTTCCGGTGGACGACTACACCACCGCGCACCGTAACGGCGCGTTCCTGGTGATCGATCCGCCGACGGGCGACACGCTCGCCGCCGGCCTGATCGGCGCGCCGCTGCCGTCGCTCGGGGTCGGCCGGTGACCGCACCACTGCTGCTCGTCGCGCACGGCAGCCGCGATCCCCGGTCGGCAGCCACCGTGCGGCGGCTCGCCGCGGTGGTCGGTGAGCGCGCGCCTGGTCTTGTCGTTCGCGTCGCGTTTCTCGACTTGAGCGAGCCGTCGGTCCCGGACGCCCTCGCCGAGCTGCACGGCCAGGGGCATCGGTCGGTGATCGTGGTGCCCCTGCTGCTCGGCTCGGCCTACCACGCGCGCGTCGACCTCCCCGCGCTGATCGCCGAAGCCCACGAACGCTGCCCAGGCCTGGCGGTCACGGTGTCGGATGTGCTGGGGCCCGATCCCGTGCTGCAGTCGCTCGCCGCGCTGCGCGCTGCCGAACAGCTCGACGCCGACGAGACGGCCGGGGTGGTGCTGACCGGTGTCGGCTCCAGCGACGCGAAGGCGAACGCCGCCGTGGCCGGGATCGCCGCGGCTTGGCGGGGCCAAGGCCGGTTCGCCCACGTCACGCACGCGTTCGCGACCTGCCGACCGTCGGTGGAGTCCGCCGTGGCCCGCCTGCGGACGGCGGGAGCGTCCCGGATCGTGCTGGCGCCGTGGTTCCTCGCCCCCGGGCTGCTGCTGGACCGGGCCGCCGGCGAAGCCAGGCGCGTGGCCGACGACGTGCGAGTCGCCGCCCCCCTCGGTGCGCACCCGAGCGTCGCCGAGGTCGTGCTCGCCCGCTACACCTCACCCGTTCCGGTGGCCGCTGCCGCGTGAATCGTTCCCCGACCACGAGGTGGATTCTCCGCGGCCCGGCCGGCGAGCGCGCAGGTGCAGCATGCCTGGCGGAACGGTCCAGCTCAGCCCATACCGCCCAATCGGACGAAACGAGCTGCTACTTTCGTTGCGTGTTCTCCGAGGCCGTCGTTCAGCGTCAAGCCCGCGTGTACCAGGCGCTTCCCGAGTACCAGCGACGCTTGCGGCTGCTCGACCCCAAACCGTCGGACGCGGTGGCGGAGCTGGACCTGACCGGTTACGAGTACCAGGTCTGCTCCCAGAACGGGGAAGATGGGGTGCTGGTGGAAATTTTCCGCCGCATCGGTGTCGAGGACGGCTGGTTCGTGGAGTTCGGCGTGGAGACCGGCATGGAGGGCAACTGCGTGGCGCTCGCCGACATCGCGGGCTGGCGCGGTCTGTTCATGGAGGCGAACCCCGACACCTACCACCACCTGCACCACAAGTACCTGTGGTCGGACCGGGTCACCACGCTGCACGCCGCGGTGACCCCGGAGAACGTGCAGGAGCTGTTCGCGCAAGCCGGGGTGCCCCGCCGCCCCGACGTGCTGTCGATCGACATCGACGGCAACGACTACTGGGTCTGGCGGGCGATCGACGCCTACACGCCCCGCGTGGTGGTGATCGAGTACAACTCCGGTCTCGACCCGGACCAACGCCTGGTGCAACCACCGGACACGCCCGGCTGGGACGGCACCGACTTCTTCGGTGCGTCGCTGGGGGCGCTGATCGACCTGGCCGCACGGAAGGGGTACCGACTGGTTCACTGTGAGCTGGCAGGGGTCAATGCGTTCTTCGTCCACACCGACGAGGCCGGCGCGTTCCTCGCGCCGGAGGACGTCCGGCGCCGCGGCCCGAACTACTTCCTCGGCGCGTTCGGTCACCCACCCGGTGACGCGAACCGCCGCTACCAGGCGGTCTAGGTCGACGACGGTGCGGATCTGGGACGCCCCCACCGAAGTGTTCGGCGTGGTGAAGGCCACGCCGGAGAAGTCCCGCATTGCCTTCATCGACATCGGCCGCACGGTGGCCGCCCTGGTGGTGTTCTACACCCACGTCGCCAACCAGTTCGTCGCCGCCCGGTACGGCGGCAGCGCGGTCACCGACGGCTTCACCGCGTTGTTCGAGACCCCGCTCAACCTCTCCTCGGAGGGCATCGGGCAGATATCGATCTACTTCTTCTTCCTGGTCAGCGGCTTCGTGGTGACGCCGATCGCGCTGCAGCTGGGCGCCCGCAGGTTCGGCGTCAACCGGTTCTTCCGCATCTACCCGATGAACGTGCTGGCCGTGCTGCTGGCGGCGGGCGGGATCGCGCTCGGCCTGTCGGTGCTCAGCGCAGGCCACAAGCAGGACATCACCCCGGGCACGCTGGTGGCCAACCTCACCCTGGCCAACTTCTCCCTCAAGCCGTTCTGGGCGATGGTCGGGGTGGCCTGGACGCTGGCCGTCGAGGTGTTGTTCTACCTGCTGCTCATCGCGATGCTGCCGCTGCTGCGCCGGTGGGTCTGGGCAGCGATCTTCGTCGAGCTGGACATCGTGTTGATCCTGGTGCTGCTGCGCACCCCGCTCGGCGAGGACTTCGGCGGGTTCGCCTCCCAGTCGGCGTACCTGCTGCTGCCGATCATGGGGCAGATCATCTGGGCGGGCTGGCACGGCAAGATCCACCCGTGGCTGGCAGGCGGGTACCTGCTGGCCGCGTGGGGCCTGTTCGTCATGGCCACCAACCTCCGGCTGGACACCGACTACCTGCTGCGCCCGGCCCCCATCGTGTTCGCGGTGCTGGTGTTCTTAGTCGGCCTGGGCGCCGAGCCGCGGTTGAAGCAGCGCGCGTTCTGGACCGCGATGTCCGAACGCAGCTACTCGCTGTACCTGATGCACGGCCTGATCGCGTTGCCGCTGATGCACGCGGTCAGCGACGCGCTGCCGGTCTGGCTCTGCGTCGTGCTCGGTGTCGCCGCCACGTTCGCCGTGACCGAGCTGGCCTACCGGTACGTCGAGCGGCCCAGCCACAACCTGGGCCGGCGGCTGTCCCGGCGGAACGAGGACTCCCCGGCCGCGCCCAGGCCGCGGCTCGGCGCGCTGCTGAAGCGCAAGCGCCGTTCCGCAGACGACTCCTCCGAAGCCGAGGAGGACGAGGAAGACGACGAGCAGGACGCCGACGGCGCCGAGGAAGAGGACGCGCCTTCCCCGGACGAGGAACTGACCCGCCCGAGCATGCCCGCGGCACCGAGACGTGCCGCTGCCGAGGCCCGGACGATGCACCGCGGGCGCCCGGCACCGGAGGTACGGCAGCGGCGGCTCCCCGCCGAGGAACCGGAACGCGGCGACGATCACCGCGAAGTACCCGCTCGCAACGGTCGCCCGCCGCGGCCGGCCGGCGAGCGAAGCGAACGGCAGGCATCGAACGGACAGCCCAGGCGGCCGGCTGCGAACGGACGTCGCGCTGCGCATGGTCCTGGCGACCGGCCTCCCACCCGGCCCGCACCCGGCGGCCCGCGCGAACGGCCGGCACCGCGCTGGCCGGGTGAGACGCCGGAGCAGTCGCAGGCTTCCCGGCCGATCCGCCGAGAGCGCGGTGTCCTGCCCGAGCCACGGCGGCAGCCGCCCCCGCGTCCCCGGCACCGGCGCGAGGAGCCGCCGAACGGCCACCGGACGGCGAACGGCCGCGTCCACCACGACGAGCCCGTGTGGCCGGTCGCGGGCAACGAAGCCGCGCCCAGGCGGTCCGCAGGCAACGGCGACGCGCGCAGCCGCAGGAACGGACCCGCACCGAGCCCAGACACCCGCAATCGGCCCGTCGGCGAGTCCGCTGGATCGAACGGTCGGCGTGCGCCGCTGGGGTCACCCGACCGCCGGGGCGCCGGACCGCGGGGCGCGGACAGGCCGCACGCGCGCTGACGGGCATGTGCCAGAGTGAGCGGCATGGCTGACGAACTCGTGCATTACCGGGCCGACCACGGCGTCGCGACCATCACGCTGGACTCCCCGCACAACCGCAACGCACTGAGCGCCCAGCTGCGCCGGGAGCTCGCCCAGGCGCTGACCACCGCATTGCAGGACGACGCGGTCCGCGTCATCGTACTGGACCACACCGGGCCGGTGTTCTGTGCAGGAATGGACCTCAAGGAGGCGCGTGGCGCCGGGGCCTCCGAGCAGGGCGTCAACGAGTTCCCCCAGCTGCTCAGCCGGATCATGACCAGCCCGAAGCCGGTGGTGGCCAAGCTGGCCGGACCGGCGCGCGCGGGCGGAGTCGGCCTGGTGGCGGCCGCGGACATCGCGGTGGCCGTCGACGACGCCACGTTCGCGTTCAGCGAGGTGCGGATCGGCGTGGTCCCCGCGGTGATCTCGGTGCCGGTGCTGCCGCGCCTGCTGCCGCGCGCCGCCCACGAGCTCTTCCTCACCGGCGCGCCGTTCGACGCCGCCCGGGCGGCGGAGATCGGGCTGATCAACGCGGCCGTGCCCCGGGACCAGCTGGACGCCACGGTCGACGGCTACGTGACAGCGCTCGCCGCCGGTGGGCCGAACGCGCTGGCCGCCACCAAGGAGTTGCTGCGGCGCAGGACGGGCGCAGCCGACGAGGAGGCGCTGAAGGCGGCCTTCGACGAGATGCTGGCGCTGTCCGCGCGGTTCTTCGCCTCCGCGGAGGGACAGGAGGGCATCCGGGCGTTCGCCGAGAAGCGCAAGCCGAACTGGGTGCCGGACCAGTCCTGAACAGCCTGCCCGGGACGCCACCAGGCCTGGCAGGCCGCCCTGCCCTAGGAATCCACCAGCTCGACGGTGAGCTGCCTGCTGTCGGCGCGCTCACCCGCGGGCCCGAGCGCACGCTGCGCGTCCGACAGCACCGATCGGATCGCCAGGTAGGCCCTGGGGTCGTTGTCGCCGAGCGTCGACGAGTTCACCCAGATCAGCACGTGCTCACCGGCGGGCAACCAGGACAGGTCGGTCAGGTAGTCGTAGAGGGCGTCCAGGTTCCGGCCGAACGACTCCGGGAATTCCATCGCGTCGGCGATCGCGTCCAACACTGCGAGCTTGTCCCGCAGACCGGCGCCACTGACGGTGTGCACATACGCGCCGCGAGCGGCGGCTTCACTGGCCACCTCGGCGTGTGTGCGCACTGCGGGCTCCTCGACCACGCTCACTCCCCTATCGGTCCGGGTCGACGACAACGAATGATCGGTAGTGATCCGGTGTGTAGTACAGCTCATCGCCCTCTCCGGTGACCAGTCTCCGGGCCCCACGATCGGGCGAGTTCGGGGTGGGCACCGTGTATTCGCGGTAGTACCCGTGCTCGCGCGCGGGCAGCAACCCTTCCCGGTTGCCGAACACGGTGCCGTCCTGGCGTTCCGGGAACGGGCCGCCCCGCTGGATCAGCCGCCACGTCTGCCGTGCTTCGGCCGGCAGTTCCGACAACGGGGTGATCGGCAGCCCGGACTCCGCCCCGGGAAGCTGGTCGGTGGCGGACCCACCCCACTGGTTCTGCGCCACCCAGCCTGCGCCCACCAACAGCAGCAAGCCGACCAGGGCAGCGGTGATCCGGCGGCGGTTGCGCCGCGGTGGTGCTTCCCGCATAGGGCCCGATCCTAGGCACGCGGGACGTCACGACGCCGACGCACCCGCCGCAGCCGGGCGGAGAGGTGGTCCACGCCGCGGTCCACTCCCCAGGCCACGACCAGGCACACCGGCACGACCACGGCCATGACCACCAGGAACTGCAGCGGGAACCACAGCTCGACAACCCACAGTTCGACCGCGTCCCACCAGGCGCTGAGTTTGTCGAGCATGTGGCGAACCCTACTCCTGTACCGGCCGAACGGCCGATACGGTGTGGTCATGTTCGCCGTATACGCCACAGAACCGCATCCCGACGACCCGCTGGCCGGCCTGGCCGTCGGCGAACGACCCGAGCCCGAGGCCCCGGAGGGCTGGGTCACCGTCGACGTCAAGGCCGCGAGCCTGAACATGCACGACGTGTGGACCCTGCGCGGGGTCGGGATCGGCAAGGACCAGTTCCCGATGATCCTGGGCTGCGACGGCGCGGGCACCCTGCCGGATGGCACCGAGGTGGTGCTGCACTCGGTGATCGGCGACCCGGCGTGGCGCGGCGACGAGACGCTGGACCCCAAGCGCACCCTGCTGACCGAGAAGTACCAGGGCACTTTCGCCGAGCGGGTGGTCGTCCCGGCGGCCAACGTGCTGCCGAAACCGGCCGGGATGAGCTGGGCTGAGGCGGCCGTGATGGGCACCGCGTGGCTCACCGCGTACCGGATGCTGTTCGTCAAGTCCGGCCTGCGGCCCGGACAGTCGATGCTGGTGCAGGGAGCGTCCGGTGGGGTCGCCACCGCGCTGATCCAGCTGGGCCGCGCCGCGGGCATGCGGGTGTACGCCACCGGGCGGACGGAGGCCAAGCGGGCGCTGGCCAAGGAGCTGGGTGCGCACGAGGCGCTGGAGCCCGGCGCCCGGCTGCCCGAACGGGTCGACGCGGTGTTCGAGACCGTCGGCAAGGCGACCTGGTCGCACTCGCTGAAGTCGCTCAAGCCCGGCGGCGTGGTGGTCGTCTCGGGGTCGACGAGCGGGCCGGACGCCAATGCCGAGCTGAACCGGGTGTTCTTCCTGCAACTGCGGGTGATCGGATCGACCATGGGCACCCGCGACGAGCTCGCCTCGCTGCTGGAGTTCGTGCAGCTGGCCGGGATCCGGCCGGCGATCGGGGCGGAGCTGCCGATGACCGAGGCTCCGCAGGCGTTCCGGCAGATGCTGGCGGGCGAGACGGCAGGCAAGATCGTGCTGACCCGCTGATCCGGGCCCGTCGCCGCTGCTTGCCGGACGCGCTCGTCGTGAGCCGTGCAGCCTGCCGGACGGCGGGGCCTTCGGCCCGCTCCGCCGCCGTGGCAATGGTGCCTGCCTGCGTCGAGCGCGGCGAGCTGCGCCGAGCGGTCTCGGCCTGACCGGGTCGGCGCTTGCGGCCGGTCAGGCCGTTCGGGCTCGTTGACCGCGGACCCTGGCGAGCTGATGCCTGAAGCGCAGGCGTAACAAGCCTCGGGGCCGGACGCAAGGCACCCCCACCGCGAGCGGGCCGAGCAGCCGCGCACCTCCGCCAGCTGAGCACACGGGCCACGAACCAGACCAACCTGTAGTGCCTTTTGTGTGCCGTCCCCACGGCGAACCCGGCCTGGGTGAAGGCGGTGTAGGCCGCGGGCGCTACCAGCGGAAACGCCGTTCGGCCGGACCGAACCCGGACCACGGCGACCCGGCATGAGCTGCGGCGATCCGAACCGATGCCGGTTTGTGATCGTCTTGGTGGCGGTTCTTCCGGTGATTCGTTGTCTACCCTCCAGTCATGACGACCGCACCGGAGCGGGGCCGGCGATCGGTCCAGGGCGGATCACCGATCCGCACGACGTACCGCACGTACGCACGTGTGCGCACCCGGGTGTTGACGGTCGAGCGGCCGGGAGCCAGCCGCTCCGGTGTCCGGTACGTCATGTTCCACGGCTACTGCGACAGCGCAGACACGTGGCGGCGGCTGCTGGTGGAGTTCGCCAAGGCGGGCGAGCCGGCGCTCGCGGTCGACTTGCCCGGCTTCGGTGAGGCCGACCCGCTGCGGCCGGGACCGATCCTGCCGCAGCTGGACGCGTTCGTGCGGGCCGTCGTGCGCGCTCAGGCCCGCTTGGGCGACGTGGTGTTGATCGGCAACTCGCTGGGTGGCACGGTCAGCTTGCGCGCGGCACAGCGATCGGCGCCGCGGCTGGCCGGGGTGGTGTCCATCGCAGCGCCCGGGCTGTCCGACACCTGGCTGGTCAACACGGTCAAGCGGTATCCGCTGCCGCTGCGGCTGTACGGTTCGCTGCCGCTGCCGATTCCCGACCGGGTCGTCCGCCGTGTGGTCGACGCCGTCGTGCCCAGGTTGCTGTACGCCCAGCCGCGCGGCGCGGACGACGAGGATGCGCGCCGGTTCGTCCAGCTGTTCTCGTCCAATCGCTCGGTCCGCGAACGGCTCGCCCAGGCCAGGCAGCTGACCAGCGAGTTCGACGAGCGGCTGTACCAGCCGGAGCTCATCACCGCGCCGCTGCTGATCCTGGCCTGTGGACGGGACCGGCTGGTGCGCGCCGAGGGTGGCCGGAGGCTGCACAGCCTGGTGCCGCACAGCAAGCTGGTGGTGCACGACGACTGGGGCCACTGCCCGCAGCTGGACCACGCGCCGGAGATCCACCAGCTGGTGCGCTATTTCGTGCGCCGCAGCCGTCGTGTGGGAGTGCGGCCACCCCGTCCCCTCACCGAGCGGACCGCGGTCGATCGTCATGCGGCCGCTGGTTAGCGCGGCACGCCTGCGGTGGCTGACAGGCGGCCGTCAGCCGCTCAGCATGCGGGCCGGCCGCTGACCGTCGCGCTCGCCGAACCATCAGCTGACCGCCACGCCTCGCCGAACCGCCAGCCGACCGCCACGCCCCACCGAACCGCCAGCTGACCGCCACGCCCCACCGAACCATCAGCTGACCGCCACGCCCCACCGAACCGCCAGCCGACCGCCACACTCCACCGAACGGGCACCACCCGGACCGCGGTGACGGCCGGACACGACGTGCCGGCCCCCGGTCGGAGGCCGGCAGGTCGGGCTGGCAGGTTCAGATGAGCCAGCGGTTCCTCTGCACGAACGGGATGCGCTCCCAGTAGCGGCCCAGCCCGAGGTACCGGCCCGAGAACGTCAGGGCGAGCACCACCAACATCAGCGCTTCGGTGACGTGCTCGTCCATGAACGGATTGTTCTCCAGCGGCAGTGAAGCCAGGTACATCAGGCCGAGCATCAGCACGCCGGCGACCGCGGCCACGCGCATTCCGATGCCGAGAATCAGCGCCAGCCCGACACCGAGCAGGCCGATCATGAACAGCCAGTCCACCCATGCCTTCCCGGCGAGGCTGGTGAAGAAGTCCTCGAACGGCCCTTCGACCCGTGACAGGTAACCGGTGGTCGGGCTGCCACCGTTGATCCAGGCGCCCTGGCCAGGAGTGGCATGACCGAGGCCGAACGTCTTGTCCAGGAACGCCCAGAGGAAGGTCCAGCCGAGCGCCAGCCGCAGCACGGCAAGCACGTACTGGAGAGCCACGGGACGAACATCTGTGTCGTGGGTGCCGGTCGCGGCCGATGTCGTGGCCTCGGTGTTCCGCGCCGGTGCGTCGTGACCGCTGGTCGTGGCCATCGCCCTGACCTCCTTCTGAACGTGTCCCCGGTGTCTCCGGTGGCAAGGTCGGTTTCAGTCCATCACCCGGACAGGGCTGCCGCTTCTGCTTAATGTCACCGGCTGGTGGGACCCTTGGACGTCCGTCCGGGTGATCGGCACACCGATGTCCCCGGAGATGCTCACGCCGCGGCACGGGCCGCCCACGACCGGGCGAGTGCGGGTCGTCACCGGTGGAGCGGATTCGACATCGCTCGCATCGCAGTGACCAGCGTGAGACGACCAGGACGCAATCGGCCCGTGGGCGGCGGGTAGCGCCTGCCGATGCCTCGAACGGGGAACCGATGCGATCCAACACCGCGTAGCGGTGACGTCGAGCGCCGACCGATGGATCACGCCCGCCACTGCTGTGACCGTGCTCCGCGCGGGAGGCCGAGCCGATGGGTATTGGCTTGCCCGCGGGCCGCTCCGGCTGGGCAGCTTCCACCAATGGCACGACGGCGCTCGCGCCGTGACCACGCCCAGGCACTGATGGATTGGCTTCCCCGCCAGCTGGGACGGCACCGGCTACGCCGTGCTGTCGGCCACCATCCGTAGGCGGTTGGACGTGCCGGCGCCATGCCGTGTGGGGGCTGCTTCCTGCCCTTGGGAGCCCGCCCGACGTGCCCTTGGGAGTCCGCCCGGCGCGCTGGCCCGGTTACTTCTTGCCCTTGGGTTCGTCGGTGGACAGCGCCGCGACGAAGGCCTCCTGCGGGACGTCGACCCGGCCGACGGTCTTCATCCGCTTCTTGCCTTCCTTCTGCTTCTCCAGCAGCTTCCGCTTCCGCGAGATGTCACCGCCGTAGCACTTGGCCAGCACGTCCTTGCGCATCGCGCGGATGGTTTCCCTGGCGATGATGCGGGACCCGATCGCGGCCTGGATGGGCACCTCGAACTGCTGCCGCGGGATGAGCTCGCGCAGCCTGCTGGTCATCTTCGTGCCGTAGGCGTAGGCGTGGTCCCGGTGCACGATCGCGCTGAATGCGTCCACCGCCTGGCCGTGCAGCAGGATGTCGACCTTGACCAGGTCGGCGACCTGCTCGCCGTCCTCTTCGTAGTCCAGCGAGGCGTACCCGCGGGTGCGGGACTTCAACGAGTCGAAGAAGTCGAAGATGATCTCCGCCAGCGGTAACCGGTAGCGCAGTTCCACCCGCTCCTCGGACAGGTAGTCCATGCCTGCCAGCTGCCCGCGCTTGCTCTGGCAGAGCTCCATGATCGCGCCGACGAACTCGCTCGGGGCGATCACCGTCACCCGGCACACCGGCTCGTGCACCTCGGCGATCTTCTTCTTGGTCGGCCAGTCGGACGGGTTGGTGACGACCTGCTCGGTGCCGTCCTCCAGCACGACCCGATACACCACGTTCGGCGCGGTGGAGATCAGCTCGAGGCCGAACTCGCGCTCCAGCCGGTCCCGGGTGATCTCCAGATGCAGCAGGCCGAGGAAGCCACAGCGGAAGCCGAACCCGAGCGCCACCGACGTCTCCGGCTCGAACGTCAACGCGGCGTCGTTGAGCTGCAGCTTCTCCAGCGCTTCCCGCAGCACCGGGTAGTCCGACCCGTCGATCGGGTACAGGCCGGAGTAGACCATCGGCTTCGGGTCGCGGTAGCCGGCCAGCGGCTCGGCGGCCGGTTTCCGGTCGGAGGTGACCGTGTCACCGACCTTGGACTGGCGGACGTCCTTGACGCCGGTGATCAGATAGCCGACCTCGCCGACCCCCAGCCCGTCGGCCGGCTTCGGCTCCGGCGAGATGATGCCGACCTCGAGCAGCTCGTGGGTGGCGCCGGTGGACATCATGCGGATCTTGTCCCGCGGGGTGATCTTGCCGTCCACCACCCGGATGTAGGTGACCACGCCGCGATAGGTGTCGTACACCGAGTCGAAGATCATCGCCCGGGGCGGCGCGTCCGGGTCGCCGGTCGGCGGCGGGACGACCTCGACCAGGTGGTCCAGCAGCTCGCGCACGCCTTCCCCGGTCTTGGCCGACACCCGGAGCACGTCCGACGGATCGACGCCCAGGATGTGCCCGAGTTCCGCGGCGTACCGGTCCGGGTCCGCGGCAGGCAGGTCGATCTTGTTCAGCACCGGGATGATTTCCAGATCCCGGTCCATGGCCAGGTACAGGTTCGCCAGCGTCTGCGCCTCGATGCCCTGCGCGGCGTCCACGAGCAGGATGGCGCCCTCGCACGCCGCGAGCGCACGCGACACCTCGTAGGTGAAGTCGACGTGGCCGGGGGTGTCGATCAGGTGCAGCACGTAGTCCTGATCACCGACCCGCCACGGCAACCGGACGTTCTGCGCCTTGATGGTGATGCCGCGCTCGCGCTCGATGTCCATCCGGTCGAGGTACTGCGCCCGCATCAGGCGCTCCTCGATGACGCCGGTGAGCTGCAGCATCCGGTCGGCAAGCGTCGACTTGCCGTGGTCGATGTGCGCGATGATGCAGAAGTTCCGGATCCGCTCCGGTGGCGTGAAGGTCTTGTCGGCGAAGGTCACTCAGGTTCCTCGGTTCTGGGCGATCGCTTCTATGTTCCCATGCCGCTTCGTGCGCGTCTCCCCTGCCGCTGCTCGGCACGGGCTCGGCGGCCGCGCCGGTTCGCCACCCGGGGGAGAATTCCGGGTCATCCCCGATGCTGGGGCGGTCCGAAGCGTGCTGTTGTCGAATTATGAAAGACCTTCTGGACCGAGCCTTCGGGCATCCTCGCGGCCTGCTTGGCCGGATCGGTGGGGCGGTCATGGCGTACACGAACGCCGCCACCGAGAAGCACATCGTCGAAGTCGCCGACCTCGACGCCGGACACACGGTGCTGGTGCTGGGACCCGGGCCGGGCGTGGGGTTGCGGGCCGCCGCCGAACGAGCGGCCGTCGCGATCGGCGTCGACCCGTCGGAGGACATGCTCCGGCTCAGCGAGCAGCGGTGCGCCGATCTGGTGCGTTCCGGCTCGGTGCGCCTGCAGGCCGGGACCGCGGAACGGACCGGGCTCGACGACGATTCGGCCGACGTGGCCGTGACCGTGAACAACGTGCAGCTCTGGGCGGATCGGCGGGCGGGATTCGCCGAGATCGCGCGGGTGCTCCGGCCCGGCGGGCGGCTGGTGTTGTCGGTGCACGAAGCCCATCTGTCCGTGACGCGGCACCAGCTGGCCGCGGAAGCCGAGGCGGCGGGCTTCGTCGACGTGCAGTCGTGGACGTGGGATCCGCCCGGCATGTTCGCCGGCCGGGCCGTCCAGCTGCGCGGGGTGAACAAGAAGGACGGAGCGTCCTGACCGGGACGTGACTTTGCACCGGCCGAGCACCACGCGGCGGGAATGGGCTCCGGTCCCTTGCTCCGCGCCGAACGGCACGTAGCCCGGCGACGGATGACTGACGGGAGAAGCACCAACCGGTGCCGTATCACCCACACGTCCGCGCACCCCACCCGGCGAAGCCGACCACCAGGCGCGCTCCGCACGCCACCGGCCACGACCAACGACGGCGGCAGTCTCGTTCCCCGGCCGCCAGCACCGCCCGGCCAGACACCAGGCGCTCCCTCGCACCCACAGCCACGCCAACCCGCAAGCACACCGGCAGGAGTCGACCGGCCCGCCCACACACTCAACCACCAACCAAGCCGAGCCCACCAACCAACGCGCCACGCACACCACCGAGCAGGACCAACGGCGACGAACCAACCCGTTCCGCCGCCGCCAGCACCCGCCACACCAGGCGCTCCCTCGCCACCGAGCCGACACCGACCAACGAGGAACCACCGGAGGGAGCCCAGGCTCTCCCGGGCAGCCTCCCACCAGGCGAAATTCGATCACCGACGCGGGAAGCCTCCGCCCGGCCAGCGACACCGATCGGTCGCGTACTCCAACGCCGACCGGGGCGGCCGGGGCGCCTAAGCTACCGTGGATCGGAGCGCAGCGGGTGGCCCTCCGGGACCTCGACCAGCACGATCCGGACTCCGTCCGGGTCGGCGATCCACGCCTCGTGCAGGCCCCACGGCTCGCGTCGCGGCCCACGCACGATCGGCACCCCGGCCAATGCCAGCTCGGCCAGCGCGTCGGACAGGTCACGCACCTGCAGCCACAACGCCAGGCCCCGACGTTCCCCTTCCTCTCCCCGGCCGGACACCTCGAGCAGTCCGTTGCCGAGGAAGTACACCTTTCCTCCCGGGAACTGGCGGTAGACCGCCAGACCGAGGGTTTCGCCGTAGAACGCGTGCGTCCGTTCCGGGTCCGACGGGCGCAGCACGATCCGGCTGCTGAGAACCTCCATGCTCAGTGGATACCTGGTGAAAGGCCGCAGAGCGGGGATTGTTAGCCTGGTGTGTCGCTTCCGCGTGGCATTCCGCAGGGGAGGAAACCCGCGACGCTGCACCACGTCCGTCGCGGGGCCACAAAAACGCGCAGCGACATCCACCGACGATCAAGGAGCAGCTTCCGTGGCCAATATCAAGTCCCAGATCAAGCGCATCAAGACCAACGAGAAGCGCCGCCTGCGCAACCAGGCGGTGAAATCGTCGGTGAAGACCGCAATCCGCAAGTTCCGCGAGGCGGTTGAGGCTGGCGACAAGGAGAAGGCCGTCGAGCTGCAGCGCATCGCCGCTCGCAAGCTGGACAAGGCGGCCAGCAAGGGCGTGATCCACAAGAACCAGGCCGCCAACAAGAAGTCCGCGATGGCCAAGCGGGTCAACGCGCTGTAATTCCCTACGCGACTTCCTGGCCGGCAGCGTTCGCGCTGCCGGCCAGTTCGCGTCTACGGACCCCTTCGGGCGAGCGCCGCCCGGTTGGTTGCGTGTGCCGCCCGGATCGGGGCGTGTGCCGAGCGGTTTGTGCGTGCCGACCCGCTCGAAGCGCGCGCCAACCAGCTCGTGCGTACCAACCAGCTCGAACCGCGCACCAACCAGCCCGTACGTGCCGACCCGCTCCGGTGCGCCGACCAGCTCGTGCGCGCCGACCAACTCGAAGCACGTCGGCCAGTTCGCATCTGCAGGTCCGCAGCCAGCCAGCTCGCCGCCCGATCCCGGCCGGTGATGCTACGCATCGATCCAGGCCGGGACCTACGCATCCCCGGTCGCCGGTCTCCCCGAGCCATGCGGTTGCCCGTGGTCGCTGCCCGGCATGTCCGTCCTCGGCGGGTGGTTTTGCGTCACGCGACCGCGCCGCTGTCGGTACTCGGTCGGAAAGCGCGCGATCCACACCACGTTCCGGGCTCGACCACTGCGCCGGCAACGTCGTCCAGGCGCTGCCGTGGAGGACCGACGACGGCGCGCCACGGTCGGCCCAGTGGACCGATGGACTGTCAGCGGTTCGAACGCGCAGCAGCGATCTCCAATGCGGCGCGCTCAAGCGCATACTCGGGATCAGCGGCCGCGCCTTTCACGTCCGCGTTCAAGCGCGCGACGATCGCCATCGACTCGGCGAGTGCTTCCCGGCTCCAGCCGCGGGCCTGGCTCTGGGCGCGGCGAATCTTCCACGGCGGCATCCCCAGCTCGCCCGCCATGGAGTACGGATTGCCACGTCCGGCAGCCGAGACCCGGGCGATGGTGCGCACCGCATCGGCGATCGCGTCGGCGATGAGCACATGGGGGACGCCGATCTGCAGGGCCCACCGGAGGGATTCCAAGGCGGCTGCCCGGTCCCCCGACACGACCTTCTCCGCCACCGCGAACCCGTTGACCTCGGCCTTGCCCCGGTGGTAACGCCGCACCGCTTCCTCGGTCACGGTCCCGCCGGTGTCCGCGACCAGCTGGGAAGCGGCCATGGCGAGCTCACGCAGGTCGGAGCCGACCGCGTCGATCAACGCGGTGACGGCCGCCGCGTCGATCTTGCCTCCGGCACGGCGTATTTCGGCCTTGACGAACGCCTCCCGCTCGGCCGGCTTGGTGATCTTGGCGCACTCGGTGATCTGCGCGCCTGCCTTGCGCAACGCCGCAGGCAGCGCCTTGCCTGCCTTGGTGCCGCCGCTGTTGGAGTGCAGCACGACGAGGACGACGCCGTCGGACGGCGCTTTGGCGTAGTCGAGGATCGCCTTGCCGATCTCCTCGCTCACGCTCTGCGCCGCTTCCAGCACGACGACCCGCCCCTCACTGAACAGGGTGGAGCTGATCATCTCCAGCAGGTACGGCGCGGTCAGGTCCGCGGCCTTCAGCCGCGTGAGATCCACCGCGGGATCGACGCGCCGCGCGGCCGCCAGGGTGTCCCGCACCGCGCGCTCCACCAACAGTTCCTCGTCGCCGAGGACCACGTGCACGGCCGGAGGGTGGGAGGTGCCAGCACTCACGCGTGGAATCCTGCCACGCCGGGCCGACGTCGGCGGTCCGAGCCCGTCCGGGAGCTGACGGATAGCGGCACAGGGTCCTGTCGTCTCCGGGAACAACGGCACACCGCGGGGCAAGCCTGACTGCGCCACGGAAACGGCGACCATCAGCGGGAGCTGTTCGTGCGCCCCCCTGCTCACGAAACCGGTAGTTCCCGTGGCACGCGGCGACCGTGGAGCGGATTCCACGGCAGTCGGCGGACTTGCCGGGCGGCACCTCGCAGCAGCCGACGGCCGAGCGATCAGGCGTTTCGCGGCGGCCAGCGGCCGACACAAGCAGGTTTCCAACGGCGAGCGACGCACGAGGCGGACAGGATTCGGCAACAGCCAGGGAGCGAAGGGCAGCGATCCGCGACGGGCGCCAACGAGGCGGCCAGCGATCCGCAACAGGCGCCAGCAAGGCGGCCAGCGATCCACAACAGGCGCCGTCGCGGCCAGCGATCCGCAACAGCCAGTGGCCGGCACGACCAGGCCTTCGCGACCCGCGACGAGCGAGCCGGTCCCGTCACTGTCGACGCGCGAGGTCGACAACTCACCGTGTCAGCTGGACGCATGGAGGAACGAACTGCCGCAGCAATCTGCTGGCAAGCGGGTGCGGGTTTCGGCAGGCAGCCGAGCCGGTGAGTGTGGAGCGGATTCCTGCGGCAGCAGTAGCCGAGCGCGATGCGCCCCTCGCACGCAAGAGCCGGCAGGCACGTCCAGCCGGTCGCGTGATCTCGATCTCCGGATCTGAGACGAACTGGCGGCTCGTCCCGGCCGTGCCGTAGGGTGAGCCGAGGATGCCAGTCGGCTGTCCACCGAAGCTGCGGGGCGACCTGCAGGACAACTGAACAACGCTCATCAAGAGGGGCAGAGGGACCGGCCCTGTGAAGCCCCGGCAACCGGCGTCAGCCAGTCATCTCGGATCCGCGAGGTAGCTGACGAGCACGGTGCCAATTCCGGCCCATTCCGTGGGAAAGATGAGGAGAGGAACCTCGCGATGACTGCAACTTTTGGTGCCCCGTCCACCGTGCGCTCCGGCAAGTCCGTCGATCTCGGCCCGGCCGTCGAGCTGGTGTCCAAGGAAGAGGGGCACCGCCAGCCGCTGGCACCGGAGTTCGTCTCCAGTGAGGACTTCTCGCCGCTGGAGGTCGCCTACGACTTCGGCCGGGTCACCCGCGAGCAGATCGAAGCGGGCCCGCGCAACATCTGGCGCTACAAGAACCTGCTGCCCGTGCCGAGCAACGTCGAGGAGTTCCCCAACACCGAGCCGGGCTGTACCAAGCTGATCCGCGCCGACCGGCTGGCCAAGGCGCTCGGGGTCCGGCGGCTGTGGATCAAGGACGACACCGGGAACCCCACGCACTCGTTCAAGGACCGCGTTGTGGCGGTCGCGCTCGCCGCGGCCCGCGAGTTCGGCTTCTCGGTGCTCGCGTGCCCGTCGACCGGCAACCTGGCGAACGCCGTCGCCGCTGCGGCCGCGCGGGCCGGGTGGGACTCCGTGGTGCTGATCCCCGCCTCGCTCGAGCGCGCCAAGATCCTCACCACCGCGGTGTACGACGGCTCGCTCATCGCGGTGGACGGCACGTACGACGACGTCAACCGACTGGCCACCGAGCTGGCCGCGGAGAACGAGTCGTGGGCCTTCGTCAACGTCAACGTGCGGCCGTACTACTCGGAGGGCTCGAAGACCCTCGCGTTCGAGGTCGCCGAGCAGCTCGGGTGGCGTATCCCGCCGCAAATCGTCGTGCCGGTCGCCTCCGGGTCGCAGCTGACCAAGGTGGACAAGGGCTTCCGGGAGCTGGGCGAGGTGGGTTTGGTCGAACCGACGCCGTACAAAGTGTTCGGGGCGCAAGCCAGCGGCTGCGCACCGGTGTCCAACGCCTTCAAGCAGGGCTATGACGTGGTGCAGCCGGTCAAACCGAACACCATTGCCCGTTCCCTGGCCATCGGGAACCCGGCCGACGGCCCGTACGTGCTCGACGTGGTGCGGCGGACCGGCGGCGCCGTCGAGGACGTCACCGACGAGGAAGTCGTCGAGGGCATTCGCCTGCTCGCACGCACTGAAGGGGTGTTCGCCGAGACCGCGGGCGGGGTCACCGTCGCGACCGCGAAGAAGCTCATCGACACGGGCAAGATCGACCCGGACGAGGAGATCGTCCTGCTGATCACCGGCGACGGCCTGAAGACGCTCGACGCCGTGCAGGATCACGTCGGCCCCAAGGCGACGGTCGAGCCCACGGTCGACGCCGTCCGCGCGGCCCTGGCCAAGTAGGCGAGCCGGCGAGAGTCACCGGCGGGGGGCTCAGCGGTCCGATCAGCTGCCGCGGCGCGGGCCGGCTTCGACGGCGGGGCTGACCTCAGCGGTGCACCTCTCCGAGCAGCGGGCTTGTCGCGCAGCGCGATTCGGCTCGGCCGTGCCCGCCCTTCCCAGCTGGAGGAGATCGCACCACCGGTGCTGGTCAGCCCAGCGGTACCAGTCGGCCCAGCGACAACGGCCGACGCTCCTGGTGCTGGTCGGTCCTAGCAGCGCACATCTCCTAGCGGCCGGGCTTCTGGCGCATCCCGCTTCGGCTCAGCAGCAGGCTTCCCTTCCCACCGCATCCCGGCCCGAACACACGCTGTACCGGCCGGGTGCGCGTGGGCCGTCGCCGCCAGGCGGAGCGAGCGGGAGATCGCTCCAGCGGTGCTGGCCGGCCTAGCCGTGCTGATTGGCGCCCTGGCGGTAAGCATCTCCTTGGGTGCCGGGCTTCTCACGCAGCGCGACTCAGCTCAAGCGTGCGCGCCTATCCCCGCTGGAGGAGATCGCTTCAGCGGTCCGGGCGGACCCAGTAGTCCCGGACAGCCCCAGCGGCTATGGCCAGCACGGTGCAGGGGCCCACGCTGCAGGGGCCACCTGATCCGTTTGGACCGTTTGCGCAGCAGGTCTCGGCCTGAGCCGTGTGCGGCCGTTCCAGCTCACCGCACTGCCTGCGGCAGCCGGATCGCTCGCGGCAGCCGGATCGCCTCGAACGTGGCCGGCCCACCGGTGCTGGCGGTCTCAGCGGTTGTGGCCGCGCTCGCGGACATGCGGCCGGCCTTTCCTGGCGACGCGGATCCTCGTCCCTCCGGCTTCGGCCGTGGCATACGGCGCACCTCGGCGCTCGCTGGTAACCGTGCCCAGCAGCCGTGTCGTGCACACCAATCGGCAGACCACGGCCCGGGGAAGGCTGTGCGCGTTCGCCGTGGACCGACAGGGCTCCGTTCGGTCCCGGTGCGACGGCGACGTCACCGCTGACGTCTGTCCGGGCAACGAGCACACCGGCCGACCGCAGCGCCTTGACCAGCATCGGACTCGGATGGCCGTACCGGTTGTCCGCGCCGACGCTGATGATCGCCACTCGCGGAGCCACCGCGGCCAGGAAGTCCGGCAACGTGTAGCGCGATCCGTGATGCGGAACCTTCAGCACGTCCGCCCGCAGGTCCACCCCTGCAGCAAGCAGGCCTGCCTGCGCAGCCTGCTCGATGTCTCCGGTGAGCAGCACACGGCCCACCGGTGTCGTGGCCCGCAGGACCACCGATGCGTTGTTGATCACCGTTCCTTCCTCTCCGCCTCTCCCGTCGTCCCCACCCTTCGGGAGGTGACGCGGGCCGAGGACGTCCACGGTCAGCTGCGGCCATCGCAGCTGCTCCCCTGCCCGCAGCCGCAGCAACGGCAGCCGTCGGCGGTCGGCGATCTGCTGCACCTCGCGCCACGCCCAGCCCGGAGATCGACCGTCACCGACGGCCACCCCACCGACCGAGCGTCCCTCCACCACTGCAGCCAGACCTCCGACATGGTCGGCATGCAGGTGGCTGAGCAGCACGACCGGTACCGTCGCGATCCCCAGCTGGTCGAGGCAGTCGTCGATGTGACCGAGCTCCGTGCCGGTGTCCACGACGACGGCCTCACCTGGGCGGCCGGTGGCCAGCACCAACCCGTCGCCCTGGCCGACGTCGCACGCGACCATCACCCACCCGGGCGGCGGCCAGCCAGGTCGCCACGCCTTGGCGGGCACGACCACGACGGCGACGACCAGCACAACCGTCGTCGCGACGAGCCGCCATCGCCGACTGTGCAGCAGGACAACCACAACCCCGCAGACAGTCATCGCCAGCAGACCGCCCCACCATCCGTCCGGCCACGAGACGACCGCCCCGGGAACGGCGGCCGCGTGGCGCGCGACGACGATCAGCCACGTCATCTCAGGGCCCGCCGCATACACGAAGATCTCCGCGAGCCAGGACAGCAGCGGCGCCGTCAGCACGGCCACGAAGCCCAGCACCGTTGCCAGCGGCACCACCGGAGCGGCGAGCACGTTGGCGGCGACGGTCATCAGGCCGACTTCGCCGGTCACGCCCGCCAGGATGGGCACAGTGGCGACGAACGCCACCAGTGGGACGACGAGCCCTTCTGCGACGACCCGAGGCACCCGTCGGCGACGCAGAGCCTCCACCCATCCGGGCGCGACCAGGACCAATGCCGCTGTTGCGACAACCGACAGTGCGAAGCCCACGTTGACGGCCATCGCAGGATCCAGCAGGACGAGGAGGACCACCGCGACGCAAAGCGCGGGCACGGCCGACCCCTCACGCCCCAGGCACAACGCCATTAGCCCGACAGCGGCCATGACCCCGGCGCGCAGCACGCTCGGCTCGTACCCGACCACGATCACGAATGCGGTCAGCACGGCACCAGCTGCGATTGCCGAAGTCCGCGGCCCGAGCCGTACCGCCCGCGTCACCGCAAGCGCTGCTCCGCACACAACGACGAGGTTCGACCCCGAGACCGCTACTAGGTGCGCCAGGCCCGCGTCACGGAACTCCTCCTGCAGTTGTGGCGTCATCCGCGCCGTGTCGCCGATGACCAACCCCGGCAGCAAACCTGCTTCCTCGGGCTCGAGCACCTGCGTGGCGTCACGCATGGCCGCGCGAAATCGCGCCGCAACCTCCTGCCACCACGGCGCCGGGGTGACGGCCAGCGGTGGGCTGCGTACGTGCAGCACGGCCACGGTCATGTCTCCACCTCGGGCTGCCGACAAGGAGCCCTCGGCAGTCACCATTTGACCAGGTAGCAGGCTCGCCCATCCGTCGGCTCGCGCCACGACGAGGACACGGCCGGATCTCTCCACGAGTCGCTTCCCCACCACGACCTGATCGGCCTCGGTGGCTACCATCACTACCGAGCCCGCACGGTCGTCGGCATACCCCGCGGCACGGATCGGTCTGGGGCGCTCGGCGACGGTCAGCCTCATCTCGGCCGTCCCGCCGCTCTCGGCGACGGACCGCAACGGATCAGTCTCTGCGCGGTGCAAGCTGATCCCGAGCACCCCCACCGCGAGCAACCCGCAGACCAGCAACGCCGCCGCAAGACCGACCGCCACCCGGATGCGGAGCAACATCAGCGCCGCAACCACTGCGAGCCCACCCAGGAGCGGGGCGCACCACCAGCCGACCAGTGCACCTGCAAGCCCTGAAACCCACACCAGCGCCGCTGCGGGAACCAGGCGGACATCGGGACCAGCCCGCACCGAGTCCGACCGAGCGCCGGCGGAAGCCGTGTCTCGGACATGAGCATCCGGGCAGCGGGCGTTGCGGCCACCCAGGCTCGACATCACACCGTGACCCGATCGCGCAGCTGCGACAGCCGCCGATCCCCGATGCCGTCGACCTCGAGCAGCTGCTCAACCGATGTGAACGGGCCGTGCTGTTCGCGCCACGCGATGATGTTGCCCGCCGTGACCTCGCCGATCCCCGGCAGAGTTTCCAGTTCCGCCGCCGTGGCCGTATTGATGTTCACCTTCACACCGTCGGCACCGTCGGTGCCGACGGTGCCAGCATCAGCTGTCGCACCGCCACCACCCTGCTCCGGCACGAACACTTGCTCGCCGTCGGCCACCTTGCGGGCGAGATTCACCGACCGGAGATCCGCCTTCGGCTTCGCGCCGCCTGCCGCCCGCAACGCGTCATCCACGCGCGCACCGGGCTGCAACCGAACCAGGCCTGGCTTGCGAACTGCACCGACGACGCTGACGACCAGGACGTCTGCATCCCCTCCCGCCGGCGGGCGCGGCTCGCTGCGCTGCGCCGCGGGCAACGGCGGAGCCTCAGCGGGTGCCGGGGCCGGACTGGCGAATGCGGTGACGACTGCCACCCCAACCACCGCCACGACGACGGCCGCCGCCACCAGCACGCGAAGCGGTACGGAAGCGGCGGATCGGACGACATCTCGGGCAGCGCCGAGGCGGTGTTTACCGCTGCCCGGCCTCCACCAGGTGATCCGTGATCCACGACCCGGCGGGGAATGCTCGTCCTCGGCTATCGGCTCGTCATACTCTGCCAGCTCCCCATCGTCGTACGACTTCTCTGTCGACGATCGAGACCCGCACCCGGCCAGTTCTTCTTGCGCCTCGGCAGGAATCCCCGTCCTTCTCACTCGCGCATCCGGCGATGGCTCGGCCGACGACACGCCTGTGCCGGAGCCACCGGCCTTCCGCGGCTCACTGCTGCGTCTGACCGACGACCGCGCAGACACTGCCGATGGCTCAGCCTCACATCGCCCTTGATCCCTCCGTGGGGTGGCACCGTCCGGGACGGCGACCGTGGCCAGCCGGTGCGCCGTCCGGCCTGCAGTTCCTCGTTCGAACATGTGGTCGACGGTATTGGTGTTGATCACTGCGGTGGAGGCCGTCGTGGGCAGGCTGTGGACAACTGGCAGTTGTGGACAACCGATCAAGCCGTGGCGAACGTCCCTGCGACGAGGCGGCGTCTGCCGAGGCCGGATCGCCCGGTGCCCGCCGGAACGGCCGGAGTCCTCGGCACCCGCCGACACAGCCGGAATCCCCGGCACCCGCCGACACAACCGGAATCCTCGGCACCCACCGACACGACCAGAACCCCGGCACCCATCGCGGTAGATCCAGAATCCCCGGCATCCATCGCGGTAGATCGGGCCGACCGTGCCGATCCGTCCGATCTGTGTGGGTCGATGCGGTCGGACGTGGTTGTTTCGGCCGAGATCGGTGTGACCGTCAGTCGCGACGCCTCGCTCGGTCCGCGTGGGTCGCTGCTGGTCGGTTTCGGTCCTTTCGGCCGGGATCAGGGCGCGAGTCCGCGCGGTGCGACGATCACGACCTGCTCGGCAGGCAGAGTCCGCGAGCAGCGGCGCCGGGAGGCACCGCTGCCTCACTACCGAGGCGGCAGCTGCACGACGATGCCGAGCGCGCCTGGGCCGGTGTGCGCGCCGATGACCGCACCCAGTTCGGACACCACACACCCGCTTGCCTTCGGTATCGCCTCCGACAACCGATCGGCCAACAGCACGGCCCGGTCCGGCGACCCCAAGTGCTGCACGGCCAGTTCGACCGGCTCGTCACCGGCTTGCGCCGCCGCGAGTTCCACCAGGCGGCTCAGCGCCTTGCTCATGGTGCGGACCTTCTCCAGCGGCCGGATCCGCCCGTCTTCGATGTGCAGCAGCGGCTTCATGGCCAATGCGGTACCGAGCAAAGCGCTCGCCGAGGAGATCCGGCCGCCCCGGCGCAAATACTCCAGCGTCGACACCACGAACACGGTCCGGGAACGCGCCGCGGTGCTCACCGCTACGTCCTCGACTTCCGCGGCGGAGGCGCCCCGGGCGGCCGCCTCGGCCGCGTGCAGCGCCGCGAAGCCGAGTCCCATGACCGTGGTCCGCGAGTCGACCACCCGCACGCGGCCCGCCCCCCGCTCGGCGCACACCTCGTCCGCTGCCGTCACCGCGGCCGCCCAGGTCCCCGACAACTCCCGGGACAGGTGAATCGACACCACCGCATCGGCGCCGCCGTCCAACACCCGCCGGTAGGTGGCCGCAAGATCGGCCGGGCTGGGCATCGACGTCGTCACCTTGCGGTGCGCGGTCAGCGCGGCGATCAGCTCGGCAGCGCCGAAATCGACTCCGTCGCGCGCGCACTCGCCGTCCACCAGCACGTTGAGCGGCACGACGGTGATGTCGTGCCGCTTGGCGAAGCCCTCGGGCAGGTAGGCCGTGGAGTCGGTGACGACGGCGACGGGCACGGCGTCCAGCGTAGTCAGCCCGGCTCGCTCACATTGGGACGTTCAGCTGGGGATTCGTCACATCGCGAGATCAGCAACGGCGCCAGCGTGGCCGCCATCGCCTCGCCCACCAGACGGTGGCCTTCCCAGCCCCAGTGCATGCCGTCCGGGTTGCCGCGCCCGCTGAGCACGTGATCGCCCACGACAGCGGGCAGGTCCACCACCGGTACGTTCACCCTCGCCGCCCAACGAGCGATAGCCGCGGCAGCCGGGTCACGCACCGTGTGGACGTATCCGTAGGACTCGGCCCGGTGAATCGACGGAAGAATTCCAACTATCGGCATGTCGGGCCGCAAAATGCGCAGCGCCCCGACCGCAGTGTCGAGGTATCGCACGGTCAACCGGACGGGCAGGGCCGCAGGACGCCCGCGGAACAGCACGGACAGATGCGGTTGCGCCGCCAGATAAGCCTTACGGACCATCCGGCGCAGGCCGTCGGGACGCAGATAGCGCAGGCCGGTGCGCAGGTACGTCGGCAGCGGGGACGGAAGCGTGTCCATGCTGCCCACCGCCAGCACCACCGCGTCGACCCGGCGCAGATCGGCCCACACCCTCGGGTCCTCGATCATCGCCCACCAGGCGTCGCGGGCGGTCCAGCCCGCCCTGGCCACCAGCTCGGCCTCCCCACCCAGGCGCGCGGCCGCCACGTTCGGCCACAACCGCGGGTCGTCCGCCGCCAATGGCCCGTCGGGTCCGTGAAAACTCAGCGAATCGCCGAACACCAGCAGCCGTGGGCTCACCCCGTCATCCCCACGTTGTAGCCGTGCAGCCGCCATCGGCCGTCCAGCCGCCGCAGCTCCACCCAGTGACAGTTGCCGATGCCGCCCAGCAGGGTCCAGTGGCTCAACGGCAGCTCCAGCAGCGCGGCCGTCAACGCCACGATCAGGCCGCCGTGCGCGGCCAGCAACACCACCTCGTGCGGGCCGCGGTCGAGATCGGCCACCACCTGCATGGCCCGCTCAGCCACCTCCACCCGGCTTTCCCCGCCGGGCGGCGCCCAGGTGGCGTCCTTGCGCCACTTCTCCCGCTCGCCCGGCCACTCCGCATCCACCTCGGCGCCGGTGAGCCCTTGCCACTCCCCCAGATGCGTCTCACGCAGGCGCTTGTCGACCCGCAGTGGGACACCGATGCCTTCGGTCAGCACCATGGCCGTGTCGGTGGCCCGGCGCAAGTCGGACGCCACCACCAGGTCCGGTTGAAACCTGGCCAGCGCCGGGACGGCGAACCGCGCCTGATTCCACCCGACCGCGGTGAGCTCGGTGTCGATGTGGCCCTGCATCCGGCCGGACGCGTTGTACGTCGTCTCGCCGTGCCGCCACAGCACCAGCCGTCTGATGCGGCCCGGTGGCTGGGTCACGTCTGCGACCCGTCCGCTTCGTCCAGCCCGGGCACCTCCAGCTCCGGGCAGTCCTTCCACAGCCGGTCCAGGCCGTAGTACGAACGTTCTTCGGTGTGCTGGACGTGCACCACCACGTCGACGTAGTCCAGCAGCACCCAGCGGCCCTCCCGCGCACCTTCGCGGCGGGCCGGCTTGTGCCCGATCGCCAGCAGCTTCTCCTCGATGTTGTCCACGATCGCGCCGACCTGACGCTCGTTGGGCGCCGAGGCGATCACGAACACGTCGGTGATCACCAGGCGCTCGGACACATCGAGCAGCACGATGTCGGACGCCTTCTTGTCCGCGGCCGCGTGCGCGGCGGCCTCCGCGATCGTGCGTGCTTCAGCCGTGGCTGCCACTTGCCGTTTCTCCCGTCCTCGCTGTCAGCTGCTTGAGCCTACCTGGTAGCTCCGACGCATTGTCGGTCGTCACTGCTCGTCACGCACGTAGAGCCGGTGCTTGTGGATGTAGCGGACGACGCCGTCCGGGGTCAGGTACCAGATCGGCTCCCCGGTACGAACCCGCTCCCGGCAGTTCGTCGACGAAATCGCCATCGCGGGCACGTCGACCAGTGACACCTTGCCTTCCGGCAGGTGATGGCCGTCCAACCGGTAACCCGGCCGTGTGACGCCGACGAAATGCGCCAGGTCGAACAGCTCGTCGGCGTTGCGCCAGGTGAGGATCTGCTCCAGGGCGTCGGCTCCGGTGATGAAGAACAGCTCGGTGTCCGGCATCTCCCGCCGCAGTTGTCGCAGCGTGTCGACCGTGTAGGTGCGGCCGGGACGGTCGATCTCGATCCGGCTGACCCGGAACACCGGATTGGACGCCGTCGCGATGACCGTCATCAGGTAGCGGTCCTCGGCCGGACTGACGTCGCGGCCGGCCTTCTGCCAGGGCTGCCCGGTGGGCACGAACAGGACTTCGTCCAGGCCGAACCGCCACTGGACCTCGCTGGCGGACACCAGGTGACCGTTGTGGATCGGGTCGAACGTGCCCCCCATCACCCCGACCCGTCGAGGCTTTGCCATGACCGAAAAGCTTACGGCAGTGCCGCGATTGCCCCTTTGGCGACGTTCTTCGCGGAATAACCTGCGTCACGGCGAACGAGCGGGACGCCCTGCGGACTCCAGCGCGCACCTAGTGCGCAAGCGGCACCAAGTCGTCGGCGTGCACCACTTCGCGACGCTGCTCTTCCGGGAGCTCGTGCGTCGACCGGCCGATCATGCGTGGCAACTCGCTGGCGTCGTACGCCACGACACCCCGGGCGATCACCCGTTGCCGTGGATCGACGAGATCCACCACGTCTCCTGCGACGAAGCCGCCGTCGACACCGGTGATCCCGGCCGCCAGCAGCGAGCGACGGCGCTCGACCACCGCGGTGACGGCGCCGTCGTCGAGATGCAGCCGCCCCGCGGAGTCCGCCGCATAGCCGAGCCAGAACCGGCGAGCGGGCAAGCGCGACTTCCGGGCGGCGAACGCGGTACCCACGTCCGCCGAGGTCAGCGCCCGCTCGGCCGAAACAGCCGCCGCCAGCAGTACCGGGATGCCACCGGCAGCCGCGGTCAGTGCGGCAGCCACCTTGGACTTCATCCCTCCGGTCCCCAGCCCGGAGCTGGACATGCCGACGTGCAAGCCTTCCAGATCCTTCGCGGAGCGCACCTCCGAGATCGCCCGGGTCGCCCCCTTGCGCGGGTCGCCGTCGTACAGCGCGTCCACGTCCGACAACAGAACCAGCGCGTCCGCGCGCACCAGGTGCGCAACGAGGGCGGCGAGCCGGTCGTTGTCGCCGAAGCGGATTTCCTCGGTCGCCACGGTGTCGTTCTCGTTGACCACCGGGACCGCCCCCAACGCCAGCAGCCGGGAGAACGTCCGCTGCGCGTTGCGGTAATGGGCGCGCCGGACCACGTCGTCGGCGGTGAGCAGGACCTGCCCGACCGTCAGCCCGTAGCGGCCGAACGACTCGACATACGCGTGCGCCAGCGCGAGCTGCCCGACACTCGCCGCGGCCTGCTGGGTGGCCAGGTCACGCGGCCGGGACGGCAACGACAGCGGGGATATCCCGGCACCGATGGCCCCGGACGACACCAGGACCACCTTCGTGCCCGCCTTGATCCGGCCGGCCACCGCATCGACCAGGGCGTCCAGCCTGGAGCGGTCCAAGCCGTCCTCGGCCGTGGTGAGCGCCGAGGAACCAACCTTCACGACCAACGTCTGCGCCGAAACCACTGCGGCACGAGGAGATGTCGACGTCACGTCCTCGCTCCACCGTCGGAAACGGAGTCATCGTCGTCCGCGTCGCCGGCGGCAGCACCGGCGGAAGCTTCGTCGTCGCCGGTGCCCTGGCGGCGCAGCCGGCGAGCCTCCTTGCGTTCGGCGGCACTGACCCGGGTGGAACGGTCCAGCCTCGGGTCGGTGCCGCGGCCGGCGAGGTGGGTGACGGCACCGGCGGGAGTGGACGGTTCCCAGTCGAATGTCATCGAGCCGATGGTCACCGTGCTACCGGGGACGGCACCCGCCTTGGCCAGCTCCTCCTCCACCCCGAGCCGGGCAAGCCGGTCGGCCAGGTACCCGATCGCCTCGTCGTTGGTGAAGTCGGTCTGCCGCACCCAGCGCTCGGGCTTCTCGCCGCGCACGACGAAAGCGTCCGGATTCTCCGGGTCCCGGCTGACCGTGAAGCCGCTGTCGTCCACCGGCTTGGGTCGCAGCACGATGCGCTTCGGCTGCGGCGCAGGCGCCTTGGCGCGGTGTTCCTCGACCACCCTGGCGAGCGCGAAACTCAGCTCGCGCAGGCCCTTGCGGCTCGCCGCGGACACCTCGAACACCGGCCAGCCCCGCGCCTCGATGTCCGGCCGAACCAGCTCGGCCAGCTCCGCGGCGTCCGGCACGTCGATCTTGTTCAGCGCCACCACCCGCGGCCGCTCGGCCAGATCACCGCCCAGCCGGGGGGTGTACCGGGCCAGTTCCTCCTCCAGCGCGTCGATGTCGGACAGCGGATCCCGGCCGGGCTCCAGCGTGGCGCAGTCCACCACGTGCACCAGCACCGCGCACCGCTCGATGTGCCGCAGGAAGTCCAGGCCCAGTCCCTTGCCCTGGCTCGCGCCGGGAATCAGCCCCGGCACGTCGGCCATGGTGAAATCGGTGTCGCCTGCGGTGACCACGCCGAGGTTCGGCGTCAGCGTGGTGAACGGGTAGTCGGCGATCTTCGGCCGGGCCGCGGACATGGCCGCGATCAGCGAGGACTTGCCCGCCGACGGGAAACCCACCAGCCCGACGTCGGCCACCGAGCGCAGCTCCAACACCAGCGTGCGCGCTTCGCCCGGCTCACCGAGCAACGCGAACCCGGGGGCCTTGCGGGCCCGGGAGGCCAGCGCGGCGTTGCCCAAGCCGCCTCGGCCGCCGCGCGCCGCCACGAACCTGGTGCCCGCTCCGACCAGGTCCGCCAACACCTCACCGTCCTCGGTCAGCACGACCGTGCCGTCCGGGACCTTCAGCTCGAGGGTCTCCCCGGCCGCCCCGGCCTTGTGGGAACCCTGCCCCGGCTTGCCGTTTCCCGCCTTGGCGTGCGGCCGGAAGTGGAAATCCAGCAGCGTGTGCACGCCGGGATCGACCACCAGCACCACGTCACCGCCGTGGCCGCCGTTGCCGCCGTCCGGGCCGCCCAGCGGCTTGAACTTCTCCCGATGGATCGACGCGCAGCCGTTCCCGCCGTTGCCAGCGGCGACGTGAATCACCGCGCGGTCGACGAATCGGGACATCGCACACTCCAGTTGTCGAACGTCGAAAGGGGGCGGGCTCCGGAAGCTGATCCGGTTCCCGCCCCCTTGTCGGTGGCTTGCGGTGAGCGGTCAGCTCTCCGCCGGGATGACACTGACCGTCTTGCGGCCGCGCTTCTCGCCGAACTGCACGGACCCGGCGACCAGCGCGAACAGCGTGTCGTCGCCGCCACGGCCCACATTGAGGCCGGGGTGGAACTTGGTCCCGCGCTGCCGGACAAGGATCTCGCCGGCGTTGACGAACTGGCCGCCGAAACGCTTGACCCCAAGGCGCTTGGCGATGGAGTCACGACCGTTGCGGGAGCTGGATGCGCCCTTCTTGTGTGCCATGCCTGGTGAACTCCTTACGCCTTGATGCCGGTGACCTGCACCCGGGTCAGCCGCTGGCGGTGACCCTGCCGCTTGTGGTACCGGGTCTTGTTCTTGAACTTGTGGATGCGGATCTTGGGGCCCTTGATCTGCTCGATCACCTTGCCGGTGACGGCGATCTTGGCGAGCTTGTCGGCATCCGTGGTGACCTTGTCTCCGTCGACGTAGAGCACCGCGGGAAAGCTCAACTCGTCGCCCGGCTCGCCCTCGAGCTTCTCAACCTCGACCACGTCACCCACGGCGACCTTGTACTGCTTGCCGCCGGTCTTGACGATCGCGTACGCCGACACGGATGCTCCTGCTGCTCGATGGTGACTGGGACTTGCATGCTCAACCGCGCCGGGCGCGGCCGTCATCGCAGGCAACCCGCACTACCTGCGGGCCGCTGTATAGCGTACGTGGTCCTGCTCGACGGCCGCGCACCGGGGGTCAGGTGGTGGTCGCCGGAGGTGGTCCTGCCGGCCGGGAAGCCGCGCCCTTCGCCCGCCGCGGGGCCTGCCTGGCCACCGGCGTGAGCACCTCGGAGGCGCTCGGTGACCCCGCAGGCGCGGTCTGCACCGTCTCGACCGGGTCCGGCCGGGACTCCGGAGGCCCGGCAGGCCGCGAGACGCGCACCGGCCTGCTCGCCTGCCGGACCGCAGGCGTCTGCAGCGCCGTCACCGGCTTGGCGTTCTGCTCGGGCGCGGGCTCCGGCTCACGGCGTTCGACAGCCGCGTTGCTCGAGGCGGCTTCCGTCTGCCCGTGCGGCTGCCCGGCGATGGGCTGCGCCGGCTGCTCGGCAGCCTTCGGCGCGGGCTTCTCGTCTGCAGGCTGCTGCGGAGCCGACGCGTCCTCGCGCGACCGCGCACCGGACGGAACCGCCGCGACGTCGCTTTCGGCCTTCCCGCCGTCGTCCGTGGCCGCACCCTTGCCGCCGTCGCGCTCCGGTCCGACCTTGTCCCTGGCCGGGGAACCGGACACACCCTCGCCGGCCTTCGCCGAGCGATCCTCGCCGCGCTCGAGCGGGTCGGACTTGCCTTTGCCGCGCTCCGCCGCGCCCGCACTGGGCCCCGCCTTGGCACGCGCGGGCTTCGCGTCCTTCTCCTGGCGTGAGCCCGCCGCCTCGGACTTGCCGGAGCCGGACGCCTCGACGGAACCGGACTGCTTCGGCTTGGCGGTGGCCGACGCGATCGCGGCCACGGCGCTGACCACGCTCTCCCGCTGCTGCGGGGTGGGCTCGGGCACGACCGCGTTGTCCTGCTTGCCGCGCTTGCGGCCCTTGCCGTTGCCGTCCGAGCCGGACTGCGGAAGGCGTGGCTCGGTGCCCACAATGACACCGCGGCCCTTGCAGTGCTCGCACGGCGTGGAGTACGCCTCGAGCAGGCCGGTGCCGATCTTCTTCCTGGTCATCTGCACCAGGCCGAGCGACGTCACCTCGGCGACCTGGTGGCGGGTGCGGTCGCGGGCCAGGCACTCGGTCAGCCTGCGCAGCACCAGCTCCCGGTTCGACTCCAGCACCATGTCGATGAAGTCGATGACGATGATGCCGCCGATGTCCCGCAACCGCAGCTGCCGCACGATCTCCTCGGCGGACTCCAGGTTGTTGCGGGTGACCGTCTCCTCCAGGTTGCCGCCGGAGCCGGTGAACTTGCCGGTGTTGACGTCGATGACGGTCATCGCCTCGGTGCGGTCGATGACCAGGTACCCGCCGGACGGCAGCCACACCTTGCGATCCAGCGCCTTGGCGATCTGCTCGTCGATCCGGTAGTCGTGGAAGACGTCGCCGTTGCCCGTGTAGCGCTCCAGCCGGTCGGCCAGGTCCGGGGCCACGTTCTGCACGTAGGAGTTGATGGTCTCCCAGGCCACCGAGCCCTGGATGATCATCTTGCTGAAGTCCTCGGTGAACAGGTCACGCACGACCTTCACCAGCAGATCCGGCTCCTCGTACAGCAGCGCCGGGGCGTTCTTCTTGGCCTTCTTGCCGCCGCTGGGCGTCCGGCCCGCCTTCTCGCAGATGGTCTCCCACTGCGCCCGCAACCGGTTGATGTCGCGGGCCAGCTCCTCCTCGCTGATGCCTTCCGACGCGGTGCGGATGATCACCCCGGCGTCGTCCGGGACGATGCGCTTGAGGATCTCCTTGAGCCTGCGGCGCTCGTTCTCCGGCAGCTTGCGGCTGATGCCCGTGGTGCCGCCACCCGGCACGTACACCAGGTACCGCCCGGGCAGCGAGATCTGCGTGGTCAGCCGCGCGCCCTTGTGCCCGACCGGGTCCTTGGTGACCTGGACCAGCACCTGGTCGCCGGGTGAGAGCGCCTGCTCGATCTTGCGCGACTTGCCCTCCAGGCCGGCCGCGTCCCAGTCGACCTCGCCCGCGTACAGCACCGCGTTGCGGCCCCGGCCGATGTCGACGAACGCCGCCTCCATCGACGGCAGCACGTTCTGCACCCGGCCCAGGTACACGTTGCCGACGATGGAACCCTGACCGGAGGAGGTGACGAAGTGCTCGACGAGCACGCCGTCCTCCAGCACGCCGATCTGCGTGGTGCGCTCGCCGTTGCCGACCCGCTCGCGCACCACCATGGTGCGCTCGACCGATTCGCGCCGGGCCAGGAACTCGGCCTCGGACAGGATCGGTGCTCGGCGGCGGCCCGCTTCCCGGCCGTCCCGCCTGCGTTGCCGCTTGGCCTCCAGCCGGGTCGACCCGCGCACGCTGCGCACCTGGTCGTCGTCCGAGCGGGTCGCCTGCTCGTCGGCGGTGGAGTCGGCGCTTCCGGCGGCTTCCCCGTTGTCCGCGCTGCGCCGGCGGCGCCGCCTGCGCCGACGGCGCGTGCTGCCTTCGACCTCGGTGCCGTTGGCCTCGGCAGCTTCCCCCTTGTCCGCTGCCGTGGTCTCGTCGGCACGCTCGGCTTCGGCGTCGTCACCACCGTTCGACGCCGCACCGCCATCGGCCGCCTTGTCACCTGCCTTGTCCTTGCCGCCGTCCTCGGGCGCGGGCTCCGCGTCGGCCTCGCCCTGCCCGTCCGGCTCCGGCTTGCCATCCGGCACGCCGGCTTCGGCAGCCGCCTGCTCCTGCTCGGACGACTCGGCGCTCGACTCGCCACCTTTGCCGCGGCCGCGGCCACGCCGTCCGCGCCGGCGCCTGCGCCGCGTGCCTTGCTCCTCGTCGCCGCGGCCCTCGTCCTCCCGGGGCGGCTCCCCGGCGGGCTCGGCGTCCTCCTCGACGGTCTTGCTCACCGGGATCGGCTCGGCCTCGTCCGGCTGCACGAACACCGGCGCCGGAGGCGCGAACAACGGCTGCGGCGACGCCGCCGGCGGCGGGGCGCTGAACGCGGGCTGGGGCGCCGGCTCCGGCTGCGCCACCTGCGGGGCAGAGAACAACTGCCCCGACGCTCCCGGTACCGCTGGCGGCACCGTCGGCTCCTGCCCGGCCTCCGCTACGGCCGGCGCCTGTGCACCGGCACGGCCCGGCTCCTCCGCCTTCGGTGCCGGTGCGCCGGACTCACTCCGTTGCTTGCTTGCTTCTTCGCCATTACCGCCTACCCGCTCACCGGCGTCGTCCGTGCCGCTGTCGGCGACCCCGTAGCTTTCCGCCAACCGCAGCGCGACACCGCGCGACACGGTCGACTGCGGACTACGGGCGTCGAACCCCTCCGCGGAGAGCTTGTCCAGCAACTCCCTGCTGGTCGTGCCCAGCAGCTTGGCAAGCGCATGCACTCTGATCCGCGGCGGGATCGACGACAACGGAGCTCGAGCGGGTGTGGCGGTATTCCCGCCGGTCTGCTCGGCGGGTGTTTCCGCATTCGACATAAATCTCCTCCGCCCCCGGGCGCGTCACGACATGTGCTCGATGTCCCGACGCGGCCGCGCAGGGGCCCTTTCTGTTGTCAGCCGCCAAAGCTCGCGCCCTGGCGGGAATCCTGTGTCACACCATCAACGACGTCGACATGCCCCGGCGCGCTGTCGATGGCGGGTGTCCTTACCCGGCGGCCTGCCCGAGCGCCCTCGCCCGATCTGTAAGACAGCACACCTGGACCTTCGCGGGCCGCTGGCCGCGGCGCGAGCCGGCCTGGGCAGCGGGGCTCGTCCGACTGACCGCCTGACCTCGGCGTCGACACCCGAAACGGGTGGCGCCCGACACCAGGGTCACGGCCAGTATCCCACACCACGGCCCAGAAGGCCCGCAAGGGCGAAGTTGCCGCCGGCGCGCCGTGGCCTCTTGTCGTGACGGCACACACTGGCTACCGTGCGCAGCTATGCCCCTGTTGCGGCCCCGTCCGCCCGCGTGGCGTTGGTTCGCGGCCGGAGCGGCAGCGCTGCTGCTGACGTTGGCCACGACGGAGCCGGTGGCGACGGCAAGCGCGGACCCGGACGGCACCCACGGCCAGCGATGCTCCCGTACCGGCACTTCGTTGCGGTACCTCGTGCTGTTCGACGAAGGCACCGGCCGTGGCCAAGCAGGCAGGGAGATCAAACGGGCTTGCGGCAAGCTGGTCGTGTACTACGACGCGATCGCGGTGGGCATCGCCACCTCTGAGCATCCGCTCTTCGCCGAAGCGATGGGGCCGGCCCGGGTCTACAGCGCGCAGGCGCGTCGCGCGGAAACGGCCGCTGACAGCGCACCGAAGCCGAGCATCACCCCGCAGAGCAGGCACGACGCCTCCGACACCGCGGACAGGTCCGATGAGCAATGGGGCCTGGAGATGATCAACGCGCGGGCCGCACGCGAGGCCGCGGGCCCCGGCGCCGAGGTGATCGTCGGGGTGCTCGACTCCGGCGTCGACGACCGGCATCCCGAGCTCGCCCACGCCGTGGACACCGAGCGATCCGTGGGATGCCTCGGCGGCAAGCCCGATCGCTCGCGCGCGGCGTGGCGGCCGTCCACGTCGGTCCACGGCACGCACGTGGCGGGCACCATCGCCGCCGCCGACGATGGAGTCGGCGTGGTCGGCGTGGCGCCCCAGGTGCGGGTCGCGTCCATCAAAGTGATCGACGACGCGGGGCGGGTCGATCCGGAGGCCGCGGTGTGCGGCTTGATGTGGGCGAGCAAGAAGCGGATGCGAGTGACCAACTCCAGCTTCTTCGTCGACACCGGGCCGACGTCGTGCATGTCCGACGACGAGTTCGGTGTGGTGCGGGAGGCGATCACGCGCGCGGCCGACTACGCCACCGAGTCCGGCACGCTGAACATCGCGGCCGCCACCAACGAAGCCGTCAACCTCTCGCCCGCGGGCAGCACCGGCGACGAGTGTGTGGCATTGCCCGCGAGCATCCCGTCGGTGCTGACCGTGTCGGCGGTCGACCGGTCGGGCCTCAAGTCGGGGTACAGCTCCTACGGGCTCGGGGTGATCTCGTTGACCGCCCCCGGCGGTGACGACGGCGAGTGCGTGCTCTCCACGATTCCCGGCGGCTACGCCGACACCTGCGGGACGTCCATGGCCGCGCCGCACGTGGCGGGTGTCGCCGCCCTTCTGGCCGCCCAGGACCCGGATGCCGGCCCGGCGGAGATCCGGCAGGCCCTGCAGTCGACCGCGCGGCAGACGGCGTGCCCGGCCGATTACGACCGCACCGGTGACGGCCATCAAGACGCCTTCTGCACCGGTTACCGGGGCTACAACAGCTTCTACGGCCACGGCCTGGTGGACGCGCTGGCCGCGGTGCAAGCCTTCAGCAGGGAATCCGACGACGACACCGCCGCGGACACGCGCGACGGCACCGCGACCATCGCCACCAGCTCGACCGAATCAGCGCAGCAGCATCGAACCGATACGCCGCACGGTGCCGGCCACGCCGACGACGGCCAGGACGATCAGGACCGCGCAATTGCCGAGCATGCCGACGTCGAAAACACCGTGCGCACACTGACGAAGCAGCTCGACTCCGTGGTACAGGGGCGATAGCTGGACCACCCACTGCAGCTGCTCCGGGTACACCGACAACGGGTAGAACGTCGTCGAGAACAGAAACAGCGGGATGACGATCAGATGCGGTCGGCCAGCCCCTCGACTTGCTGCTCCTGGCCGGCCTGCTCACCAGGGGCGAAGCGCAGCTCGAGCACCTCCCGGCTGGAGCACCTGGCGATGAGCGCCGACGACGAGCCCTCGGCGACGATGCGGCCGCCGTCCATGACCACCAGCCGGTCGCACAGCTGCTCAGCCTCGTCCGTTCAGTAGAAATAGTTGGGTCCTGAATACGAAGTAGCCCCTCCCGTTGGCTCGGGAGGGGCCCTGGTCAGCGCGGGTTTAGAGCACGTTGTCGAACTCGCCGGCCTTGACGCCGCGAATGAAGGCCGTCCACTCGTCGCGGGTGAAGACGAGAGTCCCACCGTCCCGGTCCTTCGTGTCGCGCACGCCGACGATACCCGGCCCGTAGCCGACCTCGACGCAGTTGTCCGAGTGAGCGCTGTAGGAGCTCTTGTGCCAACCGCTCAGCTCCTCCATGCGCCGCTGGAAGTCCTTCATGTCCGCTCACCTTCCTGTGCCTCGATCACCCGCACGGACTCTGCTTCGCTGAGAGAAGTCGCGTCAAGTTCCGTAATGGTCTTCTCATACACCCGGGTGTCGTCCTCATCGTCAAGGAAGACTCCCGAACTGATCAACTCGACGTGAACCACGTCTAACGTACTCCGGAGAAAGATGAACGGCGTCAACAGTGCCCGGTGCGGAGTAGCGTCCCAGGGGACCACGCGAACGGACACGTTGGGCCGCCGCTGCATCTCCAGAAGGTGGGCGAGCTGGCGCCGCATCACCGGTCGCTCGATGCCGGGAGTCCGCAGCGAGAGTTCGGCGATGAAGCCGACGAACCGGACGTCCTTCCGATTGAGCACCTGTTGCCTACGGAGCCGGCCGGCCACTCGCTCCTGGCGTTGCTCGAACGTCAGGCCGCCATGCGCTCGCAAGAGCTCGCCCGTGTAGTCGGGCGTCTGCAGGAGGCCGGGGATCAGAAACGGCGACCAGCTGATGATCTCGTCCGCCGACGACTCGTAGGCCACAAGCGTCCGTGAGTCCTCCGACAACCCTTGCAGGTCGAACTCCCACCAGCCGGGTTCGTTCATGCTGCGGGCGGCCGCCACTAGGCGGGCGTACTGGTCACCCTTGACCTTGTAGTAGCCGAGAAGCTGGACGACCTCCTCGAGAGTGAAGTTGCGCAGCCCGTTCTCGGTACGCGACAGCTTGCTCTTGTCCCAGCCGATGTCCTCGGCCACGTCGGACAGCCGAAGGCCCCGCGATTCACGCAGCTTTCGGAGCTCTGCTGCCAGGTTGCGAGCCTTCGTGCCGGGTCCTTTCCGGGGCATTCCTACTCCGATCGGGTGCTCCCTTGAGGTTGCGTTGCTGCAACAAATTGTTGTTGCAACGCTTGCACTGCGAGTAGCAATGGTTGCACGGAGGGGCGCGGGAGGCAACGCATGGGAACGAGGGCGATCACCTTCTCGGTCACCTTCACGTGCATGGGGCACAGGCCCCCGCTCGACCACGACCAGCCGGACTGTCCGGTGTGCGGCCCGAGGGGAACCGATGGACATCAATCGAACGCTGCTGGCCGAAGTGGCGCAGACGAATGTAGACCTGGCGCGCGGGGTGCTGATGATCACTCGCGCCCTGCGCGAAGGCGACCTGCCCGATTCGCCGATCCTGCGTAGGTACGGCGAGCACCTGGCCGAAATCGGAGACTTCATTGCGCGGGTCAATTGGGAGCGCGTGAGCACCATCGACTCAAGCGTGTCCGACGAGGTGATCGGCCCCAAGATGGAACTCGAGCGCGCCGGGGCCACGGTGCTTGACTTCCCCTTGTGACTTCCCAGCCGGTGCACGGTCTCCCACGTGTATCGGCTGGGATTCCAACTACCCCTGAGGTGCAGAACGGCCCCCTCCCCGAGGCCCGTAAGACCCGAGGAGGGGGCGTGTGTTCAGAAGCCAAGCAGCGTGTCCCTTGCGTGATCCGGATCGTCCGGATCCCGACTGGAGTCCCGGTGGAGCGGGCGGTCCAGCTCCAGGCAGACCCAACCGGTGGCCTCCCGGTGAACCGCACGACGGGTACGGATCCCGTCGCTGCACGGCTCCCCGGACGAAGACGCGCAGGCCAGGCCAGGCCCCACGAGCACTACCCGGCGGGAGCGGGCACGGCCACGATCACTCCGTCCAACCCGGCCCCCACGAGAACTTCCCGGCGCGTCGCGACACCACGACGTGCGGCGAGCACGGCAAGGCCCGGCGACGTCATGCCGCAGCCACACCGGGCGCACGACGCCACCGGGCCAGCCGGATGCCCTGATCGTGCCGGAGGGACCGGCCCGGGCCGACGACCTCGGGCCGATCGCACCCCGGCCGTTCAGGCCAGGTTCGGGAACCAGAGCTTGATCTCGCGCTCGGCCGACTCCGGAGAGTCCGACCCGTGCACGATGTTGTTCTGCACCTGCAGGCCGAAGTCGCCCCGGATGCTGCCGGTGTTCGCCTTGACCGGGTCGGTGGCGCCGGCCAGCTGCCGGAACGCCTCGACCGCGCGCTCGCCTTCCACCACCGCGGCCACCACCGGGCCGGAGGTGATGAACTCCAGCAGCTCGCCGAAGAACGGCTTGTCCTTGTGCTCGGCGTAGTGCTCCTCGGCCAGCTCGGTCGGCACCGTGCGCAGCTCGAGCGCGGCCAGCTTCAGCCCCTTGCGCTCGATCCGGCTGATCACCTCGCCCACCAGGCCACGGCTCACACCGTCCGGCTTGACCAGCACCAGCGTCCGCTCAGTCACGTGAGAAGTCCCTTTCCTGCCAGCCGTTGTGTCGAGCGCAGCTTACGAGCAGGCGGCAGGCAGGCCGGGACCAGGGTGCGGCACCGGGTGTCACTCCCCCTGCCGGGTGCTGGGCAGCGTGCCGCCGGCGATCTGCTCGGCCACCTTGGCCCGCAACCGGAACAAGATCAGCCACGCCACCAGGAAGACGATCCCGATGATGCCGACCGGGGGCTCGACCACCACGAACACGACCAGCACCAGCTGCAGCGCGACGATGGTTTCGGTGATGCGCGGGGACCGCACGAACGCGCAGAGCACGAGCAGCACCACCGCCAGCCCGCCCACCAGCCAGCCGGTGACGCTGGTCAGTCCGTCGCCCAGCCGGTCGATGACCGGCAGGGCAAGGCCGAGGGTGATGGCCTCCATCACCAGCGTTCCGGACATCACCCCGCGGAAGCCCTTCATTGGGTCCTTCGGGGCCTGTTCCCGCTCCGGGACGGCGTCCTCGCTCATGCCGGCTCCAGTCCGAGCAGGGTGCGGGCGTCGCCCGCGGTGACGACCGAGCCGGTGATCAGCACCCCGCCGCCGGACAGCTCCTGCTCGACGGTCGCGCCTTCCTCCACCAGGCTCACCGCGGTCTCGAACGCCGTCGCGAAGTCGGGCTCGGCCACGACGCGATCCTCGCCGAAGATCTCCCTGGCCAGTTTGCCGAGCTGCCCGACGGGCATGGCCCGCGGGGACGAGTTGCGGGTCACCACCACGTCGTGCACCACCGGCTCGAGCGCATCGAGGATGCCGCGTGCGTCCTTGTCCCGCATGATCGACACCACCAGCGCCAGCCTCCGGAACGCGAACTCGCCGTCCAGCGCCTCGGCCACAGCGGCCGCACCGGCGGGATTGTGCGCCGCGTCCAGCAGCACGGTGGGTGCCGACCGCGCGCGCTCCAGGCGCGCCGGGAGCTGCACCGCCGCGAACGCTTCCCGCACGGTGTCCACCTCGAGCGAGCGGTCCTTGCCCGCTCCCAGGAACGCCTCGACCGTGGCCAGCGCCAGCGCGGCGTTCTTCGCCTGGTGCTCGCCGTGCAGCGGCAGCATGATCTCGTCGTACACGCCGCCGAGCCCCTGCAGCGTCAGCATCTGGCCGCCGACGGCGATCTCGCGCTTGAGCACCCCGAACTCCTGGCCGCTGCGCGCCACCGTGGCGTCGACCTCCACGGCGCGCTCCAGCAGCACCCGCATGGCCTCCGGGTGCTGTTCGCCGATCACCGCGATCGAACCCGGTTTGATGATCCCCGCCTTCTCCGCGGCGATGGACCGCAGGTCCTCACCCAGGTAGTCGGTGTGGTCCAGGCTGATCGGCGCGATGGCGGCGATCTGCGCATCGGCCACCGACGTGGCGTCCCAGCTGCCGCCCATGCCGGCCTCGACCACGGCCACGTCGACCGGCGCGTCGGCGAAGGCGGCGTAGGCCATGCCGGTGAGCACCTCGAACTTCGTCATCCGCTGGCCGCTCTCCCCGGCCGCGCGGTCCACCATCGCCACGAACGGCGCGAGGTCCTGGTACACGTCGACGTAGCGCCCCGGCCGGATCGGCTCGCCGTCCAGCGCGATCCGTTCGGTGACGATCTGCAGGTGCGGGCTGGTGTACCTGCCCACCCGCAGGCCCATGGCGCTGAGCAGGGTGTCGATCATCCGCACCGTGGAACCCTTGCCGTTGGTGCCCGCCACCTGCACCACCGGATACGACTTGTGCGGCTCCCCCAGCAGGTTCAGCAGTGTGGCGATGCGGTCCAGCGACGGCGCGATCCTGGTCTCCGGCCAGCGCTGGTCGAGTTCGGCCTCCACGGCCAGCAGCCGCTGCCGGTCCCGCTCCAGCTCGGCAGGGTCCTCGACTACCGGCTCGTCGGGGGCGTGGTCCCGGTCGTCGTCGTCCGGCAACGGCCCCGCCACGGGCACGTCGTCGCCCGCGAGCTCGTCATCGGGATAGGTCTCGTCCTCGGCCACCAGCCGAGTCTACGAGCCGCACGGTGACGATCGGACGACGGGAACGGCACCCCCGAACGCGCGACCTCACGTCGGCTGCCCGGAGCATGCCGCGACGGCCTGCGGACCAACCGGCCAGCAGCGGGTTCGAGCACCGTAACCGGCCCTTGTCCGCGCCCGACGTCCGGGCAGGGGCCCGAACCACGGCGAGGAGGCCGACATGGCCGTCGACGAGAGCAAACTGAAGGAGCTGCTGGGCAGCTTCGTCACCGATCTCGGCGGAAGCTTCCAAGCGGTCAACGCGGTGATCGGCGACCGGCTGGGGCTCTACCGGGCGCTGCTGGCCGTCATGCCTGCGACACCGGCCGAGGTCGCCGAGCATGCCGGGATCAGCGAGCGGTACACGGCGGAATGGCTGAAGTCGCAGGCAGCCGGCGGCTACGTCAGCTACGACCCGGCGACCGAGCACTTCTCGCTGACCGAGGAGCAGGCGTTCGCCCTGGCCGCACCGGACGGCATGCAGATCGCGGCCGCGTTCCACATTCCGGTCGCGGTCACCAAGAACGTCGAGCCGATCACCGAGGCCATCCGGTCCGATTCCGGATTCGGCTGGCACGAGCAGGACACCGAACTGTTCGAGGGCACCGAGCGCTTCTTCCGACCGGGCTACGCCGCGAACCTGATCCCGGAGTGGATTCCCGCATTGGACGGGGTCGAGGACAAGCTGCGCGCCGGAGCGCGCGCGGCCGACGTGGGCTGCGGACACGGCTCGTCGACGCTGTTGCTCGCAGCGTCGTACCCGAACTCGCACGTCACCGGGTTCGACTACCACGCGGCCTCGATCGATCAGGCACGCAAGCGGGCCGAGGAGGCCGGGCTGGGCTCCGCCGCGACGTTCGAGGTGTCCGCCGCGGCCGACTTCCCCGGGACCGACTACGACCTGGTCACCGTCTTCGACGCGCTGCACGACATGCCCGATCCGCTCGGCGCCGCCCGGCACATCCGGGAATCACTTCGCCCGGACGGCACGTTCATGCTGGTCGAGCCGTATGCCAACGACAAAGTCGAGGACAACTTCACCCCGGTCGGACGGCTCTACTACGGGGCATCGACGGTCATCTGCGTCGCACACTCGATGACCGAACACCCTCGTACCGCCCTCGGCGCCCAGGCAGGCCTCGGCAGGCTCACCGCGCTGCTGACCGACGCCCGCTTCACGCAGGTGCGCAAAGCGGCGGAGACGCCGTTCAATCTGGTCGAGGCCAGGCCGTAGCACCCGGCACCTGGTCACCGCACGCGGCGAACGGCCCAGCCCGCGACAGGTCCGCACCGACACCCGCGAACCTGGTCACCGCACGCGGGGGATGATCTCCTCGCCGTAGGACGCCAAGGTCTTGTCCTTGTCGTCGTGCATCAGGTACAGCGCGAACTGGCCGACACCCAGCTCGCGCAGTTCGGCGAGCCGTTCGACGTGTGCCGAGGCCGGCCCGACCAGACAGAACCGGTCGACGATGTCGTCCGGCACGAAGTCCGCCGACGGGTTGCCCGCCCGGCCGTGGTGGCTGTAGTCGTAGCCTTGCCTGCCCTTGATGTAGTCGGTCAGCTCGCGCGGCACCGGGCCCGATTCGCCGTAGCGGGCGACCAGGTCGGCGACGTGGTTGCCGACCATCCCGCCGAACCAACGCAGCTGGTCGCGCTGGTGTTCGACGTCGTCGCCGACGTAGGCGGGTGCAGCCACGCACATGGTGATGCTGTCCGGGTCGCGGCCGGCCTGCTCGGCGGCCTGGCGCACCGCGGTGATGGTCCACCGGGCGATCGCCGGGTCGGCGGTCTGCAGGATGAACCCGTCGGCTTCCTCACCGCACAGTTTGAGCGCCTTCGGGCCGTACCCGGCCATCCAGACCTCCAGCTTGCCGTCCCGCACCCACGGGATGCGCACCCGCGTGTCGTGGTGCAGGACGGCTTCCCGGCCGCAAGCCAGGTCCCGGATCGCCCGCATCGCCTCCCGCAGCCGCGCCAGCGTCGCCGGCTTCATGCCGACGACCCGGTGCGCCGAGTCGCCCCGGCCGATCCCGCAGACCGTGCGGTTGCCGTACATGTCGTTGAGCGTGGCGAACACCGAAGCGGTCACCGACCAGTCCCTGGTGCCCGGGTTGGTCACCATCGGACCGACGACCATGCGCTCGGTCGCCGCCAGCACCTGCGAGAGGATCACGTACGGCTCCTGCCACAGCACCGTGGAGTCGAACACCCAGCCGTAGCCGAAGCCGCGCTGCTCGGCCTCGGTCATCAGCCGCACCACCTCGCGCGCGGGCGGGTCGCACTGCAGCACCACTCCGAAGTCCATCGCGGCCCCCTACAGCAGGTACTGCGACAGCTCGCGGCTGAGGAACCTGCCGTGCCCTTCCTTGCCGTGGAAGGCACCGTCGGCGATCACCTTGGTGCCGCGCGAGAACACCACGTCGACCTTGCCGGTGATCTCCATGCCCTCGTAGGCCGAGTAGTCGACGTTCATGTGGTGGGTGGCGGCCGAGATCGTCTGCTTGGCGTTCGGGTCGTAGACGACCACGTCCGCATCCGCCCCGGGCGCGATGACCCCCTTGCGCGGGTAGAGACCGAACATCCTGGCCGGCGTGGTGGAGGCGATCTCCACCCAGCGCGCCGGCGAGATCTCCCCGGCCACCACGCCCTGGTGCAGCAGGTCCATCCGGTGCTCCACCCCCGGCATGCCGTTGGGGATCTTGGAGAAGTCGCTCCTGCCCAGCTCCTTCTGATCCTTGAAACAGAACGGGCAGTGGTCGGTGGACACGACCGACAGGTCGTTGGTGCGCAGCCCGCGCCACAGGTCCTGCTGGTGGTCCTTGGTCCGCAGCGGCGGGGACGCCACGTACTTGGCGCCCTCGAAGTCCGGCTTGGCCAGGTCGTCCAACGACAGGTAGAGGTACTGCGGGCAGGTTTCGGCGAACACGTTCTGCCCGGTGTCCCGGGCTTCGGCCACCGCCTCCAGCGCATGCCGGGCCGACAGGTGCACGATGTACAGCGGTGCACCGGTGACCCGCGCCAGCTGGATCGCCCGCGACGTCGCCTCTCCCTCCAGCTCCGGCGGCCGGGTGAGCCCGTGCTGGACCGGGTCGATGTGGCCGGCGGCCAGCGCCTCGGCCACCAGCTCGTCGATCGCGATGCCGTTCTCCGCGTGCATCATGATCAGCGCGCCGGTCTCGGTGGCCCGCTGCATCGCCCGCAGGATCTCGCCGTCGGTGGCGTAGAACACCCCCGGGTAGGCCATGAACATCTTGAAGCTGTTCACGCCCTGGTCGATGCACGACTGCATCTCTTTCAACGACTGGTCGTCGACGTCGGCGACGATCATGTGGAAGCCGTAGTCGACGGCACAGTGGCCGTCGGCCTTCTCGTGCCAGGCGTCCAGCGTCGCCAGCAGCGACGTGCCCTTCTTCTGCACCGCGAAGTCGATGATGGTGGTGGTGCCACCCCACGCGGCCGCGGTCGTCCCGGTGGCGAACGTGTCCGACGAGTAGGTCCCGCCGAACGGCATCTCCATGTGCGTGTGCGCGTCGATGCCACCCGGGATCACGTACTTGCCGGTGGCGTCGACTTCCTCGTCGGCCACCGTGATCAGGCCCGGCTCGGTGACCGCGCCGATGGTCTCCCCCGTGATCAGCACGTCGGCGACGACCGGGCCGGTGGCGTTGACCACGGTCCCGCCGCGGATCAGCGTGCGCATGGCTCTCCCCCCTTCACGCCTCGGTCAACGGGCCGTAGGTGTCCGGCCTGCGGTCGCGGTAGAACTGCCACAGGTTCCGCACCTCGGCCAGCAGACCCATGTCCAGGTCGCGCACGACCACCTCGTCCTCCGAGTCCGAGGCCGCGTCGCCTACCAGCTCCCCCCGCGGGTCGACGAAGTAGGACTGGCCGTAGAAGTCGTTGTCGCCGAGCGGCTCGACCCCGACCCGGTTGATGGTGCCGACGAAGTACTCGTTGGCCACCGCGGCCGCGGGCTGTTCGAGCCGCCACAGGTACTCCGACAGGCCACGGCTGGTCGCCGACGGGTTGAACACGATCCGCGCGCCACCGAGCCCGAGCGCCCGCCACCCCTCCGGGAAGTGCCGCTCGTAGCAGATGTAGACGCCGATCTTGCCGACCGCGGTGTCGAACACCGGGTAGCCGAGGTTGCCCGGCCGGAAGTAGAACTTCTCCCAGAACCCTTTCACCTGCGGGATGTGGTTCTTGCGGTGCTTGCCCAGGTACGTGCCGTCGGCGTCGATCACCGCCGCGGTGTTGTAGTAGATCCCGGGCTGCTCCTCCTCGTACATCGGGACGACGAGCACTACCCCATGGCGCTCGGCGACCTCCTGCATGAGCTTGGTGGTCGGCCCGTCCGGGATCTGCTCGGTATAGGAGTAGAACTCGGCGTCCTGCACCTGGCAGAAGTAGGGGCCGTAGAACAGTTCCTGCAGACACACCACCTGAGCACCCTGCGATGCCGCCTGCGCGATGTAGTCGACCGCGTTCGCGATCATCGATTCCTTGTCGCCGGTCCAGCGCTGTTGCACCAGAGCGGCCCGCACCACGTCAGGCACGCGCTTCTCCTTCCGCCGGGGCGGCGCCGGCCACCCGCATCGAGCCCGTGCCCGCGGTCAGCAGGACGTAGACGATCGATGCGGCGACCAGGCCGACCACCCACGAGTAGTCGTAGAACCCTTTCAGGAACGGGATCAGCCCGTCCGCCGGGAACGGACCTTCCTTGCCGGGGGCGGTGTAGGCACCACCGACCGCCAGCACGCCGCCGACGACCGTGGCGACGACGGCCTGCCAGTTCCACCCGCCTGTGAACCAGTACCTGCCCTTCTCCCGGTACAGCTCGGCCAGCTGCAGCTCGGTGCGGGCGCGCAGCCAGTAGCCGCTGATCAGCACGCCGGCGACGGCACCGAGCACCCCGCCGTAGAACACCAGCCAGCCGTTGATGTAGACGTCGGCGTTGGCCAGCAGCCGCCACGGCTGCACCACGATGCCCAGCACACCGGTGATCAGCCCGCCGACGGCGAAGCTGATCCGGCGCGGGAACGCGTTCGAGAAGTCGTACGACGGGCTGACCACGTTGGCCGCGATGTTCGCCGAGATGGTGGCCAGCACCAGCGCCACCAGTGACACGATCACCACGACCGGGCTGTCGAACCGGGAGGCGAGCAGGGCGGGATCCCAGATCTCCTCGCCGTACAGCACCGCGCCGCCGGAGGTGGTCAGCACCGCCACGACGGCGATGAACGTCATGGTGGTGGGCAGGCCGAGGATCTGCCCACGCATCTGCTTGCCCTGGCTGCCGCCGAAGCGGGTGAAGTCCGGCATGTTCAGCGACAGCGTCGCCCAGAAGGCGATCATCGCCATCAGCGACGGGGCGAACACCGTCCAGAACTCCACGCCCCAGCCCAGCTGCGACGGGCGCTCGAGGATCGGCCCGAATCCGCCCGCCTTGACCAGGACGTAGCTCATCATGATCAGGAAGGCGACGCTGACCAGCGGCGCCGTCCAGTTCTCGAACCGACGCACGGCGTCCATGCCCCGCCAGATGATCAGCAGCTGCAGCAGCCAGAACACCCCGAACGAGATCCACAGCGTGACGGGGTGGCCGGCCATCACCGGCGCGTTGAGCCATCCGTCGCCGGCCAGCGTGCCCACGACGACGTACATCGCGTGGCCGCCGACCCAGGTCTGGATGCCGAACCAACCGCAGGCGATGAAGGCGCGCAGCAGGGCCGCGAGGTTGGCGCCCCGCACGCCGTAGAACGCCCGCGCGAACACCGGGAACGGGATGCCGTACTTGGTGCCCGCGTGGCTGTTCAGCAGCATCGGGACGAGCACGACGAGGTTGCCGAGGGTGATCGTCATCAGGGCCTGGATCCAGTCCATGCCCAGCACGATCAGCCCGGAGGCGAGCAGATAGCTGGGGATGTTGTGGGCCATCCCCATCCACAACGCGAAGTAGTTGTACGTCGTCCAGGACCGCTTGGCGACCGGAACCGGTTCCAGGTCGTCGTTGCTGAAACGGCTGGCGCGGACGTCGGCGACCGCGACGTCGGCCAAGTCGACCCTGCCGTCGGGGTGGGTGATCTGTCGTGCCGAGCCGGCTACGCCTTCGGTAGAGTCGGCATTCCTTCCCCCAGTGGATGTCAACGCCATTGGGGCATAGTGCTGCCGGTCACACTGGACAGGCAGTGGCAGACTGTTCACAGCTGGTCAGCAGCGCGAACAGTCTGCCCGTTGACTGCCCCGGTGATCTGGGTCACGTATCACCTGATGTCCAGGTCGATGCACGCGTAGAACGCGTTCGCCGTGTCGTAGATGTTCCACACGGCCAGCAGTTTCTGTTTGCCGCTGTACCCGCTCAGGTCGATGGTGTGGGTCAGCCCGTTGGGCGGCTGCTGTCCCCCGCCGTCGAAATCGGCCACCTTCCGGTCACCGATGTAGTACTCGAAGTTGGACGTCCGGTGCGGCGCGGTGAACGTCCACGTGAACGACACCGAACGCGACACCGGCGTCGCCACCCACCCCTTGTTGTCGTCGTCCAGCTCCGCGAACCTGGCATTGCCGCCACTGCAGCTGCGCAGGCCCTTCGGCCCTTCGACGCTCTGCGGCTCCCAGGTGATCTGCCCGCATTGCACGATGCCTTGCGCGCACTGGGCTTGCCTGCTCGGCGGGTTGGAGATGTATCCGTGTGCACTGGCCGACGCGGTGGGGAGCACCAGCATGGCCAACGGCGTCAAGGCCACGGCGGCGAGCATCGTCGAGATGCGTTTGGTCATGATTCCTCCTCGATACGGCAGGGACCTCGAGGCGAGATGTGGTCTAGACCACTTTTCAGCATGACTCCCGCGCTCACCTGCGCCTAGGCCGTGCCGGCCGGCCTGCCCGTTCATGCCATCGGCACGTGTTCGCTCCGACACCGCTAAGGTGCACGTTGGTGCACTCTTTGGACTTACCGCTCAAAACCGACCGGCTCGTGCTCCGTCCGCATCGGCCGGAAGACGCCGCGGAGTTGCTCAGGTTCCACTCCCGGCCCGACGTCGCGCGCTACCTGCTCGTCGGGCCCTGGACGGCGGAGTACGCCGAGCAGGAGGTCGCCAAGCGCATCCCCAAGACCGGCCTGGACACCGACGCCAAAGCGCTCGCGCTGGTGCTGGAGCACGACGGCGTCGTCATCGGGGACCTCGGGCTGTGGACCACCGAGCATCCCCGGCTGGCCGAGATCGGCTGGACCCTCGACCCCGACTACGGCGGCCGGGGCCTGGCGGCGGAAGCGGCGCGTGCGGTGCTGTCCGCCGCGTTCGAGGTGTACGGACTGCACCGGGTGGCCGCGCAAATGGACGCGCGCAACACCGCTTCGGCCCGGCTGGCCAGGCGCGTGGGCATGCGACAGGAGGCCCACTTGCGCCGGAACTGGTGGTGCAAGGGCGAGTGGACCGACACGCTGATCTTCGCCAGGCTCGCCGACGACCCGCCGCCGCCGTGACGCGCCGTCAGCGCGACTGGCGGATCTCCCGGGCGAGCAACGCGACGTAGAGCGACAGCACCGACTCCGGGTCGTCCAGCGAGACACCGAGAACCTGCTCTATGCGCGCCAACTGCTGGTAGTAGGCGGTGCGCGAGACGTGCGCCGCGGCAGCCGCAGCGGACTTGTTGCCGCCGTGCACGCAGTAGTGCTTGAGCGTGTCCACCAGGCGGCTCCCTCGTGCCTCGTCACGCGCCAGCAGGGGGCCGAGCTCGCGCTCGGTGAACGCCACGACGCGTTCGTCGTCGGCCAGCAGGTGCAGCAGGCCGCGCAACCGCACGTCGTGCAGCCGGTGGAATCCCTTCGATTCCCCCGAGGGATTCGGCTGCACCGGTACCGCCCTGGCGACCTGCCCGGCTTCCAGCAGGCTGCGGCGTGCCTGGGAGATCTCCTCGACCGCCGTCCCGACGCCGATCACCACCGGCATCGGCTGCGCCGCCGCGGCGGAGGCCCGGTGAATGGACGACGACAGCCTGGACAGCACGGTGTCCACGTCCGCTTGCAGGGGAAGCGACAGCAACACCGTGACGTCGGTGTCGTCGACGACGCCGACGAGCGCGTCGACTCGTGTGCGGCGCGCGGCCAGCACGGTCGCTTCCGCCAGGTCACGCAGCACTTCCTGGGTCGCCATCGCCATCGCAGGCCGCCGCCCCGGCGGGGTGAGCGTGCGCGGACGCACCGACACCCCGACCAGCCTGCGATGCTGCAGCGGCACCCCCAGCGCGTTCGCCCGTGCGGCCAGGTCGGTCGGCGCGACCGGCGACGCCACCAGCTCGGACAGCAAGGTTCGGTGGGCGTGCCGCTCCAGGCTCTCCCGTTCCCGTGCCGCCAGCCGGTGCACGGCCAATGCCGAAGCGGCCCGCTCGATGAGCACGATCAGCCGGTGGTTGGGTTCCTCGGGGCACATCAGCACCAGCCGGCCCCAGTCGTTGCGCCTGGCCCCGACCACCGTCACCAGCCAGCCGGCATCCTCGTCCCACCCGGTGCGCTCGTCCACCGTCACCGCTTTCGACCGCTCCGCCCAGTTGGCCAGCAGCTCGCTCGCCGACTCGCCCGCGGTGTCGTAGGCGAGCACGTCGTGGCCGAGCGTCTCCAGCACCACCGGGCGCCCGCACGCCGCCACGACCTCCCGGAGCACTTCCGCGGGCTCGGCACCCGCGACGGTGAGCGCGGTGAACGTCTCGTGAATCTGTTCCGCGGCACGCAGCTCGGCGACCTGCGCCTCGGAGATCATCCCGGCGATCGCCTCGGTCACCGCGACGTAGCGGGTCTCCTCGGCGAGCGTGATCACCGGCAGGTCACGCCGGTCCGCGGCGGCGATCAGCGCGGGCGGCAGCCGGTCGGTCCACCGGCGCACCAGCTCGATCACCAGGCCGGCGATCCCGATCTCGGCCAGCTGGTCGATGTAGGCGGCGAGCCCGTCGTCGTCCTTGGGCATCGCCACGCCGGTGGTGAGCACCAGCTCGCCGCCGCTGAGCAGCTGTGCGACCTCGGGCACCTCGACCACGTGCACCCAGCGCACCCGGTTGTTCAGCCCACCGGCCCCGGCCACCACGCTGGGCCGCCCGACCCGCAGCGGCTCCAGCCGCAGCACCTCGGAAATCGTCGGATACACCGGTTTCTCCTCCCCCTCGCGGCGGCCGTGCCGGCGTAAGTTTCCCGCCGGTTAAGACACAATGTACGGCGATTGCCGCGCAGGCGATACATGTTGTGCATGGTGTCCGCCGGTGGCCGCGGCGACACTCGAGACATGGAGCTCATCGATCGGCACCGCGCCGTGCTACCCAGCTGGCTGGCGCTGTACTACGACGAACCCATCGAGATCGTGCACGGCAACGGACGGCGGGTGACCGACTCGACTGGTCGAACCTACCTGGACTTCTTCGCGGGCATCCTGACCAACGCCTTGGGCTACGGGGTGGCCGAGGTCAACGACGCGGTCCGCAAGCAGCTCGACTCCGGGGTGCTGCACACCTCGACGCTGTATCTCATCCGCAGCCAGGTCGAGCTCGCCGAGCGGATCGCCGAGCTGTCCGGCATCCCCGACGCCAAGGTGTTCTTCACCAACTCCGGGACCGAGGCCAACGAGACCGCGCTGCTGCTGGCCACCCAGTACCGCCGCAGCGACCAGGTGCTGGCCATCCGCAACAGCTACCACGGCCGGGCGTTCGCCACCGTCGGCGTCACCGGCAACCGGGGCTGGTCGGCCAGCGCGCTGTCGCCGGTGCGGGTGTCCTACGTGCACGGCGGCTACCGGTACCGCAGCCCGTTCGCGCACCTCGACGACGAGGAGTACATCCAGGCCTGTGTGGACGACCTGCGCGATGTGCTCCAAACGGCGACCTCGGGCGACGTGGCATGCATGATCGCCGAGCCCATCCAGGGCGTCGGCGGGTTCACCGTGCCACCGGACGGCCTCTACGCGGCTTTCAAGGAGGTCCTGGACGAGTACGGCATCTTGTTCATCTCCGACGAGGTGCAGACCGGCTGGGGCCGCACCGGGGAGCACTACTGGGGCATCCAGGCGCACGGGGTCACGCCGGATCTGATGACGTTCGCCAAGGGCCTCGGCAACGGCTTGGCGATCGGTGGTGTGGTCGGGCGCGCGGAGATCATGGACTGCTTGAGCGCCAACTCGATCTCCACGTTCGGCGGCAACCCGGTGGCCACCGCCGGCGCGCTGGCGGTGCTCGACTACGTGGAGTCGCACGACTTGCAACGCAACGCCGCTGTGCAAGGCGCCAGGCTGCTCACCGGCCTGCAGGCGATCGCCAACGATCACGACATCATCGGTGAAGTGCGAGGAAAGGGGCTGATGGTCGGCATCGAGCTCGTCGAGCCGGGCGGGAAGGTTCCCAGCCCGACCCTGGCGACGGCGGTGTTGGAGGAGACCCGGGCACGGGGTGTTCTGGTGGGCAAGGGCGGTCTGCACGGCAACGTCATCCGGCTGGCCCCACCGATGACGATCACGACCGAGGAAATCGACGAAGGCTTGGCAGCCATTCGGGACGCCGTGGCGGCGGCACAGGAGGTTACGCGATGACCGCGCGAATCACGCACTGGATCGACGGCAAGCTGTGGGACGGTGAGGCCGAGCGCAGCGGTGAGGTCTACAACCCGGCGACGGGTGAGGTCACCGCGCGGGTCGACTTCGCCGGCCCCAAGGAGATCGAGGCCGCCGTGGCCAGCGCGAAGGCCGCGTTCCCGAAGTGGCGGGACACCTCGCTGGCGAAGCGGCAGGCGGTGCTGTTCGCCTTCCGCAGCCTGCTCGACGCCAAGCGGCGCGAGCTGGCCGAGATCATCACCAGCGAGCACGGCAAGGTGGTCGACGACGCGCTGGGCGAGATCGCCCGCGGCATCGAGTCGGTCGACTTCGCCTGCGGCATCCCCGCGCTGCTCAAGGGCGGCTTCAGCGAGAACGTCTCGACCAACATCGACGTGTACTCGATCCGGCAGCCGCTCGGCGTGGTCGGCATCATCTCGCCGTTCAACTTCCCGGCCATGGTGCCGCTGTGGTTCATCCCGGCCGCGCTGGCGTGCGGGAACGCCGTCGTGCTCAAGCCGAGCGAGAAGGACCCGTCCGCGTCGATCCTGCTCGCCCAGCTGCTGAAGGAGGCGGGCCTGCCGGACGGCGTGTTCACCGTGCTGCACGGTGACAAGGTGGCCGTGGACGGCCTGCTGGCGCACGAGGACGTCAAGGCGATCTCGTTCGTCGGTTCCACCCCGGTGGCGCGCTACATCTACGCCACCGGCACCTCGCACGGCAAGCGGGTGCAAGCGCTCGGCGGCGCGAAGAACCACATGGTGGTGCTGCCCGACGCGGACATCGACCGCGCGGCCGACGCCGCCGTGTCGGCCGGTTTCGGCTCGGCGGGTGAGCGCTGCATGGCGGTGTCCGTGGTGGTCGCGGTCGACCCGATCGGTGACGAGCTGGTCGACAAGATCGTGGAGCGGGCCAAGAAACTGCACGTCGGAGACGGCAAGCGGGCGGGATGCCAGATGGGCCCGCTGGTGACCAAGCAGCACCGGGACAAGGTGGCCTCGTACATCGACGCCGGCCTGGAAGCGGGCGCCAAGCTGGTGCTGGACGGCCGCGAGCACACCATCGACGGCGAGCCCGGCGGCTTCTGGCTCGGCCCCACGGTGTTCGACCACGTCAAGCCGGACATGTCGATCTACACCGACGAGATCTTCGGCCCGGTGCTGTCCGTGGTGCGCGCCGGCTCGTACCCGGAGGCGGTGGAGCTGATCAACAGCAACCAGTACGGCAACGGCACCGCGATCTTCACCAACGACGGTGGTGCGGCGCGCCGGTTCCAGCACGAGATCGAGGTCGGCATGGTCGGCGTGAACGTGCCCATCCCGGTCCCGGTCGGGTACTACTCGTTCGGCGGCTGGAAGGCGTCGCTGTTCGGCGACACGCATGCCTACGGACCCGACGCGGTGCACTTCTTCACCCGCACCAAGGTGATCACCAGCCGCTGGCTCGACCCGTCGCACGGCGGAGTCGACCTCGGCTTCCCGCAGAACTGATTCATCACTGATCCGGTCGTTCACCGACCGCTGGGCGCCCGTCGCAGCGATGCGGCGGGCGCCTGCTGCTTCGGGCGGTCGTCAGCTCCGCGGGACGTCGGCGGCGACCCGGAATCCGGTGTTCCCGGTGGACGAGTCCGGCGTCAGTCCTTGCCGGGCGCTGACCCGGTAGCGGCGGCAGTACGACTCGTGGCAGAGGTACGAACCGCCGCGCGTGCTGCGCAGCACGCCCGACTCGGGTCCGCGCGGGTTGTCACCGACGCGACGCAGGTAGTACGTCGGGTCGAACCAGTCATGGCACCATTCCCACACGTTTCCGGTCATGTTGTAGAGACCGAAAGCGTTGGGCTCGTACTCCCGCACCGGACATGTACCCAGCCACCCGTCGGCTTCGGTGTTGTGCTGTGGGAAGGTTCCCTGCCAGACGTTCATCCGGTGCTTGCCGCCGGGTTCGAGCTCGTCGCCCCACGGAAACGCGCAGCCGGTGAGCCCGCCGCGGGCGGCGTACTCCCACTCGGCTTCGGTCGGCAGCCGTACCCCCGCCCACGCGCAGTAGGCCGCCGCATCATGCCACGACACGTGCACCACCGGGTGGTCCTCCAGCCCGTCGAGATCGGACTGCGGACCGCACGGATGCCGCCAGTCTGCGCCCTCGACCTGCCGCCACCACGGCGCCGCCGCCACCCCGCGGGTCGGTGGGAAGTCGTCCGGGAGCAGGCCCGCGAAGACGAACGACCAGCCGTACCGTTCCGCCTCGGTGCGGTAGCCGGTGGCCTCGACGAAGGCGGCGAACTCGGCGTTGGTCACCGCGGTCGGGCTGATCAGGAACGGGGCGAGCCGCACCCGGTGCACCGGTCCTTCCCCGTCCTCCGGATACGCCCGAGGATCCTCGCTGCCCATGAGGAATTCGCCGCCGTCGAGCCGGATCAGGCCATCGGTGCCGGGCGGGTCGCCGGGCGGCCGAGCGTCAGGCGAACGAGCCGATGTGCGCGCCACCGGAACCTCCGGCCGCGCCCCGGAGGCCCGCGATGCCGACACCTCGGGTGACTGCGGCATAGCCGGGGCGCCGCCTGGACCCGTGCGTGCGGCGGAGACACCGCAACAGCCGGAACGTCCGCCGCCGTCACTCGTGGGCGGCACGGCACCGCTCCCTCGCCTGCTCGCTGGCCAGATCGCTGCACTGGTCGTCGGCAAGATCGAACCGCACCGTGTGCAGGGTGCCGGTGAACGCGTTGTCGACCACCGGATAGTCGTCGGTCACCGGGGTCGCCCGGTCGCAGCCGACGTCGAAGGTCTCGTCGAAGGCGAAGTAGTACGGGATCGTCGCCTCGATCTGTCCTTGCGCCACCTTCTCCCCGTCGACCAGCAGCGTCCCGGTGCCGCCGCGACCGACCCCGCCGCCGTGGTACCTGAAGTCGAACACCAGCTCGTGCCTGCCGGGCAGCAGCGGTGCCGGGGCGGTGATCTTCTGCACGGACAGCCCGAAGTAGTTGTAGGCATAGCTCGGCTTGCCGTCCACCAGGTAGAACGACCAGCCGCCGAAGCGACCGCCCTGCGCCACGATCACCCCGCCTGCGCCGCCGTCCGGGATCTCCACCTGGGCGGTGATGGTGAACGAGCGGTTCTTGACGTTCGGCGCGGTCTCCTCGGTCAGGCGCAGCCCTGGGCCGTGGAACGTGATGACGTTGCGGTCGCCGTGCAGGTCGAGCCTGCCCGCTTCCTTGGGGTTCTCCCGCTCGGTCATCCGGTCGTCGAGCGGGAAGACGTTGTGCTTGGCCGCTTCGATCATGAACAGCTGCTGCAGCTCGCGCAGCTTCTCCGGGTGCTCGGCAGCCAGGTCGCGCGCCTGGGAGAAGTCCTCGGCCACGTGGTACAGCTCCCAGACGTCGTCGTCGTAGGAGCGCGGTGTGCCGGACTGCACCATCTCCCACGGCGTGCCGTGCCGGGTGACCGCCATCCAGCCGTCGTGGTAGATGCCGCGGTTGCCGACCATTTCGAAGTACTGCACCCGCCGCCGGTCCTCGGCGTCCGGGTCGTCGAACGTGTAGCGCATGCTGGTGCCCTCGATGGGCTGCTGCGCCACCCCGTCGACCGAGGCCGGCTGCGGGATCCCGGCCACGTCCAGGATCGTCGGCATGATGTCGATGACGTGGTGGAACTGCTGCCGGATGCCGCCGCGGTCGGCGATCCCGTTCGGCCAGTGCATGATCATGCCGTCCCGGGTGCCGCCGAAGTGGGAGGCGACCTGCTTGGTCCACTGGAACGGGGTGTTCATCGCCAGCGCCCAGCCGACCGGCCCGTGCACGTGGGTGGTCGGATCGCCCAGCACGTCGTCGTGCGCGTTGATGAACTCGGCGGAGTCGACCAGCCCGCTGGCGATCCGGTGCTCGTTCAGCGTGCCGCCGACACCGCCCTCCCCGGAAGCGCCGTTGTCGCCCAGGATGTAGACGATCAGCGTGTCGTCCAGCACGCCTAGCCGTTCCAACGCGTCCACCAGCCGCCCGACCTGCACGTCGGTGTGCTCGGCGAACCCGGCGTACAGCTCCATCAACGAGGCCGCCGCCCGCTTCTCGGCGCCGGACAGCTCGTCCCAGTGCGGCACGTCGTCCGGCCACGGCGCCAGCTCGGTGTCCGGTGGCACGACACCCAGCTCTTTCTGCCGCTGCAGGGTGATCTCGCGCTGTCGGTCCCAGCCGTGGTCGAACTTGCCCCGGTACTTCTCCCGGTACTCCTTGGGCACGTGGTACGGCGCGTGCGTGGCGCCGAAGGCCAGATAGACGAAGAACGGCACATCCGGCTTGAGGGTGTGCTGGTCGGTGATCCAGGAGATCGCCTGGTCCACCAGGTCCTCGGACAGGTGGTAGCCGTCCTCGGGGCGGCGGTCCGGCTCGATCGGCGTGGTGCCGTCGAACAGCAGCGGATACCAGTGGTTCATCTCCGCGCCGAGAAAGCCGTAGAACTTCTCGAACCCTTCCCCGGTCGGCCACCGGTCGAACGGGCCGGCAGGGCTGACGTCCCGCACCGGCGTCTGGTGCCACTTGCCGAACGCCGCCGTGTTGTACCCGTTGCCCGCCAGCACTTGGGCCAACGTGGCCGCACTGCGCGGCCGGATGCCGTTGTACCCGGGGGCGGCGCTGCACATCTCGGTGGTCACGCCCATGCCCACCGAATGGTGGTTGCGCCCGGTCAGCAACGCCTGCCGGGTCGGTGAGCACAGCGCCGTGACATGGAAACGGGTGTAGCGCAGGCCGCCTGCGGCCAGCCGCTCGGCCGTGGGCATGTGGCAGGGCCCGCCGTAGGCGCTCGGTGCCCCGTAGCCCATGTCGTCGATGAGCACCACCACCACGTTCGGCGCGCCCTCCGGGGGACGCACTGGCCGCGGCGGCGAGAAGGGCGGGTGCTGGTTGCGCACATCGACCGCCGTCGCCGACGGGCGGGGATCGTCCGGTATCGGCAGGTGATACCTGCCGGCGTGCGGTTCAGGCATCGCGGTACTCCCTCGGTGCTCGCCTGCGCGACACGAACCATGCAGCCTCGCCACTTCGCCCAGCCCCGGCTCCTGCGGCGCACGCGCAGGCCTCGGTCGGCGCGACGCATGGAAGGCATACAGGCACCGCCACGTCCACGACGGTCGGGAGGCCAAGCCGAAGCGGCTGGGTCGCGTAATACGCAACTAATTGGCCTATATGCAACTTCGACGATGCAGTCGGACGGCCGGGGTTGTCAATACCGCCCAATGGGCGAACGATCGGGTGCCGCTTACGACCGGATCACCGGTGGCCCAGGCGCGCGGACAGCTCGCGCGCAGCTACCTGCAGCTCGGCGACCATCTCGCGCATCTGCTTGCGCTTCATCCGGTAGGCCGGCCCGGAGGCGCTGATTGCAGCGATCACGGCGTCCCCCCTGCCGTGCACCGGCACCGCGACGCCGTGCAAGCCAGGTTCGAACTCCTCGATGGCCACCGCGTAGCCGTCGCGGCGTACCCGCTCCAGTTCCTCGCGGAGCCTGCGCGGGTCGGTGATCGTGCGCGGCGCGACCGCCTCCAGCTCCTTGCTCAGGATCTCGTCCTGCTGCGCCCGTGACGCGGCGGCCAGCAGCACTTTGCCACTGGAGGACGTGTGCGGAGGCGTCCGCTGTCCGATCCAGTTCTGTGTCGACACCGCCGCAGGGCCGCGCGCCTCGCAGATGTTGATGACGTCGGCGCCGTCGAGCACCGCGATGTGCACCGATTCGCCGAGCTTGTCCGCCAGCTCCTCGCACAACGGCGTCCCGACCCGGACGATCTCGGACTGACGACCGAGGGCCCCGGTGAAGCGCAGCACGCCGATGCCCAAGGTGAAGCGGCCGCGCTCGCCGTGCTGCTCCACCAGCTCGCGCGCCTGCAACGTGGCCACCAGGCGGGAAGCGGTCGACTTGTGGACGCCGAGGTGTTCGGCGATCTCGGTGATGCCTGCCTCGCCCGCGCTCGCGAGCAGTTCCAGGATCGCGATGGCGCGATCGACCGACTGCACCACGCCCGCCTCACGGTCGTGCGGCGAGTTGCCCATGTCGCAACAGTAATCGCTACCCTGGCGGCTGGCGCCGCGATGTGACGACCCGCCGCAACCTCCGTGACTCTGTTGCGCATCAGTACACTGGTTTCGGACTACGCAACTTTGGCCGTCGGTCGGCGTGTGCGCCGCGACGGCCGAGCGTAGGGTGGGCTCGGCACGCCGTACGCCGTCGACGAGGACGGCGGCTCCCGGACGGGCCGCGTCGGCCCGCGGAGCTCGACGTGCCGGAACGACGTACCCGAGCGGATGACTTCGGCGGCATGAAGGACTTGTTCATCGCGGGGGCCTGGACCGATTCCACGGCACGGACGCCCGCCACACGCACGATCTACAACCCGTTCGACGGCTCGGAGCTGGCGACCGTCTCGGAGGCCACGGCGGAGGATGTCGACGCCGCAGTGGCCGCGGCGAAGCGTGCCCAGCCCGAGTGGTGGGGGTCGACCAGCGCCACCGAGCGGGGCGACCTGCTGCGCCGGGTCGCGGACCTGCTGGTGCGGGACCGCGAGGAGCTGGCGCGCACCGAGTGCCTCGACACCGGAAAGACCGTCAAGGAGGGCCGCATCGACGTCGACGACGTCGTGTCGGTCTTCCGCTACTACGCGGACCTGGCGGACAAGGACGCCGGGCGCGTGGTCGACACCGGCAATCCGGACGCGATCAGCCGCATCGTCCACGAACCGGTGGGGGTCTGCGCGCTCATCGCGCCGTGGAACTACCCGCTGCTGCAGATCTCCTGGAAGATCGCTCCGGCGCTGGCCGCGGGCAACGCCGTGGTCGTCAAACCGAGCGAGCTGACGCCGATGACCACCATCCACCTGGTCCGGCTGCTCGCCGAAGCCGGTGTCCCGGACGGCGTGGTCAACCTCGTGCTTGGGTCGGGGGCCGTGGTGGGCGAGCGCATGGTCTCCCATCCGGACGTGGACATGGTCTCGTTCACCGGCGGGCTGGCCACCGGACGGCGGATCATGGCCGCCGCCGCGGCCGGGCCGAAGCGGGTCGCGCTCGAGCTGGGCGGCAAGAACCCGAACGTGGTCTTCGCCGACGTCGACCTCGACACGGCGGTGGACTACGCCCTCGCCGCGGCGTTCCTGCACTCCGGCCAGGTGTGTTCCGCCGGTTCGCGGCTGATCCTGCACGAGGACATCCACGACGACTTCGTCGCCGAAATGGCCCGCCGGGCCGAGGCGATCGTGCTGGGCAACGGCCTGGACGACGACACCGAATGCGGGCCGCTGATCTCCGCCGAGCACCGCGCGAAGGTGGAGAAGTACATCGAGCAGGCGGTCGCCGACGGGGCGCGGCTGGTGTGCGGCGGCACCCGGCCGGACGACCCCGAGCTGCGCGACGGCTACTTCCTGCGGCCGACGATCTTCACCGACGTCGCCTCGGACTCGGCCATCGTGCAGGAGGAAGTCTTCGGACCGGTGGTCACCGTCGAGCGGTTCCGCACCGAGGAAGAAGCCGTCCGGCTGGCCAACGACACCGAGTACGGCCTGGCCGGCGCCGTGTGGACCAACGACGCCTCGCGCGCCCAGCGGGTCGCCGGGGCGCTGCGGCACGGCACCGTCTGGATCAACGACTACCACCCGTACCTGCCGCAGGCCGAGTGGGGCGGCTTCGGCAAGTCCGGGATCGGCCGGGAACTGGGGCCGACCGGGCTGGACGAGTACCGGGAAAGCAAGCACATCTACCAGAACACGCGGCCCGCGCCGCTGCGCTGGTTCGCCGGGAACGGAGGCGTATGAGCACCGCGACGTACGACTACGTGATCGTGGGCGGCGGTTCGGCCGGTTGCGTGCTGGCGAACCGGCTGTCCGCCGACCCGTCGACGACCGTCCTCGTGCTGGAAGCCGGCCGGAGCGACTTCTCCTGGGACATCTTCACGCACATGCCGGCGGCGTTGACGATGGTGATCGGCAACCCGCTGTACGACTGGCGCTACGAGTCCGAGCCCGAGCCGTACATGGGCGGCCGCCGCGTCTACCACGGCCGCGGCAAGATGCTGGGCGGCTCCAGCTCCATCAACGGCATGATCTTCCAGCGCGGCAACCCGATGGACCTGGAGCGCTGGGCGTCCGACCCGGGCATGGAGACCTGGGACTACGCGCACTGCCTGCCCTACTTCAAGAAGATGGAGCACTGCACGGCGGGCGCGGACGACTGGCGCGGCCAGGGCGGCCCGCTCTGGCTGGAGCGCGGCCCGGCCACCAACCCGCTGTTCTCCGCCTTCCTGGAGGCGGCGACCCAGGCCGGCTACCCGCTCACCGACGACGTCAACGGCTACCGGCAGGAAGGCTTCGCGCGGTTCGACCGCACCATCAAGAACGGCAGGCGCTGGTCGGCCGCTCGCGCCTACCTGCACCCGGTCAAGCACCGGGAGAACCTGACCGTGAAGACCCTCTGCCACGTGCACCGGGTGGTCTTCGGCGGGCCGGACGGCAAGCGCGCCGTGGGCGTGGAGTACACCCGCTTCGGCAGCCGCCGCGTGCGCCGGGTCAGCGCGGGAGAGGTCATCCTGTGCGGCGGCGCCTTCAACACCCCGCAGCTGCTCCAGCTGTCCGGGGTGGGTGATCCCGAGCTGCTGCGCCCGCTCGGCATCGACGTGGTCGCGCCGCTGCCGGGCGTCGGCCAGAACCTGCAGGACCACCTCGAGGTGTACGTGCAGCACGCGTGCAAGCAGCCGATCAGCCTCAACCCGGCGCTGAAGCTGCGCAACCGCCCGAAAATCGGCCTGCAGTGGCTGCTCGGCAGGAAGGGACCCGGAGCGACCAACCACTTCGAGGCGGGCGGCTTCGTCCGGGGCAACGACGAGGTCGACTACCCCAATCTGATGTTCCACTTCCTGCCGATCGCGGTGCGCTACGACGGCACCCCGGTCGACGCGGAACACGGCTACCAGGTGCACATCGGGCCGATGTACTCCGACGTGCGCGGCTCGGTCACCATCCGCTCGGCCAACCCGAAAGAGCCACCCGCGCTGCGGTTCAACTACCTGTCCACGCCGAACGACCGCAAGGAGTGGGTCGAGGCGATTCACGTGGCGCGCAAGATCCTCAGCCAGCCCGCTCTCCGACCGTACGACGCGGGCGAGATCTCGCCGGGGCCGTCGGTGCAGACCGACGAGGAGATCCTGGCTTGGGTGGCCAAGGACGCCGAGACGGCCTACCACCCGTGCGGCACCGCGCGGATGGGTATCGGCGAGAACGACGTGGTCGATCCGCTCAGCATGCGCGTGCACGGGGTGGAAGGGCTGCGCGCGGTCGACGCCTCGGTGATGCCGTACCTGACCAACGGCAACATCTACGCGCCGGTGATCATGCTCGCGGAGAAGGCAGCCGACCTGATCACGGGCAACACTCCCCTGCCGCCCGCGGATGTGCCGTTCTACCGGCACCGCAAGGAGGAACAGAAAGCCGGCGAGAAACAGAAAGCCGGCGCCGAAGAGCAGCCGGAGCAGTAGCCGTCCGCAGCAGACAGCCGGCCCTCGCGACGGCGGAGGGCCGGCTGTCGCACACCTCGGGTGATCAGGCGGTCGGCAGCGCCTCCAGCCGGGCGGTGATCCGCTCGATGTCGGCTTCCGCCGCGGCCTTGCGCGCCTTGACCTTCTCCACCACGTCGGCCGGTGCCTTCTCCAGGAACGACGGGTTGGACAGCTTCTTCTCGGCCTGCTCCAGCTCCTTGCGGGCGGCGGCCAGGTCCTTCTCGGCGCGCTTGCGCTCCGCGGCCACGTCCACGGCGCCGGACAGGTCGAGTTCCACCGCCACCACGCCGCCGGTCAGGTTCACCTCGACCGAGACCGTGGCATCGAATCCGTCGTCCGGCGTGTTCAGCCGGGCCAGCGAGCGCACCGCCGCTTCGTGCGCGGCCAGCTCCGCCAGTCCGGGGCCGGACAGCCGGGCCGCCACCCGCTGCCCCGGCTTGAGGCCCTGGTCGGAGCGGAACCGCCGGATCTCGGTCACCAGCCGCTGCACGTCCGCGATCCGTCGCGCCGCCGCCTGGTCGGGCTGCTGCCCGGCCGGCTTCGGCCACTCGGCGATCACCAGCGATTCCCCGCCGGTCAGCGACGTCCACAGCACCTCGGTGACGAACGGGATCACCGGGTGCAGCAGCCGCAGCAGCGTGTCCAGCACCCGGCCGAGCACCACCCGCGTGGTCTCGGCGCGCTGGCCGCCCTCCGCCAGCTGCACCTTGGCCAGCTCCACGTACCAGTCGCAGAACTCGTCCCAGGTGAAGTGGTAGAGCGCGTCGCACAACTTGGCGAACTCGAACTGCTCGAACCGCTCGTCCACCTGCACCACGAGCTGGTCGAGCTGGTCCAGGATCCACCGGTCCGCGTCGGTGAGCTCGGCGCCCTCCGGCAGGTCCGCCACCCGCGCCCCGTTCATCAGGGCGAACCGGCTGGCGTTCCACAGCTTGGTGCAGAAGTTCCTGGACCCGGCGGCCCACTCCCGCGCGATCGCCATGTCGGCACCCGGGTTCGCCCCGCGGGCCAGAGTGAACCGGGTGGCGTCCGCGCCGAACTCGTTCAGCCAGTCCAGCGGGTCGATGACGTTGCCGCGCGACTTGGACATCTTCTTGCCCGTCGCGTCGCGGATCAGGCCGTGCAGGAACACGTGGTCGAACGGCTGCTTGCCGTCCATCGCGTAGGTGCCCAGCATCATCATCCTGGCCACCCAGAAGAACAGGATGTCGTAGCCGGTGACCAGGACGGTGGTCGGGTAGAACGTGCGCAGGTCGGCGGTGTCCTCCGGCCAGCCGAGCGTGGAGAACGGCCACAGCCCGGAGGAGAACCAGGTGTCCAGCACGTCGGGGTCCTGCTCCCACTCCCCCGGCGGCAGCTCGTCGTCCGGGCCGAGGCAGATCTCCTGGCCGTCCGGGCCGTAGTAGACCGGGATGCGGTGGCCCCACCACAACTGGCGCGAGATGCACCAGTCGTGCATGTCGTCGACCCAGTCGAAGTAGCGCTTGGCCAGCTCCGGCGGGTGGATGGTGGTCCGGCCGTCGCGCACCGCGTCGCCGGCGGCCTTCGCCAGCGGCGCCACACGCACCCACCACTGCATGGACAGCCGGGGCTCGACGATCGTGTCGCACCGCGAGCAGTGGCCGACCGCGTGCACGTACGGGCGCTTCTCCGCGACGATCCGGCCCTGCTCCCGCAGCGCCGCCACCACGGCGGGCCGTGCCTCGAACCGGTCCAGGCCCTGGAACGGGCCGGGCGCGGTGATCACGGCCTGCTCGTCCATGATCGTCAGCGCGGGCAGGTCGTGCCGCTTGCCGATCTCGAAGTCGTTCGGGTCGTGCGCCGGGGTGACCTTGACCGCACCGGTGCCGAACTCCGGGTCGACGTGCTCGTCGGCCACGATCGGGATCCGCCTGCCGGTCAGCGGCAGCTCCACCTCCGTGCCGACCAGGTGCTTGTACCGCTCGTCGTCCGGGTGCACGGCCACCGCCGTGTCGCCGAGCATCGTCTCGGCCCGGGTGGTGGCCACCACGATGGAGTTCTCCCCGTCGCCGTAGCGGATCGACACCAGCTCGCCGTCGACGTCGGCGTGCTCGACCTCGATGTCGGACAGCGCGGTGTGGCACCGCGGGCACCAGTTGATGATGCGCTCGGCGCGGTAGATCAGCCCGTCGTCGTAGAGCTTCTTGAAGATCGTCTGCACCGCGCGGGACAGCTGCTGGTCCATCGTGAAGCGCTCACGGGTCCAGTCCACGCCGTCGCCGAGGCGGCGCATCTGGGACAGGATCTTGCCGCCGTAGGTCTCCTTCCACTCCCACACGCGCTCGACGAACTTCTCGCGGCCGAGGTCGTGGCGGGACAGGCCCTCGTTGGCCAGCTCGCGCTCGACGACGTTCTGCGTCGCGATGCCCGCGTGGTCGGTGCCGGGCAGCCACAGCACGTTGTAGCCCTGCATGCGGCGGCGCCTGGTCAGCGCGTCCATCAGGGTGTGGTCCAGGGCGTGCCCCATGTGCATCGCACCGGTGACGTTCGGCGGCGGGAGCACGATGGTGTACGGCGGCTTCTCCGAGTCCGCCTCCGCCGTGAAGTAGCCCGCGTCTACCCAGCGCTGGTACAGCTCGGCCTCGTGCTCGGCCGGGTTCCATGCGGTGGGCAGATCAGTGCTGGGGCGAGAAGCGTTGTCGGTCACGTTCTGCAGTCTACGAATCCGCTGTTGGCCGCCTCACTCGGATTCCCCCTTCGCCGCCCGCCCGGCCGCACCGGGGCCGTCTCGCCGGACGAGTCGCGACCAGCGGCGATGGCGATACCGGAACAGCCACCGTGCGAACTTCGCGACCACCGGCGTGAGCATCCCGGCGTCGATCAGCACGGTGTCGGTGTATCGGCACCGTCCCGGCCCGGCCGGCTCGGCGTGCAGGGTGTGCTGCCAGCGACGCACGACGCCGCCGCGTTCCTCGCTGCGCAGCGTGCGGCTCGCCGGATCCACCTTCGCCACGGTGATGGTGTAGCGGCCGAGCGGGACGAGGCCGAGCAGGAACAGCCAGCCGGTCAGCGAATCGCCTTCTCGGGGCAGGTCGGTGTACGAGCGCAGCACCGGCAATCGGATCCACGGGCGTAGCACGTAGCTGACGGTCTCCGTCCGTTGCAGTCGCTCCCATACCGCGTCGGCGTCGGCGTTCAGCACCGACTCCACGCGCACCGTCCTGTCCATGACGGCGTCGATCCCTTTCGTCGATCCCTTTCGTCAATCGCTTTCGTCGAGCACCTTGGCCAGCACCGCGGCGTGTGAATGCCGGACGTCCCGCGTGGCCGTCAGCAACGTCACCGGTCCCCTTTCGGCCAGCTCGCGCAACCGGTCCAGCCCGCGTTGCGCGGCCTCGGACTCCAGCTCGGCGCGATAGCGGCGCTCGAACTCGGCGAAGCGCTCCGGATCGTGCCCGAACCAGCGGCGCAGTTCGGCCGACGGCGCCACGTCGGTGAGCCATTCGGCGTCCAGGCTGTCCTTGCGGACGCCGCGTGGCCACACACGATCCACCAGCACACGGGTGCCGTCGCTGGGGGACGGCTCGTCGTAGACCCTGCGGACGCGCATATCGCCAGCGTAACGATCCCCGACGGCCCCTTTCGGCCCTCGGCTCCGGTTGCCAACGGGTGCATCATGGGGAATGTGGCACGCAAAGCACCCCGGACGGACATCGACGAATCGCAACTGGAAGTCAGCAAGCCGAAGGACTGGGCGGCCGGCCTTCCGGGCGTCGCCGTCTCGGTCAAACGGACGGTCGAGCAGGTCGGTCCGGTGCGCAGTGTGCGCGCACTCCGGCTGATCAACCAGCGGGACGGCTTCGACTGCCCGGGATGCGCCTGGCCGGAGCCACAGGAAGCGGCAGGCGAGAAACGCAAACCGATCGAGTTCTGCGAGAACGGCGCCAAGGCGGTCGCCGAGGAGGCCACCAAGCGGCGGGTGACACCGGAGTTCTTCGCCCAGCACCCGATCGCGGAACTGGCCGAGCGCACCGACTACTGGCTCGGCCAGCAGGGCCGGATCACCGAGCCGATGGTGTTGCGGCCGGGCGCCACGCACTACGAGCCGATCGAGTGGGACGACGCGTTCGCGCTGATCGCCGCGAAGCTGAAGGAGCTGAGCAGCCCGGACGAGGCGATCTTCTACACGTCGGGCCGCACGTCCAACGAAGCCGCGTTCGCCTATCAGCTGCTGGTCCGCAGCTTCGGGACGAACAACCTGCCGGACTGCTCCAACATGTGCCACGAGTCCTCCGGTGCGGCGCTGACCGAGACGATCGGCGTCGGCAAGGGCTCGGTCACCCTGGCCGACTTCGCCATGGCCGACCTGATCGTGGTGGTCGGCCAGAACCCGGGCACCAATCACCCGCGGATGCTGTCCGCGCTGGAACGGGCCAAGGACAACGGCGCCAAGATCATCGCGATCAACCCGTTGCCGGAAGCGGGCCTGATGCGCTTCCGCAACCCGCAGAAGGTGCGCGGGCTGATCGGCAAGGGCACCCCGCTGGCCGACGAGTTCGTCCCGGTGCGCATCGCGGGCGACCTGGCGTTGTTCACCGCCATCGGCAGGCTGCTGGTGGCCAAGGACGCGGTGGACACCGAGTTCGTCCAGCGGTACACCGCGGGCTTCGAGGACTACCGCAAGCACGTGACCGAGATGTCGTGGGACGACATCCTCGAAGCCACCGGGCTGACCCGGGAGAAGATCGAGCGGGTCGCGGACATGTTCGCCGCCTCCGAGCGCACCATCGTGTGCTGGGCGATGGGCCTGACCCAGCACCGCAAGGCGGTGCCGACGATCCGCGAGATCGTCAACGTCCTGCTGCTGCGCGGCATGATCGGCAAACCGGGCGCGGGCGCGTGCCCGGTACGCGGCCATTCGAACGTGCAGGGCGACCGCACCATGGGCATCTACGAGAAGATGCCGGAGCCGTTCCTGGCCGCGCTCGAGCGCGAGTTCGACATCAAGGTGCCGCGCAAGCACGGCTACGACACCGTGGAAGCGATCAAGGCGATGGCCGACGGCCGTGCGAAGGTGTTCATGGCCATGGGCGGCAACTTCGTGTCCGCCACCCCGGACACCGCGTTCACCGAGCAGGCGCTGCGGTCGTGCGAGCTGACCGTGCACGTGTCGACCAAGCTGAACCGGTCGCACGTGGTGCCCGGCCGCACCGCGCTGATCCTGCCCGCGCTCGGCAGGACGGAGCGCGACCTGCAAGCCGGCGGGGAGCAGTTCGTCACGGTCGAGGACTCCATGTCCGTCGTGCACCGTTCGCGGGGGACGCTGGCGCCTGCCGGCCCGAAACTGCGCAGCGAGGTGTCCATCGTGTGCGGCCTCGCCCGAGCGCTGTTCGGCCCGGATCACCCGGTGCCGTGGTCGTCGTTCGAGAAGGACTACGACACCATCCGGGACTACATCGCCCGCGTGGTGCCCGACTGCGACGACTACAACGCCAAGGTGCGGCAGCCGGACGGGTTCGTGCTGCCGCATCCGCCGCGGGACCGGCGTGAGTTCCCCACCGCCACCGGGCGGGCGAACTTCACCGTCAACGAGATCGAGGTGCTGCGGGTCCCGCCCGGGCGGCTGATCCTGCAGACGCTGCGCAGCCACGACCAGTACAACACCACCATCTACGGCCTGTCCGACCGTTACCGGGGCATCGAGAACGGCCGCCGGGTGGTGCTGGTCAACGCCGAGGACCTGGCCGAGCGCGGGCTGCGCGACGGTCAGTTGGTGGACGTGATCTCCGAGTTCGAGGGCACCGAACGCCGGGCGGAGCGGTTCCGGACCGTCGCCTACCCGACACCGCGTGGCTGTGCGGCGGCGTACTTCCCGGAGGCCAACGCCCTGGTTCCGGTGCAGGCGGTCGCGGAGATCTCCAACACGCCGGCGTCGAAGTCGATCATCGTACGCCTGGAGCCCAGGGACGACGGCCAGGACGCGGCGCGGCCGGTCACGAACCGGCCGCGGTGATGACGGGGATGATGGCGGCGGTGGCCACCACCGCGGTCATCTCCTCGATCGCCTTCCGGGTGGCGTCCGAGGCCCAGTTGCCTTCCGCGATGGCTTTGGCGCGCTGCTTGGCCAGCTTGCGGTCGGCAGCGCCGACCACCCGCGGCACCGCGTCGACGGCGTGCAGCAGGGCGATCAGCGCGGCCAGCCGCGGCTCCGGCTGGACACCGTCGACCAGGACGCGGCGCAGGTGAGCCCGCAGTTCGGCTTCGTGCGTGGAGTCGTGGGCCGGCCATCGGGTGGTCGGGAACAGCCCGAGGATCCTGTCCCGCTCCTTGCGCAGGATGCCGCGCTGGGCCAGGTGGTCCAGCAGCCGCTCGCGCAACCCGGTGGCCAGCTTCCCGACGACGTCCTTGGGCTTGCGGCCCGCCTGGTCGGCCACTTTGCCCTGCCATGCGTCGAGCACCGGATGACCGGTCGGCGACGTGCTGCGGACCACCAGGCGTGCCTTGCGGCCCGTGCCGTCCAGCCGCACGTGGTCGAGGTCGGCCAATTCGATCAGCACGGCACCGGCCAAGGCGTAGTCGATGTTGGAACCCCACGCCTGGCGACCCGTATGGTCGTCGTAAGCGAGCAACAGGAGTTCTTCGGCGAGCAGCATCTCGCCACAGTAGTGCGTTTCGTGGCTCGCGCACAAAGGCCGCGGCGGAAGAGGTGGCACCGATGGGCAGGATCACCACGCGCACCAAGGTCCTCGCCATCAACGACGACGACGCGCGCCGACGCGAGGACGTGCTGGCGGCGGAGGAGCCGCTGGAGCTGCGGGTCGACGGGAAACCGCTGGCGGTGACCATGCGGACGCCGGGGGACGACATCGAGCTGGCCCACGGATTCCTGCTCGGCGAGGGCGTCATCGCCTCCCGTGAGGACGTGGCGACTGCCCGCTACTGCGACAGCGTCGACGAATCGGGACGCAACACCTACAACGTGCTGGACCTGACGCTCAGCCCCGGAGTGCCCTCCCCCACCGTCGGCGTCGAGCGCAACTTCTACACCACATCGTCGTGCGGGATCTGCGGCAAGGCTGCGCTGGACGCCGTGCGCACCAGGACGCGATTCGACCCGGCGTCCGATCCCGTTCCGGTCGACCCCGCCGTCCTGGCCGGGCTGCCCGATGCCTTGCGGCAACGCCAGCGGGTGTTCGCGGCGACCGGCGGGCTGCACGCCGCCGCGTTGTTCGACCACCATGGGAAGCTGCACGTGGTGCGGGAGGACGTCGGCAGGCACAACGCCGTCGACAAGGCGATCGGATGGGCGGTGCTGCAGGGCCGGGTGCCGCTGGCCGGCGCCGGGCTGCTGGTCTCCGGCCGCGCGTCGTTCGAGCTGGTGCAGAAGGCGGCCATGGCTGGCATCCCGGTCCTCGCCGCCGTCTCGGCGCCGTCCTCGCTCGCCGTGGAGCTGGCGGCGGAGCAAGGCATGACGCTCATCGGATTCCTGCGCGGCAAGAGCATGAACGTCTACACCGGGCACCATAGGCTCACCGGAACGCTCGCACAGCCGGCTCACCGATCGGCATCGCGCGGCCCAGCCCGCTAGCGGCAGCTCCCGGTACGCCTCCTCCGGCTCGTCCTCTGCGCGGTAGACACCATCAGAAGACGCAGGCGCCCCTGACACGGGGTCTGCGCTCGCATTGCGGCTGCGCGATCGGCCCGCAATCAACGCGCGTCCCGGGCGCCGCAGCGTAGGATCACCGAGCTGCCGCTGGTCGGCTCTGTGCACCGCGACACGCTTGTCCCCTCGGACCGCGTGACCCTCCCGGCGAGAGATCGTCCAACCGGCGCGCCGCGGCACCGGACACGAAAACGGCCCACCGCCGGATGACGGTGGGCCGCGGGGAGTCCTGGTGCTGTCAGGCGGTCTTCTCGCCGCGCTCCTGCTGGGCGCGCCGCCGCGCCGGGTGCCGGGACACGATCGTCGGGTTGACGTTCTCCCGCACGGTCTGCTCGGTGATCACGACCTTGGCCACGTCCGGCCGGGACGGGATGTCGTACATCACCTGCTGCAGGACCTCCTCCATGATGGCCCGCAGCCCGCGCGCCCCGGTGCCCCGCAGCAGCGACTGGTCGGCGATCGCCTCCAGCGCGCCCTGGGTGAACTCCAGCTCCACGCCGTCCAGCTCGAACAGCTTCTTGTACTGCTTGACCAGCGCGTTGCGTGGCTCGGTGAGGATGCGCACCAGCGATTCCTTGTCCAACGCCGTCACGCTGGCCACCACCGGGAGCCGGCCGATGAACTCCGGGATGAGGCCGAACTTGATCAGATCCTCCGGCATCGTCTCGGCGAAGATGTTCTCCGACTCCAGCTCCGCCTTGGAGCGCACCTCCGCGCCGAAGCCGAGGCCGCGCTTGCCGATCCGCTCGTTGATGATCTTCTCCAGCCCGGCGAACGCGCCGGCCACGATGAACAGCACGTTCGTCGTGTCGATCTGGATGAACTCCTGGTGCGGATGCTTGCGCCCCCCCTGCGGCGGGACGGACGCCGTGGTGCCCTCCAGGATCTTCAGCAGCGCCTGCTGCACGCCCTCACCGGAGACGTCCCGCGTGATCGACGGGTTCTCGCTCTTGCGGGCGATCTTGTCGACCTCGTCGATGTAGATGATGCCGGTCTCGGCCCGCTTGACGTCGTAGTCCGCGGCCTGGATCAGCTTCAGCAGGATGTTCTCCACGTCCTCGCCCACGTAGCCGGCCTCGGTCAGCGCCGTGGCGTCGGCGATCGCGAACGGAACGTTGAGGAACTTCGCCAGCGTCTGCGCCAGGTACGTCTTGCCACAGCCGGTCGGCCCCAGCATGAGGATGTTCGACTTGGCGATCTCGACGTCGTCGTCCTTCGAGTCCTTGCCGCCCCGCGCCTCGTTCTGAATCCGCTTGTAGTGGTTGTACACCGCCACCGACAGCGAGCGCTTGGCTTCCTCTTGCCCGATCACGTACTGCTCGAGGAAGTCGTGGATCTCCTGCGGCTTGGGCAGCTCGTCGAACTTGACGTCGCGCGTCTCGGCGAGCTCTTCCTCGATGATCTCGTTGCAGAGGTCGATGCACTCGTCGCAGATGTACACGCCGGGACCGGCGATGAGCTTCTTGACCTGCTTCTGGCTCTTTCCGCAGAACGAGCACTTCAGCAGGTCGCCACCGTCGCCGATTCGCGCCATGACCTTAGACCTCTGTCCCCTCCGGTGCGACCAACCGATGCACCTGGTCCGTCCTTGTGGCCGTCGCGGGCAACGCAGCCAGTTGTCACTGTCGACGCTACCCCGTCACCAGCTCCCGCAGGAGCCATTTGCCGGCGTGCCGTAGACCGCCGTAGTGGCACCCTAGCTGCTTCACCTCGAGCGTGCCCGCCATCGACACGCCTCGCCAAGAACGGCCAGATCACGATTTCGTCGACACATGAACCCGGTCGGCTCGGCGAACCGTGCGCGGTGCCCGCAGCAAGAGCTGACAATCCAGCTTACGCGGAACCTTTCCGGTATTGCAGGACTTCGTCGACGATTCCGTACTCGAGCGCCTGCTCCGCGGTGAGGATCTTGTCGCGCTCGATGTCGGCGCGGATCTCCTCCGGGGACTTGTGGGTGTGCTTGGCCAGGGTGTGCTCGAGCAGCGACCGCACCCGCTGGATCTCGTTGGCCTGGATCTCCAGGTCCGACACCTGACCGTAGGTGCCCTGCGTCGACGGCTGGTGGATCAGCACTCGCGAGTTGGGCAGCGCGAACCGCTTGCCCTCGGTGCCCGCGGCCAGCAGCACCGCAGCGGCGGACGCGGCCTGGCCGAGGCAGTAGGTCTGGATGTCCGGCCGGACGAACTGCATCGTGTCGTAGATCGCCATCAGCGACGTGAACGAGCCGCCCGGCGAGTTGATGTACAGCACGATGTCGCGGTCCGGGTCCTCGTGCTCCAGGTGCAGCAGCTGGGCCATCACGTCGTTGGCCGAGGCGTCGTCCACCTGCACGCCGAGGAAGATCACCCGCTCCTCGTACAGCTTGTTGTACGGGTTGGACTCCTTGATGCCGTAGCTGGTGCGCTCGACGTAACTCGGCAGGACGTACCGCGACTGGGGTAGGTGCAGCTGGTGGTGGGGGTACGGGTACATCGTGTTTCCTCTCCGGGTCAGCGGGCCGAGCGGTGGTTGGCCAGCATTTCGGGCGTGAGCACCGCGTCGACGAAGCCGTACTCCTTCGCCTCCTCCGCGGTGAACCAGCGGTCCCGGTCACCGTCGGCGATGATCTGCTCGACGGTCTGGCCGGTCTGCTGCGCGGTGATCTCCGCCAGTTCTCGCTTCCACCTGCTGAAGACCTGGGCCTGGATGGCGATGTCGGACGCGGTACCGGTGACCCCGGCCGACGGCTGGTGCATCAGGATCCGCGCGTGCGGCAGGGCGTACCGCTTGCCCGGCGTGCCCGACGAGAGCAGGAACTGTCCCATCGACGCCGCCAGCCCCATCGCGTACGTCGCCACATCCGGCTCGATGAGCTGCATGGTGTCGTAGATCGCGAACCCGGCCGTCACCGAGCCACCCGGGGAGTTGATGTAGAAGCGGATGTCCTTCTCCGGGTCCTCGGCGGCCAACAGCAGCAACTGGGCAGTGATCCGGTTGGCGACCTCGTCGTTGACCTCGGAGCCGAGCACCACGATGCGCTCTTGGAGCAGCCGCTCGTACACCGAATCGGTCAGGGAAAGGCCTTGCGTGGCCGTCCGCATGCTAGGTGGTTGCTGCGTCACGTCTGCCTGCCTCACATCAGGTCCAGCGGACCGTCGTCGGTCTTGAAGGATTGCCGTCGGTGGGATGCCACCGCTGTCGTCATCGACACTAACGAACGCCGGCGGCCGGACATGCCGGATCCGGCCGCCGTTCGCTCACAGCGTCACGCGTCGGTGGCCTGCTCGCCCGCCTTGGCCTCGCCGGCGTCCTTGCCCCCGTCGTCACCGGCCTGCTGCTCCTCGCCGCCGAACAGGTCGGACAAGTCCACCTCGTTGCCGCTGGCGTCGGTCACCTTAACCTTGCGCACCACGCCCGCCAGCGCCTTGCCCCGGCGGATGTCGGCGTAGATCGCGCCCAGCTGACCGGACTGCTGCGCCCGCTGCACGTACTCGTCGGGCGAGATGCCGAAGCGCTGCGCCTGGTACACGATGCGCTCGGTCAGCTCGTTGTCGTCGACCGTCACGTTCTCCGCGTCGGCGATGCTGTCCAGCAGCAGCTGGGTGCGCACCGTCTTCTCCGCCTCGCTGCGCAGCTCCTCGTGCCACTGCTTCGGGTCCTGACCCGAAGCCTCCAGCGCCCGGTTGAGCAGCTCCTCGTCGTCGTGCGTGTCGGCCAGCTGGTGCATCGCCTCGTGCTTGCGGTTGGCCACCTCGGCCTGCACCACGCCCTCGGGCACCGGCACGTCGGCGGCCTCCAGCAGCGCCTCGAGCACCTTGTCCCGCGCCTGCACGCCCTGCTGCATGCGCTTCACCCGGCGCAGCCGCTCGCGCAGGTCGTCCCTGAGTTCGTCGATGGTGTCGAACTCGGAGGCCATCTGGGCGAACTCGTCGTCGGCCTCCGGCAGCTCGCGCTGCTTGATCGACCGCGCAGTGACCGTGACCTGCGCCTCCTGCCCGGCGTACTTGCCCGCCAGCAGCTTGGTGGTGAACGTCGCGCTCTCGTCCTTGGACAGGCCGATCAGTGCCTCGTCGATGCCCTCGACCAGCTGGCCCGAGCCGATCTCGTACGACAGGCCCTCGGTGGCGGCGTCCTCCACCGGCTCGCCGTCCACCTCGGCGGACAGGTCGATCGACACGAAGTCGCCCTGCTGGGCGGGACGGTCGACGCCGACCAGGGTGCCGAACCGCGCGCGCAGCTCGTTCAACTGCTCCTCGACCTCGTCGTCGGTCAGCTCGATGTCGTCGACGGCGATGGTCACGTCCGACAGGTCCGGGATCTCGATCTCCGGGCGCACGTCCACCTCGGCGGTGAACTCCAGGACCTCGCGGTCCTCCAGCTTGGTGACCTCGAAATCAGGCTGCCCGAGCGCCCGTACCTGCTCGGCCTGCACCGCCTCGATGTACTTGGCGGGGATCGCCTCGTTGACCACCTCTTCGAGCACTGGGCCGCGTCCGATGCGGCTCTCCAGCACGGGAGCGGGAACTTTGCCGGGACGGAAGCCGGGGATGCGGACCTGCTGCGCGATCTTGCGGTAGGCGCGGTCGAAGTTCGGCTTCAGCTCGTCGAACGGCACCTCGACATTGATCTTTACGCGCGTCGGGCTCAGCTGCTCGACGGTGCTCTTCAACGTGTGCTCCTTGAGGGCTTGACAGATGTGGACCCCGTGTTGTTCGCGGGCGATTGCCCGAGTCTAGATGCTGCGTTCGCGCGCCGTCGCAAGACCTCTGTTTTCGTGCAGGCCAGGGCACACTTCCGAGCGGCCAGTCACCGGATCGGGGCAAACCCGCGGCCGTGCGTACTCCGCCGTGTGCCGGCACGCGGATCACGCCACCACGGATTCCGATCCGGCGTTCGCCGGCACCCCGGACGGTCACCGTGCTGCATGCGCGGCGATGGCCCGCCGGCGAGCCGTCAGCGGACCTGCCGCACGGGATACCGGTCCCTGACGGTCTGGTTGAAACAGCGGCCGGGGTTGGACGAAGCCAGCAGCGCGACGTACACGCGACGCGGCACGACGAAGTAGCGATACACCTCGCGGTTGGTGAACTCGACCTCCAGCACGGCCTCGTCCTGGGCGTAGCCGACCGATCGCAACACCGTCGACTTCACGGGCACGCGCTCCATACGTCGAACGTGCCACATCGGCGGGATCGACGGGACCGATTCGCCGCCACATCGCCCGCGAACAGCAGCGAGCCCGGAGCCACCACGTGGATCCGGGCCGCGCTCGTGCGACGGCACGAAACGTCGGGGTGACAGGATTTGAACCTGCGACCCTCCGCTCCCAAAGCGGATGCGCTACCAAGCTGCGCCACACCCCGCCGGGCCGCCTGGGCCGTGCTCGGCCAGCATATCGGTACCCGTTAAACTGGCGACGCGCCCGGTCACCGGACCGGGACTGCGGGCGTAGCTCAATGGTAGAGCCCCAGCCTTCCAAGCTGGTGGTGCGGGTTCGATTCCCGTCGCCCGCTCAACGCGATCGGCCGCCGTCGATCAGCCGGAAGCGGACGATATCGATTTTGGTGGCCTCCTCGATCCCCGGGTAGTGCGTCTGCAAGGCGTGGTGCAGGCCGGCGGACGTGGCGAAGCCGTCCCGCCGGGCGTCTTCCTCGGTGGGCTCGCCGACCGCCCCTCGACCACTTTGATGACCTCCACGAGCAACGTCGTGACGATGCCGTCCGCGTCGTGGTCGAAGACCCAGCTGACACCGCCCTGGCGCCTCGGAATCGTCGAGGCGGATCGTGCCGTCCAGCGGTCGGCGCGGATGTCCTCCAGACGGTCTTCCCACACGTACTGCCGCTGCGACACATCCGGCTCGACGGCCCGCCAGTCGGACACGTACGACAGGAAGTCGCGCACCGGGACGGCTTCCGGGGGGCCGATCTTGGTGCGCACCACCGCGCGGATGTCCGGATCCAGGTCGAACAGCATCTGACGGCACGGGCCGCACGGGGAGACGATCGTGAACTGCTCCGGGCCAGTCGCGATGGCGCCCACGGCACCGGCCACACGGGGAGACGACCACGCGGTCGTGCACCGCTGCGATGCACACCAACGGAAGCCGGGCGTGCGGCGAGGCCACGACCTGGCCGATGGCCACCGGCTCGGCGCACGGGCCGCCGATGAAGTGGTGGACGTCGATCCCGGTGAAGATGTCGCCTGCGCGAGTCGAGCACGGCCGCGGCCACCGAGTGGTCCTCAGATCGATGTGCCTCGCGCAACGTTGTCGTCGCCACCTCGACCAGGCGTTGTTCCTGCTTGGTCAGCACGGCCGAAGCCCAACCGGCGAAGATCGGGTACCTCGGCCGAACTGTCCGACAGCGATACCGACGGCCGGCGGCGCGCCAGCGCCCGGTCGATCCAGGCGCAGACGCCGAACAGCAGCGCAGCCTGCACCGCGCCCGCCAGGACGCACAACAGGGCACCCATAGGGCCGGGCGTGGGTTCGATCAGCGGCACGACACCGGCCAGCGGCCGGGCCACCAGGCACAGCGGCTCGGCCCAGTACCAGCCGTCCGGCCGTGTCACGATATACCACACGAACACGTAGCTGGCGGCGCCGAGCACGAAGACGGCGTAGCTCAATGCGAGCCAGCGCACCCGCCACGGTGTCGGCGTCGGAGTACTACTTGCCCGCATGCCCGGCTATCGGGCTGCACGCCGCGATTGTTACCGCCGGGTCGCACCACCCGGTGGCCACCGCACGGGCACGGGCAGGGAACGATACGCGCAGCGGTTTCGTTGACCGGGCAACGTGGCAACGGCTGGAAGTGGGAGCGATGGGCGAGGCAGGTCTGCTGATCATCGTGCTGATCGTGGTCGTCATGGGCGGGATCTACCTGTCCCAGCAGCGAGCCACTCAGCGCCGCGACGAACTCGAGGACGCCAAGGCGGAAGCCCGCCGCTGGGTGGAGCGGCTCGGCGGCCAGGTGCTCAACCTGACCGGCACGAACGCGGCCTCGAAACAAGCGCTCGCCGACGCGGCCGAGCGGTACACCGCCGCCGGCTCGCAACTCGAGCAAGCGCAGACCGCCCACCAAGCCCGGCTGGTCATCGACACCGCGCTGGAGGGCTTGTACTACGTGCGCGCGGCCAGGACCGCCATGGGCCTGGACCCCGGCCCCGAGCTGCCGCAGGACCGGGAGCGCGAGCGCGCCGGCGCGGTCTCCGAGTTCCGCAGCGTGGACGTCGAGGGCAAGCACTACGAGGCGTCGCCGGAGCCCGGCGACCGCACCCCGTACTACTACCCGGGCGGCCGGGTGGCCGGGCGCCCGGTGCCGCGCGGATGGTACTCCGAGCCGTGGTGGAAGCCCGCCCTGGTCGCGGGGGCGTGGGGCTTCGGCTCGATGATGCTGTTCAGCGCGCTGTTCTCCGGCATGGCCGGGATCGCCAGCGCATCGGCATGGGAAGCGGGCGCCATGAACGACGCCGAGATGGCTGGCGGTGACGCGGGCGATGCCGGCGACATGGGCGACTCCGGCGGCGACTTCGGCGGTGACTTCGGCGGCGGCGACTTCGGGGGCGGCGACTTCGGTGGTGGTTTCGACTTCGGCGGCTTCTAGGCCCGCCGGGGCACGGCATCGCACCCACCTAGAACGAAACCGGCGGGGCCGGCCGTAGTGGCCGTCACCCCGCCGGTCGTGCGCAGCAGCACATGCCGCGCGTCGACGTCGCTCAGTGTGCCTTGGACAGCTTCGCCAGCCGTTCCGGTCGCGGCCACCGCACGTCGTAGACCCAGCCGAACTTCTCGAACAGCCAGATCAGGCGCGCGGTGATGTCGATCTGCCAGCGGCCGACGCCGTGCCGGGCCGACGTGGGGTCGGCGTGGTGCAGGTTGTGCCACGACTCCCCCATCGACAGGATCGCCAGCGGCCAGAAGTTCGCCGACTTGTCCCTGGCCTTGTACGGCCGGTCGCCGATGATGTGGCAGATCGAGTTGATCGACCAGGTCACGTGGTGCACCACCGCCACACGCACCAGGCTGCCCCAGAAGAACGCGGTCAACGCGCCCCACCAGGACCAGGTGACCAGTCCGCCGATCACCGCGGGAGCAAGCAACGTGGCGACGGTGAGCGGCACGAACAGCTTGTCCACCCGCCGCATGTCCTTGTCGGCCAGCAGGTCGGGCGGGCGCGAACCGCTCCTGGTTGGTCAGCGTCCGGTTGAACAGCCAGCCCATGTGCGCGTGCCAGAAGCCGCGCAGGATCGCGCCCGGGGAGGTACCGAACGCCCACGGCGAGTGGGGGTCTCCCTCACGGTCGGAGAACGCATGGTGCCTGCGGTGGTCGGCGACCCAGTGCAGGATCGGCCCCTGCACCGCCATGCTGCCCAGGACCGCGAGCGCGATGCGCATCGGACGTTTGGCCTTGAACGATCCGTGGGTGAAGTACCGGTGGAACCCGGCGGTGATGCCCAGCACCGACAGGGTGTAGAAGAACGCCAGCAGCCCGAGGTCGAGCATGGTGACGCCCCAGCCCCACAGCAGCGGGATGGACGCGATCAGCGCGATCGCGGGAATGATGGCGAACAAGTAGACCGTGATGTGCGCAGCCAGCGGGCGCGCACCGCTCTCGATGGGTTTCGGCCCGGATCTGGGGCCGCGTCGGGCCGGGCGCTCCGGCTCCGATCGGGTCTCCGGCCCGGCCTCGTGCCGGGGACCCTGGTCATGCTTTGTCGAAGGGGAAGCGTCGACGCTCACCGTGGTTGTACCTCTCCTGTCAGGTGCGCACCGGCCGGTGCACGCGAACTTGCGGAGCAGTCGTGCCACCCCTTGCGCCCAGACGGTACACGTCCGACCGCGTTGACAGGAGGGGTCTTACCGAACTGGTCGTCGCAGGGGCTCAGCTCTGGCACGTCGGGCACCAGTAGAGCTTTCGACCCTGCAGCGTTCGCATCGCCACCGTTGTGCCACATATCAGGCAGGGACTACCCGCGCGCCGGTACACGTAAACCTCGCCCCCGTGCCGATCCTGCCGCGGCTGCCTGCCCATGGCCTGCGGGGTGTGCTCGGGACGGACCGTGTCGATGCGGCCGCGCGCGACGCCGTCGGCCATCAACGCGACCAGGTCGTCCCACAGCTGCCCGGCCCGCTCCCGGCCGATCGACCGGCCGGGCAGCATCGGGTCGATCCCGTGCCGGAACAGCACCTCCGCGCGATACACATTGCCGACACCGGCCATGATCCGCTGATCCAGCAACAACGCGGCGATCGGCGACGCCGACGACGCGATGCGGTCCAGCGCGGGCCCGGGGTCGGCGTCCGGCCGCAGCGGATCCGGCCCCAGCCTGGCCGTGATCGCCGTGACCTCGGCCTCGGTGAGCAGCTCACAGCGATTCGGGCCGCGCAGGTCGGTGGCGTGCGTCGGACCGACCAGGCGCATCCGCACCTGACCGGCCGGGGCTGGTTCGGGCCGCTCGAACTCGGTGAACGTGCCGTAGAGGCCGAGGTGGATGTGCACGACACCCTGGCCGCCGTAGTGGTGGAACAGGTGCTTGCCGTATGCCTCCGCCGCGGTGAACACCTTGCCGTCGAGCAGCGCGGCCTCCGCCGCGAAACGCCCTTGCGGGCTGGTCACCGCGACCGGGTGGCCGGCGTAACGTGCCTGGTGCAGCCGGGCCAACCGGTGCAGCGTGTGTCCTTCGGGCATTCAGCTGGTCTGCCCGTGCCCGCCCGTCTGCGGCAACGCCGGCGGGGTGCCGGTGCGCTCGTAGTCCGTCAGCTGCCCGACCCGGCGAACGTGGCGTTCGTCGGTGTCCGGCTCGGCCGCGAGGAAGGCCTCCACGATCTCCGTGGCCTCCTCGACGCTGTGCATCCGTGCCCCGATGCCGACGACCTGGGCGTGGTTGTGCTCCCGCGTCAGGCGGGCGGTCTCCACGCTCCACGCCAGCCCGGCGCGGATACCCTTGACCTTGTTGGCGGCGATCTGCTCGCCGTTGCCGGAGCCGCCGATGACGATGCCCAGGCTGCCCTCGTCGGCGGCGACCCGCCGGGCGGCCTCGACGCAGAACGGCGGATAGTCGTCGGCCGGGTCGTACTCGTAGGGCCCGACGTCCACCACGTCGTGCCCGAGCCCGCTCAGATGCTGCACCAGATGGTTCTTCAGCTCGAAACCCGCATGGTCGGCGGCAAGGTAAACACGCACGACGTGGAGTCTGCCAGCCGGATCGGTGCACACCGTTTCCGGGCCTGACGCGGTGCGTCGTGCCCCACCCTCGGTGCGGCCGCGGCGCACGCGCGGTATAGGTGAAGCGATGTCGAACGAATCCGCGCCGGGACGGTGGCTGGTGCTCGCCGACGGTGTCTACGCCCGCCGGTATGCCGAGTTGGACCAGACCCTCGGGCTGGTGGTCGGCCGGGACCGGGCGCTCGTCGTGGACACCGGCCGCGACGAGGAGCACGGCGCGGAGTTCGCGTCAGCCGTCGCCGGTCTCACCGCGTTGCCGCTGACCGTGGTCGTCACGCACGCGCATTTCGACCACTGCTTGGGCACAGCCGCCTTCCCGGGGGCGGAGGTCTGGGCCCATGAGCGGTGCCGGGTCGACGAGCGGGTCTTCGTCGAACGGGCCGAGTACTACCCCGGCGCTCCCCCGGTCCGGCTGGTCCAGCCGACGCACCGGGTACGGGAAGCGGCGGAGCTCGACCTCGGCGGCCAGACGGTACGCCTTGTCCATCCCGGCCGCGCGCACACCGATCACGACCTCGCGGTGCACGTTCCGGACGCGCGCGTGCTCTTCACCGGGGACCTGGTCGAGCAGGGAGCCGACCCGTCGATCGGGCCGGACTCCTTCCCGCAGCTGTGGCCGCACGCGCTCGACGAGCTGCTGCGCCTGGACGCGGCGACGTTCGTGCCGGGCCACGGCGACCCGGTGGACCGCGCCTTCGTCGAACGGCAGCGCGACCTGCTCAGCGCTGGATCGACTTGACTTCGAGGTACTCCTCCAGCCCGAACTTGCCGAACTCCCGGCCGATGCCCGACTGCTTGTAGCCGCCGAACGGCGCCATCGGGTTGAACGAGCCGCCGTTGACGTCCACCTGACCGGTGCGGATCCGCTTGGCGACCTCGATCGCGCGCTCGTCGCTGCCCGCGAAGACCGCGCCGCCCAGCCCGTACATCGAGTTGTTGGCGATCCGCACGGCGTCGTCGACGTCGGTGTACGGCAGCACGGACAGCACCGGGCCGAAGATCTCCTCCTGTGCGATCACCATGTCCTCCCGCACGTTGGCGAAGACCGTCGGGCGGACGAAGAAGCCGCGCTCCATGCCGTCCGGCTTCTCCGGGCCACCGCACGCCAGCGTGGCGCCTGCTTCCGCTCCCGCCCGGATGTAGCCGACCACCCGGTCGCGCTGCACCTCACTGACCATCGGCCCCAGCCGGGTCGCCGGGTCCGACGGGTCGCCCGGCTGGTACTTGGCCGCCGCGGCGACGGCGATCTCCACCGCCTGGTCGTGCAGCGACTCCGGCACCAGCATCCGGGTCCAGGCGTTGCAGCTCTGCCCGCCGTTGAGGAAGGTGTTGGCCACGCCGAGTTTGACCGCCTTGGTCAGGTCGGCGTCGTCCAGGATGACGTTGGCGGACTTCCCACCCAGCTCCAGCGCGACCCGCTTGACCGTCTGCGCGGCCGCTGCGGCGACCGCCTTGCCCGCGCGGGTCGATCCGGTGAACGAGATCATGTCCACGTCCGGGTGCTCGGCCAACCGGGCACCCACCACCGGGCCGGTGCCGTGCACGATGTTGACCACCCCGTCCGGCACACCGGCCTGCCGCAGCACCTCCACCAGGATTCCGGTGTTCAGCGGCGCCACTTCACTGGGTTTGAGCACCACCGTGCAGCCGGCGACCAGCGCCGGCGCGAGCTTGGCCATGATCTGGTGCAGCGGGTAGTTCCACGGGGTGATCGCCGCGACCACCCCGGCGGGCTCGCGCACCACCAGCGAATTGCCGATCTCCTCGGTGAACGCGAAACCGCCGCTGTCGACCAGGTCGGCGACCCCTTTGGCGGTCGTCGCGGGCAGGGTCGCCTGCACCTTGGTGGCGAACGTGATGGGGGCGCCGACCTCGGCGGAGATCAGCGCGGCAATCTCGTCCCTGCGCTCGGCGAGCCCGGCGGAGATCGCGCGCACCACCGCCGCACGGTCCTGTGGGGTGCGTGCGGCCCAGGAGGGGAAGGCCGCCACCGCGGCGGCGACGGCGGCATCGGCGTCCTCCACGGTTCCCGCGGGCACCGAACCGATGATCTCCTCGGTCGCCGGGTTGAGCACGTCGATCGACTCCGCTGACTCCGGGTGCTCGGCTCCGTCGATGAAGTGTCCGACACGGGTCAGTGCGGGCGCGGCCATGTCAACTCCTCCGCAAGTGGATGGCACGGACCCCTCCTACCTTGGCACAACTCGACCGGCCGGTAACCGTCGGTGCGCGCGGCTACCGTCAGCGAGCCACAGTCGTCCGACCCTTCAGGAGGCACCATGTCCGTGACTTCGCAGGCCGACACCGCCGGTCACGCCGTCACCGGCGAGCGAGCGGACCTGCTGTCGTCGCTGCGCAGGCACCGCGGCTTCCTGCGGCAGACCGTCCGCGGGCTCACCGACGAGCAAGCGGCCATGCGCCCCACCGTCAGCGACCTGTGTCTCGGCGGGCTGATCAAGCACGTCGCCCACTGCGAGCGGCAGTGGGTCCGGTTCACCGAGGAAGGCCCCGGCGCGATGAGCTACGACGAAGGCTCGTGGCAAGCGTGGCAGGACCAGTTCCGCATGCTTCCCGGGGAGACCCTGGCCGGTTTGCTGGCCGAGTACGACGCCGTGGCCGCAAAGACCGACGCGCTGGTCGTCACCGCCGATCTGGACGCCGAGCAGCCGCTGCCGGAAGCGCCGTGGTTCGAGCCCGGCGCGCGCTGGAGCGTGCGCCGCGTCCTGCTGCACATCATCGCCGAGACGGCCCAGCACGCCGGGCACGCCGACATCATCCGGGAAAGCATCGACGGCGCGAAGACGATGGGCTGACCGGCCTGCCCGGCATGGGCCGCGTGAGCCAGCTCCCCGGCCGGCCGACAGCACGGGGTCGCCGCACCCGACGCCCTGAGGGGTTCCAGCTCGGTCAGCGGCAAGGCCGGATCCGCGGCCACGTTCGGTGCCGGTGAAGGAGCTTGATCACGGTGGGCCGGCCGTTCCGTTACTGGCTCACCGGGGCCTGGGGGTGGCCGCGCCAGCTCCCGGACCGGCCTCCGCCGACACGGATCCACCCGCGCCACCGACCCCCGGCTTCCATTCCAGCCAGTCACCACGGTGATCCGCGGCCCCAGCCGAGCGCCAACTCCCGGACGGGGCCCGGGCTGCCCTGCCCACGCGGATCCGGCCACACCCGGCGCGTGGTTCACCAGGCGCTGCGCGCTTGCTTGCGGGCCGGCCGGGCCGGCCGCCTCACTCGGTCCTGCCGGCCCGGCTTCCGGCCCGCCGGGCTCACCCCGTCGGCGGCCGGCCCGCCGTCAGTCGAACTTCAGCTCGCCGGTGCGGCTGCGCTTGAGCTCGAAGAAGTCGGGATAACCGGCCAGCATGACCGCCCCGTCGAAGACCTTGAGCGCGTCCTCGCCACGCGGGATCGACTGCAGCACCGGGCCGAAGAACGCCACGCCGTCGACATGGATCGTCGGCGTGCCGACCTCGTCTCCCACCGGGTCCATGCCGCGGTGGTGGCTGGCCCGCAGCGCCTCGTCGTACTCGGTGGACGTGGCCGCTTCGGCCAGCTCGGCCGGAGCGCCGATCTCCGCCAGTGCTTCGGGAATGATCGACGGGTCCTCGCCACGGCCCTGGTTGTGCGCCCGGATGCCGTAGGCGGTGTAGAAGTCACGCAGCGCCTTCTGCCCCAGCTTCTGCTCGACGGCGATGGCCACCCGCACCGGCCCCCAGCCGAACTCCAACAGCTCCTTGTACTTCTCCGGCAGCTCGTCCCTGCCCTCGTTGAGCACCGACAGGCTCATCACGCCGAACCGCAGGTCGATGTCGCGGTGCTTCTCCACCTCGAGGATCCACCGCGAGGTGATCCAGGCGAACGGGCAGATCGGGTCGAAGTAGAAGTCGACCTTGGTCCGCTTCGGCGACGCCGGGCTGCCAGGTGGTGTGGTCATCGACAACTCCTTGCCGGTCGGTCAGGAAAATCCGTTTCACGCATGCCCAACCACGACAGTGGCGACGTTGTTCCCACCACCTGCGGCGACACCCGTCACTGTGTCGGACATCCGTGATTGGATGCTGCTGGATCCCAACCTTCCTTCGCGCAAACTACCGAGGTGCTTTGTGGTCGCCCCCAACTTGACTCGTGAGGAAGCCCGAAGCCGCGCCGCCCTTGTCGGCGACGCCGAGTACGACATCGAACTGGACCTGACCGACGGAGCAGGCAGGCCGGGCGAACGCACGTTCCGCTCGATCACCACGCTGACCTTCTCGGCTCGCGGGAACGGACCCTTGTGGGTCGACATCGTGGCTGAACAGGTGCGATCGGCGACTTTCAACGGCACGCAGCTGGACGTCTCCGGCTACGACGAGGAACGCGGCATCGCACTGCCCGAGCTCGCCGAGCAGAACACGGTCACCGTGGACGCCGACTGCCGGTACATGAACACCGGCGAGGGCCTGCACCGGTTCGTCGACCCGGTCGACGGCAACGTGTACCTGTACTCGCAGTTCGAAACGGCCGACGCCAAGCGGATGTTCGCCTGTTTCGACCAGCCCGACATCAAAGGCGTCTACCGGCTGACGGTGATCGCGCCGCGGGGCTGGAAGGTGGTGTCCAACGCCCCGGTCAGGACCACCTCCGAGACCCCGGAAGGCGCGATCCGGCACGAGTTCGAGCCCACCGAGAAGATCTCCACCTACCTGGTCGCGCTCGTCGCCGGCCCGTACGCGGAATGGCGTGACGAGTACCGCGACGAGCACAAGACGATCCCGCTGGGCATCTACTGCCGTGCGTCACTCGCCGAGTACATGGACGCCGACCGGCTGTTCACCGAGACCAAGCAGGGTTTCGACTTCTACCACCGCAATTTCGGCGTGCCGTACCCGTTCAAGAAGTACGACCAGCTGTTCGTGCCGGAGTTCAACGCCGGCGCGATGGAGAACGCGGGCGCGGTGACGTTCCTGGAGGACTACGTCTTCCGCAGCCGGGTCACCCGCTACTCCTACGAGCGGCGGTGCGAGACGCTGCTGCACGAAATGGCCCACATGTGGTTCGGTGACCTGGTCACCATGCGCTGGTGGGACGATTTGTGGCTGAACGAGTCGTTCGCCACGTTCGCGTCCGTGCTGGCGCAGGCCGAGGCCACCGAGTACAAGCACGCCTGGACGTCGTTCGCCAACATCGAGAAGTCGTGGGCCTACCGGCAGGACCAGCTGCCGTCCACCCACCCGGTTGCCGCCGACATCCCGGACGTGCAAGCGGTCGAGGTGAACTTCGACGGCATCACCTACGCCAAGGGCGCGTCGGTGCTCAAGCAGCTGGTCGCCTACGTGGGGCTGGAGAACTTCCTGGCCGGGCTCAAGGTCTACTTCGCCAGGCACGCCTGGCAGAACGCCACGCTGGCGGACCTGCTGGCCGCGCTGGAGGAAGCGTCCGGCCGCGACCTGTCGTGGTGGAGCGCGCAGTGGCTGGAGACCACCGGCCTGAACGAGCTGCGTCCGTCGTTCGAAGTCGACGAGGAGGGCAAGTTCACCTGGTTCGCGGTCAAGCAGGGCGGCGCCAAGCCGGGCAAGGGCGAGCTGCGCACGCACCGGATCGCCGTCGGCATCTACGACGACGTGGACGGCAAGCTGGTGCGCACCCACCGGGTCGAGCTGGACATCGACGGCGAGTCCACCACCGTGGAGGAGCTCGCCGGTGTGCCGCGCGGCAAACTGGTGCTGGTCAACGACGACGACCTGACCTACTGCGCGCTGCGGCTGGACCCGGATTCGCTGCAGACGCTCGTCGAGCGCATCGGCGACATCGCCGAGCCGCTGCCACGCACCCTGTGCTGGTCGGCCGCCTGGGAGATGACCAGGGATGCCGAGTTCAAGGCGCGTGACTTCGTCGCGCTGGCCTGCCGCGGCTTGCCCGCGGAGACCGAGGTGGGTGTGGTGCAGCGAGTGTTGCTGCAGGCCCAGACGGCGCTGTCCTCCTACGCCGACCAGGAGTGGGCCGCCAAGGAAGGCTGGCCGGCGTTCACCGCCGCGGTGCTCGACATGGCGCGCAACGCCGAGCCCGGCTCGGACCACCAGCTGGCCTTCGTCAACGCGCTGACCGGCTCGGTGCTGGACGCCGAGACGCTGGACGTGCTGGCAGCCTGGCGTGACGGGTCGCAGACGCTGCAGGGCTTGACCGTCGACACCGACCTGCGCTGGCGGCTGCTGCACGCGCTGGTGGCGCACGGCAGGGCGGACAAGGCGGAGATCGACGCCGAACTGGAGCGGGACAACACCGCGACCGGCAAACGTCACGCCGAGCGGGCGCTGGCACTACGGCCCACGGCGGCGGCGAAAGCCGAGGCGTGGGAGCGCGCGGTGTACGACGACGAGCTGCCGAACGCCATCAACGACGCGATCATCGCCGGGTTCAGCCATCCGGGGCAGAAGCACCTGCTGGCCGAGTACGTCAAGCAGTACTTCGCCGTGGTGGACGACGTCTGGCGCCGGCGCAGCCCGGAGCGGGCGCAGGCGGTGGTCAACGGGCTGTTCCCGACGTGGGCGGTGGAGGACTCGACCGTGGCCGCCGCGGACGCCTGGCTGTCCGAGGAGCGGCCGCCCGCGTTGCGGAGGCTGGTGACCGAGGGACGCGCGACCGTCGTGCGGGCGCTGGCCGCACGCGACTGCGACCGCGGCTGAGCCAACGACAAAGCGCCGGGCCCGGCAGCACGACCGGGCCCGGCGCTGACGTTTCCCATGGTCTGCGGGCGTGCGAAACGATCCTCCGGCAGGTCACCGCCGACACGGCCGGGCAGCCGCCAGTGGCCGCCCGGTACCTGCGGTCAGCGAATGTGACCCGCCTGCTCGTCCAGCATGCGCAGGCCGTTGATCAGCCCGCCGACCAAGTCGCCCTCCTTGAACGAGGCGACCATGTTCATCACCGCGAGCTTGCACGCACGGGCGGGCAACCTGGCCGAGGCCACCTCGCCGGTGACCAGCTCGAGCACCCGCTCCCCCGGCGAGACGGCGATCAGCACCGCACGCGGGGCGTCCTTGCCGAGCCGGCGCAGCAGCTGCTCGGCCTCCGCCCGGCTGTCCTCGCCGAGCTTGCCCAGGTAGATGGTGAAGAGCAGCCCGGTGTCCCGGCTGGCCAGGGTCAGCGCCTCGTCCAGGCGGTCGAGCTGGGCCGGGGTGAACGGGTGATCGGGCTCGGCGGGCTCGTACGGCTTGGCGGCGGAGACCCGGCCGCTGAGCGTGATCGCGGCGCCGGGCTCCAGCGTGCTCGGGTCGACCTTCGGGAACGTGACCTCACCAGCTGCCACGGGCACCTCCCACGGTCATACGGTCGGGATCGAATTCGTCGAGGCCCTCCGGGGCCGGCGGCAGCACGCCGGGGTGGGCACTCCACCACTGCGGCGGGAAGTCCCAGTCCTGGCCAGGGCGGTAACGCTTGCGACCGGTCAGCTTCGACCGCATGGTCAGCAGGCCGATGACGGCGCAGATGGCGGCAGGGATCGCCGCGAAGATCAGGATCGTCTCCATCACGCTCACGCGTGCAGGGTAGCCGATCCGGTTTCGGCCCACCGACCGCGCCGAGCGTCGACGTGTCCTGGGTCCCTCCGCTAGGCGACCGAGCCGAGGTACAGCCGCCACTCCGGGGCGGCGTGTTCCACTTCGGCGAGCAACCGCCAGTGCGGTCCGCGCGGTGCGACCGGCTCGACCCGCAACGACCAGCCGAGCTCGGACAGCAACCGGTCGGCCTTGCGGTGGTTGCACCTGGCGCAGCTGGCCACGCAGTTCAACCAGCTGTGCTTGCCGCCGCGGCTCTTGGGCACGATGTGGTCGATGGTCTCCGCCCGGCCGCCGCAGTAGGCGCAGCGGTAGCCGTCCCGGTGCATCAGGGCCGCGCGCGTGAGCGGGACTTTGGCCCGGTAAGGTACCCGCACGTAGTTGTTCAACCTGATGACCGACGGCAGCGGCACTGTGGCCGAAGCCGAGTGCAGCACCATCCCGGACGGGTGCCCGTGAACCACCTCGGCCTTGCCGCAGACGAGCATCACGATGGCTCGGCGCAGCGGCAACGCGGTCAGTGGCTCGAACGTGGCATTCAGCAGAAGCACGCGGGTACGCGTCCAGTGCTGGCGTAATCGGCTCGATGGCGAGGCGTCTCCGTTGGTATGGTGGCCCTCCTTGTGCCGCCTCGCCTGGCGCCGGGATGGACCGCCACCCGAGGAACGGGTGGCCCCTGGTATGGGGATCGTCTCTGACTTCGGCACTCGACTACCTCCGTACCGTGCAGGCATAGTCCGTGCTGTCCACGCCTAGTCGACCATGTCTTGAGCAGAAACGCACGTCTCTTTTGCGACGTGTTACGTGACAGCGGCCGCGGCACGAGTGTGGACGATGGAATGAACGAGACAATGAACGTGGCATGAAGGGAGCGGTCACGGCCGTGGTTCAGCTCGATCTCAACGAGCCGCCGGAGTGCGTTGCGGACGCCGGTTCGTGGTGTCAGCAGGTGTGGCACCTGACCGGCAACAGCTGGCTGGCCGGCTCGGCGGAGTGGCTGGTGGCCAAACCACTGGCGATCGTGCTGACGATCGTCGTCGCGCTCCTGGTGCGATGGCTGATCCACCGGCTGATCGACCGGCTCACCCGGCTGCCCTCCGCAGCAGGCGACGACCAGAAGCGGCCTGCACTGCTGCGGCCGTTGAAGGAGAAGGCGCCGAACCTGCTGAACTCCACCCTGATGGAACGGCGCAGGCAGCGCGCCAAGACGATCGGCTCGGTGCTGAAGTCGGTGGCGTCGTTCCTCATCTTCAGCATCGCGGTGATGCAGATCCTGTCGGTGCTGGGCGTCAACCTCGCGCCGATCCTGGCCTCGGCGGGGATCGCGGGCGTGGCACTCGGCTTCGGTGCGCAGAACCTGGTCAAGGACTTCCTGTCCGGCCTGTTCATGATGGCCGAGGACCAGTACGGGGTGGGTGACATCGTCGACCTCGGCGACGCCAGTGGCGTGGTCGAGTCGGTCGGCCTGCGCATCACCACGCTGCGGGACATCAACGGCACCGTGTGGTACGTCCGCAACGGCGAGATCCTGCGGGTCGGCAACTCCAGCCAGGGGCACGCCAACGCCGTGGTGGACATGCTGCTCGCACCGGGGTCGGACATCGACCGGGCCAGCCGGATCATGCAGGACGTGGCCACCGAGGTCACCGCCGAGGAACCCATCTCGGCCGACGTACTGGAACCACCGAACCTGCTCGGTGTGAACTCCATCACGGCGGAAGGCATCACGCTGCGTCTGACGGTGAAGGTGAAAGCGGGCAGGCAGTACGCGGTCGAGCGCGCGTTGCGGGCACGCATCACCACCGCACTCACCGACGCCGGGTTCGAGACCCCGTCGTACCGGCTGTTGGTGCCGCGCAGCGACGGCAAGCAGAAGTGACAGGATGGACGGCGTGACCGAGCAGCAGGAGCAGCAGACGTTCTACGAAGCGGTCGGTGGCGAGGAGACCTTCCGCAAGCTCGTCGCCCGCTTCTACCAGGAAGTCGCCGAGGACGAGGTGCTGCGGCCGCTGTACCCGGAGGAGGACCTGGGCCCGGCGGAGGAGCGGCTGCGGCTGTTCCTCATGCAGTACTGGGGCGGCCCGCACACCTATTCCGACCGGCGCGGCCACCCACGGCTGCGGATGCGGCACGCGCCCTACAAGATCGGCCCGATCGAACGGGACGCGTGGCTGCGCTGCATGCGGGTGGCGGTGGACGAGAGCGGCATCGAAGAGCCGTACCGGACCCAGTTGTGGCAGTACCTGGAAATGGCCGCCAACAGCATGATGAACTCGTGGATGTGACCGAGGCGCTCGACTGGTGGCGCACCGCCACCGTCTACCAGATCTACGTCCGCTCGTTCGCCGACAGCAACGGTGACGGCGTGGGAGATCTCGAGGGCATTCGCAGCAGGCTGGACTACCTGAAGGATCTCGGCGTCGACGCGGTGTGGCTGACACCGTTCTACCCGTCCCCCATGGTGGACAACGGCTACGACGTGGCAGATCCACGCGACGTCGATCCGCTGTTCGGGGACCTGGCCACGTTCGACCGATTGCTGGCCGACGCGCACGCGCGGGGCATCAAGGTCACCGTGGACGTGGTGCCGAACCACACCAGCTCGCAGCACCCGTGGTTCCAAGCCGCTCTGGCCTCCCCGCCGGGCAGTCCGGAGCGAGCCAGGTACTGGTTCCGCGACGGCAAGGGTCCCGACGGTGACGAGCCGCCGAACAACTGGCAGAGCTGCTTCAAGGGCCCGGCGTGGACCCGGGTCGCCGACGGGCAGTGGTACCTGCACCTGTTCACGCCGGAGCAGCCGGATCTGAACTGGAGCAATCCGGAAGTGGTCGCCGACTTCCACCGGACGTTGCGGTTCTGGCTGGACCGCGGGGTGGACGGCTTCCGGATCGACGTGGCGCACGGCATGGCCAAGCCCGCCGACCTGCCGGACATGGACCCGCGGGCGATGTTCAACGTGGTGGAGCATGCCAACTACTACGACCCGCGGCTGAACAACGAGGGCGTTCTGGAACTGCACGAGGGCATCCGCCGGGTGCTCGACGAGTACCCGGGAACGGCTGCCATCGGCGAGGTCTGGACGTTCGACGACGAGCAGATGAGCCAGTACATCGCGCCCGGCCGGCTGCACCTGGGTTTCGACTTCCGACTGGCGCTCACCGAGTTCGACGCCGACAAGCTGCGTGCCGCGATCGACCGCTCGCTGGCGGCGCCGCTGAGCGTCGGTGCCCCGCCCACGTGGACGTTGAGCAATCACGACGTGTGGCGGCAGGTCAGCAGGTACGGCGACGGTGAGATTGGGCTGGCCAGGGCACGCGCCATGGCGCTGGTGGAGCTGGCCCTGCCCGGCGTGGTCTACCTGTACAACGGCGAAGAGCTCGGCCTGCCCAACGGCCCGCTGACCGAAGAGCAGAGCACCGACCCGGGCGGCACGTCGGACATGCAGGGCTCCCGCGACGTCGCGCGCATCCCGCTGCCGTGGTCCGGTGACATGCCGCCGTTCGGCTTCACCACCGGACAGCGGACGTGGCTGCCCATGCCCGTCGAGTGGGCCGACCGCACGGTGGAGAAGCAGGAGGCCGACCGGTCGTCGACGCTGTGGCTCTACCGGGACGCGTTGCGGTTGCGCAAGACCCACCCCGCGATGTCCGGGGACACGGTGAGCTGGGAAGACGCTCCCCCGGGGTGCTTCGTCATGCGCAGAGAGGGCGGGTTGCGGTGCGTGCTGAACTCCTCGGACGCGCCGGTGGACCTGCCGCCCGGCGAAGTACTGCTGGCCAGCTCGCAGGTACAGGACGGCAAACTGCAGCCCAACGCGGCGGCCTGGCTGGTCTAGGCGCTTCGACCGGGGCCCGGCCGGACCGACGTGAGGCGTGCTCGGTTGTCAAGGCGCTGACTCACGCGCCTTCCGTGCCGGGCATGGCTCAGAAGACCAGTGGCAGCAGGGCGTGCCGACGGCGTACCACCGCGCCGTAGCGGGCGTCGATGCGCATCCAGGATTCGTTGGCGCGGACGCGCACCACATCGTCGGCGTGCTCGTCCTGCTGGCCGGTGAATCCCATGCCCGCCAGCGCGAACAGGCACCGCATCGGAACCTTCAGGTCGACCTCGCCGTTGGACACGGTCAGCACCGGCTGGTCCAGCAGGGATGCGGGCGGGTTGCCCATCGGGCCGGCGTTCTCCTTGGCCACGGTCAGGCCGCGTTCGGTGAGGTCACTGATCACCGAGACCGGCACGTCGTCGATGATCGGCCAGGTGCCTTGGGGCGGCAGTTCGGAGCGCCACAGCAGATCGCGCGCCGGACCTGGGTCGACCTCGGCGGACCGTGCCACGGTGAGGGCCGCGAGCAGTTCGTTGCCGCTGACGGTCACGTCCGCCGGCGTCAGCTCGGCCAGCACCGCTCTGGTCGCCAAGACCTCGAACGGTGTGGTCGCCCACGCCTCCACCATGCCGACGGTGTCCGTGCCGCTGTTGTGCCGCACACGCATCCGGATCGGCACCTGGGCGTCCAGCCGGACCGCGCGGGCCACGAACGCCGCCAGGTTCTCCCGCTGTGCCGGGTCCTCGAAGCGCAGTGCGGTCACATGCTCAAACTACCAACGCGGGTCGTCATGACGACGCCCCACCAGCCCGGGAGTCACTGGTGGGGCGTCAACGGGCGGGGCCTGTCAGAAATCGAACAGGGGGCCTTTCTCGGTGCGCATCACGCACCGGTTGGGGAACGTCTCGGCGTACCGCACTGCCCTGCCCTGCCAGTGGCCGATGAGCCGCGCGTGCACCGGCCGGTAGATCAGCACGCAGGGATCCTCGGAGTACGAGACGGCGGCCGCATCACCGTTCGTTTCGGTCAGGACGGCGCACGCCTCGTCGGCGCGCGGATGAGTGCCGCCTGCCGGGTCGCATTCCAGCGCGACCCCGGTCGAGGCACCACTTTCGTCCTCGACGACGAGATGCAGTTGACTCGCGCGCGGCTGGCCCGCGCTCACGCCCGGCTGCAGCACTCCGAGCAGCAGCGCAGGCATGACCAGAACTGTGGCTAGACGTGATACTCGCATGACGCCGCTCACGCTATGCCGACCCACTCCGGACGCCGCGACAACGCTCCGACGCGACGGTGAGAATCGCCCCATCGGGTTTGCTCGCCATCTGTCGGGCACGCAGACGGCCGGACCGGCAATTGCCGACGGTGCGTCGGACAACCCGGCCCGGCCGCCTGGTGAATGGCTGCGGCCGGTGGCACCGAGCTGGTGCGACCGCGGTCGTTGCCGGTGCGACGGCGGTCGTTCCGGCCCGGTGAGCGGCCCGGCTACGACCGGGCCCGGGTGACCACCGTCCTCACCGCGCCATGCTGCGCAATTGCCGCGTCGCCACGGACAGCGTGGCCAGGTCCAGCTTGCCGACGCGGGCGATGTCGTCCAGCGCCACCCTGGCGCGGGCCAGGCGCGAACTGTTGGCCCGCTCCCACTGCTCGATCTTGGCGTCGACCGGGTCACCGGGATCGCTGATCCGCAGCGCGTCCAGCGTGATCGCCCGCAACGACAGGTAGATGTCGTCGCGCAGGGCCAGCCGAGCCAGCGCGTGCCAGCGGTTGCCGCGCTCCAGGGCGGTCACCGACGTCAGCATCCGGTTGATGCCCAGATGCTCGGACAGCGCGTAGTAGAGCTCGGCGGTCTCCAGCGGGCTGCGCTCCCGGTCGACACCGATTTCCTGTTCGGCCAGCTCGGCCACCTCGGTGACGTCCAGCAAGCCGTAGGTGAACAGCAGCGCGGCGACCCTGCCCGCGAGGTCCTCCGGCACGCCGTCGGCAATCAGCTCGTCGCGTCGGGCGTTCAGCACGTCCAGCTCTTCGCCACGCAGCAGCTCCGGCACCTTCGGCTGCAGCGCCCTGACCACCCCGGAGAACCGGTTGATCTCCGCGCCGACCGCCAGCGGCTGCGGCCGCGAGGACAACCACCAGCGCGCGGCGCGGTCCAGCAGCCTGCGGGTCTCCAGCACCATGCGGTCGGCGACGTCGGTGGCCACCACGTTGTCCAGCGCCTCGATGTCCCGCCACACCGCAGGCAGGTCGAACACCCTGGTCACCACCATGTAGGCGCGGACCGCGTCGGTCGCCGTCGCGTTCATCTCCTCGGCCAGGCGGAAGGCGTACGACAGGCCTGCGCCGTCGACCACCTCGTTGACCACCTGGGTGGTGATGATCTGCCGCTTCAGCGGATGCTGCTGGATCGCCTCGGCGAACCGCTCCCGCAACGGCGTCGGGAAGTACAGCGGCAGGCGCTGCGCGAAGACGTCCTGGTCGGGCAGATCGGAGTCGATCAGTTCGTCCTTCAGATCGAGCTTGACGTGGGCCAGGATGGTGGCCAGCTCCGGGGAGGTGAGCCCTTCGCCGTCGGCGATGAGCTTCTTGAACTCCTGGTTGCTGGGCAGCGCCTCGAGCTGGCGATCCAGGCCCGCCTTCTCCTCCAGGTAGGACACCAGCCGCTGGTGCACCGACGCCATCGGGGCGGCGTGCGCGCGGGAGACGCCCAACACCGCGTTCTGCCGGTAGTTGTGCCGCAGCACCAGCTCGGCGACCTCGTCGGTCATCGACTCCAGCAACGGCACGCGCTCGTCCTGGCTCAGCTCGCCGCGTGCGATGGCCTGCTCGAGCAGGATCTTGATGTTGACCTCGTGGTCGGAGCTGTCCACGCCCGCGGAGTTGTCCAGCGCGTCGGTGTTGATCTTGCCACCGTTGCGGGCGAACTCGATCCGGCCCCGCTGGGTGAAGCCCAGGTTGCCGCCTTCGCCGACCACCTTGACCCGCAGCTGGTTGCCGTCCACCCGCACCGCGTCGTTGGTCTTGTCGCCGGCGTCGGCGTGGCTTTCCGTGCTCGCTTTGACGTAGGTGCCGATGCCGCCGTTCCACAGCAGGTCGACCGGCGCCAGCAGGATCGCCCGGACCAGCTCGTTCGGCGTCAGCTTCGTCACCTCATCCGGCAGGCCGAGTGCCCGGCGCATCTCCGGGGTGACGACGACCGTCTTGGCAGAGCGTTCGAACACGCCTCCGCCTTTGCTGATCAGGCTTCGGTCGTAATCGGCCCACGTCGACCGCGGCAGCTCGAACAGCCGCTTGCGCTCGCGGAACGAGATCGCCGGGTCCGGGTCCGGGTCGACGAAGATGTGCATGTGGTTGAACGCCGCAACCAGGCGGATGTGCTCGGACAGCAGCATGCCGTTGCCGAACACGTCGCCGGACATGTCGCCGATGCCGACCACGGTGAAGTCCTGCGTCTGGGTGTCGATGCCCAGCTCCCGGAAGTGCCGCTTCACCGATTCCCACGCGCCGCGGGCGGTGATGCCCATTTCCTTGTGGTCGTAGCCGGCTGAACCGCCCGAGGCGAACGCGTCGCCGAGCCAGTGCCCGTAGGCCAGGCTCACCTCGTTGGCGATGTCGGAGAAGGTCGCCGTGCCCTTGTCGGCCGCCACCACCAGGTAGCTGTCGTCGTCGTCGTACCGGACGACCTGGGGGGCAGGCACCGTCTTGCCGTCCCGACGGTTGTCGGTCAGGTCCAGCAGGCCGGAGATGAACATCCGGTAGCAGGCGATCCCCTCGGCCTGCAGGGCTTCCCGGTCGGCGGCGGGATCACCGGTGGGCGCGGGCGGGTTCTTCACCACGAAACCGCCCTTGGCGCCGACCGGCACGATCACCGAGTTCTTGACCGCCTGCGCCTTGACCAGGCCGAGGATCTCGGTGCGGTAGTCCTCGCGCCGGTCCGACCAGCGCAGCCCGCCGCGGGCCACCGAACCGAAGCGCAGGTGGACGCCCTCCACCCGGGGCGAGCAGACGAAGATCTCGAACCGCGGCCGTGGCTCGGGCAGGTCGGGCACCGCCGTCGGCTCCAGCTTGAACGACAGGTACGAGCGGTGCTCGCCGTTGTCGTCGGTGCGGTAGTAGTTGGTCCGCAGCGTGGCTTTGATGAGTGTGAGCAGGCCGCGCAGGATGCGGTCCTCGTCGAGGCTTTCCACCGAGTCGATCATCGACTCGATCTCGGCCGCGCGCTGCTCGACGCGGTTCCGCCGCTCCGGCGTCACCTCCTCGCCGTCGGCGACGTCGAACTTCAGCTCGAACAGGTCGATCAGCGCGGCCGCCACCTGCGGGTTGGCCAGCACGGTCCGCTCGATGTAGGCCTGCGAGTACGGGGTGCCCGCCTGCTGCAGGTAGCGGGAGTAGGCGCGCAGCACCGACGTCTGCCGCCAGGTCAAGCCGCTGCGCAGCACCAGGCCGTTGAGCCCGTCGATCTCCGCGGCGCCGTCCCACATGGCACGGAACGCGTCCTGGAAGCGCTTGCCCAGGTCGCTGAGTGACTCCGGATCGGCGACCTTCTCCAGCGTCTGCTGGTCCACCCGCAGGCCGAAGTCGTAGATCCACGCCCGGCTGCCGTCGGGCATGGTGATGTCGTACGGCCGCTGGTCGATGACCTCGACGTCCATCTTCTGCAGCATCGGCAGCAGCTTGGACAGCGAGACCCCTTCACCCGCCAGGTAGAGCTTGAACCGGTGGGTGGCCTCGTCGTGCTCGTCCTGGCAGGCGTACAGCTGCATCCCAAGGTCGCCCGGCCCGGACAGTGATTCCAACTGCCGCAGGTCGCGCAGGCCAGTGACGGCGTCGAAGTCCTCCTTGTAGGCCTCCGGCAGCGCCGCCGCGAGACGTTCCCCGAGCTGAGTGGCCGGCTCGTCGCGGTGGCTCTGCAGCACGCCTGCGGCCACTCGCTCCTCGTGAATGGCCTCGATGAGCTGGTCCTCCCAGCCGCGCACCGCCGTGGTGAGCCGCTGCTGGATGCGGCGCATGTCCGGCTCGATCTGCTTGTCCGGGTCGGTGTAGGCGGTGAAATGCACCTGGGCGAACAGCGTCTCGCCCAGCCGGACGGCGAACTCGACCTCCCGCGCCTGGAGTTCTTCGCGCAGTACCTCCTGCATGGCCTGCCGGGACCGGGTGCTGTACCGGTCGCGCGGCACGAACACCACGCACGAGAAGAAGCGGCGGTACGGGTCACGGCGCAGGAAGGCCCGGATGCGGCGCCGGTCGGCCAGGGCGATCGCGCCGGTGGCGGTGGCGTAGAGGGAGTCGGGGTCGGTGGAGAACAGCTCGGCGCGCGGCCAGCTCTGAATGACCTCGAGCATGGCCTGGCCGGAGTGCGAATCCATCGGGAAGCCCGCGCGATGGATGACGTCCCGCACCCTGCGTCCCACCACCGGGATGTCCAGCACGTCCTCGTGCAGCGCCGACGTGGTGAACATGCCGAGGAAGCGGTGCTCGCCGGTGACTTCGCCGTTGTCGTCGAAGGTCTTGACGCCGATGTAGTACGGGCGCACCGGCCGGTGGACCGTCGACCGGGCGCTGCCCGGCGTCAGCACGAGCAGGTTCTTGGACAGTGCCGTTTTCGCGATGTCCGTGCCCGCGGTGAGTTTGCGGGCGGCCAGGCTGTCCTGGCGGAGCACGCCCAGGCCGGTCGCCAGGACCGCGCGGAGCACCGGCGCGTCCTCGGCCACCGGGTCCGGTTGATCCCGCACCACTTCGTACTTGCGGTAGCCGAGGAACCGAAAGTGCCCGTCCACCAGCCAGCGCAGCAGCGCGGCGCCTTCGGTCACTTCGGTGGGCGGCAGCGGCGGCGGGGACGATTCCAGTTCGTCGGCCAGCTGCAGCGCCGTCTCGGTCATCTTGACGGAGTCTTCGACGACCTCACGGACATCGGTGATGACGGAGATCAGGCCGGTCTCGACGGCCGCGGCACGCTCCGGATCGGTGATCTGGTCGACCTCCACGGAGATCCACGACTCCGCCGAGGCGCCCTCCGGCGGGTCGTCCAGGTCCGCGGCCGGGTGCAGCTGCCGCAGCGCACCCGTGACGTCCCGGGTCGCCAGCAGGATCGGGTGCACGATGCGCTGCACCGGCATCCCGGACCTGGCGAACTTGGCCACCACGCTGTCGACCAGGAACGGCATGTCGTCGGTGACGATCTGCACGACCGTGACACCCGAGGAGCCGCCGGTGGACCGGGCCGGGTTGCTGATCTTCACCACCGGCCTGCCCGGGGGGCGCCGCTCGGCCAGCTCCAGGTGGCTGCGGACCGCGGCGAGCAGGTCCTCCGGCGAGTCGTCGACGATGTCCTCCGGCGGGGCGTGCCGGTAGTACACGCGGATCAGGTCGGAGATGTCCGGCGCCAGTTGTGCTGCGGCCTCGACCAGTCGATCCCGTTGAGCCTCCAAGTCGTCGGCATCCGCCGACCCCCCAGGTGACACGCTGGAGACCTTGGTGGAAGTCATGGCGCGAACAACCTCCGTTGCGGCAACGCTGCACAGTCAACGCCTCTCACCCTAGCCTGGCGACGTTCGGCACTCGCAGCCCACGCAGTTCGATCACCGGCGGGCGATACGATCACGCTGGGCCGATAGCGCCGTCGTGGCCGGCACCACAGCCGAGGCCCGGACTGGCGCGCTCGGATGGGCTGCAGGAAGCCGGCTCGCCCGCGCTGGGAAGCTTTCATCGACGAGGTCCACACCTCGGCGCAGACTCCGAAGCCAGCTGGCTGTGGAACCGAAGCCGGCCGGGCGAGAAACCGAAACGGCCGACCAAGAAGTCGGCCGGACGAGAAACCTGGGTGTGCTGTCTGCGCAACTGACGTCAGCCGGTACCAGCGGGGTCGTCGGATCAGAGATCGCCGTGGTGGCCCCATGGCCGGTCGTCACCGGTGAAGCGTCGGCCGTTGGTCCGCCGGGACTCACCTGATCCCGCACTTTCCTCCCGCAAGCGGCGTGCCCGCGAGGACAACGACCCGGCAAGTTCGTCGTCATCCGGCCAATCGCGGAAGATGGACAGCAGGCTGTCCAACCGCGGCGGCTCGGTGCGGCCCGTCGTCGTCCTGGACCGGCCACCGGAGTCGACGGGCTTGTCTGCGCCTGATGTGGGCGAGGTTGGCGACGTCTGCGCCGAGCCGTCCGAGGTCGTGTTCGTGTCGGCCGCACGCAGTTGACGCTCCCCGTGGCCGGTGGTGGTGTCCCGACTGGTGTCCGAGGACGACTTCTGCTGAGCGTGCTTTGCCTGCCAGGAGGAACCGCTCTGGTCGTCCCTGGCCCGCGCAGCGGCAAGCAGCTCGTCGATGATCGACCGCGCCGACGCGGCATCGGAGGCCTCCTTGCGTCCGGAGACCTCTTCTCGTCCGGCGCCGCTCGAAGCCTTCTCTTCCCCGGTGCCGCCCGAAGCCGTCTCGCGGCCCGTGCCGTCCGAGGTGTGCTCGCGTCCGGGAGTGTCCTCACCGGACGCCGCATGCCTCCCACCCGTGCCCGACGCCGCCTCGGCCGGAGGCTCGGACGCCGGAATTCGCGGAAGCATCGACGTCACTTCCTGCGCGCCGGGTGGAGCTGCCTCGCGCGACGAGCCCAGCCTTGGCTGCTCGGCTGCCGCGCCCGCCAGGGACGACGTGGGGTCGGCGCCGGACCCCACCCCGGAGGCCGTCTCCGTCGCCGAGGAATCCGCCGTCGAAGCTCCCGGCGTCGACGACTCCGGTGCGCGCCTTCTTCCCCCCGTACCGACCTTGACTCCCAGCCGCTCCAACACCGACCGGGCGGCCGTCCCCCCTTCAGAGCGGCGGTGCCGCGGCGTGTGCTCCGGCTCCCGGTGCTCTTGCGTGCCGCCAGCAGCTGTCTCCGCGGCCTTGCCAGCGGGGGTTTCGGAGGCGTTCTCACGTCGCGGGCCGGTGCCCTGCTCCCCATGCGCACGATGCGCCGACGACGCGTTCACGGGCTGCTGCGACGGCCCGAGCGCGGCAAGCCAGGGCCGGAGTGGCGTCGCCTCGCCTGCCGAGCCGCCTGCGGTGCCGGTGCCGCCACCGCCCGCTTGCGCCGGCTCTGCCGCGCTGCTGCCCTCTCCCCCGGCTCCGCTGCCGGCAAGCCGCAGCGGAGGTCGGCCGTGCTGCTCGCTGCGGTGGAGTGTGGGATCGAGGTCCTTCGGCAGCGAGATGGTCGGCAGGTTCAGCAACGGCAACGTGACCTTCGGCTCCGCCTTCGCGCCCTGCACCGACGCTCCAGGGTCTTTCGCCGAGCCACTGCCTGACGTCTCGGCGGCCGGCTCGGCACTGCCGTACTTGCGCGGCAGCTCGGAAGCTGCTTTCGACGCCGCCGACGGCAACGAAGCCACCTTCGGCTCCGTGGCCGCCGTCTGCCCCGTAGCTGCCGCCTGCCGAGCCTTGGGCGCGGACAGGCCGGAAGGCGCCGATGCCCGATCCGCCCCAGTCGCGTGGGCAGACGGCTTCTCCTGCCCCCTGGCACCGCTGTCACGCGCCGAGGGAGGCTCCCCCATGCCCAGCAGCTGAGCCAGATCAACCACGCTCTCCTCGCCCCGGCCGAACTCACCGGTCAGCGCGTTGATGGCCTGTCGGCGGGCCCGGCCGTACACGTGCTCGCACCGGCGGGCCTCCCGGGCAGCGTGAAGGGCGGACCGCTCGCGGCCTGCGGCCTCCTCGACGTGGGACAGCTCGAGCCACAGCCGGGCCTCGATCCAGGTGAGGTCGTAGCGTTGCACGCTGTGCAGCGCGTCTCGCACCAGCCGCCCGGCCGCCTCGGCCTCCCCGGCGGACAGATGCAGGCGGGTCGCCAGGGCGAGCCTCAACCAGGCCAACGGCCCCACCGCGGCGGCGCGTGCCGGTCGAGACAGCACACGCTGCGCGATGTCCATGGCCCGCCGGTTCTCGCCACGGTCCAGCAATGCGCACGCCATGTCCAGTACGACCCGGGCCCGCAGCTGCATGCCGTCGTGTGCCTCGGAATCCAGCCCGTCGAGCAGGTCCAAGGCGCGCTGTCCGGTGTCCAGCGACGCGGCCAGGTCACCGTGCCGCCGCTGATGTGCCGCCGTCCTGCTGGCCACCATGGCCCGTAGCAGGATCCGGTCGACGTCCGGCAACTGCGCGTCGGAGCGGATCAGCCTGTCGGCCTCGGCGAGCGCTCTGTCCATGAACGACTGCCTGCCCACCGGCGCCATGCACCCCACGAGCTGCATCAGCGCCAGCGCCCGGCACACCGCAGGCAGATCGCGTTGGCTGAGGACGGGCCGGAGCGCGGCCAGCCCGGTCAGCGGGACACCGGCGCTGCGCGCACACACCGCCAGCTCCACTCGCATCTGCGCCGCCAGCTCGGCGTGCCCGTCGGCTTCGGCGGTGCGCAGCACCGTGACCGCCCGGTGCACCACGTCCGGCCGCTGCCCCATCCGCATGCGGGCGAACACCGACAAGCCCTCGGCGTTGACCCACAGGTGCTCCGAGCCTGCGGCCTCGGCGAGTGCCGCCGCCCGCTCGCCGAAGACCAATGCCAGCTCCGGGGCACGGAACCGCAACCGCGTTCCGTGGTCGAGCAGCCGCTCGGCGGGGGTGACATCAGGCCTGATGGCCGACAGTGCGGAGGTGCCTGCGCCGATTCGGCCTACCGCTTCGTCACGCGGGTATCCGGCAACCCCCCGCTCATCGTGCATACCTGCAGCCACAAGGCCTCCGGTGGTTGTCGGCGACGGTCGCTGGTCAGTCGCGCGTCAGCTTCCGGTACGTCACCCTATGCGGACGGGCTGCCTCAGGACCAAGCCTTTCGATCTTGTTCTTCTCGTACCCCTCGAAGTTGCCCTCGAACCAGAACCACTTCGCCGGGTTCTCCTCGGTACCTTCCCAGGCCAGGATGTGAGTCGCCACTCGGTCCAGGAACCACCGGTCGTGCGAGATCACCACAGCGCAACCGGGGAACTGCTCCAGCGCGTTCTCCAGCGAGCCCAGCGTCTCCACGTCGAGGTCGTTGGTCGGCTCGTCGAGCAGGATGAGGTTGCCGCCCTTCTTCAGCGTCAGCGCGAGGTTGAGCCGGTTGCGCTCACCACCGGACAGCACGCCCGCGGGCTTCTGCTGGTCCGGTCCCTTGAAGCCGAAGGCGCCGACGTAGGCCCGCGACGGCATCTCGGTCTCGCCGACGTGGATGTAATCGAGGCCGTCCGACACGACTTCCCAGACCGTCTTGTTCGGGTCGATGCCCTCACGCGTCTGGTCGACGTAGGACAGCTTGACCGTCTCACCGATGCGGACCGTCCCCGAATCCGGCTTCTCCAGCCCGACGATCGTCTTGAACAGCGTTGTCTTCCCGACGCCGTTCGGCCCGATGACACCGACGATGCCGTTCCGCGGCAAGCTGAACGACAGCCCGTCGATGAGCACCCGGTCGTCGAATCCCTTGCGCAGGTTCTCCACCTCGACGACCACGTCGCCCAGGCGCGGGCCGGGCGGGATCTGGATCTCCTCGAAGTCCAGCTTGCGCTGGCGCTCCGCCTCGGCGGCCATCTCCTCGTAACGCTGCAGGCGGGCACGGGACTTGGCCTGACGCGCCTTGGCGTTCGACCGGACCCACTCGAGTTCCTTCTGCAGCCGCTTGGCCAGCTTGGCGTCCTTCTTGCCCTGGATCTCCAGCCGCTCGCGCTTCTTCTCCAGGTACGTCGAGTAGTTGCCCTCGTAGCCGATGACCCGGCCGCGGTCCAGCTCCATGATCCACTGGGCCACGTTGTCCAGGAAGTACCTGTCGTGCGTGACGGCCAGGACCGCTCCCGGATAGCTGGCCAGGTGCTGCTCCAGCCACTGCACGCTCTCCGCATCCAGATGGTTGGTGGGCTCGTCCAGCAGCAGCAGGTCCGGCTTGGACAGCAGCAGCTTGCACAACGCGACCCGGCGGCGCTCGCCACCCGACAGGTGCTTGACGGGTTCGTCCGGCGGCGGGCAGCGCAGCGCGTCCATCGCCTGCTCCAGCTGTGAATCCAGCTCCCAGGCGTCGGCGTGGTCAAGCTCCTCCTGGAGCTTGCCCATCTCCTCCATCAGCTCGTCGCTGTACTCGGTCGCCAGCTTCTCGGCGATCTCGTTGAACCTGTCGAGTTTGACCTTGATCTCACCGAGGCCTTCCTCGACATTGCCGCGTACCGTCTTCTCCTCGTTCAGCGGCGGTTCCTGGAGCAGAATGCCCACGCTGGCGCCCGGCTGCAGGCGTGCTTCGCCGTTGCTCGGCTGTTCCAGGCCGGCCATGATCTTCAGCACGGTCGACTTGCCCGCGCCGTTCGGCCCCACGACGCCGATCTTGGCACCTGGATAGAACGCGGTGCTGACGTCGTCCAAGATCACCTTGTCGCCGACCGTCTTGCGCACGTTGCGCATGGTGTAGATGAACTCGGCCATCTGTCAGACTGCCCCCGCCCCGCTCGTCCGAGCACGTCGTACCGCTGTAGTCATGAAGTCTGATGGTAGAGGCGGCGTCCTCGCGGTCGTTCGGCGGCCGTCGGCTGCCGAAGCTCCGACCGGGCCCGCCAGACGGGTGACCTCGATGTCCGCCTGATGCACGACGCTGTCCTTCCGATCGTCTCCCCTACGCTGCCTGCGCTTGTGCACTCGGATGCCCTTCGCCGAGACGAAGCCTGCGCACCTCGGCAACCGCCCTGGTCAGATTCGGTCCGACCGCGTAGGCGTCCAGCTCCGTCGCGTACCGCGTCTTGCCGCCGTCCTCGTACTCGCGCGTTCGCAGCCGGCCACACACGATCACGTCGTCCCCTTTCGACAGCGACATGGCGACGTTGCGAGCCAGTCGGCGCCAGCAGGTGACCCACACCGAGAACTTGCGTCCGTCGACCCAATCGCCCAGCGACTTGTCGAACTTGCGCTCGGTGCTGATCACCAGGAATCCGGCCATCTCGTTGCCTTCACCGACGGCGCGCCGCTCGACGTCGGTAGCCACTCGACCGTTGACGGTCACCACCGTCTCACCCGTTGCCATCTCCCCCACTCCTTGATCCGGCCTGGTCCGTACTCAGACTGCGGCAATGGGACGACTCGACCCAGCTCGCGACCGAACAGCTGTGGACAACCGGTGCCTGTGGACAACTCCAGCGGCTACTGCGCGTCGTTGGTCTTGCCCGCCATGCGCGCCAGCATTGCGTTGTACGCGGCCAGCTCCTCGTCGGTGTCACCCGCCCGGCGCGCCCTCCGCTCCGCTCGCTGCGCTTCGCGCTCGTCGGCCTGCGCCCACTGGACCATCAAGGCGACAAGCACGATCAACGCGGGAATCTCGCCGAAACCCCACGCGATGCCGCCGCCGAGGCGTTGATCGGTGAGCAGATCGGTGACCCAGGGGAGCCTCAGCTGGGCGTAGAACTGCTCGCCGATGACCGTTTGCGAGCTCATCAGGATGACGCCGAAGAAGGCGTGGAACGGCATCGACAGGAACATGATCCCGAGCCTGCCGAGCGGCATCAGCCTGCGCGGTGCCGGATCAACCCCGATCAGCGGCCAGAAGAACAAGTACCCGGCCAGCAGGAAGTGCGCATTCATGGCCAGGTGCGCCCAGTGGTACTCGAGCGCGACGTCGAACAAGCCGGAGAAGTAGAGGAGGTAGAACACCCCGACGAACTGCAGCATGGCCACGATCGGCTGGGTGAGGAACCGCGCGACCGGTGAGTTCACCGCGGCGAGCAGCCATTCCCGGGGACCGGGCGGAGCGCTCTTCCCGGCCGGAGGCAAGGCGCGCAGGGCCAGCGTCGTGGCACCGCCGAGGACAAGCAGCACCGGCGCCACCATGGACAGCAGCATGTGACCACCCATGTGCACGCTGAACATCGCCGGCGAATAGCGCCCGATGCCGGACGAGGTCGCGATCAGCAACGTGGCGCACCCGGCGAGCCATGCCACGGTGCGCCCCACCGGCCAGTGGTCACCTCGCTGGTGCAACCGCCGCACCCCGGCCAGGTAGAGGACGGCGAGAACGATCGCTGCCGTTCCGAAGACGAGGTCGAAGCGCCAGTCGAACAGCAACCGCCACACCGTCGGCGGGCCGCTGAGGTCGTAACCGACAAGCAGTTCGACTCGGCCCGGGACGGCCGCTTCGTCCGGGCTCGGCGTACGGCCGAGCGCGGCGGCGATGCCGAACGTCAGGCACATCACGAGGATCTCGACGCCGGCCAGCTGCAGCAGCGGCCGCCTGGTGCCGGTTTCCTGGAGTGCCCGGACCCCGCGAACCCGTTGCTGCTGACCGAACACCCCGAGCACCCCCAAGGCGACGATCTTGGCCAGCAGCAACAGGCCGTAGGTGGTGCCGAACAGCTCTGCGGGGGTGACCCGGACCAGGCCGTTCACCACACCCGAGGCCGCCATGACGATCCAGCAGACCAGCGCGAGCCGGGAGAACCGCCTGGCCGCCAGCGAGAGGTTGGTGCTGCCTCGCCTGCCGAGCGCGACCAGGGCGATCAAGCCGCCCACCCACAGCGCGGCGGCCACGAAGTGGTAGAGCAGGCTGTTGGTCGCCACGTCGTGGTCACCGCCGGTCGCAGAGTGCCCGGTGAGGGCGAGCGGCACCAAGCCGAGCAACGAGAACCCGAAGAGAGTGGCCGTCCACCCCCAGGTCAACGTCAGGTGGCAGCCGACCGCCACGATCAGTGCCACGCAGGCGGTGATCAGCCACGCGCGCGGCACGGAGAGGGCCTCGACCAGGACGACGAACACCTCCGGGTCGAGTACCTGCTGCACCGGACGGCCTGCGCTCTCCGCGGCACTGAAGAACGAGCTGGCCAGGGCGAAGACGACCCAGAGCCACGCGGCAACGCCGGCGGTCCGCACGGCACCGTACCCGTCAGCCGCGAGGACGCCCGATCGCTGCGGCGGGACCAGGAACGCAGCCAGCAGCAACGACCCGATGACCACGACCGCGGACACTTCCGCCAGCAGCCGCACGACCGTCACCCCATAGGTCGTCAAGGGACCGGGATCGCGCAGACCAGTGATCCCGGAGAGGTTGGTGCCGCCCGTCTGCAGGAGCAAGACCACCGCAACGAGCACAGCCAGCAGGCTTCCCAGCATCACCAAAGAGGTGACCCCGGAAACCTTGCGCTTGGTCGTCGACTGCTCCGTGGGCACGGATCGAAGCCTAGGCCCACGCCACCACGGGTGGACGCGCGGGCGTACCACACAATGCCGCGGAACACACGCGCGAGCGCGCAAATTGTGGACAGCTCGACCGATCTTGCGAGTTGTCCACAGATTCGTCCGCGTCCCGCCGCACCGGCAGTGATCATGCGAGGGTTGATCGCGGAAAAACCTCTGGGGGAGGAAACCATGATCCGCAGCATGATCATTCACGCACGGCGTTCATTGGTCGTCGCAGTCGGCATCTGTGCCGTGCTGGGTGCCGGCCTCACATCGGCGGGGTCCGCCGACGCAGCTCAACGGCCCGCGCTGGCAGCGAGAGCGGTGGCCGAGGAGCAATGCGACCCCGGTGAATTCTGCAGCTGGGAGAAGCAGAACTATCAGGGCGGCGTCCATCGCATCGATCTGCTCAGCGCCAACCCCGACGAGTGCGTTCCGCTGCCGGACGACCACGACGCACGCTCGTTCGTCAACCGCATGCGCCAAGCCGTGACCGTGTACCAGGGCAGGGATTGCTCGACCGAAGGCGAGTTCTCCACCTACCCCGGAGGCGGAACGTACGTTCCGCAGACTCGCTTTGTCGTGCGCGCTGTCCAGGTGTGGGAATGAGGCCGGGCAGCGACGGCCGTCAGGTCGATTCGGCGAGAGCTGCCAGTTTGTTCAACGAGGCGAGCAGGTTCTCCTCGGTCGTTCTGCGCGCCCGGCTCAGCCGCTTGGGGTCGTTCAGCTGCGTCCAGTCGTAGGTGTGCGTGACGCGGGTGCGCGACTCACCCAGGGGCTCGAGCTCCCAGCGCCAGAGGTGACCCGGCGGTTGCTTGCCGGGCTCGGCGGGACGCCACGCAATCCGGCGGTTCTCGACGAACTCGACGACGTGGTTCTCCCGCACGCCGCCGCTGGTCAGGTGCATCAAGAAGACATCGCCGACCCTGGCGACGCGTTGCTCGCTGCCTGCTCGGGACAGGTTACTGTTGCCGTCCCATCTCGGTTGCTGTGTGGGGTCGGCAATCAGGTCGAACAGCTTCTCGGCACTCGCGGCGACCTCGCGGCTGGCAGTCACGATGTGCGACTCTGCGGCGTCGGAACCAACGGCGTCAGAAACCATGCGCACATCGAAGCACTGTCGTGTGCACCGCCGCTACCACATTCAACGCATCGGCAGTCCACGAAGGCACTTGGGCGTCCGCCGTGCAAGGACGCCCCCAGTCTCCGCAGCGCGAGGACGCCCCCCCCCCCGGTCACCGTCGGCGATCGGGCCGCATCAGCGCAACTGCGGGGCGACCTCGCTGGCGATCAGCTCGATTTGATCCAGGTCGTCCAGCTCGAGCATCTGGAGGTAGACGCGTGAAATTCCGGTCTTGTCGCGCCACTGACCCAGCTGGTCGACGATCTCCGCCGGTGTGCCGGCCAGTGGGTTGCCCACCAGGTCCTCCGGCGAACGGCCCAGCGCCTCGGCCCGCCTGGCCACGTCGGCGCTGGTCCGTCCGATCACCAGGGTGTGGGCGAGCGATCGCACCATCTCCGAGGGGTCGCGGCCGATGTCGTCGCATGCCTGCGCCACTCGCTCGAACTGACGGGAGGCGGTGTCGGCGTCGACGAACGGCACGTTGAACTCGGTGGCGTACCTGGCGGCCAGAGCCGGCGTGCGGCGCGGCCCCGTGCCACCCATGATCACCGGGATCCGGCGGCCCGGTTTCGGCAGCGCCGGGGAATCAGTCACGGTGTAGTGCTTGCCCTGGAAGGAGAACGTCTCGCCTTCCGGGGTGGCCCACAAGCCGGTGATGATCTCCAGCTGCTCTTCCAGGCGGTCGAAGCGCTCCTTGACCGACGGGAACGGGATGCCGTACGCGGTGTGCTCGGCTTCGAACCACCCGGCACCGATCCCGAACGCGATCCGTCCGCCGGACATGACGTCGGCCTGGGCGACCGCGATGGCCAGCGGCCCCGGCAGCCGGAACGTCGCCGACGTGACCAACGTGCCGAGGGCGATCGTCTTGGTCTGCACCGCCAACGCCGACAGCGTGGTCCACGCGTCGGTCGGTCCGGGCAGACCCGAACCACCCATCGTCAGGTAATGGTCGGAACGGAAGAACCCGTCCAGGCCGGCTGCTTCGGTAGCCTGAGCCACCCGCAGCAAATCGCTGTACGTGGCGCCTTGCTGCGGCTCAGTGAAGATCATGAGGTCCACGGTCGCGATGGTAGCCGTCGTGGCGTGCAAGCCGGTGAAGGGAGCGCACCCGACGACATGACGGAAGCTTCCATCGGCTGGCGTTACGTGGCGTACCAGGCCTCGGTCGATCTGGTGCCGTTCTATCCGCTCTACGCGGTGCTCTTCGCCGACAGCGGGTTGTCCGAAGCCGACATCGCCGTGTTGTTGACCGTGTGGATGGTGGCGGGCTTGCTGCTGGAGGTGCCTTCCGGGGCGCTGGCCGACACGCTGTCCCGGAGACGGCTGCTGATGGCGGGAACGACCATCCGCGCGATCGGCTTCACCTTGTGGGTCGTGTGGCCGACCATGCTCGGCTTCGCCATCGGATTCGTCCTGTGGGCGTTGGAGGAGGCGCTGAATTCCGGCACGTCGGAGGCCCTGCTCTACGACGAGCTTGCCGCCGTCGGCGCGGAGGACAACTACCAACGCTGGGCGGCGCGCACCCACACCGCGGCGCTGGCGGCGCAGCTCGTCGCCACGGTTTCGGCCGCGCCCCTGTTCGCGTGGGGCGGTTATGCGCTGATCGCCGCGGTCTCCGCCGGTGCCGGGCTGGTGGGCGTCGCCTTGATCGCTTCGATGCCCGAGCGGCCGCGGGTGGAAAAGGTCGACGGCGGTTGGCGCCGGTGGGTGTCCATGTTGCGGTCGGGCACGGGCGAGGCAAGCCGCTCCCCGTGGGTGCGGCGTCGCGTGCTGATCTACGCCGTGCTGGTCGGGTGCACAGCACTGGACGAGGCGTTTCCGTTGCTGGCCGTCGAGGTCGGCGTCGCGACCGCGCTTGTTCCCCTGGTGATCGGCGCGACCGTGCTCGGGCAGCTCACCGGGTCTGCTTTGGGTGGCCGCCGGATGAGCGACCAGCCGCTCGCCCTGGTGCTGTTGATCGCGACGGCGATGATCGTGGGTGGGGCGCTGGCCCGGTCGGTGTGGGGTTTCGTGCCGATCACACTCGGATACGGTGCCCTCCAGTACGGCATCGTGCTTGCCGACGCCAGGCTGCAGGAGTCGGTGGAGGGTCCGGCGCGAGCCACGGTCACCTCGGTCGCGGGCCTCGGGGCAGGGTTTGCCGCCCTCGCCGCTTACGGCCTGTGGGGTGTCGTCGCCGAGAACTATGACAACGGGTTCGGCGTGGGCACCATCGCGCTCTTCCTGTTGCCCGCCGTGCTGCTGCTCGCGCTCGGTCGACCCGCTCCCAGCACGCGCTGATCCCAGCACCGCTGACAACGGTTCGAATCTCAACCGAACAGAACTGTTCCCCGGTTCTTGGTGCGAGCCGTCCTGATCACAACGGCGAGAACCACTCCTGCGATGGCGGCAAGGCTGACGGCAGCGACCCCGGTGTCCGTGGTGGCAACGGCTATCCAGGCGAAGGCCCAGCAGACGGCGACGGCGAATCCGACGATCGCGGGCAGCCACAACACGCCCGCAATGACGAGCACGGCCGTCACCACGAGCGCGGCGACCGCCAAGGTAGGCGAAGGCGCAGTGGCAACCGCCGCCAGCGTCGTTCCCGCCCCGGCAACCGTCGCGATGGCGACCCAACCCAGGTAGAGGGTGATCGGCAAGCGCAGCAACAGCCGGTCCGCCCAGCCACCGCCGGGAGCCCGCACCTTGTCGGCGGCGAAGGCGAGGAACAACAGCAAGGCGACGATCGCCAGCTGAGCGAGGACGAACTGGCGCTGCGTGAACAAGACGATCCAGGCCGCATTGAGCACCCCTGCCGCGACCAGCCACCATCCCGATCGACGATGCACCGTCCGGGCACGCTGCCGCGGCAGCACCTGCCGGACGGCCAAGACAAGGAACGCGGCGTAGATCAACGACCAGATGGAGAATGCAGCGCCCCCTGGTTGTAGAACCGTCGGATAGGAATTCGCCACGGAACTGACCGACTCACCCAGCAAGCCCATTCCACCGACGATCCCGCCGGCGATCTGCAGCACGCCAGCCACAACGACGGCACACGCGCGGACGGTGTCCGCTCTCGTCGGGCTCGATGTCGGCACGTTCACTGGCACCTCCTGGCAGGCCGAATGTCGCCTGGGAATACCACCAACGCCGAACTGCTATCCATCGGGACCAGCGAGGGCTCAGAGCTTCCGGTGGATCACACCCGCGCACGCACACGCGCTCGACGACACTTCCGGCGAAGTGCGCCATCCAATGTCTTCGCCGGTTTTCGGCGAAGTACCTCCTCCCATGCCTTCGCGCCATTGCCTGCCGCGACGAAGGCGACGGCACACCGAGCCGTGCAGCTGCACGGTTTGCGCCCGGCTGCGAAAAATGAGCCGAGCTGCGGGCCCGTGCGTAGGCTGATCGTCATGGCCAAGAAGTCGTTCGAGCGTGACATGAATTACATTCCTGACCGCATCACCAAGAACGCGCGCGTTCCGGAATACGGACCGGTCAAGGGCGAGCTCTGGCCGGTGGAGCCCGGCCGGTACCGGCTGATCGCGGCGGCTGCCTGTCCGTGGGCCAACCGCACCTTGATCGTGCGCAAGCTGCTCGGTCTCGAGGACGTCATTTCGGTCGGCATGCCCGGCCCGACTCACGACGAACGCAGCTGGACGTTCGATCTCGACCCGGACGGCCGTGACCCGGTCCTGGGCATCGAACGGCTGCAGGAGGCGTACTTCCGCCGCTACCCGGGCTACCCGCGCGGCATCACCGTGCCGGCCATTGTGGACATCCCGACGGGCCAGGTGGTGACGAACGACTTCCCGTGGATCACGCACGACTTCTTCTTCGAGTGGAGCGACTACCACCGGCCGGACGCGCCGAATCTGTGGCCGGAGGATCAGCGGGAAGAGATGGAAGAGGTGATGCAGCGGATCTTCGTCGGAGTGAACAACGGGGTGTACCGATGCGGGTTCGCCGGATCGCAGGAAGCCTACGACGAGGCGTACGACCTGCTCTGGGAAACCATGGACTGGCTGGAAGAGCGGTTGGCCGATCGGCGATACCTCATGGGTGACTCCATCACCGAGGCCGACGTGCGGCTGTTCACCACGCTCGTGCGGTTCGACGCGGTGTATCACGGTCACTTCAAGTGCAATCGGAACAAACTGACCGAGATGCCGGTGTTGTGGGCGTATGCGCGTGACTTGTATCAGACGCCGGGGTTCGGGGAGACGGTCGACTTCGACCAGATCAAGAAGCACTACTACGTCGTGCACAAGCACATCAACCCGACGCAGATCGTCCCGAAGGGACCGGACCCCAAGGTGTGGCTGACCCCGCACGGGCGAAGTTAGGCCGCCCGGGAGCCGAGCACCGACCGCGAGAAGACATCAGGCCACCGCGAGCCAGGGTGCCGCGCCGGCTGGGCACCGGACCATCGGACCGACCGCGAGCCGAGCGTCGGCACCGGAACCGGCAATGCCGGACCGCCGGACCCCGGCCGGTTCCGGACCGAGGCACCGGGCCGATCACGGGCCGAGGCAGCCGACCGGCAACGGGCCTGACCGAGCGGCCAACCACGAAACACGACGCCGAACCTGTCGCGAGCCGGCACCGACCGGACCTACGCCACCAGGTCGACCGGGTTGAAGCACCGGACCAACCTGACCGAAGCACCGGGTCGGTCGCGGGCCAGGATTCGGTTGCGGGCCGTGGCAGCCGGCCGACGACGAACGGAAGAGCAAACGGCCGAAACCCACGGGAACCGCGCCTGTCGCGCACCAGGCTCCGACCACGACCCACAACACCGGACCGACCCGCCCGGATCACCGCGCCGATCCCGACCAGGACACCAGGCCGGGTGCTGACCGGGAGCAGCCGACCCGCCACAGGCCGAACCAAACAGCCGACCACAAACCACAACACCGCGCCGGTCACGAGCCAGCACCGACCAGACCCACGCCACCGAGTTGCCCCGCCCGACCGCACCGATCGCGGGCAGGCGCAACTAGCCAAGAGTGAGCCGGAACAGCAAACGGCCAAACCCGCAGATACCGGACCCATCGCGAACCAGGACCCGACCACGACCCACAACAGCGGACCGACTGACCAAGGCAGCAGACCGATCGCGGGCAGGCGCCGCAGGCCATCCGGGCACTGGAACCACTGACCACGAGCATCGGCCGGGACCTGCAACACCGGACCGACTGGCCAGGACACCGGGCCGGGCCCGGGGCGCGGCGTAGCGAACGAACCGGGTTACCGGGCTGTCGGTTGTTCGGCCCTGTCACTTCTTGCAACTAACATCTAACATGTCAGTTCATGGAACGACTGCGGCCCGTGCGGCGAACGCTGCTCCGCGATACGGCCTACCAGGCCATTCGCGACGCGATCGTGCGCGGTGAACTCCCGCCGGGCGCGACTCTCAGCAACGCCGAGCTGGCCGAGCGTTTGGGGCTGTCGCGCGCACCGATCCGCGATGCCCTCGCTCGTCTGGCCGACGAGGGGCTGGTCGAGACCAAGCCGCAGAGCTTCACTCGGGTCACTCCCCTGGCTCCGCGCGATGCTCAGGATGCAGCCGCTGTCGTGCGCGCGATGCACGAGCTGGCAGCGCGAACCGCTACACCAGACCTGACAGACGCCGACATCGCCGCAATGCGAGCCGCGAACGAACGATTCGTGGCGGCGACGCGGTCCGGTGACATCGACGCCGCTATGCGAGCTGACGACGATTTCCACGGCGTCCTGGTCCGGGTGTGCGGCAACCGCGCCGTCGCGGCCACCATCGACCGCTACACCCCGCTCATCCGCCGGCTGGAGCGGCTGCAGTTCCGCAAGGCCAGCGCCGAGCGGTCGGCGGCCCTGCACGAGGAACTGATCCGCGCGTGCGAGGCCAGGGATCCGGCCAAGGCTGTCGAGGTCACCACGCGCACCTGGCACCAACTGGAAGACCTGGCCGAGGGCACCTCATCGGCCGCGGCCTGCATCGAGGCACGGACCACGCCTCCCACCGAGGCACAGAGCAAGGGTTCCGCCGCTGCGCAGACCAAGACGATCGCCGAGACACACCGAGACACCGGCCAAGGCGTTCGTCGCAGCACGGGCCGAAACCACCACCACCAAGACACCGACCGAGATCACCGCCGCGAAACCGACCGGGAGCGCATCCAAGACACAGGCCACGACGACCACCAAGGCACCGACCGCGACACCGGCCGGCACGGGCCGCCCGTGATGCCGCTTGGCCCGTGAACCAGCGATCTGTGAACCCGCCCGGAACCGCGCGGTCACCGACCGCGTGAAGCCACCACGCCAAGCCAGCAAACCGCCAACCCGCCATCGGAGGCAGCCATGTCCATCACGTCCTTCGACCGTTGTCCGCTGCTGTTCGGCCCCTCCCCCGTCCACCGGCTCGACCGGTTGACCGAGCACCTGGGCGGCGCGACCATCTGGGCCAAACGCGAGGACTGCAACTCCGGCATCGCCTTCGGCGGGAACAAGACCCGCAAGCTCGAGTACCTGGTCGCCGACGCACTGGCGCAGGGCTGCGACACGCTCGTCTCCATCGGCGGTGTGCAGTCCAACCACACCCGCCAGGTCGCGGCGGTCGCCGCTCGCGTCGGCATGAAATGCGTGCTGATCCAGGAAAGCTGGGTCGACTGGCCGGACGCCGTCTACGACAAGGTGGGCAACATCCTCATCAGCCGGCTCACCGGCGCCGACGTGCGCCTGGTGCAAGCCGAGTTCGGCATCGAGTTCAAAGACAGCTGGCAGCAGGCCATCCGCGAGGTCGAGGAATCCGGTGGCAAGCCCTATCCGATCCCGGCGGGTGCTTCCGACCACCCGCTCGGCGGGCTCGGCTTCGCCAACTGGGCGCATGAGGTCGCCGAGCAGGAGCGCGAGCTGGGCGTGGTGTTCGACACCATCATCGTCTGCTCGGTCACCGGCAGCACGCAGGCCGGGATGATCGCCGGCTTCGCGCAGCTCGCCGACCAAGGTGGCCCGCAGCGACGGATCATCGGGATCGACGCGTCGGCCAAACCGACCCAGACCCGCGAACAGATCGGCCGCATCGCCCGCAACACCGCCAAGCTCATCGGGCTGCAGCGCGAGCTTCGTGAGGACGAGATCGTGCTCGACGACCGCTACCACGCGGGCACCTACGGCATCCCGGACGACGCGACGCTGGAGGCCATGCGACTGGCCGCCCGCACCGAGGGCATGATCACCGACCCGGTTTACGAGGGGAAGTCGATGGCCGGGTTGATCGACCTGATCACCCGCGGAGAGATCGATCGCGACTCGAACGTGCTGTACGCGCACCTGGGCGGCCAGCCTGCCCTCAACGGCTACAGCGCCCTGTTCTCATGACACACGGCACGCCTTCGCACAGACGAGACACGGCAACGCGCACACATCGAGTGGCGTCCGGGAGCCGTCATCTGCGCGAAACCCAGCGGCGGCGAGCCCCGAGCGTGAACCGTCGGCGCCCGGGCTGAGTGGCGTGTGCGACCACGCTTTCGGAGAAGGATGCCTGGCGGCGCGGATCAGCCGACGGGTGCCGGGCAGTACCGGTCAGCCAACGACATGCCGGGCAGTACCGGTCAGCCGACCGGTGTCGCAGCGGTATCCGACACCGGCGGCAAGCCAGGCGGCGACCGGCCGTCCTCAGGTTCGGGTGACCGCGAGGCAGGAGGTATCGACCACGCCCCCAGCCCGCACCCACCACCGACCGCACGGCATTGCGATGCCCAACCACCCACGAGACCTGGCAGACCGCAAGCCAGGAGGTACCGACCACCGACGGCGAACCGGGTAGGCACTCGGAGGCTCCCAACGCGAGACGACAACGCCCACGTCGCTCACCGTGACGGCTCATGCTGGTCGCATGCCGCCTTCGAGCACGACACTCATCGAACCTTCAGCACGCCACGCAGGCTCGGATCTCCCGCACAACGGTTCGGTGACACTGGGGTCACCTCCTGCGTTCGTGAGGAGCGACCTGTGCGTCGGTGGAACCACAACGATCTCTATCACCGAGTGCCGGTGCGTCACGTACCCCCGCACTGCGACAGGGCCCTGGACGTGGGATGCGGGACGGGCACCTTCGCCAGAGCCCTCGCGGAGAAGGCTCGCGTGGTGGAGGGCATCGACCGAGCACCCGAAATGATCGCCGCTGCGCGCGCGTACACCCCGCAGCCGTCCAACGTCCACTACCGCGTCGCGGACGTGCTGGCCGAAGACTTGGGCACTCGACGCTACGACTTCATCAGCTGTCTGGCCGTGGTGCACCACTTGCCGTTCGCGACCATCATGCCGCGGCTACGGGAAGCTCTGCGCCCCGGCGGCGTGCTCGCGGTTCTCGGGCTGTACCGCGAACGCACTGCGACGGACTACGCCGTCAGCCTGGCGGCGGTGCCGCTGAACTGGCTGGGCATCGCCACCTTCGCGGTGGTCCGGCTAGCGTCCATACCGTTTCACCACCGAGACCGCCGAACCGGCAAGGGTGTCCGTCCGCCCGTGGCACCAGCCGCGATGACCTTGGCCGAGATCCGGCATCATGCCGGAACCCTGCTGCCCGGATCCGTGATCCGACGACACCTGTTCTGGCGCTACTCGCTGCTGTACCGGCGCCCAGGAGACTCCCCGGCTGCTGACTGATCGGCCGCGCGGAACAGACGCTGCTGCGTCGCACGGCAGCGGAAGACCAATCCGGTGTCCTGCCGCACGATCCGCGCACCGCGCAGCCCGACCTGACGCGAGCCCGGCACCACGTACGGAACGCCACACCACCAGGGGTAGACAGACTTGTCTGTTCTGTGGCAGGGTGATGATTCGCGGTTGAGCTGACAGCCGGACCGCCAGACAAGTGCGCGGCGCACCGGCCCGTGCAGCCCACCGTTGGGAGCTGTTTTGACCTCATCGCACACCGCCGTCCTGTCCCCGGGGCGCACCACCGAGACGCCGCGTCCCGCCGGCTCGCATGGCGAGTTCGACGCCATGGAGCCGCTTCTCGTCAAGCTCACCACCATGCATGCCGCCGATCCGGGCCGCGCACGGCTGCGCGAACGAATCATCGACGCACACCTGCCATTGGCCACCCGGCTCGCTCGCGGGTACCAGCACCGCGGCGAACCTACCGCAGACCTGATCCAGGTCGCGATCATCGGCTTGATCAAAGCCGTCGACCGCTACGAACCGGCCGTGGGACGCGGCTTCCTGCCGTACGCCATCCCTACCATCCGCGGCGAGCTGCGCCGGCATTTCCGGGACAGCACATGGGCGCTGCGCGTCCCCCGCCGCCTGAAGGAACTGCACCTCGCGCTGCAGCGCGCCGGCGACGAACTCCTCGACGAGCTCGGCCGGGCACCGCGCCCCAGCGAACTGGCCCGTCACCTCGGCATCCCCGTGACGCAAGTGCACGAGGGACTGACCGCCGCCGCGGCGTATCACCCCAGCTCGCTGAACCGCCCCGCTGGTTCACCCGACGACCCGGGCAGTGAGGTCGGAGATTTCGTCGGCGACGTCGACGGCGGTTTCGACAACGTGCTGAACATCGCCGACCTCGAGCCGGCGCTCGCTCAGCTCCCCGAGCGGGAACGCCGCATCCTCGTGCTCCGCTTCTATCGCGAAATGACGCAGTCGGAAATCGCCCGCGTGGTCGGCCTGTCGCAGATGCACGTCTCGCGCCTGCTGGCCCAGTCGCTCCGCCAGCTCCGCGAGATCCTGTCCCAGCCCGCTCCCCTTCCCCAGTCACGCCACGACGCGGCATGATCGGCAAGGCAAGGGGGAACCAGTGACACAGGGCATTCCACCGGAACGACTGACCGACGACGACCTTCGCCGGGAACTGCGCCACCTGCACGACACCCGCCACGGCACCGTGCTCGGCGGCACCGCGTCGGCACTGCGGACCCACACGGTGCGCATGCTGGAGCTGGAGCAGGAGTTCCTCCGCCGTTTCCCCGACGAGGGCACCCCCGACCCGCGCCGCACGCGGCGCGGAAGCCGGCTCGAAGCACGGCGCGACGACACCACCCCAGGCGATCATTAGCAATACAAAGAAAGGCGTACGGTAGACGCTCATGACGGCTGATCCCGATGACCACCGCAACCCCTACGTCGCGCGCGAACGAATACTGCGCACCGCCTACGACCTGTTCTCCCGACGAGGAATTCGGGCAGTCGGCGTCGACGAAGTGATCGAGCGCTCGTCCGTGGCCAAAGCGACCCTCTACCGGCATTTCCGCACCAAGAACGAGCTTGTCATCGCTTTCCTGGAGCGCAGACAGCAGGTGTGGACACGCGAACTGGTGCTCGACGAGTCCGGGCGCCGGGGGCAGACCCCCGAGGAGCGCCTGCTGGCCATGTTCGACGTGCTCGACGAGTGGATTCACAGCGACGACTTCGACCGCTGCACGTTCATCAACGTGCTGCTGGAGATGGGACCGGATCACCCGGTCGGCCAGGCCGCCATCGGCTACCTCAAGGAAATGCGGGACATGGTCAAGCAACGGGCCGACGAAGCCGGCCTGTACCGCACCGAGGAGTTCGCACGGTCCTGGCACATCCTGATGAAGGGATCGATCATCGCCGCCTACGAAGGCGACGGGGACGCCGCCCGGCGGGCCAAGCGCATGGCGGCGGACTTGATCGAACAGCACCGGTCACCGGACGAACCGACCCGCGTCCCAGCTGGGACCTCGGCGCCCGGGCGCTGAGCAGAAAGCTCACGTGACCACGGTGAGACCGGCCCCGGCAGACGAGGCCGGGTCGATCGATGCTCGCGGCTGAGCCCGCACACGACGCGGCTGCGCGCCGCGGGGAGTACGGGCCTTCAGGCGTCCAAGACGACGCCGGTGCAACGAGGGTCGGACACTTCGGCCCATGCTTGCGACGGAGCATGCCGATCCTGCGCAACCCAGGCCTCCAGCCCACCAGTTCGCGGAGCAGAGCGGCGCTGACTTCGGGCTGATGCCCTGGGGCAAGGTCAACCTGCGGCGGCGCCCCGCGGTCGCGGTGGCCGAGGTGCCCGCGCGACGCCGGAGTCGGCGAGTACGCGCAGCAGATCGGACCGGACCAGCAGCAGTGCTGCGCGTTCTGGATCGGGCAGCCGGCCTTCCACCTCTGATTTCCCTTGGCCAGCCGTTTTCGATCTGCCACGCAGAGGTATTCAGCGGCATGGAGCTCATCGCCCCACCGGGGGTCTATCGACCACAGAACGACACGTGGATGCTGGCCGAAGCGGTCGCCACCGCAGCGTTGCGGTCCGGCGCCCGCTCGGCCACCGGGCTGGACATCTCGGCCCGGGCCATCGCCGCGGCCTGGCTGAACGCACGCAGGCACCGGGTCCAGCTCCGCCTTCGGCGTGGCGACATCCGGACCTTGCACGGCCAGCAGTACGACGTCATCCTGTCCAACCCGCCGTACGTCCCCAGCATGCGGGCGCGAGTCACGGGCGCGGCTCGCGCCTGGGACGCCGGCATCGACGGACGCCAGGTGCTGGATCCGCTGTGCCGATCGGCGGCGCGACTGCTCCGGCCACGGGGATTCCTCCTGCTGGTGCAATCAGCCCTGAGCGGGCCCGACCTGAGCGTGCGCATGCTGCGCGAGGCCGGCCTGCAGGCCGACATCGTGGAACGACGCACCCTGCCGTTCGGCCCGGTGCTGCGCAGCCGGGTCACGTGGCTGGAGCGCCGCGGCCTGATCGAGCCGGGCGAACGCGTCGAAGAGCTGGTGATGATCCGTGCCGAGCGATGAGCCCGCACGCCGGGTCCGGGTCAGCCGCGGCGGGCCGTTGCTGATCGAGGGCCCGGTGGAGGTCACCGGCCCGGACGGCGAGACCCGGGTGTCCGAACGGTTCGTGGTGGCGATCTGCGGATGTGGACGCAGCAAGACCTACCCGTTCTGCGACACCAGCCATCGTCGCAAGCGCCGCCGCAGGCACGACGACTGACTCCACGACCCGCCTGGGTCGCCAGCTGACCGGTCAGGCCCGACTCATGCACTACGGAGTGCCGAACGGCCGGACCGCCACGCGGCCAGCACGTGGTCGGCGAAACGTGCTTCGACGAGCTCCGTCGCCTGGATCCCCAGCACGACGTCGGCGGCCAATTCCGGCTCGTCCTTGAGCAGGGTGTCGACCACGTCGTGGCGCATGACCTGCTCATGCACCGCGTCGGCTTCGATGTGCTCGGTGTAGAAGCGCACACACCGTTCGCCGGCACCGAAGCGCCGCAACGCGGTGACGATGTTCTTCGCCGACGGCGGCGTGCTGATCTCCGCCGCCGCGAAATGCCCCACCAGCGCACCCCGCAGCGAACGGTGCAGGCCGAACATCGACATCAGGTTGACCACGGCGAGCATCGCAGCCGGCGCCGCGTCCTGGTAGTGCAGGTAGGCCGAACTCAAGCCCGCCCCGTCGAGCAGATCCGCGTAGAGCTTGGCGTGCATGTCGTCTGCGCGTCCGCCGCCGAACTCGTCGAACTCCACCGCGACCAGTGCGGCCTTCGGCCTGCCGTGCAATCGGGGAATGACCCACGCGTGCGGGTCCGCTTCCTTGAGGTGGTAGATCGACCGCAACGCGAAGTACTCGTCGAGCTGCCACCGCTCGGCGTCCTGCGCCAGGTAACCCGACAGCCCCTCGCCGTCGGCAGGCAGCACGAGCAGTTCGTCGAACTCCCCGGCCACATCGGTCCCGCCAGCGGTGTCGGCACGCAATCCGGCCAGGAATTGACGCTCCAGGTCGCGGCGCACGGACAACAGCCCGGGGTGCCACTCCCACTCCTCGCCGACCCCGGCGAATCCGCGGTAATGCAGCTCGTAGCACACATGCAGCGCGAGCTGCAGATCCTCGCCGTACGGGTCCATCTCCGCGGGCACCTCGGGCAGGGGGCCACCAGACGTCAGAGCCTCGATGACGGCCGCGGACACGTCTCCACGTGGAGCGGGAACAGTCGCTTGCATCGCACCTCCAGCAGATGTCACGCCGGGGCTTCCCGCTGCGCGGCCGCGGTAATCGCCACGGTGTCCAGCACCGCCGACATTCCGCGTTCCGCGGCGCGACGCTGACGCTCCGCGCCGGTGCCCATGGCCAGCAGGCGGTCGACGAGCAGCCGGACTTGCTCCAGGTCGCCGGCTTCCGCCAACGCCGGACGCACATGATCGAGCAGATCGGCCAGCAGCACGATGCCGAGCGTCTGCCGTCCGGTGACCGGATCGATCGCCGGACCGGCCAGACCGTAGCGGGACGCCGCCCACAACGCGGCGGCAGCGAACGTGTCGGAACAGCCGACGGCGGGTTTCCCGGCGTCCATGTCCGCCATCTCCTGCCACACCAGCGCACGGGACAAAGCCGCTTGCAGCAGGGCACCCTCGACGTCCAGGGAAGCGTCGGCCACCCGGAATTCGAGGGTCGGCTGGGCAGGCGACGGCCGGACGACCCAGAACGTCATCCGCTCGTCGACGAGCACGCCGGTGTCGACCAGCGCCGCCAGCATCCGCTCGTAGTTCGCGGCCGAGCCGAACCGTGGCGGCACACCGCCGCCGGGCAGCCTGCTCTGCAACACCATCCGCCAGCTGCCGTAACCAGTGTCCCGGGCATCAGACAGCGGCGAGTTCACCGAGATCGCCAGCAGGGTCGGTAGCCATCGCCGCACCCGGTCCATGACCGTGATCGCCGTGTCCCGGTCCGGCACACCGACGTGGACCTGGCACGCGCAGCACCGGTAGTCGCCCAGCACCTGCCCGTAGGTCAGGACCATGCGTTCGAACCGGTCGCCCGGGGTCACCGGAGCGGCCGCGTCCACTACCGGAACACCCGCCGACTGCAGGGCGACCCCTGCTGCGCGGGCCCGCACAGCCAGCAACTCACGCAGCGAGCAGAGCTGCTTGCGAAGGTCTCCGAGCGTGGTGCACACCCCGGTGGCCGCCTCCACCTGCGCGCTCGACAGCTCGGGCTGCACGGTCGCGCCGTCCGGGACCGCCTCCACCTGACCGATCAGGTCCGCGGCACGCGGCACCGGTCGCCCCATCACCGGGTCGACGACCAGGAATTCCTCCTCCACCCCCACGCTGAGCGTCATGAATGGGTCTCCCGTCCCGCGCCGAGGCTGCCTCGGCAGCGCTCGTGCACCTGAGCCGTCTGATCGGCGTCCAGCCGGGGGACCGGCTGGACCTCCGTCAACGGCTCGTCCGCCAGACACTCGATCTCCTTTTCGGTGAGGATCCACGGTCGTGCTCCTTCCCGCAGTTCCTGCAGGGACTGGCCCGTACTGGGGGCCACCCGGTTCGCCGCGGGCGGCAACCACCACCCAGGCACCCGCACCGTGCCAACCGCCGTGCCGGGCACGGACGGGCCGCTTCGGTGGTCCTGGCTCGGGTGCGCTGCGTCCGGCCCGGGACGTGGCGGACACCTCAGCTCGGCCGGAAGCCCCGCACCGGTCACCCGCACCAGCCCACCGAGCGCCACGACGGATTCCGCGCCGCGGCTGTCGTCCATGAATGGCATGCACCGCGGCTACCCGGTGACCCCGGCGTCGAATCGCGCCGTTGCGGCGCCGGTCCTCGGCGGGCCCGCCCGGGTGTTAGCGGAGCGTCGCGGCTGGGTAGCCGCTTGTCAGGTCGGGGTGAGGAGGTCACGATGCCCACTCTGTTCGGTCGGAGCAGACGGCTCTCTGCGGCGAAGATCCGAGCGCGCGCCAAGCGGGCGGCGCTGGCCGCGTCACGTCCCGACGCCAAGCTTCATCCGGTCCAGGCCCACAAGTGCACGCCGCACACCCTCGAAGCGATCCTCGCCCCCGGCACCGTGCGGCGGCGGCCGATCTGACGCGCCGCGCCCCTGTCGTGCGCCCACCGGAGGCAGCGGAATGAGCATCACGGTCGCCGACCATCTCGTCGCACGGCTGCAGGAGTGGGGCGTCGCCCAACTGTTCGGCTACTCCGGCGACGGCATCAACGGGATCCTGGCGGCACTGGGCAGGGCGGGCAACCGGCCCCGGTTCGTACAGACCCGACACGAGGAAACCGCCGCGTTCGCCGCCGTCGGCCGGGCGAAGTTCAGCGGACGCCCCGCGGTCTGCCTGGCGACCTCCGGGCCTGGCGCGGTACACCTGCTCAACGGCCTCTACGACGCGTTGCTCGATCACGTCCCGGTGGTCGCCGTCGTCGGGCAGACCGCGCGCACCGCGATGGGCGGCAGCTACCAGCAGGAGATCGATCTGCAAGCGCTGTTCAAGGACGTCGCGCACGCCTACCTGGTGGAGATCAACGCGCCCGAACAGCTGCCGAATGCGCTGGACCGGGCCATGCGGACCGCCGAGGCACAGCGCACGGTCACCGCGCTGATCATCCCCGCCGACGTGCAGGACCTGCCCTATCGCCCGCCGGCGCACGAGTTCAAGCATGTGCCCTCCAGCCCGCCCGCGCGGCTGCGCTCGGTGACGCTGCCCGACCGCGCCGACCTGCAGGCGGCCGCGGACGTGCTCAACGCCGGATCACGGCCGGCGATCCTGATCGGGCAGGGCGCACGCGGTGCCGCGGGCGAGATCCGGCGCGTCGCCGAACTGCTCGGCGCCGGTGTCGCCAAGGCGCTGCTCGGCAAGGACGTGCTCGCCGACGATCTGCCGTACGTCACCGGCTCGATCGGGCTGCTCGGCACGCGCGCCAGCTGGCAGCTGATGTCCAACTGCGACACATTGCTGATCGTCGGCTCGAGCTTCCCCTACTCGCAGTTCCTGCCGGAGTTCGGGCAAGCACGGGCGGTGCAGATCGACCTGGACGGCGGGGCCATCGGCATGCGCTATCCGGTGGACGTACCGCTGGTCGGCGACGCCTCCGCCACCTTGCGCGCGCTGCTGCCGCTGCTGGACTCCGCGCGCGATCCTTCCTGGGGAGAGTGGGTGCGCGGCATCGTCGCGGACTGGCGATCCGTGGTCGAGCAGCAAGCGTTGCTGGACGCCGACCCGGTGAACCCGATGCGGATCGTGTGGGAGCTGTCCGCCCGTCTGCCGGAAGACGCGGTGGTGACCGGGGATTCCGGCTCGGTGGCCAACTGGTACGCGCGGCAGCTGCAGATCCGAGGGTCGATCCGGTGTTCGCTGTCCGGAACGTTGGCCTCCATGGGCAGCGGTGTGCCGTACGCGATCGGCGCGAAGTTCGCCGACCCGCATCGCCCCGTCGTCGCTTTGGTGGGCGACGGCGCCATGCAGATGAACGGCATGGCGGAGCTGCTCACCGTGCGGCATTACCACCACCTGTGGCCGGATCGCCGGTTCGCGGTCTGCGTGCTGCACAACAACGACCTCAACCAGGTCACCTGGGAACAACGAGCGCTCGGCGGGGACCCGAAGTTCGAGCCGTCCCAGACCCTGCCGGACGTTTCCTATGCCGAAGTGGCCACCGCGTTCGGGCTGGAAGGCATCCGCGTCGAGGAACCGGACGCGATCGGCCCGGCATGGGACCGCGCGCTGTCCGCCGATCACCCGGTCGTGCTCGACGTGATCTGCGATCCCGAAGTCCCGCCGGTCCCGCCGCACGTCGGGTTGGATCAGCTGTCCGCCACGGCAGCAGCGCTGGCGAAGGGTGACCGGGGAGCGTGGCGCATGCTCATGCAGGGCGTGCGCAGCAAAGCGCAGGAGTTCGCCCCCGGCGAGTGATCACCTCCAGCCCGGTTCTGCTCGCCGTCCCGCCGGGTTCTCGACGACGACCGCCCGGCCACCGCCGGCGGTGCGTGCCACGGAAACGGTTCCTGCCGGGGCGGACGCGGTGTGGGTCGGCGCGGGTGCGGTCGCCCCTTCGGCCTGGGCCACGATGGCCAGCGATGCGGCACCCGTCTTGAACAGGGGCTGTTTCGACACCGGATCCCACGACGTCGGTGTCAGCTCGTTGGCTGCGCGCTGTCGGTCGTCCGGGGCGGCATCCCAGTAGCCGTAGTGGAACGGCAGGAACAGCACACCGGGCCGGATCTCGGTGGGCCGCACCCGGGCCAGCACTTCTCCCCTGCGGGTTTCCACCCGGACCAGGTCGCCCTCAGCGAGGTCCAGGTCGACCGCGTCGGAGACGTTCACCTCCACCCACACTTCCGGAGCGGCGTCGGTCAGCTGCCAGACCCTGCCGGTCTTGGTGCGGGTGTGGAACTGGGTCAGCGTCCGCCCGGTGATCAGGTGGAAGGGGTAGACGTCGTCCGGTGGCTCCACGGGCGGCACGTAAGGCGCGGTCTTGATCATCGCCAGCCCGTTCGGATTCCACCTTCGGTACTCGTCCTCGCTCCACGGTTCGCCGGTGACCAGATTCTTGCCGTACTGCTCGCATTCGTCGGGATGCGCCGGGAAGCCGTCCGCGTACAGGCGTTCCAGTCCGTCCGGGTGGTCGGCGTTGCACGGCCAGGGAATCCCGCTGCCACCGCGCAGCTTCTCGTAGGACAGCCCGGTGTAGTCGCACGGCCGTCCAGCGCCTGCGCGCTGCCACGCGGCGAATGCGGAAGGAGCGTCGTGCCACTGCGGGAACTGCGCACCGTCCCGGTCGGCCAGCTGCATCTTGCGGGCGTAGGCCAGGAAGATGTCCAAGTCGGATCGCGCCTGGCCCGGCGGGTCGACGGCCTTGTCGGACAGGTGCACCGTCCGGTCCGCGTTGGTGAAGGTGCCGATCTTTTCGCCCCAGGCCGCGGCGGGCAGGACGACGTCAGCCAGTTCGGCGGTCTCGGTGAAGTACAGGTCCTGCACCACCAGATGCAGCTCGTCGCTGCCGAGGAGGGCACGGATGCGACCCAGCTCCGGCAGGGACACCGCCGGGTTGGTCCCGCTGACCCACAGCTGACGGATCGAACCGTCCTCGACACCGGCGAAGATGTCCATGGCCGGGGTCGGCGGACCGGAATGCGGGATGTCCGCCAGGTCCACGTTCCACAGCTCGGCCAGCTCGGCCATGTGACGCTCGTTCGCCCAGTTCCGGAACCCGGGCATGTCGCCGTCCGCGCCGCACTCGCGGGTGTTCTGCGCGGTGGGCTGACCGTTCATCTGGAACACCCCGCAGCCGGGGCGGCCGATCATCCCGCGCACCAAGTGCACGTTGTCGACGGCGACGGCGGCCGCGGTGGCTTGGTGCGACTGGTAGAAGCCCTGCAGCACGGTCGACACCAGCCGCTCGGCGGTGCCCAGCACCCGAGCGGCTTCCCGGAGCTGCGCAGCGGTGACGCCGGTGATGTCGGCGACCCGCTCGGGCGGATAGTGCGACACCATGTCCACCAGGTCCGGATAGCCGACCGTGTTGCGCTCGATCCAGTCCTCGTCGACCCATCCGTTGGCGACGATCTCGTGCAGCAGGCCGTTCATCAGCGCCATGTTGGTTCCCGGCACCGGCGCCAGGTGGATGTCCGCTTCGCGGGCCACCACGGTCGGGCGAGGATCGACGCACACCAGCACCGGCGGGTCCGCACCGCGTCGGCGGTCGAGGATGCGTTCCCACAGCACGCTCTGGGTTTCCGCGATGTTGTGCCCGTACGCGGCGATGACATCGGCGTGGTCGAAGTCGGTGTAGGAGCCGGGCTGGCCGTCGCAGCCGAAGCTTTCCTTCAGCGCCTGCGCCGCGGTGGCCGTGCACAGCCGGGTGTTGCCGTCGAGGTGCGGCGTGCCGATCCCGCCACGGGCGATGGCGGCGAGCGTGTAGTACTCCTCGAGGAAGAGCTGGCCGCTGGTGTAGAAGGCGAGCGCAGCCGGCCCGTCGCTCGCCATCAGGTCACGGCTGACCGTGGCGATCCGGTCCAGTGCGGTGTCCCAGTCGGTTTCCACGAGCTCACCGTTCTCCCGGACGAGCGGGCTGGTGAGGCGGTCGGCCGAGGCGTTGGCCTGCCAGCCGAACAGGTCCTTGACGTCCAGGCGGCCGTGATTGATCCGGTCCGTTGCGCGCCCGCGCACGCCGACCATGCGGCCGCCGGCTACCGCGATGTCCATCGCGTCGCCGTTGGAGTGCAGCACCGAGGCCGTCTGGACCCACACATCCACGTCGTCGGGCGAAACGCCCTCGTCAAGTCGCATGTCCACTCTGACCGGCCATGGCTCCCCCGCCCCGTACGGTGTGCGGGAGCCCCACGGTTCGGCGATGGCGTCCCGCTCGGCCCGGACCTTGTTCTCGCCTGCCATGGATTCGGCCTACCCGAAGTCCGGCACGACGAACCTCACGCGGTACCGGCCCGTCCGAAGCCGAAGCGTGGCGCCGACCGGGCACGGCGGGTGTACCACTGCCATGCGAGGACCGCGGCCAGCGCCATGCCGACCACGTCGCCGCCGTAGTGCATGACCTGGGCGCCAAGCTGCAGGTCAGCGGCCGCATGACTGACACCCGGCGGCGATGCCGCGAAGAGTGATTTCGCCAGCACGGCATGTGCCGCGCCCGCTCCGAGCAGGGTCAGGCCACGCACGAGCAGCCTCCACGATGCCGCACCGAACCCAGTCGACACACCGCGAACGCGACCAGCGCTCCCGCGAATACGACATGGACTTGGACAACTGCGTGCAGCAGGCCGTCATGGTGCACGGCTCCACTCAGCGATGTCCGATACAGCAGTCACAAGCCGCCGATGTCCGACACAGCGGCCACGGGCGGGAACAGGAGGGCGCCCGTTGGGCGATACTGGGCCACGGCGAGCATCCGCCTCCGGATTCCGGCCGACGCCACGCGCAACGTGAGGGGTCACCGGACGCGCGAGCACAAGCAGCGAGGCCACCATGGCGACCACGACGTGCTGCGCCGTGGATGTAGCGAACGAGCCCTCAGGAGGCCTGGCCACCAGCGCCGCCGCCAACACGAACGTTCCGTCGGCGAATTCCCCGCTGTGCCAACGCGGCCATTCGTCGCCTCGGTCGCGCAGCTGTGCCGCGCCTCTCAGGTATCCGACCGTGGCGGCCACGGCGACCGCGGCCATCATTCACTCGACCGGTGACGACCGCGGCCATCATTCACTTGACCGGTCTCGGCCCGATGCCGGGTGTCTCGCCGTGATGCTGCACACCGATCACGGGTGACTCCGTGAACGAGCCGTACGCCTCGCCCGCATCGCCAGCGCCCGCCGATCGCCAGCAGCACGAGGTCTGCCCCGCTCCACGCCAGGCCGTACGGAAGGCCAGGTCGTACGGAAGGAGGTCGACCCCGTGCCGCACCTGGTGCACGTGCAACAGCTTGTGGTGCACCGTCGCGTCGAACAGCTGGAATCCGCCCAACCCCACCTCGGTCGTGTGCAGTACCCCGTCCGACACCAGCCCGACGGCGGTGGTGGACCGGTCGTGGCAGTGATGCCAGGAGAAGCTGGTGGACGACGATCTCGTCCACGGCCGCCATCACGGCCGCTCCCGGCACGCCGAACGCCGTCGTCGTCCGCCCGGCAAGCCCGATCCTATCGGCTCCGGCGTTGTCGTCGGTGGGCATGCGGGCGCCTTCCCGGACATCTGTCGAGCCCGCGGCTACCCGGTGCCGGGTGGCGGAAAACCAATGCCTCGAGGCTGCCGGAACACCACGCGAATCCCGCCACGTCGTCGCGTGAAGTCTGCGCATTTTGCCTACGCCGACGGCTTGGTCGCGCTACCGTGAGACGTCACCAACCGACACGCTGCCCTGCTATCGGGAGGAAGCTCGATGCACAGCCCGTCCGAATCCGTTCCACGCATGCTGGGCGACGACGAGCCGGCACGCGAGGCGATCGTGCAGGCGGCCACCGCTCCCTTGCGCGAGGCGTTCGGCGTGCGGATCCGCCTGGATGTCGGACAGGTCAACCGGATCGGGCCGTGGGTGTTCGTCCAGGGGACGATGCGGGCACGCGACGGCGGGCCTGCGAACTACGCCGGCACGGTCTACCAGGCTCGCAGCGAGGACGGCGCGCTCTCCGACGTGTTCGCGGCCCTGCTCAAGATGGACGAGAATGCGGTGTCCGACACCGACGTGCGCTCGTGGCGGTTGCTCGAGTACGCCATCGGGCCGACCGACGTGGCCTGGCTGACCTGGCCGGACGAGCACGAAGCCCCGCGTTCCCTGATCGGGGTCTGAGACTTCGCGCGAGAGCGCACACGCGCTCGATCCTCTCGCCGCCTGGTGGCTTCCCGTGCTGGATCGGCCGTGCCCACCGGCCTCACTACCGACATGTGACAGCCCGGCCAGGACGTCCGCTGGAAGGGCGTCCGAGCCGGGGCTTCGCGTCGACGTTCCCGTTACACCGGCGGGGTCAGCACCTCGACGACGTTGTTGCCGCCACCCCAGCTGACCCGCTGTGACCCGTCCGGGTTGACGTTGTTGGAGCCGATGAACTTGCCGTCCCCGGCGTAGATCACGACGTGCCCACCCCCGTTGGAGATCACCACGTCGCCCGGCTTGGCCTCGGAGAGCGGGATCGACCGCCAGCCGTCCGCCTTCAGGTTGGCCCGCAGCTGCGCCACCGACGGGCTGGCCTGCTCCTTGTCGATCAGGCCCGCCGCCTCCAGGACACCGGAGACGAAGTTCGCGCAGTTGACGTTGTTGGGCACCCACGACTGCATCGCGGGCAGCTCACCGCTCACCTTCAGGTCCGCGGCGTTGCGGCCGAGGAAGCGCTTCGCGATCTCGGCGGGGTTCTCGCCGCGCGCCTCGATCGGCTTGGCCGGCCTGCCGTCGCCGGGCACCGCGGGGGGCAGGCCACCGCCCCCGCCGCCACCACCGCCGCCACCGCCGCCGGTGACCGGCGGGGTCTTGGTGCCCACGTTCACCGGGGTCGATTCGGCGCTGGAGGTCTTGGTCCTGGACGCCTTCTCCGGCAGCAGCTTGACGAAGCCGTCCTCGATCTCCAGGCCGAGCGGCTCGAGCAGCTGGTCGATCTGCCGCTCCGCCTCGTCGAGCAGCCGCTCGATCTCTTCCTTCTTGGCGTTGGCGTCCTTCTCGTTGAGCGCGCGCAGCCGCTGGATCTCCGCCGCCGCTGCCGCGATCACGCTCTCGTCGTCCGAGCTGTTCTTGCGTGCCCTGGCCGCGGCGATCAGCTTGCGGTTCTCGGCGTCGTTGTCGTTGGCCTCCTTGGCCAGCTGGAGCACCTTCTTCTTGACGTCCTCCAGGATCTCGGAGACCCGCTCGAGCACCTTCTTGGCGGCTTCGGCGCGGTCGCTGACGTTGTAGCTGGCCTTGCTCAGCTTGTCCAGGTGCTCGGCGACGGCATCGGCGTCCTTGCCGTCCCAGTTGCGCAGGACGTCCTCGCGGAAGGCCTTCAGGTCGTCCCCGAGATCGTTGGTCTTGGTCGCTGCCCCGCTGACCTTGCGCGCCTGCTCGTTGATCGCCGCCGGGTCGAGTTTCTCCGTCTGGCTGGCGTGCTTGTCGATGGCGTCCATCGCCGGCGGGCGGTCACGCGACGGATCGTCGAGCGTGCTCAGTTGCTCCTCCGCGGTCGTCATCGGCACCTACCCCTGGTTCCCCTTGTCGTCGCGCTCACTCCCGCTTAGAGCCACCGAAGCTGTGCGCGGTTTCACCGTCGTCGTCACGCAACCGCTCGGCCGCGCTCGCCAGGGCGTCCGCCGCCGCTTGGACCAGCTCGTTCGCGGCGTCCAGCTCCTTGTTGACGTTGCTGTGGAACGCCTTCACCGTCGAACCGGCCGAAGCGGCGTTGGACAGGTGGCCGAACGCCGTGCCGGGGTCTCCGTCCCCCAGCTCCTGGCTGGCTTTGCTGTATCCGTCGGTCAGCCCTGCGACTTTCTTGGCCAGCGAGGCGATCGCATCCGGATCGAACTGGCGGCTCATGATCGTCGTCCCCTCCGTCCGTGGCGCCCGGGACGATCGTCCAGGCGCTTGTGGCTCTGCCTGGCGAGTTTATGGCGTTGCCGCCGCGAGCGTGGGGCTTTGCCGGAAATGCGCCCACGGATGGGCGGTCGTTCACCACTGATCCCGCCTCGGCGGGCGACGACGACCATGCGCGTCCTCGTCGAGCGTGCGCACCGGATGCATTCACCTCGGCGCTCGCCGACGGCGAACCGGAGCCGTCAGGCAGCCCGCAGCGACCGGCGGGACGCGGCGGCGAGCTGCCACTGATCGATCCGGCGGATGATCATCACCGCGAAGATCGCGGCGGGCACCCCGGCGAAGCCCATCAGCAGCCCGGCCGACATCACGTTTCCGAAGGTCCGACTCGGTTCGGGGACGCCGAACAGCATCGCCAGGTCGTTGCTGGTCACGAACGAGGCGACCCATGTCACCACCCAGAAGCCCCACCAGCAGAGCGGCAGGCCGCGGCCGGGTTTCTCGTCCTCCGGCCTGCTGGCGTCCCTCACCTCGGCGACCACGAAGTAGGGCAGGAACAGGTTCGCGATCGGGATGAACCAGGACACGACCGTCCACGGCCGTCCCCACTCCATCGGCCGGCCGATCAGCGCGCCGGCGACCGTGCGGGCACGCCACAGCCAGACGACGAACGCCACGCTGGCCGCGAGCGCCACCACGCCGACGAACACGCCGAAGGCCGCCCAGGTGCCCAGCTGATCCGCGGCCCTGCGCAGTTCCCCCTCGGACACCTCGGTGTCCGGCTTGCCCACGGGCTTGCCGAAACTGTCGTACTCGGTGGGCTCGTCCAGGTAGTCGTCCACGTAGTTGTCCAAGGACCACCACACCGCGGGGTCCGAGCTGATGCCTTTGGTGGACATGTCGGCCATCTCGGCCAGCTCGTCCAGGTGCGCCAGCACGTCGGCGCTCGGCTTCGGCGTGCTCAGCACCCACAACAGCTGCAGAACGGTCACCAGCACGATGAGGACCATGGCGACCGTGCCGCGAGTCTTGGTCACCTCGATCTCTCGCGACGCGGGGTCGGACGGCGGGACAGGGATGGTCGGCATCGCTCACACTCCTTTTGGCCGGTTCCCATATACCGACCGCCGGGAGGGGCGTGAGGTTGGGGATCGGCGGCGCGCGAGTCGGGCGAGCAAGGCGTTCGCCGTGCATCACCCGCTGCCCAGGGGTCCGGAGCGCAAGTCAGGCGAACGCGGTGGCACTCTCGGCCCGGAGGTCGAGCCGCCTGAGGAGCTGGGCGTTGAGCGCCACCACGATGGTGGACAAGCTCATGAGCAGCGCACCGATCGCCATGGGAAGAACGACACCGGCCCAGGCCAGCGCTCCCGCGGCAAGCGGAATCGCGACGATGTTGTAGCCCGCCGCCCACCACAGGTTCTGCAGCATCTTGCGGTAGCCGGCCACCGAAAGCCGCCTGACCGCCAGCACGGCACGCGGGTCGCTGGAGGCGAGGACGACGTCGGCGGACTCGATCGCGACGTCGGTCCCGGCACCGATGGCGATGCCGACGTCGGCTCGCGCCAGCGCCGGGGCGTCGTTCACCCCGTCCCCGACCATGGCGACGGTGCGTCCACTGCGCTGAAGCTCGGCGACGGCACGGTCCTTGTCTTCCGGAAGGACCTCGGCGAATACGTCGTCGATGCCGAGCTGGCCGGCGACGGCATGCGCGACCTGTTCGGCGTCACCGGTGATGAGTGCGACCCGCACGCCGGCCGCGTGCAGTGCGTCCACCGCTGCGCGGGATTCCGGTCGCACCTGGTCCTCCAGCGCCAGGGCGCCGATCACGTCGCCGTCACGGACGACGTACAACACGGCGGCGCCGCGCCGTTTCCAGCCATCGATCGCGGGCTGGAGGTCGTCAGGGATCTCCCACCCGTGTTCTCGCAGCAGGGCCGGCCCGCCGACTGCAACGGTCCTGTCGCCGACCGAAGCCAGTACACCGCGACCAGTCATGGCGCGAGCGTCGGTCACTGGTTGTGGCGCAACGTTCCGGTCCTGTGCAGCCGCCACGATGGCGCGCGCCAGTGGGTGTTCACTTTCGGCTTCGACGCCGGCTGCCAAGGCGAGCAGGTCCTCCTCGGCCGTCTCCGGCCTGGCGGCGAGATCGGTGACGTCGTGCTCGCCCTTGGTCAACGTGCCGGTCTTGTCGAAGAGGACGACGTCCACCGTGCGCATCCGCTCCAGTGCGAGGCGGTCTTTGACCAGGATTCCGTTGCGAGCCGACTTCGTCGTGGAGATCGAGATGACCAGGGGGATGGCAAGGCCGAGCGCGTGCGGGCAGGCGATGATGAGCACGGTCACCGAGCGCACAACGGCGGCATCGGCGTCGCCGAGCGCGGTCCACACCACGACGGTGACCGCTGCGACGGCGACCGCGGCGTAGAAGAGCAGGGCGGCCGCTCGGTCTGCGAGCGCCTGCGTCCGGGACCGCGATGCTTGCGCTTCGGCAACGAGACGCTGAATGCCCGCCAGCGCAGTGTCCTCCCCGACGGCTGTGACCCGAACGCGAATCGCGCTGTCGGCCGACACGCTCCCGGCGACGACCCGATCACCCTCGCCGCGGGCCACGGGCCGGGATTCGCCGCTGATCATGGACTCGTCGATGTCGGCGCGACCACGGACGATGGTTCCGTCTGCGGGCACTCGGCCACCGGGCCGCACCAGCACCACGTCACCGACGGCGAGGTCGCCGATCCGCACCTGCTCGACCTGACCGTCGGATCCGATGCGCTCGGCTTCGTCCGGAAGGAGTTCGGCGAGCGCGGCGAGGGCGCCACGCGCTTGGCCGATGGCCCGCATCTCCATCCAGTGTCCGAGCAGCATCACGACGATCAGCAGCGAAAGCTCCCACCACACCTCGACGGCGAAAAGGCCCAGGGATGAGGCCAGGCTGGCGGCGAATGCGACGCTGATCGCCATACCGATCAGCAGCATCATCCCGGGCCGCCGGTCGCGGAGCTCACGCACGGCACCGGCCAGGAACGGCCCACCGCCGTAGGCGAAGACGACGGCGCCGAGCACCGGGGCGATCAGCGTGGAGCCGGGAAACTCCGGAGCGGTGTAGCCGAACCACGTCTGCACCATGTCGGCGTAGACCACGACCGGGACGGTCAGCACCAGCGAGATCCAGAAGCGATCCCGGAACATCGCCGGCGCATGTCCCGCGTGCTTGTCGTGGGCGCGATGGTCGTGCCCGGTGTGATCGGCATGCTCCGGATGCGTTGTCGTCGCGCTGTGTTCGGCGGGTGTCGCGGACGTCGCGGGCGCGGCGTGAGAGTCGTGATGGTGCGGGCCGTGGTGCGTGTGGTGATCCATGGCGGCTCCCTCGGTTGCGCGGCCCTCCGAGCAACAACATACCCCTATGGGGTATTCCGTGGTGCCGCTTGAACGCAGCTTGACACGTCGACGGAGCCTGACCAGGTCGACCAACCGATGTCGGCCAACCAGCCCTCTCGACATGAGCCGCACCGTGAAGGTCCAGGAAGCCAAGACAAGGCTGTCCGCCCTTTTGGCTGACGTTAAACGGGGCGAAGAAGTCATCATCGCAAGGGGAGACAAACCCGTAGCACGGCTGGTCCCCTTGCAGGAGCCGGCGGAGCGCGAACTCGGATTCGTGCCCTACGACGTTCCCGACTCGTTCTTCGAACCTCTTCCGGAGGCCGAGCTAGCGGCATGGGAACAGTGAGCTCGCTTCCCCAGCAGTACATGACTCGACACGTATGTACTGCTCTGGGCGCTGACCGATCCAGCCAAGCTGTCAGATCGCGCCCAGCACCTTCTCCGCGACCGGCGCTGCCAGCTGGTTCGTGTCGAGCCGTGTGGCGTGGGAGATCACTACCAAGCAACGGCGGGGCAGGCTGCCGCAATCGGAAGTGCTTCTTCGGGCATACCCACAGCGTTTGACGCGCCTGGGCGCGAAAACCGTGCCTGTCACAGACGAGCACAGCCTTCTTGCCGGAGCCTCGAGTGGGATCATCGTGACCCATTCGACCGAATGATCGCAGCTCAGTGCATGACCGAAGCCCTCCCGTTGCCTACCGCCGACAAAGCATTCAGTTCCGTAGCCGGCATACGGATAGTCTGGTAGCCAGACGCACTCAAGCGGGACCTTCCGACAAACAGGCGTCAACGCGGCCCACATGACGCCCACATGACACAACGTTTCCCCGACATGCCGGATAGGTCGCCTCATACCTCAGCCTTGCGCTGCACATCAAGTTGCTCAGCGCAGCACATCAACCGGTTGGTTCATTGGTCACCCTCACGTCCTCATCGTCGACCCGACAGCCGCCCGCAAACCAGGTTCACGGACTCGAGCCTGAACAGATGAAGCGCCGGCAGAACTTTTTTGAGCAACCACTGAACTTCGCAGCTCAGAAGGCGCGAACTGACACGATGTGAATTCACTTGCAGGTTGCAACCGAGACCACTGGAAGACTCCCAGCCGACAACCCACGACACCGGCCAGGCCGTCCGCGCGAACGTCCCGCGACACGCGCCGCGGGCCTTCGAGTCTCATTGAACAGTCGCGGGCCGTTCAGAGTACGGCGCGTTGCCCTGGCCAAGCAGGCAAGGGGAGGCTGTTCATCCATGAACCCGCTTGCGGGTACAGACCTGGTAGCGCCCCCGGCAGGACTCGAACCTGCGACCAAGAGATTAGAAGGCTCTTGCTCTATCCAGCTGAGCTACGGAGGCATCCGTGCGGTGACCGCACGCCCGTTAGTTTATCGATCCGGTCGCCGGGCGCGCGAGGGCGTGGCCGCCGTGTCGGGCCGCTCCTCACCCGTTCGTCCGGCGCCGTCACCTCCCCAGTCAAACCTCACCGGCGGCCCTCCCGCACCGGTCCGGCGCGGTCCCCGCTTCGCTCGTCGCGCAGCTGCCTGGCCGCCGCGATCAGGGAGTGCATCACCTGCTCGAACTGGCGCAGCGTCTCCGTGTCGAGCCGTTCCAGCACCCGCCGGAACTGCGCGGCCCCCGCATCCAGCATGCGGTCGGCCATCGCCTGCCCTTCGTCGGTCAGCTCCACCCGGCGGATCCTGCGATCGTCCGGGTCCACCCTGCGCGCCACCAGCCCCTGCGCCACCAGCCGGTCGACGATCCCGGTGAGCGTGCCCATGGCGACCCGCAACTTGGCCGCCAGCTCGTGACTGGACGCGGGCCCGTCCAGCGCCAGGTGCACCACCAGGCGTAACTGCTGCATGGTGAGCGACGACGTGACGAACGGCGGCTGATGATCGGGGATCAGCGCCCGGGCCAGATCGCGCTGCAGGCAGGCCAGGCTCGTCACCAGTCGCTCCCGCTCGCCCGACCCCGTCACGGCGCCCTCCCAGCCTCGGTCGACTGCTGCGACGCGCAAAAATTTCGCCTGAGGCTAAATGTTAGCATCACGCGAAACGAACGTCCGCCGTTCGACCGAAGGGGTTCGCCATGACCGGGTTGACCAGGCTCAGCCTCGCCAACCGCGCACTGGTCATCTTGATCTCGCTGGTGATCAGCGCCGTCGGCGTGTTCGCCATTCCGCAGCTCAAGCAGCAGCTGTTCCCGTCGCTGAGCCTGCCGATGGTCTCGGTGGTGACGCCCTACCCCGGCGCACCGCCGGAGACGGTCGAGGACCAGGTCACCGAGCCGATCGAGAACCGGCTGCGCAGTTTGGACTCGGTCGAGGAACTGACGTCGGTCTCGGCGGAGAACGTCTCCACCGTGCGGGTCGCCTTCGACTACGGCAACGACCCCGACGAGCTGGTGAACGACATCAAGGCCGCCGTCGCCGAGGTGGAGAACGAGCTGCCGGAGGGTGCCGAGCCGCAGGTCGTCGCGGGCAGCACCGACGACATCCCGGTGCTCGTGCTGGCCGTCAGCAACGGCGACGGCCAACGCAAGCTCGCCGACAAGCTGGAACGGATCGCCGTCCCCGAGCTGGAGGCGATCCCCGACGTGGCGGACGTCGCCATCACCGGCGCGCGCGAGGATCGCGTGGTCATCAAGCCGGACGCGGACGAACTGGCCGAGCGCGGACTGACCACCGCCGCGATCGTCCAGACCCTGCAGGCCAACGGCGTCGTGGTGCCGGCAGGCAGCCTGACCGCAGGCAACCGGTCGATCACCGTGCAGGTCGGCAGCAAGCTGACCAGCATCGCCGACATCGAGAATCTGTACCTGCCACCGGCCGCCCCGGCCACGCCGGGTCAAGGCCCGGGGGTGCAGGCGCCGGGGGCCGGCGGGCCGAACCCCGCCGGCCAGGCCCCAGCGGGGACGCTCGGTAGCCAGAACCCCGCCGCGCAGCAGGCACCCGGCGCCGGGCAGCAGGCTCCCACCGGGCAGCAGGGACCGGCCGGTCAGGCCCGGCCGCAGCCGGTCAAGCTGGGTGACGTCGCCTCGGTCCGCCTCGAGCCGGAGGAAGCCACCAGCCTGACCCGCACCAACGGCAAGCCGAGCCTCGGCCTGTCGATCACCATGGTGACCGACGGCGACGCGGTGGGGATCTCGCACGAGGTGCGCGACCGCATCGACGACATCGCCGCACAGCTCGGCGACGACACCGAGATCACCGTGGTGTTCGACCAGTCGCCCTACGTCGAGCGTTCCATCGAGGACCTGACCACCGAAGGCGTCCTCGGCCTGGTCTTCGCCGTCCTGGTGATCATGATCTTCCTGCTGTCGCTGCGGTCCACCCTGGTCACCGCGGTGTCCATCCCGCTGTCGGTGGTCATCGCGCTGATCGCGCTGTGGATCGGCGACTACTCGCTCAACATGCTCACGCTGGGCGGGCTGACCATCTCCATCGGCCGCGTGGTCGACGACTCCATCGTGGTGCTGGAGAACATCAAACGGCATCTCGGCTACGGCGAACCCAAGCATCGCGCGGTGCTGAACGGCGTGCGGGAAGTCGCCGGCGCGGTGACGTCGTCGACACTCACCACGGTGGCGGTCTTCCTGCCCATCGCGTTCGTCTCCGGCCTGGTCGGCCAGCTGTTCTCGTCGTTCGCCATCACCGTGACGGTCGCCTTGCTCGCCTCGCTGCTGGTGTCGCTGACCGTCATCCCGGTGCTGGCCTACTGGTTCCTCCGGCGGCCCAAGCAGGCAGGGGCGGAAGACGACGAGGAAGCACGCGAGCGGGTGCGCTCGCAGGCCGAGGCGGCCGAGCTGCGCTCGCCGTTGCAGCGGGCCTACATCCCGGTGCTGAGGTTCGCCACGCGGTTCCGCGCGGTCACCATCCTGATCGGCATCGCCGTGCTGATCGGTACCGGGCTCCTGCTGCCCGGGCTGAAGACGAACTTCCTGGACTCCACCGGCCGGGACACCACGCAGGTCAGCATGACCATGCCCGCGGGCACCGACCTGGCGACCACCGACCGGGCGGCCAAGAAGATCGAGCGGGTGCTGGCCGAGACCGACGAGGTCGCCTCGTACCAGGCGAACATCGGGGCGGGCAACCCGATGCTCGGCGGCATCGGTGCCGCCGCCGATCGCGCCACGTTCTCGGTGACGGTCGACGACGAGGCGGAAACCCCCGATGTGGAGGCCAAGCTCAGGGAGCGGATCGCCGAGCTGGACGGTGTCGGCGACGTGACCGTCGGCATCCGCGGCGGCAACGAGGAGATGGGCGGCAACGCCGTCGAGGTCATCGTCACCGGGTCCGACCGCGAAGCGCTGGCCGAGGCGGCCGAGCAGGTCGAGGCGGTGATGACCGACATCGACGGCCTACGCGACGTGACGTCCGACCTGAGCGATGCCGCACCTCGGGTGCAGATCTCGGTGCGCAAGGAGAAGGCCGCCGAGCTGGGGCTGTCCGAAGCGACCATCGGCCAGTACGTCGCGCAGGCGTTCCGCGGCAGCCCGGTGGGCGAGGTGACGGTCGACGGCCGCACCGTCGATCTGGTCCTGGCGTCGGCACAGCGGAAGCCGGCCACGATCGCCGACATCGAGAAGCTGGAGATCCCGACCGCGGCCGGGCCGGTCCGGCTCTCCGACCTGGCCGTGGTGCGCGAAGTCGACGGGCCCACCCAGATCAGCAGGCTGGACGGCGAACGGGCGGTGACGATCTCCGCCGCCGCCGACATCGACGACCTCGGCGCGGTGACCAACGAGATCACCGTGGCGCTGAGGGAGCTGGGCCTGCCGGACGGCACCGACTACCAGATCGGCGGGACCAGCGCCGAGCAGCAGGAGGCCTTCGCCGACCTGCAGCTGGCCATGCTGATCGCCATCGCGCTGGTGTTCATCATCATGGTCGCCACGTTCCGCAGCTTCGTGCAGCCGCTGATCCTGCTGGTGTCGGTGCCGTTCGCGGCCACCGGCGCGATCGGGCTGCTGCGCCTGACCGACACCCCGCTCGGCGTGCCCGCCATGATCGGGTTGCTGATGCTGATCGGCATCGTGGTGACCAACGCCATCGTGCTGATCGACCTGATCAACCAGTACCGGGCACAGGGCATGTCGGTGCGCGATGCGGTGATCGCGGGCGGCAGGCGCAGGCTGCGGCCGATCCTGATGACGGCGGTGGCCACCATCTGCGCGCTGATCCCGATGGCGATCGGCCTGACCGGCTCCGGCGGATTCATCGCACAGTCACTGGCCATCGTGGTGATCGGTGGCCTGCTCACCTCGACGCTGCTCACGCTGGTCCTGGTGCCGACGCTGTACAGCTTGGTCGAGGGCGGCAAGGAACGGATCCGCCGCGGATTCCGCCGGCGCATCGCCAAGCCGAGCGCGGCGGAGTAGCGCACGCTGCTCCGCCGCCTCCGGGCGGGTCGATCGGCCTGCCGTCACCGCGGGCCCGGCATGCCACCGGCGAGCACCGCCGCCCGCCGTCCAGCGGGCGGGTGCCGCTCAGGCGGCTCCGGCCGCGCGGTTCCCTCCCCCACTCCGGAGGTGGCCTCAGGCCGGCCTGCCGGCCCGCTCGAGCATCCGGGTGCACATGCGGTCGGCCATCGCCGCGATGGTCAGCGACGGGTTCGGCCCGACCGGCCCCGGCATCGCGGCGCCGTCCGCGACGTAGAGGCCGGGGTGGCCGAACACCTCCCCGTCGGCGTCGCACACCGCTTCGCCCGGGTGGTCACCGATCGGCGCGCCGCCCAGCGGATGCACGGTGACGATGCGACGGAAGAACCACATCGGGTTGTCCACGAACCCGGTGCCCAACACCTCGGCGATCCGCCGCATGGTCGACCGCAGGCGCTCGAAGTACGCCATGCTCGTCTCCGAACTCCACCGCACGTCGAGCCGGTCGCCGTCCAGCGTCATCACGCCGTCCGGGACGTCCCGGCCCATGCCGAGCAGCGGCAACGCACCCGCGGACAACACACCGTCACCGAGCAAGTCGGACAGCTCGGCGCCCAGGCTGTTGTCCGGCGCCAGCTTCAGCGCGGTGAGCAGCCACCTGCCCAGGAAGGCCCCGATGCGCCACAGGCTTTTCGGCCCGGACGTCTCGGCGATCCACTCGGCGAACGCGGGGTACCCGCCGTCCTGGATGTAGAAGCCGCGATCACGACAGTCCTCCGGCACGTCGTCGCAGTCGACGGCATCCGGTACGCGCAACGCGCTGGTGATCACCGGCCCTTCGGTGGCACCGAACTGCCGCACGTTCTCCGCGTCGTCATCGGCGGGCGTGAGGAAGGTGAGCAGGTCGCCGTTGCCGGAGAACTTCGTGCCCAGCGCATCGCTGAGGCCGGGCAGCGTCGCGCGGTTCCGCAGCAGCAGGAACGTCGTGCCGTAGGTGCCCGCGGCCAGGATCAGCTTCCGGCACACGATGCTGCGCCGGGGCATCTCGTCCCAGTCGACGTCGCGCCCCTCGTTCTCCGGCAAGTGCTCCACATAGCCGACGCGGTAGCCGCCGCCGTCCAATGCCTCGATCGTGCGCACTTCGCAGCGCGGCCGGATCTCCGCCCCTTTCGCCACGGCCGCGGACAAATACGTGTGGTCCAGGCTGTTCTTGGCGCCGTCGTTGCACCCGAGGTTGCACTCACCGCACAGGCGGCACGACCTGCGCTGCGCCCCGTGCAGGTTGCCGTACGGCGGGTCGGCCAGCGGCAGGCCGATCGCCGGCGGCTGGCCCGGCGCCGGGGCGAAGCTGACCGCCAACGGCGGCAGCGACCATTCCAGACCCAGCTTCTCCGCCGCCTCCCGCATCGCCTGCGTCTTGCGCGAACTCGCGTATGCGGGAGACTCGAACGGATACGGCGTCACGTCGAGCATCCGCTCGACGGCGTCGTAGTGCGGGTCGAGCTCGGCACGGCCCACCGGCCACTTCTCGTAGCCACCGCCGGGCAGCGGCTCGCACACGAACCAGCGCTCGTCCTTGCGGATCATCACGTTGGCGTAGATCAGCGAGCCACCGCCCAGCCCGCTGCTGACGATCGAGTCGAACCCGCGGAAGGTCCACACGTCGAACAGGCCCTGCAGGCCCTCGGTGGGGTCCCAGAAGGCCCGGCTCATCTGATGCGGGTTACGCGGGAAGCTGCCGGGCGGATACGCCTTGCCCCGTTCCAGGAGCACCACGTCCAACCCGGCTTCGGCCAGCCGGTATGCGGACACCGATCCTCCGAACCCGGAGCCGACCACCACCGCGTCGGCTCGCTCCTCCGGCGCCGCGCTGCGCATCGTGTGAACCTCCCGGCGAATTTCCGACGTGGCGGGGCGTGTCAAGGAAGGTACGCCGCCGCCAGTTTGCGGGCGAAGAGCCAGCCGTACGCGCCCACCGCCCCGACGAACTGCGCTGCCGTGCGTGCTCCGACAGCACGCATCGAAGCGACCGCGCCCAGCAGGCCGAGCAACCCCAGCCGCAGCTCCCCCGCCCCGACGACGTCCGCACCGGCGTCCTTGCCGCGATGCAACGTCACCGACAGCCGGGTGGTGTCCGACCACAGCCGGCGCAGCATCGGTTTGTCCCGCCAGCATTTCACCCCGGCGAGATGGAACCGGCCCTGCTCGCCGAATGCGCTGGTCAAGGGCACCTGGTAGCGCATCAATGCGGTGCCGTCGGCCGGAAACAGCTCGAACACACCGTCGGAGAACGGCACCGGGTCGCGCACGCCGGGCATCGCCACGGTTCCGGACATGCCGGCTCGTGGGGTCTGGGCGCCGACGAACGCATGGATGTCCGCGATGTGCACGACGGCGTGCAGCGTCATGGTCCAGCCGGTGCGGCGGCCACGCTCCGCCGCCTGCTCCGCGTCGGCGACCCCGAGCACGAACGGACCGGACATCCGCTCGCGGAACGTCAAGCCAACCATCGCGCCTCCGGGCCGCTTTCCTCGTCGCCGTAGCGCGCATTCGGGTCCAGCCGCCTGCGGCGATGCGGATCCGAGCCGGTGCGCGTGTGCAGGTAACGGAAGGCGCCGTGCGCAAGCGCGACGTCGTCGATCCGCTCGACGACGGTGGACAGGACCCGCTCGGTCATTCTCGCCGGGTCCACGGTCGCGGTCACGGTGATCTCCGCGTGGCGGACGCCGTCCTGGTCACCGCTGAGGTAGGCGGACCGGATCGGCTTGAAGTACAGCGTCAGCGGGCCGATCGCACCCGCTCGGCGGGCTGCCGCGCACGCCTCGAGCATGCCGCGGGCGACCTCCGCGGCGGCTTCGGCCGGCGCGATCGTGATGAACATGCGGGTGGGCGCACCGACCGTGGCGTCCGCCAGCTCGTCCGCGAACCGCTCGACCCGGTCGGCCGTCGTGTAGACCGGCGGCAGCACCATGGCGGCGACCCCGGCGTACTTGGCGACCGCCGCGGCGGACCGCGGCAGGAACGCCGTCGCGGCACCGATCGCCCGCTGGCAGCCCCGGGCCAGACGGCTCCGCACCACCCTGTCCGCCCGTTCCGCCGCCGGGTGGTACCGCGAGATCTGGCCGCAGCCCGCCTTGCCGAGGTCGATCCAGAACGCCCGGGCGTACCACGCCTGCCCAGGGGAGACGACCATTTCCGCCGCCTTGGCCAGGAACTCCGGCAGCTTGCCGGTGACGATGCGGTCGTTGCGCAGCAACGTCCGCCGCTTGTCGATCCGCAGCACCTCGACGGTCAGTTCGGTGATCACGCCGTGCCGTCCCAGGCCGGCGAGGATGCGCCGGAACGCCGGGTCGGTCCGGCCACAGCGATGGACCTCGCCGGCGAAGTCGACGTACTCCAGTTCGCTCACCGTGTCGGCGAACAAGCCGAACCGGTGCGACGCCGGGCTGATCCCGCCGACCGAGGCGAACCCACCCGCGGTGAGGTCCCCGTGGTCACCGACGACCTTCAGGCCGAGTCCGCGCTCGGCCAGCCGCCGGTCCACGTCGCCCAGCCGCACCCCGGCCTGCATCGTGCAGGTGCCTGCCCGCTCGTCGATCTCGACGACGCGGTCCATCAGCTCGGTGAGCAGCACCGCACCGCCCTCGGCGGTGACCAGACCGTTGCTGGAATGACCGCTGCCGCGCACGATGAGCCGCTCGCCCGCGGCGGCCGCTTCCCGCACCGCCCGCACGACCTCCTCGGTGGAGCGCGGCAAATACACCTTGAACGGCCAGCGTGGCCGTGTCGTGGGGTCGCCTACCCGTTCCCAGTCGTACGCCAGCCAGGACAGCGCGGCATGAGACAAGGCGCGGTGCCCGGCCGACCGATCCCGCATGTGCAATCAGCCCGCCTGACGCTTGAGGAAGTCCACCATCCTGGGGAAGACGTCGCGCGCGACGTACCGCCCCATGAACACGTCCTGGTGACCATAACCGTCGAAGATCTCCAACTCGTGGCGGCCCGGCGCGACGGCTTCCAGCCGCTCGTAGCACACCTGGTTGGAGTCGGTGAAGACGCGATTGGCCGTCCCGGTGGTGAGCAGCACGGGGGTGCGGATCTCGGCGGCCGCGGCGAAGTAGTCCTCGGGCAGGTCCGGGTGGCGCCGCCGGTCGTAGGTCACCGCCTGCCCGGCGCGCACCATCTTGGCCACGTGCCGGTAGTAGGAGAACCCCGTCGGGCCGTACAGGTCGGCGCTGCGCTCGTGGGTGACCGGGTGCAGGTTCTCGTGCCGGTACAGCGCCGGGTGACCGCTTCCCCACATCAAGCTGAGCATGTGGCAGGCCGACGTGTCGCACTCCGGGTGGAACAGGCCGATCAAGCGGGCGATGAACCCGCCGCGCGAGCAGAGCGGCTGCTCGCTCCACTTGGGCCCGATCCAGCGCAGCCCCAGCAGATCTTCCAGGATCACCGGCGCCACGGCCAACTTGATCCGGGACCACAGCGGCACCCGCGGGGTCAGGCCGACGCTGTTGGCGACGATGCTGCGCACGCGCCCGGCCACCCCGTCGACCTGGCCGAACACCGCCATCATGATGGCGGTCGAGCCGAGGCAGTGGGCGATGACGTGCACCGCGTCCACGCCCGTGGTCCGCGCAATCAGCTCCAGCGCCGGGGCGAAGTCGTAGCGGGCCACTTCGTCCAGCGTGTCGCGCCTGCCTTGGGTGTTGTACGGGTGCCGGTTGCTGAACCGGACGTCGGCCGTCCAGACGTCGGTGAACCCGTTGTCCAGCAGGAAGCTCACCAGGTTCCGGTGCTCCGGCATGATGAACATGTCGCTGGACGTGGTCAAGCCGGACACCACCAGCACCACGTCGTCGCACGGCTGACGGCAGAACCGCAGCAGGCTCAGCTCCAGGCCGTCCTCGGTGCGGTAGCGATACGTGGACACGTCGGCGCCGCGGACACCGTCCAGCGTGTACTGCGGAATGGAACGCTGGGGACCCACTTGGCACCTCCGTCCCGCCGGCTGCGCACCGCGCGCTCCCTCGCGTCAGCACAGTAGCCGACCGATGTGCGCCCGCGCGCCCCTTGCCGCCCGGCGTGCGGGCACGGTGGGCCAGTGCCGGAGGCGGGGCCCCACCCCCAGAAGCGGCCCCGCCCCCGCGAGAATCCCTCCCCCTGCCGTCGGATCCCTGTACACTGGTCTTGACAGAGAACACTGTTCTCGACGGAGAGAATAGTCAACCAATCTGTTCTCCGTCAAGAACACGCGATCAGAAAAGTTGACGGTGTTCTCGTCGACGAGTAAGGATGCCTGACATGCCGAGCGCCGAAGCCGCGAAGAGCGCACCACAGCGCGTCCCGTCGCGGCGCGAGCGATTCCGCCAGGCCACGATCGACGAGATCAAGATGTACGCCCGCGAGCAGATGGCCGCGGGTGGCCCGGCCAGCTTGTCGCTGCGCGCAGTGGCCAGGGACATGAACATCACGCCGTCGGCGTTGTACCGGTACTTCTCCGGTATCGACGACCTGATCACCGCTTTGTGCGTGGACGCCTACCACGCCGTCGGCGACGCGGTGGGCGCGGCAGTGGGCGAGCTTCCCGAGGACGATCACGTCGGCCGCTGGCGCGCCTACGCCAACAGCTTCCGCGGCTGGGCGCTGGCCAACCCGTCGGACTTCGCCCTGATCTACGGCACACCGTTGCCCGGGTACAAGGCCCCACCGGAGATCACGCAGGCGGCGGCGTTCCGCTACCTCAGCGTGGCACTGCGCACGGTGGCTTCCGCAGTCGCCGCGGGTGCGATCGACCTCGAGCGCAGCTTGCTGTCCTACACCCCGGATCTCGACCCGGACCTGGTGGCGCACTGGGACAAGCTCGGCCTGCACCTGGATCCGCAGGTGGCCGCGATCACGGCGGGCGCGCAGGTGACCGTGCAAGGCCACCTCACGCTGGAGCTGTTCGGCCACTTCAACTGGCTGCGCAACGACATCGACCACGTGTGGGAAGGGCACCTGCGGGCGATGATGATCGCCATGGGCTTCGACCCGCAGGAGCTGCCGGCAGCCTGACCGGCAGGACCACGGCCGCCCGGGGCGATCCGGCCGGAGACGCACACCCCTTGACCGCACTCCACCGTCGGCGTACATTGAACCGATCAGTTAATTAACCAGATGGTTTCCATGGCGAACGATCAGCTCAGCGTGGTTTTCGCGGCATTGGCCGACCCGACACGGCGTGCCATCCTGGCGCGGCTGGCCGAGGGCGAGGCCACCGTCGGCGAGCTGGCCGAACCGTTCGAGATGAGCCTGCCCGCGGTCTCCAAGCACCTGAGGGTGCTGGAACGTGCCGGGTTGATCACCCGCGGCCGCAACGCCCAGTGGCGGCCGTGCCGGCTCCAGGCCGCCCCGTTGCGTCAGGTGGCGGACTGGGTCGGTAACTACCAGCAGTTCTTCGACGACAGCTACCGGCGCCTCGACGACTATCTGGACCGCATCCGGAACCAAGGAGACACCCCATGAGCGGCACCACGGGCAGCGCGGTCATCACCACCCCGGCCGACACCCAGATCGTCATCACCCGGACGTTCGACGCACCACGCCAGCTGGTGTGGGACGCCTTCACCAAGCCGGAGCACGTGCGCAACTGGTGGGGGCCGCGGAAGTACGACAACCACATCACCGAGATCGACCTCCGTCCGGGCGGATCCTGGCGATTCGGCCAGCGCGGCCCGGACGGCATGGAGGTCGTCTTCGGCGGCACGTATCGCGAAATCGATCCGCCGCGGCGCGCCGTCTACACCGAGCGCTGGCTGAACATGCCCGCCGAGCTCGGTGGCGGCGCGGACGGCAGCCCGGAAGCGGTGATCACGGTGACGTTCGACGAGCACGACGGCCGCACCACGGTGACCACCGTGTGCGAGTACGGCTCGCGCGAGGTCCGCGACGCGGTGCTGGCCTCCGGCATGGAATCCGGGATGCAGGAGTCCTACGACTGCATCGACGAGATCCTGGCCACCCTCGGCTGAGGGCTGCCAGCCGGCCACCGCGGCGGACCGGAAGCGTCGCACCGGCCGGCCCGCGACGCGTCGGACCAGGTGCGACAAGCCGGACGAAATTCGCTTGCCCGCCCGCGACGCGGCTGGGCAAGCTGGCGCCATGCAGATCAGGCAGGCGGAACCTGAGGACTGGGATTCGATCTGGCCGTTCTTCCAGCGGATCGTCGCCGAACAAGAGACCTACACCTACGATCCCGCGATCGACAAGGACAGCGCCGAACGCTTGTGGATGCAGCTCGAGCCGCCCGCGCACACCGTGGTCGCGGTCGACGACACCGACCCGGACCAGCGGATCGTGGGCTCGGCGACCATGTACCCGAACCGGCCGGGCCCGGGCTCGCACATCGCCAGTGCCTCGTTCATGGTCGACCCGGACCGGCACGGCAAGGGCATCGGCCGCGCGCTCGGCGAGTACATGATCGATTGGGCCAATCGCAGCGGCTATCGGGGCATTCAGTTCAACGCCGTGGTGGAGACCAACGCCCCCGCGGTGCACCTGTGGCAGTCGCTGGGTTTCCGCATCATCGGCACGGTTCCCGGGGCGTTTCGCAGCCGCAAACACGGATACGTCGGCCTGCACGTGATGTTCCGCGAGGCCGGGTAGCGTTCGGCACATGCACAAGAGCACGATCCGTCTGGCCGACGGCAGGCAGCTGATCTACTTCGACCGCGAGCCCGGCGCCGATCGGTCCGCGGAGGACAAGCGCGACCTGCCGCCGTTGTCCGCGCAGAGCCAGCTGCGGCACGACGTGTTGCAGGACGAGTACGTCGTGGTCGCCACCCATCGGCAGGGCCGCACGCACCTGCCAGCGGCGGACGAGTGCCCGCTGTGTCCTTCGCGGGAAGGCAGGCTCACCGAGATTCCCGCCGAGGACTACGAAGTCGTGGTCTTCGACAACCGCTTCCCGTCGCTCACCCCGCCCGGCGGTCACTGCGAGGTGATCTGCTTCAGCAGCGACCACACCGCATCGCTCGGCTCGTTGCCGGACGACCGGATGGAGCTGGTGCTGGCCGCGTGGGCGGACCGCACGGCGGAGCTGACCACCCAGCCCGGTGTCGAGCACGTCTTCCCGTTCGAGAACCGGGGTGTCGAGGTCGGGGTGACGCTGCATCACCCGCACGGCCAGATCTACGCGTTCCCGTTCGTGCCGCCCAGGGCCCGGCGGATGCTGGAACAGGCCCGCAACCACTACCACCGCACCGGCAGCAACCTGTTCGCCCAGGTGTTGGCCAACGAACTGGACGCGGAGGTGCGCATCGTCGAGCACACCACGCACTGGACGGCCTTCGTGCCGGAGGCCGCGCGGTGGCCGGTGGAGCTGCACGTCTACCCGAACCGGCAGGTGGCCGACCTGACCGAGCTCACCGCGGTGGAGCGGCAGGACTTCGCGTCGCTGTATCCGCGGCTGCTGCGCAAACTCGACGCGCTCTACGACCAACCCCTGCCCTACCTCGCCGGCTGGCAGCAGGCCCCGGTGGCCATCGACCGGGACATGGCCTACTTGCGGCTGGAGCTGGTCTCGCCGCGGCGAGCCGCGGAGAAGCTGAAGTACCTGGCCAGCGTCGAGACGTTGATGGGCGCGTTCCTCAACGACGTCCGCCCCGAGGACACCGCCCGGCGGCTGCGCGAACTTCCTGGCTGATCGGCGACCCGGCCGGGCAGGCAGCGGGCGGACAGTCAACCGACAGCCGCCCGCCGGACAACCAGCACACCAACCGAAAAGCCAGCCAGGCAGGCACCAGCCGGGCGGTCAGCCGGGCTGCACCACGCCGGACCGCTGGACGACCGGCGCCACCCGCTCGGCCAGCGTCCCGGCCAGGCGCACGCCGTCACCGCCGGAACCGGCCGCGTCGGCGAGAAACCCAGCAACCCGGTTCGGCTCGACCCCGCAGAGCACCAGCCCGGCGGCGGTGAGCTGGTCACGCGGGCGTGGTGAGCCGTCGGCGACCTTCACCGCCACCGCCGACCCGTCGGGCAGCGCCGCGATCTGCACGCCTTCGTACCCGTCCTTGGCGATCAGCCCCGGCACCTGCCGGATCAGCCTGGTCACCGACCGATCGGTGCCGCCGAGCATCTCGGGATGACGGCGGATCGCCTCGGCGACGGCGGCTTCGGCCGTCTGCGGCTGCGCGGTGGCGATGGCCGCGGCGGCACGTGCCAGCCCGCGCAGCGTGACGGCGAACAGCGGCGCTCCGCAGCCGTCGACGGCCACATGGGCCGGACGCTCACCGGCCAGCTCCGTGACCGTCGCCGCGATCGCCTGCTGCAGCGGATGCGCAGGGTCGAGATAGCCGGCGGTCGGCCAGTCGTTGCCGCGCGCCGTGGCCAGCATCGCCGCATGCTTGCCAGAGCAGTTCTGTACCAGCCTGCTGGGTGGTTGCCCGGCCGCCACGTGCGCGTCACGCACCGCCTGGTCGAGCGGGCGGTCCGCGGGGTTGCGCAGCTCGTCCTCACCGACCCCGGCCTCGGCCAGGATCCGGCGAACCCCGTCGACGTGCCGTCGTTCCCCGGAGTGGCTGGACGCGGCCAGCGCCAGCAGGTCCGGCGGCAAGCGCAGACCGAGCCGCACCATGGCCGCCGCCTGTACCGGTTTCATGGCCGAGCGGGGATAGTGCACCGCATCCGGCTCCCCGGTCGCGAACACCACGTCGCCATCCGGCCCCAGCACGATCATCGAGCCGTAGTGCACGCTCTCGACCAGACCCGAGCGCAGTACGTAGGCGAGTGGTTCGTGTTTCGGCGGCAGGTCGGCACGAAGCGTGGGGCGGCCGGATCCGGCTGGCGATGACAGGCTCACCCGGCCAGTCTCCACACCGCCCGGCAGGCGGGTCAAAGCGGCGGACACGAAATGTGTCCTCACGCCCACCCGGTCAGCCCGGACGGCATGACCACGACGTTCCTCCCGATCGGGCTGCCGAAGTACAACCAGCCGTCCCGCTCCCGCACCGCACTGAGCACCGACACCCCGGCGATCCTTCCCCGGTACTGCCGCACCACGGTGCCCGACTCGTCCATGGCGGCCGCCCCCACCGACGACGTGATCCGCAGTCGCTGCGGCAGCCGGCCCACGACGTCACGGACCGGCTTCGGCGCGTGCCGCAGCACGTCGAACGACCGCACCCTGGGGCTGGCCAGCGCGACCCAGATCAGCCCGTCCGATCCGGTGGAGGCGTTGTCCGGATAACCGGGAAGGTTCGCGGCGAACACGTCGCTGGTGCCCGCGCGGCTGCCGGAGAGCCGCAGCCGGGTGATCCGGCGCTCCGCCGTTTCGGCCACGACCACGAACGACTCGTCCGGGGCGAGGGCCACCCCGTTGGCGAAATGCAATCCGGTGAGCAGCTCCTCCACCCTGCCGTCCGGGCAGCGCCGCAGCAGCCGCCCGGTTCCTGCCCGGTGCAGCAGGCTTCTGCGCCACTGGGCCGGGTCGAAGTGGGTGGACGAATCACTGAAGTAGATCGTGCCGTCACCGGCCACCGCCGCGTTGTTGCACGCCCGCAGATCGCCGCCGCCCACCAGCGTGCGCGCGGCGCCACCGGCGAGCGACACGACCGCCAGCCCGCGTGGCCCGCAGCATGCCAGCAGCTCGTCCTCGCCGTAGAACTCCAGGCCGTAGACGCGCCCGTCGAGCTGGGCGATCGTCTCGACGGCACGGCCGGTCTGGCTGACCCGCAGGATGCGTCCGTCGGACAACCCGGTGTACACGCAGCCTTCGGCGTCGACGAGGACGTCCTCGGGGCCCTCACCGGTCAGCGGGACGAGCTTGGCGTCGCGAAACCCCATGACGTCCCTTTTCTACCGGAGTGCCGCCACGGCGACACCGCACAGGCGACCGGACGCAGGCAGCGGCTACCGGAACGTGAACAGGTGCCTGCGCGGTCCCTCGAAGTGCCCGTGCTCGTTCAGCGACACCAGGGTCAGCCCGGACCGGCCGCTGATGATCTTGGTGATCGCACCGTTGGCCATGAACCGGTTGAACACCCAGAACAGCCCGGCTTGATCCCCGACCACGCGGGCGGCGAGCGCGGCGATCACGCCGCCGGAGGTGAACACCAGCGCGTTCTGGCCAGGACCGAGCTCGCCGACCACGGTGTCCAGCGCCCCGTTGACTCTGGCGGCGAACTCCTGCCAGCTCTCCGCGGACCGGCCGTCCCCCGGTCCTGCCGCCACCCACGCCTGCAGCGCCCGGTCCAGCACCCGCTGGTAGGCGCGCTGGTCGGTGGTCTGCGGCTCTTCCGGCGCGTAGGCGAACACGTCGGCGAAGTCGTACTCGTTCCACCTGGCGTCCTGATCCGGGGTGAAGCCCGCCGCGACGGCCGTGTCCCGCTGGCGCGCCATGCTGCCGCTGCGCACCACGGCGAACTCCACCTCGCGGCGCCGCAGCTCCTCCCCCACGACGACGCTCTGTTCCTTGCCCAGCGGGGACAGCTTGTCGTAGTCGGCCGCGCCGAACGACGCCTGGCCGTGCCGGACGAGATAGATCGCGCCCATCAGCTCACCGCCTTCGCACCGGAGGAGATCAGCTCCCGGCAGTACCGCTCGGCGTACACCACGTGCTGCCACATGTCGGCGTAGATCGGATTGTGCGTACCGCCTTCGGCGTACCTGCGGTACAGCTGCTGCAGGATCACCGCCAGCCGGAAAACCCCGTACACCCGGTAGAACGTCCAGTTCCGGGCGACCTGGTCGTGGCGTCCGGTGCGCTCGGCGTAGTACTGCACCACTTCGTCCCTGGTCAGCATGCCCGGCAAGTGCGTGGGCTGCCTGCGCATCTGCTGCAGGAACTCGTCGTCGTCGGCCTGGGTCCAGTAGGCCAGGGTGGCGCCCAGCTCCATCAGCGGATCACCCACGGTGGCCATTTCCCAGTCCAGCACGCCGATGACCCGCAGCGACGAGTCGAGTACCAGGTTGTCGAACCGGTAGTCGTTGTGGATCAGGCACGCTCCGACGTCCTCCGGCTGGTTGTCGTTCAGCCAGCCCATCACTTCGACGCAGTCCGGCACGTTGGCGGTGCGTGCCCGCTCGTACCGGCGGCACCAGCCCTCCACCTGCCTGCGCACGTAGCCGGGGCCCTTGCCCAGCCCGGCCAGGCCTGCCGCCTCGACGTCGACCTGGTGCAGGTCGATCAGGCGGTCGATGGCCTGCAGGCACAGCGCGCGGACCTGCTGTTCGGTCAGCTCGAGTCCGTCCGGGAGATCGCGGCGCAGGATGATGCCCTCGAGCTTCTCCATGACGTAGAACTCGGCGCCGATGACGCTCTCGTCGTCGCAGAACGCCAGCACCTTCGGCACGTACGGGAACACCGGGCGCAGGCGCTGCTGCACCCGGAACTCCCGGCGCATGTCGTGGGCGGACGCGGCGCGGTGGCCACGCGGCGGCCGCCGCAGGATCAGCGACCGATCCGGGTAGTCGAGCTGGTAGGTCAAATTGGACGCGCCACCGGGGAACTGCTGTACCGAGGGCACCTCGGTCAGCCCGTCCAGGCGCTCCGACAGCCACGCGTGCACCGCTGCCGGATCGAACGCGTCCTCCTCGCGTACCGGCCCTGGCCTGTCCTGCACAGTCACACCGACCTCACAAACGTCCTCACATCACCTTCCGCAGCAGCCAATCCGGTGCCATGCGCACCAGCCGGGCGAGCACCGCCCACGGCCACCGCGGCACGAACGCGGTGGCGGGCTCGCGCTCGATCACCGCGACCATCTCCCGCACGCCCTTCTCGGTCGAGACGATGAGCGGGCTCTTCGGCGCGCGGGCGGTCATCTCCGACTCGATGTAGCCGGGTTTGAGCGTGGTCACCTTCACCGGGCCCCGCCCATGGTGCAGGCGGATGCCTTCGGCCAGCGAGGCCGCGAACGCCTTGCTCGCCGCGTAGGCGGTCAGCGTGCGCGGGGCGCCGCGCTCGGCCAGCACGGACGCCAGCACCACCAGGTGCCCGTCGCGCTGGTCGAGGAAGATCTCCATCGCCGCCTCGCACTGGGCCAGCAGGCCGAGCACGTTGGTCTCCAGCGTCTGCTTGTTCGCCCGCTCGAAGTACCCGGTGCCCAGCGGCTGTCCCTTGCCGAGGCCCGCGTTGGCGATCACCCGGTCGATCCGGCCCAGCTCGGCACGAAAGTCCCGGAACACGGCGAACACCGCATCGTGATCGGTCACGTCGAGCTGCCTGGTGACCACGCGGATGCCCGGGTTGTCCCGGCGCAGCTGCCCGGCGAGCTCGTCGACCCGCTCGATGCGCCGCGCACACAACGCCAGGTTGCGCCCTTTCGCGGCGAACTGCCTGGCCATTTCCGCACCGAGGCCGGAGCTGGCCCCGGTGATGAGGATGTTCTGCCGGACGGTCATGCCTTGTCCCCTTGCCGGTACCGGGCCAGCTCCATGCGGGAGACGACGCCCAGGTGCACCTCGTCCGGCCCGTCGGCCAGCCGGAGGGCGCGCGCCCAGGCGGCCGCGGCGGCCAGCGGGAAGTCGTCGGTCACGCCCGCGGCGCCGTGCAGCTGGATGGCGAAGTCGATGACCTCCTGCGCCATCGCGGGCACCGCGGCCTTGATCTGGGACAGCTCGGACAACGCGCCGGCAGCGCCCTTGGTGTCCAGCAGCCACGCGGTGTGCAGCACGTGCAGCCGCGCCTGGTTGATGGCGATGCGCGCCTTGGCGATCCGTTCCCGGTTGCCGCCCAGGTCGGCCAGCTGCTTGCCGAACGCGGTGCGCGACGTGGCGCGCCGCAGCCCCGCTTCCAATGCCCGCTCGGCCAGGCCGATCGTGCGCATGCAGTGGTGGATGCGACCCGGCCCGAGCCTGCCCTGCGCGATCTCGAATCCCCTGCCGAGCCCGGCGATCACGTTCTCCTTGGGCACCCGCACGTCGTCGAACACCACTTCGCCGTGCCCGTACGGCGGGTCGAGGTAGCCGAACACCGGCAGCATGCGCTCCACCCGCAGGCCGGGGTGGTCCCGCGGCACGATCACCATGGAGTGCCTGGCGTGCCGGGGCGCGTCCGGATCGGTCAGGCCCATGAAGATGACGAATGCGCACTTCGGGTGGCCGATGCCGGACGAGAACCACTTCCGCCCGTTGATCACCACCTCGTCGCCGTCCGGCACCGCGGTGGCCGCCATGTTGGTCGCATCGGACGAGGCCACCGCGGGCTCGGTCATGCAGAACGCGGACCGGATCCGGCCTTCCAGCAGCGGCTTCAACCACCGCTCGCGCTGCTCGTCGCTGCCGTAGTGGACCAGCACCTCGGCGTTGCCGGTGTCCGGTGCGTTGCAGTTGAACACTTCCGGCGCGAACGGATACCGCCCCATCAGCTCGGCCAGCGGCGCGTAGTCCACGTTGGACAGCCCGGGGTACCCGGTGATGCCGGCCTTCGCCGGGGGCAGGAAGAAGTTCCACAACCCCTGCTCGCGGGCCTTCTGCTTGAGCTGTTCGATCACCGGCAGCTCGACCCACGGGTCGTCCAGCTCGCGCAGCGTCCGCAGGTAGTCGTCCTCCACCGGGGCGATCTCGGTCTCGATGAAGTCGGCGACCTTCTGCCGGAGCTCAGCCGCTCGCGGCGACAGTGCGAAGTCCATGCCCGCACGGTACATTCTTATTGAGCATTGCTCAATAGCGTGCGCACCGACGGGAGGCCTTCCGATGAGCACCACACCGCGCAGGCGGAGGCAGCACCCCGTGGAGCGCCGCAAGCAGCTGATCGGCATCGGGCTGCGCATGCTCACCGAACGGCCGCTGCACGAGATCACCGTCGACGCGGTCGCCGCCGAGGCCGGGATCTCCCGCTCGTTGCTGTTCCACTACTTCCCCACCAAGCAGGACTTCTACGCCGAAGTGGTGCGCGCCGCCGGCCGGCGCATGCTGCGCTCGGCCTTCCCGGCGGGCAAGGACGAGCCCAGCGAGCTGAGCGACGTGCTGGAGGGATACCTGTCGTTCATCGAACGGCGGCACGAGCTCTACACCGGCCTGTTCCGGCACACCGCGCCCGGCGACTGGCTGCACGACATCGCCCAGGAGACCCGCACCCGGATGGTCGACCAGTTGCTGCTCAGCCTGCGTATCGAACAGCCGGCACCTATGGTGCGGGCGGCTGTCGGCGCGTGGCTGTCGTTCGCCGAGCAGCTGTGCCTGGAGTGGGCGGCGCACCGCCACGGGAAGCGGGAACGGGTGCTGGCCCTGCTGCGCGGCAGCCTGCACACCGTGGTCGCTCTCGCCGCCGACGAGGACGCCGCCGGTTCTTGACCCGGCACGAGCGGAGCCTGCGTCCCGACGAAAGACGGCGGCCGATGCCGGGCTCGGCGCGCCGCCGGGCACCAGCCACGCCACCCCTCGCCCGGTTTTCGTGACAGTTCCGCGCTGCGGCCGGACAAGGACCGAACGAAGTAGTAGGCCAGACGGGTCATGATCGGATTCCAGCGAATCGATTCCGTGTGGCAGAATCACGCCACATTCTCACCGGGAATACCGGCATTTCGGGGCACGACCGGAACAATTCGGACGCGCATTCCGTCGGCCGGTGACGAGAATAGCGAGGGCAGATTCCATGACCGTGTCGCCGATCCAGGGGCAGCACGCCCCGACCGATGACCACTCCACACCGTTCTCCCGAGAGCTGCGCGCGGCGATCAAAGCCAGCGGCCTCGGACTGGACCGCATTCAGGTGCGGTTGCGCAACCGCGGCATCCCGATCAGCGTGACGGCACTGTCGTACTGGCAGTCCGGCAAGCGCCAGCCGGAGCGGGCCCGCTCCATCTCGGCGGTGCGCGCACTGGAGGAAATCCTGGGCCGACCTGCTGGTTCTCTGGTTCGCCTGCTCGAGCCGCCGCGCCCGCGAGGCCGCGCCGCGCGCAATGCACAAGCCCGCAGGACGACAAGCCGCCAGCCGGAACGGACGGCTTCCCCACCGCAGGCGAAATCGTTCGGCGGCCTGGTCACCCCGTAGGCGAGCCGACCACGATTCCGGCCCGGGGTGCCTTCCCCGGGCCGCATCGCCTGCCGTCCGGAAGCGGCACCGCGAAAACGACATTCGGCTACTGCGCATCACCCGACGATCGTCGGTAGCGCAACCGCATTCAATGCGCTATACCACGCCGCGGCAGCGCGGTGATCGCATTTCGTAATTGCCGACCGACCGGATTCCGTCCCGCTCACCGGGCGGCCAGCTGCTTACGCAGCAGTTTTCCGGTCGCGTTTCTGGGCAGCTCGTCCAGGAATATCACGTCACGCGGGACTTTGTACCTGGCCAGATTGTCCTTGACGTACCGGCGCAGCTCGTCCGCCTTGGCCTCGTCCCCGGGGTGCCCGTCGGCCAGCACGACGTAGGCGCGAAGCCGCTGACCGAACTCCTCGTCGTCCACGCCGACCACCGCGGCCTCCAGCACGTCCGGGCGGCTGGAGAGCAGGTTCTCCACCTCGAGCGGATACACGTTCTCCCCGCCGGAGACGATCATGTCGTCGTCTCGCCCCACCACGAACAGCTGTCCGGACTCGTCGAAGTAGCCCATGTCCCCCGTGGCCAGCAACCCGTCGACGACCTCTTTGTTCGCTCCCCCGGTGTAGCCCTTGAACGACAGGATGCTGCCCACGAAGATGCGGCCGACCTTGCCCGGCTCGGTGATCGGCTTGCCGTGGTGATCGTAGATGCGCACCGAGCAGCCGACCGGCGGCCGTCCCGCGGTACGCGGATCCCGCCTGAGCTCGTCCGGCGTGGCGACGGTGGCGACTGCGACTTCGGTGGAGCCGTACAGGTTGTAGAGGACGTCACCGAAGGAGTCGAACGTGCGCTCGACGACGTCGACCGGGATCGCCGACCCGGCGGAAAAGATGATCTCCAACGACGAGGTGTCGTACCGCCGGCGCACGTCGGCCGGCAGGTCCAGGATGCGCTGCAACATCGTGGGCACCACCACGAGCACGTGGCACCGGTGCTCGGCGACCGCACGCAATGTGGCTTCCGCGTCGAACCGTCGCCGCATCACGACCTTGTTGCCCAAGGCCAGGGCGAGCAACAGCTGCGCCAGCCCGGTGCCGTGGAACGCGGGCGCGGCCATGAACATCGACTGCTGCGGCCGGAGCGGGATACGGTCCAAGAACTGCGCGCTGGCTATCGGCGACGTCTTCTCCCGCGGAGCCCCCTTGGGCGTCCCGGTCGTACCGCTGGTGAGCAGGATGAAGCTCCCCGGACGCGGTGGGGTCGGCATCGGATCGGCGGACGTCTCGGCGATCAGCTGCTCCATGTCGAGCACACCGTCGGGGACCGCCGCCGGGTCGTCGGCCCACGCCAGGTAGCGCTCGACGTCTCCGTCGACAGCTTCCAGCAGCCGCGTGAACTCCTGGTCGTAGACCAGCTTGACGGCGCCTTCCCGCCGCATCACGTCGGCCAGTTGCTGCTTGCCGAAGCCGGTGTTGAGCAGCAGCAGCTTCGCCCCCGCCTTGCCGGAGGCGGCCATGACCGTCACCAACCCGCGATGATCACGGCACAAGGCGCCGATCACCGTGCCCGGGCCGACGCCACGCTCGGCCCAGGCCCGCGCCAGCGCGTTCGAGCGGCGGTCCAACTCGGTGTAGGTGAGCGGTCCCGCCTCGTCGACCAGCGCCACCGCGTGCGGGTTCTTCCGTGCGCCGACCGCGAGCACACCGGCGAACGGCCCGTACTTGTGCATGGTCAGCAGCGAGCGGATGCCCTCGTCCGGCCGCCCCACCAAGCCGGCCCGCTTCATCACCCACAGGCTGCGCACCGTGGTGGCCGCCTTGCTCGTCACCGACTTCGCCACGTCCAGCAGCACCGTCGCCACCTCCACTCCCTCGCCGCGGAGCGTAACGAGCGTTGTGCGGAGCGAATAGAGATCAGCGGCCAATCCATCCGGTCGGCGTTCTCGCCCGCTGAGCAGTCGACACCGCCGCTGATACTCCATCCGGGCCGCGAACGTGGTGCCCGCGCCACTCGGAAGCCCGATCCACGCTGTTGGACGTCGCCAGCTCAGCCCCGGGACCGCGCGCGAAGAACGCCGCGGTGGCACCGTCGCCGACCACAGCGTCCACGTCGGCAACCGGCGAAGCAGCACCGCGCGACGCCGTCTCGCACGGCAGACCGTGCGCTATCCCGCGATCGCGTCGAGGGCGCGGAGGATCCGCTTCTCCGAGACCGGATACGCGGTGCCCAGCGTCTGGGCGAAGAAGCTGACCCGCAGTTCCTCCAGCATCCACCGCACCTTGGCCAGCTCGGCGGGCACGTCGTGCCCTGGTGGCACCTCGGCAAGCAGGGCACGGTATTCGTCGGTCAGCTCGCGCACCACGCGCATCCGCTCCGCATCCCGCAGGCCGTCCCTGGGCAGCTTCTCCAGCCTGCGCTGCACCGCCCGCAGGTACCGTTCGACGTCGGGCAGCCGCTCGAACCCGGTGTCGGCGACGAACCCGTCGTAGACCAGCCCTGCCACCTGCTCGTCGATGTCGGCCATGGCTTCGTCGAAGCCCCGCATGGCTTCGCGCGCCGACCGGACGTCGTGCCAGGCGACGAGCACACGCCGTACCCGTTCGACGGTTTCGACAAGCGTCGGCCCCAGCCCGGCGCGGACCGCCTGGACGAGCGCGGCGAAACCGTCCGCGTCCCACGCCGGCCCGCCCGCGCCGGCGATCAGGTGGTCGGCGGCACACGCGATGCAGTCGTCGAGCAGCCCGGCCACGCTGCCGTGCGGATTCTGCGCCAGCTGCAGCTTCTCCCGGGTGGTCAGCGCGTGGCGGAGCATCTTCTTCGGCGACGGCACCGACAGCAACACCAGCTTCCGGGTGCCCCGCCGCATGGCCGCGCGCTGCTCGCCGACCGTCGGGTAGACCCGCACGTCGACGGCATCCCCGGCGTCGGTCAGCGCCGGGTACCCCTGCACGGTCGAGCCGCCGGCGTTGGCGGTGAACTCCTGCGGCAGATCGCCGAAATCCCACGACGTCACGCCGCGCCGTTCGATCTTCTCGGCCGCCCGCGCAATGGCCGACTTCACCTTGGGGGCCAGGCGCTGCCGCAGCTGGCCGAGGTCCTTGCTTTCGCCGAGGGTGCGCCCCTTGCCGTCCACCACGCGGAAGGTCATCCGCAGGTGGTCGGGCAACGCGGTGAGATCCCACGCATCGACCGGGACGTCGACGCCCCTGAGCTTCCACAACGCGTCGCTGAGCGCCTTCAGCAGCGGTTGGTCCTGTCGCTCCTGCAACAGCTCCTGCACGGCCATGGCGGTGTCCGGGGCGGGTACCAGCTGCCGCCGCAGCTGCTTGGGCAACGTCTTGATCAATGCGGTGATCAACTCGTGCCGCATTCCGGGCACCAGCCACTCGAAGCCGCGCTCGTCGACCTGGTTGAGCGCCTCGAGCGGCAGATGCACGGTCACCCCGTCGGCGTCGGAGCCCGGCTCGAACTGGTACGTCAGCGGCAGCTCCAGCTCGCCCTGCCGCCACTGCTCGGGATAGTCGTCGTCACTGATGTCGGCTGCGGCGTCGGTGACCAGCATCTCCGGGTCGAAGTCCAGCAGCCGCGGCCGCCGCTTGCGCTCCTTCTTCCACCACGAGTCGAAGTGCTGAGCCGAGACCACGTGGTCCGGGATGCGCGCGTCGTAGAACTCGAACAGCGCCTGGTCGTCGACCAGGATGTCGCGCCGCCGCGCCCGGTGCTCGAGCTCCTCGGCTTCCTCCAGCCGCTTGCGGTTGGCGTGGAAGAACTCGTGGTGGGTGTCCCAGTCGCCCTCCACCAGGGCGTGCCGGATGAACAGCTCGCGGCACAGCCCGGGATCGATCCTGGCGTAGTTGACCTTGCGGCCGGACACCAGCGGGACGCCGTACAGCGTCACCGTCTCCAGCGCCATCACCGCGCCGCGTTTGCGCTCCCAGTGCGGCTCCGCGTAGCGGCGTTTGACCAGGTGACCGGCCAACGACTCGACCCATTCCGGCTCGATCCTGGCGCAGATCCGGCCCCACAGCCGGGAGGTCTCCACCAGCTCGGCGGCCACCACCCAGCGCGGCGTCTTGCGGAACAGCGCCGATCCGGGGAACACCGCGAACCGGGCGTTGCGGGCGCCCAGGAAGTCGCGCGTCTCCGGGTCCTTCAGCCCGATGTGCGACAGCAGCCCGGCCAGCAGGCTGGTGTGGATGCTCTGATAGTCCGCCCGGCCGGTCCGCTTGCCCGCGGTGATGCCGACCTGCTTGGCGGTCTCCTTCAGCTGCGCGTACAGGTCCTGCCACTCGCGCACCCGCACGTAGTTGAGGTACTCCTGCTTGCACAGCTTGCGGAACTTGCTCGACGACAGCTCACGCTGCTTCTGGCGCAGGTAGTCCCACAGATTGAGGTAGCTGAGGAAGTCCGAGGTCTCGTCGGCGAACCGGGCGTGCAGCGCGTCCGCCGCCTGCTGGTGCTCGGCCGGCCGCTCCCGCGGGTCCTGGATGGACAGCGCCGAGGCGATCACCAGCACCTCGTGCAGGCAGCCGTTGCGGTGCGCCTCCACCACCATCCTGGCCATCCGCGGGTCCACCGGCAGCCGGGCCAGCTTCCGGCCGATCGGGGTGAGCCGGTTGCCGTCCAGCGCGCCCAGTTCCCGCAGCAGGGTCAGGCCGTCGGCCACCTGGCGCCGGTCCGGCGGGTCGATGAACGGGAAGTCGGCGATGTCGCCCAGCTCGGCGGCGGCCATCTGGAGCAGCACCGACGCCAGGTTGGTGCGCAGGATCTCCGGGTCGGTGAACTCCGGCCGGGACGCGAAGTCCTCCTCCGAGTACAGCCGGATGCAGATGCCGTCCGACGTCCGGCCGCACCGGCCCTTGCGCTGGTTGGCCGATGCCTGCGAGATCGGCTCGATGGGCAGCCGCTGGACCTTGAGCCGGTGGCTGTACCGGGAGATGCGCGCCGTCCCCGGGTCGATCACGTACTTGATGCCGGGCACGGTCAGCGACGTCTCGGCGACGTTGGTGGCCAGCACGATGCGCCTGCCACGGTGCGGCTGGAACACGCGGTGCTGCTCGGCTGCGGCCAGCCGGGAGTACAGCGGCAGGATCTCGGTGCCGGGCAAGTCCATCGCCTGCAGCGCGTCCGCGGTGTCCCGGATCTCCCGCTCACCGGACAGGAAGACCAGGATGTCGCCCGGCCCTTCGGCCTGCAGCTCCTGGACCGCGTCGCAGATGGCCTGGATCTGGTCGCGGTCCTTGGTGGCCGGGTCCTCGGGGTCCACCACTGGGCGGTAGCGCACCTCGACCGGGTACGTGCGCCCGGACACCTCCACGATCGGCGCGGGCTTGCCGTCACTGGCGAAGTGCTGCGCGAACCGCTCCGGGTCGATGGTGGCGGAGGTGATGATCAGCTTCAGGTCCGGCCGCTTGGGCAGCAGCCGCTTGAGGTAGCCGAGCAGGAAGTCGATGTTGAGGCTGCGCTCGTGCGCCTCGTCGATGATGATCGTGTCGTAGGCGCGCAGCATCCGGTCCCGCTGGATCTCGGCCAGCAGGATGCCGTCGGTCATCACCTTGACCAGCGTCTGGTCGCTGACCTGGTCGGTGAACCTGACCTGCCAGCCGACCGTGGTGCCCAGCTCGGTGTCCAGCTCGTCGGCGATCCGCTCGGCGACCGTGCGCGCGGCGATCCGCCGCGGCTGGGTGTGGCCGATCATGCCGTGCACCCCGCGGCCGATGTCCAGGCAGATCTTGGGCAGCTGGGTGGTCTTGCCCGAACCGGTTTCGCCGGCGACCACCACGACCTGGTGCTCCGCGATGGCCTTGGCCAGGTCGTCCACCCGCTTGCTGACCGGCAGCTGCGGCGGATACGTCACCTTCGGCACGGCCGCCCGCCGGGCTTCCAGGCGCCGTTCCGCCTCTTCGACGTCGGCGGCGAGCTCCAGCAGCACGTCCTCGGGTATCCGCTTGCCCGCTGCCTTGTCCCTGGCCTTGGTCAGGCGCCTGCGCAGCCGGTACCGGTCGCGCAGCACGAGCTGGTCGATCCTGCGACGCAGCGACGAAGGGGTGACGGCACTGCCGGCGGAGGTGGTGGACATCGGCCACCCAGCCTATCCGGCCGCCGTCCCGGCATGCAGGCGAATATCCCCTCCGCGGCCGCCGCGGCGGGCCTGGCGCCCCCGCATTCCCGGCGCCGACCACCAAGGCACGCCGCGCACGGTCCGCCAGGCGGCCAAACAAAACAGCCTCTCATATCCCGGTGCCCTCCGCCAGCAATCAGCGACAGTTTGATCACATTCAGGGGGCAGAAATGATCAAATCGATCGCTCGATCACCGTCATTTCATCCGACGGAGTGACCCCCGAGTACGGGCATCAACGACGACATTTGCCCTGGCCAGAGCCCGTCCGAAGATCACATCTGCGGTTCGCTCATTTCGTACAGAAGCGGACAATCCACACTACCTCGCCCATGCAGTGCAAATACCCGGAATCCATTGACCGGATGGCTAGACTTGTCGACCACCCAACGGCAGGAGAAAGGTGGCGCCGTTTGTGAACCTGTGGGAATACGTCGTCGATCGCTGGGACAAACTGTCGTTGCAGGCTTGGCTGCACACCAGCGAGGTCGTCCAGGCGACGCTGCTGGCGACCGTGATCGGGGTCGGCATCGGCATCGCGGTGTACCGCTCCCCCGCCGGGTCCGCCGTCGCCACCGCGCTGGCCAGCGCGGTGCTGACGATCCCGTCGTTCGCGCTGCTCGGCCTGCTGATCCCGGTGCTCGGGCTCGGCGTGGCGCCGTCGATGACCGTCCTGGTGCTGTACGGCCTGCTGCCCATCGTGCGCAACACCATCGTCGGGCTGTCCGGCGTCAACCCGGCCGTCGTCGACGCCGCGCGCGGGATCGGCATGAGCCGGTTCAGCGTGCTCACCAAGATCGAACTCGCGCTGGCCTGGCCGGCCATCCTGGCCGGCATGCGGGTGGCCACGCAGATGCTGATGGGCATCGCCGTCGTGGTCGCCTACGCCAAGGGTCCGGGCCTCGGCTCCGAGGTGTTCTCCGGGCTGACCCGCGCCGGCAGCGCCAACGCCACCAACCAGGCGCTGGCGGGCACGCTCGGCGTGGTCGTCCTCGCGCTCGTCCTGGACGGGATCTACCTGCTCATCAACCGCTACACCACACCGAGGGGCATCCGTGACTGACGTGACCGCATCCGCTTCCACCGGGGAGGAGCTGCCGCGCGACGCCGCCGGCACGGCAAGCGACGGCACCACGACCGGCGCGGAGATCACCTTGACCAACGTCACCAAGCGCTACCCGGGCAGCAAGACACCCGCGGTGGACGACGTGACCATGACCATCCCGGCGGGCAAGATCGTCATCCTGGTCGGCCCGTCCGGCTGCGGCAAGACCACCACCATGCGGATGATCAACCGGCTGATCGAGCCCACGTCGGGCACCATCCGCATCGGTGGCGAGGACACCCAGTCGCTCAACCCGGACCGGCTGCGCCGCAAGATCGGCTACGCCATCCAGCAAGCCGGCCTGTTCCCGCACTTCACCGTGGCGCAGAACATCGCCGTGGTACCGAAGCTGCTCGGCTGGGACAAGAAGAGGATCGACGACCGGGTGGACGAGCTGCTCGACATGGTCGGGCTGGACGTCGGCACGTTCCGCGACCGCTACCCACGGCAGCTCTCCGGCGGCCAGCAGCAGCGAGTCGGGGTGGCGCGCGCGTTGGCGGCCGACCCGCCGGTGCTGCTGATGGACGAGCCGTTCGGCGCGGTCGACCCGATCACCAGGGGCAACCTGCAGGACGAGCTGCTCCGCCTGCAGTCCGAGCTGCACAAGACGATCGTGTTCGTCACGCACGACTTCGACGAGGCGGTCAAGCTCGGCGACAAGATCGCGGTGCTGGGCGAGGCGTCGAAGATCCTGCAGTACGACACCCCGGAGGCCATTTTGGCCACCCCGGCCGACGACACCGTCGCCGGTTTCGTCGGTGCGGGCGCCTCGCTCAAGCAGCTCACGCTGCTGCGCGTCCGGGACGTCGAACTGCGCCAGGAAGCGGTGACCGTGGACATCGACGAGTCCCCGGCAGCGGTGCGCGAGAAGCTGTCCAGGTCGCACAACCCGTATGCGCTGGTGCTGGACCGGCGAAGGCGGCCGTGCCGGTGGGTGCACGCCCGTGATCTCCCCCGGGCGACCTCGCTGGCGACCGCGGGCAAGCCGCTGCGCGACGTGGTCAGCACGCAGTCGACGCTGCAGGACGCGCTGGAGGCGATGCTCGCCGAGGGCGGAGCGGTCCCGGTGACCGGCCCGCAAGGCCAGTACGCGGGCACGATCCACCTGGAGACCGTCATCGAGACCATCCAGACGTTGCGCGAAGAACACAACGGCGGCGACAGCACCGGTGCGGACGGCGGGACGCAGCAGGAGGCGCGATGACCACCACGCTCGAGCTGTCCACCGAGTCCAGCTCGCGGCGCGCCGAACGGATCCGGCTGCTGGCCCAGCCTGCGGTGGTGCTGATCCTGGTCGCCGGTGTGCTGGTGTGGGCGTTCAGCCAGGACTTGGACGCCACCGACCGGGAAACGCTCAACGGCCCGTCGCTGCTGCAGATGCTCTACGAGCACATGCTCATCACGGTGCTGGTGTCCGCGCTGGTGGTGGTGATCGCCGTGCCGCTGGGCGTCCTGCTCACCCGGCCGGGATGGCGGCGGCTGGCGCCGCTCTTCATCGGCATCGCCAACATCGGCCAGGCGGCGCCCGCGCTCGGCGTGCTGGTGCTGTTCTTCTTGGCCACCGGCGCCGAGGGCGGACTGTGGGTGGTCGTGCTGCCGCTGGCGTTCTACTCGTTGCTGCCCGTGCTGCGCAACACCATGGTCGGCCTGCAGGAGGTCGACCCGGCGCTGATCGACGCCGGGCGCGGCATCGGCATGTCGGCGGGCGCGGTGCTGGCGCGCATCGAGCTGCCGCTGGCGGTGCCGATGATCCTGGCGGGCCTGCGCACGTCGCTGGTGCTGGCGGTGGGCACCGCGACGTTCGCCGCGTTCGTCGACGCGGGCGGATTCGGCGTGCTGATCGACACCGGCTACAAGCTCAACCGGCTGCCGGTGCTGCTCACCGGCGCGGTGCTGGCGGTGGCGCTGGCGCTGATGGTGGACTGGCTCGGCGCGGTGGCCGAGCGGTATCTCGGACCGAAGGGGCTGCGATGAGGCGCGTGCGCAGGGCACTGACCGCACTGCTGGCCGCCGTGTCGGCGGCGCTGACGCTGGCCGGCTGCGGCCTGACCACCAACGCCGCACTGCCGTTCGAGGTCGCCCCCGGCAAGATCCCGCACATCCCCGAGCTGGAAGGCGTCACCATCACCGTCGGCTCGAAGGACTTCACCGAGCAGATCCTGCTCGCCTACCTGGCCGAACTGGCACTGTCGGCCGCGGGGGCAGACGTGCGCGACCTTTCGGACATCAAGGGGTCCAACACCTCCCGGCAGGCGTTGCTGTCTGGGCAGATTGACATCTCGTGGGAGTACACCGGCACGCTCTGGATCAACTACGAGGGCCACGAGCTTCCGGTGCCCGGCGGCGAGGAAGCCCAGTACAAGGCCAGCGCCGAGCTGGACGCCAGGAAGAACGGCATCACGTGGTTGCGGTACTCCCCGCTGAACGACCAGTACGGATTCGCCGTCACCGAGGAATACGGACGCAAGCACAACCTGCGCACCATCTCCGACCTGGCCGCGTTTCTGAAGAAGAACCCGGACGAAGCCGTCTTCTGCCTGGAGACGGAGTTCATCAGCCGGCGGGACGGATTCCCGGCGGCGGTGAAGAAGTACGGGTTCAGCGACCCGGTGATCAAGCAGTTCGGCACGGGGGCGATCTACGCCGCGGTGGCCGGCGGAACGTGCACCATCGGCGAGATCTTCACCACCGACGGCCGGATCGCCGGGCTGGGGCTGCGCGTGCTGGAGGACGACAAGAACGCCTTCCCGCAGTACAACGCCGCGGTCACGGTGCGCACCTCGTTCCTGCGGGCGCACCCGCAGATCCGCGACGTGCTCGAGCCGATCGCGCTCGCCATGACCAACGATCAGATGATCGAGCTGTGCAAGCGCGTGGACATCGACGGTGAGGACCCCGGGAAGGTGGCGTTGGACTGGTTGGTCAGCAAGGGCTTCGTGACCGTGCCGGAAACCTGATCCCCCGACACAAGGAAGTGAGGCGACGATGTCAGGTGTCGACCGGAGGAACGTGCTGCGCGCGGCGGGCGCGCTCGGCGTCACGGTCCCGGTGGCGTCCGCGATGAGCGGCAGCGCCAGCGCCAAGCCCAGCCACGGCAAGCTCACCATCCGCAAGGAGAAGTTCGGCAGGACGCCGGACGGCGAGCAGGTCGACGTCTACATCTTCGGCAACGGCCGGATGACCGTGTCGATGCTGAACTGGGGCGCCACCGTGCAGCGCATCGAGGTGCCCGACCGCCGCGGCCGGCTCGCCAACGTCAGCCTCGGCTTCGACAACATCGACGACTACCTCGAGCTGAGCCCGAGCTTCGGGTCGACCATCGGCCGATACGCCAACCGGATCGCGGGCGGCAGGTTCACCCTCGACGGCGAGACCTACCAGATCCCCACCAACGACGGCGACAACGCGCTGCACGGCGGGCCGGAAGGGTTCGAGAAGCGGATCTGGTCGGCGAAGGTGATCAAGCGGCCGGACGCGGTCGGGGTCGAGTTCACCTACGTCAGCCCGGACGGCGAGATGGGCTTCCCGGGTGAGCTGACCACGACGGCCACCTACCTGCTCGACCGGCGGGACCGGTTGCGCGTCGACTACCACGCCACGGTGTCCGGCAAGGCGACGGTGCTGAACCTGACCAACCACACCTACTTCAACCTGGCGGGCGAAGGCAGCGGCACGGTCGACGACCAGTACCTGTACCTGAACGCCGATCGGTTCACCCCGGTCGACGAGACGCTGATCCCCACCGGGGAGATCGTGCCGGTCGCGGGGACGCCGTTCGACTTCACCAAGCCGCATCGGTTCGGGGAACGCAACCGGGACGACCACCAGCAGCTGCTCTTCGGACGGGGCTACGACCACAACTTCGTGCTGCGCGGCTCGGGCATGCGCGTGGCGGCCAAGGCGTGGGACCCGCGCAGCGGGCGCAAGCTGACGGTCACCACCGACCAGCCGGGCATCCAGCTCTATCAGGGCAACTTCCTGGACGGCACGTTCACCGGGATCGGCAACCGTTCCTACCGGCAGGGCGACGCGTTCTGCCTGGAGACCCAGCACTTCCCGGACTCGCCGAACCAGCCGAACTTCCCGTCCACGGTGTTGCGGCCGGGCGAGGAGTTCCGCTCGACCACGGTGTTCGGCTTCTCGGCCTTCTGACCCACCCGCCCGAACCAGCCACCGGAAAGGGGGCCCGGCATCCGCCGGGCCCCCTTTCCTCATGATCGGTCACAGAACCGCCGAACCGTCACCGTGCTCACCGGAACGCACGGCACGCACGGCACGCCGGCCGCCCGGTCGCAGGACCCACCCCGGCGACCGGTGCCGCTTGCCCGAGCCCGGCCGATCAGCCGAGCTCGTCGCAGGAAATCGCGTCCTTGCCCGCGCCTGCCTTGGCCACCCAGCGGATGTTGGAGAACGTGGCCGACAACTCCCCTTCGGTGTAGACCAGCCACGCGGTGTTCACCCGCTCCTGGTTCAGCTGGTACGCCTTGTTGCGGTTGAAGCACGCCAACGGGACGGTCAACCTGGTCTGCCTGCCCTGCTCGAGCCGCTTGAGCACGCCGTCGATGGACACCATGGTCCGGCAGGGGTAGCCGCAGTGCACCTCCAGCGTGGTCTCCCGGGTCGGCGGCCGGTGCACCACCACGTCGAACACGATCGCCCCGTCGGAGTCGAAGAACCGGGTCAGATCCCGCGCCTTGCTCAGGTCCGGCGAGCTCTGGAAATACACCTGCGCCGCGCCGCGGCCGTTCCAGGTGGCCCGCACGCCGTGCTGGTCGATGCGCGCGGTGATCGCGCCGTCCCGGACCGTCCCGGACACCAGGTCGGTGCCGCTCCAGCTCGAGTCGGCCGAACCGATGTAGCCCTCCCACGGCGCCACCGCGGTGCCGTCGAACACCACCATGGGCCGCGGTGCGCTGCCGTTGGTCGCGGGCGGCTTGGCCTTCGACGTCGCCTTGGCCTGCGGGACCTGCGCCTCGGCGGTGCCCGGAGCCTCCGAGGCCCTCGAAGGACCGCTCGACGGTGCCTGGGACGCGCCGCTCATCGGCGTTTCCGTGCTGGGAGTGACGCTGGACGCGCCAACCGACAGTGCCGTGCCGTAGGCACCTGCCGCGGCGTAGCCCGGCTCCTGCGAGCGCGTCACCGCCACCAGCACGGCGGAGCCGACGCCGACGACCGCGGCGACGGCTGCCGCGGCCAACGCCATCCGTGTCTTCCTGTTGCGGGCGAACCTCGCCTTCGGGGACTTGCCTGCCTGGTGAAGCGCGGCAACGCCGAGCGCCGGATACGTGCCGGTGGCCAGCGGTTGCGCCGGTGCCTGCGGGGCCGGAGCCGGCGAAGGAAGCACCGGTATCGGTCCGGAGCTCACCGGCGGCTGCGGCTCCACCTGCTGCTGGGCCGCGATCGCCGCGGCGCCGAGCGCCACGGTGAACTTCGGGTGCAGGCTCAGCCGCACCGGCCTGCCGAACTCCTTCGAGATCAGCTGGGACACCAGCGGGATCCGGGACGAGCCGCCGGCGAGCAGGATCGCGGCCAGGTCGTTCGGTTGCAGGCCGGCACCTGCCACCGTGCGGCGCAGGGTGTCCGCGGTCATCTGCACCGACGGCCGGATCATCTCGTTGAACTCCAGCCGGGAGATCGTCACCTCTCGCGGCCCGGACGGCAGCGGCACCGACAGCGTCACGTCCGGCTCGATGGACAGGTCCTCCTTGGCCTTGATGCACATCGCACGGATCCTGGCCAGCGCGGACGCCTGCTCCGGGTCCTCCAGGTCCAGCGCGCTGATCGCACCGTCCAGCCGCTCGTCGACGTTGGCCAGCAGCGTCTCGTCGAAGTCGACGCCGCCCATGTGCTCGATGCCCTCGGGCGTGCCGAGGATCTCCATCCGTCCGCCCCTGACCCGCAGCACCGTGGTGTCGAAGGTGCCGCCGCCCAGGTCGTAGACCGCGACCACGGCGCCTTCGCCGAGCCGCCGTTCGTTGGAGTAGTGGGTCGCGGCCGCTTCCGGCTCGGTGGCCAGCCGGTAGTTGGTCACCCCCGCCATCCTGGGCACTTCGGCGAACTGCTCGCGCCGGTACGGGCCCCAGATCGCCGGGTAGGTCAGCACCACCGACGACGGCAGACCGCCCTGCACCCGCTGCACGGTGCGCAGCGCGTCGCGCAGCTGCGCGGCCATCAATGCGGTCGGGGTGTAGGAGGAACTGCCGAGCACCAGCCGAGACGGGTCACCGAGGCGCCGTTTGAACCCGCGGGCCAGCATGCTCGGGTCGCGCGCCGCGGTGAGCGCTTCCAGCCCGGTCAGCAGGGTGCCGTCCGGCCCAGGGCACGCCACGGAGGGAACCACCACGTTCGGCGACAGAGGGATCATCCGGGTGCCGCCAGGACCCCCCACGGCTGCACAGGCGAACGAGGTCCCGAGATCGATTCCCACGCTGAACCACATGGCGCACCCTTTCGAAGCGCACGAAAGTGCAGGCAATCGCAAGCAAACAACAATGTAACCTTCGCACCGGGCCGAATCCACCACGCCGGCCAGAGGTAGTCCGGTCGGGCACAGACCTGGCCCGCCAGCGCAACACACCCGGATCGAGGGATTGCACAAAGCGTCGGGTTATCCCCCAGGAAAGCAGGGATGACCCCCTTGAGCCCGCTTGCCGTTCTCGCCACGCTTGACCGGTGACGGGTTACGCACTGGTGTTCTCCGCGAAGGCCGGGCGTCTGCCACGGCTGCTGCGCATGCCGACCCTCGCCAGCGCAGCCTTCCGGTACGACCTCGAGCGCCGGCTGCACGACGAGGTCGCGATCGGCATGTCCGCGATGGCCGCGCAGCTCGACCTGGTCGCGGTCACCGCGAGCGACCCCGATCTGCACGCCAGGATCGGCACCCTGCGTGCCACCTTGTGCCGCGTCGTGGACTTCGTCCGCGACGTCGGCAAGAGCATCTATCCACCCGTCCTCGGCGGCGCCGACTTCGGCGCAGCACTGCGCGCCGTCGCCGACCATCGCGATCTGAAACTGCAGCTCGATCTGCCGCCGTACGAGTTGACCGCGCAGACACGCGCCCGGGTGGGTCTTTTGGTCAGTGATCATCTGAATACGCTCAGTCCGGGCACCGTGGTCAGGGTGCGAGTCCGGGGCAGGAGGTTGGTACGGGTGAGCATCACCGAGAACCCGCATTGTCGCCGTTCGCGCAAGCGCTGGTGGGGGGCGGCTCGGCCATGAAGGTCGCCATCGCCGAGGACGGCGCCCTGTTCCGCGAGGGCCTGGTGCTGCTGCTGGAAGCCGCCGGGCACGAGGTCGTCGGCTGCGTCGGGGACGGCGACGCACTGTACGGGATCGTGTCGACCACCGACGTCGACGTGGCCATCCTGGACATCCGCATGCCGCCGGAGCCGGACGGCGGGCTGACCACCGCGGCACGGATCCGCGCCGCGAAGCCGGACGTCGGGCTGCTGCTGTTGTCCCACTACGCCGAGACGCACTATCTGATGAAGGCGCTGGAGATCGGCGCGGAGCGGATCGGCTACCGGCTCAAGGAACGCGTCGCTGGCGTTCAGGTGCTGGCCGACACCCTGGACCGGATCGCCGCAGGCGAGATCGTCATCGAACCGGTGCTCGCCAAGCGCCTGGTGCAGAACCCGTCCGAACGCACCGACAGCCCGCTGGCCAAGCTGACCGACCGGGAGCTGGACGTGCTGCGGCTGATGGCCGAGGGCCGGTCCAACACCGCCATCGCCAAGGAGCTGTACGTGTCGGTCAAGGTGGTGGAGAAGCACATCGCGTCGGTGTTCACCAAGCTCGGCTTGCCCAACGACCAGACGATGCACCACCGGCGGGTGCTGGCGGTGCTGACCTACCTGCGCGCATCCAAGATCGACGGCAGCTGACCACGCCATGCGGAAGTCCAGACGGCTGCCGGAGTCGTGGCCGGGAGCGGCACGCATCCTGCATCAACTGCAGGAGCAGCATCAGCGCGCCGCGGCCAGGGCCAAATCGCTGCAGGCCGAGCTGGCCGCCGCGCACGCCAACCACGCGGAGGTCCGGGCGCTGGAACGCCGGCGGCTGGTGCAGGCCGTCACCGCGACCACGTTGCGCGATCTCGACCAGGTCCGCTCGCGCTTGTGGCGCTTGCGCGACTTGCTGGCCGAAGGCCTGCCGCCGGAGCCTGCCATGCAGGAGCTGGCGAAGATCCGCACCGCGCTGGACGAGATGATCGACAGCTTCCGCACCACGGTGCGCGGCGTGTACCCGGCCATGCTGCCGGACCGCGGGCCGCGTGCGGCGCTGGAGGAGCTGGCCGCCACGCTGCCCCGGCCGGTGCGGTTCGACGGCGACCTCGGCAGGCGCGTCGAGTGGCAGATCGAGTCGGGGCTGTATCACGCCGTCGCGGCGGTGTTGAACCTCTACGCGGGGACCCACGACAGCGCGGGTGAGCGGTCGGCCGCGCGCTCCTCGCCGATCACCGTGGTCTTCGGCCGCGACGAAGCGCTGCAGGTGCGCATCACCGCAGAGATGGACGACATGTCACTGGCGGACCTGCGCTCCGCACTGGCTCACGACGCAGCGCGCCTGGCGGTGCTCGGCGGCGCGATGCGGTTCGCCATGACCGGTAACCGCGCCACCGTGGACATCACGCTGGCGAAGCAGGTCCTGCCCCCCGACCTGGACACCGTGCCGTCGCAGTACGCGACTAGCGCGGTGTTCCGGCAGGTGTGGGAGCTTGCCAGGCAAGGACGCCGTTACGTCGGTTACGGCCCGGAACGGGCCGCGTGGCTCGCGGTGGCCGAACGCATGTCGAAGCTGCCGCGCATCGCGGTGGTGCTCGGCACCGCCCGCGAGGACCCGACCCTGCCGTCGGTGCCGTACGTCAACGTCATTCAGGTCCACCAGGCGCCGAACGCCTCCCTGGCCGAGGAGTTCCTGGCCGACGACGGCCCGCGCGGGCGCGTCGACGCCGTCGTCTGTCTCGTGCCGCCGGACACGGACTTCCGGACGGCGCTTCGGTACGGACGGCATCGCGTGATGCTGATCGAAGCCGACGACGTGGCCGTCGTCGCCGACGTAGCCAAGCAGCTGCAAGCCCAAGCGCCGACCATCGCGGCCCGGCGCGCTTTGGTGTCGATACGGGAACTGGTGCAGGGCCTGCCCGCGGACCACGAGCTGCGCCGGGCGTTGGATCAGGTCAGTGCCGAGCGGCACGAGTTCGCCGAGCTCGACTTGCTCGTCGAACTCACCGCCCAGGACACCCCGCTGCTGCGGACCGCAAGCGAAAAGGTGCGGGCCGCGGCGGCGCGGCTGCTCGGTGCGGAAGGGCCCGAGCCGTGGATGCGGCTGGGCTTGAGCCCGAACGCGGACAAGGCAGTGGTCCGTGCGACGGCGCAGCATTCTGCGCGCTATTGGCGTTCCCGTGCGCAGTTGCCGACCACGGGCGGCAAGGATCGGGAGGTGTACGAGACGCTCGCCGCCACCGCCGAGCGCCTGGTCGACCTCGCCTGACACGGCGGTTCCCGCAGGTGTCAACGCGCAGCGGTGGCCGCCGGGACCAGCATCCGGCGCGTGTCGGCCAAGGCGTCCTTGCGGTTCCGGCGAAGCACCGCCGCGGCCAGGAGCCACCCGAGGAACGCTCCAGCCGTGTTGGTCAGCAGGTCGTCCACGTCGAAGACGCGGTACACCATCGGCGCGGTACCGAAGTTCGCCGTCAGCTGGGTGATCTCGACGGTGAACGACACCAGGGCACCCGTCTTCACGGTGCTGCGCAGACCCTTGCGCCACACGAGGCGCAGGAACATGCCGAGCGGGACGAACAGCGCCACGTTCAGCATCGCCTGCTGGAACGTCTGCGTGCTCACCGCATTGAGCAGGGTCGGCGCCAAGCCGTACTTGCGCATCTCCGTGCCCACGTCCTCGATCCACTGCAGCGGAACGAGCTGAACGGTCTGTTCCAGCGGCGGCGTCGTCGGGCCCGGCAGCGGGAACACGACGACCGCGACCGCGAGACAGCAATACAGGAGGAAGGCACCGACCGCAATCATCCGGCGAAGGTCGACTGCGCCGCGCCGGACGTAATCGACCAGCGCATACGAGGGCAACATCACCGCCGCCACGACGACAAATCCGATACATCCGTAAACGAGTGCGATCAGCTGCGCTTCCGTCATGCCGATGACGGTATGGAAATCGCGTCGCCGGCACTTCGGTCGAACAGCTCGAGCGCGCCAGGAACCCCTCGGCCGATCGGCCGAGGGGTCGGCGGCCACGCCTCGGCCGATTGCCCGAGCGATGACATCACAGCAGGTCAGAGGGCATCGCCTGGACGCAGGCTTTTCCGGTGCGACGAAGGGCACAGGCTTGTCGTGGCCGCCCTGACCCTTCATTCCACCACACCTTTTCGACAAACAGATCCAATGTCCGGAAAATGGATCGTTCTGTCGAATTCTGCTGATCTCAGCGCGATGCGCCGTGGTCACCACCGAGATGACTTGCCTTTCGCAGGCGGCGAAGCCGCGCGCGCCGAGTTGCCGCTGGGGCTTTCGCCGTTCCGCCCAGGATCGGGCGGGCGATGGTCGTGCCGGGACAGCGCGGAGTAGACGTGGAAACGATCGAGCGGTGACAGCGGCCCGCGCGGCGGGTTCGCCAAGGCATGCGCGGCCAGGTCGGGTTCCGGAGCCAGCTGGTAGCGCTTCAAGTAGTAGGTGGTCGCGGCCGACCACACCCACCGGCCGTCGCTGTACAGGTCGGCCGGGACGGCGTCACGGTGCCCGGCGATCACGTCCGGCAACCGGTTCTCCGCCAGCAGCACGACGTCGCCGGACTCCAGGAACTGCACCATCGCGGCATGCTGGGCGGGGTCGACGACCAGCTCGCGGTGCGGGTTGAACCACGGGCCGGACGGCTGCGAGCCGTCGAACGTCCGCGCCACCCGAATCGGGGGTGGCGGCTCGCGCGACCACAGCAGGTCCGAGGCGCGCAGGGCGGACTCGTGATACGGCGGCAGCGCACTGTCCGGGGCGAACACCTCCACTCGCGGCGAGTCCATCGGGCTGACCAGCACCTGCTGCGCCGCCTGGGCGATGGCCGGGAGATCGGCTTGTCCGTCGGCTTGCACCAGGTACAGCCGTTGCCTGCCGTTGCGCATCGTCGCCCAGCAGGCCTGGGTGCCCGGGATGCCGCCGACCACGCCGACGACGGCGCGGTCGGCTTGCTCGTGGCCGCGCAGCTGCGGAATGAAGTGGTGGGCGGAAGACTGCTGTGGCTGTCCGTCGAGCGCCTGACGCAGTTCGTCGAGCCGTGCCATGTCCCCCGCCGCCAGCGCGTCGCGCGCCACCGCGAGCCAGCCGTCCGGCGCCCGCCCGGCCAGCCCGAGCAATTCGTGGTGGGCATCCATCGCCATCGTCATCGTGCCGGTGTGTCTCGCTCGGTTCGATCTCAATGCCTGCTTTTCGTGTCGTCGTCTGTTCGTTCCGGTGTCGCCGGCGCCGTCACGGTCGAACGGGCTGGCCCGGCGCCTTCGTCGTGCGCTGCACCGACCGGAGCGACGAAGGCGCGTGCGGGTGCAGCTGGCCGGGGAGCCGGGGCTGCGGCCCTGGCATGCGGGCCCGCGCGGATCCGGGCGTGTCCGTGGTCGTCGCCCCATGCGGGCCGGTGGCCGCGGGGCCACGGCCGAGCCGCTTCGGCGGCACCACCAGGCTGGCCGGCGGAGTGCCCGGCTCAGGCGCACCGGACGCTTCCGGGTGTGCCGGCACCTGAGGGAATGCTTGCGACGCCGCCGAAGGCGAAGGTGGTTTCGTGGGTGGTTGATTCGTCGTGGCCGTTCCGTGCCCGTTCGGCGTGCCGTCTATCGATCCTGATTTCAGGTCCGCTGCCCCCTGCGGTACCTGCCCCGAAGGACACGGAGCTTGCGCTGCCAGGCCCGGACCGAGCTGCCCGGCGTACGGACCGGGTACTTGCGGAGTCGCCCCTGACGCAGCCAGGGGTGCATCGGTTGCAGGCATCGGAGACGCATCGGGTGGCGGCCCGGGCGGACCGGCCGGCACGGGGAAGGAACCGGTGACCGGCCCGGATGGCTGGTGGAGGCCGGCTGCCACGGCGACCGGCGACGCCTTGCCGGTGGCCCTCCCCGGACGTGACCCCTTCTCGTCGCCACGACGCTTGGCGAACAGCCGTTTCCGCCACCACGATTCCGCCTTGGCTTTGGTCCCATCCGTGGATCGCGACTTCGGCGGCGGCGGCAACGGGGCAGGCGCCGGCCGGAAGGACACCCGGACCAGGATCGGCCGTGCCGGTATCACCCGGCCGTCCTGGGTCACGGCGACCCGGCCCGAGGGCAGGTGGTCCGCTGCGGCCGGGGAGCGTTCTTTCGCCTGCTCCTGCGCTTCGTCCCGCCTGTCCTGCTCTCCGCCGTCCGGATCCCGAGCAACCCAGCTCCCGCCCGGCGTCGGGCCGGTGGTCGCGAGTGATTCGGCCGGGCCGTCACCTGACCCAGGCGGCCGGGCGGGTGACCCCGCCGGGCTACCACCTGACCGAGGCGACTGCGACTGAGCCGGCCGTGACGGGAGGATGACGCCGGGGTGCTTGGCGTCCCACTTCGGCAGCGGTCGCGGTGGTTGCGCTCCGCCGACCGGCTGCTGCGGCTGCTTCGGTGTGCTTGTGGCGGCCGCGCTCGAAGACCGGCCCGCCGGTGTCGTTCCGGCCGTGGCCGCCTCGGCGGCTTTCGCCTGCTGTCCGGGTTCGGCCACGATCGCCACCTCCGGGGCACTCGCCGCCTCGGCGGCTTTCACCTGCTGTCCCGGTTCGGCCACGATCGCTGCCCTCGGGGTCTTCGCCGCCTCGGCGGTCTTCGCCATCGCTCCGTACGTGGTTGCCGACGGGGGCTTCCACGCCGTCGGCACGGAACCCACGAAGACCGGGGCCGGTGGCCGAGCCTGGCCTTTCGCATCGTCCGCCTGCTCCGGCTCGTCCTTCGGGTGGTGGTTCGCCGAGTCGTCCACGACGTCCGCAGCTTCCGCCTCCTCGTCGTCGGGGACGTCGCCCTCGCCGGAATCGTGGCTGTCGTCCTGGCCGAGGACGTCGCGGTCGTACTCGTCGCGGTCGTCCGTGTCGGCGTTCTCGAGTTCGCCGGGCTGGCTGGCCCCTGGTTCGTCGGCGAGGGCTTCTCCGGTGGCATGCTCGTCCGCCGGGTCGACCACGACGTCCTGCTCGTCGAACTCCTCGACGTCCTCGACCACCACCGGGTCGTCGGCGGCCGCCAGGTCCGTCGGCTGGCCGGCCTCGTCCTCCTGCAACCCCGGCATGTCCGGCGCGGGCTCGTGCTCCTGCCCGGCGGACGCCTGGCCGCCGGGCTCATCGGCTTGGGCAGCGGTTGCCGAATCGTCGGCATCGGCAGAGCTTTCGCCTTCCGACGATGCGGAGACGATCGGCAGGCCCGGCTTCGGCGCGGACGCGGTGAGCCCTTCCGGCCACGGCAACGGCTCACCGACGACTACGGCGTGCCTGCTCAAGGCAAGCGCTCGCCCCGCGGTGGGACCGACCGGCAGGATGCGCAGGCAGGGCACGTCCTCAGGCGGAACGATGTCCAGGACGTCGTCCAGAGATTTCACGACATCCGTAGGCAGGTCCGTACCAGGCGCGGACACCACCAGGACGTCGAAGAACGATCCCGTCTCGCCCTGCCACTCCGCGCGCGCGGGCACGGAGTCCGGCCGCACCAGCAGCCCGCGTGGCACGACATCCAGCCGCCAGCCGTCGGCCAGCCGGTACGCCGCCATCTCGATCTTCGTCAGCCCCGGCGGGGCGACCCAGCGTTGCGCCTTCGGCGACTTGCCGGGCTCGAAAAGGCTCTCCTCCACCCACGGCTGCCAACGCTCGGCACCGCGCTCGTCGACGAAGATCATCGATCCGCCGGACGGCACACCGTGCACCGCCCGCACCGGGGAGTTCAGCTCCTGAGCCACCTCGGCCGCCTGGACGGGACCGCCGTACCACGACAGCACGGTCACTTCGCGGACCTGCTTCGGCAGGGCCCGGACGACGTTCGCCACCACCCGAGGCGACGGGTGCTGTTCGGCGGGAGCCCCGACGACGACGAACACCCTGTCGTCCTGCGGTGGCTCGCTGTGCAGCTCGTCGGCGGACAGGTCACGGCCGCCCGGGCGGCGCACCCACACACCACACGGGATGCGCTGGATGTGCGCCCCGGGGACGGCCAGGTTCTCCGGGATCACCGGCCGCACCCCTGGTGCCTCGGCCGGGTGCTGCGCATCGGGCTCGACAGGACCAGCAGCGGCTTGCGCAGCACTCCCCGTGGAGCCGTTCGTCTCGTCCACCCGCCGCCTCCTTTCACCTGGCCACACGGGGCACGACACGCACACGGTTCACAAACCGTCCGGGTGACCGTGGTCGCTGTGGAGCACGCCACGCGGAAGGCGACAGTGATCGAAACCCGGACGACGCGCCGCGGGCGGGCGGCGTCCGCTAGGACAGCGTCACCCCGACCCGGGTCGCCCTGCGACGCGCCGCAGACGGGCGGCGTCCGCGCTCGCCCGATCGAACGACCACGAACCGGGTCACCCGGACCGCACGTCCAGGCACCGGACGGACCGGTCCCGGTCAGGCCGATCCGGACTGCGCCGCGCCCTGTCCGTACGGGACGATGCCGGAGATGGTGGTCCCGTTCGACGACGAATCGATGCGCACCTGCCCACCGACCGCGGCGATCCGCGAGCGCAGATTGAGCAGGCCGGACTTCAGTGCCGCGTCGGTGAACCCGGGGCCGTTGTCGGCGACGGCGAATTCCAGCCCGTGTGCGCCGTCGCGCACGGTGACCCGGATGGTGGCCCCCGGCGCGTGCTTGTGTGCGTTGTTCACCGCCTCCAAGCAGGCGAAGTACACCGCGGCCTCGACCGCGGACGAGTACGTGCGGCGCAACTGGCTGATGTCCAGCGACACGTCCGAGTGCTCGGCCAGCTCCGCCTCCAGGCCCGCGGCCAGGCCGCCGGAGGCCAGCGCCAGCGGCAGCACCCCTGCCGCGGTGTCGATCAGCACCCGCTCCGCGGTGTCCAGCCGGGTCAGCAGGTTGGGCAACCGCTCGTGGATGGCGTCGGCGGAATGCTCGGCCAGCGCCATCATCATGCGCAGCGACACCAGATGGTGCTGGGCGCCGTCGTGCAGGTCGCGCTCCAGCGCGCGGCGTTCCTGCTCCATCTCCACCGTGACTCGCCAGCGGTGGTCGAGCAGTTCGCGGGCCGCGAGGTCACCGGCCCGGCGATAGTGTTCGGTCTCCACCGCGAGCCGGACTGCCAGCATGGGCGCGCCGAGCGCTTCGATCAGCGTCGACAGCGGACCGATGTCGTCCGGCGACAGGGAGATCGCCCCCTGCGGCACTCCCCCGAACTCCACGTCGTAACGCGCCCACTGCCCGGCACCGAGGCCCCACCGGAAGTGCTGGCCGGCGACGCTGACCACGCACCCGGTCGCCTCGACCGCCGTGCCGACGACGGCTGCCAGCTCCTCCGGGTTCGGCGCCCCCGACAGGCGCGACAAGTAGGCGGCCAGCGCCTCGGTCGCGTACCTGTCCCTGCATCGCACCGACCGATCGTAACCAGGCCGGCCGTCACCGGTCGGTGCCCAAGGGGCCGCGGCCCGGCGGCTCAAGCCGCCTCGATGCCCGCCGACCGGCGCAGCATCCCGAGCAGCTTCCGCATGTCGGCCTCGTCCACCGGATCGGTCGCCACGTCGACGGCCTGCTCGGCCAGCTTCAACGGATTCCTGCCCAGCCTGGTCAGCACCCGCACCAGCTCGGGAAGCAGCACGGCACGCTGCTCCGGGGTCGCCGCCTCGCTGTCCAGGGCCCGTTGCACCAGGTCCGCGGCGAGCAACGGCTCACGGCCGGACAGCTCCTTGCGATGATCGACCAGCCAGGCCACCGTCCACGCGTCCGCGGGCGCGGTCACCGCGGCCAGCTGGTGCGCGACCACCTCGATCGGGCATCCGCTGCCGGACAGCGCTTCGGCCGCCCGGCGGTGCGCCACCGTGCGCGCCGCCTCGGACCACCGCTGGTACAGCGCTTCCCGCTGCAGCGGATGCCGGAAGGTGACCGCGTCCTCGGCCGGTTCCAGGATTCCTGCGGCGATGGCGGCCGCCACGTGCTCGGCGACCTCGAGCGGCGCGGCGTCGGCCACCGCGAGCAGGTGGCTCACCGCGAATTCCTGCCCGAGCAGGGCCGCCGTCGACAGCAGTCGGAGCGTCTCCGGCACGACGAACTGCAACGTCCGGTCGACGATCGCCTGCATCCTCCGCGACAGACCTGGCTCCTCGGCGTCCACGTCGGCCACGCCGTCGGAAATGTGCAGGACGCCGCGCCGGAGCAGATCTTCGGCCATCGCGGTGGCGAACAGCGGGTTGCCGACGGCCCGCCGCAGCACCGAACGCAAGGTGGCGCCGGCCCGCGCGTCCAGCATGTCCTCGACGAGCCCGACCACGTCGTCGTCGCAGAGCCGGGACAGCTCGACGACGTCGGCACCGCGAGCCCGCAGACAGCGCTTCACCGTGGCCAGATCGGACCTGCCGTGGCCCGAGGATGCCGCCGCGACGAGCAGCAGCGGCAACTGGCGGGTGCTCGAAGCCAGGCGCTGCCACACGACCACGCTGGCCTCGTCCGACCAGTGCATGTCGTCGACCACCACCGCCAGCGGCCCTCGCGAGCACGCTTCGCGGACGAAGTCGACGAGGTGATCGGCGGCGGTCTCCAGCACGTCGTCGTCGACGTCAGCGGGAACGTCGAGCACCCCCGCATCGGGGCCGAAGCACGCGGTGATGGTCCGCAGCGGCTGATTCCGGTGCGCCGGATCGGCCACCGCCCACGCCAGCTGGAAGCCCCCGCGACCGGCTGCGGCCAGCGCAGCACCCAGCAGGGCGGACTTGCCCGCCCCGGGCTCTCCTTCGACGAACAGCACCCCGCCGCGGCCGGCCAGCAGATCGGTGATCAGCTCGTCGAAGTGGGCCAGCTCGTCGTCCCTAGCGCGCAGGCGAACGCCGTGGCCTGCGGCTTTGCACCGGGCCGGGGGCGTCACGCAGAGCCAGCCGGTGTGCCGCGCGACGGGGTGCGCACCGGAACCGGTGAGCAGTTTCCGGTGCAGGGCGTGCAGTGTGTCGGAAGGTTCGACCCCGAGTTCGGCGCGCAGGACACGGTGCGCGGTGTAGTACACCTCGAGCGCTTCCCCGGTGCGGCCGTCCCGATGCAGTGCCTGCATCAGCGCCGCGTACAGCGATTCCCGCAACGGATGTCGCTCGGTCAGCTCGGTCAGCTCGGGGATCAGCTCACGGTGCCCACCGAGCGTCAGCATCAGCTCGGCGCGCAGCTCGAGCGCACTCAGCCGCAGCTCTTCCAGCCGGGCGCGCTCCCGCTCGGCGAACGGGCCGGGCACGCCGAGCAGTGCGTCCCCCGACCAATCGGCCAGCGCCTCGTCGACCAACGACAATGCCATCTCGGGACGGCCGCGGGCCACGGTGCGGGCCTGCGCGACAGCCTGCTCGAACCGGGCCACGTCGACCGCGTCCCTGTCCACGACGAGGCGATACCTGCCCTGCTGGGACGCGAGCACTTCCGTCGGGTCCACCGGAGCCCCGGTCGAGCGCAACGCGCGACGCAGCCCGCTGACGTAGGTGTGCAGGCTGCCACGCGCGCTGGCCGGCGGCGCACCTCCCCACACCCCGTCGAGCAGCTCCGCCACGGTGACCCAGCTGCCGGACCGGCCCACCCCACGGCCGGCCAGGATGGCGAACACCGCCACCTGCCGCGCCTGCCCGAGTGCGACCTCGACCCCGTCCAGCCACGCCCGTGGCTGGCCGAGCAGCTGCACCCGTAGGCCGGAGACGTCCTTGGGCACGTCGACAAACCTCCGAGACTGCCCGCACGGCTCAGCCGCGCTCCCGGCGCTTACCTTCCGGGCAGGCACCGGTCGCCGACGTCCCGGCCTGACGGGACCGCAGTCGGCACACCATCCCGCGGTGCGAGCACTCCCCGTCGTCACGTCAGGACGCCCTCACGCGTTTCCCGGCGCTCTCCCTGCCGCACCTTCGCGGCCACCTGCCTGTCAGCAAGTGCACGGATGCGCGCCGGAATTGGTTCATTGCGTGCCGACCGGAATCTTCCGGACAGGGTGGACGACGCCCCCTGCGGCCTGCAGGCGCGCACTCGGCAAGGCGCCGACGCCAGCGAGCCCGCGGGAGGGCAACAGGATCCTGGTCAGCGCGGCCAGCATCGCCGCGCGCTGCGCCTCGGTGGCGAACGGCTGCCGGATCGTCCTGGTGAGCAGCTCGGTGGCCAGCGACGGAGCGGACGCACCGAGTTCGGCGACCGACGCCAGCAGCCAATCGGGCACCCAGTCCTTGACCAGCGCACCCGGCGCCTTCAGCAGCAGCTTCCCAACCAGCTCGGCGGCCATGCCCGCCCTGGCCAGCCGCGCGGCCAGTTCCTCGTGGAGCACGGACCGGACGCTCTGCGGTGTCCTGCTCGCGAACGCCTCGCGGACCACCGGGATCCGGAACCGCACCACGTCGCCGTCGGCATCGATCACCCCGGCCGTCGTCGCCTCGTCGATCGCCTCGGTCAGCACACCGGGGGCCGCGTCCAGCGCCACCGCCAGCGCCGCGCGCGGCACCGAACCGCCCAGCAGCGCGGCCGTCGCCAGCATTCGCATGGTCGGTGCGGACAGCACGGAGTACTGGGCGGTGATCAGTTCCACCAGCGCCTGGCACCCCGGGGCAGAGACGGGCCCGGTCTCGTGGTCTCGGCCGCCGAGCCGGGCGTGTCCGTCGACGGCCAGGAAGCTGCGGGCGTAACCCGGGATCCCGCCGGTGAGCCGGTGCGCCGTGGCCACCGCGTCGGGCGTCAGCGCGCGGCCGAGCATCGCGCTGCCCAGCTCGTGCAGTTCGCCGGGGGACAGCGGACCGAGTTCGATGCAGCCACCGCCGGCGCGGATCCGCCGGACCACGCGCTGGAGCTCCGCGCCGCGCGGGTACGGACGGGCGCCGAGGATCACCAGCAAGGGCAGGCCGGCCGCGGCGTCCAGCACGTCGCGCAGGTCCCGGACGATCCGATCGCGCGCCCAGTGGCAGTCGTCGGCCACGATCACCGTGGGCGCCTGCGCGGCCAGCGCCAGCACGGCGGACTTGCACCGGTCGAGCTGGTGGAGACCGTCGACCACCCCCGCCGTGGCGTTGGCTTCGGCGGCCGTGCACACCAGGTCGACCGACGTCATCGCGGCGAGTTCGTCGGTGGCCGACCACAGGACGGTGTGCCCTGCCGCGCGTGCCGCGGCGACCGTCTCCAGCAGCAGGGCGGTCTTGCCCGTTCCCGGACCACCCTCGACCAGGAGGCTGCCGCCCCGTCCCCGGCCCACCGCGGCCAGAGCCTGCCCGATCCGCTCACGTTCGGCGGCCCGCCCGACGAAGGGCTGCGCCCTGGGCGGCAGCTGCACCTGTCGACGTGCACCGGGGCCGCACGTCCGCGGCGACGGCCGTTCCCCCGCCTTGATGCGCTCGTACACCTCCGTCAAGGCACGCCCGGGTTCGATTCCCGCCGCGTCGGCGATCAACTGCTTCGCCTGCCGGTACACCGCCAACGCGTCGTCCGCGTGCCCGCCCTGCCACATGGCGAGCATCAGCAGGCGGTGCATGTTCTCCCGCAGCGGGTGGTCGCACACCAGCTCCGCCAGCTCGGCGACGACCTCCTCGTGTCGGCCGTCCGCCAGCCGCAGCTCGGCGTGCCGTTCGACAGCGCTCAGCCACAGTTCGGTCAGCCGCGCGCGCTGGGTGGCGGCGGCCGGACCGGGGACCCCGGCCAGCGGCTCGTCCTGCCAGATCGCCAACGCCTCGCCCAGCGCCTTGCGTTCGCCGTCGGTGTCGCGCAGGCTCCCGCATCGCCTGGCGTCCTCGAGCAGCCGGGTGAACTGGAAGACGTCGATCCGCTCCGCCGGAACGGTCAAGCAGTAGCCCGCCCTGCTCGCGGTCAGCACCGGCTGACCGGACGGCGCGGGGATCTTGTCAAGAACGCGCCGCAACGCGGAAATGTGCGTGTACACGCTGCCGGTCACCTTTGCCGGCGCGTCGTCGCCCCAGACAGCCGCGACGAGCTCGTCACGGGGGACGACCTGGCCAGGACGAAGGGCCAGCGCGGCGAAGACCGCCCGGCGCTGGGCAGGCCCGATCGCAACGTCGGATCCGGGCAGTTGAATGCGCGGCACCCCGACGAGTCGCACCTGGTACTGGTCGCTGACCATGGGATCCGTCCCAGTCGTCCCTGCGTTGAGCGCTACCAGAACCGTCACGGCCTCGGTGCGGCCGGGCGTTCACGGCGCCGCCCTAGGATATGCCCGAATCAGTGTGGGACTCAACCCGTCTTTGTGGGAATCACGTGGGTTAGCGTTGGTTTACTACGCGGTCCGATACCGGCGCACGACTTATGGGCAGTGCCACCGCATGCTCGGGCAACCCGCGCGGCGTGGCGTAGCGCGACCGTGGGGTCGCTGGTTGACTGAGGCTCCTAGCCGGCGAATCGCACTCGGAGACCGCTGTGGAAGAGGCAACGCACGTGTGGACTGGCGAGGCATTGCATCGCATGGCCTCCGACGGCAGGCTCGTGCTGTCCGCCGAGGCGGCAGCCAAGGCGCTCACCAGTATCGAGCACACGCTGGCCACCGTGCACAGCTACCTCCACGACCTGCATCAGGCACGCGAGAACGGGCCGAGCGGGTTCACCGAGGGCCGGCTCGACCAGCAGGTCATCGATCTGTACATCTCGGAGATGGCCCAGCCGGGCAGGCTGGCCCACCTGCTCGACGAACTGGCCAAGTTCGCCGCGGCGCTGCGGCTCGTCGCCACCACGTCACCGGCCACCGAGGCGGCACCGACGAATCGAGCATGCCCCGGGTCCGGTTCCGCCTAACCGGGCGGCCCCGCACACGCTGCGAACCGGGCCGAGCTCGCCCGGCACCACAAAGCTGAGAATTGGTCGAGACCATTTCGGTTCCCGTCTTGAGCCGGCCCCCACCCGTCTACCAGCAAAAACAACGGCGAAGACGGTACTGGCGACATCGCGTGGGGACCACGCGGGAGCGCACGTTGAGATTTGCTGAAGCGGGCCCGCCCATTCTGCTGGCGTTCCACCCTGTGTGCTCACCCCCGCACGGTGAGCAGCGTTGACACCAAGCTTGTGACGCGGAGGGCATGTGAGCGACGCGAAACTGGAGGCTCCGATCCGGGTGGCGGTGTGCGCGCCCGACCCGGTGACGGAAGCCGGCCTGACCAACCAGATCAGCAGCCAGGCCCACTTGCAGCTGGTTCCGTGGTCCGGCCGCGCAGGCGCCGACGTGCTGGTGTTCTGCGCCGGCGACCTGGCCGCCAACCGCGGCATCCTGACGTTGCGGCGGCTGGCGTCCGAGGTCAGCAAGCCGGTCGTGCTGGTGATCGACAAGATCGACGAGAAGGACCTGATGTCGGCGATCTCCTGCCGGGTGGTCGCCGTGCTGCCACGGGTGGCCACCACCGGCGAGCGGCTCGCGCACGCGGTGCGCACGGCGGCGTCCGGCGGCGGCGTGCTGCCACCGCACATGGTGGGAGACCTGCTCAAGCATCTGGAGCGCCTGCAGCGCGAGGTGCTGGACCCGATCGGTGCCAACAGCGCGAAGCTGACCACGCGCGAGATCGAGGTGCTCCGGCTGCTGGCAGACGGCTACGACACGGCCGAGATCGCCGAGAAGATGTGCTACTCCGAGCGGAGCGTGAAACACATCATCCAGGGCGTGACGCAGCGGTTGAACCTGCGGAACCGTCCGCACGCGGTGGCCTACGCGCTGCGCGCGGGCATGATCTGAGCGGAAGCGGCCCCACTCGCCGTTCTCCCCGACCGTACCGCTGCGGCCACTCGGCCGATCATCCCGCCGGGCCGTCCCGACCACGGTGCCGGACGAGCTGGCCGCGCGCTGGGACGACCGTTCACCGCGACTGCAGGCTTGGCGAAGTCGCTCTCACGCCGCCACTCCCTCGGACCCGGCACACCCGCTCACCCGGTGGTGCGCCGCCGATCATCGACCAGGCAATTCCTTGTTCAGCACCTGGAGAATCGGCGACAGAGACTGACCACCCCGGATATCGTCCCGATCGGGTCACAATTCGTGCCTCGTTCCGGCGGATATTCTGCGTTCCGCCGGGCATTCTGCGATCCCACGGTGGAGTCAAGTCGGTCACGACTTGCTCCGCCGTCGTCCTTTTCTTGAAACCTGTTCACGTATTTCCCTGTCGGGCAAGTGCGCGCGTCCTCCCGGGCAATCACAACCGTTCCGTATGCCTCACCCGGACGCCGCCACCTGCGGTTTTACCGGAGGTGGGGGTTATCCCTACCAATCGGTTCGGGACACCCCTGAAACATCGCGGGACGCCACCCAAGAAATAGAGGGACAGACCGCACGACGGCCGCCGGAAAAAGAACCATCATCGCTTTCAGCTTCAAGGAAACGTTCCCCCTGCGACGACATCCGAAAGGCTCCCGCGATGACCGGCACCGACATCAACCAGGTGATCAAGGAACACGGCCCCGCGCTGCTGGCATATGCCACCCGGCTCACCGGCGGCGACCGCCACCTCGCCGAGGACGTGCTGCAGGAGACCTGGTTGCGGGCCTGGAAGAACGCCGACCGGCTGACCGAGGAGCTGGGCTCCATCCGCGGCTGGCTGCGCCGGATCGCCCACAACGTGGCCATCGACCTGCACCGCAGCCGTAAGGCCCGGCCGACCGAGGTCAACCTGTCCGACCCGATGCTGCACAACGCGGCGACCGTCGCCGACCCGACCGATCTGATCGACACCAGGATCGACCTGGACGAGGCGCTGGAGAAGCTGTCCCCGTCGCACCGCACCACCGTCAAGAAGATCTACTTCGAAGACCGCACCACCGCCACCGCCGCGTCCATGCTCGGCATTCCGGCGGGCACGGTGAAAAGCCGCATTCACAACGCGCTGAACAATCTGCGCGCGGCGATGGCGGTGCCCAGCAGCCAGGCGGCCTGAACCGGACGGCCACCGCCAGCGGGTCTGCACTCGCAGGCACACTCCGCAATTGCCCACTGCAGGCGATCCCGACCCCGCCTGCAGTGGGTTTTCGTTTTCCGGCCGGACGGCAGCCGAATCCGCGCACCGCGGCCGGCCGGGCGTCGCCCGGCCGCGCCCGGTCCACCGCTTCGGACCATCGCCGGACACAGTCGGAAAATCACCACCCGTCGCACACCGGTTGCCGGCGCCGCCAAATGAACCGGGACATGAACGCTTCTCGTGAAGTGATCGCGGACACAGCGGGCCGTCGCTGCCTACGACTCACGTACCGAACGCGCGACAGCCCAGCGCATTCCGTTCCCGGTGTCACGGAAAGGAGCGCCGTCATTTCTCCGCTTCGCGACAAAGTGGTGAAAACGGTCCTCGGGGCAGCGGTGATGTGTTCCCCGTTGGTGTTTGGCGACGACACCGACGACGCCCAGGACCAGCCGCCGGAACCGGCCCATGGTGCCGCCCGCCCCGCCTCGTTCGGCACGACCGACTTCACCGCGGTCGGTGCCAGCGCGCTGGCCACCGTCTCCGCCGACCGGCCGATCGGGGCGGCGGGGACACAGCTCGCGTCGGCGGCCGCAGTGCCGGTGCAGGACGATGCGCTCCGGACCAGGCGGCCTCCCGCCGTGACCGGCGCGGACGACCGGCCCATCGGGAAGGCACCCGAGATCGTGCTCAGCAACGACCTGGAAGCCCGCGTCACCGCGCTCCGTGGTGGCGCCACCGGCGCCATGCGGCAGGCCTACCGGCCGAAGTTCGTCGCCCCCACCCACGGCACGCTGACGTCCGGTTTCGGGCCCCGCTGGGGCACGATGCACCGAGGCATCGACATCGCCAACGCGCTCGGCACACCGATCGTCTCGGTCGCCGACGGGACAGTGATCGAAGCCGGGCCGGCCAGCGGCTTCGGCCTGTGGGTCCGCATCCGGCACGACGACGGCACGATCACCGTCTACGGGCACATGTACGAGTTCTCGGTGCACGCCGGGCAACGGGTGCGCGCCGGACAGCAGATCGCCACCATCGGCTCCAACGGCCACTCCACCGGCCCGCACCTGCACTTCGAGGTGCACGTCGGCGGCACGCCGGTCGACCCGATCCCGTGGCTGCGCGCCCGTGGCGTGTCTGTCGGCTGAGCAGGTGAACCGGCACGGTGATCGGATCCGTGCCCACAGTGAACAAGCCGGCCCTTCCACCAGTGGGGTGATCACCGTGGTGAACCGCGAACTGTGGGTGCTGTACCAGCACTCCCCCATGTACGGCGCGCCGACGTCGCCGGTCGGCGTGCTGGGCATCGAGGAGACCGTCGAAGGGGTGACCACGCACGTCGAGTGGTTCGCCGAGCAGCCGAGCGGCATCTGGCCGGAGCGGCTGGGCAAGGTCGACCCGCAGGACCTGCCCTTCCTGCTGGGGATCTGGCAGCACGACACCGTGGCGCTGGCCGCGCCCGTGCCGGACGTGTCGGTCGCCGACGACCTGACCTCGGCCGTCCGCGCCCAGTGCACGGAGCTGCTGACCGCCGCCTGAGGCTCGCCCGAGCGCTCCCGGGTTTCCCTCCCTCCGGCGGTCCGCGCTGCTCCCGGCCGCCGGCCGCCTGCCCGGTCATCGGTCCGGTGCAGGCGGATCCGCTTCCCCGGCTTCCCGGACCGAAGTTCCGCCGGCCGGCGCGGTGCCGACGGTCACCGAGCGGGAATGCCGGAAAACGAAACCGCCGCCGGCCTCGTCGGCCGACGGCGATTTCGCCTTTTCGGAATGTACCCCCGATGGGATTCGAACCCACGCTACCGGCGTGAGAGGCCGGCGTCCTAGGCCGCTAGACGACGGGGGCTAGCTGTTTGCGACTGACTGGAATCCTAACGGATGCCGTTTCGTCGATCGCAGCTGGGGTACCAGGACTCGAACCTGAACTAACGGAACCAGAATCCGTCGTGCTGCCAATTACACCATACCCCAAGGGCACGATCTCTTTCGTGCACACAAGATGCTAGCCGATCGGCTGCAAGCGCCGTCGCCGGGGGTCGCCTCCGCCGTCGTGCCAGGTCAGCGGGGTGTGGGCACCACGGTGCCCGCGATGGCGTACTCCACCTGGTCGGCCAGCTCGGCCAGCGACCCGATCTCCGTGACCCCCTCGGGCACCGTGGCCCGGGCACCCGACCGGTTCAACCAGACGCCGCGCAGGCCGGCCTTGCGGGCACCTACCGCGTCGGTGCGGAGCCGATCCCCCACGTGCATCGCCTCGTGCGGCTCGCAGTCCACCGCGGCGCAGGCCGAGTAAAAGATCAACGGATCCGGTTTGGCCGCACCCACCTCGCCCGCGATGGCCACGTGGTCGATGTACGGGCTCAGCCCGAGCTCCTCCAGCTTGGCCCGCTGGTGGGTGCCCGAGGCATTGGTCACCGCGGCGATCCGCAGACCGTTGGCGCGCAATCTGGTCAGGCAGGGCAGCACGTCGTCGAACAGCCGGAAGCGGGCCCGCATGCCCGCCGCCCGCCTGCGCTCGAAGCGCGCCGCGTCCGCTTCGTCCACGGCCACCCCGATTGCTTCCAGAAAGGCCGCCGTGCGGCGCCGGTGCATGGTCGGGTAGTCCAGCTCCCCGGTCACCACGCGGGCGACGTACTCGTCGGTGATCCGCTCCCACAGCGACCACATGTCCGAGCGGCCGATCATCGCCGTCAACGCGGCTCGGCTGGCAGTCGTGAAATCAACGAGCGTGTCGTCGATGTCGAGAAACACCGCGCGCACGACGGAACCGTCCCGGATTTCCGGGGGGTTCGCTCCGTTTCGCGGCCTGGTCGGGGCAAGCGCGAACTCCACCACGCGAGGTTAAAGGTTCCGCCCCGCCCGGCGACTCTGCCAACGGTGTGAATGCGGTACCGCCAGTTGGCGGTTTCGTTCACCCTTCGAGGCGGCTGAGCGCGTCCGTCAGCCGCGCCAGCGACTTCTCCCGGCCGAGCAGTTCCATCGATTCGTACAGCGGCGGTGACACTGTGCGCCCGGTCACAGCGACCCGCACCGGCTGGAACGCCTTGCGCGGTTTGAGGCCCATGCCCTCGATGAGCGCTTTGTGCAGCGCGGCCTCGATGCCCGCCGCGTCCCACGTCCGGAGCTCCTGCAGCGCGGACAGCGCGGCCCGGAGCACCTCGGCCGCATCGCCCTTGAACGCCTTGGCCGCCGAGTCCTCCTCGACCACGAAGTCGTCCTCGGCGAACAAGAACCTGACCATGGGCACGGCGTCGCCCAGCACCGTGACGCGTTCCTGCACCAGCGGCGCGATGGCGGACAGCGTCTTCAGCTGGTCCTCGCTCGGCTCCTTGGGCAGCACGCCCGCGTCGATCAGGTACGGCAGGACGCGCTGAGTGAAGTCCTCCACCGCCAGCGCCCGGATGTGGGTGCCGTTGATCGCTTCGGCCTTCTTCTGGTCGAACCGGGCGGGGTTGGCGCTGACGTCGGCGATGTCGAACGCCTCGACGAGCTCGTCGACGGTGAAGATGTCCCGGTCCGGCGCGATCGACCAGCCGAGCAGCGCCAGGTAGTTGAGCAGGCCCTCGCGGATGAACCCGCGCTCGCGGTAGTTGAACAGGTTCGACTGCGGGTCCCGCTTGGACAGCTTCTTGTTGCCCTCCCCCATCACGTACGGCAGGTGGCCGAACTCGGGGACGAAATCGGTGATACCGGCCCGCTGCATCGCCTGGTACAGCGCGATCTGCCGCGGCGTGGACGGCAGCAGGTCCTCCCCGCGCAGCACGTGGGTGATGCCCATCAGCGCGTCGTCCACCGGGTTGGTGAGCGTGTACAGCGGGTCCCCGTTCGCCCGCACCAGCACCGGGTCCGGAATCGTCTCCGCCTGGAACGTGATCTTGCCGCGCACCAGGTCGGTCCAGGAGATCTCGCCCTCCGGCATGCGCAGCCGCAGCACCGGCTTGCGCCCCTCGGCGCGGAACGCCGCCTTCTGCTCCTCGGTGAGCGTGCGGTCGTAGTTGTCGTAGCCCTTCTTCGGGTCCTCGCCCGCTTCCCGGCGGCGCTGCTCGACCTCCTCCGGGGTGGAGAAGGACTCGTACAGCTCGCCCGCCTCCAGTAGCCGCTTGGCCACGTCGGCGTAGATCTCCCGCCGCTCGCTCTGCCGGTACGGCCCGTAGTCGCCGCCGACCTCGGGCCCCTCGTCCCAGTCCAGCCCGAGCCAGCGCAGCGCCTCGAGCAACGCCTGATAGGACTCCTCGGAATCGCGCGCGGCGTCGGTGTCCTCGATGCGGAACACCAGCTTGCCGCCGTGGTGCCGGGCGAAGGCCCAGTTGAACAACGCGGTGCGGATGAGGCCGACGTGCGGGGTACCCGTCGGGGACGGACAGAACCGAACGCGAACCGGACGTGAGAGCTCAGTCATAGCGCTCATCAGGGTATCCGGCGGCAATTCGCTTGACGCGACGGCGTCGGCCGCGGCATCGTGGAGTTATTCAACAGGCGATGAAAAAGGGGGCGGCCATGAAGCTCACCACGACGGTCGCCGTGTCCGGCGGCGGACCGGCGGGCATGGTGCTGAGCCTGCTGCTCGCCCGGGCAGGCATCGAGGTCACCGTGCTGGAGAAGCACGCGGACTTCCTGCGGGACTTCCGCGGTGACACCGTGCACCCGTCGACGCTGACCCTGCTGGACGAGCTCGGCCTGGCCGACCGGTTCGCCGAACGGCCGCACAGCAAGATCACCGAGGTGAGCTTTCCCACCCCGGACGGCGAGCAGGTCGTGGTGGTGGACCTGAAACGGCTGCGGGTGCCCCACCCCTACATCGCGATGGTCCCGCAGTGGGAGCTGCTCGACCTGCTCGCCGAGGCCGCGGCGGAGGAACCTGGCTTCACGCTGCTGCACAACGCCGAGGTGACCGACGTGCTGCGATCGCGCGGCGGCGCGGTCACCGGGGTCCGGTTCACCGACCGGGTCACCGGCGAGGAACGCGAGCTGCACGCGAAGCTGACGGTCGCGGCCGACGGCCGGTGGTCGATCGTCCGGAAGGCGGTCGAGCTGCCGGTGGTGGAGTTCCCGGTGCCGTTCGACGTGTGGTGGTTCCGGCTGCCGCGCTACCCGAACGACCCGCCGACCACGCTGCGTCCGGCGCTGCAGGACGGCGAGCTGGCCCTGGCCGTGCCGCGCGAGGGCTACTACCAGATGGCCCTCATCGGCCGGAAGGGCACCGACGACCAGCTGCGCGCCGCAGGCATCGACGCTTTCCGGGAACGCATCGGCAAAGTCTTCCCGTGGGCGGCGGAACGCACCGGGGAGATCGGCTCGATGGACGACGTCAAGCACCTCGACGTCCGGCTGAACCGGGTCAAGCAGTGGCACCTGCCCGGCCTGCTGTGCATCGGCGACGCGGCGCACGCCATGAGCCCGGTCGGCGGCGTCGGCATCAACCTGGCGGTGCAGGACGCCGTGGCCGCCGGGACGCTGCTGGCCGAGCCGCTGCGCAAGGGCCAGGTCACCACGGACGACCTGGCCAAGGTCAGGCGCAGGCGGTGGCTGCCCACGGTCGCCGTGCAAGCCATGCAGCGCACCATGCACCGGCAGCTGGTGGATCCGGTGCTCCGCGGGAAGGTGGCCGAGCCGCCGACCGCGATGATGGCGCTCATGCGCCGGATGCCGTGGCTGTCGTACTTCCCGGCCCGGTTGATCGGGATCGGCATCCGCCCCGAGCACGCTCCGGCGTTCGCCCGGCGCTGATCTCCCGCGGCGCGGCGCCGGACGATCACCGGCGCACGCGGACACCGGTGCGGTGTCAGGCGTCGACCACCGGGTTGGTCAAGGTGCCGATCCCGTCGATGGTGACCGACACCTCCTGCCCGGCCACCATCGGCCCCACGCCCTCCGGGGTGCCGGTGAGGATCACGTCGCCCGGCAACAGCGTCATGATCTCGGAGACGAACGCCACCAGGTCGGCCACCGAGTGGATCATCTGCGCCGTGCTGACGTCCTGCTTCACCTCGCCGTCCAGCGTGGTGCGCACCCGCAGGTCGGACGGATCCAGGTCGGTCTCGATCCACGGGCCGAGCGGGCAGAACGTGTCGTAGCTCTTCGCCCTGGTGAACTGCACATCGGCCTGCTGCTGGTCACGCGCGGTCACGTCGTTGGCGATGGTGTAGCCGCGGATGACGTCCTTGGCCCTGGACGCAGGCACGTTGCGCACCGGCTGCCCGATCACCACGGCCAGCTCCCCCTCGTAGTCCACGCGCGCCGAACTCGGCGGACGCTTGATCGGCGCGTTGGGCCCGATCACGGCGGTGGACGGCTTGAGGAACAGCAGCGGGGTGGACGGCGGCTCCCCGCCCATCTCGGCCGCGTGCGCGGCGTAGTTCTTGCCGACCCCGATGATCTTGGTCGGCAGGATGGGCGCCAGCAGCCGCACATCGGCCAACGGCCACCGCTTGCCGGTGAACTGGGGCTGGCCGAACGGGTGGTCGGCGATCTCGGCGACCTCGTCGCCCTCGATGACGACGAAGGCGACACCGGACGGATGTGCGATTCGAGCCAGACGCATACCCGCACACTACCGGGGCGGCCGAGACGTTCCGATCACCACCTGACCAGGTCCGGCGCACCCGGACGGGCCGCGAACCCGCGCCCGCCCCGAGCGCGCCGAGGTCCGTCGCAGTGTCGTTCGCCACATCACACCCGCATGGACTTGTGCACCAGCGCGTCGCACAGCGCCAGCCAGCTGGCCTCCACGATGTTCTCGTGCACCCCCACCGTGGTCCATTCCCGTTCGCCGTCGGTGCTGTCGATCAGCACCCGGGTGACCGCGTTGGTGCCGTGCGTTCCGCTCAGGATGCGCACCTTGTAGTCGGCCAGGTCGACCTCGTCCAGCCAGGGCAGGTACGGCGTCAGGGCCTTGCGGAGCGCGGCGTCCAGCGCGTGCACCGGTCCGTTGCCCTCCGCGGTCGCGATCACCCGCTCCCCCGCCACGTGCACCTTGACGGTGGCCTCCGAGATCACCTGGCCGTCGCTGCGGTGGTCCAGCACGACCCGGTACGACTCCAGCTCGAACGGCGCCTCCGGCGCCATCCGCTCCTCGCCCGGGTCCGCGTCGGCGTCCATCGCCCGGCGCAGCAGCAGCTCGAGCGAGGCGTCGGCGGCCTCGAACGACCATCCCTTGGCCTCCAGCGCCTTCACCTGCTCCACCACCCCGCTCAGCGCGGCCGGCCTGCTGGCCAGGTCGACACCCAGCTCGCGGCCCTTGAGCTCCAGGCTGGCCCTGCCCGCCATCTCGGTGACCAGCACCCGCATGTCGTTGCCGACCACCTCGGGGTCGATGTGGTTGTACAGCAGCGGGTCGACCTTGATCGCGCTGGCGTGCAGCCCCGCCTTGTGCGCGAACGCCGACGCCCCGACGTAGGCCTGGTGGGTGTCCGGGGCGATGTTGGCGATCTCCGCGATGGCGTGCGAAACCCGGGTCATCTCCGCGGCGCATCCGCTGGGCAGCACCTCCATGCCGAGCTTGGTCACCAAGTTGCCCAGCACGGCGAACAGATCGGCGTTGCCAGCCCGCTCGCCGTACCCGTTCGCCGTGCACTGCGCGTGCGTGGCGCCCGCCTGCACCGCGGCCACCGTGTTGGCCACCGCGCAGCTGGTGTCGTCCTGGCAGTGGATGCCGAGGCGCAGCCCGGTCCGCTCCTGCACCGCGGCCACCGTCTCGGCGATGCCGAGCGGAAGCTGGCCGCCGTTCGTGTCGCACAACACCACGACGTCGGCGCCCGCCTCCCCCGCGGCTTCCAGCACCCGCAACGCGGTGTCGGGGTCGAAGGCGTAGCCGTCGAAGAAGTGCTCGGCGTCCAGGAACACCCGTCGCCCTTCGCCGACGAGGAACGAGACCGTGTCCCGGACCATGGCGCAGGCTTCCGGCACGTCGACCTTCAGCGCGCGCTCGATGTGCCTGCGGTCGGACTTCGCCACCAGTGTGACGACCGGCGCCTGCGAATCGAGCAGCGCGCGCACCTGCGGGTCACGGGCGGCCGTGGTGCCTGCCTTGCGGGTGGAGCCGAACGCCACCAGCACGGCGTGCTTGAGGGTCAGCTCCCCGCGTGCCGCGCGGGCGAAGAACTCGGTGTCCTTCGGCAGGGCGCCGGGCCATCCGCCTTCGATGAAGCCGACCCCGAGCTCGTCCAGCAACCGGGCGACCGCCATCTTGTCGGCGATCGAGTAGGAAATGCCCTCCCGCTGAGCCCCGTCGCGCAGCGTCGTGTCGTAGACGTGGAATGCGTCGCCGAGTGGTGTTCCTGCGGGGACTGTGCGGTTCACTGTGGTCACTCCCGTATGGACGAGCCGTGTCGGATGAAGTTGTGCGTTGCCGGAAAAACAAAAAAACCCCTCGCGTGGATGCGAGAGGTCTGCGCGCCGGGTAGCTCGGTGTCGAGCGCTACTCGGCGCGCCTGCCAATAATGATCACGGCGGATGCCATGTCCGACATCATGCCACATCACCCGGCGTTCTCAGAAATCGGGCCCAGTTCTCAGAGTATGAGAACCGATCGGAGTGCGCCGCTCGCCTCGGGACCGCCGGGGTGCGGCCGGATCGCCCGGCTCTCGAACTCCAGGTGCGCCGCTCACCCCGGGACCGCCGGGGTGCGGCCACACGATCACCAACCACCGACGAGGCGGGACTGCGCCCGTCCCGGGGAGGAACGCAGTGTCGGCGACCTGTCCGGTCCGCCGGCGCCGACACCACGAGCCGATGGCGACCACGACCTGCTTCCCTTGGCCGTCCGAGGCGACGAGTCGGTCAGAACAAGGCGCCCCGCTCCAGGCTGGGAGCGGGGCGCCGTTGCAAGCCTGCCTGAACGGATCGGTCAGCTGGCCGCCCTGTTGCTGGACGAGACGAGCGCGGCGAGCCGGTCGCCGATCGCCCTGGTGGATCCGGGGTTGGCGTGGTCCCGGGTGGCCAGGTCGAACGCCACGGACGCTTCGATGCGGCGGGCCGCCTCGCGCTCGCCGAGGTGGTCGAGCAGCATCGCCACCGACAGCACCGCGGCGGTCGGGTCGGCGATGCCCTGCCCGGCGATGTCCGGGGCGGAACCGTGCACCGGCTCGAACATGCTCGGGTTCTGCCTGGTGACGTCCAGGTTCCCGCTCGCGGCCAGGCCGATGCCGCCGGTGATGGCCGCCGCCAGGTCGGTGATGATGTCGCCGAACAGGTTGTCGGTGACGATCACGTCGAACCGCGAAGGGTCGTTGACCAGGTGGATCGTGGCCGCGTCGACGTGCATGTAGTCGACGGACACGTCCGGGTACTGCAGCGACACCTCCTCCACCACCCGCGACCACAGCGAGCCGGCGTGGGTGAGCACGTTGGTCTTGTGCACCAACGTCAGCCGCCTGCGCGGCCGCTGGGACGCCCGCTTGAAGGCGTCGTCGACCACCCGCTTGATGCCGAACGCGGTGTTCAGCGAGACCTCGGTGGCGACCTCGTGCTCGGTGTCCTTGCGCAGGATGCCGCCGTTGCCCACGTACGGACCCTCGGTGCCTTCCCGCACCACCACCATGTCGACCTCTCCGGGGTTGGCCAGCGGCCCCTGCACCCCCGGGTACAGCCGCGCCGGACGCAGGTTCACGTGGTGATCCAACTCGAACCGCAGCCGCAGCAGCAGGCCACGCTCGAGGATCCCGCTCGGCACCGACGGGTCACCGACCGCGCCCAGCAGAATGGCGTCCTGCTCCCGCAGCTCGTTCAGCACGGACTCGGGGAGCAGTTCTCCGGTCGAGTGCCACCGCGCGGCGCCCAAGTCGTAGTTGGTGATCTCGGTGTTCGGCGCGACTTCCGTCAGCACCTTGAGGGCCTCTGCCACGACCTCGGGTCCGATCCCGTCACCGGGGATCACCGCGAGCCGCATCCGATACCTCCGTCTTCGCACGTACGCCGGTTTACTCCGGGTACTGCCGGGCAATGTCCCGCCACGGGGCAGGTTACCGGCAGGCACCACACTCAGTGATCTCGCCACCCCCATCGGCCGTGCGGCGCCGGACTTGATCACCGCATCGAGCCGGATGATGGCCTATCGGGGGAACGTCACCGCCCGCACCGTGCGCGCGCCGACGCTGCTGCCGATCGGGCCGAGCACGTCCTGGTTCACCGGCCGGTCCACCCGCAGCAACATGACGGCGTCCGCCCCGTCGGTGGTCTGGCTGATCTGCGCAGCCTCGATGTTGACCCCCGCCTCGCCGAGCAGCGTGCCGACGCTGCCCATCACGCCCGGGCGGTCCGGGTACTCGAGCAACAGCATGTGGCCTTCCGCGCGGATGTCGAAGTGCCTGCCGTTGACCTCGACGATCTTCTCCACTTCGTCCAAGCCGGTGATCGCCCCGGACACCGACAACGACGTCCCGTCCGCGTGCACCGCGCGCACCGTCACCTCGCTGCGGTAGATCCGGCTTTCCGGCTCGGTGACCACGTCGACCTGCACGCCCAGGTCGTCCGCCAGCCGCTGCGCGTTGACGAACGTCACCTGGTCCTCCACCACGGCGTCGAACACACCGCGCAGCGCGGCCAGGGACAGCACGCTCGGGTCCTCCGCAGCGAGCTCGCCGCGCACCTCGACGGTCACCGACGCGGGCGGCTGGCTGGAGAAGGCGGCCAGCACCACACCCAGCTTCTGGGTCAGCGGCAGGTACGGCCGCAGCTCGTCGCTGACCTTGCCGCTGGCCACGTTCACCGCATCCGGCACGAAGTCGCCGCGCAGCGCCAGCAGGACCGACTTGGCCACGTCGGTGCCCGCCCTGTCCTGTGCCTCGCGGGTCGACGCACCCAGGTGCGGCGTGACGACGACGTTGGGCAGGCCGAACAGCGGGCTGGTGGTCGCGGGCTCCTCGGCGAACACGTCCACCCCGGCACCGCCGACGTGCCCGTCGGCGACCGCCTTGGCCAGCGCCTCCTCGTCCACCAGGCCGCCGCGCGCGGCGTTGATCAGGATGACGCCGCGCTTGGTCTTGGCCAGCGCCTCGGCGTCGATCAGGCCGACGGTCTCCGGCGTCTTGGGCAGGTGGATCGAGATGACGTCCGCGCGGCGGAGCAGTTCGTCCAGCTCCACCAGCTCGATGCCCAGCTGCGCGGCGCGCGCCGGCGACACGTACGGGTCGTAGGCGATCAGCTCGACGCCGAAGGCGGCCACCCGCTGCGCGAACAGCTGACCGATCTTGCCGAGGCCGATGACACCGACCGTCTTGCCGTTCAGTTCGACACCGGTGAACGCGCTGCGCTTCCACTCGCCCTGCTGCAGGCTCTGGTGGGCGGCGGGGATCCGGCGCAGCACGGACAGCAGCAGGCCGACGGCGTGCTCGGCGGCCGACACGATGTTGGAGGTGGGGGCGTTGACCACCAGCACACCGCGCTCGGTGGCGGCCGGGACCTCGACGTTGTCCAGACCGACACCGGCGCGCGCGACGACCTTCAGCTTCGGGGCCGCGGCCAGCACCTCGGCGTCGACCCTGGTGGCCGATCGCACCAGCAGGGCGTCCGCGGAACGCACGGCTTCCAGCAGGGCCGGACGGTCGGTGCCGTCGACCTGACGGATCTCGACCTCGTCACCGAGGATCTCGTGGACGGACGGGGCCAGCTTTTCGGCGAGAAGAACTACAGGACGATCAGGCGTGGTCACGAAACAGACTCCGAAACGTCGTGTCTTGGCTGAGCCCGAAGTCTATCGAGCGGCCCGCCGGCAGGCGTCATGAGCTGGGATGATGTACGCCACGTCGGCGAATTGCGACCACATGTTGGGACGCCGGCCGGAAATTGTGATCGAGCACCCACCGGAATCGTCGATTTCATCGTTTCCGGCGACGTGCGCCCTGTCGTGACCGGGTCGTCCACATCCGCCGCGGCCGCGGGCGACCCGATCGCCGTCGTCGGTGCCGGAGGCTCCGGCCAGGCCGTCGAATACGCGTCCTGACACCTCGGATGCTTCCTCGAACGCCGTACCTCCCAGGTGGAACATGCCCCTGCCGGGCGATCGGGCAGTGGCCCGGGGCGAGCAGTGCTGCTCATCGGCGGGAAACACGATCCGGTGAACGACCCGCCTCGCACCAAAGCAGCGATGATCCGCACACCGTCAATCGTTCGTGTGGGTGACCAGCCACTGTGCCGAGTGGATGCGCGCAGGGGAACCATCCACCCGAGAAGGGCCGAACGAGTTGCACATCGCCAGGGCCGCCAGCATCGTCGCCCTCGGCTGCGTCGCGACCGCGGTCGCGCTCCTCCGGCTGCAGCACGTCGCAGGCCGGCGTCGTTGATACCGCCGCACCCGCCGACCGGGAGGCCGCCAGGACCAGTGGCACCGAGAAGATCACGATCGACGGGCACACCGTGGCCGTCGATCGTGTGCCGAGAGCTCGGCAGACGACGAACTGGTCGTCCTGCTGCTCGCCGGGCTGGGTGCAGGCGCTCGCCCCTGAGTAGGGCGCCGCCGTTGCTGGTCCTGGAGGTCGGCTGCGGCCCGGCCTTTCCCGCTGCGACGGCCGACCAGGGTGACCGTGGCCGGTCAGGCCCGGCAGCTCGCCGGCGTTCGGCAAAGGCGCACCATGCGCCTCACCGTGCCTTGACCCCGCGGCGAGCTACCCGCCGCCGGTCATGCGGACTGTGCACGCAGCGGCGCGCCCAGGGAATGCAGGTACTGCAGCACGTACCGATAGGAGCGCAGCCACCCCGTCTGACTGTAGGACAGGCCGATCTCCCGGCAGAACTGCTGCACGATCGGCTGGGCCCGGCGCAGGTTCGGCCGCGGCATGGTCGGGAACAAGTGGTGCTCGATCTGGTAGTTCAGCCCGCCGAGCACCCAGTCGACGATCGGGCCACCGCGCACGTTGCGCGAGGTCAGCACCTGCTTGCGGAGGAAGTCGATCTTCTCCCCCGGTTTCAGTGTCGGCATGCCCTTGTGGTTCGGCGCGAACGAGCACCCCAGGTACACGCCCCACAGGCACTGGTGCACCACGATGAACAGCACCGCGATCGGCGGCGAGAGCACCAGGAACACCACGGCGAGGTACCCGCCGATGTGGCCGGCCAGCAGAACGGCTTCCAGCTTGCGCAGTTTCACCGTGCCGTTGATCACGGCGCGCACCGCGGTGATGCGCAGTGCCAGCCCCTCGAGCAGCAGCAGCGGGAAGAACAAGTACGCCTGGTATTTGGTCAGCCAGCGCTGGAAACCGCGCTTGGCGCCCGCTTGCTCTTCGGTGAACGACAGCGCGGGGATGTCCAGATCCGGGTCGTGTTCCTCGTGGTTCGGGTTGGCGTGGTGCGCGTTGTGGTTCCGCAGCCAGCTGCCGTAGCTCATGCCGATCAGGCCACCGTGCAGGTAACCCACCACGTCGTTGGCCCGGCTGCTGCGGAAGATCTGCTTGTGCCCGGCGTCGTGGCCGATGAAGGCCAGCTGGGCGAACACGACGGCCAGGCCGGCGGCGATCAGCAGCTGCCACCACGAATCCCCGATCAGCGCGAAGCCGACGCAGGCCGCGGCGAGCATCAGCAGGTTGAACGCGATCTTGAGCGTGTAGTACAGCGGCCGACGGTCGAACAGGCCCGCGTCGCGGATGCGACGCGACAGCCGGGCGAAATCAGAGCGATGGCGCAGCCTCTCGGCCGCCTGGGGAGGTGCGGTCACGGTGGTTGATCCTGTTCGTCGGCGATCCGGCTGCCCGCCGGTTGGAAAAAGCGACCGTGAGCGGCACCCCTTGCGGTGGGTCATTCCTTCACAGCTGCCTGTCACCAACACTACGGGATGACGAGCGACCTGGACAGTCGGAGCGCCAGAGTGCCGAAGACTTGCACCGCGTGCCAACCACCGGCGACGGCCCGGGCCACCACGGGGATGCTCCCCCGGCGACCCGGGCCGCGTACCGGGAAATCCGTGCTCAGACGGTGGGCTTGACCCAGGCCATCATCTTGCGCAGCCGGGCGCCGACCTCCTCGATCGGGTGCGCGGCGCCTTCGGCCTGCAGCTTGGTGAAGTTCGGCCTGCCCGCCTCGTCCTCGGCGACCCACTCGCGGGCGAACGAGCCGTCCTGGATCTCGGCCAGGATCTTGCGCATCTCCTCCTTCACCTGCGGGCCGATCACCCGCGGGCCGCGGGTGAGGTCGCCGTACTCGGCGGTGTCGGACACCGAGTAGCGCTGGCCGGCGATACCGCCCTCGTAGATCAGGTCCACGATCAGCTTCAGCTCGTGCAGCACCTCGAAGTAGGCGATCTCCGGGGCGTAGCCGGCCTCGGTGAGCACCTCGAAGCCGGCCTGGATCAGCGCGCTCACCCCGCCGCAGAGCACCGTCTGCTCACCGAACAGGTCGGTCTCGGTCTCCTCGGCGAACGTGGTCTTGATGACGCCGGCGCGGGTGCCGCCGATCGCCTTGGCGTAGGACAGCGCCAGCGCCTGCGCGTTGCCGGAGGCGTCCTGCTCCACGGCGATCAGGCACGGCACGCCCTTGCCGTCGACGAACTGCCTGCGCACCAGGTGACCGGGGCCCTTCGGCGCGACCATGGCGACGTCGACGTCCGACGGCGGCTGGATCAGGCCGTAGCGGATGTTGAACCCGTGGCCGAAGTAGAGCGCGTCGCCGGACTTCAGGTGCGGCGCGATGTCCTCGGCGTAGATCTTGCGCTGCGCGGTGTCCGGCGCCAGCACCATGATCAGGTCGGCCTCTTCTGAGGCTAGTGCGGGCGTGACCACCCGCAGGCCTTCCTCCTCGGCCTTGGCCCGGGACTTCGACGTCTCGGGCAGGCCCACCCGCACGTCGACGCCCGAGTCGCGCAAGCTCAGCGCGTGCGCGTGGCCCTGACTGCCGTAGCCGATCACCGCTACCTTGCGCTGCTGGATCAGACCGAGGTCGGCGTCGTCGTCGTAGAAAATCTCAACTGCCATGAGGGGTATTGCTTCCTTCCGGTGCGGGTGTTTTCGGTTGACTGTGCGCGCTGTCAGCGGATCGCCGACGCGGTGATGGACTTGGCGCCACGGCCGATGGCCACCATCCCGGACTGCACGATCTCGCGGATGCCGTAGGGCTCGAGCATGCGCAGCAGCGCGGAGGTCTTGTCCGCGGTGCCGGTCGCCTCGATGGTGAGCGCTTCCGGCGAGACGTCGACCACTTTGGCGCGGAACAACTGCACGGTCTCCAGCACCTGGCTGCGCACCGTGGCGTCGGCGCGCACCTTGATCAGCATCAGCTCGCGCTGCACGGAACTGGACGGCTCCAGCTCCACGATCTTGATCACGTTCACCAGCTTGTTCAGCTGCTTGGTGACCTGCTCCAGCGGCAGGTCCTCCACCGCGACGACGATGGTCATCCGGGAGATCTCCGGGTTCTCGGTCGGGCCGACGGCCAGCGACTCGATGTTGAAGCCGCGGCGGGAGAACAGCCCGGACACGCGCGCCAGCACACCCGGTTTGTTCTCCACCAGCACGCTCAGGGTGTGGACGCTCATCACAGCTCCCTTTCCGACACGTCGTCGTCGTCGAACAGCGGGCGGATGCCGCGCGCGGCCATGATCTCGTCGTTGCTGGTTCCCGCCGCGACCATCGGCCACACCTGGGCGTCCTTGCCGACCACGAAATCGATCACCACCGGCCGGTCGTTGATGCCCCTGGCCTTCTCGATGACCTCGTCGACCTCTTCCTTGGTCTCGCAGCGCAGCCCGACGCAGCCCATGGCCTCGGCCAGCAGCGTGAAGTCCGGGATGCGGTGGGCGTGCGTGCCAAGGTCGGTGTTGGAGTACCGCTCCTCGTAGAACAGGTTCTGCCACTGCCGGACCATGCCCAGGTTGCCGTTGTTGATCACGGCGACCTTGATCGGCGCGCCCTCGATGGCGCACGTGGCCAGCTCCTGGTTGGTCATCTGGAAGCAGCCGTCGCCGTCGATGGCCCACACCTCTTTGTCCGGCCTGCCGAACTTGGCGCCCATCGCCGCAGGCACGGCGAACCCCATGGTGCCGAGGCCGCCGGAGTTGATCCAGGTGCCGGGCTTTTCGTAGGAGATGAACTGGGCCGCCCACATCTGGTGCTGCCCCACCCCGGCCACGTAGAGGGCGTCCGGCCCGACGATCTGCCCGATGCGCTCGATGACGTACTGCGGGGCCAGCGACCCGTCCTTCGGCCAGTCGTAGCCCTGCGGGTAGGTGCGGCGCCACGCGTCGATCTGCGTCCACCAGTCGTCCAGCTTCGCCGTGTGGCCCGCGGCGATCTCCGCCTTCACCGCGGAGATCAGCTCGGTGATGATCTCCTTGCAGTCGCCCACGATCGGCACGTCGGCCTTGCGGTTCTTGGAGATCTCCGCCGGGTCGATGTCGGCGTGCACCACGGTGGCGTCCGGCGCGAAGCTGTCCAGCTTGCCGGTGACCCGGTCGTCGAACCGGGCGCCGAGCGCGATCAGCAGGTCGGCCCGCTGCATCGCCGCGACCGCGGCGACCGAACCGTGCATGCCGGGCATCCCCAGGTGCTGCCGGTGCGAGTCCGGGAAGGCGCCGCGGGCCATCAGCGTGGTCACCACGGGGATCCCGGTCAGCTCGGCCAGCTCGCGCAGCGCGTCGGACGCCTTGGCCTTGATCACGCCACCGCCGACGTAGAACACCGGGCGGCGGGCCCTGGTCATCAGCCGGGCGGCCTCCCTGACCTGCTTGCCGTGCGGGCGCAGCGTCGGCCGGTAGCCGGGCAGCCGGGTCTCCGGCGGCCAGGAGAACGACGTCGTCTCCTGCAGCACGTCCTTCGGGATGTCCACCAGCACGGGCCCCGGACGGCCGGTGGACGCCAGGTGGAACGCCTCGGCGATCGTGCGCGGGATCTCCGCCGGATCGGTCACCAGGAAGTTGTGCTTGGTGATGGGCAGCGTGATGCCGCAGATGTCGGCTTCCTGGAAGGCGTCGGTGCCGATCAGCGCACGGGTCTGCTGACCGGTGATCGCCACCACCGGGACCGAGTCCATGTGCGCGTCCGCCAGCGGGGTGACCAGGTTGGTCGCCCCGGGGCCGGACGTGGCCATGCACACGCCCACCTTGCCGGTCGCTTGCGCGTACCCGGTCGCCGCATGCCCCGCGCCCTGCTCGTGCCGGACCAGCACGTGCCGGAGCTTGGTGGAGTCGAGCAGCGGATCGTAGGCAGGCAGGATGGCCCCGCCGGGAATGCCGAAGACGACTTCGACGCCTACCGCCTCGAGTGACCGCACCAGCGACTGGGCTCCGGTGACCCGGATCGGGGTCCCCGCGGGCGGAGCGGGCTTGGGGGCTGCTGGTTTGGCGGTCCCGCCTGCGGGGCTGCCCGCGGAACGGGAACGCGCTCGCGATGTGGCGCTGGTCATCGTGCTGCCTCGTTCTTACACGTGGTGTTCACGGTCGTGGTGTCTTCTCGGGGTCTTGTGGTCTTCTCGGAGTATCTGCTCGGGTCGTCGTCGCATGAAAAAACCCCCGCCGACCACCAGGTCGGACGAGGGTCCGCGCGTCGACGCAGCTCGCTTCACCCGCTACGCGTCGACGCGCGGGCGAATTACGAGGCTGCTCAGCTTCTGCACGCCGCCAACTTATCCGGTCACGCTGCGCAGTGTCAATTCTGCGAGACGCAGCTCTCGCATGGCGAGACGGCGCGGCGCCCCCGCCACCCCGCCGACGGGCCCTGGCACGGCGCCAGGCACCATTCACCAGGTGAGCGAGAAGTCCGAACCGCAGCCGTCCACGCCCGAGCGACCGCCGGTCAAGGAGGCGACGTTCCGGATGCCGCGCGTTGCGGTGGTCGCGGCCTTCCTGGCCATGGTCAGCGCCACCCCGTTCGCCTGGTCGTCGTGGTGGCTGGCCACCGTCTACCTGCTGCCGATCGGGTTCGCCGTGTGGGTGTTGCGCACCCAAACGACGGTCGACGCCACCGGGCTGACCGCGCGCACCGTCTTCGGCTCGAGATTCATCGGATGGGGTGAACTCACCGGGTTGTCCGTGGTGTCCGACGCCAAGGTGTTCGCGGTGCTGGCGGACAAGGAGCAGGTGCGGCTGCCCGGGGTGCGGGCGCGGCACCTGCCGATCATCGCGGTGTTGAGCGGCGGGCGGATCCCGGCCTTCCCGCCGATGCCGGAGAAACCGCGAGAAGACCAGGACGACGCCGGCACGAAGCAGGAAGACGCCCCGGCGGACGGCGTCGGCAAGGACGCCTCGGCAGACACCGCGAAGGCCCCCACGGGCACAGGCGACACCGCGAAGGCCCCCACGGGCACGAGCGAAACAGCCGCCGAGCAGAGCGCCGAGGACGATTCGGCGGACGACTCGGCGGCTTCCTCCGGCTGACCAGCTGCCTGGCCCGGCACGCTGATCAGCGGAACACCAGCACGACGACGAGCACCGCGGCCGCGGCCAGCAGGATGCCGAACACTCCCCAGCCGACCGGGCGTTTGCGCCACGAGAAGCCGGCATCGCCGGACGCCCGTCCCGGGCCGGTGAACAGCAGTGCCAGCGCGCCCGCCCCGATGAGCAACGGGTAGGCGTAACCGGGCCCCTGGTTGGCACCGATCGTCTCCGGGAAGTAGCCGACCGCACGATCCAGGTACACCACGCACGAGGTGATGCTGAGGATCGCCGCCGCGGCCAGCGGGGTGAACAGGCCGAGGATCAGCGCACCGCCCGCGCCCACCTCGGTGACCGCCAGCACCCAGGCCAGCGTGGTCTCGTTGGTGAAGTCGTACTTCCTGGCCAGCATGTCGGCGACCGACTCCAGCCCGGGCCCGCCGAACATGCCGAACTTGTACAGGCCCTTGAGCAGCATGGCCCCGCCGACGGCGATCCGCAGGATCAGCAGGCCCAGGTCCAGCCCTCCGTGCCAGCGGGTCTCGACGAAGTCCTCGTCCTCGCCGAAATCGGTGGACGGGTCGATGCGGTCGGTGCGGACCGGTGGTGGCGGCTCCGACTGCCCGGTTCCCGGCGACGGGAGGCGCCGCGTCGCTTCGCTGGAGTAGAACTCGTCGTTTGCGCTCATGGCGGGGCAGACTAGCCCGAATTCCCCCTTCCGGGTATCCGGGATCGGGGCGTGTCCGGTGAATCGTGCACCACCGCGCGCCGCGGCCGCGGCGGGGCAGGCTCACCGCACATTCACGACGAACCACCTACCGTGGATTCCGTGGTCCACCGCCGCTCGATGCGTGTGCTCGCCGCCATCGCGGCGAGCGGGCTGCTGCTGTCCGGCTGCGCGCGGTTCGACGACTCGGCTGCCGACGCGGACTTCCAGCCCGCTCCGCAGCTGACGCCGCAACGGCCGCCTCAGCCCGAGCTGCCGGAAGCGCCTGGCTCGCCGGAGATCCCGCAAGGCCAGGGCGGCCGCGGAACCGGGCAGCGAGACGGTGAGATCCCGCCGCCGGAAGGATGCACCGATCACGACCCCGCGGTGATCGGCACGTGCATGGACACCCTGGTGGCCGTCGCGGCGCTGCCGCCGGTGCATGGGCAACCCGCAGCACTGGCCGCGGAGCGCGACACCGGACGGGTGCTGCGCGTGGTGAAGGGCCGCAAGCCCGCCCCGTTCGCGACGTTGACGGTGGCCGCCGAGGGTGACGGCGGCCTGACCGGGCTGGCGCTGTCGCCGAGCTACCAGGAGGACGGGCTCGTCTTCGCCTACATCACCACCAGCACGGACAACCGGGTGGTGCGGTTCGCCGCTGGCCAGAAGCCGCGTCCGATCCTGACCGGGATCCCCAAGGGTGCGCGCGGCAACCGAGGGGCGCTGGCCGTCGACGCCTCGGGCGCGCTGCTGGTGGCGACGGGCGACGCCGGCGATCCCAAGGCGGCGCGGAACCCGGACTCGCTGGCCGGGAAGGTGTTGCGGATCGACACCAGCGGCAAACCCGCCGCGGGCAACCCCAGGACCGGCTCCCGGGTGATCGCCAGCGGCCTGCACACACCGGGCGGTGTCTGCGCGTCGGGAGACGGCTCCCAGGTGTGGGTGACCGATCGCGCGCCGGAGGCGGACGCCATCCACCTGGTCGACCCCGGCAAGCCGCTGGGCACGCCGGTGTGGCGGTGGAAGGACAAGCCCGGTGTGGCCGGGTGCGCGGTGGCCACGGAGGGTGTGGTGGTGGCCATGTCCACCGACCCGGGCCTGCACGGGCTGGAGATCGACGCGAACGGCACGGCGACCGGCAAACCCAGCGTGACGTTCGACGGAAATTCCGGCTACGGCCGGTTGTCCGGGCTGGACGTCTACACCGCAGGGCTGGCCGTGGCCAGCACCGTGAACAAGGACGGCGGCAAGCCGGTGTCCAGCGACGACCGGGTGGTCCTGCTCCCGCTGAACCCGTCGGGCGGCAACGACAAGGACTGATCCGGCCGCCCACCGGGCGAGCCCGCGCGGACCGGCGCACCGCGGGTCGGCAGGCTCGATCCGCTCAGCGGCTCCGGGGTGCCTGCGGCGACCGGGTGCCCTACTTGCAGCGTTCCAGCACCAGCTCGCGCACCCGCTTGGCGTCCGCCTGGCCACGGGTGGCCTTCATGACCGCACCGACGATGGCGCCCGCGGCCTGCACCTTGCCGCCGCGGATCTTCTCCACCACGTCGGGCTGGGCGGCCAGCGCCTCGTCCACGATCCTGCTCAGCTCGGCGTCGTCGGAGACGACCTTCAGCCCGCGGGCCTCGATCACCTCGTCCGGTTCGCCCTCGCCGTCCAGCACCGCCTCGACGACCTGGCGGCCCAGCTTGTTGGTCAGCTTGCCCTCGGCGATCAGCTCGATCACCCTCGCCACCTGCTTGGGCGTGATGGCCAGGTCGGCGAGCTCGACGCCACGGGCGTTGGCCTGCTGGGTGAGGAACTGCACCCACCAGCTGCGCGCCTCGTCGACCGGGGCTCCCGCGTCCACGGTGGCCGCGACCAGGTCCACCGCGCCGGTGTTGAACAGGTCGCGCAGCTCCTCGTCGGTCAGCTGCCACTCCTCCTGGATGCGCTTGCGGCGCTTCCACGGCGGCTCCGGCAGCGTCTTGCGCAACTCCTCGACCCATTCCCGGCTCGGCGCGACCGGCACCAGGTCCGGCTCCGGGAAGTAGCGGTAGTCCTCCGACGTCTCCTTCGGGCGGCCGGGCGACGTCGTGCCGTCCGCCTCCTGGAAGTGCCGGGTCTCCTGCACGACCGTGCCGCCCCCGGCGAGCACCGCCGCCTGGCGCTGCATCTCGTAGCGCACCGCACGCTCGACGCTGCGCAACGAGTTGACGTTCTTCGTCTCGGTGCGCGTGCCGAACTCCTGCTGCCCCTTCGGCCGCAGCGACACGTTCGCGTCGCAACGCATGGAGCCCTGGTCCATGCGCACGTCCGAGACGCCCAGGGCAAGCATCAGCTCACGCAGGGCGGTGACGTACGCACGGGCCACCTCGGGCGCCCTCGCCCCGGCGCCCTCGATCGGCTTGGTGACGATCTCGATCAGCGGCACGCCCGCACGGTTGTAGTCCAGCAGCGAGTGCTCGGCGCCGTGGATCCGGCCGGTAGCGCCGCCCACGTGCACCGACTTGCCGGTGTCCTCCTCCATGTGGGCACGCTCGATGCCGACCCGGAACACCTCGCCGTCGTCCAGCATGACGTCCAGGTAGCCGTCGTAGGCGATCGGCTCGTCGTACTGGGACGTCTGGAAGTTCTTCGGCATGTCCGGGTAGAAGTAGTTCTTCCGCGCGAACCGGCACCACTCGGCGATCGTGCAGTTCAGCGCCAGGCCGATGCGGATCGCCGACTCGACCGCTTTGCCGTTGACCACCGGCAGCGCACCGGGCAGGCCGAGGCACGTCGGGCACACGTGGGTGTTCGGCTCGCCCCCGAACTCGTTGACGCAGCCGCAGAACATCTTGGTCCTGGTGTTCAGTTCGACGTGCACCTCGAGCCCGAGCACCGGGTCGAACCGCTCCAGCACCTCGTCGTAGGGCAGCAGAGTCGCAGCGGTCATCACAGCTCCGGAATCTGGTCGAGAACTCCACGGCCGGTGGCGGCGTCGCGCGCCTTCTCGTAGGCGGCGGCGACCCGGTACATCCGGTCGTCGGCCAACGCGGGCGCCATCACCTGCAGGCCGACCGGCAGGCCGTCGTCGTCGGACAGGCCGCTCGGCACGCTCAGCGCCGCGTTGCCTGCGAGGTTCGCCGGGATGGTGCACAGGTCGGCCCGGTACATGGCCATCGGGTCGTCGACCCGCTCGCCCAGCTTGAACGCGGTGGTGGGCGTCGTCGGCGACACCAGCACGTCCACCTTCTCGTAGGCCGACTCGAAGTCGCGGATGATCAGCGTGCGCACCTTCTGCGCCGAGCCGTAGTAGGCGTCGTAGTACCCGGCGGACAGCGCGTAGGTGCCGATCATGATGCGGCGCTTGACCTCGGCGCCGAATCCCGCCTCGCGGGACAGCGCCATGACTTCTTCCGCGCTGCGGGTGCCGTCGTCGCCGACGCGCAGGCCGTAGCGCATGGCGTCGAAACGGGCCAGGTTGGACGAGCACTCGCTCGGATTGATCAGGTAGTAGGCGGGCAGCGCGTAGACGAAGTGCGGGCAGGAGACCTCCACGATCTCCGCACCGAGATCACGCAGTTGCTGCACCGTGGCCTCGAACGAGCGCAGCACGCCGGGCTGGTAGCCCTCACCCTGGAACTCCTTCACCACGCCGACACGCACGCCGGACAGGTCGCCGTCCAAGCCCTGCTTGGCGGCCGCCACCACGGGCGGCACCGGGGCGTCGATGGACGTGGAGTCGAGCGGGTCGTGCCCGGCGATGATCTCGTGCAGCAGCGCGGCGTCCAGCACCGTGCGGGCGCACGGCCCGGCCTGGTCCAGACTGCTGGAGAAGGCGACCAGGCCGTAGCGGGACACCGAGCCGTAGGTCGGCTTGACGCCGACCGTGCCGGTGACCGCCGCGGGCTGGCGGATCGACCCGCCGGTGTCGGTACCGATGGCCAGCGGCGCTTCGAACGCGGCCAGCGACGCGGCCGAGCCGCCGCCGGAACCGCCCGGCACGCGCGTGGTGTCCCACGGGTTGTGGGTCGGGCCGAACGCCGAGTTCTCGGTGGACGAACCCATGGCGAACTCGTCCATGTTGGTCTTGCCCAGCACCACGACGTCCGCCTCGCGCAGCTTGCGGCGCACCGTCGAGTCGTACGGCGGGATCCATCCCTCGAGCGTCTTCGACCCGCACGTGGTCGGCACGCCCTTGGTGGTGAGCACGTCCTTGAGGGCCAGCGGAACACCGGCCAGCGGCGAGGCCGGGGGCCGCCCAGCGGCGATGTCCTCGTCCACCTTGCGGGCGGTCTCCAGCGCGCCTTCGGCGTCGACGTGCAGGAACGCCCGCACCTGGTCGTCCACCTTGGCGATGCGGTCCAGGTGCGCCTGCGTCACCTCGACCGCACTCAACTCGCCGGCGTGGATCTTCGCGGCCAGCTCGGCCGCGGTCATCCTGGTCACCTCGGTCACTGTTCCTCCCCCAGGATCCGCGGCACCCGGAAGCGCCCGTCCTCGGCCGCAGGGGCCCCCGACAGCGCCTCGTCCTGCGTCAACCCGGGCCGCACCTCGTCCTCGCGGAACACGTTCGTCAGCGGCACGGCGTGCGAGGTCGGCGGCACGTCGTCGGTGGCCACTTCGCTGACCTTGGCGACCGCGTCCAGGATGACGTCCAGCTGGCCGGCGAACAGGTCCAGCTCCTCCTCGGTGACGGCCAACCGGGCCAGCTTGGCCAGGTGTGCGACTTCGTCGCGGGAAATGGTGGACACGCGCTCAACCCCCGGTCGATGGTCCTCGGGCGGATGGTCGAGGTCGAGTCTATGGCCCTGGCCACGACCGACGTCGGCCGGGTGACGGGGGCGGCGGGGTGGCAACCGGGTCCAGCAGCCGATACCGGGTTCTGTTCGGCGAGGTGAATTCGCTACCGTCAGAACACGGACGCCGAGACGACGCCTTCGCGCGCTCACGTTTGCCGCGAGCCACGGCGGCCCGCGCGGGTAGCGATGCGATGGCCGCCACGATAGCAAGAGGTACCCGTGTCATTCTTGATTCGAGTGCAACTGCCGGACAACCCCGGTTCCCTCGGCGCGGTGGCGTCCGCACTGGGCGCGATCAACGCCGACATTCTCAGTGTCGACGTGGTCGAGCGCGGCGACGGGGTGGCCGTCGACGACCTGGTCGTCGAGCTGCCCAACGGGAGCCTGCCGGACGTGCTGATCACGGCGGCGGAAAGCGTCGAGGGAGTCGAAGTCGACGCCGTGCGGCCGTATGCGGGCGGGCTGAACACCCACCGCGAGCTCGAGCTGGTCGAGGAGATCGCCGGCGACCCCCGCCACGGCCTCGACAAGCTCGCCGACGGGGTGCCGCGCATCTTCCGCGCTGGCTGGGCCCTCGTGCTCGCCGAGACGCCGGAGGGCGTGCAGCGGCTGGCGGCCTCGACCGCCGCCCCGGAGAGCGAGCTGGCTTCGCTGCCGTGGTTGCCGCTGGAGCGGGCGACCGTGCTCGACGCGGAGGACGAGTGGATCCCCACGCCGTGGCGGGAGCTGGGCACCGAGCTGGCCGCGACCCCGCTCGGCAAGCCGGACCGGGCGCTGCTGCTCGGCAGGCCGGGCGGGCCGTCGTTCCGCGCTGCCGAGGTCGCCCGGCTGGCTCATCTCGCGGGGATCGTGGCCGTCGTGCTGGACGGGTAGCTCTCTCGCCCTCGGATCGCGTAGCCCGAGCTCGTCGGCTCGGAGGCGGGTAGCCTGCCTTGCGCGAACTCCACAATGATCGGACTGCTTCCGTGTGCGATTGTCAGCCGGGCAAATCGCAAAGTTCCCAGTTCTCGACACTCTTCACCGGCGCGTCGCTGTACCGGCTGCGTGAATGTGATGCACATCACCTCAGGTGCTCGGTGGACGTTGGAGTGACGAAGACGCGGGTCGGTTGCAACCGAGTGGAAGTCCGTAGGGCGTGCAAACCCGCCCGGCCGGTAGGTTGCTGCCATGACCTGGGACCCCGGATCGGCCACGCCGGGTGGCGCCGGTGGGAGCGTGGACGACGAGTTCATGGGCCGGGTGTTCTCCGCGCTCGCCGATCTCGCGCCTGCCCGCAGGCAGTCCGACGAGCTCGTCCCCGGCAGCGCGCAGCTGACCTTCTTGCCGGAGTGGGACGCACAGCTGCCCAGAGGGGGCAAGTCCGACCGGCTCGCCGCCCTGGATGCCCTGCACCGCGACGAACGGATCCTGCGCCGAGCGTGGGGAATCGTGCACTTCGCCAGAGAGGATGGCAAGCGAGCTCGCCTGCCGCTGGTGACACAGCCGGTCAGGTTGCAGCGCACGCTGCGGGGGTACCGCATCCAGCCGGCTGGCGACATCGAGCTGACCGGAGCCATCGCGGACTCGGCGGCTGCGGAACGTTTGGAATCGACGCTGCCTCCGGTTTTCGACGGCAACGACGAGCAGGCCAGGTCGTGGCTGGCTGAGGCAGCGGCGAGTGCTGGCTTCCCAGACGCTCGCATCGAAGGCGAACCCACCGCCTCTGACGAGACTGTGGTCGTGGCCGCAACGGCGTTGTTCACTACGCAAGCCGCTTCCGCACCTGCGGTGGCCGACCACCTTCGTTCGTGGGCTCGGCGACCGGGGCTTGCGGAGAGCTCGCTGCGCTACCTCTACGGCGCTGGGACAGCCGAGGTCGCCGAGCACGACGGCTCCGCGGAGCGGCAGGAGCACGTTTCGTCCGTGCTGCCGCTCGACCCGGATCAGCGGACGGCGCTGCTGCGAGCACGGCGAGACCCGATCAGCGTGGTGTCAGGCGCACCCGGCTGCGGTAAGAGCCACACCCTGGTGGCCATCGCGCTCGACGCGGTTGCCCACGGCCGGACCGTGCTCATGGCGACACAAACGGTTCACGCAGCCGAAGTCCTCAACACGCTGTTGTCCAGGCAGCCGGGGCCGAGCCCGGTCCTGTTCGGCGATGCCGACAAGCGCGGGCAACTGATCGACGACCTCACTTCGGGCGCGGAAAGCGGGAGTCCGGCCGAGGAGGTGCGCGCGGCCGAATCGTCCGCCGACCTTGCCGATCGCACCGTTCGTGCGCTGCTGCGGGAGATCACCGAGCAGCTGGAGCTGGAGGCGGCCGCGGCACGCGCCGCGGTGACGGATGCGGCGGTGCTCAACGACGCCCCCGGCCTGCTGGAACCTGGCCGTGACCTTGGCCAAGCCGAAGAACTGGTGCAGCGGGCCCGATCCACCGCCGGTGGGTGGTTCGCCCGCTGGCGGGCCCGCTGCGCCGGACGGCGCCTGCGCGACATGGCCCGCTCCTCGCTGCCTGTGGACGAGATCGCGCTGCTGCTGCCGGTGGCCAAGGACCTGAGCGCCGCCGGCCGCTTGTCAGCACAGGGCGGGTGCAACCTCGACCAGCTGTGGGAGCGTCTGGCGCGAGCCGAGGAGTCCGCCCGCACGGCACGCGGGGAAGCCTTGCGCAAAGCCGCAACCGCGAAAAGCCGGCGCGACCGGGACGCGGTTCGTGCCATGGCCGCGCTCGGCACGGCCTTGCGGGCCGGCCGGAACCGCCGACGCCAGATGCTGGCGGATATCGACACCGAGGCACTGTTGCGGGCATTGCCGCTGTGGATCGGCACGGTCACCGACATCGAGGACCTCTTGCCGCAGCACGCGGGCATGTTCGACTTGGTCATCCTGGACGAGGCGTCGCACATCGACCAAATCCGGGCCGCCGGTGTGCTGGCGCGCGGACGCCGCGCGGTGATCGCCGGTGATCCCCAGCAGCTGCGGTTCGTCTCGTTCGTGGCCGACCGCGACGTCACCGCGGTGATCGACGAGCACGGGCTCGGCGGCATCGCCGACCGGCTCGACGTGCGGCGCAACAGCGCATTCGATCTTGCTGCCGGTGCCACCCCGGTGACCATGCTGCACGAGCATTACCGCAGCGTGCCGCACCTGATCGGTTTCTCCAGCGAGCGCTTCTACCGTGGCCGGGTCTCCACCGCCACGCGGCATCCGCGCAATCACGGTGTCGACGCCATCGACGTTCATCACGTCTCCGGTGGCCCCGCCGTGGACGGCATCAGCGAGGCCGAGCTGCAAGCGACCGTCGAGCTGGTGGCCAAGCTGCTGGACGAAGGGGTGCGGGATCTGGCTGTCATCACACCGTTCCGCGCACAGGCAGACCGGATCGAAGCCGAACTGCTCGCCGCCTACAGCGCAGACCAGATCATCGACTACCGGCTGCGATGCGGCACGGTGCACTCCTTCCAGGGCAGCGAGGCGAACACCGTGGTCGTCTCGCTCGGGGTGCATCGAGACGACGCGCCATCACGACAGCGATTCGCGGCCGACAAGAACCTGTTCAACGTGCTGTTGACCCGAGCGCGACAGAAGCTGCACGTCGTGACCGCGCTCGAAGCGGGCGAACCAGGGCTGATCGCGGACTTCCTCGACTACGCCGAGCACCCTCCCACCCCACCGCGCTCGTCGTCGGTGCCCCAGTGGGCGGAGGACGTCGCCGCCGAGCTGGCGGCCGCGGGCGCCACGGTCAGCACCGGGTATCCCGTCGGCCGGTGGACGGTCGACATCTGCCTCGGCGACGATGCCGATGCGGTCGGGCTGATCTGCGGAGTCCACCCCGACGGACCGGCGGCACATGTCGACCGGCAGCGTGTGCTCCGCCAGGTCGGATGGCGCACCCGGGACGTGTTCCCCAGCCGCTACGCCGGCAACCCGACCAGGGCGGCCCTGGACGTGCTTGCCGACTTCCCGCATGCGACCGGCCCAAGTCGTAGCGGCCAGGGCGACGACAAGGCGCACGGCAGGTAGCTGCCGCAGCCTGGGTTTGACAAAGGAGCGGCACGCGGCACCGAGTGGCCGCGGCCGGACGGAGCCATCCGGCGACCGCGGCCGGACACAGCACACGAGTCTTGGCGGCCGCCGCGGTACGAAAGCGCACGACACCGGGCGGCCGACGCAAGACGGAGAACGCGCAAACGCCTAGAAAACGAAGCCGTACAGAGAGCGCGCGACACCCAGAACCGCAGCCGTCCAGCGGACACACGGCACGCAGCGCGCGGGCATCACGCAGCCGCGGCCCACGAAGGGCTCCAGTGACCGCGACCATTCCCAGCGCCCACGATCCAGCAGCCGCCACAGGATCCAGCAGCCGCCACAGAACGAAAACACACGACACCCAGCGCCCACAGCCGCCCACCGGGGACACAGCCGCAGCGCGCGGGCATCGCGCGGCCGCGGCCCACGAAGGAACCTGGCGACCGTGGCCGGACAAATGGTGCGTGGCCCACGTAGCCCCTGCGGCGCGGGCGACCTCACCCCGACCACCCCGGCGCGCCCGGTGCCGGCCCGGGAACCCGCCCCCCCCCCAAGCGCCGGACAGCAATCCCGCGCGTGCCGGGTTCGCTCCCGGCCGGGTGGCACCGGCCGCAACGTCATCCCGCCACCGTCGGCCGTGCCGAACCGGAGAACTCGTTTCAGACGAGCGACGGAGCTACAACTCCAGCTCGAACACCAGCAGCGGATAGTCCGGCGCCGGCTCCCAGTCGCGGTGCGGGGCCCGGACGAACCCGCGCCGGGCATACATCCGATGCGCTGCGGTCATCGTGGGCAGCGTGGACAGCACGATCCGGCGGGCGTTCGCCGCGCGAGCACGCGCGATGGCGGCTTCCAGCAACGCCGTACCCACCCCACGGCCTCGCGCAGCTCGATCCGTGGCCAGCATGCGCAGCTCCGCCTCCCCTGGCTGGGCCACTTCGGCGAGCGGGCTGCCGGGTAGCACCACCGTGACCGTCCCGAGCAGTCGCCCGCCGGGGCCCTCGGCCACCAGAAGGTCGCCGTGTTCGGCGCGAGTCGCGGCATCGCGCAGCTCGGCGCCGAACTCCGGATCCGGATCGGCGGCCACATGCCCGTCGGCGTCGTACGCCTCGAAGACCAGCTCGCCGGCGCGCCGGTACTCCTCCGGCCTGGCCACGCGCACGGTGACCTGGGCGGCGACCCCAGCGGACGAGTCGGCCCCAGCAGTGCTCTCCGGCCGACGGCCGTCACTGCCCATGCGAGCCGCCCGCGGCCGCTTCAGCTGTCATATCGAGCACGTAACCGATCAGATCGACACCGGGCAGCGGGCTCCAGTCGCGCTCCGGCAACCGCCGGAAACCCAGCCGCTGGTACAGCCGGATGGCCCGGTCGTTGTGGTCGGCCACGGAGAGGACCACCCGCTTCAGGCCGCGCTCCCTGGCCTGCTCCAGCACGGCGTCGACCAGCGTCTGGCCGACACCCCGGCCTTTCGCCTCCGGGTCGGTGGCCAGCATGCGGAACTCGAGCTCGCCCGGCTTGGCGATCTCCGCTTCCGGCGACGGCGGCTGAGCCACCACCACGGTGCCCACCACCTTGTCCTCGGCGTCCGTCGCCACCAGGACGTCGGCCGTCTTCGCCTGCTCGGCCACCTCGCGCAGATGCTGCACGTACGGCAGATCGGGCTCGATGACGCCGCCTTCGATGTAGGCGCGCACCCGCAGCTCTCCGATCCGCTCGTACTCCTCGGGGCGGGCGGGCCGTACGAGAAGATCGCTCATCAGGCCGGCTCCCCGCCGATCTCGGCGACCTTGCGGGCCGCCTCCGGGCCCTCCTGCAACAGCACGGTGAAGCCCTCGTCGTCCAGTACCGGGATCTTCAGCTGCACGGCCTTGTCGTACTTCGACCCGGGCGAATCACCGACGACGACGAACGCGGTCTTCTTCGACACCGAGCCCGCCGCCCGGCCGCCGCGCGCCATGATGGCTTCCTTCGCCTCGTCGCGCGAGTAGTTCTGCAGCGTTCCCGTCACCACGATCGACAGGCCCTCCAGGTGGCGCGGAACGGACTCGTCCCGCTCGTCCTCCATCCGCACCCCGGCCGCCGCCCACTTGCGAACCACCTCCTGGTGCCAGTCGACGGTGAACCACTCGCGCACCGACCGGCCGATCGTCGGGCCGACACCGTCGACCGCGGACAGTTCTTCCTCGGTGGCCTCCTGGATGCGCTGCATCGAGCCGAACTCCCTGGCCAGGGCCTGCGCGGCGGTCGGGCCGACATGCCGGATGGACAGCGCGACCAGCACCCGCCACAGCGGCCTGTCCTTGGCCGCTTCCAGGTTCGCCAGCAACCGTTTGCCGTTGGCCGACAGCTCACCCGACTTGAGCCGGAACAGGTCCACCTGGCGCAGCTTCTCCTCGTCCAGGTCGAAGATGTCCCCCTCGTCGGCCACCACGCCCGACTCCAGCAACGCCGTCGCGGCCTCGTAGCCGAGCACCTCGATGTCGAATGCGCCACGGCCCGCCAGATGGAACAGCCGCTCCCGCAGCTGCGCCGGACATGCCCGTGCGTTCGGGCAGCGGATGTCGACGTCGCCTTCCTTCTCCGGGCGCAGCTCGCTGCCGCACTCCGGGCAGTGCGTCGGCATGACGAACTCGCGCTCGTCCCCGGTCCGCACCTCGACCAGCGGCCCCAGCACCTCGGGGATGACGTCGCCCGCCTTGCGGATGACGACGCGGTCGCCGATCAGCACACCCTTGCGCTTGACCTCGCTGGCGTTGTGCAACGTCGCCATCGCCACGGTCGACCCGGCCACCTTCACCGGCTCCATCACCGCGTACGGCGTCACCCGGCCGGTGCGGCCCACATTGACCCGGATGTCCTTCAGCGTCGTGGTGGCCTCCTCCGGCGGGTACTTGTACGCGATCGCCCACCGCGGCGCCCGCGACGTGGTGCCCAGCCTGCGCTGCAAGGCCACCTCGTCGACCTTGATCACGATGCCGTCGATCTCGTGCTCGGCGTCGTGCCGGTGCTCGCCCCAGTAGTCGACGTGGCGCATCACCTCTTCCCGGGTGGCCAGCACCTTGACGTACGGAGAGATCGGCAGGCCCCACGCCGCGAGCGCCCGGTACGCCTCGGACTGCCGCTCGGGTTCGAAGCCCACCCGCTTGCCCAGGCCGTGACAGATCAGCCGCAGCGGCCGGGACGCGGTGACGCGTGGGTCCTTCTGCCGCAGCGACCCCGAAGCGGTGTTGCGCGGATTGGCGTACGGCGGCTTGCCCGCCTCGATCATCTTCGCGTTCAGCTCGAGGAAGTCCTCCACCCGGAAGAAGACCTCGCCGCGCACCTCGATCAGCTCCGGCACCGGGAACTCGTCGGTGCCGGTCAGCCGCTCGGGGACGTCCCGCATGGTGCGGACGTTCAGCGTGACGTCCTCGCCCGTGCGGCCGTCACCACGGGTCAGCGCCCTGGTCAGCCTGCCGTTCTCGTACAGCAGGTTGACCGCGAGACCGTCGATCTTGAGCTCGCACAGGAAATGCGAGCTGGTCCCGATCTCGCGCTCCACCCTGTCCAGCCACGCGGACAGTTCCTCGGCGGAGAACGTGTTGTCCAGGCTGAGCATCCGCTCCAGGTGATCGGCCGTGGCGAACTCCGCGGAGAACGTGCCGCCCACCTTCTGGGTCGGGGAATCCGGCGTCACCAACGCGGGATAGGCCGCCTCGATGCGCTCCAGCTCGTGCATCAGCTCGTCGAACTGGGCGTCGGAGATGGTCGGCGTCTCCAGGTAGTAGCGGAACTGGTGACCGCGGATCTCCTCGGCCAGTTCCTGATGCCGCTGCCGGATCTCCGCGGGAACCTCGGCAACTTCGACGTCGGGGTGCTCCGCCTCCGGGTGTTCCTCTCGATCGGTCACGTAGGCAGATTAGTGCCCGTCACCGACGGCTTCGCACTTCCCCGGGACGGCCGGCCGCTCACTCCCCGGAATCGCCGGAATCGGCGTCACGAGTGTCGCCGGACTTGCCGTCCTCGGCCTTCTGGTCCCGGGCTTCGGAGGCGCCGTCCTCGGCATCGCCTGCGCTCGGCGCGGCCTGGTGGTCCTCGCCGTTTTCCCGGCCGTCCAGCTTGCGGACCAGATCCCGCAGCTCGAGCAGCGTGATGGCGTTCTCCGGCTCGTTCTCCGCCGTCTCCACCCGCCGCAGCCACCGGCCGGCAAGCCGTTCACCGAGCGTGGCGTCCAACGGCAGGAAGGTCATCGTCTCCCGCTGATCCGGTTTCAGCTCGGACATCAGCGGATGGTGGACGGCGACGTCGACCTGCTCTTCCTGCTCGTCGACCTGCGCGACGACCCGCACGTCGGCGAGTGCGATGCGGTGCTCGCCCAGGTTGACCGTCACCTCGGTCGGGTCCGGCACCGGAGGCACCGAGTCGTGGAACTCCCAGATCGGGTCGTCCGGCGGGGCGGCCGCTTTCCATGCATCCGTGTACGGGCGCAGCGCCGGATCCTCCTGGCCGGTGACGACCAGCGAATAGATCGCCCGCTCGCCCCGGTCGATGGAGAACTGCAGGTCCGGGTGCATCGCCGCGACCAGCTCGGTCAGCTCGTGCTCCACCCGGTGGGGTTCGCGCTCCCCCAGCGCCGCGCTCAGCCTGGGCAGCAGCTCGTACCAGCCGCGCCAGAACTCCTCGGCCGCCAGCTGCGGGTCGGTCGGCTGCTCCCGGGTGGCCGGAGCGGGACGATCTCGGCCGAACAGGCGGCGGAACAAACTCATGACGCCACCGTAGCGGTCCGGACCTGGCCGCGTCCGGCGTTCCGCCGGACTGCTCACCAATTCTCCGGCGGCTCCACGAACGCCTTCGCCGCGTCCCCGGCCAGCGCGATGGCTCGCCGCATCCAGGACCGCGAGGCACCGGCCAGCCCACACGCCGGGGAAGCGATCGCGCGCTCGGCCAAAATGCTGCGGGAAAAGCCGAGCCGGCCGGTCAGGTCGAACGCGGGCTGCACGACGTCTCGCAAGCCGATGCGGTGTTCCGGCTCAGTGGCCGGCACCAGGCCGAGCACGAACACCACACCGTCGTCCCACGCTTCGCCGAGCTCGTCGAGCAACGCACCGGGAGCGCCGTCGATGGTGGTGGCGTCGATGGCCACCGCACCGGCGCCTGCGGCGCGCAGCAGCGCGATCGGGGGCTGCGGGGCACAGCAGTGCACGACGACCGGGGCCCCGGAAGCCGATTCCAGCGGCTCGATGACGGCTGCGAGCACCTCGCGGGCGTCGGCCGTGGCCACCGCGGGCACGGTGCCGTAGCCGCTGGCGGTGGGCAGCGAACCCGCCAGCACGGCGGGCAGGGTCGGTTCGTCCAGCTGCACGATCACCTGGGCACCGGTGCGCTTGCTCAGCTCGGCGACGTGTGCGCGGACGCCCTCGACCAGCGACTCGGTGACGTCGCGGACGGCTCCGTGGTCGGTGAGCACCCGGTGCCCGCGCGGCAGTTCGATCCCAGCGGCCAGCGTCCACGGCCCGGCCACCTGGGTCTTGATCACCTTCGGCGCCTCGCCCGCCTTCTCGACCGCTTCCTGCATGGCGTCCATGTCCCAGCGCAGCAGGTCGACACCGCGCCGATGGTCGCTGCCCGGCCGGGCGGTGACTCGGTACCCGCTGGGGACGTACTCCACCGGGATGTCGACCAGCATGGCCGCCGATCGTCCGATCAGGTCCGTGCCCAGGCCACGGTCCGGCAGCTCGGGCAGGTGGGGCAGGCCGGTCAGCTCCCCCAGCACCACCGCGCACGCCTCGGCGGCATCGGTTCCCGGCATCGACCCGATTCCGGTGGCGACTCCGACAGGCAGCATGCGTCTAGTTTCCCCGTTCCGGCGCGCCCGCGTCGCACGGGGCGCCGCGCCAGCTGGCCACCACCCGTCGTGGCCGAGTACTGAGGCGATCACCGTCGAGCTTCAGCTCTCCATGCATCTGAATGGCCCTGACGGTGCCCCCCACCCCGGCAGGCCAACAGCGAATCACAGTCCGGATTCGCCCAATTCGCCCTCAGGGCGGCGGCCGGTTATCTAGGATGTGCGCGCATGACGAGTCCTGCACCTGGGTGGTACCCGGATCCCGGGAATCCGCAGCTGCTGCGCTGGTGGGACGGCAACACGTGGACGCCGCACACCCAGCCCAACCCGCACGGGCAGCCGGGCCACGCACCGGGACAGCCCCAGCAGGCGCCCGCCCACGCGCAGCACGGTCAGCCGCAGTACACCGGTCAGCCGCCGCAGCACGCGGCCGCGGGCTTCGCTCCCCAGCAGCCGTCCGGCCTTGCTCCGCAGCAGGCAGCACAGGCCAATGTCCCGGCCGGGCCTGCGCCGCAGCACCCGCTCTACACCGCGCCGGAACTGCTCATCGCGCAGAAGGCCACGTTCGTCGGCCTTTCCGGCAACGCGGGCGCCTATCAGATCTTCGACCCGGCCAACAACCAGATCGGCACGTTCAAGGAGGAACGCTCGGTGTTCCGCCGGGCGGTCAAGCTGGTCGACGAGCTGTCCGTTTTCGGATCCAGACACTTCGCACTCACCGACGCCCAGGACAACACGGTGCTCACCGTGCGCCTGCCCCAGGGATTCAGCTCTGCGCTCAAGCCCAAGTTCGAAGTGCGGGGACCGCAAGAGCAGACGGTCGGCTTCGTCGAGCGGAAGAAGATCTTCGCCCGCACCGGGTTCGTGTTCACCGTCGACGGCGCCGAGGTCGGCAAGGTCGAGTACGACGGTCGCGAGCGGGGCGGTGCCCGCTTCGCGTGCCGGGACAGCACCGGCCGGCAGGTGGCGGAGATCGTCAAGCGCGGCGTCGGGATGATGAAGGTCAAGGAGATCTTCACCCAGGACGACAGCTACATCCTGCGGCGGCCGAACCCGATCCCGGAGCCGCTGGGCAGCCTGGTGCTGATCTCGGCGTGCGCGCTTGATCAGGTGTTCTACGAAAGGGACCGATGACCAGCACCACCCCTCTGCCCGGCTGGTACACCGACAGCACCAACCCGGCGCTGGTGCGCTGGTGGGACGGGGCTGCGTGGACCGAGCACGTGCGTCCCCACCCCGGTGCGGCGGGCAACCATGCACAACAGGCCCAGCAGGCCCAGCACCCCGTCGGCCTGCTCGGCGCGGGACCGCTGTTCGAGGTGCGCGAGCTGGTGCTGGTCGAGCAGGCGCCGGCCGGCAACGCGGCCTCGTACCGGTACGTCGACCGGCACGGCAACGAGATCGGGTCGCTGCACCAGACCGACGAGCACGGACGCACCGGGATGCGCCTGCCCGGCCGCGCCAGCCAGGACACCATGTACTTCCGGCTCTTCGACGCCGCGGGCGCGCTGCTGGCCGCCATCACCCAGCCGTACCAGAAGGCGAGCGAGATCTTCAAACCGCGGATCACCGTCACCGACGCCCGGGGCCGCCCGGTCGGCGAGATCAAGGCCGAGACGGCAGGTCTCGGCCGGAACCGGATGAGCTTCTCCGTGCACGGCAACAGGGCGGGCGGGCTGGCTGCCACCAGCTGGCTGTCCAGCAAGTACACCGTGGTGGACGACGCCAAGCACCAGGTGGCCGAGATCGTCAAGCGGGAGTTCAGCGACTTCCCGCTGCCGGATATCCCGGCGAACGGGGACAGCTACTGGCTGAGCCGCCCGTCACGGTTGCCGGAACCGCTGGGCACCTTGGTGCTCCTCGCGCCGTTCGCCCTGGACAACGCCTACCACTCGGACACCAAGTGACAGCGAGAGGCGCATCAGGCCTGCACTGGTACCCCTGTCAGCGCCGGGTGCCGGTGATCTTGGCGGCGCCAAGGACCAGGTCTCCGGCCTCGGCGTCCGGCCGGTACAGCACCAGCGTCTGCCCCGGCGCCACACCGCGCAGCGGCTCGCGCAGCTCCACCCGCACCCGGTCCTCGCCGTCGGCCACCGCCACCGCGGGCGCCACACCACCGTGTGCACGCACCTGCACCTGGCACTCGGTCGGCCCGTCGAGCGGCTTCGCCGGCCAGGTGGCGCGGTCGCCCTCGATCACCCGCACGCCGAGGTCTTCGGCCGACCCCACCTTCACCGTGCCGGACACCGGTTCCAGCGCCAGCACGTACCGCGGGCGGCCGTCCGGCGCGGGCGCCTCGATGCCCAGCCCCTTGCGCTGCCCGACGGTGAACCCGTGGATGCCGGTGTGCTCACCCAGCACCGCCCCGGTCTTCGCGTCGACCAGCTTGCCCGGCTTGCGGCCGAGCCGGGACTCCAGGAACGCCTTGGTGTTGCCGTCCGGGATGAAGCAGATGTCGTGGCTGTCCGGCTTGTCGGCGACCATCAGGCCCCGCTCGGCCGCCTCCGCCCGGACCTCGGACTTGACCGAATCCCCCAGCGGGAACATGGCGTGCCGCAGCTGCTCGGCGCTCAGCGAGGCCAGCACGTACGACTGGTCCTTGCCCTCGTCGGCGCTGCGGCGCAGCTCCGGAACCCCGTCGACGATCCGCAGGCGCGCGTAGTGCCCGGTCACGACCGCGTCGAAGCCCAACGCGATCGCCTTCTCCAGCAGCGCCTCGAACTTGATCTTCTCGTTGCACGTCACGCACGGGTTCGGGGTGCGGCCCGCGGCGTACTCGCCGACGAAGGTCTCGATCACGTCCTCGGTGAACCGCTCGGCGAAATCCCACACGTAGAACGGGATGCCGAGCAGATCGGCCACCCGGCGCGCGTCCCGCGCGTCCTCGATCGTGCAGCAGCCGCGGGCCCCGGTGCGCAACGTGCCCGGCTTGGCCGACAGCGCCAGGTGCACGCCGACGACCTCGTGCCCGGCGTCCACCGCCCGCGCGGCCGCCACCGCGGAGTCCACCCCGCCGCTCATGGCGGCCAGCACCTTCATGTCCTCACCCTTCCTGCTCGCCGCGTGGTCAGACCCGCCTTGCGAGCCCGCTCGACGACTCCCTCGATCTCCGCCAGCAGCGCTTCGACATCGGCCTTCGCCGACGTGTGCCCCAGCGAGAAGCGCAGCGACCCGCGCGCGTGGCGCGGGTCGACGCCCATGGCCAGCAACACGTGGCTGGGCTCGGCCACGCCCGCGGTGCACGCCGAGCCGGTGGAGCATTCGATGCCGCGCGCGTCGAGCAGCATCAACAGGCTGTCGCCCTCGCAGCCCGGGAAGCTGAAGTGGGCATTGCCCGGCAGCCGGTCACCGTCCAGCCGCGGACCGTTGAGCACCGCGTCCGGCACCTTCGCCAGCACGCCGCGCACCAGCTCGTCCCGCAGGCCGGCCAGCCGCTCGGCGGTGTCCGGCAGCTCCTTCACCGCATACCGCACCGCCTCGGCCAGCGCGACGATGGCAGGCACGTCGAGCGTCCCGGACCGCACGTCGCGCTCCTGACCGCCGCCGTGCAACAGCGGGGTGCACTGCGCCTCGCGGGTCAGCAGCAGCGCCCCGATCCCGTAGGGGCCGCCCAGCTTGTGGCCGCTGAACGCCAGCGCCGTCGCGCCGCTGTCGGCGAAATCCACCGGCACCGCGCCGACCGCCTGCACCGCGTCGGTGTGCAGCGGGACGCCGAACTCGGCGCAGACCGCCGCGATCTCGGCGATCGGGTTGATCGTGCCGACCTCGTTGTTCGCCCACATCACGCTGACCAGGGCGACGCCATCCGGATCGGCCTCCAGCGCCGTGCGCACCGCCTGCGGCGACACCCGGCCCTCGGCGTCCACCGGCAGCAGCGCAAGCTCTGCGCCCATGTCGTCGGCCAGCCACTGCGCGGCGTCCAGCACCGCGTGATGCTCCACCGCCGACACCAGCACGCGCCGCCGCGCCGGGTTCTCCTTGTGCTGGGCCCAGTAGATGCCCTTGACCGCCAGGTTGTTCGCCTCCGTGCCACCCCCGGTGAAGATCACCTCGGACGGGCGCGCACCCAGCGCCTCGGCGATCGACTCGCGCGCCTCCTCCACCATGCGGCGCGCCCGGCGGCCGGAGGAATGCAGCGACGACGCATTGCCCACCTCGGACAACGCCTGCGTCATGGCGGCGACGGCGGCGGGAACCATCGGCGTGGTGGCCGCATGGTCCAGGTATGCCGAGCGGGCTGGTCGCTGCGTCGAGGTCATGACCCTTCCAGGGTATCGCCCGCCACCGACACCGGCGCCGGGCGGCGTATCAGGCCGCCGAATCCGACCGGCCCGCGGACACGCGGTGGATGCGTTCGGCCTCCGGCTGGAGGATGCGCGGCTGCCACGGCCGGGAGCCGAGCGCGGCGGTCATGCCCAGCGCGGACAGCACCGCGCTCTCGGTCAGGTCGGCCAGTTCGCGGCGGTCGGCGGTGCGGCCTGCCGGGATCTCCTGGCACACGAACATCTCGATGACCAGGCCGCGCAGCCTGGCCACGCGCATCAGCGACGCGACCAGCGACTCGGTGCCGACGAACGCCGGTGCGGTCGTCTGCTCGCCGGTGGTGAGCCGGTAGCGCAGCGCCACCGGCAGCACGGCCGCTCCGCCGTCGATGGCCGCCTGGAACGGCGCGGGAACGTACCGACCGGACGCCTTGCCGCACCACGTGGTGCCCTCGCCCGCCACGTTCACCATCGCCCCGCCGCGGAACGCCTCCGCCAGCTCGGCCACCGTCCCCGGAAGCGAGCGCAGGCTCTCCCGGTTCACGAACACCGTGCCCGCGCGCCGGATGAGCCCGCCGAGCACCGGCCAGCTGCGCAGCTCGGACTTGGCCAGCGCGCGCATCGGCTGCACCGAGTTCAGCGCCACGATGTCCAGCCACGAGATGTGGTTGTTGACCGTCATCACGCCCCGCTGCGGCTCGGCCGCCGCGCGGACCAGGCGGGACCGGCCGTGCACCACCAGGCGGGCGCCGAACGCGCGCAGCATGGCGCCGAACAGCGTGCGTACCACCACCGGGCGCACTCGCCGCGGCATGAGGAACAGCAAGGGGCCGGCGATGCCTGCCAGCAGCAGCACCAGCAGCGCGCTCGCCAGGCGGAGGATCACCCGCAGCCGGCCTGCCGACGGCGGGGTCTCCGCCTCCACGCAATCCGGGCCGCACGGCGACGTGGGCATCCACGGATGCGCCTGCGGCAGAGAACTGGTCGGTACCGGCCGTTCCTTGGGCATGCTCCCCCTATCGTCCGTCACACCCAGGTGACGTCCCGACTCTACTGGGCACCGAGGAAGAACTTCACATAACGCTCGTCGACGGAGTGGATGTCGAGAAGCACGAAGAAGTCGGCCACGTTGAAGTCCGGGTCGTGCGCGGGCGGCCCGCACACCCGGGCGCCCAGCCGCAGGTACCCGCGCACCAGCGGCGGCAGCACCAGCTTCTCCACCCGCGGCACGCCCTCGGTCCGCCACGGATGGTGCGGGTGGACCCGCAAGCTTTCGTCGGCGTAGTACTTCTCCTGCAGCATGTCCCACACCGATGCGGCGTAGGACCCGCCGTCGGCCAGCGGCACCGACGCGCAGCCCGCCAGGTAACGGTGGCCGGACAGCACCATGTACCGGGCGATGCCGGTCCACACCAGGCTCACCACGGCGCCGGTGCGGTGGTCGGCGTGCACGCACGACCGGCCGGTCTCCACCAGGCTGCCGCGCAGCTCGGCGAGGTTGCTCAGGTCGAACTCGGTGTCCGAGTACAACTTGCCCGCCTCGGCGGCGCGCTCCGGCGGCAGCATGCGGTAGGTGCCGACGATCTCCCCGGTGGCGTCCTCCCGCACCACGATGTGGTCGCAGTACTGGTCGAACTCGTCGACGTCCAACCCGTCCACCGGCGAGTGCAGCTTCGCCCCCATCTCCACGCCGAACACCTGGTGCCGCAGCCGCTGGGCAGCGACGACCTCGTCCTCGGTCTTGGCGACCAACACCGAGTAGCCACCGGTGCCGGAATCCTTCCCCCCTGCTTTGCCGGCGCTCTTGGTGATGCTGGCCAGCAACTGCGATGAAGTCATGTCGTTGATGATTCCAGCTCACGCACCGTCGTCGCCGCTCGGTGCACCCTCATGGCGTACAGGTGGGCGGAAACAGACCGGTGGCCTGCCGCCCAGCAGAACGACAGGCCGTCGGCAACAGACCAGTGACCTGCCGCCCAGCAGAACGACAGGCCGTCGGCAACAGACCGGTGACCTGCCGCCCAGCGGGACGACAGGCCACCGGGAAGCCGAGCCGGGTTAGCCCTTGCGCTTCTCGATCTCCTCCTGCAGCTGCGGCGCGACCTTGAACAGGTCGCCGACCACGCCGAAGTCGGCGATCTCGAAGATCGGCGCCTCCGGGTCCTTGTTCACCGCGACGATCGTCTTGGAGGTCTGCATGCCCGCGCGGTGCTGGATCGCGCCCGAGATGCCCAGCGCGATGTACAGCTGCGGGGAGACCGTCTTGCCGGTCTGCCCGATCTGGAACTGCGCCGGGTAGTAGCCGGAGTCGACCGCGGCACGGGACGCGCCGACCGCCGCGCCCAGCGAGTCGGCCAGCGCCTCCACCACCGAGAACTGCTCGGCGGAACCGACGCCACGGCCACCGGCGACCACCACGGACGCCTCGGTCAGCTCCGGCCTGTCGCCGCGCACCAGCGGCTCCCGCCCGGTGATCTTGGCCGCCTTGGCCGGGTCCACCGCGGGCAGCTCCAGCGGCTCCTCGGCCGCCGCGCCCTCGGCCTGCTCGGCGTCCACCGCGCCGGGCCGCACCGAGATGACCGGCACGCCCTTGGTGGCCTGCGCCTTCACCGTGAACGCGCCACCGAAGATGCTGTGCTGCACGGTGCCGTCGGCCGCCACGTCCACCGCGTCGACCAGCAGGCCGCCGTCCAGCCGTACCGCCAGCCGCGCCGAGACCTCCTTGCCCTCGGCGGTCGCCGGCACCAGCACCGCCGCCGGGGAAGCCTTGCCCGCGGCCACCTGCAGCGCGTCGACCTTCGGGGTAACCAGGTAGTTCGCCGCGTCCTCGGACTCCGCGACGTAGATCTTCGCCGCACCGTAGGCGGCCAGCGACTCCTTCGCCTTGGCCGCGCTGCCCGGGGCGCCCACCACGACGGCGGCCGGCTCGCCGAGCGCACGCGCGGCGGTCAGCAGCTCGAACGTGGACTTCTTGACCTCACCGTCGACGTGGTCGACGAGAACCAGAACTTCAGCCATCGGTTTACGTCTCCTTGGGAATCGAGGCGGGGTGGTCTCAGATGAGCTTCTGGGCCGCGAGGAACTCGGCGATCTTCACGCCGCCGTCACCCGAGTCCTCGATCTTCTGGCCTGCCTCACGCGGCGGCTTCGGCGCGGCTTCGAGCACCTTCGACCAGGCGTTGTCCAGGCCCACCTCGCTCGCGTCGACCCCCAGGTCGGCCACGGTGAGCGTCTCGACCGGCTTCTTCTTGGCGGCCATGATGCCCTTGAACGACGGGTACCGCGGCTCGTTGATCTTCTCGGTCACGCTGACCACGGCGGGCAGCTGCGCCTCCAGGTGCGTCACGCCCTCGTCGGCGGTCTCCCGGTCCACCTTGATGGTGCCGCCTTCGACGGTGACCGACCGGGCGTGGGTCAGCTGCGGCATGCCCAGCAGCTCGGCCAGGATGGCGGGCACGCCACCGGAGCCGCCGTCCGACGAGGCGTTGCCCGCGATGATCAGGTCGACGCTGTCCAGCCGGCGGATCGCCGCAGCGATGACCTTGGCGGTGGCGATCACGTCGGAGCCGTGCAACGCGGGGTCGGACACGTGGACGGCCTTGTGCGCGCCCATGGACAGGGCCTTGCGGATGGCGTCGGTCGCCCGGTCCGGGCCGACGGCCAGGACGGTGACCTCGCCCTCACCCGCCTCGGTGATCTTCAACGCTTCTTCGACGGCGCGCTCGTTGATCTCGTCGAGCACCGCGTCGGCGGACTCACGGTCAAGCGTGAAGTCGGAGTCGCTGAGCTTGCGCTCCGAGTAGGTGTCCGGCACCTGCTTGACCAGAACGACAATGTTGGTCATCGGCCTTCTTCGACCTCCTGATGGCAGCCGCTCGGCTGGCGATCGGCTGTGCGCGACAGCTCGTTGGTAGCTGGTTGATGTGGTTCTTGTCCGGCAGAACCCTGGCGGAACCTCAGCGACCCTAGAGCCCTACCGGCGGGTAGCTTACGGCGAAAACGCAGCATGCAGCCCATCGCGTGACGTCATTCACGCGGAATCGCGATTTACCTGCACGATCGTCCAGATTTCTGTCGATGCCGGTCGGTGCCCGACTTCCGCACCTGCTACCGACAAGTTAAGTTGTCCGCCAACGGCTGCCGCGTTCCCTGACGCACCACCACGGAGGACCCGTTGACAATCACCTTGATCATCGGCTTGCTGGCCACGGCCGTCGTGGCGGCGCTGGCCGCACGGCGTATCGCGTGGCTGATCAAGCTCATCCGGTCGGGCCAGCCGACCGATCGCGGCGACAACCTGGCCAAGCGGGTGTGGCTGCAGTTCGTCGAGGTGTTCGGCCAGCGCAAGCTGCTGAAGTGGTCAGTGCCCGGCCTGGCCCACTTCTTCACCATGTGGGCCTTCTTCATCCTGGCCACGGTCTACGTGGAGGCCTACGGTGCGCTGTTCGACGAGGACTTCGCCATCCCGCTGATCGGCAAGTGGGACCTGCTCGGCGCGTTGCAGGACTTCATCGCGCTCGCCGCGCTGGTCGGGCTGATCACGTTCACCGTGCTGCGCATCAAGCAGGCGCCCGAGCGCAAGCAGCGGGCCTCCCGGTTCTACGGCTCGCACACCGGCGGGGCGTGGCTGATCCTGTTCATGATCTTCAACGTCCTGTGGACGATGTTCCTCTTCCGCGGCGCCGCCTCGGCGGGCGGTCACCTGCCGTACAAGGACGGCGGGGCGTTCGCCTCGGACGCGATCGGCGAGCTGATGTCCGGCTTGGACGCCGACACGATCTTCTTCCTCGACCGGCTCGGCCTGCTGCTGCACATCGGCGTCATGCTGGTGTTCCTGCTGATCGTGCTGCACTCCAAGCACCTGCACATCGGCCTGGCGCCGCTGAACGTGTCGGCCAAGCGGCTGCCCGACGCGCTCGGCCCGCTGCAGCCGATCGAGCACGACGGCAAGCCGGTCGACTTCGAGGACCCGGACGAGGACGCCAAGTTCGGCCGCGGGGCGATCGAGGACTTCACCTGGAAGGGCTACCTGGACTTCGCCACCTGCACCGAGTGCGGCCGCTGCCAGAGCCAGTGCCCGGCGTGGAACACCGGCAAGCCGCTGTCGCCCAAGCTGGTGATCATGGACCTGCGCGACCACCTGTTCGCCAAGGCCCCGTACCTGATCGGTGGCAAGGAGATCCCGGACGCGGTGGACGCGGTGGAGACCAAGGGGCACGGCGTGCCGGAGTCCGGCTCGTCCCGGATGGCGCAGAACGACCCCCGGCAGGCCACCCGGCCGCTGGTCGGCACCGCCGAGCAACTCGGCGTCATCGACCCGGACGTGCTGTGGTCGTGCACCACGTGCGGCGCCTGCGTCGAGCAGTGCCCGGTGGACATCGAGCACATCGACCACATCGTGGACATGCGGCGCCACCAGGTGATGATCGAGTCAGAGTTCCCCGGCGAGCTCGGCACGCTGTTCCGCAACCTGGAGAACAAGGGCAACCCGTGGGGCCAGAACAACTCCGAGCGGCTGGACTGGGCCAAGGAGCTGGACTTCGAGGTGCCGGTCTACGACGGTGAGCTGGCCGACGACGTGGAGTACCTGTTCTGGGTCGGCTGCGCCGGCGCGTTCGACGACAACGCCCGCAAGACCGTGCAGGCCACCGCGGAACTGCTGCACCTGGCCGGGGTCAAGTACGTGGTGCTGGGCACCGAGGAGACCTGCACCGGTGACTCGGCCCGCCGCGCGGGCAACGAGTTCCTGTTCCAGATGATGGCGCAGCAGACCGTCGAGATGCTCAACTCGGTGTTCGAGGGCCGCGAGCCGGTCAAGCGCAAGATCGTCACCACCTGCCCGCACTGCATGAACACCCTGGGCAGGGAGTACCCGCAACTGAACGGCCACTACGAGGTGGTGCACCACACCCAGCTGCTGAACAAGCTGGTGCGGGAGAAGAAGCTGGTGCCCATCACCCCGCCGGAGGGCACCACGGTCGACGGGGTCGGCCCGATCGAGCGGCGCAAGGTCACCTACCACGACCCGTGCTACCTGGGTCGGCACAACAAGGTGTACTCGCCGCCGCGTGAGCTGATCGACGCCGCGGGCGCCGAGCTGGCGGAGATGCCGCGGCACGCCGACCGGGCGCTGTGCTGCGGTGCCGGTGGCGCCCGGATGTGGATGGAAGAGCACATCGGCAAGCGCATCAACCTCGAGCGGGTCGACGAGGCACTGACCACGCTGGGCAACGGCGCGGGCCCGAAGGACGCCGAAGGCACCGTCATCACCGGCTGCCCGTTCTGCAAGGTGATGGTCGCCGACGGGCTGACCCAGCGCGGCAGCGAGAACGTCGGCACCAACGTCGGCGTGAAGGACGTCGCCCAGCTGCTGCTCGAAGCGGTCAAGCGCGGCGAGGACGTCCAGCAGCGGGCGGCCGGGCAGGCCGAGCCGGAGCTGGAGAAGACGGAGTCCTGACCGGTGCGGCGATGAGCGGGCACCGGCCCGCTCATCGCCGGCTGGCGGCTGGTGCGATGAACACTTGGCGACCGACGCCGGTGACCGCGGTCGGCTGTGCCGCTGGTGCGACACGCCGACGACCGTCGCCCGGCACGTGCGTGCCGCCCTGCTCGTCGACGGTCACCGATCCCGGGTCGCCCTCCCCAGCGACCCGTGAGGCCTTCGCGCCGCGCTCATCGCACCGCCGCATCCCCGCCGGCCGTGCCGACCCCGCCGCGAGTATTTCCGACCTCGGGCGGATGCGGTGTCCCCCGATCGCCCCACATTCGTCCGGCATTCGGCGCGCACGGCGGGCGGTGTCCGGCGGTGTGAGCTCGGCCGGAGCGACCGGCTCCGGCCGGGCGGAGCCAGGTACCGGCGGGTAGGTTCATGTCCATGGCAGAAGTCCCGGTGAGCGCGCAGGCGTGTGCGCGCGGCATGGGCAGGCGGGCGGCGCCGCGGCGGGAGGCCGGCCGGTGAGCGGCATGGCGGGCACGGCCGACGGAGCCGCCGTGCGCGCTGCCAGGGCGGTCCAGCTGCACCTCACCGGCGAGCGCACCGTCCCCGGCGTGCCGGAGGAGAACTACTGGTTCCGCCGCCACGAAGCGGCCTACCGCGCGCTGGTGCCGCTGTGCGCGGACGCCGTGGTGCTGGAAGCCGGATGCGGCGAGGGCTACGGCGCGAAAATGATCGCCGAGGTCGCCGAGCGTGTGATCGCGCTGGACTACGACGCGGAATGCGTCCGGCACGTCGCGCGCGCCTATCCCGCGGTGAGCCCGGTTCGCGGCAACCTGGCCTGGCTGCCCCTCCGGGACGGCAGCGTGGACGTGGTGGCGAACCTGCAGGTCATCGAGCACTTGTGGGATCAGCACGGCTTCCTGCGGGAATGCCTTCGGGTACTGCGCCCCGGCGGCCTGCTGCTGTGCACCACGCCGAACCGGCTGACGTTCACCCCGGATTCGGACACTCCGCTCAACCCGTATCACACGCGCGAACTCACCGCGGCCGAGCTGAGCGACCTGCTGGGCGAGGCCGGGTTCGCCGTGCGGAGCCTGCGCGGGCTGCACCACGGCCCCGGCGTGCGGCGCCTGGACGACCGGTACGGCGGATCGATCATCGAGGCCCAGCTGGACGTGGTGATGGGCCACCTGCCCGGCGCGGCCCCCTGGCCGGACGACCTGCTGGCGGACGTGGCGGCGCTGACCGCGGACGACTTCGTCATCCGCGACGAGGACATCGACGCGAGCCTGGACCTGATCGCCGTGGCGGTGCGGCGGTGAGCACAGCGTTGAACGGCAACGACGAGGGGACCTTCTGCCTGGTGCTGCACAGCCACCTGCCGTGGTTGCTGCACCACGGCAGCTGGCCGGTCGGCGAAGAGTGGCTCTACCAGGCGTGGACCCACTCCTACCTGCGGGTGTTCGACCTGTTGCGGAAGTTCGCCGACGAAGGCAGGCGCGACCTGCTCACGCTGGGCGTCACGCCGGTGCTGGCCGCCCAGCTCGACGACCCGTACGCGCTGCGCGGGGTGCAGGAATGGATCGGCCACTGGCAGCTGCGGGTCCAGCAGGCCGCGGTGCGCTGGCGGGACGACCCGTTGCTGCGGGAGCTGGCCGTCGCCGAGCACAAGGCCGCCATCGCCGCCGCCGAGCACCTGGAGACGGACTGGCGGCACGGCTTGTCGCCGGTGCTGCGGCCGCTGGTCGACGACGGCGTGATCGAATTGCTCGGCGGCCCGCTGACCCATCCCTTCCAGCCGCTGCTGGCCGATCCGGTCCGGGACTTCGCGCTGGCCGAAGGCCTGGCCGACACCCGCCTGCGGATCGGCCACCGGCCGGAGGGCATCTGGGCTCCCGAGTGCGGCTACAAACCGGGGCTGGAAGCCGCGTATGCGGCGGCCGGGGTGCGGCGGTTCCTGGTCGACGGGCCGGCATTGCGCGGCCGGACCCACGTCGCCCGCCCGGTCGGTGACACCGACGTGCTCTGCTTCGGCCGGGACCTGGACGTCACCTACCGTGTCTGGTCCCCGAAGGCCGGTTATCCCGGCCATCCGGCCTACCGCGACTTCCACACCTGGGACCACGCCGTCGGCATCAAGCCGTCCCGCGTCACCGGCAAGCGGGTGCCGCCGCCGGACAAGGCGCCCTACGACCAGGACCGCGCGGCGCAGGCGGTGCACAGCCACGTCAAGGATTTCGTCGAAACGGTCCTGCTCCGCCTGCGGAAGCTGCGCGCCGAACACGGGCGGCCTGCCTTGGTGATCGCCGCCTACGACACCGAGCTGTTCGGGCACTGGTGGCACGAGGGCCCCATGTGGCTGGAAGGCGTGCTGCGCGCGCTGCCGGAAGCCGGTGTGCGCGTGACGACGTTGCGCGGGGCGACCGAAGCCGGTCATGTCGGCGAACCCGTCGAACTGCCCGCTTCGTCCTGGGGATCGGGCAAGGACTGGCGGGTGTGGGACGGCGAGCAGGTCGCCGACATGGTGGACAGCAACGCCCGGCTGCAACAGCGGCTGCTGCGGACCATGGCGAGCCTGTGCGCAGCGGGCCGGGCGACGGCCGATGTCCGCGATCCGGCGGCCGATCAGCTGGTGCGGGAGGCGCTGCTGGCACTGTCCAGCGACTGGGCCTTCATGGTCACCAAGGACTCCGCCGCCGACTACGCCAGGCACCGAGCGGCGGAACACACCACCCGGTTCACCCGGCTCGCCGATGCCCTGGACGCCGCCGACACCGAGCGGGCCGCCGCGCTGGCCCGCGGGCAACTGGCCGCGGACCACCCGTTCGGCCAGCTCGACGCTCGCCGCTTGCAACGATCGGAGACTTCATGCGTGTCCTGATGCTGTCGTGGGAGTACCCGCCCGTGGTGGTCGGCGGCCTGGCCAGGCACGTGCATGCGCTTGCCCGCTACCTGGCCGCCGACGGGCACGAGGTGGTGGTGCTGTGCAGGCAGCCGTCGGGCACCGACGCCGAGACGCACCCGACGACCGACTCCGTCAGCGAGGGCGTGCGGATCATCCGGGTCGCCGAGGACCCCATGCACGTGACGTTCGAGCGGGACCTGGCCGCGTGGACGCTGGCGATGGGGCACGCCATGGTCCGCGCAGGCTACGAGCTGCTCCGCGGCTGGCGTCCCGACGTGGTGCACGCGCACGACTGGCTGGTGACGCACCCGGCGATCGCGCTCGCCGAAGCCGCGCGGGTGCCGTTGATCGGCACCATCCACGCCACCGAAGCGGGCAGGCACGCCGGCTGGCTGTCGCACCCGCTCAACCAGCAGATCCACTCCGTGGAGTGGTGGCTGGCCAACCGCGCCGACGAGCTGATCACGTGCTCGAAGGCGATGCGCGCCGAGGTGTCGCACCTGTTCGACATCCCGCCGGAGACCATCCACGTCATCCACAACGGGATCGAGCAGCGGTCCTGGCAGGTCTCCCGGGCCGAGGTGGAGGCGGCCAGGGCCAGGCACAGCAACGGCGGCCCGCTGCTGTTGTTCTTCGGTCGCCTGGAGTACGAGAAGGGGGTGCAGGACCTGCTGGCCGCGCTGCCGCGCATCCGGCAGCTGCACCCGGGCACCCGGCTGGTGGTGGCCGGCAAGGGACGGCACCTCGACCCGCTCATCGAGCAGGCCCGCAAGCTGCGGATCCGCCGCGCGGTGGACTTCGTGGGCCACCTGCCCGACCGGGAACTGCGCGCCGTGCTCGCCGGGGCGGACACCGTCGTGCTGCCCAGCCGCTACGAGCCGTTCGGCATCGTGGCGCTGGAGGCGGCCGCCGCCAATGCCCCGCTGGTGGCGTCCACCGCGGGCGGGCTGGGCGAGGTCGTGCAGGACGGGGTGACCGGGCTGGCGTTCGAACCGTGCGACGTGGACGGCCTGGTCGCGGCGGTGCACGGCGTGCTGTCCGATCGGGAGGGCGCGAAGCGGCGGGCCGAGGCGGCCAGGGCACGGCTGGCCGAGGACTTCGACTGGCCCACCATCGCGGCAGCGACCGCCGAGGTCTACCGGAACGCGCGCGCCGGAGGGCCGCAGGCCCTTGGCCGCCCGAAGATCGCCACCGGCAACGCCTTCCAGACGTGACAAGTGGCCTGACGGATCACTCGCCGCTGACGGCGTGCCCGGCTGCTCCGCAGCGTGATCGCCCGGCCGAGAACCCCGCTGCGCCTCCGGCGAGCGGACCCGCCGCCACGTCCGGCGGAACCGTGCAGACGGTCCGGCCGTCCGAGCCGCTCGCCGCCAGCTCGGCGAATCTGTTGCGCAGCGCCGCCGAACACCCGAGCGTGAGGATTCGCCCGCCGACGCCCGTGCCCGGCGTGAGGGTCGTCGTGATGGCGGTCGGCCGAGCCGGTGGCTACCGGGACGCGGCGGCGGGGCCGCGAGCTAGCCGAGCGTCTTGCGCAGGGCCGCCTTGGCTTTCCGCGCCATGTCCGCCACGGCCTCCCGCCGCTGGCGGTCTATCTCGTACTGCTCCTTGCGGTCCTTGACCACGCGCGCCGGGATCCCGACCGCGATGCTGTATTCGGGGATGTCACCGCGTACCACGGCGTGCGCCCCGATGACGCTGCCGCGGCCGATCCGGGTGCCCTTGGTGACCGTCACCTTGGTCCCCAACCAGGTGTCCGGGCCGATGCGCACCGGCGCCTTGACGATGCCCTGGTCCTTGATCGGCACCGTGATGTCGGTGGTCACGTGGTCGAAATCGCAGATGTACACCCAGTCGGCCACCAGCGTGGCGTCGCCGATCTCGATGTCCAGGTAGCAGTTGACCACGTTCTGCCTGCCGAAGACGGCCTTGTCGCCGATGCGCAGCGAGCCTTCGTGGCAGCGGATGGCGTTGCCGTCGCCGATGTGCACCCACTTGCCGATCTCCAGCCTGCCGTAGCCGGGGCGGCAGTGCAGCTCGACGTTCTTGCCCAGGAACACCATGCCGCGCAGCACCACGTGCGGGTTGGCGAGCCGGAACTTCAACAGCCGGTAGTACCGGACCAGGTACCACGGGGTGTAGGCACGGTTACGGACGATCCAGCGCAGCGAGTCCATGGTGAAGAACCGTGCCTGCTCCGGGTCCTTGCGCATGCGGCGCCAGGCGGCCAGCCGCTGCAGCATCGGGGCACCCCACATCGACGTCATGTCGGACACCCTACTGGCGGGTCACGACCGGCCGATCGGACCCGGCGGACGACGCGCCGAACACTCGCCGGGCCCGGCGAAGCGCGAATCGTGACCGTGCGTTTGCGCACCGACGTGATAGGAATCGTGCATGGCCGACCGCAGGATCACCCTCTTCCGCCACGCCAAGGCCGCATGGCCGGACGACGTGGACGACATCGACCGGCCGCTGGCCGATCGCGGCGAAGCGGATGCCCCCGTCGCCGGGCGCTGGCTCGCCGGCCAGCCATTGCCCTCGCTGGTGCTGTGCTCCCCTGCGGTCCGGGCCCGCCGCACGTGTGAGCTCGCCATGGCCGCGTTGCCGGACATCCCCGTCCGGATCGAGGAGCGGATCTACGCCGCCTCCGCGGGCGACCTGCTGGACGTGGTCCACCAGCTGCCCGGCGACACCCGGCACGTCATGCTGGTCGGCCACAACCCGGGCCTGTCCCACCTGGCGGGCCTGCTCGCCGGGGAACGGATCGACCTGAGCACCGCAGGCATCGCGGTAGTCGCCTGGACCGGATCGTGGACCGACGCAGCCCCGGGCAAAGGGCGCCTGGTCGCCGCCGCCACCCCGCGCGCCCGTTAGCCGCCGTCGGCGGACCGCGTGCGGTGACAACGGTTCGCCCGGGCGATCGGGTTTGATGGGCACATGCCCGCGCTCATCATCGACACCGATCCCGGAGTGGACGACGCTTTCGCCATCGCACTCGCCGTGCTGGATCCCGACGTCACCCTGCTCGGCGTCACCACCGTCTACGGAAACGTCTCGGTTGACGCCACGACCCGCAACGCGCAGCGGATCCTGGCGCTGTGTGGCGCCAGCGGTGTTCCGATCGCCCGGGGTGCCGAACGCCCGCTCGTTCATCCCCACCCGCACCGTGCGCGCTATGCCCACGGTTCGGACGGCCTCTCCGGCCGGTCCTCCGTCCTGCCCGACCCGATCGTGCCGACCGCAGACGCCGGTGCCGTCGAGCTCATGGTGTCCCTGCTGCGCGAGGCGACCGAACCCGTCGTGCTCGTCCCGATCGGGCCACTGACCAACATCGCCCTGCTGCTGGCGGCCTATCCGGAGATCAAGCCGCAGATCGACCGCGTGGTGATCATGGGCGGCGCGGTCGACGGCGGGAACGTCACCGCGCGCGCCGAATTCAACCTGTGGAGCGACCCGGAAGCGGCCCGTCGCGTACTGACCGAACCCGACGTGCGCTGCGTGCTGGTGCCGATGGACCTCACCTGCCGATGCGCGGTCGACGTGCCGTGGCTCGACCGGCTCGCGGCGTCCGGGCCGATCGGCGCGGCATTGCGCGAACTGACCACCGACTACCTGGAGTACTACACCAAGGCGCTGGGCCGGCCTGCGGTCGTCCTGCACGACGCGATCGCCGTGGCCGAGGCCATCTGGCCGGGCATGCTGCGCACCGAGGACTATCCGCTGGACGTCGAATGCGCCTTCGGACCGTCGCGTGGCGCGCTCGTCGCCGACCGCCGGCGTCGCGAGTTGATCGCCGAGACCGTGGCCACCGACACCGAGCCGGTCGCCGTCGCGGTTGACGTGGCGCCGGAATGGGGATTCGAAGGGGTGCGGGCCCGCCTGCTGGACGGGCTCACGCGAACCCGGTAACGACCGCGGCCGGAACCCGACAAACCGGAGGACCCGGTTTGCTCATGGCGCCAGGAGGAGGCGGGGGTGGGACAGCCGAACGGCCGGGTGATCGCCGGCCGCTACCGGCTCACCCGCAAGCTCGCCAGCGGCGCGATGGGCGCCGTGTGGCTGGCCCACGACGAAGTGCTGAACCGGGCCATCGCGGCCAAGCAGATGCTGCTGCCGCCGGGGACGGCCGACGACGAAGCCGAGCAGGCGCGCCAGCGCGTGCTGCACGAGGCCAGGGTGGCCGCGCGGATCTGCCACGCCAACGCGATCACCATCTTCGACGTGGCGGACGACGGTGGCGAGCCGGTGCTGATCATGGAGTACCTCTCCTGCCGCACGCTGGCCCACGTTCTGGCCGAGCGCGGCCACCTGTCACCGGCCGAGATGGCTCGGATCGGCGCCCCGGTCGCTGCCGCGCTGGCCGCCGCGCACGCCCAAGGGGTCGTCCACCGCGACGTCAAGCCGGCGAACATCCTGCTCGCCGACAGCCCGGACGGGCTGGTGAAACTGACCGACTTCGGAATCGCCCACGTCAACGGTGACGTCGTCGGCGCAGCCGGGCCGCTGATCGGTTCCCCGGCTTACGTGGCGCCCGAGTCGATCCGCGGAGCCGAGCCCACACCGGCCGCGGACGTGTTCTCCCTCGGCGCCACGCTCTATCGCGCGGTCGAAGGCCACCTGATCTACGGTGACCTCGCCAAGCGCGCCGACGTGCTGCAGGCAGCTGCCGACCACCGGATCGTCCCGCCACGCCACGCGGGCCCCCTGACCCCGCTGCTGCGCGCGATGCTGACCCCGGATCCCGCGCAACGACCCACCATGCGCGAGGTGCACCACCGGCTGCGCGCGGTGCTGGCCGAGACGACGAGCTCGACGCCTGCCCCTGACCAGCCGGACTCCGCTCCGGCACGCCGCCCGACGCGGAGCCGTCCGCGCAACAGGCAGCCCAGGACGCTGGTGACCACCGGCTCGATCGTGACCATCGTGCTGGTCTTCGTGCTGGTCATGGCCACCATGGGGTTTCAACCGGAGCGCAAGGACGTCCGCGCGGCCGGTGACGGTGTCAGCCCCACCGATCGTGCCGCCGTGGCGACGCGGTTCTACCACGTCCTGCCGAGGGACACCGACACCGCGTGGACGATGCTCACACCGCGGGCGAGGGCGACCGGCCGCGCCGAGTTCGACGCCTACTGGGACTCGGTCGGGTCGGTCACCATCATCGAATCGGCCGACGTCGCCGGGCGCACGGTCACCATCGGCGTCCTGGTCGATCACGAAGGGCGTCCGTCGTTCCAGCGCACCGAGCTGGAGATCGTCAAACGCGGCGACAAGCTGCTGATCGACTCCATCCGGCGGACGACAGTCAGGCGTTAGCCAGCGAAGCGAGCCACGCGTTCACCTCACGCCGTCGCCGCAGCCGGATCACCTCCGGCCCGTCCGGGTCGGCGATCATCGCCTCGATGCGTCGCCGCTTGACCCGGAACGAGCGCATGTGCCACAGCAGCAGCGAGTCGCGGCTCAGCTGCAGCCGCAGTGATTCGCGATTGCCGTTGCAGATCTCTTCCCGCGAGACCAGTCGGCGCAGGGTGCGCCGCAGCAGCTGCCACATGCTCAGCCAGCGCGGCAGGTCCAGCGCCACGACCAGCTCGGCCCGCTGAAGCACCACCGACTCCCAGGCGCCGTAGGCGGCGTCGAGGATCCACCGGTCGCCGGCACAAATGGCGCTCATCCGCCGGATCTGCTCCTGCCGTGGCAGCTGCACCCACCCCGGCTGCCACATGAGGTCGTCGACCGAGTACCACGGCAACCCGGTGATCCGGCTCAGTTGCCGGGCGACGGTGGTCTTGCCGGAGCCCGTGACGCCGTAGACCAGCACGCGACGAGCTGCCAAGTCGACCATGCCCGTCACGACATGAGCCGGGCCGGTCGATGCATCAGGGGATGCGGTGTGCCTGGCACACGAAGGCCATCGGCGTTCGCCCGATCCGGGTCAGCACGACGGTCGCCTCGTTCTCGCCACCGAGCTTGAGCCGCGGCCGGAGTTCGTTGGGATCGACGTCGAGACCGCGGACCAGGATCTCCACCCTGCCGACCGCCAGCCGCCGCAGCGTCAGCCGCAGGTCCCTCTCCCGGTATCGGCCGAACTCGCGCACCCGGAAGGCCCGCGTGCCCGGCGGCGGCCGATTCCCGGTCAAGTAGGCGATGTGCTCGTCGAGCTGCCACAACCCGTGCCGAGCGGCGTACTGGCGCACCAACCCGGCCCGCACCACCGCACCGTCCGGATCGACGATCCACTCCCCCGGCTCACCGACCGGGCACTCGTCCGGTTCGTCGTCGGTGACCGTCCACGCCGTTCCGTCGCTGCGCAGAACGGTCGCACGTCGCCGCGCTGTCGCCACCGTGCCGCGCCACAGGCACGCCTCGCGCACTTGGCCGTCCAACGACACCACTTCGCGCTCGTCCGCCCACGGCACGGCCTCCGGCGCGATGCCGGGTGCACACTTCACCACCAGGTCGCACTTGGCGTAGGCCTGCACGAGAGCATCCAGCGGCGGCACGAAGTCCTCGGGCTTCCAGCGCCGGCGTCCACGCCTGTCCCGGCGCGCCGGGTCCGCCACGATCACCGTTCCGCGGCTGACCGGGCGCAGCGCATCCGCTTGGACCAGACCGGCTGCGGGGACGTTGTGCCGGGCCATGGCCAGCCGTACGACATCGATGTCGGACCCCAGGCACCGCGCAGCGGTCCGCTGCAGCTCGACCAGGTCCGCTCCGATCGAGCAGGTCACGTCGTGCACGTCGCGTCCGGTCAGCCGTGCAGCACGGTGCCGGGCGACGGCCGTCGGCGTGGCCTGCTGCAACGCGTCATCGCTGAACAGCCAGTGGTCCGCGCCCACCAGCTTGCCCGCCGCTTTGCGGCGCAGCAGCAGCGTCTCCAGCACCGCAGGCGCGCGGGCACCGGCGATCTCCCGCGCCGCCGCCACGTCTCGCACCATGCTGCGTTCGGTCAGCTCCAGCCCGGAGCAGGCGCGCAACGCCTCCGCCCCGTCGGCTGAGCGGAGAAACGCCACGTCGTCGAGCGTGAACGCGTAGCCCACTAGTTCCCAGGCTTGGTCCCGGTGATCATCACGTTGTAGAACACCGACCGCGGCAGCACCTTGGCCAGCACAGTGCGGTCCAGCGCGATCAGCCGCTGCCAGGAGCGATAAGCGAACCACCGCCAGCCGGGCGTCAGCTTCTCCGGCGGCACCGCGGCCTCGAACGTCCGTACCGGCCAGCCGAACAGTGCCGCAGTGAACTCGTCGGTCACCGCACGCACGTTCAGCGAGCCGGCCTGCCGCGCCCAGCGCTCCAGCTCAGCCGGGTCGAACGTGTGCAGGTCGACCACGGCTTCCAGGGCGGCGGCCCGTGACGACTCGTCGAGCTCACGCTGCGGCCTCCGCCACGCCCGCAGCGCGGGCAGCCGGGTGACGTTCGTGGTCACGAACCAGGTCAGGCGGCCCAGCCTGCGGGCGTACCAGTCGCCGATCTTCGTCGGCTCGCCGCAGAAGACGAAGCGCCCGCCCGGCTTGAGCACCCGCAGCACCTCGCGCAGGGCCTTGCGCACGTCCGGGATGTGGTGCAGGACGGCGTGCCCGACGACCAGGTCGAACGTGTCGTCGTCGTACGGGATCCGTTCGGCGTCGGCGACCCGGCCGTCGACGTCGAGGCCGAGCCGCTCGGCGTTGCGCAGCGCCGTCTGCACCATGCCGGGCGACAGGTCGGTGACCGAGCCCTTCTTGATGACGCCACCCTGCATCAGGTTGAGCAGGAAGAACCCGGTCCCGCTGCCCAGCTCCATCGCGCTGTCGTAGCTGGCGGGCTCGTCGCCTGCCACGGCGCGGAACACCTCGACCGCGTAGGTGATGCACCGCTCGTCGTAGGAGATGGACCACTTCTCGTCGTAGGTGCCCGCCTCCCAGTCGTGGTAGAGCACGTTGGCCAGCTTGGGGTCGTTCCTGGCCGCCTCCACCTCCTCGGCGGTGGGGTGCGGGCGCGGCTTCGGGTCGGCCTGCTGCCCTGCTTGTCCGGCTGCCTCCTGCTCGGAGTGCGCCGCCGGGTCGATGACGTCGGTCACGTACCGTCTCACTTCCGTGTTCGATGTGCTGGCTGCTCGGCACCGCGCCCGGCGTCAGCGCCCGGTGAAGGTGGCCTTCCCCGGGCCGTTCTCGATGAACGAGGTCATGCCCGCGCGCTGGTCCTCGGTCGCCCACAGCGCGGAGAACAGGTGGCTCTCCAGCCGCAGGCCGCTGGTCAGGTCGGTGTCCAGGCCGCCGTCGATGGCCGCCTTCGCCGCGGCCAGGGCGCGCATCGGCCCCTCGGCGAACTGGGCCGCCCACTTGTGCGCCGTGGCGTAGACGTCGTCCGCTGGCACCACCTCGTCGACGATGCCCAGCGCCAGCGCCTCCTCGGCGGGCACGAACCGGCCGGTGTAGATCAGGTCCTTGGCCTTGCTCGGGCCGATCAGCCGGGCCAGCCGCTGTGTGCCGCCCATGCCGGGGATGATGCCCAGCAGGATCTCCGGCTGACCCACCTTGACGTTGTCGCCCGCCACCCGGCGGTCTGCGGCCAGCGCCAGTTCCAGGCCACCGCCGAGCGCGTACCCGGTGATCGCGGCCACCGTGGGCTTCGGGATCTCCGCGACCGCGGTGATCGCCGAGCTCAGCAGCGGCGCGGCGGCGGCCATCTCGGCGTAGTCCATGGCCGCCATCTCCTTGACGTCCGCACCACCGGCGAACGTCTTCTCCCCGCCGTAGATCACCACCGCACGGACGTCGTCCCGCTCGGCCGCCTCGCGCGCGGCCTGCCGGATCTCCTCCTGCATCTGGCGGTTCAGGGCGTTGACCGGAGGACGCTCCAGTCGAATCGTGCCGACCTTTGCCTCGACCTCAAGACGTACGAACTCTGCCACCCGCAGCTCCTCCGGCTTCGTCCAGCTGGATGTCTACTCGCCGGTAGGCTACCGCCTGCGGGCGAAGTAGCGCTCGCCCCACTGCTCCAGCAGCAGGTCCTCGCCGAAGGTGGCGGACAGGTTCTCCGCGGTGAGCACGTCGTCGATCGGGCCGGCGGCCACCGCGCGGCCGTCGCGCAGCAGCAGCGCGTTGGTGAAGCCCGGCGGGATTTCCTCCACGTGGTGGGTGACCAGCACGATGGCGGGCGCGTCCGGGTCCTTGGCCAGCATCGACAACCGGCCGACCAGGTCCTCCCGGCCGCCCAGGTCCAGCCCGGCCGCCGGTTCGTCCATCAGCAGCAGTTCCGGGTCGGTCATCAGCGACCGGGCGATCAGCGTGCGCTTGCGTTCCCCCTCCGACAGCGTGCCGTAGGCCCGGTCGGCCAGGTGCGCCACGCCGAGCGCCTTCATCAGCTCCTCGGCCCGCTCGGCGTCGATCTCGTCGTAGTGCTCGCGCCAGCGGCCGACGACCGCATAGCCGGCGGACAGCACCAGGTCGCGCACGGTTTCGTCGGCAGGCACGCGCGCGGCCAGCGCCGCCGAGGCGAATCCGATGCGCGGGCGCAGCTCGAACACGTCGGTGCGGCCCAGCCGCTCCCCCAGCACGTGCGCGACCCCCGACGTGGGGTGCAGCTCGGCGGCGGCGATGCGCAGCAGCGTGGTCTTGCCCGCCCCGTTCGGGCCGAGCACCACCCAGCGCTCGTCCAGTTCCACCGCCCAGTCCAGCCGGTCCAGCAGCGTCGATCTGCCGCGCCGCACGCCGACCCCGGACATGTGCACGACCAAGTCGTTCGGGTCCTCGGGCAGGACGAACTCCACGGCGGGACGGGATCGGTTCACCTGGCTGGCTCCCGGGTTGTCGGTGGGCTCTGGGGACGCTGACGATGCGGCCACGCCCTCATTCTGTCCTGGCGGATCCGGCAGCCGGTGGCGGCCCGCTTCCTGTGCGACCGGTTCCATACCGAACCGGCGGAGCAGCTTCCTGGCGAACAATCCGGTACGCATTCGGCTCACTTCGGCTCCGGCAGCACACGGTCGTGCGCGCCCGCTCCGGCCGCCTGCCCGGCGCCGGAGCAGCGGTCACACGTGCTGGTCGTCATGTCGCTTCACCCTACCGGCGCGCGGTTCACTGCACCGCGACCTTGCCCAGCTCGGCGGGTACCGCCAGCAGCTCGTGCTTGGGCAGCACCCGCACGGTGTAGCCGATCGAACCGGCACGCGGCATCGGCACCGTGGCGGAGAACCGCTGCGGGCTGCCGTCCGGCTGCATCGGGTGCGTGACGATGTCGTGCATCTGGTCGGTGTCCCCCACCCTGCCCAGGACGACCTGCACCTCCACCTCGTCCGGCCGCAGGCCGCCGAGCTCCACGGTGGCGCGCACCCGCACGTCCGTGCCCACCACCAGGTCACGGCCGTCGGTCTCCAGCTCGGAGTCGACCACTCGCACGCCGGGCCAGGCGCGCTCGACCTTGGCGCGGTAGGCGGCCAGGTCCTTGGCACCGGCGTAGGAGTTCGCGGTCAGCCGGGCGACCGTCTCGGCGGCGGGCAGGTAGCACCGTTGCACGTATTCGCGCACCATCCGGGACGCCTGCACCCACGGCCCGAGCGTCTGCAGCGTGTGCCGGACCATCGCGATCCACCTGGCGGGCACCCCGTTGTCGTCCCGCTCGTAGAACAACGGCGCCACCTGCTGGCCGAGCAAGTCGTACAGCGCCGCGGCTTCCAGCTCGTCCCGCCGCAACGGATCGGTCACCCCGTCCGCGGTCGGGATGGCCCAACCGTTGCGGCCGTCGTAGCCCTCGTCCCACCATCCGTCCTTGATCGACAGGTTCAGCCCGCCGTTGAGGGCGGACTTCATCCCGGACGTGCCGCACGCCTCCAGTGGCCGCGTCGGGTTGTTCAGCCACACGTCGCAGCCCCAGTACAGGTACCGCGCCAGCGCCATGTCGTAGTCGGGCAGGAACGCGATGCGATGCCGCACCGCGGGGTCGTCGACGAACTTGACGATCTGCTGGATGAGCGCTTTGCCGCCCTGATCGGCCGGGTGCGACTTGCCCGCGACGACGAACTGGATCGGCCGGTCTTCGTCCAGCAGCAGCGACCGCAACCGGTCGGGGTCGCGCAGCATGAGCGTCAGCCGCTTGTACGTCGGAACGCGCCGGGCGAATCCCACGGTCAGCACGTCCGGGTCGAACGCGCGCTCGGTCCAGCCCAGCTCCAACGGCGACGCGCCGCGTTGCAGCCACGCGTCCCGCAACCGGCGGCGCACCTCCGCGATCAGGATGCCGCGCAGGTGGCAGCGCAAGCGCCACAGCTGCTCGTCGGTGCAGTCCTGGTTGCGCTCGCGCAGCTCGAGCATCTGCCTGGCGGTCCAGGTCGGGCCGTGCACCCCGTTGGTCACCGAGGTGATCGGCACCTCGTCGGCGGGAAAGCCGGGCCAGAGCTTGTTGAACATGGCCCTGGACACCTCGCCGTGCAGCCGGGACACCCCGTTGGCGCGCTGGGTGAGGCGCAGCCCCATGTGCGCCATGTTGAACAGCCCCGGGTCGTCCTCCGCGCCGAGGCCGACGATCCGGTCCGGCTCGATGCCGGGCAGCAGCCTGCCGTCCGCGAAGTACCTGCGCACCTTCTCCACCGGGAACCGGTCGATGCCCGCGGGCACCGGGGTGTGGGTGGTGAACACCGTCCCGGCGCGCACTGCGGCGACCGCTTCGTCGAACGACAGGCCGTGCTCGTCGACCAGCTCGCGGACCCGTTCCAGGCCGAGGAACCCGGCATGGCCCTCGTTGGTGTGGAACACCTCCGGGTCGGGGTGGCCGGTCAGCTCGCAGTACTTGCGCACCGCGCGCACGCCGCCGATCCCGGCCAGGATCTCCTGCTGGAAGCGGTGATCGGTGTCGCCGCCGTAGAGCCGGTCGGTCACCGCACGGGCGTCCTCGTCGTTGTCCGGCACGTCGGCGTCCAGCAGCAGCAACGGCACCCGGCCGACCTGCGCCTTCCAGATCCGCGCGTGCAGCGTGCGGTCCCCGGGCAGGGCGACGTCGACCAGCACCGGCTTGCCGTCGGCGTCGCTGAGCAGCTCCAGCGGCAGCGCATTTGGATCGATGACCGGGTAGTGCTCGACCTGCCAGCCGTCCAGCGACAGCGCCTGACGGAAGTAGCCCGCCCGGTAGAACAGGCCGACGCCGATCATCGGCACCCCGAGGTCGGATGCCGCTTTCAGGTGATCGCCTGCCAGCACGCCGAGGCCCCCTGAGTAGTTCGGCAACGCCTCGGTGACACCGAACTCCATCGAGAAATAGGCGATGCCCTGGGGGCAATTGCCTTCCACGTTCCGCTGGTACCAGCGCGGCTTGGTCAAGTACTCGCGCAGGTCGTCGGCGGCTGCCCGGACGCGCTGCAGGAACTGCTGGTCCTCGGCCAGCGCGTCGAGCCGACGGGGATCGACCTCGACCAGGATGCGCAGCGGGTCACCGCCCACCTGGCCGGCCAGCACCGGATCGATCGAGGCGAACAGGTCACGCGTCGGCGGGTGCCAGGTCCACCGCAGGTTGGTGGCCAGCTCGGTGAGTCCGGCCAGCGGGGCGGGAATGCCCGCTCGCACGGTGAACCGTCGCACTGCCCTCATGCGTACCGAACATAGCGTGCGCGGACGTCCACCGACGGTGCCCGAGATCGCTCCTGCGTGTCAGATCACCGCGTTCGGCCCCCTCGCGGTCGCCTCGCTCGATATCGTGCGCTACGACGTGCCGACCTGGCCTGTGGGATTTCTGCGAAGCGAGACGACGAGACGAGATGACATACCGGGGTAAGACGCTGGCTGCGTGCCTGTTGATCGGGACGTTGGGCGCCGGCGGGTGCGGCCCGACCACCGCGGGGACACCGACCGGACCGGACGTCGGCAAAGTGGCCGACCTGCCGGTGACGCACTTCGAGAGCGGCCTGAAGCCGGACGCGCCGGAGCCGGACATTCCGGTGGAGAACGCCACCAACGACCAGGCGGACAAGATCGCGATCGCCACCATCGCCGACGTCAGCCAGTTCTGGGCCGAGACCATGCCCAAGGATTTCGGCATGGACTTCCAGCAGGTCAAGCGGCTGCTGTCGTACGACTCGAACACCGACACGATCGAGATGTGCGGGCGCAGCGTGCAGGGTGAGATCAACGCGTTCTTCTGCCCGCCGGAGGACGCGGTGGCCTGGGATCGCGGCGAGCTGCTCCCCCGGCTGATGAAGCTGTACGGCGACGTCGCCCCGATCGCCGTGCTGGCACACGAGTACGGCCACGCGGTGCAGCACCGGCTGGGCGACAAAGCGGGCATCCCGTCCGACGGGCCGGAGCCGAAGACGATCGTGCTGGAAGCGCAGGCCGACTGCTTCACCGGCGCCTACTTCCGGTGGATCGTGGAGGGCAAGTCCAAGTACTTCCAGGTGTCCACCGCCGAAGGCCTCAACGCGGCGCTGAGCACCATGTACCTGGTGCGTGACGCACCCGGGAAGCTGGCCGGCGAGGTCGGGGCGCACGGCACCGCGTTCGACCGCACGCTGGCCTTCCGCGAAGGCTTCACCGACGGCCCGAAGAAGTGCGCCTCCTACGACGAGCAGCTGATCCGGGAGCGCACCACCCAGTTCAGGTTCAGCCAGTCCGACCGCGACCGCGGCGACATGCCGGTGACCGAGGACTCGGTGCGGTTGGTCAAGGAAAGCCTGGACCGGGTGTTCGGCGGTCAGGGCGCGCCGGAGCTGCGGACCACCGGCGGCACCTGCCCGGACGGCAGCGGCACCCCGCCCGCGTCGTACTGCCCGGACGAGAACGTGGTCACCGTCGACCTGGCCGCGCTGGCCCAGATCGGCACCCCGATCGACCGTGGGCGGGAGATGGCGGGCGAGGCCTCGGCGGGCAAGGGCGACTTCGCCGCGTACGCGTCGCTGGCCTCCCGGTACACCCTGGCGGTACAGAAGGCCGAGGGGAAGCCGATCGACGACATGGAGGCGGCGCTGCGCGCGGCGTGCCTGACCGGCGCGTGGGCGAAAGGCGTGCAGAACCCGGAACAGGCCAACGGCCCGGTGATCCGGCTCTCCCCCGGTGACGTGGACGAGGCGATCCTGGAGATGCTGCAGCCGGAGAGCCTCATCGGATCCAACGTCAGCGGCGGCCAGGTGCCGAGCGGATTCCTGCGGGTCGAAGCGTTCGGCAAGGGCTACCTCGAAGGGCGCGACGCCTGCTGAGCGAGCGCAGCGGCGCACCGGAAATCGCCTGACCAGCCGGGGATCCGGTGCGCAGGCACCCCGACGAGGCGAACGCGGCCTCATACGGACGGATCGCCGTCACCAGGCGCAGCCCATGCGGTTCGTGCTCCGGCCGAACCGCTGGGAGGTGACGGCCGCACGCACACGGCCGGGTGTGCGGGTGGCCGTCTGCCCTGGCGGGCTCGGCGGGGAGCCCAGCACCGCCCGTCCGGTCACCCGCGACGACCGAGCACCGGGAACGCAGCAGCAGTCGTCGGGGCCGTCAGTACAGCGCGGAGGCCAGATCCCGGCGTGCCTTGGCCACCCGCGGGTCGGCGGTGTCGAACAGCTCGAACAGCTCGACCAGGTGCGCCCGCAGCTTGTCCCTGTCCTCCCCCGCGGTGCGGCGAATCGCGGCGATCAACCGGTCGAACGCCGCCTCCGGCCTGCCGTTGGCCACCTCGAAGTCGGCCGCCTGCATCGCCGCTGCCACGTCCGCCGGGTCCGCGTCGGCGCGCTGCACCGCCGACGGGTCGAGCTTGCCCGCCCTGGCCAGGAACTTCACCTGGGCCAGCGCCGCCTTCGCCTGCTCGTTCGCCGGTTCGTCGGCCAGGATCCGCTCGTAGGCGGCGGCCGCCGCGTCGAAATCACCCCGCTGCGCGGCCTCCTCCGCCTCGGTGAACCGCGGATCCGGCGGGGCCTGCTCGGCCGCCTGCTGTGCGGCCGCCTGCACGCCGGGCAGCTTGTCCTTCAACGCGGTCAGCAGCCGGTCCAGCCACTGCCGCACCTGCGGTTCCGGCAGCGCACCGGCGAACGCGTCGACCGGCTGCCCGCCGGCGATCGCCACCACCGTCGGGATGGACTGCGCGCCGAACAGCTGCGGGATGCGCGGGTTGGCGTCCACGTCCACCTTGGCCAGCACCCAGGCGCCGTTGGATTCCCCGGCCAGCCGCTCGAGCACCGGGCTCAGCTGCTTGCACGGCCCGCACCAGTCGGCCCACAGGTCGACCACCACGAGCTGCTGCATGGACCGCTCGACGACCTCGGCCTGGAACGTGGCCTCGGTGACGTCGACGACCGCCGCACCGGTGCCGCCCGCCGTGCCGTCCTGCGTGGCCTTGCCCTGCTTGGCCGCTTGCGCCTGCGCCTCGGCCCGTTGCTTGAGCGCGGTCAGATCCACCGCGCCGGAAATCCCACGTGGTGCAGTCACGGCTCCAATCTACCCAGCGGCACCCCCGCTCGGGGCAGCGGTTCGCGGTGCGTGCCCGGCCCACTGCTACTTTGCTGCCATGGATCGCCGCACCCCGTTGCCGTTCGACCCGATCGAGAGGGCAGCGCAGCTGTGGGCCGAGCGCATCGGCCCCTCGCGCACCATGGCCGCGGTCACCAGCGTGATGCGGGTGCAGCAGATCATCCAGTCGGCGGTGGACACCGCGCTCAAGCCGCACCAGCTGACGTTCGCCCGGTTCGAGGCGTTGGTGCTGCTGTCGTTCTCCCGCCGGTCGGCGCTGCCGATGCGGGTGATGGGCGAGCGGCTGCAGCTGCACCCGACGTCGGTCACCAACATCGTGGACCGGCTGGAGGCCGACGGCCTGGTCAAGCGGGTGCCGCATCCCAGCGACCGGCGGGCGACGCTGGTCGAGATCACCGAGCCGGGCAGGCAGCGGCTGAAGGCCGCCACCGAGGCGGTCACCTCGATCGACTTCGGGCTGAAGGGCCTGACCGAGCGGCAGACCCAGCAGCTCATCGACCTGCTGACCCGGGTGCGGAGAGCCAGCGGCGACTTCGAGGACCGCGACTGACGGCGGCCCGAACTCAGGCGGTCTGCAGGAACAGGCCCACGCCCGCCTGACGCCGCACACCGGCCTCGTCGAGCTTGCCAGTGCGCAGCGCCCACCGCTCGAACGGCCAGGTGCCCAGCGGCACCACCGCGGCGACTGCGGCGGCGACCAGCGTTCCCGCACTCCACCGGCACAACCGGGCCAGCACCAGCGCGGCGACGACGTAGCAGACGAACAACACACCGTGCACGAGGCCGAGCACGGGCACACCGCCGTCCCCCATGCCCACCGACCGGGCGATCATGCCCGCGATCAGGCCGGTCCACGACAGCGCTTCGGCCACCGCGACCACCTGGAACGTCTTGACGACCTTGCCGTGCACGCTTGTCCCTTCCCTTGCTCGTGCGGACCGTCCGTGGCGGACCCCGGCGCTCATTCTGCGGTCGTGACGCCGTTCACGGCGGCCGTGGCGGGCTCGCTTGAGACGGCCGACACAAGGCAGCCGGCCGCACCGGCCGAATGGGCACCGAATGGGCATCGTCGCTGGTGATCGGGGGTGCCGGAGCGGGCGCACTGGATCGCCGGGCGGCGCATCCGCCACAGGCATCGGACCGGCAGCGCTGCATTACCGGACCCCCACGCCCGCCGCAGATCCCGGAAGGGGGCACGCCGCGTTGCCCGATGGCACACCCTGCACAAGCGTCGGAGCGGGCGGAGTGGTCGCCGGGCGGGGACCCAGCCGGAAGCATCGCACCGCGAGCGCTGCATTGCCGAACCGCGCTCCCGACGCAGGTATCGGGCCGGGCGTGCGACGTTGCCGGGCGGCGCACCCGTCGAGCCCCGGTAGCCGTCGCGCCGGCGCCGGGACGGTCGCGAGCTGGCACGAATCCGTCCCCGGCCAATTCGCCGACCGTGCCGGCGCCGGCTGACCTGCGGTACGGTCCCGATCCCCCTCACCCCGCACCACGGCCCCGACCTGCCTTGCCACACGGCACGGTCCGGACCCGGCTCGCCGCACCGCTTCCACGACCGTGCCCGGGCCACGGTCACGCGGGCATGGTTCGTGACCGAACGGTCAGCGGACGCTCGTCCCACCCGTGCCCGGCGCCGCACCGTCCGTGCTAACTCTGAAGAGTGAGCATCATCACGTCGATCCGCCTGCGACCTCGACGCAGGGCGACCATGCTCAACCCACTCGATGGACTTCGCTCGTGGGATCCGCGTCGGAAATTTGCCGATCTTGTGGTGTCGCCGGACCGGTTTTGCGGCTAGGTTGACGCGCATCACCGCAGGACCGTCCTACGGGCGGGCGATCGAGCAGCAGAACGCAACGAGGTGGAGACGAGGGATCGAGGGCGATGAGTTCTGCGGCCGGACACCGTCGGCCCCATTGCGGCCGGCCACCGCACGGCAGGGGAGCCTCGACACACCCGCCTGCGCCCGGGACTCGGAGTGCCACGAGAGCGATTGCGGGCGTGTCCCCGGGACCGACGGGCGACACAGATTTAATCGCCGACAAAAAATATGGGAAGTGTCCGGCGGGCGGCACCGTCGTTCGCGCGCCCGCGTGGCCGATCGGCCCGAAAATACGCCGGAATCCGTGCACCCGGTAACCGTGCATACGCGTGCAGTAAACGGGACTTCGCTTTCGTGACCTGCACGGATACGGTGACGACAGCGGACGGTGACAATTCCCCCGAACGACCACCCCCAGCAGGAATGAGAAGCACGTATGACCGTGGCATCCCCACCACGATCAACCGATGCGGTCCACCGGCGACCGCACGCCCGGAAACGTCCGGCCCAGCGCCGTTTTCCACCCCGGCACTCCTCCGGTGGTGCGCTGCGCCTGCTGGCTGACACCGCGTCACTGGGCGTGGCCGCGGCACGCACCACGGCAGTTCGCCGAACCGTGCGCCTCGCCGTGCAGGCCACCCCGGACGGCCCGCGACCCGAGCACAGCCGGACCAAGGGGACCGAAGTGATCGACAGCGTGACGGCGGCCGGCACTACCGGGCCGACCGCGTGGGCGGCCTTGCTCACCGCTACCGGACCGACATCCGGTGCGCGGCAGCGATTGAGGGAGTACCGATGAGGTGGCGACGCACCAGCAAGTCGACCGCTGGGCAGGCGGATGAGGCCCGCGCCGGTGACGGCAGCATGCGGACCGAGGTGATGGACAGGTCGCTCCCCGGCAACGAGGATCACGAGCGCAAGCCGGTCGTCGAGGCGCACGGCGAACGCGGCGGGGACAGCGCGCCGCAAGCGCCGGCCGATGCCATCCCGTGCCCGCGCGAGTCCTGCGACGGCACCCTCGACGAGGACAGGTTCTGTGTCGTCTGCGGCCTGGAAGCGCCCTCCGACGCGATCAAGCAAGCATCCCGGGCCGGCACCCCGGCGAAGGATGCGGCCGCCAAGGACGGTGCCGCCGAGCGCGGCTCGGACAGGGCCGCACAGCACACCGACGACGAGCCGTCCGAGCGCACCGGATCCCGGCGCGGGTCGCTGCGCACGGTCTCCCATCGCACGGTCTCGCAGCGCACCGGATCGGGGGCGACCGCACCCAGCGGCGGCTGGGCGGCCTCGTCGCACTCGGCGACCACCACCACCCGGGGCAGTGGGCCATCCCGGGCGTCCGGCCGCGGCATGCTCGGTGCCGGCCTGGTCGAGATGCCGCACGTGCCGTACCGGGATCCCACCGAGGTCGTGCTGAAGAACCCGATGGTGCCGGAACACCGCCGGTTCTGCAGCCGATGCGGCGCCAAGGTGGGACGCAGCACCGCCGGGCGGCCCGGCCGCACCGAGGGCTTCTGCTCACAGTGCGGGCAGCGCTTCTCGTTCACCCCCAAGCTGTTCCCCGGCCAGCTGGTGCACGGCCAGTACGAGGTGCTCGGCTGCCTGGCGCACGGCGGCCTCGGCTGGATCTACCTGGCCAGGGACCGCGCGGTCGCCGACCGATGGGTGGTGCTCAAGGGCCTGCTGGACACCGGGGACTCCGACGCCATGGCCGCCGCGCTCGCCGAGCGGCACTTCCTCGCCAAGGTCGAGCACCCGAACATCGTCAAGATCCACAACTTCGTCCAGCACCGCGATCAGCACGGCGACAACGTCGGCTACATCGTGATGGAGTACGTCGGCGGCCAGTCGCTGAAGGACATGATCAAGGAGCGGCGGGCGAAGTACGGCCCGAACGAGTGCCTGCCGCTGGAACAGGCCATCGCCTACACCATCGAGACGCTGCGCCCGCTCGGCTATCTGCACAGCATCGGGCTGCTGTTCTGCGACTTCAAGCCGGACAACGTCATCCAGACCCAGGAGCAGCTGAAACTCATCGACCTGGGCGCGGTGCGGCACGCCGACGACGACTCGTCCGCGGTGTTCGGCACCATCGGCTACCAGGCGCCGGAAGTGGAGACGGCAGGGCCGTCGGTGGCCTCCGACCTGTATGCGGTCGGGCGGTCGCTGGCGGTGATGAGCTTCCCGTTCGACTTCCAGAAGCGCTACCGCGATCACCTGCCCGCACAGCAGGACGTTCCGCTGCTGGCCGAGTTCGACTCGTTCGACCGGCTGCTGCGGCGCGCCACCGCGCTGGAACCGGAGCGGCGGTTCACCTCGGCCGCCGAGATGGCCGAGCAGCTCACCGGGGTGCTGCGCGAGGTGCTGTCCGCCAAGGACGGGCAGCCGCGGCCGGGGCCGTCCACCGAGTTCACCCCGGAACGGCGCAGCTTCGGCGTGATCTCCCAGCTGGACTCGTTCGACGCCCAGCGGCTGCGCCGGGTGGTCGACCCGCGGCAGGTGGCCAACGCGCTGCCGGTGACCCGGGTGGACAGCGACGACCCGGCGGCGGCGTTCCTGGCCTCGATCGGCACGTCCGACCCGGCCGAGCTGATCGAGATCCTCGGCGCCGAGAAGCCGACCGAGGAGATCCGGTTCCGGATGATCCGCGCCTACATCGAGCTCGGCGAGATCGACGAGGCGCTGCGCGCGGTCGACGAGCTGCTGGCCGGCTCCGGCGAGCACACGTCGCGTACCCAGTGGCGCGCGGAGTGGCACCGCGGGCTGGCTTTGCTGGCGGCGGGCCGGGCCACCGAGGCCAGCACCGCGTTCGACACCGTGCTCGACACGGTGCCCGGCGAGCTGGCCCCCAAGCTGGCACTCGCCGCCTGCGCGGAAGCCGAGGGCGACTGGGACTGGGCCGACTACTACTACCGCACCGTGTGGCGCACCGACCGCACCTACGTGAGCGCGGCGTTCGGGTTGGCCCGCGCCCTGCTGGCCAACGGGGCCAGCGAGGAGGCCACCGACGTGCTCAATTCGGTGCCGGAGACGTCCAGCCACTACATCGCGGCGCGGCTGCTGGCCATTCAGACCACCACGTCGGCCACCGATCCGGCGTCGCTGACCCCCGAGGACCTGGAGCGGGCGGGCAGACAGCTGAGCGCGCTCGAGCTCGACCCCGGCCGCCGCGCCCGGATGTCGGCCAAGCTGCTGGAGGCCGCGCTGGCCTGGACCACGTCCAACGGCACCGGCGGCGACGCATCCGACCGCAAGGTGCTCGGCCGCCGGCTCACCGAGCACGAGCTGCGCAGCGGGCTGGAGGACGCCTACCGCGCGCTGGCCCGCCAGGCGTCCGACGAAGAGGAACGGGTGGCCCTGGTGGACCGCGCCAACCGAGTACGCCCGAGGACCTGGCTGTGACCACCCACCCGCCGAGCACGTCGATCTCGCTCGCCGACACCGAGCCGGTGCGGCCCAGCCAGGTGTGCCCCGGCTGCTCGTCGCCGGTGGGCTGGCACGACCGGTTCTGTGAGGTGTGCGGCCGCAACCTGCTGGTGCACCGCACCCCGGTCGGCGGGCCGGATCCGTCCGCGGCGGCGCAGGCGTGCGTGTCGTGCGATTTCGACCGGATCGACGCCGAGGGCTTCTGCCTGCGCTGCGGGCGGGCCCAGCCGCGCGGGCGGGACCGGGTGATCTACGACCTCGACGGCGTGGTGGCCGGGGTGAGCGATCGTGGCAGGCGCCGGACCCGGAACGAGGACGCGCTGGCGCTCGGCTTCCTGGGCCGCCGCGACGACCCGTCCTGCGTGGTGGCGGTCGTGTGTGACGGCGTGGCGTTCTCCTCGCGCGCGACCGAAGCGTCCCAGGCCGCCGCGGACACCGCGGTGGACATCCTGTTGTCGGCGATGTCCGGGGCCGCCGAACCGGTCGCGGCGACCCGTGCCGCGGCCGCGGCCGCCTCGGCCGCGGTCAACCGGCTGGCCGACGACCCCGGCGAGCTCACCGACGGACCGCCCGCGACCACCTACGTGTCGGCCGTGGTCACCGAGAACGAGGTGACCGTCGGCTGGCTGGGCGATTCCCGGGCCTACTGGCTGGCCACCGGCCCGCGCAGCACCCGGTCGCGCTGCTTGACGGTGGATCACACCAGGGCGAACGAGCTGGTCGCCTCGGGCGTGAACGCGGTGGACGCGGGTTCCGCGGAGGACGCCACCGCGCTGGCCCGCTGGCTGGGTGCCGACGCTGAGGACCCGCAGCCGCAGATCCAGCGGTTCCGGCCGCACGGGCCGGGCACGGTGCTGCTGTGCACCGACGGGCTGTGGGGGTACCTGAGCGGTCCACCGGTGCTGGCCGCGCACCTGCCGATCGGCGGGCGCGACCCGCTCGGCGCGGCGATGGGGCTCACCGACGCCGCCAACGAACGGGGCGGCAGGGACAACATCACCGTGGCCGCGATCCCGTTCCCGCTGCGCGGCGCCGACGAGGCGACGACGGCGAGGAGTGACGGCTCATGACCAGCTACCCGGAATTCCAGCTCGAGGTCGCGCAGAACCAGTACCTGGCCCCGGGCGCCACCCAGGTCGACGCCATCCTGACGGTGACGGCCGAGGCGCCGGAGGAAACGGCCACCACGGCCGCGGAGATCGTCATCGTGGACTGCTCGGCGTCGATGTACCGGCCGAGCAAGCTCAACGCGGCCAAGCAGGCCACCATGACCGCGATCGACGGGATCCGCGACGGCGTGGAGTTCGCGGTGATCGCGGGCAACGAATCCGCCCGGGTGGTGTACCCGCCGCAGCGCGAACCGACCCGGCTGGCGGTGGCCGACGAGCGGACCAAGGCGGAAGCCAGCCACGCGGTGGCCGGGCTGGAGACCAGCGGCGGCACCGCGATGGGGCGCTGGCTGTGGCTGGCCGACCAGCTGTTCGCCACCAGCGACGCGGAGATCCGGCACGCCATCCTGCTCACCGACGGCCGCAACGACAGCCAGGCCCCCAAGGAGCTGAACGCCACGCTGGACGACATCGCGGGCAACTTCGTGTGCGACTGCCGGGGCGTCGGCACCGACTGGGAGGTCGCCGAGCTACGCCAGATCGCCCACGCGTTGCTGGGCAGCGTGGACATCGTGGCGGAGCCCGCCGACCTGGCCGCGGACTTCGCCGCGATGACCGAGGCCGCGATGAGCAAGGCGGTGGCCGACGTCGGGCTCCGGCTGTGGACGCCGCAGGGCGCCAGGATCGAGTTCGTCAAGCAGGTCGAGCCGACCCTGGACGACCTGACCGAGATGGGCGCACGGATCGACGCCCAGAGCATCGAGTACCCGACGGGTGCGTGGGGCAGCGAAACCCGCTCCTACCACGTGAAACTCCGGGTACCGCCGGCGGGTGTCGGCGACAAGATGCTGGCCTGCCGGGCACAGTTGGTCGCCTCCGGCCCGAAGGGGTCCGACGTGGTGCTCGGCAAAGCGCGCGTGCTGGCGGTGTGGACCGACGACGCCACGCTGTCCACCGCCATCGACCCGACGGTGGCGCACTACACCGGCCAGGCCGAGCTGGCCGACGCCATCCACGCGGGTCTTGCCGCACGCCGGGCGGGCGACGTCGAGACCGCCACGCAGAAGCTCGGCCGCGCTGTGGCCTTGGCCACACAATCCGGGCACGAAGACGCCGTGAACCTGCTGGCGGGCGTGGTGGAAGTGGAAGACGCGGTGCAGGGCACCGTGCGCCTGAAGAGTCGAGTCTCGGCCATCGACGAGATGACGTTGGACACCCGGTCGACGGTGACCAAGAGGGTCTCGCGACGCACCGGACTCTGAAAGGGTGAGTGCGATGCCGAGGTGCCCTGGCGGGCATCAAACCGCAGACGTCGACTACTGCGACGTCTGCGGGCTCTCGCTCCATGCGTCGAAGCCGACCTCGCCGGTGCCGAGCTTGGCGAAGTGCCCGGCGTGCGGTGCTCAGCTGCAGGGGCGGTTCTGCGAAGCGTGCGGCACCGACTCCCTGCCCGGCGCTCCCCCGCCGGTGCCGGAGCAACGGCCGGTGCACGTCACACCGCTCCCGGAGCCGCCGAGGGCCACCTGGACGGCCGTGGTCAGTGCCGATCGGGCGCATTTCGAAGCGGTGACGGCGGCGGGCAACGGCTCCGCACCCGGCGAGTTCCCGAGCAGCTGGCAGGACCGGCGCTACGTGCTGCGCGGTGACCAGATGAGCGTCGGGCGGCGCAGCCGCTCGCGGAAGATCAAGCCGGACATCGACCTGACCGGGCCGCCGGAGGACTACGGCGTGTCCCATCTGCACGCCGTGTTCGTGCCCAACAGCGACCACACCTGGAGCGTCGTGGACGTGGGCTCGACGAACGGCACCATGCTCAACGACCAGCCGTATCCGCTGCCCGCGAACGTCCCGCATCGGCTGCGCCACGGCGACCGGCTCTACCTGGGCGCCTGGACGGTCATCACCATCAAGGTCGACCCGCACTGACCAGCTTGCGCCCACGGTCAGTACGGCGCCTTCCCCGCCGCCACCTCGGCCAGCGCATCGGCCAGCCAGCGGCGCGCGGCCTGCCACAGCCCGCCGCCCAGCGAGATCCGGGCCACCCCGATCCCGGCCAGCTGCGTCAGGTCCGGACCGCCGGGCAGGTAGGTGGCGTTCACCGGCGCGGGAGCCACCGCGGCGACGAATTCCTCCAGCACGTCCGCCGACCGCACGTGAATCGGATACACGCAGTGGGCGCCGGCGTCGAGATACGCCCGGGCCCGTTCGATCGCGTCCGGCAGCGCCGCGCGCTCCGCTTCCGCCGAGGACGCGGACAGGAACGAGTCGATGCGCGCGTTGACGATCAGGGCGTCATCGGCGTGTTCGCGCAGCTGGGCGATGAAGCCGGCCTGCTCGCTCGGCGTGCGCCTGCGCCCGGACTGCTGATCGGTGTCCTCCACGTTGCATCCCGCCGCCTCGATCTCCAGCAGCATCTCCGCCAGCGCACCGGGCGGCAGGCCATAGCCGGACTCGGCGTCCACGGTCACCGGCACGTCGACCGCGGCGGTGATGCGCGCCGCGGCGGCGAACATCTCGGCGGCGGTGGCCTCTTCCCCGTCGCCGTAACCGAGCGTGCCTGCCACCGCGACCGAGCTGGTGGCAACGGCCGGAAATCCCGCCGCCACGACCAGGCGGGCGGTGTCGGCGTCCCAGATGTTCGGCAGCACCAGCGGGGTGCCGGGCACGTGCAGGTCCAACAGATCCTGAGCGGTCACCCGATCTTTCTACCCGAACCCGCCCCGTCTCCCACCACGGTGCGGGGCGGCTCGGCATGGAAGGGCACTTTCGAACCGGTGCGGGGGCACTCGGGGGCCGGACAAGCCGTCTTGGGCGTCCCGCCGTGACCGGCAGGGGTTCACCGGCGCAGGGTGCGGATCAGCTCGTCCGCGGCGGCGAACGGATCCAGTTCCCGATCCACCACGCGCTTGGTCAGCACCTCGAGCGTTTCCCCACCGCGCAGGTCGGCGAGCTCGGTACGCAGCCGGCTGAGCGCGATGGTCTCCACCTCGGTGCGGGCCCTGGTCAGCCGCCGCCGCGCCAGCTCGCCCTCCGACTCCAACCACGCACGGTGCTGCCCGATCGCCTGCAGGACGTCCTCGGCGCCTTGCTTGCGCGCCGCCACGGTGCGCACGATCGGCTGCCGCCACCTTTTGCCCCGCAGCTCGCGGCGGCTCAGCGCGATCATGGTCTTCAGCTCCCGGACGGTGGTCTCGGCGCCGTCACGGTCGGCCTTGTTCACCACGAACACGTCGGCGATCTCCAGCACGCCCGCCTTGACCGCCTGGATACCGTCCCCGGCACCCGGCGCAAGCAGCACCACCACGGTGTCGGCCAGCCGGACGATGTCCACCTCGGACTGCCCCACGCCGACGGTTTCGATCAGCACCACGTCGAACCCGGCGGCGTCGAGCACGCGCACCGCCTGCGGCGTCGACCAGGACAGCCCGCCGAGCTGCCCGCGGGTGGCCAGCGAGCGGATGAAGACACCGGGGTCGGTGGCGTGCTCGGTCATCCGGATGCGGTCACCGAGCAGCGCGCCGCCGGAGAACGGCGACGACGGGTCGATCGCCAGCACGCCCACGCGCTTGCCCTGCTCGCGCAAGGCGCCCAGGAGCATCGACGTGGACGTGGACTTGCCCACCCCCGGCGGACCGGTGAGCCCAATGACCTGCGCGTTGCCCGTGTACGGGGTCAACGCGCGGACGACCTCGGACAACCGTGGGTGGTCGTCCTCCACCAGGGACAGCAAGCGGGAGACGGCACGCGGCTGCCCGGCTCGCGCGCGGTCGACCAGCTCGCCGACGTCGAACTGCGGGATCACGCCTGGTGAGCCCAGAGCTCCGGGCGCATCACGACCGCGGAACCTTCACCAGCAGCGCGTCACCCTGACCACCGCCGCCGCACAGCGCGCCGACGCCGACGCCGCCGCCGCGCCTGCGCAGCTCGTGCACCAGGTGCACCACCAGCCGAGCGCCCGACGCGCCGATCGGGTGGCCGAGCGCGATCGCACCACCGTTGACGTTGACCTTCTCCTCCGGCACGCCGAGCTTCCTGGTGGACACCACACCGACGGCGGCGAACGCCTCGTTGATCTCGACCAGGTCCAGGTCGTCGACGCCGATGCCCTCCTTGGCCAGCGCGGCCTTGATCGCGTTGGACGGCTGCTCGTGCAGCGAGGCGTCCGGACCCGCGACGACGCCGTGCGCGCCGATCTCGGCCAGCGGCTGCACACCCAGTTCCTCGGCCTTGGCCTTGCTCATCACGACGACGGCCGCGGCTCCGTCGGAGATCTGCGACGCCGAACCGGCGGTGATCGTGCCGTCGGAGGCGAACGCCGGCCGCAGCTTGGCCAGCGTCTCGACGGTGGTGTCCGGCCGCACGCCCTCGTCGGCGCGGAAGATCACCGGGTCGCCCTTGCGCTGCGGGATCTCCACCGGCGCGATCTCGGCGTCGAATCGGCCTTCGGCGATCGCCGCGGCGGCCTTCTGGTGCGAGGCGGCCGCGAACGCGTCCTGCTCCTCGCGGGTCAGGCCGTAGCGGGAGTTGTACTTCTCCGTGCTGGCGCCCATGGCGACCTGGTCGAACGCGCAGAACAGGCCGTCGTAGGCCATGTGGTCGACCAGCGTGGTGTCGCCGTACTTGAAGCCGGAGCGCGACTTGGGCAGCAGGTGCGGAGCCTGGGTCATCGACTCCTGCCCGCCGGCCACCACGACGTCGAACTCGCCGGCGCGGATGAGCTGGTCGGCCAGCGCGATCGCATCGATGCCGGACAGGCACACCTTGTTGATGGTCAGCGCGGGCACGTCCATCGGGATGCCTGCGGCCACCGCCGCCTGCCTGGCCGGGATCTGGCCCGCACCCGCGGTGAGCACCTGGCCCATGATCGTGTACTGCACCTGCTCGGGCGCCACGCCCGCTTGCTCGAGCGCCTTCTTGATGGCGATGCCGCCGAGCTGCGCGGCGGAGAAGTCCTTCAACGAGCCGAGCAGGCGACCGATCGGGGTTCGAGCAGCGCCGACAATGACCGAACCAGACACCGTGAGCCTCCAAGCCTTCGACGACGTCGTCCTGTCGGGGACCTTACCGCCGCTCGCTACTGCGCAGTAGCAGCTGTGACCTACTCTGCAGCGCTGCTCTGCGACGGCCGCCGTGACCTACGCTGCTGCCATGAACGACGTCATGCAGCCCGTGCAGCACCTCGTCACCGCGATCGACCACGTGGGGGTCGCGGTGCCGGACCTGGATGCCGCGATCGATTTCTACCGCGCCAACTTCGGTTTGGAGGCCACCCACGTCGAGGTCAACGAGGAGCAAGGGGTGCGTGAGGCGATGCTGCACGCACCCGGCGACGGCGGGCACGGGACGGCCGTCCAGCTGCTCGCCCCGCTGAACGAGCGGTCCACCATCGCCAAGTTCATCGACCGCAACGGCCCTGGCCTGCAGCAGCTGGCGTTCCGGGTGAGCGACATCGACAAGGTCACCGAGGTGCTGCGCGCCAACGGGCGCCGGGTCCTCTACGAGGAGGCCAAGCGCGGGACCGCCAACTCCCGGGTGAATTTCGTGCACCCGAAAGACGCCGGTGGCGTGCTGATCGAGCTGGTCGAACCCGCTCGCGACGCCGGGTGACGGCGCGTGCGCGGGAACGTGAGATGGCTCGCTACTTGTGAGTAACTTTTCCTGTGACGTGGTTCAATCCGGGCAACTGGTCACCCGCAGGCCGAGCGCACGGAGGTCGCGACAATGGTGCAGCAGATCCTGGACGCAATCCTGAGCGACAATCTCGACGCTGTCGGGGCGCTGCCGGTACCCGAGAGCTATCGGGCGGTCACGTTGCACGCCGACGAAGTGGACATGTTCCAGGGCGTGCCGACCAAGGAGAAGGACCCGCGCAAGTCGCTGCACCTGGACGAGGTCCCCACGCCGGAGCTGGGGCCGGGTGAGGCGCTGGTCGCGGTGATGGCCAGCGCGATCAACTACAACACGGTGTGGAGCTCGATCTTCGAGCCGATCCCGACGTTCAAGTTCCTCGAGCGCTACGGCAAGGTGTCGCCGCTGGCCAAGCGGCACGACCTGCCGTACCACGTCGTGGGGTCGGACCTGGCGGGCGTGGTGCTGCGCACCGGGCCGGGCGTGCACCGGTGGAAGCCGGGCGACGAAGTGGTGGCGCACTGCCTGAGCGTGGAGCTGGAGGGCCCGGACGGGCACAACGACACCATGCTCGACACCGAGCAGCGCATCTGGGGCTTCGAGACCAACTTCGGCGGCCTGGCCGAGATCGCGCTGGTCAAGGCCAACCAGCTGATGCCGAAGCCGCGGCATCTCACCTGGGAGGAGGCCGCCTGCCCGGGGCTGGTCAATTCCACCGCGTACCGCCAGCTGGTGTCGGCCAACGGTGCGAACATGAAGCAGGGCGACGTCGTGCTGATCTGGGGCGCCTCCGGCGGGCTCGGGTCGTACGCCACCCAGTACGCGCTCAACGGCGGGGCCATCCCGGTGTGCGTGGTGTCCAGCCCGGAGAAGGCGGAGATCTGCCGCAAGATGGGCGCCGAGCTGGTGATCGACCGCAGCGAGGCCACCGGCGAGGGCTACCGGTTCTGGAAGTCGGAGACCGAGCAGGACCCGAAGGAGTGGAACCGGTTCGGCAAGAAGATCCGCGAGCTGACCGGGGGCGAGGACCCGGACATCGTGTTCGAGCACCCGGGCCGGGAGACCTTCGGCGCGTCGGTCTACGTCGCGCGGCGCGGCGGCACGATCGTGACGTGCGCGGCCACCAGCGGCTACATGCACGAGTACGACAACCGGTACCTGTGGATGAACCTCAAGCGGATCATCGGTTCGCACTTCGCCAACTACCGCGAGTCGTGGGAGGCGAACCGGTTGATCAGCAAGGGCATGATCCATCCGACGCTGTCGAAGACCTACCGGCTGGAGGAAACCGGCCAGGCCGCGCTGGACGTCCACCGCAACGTCCACCAGGGCAAGGTGGGCGTGCTGTGCCTGGCGCCGCAGGAAGGGCTCGGGGTGCGCGACGAGGAACTGCGGGCCAAGCATATCGACGCCATCAACCGGTTCCGCGGCCGGTGAGCCGCCCGGGATAATCGTCTTCCGGGGCCGGTGCGCACGGGGCGACACGCCGACAGCCGCGTCGTCCCGGCCGACCGGCACGGAAGATCGAACACGAACGGGTAACGTTGGCAGCCATGAACTTCGGCGAGGACGGGGATCTGGTACCGCTGGGTGCCGGCTTCGATGTCGTACGACGCGGATACAGCCCTAACCAAGTCAACGAGCACCTGGAACGCCTCGACGCGGACCTGAAGATGCTCACCTCGGACCGCGACGCGGCCATCCAGCAGGCCAGCGACCTGGCCAGGCAGCTGGAGGAGGCGCGCTCGGAGATCGACGAGCTGCGCGAGAAGGTCAACCGGCTCTCCCAGCCACCCACCACGATGGAGGGCCTGTCCGAGCGGCTGCAGCGGATGCTGAAGCTGGCCCAGGACGAGGCGTCCGAGACGAAGGCCCGCGCCGAAGCCGAAGCGGCGCACATCCGGGCGAAGGCGGAAGCCGACGCCAGCGCCCTGCGCGCGCGTTACGACCAGCAGCTCGCCGAGCTGGACAAGCGCCGTCAGGCGATGGAGGAAGAACATCGCACGACGATGGAGCAGGCGCGCAAGGAGGCCGAGGAGCTGCTGGCCAAGGCCGAGCAGGAACGGCAGCGGCTGGACAAGGCGGCCGCCGAGCGCCGCACCAAGATCGAGGAGGACTTCGACATCGCCATGGCGACCCGGCGCGCCGAGGCGATGAAGCAGCTGGCCGAGCAGGAGGCACAGAGCAAGGCCGAGGCGGAGAAGCGGCTGCGGGAAGCCGCCGAGGAGGCCAAGGCGACCAGGGAGCGGATCGCTCGCGAGCTGTCCGAGCACAAGGAGCGGATCGCCCGGGAGCTGGCCGAGCACCAGGAGCTGATCGCCAAGCAGCGTCGCGAGTCGATCGAGGAGGCCAACCGGCGCAAGCAGGACGCGATCACCGAGGCGAACGCCCGGCTGGCCGAAGCGGCCAGCGAAGCCGAGCGGCGGGTGCGGGAGGCGACCGAACTGGCCAACCACCGCATCAACTACGCCGCCGAGCGCGTCGAGGCGCTGCGCCGGCTGCGCGCCCGCATCGCGGCCCAGATCAACGCGGCCCGCACGGCCATCACCGAGGCCGACGGCCTGCTCGCCGAGGCGACGTCGGTGACCGAGCAGAGCACGGCGAAGCAGGACGGCAAGGTCGAGGGCAAGGGCAAGGACGCCAACGACGCGACGGGCGCCGGCAAGGCGGCGAAGTCCACCGCAGAGATGGACACGGTCAAGGCGCTCAAGCCGGTCGTGCAGCAGTCCGACGGGGCCAACTGAGACCTGCCCCGGCGGCCGCTGCCGAGTCATCGGATTCGGGGTCGTCACCCGTCGCCGGCCGGCAGCCGAAAGCAAAGCCGAAGCGGGGCTGCGACGACGCCTCGGAGGCCCGCACGTCCTCAATTGGTCCATTCCGGCCAGGTCGCCCTCGCCCTACCGGCCCCGGAGCGCGTGTCCCGGGCCGGAGCACGTCGCGGTGGTCACACGAGCCGGGCAATCCTGGCACCGACCGAAACCTGACACCCGAACGCTCGTTGTTGATCTGCATACGGCAGCGCGCATCGCTAGTCTTCAGCGCGTGCCGCAGAGGCGTCACGGACACAAAGGAGCCACCATGACCGCTTACCGAACCGTCGTCGTCGGCACTGACGGGTCGGAGTCCTCGTACGCCGCCGTCGATCGCGCCGCCCAGGTGGCCGCCGCCGCGCAGGCGAAACTGGTCGTCGCCTGCGCCTACTATCCCGCCAGCAAAGAGGTGGTCGACAAAGCCCAGGACATCCTGCGTGACGAGGCCTACCAGGTCGTCGGTTCGGCTCCGGCCGACGAGACCCTGCACACCGCGCGGGAGCGAGCGGCGGCTCAGGGCGCCCGGGACGTGGAGACCGTGGCGGTGGAAGGTGAGCCGGTCGCCACGCTGCTGCGCGTGGTCAAGGAGCACTCCGCGGATCTGCTGGTGGTCGGCAACCGCGGGTTGAACACCCTCGCCGGGCGCATTCTCGGCTCGGTTCCCTCCGAGGTGGCCCGCAAAGCTGGCATCGACGTGCTGATCGTGCACACCACCTGACCACACCCGCAGACGCAAGCCGGCCGGTCAGCCGACGCAAGCCCGCCGGTCAGCCGACGCAAGCCCGCCGGTCAGCCGACGCAAGCCCGCCGGTCAGCCGACGCAAGCCCGCCGGTCAGGCGGGCACCACGGCGTACTGCCGCACGTACAGGTCCTGGTAGGTCACCGGACCGCGCGGCCCGGGCACCCGGTCCAGGTTGATCCCGGTCTCCGGCACGGCCAGCAGCTTGAAGCCGTCCAGCAGGCGCGTCGTCGCGTTCCAGAACACCCCGGTGCCGGTGTAGCCGTCCAGGAAGCGCGCCGCCGCGTCGGCGTCCTCGGTCGCGATCCCCGCGGCCAGCCCGGAGGTCTCGTCATTGGCGATCGCCACCGCGGCGTCCACCCCGTCGACCTTGGCCACGGTCACCGTGGCCTCGCGCTCGGAATCCAGCGCCCACTCGTAGCCGATCGGGTGGTCGTACGGCGGCAGGGACGGCCGCACACCCCGCTTCTCGAGCGCCTGCGAGACGACCTCCCACGCCTTGTCGTAGATCGGCTCGTCGATGAGCAGCAGGTTCAACCGGTTGCAGACGCCGAGCCGGTCCAGGCTCTCGAACACCAGGTCGTGCAGCTTGCTCAGATCGGCGCTGCGCTCGACGAACAGCACTCCGCCACCGTCGGCGTGCGCCAGGGTCCGCACGTCCTTGGCGGCCGCGGCGCGGGCCAGTGCGCGGGTGCTGTCGCCGCTGCCCCGCAGGATCACCAGCGGCACCAGCGCAGGCAGGCCCACCAGCGCGAAGGCCGCTTCCCGCTCGGGTACCGGCACCAACTGCACGACGTCCGGGTCGATGCCCGCGTCGGCCAGGCCGGGGGCGATGACGACCTCCATCAGCTTCTTCGCCGACGCCAGCGCCGCCCCACCGGTGCGCAGGACACCACCGTTGCGCGACTTCACCAGCTGCGAGGCGATGTCGACGGTCACGTTCGGCCGCGCCTCGTAGTTCGCGCCGATGACCCCGACCGGCCGACGGCGCTCGATGAGCCGCAGCCCGCCGTTCAGCTCCTTCACCGGAATCTCGCGATCCAAGTGCGGGGTGGTCGACAGCAGCTTCAGCTGCTCGACCATGCCAGCCAGCCGTTGCTCGGTGACCGTGAGCCGGTCGAGCAGGCCCGCGCTCATCCCGTCCGCCTTGGCCTTGGCGACGTCCTCGGCGTTGGCGGCCAGCACCTCCTCGCGCGCCGACTCCAGCCGGCCGGCCATCGCACTCAACGCCGCGTCGATCGCCTTGTCGGAGGCGGCGGCCAGCGACGGCGCGGCTTGCTTGGCTGCCTTGGCGCACTGCTCGACGGCTTCGGCCACGTGATCCGGCACCTGCTGCTGCACGCTGGTGAGTCCTTCCTCGGTCGGTCTCCAACCCCGCGCCCAGTATGCACGCCGCGCGGTCCCCGGCTCGGCCGAGGGACGGCGTCTGTCCCCGCGCTCACGCCAACCGCGGCACCAGCGTGGGCAACCGCCCGGGGCCGGCGTCCATCAATCGGGTCACCGCATCGAGATCGACGTGCTCCGCCACGGCATCGGCCACCCGGTCCAGCATCCGCTCGCGGAGATCGGCGAACCCCGGTGCCGCCGCGTCCGGTTGCCATTCGACCCCGGACTGCGCGGCGACTTCGGCCAGCCATGCCCGCCGGAATCCGTCGTTGTCGAACGCGCCGTGCCACATGGTCCCCCAGACCGCGCCCAGCCGGCAGCCGTCCAGAAACGGCTCGGCCTCCCCCGTCACCGACACGGTGCCGTGGTGAATCTCGTAACCGGTGACCTCGTGCCCTCGCCACGTTCCGTGCGGCCGTCCCAGCACCTTCTCCTCGGCGAACACCACCCGCGCCGGAAGCAACCCGAGTCCCTCGACGGTTCCGGCGGCCGACTCCCACCGGTCGTCGATCTGCTCGGCCAGCATCTGGTAGCCACCGCAGATGCCCAGGATCGGCCTGCCGGACCGGGCCCGGGCCTGCAGCGCCGCCGCCAGTCCCCGGTCGCGCAGCCAGGCCAGGTCGCTGACGGTGGCTCGCGACCCGGGAAGGACCACGAGGTCGGCGGCGAGAACCGCAGCCGGATCGGCGGTCGCGGTCACGCTCACCCCCGGTTCGGCGGCCAGCGCATCGACATCGGTCGCGTTGGAGATCCTGGGCAGGCGGACGACGGCGACGGTGAGCCCGGTCGCCGATCGGCTGTCCCGCCACGCCGTGACCGGGAGCGTGTCCTCGGAGTCGATCCAGACCCCCGGCAGCCAGGGCAGCACGCCGAGCACCGGGCGGCCGGTCCGCTTCTCCAGCTCGCGCAGGCCCGGCTCCAGCAGGCCGCGGTCGCCCCGGAACTTGTTCACCACCCAGCCGGCGATCACGGCTTGATCGCCGGGGTCGAGCAGCGCCAGCGTGCCGTACATGGCGGCGAAGACCCCGCCACGATCGATGTCGCCCACCACCACGACCGGGAGACCCGCGGCGCGGGCCAGCCCGAGGTTGACGTAGTCGCCCGCACGCAGGTTGATCTCCGCGGGGCTGCCCGCGCCCTCGCAGATCACCACGTCGAAACGCCGCCGCAGGTCCTCCAGCGCGGCGAAGGCGTGCCGGGCGAGCTCGTGCCGCCCGACGGCGAACTCCCCCGCCTGGAGCGTGCCGAACGGCTTGCCCATCATCACCACGTGACTGCGCAGGTCGCTGCCCGGTTTGAGCAGCACCGGGTTCATCGCCGCTTCCGGTTCGACCCCCGCGGCGCGGGCCTGCAGCCACTGCGCACGGCCGATCTCCGCGCCGTCGGCACAGACCATCGAGTTGTTCGACATGTTCTGCGCCTTGAACGGGGCGACCGAGACGCCTCGCCTGGCCAGCGCCCGGCACAAGCCGGCCGTGACCAGGCTCTTGCCCGCGTCCGAGGTGGTTCCGGCCACCAGCAGGCCTTTCCCCGGCTGCCGTCGCGCTTCGCTCATGACCCCCGGACGCTAGCCGAGCAACGCCGCACCGAACGGCGTTCTGCCCGGAAACTCACATTTCCCGGCCACCGCACCGCTGCCACAATGACCGCGTGACGTCCATCCTGCGCGCGGCACTGGCCGCCGTCGTCCGGCGCGGCGCGCACGTGCTCGACGGTCTTGCTGCTCAGCTGGCTCCTCCGCGGCGCACTTTGATCCTCGGCGGCGCCCGCTCGGGCAAGTCCTCGTACGCGGAGCAGCTGCTCGCCGGCAGGCGCCGGGTGATCTATCTGGCGACCGGGGCACCGCCGGGCGACGACGAGGAGTGGGCCGAGCGCATCCGGCGCCATCGCGAGCGCCGGGCCGCTCATTGGGAGACGGTCGAGACGATCCACATCGCCGCCGCCCTGCGCGCGGCCGACGCCCCGGTACTGATCGACTGCCTGGCCACCTGGCTCGCCCGGATCTGCGACGAGGCCGGCGCATGGGACGCCGCACCAGGGTGGAAAGAGCGGCTGGAGCACGAGGTCGAGGAGCTGGTGCAGGCCTGGCGAGCCGCGCGCGTTCCCGTCGTCGCGGTCAGCAACGAAGTGGGCAGCGGCATCGTGCCGAGCACCCCGTCCGGGCGGTTGTTCCGGGACGAACTCGGTGTGCTGAACAGCCGCATGGCCAGCGAGTCCGACGCGGTACTGCTCATGGTGGCGGGCCGCCCGATCCGATTGGAGGCGCCGTGATCGTTCCCGGCATCCCCACCATCCCGGCCCCGGACCAGGACGCCGAGCGGCGCGCGCGGGACGTCCTGGACAGCCTGGTGAAACCGAAAGGGTCGCTGGGCAGGCTGGAAGAGCTGGCCGCGTGGCTCTCGGGCAGACACGGCAGCGTCCCGCCCGGCCCGGTCGACCCGGTGCACGTGGTGGTGTTCGCCGGTGATCACGGCGTCAGTCACAACGGGGTGTCGGCCTATCCGCGCGACGTCACCGCGGCCATGGTGCGGGTCTTCCACAGCGGCAAGGGTGGCGTGAACGTGCTGGCTCGCCAGGTGGGAGCGCAGGTGCGGGTCGTGGACATCGGTGTCGACGCCGATCTGACGGACATGCCACCGGAAATCCTGGCGCACAAGGTCTGCCGGGGTTCGGGCTCGATCGACACCACGGATGCGCTCAGCCCCGAGCAGACGGCGCGCGCGTTCCGCGAAGGCCAGGCCGTCGCACGGGCGGAAATCGCCGCGGGTGCCCGGCTGTTGATCCCGGGCGACATGGGGATCGGCAACACCACCATCGCGTCCGCGCTGGTGGCCGCGCACCTCGGCTTGCCTGCCGAAGAGGTCGTCGGTGGCGGCACCGGCATCGACCCGGCGACACGTGCGCACAAGACAGCCGTGGTCAAGGCGGCACTGGACCGCGCAGAGGCGCGCATCACCGACCCGTTCTCCCTGCTCACCGTGCTTGGCAGCGCGTGCGCTGCGGCAACGGCGGGATTCGTCGTGGAAGCCGCCGCACGCAGGACACCGGTCGTGCTCGACGGCGTCTTCACCACGGCCGCCGCGCTGGTCGCCGCGGAGATCGCGCCGGGTGCGGCCGCCTGGTGGTTGTCCGGGCACCGATCGACCGAGCCGGCGCAGGAGTTCGCCCTCAAGGCGCTGGGCTTGCAGCCGATCGTCGACCTGGGCATGCGGCTGGGCGAAGGGAGCGGCGCCGTGCAGGCGATCCCGTTCCTGCGCGCCGCCCGCGCGGTCATCAGCGACATGGGTCTGCTGTCCGAAGTCGTCCCGCCGGACGGCGGGACGCCCCGCTGAGCCATCGTGAACGCCCTGTTGTTGTCCGTCGGCACGCTGACCGCGCTCCCCGTTCCCGCTCCGAGCGTCGTCGACCGCCGCGTCGCGGGCGCCGCAATGGTGCTTGCCCCCGTTGCCGTGCTGCCGTTGGCGGTGCTGGCCGCGGGCGTTGCGGCAGCCGGTGAAGCGCTTGGGCTGCCCGCTCTGCTCACCGCGTTGCTGTGCATCGGTACCGGCGCTCTCGGCACCCGGGGTCTGCACTGGGACGGTCTCGCCGACACCGCCGACGGCCTGAGCGCCGGCTACGACCGGGAGCGAGCGTTGACGGTCATACGCAGCGGAGACACCGGCCCGAGCGGAGTCGTGGCCGTCGTCCTCGTGCTCGGCGGCCAAGCTGCCGCCATCACCGGCGCGATCGCGGCGGGGCACGGTCCGTTCGCGGTGGCCGTCGGCATGCTGGCCGGACGACTGGTGCTGGCGCTGTGCTGTGCACGGGGCGTGCCGTCGGCTCGCCCCGAAGGGCTCGGCGCGACCGTCGCCGGGACGGTCGGCCGGCTCGCCGCGGTGACGACACTGCTGGCCGGTGTCGCTCTCGTCGCGGCGGCGAGCCTGCCGACTCCCCTACCGCCGTGGCGTGCCGGGCTGGCCGTCGTGGTCGGAGCGGCATGCGCCCTCACCCTGCTCGCCAGGTGCGTGCACCGGTTCGGCGGCGTCACCGGGGACGTGCTGGGGGCCTGCGTGGAAACCGCCACGTTGGGCACGCTGGTGCTGCTGTCGTTCTGAGCGCCCAATTGACAACGGTTGTGGTCACCTGGTGTCATGAATCCGCCGTGAGCCGCATGGCGGAGAGTCTCCGAGAGGCGAGGTGACGGTGGCTGAGCCGGCCAGGATCCGCGACAGGCTCACCGGCCTCGCCCTGCTCGCCGGTGGCGCGAACGTGATCATGCAGCTGGCCCGCCTCCCCGTCGGGCACGGCGTGGTGCACAGCCCGGTGGAATCCGGCAACCTGTACCGCCACCCGCTCAAGCGCACCCGCACCACGCTGATGTATCTGGTGATGGCCGTCGACGGCACACCGGAGGAACGCAAGGAGATCCGCCGCCAGATCAACCGGGTGCACGCCCGAGTGCGCTCACGACCGGACAGCCCGGTGCAGTACCACGCGATGGACCCGGAGCTGCAGCTGTGGGTCGCCGCCTGCATCTACCGCGGCACCGAAGACACCTGCCGCTTGCTGTGGGGAGAGCCGGACGAGCGCACCCGGGAAGAGCTGTACCAGGACGCCCGCCGCTACGCCACCACGCTGCAAGTCCGCGAAGAGCAATGGCCCGCGGACCGTGCCGCCTTCGAGGAGTACTGGCGGCGCGAGGTCACAAAGATCGAGATGGACGACGACACGCGCAGCTATCTGCGTGGCTTCGCGCGTGGCACGTTTCTGCCGAAGCCGCTGCAGTGGCTGCTCGGCCCGGTGATGGAGTTCATGGCCATCGGCTTCCTCTATCCCGAGTTCCGGGACGAGCTCGGGGTGTCGTGGTCCGAGCGGCAGCAACGGCGGTTCGACCGCGTCATCCAGATGCTGGGCAAGGTGAACCGGGTGCTGCCGCGACCGCTCCGGGAATTCCCGTTCAACGTGATCCGCTGGGACACCAGGCGGCGCCTGCGCACCGGCAGGCCGGTCGTCTGACATCGGCTCGGACACCGAGCTGCCGGGCCACGTTCTTCCCGTTGTCTCGCCCGCACAGCAGGTCGGGAAGGCCGTCCACGTGGCCGCCGGGGCACCCCCGTTGCCTCGCCCGCACAGCAAGGTCGCTCCTGCCGACAGCACCGGGCTCCAGGCCACTGGACGGCCGTCCCGGCACGACCTATGGCAGCTCACGGACGTAGTAGGTGCCCAACCATTTGTCATACCTGAGCGATGTTCAGCAATATAGATTCAACTGTATGTAGTACATGTGCTACATTTCGTCGCATGACTGAGGTCGACAAGGGAGGAACCTCGGCTTCTGCCACCCAGACGGCAACCGAGGTCGGGGGGTTGGCGGATCCCGGACCCGACACCGTCATCGACGTCCGGGACCTGCGCATGCGTTACGGCACGAACGACGTGCTCAAGGGGGTCACGTTCAGCGCTGAGCGGGGGGAGGTGCTGGCACTGCTCGGCCCGAACGGTGCGGGCAAGACCACCACGATCGAGATCCTGGAAGGCTTCCGGATGCGCTCCGGCGGTTCGGTGTCGGTGCTGGGCACCGACCCGGCGCACGGCAACGAGGCTTGGCGGGCGCGCCTCGGCATCGTCCTGCAGTCCTGGCGCGACCACGGCAAATGGCGGGTGCGCGAGCTGCTGCACCATCTCGGCTCGTTCTACACCCCGTACTCGACGGAGGCGATCCGCCGGCCGTGGAACACCGACGAGCTGATCGAGGCGGTCGGCCTGTCCGAGCACGCCGACAAGCGGGTGATGCGGTTGTCCGGCGGCCAGCGCCGCAGGCTGGACGTGGCGATCGGGATCGTCGGCAAGCCGGAGGTGCTGTTCCTGGACGAGCCCACGGCCGGGTTCGATCCCCATGCCAGGCGCGAGTTCCACGACCTGGTGCACCGCTTGGCGGACGAGAACATCACCGTGTTGCTGACCACGCACGACCTGGACGAGGCGGAAAAGCTGGCCGACCGGATCCTGGTGCTCGCAGGCGGGCGCATCATCGCGGACGGTTCCGCGGACGCGCTGTCGCGGATGGTGTCCACCAAGGCCGAGGTGCGGTGGAGCATCGGCACCGAACGTCACGTGCACTCCACCGACGACGCCACCACGTTCGTCCGCAGACTGCTCACCGAGCACGGCTCGGCCGTGCAGGACCTGGAGGTCCGGCGGGCCAGCCTGGAGGACACCTACATGAAACTGGTGTACGGAATGGAATCCGGCCTGGCAGGCGACGAGGACGCCGCCCAGGTCTTCTTCGGCAGGGAAGAGCAGGTGACCGTGGCCGCCGAGCCGCACGGCCGGGACATCGACGAGGAGGGGGCCCGATGAACGCAAGCGGTGTGGCGATCCGCGCGGGCATCCGCCGTGGCCTGGCGGAGATCAGGCAGATGCTGACCAGCGGGCCGGACCTGCTCAACGTGCTGTTCTTCCCGACCATCACGCTGATCGTGATGTACTTCCTGAGGGATTCGACGTTGCCGGGCACGGACATCTCCGTCGGCTCGGCCGCCATGCCCGGCGTGCTGGGCATGCAGGTCGCTTTCGCCGGGCTGGTCGGCGTGTCGGCGTCGCTGATGGTGGAGCGCGAGGACGGCACGCTGCTGCGCGCCAAAGCGGTGCCCAACGGCATGTTCGGTTACCTGGTCGGCAAGATCATCGTCGGTGCGTTCGACGGCGCGCTCGCCATGCTGATCGTGTTGATTCCCGGGCTGTTCCTGCTGGACGGGTTCCGGATCGAAAGCCTGAACGCGTGGCTGACGCTGGCCTGGGTGCTGGCGCTCGGGCTGATCGCCACCATGCCGATCGGGGCGATGATCGGTTCGCTGTCGGACAACCCGCGCAACATGGGCCTGGTGATGCTGCCGCTGCTGGGCCTGGTGGCGATCTCCGGCGTCTTCTACCCCATCACCGCGCTGCCCGGCTGGGTGCAGTTCATCGCCCAGCTGTTCCCGATCTACTGGCTCGGCCTCGGCATGCGGTCGGCGCTGCTGCCCGATGCGGCCGCGGCGGTGGAGATCGGCGGATCGTGGCGGTATGCGGAGATGATCGGCGTACTCGGGGTGTGGATCGTCGTCGGGCTGATCTTCGCCCCGATCCTGCTGCGCAGGATGGCCAGGCGAGAATCGGGATCGACGGTGGCCGCCCGACGGGACCGTGCCTTGCAGCGTGTGCAGTGAATGGTGAGCAGTCGAGCAGATTCGGCAGCAGGCGAGCGTGAGGTGTGCCCGACATGAGCGAAGTGATCTACAACCGGATCGCGATGCTCCGTGCCGAGCGCGGCATCTCACGCCGCCAGCTGGCCGACGCCCTCAAGGTCCACTACCAGACGATCGGGTATTTGGAGCGCGGCGAATACAGCCCCAGCCTGTACCTGGCGCTGAAGATCGCCGAGTACTTCGGCGTGCCGGTCGAAGTGGTGTTCTCCACCAAACCGTTCCCGCGGCTGGGCAGCGAGGAGACCAACCATCGCGGCAACCGGGCTCCTTCGGACGTCGGCCAGGGGTGACCGCTGCGGTCGGGCACGAGCGCGGCGGGCCGGTCACGGTGCGCGGGCAGCGGATCGGCTGAACGCACCCTCCGGCAACCGCCGACCGGTAGGCCCGACCGCCACAAGCAACGCCGCGATCCGACCACGGCCGCGCCAGCAGCTCCTCCGCCATCCCGTTCGACCACACGGTCCGGACACGGTCCGGCAAGCCCGGCCGCGGGTGCGCGGGGCGGCAGCTCGGCCGCAGTACCCGGGCCGCAGTCCAGTCGTGGTAGTCGGGTGACCGCCCGGTCGTGGTGCACAGACGGTGCCCGGCCGACTGTTCTGCCAGGAGGTCGGCCTGTCGTACAGCCAGCCGGGATGGCTGCGCTCCTATCGGTACGTGCTGCAGTATCTGCATTCCCTGGGCGCGCCGTGCACAGCCCGCATGACCGGCGGCAGGTACCTCGCCCGCCGAAAGCACGGTGAGACACACGATGCGCCGTTGCCGAACGCCGGTACGCCGCCGGGCCTGACCAGCCACGGCCACCCTGGCCGGTCGCCGCAGCGGGAACGAAGTTTGCTCCGGCAGCGAACGGAAGGCGCGCCCGTGTCGCGAACACCAGCGCGATCCAGCCGAGACCGAGGCCGTTCCGCCGTCAGTCGCGTTCGACCATGCAGTCCAGATAGGGCCCGAAGAGCTCGGCCAGCGCGGCGGCGGTCTGCTCCGCGGGCGCGGTCGCGGTCGCCGCGTGGCTGATGGCCAGCCGGGTCACGTTCTCCGCCACCAGCCGGACCGCGTGATCCGGCACGTCCGGCCAGGTCCGGGTGAGCACGCCGGTGAGCTGGTCGGTGGCGAACGTGAGCACCGGCCCCGCCTGGTTGGTCAGCAGCGGCAGCAGGCCGTCGTCGCCACGGCCGCTGACGATGGCGGCGATCAGCGGGTCCTGCTCGGCGGACTTGAGGAAGACCTCGACCGCGGCGGCCAGCGCGGCGCGCGGGTCGTCGGCGTGCGCGGTGATGGCGTCCTCCACCGCGGCCAGGAAGCGGCTCGCCTCGTGCAGCACGAACGCCTGCGCGAATCCCTGCCGCGACCCGAACTCGTTGTACAGCGTCTGCCTGCTCACCCCGGCGGCCTTGGCCACGTCGGCCATCCGGGTCTCCGCCCACGACTTCTCCGCGATCAGGTCACTGGCCGCGTTGAACAACGTCTCCCGCAACAGCTGGCGGGCCGCCTCCGGATACTGCATGCGATTGCGCGGTCGGGTCACGTCTGACGACGTTTGCATCACCCGCGTGCCGTGTCAACCAACTTGACACGGCTCACCCGAGGGCGGCGAACACTTCGTCGACGGTGGCACCGGGCCGACTGGTGATCAGCCCGCGCACGATGCGGACGTCCTTCGGCCGGTTCATGCTCACCGCGGCCACCAGCCGCCCGCCGCGCCGGAACACCGCGGTGAACTCGTGCTCCTCGACCCGTCCGCGCACGGTCACCTCGTCGTCGGCCGCCGGCCACCCGGCGACGTGCAAGCTCTTGCCGTACTGGTCGGACCAGCACCACGGCACCTTGTCGAAGACCGTGCGCTCACCGAGCATGCCTGCCGCCGCCGCTGTGCCCTGTTCCTGCGCGTTGGTCCAGTGCTCCACGCGCTGACGGCCACCCAGGTGGACGTTCGGCAGGCACGCCACGTCGCCTGCCGCGAACACTCCCGGCGCCGAGGTCCGCAGGTACTCGTCGACGACGATCCCGCCGAACCGCTCGTCCACCGCGATGCCCGCTCGAGCGGCCAGCTCGGTGTTCGGCGCGATGCCCACCGCCACCAGCACCGTGTCGGCCGTCCACTGCCGCCCCGTGGTGTCGGTGACCCGTACGCAGCCATTGGCAGGCTCGAACGTCGCGACCTGCACGCCCGTGTGCAGCTCCACGCCGTGCCGGCGATGCAGCTCGGCATACGGCTCGGCCAGCTGCGGCGGCAGCAGTCGCGACATGGGATGCCGCTCGGCTTCCAGCAGCACGACCGAGCAACCCAGACCGCTCGCGGTGGCCGCGACCTCGCCGCCGATCAACCCGGCGCCGACGACCAACAGCGAGCTGCCCGGCCGCAACCTGTGCCGGAGGGCGGCCACGTCGCCGATGGTGCGCAGGGTGAACACCCCCGGCACAGCGGCCGCGTGCGGCAACTCGCGTGCACGACCTCCGGTGGCCAGCAGGAGCTGGTCGTAGGCCAGCTCGCCTCCGTCGTCGAGCTCCAGCGTGCGGGACTCCACGTCCAACGCGACCACCCGCCTGCCGGTGCGCAGCTCGATGCCCTGCTGCTCCCACACCTCCGGCGGCCGCAACCGGATCCGCTCCTCCGGCGTCTTGCCGCTGAGCAGATCCTTCGACAGCGGAGGGCGGCGATACGGCGGGTGCGGTTCGTCGCCGATCAGGACGACCCGGCCCTGGTAGCCGCCGGTGCGCAGCCGCAGCGCGGCGCTCGCACCGGCGACACCTGCGCCCACGATGACCGTCGTCGCGCTCACCGTGCTCAGCCGACCGGCTCGAAATCGATCTTGTCACGCACCCCGCAGTCGGGACAGTTCCAGTCGTCGGGGACCTCGGACCAGGGGGTGCCCGCCGGGAAACCCTCCCGTGGGGCACCGACCTCCTCGTCGTAGACGTACTCGCAAACCGGGCACTGGTACTTGCTCATGTCTCCTTGGCCTCACGCGGATGCCGCTTTCGCGCCGTAACGGGCCAGCACCTTGTCCCGCTTCGGCGGATGAATGTTCGCTTTGGTGATGTCGCCGTTGTAGTGCGCCAGCAGCCTCTTGTCCATCACCTTGCGCCACAGCGGCGGGATCAACGCCAGCAGGATCATCGTCGCGTATCCGGCGGGAAGCTGCGGAGCCTCCTCGTAGTCGCGCAGAGCCTGGTACCGGCGCGTCGGGTTGGCGTGGTGGTCACTGTGCCGCTGCAAGTGGTACAGGAACACGTTGGTCACCACGTTGTTCGAGTTCCAGCTGTGCCGTGCGGTCGGCCGCTCGTACCGGCCGCCCTTCGCCGTGCGCTGCCGCAGCAGCCCGTAGTGCTCGAGGTAGTTGACCACCTCCAGCAGGGAGAAGCCGAAGAACGCCTGGATGAGCAGCATCGGCAGGACCTCCCAGCCGAACGCGGCGATCAGCGCCCCGTACAGCACCACCGACATCAGCCAGGCGGACAGCACGTCGTTGCGCAGCGTCCACGGGCCGCGGTTGCTGCGGGCCAGCCGCTTCTTCTCCAGCGCCCATGCGCTGCGCAGGCTGCCGGAGACGGTGCGCGGCCAGAACCGGTAGAACGACTCGCCGACCCGCGAACTGGCCGGGTCCTCCGGGGTGGCGACCCGCACGTGGTGGCCGCGGTTGTGCTCGATGAAGAAGTGACCGTAGAACGTCTGGGCCAGCGCGACGCGGGCCAACCACCGCTCGTACTCGACCTTCTTGTGCCCCAGCTCGTGCGCGGTGTTGATGCCGATGCCCGCCACCACGCCGACCGAGATCGCCAGGCCGAGGCGGTCAAACCACGTCATGTCGTAGGTCGTCCACATCCAGCAGGCCAGCACCAGCCCGGCGTACTGGATGGGCAGGAACAAGTAGAGGATCCAGCGGTAGTAGCGGTCGTTCTCCAGCCACTCGATCAGCTCGTCCGGCGGATTCTCCCCGTCGGTGCCGATGATCAGGTCCAGCAGCGGGATCAGCCCGAACACCACGATCGGAGCCATCCACCAGACCAGGTGCATGGCCCAGGTGCCCTCCCAGCTCTGGTAGCCGAGCCAGATGAGGAACGGGATCGCGGGCACCACCAGGCCGAGCATCCAGGCGTATCGCTTCGGATCGCGCCAGCTCACTTCGTCCCGGCTCGCGCCGTCGTTGCCGGATGCGGCCTGCCCGTTGCCGTCCGGAACACCTTGACCTGCGGCGACCGATGTCATGACCACGCCTCCTCGCGTGCTCGCGACCCAGGCGATCTGGGTGTAACTTGGAGTTACACGTAACGTTGACACGAGCGGCCAGCCGTGTCAACAGACCGACACCTGAACGCAGGATGTAAAGCGCGCACACCGAGCCGACACCCGGCACATCCGCGCCGGCCACCGATCACCGGGCACCGCCACGAATCGCGGCACGGTCAGGTGCCGGGCAGTCCGACGGCAGCCGGTCACCTCTCCTGAAGCCACCGTCACCGCTTCGCCTACGGCTCGGAGGCGAACTCGACGCCGGCCCGATCGGCCGCAGTCAAGACATCCAGCAGCCGCGTCAGATCGCACTGCTGCGCCTCGTCGAGCCGCCCGACAAACGGCGCCAGCTCGGCCACGACATCCCGCCGCACCTTGTCGAACAGCTCCCGCCCCTGCTCGGTGAGCGCGACGTCCACCGCCCGGCGATCCTCCGGCGACCGACCCCGGACCATCAGGCCGCGCCGCTCGGCGCGCTCCACCAGGCCCGACATCGTGGACTTGTCCAGGCCGAGAAACGCCGCGAGCTCGGTCATCCGGGGCCGGCGATCTCGCAGGATCCCCAGCACGCGCAGCTGCGTCAGGGACAAGTCGTGCGCCGCACCGGCCCGGGTCAGCACGGCCATGACCCGGAACGTCGTACGCACCAGGGCATCCATCAGGTCCTCGTCCGCGGCCATGCCCGGATCCTACTTGACATTGTTGGCATTACCAACCAAAGTGGTGTGGACGTTAGTTGGATTTACCAACAACTTGTAATACCAACCACTTGGAGGAGTCATGCACGCCGCCGTTCTCACCGACTTGGCCGCACCGCCGCAGTACGGCGAGCACCCCGATCCGGTCGCCGAAGGGCCGGGGGAAGCCGTGGTCGAGGTCCTTGCCGCGCCACTGCACCGGCTGACCCGAGGACACGCGACCGGGTCGCACTACGCGGCCCGGGCCACGCTCCCCCTGGTTCCCGGCGTCGACGGCGTCGTCCGCGACGAGAACGGAAGGCTCTGGTACGCGGTCCTGCGCGACCGTCCGCTCGGCACGTTCGCCGAACGCACGGTCATCGATCGCCGCTACACCGTGCCGCTGCCGGACGACATCGACCCGGTGCGCATCGCGGCCGCGATGAACCCGGCAATGGCCTCGTGGCTGGCGCTGCGCCGCCGCGTCACGTTCCGACCGGGCAGCCGGGTGCTCGTCCTCGGCGCCACCGGCGTCGCCGGCCGGATGGCCGTGCAGATCGCCAGGCACCTGGGGGCGTCGTACGTGGCTGCGGCGGGCCGGAACCCGTCCCGCCTGGCCGGGCTGACCGACCTGGGAGCCGACGCCGCGGTGACCTACGACCAGATCGACTCGGTGGCCAACGCCGACGTAGTGCTCGACTTCGTGTGGGGCGAACCGTCTGCTCGCGCGATGCGCTCGGTGGTGATGTCCCGCGCTTTGCGTTCCACCGCGCTCGACTGGATTCAGATCGGTTCGGTCGCCGGGCAGACCCTCGAACTCGACGCGGAACTGCTCCGGGCCGCCCGGGTGCAGCTGTGCGGAAGCGGCGTCGGCTCGGTGGCCCTGCCGGACATCCTCACCGAGCTCCCAGCCATCGCCGATGCGGTGCACAGCGGCGCGATCGACGTGCCTGCACGCCCGGTGCCGCTTGCCGATGTGGCCGAGACGTGGGACGCCTCCAGCGACGACCGCGTCGTCTACGTGCCGTAGCCGTGGCTCGGCCCCGCCCCGGGCTGGTCGAACACCACCAGCGTTCGGCCGCCGTCGCCCTTGGCGAGGCGGTCGAACGCCTCCGGGGCGTCTTCCAGGCGAATGCGATGGGTGATCAGGGCGCCGAGGTCGAGCCTGCCGTCGAGCACCGCTTTCGCCAGCTCGGGCACGTCGACGTCGGGATCGGCAGTGCCGTAGATGGAGCTGCTGAGCGTGCGGGCGAAGTGGTAGAGCTCCAGCCCGTTGAACGACACGTGATCATCGCGGGAGCCGACGCCGAGCGTGATCACCCGCCCGCCACGCCTGGTGCTCGACCACGCCGTCCGGATCGCCGCCGAACGTCCGACGCACTCGAAGGCGACGTCCGCACCGCGCCCTTCGGTCATCGCGCGGACTGTCTTCGGAGCCGACTTGTCGGCGACGACGAAGTCCGTGGCGCCGGCGGCCTTGGCCAGATCGGCTTTGCTCTCGTTGACGTCGAGCGCCACGATCCGGCCTGCCCCGGCCAGCCGCGCCCCGAGGATCACGGACAGGCCGACCCCGCCGAGGCCGACCACGGCGACCGACTCCCCCTGCCGCACCCTCGCCGTGTTGCGCACAGCGCCCACGCCGGTGAGCACGGCACAGCCGAGGAGGGCGGCCTCCGCCAGCGGCAGCTCGGCCGGCACCGGGATCACGGCGTTCTCCCCCACCAGCACTTCCTCGGCCAGTCCCCCCACGCCGAGCGTGACGTGTGTTTCCGTACCGTCCGCCAGGCGGCCGCGCGGCACCGAGGCCACGCCCTCGTTCGTGGTGCACAGCCACGGCTCTCCTTGCCGGCAGAACCAGCACTCGCGGCACGGCGGGCTCCAGTTGAGCACCACGTGGTCACCTGCCCGCACGCGGCTGACGCCGTCACCGACCTCGGTCACGACTCCGGCCGCCTCGTGGCCGAGTACCAGGGGAAACGACGGGGCAAGCACCCCGTTCACCATGGACAGGTCGGAATGACACACGCCGGCACCCCGGACCGCCACCCGCACCTGCCCCGGCCCGGTCGGCCCGAGCTCGACGTCCGACAGCTCGAATCCGGCATCCACACCGCGTGAGATCAGCGCGCGTACCATGCCCGGCAGGCTACCCTCGCGTTGTTCCGGATTTCTGCTCTGTGAGAGCCGCTCCATCGTTCTCGATCACCCGCAGACCGGGCAAGCGTACGCGCGAGACAACTCCGAGTCCGATCAGATGGCGCAGGATGTGCCCGGCTGTTTGGATGATGTCGACTCCGGTGTCGGGCACACTGACGGCACAGTCTCGACGCCCCCGGCAACGCGCCTCCGGCGTCATCGAACCGGAGCGGTGTCGCACGGGCCGGAATCGCCCGGCGCTACAGCCTCTGGGCTTGCGTGCTCTCCAGATCGAGTCGCGCGGCGAGCACTTCGGCCAGGTGCCGCGACCGGATCCCGGCCAGTTGTTCGAACTGGGTCCGGCAGCTGAACCCGTCGGCGACCACCGCAGTGCCGGGTGGCTGGGCCGCCAGCGCGGGCAGCACACCCTGCTCGGCCACCTTGCGAGAAACCTCGTAGTGCCCGCGCTCGAAGCCGAAGTTCCCGGCCAGCCCGCAACACCCCGCGTCCAGCACGGTGGTCGCCGCACCGGTGGCGCGGAGCAACGCTGCGTCAGGACCGGCGCCCATGACGGCGTGCTGGTGGCAATGCACCTGCAGGGCTGCCTGCTCGCCCTCCTTCGCCTTCGGCACCTCCCAGTCCGGAGCGAACTTCGCCAGCAGCTCGGCGAGGGTGTACGTGTTGTCGGCGAGCATCCGCGCGTCGGCGTCGTCCGGGAGCAGTTCGGTGGCGTCCGACCGGAACAGCGCGGCACAACTGGGTTCCAGCACCAGCATGGGCACGCCCGCCGACACCACCGGCGCCACCGTGCGCAGCGCGTGGCGGAGCTTGCGCCGGGCCGCCTTCAGCTGCCCGGTGCTGAGCCAGGTCAGCCCGCAGCACACCGGCCGCGACGGCAGCAGCACGTCGAACCCGGCCGCCCGCAGCACCCGCACGGCCGCCTGCCCGATGGCCGGGGCGAAGTAGTTGGTGAACGTGTCCGGCCACAGCAGCACCGACTTCTCCGGCAACGGTTCCTGCCGCAGGCCCTGGTCGAACACCTCGGTGAACGGACGCCGGGCGAAGGCCGGGATACGACGCTGGGGCGCGATACCACCCATGCGCTTGACCAGCCCGCTGGTGATCTTCGACGAAGCGACCCAGTTGACCACCCGCGGAGCCTTGGCGGCGATCCGCGCCAGCCGGGGCAGCCAGCCCATCGAGTAGTGCGACGCAGGCCGCAGCCGATGCTTGTACCGCTGGTACAGGTACTCCGACTTGTAGCTGGCCATGTCGACGCCGACCGGGCAGTCGATCTTGCAGCCCTTGCACGACAGGCACAGATCCAGTGCTTCGGCGACTTCCGGTGATTTCCAGCCCTTGGTGACCGTCTCGCCGAGCAACATCTCCTGCAGCACCCGAGCCCGGCCACGGGTGGAGTCCTTCTCGTCCCTGGTGGCGCGATAGCTCGGGCACATCACGCCGCCGGAGCCGGTGCGGCAGCGCGCGACACCGACACAGCGATGCACGGCCCGGCCCAGCTCGCCGCCGTCCTCCCGCAAGGCCAGCTCGACCCGCGGCGTCCGCCACCGGTGGCGCATGCGCAGGTCGTCGGCAACCCCCGCCGGATCCACGATCACCCCGGGGTTGAGCCGCCCCCGCGGGTCCCAGATCGCCTTGAACCGGCCGAACGCCCGGATCAGTTCGTCGCTGTACATGGTGGGCAGGTGCTCGGACCGGGCACGGCCGTCCCCGTGCTCGCCGGACAGCGTGCCGCCGTGCGCCACCACCAACTTGGCCGCCTCCGCCATGAACCGCCGGAAATGCGCGACCCCGTCGTCCGATTGCAGGTTGAAGTCCAGCCGGACGTGCAGGCAGCCTTCACCGAAATGCCCGTACACCACGCCCTTCAGGCCGAACTGGTCCAGCAGGCGGTGGAAGTCGCGCAAGTACGCGCCGAGGTTGCGGGGCGGCACGGCGGCGTCTTCCCAGCCCGGCCAGGACAGCACCCCGTCGACCGAGCGGGTGGCCAGCCCGGAGCCGTCCTCACGGATCTTCCACACGGTGCGCTGCGCCGCCGGATCCTCCACCACCCGGACGTCCAGCACACCGTCGATGCCCCGCAGCGCCTTGACCATCTCCTCGGCTTCCCACGCGGCCGCCTCCACGTCCACCAGCAGCCACGCCGATCCCCTGGGCAGCACCCCCTCGGGGACCGCGTCCGGACGACGATCACGGAGCACGTCGAGGATGCGGTCGTCCATGCCTTCGCACGTCAGCGGCTTGTGTTCGAGGATCGCCGGGACGGCGTCGGCCGCCGCGATCGAATCCGGGAAGCCCACCACGATCAGCCGTTGGCACTGCGGCAGGGGCACCAGCTTGATCGTCGCAGCCAGCACGATCACGCACGTGCCCTCGCTGCCGACGAGTGCCCGCGCCGCGTTGCAGCCGTTCTCCGGCAACAGGTGATGCAGCGCGTAACCGGAAACCTGGCGGGAGAACCGGCCCAGCTCGCTACGCAGCACCGCCTGATGCTCCTCGGCCAGCCCCCGCAGCGCGGCGTGGATGCGCCCCGGCCTGCCGCCCCGGCTGATCACCGCGTCCAGCTCCGACTGGCTCATCGGACCGAGCGTCATCCTGGTGCCGTCGTAGCAGAGCACGTCCAGCTCGAGGACGTTGTCCGAAGTCCGTCCCCACGCGACCGAGTGCGAGCCGCACGCGTCGTTGCCGATCATCCCGCCGATCGTGCAGCGGGCATGGGTCGACGGGTCCGGCCCGAACCGCAGCCCGTACTCGGCAAGCACGGCGTTGAGCGCCCCGGGAACGACGCCGGCTTCCACCCGCGCCGTCCTGGCGTGCGGATCGACGGAGATGATCCGGTTCATGTGCCGCGACAGGTCGAGCACCACGCCGGAGCCGATCGCGTTGCCGGCGATCGACGTGCCACCACCTCGCGTGGTGATCGGCACGTCGTGCTCGGCGCACACCTGCACGGCAGCGGCCACGTCGTCGGCGTCGCGCGGAAACACCACGCCCAGCGGGACTTTGCGGTAGTTCGACGCGTCGGAGCTGTACTCGGCGCGGCGTCGAGCAGAGAAATCCACCTCGCCACGAACGGCACTTGTCAGCGCGTCGGCCAGTTCGGAGAGCCACATCGCGCTTCAGTCTGCCGTTCTACACCGGATTCGCAACCGACCTCAACCGTTGCGCACCGGCTGGAGTGATCATCGAACGGGCGTGCTTTGCCGGGCTGTCCGGAGCTTCCCGGTCGGCCAGGTAGTACCAGTCGCACTGGGTCCGTTCCGGCGTCACGTCCAGCACCGCGAAACCGTGCGAATCCATCTCCGCGTACTTCAGGTGGCGATTGAGCGTGCGGGCCGCCGTTTCCACCGCGATCGAGGCGGTTCGCGGCGGCACACCGGCGATGTCGTCCAAGTTGTCCGAAGTCACCGACGGGACGACGAACTCGGTCGCCACCGTCGGCGACAGCGGGTACGCACCGGCGTCGACCGGGATCTCGGCAGCGAACGACATGTGGATGTCGCCGGTCAGGAAGACCGTGTCGCGCACTCGCTCGCGGCGCAGCTGCCGGACCAGCTGACGCCGCTCGTACTGGTAGCCGTCCCACTGGTCGTAGTTGATCGGCCCGCCGTCCTCGGGCAACAGGCCGAGCAGGTCCGCCAACGGCTTGCCGATGATGCGCGGCACCGGTGGAAGCAGCAACGGCGCGAACATCACCGACGTGCCGATCAGCTTCCACTGCACGTCGGCGCGCAACGACTCCTGCAGGAACGCCAGCTGCGCATCGCCCGCCATGACCTGATCCGGGTCGTCCACCCGGCCTGCCTGTCCGACGTCGAGCTGACGAGAGCGATAACTGCGCAGGTCGAGCATGGTGAGTTCGGCCAGCGCGCCGAACCGAAGCCTGCGGTAGATCACGCCGCCCGGCCCGAGCCGGACCGGCATCCACTCCCGGTACGCCTGCTTGGCCGCGGCACGGCGCTCGGCCCAGGTGCCCTCGGAACCCTCGGTGTGGTTCTCCGCGCCACCGGACCACGCGTCGTTGGCGAACTCGTGGTCGTCCCAGGTGACGATCCACGGGCACGCGGCATGCAGCGCCTGCAAGCTCGGATCGGTCTTGTACTGCGCGTGGCGTCGCCGGTAGTCCGACAGCGTGGTCATTTCGTGCGGCGGATCATGCGGCCGGAACGTGCCGTACTCGTTGGGCCCGTACTCGTACAGGTAGTCGCCGAGGTGCAGGACGGCATCCAGATCGCCGCGTTCGGCCATCCGCCGGTAAGCGGCGAAGTGCCCGGCCTGCCAGTTGGCACACGACACGACACCGAACCGCAGGCGGGCAGGCACGACCCCGTCGGCCGGAGCGGTCCGGGTGCGCCCGACCGGTGAAGAGCTGCCGAGGCAGGAGAACCGGTAGTAGTACTCGGTCCCCGGCCGCAAACCCCCGGCGTCGACCTTGACCGTGTGGTCGCGGTCCGGCCCGGTGGTCACCTCGCCACCGGCGACCACGGAGGTGAAGTCCGCGTCGGTGGCGACTTGCCAGGTGACGGCGACCTGCGGGCCTCGGCCGGAACCGGGCACGGCGTCGGCGGCCGGGGTCACCCGGGTCCAGAGGATGACGCGATCCGGCAACGGATCGCCCGACGCCACACCGTGGCGAAAGACGTCCGTTTGAGCACGCGCGAAAGGCAAGCTCAGCGCGGGGACGGCCAGGGCGGCGGCCCCGCCTGCTCGGATGACCGAGCGGCGACGGATCCGGGGCATGCGGGAAGCGGTCTCGGGGTCCGATGGCTCGCGCATGGCTGGTTCAACGGCTGGCCCGCCGGAAGGAAACGATCTTGCCGGCACGTTCCCCGGAAAGGCGGAGCCGCGCGGCGTGATCCGGATACGGGCGTGTCCGGAATGACTTCGGAATGGTCACGATTGATCGGTCAAGGAGTGAAACCCGTCATGTTCAGACCCTAGTCTGCAGTGGCCGGGGTTACCGGCGGTCGCAGCAGCCGAGCTGGGAAAGGCCAACGATGACCACGACTGGCGAGATCGCGCTGACACATCAGAGTGGCAAGAAGGTACGGACGCTGCCGGAGGCGTTCCAGGAAACCGCCCGGCTACGCCCGTCCGCGGTGGCGTTGCGGACGCCGGGGAACAAGGTCGCCATCACCTGGCGGGAGTACGCCGACCGGGTACGCAAACTCGCCGCCGGGTTCGCCGCTCTGGGGGTCGGCCACGGCGACACGGTCGGCGTGCTGCTGACCAACCGGCCGGAGTTCCACCTGGTCGACACGGCCGCGCTGCACCTCGGCGCCGCGCCGTTCTCCATCTACATCACCTCGTCGCCGGAGCAGATCAGCTACCTGTTCAGCAACGCCGACAACAAGGTGGTCGTCACCGAGCCGACAACAAGGTGGTCGTCACCGAGCAGAAGTTCCTCAAGACGATCCAGGCGACTCAGTCGGACGTCGAGCACGTCGTGGTGGTCGACGGCGAGGCGGGCGAAGGCACGCTGGCGCTGGACGACGTCATGGCACGCGGTTCGGACGACTTCGACTTCGAGGCCACGTGGCAGGCGGTCCGGCCGTCGGATCTGGCCACGGTCATCTACACCTCCGGCACCACCGGCCCGCCGAAGGGCGTGGAGATCACCCACGCCAACCTGATGGCCGAGGCCGACGCCATCGTCAAGCTCACCGCGACCACCGCGGACGACCGGATCACCTCGTACCTGCCGCACGCCCACATCGCGGACCGGATGACCGCGCACTACGCGAACCTGCTGATGGGCGTCCAGGTCACCACGGTGGACGACCCGCGCGCCATCGCGGCCGCGCTGCCGGACACCCGGCCGACGGTGTGGCTGGGCGTGCCGCGGGTGTGGCAGAAGCTCAAGGCGGGCGTCGAGGCCAAGCTGGCCGCGGAGGAAAGCCCGATCAAGAAGAAGCTGGCCGGCTGGGCGGTGGACGTCGGGATCAGGGCGGCCAAGCTGCGGCTGAACGGCGAGAGCGTCCCGCTGCCGCTGCGGATCCAGGCGCAGCTGGCGGACCGGCTGGTGCTCGGCAAGATCCGCCACGCGCTGGGTTTCGACCAGCTGCGGCACGGCATCAGCGGGGCGGCCGCCATCCCGATCGACACCCTGTACTTCTTCTGGGGCCTCGGCATCCCGGTCTACGAGGTGTGGGGCATGTCGGAGAACTGCGGCGGCGCCACGTCCAACGTGGCGGGTGCCAACCGGGTCGGGACGGTCGGCAGGCCGATGCACGGCATCGAGGTGAAGCTGGCGGAGGACGGCGAGCTGCTGCTGCGCGGGGCCGTGGTGATGCGCGGCTACCGCAAACAGCCGGACAAGACCGCGGAAGCGATCGACGCCGACGGCTGGCTGCACACCGGTGACATCGGCACGATCGACGAAGACGGATACGTGCGCATCGTCGACCGCAAGAAGGAATTGATCATCAACGAGGCCGGCAAGAACATGTCGCCGACCAACATCGAAAACGCGATGAAGGCGGCGTCACCGTTGATCGGCCAAGTGGTCGCGATCGGCGACAACCGGCCGTACATCACCGCGCTGGTGGTCCTGGATCCGGAAGCAGTGCAGGCCAAGAAGGACGATTTCGGCCTGGCCGAGCTGACGCCGTCCGCCGCGGCGGAGAATCCGAAGGTGCGCGACGCGGTGACCGCGGACATCCGGGAAGGCAACAAGCGGCTGTCCCGGGTGGAGCAAATCAAGCGGTTCGTCATCCTGCCGCAATTCTGGGAACCCGGCGGGGACGAAATTACGCCTACGATGAAACTGAAGCGCAAGCCGATCGCCGAGAAATACGCGGCGGACATCGAGGCCCTGTACTCGACGCCTGCCGGACCCGCGGTGATCGATCTCGGCTGACGCGGCAGCGGGCGGACCGTGCCGGACCCTCCCGCTGCCGTGCCTGCCAACGGCCAGCGGGAGGGTGTCGCATGATCCGGGTGTTCCTGGTCGACGACCACGAGGTGGTCCGCCGCGGTGTGGCGGACATGCTGGAATCCGATCCGGAGCTGGCCGTCGTCGGCGAAGCCGCCACGGCCGATCAGGCGTTGGCCAGGATCCCGGCGCTGAAACCGGACGTCGCGGTGCTCGACGTCCGGCTGCCCGACGGCAACGGGGTGGAGCTGTGCCGAGAGCTGCGCTCGTCGATGCCGCAGCTGCACTGCCTGATGCTCACCTCCTTCACCGACGAGCAGGCCATGCTGGACGCGATCATGGCGGGCGCCAGCGGTTACGTGATCAAGGACATCAAGGGCATGGACCTGGTCCGCGCGGTGCGGGACGTGGCGAGTGGCCGATCGCTGCTGGACAACCGGGCGGCCAGTGCATTGATCACCAAATTGCGCTCGGACACCAAACCGGAAGGCCCGCTGGCGTCGCTGACCGAACGGGAACGGACGTTGCTCGAGCTGATTGGGGAAGGATTGACCAACCGGCAGATCTCCGAGCGCATGTTCCTCGCCGAGAAGACGGTGAAGAATTACGTCTCCCGCCTGCTGACCAAGCTGGGGATGCAGCGCCGCACGCAGGTCGCGGTACTCGCCGCGAAGCTGCGCAACGACCAGGACCGTTGAGCGGCCGAGGTTCCCGCATGGTTGGGGACTTTTTGCCCTTCCTGCCACCCGCCGGTGCTGAGAGCATCAGTTGCCGAGGAGGTCGGGAATGCCTAGATCCAGGGAAGCCGAGCTTCTGAAGACGGTCCAGCACTACAAGACCCTGAGTGAACAGCTGCAGCACGCGCTGGAGAGCCGGATCGCCATCGAACAAGCCAAGGGAATTCTGTCGGAACGCTACCGGATCACGGTCGACGAAGCGTTCCAGCTGCTCCGCTCGTACTGCCGCGCGCACAACCTGAAGATCGCCGATGCCGCGCGGGCGTTGACCGTTCGCCCGGAGAAGCCGACTGCACCGACGGGTCACGCGGTAGCCTGATCACCCCTACGGCCCGGCCGCCGAGGCCGGGCCGTGTTCCACGACTGGGGGATCACCAACTGAGTTCGGCGCACCGCGCCGCCGCGCTGCGCGGTTCGACCTGCATGGTCGCGTGCTCGATGTGGAAGTCGTCCGCCAGTACGCGCTGCGCCTCGGCCAGCACCTCGGCGCTGTCGGCGTCGTCGTCGATGGTCAGATGCGCCGACGCCACTTCCATACCGGACGTGAGCGTCCAGATGTGCAGGTCGTGCACGTCCGTCACGCCCGCGATGCGCTCCAGCTGGCCGGCTACCCGCTCGACGTCGATCCGCTCCGGCGCGTGCTGGAACAGGATGCGCAGCGACCGCCGCGCCAGGCCGACCGCCCGCGGCAGGACGTAGACAGCCAGGGCGACACCGATGATCGGGTCGGCGTAACGCCAGCCGGTCAGCAGGATGACGGCGCCGCTGATCAGCACGGCGACCGAGCCGACGAGGTCGGCCAGCACCTCGAGGTAGGCGCCGCGCACGCTGAGGCTCTCCTGCGCGCCGGATCTGAGCAGCAGGAAGGCCACGAGGTTGGCCACCAGGCCGACCAGCGCCGTGACGACCACCGGCAGCCCCGGCACGTCCGGCGGCGCGGCGAAGCGGGTGACGGCTTCGTAGAGCACGTAGCCCGCGACCGCGAACAGCAGCGCGGCGTTGAGCAAGGCGGAGAGCACCTCGCCCCGGTACATCCCGAACGTGCGGGTGGACGTGGGCTTGGCGACCCGCGCCAGCACGATGGCCACCAACGCCATGCCGATGCCGAACACGTCGGTGAACATGTGCGCGGCGTCGGAGAGCAGGGCCAGGGAGCCGGTGAGCACGCCGACGGCCACTTCCAGCACCAGGATCGTCAAGCCGATGCCGAACGCCGCCAGCAAGCGCTTGAGGTAGCGCCCCGATGCGTGCCCCGGCCGCGTCGGACCGTGGTGGTGGTGGTGATGGCCCACTGCGTCTCCCTCTCCGTCGGTCTTGCCCGAGGTAACCCACTGGGTCGGTGCGGATAACCCACCGGGTCGGTGCAGACACATTGTCAGATGCGCATATGTTCACGCAACGCCCCGGCGCCGTGATGCCGACCGCATGACAAGGCCGCTACGGGCATGCGCTACTCTTGCTACAGCACACCACACCGGTGGTTGCCCTTGTAGCTCAGTGGATAGAGCACTGCCCTCCGGAGGCAGGTGTCGCAGGTTCGAATCCTGCCAAGGGCGCACAGCGCAAGACCTGAAAGAACGGCCCCGACCAGCGGAAACGCCAGTCGGGGCCGTTTTCGTCTCCACGTGGCCTGCCACGGCCGAACCCAGCCGGACACGGGCACTTACGCGCAGTGCACGTGACGAGTCGAACGGGGCGCTGGACACGATGCCCTGACGCTTCCTGGACGCGCTGCCGGGCCACGCCGTCCTGTCCGCGCACACAGATGGGCGCAAGCGAAGCCGCCCGACTGACGACCAGCACCCACCGCCCCATCCCGCACACACAGATGGGCGCAGGTCTCCGTCACCACGCTGAGCGAGTGCCCTGCGAGAGCGCGGGCAGCCGGCCGCGCTCCGCTCAGCCGGACTGCCCGCCCTTCAGCTGCGGGAACTGGTCGTCCCGCCACTCCCCCGAACGAGCCTGCCCGGCCAACGACTGCTCCCGCTGCCTCAGCTCGACCCGGCGGATCTTGCCGGAGATCGTCTTCGGCAACTCGGCGAACTCCAGGCGGCGCACCCGCTGGTACGGCGCGAGGTGTTCCCGGGCGTACTTGAGGATGTCGAACGCGGTCTGCTCGGTCGGCTCGTAGCCGGGAGCCAGCGCCACGTAGGCCTTCGGCACCGCCAGCCGCACCTCGTCCGGAGCGGGCACGACCGCCGCCTCGGCCACCGCCGGGTGCTCGATGAGCACGCTCTCCAGCTCGAACGGGCTGATCTTGTAGTCGGACGCCTTGAACACGTCGTCGGTCCGGCCGATGTAGGTGATGTAGCCGTCCTCGTCCCGGGAAGCCACGTCGCCGGTGTGGTAGAAGCCGCCCGCCATGGCTTCCGCGTTGCGTGCCTCGTCGCCGCGATAGCCGGTCATGAGCGCCACCGGATGTGCCGACAGGTCGAGGCAGATCTCCCCCTCGCCGACGCCTTCGACCACCTTCCCGGTGGTGGGGTCGACCAGGACCGTCGGAATCGCAGGCAGCGGCCGCCCCATCGAACCCGGCTTCACCGGCGAGCCCGGGGTGTTGCCGATCTGCGCAGTCGTCTCCGTCTGGCCGTAGCCGTCCCGGATGGTCACGCCCCACCGGCGCTCCACCTGGCTGATCACCTCGGGGTTGAGCGGTTCACCGGCGGCCACCAGCTCCCGCAACGACTCCGGCTTGCCACCCAGATCCGCGTTGATCAGCATCCGCCAGACCGTCGGCGGAGCGCAGAACGAGTTCACCGCCTCGTCGCGCAGCCGGGTCAGCAACGACGCCGCGTCGAATCGCGCGTAGTTGTACACCAGCACGGTCGCCTCGGCGTTGTACGGCGCGAAGAAGCACGACCACGCGTGCTTGGCCCAGCCGGGCGAGGAGATGTTCAGGTGGACGTCACCGGGGCGGATGCCCAGCCAGTACATCGTCGACAGATGCCCCACCGGGTACGAGGCCTGCGTGTGGACCACCAGCTTCGGCCGGGACGTCGTGCCGCTGGTGAAGTAGAGCAGCAGCGTGTCGTCCGGGGCCGTGCCCGGGTGCTCCACCACGGGGTTCTCGATCCCGTAGGCCTGCTGCAGGTTCAGCCATCCGTCGGCGGGGCCGACCGACACCTTCCGGTAGTCCCCGGGCACGTCGGCGAACTTCCCGGTGTCGCCCGGGTTGCAGACCACCATGCTCGCCTCGGCGCGCTCGACACGGTCCAGCAGGTCCTTCGGGCCGAGTGCCGTGGTCGCCGGGAGGATGACCGCGCCCACCTTCATCACGCCGAGCATCACGTCCCACAACTCGACCTGATTGCCGAGCATGACGAGCACGACGTCGCCCTTGCCGATCCCGTTCTCCCGCAGCCAGGCGGCGACCTGGTCGGACCGGTGCGCCATCTGCGCGAACGAGACCGACGTGCGCTCACCCGCCTCGTCGAGGATCACCAGGCCCGGGCGGTCGTTGCCCCGGGCGATCTCGTCGAACCAGTCGTGCGCCCAGTTCCACCGCGGCCCCACGTCGGGAAACGTGAACTCGGCGGCGGCCTGGTCGTAGTCGTCACGGAGGTCGAGCAAACGGTCACGGGCGGCCCGGAACCGGGCGGTCGAGGTTGCGGTGTCCACGCTGACTCCCTTGCAGACGGTTCGCATCGGTGACGACGGCGAGGGTGGTCAAGGTCCGCCGAATGCGCAAGACCCGTCACTTCGATCGGGGGGCCGGCAGGCGCACCGCACCGCGCATGCCGGTGCCGCGCCCGGCCGGGCACATCACTACCGTGGTGCCAGCAGCCGCTCTCGCCGAAACGAGGACATCGACGCCTGATGACCAGCGACATCGACTTCGACGGTGCGCACGTCTATGCCATTCCGATGCGCACTCGCTTCCGTGGCATCACAGTGCGGGAGGGCATGCTGATCCGCGGCCCCGCCGGGTGGGCCGAGTTCTGCCCGTTCGCCGACTACGACGACGTCGTGTCGGTGTCCTGGCTGGCTGCCGCCGTCGAACAATGCGCCGTGGGATGGCCTGAGCCGGTACGCGATCGCATCCCGATCAACTGCACCGTCCCGGCCGTCGATCCGGTGCGCGCTCACGACATCGCGGCACGTTCCGGCTGCAGCACCGCCAAGGTCAAGGTCGCCGACCATCCCGACTCGCTCTCGGAAGACCTCGCCCGCGTGGAAGCCGTACGCGACGCGCTCGGCCCGAACGGCGCCATCCGGGTGGATGCCAACGGCGTGTGGGATGTCGACACGGCCGTGACGCACATCCGGCGGCTCGACCGCGCCGCCGGCGGCCTCGAGTACGTCGAGCAACCGTGCCGCACGATCGAGGAATTGGCCGCTGTCCGCCGCAAGGTCGACGTACGCATCGCCGCAGACGAGTCCATTCGCCGCGCCGAGGATCCCATGCGCGTCGCGGTCGCGGGCGCGGCGGATGTGGCCGTGATCAAGTGCACGCCGCTCGGCGGGGTGCGTCGAGCACTGCGCGTGGCCGAAGCCGCCGGGCTGCCCTGCGTGGTTTCCTCGGCGCTGGAAACGAGCGTCGGTCTGTCCGCCCAGCTGGCGCTGGCCGGGGCGTTGCCCGAACTCGACTTCGCCTGCGGCCTCGGCACGCTCGCCCTGCTCGAGGGAGACGTCGTTGCCGATGCCTGCTCACTGCGGCCGACCGACGGATACCTCCCCGTACCGCGGACGCCACCTGCCCCTGACCCGGTACTGCTCGAAACCTATGCCCCCGACCCCGCGCGAGCTGCGTGGTGGCGTGACCGGCTGGCGCGCGTCCGCGCGCAGCTCGCATCCGCCGAGCAAGTTTGACGCCGTCAGCGCCCGATTTGCACCTCGTCCGCGAGAACCAGCAGCTCCTTGCGCACCAGATCCGGGCGTTCGTCGACGATGAAGTGCCCGCAGCCCGGCACGCGCTCGAGGGTGTAGCTGTCGGCGCGCGCGGTTTCCGCCGCCGCCAACGCGGGGTGGATGGCCGGGTCGTTCATCCCGAACAGGGCGCGGATCGGCACGGTTGCGCGTCGGCGCTCCGGATGCCGGGCCAATGCCGGGAACTCGTGCAGCACGAACGTGCGGTAGGTGTCGCGGGCCGCCTTCGCGCTGACCGGATTGCGGAAGGCGTCCGCGAAGATTGCGCGCCGCCGATGCGTCCACCCCCGCTTTCACGAGCAGCGTGTGGACGAAAGCGGTGTGGCGGTGCAGGGGAACGCCGGCGACCGCAACCACCGGCTGATACCCGAACCGCCACAAGTGCGGCAGCACCGTGGACGGTCGCTGCCAGGGGTGGGCGATGTTCAGCGCCAGCAAGCCCGCGATGCGTTCCGGTGCCCGCAGCGCCACCAGATACCCGATCCACCCGCCCCAGTCGTGCCCGGCCAGCAGGACCCGGTCGAGCCCGAGCTCGTCGAGCAAAGCCAGTACGTCACTGGCCACGGCCTCCTTCGACCATCGGTGCGGTGCCGGCCCCGACCAGCCGTATCCGGGCAAGTCGGGAGCGATGACGCGCATGCCGTCCGGTGGGTCGGCGAGCAGGTCCCGGTAGCAGTAGTGGTGCTGTGGCCAGCCGTGCAACGCCAGCACCGGGGTGCCCGATCCCGCTTCGGTCACGTGGAAGCGCACTCCCCTGGCGACGACCGTGTGCCGTCGCACGCCGGGAATCTCCGGCGGCGCCGATGCCTGCCGAGCGGTCATGCCCTGATCATCGGCCACCGACCGTGAACCCGGCCAGTCCCACGGCTGGCGAGCGGAGATCCCGTCACGCCGCGCACAGTCTCTCCACCGCGTCCGCCGCACGTTCGGCGCCGCCGCTGCGCCGTACTTCGTCGCGCAACTCGGCCAAGCGGTCCGCCTTGTCCATGGCGGCATCGACCGCTGCGCGCAGCCCCTCCGGAGTCAACGGTTCGCCGGGCCGGGTTCCGGCTCCGATCTCCACCAGGGTGTTCGCGTTCAGGAACTGGTCGACGGCCTGCAGCAGCACCACCGTCGGCACCCCGAACCACAACGACTCCCCCGCACTGGCCATGCCTGCGTGCATGACGAACACCGATGCGTGTTCGAGCACGTCCAGCTGCGGCTGGGTGCGTGCGGCCGTGATCCCGTCGGGCAATGGGGCGAGCGAAGCGGGGTCGACCTTCCCGGTGGCCAGCACCACGCGGTAGTCCCCGGCCAGCCCTTCGACACAAGCCCGGTAGATGTCCGGGCGCTGGGTGTAGCTGGTGCCCAGCGCCACGTACACCAATGGCCGGTCATCGCCGGGCTCCGGTGCCCAGCCGGTACGGCGTGCCGGGTCGGGACACGGTCCCGCAAACACGTACCGGCTGGAGACCCGGTCGGCGTTGGGTTGCAGAACCTTCGGGATCAGCACGACGCACGAGTCCGGCTTGCCGAGGAAATCGTCCGGGTCGACGACCATGCCGTGATCATCGAGCCACCTGCGCAGCGTGGCGTAGTAGCGCTGCCCGGTCGGCGACGCCTTCAGCTGCCGGGTGTGCTCGGCGATCTCCTCATCCATGCCCTCCCAGGCGACGTACGCGGTGGACAGCTGCACCGCGGGCACGCCCCAGTGGTGGGCCGCCACCCGGCCGGCGTGACCGCCGATGTCGTAGAGCACCGCGTCCGGCCGGGGAATCCGCTCCAGCATCGGCTGCACCGCGGCCAACGCGTCGTCCAGGAAGATCTGCATGGCCGCAGCGGTGTCTTCCGGCCAGTGTTCGTCGGCGTCCGGCATGATCGAGTCGTGGCTGACGACCTCGGCGCCAGTCGCGGCCACCAACCCGGCAAGCCGCTCCCCCACCACGTACGTCGCCCGGTGCCCTCGCGCGACCAGCTCCGCAATGACCGGAAGGCCCGGGTAGACGTGACTCGGCGCGGTCACACCGGCCGTCACCAGATGCATGGTTGTGTTCACCGACCTTCCGTGGTTTCGCCGAACGAATCCGGTCAGCTCCCCGCGCGCAGGTCCAGCGCCCAGTCCTGACCGACGAGATCGTGCCCGAACTTGTGGATCTCCTCCTGCCGGACGAGCTGAAAGCCACGGGACTGGTAGATCTTGCGCGCCGAGGCGAGCAGGCTGACCGTCCACAGCACCATGCGCCGGTAGCCGGCATCGCGGGCGAAGGCGATGCAGGTGTCCACCAGGCGGCCGCCCAAGCCGCGGCCCCGCGCCGCCGGGTCCACCACAAGCACCCGCAATTTCGCCGTGTCCTCCTCGTCCCCGGCCACACACAGCACCGAACCGACCCGGCGGCCGTCCAGCTCGGCGATCCATCCGGCCTCACGCTCCGGGTCGTGGCCGGTGGCGTAATCGGCCACGATGCGGGCCACCAGCGCCTCGTACGAAGCGTCCCAGCCGTGCTCCTTGGCGTAGATCTCGCCGTTCGCCTGCACGATCCACCCGAGGTCCCCGGGTTGATCCAACCGCCGGATGGTGTCCATGACCACGCTCCGTTACTGAAACGACTGTGTCAGTCGTGTCATGCTAACGCCATGGCCGAGGCGACCTCCACTTCTTTCGACCCTCCTGGCTCCGGCGAAGCCACGCCTTCACCGCGCAAGACCGAATTGCTCGAACGCGCCTACCAGTACGCGTTGCAGCACGGCGTCGCGAACATTTCACTGCGCCCGCTGGCCTCCGCGATCGGCTCCAGCCCGCGCGTCCTGCTGTACCTGTTCGGCAGCAAGGACGGCCTCGTTCGGGCGCTACTGGCGCGCGCTCGAGCGGAAGAACTGCGACTGCTGGAGCAGCTGCGCGCCGAGCGGGGCGCGGAGCACACCGGCCTGGCCGTCGTCGTGGAGCGGATCTGGGACTGGCTTGCCGCCGAGGACCGACGCGGCTTGCTGTCGCTGTGGGTCGAGGGCTACGCACGCTCGCTGATCGACCCGGAAGGGCCGTGGGCGGGCTTCGCCGAGGACACCGTCGACGACTGGCTGAAGCTGCTGGCCGAACATCAACCGGCCGGGGAACGCGACACCGCCGAGGCAAAAGCCCGGCGCACGGAAGCCCTCGCCGTCCTGCGCGGGGCTTTGCTCGACCTGCTGGCGACCGGCGACCGTGCCCGCGTCACCGCCGCCGTCCACGCCTGGACGAGCCGCTAACGGGAACCGGCTGCCGCGAGCACCAGCTCCCCCACGCGAGTTCGTCGTTGCCGCCGTAGGTCCGCCACCGCGACGGCGAGCGCAATGACCAGGAACGCCGAGGCCACCGAAGCGGCGTGGTCCAGGCCCGCGAGATGCACCGCCGCGGGCGCATCGACCAGCGAATACCCGCCGCCGTAGACCACGGTGTAGTAGGCCATGGAGGCCACGGCGACCCCCACGCTGTTGGCGATCCGCTGCCCGAGCTGACCGATCGCGCTCGCCGCGCTGCCCTCACCCGGCGGCACATCGCTCAACGTCATGGAATGGTTCGGCGAGACCACCAAGCCGGCACCGAGCCCCTGCGGCAACTGCACCAACGGGATCGCCCACAGCAGCACCCACGACGGCGCCAGATGGATCACCAGCAGCGTCGTGGCCATGCATCCCAGCGCCAGGGCCATTCCGGTCGCGGTCAGCACCCGACCTCGCCGCGCCACGAGGCGTCCGCCAGCCCAGGCTCCCACCACCGACGTCGCCGACGACGGCAACATCACCAGCCCGGCGAGGAACGGACTGAATCCTTCTGCCTGCTGCAGGTAGATCGTCAACCCGAGGACGAACCCGGGGCCGCTGGCGAACCAGGTCAGCGAGATCAGCACCCCGGCCCGGAACGACGGGATACGCAGCAGGTGCGCGGCGACGACCACCGAGTGCCCGGCCGCGGCCCGGCGCCTGCTGTGCCGGACGAACCAGACCCCCAGGACCCCGGCGACCACCAGCGTGCCCCACCGGGCGGAAACGTCGCCCGGCTTGCCCGTGGTGAAGACGAACGGCGTGAGCAGCGCGATCACCGCACCGCTGCCCAACGCCAGGCCGGCGAGATCGACGTCGACGACCCCCCGCGGCCGTCGCTGTTCGCCCCCGGCGAACGGCAGGATCGCGTGCGCGGCGACCACCAGTGCGAGCCCGATCGGCACGTTCATCATGAACACGCCACGCCACCCCAGCTCGGGGCTGGTCGTCAGCAACCCGCCCAGGCTGGGCCCCAGCGCCGTCGCCAGGCTCACGCACATCCCGTACACGCCGAACGCCCTGCCCCGTTCGGCGGGCGGGAACATCTGCTGCACCAGCCCCATCACCTGCGGCATCAGCATGCCTGCCGCCACCCCCAGGACGGCACGCCCGGCGATGAGCACGGCGGCCGAGGTGGCCACGGCACAGAGCACGCTGGCAGCCAAGTACAGATACAAACCGGCGTAGGTGAGCGCCAGACGCCGCCCCTGGTCCCCGGCCCGCCCGGCGGGCACCAGCGTCACCGCGAAGCACAGGACGTAACAGGCGGAGATCAGCTGCACCCCGACCGGCCCGGGGGCGAGCGCCCGCTCGATCGACGGGATCGCAATGGACACCTTGTGGATGTCCAGCAGCAGCATGCCCGCGGTGGTGCCACACAACACCAGCGCGAACCGTCGCCGACCGAGCGGAGCGCCCGGCTGGTCGCTGGTCGTCACAGCGGCCTGCCCCATGCCTGCGGGCTCAGGCTTCCTGCAGGATCTTGGTGTTGTCCACCAAGGCCTCGAACTCGTTGTCGCTGTCGATCAGGCCCCAGCTGGCCACCCAGGCCACCGTGCGGTCGAAGTGGTCCTGCGGGTACGGGCCGGGGTGGATGTAGCGGAGCCTGCCGAGCTTGAAGTCGCCCGGCTCCAGCTCCGCGATCGGCGCCGCCTGCTCGATGAAGTACCGCAGGTACGGGCGGATGTCCTCGTGGATCTTGTCCACGCCGCGCGCCACCGCCCGGTTGATCTTGGTGAACGTCTCCGCGTCGATGGCGTCGTTGGCGATCTCCGCGCCGTAGTAGTGCGCCTCGGCCAGCACCTTGTAGCCCAGCTTCTCGGCCACGGTGATCCACGGCTCCATCACCGCCACCACGTCGATGTCGCCGTCCCGCAGCGCCGCGAAGCGCTCCTTGCCCTTGATGCCGATCAGCTTGATGTCCTCGCGCGGCAGAAAGCCTTCCAGCGTCTGCAGCGCCAGGTAGTGCGACCCGTGGTGGAAGTTCACCCCCACCGGCACGCCCGCCAGGTCGCCGGGCACGTTGTAGGGCGAGTCCGGACGCACGATGATCGCCTGGCTGGCCACCGCCGCCCGCCTGGCCACCACCTTGCCGTTGACCTGGCTGTCCTGCGACCGGCGCAGCTGGCCCCACTCGCACGCGTTGTACAGCTGCGTCCGCCCCGCCTCGAACAGCTTGAAGCTGCTGAACGAGGACACCTGCTGCGGGCTTTCGATGAACCGCAGCTCCGTCTCGTCCTGCGTGGCCCTGCGCACCAGCTCGACGTCGAGCCCTTCGTCGGCGAAGTAGCCCTCCTCCTCCGCGACGTAGTAGGGCAGGTAGAAGACCGCGCTGGACGCCTCGATCTTGATCTTGGACATGTCGCCTCCGTAACCGTTGCTCCCGCATGGAGCTCGTGAACGGCCGTGACGCTAAGGCGCTCATCACCCATGGCGACAGCTTTTCCACATTGCGGGAGCATGTCCCACAAATGGGGATCGCCCATCTAATGTGCGCTGACGACGCATCGTGCACGGCAACCGACAACGCACACCGACGGGAGTGATCCATGAAGCGCAGGACGCGTCGCGCGGCGATCGCGACATTGGCCAGCTTGCTGACGGCCACGGTGGCACTCGCCGGGTGTGCCGACGGCGGGGCGCGCAGCCGGGCGTCCGACGACGGAACACCGGTGCGCGGGGGCACGCTGGTCTACCGGGCGGCCGGGGGCACCAAGTCCAACGACCCGGCGACCACCACCGGCTACGGCCTGGCGGTGCCGCTGCGCGGGGTGGTGGATTCGCTGGTCTTCCACACCGCCGACGGCGACTTCGCGCCGTGGCTGGCGACGAAGTGGAAGGTCAACGCCAACGCCACCCGCTACGAGTTCACCTTGCGCCGCGACGTGACGTTCAGCAACGGCGAGAAGCTCGACGCCGCCGCAGTCAAGCTCAGCTACCAGGCACTCCGGAAGGGCGGCGCGAAGTACGCGGTCGCGAACCAGTGGATCGGCGACCTGAAGCGGATTCGTACCCCGGACGACCACACCGTGGTGTTCGAGTTCAACCGGCCGAACTCCGGCTTCCTCCAGGCGGCGTCCAGCACGGTGCTGGGCATCGTGGCACCGGAGACCGCACGGCTGCCGTTCGAGCGGCGCCAGAACGGCCGCAGCATCATCGGGTCCGGGCCGTTCGTCATCTCGGAAAGCCGCGGTGACGAGGGCTACACCCTCACCAAGCGCGAGGACTACCACTGGCCGCCCGCGCCGGCCCGCAACCAGGGCCCGGCGTATCTGGACAAGATCGAGGTCCGGCACATCCAGGACAACAGCATCGCCGCGGCCGAGCTGCGCTCCGGCGGGCTGGACCTGCTGCACAACACCGAACCGGCGGACAAGACCGCGTTCGCAAGCAGCGACGAGATCACCATCCGGCGCGAGCCGTTGCCGGGCGCGGCCCTCGGTTTCGCGGTCAACACCGGCCAACCCGGCCTGGACGAGCGCGCGGTGCGGCGCGCACTGTCGCTGGCCATCGACCGCAAGGCGGTGCTGGCGCGGGCTTCGGCCATCGACAAGCCCGCGACCAGTGCCTACGCGGCCAGCAACCCGTTCCACACCGACCTGTCGGACAAGATCGTCACCGACGTGGCGGAAGCCCGCAGGCTGCTGGACGCCGCGGGCTGGCGCCCGGGACCGGACGGGGTGCGCACCAAGAACGGCACACGGCTGTCGTTCACCCTGGTCTACAGCCCGTCGACCATCTCGCACGAGCCGAACATCGCCGTGGTCCAGTCCCAGTGGCGAGCCATCGGGGTGGAGCTGACGTTCGGCAGCCTGACCCAGGCGGAGCTGAACCAGCGGCTGCAGTCGGGCGACTACTCATTCGCATGGGCATCCGGCACCCGCCCGGACGCCGACGTGCTGCGCTCCATCTACGGCGGCCTGGATCCCGAGCTGGACAAGGTCTTCGCGGGCATCCTCGCCGAGCCCGACGTCGCCAAGCGGAAGAAGCTGGCCGTCAAGGCCGCGTCCATCATCCTGGACGAGGCGTACTTCATCCCGCTGTACGACTTCATCCAGCCGCTGGCCTACCGCACCACCACGCACCTGCCGCTGTTCGAGGCCACCCACCTGCCGTGGCTGGGCGACGCGTGGGTCAGCAAGCAGTGATCCCGGGCCGAGCGAAAGCCACTGCCATGACGACTACACCTGCGGAAACGGTAGCGCGCCGGACACGGGCTGGCGGACTGCTGCGCACGGCAGGCAGCAGGCTCGCGCACGCCGCGGCGGTCATCTTCATCGCGTACTCCGCGACGTTCTTCCTGTTGTTCGTCCTGCCGGGCGATGCGGTGCTGGCCCGCATCGGCACCACGGACACCATCGGCTCGGCGGACGTGTCGCAGCTGAACCTCGACGAGCTGCGCGACGAGGTGGGTTTGACCGACGACCTGGGCACCCAGTACCTGCGCGGCCTGACCGGCCTGCTGCACGGTGACCTCGGCCGGTCCCTGGTCACCGAGGAGCCGGTGGCGGGCATGATCGCGGACGTCCTGCCGAGCACCGTGACGCTGGCCGCGGTCTCGCTGGTGCCGGCGGTGCCGCTCGGTTTCCTGCTCGCGGTGCTGGCGGTCAACCCACGGTCACGCCTCGTCCGCGCCGTCGCCTCGCTGCTGCCCTCGGCCTACGTCAGCCTCCCGGTCTTCTGGGTCGGGCTGCTGTTCATCTACCTGTTCTCGCTCACCCTCGGCTGGTTCCCGTCCAACGGCAGCGAGGAGCCCGCGGCGCTGGTGCTGCCCGCGACGGTGCTCGCCCTGCTCGGCGCCGCACAGTTCGCCCAGGTGCTGATCAGCAGCTTGCGCGCCGAGCTGGGAGCCAGTTACGCCGCGGTGACCGCCCCGGCGAAGGGGGCGGGCCGGTTCACCGTCGTCTGCCGGCATTGCCTGCGCAACGCCTCGTTCCCGTTCCTGGCCGTGTTCGGCCTGCGGGTCGGGTCGTTGCTGGGCGGCACCGTGGTGGTGGAGATGGTGTTCAGCCGGGCAGGCCTCGGCAGGCTCATGGTCGACGCGGTCAAGGCCGTCGACCTGACCGTGGTGCTCGGCCTCGTCGTGGTGCTGGCCGCGGTCTACGTGGTGATCAACATCCTGGTCGACGTCGGTTACGCACTGCTCGACCCGCGGCTGCGCCGGCCGTCCGGAGCAGGTGCAGGCAGCACGGAGGCACGCCCATGACCGATGCCACTCTGACCACCACGACACGTACGGCGGAGCGGCGGCTGAGCAGGCCGCGGGTTCGCGTCCGGGAGTTGCACGTCCACCTGACGCTGCTCGCCGGGCTGGTGCTGGTGGGAATGTTCCCGTCACTGGTGGCCCGGCACGACCCGTACGCGCTGGACGGGATCCCGTTCACCCCGCCGTCGGGCACGTTCTGGTTCGGCACCGACGAGATCGGCCGCGATCTGTTCTCCCGGGTGGTGCACGGGTTGCAGATCTCGCTGTTCTCCGCGGCGCTGGCCATCGCGGTGGCGCTGGTGCTGGGCGCGGTGATCGGCGTGCTGTCCGGTCTGCGGCCCGGTGGCCTGCTGGATCGGCTGCTCGGGATCGTCACCGAGTCGGTGATGGCCATCCCGTCGGTGCTGCTCGCGCTCGCCGTGATCACCGCCTACGGACGGGGCGCGTTCGTGGCCGCGGTCGCGATCGGCATCGGGGAGGCGACCGGGTTCGCCCGGCTCATCCGCGGCTGCGTCATGCAGGCGTCGACGCAGACCTACGTGGAAGCGGCGCGCACCTGCGGTGCGGGTCCGCTGCGCGTCGTCGTCCGCCACATCGTGCCGGCCATCTTCTCCCCTGTGCTCGCCTACACGGCGTTGCACTTCGGGCTGGCCATGCTGGCCATCGGCGCGCTGAGCTACCTGGGCTTCGGGGAGAGCCCGCCGTCGCCGGAGTGGGGTGTGCTGATCGCGGGAGGTCAGAAGTACCTGGCGCACGCCTGGTGGGTGGCGATCATTCCCGGGCTGGTGCTGGCCGCCGTGGTCGTGCTGCTCAACCGCATCGCCTACCTGCTGCAGGAGCGCCGATGACCGAACCGTTGCTGGCCGTCAGCGAGCTGACCGTGCGGTACCGGAGGGGCCGCAGCTGGGACACCGCGCTCGACTCGGTGTCACTGGAGATTCCCCGCGGTGAGGTCACCGCGGTGATCGGCGAGTCGGGGTCCGGCAAGAGCACGTTGGCGCACTCCGTCGTCCGCCTGCTGCCGGGCAACGCGGTGGTGGACTCCGGACGGATCGAGCTGGCCGGTGAGCCGCTGCCTGCGAAGAGCGAGCGGGAGTTCCGGCGGGTACGTGGCCGGCGCATCGGCTTCGTTCCGCAGGATCCGATCGCGTCGCTGAACCCGACGAAGACCATCGGCGCCCAGCTGCGGGAGTGCTTCACGCTGGCCGGGTCCGCGTTGCCACCGGCGGCCGTGACCGGACGGCTGCGGCAGGACCTGCGCGACGTGGGGTTCGCCGATCCGGACGACGTCATGCGCCGCTACCCGCACGAACTCTCCGGCGGCATGCGGCAGCGGGTGCTGGTGACCATGGCGTTCTCCAAGCGCCCGGAGCTGGTGATCGCCGACGAGCCGACCAGCGCGCTGGACGTGCTGGTGGGGCGCGAGGTGCTGGCCGCCATTCAGCGGGTCAGGGAGAAGCACTCGGCCACCGTCGTGCTGATCACCCACGACCTGGTGCTGGCCAGACGGCACGCGAGTCACGTGGTGGTGTTGCAGCGGGGGCGTGTCGTCGAAGCCGGCCCGGCCGAGCGGGTGTTCACCGAGCCGCACCACCCCTACACCGCGAGCCTGCTGCGCAGCTCGGCGCGGCTGGAGCGCGGGCGGGTGCTGAGCATCGCCGAGACCGTGCGTCCACGGCAGGTCCCGGAGCAGGACCGGCACGCGGACCCGGTGATCGAGCTGACCGGCGTGAGCAAGCGGTTCGGACCTGCTCGCCATGGCACGCAAGCGGTGGACGACGTGTCGCTGTCGGTCCGGGAGGGCAGCACGTTCGCGCTGGTCGGCGGGTCGGGCTCGGGCAAGACCACGACCAGCAGGATCATCCTGGGCCTGGAACGGCCCGACCGGGGCACGGTCCGGGTTCTCGGCCAGGACGTGCCCGCCCTGTCCCGCAAGCGACTGCGCGAGCTGCGCAGGCACATGCAGGTGGTGTATCAGAGCCCGTTCGCCTCGCTGAATCCTCGGATGCGCCTGGCGGACATCATCGCCGAGCCGCTGGTGGCCTATCGGATCGGACGCCGGGCGGACCGCCGAGACCGGGTTCTCCAGCTGCTCGATCTGGTGCATCTGCCCGCCTCGTACGCCGAGCGCAGGCCGGGCGAGCTGTCCGGCGGCCAGCGCCAGCGCGTGGCCATCGCCCGGGCGCTCGCGCTGAATCCACGGCTGCTGGTGCTGGACGAGCCGGTGTCCGCGCTCGACGCCACCATCCAGGCACAGATCATGGCGTTGCTCGGCGAGATCCAGACCGCGTTGGATCTGACGTACTTCCTGATCACCCACGACCTAGCGGTGGTGGCGGAGGTGGCGCAACACGTGGCGGTGATGCGGGCGGGCCGGCTGGTGGAGCAGGGCGCAGCGGCCGACGTGCTGCGAAACCCCGCCCACGACTACACCCGCGAGCTACTGGCGGCATGACGATCGCGGCCGTCTCGGGGCGTGGTTGCTGCAGGAGGCCCACCAGGCACGGCTTGCGGCTCAGCGAGCGGATCCCGGCCGACTTGCCTCAGCAAACCCGCCCCGGGGGCTGCCTTGGCACAGATCATGGAGGTCGTGACTGTCCACGCCCACCTCATGTCACCGCCCAGCCGACCCTGATGGATGCGTCGCGGACGCAGCGCCCGGACAGTGTCCAGCCGGGAGCCCGACGAGGCGCCGCGAACGCAGCACCCCGGACCGCTTCCACCCGAAAAGCCAACCAGGCACCGCGAACAGAGCACCCCAGACACCTTCCACCCGAAAAGTCCCCTGCCCCGGGCCGCAGGCATCGTTCAGGCGCGCCCCAACCTCCGGCGCACGGTCCGGGTCCAGCACGGTGAATCCCGTCTGTGCGCATCGCGATCCTCTGCCTTCGAAGGCGCCACCGCCCGGTGGCGCCTTTTGTCGTGCCGCCCGCCCCGATTCAGCGGCGCCCGGCGGTTCGCCGCGCCTGCGCCGCGGCCACCGCGGCCAGGAACGCATCGGCCGCCATCGGCCGCCACCCGGACCGCGCCGGGTGGCACCACCAGCTCACCCGCGCACCGTTGCCGACCAGCGTCGGCGGCGCCGGGATCCACGAACCCGCGGCAAGAGGCCGGATTGCCGGCGGAGCGGTCGAGCGCAGTCGCCGCGCGCCACCCGGTTCGAGCAAGAAATGCGCCGCGCCGCTGTCGGGCCGGAACACGACCGGACCGCCGGCCTTCTGGAACGCCCGGGTGAACAACAGACCGGCCGCCACGGCACCGGCCACCGACACCACGTCGAAGGCGGGACCCACGACCAGCAACACCGACGGTTCCCACTCCTCGTCGACCCCCCACCACTTCGCCACCTGGTGGGGATCGGCGGAGGCGAACGTGCGCGGCACGACCGGACGCAGTCGATGGGCGATCGCGCCGGACCCGCCGACGACGAACCGGCGCCCGTTCCACGCCGCACCGGGCAACACCGGCCATCCCCTGCGCGCGTACTACAACGCAGCCTCCGCCACGGGCTCGTCCGCCCGCGACAGCAGGACCGTGGCGGCGGCCGCACCGTCGCCACCCACGAACGACGGCTGGCCCGTCACCGGCGATGAGCTTGCCCGGTGGGTGGAATCACGCGAACCCGGCACATCGGCGGCCGCCGTCCGGTGCCGCCATGGCAGTGCAGCCACAGGTGCAACCGTCACCTTGCCTCCCACATCGAACGCGGTCACTTCTCGTTCGCAGCGTGGGTGAAGCCGATCTTCATCGCGCACGTTCGCGATATCCGGCCTGTGCCACGTTCGCGATGTCCGGCCTGTGCGCAGCGGCGAGCCTGCGATCGGCCCGCTTCGATGCGCTGTCGCCCCAACCTCGACCGGTACCGCCAGGTCCCAGGGGTCGACGACGGCGCACGGCACGTCCGGTCCGGTGCCGGCAAGCGAGCGCCGAACACCGACTTCCGGCTGAAGGAGATGCCATGGAGTTCCGAGTCCTCGGCCCGATGGAGGTCCTCTGCGACGGCCGCCCCGTTCCCGTCGGCGGAGCAACGGCAACGGGCGGTGCTGGCCGCCATGCTGGCCGACGCCAACCGGGTCGTCTCGGTGGATCGGCTCATCACCGCCGTCTGGGCGGAACACCCACCGCCGACCGCACGGCACCAGATCCGCACCTCGGTCTCCGGCTTGCGCAAGGTGTTCGCCCGCGTCGATGCCGATCGGGAGATCATCGCGACCAAGCCGCCGGGTTACGCGCTGCTGATCGAGCCCGGCGAGCTGGATGCCCAGGACTTCCTGGCCAAGGCGGCCGCGGCCCGCGCCGCCGCCGCGGAAGGCGACCTGGCCGGGGCGGCGGGCACGGCACGCTCGGCACTCGCGCTGTGGCGCGGACCCGCGTGGGACGGCATCCCCGGCGAAGTCGTGCGTGCGGAGGCGACCCGGCTGGAGGAACAGCGGCTCGGGCTGCTGGAGGCCTGCCTGGACTGCGAGCTGGCCCTCGGCCGTCACCACGAAGTGGTCGGCGAACTGATGACGCTGGCTTCCGATCACCCGTTGCGGGAACGGTTCCACTACCTGCTGATGCTGGCGTTGTATCGCGGTGGCAGGCAGGCGCAGGCGCTGGAGGCCTATCAGCGGGCACGGGCGGTGTTCCAGGACGAGCTCGGTCTCGACCCGAGCGAGGAGCTGCAGCAGCTGCAGCAGGCGATCCTCGCGCACGATCCGGGTTTGACGGCCGGCCCGGCACCGGCCCGGGCCGTCGCGACTGCCCGTGAACGCGGCCCCGTCAAGCGGCCACCCGGTCACATCCCGGTGCAACTGCCGCGTGACATCGACGACTTCACCGGACGGGGCGACGAGCTGAAGCGCATCGAGGCGATCATGGGCGCCGAGAACGCCGCCGGCCGAGGCGTCCCGGTCGTGACCCTCACCGGCCCGGGCGGCGTGGGCAAGTCCGCGCTGGCCGTCCGGGCTGCCCACCATCTCGCCGATCGCTTTCCGGACGGACTGCTGTATGCGGACCTGCACGGCACCGGCAACCACCCGGTGCGTCCCGCCGAGCTGCTGGCCCGCTTCCTGCGCGCGCTGGGCGTGCCCGGATCGGCCGTCCCGGGGTCGCTCGACGAGCGAGCGGAGCTGTATCGCAACCACCTGGCAGGCACGCGCCGGCTCGTCGTGCTCGACGCCGACGCTGACGAGGCCCAGGCCCGGCCGTTGCTCCCCGGCGGCCCGGGGTGTGCCGTGCTGATCACCAGCCGGTCGCGGTTGACCGCGCTCGCCGGTTCCGAGGTGATCGCGCTGGACATGCTCGGCACCGCAGACGCCGTCGAGTTCCTGGCCGCGGTCAGTGGCCGCCATGACGACGTGGCACGCGAACCCGAGACCGCAGCAAGGATCGTGGAGCTGTGCGACGGCCTGCCCCTTGCCCTCCGGATCGTCGGGGCGAAGCTGGCCGCGCGGCCGCACTGGCCGCTGTCCCGGATGGCCCATCGGCTGCACGACGAGCAGCGCCGGCTCGACGAGCTCACGCACGGCGACCTGAGCGTGCGGCACACCATCGACCTGTCCTACCGCGCACTCGATCCGCGAGCGCAGACGCTGCTGCGGCGGCTGGCCTTGCTGGACGTACCCGACTTCCCGTCCTGGGCGGCCGCGGCGGTACTGGAAACCGGCGACACCGAAGCCGAGGACCTGCTCGACCTGCTCACCGACGCGCAACTGGTGCAGGCCACCGGACGGGATCGAGCCGGGCACGTCCGTTTCCGGTTCCCCGGCCTGGTGCGGCTCCATGCCCGGGAGCGGGCCTACGTGGACGAGCCTGCCGAACGCGCCGCCACCGTCGAACGTGCGGCGGCTGGTTGCTGAGGCCGTCCCGGTGCACCGATGGCGGTGACGACGGCACCGATCAGGCCTGTGTCGGGCAGGCCGCGATCACCGGCGCACCGTCGAGCCGTCACCGCCGGGACGGCGCGCCGACATCGTGGTCCCCGGATGTTCCGTCACGCGACTCGGGGCGGACAGTGCATGCCGTTCGCGGCATGCCCCGCCGGAACGGCGTCCTCACATCGGCTGCTGCGCACCGACACTGACGACCGGCAGCACGCACGCCCACAGCAGCCCTGACGGCGGGACATGCTTCCCAGCCGGCAGCCCGTGGTGTGCGGAAAATGAACGACAACCATTGTCTTCGCCCGGCACGTCAATACTCGAAACGAACCTTCTTCTGCCACCGCAAGCGGACACGCCACCGGACCACAATTCAGCAAATTTCGGTACGAACGCCCTGGCAAACGATCGTGTTCAGTCCTCGAGTCAACCCGGGAAAACGATCGCGTTCACTCCTCGATTCGCCGCTGGCAATCGACGATCGCCCGGCCGTCCGCGCAATTCCGAAGCGGGGCCGCCCCGGCATCCCCGCGTCACCCGAGACGGCCGCCGGACAGTGCGTCGACACGACACTGACCGCACGTACGGTTAAAGAGGCGGAGATCAATGTCTTTCTAATATCACTTAAGGACGACCCGTGTCATTTCCCGAGCGCGCACGACATTACGAATCAGCATGTCGATCACCGCGCCCGGCCGGCCGGGGCACGCTCTCCGGCACGGCACGACGAGGCCGCACGACCACCCGGTAAGATCGATTCGTGCCTAGAAAATCAGCGAGCCGTGAGCCCGAGGAGGTGTCCGGGCCGAAGTCCGCGCGAACGCGCCAGCGGATCCTGGACGCGGCCGCTCACGTGCTCAGCCGCAAAGGCTTCGCAGGCACCCGACTCACCGACGTCGCCGAGGTCGCCCAGCTGCAAGCACCGGCCATCTACTACTACTTCCCGTCCCGGGAAGACCTCATCGAGGAAGTCATGTGGTCGGGGATCGCGAGCATGGCCGACCACGTCCAGCAGCAGCTCGACGCGCTGCCACCGGACACCCCGGCGATCGACCGGATCGAGGTCGCCGTGGAGTCCCACCTGCGCTATCAGTTGGAGATCTCCGACTACACCACCGCGTCCATCCGGAACGCCGGGCAGGTGCCGGAGAACATCCGCGCCCGGTTCAGCACCGAAGCCAACCGGTACGGCGACATCTGGCGCCGCTTGTTCCAGCAAGCGCAAAGAGAAGGTGCCATCCGGCCGGAGCTCGATCTGCGCGCCGCACGCATGCTGGTGCTCGGGGCGCTCAACTGGGCTGCCGAGTGGTGGAACCCCCGCCGGGGCACGCTCGACCAGGTGATTCGCACCGCCAAATCCATCGTTCGCGCGGGCCTGAGCGCCCCTGCCGAAGCAGACGCCGACACGCCCGCGCCTCCGACGCCCCGGGCTCGCAGCCGGGCCAAGAAGTCCGCAGGGGCCGTCGGCTAGCGTCGGCGCACCCGGCTTCTTCGCGGCACAGCGACCACGACATCACAGCGACCACGACATCGCACTCCGGCCTGCCCGCCAGGGGCGCAGCGCCGTGCGACGCCGGGCCGGCGACCGTGCGAGTGCCGTTGGACGGTGACCCGAACGGCCGCCATCCGGCACGGCTTCACTCGCACCCGCAGACCACTCGGTGTGCACCGAGCCCGGAAGCAGGAGCACCCGACGGCAACCTCGGCAGCCATGAACGGCCACCACCCTCGCTGCGGCTGACCGGAAGTACGGCCGGCCCCTCCGGCCATCCCAGCTCACGTGCTTGCCGCCGGGGCGCGGGCAGGCGCCAAAAGGCGTCCCACCACCAGGCGAGACGCTGGAATTTAATTTAGTCTATATTCTACGATGCGTCCACGGCGCGGGGCTGTCCCACGGCGAGCCCATCCCGCGCTGGCGGGCGAAGCTCGCGCCGGAACCGCCACTGCGCATCCCCGGGAGGGCTGGGCTCGCGTATTTCGTCACATTCCGCTCCAACCGAGGAAGCCCATGAGAAAAACAGCTCGAGGCGCCGGCATCCTTGCCGCCGTCGCCGCATTGTTCAGCGCCTTGCTGGCAATTCCGGCCGAAGCTTCGAACGAAACGACCACGTGCCGAGCCGTCGAGGTTCCCTTCACCGTCGCGGGCCAAACCGGCCCCATCGCCGGTACGTTGTGCACACCGCCGGGAGCGAACGTCGTTCAAGTTCTGGTACACGGGTGGACATACGACCAGCACTACTTCGACTGGCCGGTCAAGCCGGAAACGTACTCGTACGCCCGCAGGGCCAATGCGGCAGGCTACGCCACTTTGGCCATCGACCGCCTCGGGGCGGGAGCGTCGCTGCGTCCGCCCAGCCTGTTCACCACGTTCAACAACAATGCGGAGGCATTGCACGCGGTCGTCACCGCGCTCCGTGACGGGTCACTCGGTCAGCGCTTCGACAAGGTGGTGACCGTCGGCCACAGTCTCGGCTCACTGACCGTCGCGCAGGAGGCCGGCCAGTTCAAGGACGTCGACGCCGTCATCACCACCGGCTTCGTGCACACCATCAACTACACCAACGTCATCGCCCGCGTGCTCGGCCGAGACCACCCCGCGATGGGTGACCCCAAGTTCGCCGCGGTGATCAAGGATCCGCTGTACATGACCAGCATCCCGGGGACCCGGGCGTCCTTCTACCACGTACCCAACACCGATCCCGCGGTGATCGAGGCCGACGAACGGCTCAAGGGTGCTGCCAGCCTGGTCGACTTCGCCACCGGAGCCGGATTCAACGTGGTGAACGTCGATCGGGACCTCGACATCCCGGTCTTGGTCGTCACCGGGGACAAGGACTACTTCTTCTGTGGCCTGGCGTCCATCGACTGCAGCTCCGCACGGGAGCTGATCGAGCACGAACGCCAGTGGTACGGCCCGAATGCCACCATCGAGGCGTACATGCCACCGAACACCGGGCACAACACCGCGTTGGAGAAGACGGCGCCGCAATCGGCCAAGGTGATGATCGACTTCGTGGAACGGCACGTCGGTCATGGCACCGGCGTTCCCGGAACGGCGCCCGGCAAGCGTCCCGCCATACCGAGTCCACCGCCCACCACACCGTCGCCGGCCGCAGCGGTCGTAGCCAAGGCTTTCGAGACGGCAGTGCTTCCGGTGGCGAACGCCTACGTCCAGGCGGTCGAGCACGTGCCAGGGCTGGGCGACACGTCCAACCCGGTACCGGGCGTCGACAAGCTGCTGGCCACGGTGGCCAACACCGCGCACCGGTTCCTCGGCACCTTGCCCGCTGAACTCGTCGGCGCGCCGTAGGCCGCGCACGGCACTCGGCGACCCGGGGCCCGGGTCGCCGGGTTCCCCCTCCCCTTGCGCACTCTGTGGCGCCGGTGGCCGATCCGCCGCCGGCGCCACGGGGTGCACCTTGACGAATCAGGCCCGCCCATCGCCATGACAGATTTCGCCCTTGGGCCGACGATGACGGTCGGCTGCAGGCACAAAGGATGGGCAAGACACCTGCAACCGGCGCACGGCGGCCGTACCAGCAGCGTCCGGCAGCCGGTAACCGTGAACGCGGCACCGTGGACCGGATTCTGGGCACATATCCCCTCTTGCCAGCCGCAGCCCCTGAGACTTGCTTCGCGGAACTGCCACCGCGCCCGGTGGCGTAGTGGCACCGACGAGCTGCGAGTCAGCGGCGCGCCTCACGAGCGACACCATGTGCATCGAGACGGCGACATCTGGCGGTCGTTGCGTGGCCGACGGTGCCGATGCCACTCACGCAGGAGCTGCGGCTACCCGGCGTCGTTCGGCGAACGCCAGTGCATCCGCCCAACTCGCGCCCTTCATGATGAGGCCGCGGTACTTCATGATGACGTTCTGACCGTTGATCGCGAGCGCTCCCGCCAGCCGGTCACCTTCCCGGTACAACGCAACGACGCGCCGGTCACGCGCTGGATCACCGGTCACGATCCGGACCTCGTCGGCCGCCGGAACGCCGACGAACTGAATACGACTGTCGTACCAGTCCGACCAGAAGTAGGGCACGGTCCGATAGGCAGTCGCTCGGGCAGGATTCACCGCGTTGCGCGCGGCCACGGCCGCTTGCTCGGCCGCGCTGGTCCAATGCTCCAGGCGCATCGTGCGGTCGAACAGCGGGTTGTGCCAGCGGGCGACGTCGCCGGCCGCGTACACGCCATCCGCTCCCGCCCGCAGGTACTTGTCACAGACCACGCCGTCGTCGATGCGCAGGCCGGAACCCTCCAGCCACGCGGTGGCAGGTGCCGCGCCGACGCCGACCACGACCAGGTCCGCCGCCACGACCGTGCCGTCCGACAACACGACACGCTCGGTCCGGCCGTCACCTTCGATCCGGTCGACCCCGACCCCGCAGCGCAGGTCGGTCCCGTGACGCCGGTGCAGCTCGCCGCACACCGCCCCCATCTCCGCACCGACCGCCCTGGTCAGCGGCGTGGGCGCGGCCTCGACCACGGTGACCGGCAGTCCGCGCTTGCGCGCGGCGGAAGCCACTTCCGAGCCGATGAATCCCGCGCCGACCACGACGGTCCTGGCTCCGGCATCGAGTGCCTTCCGCACGGCGACGGCGTCGTCGAGCGTGCGGAGGGTGTGCACTCCGGCCAGCCCCTCCGTGCCGCGCAACGTCCTGGCCGTAGCACCCGTCGCGATCACCAGGGCGTCGTAGTCGAGCACCTCGTCACCGAGGTGGACCTGCTTGTTCGCGACGTCGAGGCCGGTCGCCGCCTTCCCCAGCCGCAGGTCCACCTGCAGGTGCTCGCGCAGATGCCGCTCCGACCGGAACACCGGCGGCTCCGGCGCCTGGCCACCCGGACGGGTGTCCAGGTAGGCCTTCGACAGCGGCGGCCGATCGTACGGCAGGTGCGGCTCCTCCCCCACCAGCGTGATCCGGCCGGTGAAGCCGGCCTTGCGGGCCGCCTCGACCGCGCGCAGGCCCGCCAGCGAGGCGCCGACCACGAGCAAGCTCCGCGGTGACATGTCCACCACCCCGGTCGGTCAGGCCGAGCCGGGCTCGGCCTGATGCAGCCGCAGCGCTTCCGTCGGACACCCCTCCACCGCCGCCTCGACGTCGGCCAGCTGCCCTTCCGGCACCGTGTCGGTCTTGAGCACCAGATCGCCGTTGTCGTCGATCTCGAACACGTCCGGGGCCAGCGATTCGCAGATACCGAGCCCGGTGCACTTGGTTCGGTCCACGGAGATCTTCATGTTCTCTCTCTCCCGATGACTTGCTTGACGTGACGAGGCGTGACTGAGCTGCACGCCCGGAATGAGGTGAGACGCGGCGAGGCCGGAGGGCACACGCCGGAAGCTTGCGGAATCCGCGTGGCTCAGGCTCGAGCACCGACCGGGTATCGCTGCGTGATCTGGCCGACCACGAGCTTCGCCGTTTCTGCACAGGCGGTCGTGCCGCCGTTGGCGTACTCCTTCACGCCGTCACCGACGTTCCACAAGTTCGGTATGGGGGTGGTGTTCGGCAGGTCGAAGCCGGCGACCGCACGCTGCGGCGGCCAGTCGTCCTTCGTCACCGCCCAGGACAGAATCCGTGCCCGGTCGAAACCGGGGATCTGATCCCGCAGATCGGCCAGCAAAAGTTCCTTCTCCGCCTGCTCGTCGAACGGTCCCACCGACGGTTTCGGCACCGACGTGCCGACGTAGAGGTTCCAGCCTTCCGGGGCCATCTCGGGGCAGGTGTCGGTGAAGTTCGCGACGTAGCACAGCCGGCGCGTCTTGGCGAAACCGAGCATGCCGGGGACGTCGACCAGGCGTTCCCGGCTGGCGAAGTTCACCGTGATCATCGCGCACGGACGATCGCCGCGCCGGACCTGCTGCACGTAGTCGGCGGGCAGGTTCTCCTCCCCCACCAGCCGCACGGTGGCGGCGGGCCCGGCGTCGCTCACGGCGACGCGAGTGGTGACCTCGACTTGCCGCCCGTTGCGATCGACGACGGCCCCGGTGACCTTGCCGTCGGCCACGGTCAGCGCGCGAACCTCGGACGACAGCCAGATCTCGCCGCCTTTGGCGGTGATCACCTCGGCCAGCGAACGCCAGATGCCGATGGTCCCTTCCGGGCAGAAGCCGAACTTCTTGAAGGCGCTCTTGCGCGTGAAGTAGGTCAGGAACACCCGCGCGGGCAGTTCCTCCGATCCCACCGCGAACACCGAGCCGCACATGTTCCGGAAGAGACCGTGCACGTTCTCGTTCTTGGTGAACTTCGCCAGCCAGTCCGCCGTGGACAGCTGGTGTTCCGGGAGGCCGTCGTCACTGCGCGCCGCCCCGATGCCCTTCAGCAGCTTGGCGCCCTGCCGGGTGAGCTTGGTCAGCAGCAGTCCCCAGCCACCGCCGGTGACGTCGATGTCCTTGCCGCCGATGCGGTAGAGGATGGGCGGTTTCGGGCAGCGGACGTCGAATCTCGCGCCGACCTCCTCGAACGTCTGCTGGGTGATCCCGCCGACCTCGATCACGATCGCGCCGTTGTTGACCTTGAAGCCGTCGATGTCGCGGGTGGATGCGCGCCCGCCGAGATACCCGAGGCGTTCGACCACGAGTGTGCGGTAACCGAGGTGGGTCAGCCGGGCCGCCGTGAACAAGCCGCCTGCCCCGGCTCCCACCACGAGTGCGTCGTATGCGTTGTCCGTGCTGGTCATCGGCTCGCCTTTCCGCTCGTCAGTAGGAGTCCGGAAGCCCGAGACTGTGCTGGGCGACGTAGTTGAGCACCATTTCCCTGCTGACCGGCGCGGTCCGCATCAGGCGGACCACGAACCACAGGTCGGCCAGCCCGTACTCGCGCGACAGCCCGTTGCCGCCGTGCGTCTGAATCGCCTGGTCCAGCGCCTTCAGGCCGGCCTCGGCGGCGACGAACTTCGCGACGTTGGCCGCCTCGGCGGCGTCTGCACCGGCGTCGTACAGCTCGGCGGCGCGCATCATGACCAGTCGCGCCGTCTCGACCGCGATGTACGACTCGGCCAGTGGGTGCGCGACCCCTTGATGCGCCCCGATCGGCGTGGACCACACCGTGCGGTGGCGGGCGTACTCGCTGGCTTTGGCCACCGCATACCGTCCGACACCGGTACACAGCGCGGCGGCAAGGATCCGTTCCGGGTTCAGCCCGGCGAAGACCTGCCGCAGCCCGGATCCCGCCTGGCCGATCAAGCTGTCCGGCGCCAGGCGCACCTCGTCGAAGAACACGGTGAACTGACGGTCCGGGGAGGTCAGCGCCGTGTCGATGCGCTGCAGCGTCAGGCCGGGGGCGTCGAGCGGAACGACGAAGAGCGACAGCGCCTTGCGGGTGTCGGTGGCGAGGTCTCCGTCCCGCGCGACCAGCAGCAGGGCATCGCATTCGTCGGCGGCCGAGATGTAGTACTTGCCGCCGGAGACGACCCATCCCGCACCGTCCTTGCGTGCGGTGGTCGCCACGTTGTGGCTGTTGGACCCGGCATCGGGCTCGGTCAGCGCGAACGCCATCTTCCGGGTTCCGTCGGCGATCCCCGGCAACCATGCCGCCTTCATCTCCGGTGAACCGTGAGCGGCCAGGATCGACCCGCAGATCGCGGGCGAGATGACCGGGATGAGCAGCGGCATCCCGTGCGCGGCCAGCTCCTCGACGACGATGGCGAACTCGGTCAGTCCCGCACCCCCGCCGCCGTATTCCTCCGGCAGGTGCACGCCGAGCAGTCCGGCCTGGCCCAGCTCGCTCCACAGCTCGTCGATGTGCTCACCACGGCGAGACCGCTCGGCGTAGTACTCGTGGCCGTACTTGGCCGCGATCTTGGCGGCACTCTCCCGCAGCAAGCGGCGGTCGTCGTTGTCGATGACGAGGCCCGTCATGGTCACCGTCCCCTGAATGTCGGCGTGGATCTGGTACGGAAGGCGGCCACGCCCTCCTGCGCGTCGGCGGTCGCCGCGGTACGCGTGATCGCCTCGGTTTCGGCCGCAAGCTGCTCGGGCAAGGTCGCCGACCACGAACCGGACAACAGCCTGCGCATCTCGGCGTAGGCGGCGGTGGGGCCATCGGCCAGCCGCCGCGCCGCCGCTCGCGCCCGGTCCTCGAGTTCGTCCTCGGCGACGACATGGGTCACCAGCCCCCAGTCGGCGGCTTGCCGGGCGTCGAGCACGCGCTGCTCGAAGTACATCTGCGCGGCGCGCCGGACGCCGATCAGCCGGGGCAGGAACCACGAACTGCCGCCGTCACCGGACAACCCGAGGGCGCCGAACCCGGTGGCGAACTTGGTGCCTTCGGCGGCGAACGCGAGGTCGGCGATGCACACCAGGCCGAGACCACCACCGGCGACCGCCCCGTGCGCTGCGGTGACGATGGGCGCGCGGATCTGGCTGAGGATGCGCAGCGCCTCGTGGTACGGCGTGATCATCCGACGCAACGCCGACGGCAGATCGTCCGGCGCGCAGGCACCGATCTCCTCCAGATCTCCACCCACGGTGAACGCGGGCCCGGCGCCGCTGATGAGCACAGCCCGGACGTCCTGGTCCGCCGCGCACCGCACGGCGGCTTCGTACAGTTCGTCGGCGACCTGCTGGTTCAACGCGTTGCGCACCGCAGCACGATCGATCCTGAACTCACCGAGACCGTCGTCGACGGTGAACCGCACCGTCTCCGATGCGGGGCGGTCCAACACCTCCCGCCACCGCGCACTGTCGGTGAGCTGGACGAGCTCGCGGATGCGGCCGTCGGCGAACGACAGCAAATGCACGAACTCGGCGTCCAGCGCGGCCACACCGTCCCGGGTGCGCCCGCGGTACCGGCCACGAACCAGGAGCCGTCCGTCGTCCAGGCTGCCGAACTCGACGGGCTCGGCGCGCGCGACGAAGCTGGCCCCGATCCGCCCCCAGAACTCGCGACGCATGGCGTCCGGCCCCTGGTAGTGCCCGCCCAGGCCGAGCGGCAGCCCTTCCGTGGTGCGACCGACGAAGCCGGGATGCAGCAGTTCGTCCAGCTCGTCGCGGTCACCCGTCGCCAGCGCCCGGTACAGGCGCTTGGCCAGCTGTTCGGCCGCCGCCCTGTCCACGGTCCTCACCTCCCGGGTTCTAATCTAACGTAAATAAAAATCGATGGCCAGGGTGGTACCCGCACCCGCTCACACGGTCAGCCGAGCTGCCGCCCCACCACCGACACGAACGACACGCAACTGCCGGGCCGGCCGCCGAGGTTGTGCGTCAGCGCCAGCCGAGGCTCGGCGACCTGCCGTCGTCCCGCCTGTCCGCGGAACTGCAGCCAGCACTCGTACAGCATCCGCAGGCCGCTCGCGCCGACCGGATGGCCGAACGACTTCAGCCCTCCGTCCGTGTTCACCGGCAGCCGGCCGCCGAGCTCGAACGCCCCGTCGAGGACGTCCCGCCACGCCCGGCCCCGGTCGGAGAACCCCAGGTCCTCCATCAGCACCACCTCGGTCGGCGTGAAGCAGTCATGCACCTCGGCCAGCGAGAGCTCGTTGCGCGGGTCGGAGATTCCGGCTTGCCGGTAGGCGTCCTGGGCGCTGCGCACGACTTCGGGGAAGGTCGTGTAGTCGTAGTCCGGATCAGCAGCACCGCGCGCCGGCCCGGCGACCAGGGACAGCCCTTTCACGTACATCGGCTGATCGGTGTAGTCCGGCGCTTCCTCGGCACGCACGATCAGCGCGGCCGCCGCCCCGTCGGACACCCCGGAACAGTCGAACACACCCAAGCGGCCGGCGACCTTCGGCGCGGCCTCGATCTTCTCCTTGGTGACCGGAGACCGGAACTGCGCCTTGGGATTCAACGCGCCGTTGTGGTGGTTCTTCCACGCCACGTGAGTCATCGCGGACCGCATGTCGCCCGGGTCGACTCCGTAGCGGGCGCAGTACGCCGGGTCCAGCATGGAGAAGGCGGCGGGCGCGGTCAGGCTCAGCTCCGCGGCGGTGCCGTCCCCCGGCGGGTCCGACCGCAGCAGTCCCGAGTAGCCGGAGTCTTTCAGCTTCTCCACGCCGACGGCCACCACACGGTCGTAGGCGCCCGAGGCCACCGCGTAGCACGCGTTACGGAACGCCTCCGAGCCGGTCGCGCAGTAGTTCTCCACCCTGGTCACCGGCTTGTAGTCGAGCGCCAGGGCCTTGCTCAGGAGCAGCCCGGACTGACCGGACGCGAGCGTGCCGAGCCAGTACGCCTCGACGTCGTCTCGCGTGACCGAAGTGGTGGCGAACAGCTCTTCGAGGGCATCCAGCAGCAGATCTTCCGCAGAACGAGACCAGTGTTCGCCGAACCGGGTACAGCCCATGGCCACCACGGCCACCCTGTCCCGAATGCCCCTGCTCACGCCGCACCTCCCCCGGCGCCGGCGGATCCACCCGGTGGTTCGAGCACCCGCGCCTTCCAGAAGTAGTTGTGCACGCCGCCTGCGGTGAACAAACGGCGGAAGGACAAGCCGACCCGTGTTCCCACGGCCAGGTCACCCGGCCGGGCGTCGGCGACTTCGAGCGGGTAGCGTCCGCCGCCGTCGAAATCGACGATCGCCTCGATCAACGGTGGCGACGGCGAGTACGCCAGCCGATCCACGGTGTACGTCGCGACGGTGCCGGTGGCCCCGGCCAGCGAGCGCCGTTGCATCTCGTCCACCGCACCGCACTCCTTGCACACCCGCACCGGCGGCAGGTGCGTGAACCCGCACCGCGAGCACACACTGCCGGTGAACGCGAACTTCCAATCCACCGCACGTGCGCTCGGCGGCCCCGCCGGCCTGCCGGGTTCCGGTCGGCGTGGTGGTTCTCGTTCTAGCCAGCCGCGCCAGCCGAGATAGGTGGCGTAGGGAACGACGACGCCGTCGTCGAGCTGTTCGGCTACTGTGCGGCGCTGCCGCCCGGCAGGCAGATGATCGGTGGCGCGCAGGGCGAGCGCGTCACATCCGTCGGCGGCCGACAACACCAGGATCGTCTCGCCCGGCTCGGCCCGATCCAGCACCGCAGCCAGGCCGAGCCCGAAGTCCGCCGCCCCGGAATGGCCGATCGGCGTCGTCGACGCCGTGGCGAACGCCCGCATGGCTTGCTTGCGAACCCCTGAATTCGGCGACACCACGACGACGTGATCGGCGCTGTCCAGGCCCGCTGCCGCGAGCGTCGCTTCGGCGGCGTGCCGCACCAACGGCAGATACGTTTCCGCCCCGAACCGCTCCTCCCACTGATCACTCGCCTGCCTGCCGGGCAGTCGCCACCGGTCCAGGATCTCGACCGACCACGACCGTTCCGCGAGCACGTCGGCGATCGGGGCGGCGGAATCCCCGAAGAGCAGGGCGACCGCCCCGTCGCCACCGAAACGTTCGTCCGACGAGCCGGGTCGCCCGGTCCGGACGTCCGCCAGCACGGCCAAGCCGCCGTCCGCCCTCGCCGCTCGCCACGCCGCGAAAGCGGACCGCGCCGAGCCGATGACGTCCGCGGCGAACGTCTCCTGGGGAAGCGCCAGCGCCGCATGGATGGCTGCCGCGTTGGTCTTGTCCAGGTACGCGGGTGACGTGGTGGCGAAATAGATCGCCCGCGGCGTGGCCTGGTGCGTGCACAACAGGCGCGCAGCCGCCTCGACCGCCATGGTCGTGCTGTCTTCGTCGTACGATGCCGCCACCCGCTCGCCTTCGGCAGGGCCGGTCCCGAGCGTGGCCGCGATCTCCGGCAACCGGACACGCGGCCGGGGCAGGTAGGTGGCATACGCGACGAGCCCGGTCACGAGGCGACCCCCTCGAACAGCGCCGCCATCCCCTGGCCACCGCCGATGCACATCGTCTCCAGCGCCAGACGCCCGCCGCGACGCCGGAGTTCGTGCAGCATGGTCGCCAGAATGCGCGCCCCGGTCGCACCGATCGGATGGCCGAGCGAGATGCCCGAGCCGTTGACGTTGAGCCGGTCGTCGATCTCCTCGGGCTTGACTCCCCAGCCCTTGAGCACCCCGAGAACCTGCCCGGCGAACGCCTCGTTGAGCTCGATCAGGTCCAGATCGTCGAACGAGACCCCGGTGCGCTCGAACAGTTTGGCCACCGCAGGCACCGGACCGAGCCCCATCGTGGCCGGCTCGCAGCCCACGGCGGTCCATGCGCGCAGGAATCCGAGCGGTTCCAGGTTCAGCTCGTCGAGCACGTCCTCCGCGACGACCAGGCAGGCCGCGGCGGCGTCGTTCTGCTGGCTGGCGTTGCCCGCCGTGACCGTGCCGCCCGGGATGATCGGGCGCAGCGTGGCGAGGGTTTCCGGCGTCGTGTCCGGCCGGATGCCCTCGTCCTGCGCGAACGTCACCGGCTCGCCGGTGCGCTGCGGCACCTCGACGGGGACGACTTCCTCGGCGAACTTCCCCGCCCGCCATGCCGCGGCGGCCCGCTGGTGGCTGCGGGCGGCGAAGGCATCCGCCTCCTCCCGGGTGATGCCGAAGCGGCCTGCCACGTTCTCGGCGGTCTCGATCATCCCGCTGATCGGCCCGAACCGCCATTCCGGCTGGGATCGTTCCCTGCCCCGGTCGAGCCGGTCGTAGAACGTCACGTTGCCCGACCGCCTGCCCCATCGCAGGTCCGTCGTGTAGTGCTCGATGTTGCTCATGCTCTCCACGCCGCCCGCGACGACCACGTCGGCGTTGCCGGTCTGCACCATCATCGCGGCGGTGACCACCGCCTGCAGGCCGCCGCCGCACCGGCGATCCGTCTGCAACCCCGGCACCTCGATCGGCAATCCCGCGTGCAACGCGACCCACCTGCCGATGCACGGCGCTTCGGAGTTGGCGTAGGACTGCGCGAGCACCACGTCGTCCACCCGCGCCGGATCGAGGCCGGTGCGCCTGACGAGCTCCTTGACGACGACCGCGGCAAGGTCCTCCGCCGGGACCGGCCGCAACGTGCCGCCGAAAGCACCCACGGGTGTGCGCAGCGGGCTGACGATCGCCGCACGTCTCATACCAGCACTCCACTTCGCTCGACAGCTTCCTCCAGCGCCCGGCGGTGATCCGGATGCGCGATCGCCAGCATCCGTTCGTACCGCGAGCGCAACGGCTGACCACGCAGGTCGGCCACCCCGTACTCGGTCACCACCAGGCCGGCATCCGCGCGCGCCGTGCTCACCGGCCCGGACAGCGCGGGCACGATCCGGCTCGTGCTCCCCGCGGTGGACGGCAGCGCCACGATCGGCAACCCGCCCTTGGACCTGGCCGCACCGCGCAGGAAGTCCACCGCACCACCGACGGCTCCGACGTAGTCCCCGGCGACGAGTTCGGCGTTGATCTGCCCGGAAAGGTCGACCTCCACCGCCGAGTTGATGGCGACCAGACGGTCCTGCGCGGCCAGCACCGACAAGTCGTGGGTGTAACCGGTCTCGCGCAGCTGCACCGCGGGGTTGCGGTGCGCGAAGGAGAACAACCGCCGGGTGCCCATCAGCATCCCGCCCACCGACCGGCCCCGGTCCAGGCTCTTGCGCGCGTTGGTGATCACCCCGGCCTCCATCAGGTCGGCCACGGCGTCACTGATCAGTCCCGAGTGCACACCGAGATCACGGCGGTCGGACAGCTGGGCCAGCACGGCATCGGGCAACGCCCCGATCCCGAACTGCAGGGTTGCGCCGTCGTCGATCAACGAGGCCACATTGGCCGCCACACGCTCGACGACCGGGTCGGCCGGCTTGGGTTTCGCCTCCGCGGGCGGCCGGGAGGTGGGCACCACGACGTCCACGTCCTCCGCGGTCAGCCAGCGTGAGCACTGCGTCTGCGGCACCTGATCGTTGATCTCCGCGATGACCACCCGGGCCGTGTCGATCGCCGCCGAGTAATAGTCGTCGCCGAGGCCGAGCGAGTAGCGTCCGTGCGCGTCGGGCGCCGACAGTTGCAGCAGCACCACGTCGGCACGCAACGGGCCGCGGGTCAGCAGGCCCGGCAGCATCGAGTAGTGCACCGGCGTCACGTCCATGGCGCCGGCCCGGACCATGTGCCGGTTGACTCCGCTGCCGCAGTAGGAGACGAAGGAGATCCGGTCGGCGACCTCCGGCTGCACCGTCCCGGTCACCGGGATGCCGACGAAACACCGGATCGGTCCGATGCGGTCGCGCTGCCGCAGCAACGCCGTCGTCAGGGTGACCGGCTCGGCGCAGGCCTGCCCCCAGACCACGGTGTCACCGGGACGGACGAACTCGGCGAAGTCGATCTCCTCCGGCTCGCGCACGATCGCCGGGCGCGTCATGCGCTCATGCTTCCTCTCGCCAGCGGTGCGCCGACGGATCCAGCAGCTGCCGCAAGTGCTCGTCCGGCAGCCAGGCGATCGTCTCCAGCTCCAGCGCGTCGAGGTAACGCACGTGCCCGGTCCGCAGGTCCTCCAGCTTCAACCGGGGCCCGTTGCCCTGGTGATCGACGCTGACCGCGACCTCGGCGAACTCGCTGCCCACGACCTCCGGCTCGGCCGGGCCGATCACCACGCCGCGGCCGTCCTGCTCGTCCGTCATCCGCCCTCCTCCTAGATCAGGAACGACAGCGTGGGCAGCGGCCGGTCCTTGTTCACCAAGCTGACCTTCTTGTAGGCCATGCGGATCTCACCGTCGACCACGCGCAGCTTGTAGGTCAGCCGCCCGGCCCAGAGCTCCATGCCACGGGCGCGGGACTCGACGAGCACGAAGTTCGCCCCCACCACCGTGTCCGATCCCTCGGTGGCGAGGATCTCGACGTTGGAGATCACCCGCCGGAGGTTGGACGGCGGGGACTGCGAGTAGCGTTTGCCGGTGCGCAGCTGCTTGAGCCGGGTCGCGATCCGGCTCCGGTTGTCGTAGATGACCGAGACCTGGCTCCGCGGATCCGCCGCGTCGTCACCGGCGGGCACCCAATAGATGGCGTCGTCGGTCCACAACGCCTCCCAGGCGTCGTAGTCGTGTTCGTCCGCGTACCGCGCCTCGCGGTACAGGAACTGCTCGATCTGCCGCAGGTCCAATGCCGTGCCTGCCGCGGTCACTTCCCGACCTCCATCAGCTTCCTGTAGTGCGCCCAGAAGCCGCGCATCCCGGTCTCGTCGGTGGCGTTCCCGACCCGCAGCCCGCGCTCGTCGAGCCGTTCCCGGTGCACGCCGCGCTTGATCTCGAACCACTCGGGCCGCAGCTGTTCGGCACCCAGCTGGTTCCGCTCGTACATCTCGGTGTCGTCGGCCAGCAGCATGCCCGCCGGTCCCACCGATCCGATCGACTGCGACACCATCCGCCGGTTCAGCTCGGGCGCGCCCTTGAGCTGCACGGCCGTGGCGTGCTGAACGCATTCGTCGACCGCCAGCGGCTGGATCATGAAGACCTGGATCTCCGCGATGAACAGGTTCGGGAAGATCATCACGTGCGGGGCGCCCTCGACGAGGATCTTCTCCGCTTCCTCGCCGTAGACCTCGCGCATCTTCGCGACGTAGTCCGGGACGCGGTCCTCGGTGGTGCCGAACCATCGCATCGGCTGTCCGTGCCGGCGGAACTCCGGGCGCAGGTCGTTCTCGCTGTGCCCGTTGCCCAGGTCGCGGGTCACCGCCACGGACTTCTCGCTGTACAGCGCGCCGATGGGGCTGCCGGTGACGCTGAAGATCGAGCCGTGCACGAACTGCGGGTGGTAGCCGTCGGTCTCGTTCTCCACCAGCAGCTTCCAGTTGGCCCTCGTCCGGTGCTTGAGCCATCCGGCGGTCAGTTCGACCTCGCCCTCGGGCGACAGCCGGCACAACCGGTCGATCTCCCCTGCGGCGTGACCGAGGTGTTCGCGCAGCGTAGGACCGTCGTCGGCCAGGCTGGCGAAGACGAAGCCCCGGTAGGAGTCCACTCGCGCAGCCCTGGCCATCCCCTGCTTGAGCTTCCCGCGACCGCCGTAGCCCTGGTGGTACGGGTAGCCGAGCAGTTCGCCGTCGTTGCGGAAGGTCCAACCGTGGTACGGGCAGCGGAACGAGTTCGAGTGGCCGCGCTCGTCCTCGCACACCAGATTGCCGCGATGCGGGCACCTGTTGAGCAGCACATGGACCCTGCCGTCACGGTCCCGTGTCATCACCACGTCCTGCGGCCCGATGCTCTTGCGCACGTAATCGCCGGGCTGCCGCACCTCGCTCTCGTGCCCCACGAACACCCACGTGCGGTACCAGATCCGCGCCAGTTCCTCGGCGAAGATCCGGGGATCGGTGTAGAGGCTGCCGTGCACCCGGTCCGGCTGGATCAGCGCCGCGTAGTCGGGGCGATCGGTGGTAGCCGGTGGCATCGCTGTCTGCGACACTGTGGCAGTCACGCTGCACACTCCTTCGCTTCAGTTGCTGGCGGCGGCCGCCAGCTGCTTCTTCGCCCACTCCACGAGCCGGAACTTCTGCACCTTGCCCGTCGGCGTGGTGGGCAGGTCGGAGGCTTCGAGGAACAGCACGTGCTTGGGCACCTTGAAGCGGGCCAGCTTCTGCTTGCACAGGGAGACGACCTCGTCGGCGGTGATGTCCTGGCCCGGCGCGCGCACGACGCACACGCACCCCACGTCACCCCAGCGCTCGTCCGGGATGCCGATCGCGTAGGCCTGGCTGATCGCCGGGTGCTTGCTCAACAGGTCCTCGATCTCCTTGGGCATCACCAGCTCGCCGCCGCTCTTGTAGAGCTCCTTGCTGCGCCCGGTGATCTCCAGGTAGCCGTCCTCCCGCACCCGCCCGAGGTCGCCGGAACGGATCCAGCCGTCCTGGATCGCCGCGGCCGTCTCCTCGGGTTTGTTCCAGAAGCCGAGCATGTTCGTCGGGCCCTTGGACGCCAGCTCGCCCTCGGTGTGCGGGGGAAGGTCCTCCCCGGTCATCGGATCGACCGTCTTGTACACGGTCAGCGCGTCCTGGCCGGGGACGCCCGCGCTACCGGCGAGCTTGGGCCTGCCGACCGTGGTGGCCGTGTAGACCAGGTCGTCCTCGGGCAGCGTGAGGGTCATGGCGCCGCCGCACTCGGTCATGCCGTAGCCGGTGACGATCTCGTCGACGCCGAGCTCGTCGCGCACCTGTTCCCACAACCACACCGGGGCGGGTGCCGCGCCCGACAGGATCGCCGACAGCGAGCTCAGATCGAATTCCTTGCGCCGCGGATGCTCCAGCAGCGCGACCGTCATCGTCGGCACGCACAGGATGTCGGTGGCCTTGTGCCGCTGGATTCCTTCGAAGTAGCGCACCGGGTCGAACGCCGTCTGCGGGATGATCGCACCGCCGACGAACATCGCGGCGAGCAGGCCCTCCACGTAGCCGAACATGTGGTAGTACGGCAGCGAGAACAGGATCCGGCGTCCGTCTTCGAAGGCACGCGTCAGCGCTGACGCGTAGGCCGTCCGCTGCACCGCGTCGTGCGTGACCTGGACGCCCTTGGGCGACCCGGTCGTTCCCGACGTGTAGAGGATGTCGCCGATGTCGTCCGGCTTCGCCGTGCCCGCGGCCGCACCGCGGTTGTCGTCGCCGAGCTCCGCCAGGCCGGCCACGCTGAGCACACCGTCCCGGCTCCGCCCGTCGGTGGACAGCAGCACCACCCGGCGCAGGTTGGGCAGCTCGGCGGGCTCGCCGTTCTCCCAGCCCGGCGCGATCTCGTCCAGCATCGCCAGGTAGTCGAGGTCGCCGAAGCCGGTCATCGTGATCAACACGGAGCACTCCGACTGACGGAGGACGTACCGCAGCTCGTCGGTGCGGTACAGGTAGTTGAACGGGATCGCCACCGCACCGGCCTTGGCGACGGCGAACTTCACCGGCACGAACTCCAGGTAGTTGGCCATGACGATGCCGACGTGGTCGCCGGGGCGGACGCCGATGGCCGCCAGCCCGTCGGCCAGCCGATCGGCCCACCGCATGGTCTCGGAGTAGGTGATCGTGCGCTCGTCGGTGATGACGAACGGCCGATCCGCGTACTTGCCGGCGCAGTAGTCCAGCCAGTCACCCAGGGTGCGCGGCACCCACTCGGAAAACTCTGCCCGGAGCCGAGAGCGTCGTTGCTCGATGTCGGTCGCCACCGCAGGCCTCCTTCCTTTAATCATAGTTAGATTAACTGATCGACATGGCGTACACAACCAGCTCGCGACACTGACGTGAACCCGGCCGACATGGCGGCAAAGATCGGACAAAAGGGAACGATTCATAGGGAAACAGGTCATCCTGTCCAGCTGTTCAGTGGCACAGGTCACGAGCGGGGTCACCTGCCGCGAAGTCAGAGCGGACTGCCGGACTCCGCCGTCGTCGAACGTCGTCTAATTTGGACTAGAAATATTGGCGGTCAGCGGCCGCGAAACCTGGGCCGCCTGCGCTCACGGAACGCAGCCACGCCTTCGGCGAAGTCCTCCGTGTCGAACAGGCGCGCCTGCACCGCGATCTCGTCGTCCAGCACGCGCCACGGATCACGCGGCCAGGCAGCGAACATCGCCTTGATCTCGGCCAGCGCCAGCGGAGGTCCCTCCGCGATCGCCGCGGCGTCCGCGAGCGCGGCCGACAGCGCCTCCCCCGGTTCGGCGATGGCGTCCACCAGCCCCAGCTCGTGACTTTGCCGAGCGGACAACCGGCGCGGCAGCAGCATCAGCTGACGCGCCGCCGCCACCCCGACTCGCGCCGGCAACGTAGCGAATATGCCCATGTCACCGGCCAGGCCGACGCCGGTGAACGCGACGCTGAAGACGCTGTCGGCGGCCGCCACCACCCGGTCGCAAGCGGCGGCCAAGGCGGTACCCGCACCGAACGCGTACCCCTCGACCGCCGCGATCACCGGCTTGGTCCCGCCCCAGATCGCCTTCACGACACGCTGCGCAGCCTCGGCCCGCGGCACGGTCTGCTCCCGCGGCTGGCGGCGCATGGTCGAGATGTCGCCACCGGAGCAGAAGGTGCCGCCTGCCCCCGTCAGCACGATGACGCGCACACCGGGATCCGCCATCGCCGTTTCCAACGCTTCGGCCAGGGCGGCGCGTAGCTCGAGGTCGATCGCGTTGCGCTTGCCCGGGCGGTTCAGCGTGATCACCCGGACCTGCTCATGGTCCTCGGTCAGCACACAGTCGGTCACGACCTTCGCCTACTTTCCGGTGAAACGGGGCGGCCTGCGCTCGATGACGGCGGCCAAGCCCTCCCGGGCATCGGCGGTGCCGGACAGCTCCGCCACGGTCCGCGCTTCCTCTGGCAGCTGGTCCTCCAGCGAGGCACCGACACCACGCCACACCAGCCGCTTGGTGGCCGCGACGGCCTTAGGCGGCAACGCGCTGAGCGCGCGGGCCAGCGCCAACGCCTCGTCCCGCACCGCATCGGCCGGAACGACCTTGGTGATCAGTCCCGCCTCCAGCGCCTCCTGCGCGGTCAACGTCGGATTCGTCAGCAGGATCTCCATCGCCTTCCGGAGCCCGACGAGACGACTCAGTGTCACGGTCGCGCCGGCGTCCGGTGCCATCCCGACCCGCACCGCGCCGGAGAAGAACCTCGCCGAATCGGCCGCGATGACGAAGTCGGCGGCGCACACCAGGCCGAAGCCGCCACCGCCTGCGGCAAAGCCGTGCACGGCGGCGATCACCGGCGGCTCGAGCTGTACCAGCGCCGACACCGCAGCGTTCAGCCGCGCGGTGGCCTCCCGCAGATGGTCCGGTAGGCCTTCGCCACGACTGGCGAAATCGCGGACGTCACCCCCTGCGCAGAAGTTCTTCCCCTCACCGGAGAGGATCACGGCCCGCACCCGCGGCTGCCGGTGAATGCGCATGATCGCCGCGTGCAGCGCTTCCAGCAGCTCCATGTTCATGCCGTTGGCCGCATCCGGGCGGTTCAACCGCAACCAGGCGATGCCGTCCGGCTCGAACGACAGCAGCACCGGGCCCGAGCGTGCCACGTCCTCGGTCATGTGTCCGCTCCCCTGCCTTCGGTGAACGACGCGATCCCGCCCGCCGCCGCTTCGCCTTCCACGTGCTCGATCACGGCCGCCAGCTCCACGGTCAGGGCGTCGGCGAGCGCCATGGTCAGGCCCTGCCGCACCAGCCGTTTGATCTTGCCCAGCACCGCGCGGTCCTTCTCGGCCACGCGGGAGACGAAGGCGGCGACGCCCTCCTCGAACTCCGCAGGCGCGAAACTCCGGTAAGCCAGCCCCCACTCGGCGGCTTGCGCGCCGGTCAATCGCTCGCCGGACAGCAGATGCCCGAGGGCTCGCTGCCTGCCGACCAGCCTGGGCAGCCGCTGCGAACCGCCACCGCCTGGGATCTGGGCGAAGTTGGCGTGATTGTCCGCAAGCACCGCGTCGGAGCGCACCAGTGCGACGTCACTGGCCTGCATCAGCTCGAAGCCGCCCGCCATCGCATAGCCCTCGACGACGGCGATCACCGGGACGGGCAGCTCCGCGATGGCGTCGCACGCACGCCGGAAGTTCTCGAACAAGGGACGCACCGCGTCGGCGCCGGCTGCCCGCAGGCGAGCGAGCTCCTTGAAGTCCCCACCCACCGAGAAGTTCCCGCCGGCTCCACGAACGACGACGACCGACGCGGTCCTGGCAAGCGCGCGCAAGGCTTGTTCGAGTTTCCGGCCCAGTTCGACCGTGATGGCGTTCATCGCATGCGGCCGGTTCAGCAGGACGTGGCCGACCGTGCCCTCTTGCCGGGTCGCGACGACACCGTCGGCGTTCTCGGTCACCGGACCTCCCGGCAGGCACGCTCGCCCGACTCGGTCATCGTCATCGCCTCCCTGCGCACCCAACTGTCCGGCCCCTCCCACCCGCACGGCCACGCAGCCGTGGTCCGCCGAGCAGGCTCGTTTTCGAATTGAAGATAAATTAGGTAGCATCGTGGCGTCAATCGCGACGTTCAGCGCGGAGGGCAGGATGGATCTCGGCTTGCGGGCAGCCCGGGTACTCGTCACCGGCGGGGCCTCCAACATCGGCCGCGGCATCGTGCACGGCTTCGCCGGCGAGGGCGCACGCATCGCCATCTGCGACATCGACGGCGAGCAGGCGAACCGGGTACGGGCGGAAGCACTCGAGCGCGGAGCCGACGCCGCCGAGGTCGTCCGGGCCGACCTGACCCACGAAGGAGCAGGCAGACGCGTCGTCGACCGGGTGATCGAGCTGTGGGGCGGGCTCGACGCCCTGGTGAACAACGCGGGCTGGAGCGTGCCCGGGTTCATCGCCGAGGACACCGATCGGGCCCGCTGGCAGCGACTGGTCGAGGTGAACCTGTTCGCGACCATCGAGTGCACCCAGGCGGCGATCGCGGTGATGCGCGAAGCAGGCAGGGGCTCGATCGTGTTCATATCCAGCGACGCGGCATTCGGTGAGATCCGCCAGGGCGTCTACGGCGCCACCAAGGCGGCTGTCGTCGCGCTGGCCAGGACCGTGGCCAAGGAGCACGGCAGGCACGGCATCCGGTCCAACGTCGTCTGCCCGGGACTGGTGATCCCGGAGAGCGACGACGCGATCGGCGCGACCAGCCTGTGGGCAGGGGGCCGGGATGCGGTGTTCACCGAGGAGCAGATCGAGTCGGTACGCAAACAGATCCCCCTGCGCCGCCTCACGACCGCACGGGACGTAGCTGCGGCCGTCGTCTGGCTCTCTTCCGAGCCGGCCGCCAGGCAGATGACCGGGCAGGTGTTCTCGGTCAGCGGCGGCTACTGCATGCCCTGAGCCACCAGGAGCAACAGGATGACTGGCAGACCCGACAGCGTGAATCCGAACGCCGCGACGCGCGATCGCATTCTCGAGGCCGCGGCCGCGCTGTTGAGCAAAAAGGGATACTCGGCCACCCGGCTGACCGACATCGCCGACCTGGCATCGGTACGCGCTCCTGCGCTGTATTACTACTTCGAGTCTCGGCAGGACCTGATCGCCGAAGTCATGGCGACCGGTCAACGACGACTCCGTGCACACGTCGAAGCCGCGCTCGATGCGCTCGACGACGACGCATCCCCGCTGGATCGCATCGAGGCCGCGGTGGCGGCCCACCTGGAAGTGGAACTGTCGTTGTCCGACTTCGCCACGGCGGTGAGCCGCAACCTCGGCCAGCTCCCCGACGAGGTCCGTGACCGGCTGCGGGCCGAAGGCACGAAATACATCGAGCTGTGGCGGCGGTTGCTGGAGCAGGCCCGCCGCGCCGGTGCGATCCGGCCCGACCTGGACCTCCGGGCGGCACGCATGCTGGTCATCGGTGCCTTGAACTGGACGACGGAGTGGTGGGACCCCCGGCAGGGTTCGCTCGCCGCCGTCATCGACACTGCCAAGAACCTCGTCCGGCACGGCCTCTCCGCCCCGGCCGAGCGGCGAAACCACATCGCCTCCTCGAGCGACGTCCCCATGAGGCCGTGATGCGCGGCGTCGGCGACGCGACCGGCCGGCGCCAGTGGCGGCACGACGGCACAGCCGACGGGACGGTACGCCGGGACAGCCGCCGATCGGCCGACCCACCGTATGCACCCCACGGGCGGGCTGATCGGAGGTACCGGATGGGAATTCGGTTGACCGGTAGTGATGCCGATGCCGCACACTGGCGGAGTGGACGCTTCGATTCCTCAGTCCGATTTCGACTCCGCCTACGCCGAGGGTTCTCCCCCCTGGGTGATCGGCGAACCTCAGCCGGCCGTGGTCCAGCTCGAGGAGTCCGGGCAGATCAGTGGCCGGGTCCTCGATGCGGGCTGCGGAACGGGTGAACACACCATCTACCTGACCGAGCGCGGCTACGACGTCGTCGGCATCGACTTCTCCCCGAAGGCCGTCGAGCGAGCCACCGCGAAGGCGACGGCGGCGGGCGTCGCGGCGAAGTTCGAGGTGGCCGACGCGCTCGAGCTGACCGGCCCGCCGCGCTTCGACACGATCATCGACAGCGCACTGTTCCACGTCTTCGGAGCGGCGGACCGCACGCGGTACGCCCAGCGGCTGGCCGAGGTGTGCCACCCCGGCGGTCGCGTGCACGTCCTGGTGCTCTCGGACGCCGAGCCGGGGCTCGGACCGCAGATCAGCGACGCATACATCCGCGAGGCGTTCGCCGAGGCCAACGGATGGCAGCTGCAGGACCTGCGAACGAGCCGGTACCGGGTGATCGTCCCGCCGTACGTCGACCCACGGCTGGGCTTGACCCCCGACCAGCCCGCCGACATGCCGGCTTGGCTGGCCACCGCACGACGCTCGGACTGACAGCATCGCCGGAATACCGGACAATCCCCGGATGGAGAATTCCGTCCCCCGGTCGCATTTCGACCGCGCCTACGACGAGGGCGCTGCGCCGTGGGTGATCGACGAGCCGCAGCCGGCGATCGTCCGGCTGGCGGAGTCCGGGCAGATCACCGGCCGGGTCCTGGACGCCGGCTGCGGCACCGGTGAACACACCATCTACCTGGCCGCGCGTGGCCACGACGTGCTCGGCATCGACTTCTCCCCGAAGGCCGTCGCGCTCGCCACGGCAAAGGCGGCGGCATTGGGTGTTCCGGCGAGGTTCGAGGTGGCCGACGCGTTGCAGCTGTCCGGCCCGCCCCGCTTCGACACCGTCGTCGACTGCGGCTTGTTCCACGGCTTCGGCGCGCAGGACCGCATCACCTACGCCGAGCGGCTGTCCGCCGTGTGCCACCCCGGCGGCCGGGTGCACATCCTGGCGTTGTCGGACATCGCACCGGGGTTCGGACCGCGCATCAGCGACGCCGTCGTCCACGAAGCCTTCACCGAGGCGACCGGATGGCGGCTGCTCGAGGTGCGCACCAGCAGCGTGCGGGCCATCGTGCCACCGGATGCCGGCCCGGAGCTGGGTTTGACCCCGAACCAGCCCGCGGACATGCTGGCGTGGCTGGCCACCGCGCAGCGCCTGGGCTGACGGCCGCCCATGCCGCCCGGTAACGACCAGGACGCGACTACGCCTGGTCAGCCTTGGCACCGGCCGCCCATCCCGCGCGGGTACGACTGTCACATTTCCGCGAAGACCGGTGTCTTTCTGTCGAAGGCACTCGACGACAGGAGGAATCCGATGTCCGCAACCGCCAGGCTGCCGCAAGCCGACTTGTCCGGGCCGTTCGGCCGGCTGGCCGGGGCGTCCGCCCGCCGCATGCTCGGCGACGACGAGCCGACGGCGCTGGGCGTGATGTGGCACAGCCCGGCCATGCTCAGGCACACGAGCATGTTCGGCCGGAAGGCCAAGAAGAAGTGGCGCCACGCGCCGCCGGACCTGAAGGCCCTGGCGCACATGGCCGCGGCCGCGACGATCGGGTGCTCGATGTGCCTCGACTTCGGGTACTACCAGGCGCAGCACGAGGTGGACATCGACAAGGCCCGTCAGGTGCCTCGCTGGCGTTCCTCGACGGTGTTCACGCCGCTGGAACGCCGGGTGCTGGCCTATGCCGAGGCGATGTGCCAGACGCCGCCGACGGTCACCGACGAGATGGTGGCGGAGCTGCTGGAAGAGCTCGGTGCCCCGGCCGTTCTCGAACTGACCGCGTGGATCGGGTTCGCGAACATGACCGCACGCACCGGCGTCACCCTGGGCCTGGAGTCGCACGGGCTCTCGGCGCGCTGCGGACTGCCGCCGCTGGCCGAGCCGGACCGCCGTGAGGTCGGATCCGCATGACCGGTGATCCGTTCCAGAGGCACCGGAGCCTGCTGTTCACGGTCGCCTACGAAATGCTCGGCTCGGCCGCCGACGCCGAGGACGTCGTGCAGGAGGCGTGGCTGCGCTGGAACTCCATCGATCAGGCCACGGTGCGCGATGCTCGCTCCTACCTGGTGCGCACCGTGACGCGGCAAGCGTTGAACCGGCTGCGCACGCTGGCCCGCCGTCGTGAGGAGTACGTCGGCAGCTGGTTGCCGGAGCCGGTGCTGACCAGCCCGGACGTCGCCGAGGACGTCGAGCTCGCGGAAAGCGTGTCGATGGCGATGCTGACCGTGCTGGAAACGCTGACGCCAACCGAAAGAGTGGTGTTCGTGTTGCGCGAGATCTTCGGCGAGCCGTTCGAGGACATCGCCCGCGCGCTGGACAAGACGCCCGCGGCGGTCCGGCAGATCGCGCACCGCGCTCGCTCCCACGTGGCGGCACGGCGCCCGCGACACCCGGTGAGCCGCAGCGAGCAGCAGGAGGTGGTGGCTCGCTTCCGGGCCGCGGTGGAGACGGGTGACGTGCGCGCCCTGCTGGACGTCCTCGCCCCGGACGTGGTGATGCTCTCCGACGGCGGCGGCGTCGCGAAGGCCTTCGTGCGGCCGATTCTCGGCTCCGACGCGGTGGCGCGGGTGCTGGCGGCCTTCCCGCGGAAGGTGCCCGACGGCCGCATTCAGGAGCTCGTTCTCAACGGCGAGCCGGCCTTGCGGCTGTTCGTGGGCGACCAGCCGGACGGCACGCTCAGCTTCCGCATCGAGAACGGCAGGATCACCCACATCTACGGGGTGCGGAATCCGCACAAGCTGGCCAAGGTCGACCAGCCCGTGCCGCTCAGCCGCGACACGGCGATTCAGCCCAGGTAGCGCACGTCCAGCGGGGTCTCCACCGCCCGGCCGCCGTGCCGGGTCACCCGGAATGCCCGGCCTCCCGGCCGTTCGCCGACCGCCTCGGCCAGTTCGCCGCGCCGCCAGACCAACGCGACCCCGTCGTCGGCGGCGTGTCCGGCCGGGAGCTGCCCTTCGGCCACCATCCGGCGACAGGACCGCTGCCGGTTTCCTCGCCGACGTAGTGCGGGCAGGCCGAGCCCGGCAGCATGCCGCGGCCGTCCCGCAACGGGGCGAGCGGACCGAACGAGTCGGTGGAACTGCCTTCGAACCAGGTGTTCACGCCTGCGCTGACCCCGGCGAGGACGACGCCGTTCTCGGCGGCCTGCGCCAGGATGTCCGGCAGCCCGTGCAGGCGCCACACCGCCAGCAGGTTCGCCGTGGAGCCGCCGCCGACGTGAATGACGTCCCGCTCCAGCACCATCGACGGATCGGTGTCGCCCCATGGGCGACGGCAGAACAGCGAGAGCACCGAGGTGCGGTCCCGGCCTTCGAACGCCCGCTCGAACCACGCGACGTACTCGACGTCATCGCCGGAAGCCGTAGACATGAAACAGACCCTCGGCCGGTGGGTGGCCGACACAGACAGAATCAGCTCGTCGATCGGCGTGATCCGGCCGGCTGCGGAGACTCCGCCACCGCCGAGCGTCACGAACGTGCCAGTCACACCGGTCAGCCTCGATCGACCCAATGTGATGTGCGTCATACCCTTGCCCGGGCGGCAACACCGCGCGGCGCACCGCTCGTCCTGCCGGGTACGAGGGGAGAAACGGTGTGACCGATCGAGAGGCCGAGTTCGTCGAGTTCGTTCGTTCCCGCGGCCCCGTCCTGCGCCGGACGGCGTTCTTGCTGTGCGGTGACTGGCATCGGGCGGAAGACTTGGTGCAGACCGCACTGCTGAAGTTGTTCCGCGCCTGGTCCCGCATCCGGGCGACCGAGGCCGTCGATGCCTACGCGCGCACGGCCCTGGTGCGCACCGTGATGGACGATTCCCGGCTGCTGCGGTACCGCAGGGAACGCGTCAGCGACTCGCTTCCCGAGACGGTCGTACCCGCCGAGGACACCGACGCCACCCTCGATGCCCGGCGCGTTCTGGCCATGCTCCCGCCGCGTCAGCGGGCGGTCATCGTGCTGCGCTACTGGGAAGACCTGCCGATCGACGAAGTGGCGCGCATTCTCGGCTGCTCGGACGGCACCGTGAAGAGCCAGGCGGCCAAGGGGCTTGCCACCCTGCGCAAGCTGCTCACCAGCAGGCCGCAGCTGCTGGCGCTGGAGACGCTCCGATGACCCGCAACGACATCCTGTGGCGGGAGCCCGACCCCGTGGAGCCCGCCGAGATCCGCCGGCTGCTGGACGACGCGCTCGGCCCGGAACCGGCGATGCGCATGGACCCCGATGCGCTGCTGCAGCGAGCACTGCGCAGGGAGCGCCGGATACGCATCGCCAGCATGAGCGGCGCGGTCGCCGCGGTGGCCACGGTGACCCTGGGATTGGCACTGGTGACCAGCTCCCCGGCGCTGGAGGACGGCCCCGCGACGCCGAGCAGGCTCGTGCCGGGAGCGAGCGTCGAGCAGGAACCGTCGAGTTCGTCGCCGCCCAGCACGTCGACGCCGTCCCCGTCCGGCGGTCACTCGAAGCATCAGGTGCGGACAACGCCCCACGTGTCGCGGACATACGCGGTGTCTCCACCGCCTTCGCGGGACGAGCGGCCGCGCTCGGTGCAGAGGGTGCCCGACATCGACGAGCAGCCGATCGAACAACCACCGATGGCGCCGTGACGCACGTCGGTCTCGCTTGCCGTCCATGCACTCCCCTGCTTCGGCTGACGCGCATCCGGATGTCACCCCCGCATCCCGACGACCGCGACGCGTCGTGGCGTTGCCTGCTGTGAAGAGCCCGACGAATCCCGTCTCCGGCGAACGCCGCGCGAACCGGTCCCGGTCTTGAACGGGCGAAGTCGTCCCCTACCAGGCCGGTCCGTGTCGCCGGCCGTCTGGAGGAAACACCATGCGTTCTCTGCGCACACTCGCCGCCGGCGTCGGAACGGGTGCGGCCGTCCTGCTGAGCGCCACCCCGGCACTGGCCGCCGACAGCCCCCAGCCCGCTCCGCCCAAGGAGGACACCGCGGCCGCTGTGACCCGGCCGACCCCCGGTGAACCGCCCGCGGAACAGCCGGAAGCCGACGCTCCCCGCCGGTCTCGGCCGGACACCCAGCCGCCGCGCGAGCGAACCGAGGAGCGGCTGCACCCCGAGGTCTCGCGGCCCGCGGAAGGCCCGGCCGCGAAAGCCGAGAAGCGGCTGCGCCCCGAGGTCTCGCGGCCTGCGGAAGGCCCGGCCGCGAAGGCAGAGGAGCGGCAGATCAAGGCCGTGCCGGAAGGCGGCGTGGAAACCGGCGGCGGTCCGGTGGAGCAGGACGACTCGGCGTTGATCGCCGGTGGAGCGCTCGCGGCAGCGGCAGCCGTCGGCAGCGGCGTCGTGCTGGTCCGCCGCCGCCTGGCCTCGGGCCGACCGTCGCGATGACCGAGGCCGGCCGTCGCGGTGCCCGCGGGCGCGGCCCGGACAGCACGCGCCGCCGGGGCCGGCTGGGCGTCTTGCCGGGCCGGCGTCGCCGTCACGGGTTGGTGGCTGCGGCGCTGGCCCTCTGTCTCGCAGCGGGCTGCTCGTCGGCGGCCTCCAGCGGTGCCGAACGTTCCCAGGCGCCCCCTTCGTCGCCGGCGCAAGCGAGCGAGCACTCCGGCCGGGGCGAGCAGGCACGGGAGAACAGCCCCCGGGGGATGCCGCCCGCACCGCCGGTCTCGGTGTCGATCCCGCGCATCGGGGCCCGTTCGTCGCTGGTGCCCGTCGGGCTGAACAAGGACCGCACCCTGGCTGTCCCGCCGGTTTCCCAGCCCATGCAGGCGGCTTGGTACCGGTACAGCCCTACTCCCGGCGAGGTGGGCCCGTCGGTCCTGCTCGGGCACGTGGACGGCGGCGGCAAGCCGGGCATCTTCCACCGGCTGCACACCCTCGAGCCCGGCGACGAAGTGATCGTCGAACGCGCCGACGGCAGCGTCGCCAGGTTCGTCGTGCGGCGTGTGGCGCAGGTGCCCAAGAAGGCGTTCCCGACCGACGAGGTCTACGGCGACACCGACCGCCCGGAGATCCGCCTGATCACCTGCGGCGGCTCGTTCGACCGCGCCGCCGGCAGCTACCGCGACAACGTCATCGTCTACGGCACGCTCAAGGCGCGCTGAGCGCTATGCGGGCAGGTCGACCAGGTCCGCCAGCGCCGCCCGGTGCCGATCCGACGTGCCGAGCCCGACCTGGTCGGCCTTGGCCCGCTTCAGATACAGGTGCACCGGGTGCTCCCAGGTCATGCCGATGCCGCCGTGCAGCTGCAGCGCTTCCTCCGCCGCACGGACGGCGACATCGCCGCAGTAGGCCTGCGCAACCGCGGTGGCGATCGGCAGGTCGGGGTCGTCCTCGGCCAGGGCGGCCGCGGCGTAACGGGCGGCGGCCGCCGCGGATTCCGTCTCGCTGTACAGATCGGCCAGGCGATGCTTGAGCGCCTGGAACCCGGCCAGCACCCGGCCGAACTGGCGGCGCTGCTGCAGGTAGTCGACGGTGGTCTGCAGGCACCAGCTCGCAATGCCGTACTGCTCCGAAGCCAGCAGCGCCGCGCCGGCCCGCAACGCACCACGGACGGCCTCCTCGGCATCGGTGACCACGGGCGCGGCCGCCACACCGTCAAGACGGATGTCCGCCAGCTGGCGGGTCATGTCGAGCGACGTCACGGGCGTCGGCTCGACGCCGGACACCGCATGAACCGTCCAACCGTCGTCGGAGGCCACCGGCACCAGCAGGACATCGGCCTCGACAGCGCCCGCCACGTTGGCCACCTCGCCGTACAGGCGGTTTCCTTCGGCGCGGACGGACGGGACGACACGATCGGGAGCAGCGGAGAACGGAACGGCCAACGCCGCCGTTCGTTCACCGGCGGCCAGCTGGCCGAGCAACTCGCTCTTCGTGCCGAGCAACACCGTGGTGGCGACGACGCTGCTGGTCAGGAACGGCACCGGGGCCACCGACCTGCCCAGCTCCTCGAGCACGACGGCCGCTTCCCTGGCGGACGCCCCCGCCCCGCCGTCGGCCTCGGGCACCAGCAGTCCGGTCACCCCGAGCTCGGCGGACAGCGCGCGCCACAGCGGCTCGACCACCGAGCGGTCCCCGTCGTACATCGCGGCGACGGCCGCGGACGGGCACCGGTCCTTCAGCAGCGAGCGCACGGACGCCCGCAGGTCCTCCTCCACGTCGGTGTAGAGCAGGTTCAGTTCGCTCATCGGGGCAGGTCCTTCCACGGGACGTCCTTGTCGGTGCGCGGTTCGGCGGGCAGGCCGAGCACCCGCTCGGCGACGATGTTGCGGAGGATCTCCGACGTGCCGCCCTCGATGGAGTTGCCTTTGCTGCGCAGGTAGCGGTAGCCGACGTCGCGGCCGGTGAAGTTCACCCGGTGCGGCCGCACGAACGACCAGTCGTCGTACCGGATGCCGTCGTCCTCCCGCAGCTCCACCTCCAGTCCGGACAGGGCCTGGTTCAACCGCGCGAACGTCAGCTTCATGGTGGCGCCTTCCGGGCCGGGCAGGCCGGCGGCCAGCTTCTGCCGCAGCCGCATCCTGGTCAGCCGCGCCACCTCGGACTCCACCCACAACCGCAGCAGCCGGTCGTGCAACGCGGACCTGCGCCGCTCCGGGTGGTCCCGCCAGGCCTTGGCCACCACACCGATCATTCCGCCTTCCCGGGGCGTCGGGCCGTCCCCGATCGCCACGCGCTCGGCGTTCAGCGTCGTGGTGGCCACCCGCCACCCCTCGCCGACCGCGCCGAGCCGCTGGCTGTCCGGGATGCGCACGTCGGTCAGGAAGACCTCGTTGAACTCCGCCTCGCCGGTGATCTGCCGCAGCGGCCGCACCTGAACGCCCGGCGCGTGCATGTCGCAGATGAAGTAGGTCAGCCCGCGATGCTTGGGCACGTCCGGATCGGTGCGGGCCACCAGGATCCCGAAATCCGCGCGGTGGGCCGCCGACGTCCACACCTTCTGCCCGTTGACCACCCACCCGTCGCCGTCGGGCACCGCCCTGGTCGCCAACCCCGCCAGGTCGGACCCCGCACCCGGCTCGGAGAACAGCTGGCACCAGATTTCCTCCCCGGTCCACAGCGGACGCAGGTAGCGGCGCTTCTGCTCTTCGGTGCCGTACGCCAGGATGGTCGGCGCGGCCATGCCAGCCCGATGGCGTTGCCCGCCGGGTCGTTGTCCGGGGCGCCCGCGGCGGCCAGCTCCGCGTCCACCACCGCTTGCAGGTCACGCGGATAGCCCAGCCCGCCGTGCCCGGGCGGGAAATGCACCCATGCCAGGCCGGCGTCGTACCGCGCACGAAGGAACTCCAGCCGGTCGGTGGTCGCGGGGTCGTGTTCGGCCAGCAGCGCCGCGACTCTCGCACGGACGTCGGCCAGCGGGTCGGATTCGCTCATCGTTCCAGCGCCTCCATGCGTTGCTGCACCTTGTTCATGTCGGCGAGCCAGCGGTCGGTGTCCTGCGCCCGCGCCGCGTAGTAGGCGGCCACTTCCGGGTGCGGGAGGATCAGGAACCGGTCGTCGTGCAGCGCCTCCCACACCGCGTCCGCGACGCGCTCCGGCGGCAGGATGCCGTCGTGCTCCAGCACCGCCTTCATCGGCCCGGCCTGCTCGACCATCCGGGTTCGCACACCCTGCGGGCAGACCGCCTGCACGACGATGCCCCGGTGCCGGTAGGTCGCCGACAGCCACTCGGCGAACGCGACCACGGCGTGCTTGCTCGCCGAGTAGGTGGGGCTGCCCAGCATGGTCAGCAGCCCGGCGGCCGATGCCGTCACCACGAAGCGCCCGTGGCCACGCTCCAGCCACTCGGGCATCAGCAGCCGGGCAGCTCGTACGTGGGCAAGCAGGTTCACCTCGAGCGACGCCGCCCAGTCGGCCTCGCTCGCCTGGAGCCCGCGGCCACGCTCGACACCGGCGTTGCCGAACCACACATCGACCCCGCCCCACAGGTCACCGGCCGCCGCCACCAGCTCGGCGACTCCGTCTTCGGACGCCGCGTCGCAGCCCACTGCCTCGGCACCGATCTCCCTGGCGACCTGCTCCGCGGCCCCGGCGTCGATGTCGTTGACCAGTACCCGGCACCCCTCGGCGGCCAGCCGGGTGGCCAACGCCCGGCCGATGCCGTGGCCCGCGCCGGTGACGACCATCCGCTGCCCGGACATCACATGCCGTTGCCGGTCAGCGTGACACCACCGTCGACGACCAGCACCTGCCCGGTCATCCACACCGCGTCCTCGGACAGCAGGAACGCCACGACGCTGCCGACGTCGTCCGGAACCCCCAGCCGCTTGAGCGGGTAGGCGGCCGCCACCTCGTCCTCCTTGCCCTCGTAGAGCTTGGTGGCGAACCGCGTCTTGACCACCCCGGGGGCCACCGCGTTGACCCGGACGCGCGGCCCCAGCTCGACCGCCAGCTCCTGGGTGAGGTAGCTGAGCATCGCCTTGGTGGCGCCGTAGAAGCCGATCCCCGGGGCCGGGCGCTGCCCGGCGATCGAGGACACGTTGACGATCGCCCCGCCGTGCTCGCCCATCCACGCCCGATGTACCTGCTGCACCCAGGACAGCGCGGCCAGGCAGTTCACCTCGACGATCTTGCGCGCCGCGCCGAGGTCGAGGTCGAGCAGCGGCCCGTAGACCGGGTTGATCCCGGTGTTGTTGACCAGGAAGTCGGCGCCGCCGAAGGCCTCGATGGCCCGCTCGACGGTTTCCCGCTGGTGGTCGGGGTCGTCGGCGTGCCCGGGTACTCCGATGGCGTGCTCGCTGCCGCCGAGCCGGTCCACCGCCTCGGCGAGCGGCTCCGGCTTGCGCGCGGTGACGACGACCTTGGCCCCGTCGGCGACCAGGCGTTCGGCCACGGCGAAGCCGATGCCCCTGCTGGCCCCGGTCACGATCGCGGTCCGTCCGGCGAATGGCTTGCCCATGTCGCTCCTCGCTGAGCTCGGCAACGGACTAAGCGGTCGCTTAGTGCTACGCTTCACCCTGACACGGGGCCGCCGAAGGCGTCAACCGTGCCGCCGCCACCATCCACCGGCCGGCCGACGTGGAGACCCGACGCACGATGAACGGCAGATGAGCAGCACGGAGAACACGCGGGCCGGCGCCTCCCGCGCGCGGTTGGTGGAGGCCGCCGTCACGGCCTTCGCCGAACGGGGTTTCCACGGCACCAGCACCCGTGACATCGCGGCGGCCGCGGGCATGAGCCCGGCCGCCGTCTACGTGCATCACCGCAGCAAGGAAGACCTGCTCTACCTGATCTCCCGGGTCGGCCACGACGACACCGTCGCCGTGATCCGCCAGGCGGCGGACTCCACGGACGACCCGGCGGCGCGGCTCGCGGCGGTGATGCGGGCGTTCGCGCTGCACCACGCCCGCGAGCACACCCGCGCGCGCATCGTCAACTACGAGCTGAACGCGCTGAGCCGGGAGCACCTGGCCGAGATCTCGGCCATCCGGCGGCAGATCCGGCTCGACGTGCAGGCGATGATCCAGGACGGCGTGGACGCCGGCGTGTTCGACACCCCGGATCCGGCGAAGGCGGCGATGGCGGTGTTGTCGCTGGGCATCGACATCGCCCGGTGGTACCGCGACGACGGCTCGTGGACCCCGGAGGAGATCGCCGACTTCTACGCCGACCTGGCGCTGCGCGTCGTCGGGGCCGGACGACGCTGACCGCCTCCGCCCGCGTCCGGGCCGCCCGTCGGGCAAACGCCGGGCCGGTGCACGCCGTCAAGTCGATCTCGGTGAGAATGCCGCCGGTACCAGGCAAGCAGAAGGGGCAAGCGTGACACCGACCGTCCAGACCGCCATCCATCAACGCATCGCCGACGAACTCGAGGTGACCCCGCGCCAGGTCGCCGCAGCGGTGGAACTGCTGGACGGCGGGGCGACCGTGCCGTTCATCGCCCGCTACCGCAAGGAGGTCACCGGCGGGCTGACCGACACCCAGCTGCGGCAGCTCGACGAGCGGCTGCGTTACCTGCGCGAGCTGGAGGAGCGGCGGGCCACGATCCTGGAGTCCATCCGCCAGCAGGGCAAGCTCACCGACGAGCTGAAGGCGCGCATCATGGCGGCCGACTCGAAGGCCCGCCTGGAGGACATCTACCTGCCCTACAAGCCGAAGCGGCGCACCAAGGGCCAGATCGCCAAGGAAGCCGGGCTGGAGCCGCTGGCCGACGCACTGCTGTCCGACCCCACCCAGGACCCGGAGGCGACCGCGGAGCAGTACGTCGACGCGGACAAGGGCGTGGCCGACGTCAAGGCCGCGCTGGACGGCGCGCGGGCCATCCTCGTCGAACGCTTCGCCGAGGACGCCGACCTGGTCGGCGAGCTGCGTGAGCGGATGTGGACGCACGGCTACCTGGTGTCGAAGGTGCGCCCGGGCAAGGAGGCCGAGGGCGCCAAGTACGCCGACTACTTCGACTTCTCCGAGCCGTTCACCAAGCTGGTGTCGCACCGGATCCTGGCGCTGTTCCGCGCCGAGAAGGAGGAGATCCTCGAGCTCACCATGGCGCCGGACGAGCCGGTCACCCCGGACGGCGAGCCCGCGGACACCGGCGCCGAGTACGAGCGGCTCGTCGCCGCCCGGTTCGGCATCGCCGACCAGGGCCGCCCGGCGGACTCGTGGCTGCTGACCACCGCGCGCTGGGCGTGGCGGACCAAGATCCACCTGCACTTGAGCATCGACCTGCGCATGCGGTTGCGGCAGCTCGCCGAGGAGGAGGCGGTGCGGGTGTTCGCGGCCAACCTGCGTGACCTGCTGCTGGCCGCGCCCGCGGGCACCCGCCCGACCATCGGCCTGGACCCCGGCTACCGCACCGGTGTCAAGGTGGCCGTGGTGGACGGCACCGGCAAGCTGCTGGAGACCGCCACCATCTACCCGCACCAGCCGCAGCAGCAGTGGGAGGCGGCCCTGGCCACGCTGCGCGAGCTGGCCGTCAAGCACGGCATCGAGCTGATCGCCATCGGCAACGGCACCGCGTCCCGGGAGACCGACAAGCTGGTCGGCGAGCTGATCCGCCGTCACCCGGAGCTGAAGCTGACCAAAGCGATGGTGTCCGAGGCCGGGGCGTCGGTCTACTCCGCCTCCGAGTACGCCGCCAGGGAGCTGCCCGACATCGACGTGTCGCTGCGGGGCGCCGTCTCCATCGCCCGCAGGCTGCAGGACCCGCTCGCCGAGCTGGTCAAGATCGAGCCGAAATCCATCGGCGTCGGCCAGTACCAGCACGACGTCTCCCAGGTCGCGCTGGCGCGCTCACTGGACGCCGTGGTCGAGGACTGCGTGAACGCGGTCGGCGTGGACCTCAACACCGCGTCGGTGCCGCTGCTGGCCAGGGTGTCGGGCATCGGCCCCACGCTCGCCGAAAGCATCGTGGCGCACCGGGACGCCAACGGGCCGTTCCGTTCCCGCAAGGCGCTGCAGGACGTGCCGCGGCTCGGCCCGAAGGCGTTCGAGCAGTGCGCCGGGTTCCTGCGGATCCCCGACGGCGACGACCCGCTGGACGCCTCGGCGGTGCACCCCGAGGCCTACCCGGTGGTGCGGCGCATCGCCGAAACCGCCCGGATGCCGATCAAGGAGCTGATCGGCAACACCACGGTGCTGCGCAAGCTCGACCCGCAGCAGTTCGTCGACGACCGGTTCGGCCTGCCCACCGTCACCGACATCCTGGCCGAGCTGGACAAGCCGGGCCGGGACCCGCGCCCGGCGTTCACCACGGCGCGGTTCGCCGACGGCGTCGAGCAGCTGACCGACCTCAAGCCGGGCATGGTGCTCGAAGGCGTGGTCACCAACGTGGCCGCGTTCGGCGCATTCGTCGACGTCGGCGTGCACCAGGACGGCCTGGTGCACATCTCGGCGATGTCGGACTCTTTCGTCAAGGACCCGCGAGACGTCGTGCGGTCCGGCGACGTGGTCCGGGTGAAGGTGCTGGACGTCGATCCCGAGCGGCAACGCATCTCGCTGACCATGCGGCTCGAGGACGAGCCGGGGAAACCCGCCCAGCGTTCCCGCAATGAGCGGCGCACCGGCGGCCAGCGCAAACCGGGCAATCAGGGTCGGCGCGGCCGACAGCGGGAAGCCAGGCCACAGGGCGCCATGGCCGAGGCGCTGCGCAAGGCAGGCCTGGTCTAGCCCCGGCGAAGCGGCGCCTGCCGCCATGCCCGCTGGGCTCGAACGACGATCCGACGGATCACCACGACCGATCACAGCCCAGCGAGGCGGCAGGCGACCGACCGCCGACAGGATGCGCCGCGTCGCCCGGGAACGCTCAGCGTTCCCGGCGCAGCACGAAGAAGTACAGCTGCTCGGCCCCGCGCTGATCCATCGCGCCCAGCAGGGTGTCCTCGTCCACCCGCCGGAAGACGTCGATGATCGGCAGGTGGTCGTAGATCATCGCCGCGCTGACCTTGCCGCGGAACTCCACGTCCCGCAGCCGGGCCCGCGGCTTGCGGGTGCGCAGCACCGGCCGCAGCACCGGCAACGCCCGGCGGACCCGTTCCATCACCGGCAGCGGGATCCGGTCGGCCACCGCGACCGGCAGCTTCCGCGGCTCGACCGCGAACACCTCGCCGTCGGCCGAGAACAGCAGCGGGTGCACGTCCTCGGTGCTGTCGAACTGCTTGCCGTACCAGCCGGAGGCGGTCAGCAGGCCGTCCATCGGATGCCCGGTGCGCAGTTCCGAACCGGTCCAGCGCCCGGTCAGGTCGACCGAACGCACCGTCGGCAAGGCGTCGAACAGCGCCAAGGCGTCGTCCGGGGTACAACCGGCCTGCAGTTCCGTCAACCGTGCTGCCGCATCGAGGTCTGCCATGCGGTCATTATTCGCCGCCGGCTGCGACCTCCGGTGCACGATTGCGGCCAATCTGCTCCCCTTGGGCCCGGCAGGTGACGAAGACCCCGGCGCCCGGGCGCCGGGGTCTTCGGTGCGCGTGCTCCTACTTGCTGCCGGAAACCCCGTCCGGCCGCAGCTCGTTCAGCTTGGACCGCTTACGGCTGTAGGTCAGGTAGACCACCAGGCCGACGAGGAACCACACGGCGAACCGCAGCCACGTCTCCGGCTGCAGGAAGGTGATCAGCCAGATCGAGAAGACCACGCCGATGATCGGCACCACCGGCATGCCGGGGCAGCGGAAGTTGCGCGGCAGGTCCGGCCGGCGGTAGCGGAGCACCACCACCGCGGTGCAGACCACCACGAACGCCAGCAGGATGCCGATGTTGGTCAGCTCGGCGGCTTCGGCGATGGGCAGGAAGCCTGCGATGACCGCGGACACCACGCCGAGCAGCCACGTGGTGCGGGTGGGCACCTTGCGGGTCGGGTGGGTCTTCGACAGCCACTGGGGCAGCAGGCCGTCCCGGCTCATCGCGAAGCCGACCCTGGCGGCACCCATGAGGAAGGTGAACAGCACCGTCAGGATGCCCAGGATGGCGCCGACCGCGATGATCAGGCCGAGCCAGTCGAGGCCGATGGTGGCGAACGCGCTGGAGAACGCCGCCTCGGTGTCGATCTCGGTGTAGTTGACCATGCCGGTCAGCACCAGGCAGGCCAGCACGTACAGCACCATCGAGATGATCAGCGAGTAGATGATCGCCTTCGGCATGTGCCGCTGCGAGTCCTTGGACTCCTCCGCCGCGGTGGACATCGCGTCGTACCCGAAGACCGCGAAGAACACGGTCGCCGCGCCGGTGAGCGCGCCCGCCAGGCCGAACGGGGCGAACGGATCCCAGTTGCCCGCGTCGATGTGGAACGCGCCGACGACGATCACCAGCAGCACCACACCGACCTTGAGGTAGACCAGTGAGGTCTCGAATCGCGCGGCGCTCCTCATGCCCCGGTTCAGCACGAACGCGATCAGCACGCAGAGCAGCACCGCGAACAGGTTGACCACGTACGAGCCCTCGGGCACCCCCTCCGGCTCGGTGCCCGGAGCGCCGGACATCCACAGCGGAAGCTCGATGCCCAGAAAACCGAGCAGGTCGTTGAAATAGCCGGAAATGCCGATCGCCACCACGGACACGATGGCGGTGTATTCCAGCAGCAGGTCCCAGCCGATGAACCAGCCGGCGAATTCACCGAGCACCGCATAGCCGTAGGTGTAGGCGGAACCCGCGCGCGGGATCAGGCCGGCGAACTCGGCGTAGGAGAACGCCGCCGCGGCGCTGGCCACGCCCGCGATGAGGAACGAGAACAGCACCGCCGGTCCGGCGGTCTGGTTGGCCACCGCTCCGGCCAGCGAGAAGATCCCGGCGCCGATGATGCCACCGACACCGATCGCGGTGAGCTGCCACAACCCGAGGGTGCGGCGCAGCCCTCCGCCCTCGACCTCCTCGATGTGCTCGAGCGGTTTGCGGCGGAGGATGTCCGACCGCAATTGCGAGATCATCGACATGGGACGTCCTCTCGGTCAGTCGATCAGGTGGTACTGACGAAGGAGCGCAGGAAGAATGCCAGATTGGCCGGACGCTCGGCCAGCCGCCGCATGAAATACGGGTACCACTCACGTCCGAAAGGCACGTAGGAACGCACCTGCCGCCCTGCGCGAGCGAGCCGCTGTTGTTCTTGCTCCCGGACGCCGAACAGCATCTGGAACTCGAACTCGCCCCGGCCGCGGCCGGATTGCCGGGCCAGGTGTTCGGCGATGGTGATCAGCCGAGGGTCGTGGGTGGCGACCATCGGATAGCCCGCGCCGTTCATCAACGTGCGCAAGCACCGCACGTAGGAGGCGTCGACCTCGCGTCGGGTGCGGTAAGCCACGGACGCCGGCTCGTCGTAGGCGCCTTTGCACAGCCGGACCCGCGAACCCGGCCCGGACAGCTCCGCGCAGTCGGCCTCGGTCCTGCGCAGGTAGGCCTGCAGCACGGCGCCAACCCACGGGAAGTCCACCCGCAGGTCGCGGACGATCTGCAACGTCGAGTCGGTGGTGGTGTGGTCCTCCATGTCCACGGTGACCGTGGTGCCCGCCGCAGCCGCGGCGGAACAGATGCCCCTGGCGTTGTCCAGCGCGATCTTGTCGCCGTCCCGCGGCAGCGCCTGGCCGAGCGCGGACAGCTTCACCGAGACCTCCACCCGGTCGGTGAGGCCTTCGTCGGCGAGCCGGGCCAGCAGCTGTTGGTAGGCCTGCGCGGTCCGTTCGGCCTGCTGCCGGTCGCGCGTGTCCTCGCCCAGCAGGTCCAGCGTGACCAGCCGCCCGCCGGCGATGCGGTGGACCGTGGCGACCGCCGTCGGAGCGTCCACACCGGCGACGAACCGGTCGACCACGGGACGGACCAGCGACGATCGTTCGGCGACGCCGCGCAGCACCCGGGACCGGGAAGCCGCGATGAGCCCAGCTCGCAACAATGGTCTCTCCTCACCGACGAGCAATGCCTGACCGAACGGTAGGGAATTCCGCCGGATGACGGATTGTCCGCGCGGACAGTCTTGGACGAGCCGAGTTGTAGGGTCGAACAATGTCCGTCGAGTTGAGCCGCCTTCTCCTCGCCGTCGGCGCATCGCTGATGGACCTGAAGGCCGGGGATCCGCACACCCCGATCCGGGGACTGGCCATCCTCGATCCGGACGACGAACCGGGCAGCTACCGGGACGAGCTGGTGCTGGTCATCGGGGCACGCGGCCGGGAAGCGGCCCGTGCGGTGCGAACCGCCGGCCAGCACGGCGCGGCCGCGGCCGCGGTCAAGACCAGCCCGGCAGGCGAGCCGGACGTGCGGGAGGCCGCAGAAGACGCCGGGATCGCGCTGCTCACCGTGCGGCCGCAAGTCCGGTGGGACCAGCTGGCCGCCGTCGTGCGCGAGGTGCTGGACAGCTTCGCGGTGCACAACGACGGCGAGCCGGGACCGGAGCCGACCGAGGACCTGTTCGCCCTCGCCCAGTCGGTCGCGGCGCTGACCGGTGGCGCGGTGAGCATCGAGGACACCACGCCGCGAGTGCTCGCCTACTCCCGCTCCGGCGACGAGGTGGACGACTTACGGCGGTTGTCGATCCTGGGCTGGCAGGGACCCGAGCCGTACCTCGAGCTGCTCCGGCAGTGGGGCGTCTACCACCGGCTGCGCACGTCCGACGAGGTGCTGCGGATCCAGGCACATCCCGACCTGGGCATCCGCGCGCGGCTGGCCGTCGGCATCCGGGCGGGCAATCAGCACCTGGGCTCGATCTGGGTGCAGCAGGGTGATCAGCCGTTCTCCGAGCACGCCGAGTCCGCGCTGATCGGCGCCGCGCGGCTGGCCGCCGTCCACCTGCTGCGCCGCCGTGGCGCGCCGTGGCGTTCGCGCGGCGAGCTGGTGGCCGGCCTGCTCGACGGGACCGCCAGCGCGGACCTGGTGGCCGGCCAGCTCGGCCTGGACTCCTCGGTGTCCGCCGTGGTCGCCGCGTTCGCCGCCCGGGACACCCAGCACGACCGTCCGACGCTGGAACTGCACCGTGTCGAGCTGGCCACCACGGTGTCGGTGCACATGACGTCGTTCCGGCACGGGGCGCTGGTCGGCACCGTCGGCACACGCGTCTACGCCGTGCTGCCCGAGGTGCGTACCGATCGCACCGAACCGGGCTTGCTCACGCTGGCCCGCGACGTGGTGGCGGTGCTGCGCCGCAGGTCGGGGCTGACCGTGCAGGTCGGGGTCGGTGCCCCGGTGCCCTCGCTGGCCGAGGTCCCGGCATCGCGCGCGGACGCCGACCGGGTGCTCGACGCGCTGGCGCGCACCCCCGAGACCGACGTGGCCACGATCACCGACCGCCGCGCGGACGTCCTTCTCGGCGAGACGCTGAAACTGCTCGAGGAGCACCCGGACCTGCGCGATCCCGCGGTCACCGCGCTGGTGGAGCACGATGCGGCCCAGGGAACCGAGCTGGCCCGTTCGCTGCTGGCCTATCTCGACGCGATGGGTGACGTCCGGTCCGCGGCGGCGGGCCTGCACATCCACCCCAACACCTTGCGCCACCGGGTCCGCAGGGCAGCGGAAATCAGCGGCTTGTCGTTGGCCGATCCGCGTGAGCGGCTTTGCTGCCACCTGCAGCTGCTGCTGGCCACCCGGAGCTGACGCACCGATCCCGACGCGACCCGTCCGGGCCCGGATGAGCCGGATGGGCAGGCACGTCGTGCCGTCCGCCAGGCTGTTCGCCATACCCGCCTGTCGGAAACGGACCGTGTCGTCGCCGCTATCGAGCGGGCACGAGGGGGATTTCCTCGGCCGAGTGAACCGATCCCACGACAGTGCCCGTGTGAGTAGCACGATCGCATGGTTACCAGCCTGCGATCCCGCCACACACTGGGCGCGCCCCGTACGGTAGGGCCCGACGCACCACCCGGCGGGCGGCTCCACGCACCGCTGCCGGCCGGTGGCCGTCCCCTTCCGGCCACCGTCGGGTGCGCTCGTGTCTGGTCCGAGGCCAGTCACCGCCCTCGCATGGTCTCGGACAGACGCCCCCAAGCCGCCCCCGGGAACCCACCCCCCGGGGGCGGCCTTCCCCTTCGAGTCACGAGAAGTATGCGGGCTTCGCCACCGACAGCAAGGTCTCCAGCGGAGCCGATGCGAATTTGTGGTCTTCGCCGGCCAGCTGCAAGGCCCGGTGCCAGGTCAGCGTGCGCGCCACCTTGGCGAGGCGGCACGCGAGATCGAGTTCTTGCCGCAACGCCCCGGGCGGGGCCAGGTCGGCGAACTCGCCGAGGTAGGCGTCGCGCAGCCGCAGCGCGGCAGCCCCGCCTCCTTCGGCGTCGACGTAGTTCAGCGGCACGAACATGCTGAAGAACGGGTGGGCGACCACCGCGTCACCCCAGTCGTAGAAGCGGGCGGGCTCGCCCTCCTCGCCCAGGATGTTGCCCGGATGCAAGTCGTGGTGGTCGATGCTGATCCCCACCCGCGACGCGGCGAGCCGTTCGCACCAACGCTCGACCTCGCCGCGCATCGAGCGCACCCGGTCGTAGGCGGCTCGCTGGTCCTCGCCTGCCTTGCTGCGCGCGAACTCCGCGACCGACTCCACCGCCTCGGTGAACCGCTGCGGCATCACCTCCGGCCGGGCGTCCGGCACGCCACGGTCCAGCAGCTCGGGCACGGACGGCTGGACCTGCCGCTGCAGCCGGGCGTAGTCGGCCACCGCGCTCGTCATCCGCTGCACGAGCGCGGCCTGATCCCCGCCGGTCTGCTGGAACAGCGTCGGGCCACCGTCGGGAAGCACGATCCACGCCCGGGGCTCGTCGATCGCGATCGGTGCCAGCACGCTGTCCGGCGCCGCCCGGTGCAGCACCGGGTAGAGGCGGATCTCGAACGCGGTGCCGGGCCCGGCCGCCTTCAGCCACACCACTCCCCGATCGGTCGGCGCGCGCAGCGCCGTGGCCCATGCCTTCACGTGCGGCTGCGTGACGTCGCCGGTGCGGCGCATCCCCGCCGCGGCCAATTGCTCGTCCAGCCAGGCGGTCGCCGCCTGCACCCACGACGGGGACGTCCACTCGATCATGCAGCGGTTTCTACCGCATCGGCGTGTGCGAGGTCCGGGATTTTCCGGCCGACGGCCCGGCGACGAGCACGGCGCGCGGGGATCTCCGCTGCTCGACGGCTCACTGGTTGCTGAAGGCCGAGCCGAACGCGCCGTCCGCCCGGCGCCCCGCTGCCACACCGTGCGACCGGGATTTCAGGTCAGCGCCGGAATGCCTGCCCGCGTGTGACAGCCCGGGCGCCCACGGAGTCCAGCAGCCGGGTCGTGGTGTGCCGCTCCCAGGCCGGCCAGTGGCCGCAGGCGACCTCCCGGCCGTCGCACCCCGCCGCTCCGCCGGCCGCGCGACTCGGCGAACCACGGGTTCGCCACTGCCGGGTGACCACCATGGCCGGCTGCTTCGTCAGGCGACCTGCGTCGATTGCTCGACCGGGGTCCACACACTGTCCCGCGCTGCGCTTGCCTGGACCGCGCCGATCACCCGCTGCACCGCGAGCCCGTCGGCGAACGACGGTTCCGGGTCGGTGCCTTCGGCGATGGCGTCGAGCATGTCCGCCGCCTGGTGGGCGAACCCGTGCTCGTAGCCGAGCAGGTGCCCCGGCGGCCACCAGCCGGCCAGGTAGGGGTGCTCCGGTTCGGTGACCAGGATGCGGGTGAAGCCGGCTTCGCCGCCCGCGGTGCCGTCGTAGAACCGCAGCACGTTCAGCTCCTCCAGGTCGAACGCCAGGCTGCCCCGCGATCCGTTGATCTCGATGCGCAGCGCGTTCTTCCGGCCGTTGGCCATCCGGGTGGCCTCGAACGTGCCCATCGCACCGCCGGAGAACCGGGCGAGAAACGCCACCGCGTCGTCCACGGTGACCTTGCCGGTGCGGTGGCCGTCCGGCTCCGGCAGCGGACGCTCCGGCACGAACGTCCTGGCCGTCGCGCTGACGCCGACGATCCGCTCGCCGGTGACGTACTGGGTGAGGTCGATGATGTGCGAGCCGATGTCGCCGAGCGCCCCGGAACCCGCCCGCTCGACCTGCAGCCGCCAGGTCAACGGAGCATGCGGATCGGTCAGCCAGTCCTGCAGGTACTGCGCCCGGACGTGCCTGATCTCGCCGATCCTGCCGTCCGCGACCAGCTTGCGGGCCAGCGCGATCGCCGGGACCCGCCGGTAGGTGAAGCCGACCATGCTGCGCACGCCGTTCGCGCGCGCCCGCTCCGCGGCTGCGGCCATCGCCTCCGCCTCGGCCAGGGTGTTGGCCAGCGGCTTCTCGCACAACACGTGCTTGCCCGCGGCCAGTGCGGCGATGGCGATTTCGGCGTGCGTGTCGCCCGGCGTGCAGATGTCCACCAGGTGCACGTCGTCGCGCTCGATCAGCGCGCGCCAGTCCGTCTCGGTGTCCTTCCAGCCGAACCGGCGCGCGACGTCGGCGACGGCCTCGGCGTCCCGGCCGGCCAGGGCCACCAGTTCGGGTTCCAGTGCCGGCCGCAGGAAGCTGCGCGCGCTGCGCCACCCCTGCGAGTGCGCCCGGCCCATGAAGGCGTAGCCGATGACTCCGATGCCGATCGTCGCTTCACCCACGGTGTTTCGTCCCTGCCTGTCGTGTCGGTCGTTTCCTGGCGGCGCTCGGCGGTGTCCCGTCACGCCCAGCGGCTCCGGCCCGGGCGCCCGGATGCCGGTTCGCCCGTGTCGGCACGCCCGGTGTTCCGGGTGACGGTGTGCGCGGTCAGCGCCCTGTTTCCGCACGCCTGCCCGGTGCTGGTGCTGCCCACCCCGATGCCATCCTGTGCCCGGCGAGAGCACGCTCCCCGCTCCTGCCGTCGGCCCGCCTCCGCCGTCAGGACTTGAAGCCGAGCGGCACGTGCTGTCCGCGATTCTCCTCGGCCACCACCGGTGCGGTGAGCGCCATGGCACCGCGGAACCTTCATCTGGGCCCGGTCGGGCATGTCCCTGGTACCTGGCGGGCAGGTCGGATGCCGTCGGCGTCCTGGCCGTTGGGCAGAGCACGGTGTCTTCCTCTGACCCGCCTTGCTCCACCGCGTCGCGTGGGCCGGGGCGGCGCCGCCGACACCGGCCACCTCAACCGAGTCGGCGCAGCTGGTACAGCCCGTGCGTCCTGGCCACCACCGTGCCCTCGGTGTCGGTCAGCTCGGCGTCCAGCTCGAAGTCGGCCTTGCCGTTGGCCTCCGCTTCCTCGGCCACCGCCGCGATCGTTTCCTCGGCGAGTGCGGCCTGCGACCGCACCGCCGTCTTGGCCGGCCGGAGGAAACTGATCCGCAGGTCCTTCACCAGCGGGAAGAAGCGGGTGGTGTCGAACGAGGCGACCGCGATCGCCCCGCCGAGCAGTTCGGCCACGGTGAACAGCACCCCGGCGTACATCACGCCGAAGTGGTTGCCGTTGCCCTCCATGGGCACTTCCGCGGCGGCGAACCCCGGTCGCACCTCGACCACCCGCGCGCCCATGGCGTGCGCCACCGGGATGGTGTGCTCCACGGCCTTGTTGACCAGGGTGACGTAGTCCGGCTCGGTCATCCGTTCAGCAACCCTCTCGCTACCTGGGTGATCTGCACTTCGTTGGAGCCCGCGTGGATCATCGGCGACGCCGGCCAGGGACCGGAAGGTGCTGCCGTTCGTGCTGCCCGGCGAACCGGAAGCGCCGGAATGTCCGATGGCTGCCTCCTTGCCCGGCACGGGCATCCCTCCGTCAGACTGATGACAAGTGTCGTCAATTTAGGATCCGGGCCGACGCGCGTCAACAGGCGCCCGGCGGAGTTCACCACGAGGGCGGATGCCGGGCTCGTACTGGTCGGCCGCCAGCAAGGCAAAGAAAGTCCACCACGACGCGGACGACGGACCGGGCTCAGCCGCGCGGCCGCTCGCCCCAGAACAGCAGGACGGTGCGCACGCACTTGTCGATCAGCTCCTCGCGGCTGACCGGCAACGTCCCGGACAGCCAGCCGAAGAACAGCGTGGCCACCGCGCCGGTCAGCGCCACCGACGTCAGCACGCTCTCGTTCTTGCTCGCCCCCGGCGGCAGCTGCCTGCGCACCAACCGGGTGAAGGTCGGCGCCACGCCGATGCTCACCCCGCTCAGCGCGGGATCCGACAACGGCTCGACCAGCAGCAGGCGGCCCTTGCGCGGATCGTCCAGGCACACCGAGACGAGCGCGTCGACCGCCGCGCGCGCCTGCTCCTCGCGGCTGCTCCCCGCCGCCGGGGTGGTCGCCTCCATGGCCTGCTGAAGCTCCTCGGCCACCTGCAGGAACAGTGCCGACAGCAGCTCGTCCCGGCCGGCGAAGTTCTCGTAGAAGTACCGGTCGGTCAGGCCCGCCCTGCGGCACACCGACCGCACCGTCACCCCGGCGCCACCATGCTCGCCGAGCAGATCCAGCGCAGCGTCCAGCAGCGCCGCACGCCGTGCCGCGCGCCGCTGCTCCAGGGTCGTTCCTGCCCACAGCCGCTGCCGGGACGCCACGGCACCAGGTTAGGCCGCGCGCGCGAACCCGACTCGGTGACCGGCCCGTCCGCCCTCGCTGTGCGCCCGCCCTGCCCTCGTCGTGCGCCGGTCGTCCGGCCCGGCTGGGCGGCCAACGAAGACGCCGTGGCCGGGTCAGGCGATTGGATCGGGCAGTGCCGCGAACGCCAGCCTGGCGGCCCCGAGCAGGCACGCCGACCGCCCCAGCGGCGACGGCACCACGGTGATACCGCGGATGTAGGACAACCCGGCGTGCTCGGCGAGATGGCGGCGCAGCGGTTCGAACAGCACCTCACCGACCTGGGTCACGCCCCCGCTGAGCACAGCCACCTCGATGTCGGCCAGCGCGGCGGTACCCGCGATCGCTGCCGCCAAGGCGCGCGCGGCACGGTCGAAGGCGGCCAATGCCAGCTCGTCCCCGGCGCGCGCCGCTTCGGCCAGGGCGGCGGTCGCCGGCTCGCCCTGCCACCCGTTGTCGACCGCCCACCGCGCGATCGACGTTCCCGATGCGATCGCTTCCACGCAGCCGCGCCCGCCGCACGCGCACTCCGGGCCGTCGACGTCGACCACGAGGTGCCCGATGTGGCCGGCGTTGCCGGACTGCCCAGCCCGGACCTGGCCGTCGAGGATCAGGCCTCCCCCGATACCGGTGGACACGGTGATCACCAACGCGTCCCGGTGGTCCTTGGCGCCGCCGTAGGCCAGCTCGGCGGCGGCCAGCGCGACACCGTCCAGCGCGAACGCCGACGGCAACCCGGGCGCGATCGCGGCCACCCGTTCCATCAGCGGAAACTCCCGCCAATCCGGTACGTTGAGCGGGCTCGCGGTCCCGGTGCGCACGTCGACCGGCCCCGCACTGCACACCCCGACCACGGCGACGCGTGCCCCGTGCGGCCCGGCAAGCACGTCCCCGGCCGCCTTGGTCAACGTCGCGGCAATGGCCTCGGCGCCCTGGCCCGCGGGTGTGCGGACCTCGGTGGCATCCACCACGGTGCCGTCCGGCGCGACGACGCCGACGGCGATCTTGGTGCCCCCGAAGTCGATCGCCAGGGCCAACGGGGACGAGGAAGCTGAGGTCATGCCGGTCATGTCGCTGAGATTGCCATGCCGGGCCGGGACGTCGCGACGGCGCTCCCCGCGCGCCTGCCCTTCTGTGACAGGCGGCACGGACGGCACGGACACCACGCCCCGCCTGGCGCGGGGATCACCGGCCGGAACACCAGCCAGACCAGCGCCCGGCTCACCACACCCCACCGGACACGGGGATCACCGAGCCCACGGCAAGCCGATCATGGCCGTGCGTTAGCGTGACTGCGATGTCGGGTGCGAGTCACGGCGCCCAAACCGCTGTCGAGGTGGGGGAGCCGCAAACGGACGCGCCCCCTGCCGATGCCATCCGCCAGGGGGGCAGGCGTCGGCTGCCCAGCTGGTCACCGGCACGCTGGCGGCTCGTCGCGAAGGTCCTCGGCATCGTCAGTGCGCTGTGCGCGCTGGCCATCCCGTTCATGCCGATCATCCAGGACACCGCGCGGATCGTATGGCCGGCGCCGAACAGCACGCAAGCGATCAACACGCCGCTGGTCGGCTACTGGGCGCTGGAAATCGACGCGACGGTGCCGTGCGCGACGATCAAGTCGGCGGACGACGCCCTGGTCTCGCGTGCCATGTTGCTGTCGACGGTGCCGCGAGCCCGGATCAACACCGGCGTCGGCATGCACATGGACGTCGACAACAACGTGCTCACCGTGGTCAACCGCGGGCAGCAGATCGTCAGCCAGCCGCTCCCCGAGTCCGGATGCGACGTCCGCTTCACCTCCACCGGCGAGCGCACCAGGATCACCGTGGCCGGTGCGACGGTGTACGACGAGGCCTCCGACGTCCGGCCGCGCGTGGTCGGCGTCTACTCGGACATCGCCGCCGACCGTGACCCCATCGACGGCCTGCAGGTGTCGATCACGCCGGACACCCGCTACCAGTCGTCGCCCACGGTGTGGAAGACGCTGGTCACGGTGATCGGCGTGCTGGCCCTGCTCGGCTGTCTGCTCGCGGTCAACCGGCTGGATTCCCGGGTCGCCAGGCGGGCGCCGCGGTGGGCACCGATCGGCTGGTGGAAGCTGACGCTGCGCGACCTCACGGTCATCGGCGCGCTCGGACTGTGGGTGTTCATCGGCCCGGTGACCTCGGACGACGGCTACATCCTGTCCATGGCCAGGGTGGCCGAGGACGCCGGCTACCTGACCAACTACCACCGCTGGTTCGGTGTCGCCGAGGCGCCGTTCGGCTGGTTCTACCACCTCACCGAGCTGATGACCGAGGTGTCCACGGTGCCGCCGTGGATCCGGCTGCCGTCGTTCGTGCTCGCGGTCATCGCCTGGCTGCTGATCAGCCGGGAGATCCTGCCCCGCCTCGGCAACCAGGTGCGCCACTCCAAGGCCGCCGCGTGGGCCGCCGCCGCGGTCTTCCTGGTGTGGTGGATGCCGTTCAACAACGGGGTGCGGCCGGAGCCGGTCGCCGCGGTCGGCTCGCTGCTGGCCATCGCCGCCGTGGAGCGCACCCTGGTGACCCGCCGCCTGCTGCCGCTGTGCCTCGGCCTGATCGCCGCGGCGCTGACGTTGGCGGCGACCCCGACCGGGCTGATCGCCGTCGCGCCGTTCATCGTGGCCGCCCGGCCGTTGTGGCGGCTGCTCAAGCAGCGCGCCGAAGCGGGCTGGGTGACCGTGCTGGCCCCGATCGGCGCCGCCGGGTTCGCGGTGCTGTTCGTCGTGTTCGCCGACCAGACGTTCGCCACGGTGGTGGAGGCCACCAGGTTGCGCAACCAGGTCGGGCCGAGCCTGGCGTGGTTCCAGGAGTTCTCCCGCTACGACCTGCTGTTCGGGGGCGGCGGCAACTCCGGCGACGACTCGCTGACCAGGCGTTTCCCGGTCCTGCTGATCGTGCTGTGTGTCGCCACCTGCCTGGTGGTCATGCTGCGCCGCGGACGCATTCCGGGCGCCGCGCTCGGCCCGTCCCGGCGGCTCATCGGCACCACGGCACTGTTCTTCCTGCTGCTCGCCCTGACCCCGACGAAGTGGACGCACCACTTCGGGGCGTTCGCCGCGGTGGGATCGGCCATGGCGGCGCTGACCGCGTTGGCCACCAGCTCGTCGGTGCTGCGGTCGAACCGCAACCGCAACGCCTTCCTGGCCGGGCTGCTGGTGGTCGCGGCGCTGGCCACCACCGGGCCGAACTCGTACTGGTTCATCTCCAAGCTCGGCGTGCCGTGGGCCGACACCGCCCCGGAGATCGCCGGCGTCAAGGTCGCCACGCTGCTGGTGGTCGGCGCGGTCGTGGCCGCCGCGGTGGCCTGGGTGCAGAACGTGCGGTTCCAGCCGCCCAAGCGCGGCAAGCGCACCACGTCCGACCGCCGCTCCCGCGCGCTGGCACTCAGCTCGGCGTCGCTGACCATCGTGTGCGGCCTGGTCGCGCTGTGGGAGTTCGCCACGGTCGCCACCGCGGCGGTCAACCAGCGCGGCAGCTACAGCCTCGCCGCAGCGAACATCGATCACCTCTTCGGCGACACGTGCAACCTGTCCGACCACGTGCTGGTGGAGCGCGCGCCCGCGTCGAACGTCCTGCCGGAGCATCCGCCGCACCTGCAGCAGACCGCGCCGGAGAAGGAGCCGGAGAAGGAGCACAAGAAGGACAAGAAGAAGTCCGACCCGCTTCCACCGCCGGACAACGACAACGGCATGAGCCTGACCGGCTTCCACACCCGGTCGGTCGGCGAGCAGGACCCGCTGAACTCGCCGCCGCACGACTTCGCCGAGAACAACGTGCCGATGTGGAGCAGCTACCGGAACCCGCAGGGCGCCGCCGGCCAGCTGCGCACCCAGTGGTTCAAGATCAGCCCCAAGGACTTCGACAAGCAGCTGGTCGTCTCGGTGGCGGGCGGGCTGGCGCCCGGACTGAAGATGGCCGCGGAGTACGGTGTGCCCACCAAGAAGGGCTTCAAGGTGGTCGAGCGGCGGCCGATGCCGATCCCGCCGACCGCGGCCACCCGGTGGGAGGACTCCCGGATCTCCCAACAGGGCATCGACGCGAAAGTCCGGGCGGTGCGCATCGTCGCCGACGACACCAACCTCACCGAGGACGGCTGGATCGCCCTGTCCGCGCCGCGGGTGCCGGAGCTGACCACGCTCACCCTGCGCCTGCGGGACAAGCCGGTCTACATGGACTGGCCGACGTCGTTCGTGTATCCGTGCGTCGATTTGCCCAAGGTGCGGGACGGCATCGCGGAGATGCCGCGCTACCGGATCACCGCCGGGCTGCTGGCCCACGAAGCCGGCTGGGCAGGCAGCAACGGAGGCGGCCCGATCGGCTACCTGGAAACCGTCGCCGACATGCCGGAGATCCCCAGCTTCCTGCGCGGCGACCCCAAGCAGTCGTGGGGCCAGCTGCTGCAGGTCCGCCCGCTGGAGCGCGGCGCGGAGCCGCAGATCATCCGCGGCCAGGAGGTGCACCCCGGCTGGTGGTCACCGGGGCCGGGACCGGCGCAACCGGACGGTCGCACGCCCACGCGCTGACCACGATGGTTCTCTGCCGCGCACCCGCTCGGGCTGCCGCGGTGGCCCAGCGAACCCCACGCTGCCGTGGCAGCCCCGCACCTCCCCCACGCACTGATCACACCAGCCCCACGGACACGGCGACCAGCAACCCCCAATTGCCGATCGGCGGCGTCCTCGGCGCTGTCCGACGTGGTGCCGCGCTACTTCCAGCACCCCGCGTCCGCGGCTTCTTGCACCCAGCGCGGGAGAACTGGCCAACGGCTCCCCGGCGGCGGTGAAGTGGCGCGGCGGCCCGCCCTTGCATGCGAGGAACCGGTAGAGCCCCTCGGCTCTCCTGCTCACACAAGGGCGGCTCTGCACCTCGGACGCCACGGAACTGAAGAGGCGCCGCTCACCCACACAACGGCGGCCCCACACCCCGGACACCACAGAACTAAAGCAACGCCGCTCTCCTGCTCGCACACGGGTGGCTCGTACTCTGCGTGCGCGGAACCGGCCGGGTTGCCGCCCACGATCCGTTCTCGCATCCTGCACGTGAGCACTGGCCGATGGGTCCTCAGCGGAGGTGGATCAGGCGCGGTCTCGCACTCTGCGCGAGCCGACCGGGTCGTCGCCGATCCAGCCCTTGCGGACCAGGCGGTCTCGCACCCTGCGAGAAGCCGACACGGCCGGGACTCCCCTCGGACGCCCTCGCCCCGTCCCCTGCGTCGCCGACGATTCCTGAGCGAAACGTGTGAGATGCCGTGTGCTCTGCGCGCATGGCCCGTAGGCTCGAAGCACCGCACGTGCGAAAGAGGGTGGCGGCGACGTGAAGTTCATGCCGGTGACCGATTCCATGTTCCTGCTCATCGAGTCGCGGGAGCACCCGATGCACGTGGGCGGGCTGCAGCTGTTCCGGAAACCGGAGGGCACCGGCGACGACTACGTCGCCCAGCTGTACCGCGACCTGATCGACAAGTCCGAGGTCAGGCCGCTGTTCCGGCAGCGGCCCGCCGGGCCGGTGAACTCGCTCGGGCAGCTCGCCTGGACCGAGGACACCGAGCTCGACCTCAGCTACCACGTGCGCCGCTCCGCGCTGCCCACTCCCGGCCGGGTGCGGGAGCTGCTGGAGATCACCTCCCGCTGGCACGGCACGCTGCTCGACCGGCACCGTCCGCTGTGGGAGACGCACTTCATCGAAGGGCTGAACGACGGCCGCTTCGCCATCTACACCAAGATCCACCACGCCATGCTCGACGGGGTCTCCGCGCTGCGGCACATGCAGTTGTCGCTGACGCCCGACCCCGACGCCCGCGACTGCGAGATGTGGTGGTCGCTCAAGCCGCCCAAGCGGTCGAAACCACCGCAGCAGCGCTCGTTGCTCGACCGCGTGCGTGGCATCGCCGGCGAGCTGGCCGGGCTGGGCCCCGCCATGCTGAAGACGGTGAACGAGATCCGGCGCGAGCAGTCGATCACCCTGCCGCTACAGGCGCCGCGGACGATGTTCAACGTCTCCGTCGGCGGGGCGCGCCGCGTGGCCGCGCAGTCCTGGCCGATCGAGGCCTTCCGGCAGATCGGCAAGGCAGCCGGGTGCACCATCAACGACGTCGTACTGACCGTGTGCGCGGGTGCGCTGCGCGACTACCTGATCGAGCACCGGGCACTGCCCGACCAGTCGCTGACCGCGATGGTGCCGGTGTCGCTGCGCGCCAGCGAGGGAGCCGAGCGCGGCGGCAACGCGATCGGCGCTCTGCTGTGCCGGCTGGGGACGGACGTCGCCGACCCGGCGAAACGGCTGGAAGTGGTCAGCCACTCGATGCGGGAGGGCAAGCGGCTGTTCTCGGAGCTGACCCCGCTGCAGGTGCTGCTGCTGTCGGCGGTGAACGTCGCCCCGCTCGGCCTGTCCCCCATCCCCGGGATCGCCGACCACACCAAGCCGCCGTTCAACCTGGTGATCTCCAACGTGCCCGGCCCGCGCCAGAAGATGTACTTCAACGGCGCGCAGCTGGACGGCATCTACCCGGCGTCGATCTGCCTGGACGGCCAGGCCGTCAACATCACCATGACCAGCTACGACGACCAGATCGGGTTCGGCATCGTCGGCTGCCGCCGGTCCGTACCGCACCTGCAGCGGATGTTGCTGCACCTCGACACCGCGCTGGAAGAACTCACCGCGGCGGTGTTGTGAGCCGCGGCGGTGCTGTAAGGCGCCACGGTGCCGTGAGCCGCCGCCGTCGTGCTCCGGCTGCGGCCTGACTCGGGGCATGCGTCCGGACCAGCCTGTGGCCTGACTCGCGTCATGCGTCCGGACCCGCCCAATTGAGATACCGTGGGTATCCGGAGGTGGCGATGACACAGGCAGCAACCCGGCCGCCGCGCCTGAGCCTGCACTCACGCGTGCTGTACGCGACGTTCTGGCTGTTCGGCCGCACGGTCGGCCGATTCGTTCCGATCACGCACCCGAAGGTGCTGCGGGCCGCCGAGCAGTGGGACGCACACGCCGGGCGGCGCAAGCGCATGCCGCGCGGTATCACCGTCACACCGGTACAGCTGGACGGATTCGAGGCCGAGTGGCTGCGGCCCGAGGGCGCGGTCGACGACGCGGCGATCCTGTACTTCCACGGCGGCGGATTCTTCTCCGGCGGGCTGAACACGCACCGGCCTGCCGTGTCCGCCATGGCCAAGCGCAGCAAGGTTCCCGCGTTCTCGGTCGCCTACCGGCAGCTGCCCAGCACACCGATCAACGGCTCCGTGGCGGACTGCCTGGCGGCTTACCGGCACCTGCTCGGCACCGGCTTGCGGCCCGAGCGCATCGTCTTCGCCGGCGACTCCGCGGGCGGGTACCTGACGTTCGCGACGGCGCTCAAGGCCCGCGACGAGGGCCTGCCGCTGCCCGCGGGCCTGGTCGCACTGAGCCCGGTGACCGACCTGGAAGGCCAGGCGCGGAGCAAGCACGCCAACTGGGGCAAGGACACCTACATCCTGGCCAAGCACCTCAGCAAGGCGGCCGAGCTGTGGTCCACCGACCCGGACGGCCAGGGGCCGCCGATCTCCCCGGTCCGGGCGGACCTGACCGGCATGCCGCCCACGTTGATCATGGCGGCGGAGACCGAGGTGCTGCTGGCGGACGCGGAAGCGATGGCCGAGGCCCTGTGGGCGGCAGGCGCCGAGTGCAAGCTGGAGGTCTGGCGCGGCCAGGTGCACGCCTTCCCGGTGCTGGCGCCGACGCCGGAAGTCCGGCTGGCCGTCGGGCACATCGCCGAGTTCATCCAGCAGGTGCTGAAGGCGAGCTGATCAGCCGCGCCGCTGGGGGCGCCTGCTCGCCTGACGCATGCCTGCGGCACCACCACGGCTGGCCGCCTGCGCGATGCGCATCGGCGGCCTGCAGGCACGACCCGGGCTACCGGGCTGCCTGCCCGGCCAGCACCTGCTCCACGTGCCGCGCGAATGCCAGCACCACGTCGTCGGCGTGCCGCGGACCGACGATCTGCAGCCCCACCGGCAGCCCGTCCGAGGTGCGCCCGATCGGCAGGCTGATCGCGGGCTGCTGGGTCATGTTGAACGGGTAGGTGAACCCGGTCCACTGCCACCACTTGGTGTACGGCCCGCCCGGCGGGACGTCGTGCCCGGCCTCGAACGGGCGCACCGGCATCATCGGGGTGATCAGCACGTCGTAGCGGGTGTGGAACTCGCCCATGCGGATGCCCAGCGCCGCCCGGGTCTCGTTGGCGGTCAGGTAGTCCACCGCCGAGAAGGTCCTGCCCAGATCCCAGATCTTGCCCAGCCCGGGGTCGACCTTCTCCCGCGCGCCGGGCGGAAACGCGCTCAGCGCCTTCGCCGCCCCGCACGCCCACAGCACTTCGAAGGCGTCGGCCGGATCGGCGAAGCCCGGGTCGGCCTCGTCGACGGCGATGCCGGATTCCCGGACGGCTTGCACCGCATCCGCGGCGACCCCGGCGATCTCCGGGTCCACGTCGACGTAGCCGAGCGTGGGCGAGAACGCTGCCTTGAGCCCGCTGACGTCCCGCGCCACCGCCTCCGCGAACGTCTCGTCCATCGACGGTGGTGAGGTCGGGTCGCGGGGGTCGGGCTGCGCCAGGACGTCCATCATCAGCGCGATGTCGTCGACCGTGCGCGCGAACGGACCGGCGTGCGCCAGCGCCCCGAACGGGCTCGCCGGATACAGCGGAATTCGGCCGTGAGTCGGTTTGAAGCCGACGACACCGCAGAACGAGGCAGGAATGCGTACCGAGCCACCGGCGTCGGTGCCGACCGACAGCACGCCCATGTCGGCTGCCACGGCCGCGGCACTCCCGCCGCTGGAGCCGCCCGCGGTCTTGCTCGGGTCGTGCGGGTTGCGCGTGACGCCGCACAGGCGCGAGTCCGTCGTGGCCTTCCAGCCGAGCTCCGGGGTGGTGACCTTGCCCAGCACGACCAGGCCGGCTTCCCGCATGCGCGCCATCACCGGGCTGTCGACGTCCCACGGCTGGTCCGGGTCGATGCACAGCGAGCCGCGCAGCGTTGGCCAGCCCTTGGTGAGGAAGACGTCCTTGACCGACGACGGCACGCCGTCCAGCGGACTGCGCTGCTCACCCGACCGCCAGCGGCGTTCCGATTCCCTGGCCTGTGCCAGCGCCTGGTCGGCGTCCACCAGGCAGTAGGCGTTGAGCTCGCCGTCTCGCTTCTCGATGGCCTCCAGCGCGGCCTGCGTGGCCTCGACCGGTGACAGCGTGCCCTGCGCGTACTCGGCGGCCAGCGCGGTCGCGGTGGTCATCTGCTTCCTCCCGTCGGTACGTAGCCTCGCTTCTTGTCCACGACGTTGTGTAGCGGCTCGCCCGCGATCCAGCGCCGGAAGTTCGCCACGAACACCCGGGCGAGGGTGTCCTTCCAGCCGACCGTGTCACCGGACATGTGGGGCGACACGACGACGTTCTCCATCGTCCACAAAGGACTCTCCGACGGCAGCGGCTCCTGGTCGAAGACGTCCAGCGCGGCACCGGCCAGCTCCCCCGCCCGCAACGCGGCGATCAGGTCCTCGGTGACGACGTGCTCACCGCGGCCGACGTTGATGAACCGGGCGGTGGGTTTCATCGCGGCGAACACCCTGCGGTCGAACATGCCGCGGGTCTCGTCGGTCAGCGGCAGGACGGCGATGACGAAATCGGCCCAGCCCACGTGGTCCGGCAGTTCCGCCGAGGAGTGCACGATGCCGAAGTCGGGATCGTCCTCGCGGGCTCTCCGGCCGGCACCGCGGACCTCGATGCCGACGGCTCGCAGCAGACGTGCGATGGCCGCGCCGATCGGGCCCGTACCGACGACCAGTGCCTTGCGCCCGCCGACCCGTTCGGTCTCCCGCCACTCCCAGCGACGTTCGCGCTGCAGCTGCAGCGTGCGGGGGAAGTCCTTGGCGAATGCGATCACCAGCCCGAGGACGTATTCGGCGATGGCGTCGTCGAACACCCCGCGGGAGTTGGTCAGCACGACGTCGCTGTCGCGCAGGTCGTCGAACAGGATCGCGTCGACCCCCGCGCTCGCCACATGTACCCACTGCAGCTTGTCCGCCGCAGGCCAGGCCGCACGGACCGCCGGGGAGAAGAAGTCCCAGACGAAGAGCACGTCTGCGCCCGCCAGAGCGTCACGCAGCCCGTCGGCCCGGACGTAACGGACCTCGGCGAGCCGCTCGACCTCGGCCATTCCCCGCGGCTGGTCGTCGCCGCACAGCACGGTCACGACAGGAGTTTCTGGCACGTTGACACGCTAGGAGCGGTTCGTATGATTGTCAACAATCCGCGCCTGCGGACGCCCAGACGTCAGGGAGCACCGTGCACACGATCGGTTTCATCTATCCCGACCACGCCGCCGAGGACGACTATCCGTATGCCGAGCAGTTGCTCGAGGGGACCGCAAGCGCGGCGAAGCTGGTGGTCGAGCACATCTACGGCACCGACCTGCACGCCGTGGCGGAGCTGATGGACCTCGGCTCGCCTGCCAAGCTGGCCGACGGCGCGGCCAAGCTGGCCAAGCACTCCCCCACGGCCGTGGTGTGGGCGTGTACCAGCGGGAGTTTCGTCTACCGGCCGGATGGCGCAGCCGAGCAGGCGCGCAAGCTGAGCGAAGCCGCGGGGGTCCCGGCGTCGAGCACGTCCTTCGCGTTCACCAACGCCGCCCAGGCGCTCGGGGTGCGGCGAGTGGCAGTAGCGGCGAGCTATCCCGAAGACATCGCCGCCCTGTTCGAGGAGTTCTTGTCCCATCACGGCCTGAAGGTCGTCTCGCGGACGTCCGCAGGCATCGACACGGCCGCGGAGGTCGGCCGGCTCCGGCCGGACGAGGTGGTCGCGCTGGCGGCGGCGAACGACCACCCGGACGCGGACGCGCTGCTGATTCCGGACACGGCGATGCACACGCTGAGGGTCGTCCCGACAATCGAAGAGCGCATCGGGAAACCGGTGCTGACCGCGAATCAGGTCACGGTGTGGGAAGGCCTGCGCCTGGCGGGGTTGCCGCAGCGCGCCGAGCAGTTGGGAGCGTTGTTTCGGTGAACATGCCGGATGTCCAGCCGATCAGCCGGGAATCCACCGCCGCGATCATCGCCCGGCAGCTGCGCGAAGCCATCATGACCGGCGCGCTGCAGCCCGGTACGCAGCTCGGTGAGGCCGAGCTGGCGGCCCGGTTCCAGGTCTCCCGGGGGCCACTGCGGGAGGCCATGCAGCGGCTGGTGTCGGAGGGTCTGCTGCGCAGCGAGCGCCATCGCGGGCTGTTCGTCATCGAGCTGGAACCGGGTGACGTCTACGACATCTACGCCGCCCGCGCGGCGATCGAACGCGCCGCGTTGATCCGCATCATCCGGTCCGACCCGAAGAAGGCGGCCAAGCGGCTGCGGGAGGTGCTGGCGGAGATGGCGGGCGCCGCCGACGACGGTGATCCGTCCGCGGTCAGCCGCGCCGACCTGCGGTTCCACGAGGAGCTGGTGGCGCTGTCGGGCAGCCGCAGGCTGGCCAGGATGGCCAGCACGCTGTTGATCGAGACCCGGATGTGCCTGGCCGCGCTGCAACGTACCGGCCACAGCCCCGCCGACCGGGTCGCCGAGCACACCGCGATCGTCGACGCCATCGAAGCGGGCGACGAGGAACGAGCACTGGCACTGCTCGAGGCGCACATGGAGGACGCGATCAACCGCCTCGCGCCCGGTACCAGCCTGTACTCGGCCCCGCCCGATGTGCCGAAGGACGGCGTCGACATCTCAGGTTAGGCGCAACCGGGATGCGCTGCCTCGTGCCGCGACGACACCACACGCCCCTGCGCACCCAGGGCGTGAACCAACCCAGCCAGCGCCTGCAGATACTTCCCCAGTTCGGCCAGCAACGGGAGCGGCGGCAACTCGCCGAGGTGGTGCGCGTCCTCGAGCACGTTGCACAGCCGCAAGATCACCCCCGCCAGGTGCGGGTTGTGGATCGCTACCCGGGCGTGAACGGACGCCGGGCCACTTCGAGGCGCTGCATGACCTTGCCCTCGGCGCGGCGAGCCCGGATCAGTTCGTGCCATTCACTGTTCGGTCCTGCCGTTCGGTCCGGGCAGCTTCGGCTCTCCGGCCGATACCGACGCAGATCCTCCTGCTCATCGGGAATCTTGTAGGTCTGCTGGCACTCGAGCCGGACGGTCGACTTCTCGAACTCACCGAAGAGGACAGCGACTTCTCTGTACGAGACCGGCATTCCTCACCCTTCGCCCCGGAGCGAAGGAGTCGCACCTTCTCATGCGTTCGGTGATCACGCACAAACGCCAAGTACGCGCCGGCGTCGAACGAGGCCGTTTCACGGTCTCGCATGAGATCCCCGACCGAGCGGTTACGACCTCCCCGATCCGGCTACCTCGCGCCGTGACCATGCCAGAGCGCGGCCACGCCACCGTGTCCGATCGTGCGGGCGTCTTGCCGCGGCTACTTCACGGCGATGGCGATGTACTTGGTCTCCAGGAACTCGTCGATACCCACCGTGCCGCCTTCGCGGCCGATGCCCGATTGCTTCACACCGCCGAACGGGGCCGCCGGATTGGACACGATGCCCTGGTTCAGCCCGACCATGCCGGTCTCCAGCGCCTCGCACACCCGCAGCGCGCGGTCGATGTCTTGGGTGAACACGTAGCTGACCAAACCGTACTCGGTGTCGTTGGCCTTGGCGACGACCTCTTCCTCGGTGTCGAAAACGTGGATCGGGGCGACCGGGCCGAAGATCTCCTCGCGCGCCAGCCGCGCCCCCTGCGGCACGTCGGACAGCACCGTCGGCGGGTAGAAGTGCCCGGGCCCGTCCAGCGGCGCCCCGCCGGTCAGCACCTTCGCGCCGCGCTCGACCGCATCAGCCACCAGCATGTCGACCTTCTCCACCGCGGCTTCGTCGACCAGCGGGCCGATCACCACGCCCTCCTCGGTGCCGCGGCCGATCGGCTGCGCCGCCATCCGCTCGGTGAGCCGCCGCGCGAACTCGTCGGCGACCCCGCGCTGCACGTAGAACCGGTTGGCCGCGGTGCAGGCCTCGCCGATGTTGCGCAGCTTCGCCAGCATTGCGCCTTCCACCGCGGTGTCCAGGTCCGCGTCGTCGAAGACGATGAACGGTGCGTTGCCGCCCAGCTCCATCGAGGTGCGCAGCACCTTGTCGGCACACTGCTCGAGCAGCTTCCGCCCGACCTCCGTCGAGCCGGTGAACGACAGCTTGCGCGCCCGGCCGTCCCGGATCAGCGGTTCCATCACACCGCCCGCGTCACTGGTCGTCACCACGTTCACCACGCCGTCCGGCAGCCCGGCCTCGGCGAGGATCTCGGCCAGCGCCAGCATCGACAACGGCGTCTGTTCGGCCGGCTTGATCACCGACGTGCACCCCGCGGCGATGGCCGGGCCCAGCTTGCGGGTGCCCATGGCCATCGGGAAGTTCCACGGCGTGATCAGCAGCGCCGGGCCGACCGGCTGGCGATGGATCAGGAACCGGCCCTTGCCGTTCGGCGCCACCGCATACCCGCCCTCGATCCGCACGGCTTCCTCGGAGAACCACCGGAAGAACTCGGCGGCGTATGCGACCTCGGCGCGCGACTCGACCAGCGGCTTGCCCATCTCCAGCGTCATCAACAGCGCCAGCTCCTCGGTGCGGTCGATGATCAGCTGGAACGCCCGGCGCAAGATCTCGCCCCGCTCGCGCGGCGGGTACTTGGCCCACGACGGCTGCGCGGCGACCGCGGCATCCAGCGCCGCCATGCCGTCCTCCGGAGCAGCATCCGCGACTTCGCACAAGACCTTGCCGGTGGACGGGTCGTGCACCGGCATCGTCCTGCCACCGGTGGCCTTGCGCCACTGTCCACCGATGAACAGGTCCTTCGCGACGTTGTCGACGACAGCGGACTCGGTGGGTGCTGCGGTCATGACTACTCCTGCCAGGACGGCCGGGTTCACCGGCTGGTGTTCCACTGCCCCGTGCCTCCGATCGGGCCACTTGCTTCCGGGGCGCGCGACAGTCATGCTAGGGACATTGTCGACAATCGACAAGAGCCGGAAGACCTGTCGACGGGCGATCCCCACAACGAACCAGGAGCACCTCCGTGTCCGAGCTTTCACCGCTGCTCAAGCAGGCAACACCGGTCGTCGTGGACCACGGCGAAGGTGTGTACCTGTACGACACCGACGGCACTCGTCATCTGGACTTCACGTCCGGCATCGGCGTCACCAGCACGGGCCACTGCCACCCGAAAGTCGTGGCCGCGGCCCGGGAACAGATCGGCAAGATCATCCACGCGCAGTACACCACCGTGATGCACCGGCCGTTGATGGAACTCGCCGAGCGCCTCGGGGAGGTGCTGCCCAGCGGCCTGGACACGCTGTTCTTCGTCAACTCGGGATCCGAGGCGGTGGAAGCCGCGCTGCGCCTGGCCCGCCAGGCGACCGGCCGGCCGAACGTGATCGCCTTCCACGGCGGCTTCCACGGCCGCACCGTCGCCGCGGCCTCGATGACGACCAGCGGCACGAAGTTCCGCTCCGGCTTCGCCCCGCTGATGGCGGGCGTGCACTTCGCACCGTTCCCCTACGCCTTCCACTACGGCTGGGACGAGGCCACCGCCACCAGGTTCGCCCTGCGCGAGCTGGACTACGTGCTGCAGAGCATGTCCTCCCCCGCCGACACAGCGGCGATGATCGTCGAGCCGGTTCTCGGCGAGGGCGGCTACGTCCCGGCCAACGCCGAGTTCATGGCCGGCCTGCGGCAGCGCTGCGACGACCACGGCATCCTGCTGATCGTCGACGAGGTACAGACCGGCTTCGGCCGGACCGGGAAGTTCTGGGGACACGAGCACTTCGGCGTCCGCCCGGACATCGTCATCACCGCCAAGGGCCTGGCGAGCGGCTTCCCGCTGTCGGCCATCGCCGCGTCCCGCGAGCTGATGAGCAAGGCATGGCCCGGCTCCCAGGGCGGCACTTACGGCGGCAACGCCGTCGCCTGCGCCGCCGCGCTCGCCACGCTGGATGTCATCCACGAGGAAGACCTCGTCGCCAACGCGGCCGAGCAGGGCAGGCGCTTGCTGGACGGCGCCCGCGCCGTTGCCGACAAGACGCCCGCGATCGGCGACGTGCGCGGCCTCGGCCTGATGGTCGGCTCGGAATTCGTCACGCCCGACGGCGAGCCGGACGGCAAGACCTCAGCCGCCGCGCAGCAGCTCGCCGCCAAGAAGGGCCTGCTGCTGCTCACCTGCGGGGCATGGGGCCAGGTGGTCCGGATGATCCCCGCACTGGTGGTGAACGGCGAGCAGATCGACGAGGCGCTGAGCATCTGGCAGGACGTCGTCGCCGAGGTGACGGCGTGACCAGGTACATCACCATCAGCCTGGACAAACGCGGCGTCAACTGCCGCGCGGCGTTGCTGGACCACGAAGCCCCGCGGACTTGCGAGGCGGTGTGGAACGCGCTGCCGCAAAGCGGGCAGGCCTACCACGCCAAGTACGCCCGCAACGAGGTCTACACGCTGGTCAAGCCGTTCGCCGATCCACCGCCCGGCCGGGAGAACCCGACCGTCACCCCCATCCCAGGGGACGTGGTGTATTTCGGGTTCGAGCCGTGGGAGATCGGCAACCCGGCCTACGGCTACGACGCCGGCAGTGCGGCGCACAACGCCGAAGGAGCCACCGACCTGGCGATCTTCTACGGCCGCAACAACCTGCTGCTCAACGGCGACGTCGGCTGGGTTCCCGGCAATGTTTTCGCCACCATCGTCGAAGGACTGGACGAGATGGCCGCGGCCGCCCAGGACCTCTGGCTGCGCGGCGTGGAAGGAGAAACCCTGTCGTTCCGGCGCGCCGAGTGATCACCAGGCGGGCCGTCTTGTACAAGTGAACAAGTTTCATCTTCCGCGGGATGCCCCCGGCCGCTAGGGTCGGGGGCATCCCGCGCTCACAGCCTGCGAGAAGGACGAGGTGGTTCGTGGTGTCCAGCACGATCGAGACCGACGCCAAGGCCCGGCTGGCGGAGGTCGTGGGGGCAGACAACTTGCTGACCGGCGACGACGTCGGCGAGGACTACGGGCACGACGAGACGCTGCAGGTCGAGCCGGCCAAGCCGGCCTACGTGGCCAAGCCCGGCACGGCGGAGGAAGTCGCCAAGCTGCTGGCCACGGCCACGGAACTGCGCATCCCCGTGACCGCACGTGGGTCGGCCACCGGGCTGAGTGCGGCCGCCCGGCCGGTGGACGGCGGTTTGGTGATCTCGTTCGAGCGCATGAACCGGGTGCTGGAGGTGGATCCGGTCAATCACGTGGCCGTGGTGCAGCCCGGGGTCACGCTGGACGAGCTGGACAAGGCCACCGCCGATCACGGCCTGGCCTACATGGTCTACCCCGGCGAGCAGTCCGCATCGGTCGGCGGCAACGTGGGCACCAACGCCGGCGGCATGCGCGCGGTGAAGTACGGCGTGGCCAGGCACAACATCCTCGGCCTGCAGGCGGCGCTGCCGACCGGCGAGCTGATCCGCACCGGCGGCCGGATCGCCAAGGTCTCCACCGGTTACGACCTGACGCAGCTCATCGTCGGCTCGGAAGGCAGCCTGGCGCTGGCCACCGAGGTGATCGTGAAGCTGGTGCCGCGCCTGCCGCACAGCGCGACCGTGCTGGCGCCGTTCACCGAGTTCACCGAGGTGGTCGCTGCCGTGCCGAAGGTGATCGGCAGTGGCTTGGCGCCGTACATCCTGGAGTACATCGACAACCTGACGATGGCGGCGATCACGCACACCTCGCAGCTGGAGCTCGGCATCCCGGACGACGTGCGGGACAAGGCCCAGGCCTATCTGGTGGTGGCGCTGGAGAACCGCGAGCAGGAGCGGCTGGACGGCGACGTGCAGGCGGTCGCCGAACTGCTGACCGGGCTCGGCGCGATGGATTGCTACGTGCTCGACGGATCCTCCGCGCGCAAGCTGATCCAGGCGCGCGAACACGCGTTCTGGACGGCCAAGGCCGCGGGCGCCCACGACGTGATCGATGTCGTGGTGCCGCGCTCGGCGATGCCGGAATTCCTCACCCGCGCCAGGGAGCTGGCCGCGCAGAACCAGTCCGGGGTGGTGGGCTGCGGTCACGCCGGGGACGGCAACGTGCACCTGGCGGTGTTCCAGGCCGACCCGATCAAGCGGGCCGAGCTGCTGTCGGCGATCTTCGCCGAGGGCGTGCGGCTCGGCGGGGCGATCTCCGGCGAGCACGGCATCGGCCGCGCCAAGCGTGGCTACTTCCAAGCGCTGGAGGACCCGGCCAAGATCGAGCTCATGCGGCGGATCAAGCAAGCGTTCGACCCGGCAGGGATCCTCAACCCCGGCGTGCTGTTCGACCCGATCGCACCGTCCGCCGACCAGTGAGCGACACCGACCAGCACCACCAGCACTGAGCACTGAAGGAGCAGCGAGTGAGCGAGCTCAATGGCGCGCAAGCCCTCATCCGCACCCTGGCCGGCGCGGGCGTGGAGGTGTGTTTCGGCAACCCGGGAACGTCGGAGATGCATTTCGTTGCGGCGCTGGACTCGGTGCCGGAGATGCGCGGCGTGCTCGGCCTGTTCGAAGGCGTGGTGACCGGCGCGGCCGACGGTTACGCACGGATCGCGGGCAAGCCGGCAGCGACGTTGCTGCACCTCGGCCCCGGCATGGTCAACGGCCTGGCGAACATGCACAACGCCCGGCGGGCGTTCACCCCGGTGGTCAACGTCATCGGTGATCACGCGACCTACCACAAGCAGTACGACGCACCGCTGGAGTCGGAGATCGAGCCGCTGGCCGAATGGCTGCACGGGTGGACCCGCAGGGTGAAGCACCCGTCGGACATCGGCGCGGACGCCGCCACCGCCGTCGCCGCGGCGCAGGATCCGCCTGGCAGGCACGCGAACCTCATCCTGCCCGCGGACGTCTCGTGGGGTGAGGGCGGCCAGGTCGCGGATCCCGTTCCGCCACGCAGTCGCAAACCGGTCGACGACGACGTCGTCGCGCAGATCGCCGGCGTTCTCGCCTCCGGGGAACCGGCCGCCCTGCTCATCGGTGGCCCGGCCTGCGACCCCGACGGCCTGCGGGCCACGAGCCGGATCGCGGCCGGCACCGGCGCGAAGGCGTTCGTGGAGACCTTCCCCGCGCGCCTGGAGCGCGGCGCGGGCCTGCCGGCCATCGAACGGCTCGGCTACCTGGCCGAACAGGTGCAGTACCAGCTGACCGGGATCAAGCATCTGATCGTCGCGGGAACCCAGGCGCCGGTGTCCTTCTTCGCCTACCCCGGCAAACCGAGCGACCTGGTGCCCGAGGACGCGACGGTGCACGTGCTGGCCACCCGCGAGCAGGACGTGGTCGGCGCGTTGGCGGCGCTGGCCGACCGGGCGGCGCCGGACGCCGAGCCGCAGTCGGCCGAGGCCAGGCGGCCCGAGCTGCCCAGCGGCGAGCTCACCCCGCAGAACTGGGTCGACGTCGTCGGCGCGCTGCTGCCGGAAGGCGCGATCATCTCCGACGAGGCGAACACCTCCGGCGTGCTGTTGCCGATGGCCACGGCAGGTGCACCGCAGCACACCGTGCTGACGCTGACCGGCGGCGCGATCGGCCAGGGCATGCCGGTGGCCACCGGTGCGGCCATCGCGGCGCCCGATCGGCCGGTGCTCAACCTGGAGGCCGACGGCAGCGCCATGTACACGATCTCCGCGCTGTGGACGCAGGCCCGCGAGAGCCTGAACGTCACCACCGTGGTGCTGAACAACGCCGCCTACGCGATCCTGCGCATGGAGATGCAGCGGACCGGGGCGGACTTGTCCGGCCCGGCGGCCAAGGCGCTGCTGGATCTGTCCCGGCCGACGATGGATTTCGCCAAGATCGCCGAAGGCATGGGGGTTCCGGCCACCCGCGCAACCACATGCGAGGAATTGGCCGACGCGCTGCGCCGGGCGTTCGACGAGCCCGGCCCGCACCTCATCGACGCGGTCGTCCCGCCGTTGCTGTGACGCGCCGGCTGCCCCCGATGGTGGCCGGACCGACGGCTCGGTTGGCGCCCGGGCTCCGGCCTGACTGACTTGCGGCTGCATTGCGGCCCGGCTTGAGCTGGAGCTTCACTGCGGCCCGGCTTGAGCCGGAACTTCACTGCGGCCCGGGACTGCGCCTGACCGGACTGCTGCTGTTCACCACGGCCCGGATCGGCCGCGGTCCTGACCGCGGCTCGGCCGTGCCCCGGGCGCACGGCTCGGCCGACGTCACCGCGGTCAGGAGAAGCGGAAGGGCGGCCGTGCCCGGGCACACGGCTCAGCTGACGCTGTCGCCGGACTCATGGCCCCGGCTACCACGAGAGCGGCCACGAGGGTGTGTCCATCCAAACCGTGCGCGTCCATCCGAAACGTCGCCCGTGTTCCGGCCATTGCCGGACGAGCGCGTTCGCTTGCCGGCGTGCCGCACCTGCGGGCACGCCGGCACCCCATGAGGTGGTTGGCGCGTGAGACGATCTCGTATCCAACCTGACCGACTGATCATTGAAACGCTCATGGTCTTGCCGCAGACGTCGCCCCGGAGGCCAATCGCTGCTCTCTCGGCTGGCCCCGACCATGGTCCGCCGACACCCGGTCTGACGGGCGGGCTGGACAAGCCACGGCACATGCGGGGCCACGGGCCGGCGTGCGGCACCGGGGCATTGGCCGCACGGCTTGACGACACCCGGCACCGCCGGTCAACCCGACCACACCGGCACAGTCAGCCGATCAGCCCCGACCACACCGGCAGGTCACCCGGCCCGGCTCCGACCACACCGCCAGGTCACCCGGCCCGGCTCCCGGCTACGCCGCCACCGGCAGCTCGGTCAGGCCGCGCAGGTTGATGCGGCCGTTCCACTTCACCTCGCCTGCCAGCTTCAGGCCGGGGAACCGCTGCACCAGCCGGGAGATGGCCACCTGGCCCTCCAGCCTGGCCAGTGCCGCACCGAGGCAGTGGTGCGACCCCGCCCCGAATCCCAGGTGCTGGTGCGCCCCCGGGCGATCGAGACGCAGCTCGTTGGCGTCCGGCCCCCACTTCGCCGGATCCCGGTTGGCCGCCATCAGTCCGGCCTGCACGAACGCCCCGGCCGGGATTTCGTGCTCGCCGATGCGATACGCCCGCAGCGTGATCCGCCTGCTCTGCTGCACCGGACCGTCGTAGCGCAGCAGCTCCTCGATCGCATTGGGCGTCAGATCCGGGTTCTCCCGCAGCAGGCGCAGCTGCTCGGGGTGACGCAGCAACGCCAGCGTCCCGTTGCCGATCAGGTTGACCGTGGTCTCGTGGCCGGCGACGTAGAGCAGGCCAACCTGCGCGACGAGCTCTTCGTCGGTCAGCACGTCACCGTCGTCTTCGGCCGCGATCAGTGCCGTCAGCAGGTCGTCGGCCGGGTTCCTGCGCTTCCACTCGACGGCTTCGGCGACCAGCTCGACCAGCTCCTGGCCCGCGGCACTGATCTGCTTCATCAGCTCGACGTCGGCGGGCGGCTCCAGTGACCGCACCACCATGCCGGTGAGCGATCGCAGCCGGCCGACGTCGATCCAGTCCGGCATGCCCATCATCTCGGTGATGACGGCAAAGGGCAGCGGGAAAGCCAACGCCTCGATGAGATTGCCTCCGCCGGCTTTCGCGACGTCGTCCAGCATCCCGTCGACCAGTCGCTCGATGTGCGGACGCCGCTCTTCGACGGCTTTCCGGGTGAACGCCTTCGACACCAGCCTGCGCAGCCTGGTGTGGTCCGGCGGGTCGCGATCCAGCATGGACATCGCATTGAAGACCGGCTTCCCGTCGCCGTAGACGGATTGCTGCAGGTCTCGCATGGGGCTCGGCGCCATGTTGCGCGGCTCCACGGAGTGTCCGCCCCGCAGCAACGCCGCCACGTCGTCGTACCGGGTGAGAATCCAGAAGCCGAGTGGATGCTGGTACACCGGCGCCTGCTCCCGAAGCCTGTCGTAATGCGGGTACGGATTCTCGGTGAATCCCGGGGCGAACGGGTTGAACAGCGGCTCGGTGGCGGTCATCCACTCCTCCTTCAGGCCGGTTGGGCGTATGCGAGCCGATCGTCGGCGAGCACCGGGTGCTCGGCGAAGGCGTCGAGCAGCGCACGCAGCTCCTTGTTCCGCCGGGCCGCCTCCGCCGCAGGTGCCGCGGAGTAGTCGCTGTAGGCCGCAACGGCAGTCAGCCATCGGCGCCGGGCATCCAGCAGGAAATCGCCGACTCCGCCGTACTCCGCATCGATGGCGCGGCGCCACTTCGTGAGCGCCGCGGCGCCATGTCGCGCGACGTCCGAGGCCACGTCATAGACCAGCTGGTACCTGCGGTGTGTCCGCTGCCAACCCGACATGGCGCTCACCTACTTGCTGAATCTCACATACTCGGTGTATGTGACTATACTCGACGTATGGCACCGGTCAAGTCGCGTCGTGACATGTACGCGGAAGCGACGCGCGCCGCGCTCATCGAGGAGGCCACCAAGCAGTTCGTCGAGCGCGGCTACGCCAACACGTCACTGGATGACGTGGCCAAGGCGGCGAACGTCACGCGCGGCGCGGTGTATCACCACTTCGCGGGCAAGCAGGCTCTGTTCATCGCGGTGTTCAACGAGCAGGAACAGCAGGTCATCAAGCGCGTGGAAGCCGTGATGCAGCGCCACGACGACCTGTGGGAAGCTTCGCTGGCCGGCGTCGAGGAGTTCCTCGACGCGTGCCTGGAACCGGTGTACAGCGCGATCGTCTGGCGCGAAGCCATCGGCGCCATCGGCTATGCCACCTGGATGGCATATGCGGAGAAGTACTCGCTCGGCCTGATCCGGCGCGGTGTCGACGCCCTCGTCGCGGCCGGTTACTTCGATTCGAACAATCCCGAGATCACCGCACGCCTGGTCTTCCACATGCTCGGTGGCGCGGGGATGACCTTGGCCAACGCCGACGACCCTGCCGCGCTGCGCCCCGCGGTCGGCGCGACCGTCCGGCGCATGGTGTTCGGCCTGCGCGTCGGCGAGTGATCGAAGCCACCGGTCGACAGCGGCCGGTGCGGCGGGAAGGTCACCGGCACCGGCTCGCCGTGGACAGTCCGTCGGCCGTCGTCGCCGCATCGAGCGCTCCGGGCGGAATCCGGCTCCCGCCCGGCCACGGCTGATCGCGGCGGCCGGGGCACCGGACGAACTGATCGCCCTGCGCGACCTCAAGGGGATCTGGGTGCCGTTCACCGACCCGAGCTGATGCGCCTCGGCAGATCGGTGGCACGGACGAGGCGGAAGGCGGCCGAACAGGCAAAGGCCCGGGAGCCGTGCGGGCTCCCGGGCCGATGCGCGCAGGGGAACTACTCGAAGATCTCGCCCTTGGCCGCTTTGTCGACCAGCGACTGCGGCGGCTCGAAGTGCGGACCGTACTTGGCGGCCAGCTCACGCGCCCGGTCGACGAAGCCCTGCAGCCCGCCCGGGTACTGGTTCATGAACTGCACGACACCACCGGTCCACGCCGGGAAGCCGATGCCGAAGATCGAGCCGATGTTGGCGTCCGCGACGGTGTTGATCACACCCTCGTCGAAGCACCGCACGGTCTCCACGGCCTGGGAGAACAGGAACCGGTCCTTCAGGTCCTCGAACGGCACCTCGCCGGACCCGGAGTCGAACGCCTCCCGCAGCCCCGGCCACAGGCCGACGCGCTTGCCGTCCCGGTACTCGTAGAAGCCGGCACCACCAGCCCGGCCCGGCCGCTTCAGCTCGTCGACCATCTTGTCCACCACCGCGGCGGAGCCGTGCGGCGGCGGCAGCGTGCCGCCCTCGGCCTTGATGCCCTCCTCGGTCGCCTTGCGGATCTTCTGCATCAGCGTCAGCGACAGCTCGTCGGACAGCTGCAGCGGCGAAGCCGGGAACCCGGCCTGCGCACCGGCCTGCTCGATGGTGGCGGGCTCGACACCCTCGCCGACCGCAGCCAGCGCCTCGTTGATGAACATGCTGATCACCCGGCTGGTGAAGAACCCGCGGCTGTCGTTGACCACGATCGGCGTCTTGCGGATCGCCTGGACGTAGTCGAAGACCTTGGCCAGCACCGCGTCCGACGTCTTCTCGCCGCGGATGATCTCCACCAGCGGCATCTTGTCCACCGGCGAGAAGAAGTGGATGCCGATGAAGTCCTCCTGCCGCTGCACGGCCTTGGCCAGGCCGGTGATCGGCAGCGTCGAGGTGTTGGAACCGAGCACGGCGTCCGGGGTCACGATGTTCTCGATCTCCTGGAACACCTTGTGCTTGAGCGCCTGGTCCTCGAACACCGCCTCGATGACGAAGTCGACGCCCTCGAAGTCCGCCACGTCGGCGGTCGGCTTGATCCTGGCCAGCAGCTCGTCGGCCTTCTCCCGGGTGGTCTTGCCCCGCGAGACGGCCTTCTCCTCGAGCTTGACCGAGTAGCCCTTGCCCTTCTCGGCCGCTTCCAGCGTGACGTCCTTGAGCACCACCTCGAAACCGGCCTTGGCCGACACGTAGGCGATGCCCGCGCCCATCATGCCCGCGCCAAGCACACCGATCTTGCGCGGACGGTGGGTGTCGTAGCCCTCCGGCCGGGAGCCACCGTTCTTGATGGCCTGCAGGTCGAAGAAGAACGCCTTGGTCATGTTCTTCGCGATCTGCCCGGTGGCCAGGCTGACGAAGTAGCGGGTCTCGATGTCCATGGCGGACTCGAAGTCCACCTGGGCGCCCTCGACCGCAGCGGCCATGATCGCCCGCGGCGCCGGCATCGGCGCGCCCTTGAGCTGCTTGCGCAGGTTGGCCGGGAACGCAGGCAGGTTCGCCGCGAACTTCGGGTTCGACGGCGTGCCGCCCGGCATCTTGTAGCCGTCCCGGTCGTAGGGCTGGACGGCCGCCTCCGGGTTGTCCGCGTTGTCCTTGATCCACTTCTTGGCCGCCGGGATCAGCTCGTCGACGCTGTCCACCAGCTCGTGGATCAGGCCCAGCTCCTTGGCCTTCTCCGGCTTGTGCCGCTGGCCCTGCAGCAGCCAGTTGAGCAGCGCGGCCTGGATGCCGAGCAGCCGGGTGGTGCGGACGACACCACCGGCGCCGGGCAGCAGGCCGAGGGTGACCTCGGGGAAGCCGATCTGCACGCCCTTGACGTTGGCGGCGATACGGCGGTGCGCACACAGCGCGAGCTCGAGCCCGCCGCCGAGCGCGGCGCCGTTGATGGCGGCGACCACCGGCTTGCCGAACGTCTCCAGCTTGCGCATCGGCGCCTTGATGATCTCCTTCGACTCACGGGTGAGCCGTTCGGCGTCCTCCGGCTGGATCTTGATCAGGTCGTTCAGGTCGCCACCGGCGAAGAAGGTCTTCTTGGCCGAGGTGATGACCACACCGGTGATCTGGTCCTTCTCCGCCTCGAGGCGCTCGACGGTGGCCTTCAGCGACTGCAGGTAGTCGCTGTTCATGGTGTTCGCCGACTGGTTCGGGTCGTCCAGCGTCAGTACGACGATGCCGTCGGCGTCCGACTCCCAGCGGATCGTGTTGGTGTACGTCATGCTCAGACCCTCTCGATGATGGTGGCTTCACCCATGCCGCCGCCGATGCACAGCGTGATCAGCGCGTAGCGCGCGTTGCGCCGCTCCAGCTCGTCGACCATGGTTCCGGTGATCATCGCGCCGGTGGCACCGAGCGGGTGCCCCATCGCGATCGCGCCGCCGTTGACGTTGAGCTTCTCGTCCGGGATCTTCAGATCCTTCTGGTACTTCAGCACCACGGACGCGAACGCCTCGTTCAGCTCGAAAAGGTCGATGTCGTCCACCGTCAAGCCGGCCTTGGCCAGCACTTTCTCGGTGGCGGGCGTCGGACCGGTGAGCATGATCGTCGGGTCGGCGCCGGTCACCGCGGTGGCCACCACGCGGGCCCGCGGGGTGAGGCCGAGGTCCTTGCCCACCTGCTCGTTGCCGATCAGCACGATGGCCGCGCCGTCCACGATGCCCGAGCTGTTGCCCGGCGTGTGCACGTGGTCGATCTTCTCCACCCAGTGGTACTTCTGCAGCGCCACCGCGTCGAAACCGCCCATCTCGCCGATACCCGCGAACGACGGCTTGAGCTTGGCCAGCGTCTCCATCGTGGTGTCCGGGCGCCGGTGCTCGTCGTGGTCGAGCACGGTCACACCGTTGATGTCCTTGACCGGGACCACGGACTTGCTGAAGTAGCCGCTCGACCAGGCCTTCTCGGCCAGCTGCTGGGAGCGCAGCGCGTAGGCGTCGACGTCCTCCCGGGAGAAGCCCTCCATGGTGGCGATCAGGTCGGCGCTGATCCCCTGCGGGACGATGAACAGGTCGTAGGACGTTGCCGGGTCCATGAACATCGCGCCACCGTCGGACCCCATCGGCACCCGGGACATCGACTCGACGCCTCCGGCGATGATCAGGTTGTCCCAGCCCGCGCGTACCTTCTGGGCCGCGGTGTTGATCGCCTCCAGGCCGGACGCGCAGAAACGGTTGAGCTGGACACCGGCGACCGTCTCCGGCAGGCCGGCCGCCAGCGCGGCGGTCCGGGAGATCACCGCACCCTGGTCACCGATGGGCGTGACCACGCCGAGCACCACGTCGTCGATCACGGCCGGGTCGAGATTCGGATGCCGTGCCTTCAGCTCGTTGATCAGCCCGACCACCAGGTCGACCGGTTTGATCGAATGCAGCGAGCCGTTTTTCTTCTTGCCGCGAGGCGTGCGGATCGCCTCGTAGATGAACGCCTCAGTCACGCCGACGGTCCTTCCTAGACTGCACTGTCATGCACGGATGGCGCTAATGCTCACTAACATAGTGACGCCGAACTGCCTGTTGTCAACCGGTTGTCACACGCACGACTCCCGCTACAGTGGACTCACCTATGACGACGATCGCCGACCGTGGGGGCCGCCCGAGGCGCCCCAAGGACCGCAAGGAGCAGCTGGCCGCCGTCGCGGCCAAGCTGTTCTGCGAGCGCGGGTTCCACGAAGTGGGCATCACCGACATCGCGGCGGCTGCCGGGATCACCGGCCCGGCGTTGTACCGGCACTTCGCGGACAAGCAGGCGATCCTGGCGCACGTCGTGGCGTTGGCGATCGACCACCTGTCGGCGGCCACGGCCTTGCCGGACGACACCGCGGTGCCCGCGGTCGAGCAGGTCGAGGCCATCTTGACCAAGCTCGCGCGGGTGTCCGTGGAGCGGCCGGAGATCTCCGCACTGTGGCGTCGCGAGCGGCGCAACCTCCGCCCGGAGGACCAGCAATCGCTGCGTCGCCGGTGGAGCGAGCTGATCGCCAGCTGGGCGCGCCCGCTGCGCGCGGCACGGCCCGAGGTGTCGGAAGAAGACGCCACGATGCTCTGCTGGGCGGCGTTGAGCGTGTTCGGCAGCGTGGCGGTGCACTCCACACGGCTGAGCCGTCGCCGGTACGTGGAGCTGCTCGTCGAGGCCGCGCGCGCTGTGTTGCATCACACACCGGCGACGGGTGAGACGGACGGCTTCGCCGGTGAGCCCGCCCCGGTCATGCCGGTGATGCAGCCGAGCAGGCGGGAGAAGCTGCTCATCGAAGCCACCAGGCTGTTCGGGGAACGTGGCTTCCACGAGGTCAGCATGGAGGACATCGGCGCCGCCGCGGGGATCAGCGGCCCCAGCGTGTATCGGCATTTCCCGAGCAAGACGGCGCTGTTCATGGCCGCGTCCGCGCGCATCCACGATCGCCTGGCACGGGGCAGGGACCAGGTCGCGGCGACCGCGAAGACCGAGCGGGAGGCACTGGAAGGCCTGGTCCGGTCGTACGTGCAGGTCATGCGCGACTGCGCGGACCTGCTGATGATCGGCAGGGAGATCGGTGCCCTGACCGCGGCGGAACGCAACGAGCTGCGGCGGGTGCAGCGGGAGTACGTGGCGGAGTGGGTGCGGCTGCTGATGGCCATCCGGCCGGATCTGGTCACCCCCGAGGCTCGGGTGGTCGTGCACATGGCGTTTACCATCGCCAACGACCTGGTTCGCACCGGATCGGTGCGGCGCAGGCCGGATCTGGAGTCCGAGCTGCCCGCGCTCATGCTCGCCGCGCTCGGCATCAGGCGCTGAACCGACTGCCTGGGGGCTCGCGAAGCTGATCGGCCGGCTGCGGGCGCGCGACCGGGCCGACCTGCGCATGCCGATCGCTGGTGCCGAGCCGGCCGCTCGAGAGACGGGCGCCACAGTCGGCACCGCTCCCCAGCCCTGACCTTGGCATCGCCGCGCCGCGGGACGGCCCGCGACCGGCGACTTGCCACCCCATGCTGGCGCGGTTCCACAACAAGCGTTATTTTACGCGTCAGTAGGTAAGCGATCCGCCAGCGAACGGCCGATGGCCGATAGGGAGTGGACTGTGGCGAGCACACGCGGTGGGCCAGCGGGTCCTCAGCCGAAGAAACGCGATGCGATGGGCCGGGCGATGGCCGTCCTGACGAAGGTCTCCAGCTCGCCGGTGATCGACCGGCTCGGGCTGCGCAAGCAGTTCGAGAAAGCGCTCACCAGCAGCGTCAAGAACGGGTTCACAGCGGTCGCCGCCGGTGAGCGGGTGTTCACCGCGACCAGGAAGCTCACCCAGCCGCAGCGGCTGGCCAAGCCGAAGGACCCCGAGCTGTTCGATCTGGAACCGACAGAAGAACAGCAGATGATCGTCGAGACGGTGCGGGAGTTCGCCGCCGAGCAGCTGCGCCCGGCCGCCCACGACGCGGACGCCAAGGCGCAGACCCCGGACGGCCTGCTCTCCCGGGCCGCGGAACTGGGCATCGGGGCGTTCGGCATCCCGGAAGAGCTCGGCGGCTTCGGCACCGAGCGGTCCGTGGTGACCAACGTCCTGGTCGCCGAGGCGCTGGCGCACGGGGACATGGGCCTGGCGGTGTCGGTGCTGGCTCCGTCGGCGGTCAGCACGGTGCTGGTGCAGTGGGGTGACGCCGAGCAGCAGTCCACCTACCTGCCCGCGTTCACCGGCGACCAGCCGCCGGTCGCGGCGCTGGCGTTGCACGAGCGCGGGGCCCTGTTCGACCCCCGCAAGCCGAGGACACGCGCCAAGCGGACCCCGTCGGGCTACCAGCTGGACGGTGTGAAGGCGCTCGTGCCCAGGGCGGCCGACGGCGAGCTGTTCGTGGTCTCGGCCGACTTGGAGGGCCGGGGCGGCGCACTGTTCCTCGTCGAGGCTTCCACCCCCGGGGTGACGGTGACGCCGGATCCGGCGATGGGGCTGCGCAGCGCCGAGACCGGGCTGCTGCAGCTGGACAAGGTGAAGTTGCCGCCGAGCGCGCTGCTGGCCGGGGGCGACCAGAAGGTGCTGCAGGAGGTCGTGCGGCTGTCCCGGCTGGGATGGTGCGCGCTGGCCGCGGGCACCGGACGGGCCGTCCTCGACTACGTCATCCCGTACGTCAACGAGCGGAAGGCGTTCGGCGAACCGATCAGCCACCGCCAGGGCGTTGCGTTCATGGTCTCGGACATCGCCATCGAGCTGGAGGGCCTGCGGCTGGTGACGCTGCGGGCGGCCTCTCGTGCCGAACGCGGCCTGCCGTATGCCCGTGAAGTGGCGCTGGCCCGCAAGCTGGCCGCGGACAAGGGCATGTGGATCGGCAGCGCCGGGGTGCAGCTGCTCGGCGGTCACGGCTACGTGAAGGAGCATCCGGTCGAGCGGTGGTACCGCGACCTGCGGGCGGCCGGCGTGATGGAAGGGGCGGTGCTGGCATGACGATCAACCTCGAGGTGCCGAAGAAGATCGCGCCGCTGGTCAACCAGGCACACCAGGCCGCGGCCGAGGTCTTCCGGCCGATCTCCCGCAAGTACGACCGCGCCGAGCACTCCTACCCCAAGGAGCTGGACACGTTCGCCGCCGTGCTGGACGGGATGAACCAGTCCGGGTTCAGCGGCGGCGCGGGCGCCGCCGGGGTGCGGCGCAAGGACAAGGACGCCAAGAAGCCGGAAGGCAACGTCAACGGCGCGAACCTGCGCACCGTGCTCGGCACGATCGAGATGTGCTGGGGTGACGTGGCGTTGCTGCTGTCCATGCCGCGCCAGGGGCTGGGCAACGCCGCGATCGCGTCGGTCGCCAACGACGAGCAGCTCGAGCGCTTCGGCAACATGTGGGCGGCGATGGCCATCACCGAGCCGTCGTTCGGGTCGGACTCGGCCGCCGTGTCCACCACCGCCGTGCTGGACGGCGACGAGTACGTGCTCAACGGCGAGAAGATCTTCGTCACCGCGGGCGAACGGGCCGACGCCGTCGTGGTGTGGGCGACGCTGGACAAGTCCAAGGGCCGCGCGGCGATCAAGTCGTTCGTGGTGGAGAAGTTCCGGCCCGGCATCACCGTCGAGCGGCTGGAGCACAAGCTCGGTATCAAGGCGTCGGACACCGCGGTCATCCGGCTGGAGAACTGCCGCGTGCCGAAGGAGAACCTGCTCGGCAGCCCGGAGATCGACACCAAAAAGGGCTTCGCCGGGGTCATGGAGACCTTCGACAACACCCGGCCGCTGGTCGCCGCGATGGCCGTCGGGCTGGCCCGTGCCGCGTTGGAGGAAACCGCGCGGATCCTGCACGAGGCCGGGATCGAGATCGACTACGACGCCCCGCCGCACGCCCAGCACGCCGCGGCCGCCGAGTTCTTGCGGCTGGAGGCCGACTTCGAGGCGTCGTACCTGCTGACGTTGCAGGCGGCCTGGATGGCGGACAACCGCAAGCCGAACTCGGTGCAGGCGTCGATGTCCAAGGCGAAGGCCGGGCGCTCGGTCGTGGACATCACGCTCAAGTGCGTCGAGTTGTGCGGGGCCCTGGGATACAGCGAGGACTCGCTGCTGGAGAAATGGAGCCGCGACGCGAAGATCCTGGACATCTTCGAAGGCACCCAGCAAATCCAGCAATTGATCATCGCCCGGCGGCTGCTCGGCAAGAGTTCCGCCCAGCTGAAGTGACCTGACGACCATAGGACGCCAGGAAGGAGCTGACCACCTTGTGGTGCCCGCGCCTCTGCCGAACGACGCCGGCCAGAGCCCTCGACGGCTCGCCTGACTGAGAGGTCGAAGACCTCGCCTGACCGAAAGTCGAAGACCTCGCCTGACCGAGAAGGTGAAGACGTGGACCGCCGATCTGGGAGCGCCAGATCCCGTGCGGCATGTCCTGTGACACCGGCAAACCCCCGCTGGCCTCGGCGGTCTTCGCCGCAGATTGCGGCTCCGGTTCCGCACGAACGGGCGCTCGGCGGGTCGCTCGGCCCCGGGCTCGGTAACCTGACCACCCGAGGTCGCGAAACCAGAGGACGTGATGTCACGCCACCAGGATCCTTCCGCCGCTGTCGCCGCGTTCGGCTACGAGATGGGCGTCCTGAAGCGGATCCGCCGATCCGGATGGTGGCAAGCCGGGGTCCGCGACCCCGAGTCGGTGGCCGAGCACAGCCTGCGCGTCGCCCAGCTGGCCGCGCTGCTGGCCGCCGAGGAGAACGGCGATCCGGAGCGGGCCGCCTACCTCGCCCTGTGGCACGACAGCCAGGAGACCCGCACCGGCGACCTCCCGCACTCGGCCAGGCCGTACCTGGCGAAGCCCGATCCGCGCGCCATCACCGCCGACCAGACCGCGGAGCTGCCCGAGGCCGCCAAGTCGTCTGTCCGTGCCGCGGTGGAGGAATACGAAGCGCGCGAGACTCTGGAGGCGCGGTGCGCCAAAGACGCCGACAAGCTGGAGATGCTGTTGCAGGCGGTGGAGTACCGCAGTGTCGGCGTACAGCACGTCGACCGGTGGATCGCATCCACCCGCAAGGATTTGCACACCGCCACGGCCCGGCGGGTCGCCGAAGCCGCCCTGAGGATGTCACCGCTCAGCTGGCACGACCGGTGACCAGCCCCGGCCGGCTCGTGTCCGGCGCGCCCTACCTGGAGAACCCGTCTGGCAGGTTGATGCCGTACTCCGGCCAGGCCTTCATTGCCGCGAGCATCCCGGTCCAGCCCCGACAATTGCCGAATGCCGCCTCCACGCCGCCCGGGTGGCCCGCCACGCCCGTTCGGTGATCGCCACCAGAGTGCGCGCACCGTCGTCGATGGGTTCGAACGTCGTCCTGGTCGTCCCCGACTCCCCCGCCGTGTGCTCACCGTCCCACTCGATCACGATCCGGCACGGCGGCATGGCCTCCACCACCTTCACCGGGAACGCGCCGGGAAGTCGTGGAAGTCCCACGTGGCCTCCTCGCCCGGGGCCAGCCGCCCGCGAGCTCCGCCCGTGGTGAAGTACCTCGACAGCTGCTCCGGCTCGCCTGCCATCGACATCCGGTGCCGGGCTGGCAGGACCATGTGCCTCGGGTGCCGTTCCACGGCTTCCACGTGCTACCGAGTGCCCGCGTCTGGTTGTCAGGGCCACCGCGGTCTGCGGCGTGTCGGCAGCGACCGTCACCGCAACAACCATGAGACAGCCACTGACCGCCCGTAGTACGACGACTGGGCCCACCTGTATCGGAGACCTGATGCTCGCGATGGCCCGTGACCGGCGCATTGGCCGGCAGGTGCCGCGAAGGCCGCCTCCGCACGTCAGGTGGTGAAGAGCTCGTGAGCGCGCCGATCGATCTCCTCCGGGCTGACGTCTTCCACGTGCGACGCGACGTACCAGGCGTGGCCGAACGGATCCCTGATGGCGGCGCCACGATCGCCGTAGAACTCGGTCCGCAGCTCGGACTCCTGCCGCGCGCCACGCTCCACCGCTCTCCGCACCGTCTCGTCGGCGTCCTCCACGTAGACCATCAGCCGCACCGGCGCGGCGGCGTCCTCTTGGGGAGCATGGCTGTCGAAGACCGGGCTCTCCTCACCGAGCATGATCATCGAGTCGCCGATCCGGATTTCGGCGTGAGCCACCGTGCCGTCCGGCGCCGTCATCGGATCGCTGTGCAGGCGGCCGCCGAAGATCTCGGTGTAGAAGCCGATCGCGTCGGCCGCGCCGCGCACGGTCAGGCTGGCGATGACCCGCGGGTAGTCGTCGGGAATGGGCTTGGGCATGACGCCTCCGATCGGTCGCTGACGACGGTGACCCCTCCCCTGCGGTCACCTGTCTGTCGTCCGCGACGGCGGAACGATTTCAGCCGGTGACCCGACGCAGGAACGGGCCGGCCCCATCGGCAGGCATCCGTGGCGGCCGTCAGCCCTTCAGCCCGAGGCTGCGCGCGATGATCATCTTCTGCACCTCGGACGTGCCCTCGCCGATCTCCAGGATCTTGGCGTCGCGGTAGAACCGGCCCACCGGGTACTCGTTCATGAACCCGTAGCCGCCGAAGATCTGCGTGGCGTCCCGCGCGTTGTCCATCGCCGCGTTCGACGAGACCAGCTTCGCGATCGCCGCCTCGGTCTTGAACGGCTCGCCGCGCAGCATCTTCGCCGCCGCCGCGTAGTAGGCCAGCCGCGCGGTGTGCGCCCGCGCCTGCATCTCGGCGATCTTGAACTGGATCGCCTGGTACGAGCCGATGGTCTTGCCGAACGCCACCCGCTCGCCGGCGTAGCGCACGCACTCGTCCACGCAGCCCTGAGCGAGCCCGGTGCCGATGGCGGCGATGGCCACCCGCCCTTCGTCCAGGATCGACAAGAACTGCGCATACCCTCGGCCGCGCTCGCCGAGCAGGTTCTCCGCGGGCACGCGCACGTCGGTGAACGACAGTCCGTGGGTGTCCGAGCAGGCCCAGCCGACCTTGGAGTACTTCTTCTCCACGGTGAAGCCCGGGGTCCCGGTCGGCACGATGATCGCCGAGATCTCCCGCCGCTTGCTGCCGGGCTCGAAGTCGGTCACCGCCGTCACGGTGACCAGGCGGGTGATGTCGGTGCCCGAGTTGGTGATGAACGCCTTCGAGCCGTTGATCACCCACTCGTCGCCGTCGAGCTTGGCCAGCGTGCGGGTCGCCCCGGCGTCGGACCCGCCGTCCGGTTCGGTGAGCCCGAACGCCCCCAGCGCCTCACCCGCGCACAGCGCGGGCAGCCACTCCTGCTTCTGCTTCTCCGTGCCGAACCGGTAGATCGGCATCGCGCCGAGCGAGACCCCGGCCTCCAGGGTGATCGCCACCGACGAGTCCACCCTGGCCAGCTCCTCCAGTGCCAGGCACAGCGCGAAGTAGTCGCCGCCCATCCCGCCGTACTCCTCCGGGAACGGCAGCCCGAACAAGCCCATCTCGCCCATCTGCGCGACCAGCTTGTACGGGAACTCCTCCCGCTCGTACAGCTCGCCGATCACCGGGGCGACCTCGCGCTGGGCGAAGTCCTCCACGGTCTGCCGCAATGCGGCGTGCTCTTCTTCCAACTGCAGGTCGATGGCCATGTCAGTCCTCCTGCTCGGCATGCGGGGTCACCACGGCAAGGACTTCGTCCAGCGCCACCTTCTGTCCCGGGGTCACCGGCAATTCGGTGACGAAGCCGGCCGTCGGCGCGGTGATCGTGTGCTCCATCTTCATTGCCTCGACGACCAGCAACGGCTGGCCGGCTGCCACCTTCTCGCCCTGCTCGACGAGGACGACCAGCACGGTTCCCGGCATCGGGCTGGTGATCGGCCCGCCGGACGAATCGGTCGTCTCCTCCTGCGCCAGCAGCGAATGCTCACCGACCGCCCACACCCGGCCGTTGGCCGCAAGCCACAGGGTCTCGCCCTGCTGCAGCCGGGCGTAGGTGGTGGCTTCGCCTGCGTAGCGCACGCGCAGGCGGCCGTCGACCCACTCGGCGGATGCGCGCTGCGGCGGCGCGTCGTCGATGCTGACTTCCGCGGCCGCCGGGGTGCCGGTCACGCGCACCGTCGCCGCCCGGTCGCCGCAGGTGAGACGGAAGGCGGTGCCGGTCGCACCGCCCAGCCGCCACCCCGTCGGCATCTCCCACGGGTCGACCACCGGCCCGGTGGGCTGCATGCCCAGCAACTCGTCCATGGCGGCCGCCACCAGGACCGCGTCCGGAACCGGCTCCGCTTCCGTCAGCTGCTCCAACTTGCGGTCGACCAGCGCGGTGTCCATGCGACCGGCGACCACGTCGTCGTCCGTGACCAGCGCGTGCAGGAAGCCCACGTTGGTCGTCAGGCCGAAGATGGCCGTGCCCGCCAGCGCGTCGGACATCCTGCGCAGGGCATGCCCGCGGTCGTCCCCGTGCACGACGATCTTGGCCAGCATCGGGTCGTAGTCGGTTCCGACGACGCTGCCTGCCCGGATGCCGCTGTCCACGCGCAGCCACTCCGCATCGGGGTGGTGCACCGCCAGCACCCGGCCACCGGTCGGCAGGAACCCGTTGGCCGGGTCCTCGGCATACACCCGTGCCTCGACGGCGTGGCCGGTGAAACGGATGTCGGACTGCCGCAGCCCCAGCGGTTCACCGGCGGCGACGCGAACCTGCAAGGCCACCAGGTCCAGCCCGGTCACCAGCTCGGTCACCGGGTGTTCGACCTGCAGCCGGGTGTTCATCTCCATGAAGAAGAACTCACCCGGGTCGTCCGCCGAGACGATGAACTCGACCGTGCCCGCTCCCCGGTACCCCACGGCCCGGGCGGCTTCCACCGCAGCTGCTCCCATCCGCTCCCGGGTTCGCTGGTCCAGCAGCGGCGACGGTGCTTCCTCGACGATCTTCTGGTGCCGTCGCTGCAGGCTGCATTCCCGCTCGCCGAGGTGCACCACGTTGCCGTGCTCGTCGGCCAGCACCTGGATCTCGATGTGGCGGGGCGCGCTGACGAACCGCTCGGCCAGCAGCCGGTCGTCGCCGAAGGCGCTCCTGGCCACACGCTGCGCGGACGCGATCGCCTCCGGCAGCTCGGCAGGCTCGTGCACGACCACCATGCCCTTGCCGCCGCCACCCGCCGAAGGCTTGAGCAGCAGCGGATAGCCGATCCGGCCTGCGGCTTCGCGCAACTCCTCCGGCGACCCGTCGGCACCGGGAACGACCGGGACTCCGGCGGCGGCGACCGTGGCCTTCGCGCGGATCTTGTCGCCCATCGCCTCGATGGCTTCGGCGGGCGGACCGATGAAGACCAGCCCCGCGGCCGCGCAGGCGCGGGCGAACTCGGCGTTCTCCGCCAGGAACCCGTAGCCGGGATGGACCGCCTGCGCACCGGTCTCCTTGGCAGCGGCCAGCACCGCCTCGACGTTGAGATAACTGTCGCGCGCGGCCGCCGGGCCGATGCGGACGGCGACGTCGGCCTCCGCCACGTGCAACGCATCCGCGTCCGCATCCGAGTACACGGCAACGCTGCGGATCCCCATCGCCCGCAGCGTGCGGATGACCCGCACCGCGATTTCCCCGCGGTTGGCAATCAGCACGGTGTCGAACATGCTCACATCCGGAAGACGCCGTAGGAGATCGGTTCCAGGGGGGCGTGCGAGGCCGCCGACAGGGCCAGGCCGAGCACCATGCGGGTGTCCATCGGGTCGATCACCCCGTCGTCCCACAGCCTGGCGGTCGAGTAGTACGGATTGCCCTGCCGCTCGTACTGGGCGCGGATCTCGTCCTGGTCGACGTTGCCGACCGTGCCGAGCACCTGGGCCGCCTGCTCCCCGCCCATGACGGAGATACGCGCGTTCGGCCACATCCACAAGAACCGCGGCGAGTACGCCCGCCCGCACATCGAGTAGTTGCCCGCACCGAACGAGCCGCCGATGATCACGGTCAGCTTCGGCACCCTGGCGCACGCGACCGCGGTGACCATCTTCGCGCCGTGCTTGGCGATGCCACCGGCCTCGTAGGCCTTTCCGACCATGAACCCGCTGATGTTCTGCAGGAACACCAGCGGGATCCGGCGCTTGTCGCACAGCTGGACGAAGTGCGCGCCCTTCAGCGCCGACTCGCTGAACAGCACGCCGTTGTTGGCCACGATCCCGACCGGGTGGCCGTGGATGCGCGCGAACCCGGTGACCAGCGTCGTGCCGTACTCGGCCTTGAACTCGGCGAACCGGGAGCCGTCCACGATGCGGGCGATGACCTCCCGCACGTCGTACGGCACGCGCGGGTCGGTCGGGACCACCCCGTACAGCTCCGCCGGATCCACGGCGGGCTCCTCGGTGGGCAGCACCTCCCACGGGCACTCCGGCCGCGGCCCGAGCGTGGAGACGATCATGCGGACCTTGCGGAGCGCGTCGGCGTCGTCCGCGGCAAGATGATCCGTCACGCCGGACTGGCGGGCGTGCACGTCGCCGCCACCCAGCTCCTCGGCGGTCACCTCTTCGCCGGTCGCGGCCTTCACCAGCGGCGGCCCGCCGAGGAAGATCGTGCCCTGGTTGCGCACGATCACCGCTTCGTCGCTCATCGCGGGCACGTACGCGCCACCGGCCGTGCAACTGCCCAGCACCGCCGCGATCTGCGGGATTCCGCGCGCCGACATGGTCGCCTGGTTGTAGAAAATGCGACCGAAGTGTTCACGATCTGGGAAGACTTCGTCCTGCATCGGCAGGAACGCGCCACCGGAGTCGACCAGGTAGATGCACGGCAGATTGTTGTGCAGCGCGATCTCCTGCGCCCTCAGGTGCTTCTTCACCGTCATCGGGTAGTACGTGCCGCCCTTGACGGTGGCGTCGTTGGCCACGATCACACACTCCCGGCCGGAGACCCGCCCGATGCCGGTGATGATGCCCGCGGCGGGCGCCTGGTCCCCGTACATGCCGTTCGCTGCCAGCGCGGACAGCTCCAAGAACGGTGACCCCGGATCCAGCAGCTGGTCCACGCGGTCCCGCGGGAGCAGCTTGCCGCGCGCGACGTGCTTGGCCCGCGCCTTCTCCGGGCCGCCCTGCCGGACCTGCTTGAGCCGGTCGTTCAGCTCGGCGACCAGCTCCGCGTGGCCGGCGGCGTTGCGCCGGAACTGCTCGTCGCGCGGGTTCGCCGACGACCTCAAGGTGGGCGCGTCCACCGGTCAGCCTCCGCTCACAAGGGTTAGCCAACGTTAACGTCGTCGCCGATGTTAGCGACCGCTAACGACACTGTCCACACCGGTGACGCAAAAGAGGGGCGCCCGCCAGGCAGGCAGGCGCCCCGCAGAGCCGACCGGAGCAATCAGGCAGCGGCCGTTTGCGAAACCGCGGACGCGAACGCCGGGTAGTAGGCGTTGCCGTGCCCCTTGGCGTTCGGGTGGTACGACTCCACCAATCTGCTCCAGACGATGCCGTTGATCCACTCGTCGGACGTGCAGACCTCGTGACCGGCGAAATCGTCGCGCACGTCGACATAGGTGAATCCGGCGGCGGCCGCGCGCGCCGCGATGATGCCGGAGAGCTCGTCGGCGGCGCTGTTCACGGCATTTCGCTTGGTACCGCTGAACCACCAGCAGCTTCCCGAGGTGAGCACCCGCGGATAACCCATCACCACGACCCGCGCGTTCGGCGCCTTCGCGCGGATCTCGGCGTACAGGGCGTCGAGCCTGCCGGGCAGCTCGGCCCGGGCGAATTCCCTGGCTTGGTTCACCCGGTTGACGCACGCACTGTCCGTGCCGACCGTGCAGGTGATCATCACGTCGGCGAAGCCGGCGTCGTTGCCGCCGATGGAGATCGAGACCAGGGTCGTCGCCGCCGACAGCGCGCCGAGCTGCTGGCTGCGGACATCCGAGGTGGTGGCACCCGAACATGCCGCGAACGTGAACGACGCCGGAGCGTTGACATTCGCCCAGCGCTGCGGGTACGCGTTGGCGCTGCGGTAGCAGTCCCCTCCGGAGTAGGAACCGGCGCCGGTGCCCGAAGCGTAGGAATCTCCCAGCGCGACGTAGTTCTCGCCGGCCGCATAGGCCGGAGACGCCACGATCGCGCCGGCAACCGAGAACAAGGCGGCCGCGGCCAGAGCGACGACTGGGCGGATGTACCGCATGTGTCCTCCTGGTGGCAGTGGGTAACTGGGGAGCGAGGCCACTGTGGCACCACAGGTGCGGCCGGGGTACCGCCGTTTCGCCAAACCTTTTCCCGGTTAGCGAGCGCTAACTTGATCGCGCTAGGATGTTCCGATGACTGCCACTCGACGTGACGAGATCCTTGCCGCGGCGGCCGAACTGTTCGCGCGGCACGGCTTCCACGGAGTCGGCATCGACGACATCGGCGCCGCCGTCGGCATCTCCGGCCCGGCGCTGTACCGGCATTTCAGCAGCAAGGACGCCCTGCTCGGGGAAATGCTGACCAGCATATCCAAGGATCTGCTGGAGGGCGGGTCGGCACGGGCCGCGGCGGCCGCCACCCCGGCGGAGGCGCTGCGCGAGCTGGTGGCCTTTCACACCGATTTCGCGTTGAACAACCCGGCGCTGATCACGGTGCACGAGCGCGACCTGGGCAATCTGCGGGACGCCGACCGGCGCGAGGTCCGCACGCTGCAGCGTCGTTACGTCGAGGTGTGGGTGCAGACCATCCAGGCCGCCTACGAAGGCGTGGACGAGGAGCGCGCCAGGGCCTGCGCGCACGCGGTGTTCGGCCTGATCAACTCGACCCCGCACAACCGATACCTGAGCAAGCCCGAGCTGGCCAGGCTGTTGTCCGATCTCGCCCTCGGTGCACTGGACGCGGTAGCGGTCGGCTGAGCGCAACCCGACCCTCGGGGACTACCAGCACGGTGGCCCCTCGTGTTTGATGGTGCCCGTGGACGCGGAGTTGACCGAACAGGCCAGCCTGGCGTTGGCCGCCGCCCGCCGGGGCGACGACGACGGCGCGATGCTGCACGCGTCGACCAACCTCGGCGAAGTCGTCATGCTGCTGTTCTCGCAATGCAGCGCGATGGTGTCGGCACTGGGCAACGGCGGGACGACCCCGGTCAGGGTGCAGGTCTTCGACTCCGACGGCGCCGAGGTCTCCATCGACCAGGCGGACCCGCCGGTGCGCACGGCGGTGCGCACGCTGCTGGCCCAGGTGCACGGCAACGCCGACGACGCCCGGGAGCAGGTGGAGATCGCGCTGCAGCAGGCTGCCCCGGAAGAGGTGGCCAGCCTGGTCCTGCAGGCGCTGCGCTGGACGATCCGGCTGGCGGGCGAATGCATCGAGCGCGGCTTGCCGCTGCCGCAGTGGGTCACCGACGCCATGGGCGTGTAGCTGCCGAGGCCCGCAAGACGGGTGTCCCGGCGGACGGACCGGCCCCGATCACCGTGCCGGCGACACGAGGGGCTGGAGACGCGCTTCGCTGCACGTCCCCGGACACCGGGCAGATCAGTGATCGCGCATTGTCAGCAAGGGCCCGGCAGACGAAACCGTGCGCGGTCACCGCAGTGCCGATTTCGGATCGAAGCTGCCCCGGCCAAGTTCCTTCTTGTGATTGCCCTTGAACGCGGTGACGATGATCGGTTCCATCCCACGGTCGCCGAGCGGACGGAAGTTCAGCCCTTTCGTGACGACGCACTGGCTGACGGCTCTCGTGACGACGCACTGGCTGACGGGGCGATCCGCACCACTACGGCAGCAGAACACACATGCAGTGGGCGGAAATCCCGAAACACGCGGCGAATGCAGAAAATGGACGGTCGAGAAATCCGGTGATTCCACGCTGCCGAGCCACCACACCCCGTGCCGAGGAGCTGTCCAACACCGGGTCTACAGCAAGTCGTCGGCGACCCACCGCCGGGGCGGGGAGGTCAGAGCCGAACCGTTCCGCGCACACAGGTCACGGTGCCTCCGGCGACCCAGATCTGCCCGTCCTCCTGCGTGATGGTCACGCGACCACGCCTGCCCAGGGTAGTCCCTTGCGATGCCACGTACGGCGCGGTCAACCGGCCGGACTCCAGCAGCCAGCTGGCCAGCGACGCGTTGAGACTGCCGGTCACCGGGTCTTCCACGGCCACGCCGTTCGCCGGGAAGAACGCCCGCACCTCGATCGCGGCCGGCGCGCCTTCCGGATAGGGACCGACGACGCCGATGTCGTACTCCCCGATCAGCCCAGGCTGCAGCGCCAGCACACGCTCGGCATCAGCAAGCAGCACGGCCACCCAACCCGGCCCGTTGTCCACCCACTGCGCGTCGACGATCTCCGCACGGTCGATGCGCAGAATGTCCGCCAGCTCGGCGATCGTCTCCTCGTCGACGGGCCCCGACCGCACCAGCGGCGGTGCGGCGAACGCCAGCCCGGCCTCCGTGCGCCGAATGCGGACCAGGCCCGCCGCACATTCCTGCGTGATCACCTCGGCCGAGTTCCCGGTGTGTTCCAGCCATGCGTGGCAGGTCCCCAGGGTGGGGTGACCGGCGAACGGCAGCTCGACGGACGGCGTGAAGATCCGCACCCGATAGTCCGCGTCCGGGCTGCTCGGTGGGAGCAGGAACGTCGTCTCCGACAGGTTGGTCCAGCCGGCGAACCGTTGCATCTGCTCGGTGGTCAGGCCTTCTCCATCGAGCACCACGGCAACCGGATTGCCGCGGAACGGCTCGTCGGCGAAGACGTCGACCTGCATGAAGGGGCGCGTCATGCGCTCGAGCATGCCAGACGACGGTGCTGAGGCCGGCTATTGCGTCGGCACCTTCACGGCAAAGCGCTTCAGCCTGCTGTAACCGCGGACGGAGACCGGCCGCAACGGGCGCACCTGATACGGAGCGTGCTCGCCAAGCGCCTCGGCCAGCCCCTCGTCCACCACGATGGTGCCCGGCCGGGCGGTGGAGGTGAGCCTGGCCGCGATGTTGACGGTCTTGCCGAAGACGTCGCCGAGCCTGCTGAGCACCGGCCCGAAGGCCACACCCACACGCACGTCGGGAATGTCGTCGTCCTCGGCGGCACGACGGGCGAACTCGGCCGCGATCTCGACGGCGTCAGCGGGAGTGTCGGCGACGAACATCACCTCGTCGCCGATCGTCTTGACGATCCGGCCGTGTCGCTCGGCGACCACCGCCGACGCCAGGGCTTCGAACTTGTCCAGCACTTCCGACAGCTGTTCCTCGTCGATCCGCCTGGTCAGCCGGGTGTAACCGACCATGTCGGCGAAACCGACGGCCAGCGCGCCCGTGTCGTCTTCCCCGGCGTCGAAGGCGCGCGCCGCGTATGCCGCCAGATGCCGTCGCCAGACGAACATCTGCAGCTGCTCCAGCAACGGCATGACCGTGTCGAGGAACATGACCAGCCGGTCCTCGTCGGCCAGCAGTTCGGGGTTCTTGTCCAGCAGTTCGCGTACCAGCTCGATCTGCCACTCCGCCAGCCGCGACAAGTGGTGTCCGACGGCGCGGGTCACGGCGACATCCATGCCCGCGGGCACGACCCCGGTGGCCAGCAATTTCCCTGCCAGCGCGGCCGCGGCCACGTCGTTGTCGGTGAACAGCACCTCCTCGTCGCCTGCGGTGGCGAAGCCCAGCGACCGCCAGCGGCGCTGGGTGACGTCCGCAGGCACGCCGGACAGCTCGGCGACCTGCAGCCGGTTGTACTTGCGCGGGCCACCGAGCAGCAGTTCGTCGATGCGCCGCCTGGTCCGTGCGCTCAACGGCGCGGTTCCCGCTCCGGGATCGTCCACGCTGCCTCCGCTCGGGTGTCGGAGCGTTGTCGCGCCGACCATAACGCTTGATCCGCTGGTCCCCTCCGGTTCATCACCCAGCAGGCGGACCGGTTCGTCGCTGTGCGTTTTGGACATGTGTCCAACGGCACCCGGCGGATGCCCGGTTCCGCGGGCGCGGCGGCAGCATACTGTTGACCATCTGACGACGAGGTCGAGGAGCGCGCGACGATGAGCCACCGGGTGCACACCGAGGTCAAGGACCGGATCGCCTACGTGACCATGACCAGGGGCGAGAAGTACAACGGCCTCGATCTCGACATGTTCCACGCGCTGATCGACGCCGCCCGGGGGCTGCGCCGGGACCGGGACGTGCGCGCAGTGATCCTGCGCGGGGACGGCCCCGCCTTCTCCGCGGGGCTGGACTTCAAGTCGGTGGGCAAGCAGCCGACGAAGTTCCTGCTCAACCTGTTCCGCTGGCCGTGGCAGGAGGCCAATCTGTTCCAGCGCGCGTGCTGGGAGTGGCGCACCCTGCCGGTTCCGGTGATCGCGGTGCTGCACGGCAAGTGCTACGGCGGCGGCCTGCAGCTGGCGCTGGCCGCCGACTTCCGGTTCGCCACCCCGGACTGCGAACTGTCCATCATGGAGGCCAAGTGGGGCCTGATCCCGGACATGACCGGATCGGTGACCCTGCGCGAGCTGGTCGGCATCGACGTGGCGAAGCGGCTGACCATGACCGGGGAGTTGTTCGACGGGCGCACGGCCGCCGGACTCGGGCTGGTCACCGGGGTCAGCGAGGACCCGCTGAAGGACGCCGAGGAGCTGGCCGGGCAGATCGCCACCCGCTCCCCGGACGCCGTCGCCTACACCAAGAAGCTGTTCCATCGCACCCGGCACCTGTCACCGCGCGCCGCGCTGCGCCTGGAGAGCAGGCTCCAGCTGCGGCTGCTGCGCGGGGTGAACCACAAGATCGCCCGCACCGCCGGGATGGCCAAGCAGGTTCCGCAGTACGTCCGCCGGACGCTGAGCTAGGAGACGTCATGAGCCGTAAGCCGCTCGACCAGCGGGTGAAAGGCGGCCTGCCCGCAGGCATCGCCGCGCTGAGCGAGGAGCACCAGCAACTGCTGTCCGACGCCATCGGGGCGGCCCGCCGAGAGCAGGCGGAAGCGCTCGCCGCCGCGGCCGAGGACAGCCTGCGCCACATCCCACGACTGCTGCGCGGCCCGGTCCGTAAGGCGGTGGGACTGTGACGGGTGCTGCCGCCGTGCACGAGCGGGCGGAGATCTTGCGGCTGGCCCGGCTGCTGCGGAAGCAGCCGGAGGAGCTGGCCTTCCTGCTCGAGGTCGACGACGCGGACCTGCGGGCATTCCGCGCCCAGGTCACCGAGTCGTTGTTCGATGCGTACGGTGACGCGCTGCGCCGGCTCGGCGCGGCCGCCAAGCTGATCCCCAGCCCGATCATCGCTTTGGTCGGCCAGAAGGCGTTCGGCCCGCTGCTGTGTGCGCGCATCGCCGGGGAACTCGACCCCGGCAAAGCGGTGGACATCGCCAAGCGCTTGTCGGTGACGTTCTTGGCCGACGTGGCCGTCGAGCTGGACCCGCGGCGGGCACAGCGGATCATCGAGGCACTGCCGACCCAGACGATCGTGTCCACCAGCGTGGAACTGGCCGACCGCGGTGACTGGATCACCCTGGGCGCCTTCGTCGGCTACCTGCCCGTGGACAAGCTCCGCCACTGTCTTCGCGCCCTGTCCGACGAGCACATCCTCCGCACGGCGTTCGCCGTCGACGACGAAGGCGCGATCCCGACGGTGATCGACGCGCTGGCCGCCGACCGGCTGAAGTCCCTGCTGCACACGGCATCCGAGGCCGGATTGTGGCCCACCTTGCTGCGGGACATCGCCGGGCAGCTGCGCGAGGACCAAACCGCGGAGGTCGCGGCCCACCTTGCCGACCTCGGCGACGACGTCCTGGCCGGCGTCCTGGAGGTGGCCGCCGAGCACGGGCTGTGGGAGCCGTTCCTGCCGATCGCCGCGGAACTGCCGCAACAGTCGCAGCAGGCACTGGCTGACGCCGCCGGCCAGCTGAGTTCCCATGCTCGATCCGAGTGCGCTGAGCTCGCCGGCCGCCTCGGGATCCTCGACCGGCTCGGGCCGCTGGCCGAGACACTGCGGGAATCCGTGAGCTAGTTCTGGTCATACCGGAGCACGCAGGCTCACCGCGATCAGTGAGTGCACGGTCACAGCGCCACTTCAACCGACGGGACCGTGCGTATCGTCACGACGGGTCGACATCGACACCACGGAGCGCGGCGGGCTCACACCACGCGCTGACCACGGCGCCAGACGGCCCAGGTCAGCGGCACCCCAGGCCGGTAGGCGAGGTGGGTCGCCGAGGGGGCGTCCAGAACGTGCAGGTCAGCACGAGCGCCAGGCCGGATGACGCCGACGGCGCCGTCACCGGCGTCCGCACGCAGGGCCCGCGCGCCGCCACGCGTAGCGGCCCACACGGCTTCTTCCACGGACATGCCCATCTGCAGAACGGCCGTCGCCACGCAGTAGGCCATCGACGTGGTGTACGAGCTGCCGGGGTTGGCGTTGCTGGCGATGGCCACGGTTGCGCCCGCGTCCAGCAGGCGCCGCGCCGGAGCCAGCGGCTGCCGGGTCGACAAGTCGCACGCGGGAAGCACGGTCGCGACGGTGTCGCTGGCAGCCAGTGCCGCCACGTCCTCGTCGCTGAGGTGCGTGCAGTGGTCGACGCTTGCCGCGCCGAGCCGCACCGCAAGCTGCACGCCGGGCCCCTCCCCCAGCTGATTCCCGTGCACGCGCAGGCCGAGCCCTCGCCGTTTCGCCGCCTGAAGCACTCGCTCGGACTGGTCGGCGTCGAATGCGCCGGTTTCGCAGAACACGTCGGCCCACCGCACATACGGTGCGACGGCGTCCAGCATCGGGCCGCACACGACGTCCACGTAGGACTCTGCGGACTCTCCGGCGGGCACGATGTGCGCGCCGAGGAAGGTCACCTCGTCGGCGACGTCGGCCGCGATCCGCGCGGACCGGGCTTCCTGTTCGACGGTGAGCCCGTACCCGGTCTTGGTCTCCACATAGGTCGTGCCCTGGCGGACAGCCTCGTTCACCAGCCGCCGGAGATTCCCAGCGAGTTCTTCGTCGGACGCCGCTCGCGTGGCCTCGACGGTGACGTTGATCCCGCCCGCCGAATACGCCTGGCCAGCCATGCGTGCCTCGAACTCTGCGGTGCGGTCACCGGCGAAGACCAGGTGCGTGTGCGAGTCCACCCACCCGGGCAGCATCGCCCGCCCACCGACGTCCACCCGCTCGTCGGCCACCGGTTCGTCGGCGCTGCGGCCGACCCACACCACGCGTTCGCCATCGACGACCACCGCGGCCTCGGTCAGCCGGCCCAGCTCGGGCTCGTTGGTCGTCAGTTCCGAGATTCCCGTGATCACGGTCGCGGTCACAGCAACTCCCCGATCGCAGCGGCCAGCTCCGCGGCGGGCCGTTCCACCCGTTGATGTCTGCCTTCGTGCACCGTCCACTCCCCCGCGATCATCACGTGCCGCACCTCCGCACCGGTCGCGCACAACGGAACGCCAACGGGCTCACTGCCCGCCGTGCGCACGGACTCGGTGTCGATCACGACCAGATCCGCTTGCCATCCCGCGGCGATCTTGCCGACCTCGGGCCAGCCGATCGCCTCGTGCCGAGCCGCCGCCGCGACCAGCTCACCGGGAGTGAAATGACCTCGCGACTCCGTGGCGAGCCGCTCGTCCGCCTCCAGCGCCAGGATCTCGGCGAACGGGTCGACCACGGCGTGCGAATCCGATCCCAGGCTCAGCGTCGCCCCGGCGTCGGCCAGACGGCGGGCCGGGCCGATGCCGTCACCCAAGTCCCGTTCCGTCGTCGGGCAGAAGCAGACACCGGAACCGCTCAACAATGCGACGTCCTTGTCGGTCAGGTGGGTGGCATGGACGGCGACGAAATCGTCGCGCAGCACGCCCAGATCAGCCAGCAACTCCGACGGGCTGCGTCCGTGAACACGCCGGCATGCCTCGTTCTCCGCACGCTGCTCGGACAAGTGAGCGTGCAGCGGACGACCCGAGGCCCACGAGGCCACGACGGGAATCTGTTCGGCGGGTACCGCCCGCACCGAATGCACCGCGGCGCCGACACGGACCAAACCCGAGGGACGGAATTCGTCGACGCGAGCCGCCCAACGCTCGGCATCACCGTCGGAGAAGCGGCGCTGAGCGGGTGAGAGCTCGCCGCCTTCCAGCCCCGGCGTCAAGTAGCAGGTGTCGAGCAGCGTGAGCCGGATTCCCGCCTCGGCAGCCGCCTGCGCCAGCGCGTGCCCCATCTCGTTCGGGTCCGCGTAGGGACGGCCGCCTGGTGCGTGGTGGAGGTAATGGAACTCCCCGACGCTGGTGAAGCCCGCGAGCACCATCTCGGCGAACACCGCCCGGGCCAACCGGCGGTAGGTCTCCGGTTCCAGTCGCTCCGCAACCGCATACATGCGCTCGCGCCACGTCCAGAACGTGCCGCCGTCGGCGTGCGTGCGGCCACGAAGCGCGCGATGGAACGCGTGCGAGTGCGCGTTGGCGAAGCCGGGCAGGGTCAGCCCGGTCAGGACGGTGCCCTCGCGTGGGGCACCCGGCTCGACGGAGGTGATGCGGGAGCCGTCCACGGTGATCGCGACACCGGGTACCGGCCCGTCCGGCAGCCAGGCGAACTCGCACCACAACCGTTCGTTCATCCAGCCAGCTCCTCCAGCACGGCGGCCAGCGACTCGACACCAGCGGCACAGTCCTCGTCGGTCGCGAACTCTTCCGGCGCGTGCGACACCCCCGTCGGATTGCGCACGTAGAGCATTCCGGCAGGCACGTGCGCGGCGAGCACTCCGGCATCGTGCCCGGCCCCCGTGGGCAGTACCGGCACTTCGCCCAGCACGCGCTGGATCCGCTCCCGCAGCTCGGCGTCGAAGGTGACCTCGCCGCTGAACGATTCCTCGCGCACTTCCACCTCGCACCCTTCCTCGGCGGCCGCCAGCCGGGCCGCCGAGATCACCTCGTCGACGGCCTCCCGGGTGCTTGGCTCGCTCGCCGAGCGGGTGTCGAGCCAGAGGTCCACACGCCGCGCGATCACGTTGGTGCCACCGGGCACGGGCACCAGGCGGCCGACCGTCGCGCGGGTCCCGGCCCGCGCCGCCGACCGGGCCGCCAGCACGGTCCGGGCGGCGGGCACCATCGGGTCACGCCGATCGCCCATCAACGCGGTCCCCGCGTGATCACCCCGCCCGACGAAGCTGAGCCGCCAGCGCCCGTGCGGGTCGATGGTGGAGCCGATCGCGACCGGCTGCCCCAGCGGTTCGAGCGCCCTGCCCTGCTCGACATGCAGCTCGACGAAGGCCCCGATCATCCCCAGCCGGTCCGGGTCGGGCCCGACACGCGCCGGGTCGATCCCTGCCCGACGGGCCGCCTCCGCGAACGTCACACCATCGGCGTCGGTCAGTGTCAGCGCCCGTTCGGGCGCGATGGCACCGGTCAGCAGTCGTGAGCCGAGGCAGGCCACGCCGAACCGCCCGCCTTCCTCTTCGGCGAAGACGACCACAGCGAGGGGCCGGCGAGGGCGGAATCCCTGTGCCCGCAGCCGGTCCACCGCCGCCAGAGCGGATGCGACGCCCAGCGGTCCGTCGAACGCGCCGCCGCCGGGGACCGAGTCCAGATGGCTGCCGGTGACGACGGCGTCCGGCCCGGGCCGACCCCACCAGGCCCAGAGGTTGCCGTTCCGGTCCTGCTCCACGTCGAGGCCGCGCCGCTGCGCCTGTTCGGTGAACCAGGCGCGCAGCTCCAGCTCGGGGGCGGTGAACACGTGCCGGGAATAGCCGCCCCGGAAGCGGTCGGCGCCGACACCTTCGAGATCCCGCAGCAGCGTCATGCCATCGGCACCCGGACACCACGCTCGGCCGCCACCTGCTTGGCCTCGGGATACCCGGCGTCGACGTGCCGGACGACCCCCATGCCGGGATCGTTGGTCAGCACGCGTTCCAGCTTCTGCGCCGCCAGTTCCGTGCCGTCGGCCACCGTCACCTGCCCGGCGTGGATCGACCGGCCGATGCCGACCCCGCCACCGTGGTGAATGGACACCCACGTGGCGCCCGACGCGGTGTTGACCAGCGCGTTCAGCAGCGGCCAATCCGCGATGGCGTCCGACCCGTCGGCCATCGCCTCGGTTTCCCGGTACGGCGAGGCGACCGAACCGCAGTCCAGGTGATCACGGCCGATGACGATCGGCGCCGCCAGCTCGCCGGAGGCGACCATCTCGTTGAACCGCAGCCCCGCCAGGTGGCGCTCGCCGTAGCCGAGCCAGCAGATGCGGGCGGGCAGCCCCTGGAAGGCCACCCGCTCACCGGCCAGCCGGATCCACCTGGTCAACGCCTCGTTCTCGCCGAACAGCTCGAGGATGGCGCGGTCGGTGGCGGCGATGTCGGCCGGGTCACCGGACAGCGCCGCCCAGCGGAACGGGCCCTTGCCCTGGCAGAACAGCGGCCGGATGTAGGCAGGCACGAAGCCCGGGTAGTCGAAGGCCCGCTCGGCGCCACCGAGTTCGGCTTCGCTGCGCAGCGAATTGCCGTAGTCGAACACCTCGGCGCCGCGGTCCAGGAAGCCGACCATCGCATCGACGTGCTCGGCCATGGACTCGCGCGCTCGATCGGTGAACTCGTCCGGCTTCGCGGCCGCGTAGTCGTCCCAGTCCTCCAGCGCCACCCCCTTCGGCAAGTACGACAGCGGGTCGTGCGCCGAGGTCTGGTCGGTGACGACGTCGACCTCGACGTTGCGGCGCAGCAGTTCGGGCAGCACCTCGGCGGCATTGCCGATCACGCCGACCGACAGCGGCTTGCGCTCGCGCTTGGCCGCCTCGGCCCGCGCGATGGCGTCGTCCAGGTCGTCTGCGATGACGTCGAGGTAGCGTGTCTCGACACGACGCTGAGCACGCGCCGGGTTGACCTCGACGACCAGCGCCACCCCGCCGTTCATCGTGATGGCCAGCGGCTGCGCACCGCCCATGCCGCCCAGGCCGGCGGTCACCGTCAACGTCCCGGCCAGCGAGCCGCCGAACCGCTTGGCGGCCACCGCGGCGAACGTCTCGTACGTGCCCTGCAGGATGCCCTGCGTGCCGATGTAGATCCACGAGCCCGCGGTCATCTGCCCGTACATGGTGAGGCCGAGAGCGTCGAGCCGCCGAAACTCCGGCCAGGTCGCCCACTCCGGCACCAGGTTCGAGTTCGCGATCAGCACCCGCGGCGCCCACTCGTGGGTCCGCATGACTCCCACCGGCTTGCCGGACTGCACCAGCAGCGTCTCGTCACCGGCCAAGGTGGTCAGCTCGCGGGTGATGGCGTGAAACGACGGCCAGTCCCGCGCCGCCTTGCCGGTGCCGCCGTAGACCACCAGGTCCTCCGGCCGCTCGGCGACCTCCGGGTCCAGGTTGTTGTGCAGCATGCGCAGCGCGGCTTCGGTCTGCCAGCTGCGCGCGGTCAGCGTGGAGCCCCGCGCGGCCGTGATCTTCCCCGTCATGCGTTCCCTCCCAGGTGTGGTGACACCGCGTCGAGCACGGCACCCGACGCGATCAGCTCTTCGGCCGCGGCGATCTCCGGGGCGAGGTGCCGGTCGGGGCCAGCCCCGGGCACCCGCTCGCGCAGCAGCGCCACGGCGGCGCCGGTCGCAGCGGCTGGCTCGAGCGGTTGGCGCAGGTCCAGCGCTCGTGCCGAGGTCAGGTACTCGACCGCAAGCACCGTGGTCAGCCCACGCACGGCCCGGCGCAACTTGCGTGCGGCCGACCACCCCATCGACACGTGGTCTTCCTGCATCGCCGACGAGGGGATGGAGTCCACCGACGCCGGGACGGCCAGCCGCTTCAACTCGGACACCACGGCGGCCTGGGTGTACTGCGCGATCATGTAGCCGGAGTCGACGCCGGGGTCGTCGGCCAGGAACGGCGGCAGGCCGTGCGAGCGGGCCACGTCCAGCATCCGGTCGGTCCGCCGCTCAGCCATGCTCGCCACGTCGGCGATCGGGATGGCCAGGAAGTCCAGCACGTACGCGACGGGCGCGCCGTGGAAATTGCCGTTGGACTCGATCCGGCCGTCGTCGAGGACCACCGGGTTGTCGATCGCCGAGGCCAGCTCGCGTTCCGCGACCGTGCGGGCGTGCGCGACCGTGTCGCGGGCGGCACCGTGCACCTGGGGAGCGCAGCGCAGCGAGTACGCATCCTGCACCCGTGGGTCCTCGGGTCCGCGGTGGCTGGCCACGATCGGTGAGCCGGCCAGCAACGCGGTCATCCGCGCCGCGGAGTGAGCCTGGCCGGGGTGCGGGCGCAGTGCGTGCAAATCGGCGGCGAACACCCGGTCGGTGCCCAACAGTGCCTCGACGCTCATCGCAGCCGTGAGATCGGCGACGTCGAGCAGCCGCGACAGGTCGGTCAACGCCAGGGCCAGCATGCCGAGCATGCCGTCGGTGCCGTTGGTCAGCGCCAGGCCTTCCTTCTCGGCCAGCCGGACCGGCTCGATCCCGGCCTCGGCCAGTGCATCGGCGGCGGGCCGGCGATGGCCTTCTGGGTCGAACACTTCCCCCTCGCCCATCAGGGCCAGCGCCACGGCGGCCAGCGGTGCGAGGTCGCCGGAGCAACCGAGCGAGCCGAACTCGTGCACGACCGGGATCAGGCCGGCATTCAGCAGTGCAGCCAGCGCTTGTGCGGTTTCCGGCCGGACGCCGCTGTGCCCGGCGGCGAGCGTGCGCAGGCGAAGCAGCATCATTGCGCGCACGACTTCGGGTTCCACCGGGTCCCCTGCCCCGGCGGCGTGCGAGCGGATCAGCGAGCGTTGCAGGTCGGCGCGCCGTTCGACCGGGATGTGCTTGGTGGCCAGCGCGCCGAAGCCGGTCGACACGCCATAGGCGGGACGGCTGGCCGCGGCGTGGGCGTCGACGTGGACTCGGGCCGCTTCGATGCGCTTGACGGCCTCGTCGGTCAGCTCGACCTTCGCTCCCCCGCGCGCGACCGCGACGACCTGCTCGACGGTCAGCGGCTCCGGCCCGACCGGGATCACCGTGCCGGACGACGCTGCGGGCGACGCGACCGGGATCTGCCCGGTCGGCTCTGACGCGGGCGACTGTGCGGACGACATGCCCCCATTGCACTCCCTGCCGCCGCTTCTCTCACCCACGGAACGACGTCATGTGTCTGAGATACCAGACGTTCCCCGGCAGAGGGCAGGAAACCGTGATGGCGCCGGGACACGTCAGGGACCGTGGCAGGCCCATGAAGGCGTCGGCGCTCGCCGCGCTCCGCCACGAACCAACCGGAGGCAGCGCGCCAAACCCGTCGCGCACACCCAACCAGTCAGCCGGACGCCACCCGCAATCCCGCCACACACCGTCCACGAACCAGCCCGACACAGCCGGCGATCCCGCCGCACACCACCAACGAGCCAGCCGGACGCTGCCCGGAAACCCCGCCGCACCTCACCAGGAAGATTGCTTCGTGCGTGGCGCCAGCACCGGCAGGCGCCCGCCGCTGCGCGCCTCAGCCCGGTTTCCTGCTGCGCTGTTGCAGGCACGCTCGCAGTGCAGCCGGGACTCTTCACGAAAGGCCGGACGCTGAGCTCGGCGCCCGAGCCACCGGCACCGGGGTGCGGCCGGGCTCCAGGCGTACGGTCAGGATTCGGTCGCTATCCCCAGCCGCTGCTTGATCGAGGCGGCCGCCTTGCCGAGCGCGGCGAGCTCCGCCTCGTCCAGCCGGTCCTCGATGATCTCGACCACGCCGGTCCGGCCGAGCCGGGCCCGGACACCCAGGAACACACCCTCCAGGCCGTACTCGCCGTGCACCATCGCCGAGACCGGAACGGGATCGGCGATGGCGCCGCGCATCGCCTCGAGCACTTCGATCACCGCATGCGCCGGAGCGATGAACGCCGACCCGGTCTTGCGCAGGGCGACGACCTGCGCACCGCCGTCGATGGCGTCCCGGACGCAGGCCTGGATCTTGTCCTCCGGCAGCACCTCGCGGACCGGCCGTCCCTTGATCGTGGCCGTGGAGACCACCGGAACCATCTCGGCGCCGTGGCTGCCCAGCGCGACCGCGGACACATCGGCCGGGGAAACCTTGGCGGCTTCCGCGAGCGCGTTGCGGAACCGGCTGGAGTCCAGCGTGCCCGCCATCCCGAGCACCTGCTCGTCCGGCAGACCACTGGCCCGCCACAACTGGTAGGTCATCTCGTCGACCGGGTTGGTCACCACGATCACCACGGCGTTCGGCGCGTGCGCGGCGATCGCTTCGCCGACGTCACGCACCACACGTCCGTTGATCTCCAGCAGGCCTGCCCTCGTCATGCCGGGCGACCGCGGCCGGCCTGCCGTGACCACCACCGCCTCGGCGCCCGCCACCAGCTTCAGCGACGTGCCGCCTTTCGCCCTGGTCCGCGAGCCGGTGATGCCCGAGGCGTGCTCGATGTCCAGCGCCACCGACGCGGCCAGGCCCGGCACGACGTCGATCAGCGTCAGTTCGGCGGCCATCCCGGACATCGCGGCCAGATGCGCCGCCGTCGTGCCGACCATGCCCGCTCCGACGAAAGCGATCCGGGTGAACCGGGTCGGAGCCAGCCCGGGCCGCCGCGGCGGAGCCACCCACCGCGGGGATCGCCGCACCAGCGTGCGGGCGACCGCCCTGGCCGGGTCGATGCCGGGAGCCACCGGGTGCGGTGGTTCCCCGTAGCGCACCGGCAGCCCGAACCGGTCGGCGATCTCCAGCGCCTGCGGTGTCACGATCGCGTCGGCCGGCACCTGGAGTTTCCGCTCCCCGCGCTTGAGCGCGGCACGCACGTCGTGCTCGGAGACGATGGGCATCAGCTGCCCTCCATGCCCTCGAGACAGTTCACCGCGGCACCGACCGCGGTGCGCACTTCCTCCTCCGACCCGGACAGGAACAGCCGCCCGAACTTGCCGACGGCGCGCACCTCGACCAGGTTGATCGAGGCGTACTTCTCGGCCTCGTTGGCCGCGGCGGCGATGTAGGCGGCGGGCGAGCACTCCACGATGCCCAGCGTCTCCCCGGGCACCAGCATCGTGCCTTTCCGCCACTTGTTCAGCAGCTGCGCCTGGTACGGCTCGACGGACGTGATGATCTGGCTGCTCTCCACCACGGGAGCCTTCCGGTCGGACACCTTCAGCCCGGTGTGCGCCAGGATCGCCTCGCGGGCGGTGATGATCTCCGAGTTGTGCGGCGAGCGCAGGATGAAGAACCCGTACTCGCGCTCCACGATCTGCGTGCTCGCCTCCACCTGGGCTGCCTTGAGCGCGACGTCGACGATCCGGAACACCTCGTTGCCCGGTCCCAGCTCGCCGACCAGGACGGTGTCCCCGGCCAGTGGGATCGAGCCCTGCACCGTGGCGCCGTTGTAGGCGGCGAACTGTGGCTGCAGCCGGTCGATCTGGACCAGGGCGCGCAACTGGAAATTGGTCTGAGCCATCAGGGCGTCCTCTCGAACATCTCGGCAAGCGAGCGCCACGGCCGGGACTCATAGGCGATCCGCTTGATGTTGATCAGATGCATCGCGGTGACGTTGTCGGAGGTGATCGAGCCGGACAACGTGCCGGTGCCGAGCATGAAGCTGGGTTCGACGTCGGCGGAGAACCCGATGCCCGCGTGCATGCACGGGACGTTCACGAACACCCGCCCGGCGGGCAGCGAGGAGAACTTCGCCACCACCTCGGAGTCGGCCGCGTGCAGCGCCGCGGAGTGGCCCTCGCCGCCGAAGCGAAGCACCTCGTTGGCCAGCCGGTAACCGGCGTCGGCGTCGTCGACCTCGTAGAAGGCCAGCACTGGGCTGAGCTTCTCGGCGGACAACGGATGGCTGCGCCCCACCTTGTCCTGGTCGGCGACCAGCACCCGGGTGCGCGGCGGCACGGAGAAGCCGGCCCGTTCGGCGAGCGTGGCCGCGGACTGACCGACGTTCTCCGGGACGATGCCCAGGTCCTTGGTGAACAGCACACCGGCCAGCGCCTCGGCCTCCCGGCTGGTGCAGAAGTAGGCACCGTGACGGCGCATCTCCTCCCGCAGCCTGCCCGCGATCCGGCGGTCGGCGATGATCGCCTGCTCGCACACGCAACCGGTGCCGTGGTCGAAGTCCTTCGAGGTCAGGATCGCGTCGGCGACCTCGGCCAGCTCGTCGGCCTTGGAGCGGTCGACGTAGCACGGCACGTTGCCCGGGCCGACCGCGATCGTGGGTTTCCCCGACGAGTACGCCGCGCGGACCATCCCGGCGCCGCCGGTGGCCAGCACCACCGACGTCCGGTAGTGCTTCATGAGCTCGGTCGTGCCGTCGATGCCGGCCTTGGACATGCACTGCACCAAGTGCTGCGGCGCACCGGCCTGAACCGCCGCATCAGCCATCACGGTGGCGGTTTCCAGCGACGACCGGGCGCCACGCGGATGGGGCGCGCAGACGATCGCGTTGCCCGCCTTCACCGCGGACAGCACCTTGAAGATGACCAAGGCGGTCGGGTGGGTCACCGGGATCAACCCGGCGACCACGCCCATCGGCTCACCGACGGCCACCACCTTGGTGGCCTCGTCCCGCCACAACACCCCCAGCGTGGTGACGTTGTCCAGCCACTTGCTGACCACGCGCGAGTTGTAGAGGTTCTTCAGCCGCTTGTCCGCCACCTTGCCGTAGCCGGTTTCGGCGTGCGCCATCTCGGCGAGCCTGCCTGCTTCGCGCTCGGCCGCCCGGGCCATCGCCCGGACGATCGCGTCCACCTGATCGGGCGTGAAGGAGCGGAACTTCAGCCATGCCTCGTACGCCCGCTCGGCACACCGGCGTGCCTCCGCGATGCTCTCCAAGTCCTCGTACACCGTCACACCTTCCGCCAGGTCGTCGCATGCGGTCGCCGTCCGGAGGCGGTCGCCAGGCGGCGCCGGAGTTCTTCGGGGCGCTGACCGGCCAGGCCCAGGCCGCCGAGCGTGCGGCCTTGCCGGGCGAAGTCGGCGCCCGCCAAGCTCGAGGCCAAGGCGATCATCGTGTCGGTCACCGGGGTCGGAACGCCGGCGAGGCGGCCCGCGTCGGCCAGCGGCACCAGCGTGAACGGCACGTCGTCGATCACCCGCGGGCCGGAGCCGGTCACCGCCGCGAAGTCGTCGAAGACCTCCAGGTCACGGATGGCGCGGCAGACGTCCTCGTCCGGGTCGTCGCGGACCTGAGGGCTGTCGCCGTAGGCGGTGCGCAGCCAGGTCGCGGCCGGTGGCAGGTCGTGCACGCCGAAATGGAACGCCACCGCACGACGTTCGCGGTCGAGATCGGCGATCACCGTCTCGGACAGCCCCGGCACGATCAGGTCCCGCAACAGCACTTTCTGGCGCCGGTCGCCTTCCAACGCCGCCGTGTTGGTGAGCAGCGGGGCGACGGTGACGACCCCGGTCACCGAGCTGAACGCGGTGACCAACGGGCTGTCGACCGCACGCAGCATCGGCAGCAGCTCACGCAACCTCGCCGTGGTCGGCTCTGCCGCCTCGACCGGCAAGGTGGCCAGCGCGACCTGCCGGGCGAGCGCGTGCACGTGGATCTGGGCACCGTCCTGGGTGGCCAGGTACGGCGCCACGTCGAGGTCGGCGACGGTCACCTCGGCCGAGCACAAGTGCATGTGCAGGGCACGGGCGAAATCGACCGCTCCCAGGAAACGCCCTGGCACGAGCACGACGAGCTGGCCGTCCTGCAGGCTGGAGGCCAGCAGCCCGGCGTAGGTGGCATGCGCCGCCGCCGGCGTGGCCACGAAGATCACGTCGGCGTCGCGGATCGCGGCATCCGCGCTGGCGGCCAGCCGGATCCGCGGTGTCGTCGCGGGTCCGTCACCGACCGCGTAACTGCCGATCAATCCGGCGCCACGCACGGTGATCCCGCCCGCGGCCGCCAGCGCGGACAGCTCGTCGCCGTAGACCGAGTGCAGGCTCACCTCGGCTCCTTCGGCCAGCGCCTGGCAGGCCAGCAGCTGGCCGACCGGGCCGGCCCCGAGCACGGCCACCCGGGACGGCTTCGGCGGCGTGGTCTCCGGTGGCGCCGCGTCGCGCCCGAGCGCGTCGAGCATCGCCCGGAACTGAGCGTCGGACATGGGGAACCTCACTGAGCGGACGGGTGCTTACGCGGCAGGCAGGATCGACGCGATGCCCTCGTGCGGCCGGGCGATCACGTGCACCGACAGCACCTCGCCGACCTTGTTGGCCGCCACGGCCCCGGCGTCGGTGGCCGCCTTCACCGCGCCGACGTCGCCGCGCACGATGACCGCGACCAGCCCGCCGCCGACCGCCTCCTTGGCGACCAGCTGGACGTTCGCCGCCTTCACCATGGCGTCCGCCGCTTCGATCGCGGGCACCACGCCGCGGGTCTCGATCATGCCGATCGCCACCTGGGGAACTTCAGCCATTGTCATTACCTCTTCCGGTCGGTGTTGGATGTGCTTGCGAAGGGGGTCTGAAGGCGGTTCACGAGGCTCGTCCGGCAGCGCGCGCACGGGAGCGGCGGGGGGCCGAACCGGTGTTCGCGCGCGGCGGGTAGCCGACGGCGAGCTCGTCGACGATGGCCACGATGGACAGGTCCGCGGCCAGTTGCCTGGTCTGCGACGGCTGGCGCGCGGCCGAACCGCGAACCATCAGCACCAGCTCGCCGGGGCCGGAACCGGTCACGTCCAGCGCGACCTCGACCGGCCCGATCAGCTCGCCGTTCTCGTCGGCCCGGCGGACGAGCGCGAACTTCTGCCCGGCCAGCGACGGCTCCTTGACCGTGGCGGTGCACTGGCCGACGACACGAGCGAGCTCCATCAGAACACCTCCAGGTACCGGTCGCGCTCGATGTCGGAGATCCGGAGCGTGCAGTACTCGTGCTCGTGCATCGCGATCCCGGCGGTGACCGCGACCAGCAGGTCACCGAAGACCTTCCTGGCCAGGTCCGACTTGCGCAGCGCCTCGACGGCCTCCGGTACGTTGCGGGGCAGCAGCGGGGCGTCGGTGACGGCGTAGGCGTCGGTGTCGGTGGCCGGGCCCGGCTCCATGCGGTGCTCGATGCCGTGCAGGCCTGCGGCGATCTGCGCTGCCATGATCAGGTACGGGTTGGCATCGGCGGAGCCGTCGCGCTGTTCGATCCGCACCGCGTTGTCGCCGCCCTCGATCACCCGGAGGGCCACGGTCCGGTTGTCGTGGCCCCATGTCGCGTTCTGCGGGCAGAACGAGTACGGCACGCGACGCTTGTAGCCGTTGGGGGTCGGCGTGCCGAACAGCGTGAGCTCGGCCATGTGGTGCTGCAGGCCGCCGAGGTACCACCGTCCGACGTCGGAGAGCTTGCCGCCGTCGGAGAAGACGTTCTTGTCGTCCCGCCACAGCGAATGGTGCAGGTGAACGCCGCTGCCGGACTGGTCGTAGTCGATCTTGGGCATGAACGTGGCGAGGTAGCCGTGCTGCTGCGCGATCTCCTTGACCGCGTTGCGGAACAGCACCGCGTTGTCCGCGGTGCGCATCGCCTCGTCGTAGCGGATGTTGACCTCGATCTGCCCGGGCGCGTACTCGGTGTTGCACGCTTCCACCGGGATGCCGAAGTCGACGAGGTGCTTGCGCATCGGACCCAGCACGTCCTCGTATTCGGCGCCCCTGGCCAGCCCGTAGCACTGGATGTCGCGGTGCTTCGGCCGCTTGGTCACCGGATCGAGCAGGTAGAACTCCAGTTCGAAACCGATCCGGACTTCGAAGCCCATCGCGGCGGCCTTGCCGAGGACCTTGGCCAGCACGTCGCGAGGTGAGACAGGCAGCTGCTGGCCGTCCTCGTCCTTGGTTTCGCACATCACCATGACGGCTCCCGGCCGCCACGGCACCGGACGAAGGTCGCCCGTCGGCACCGCCTGCATGTCCGGCCAGCCCTTGCTCGGGTCCAGCCATTCGTCGTCGTCGCGGATCTCGCAGCGGGGCGTCCAGGTGTAGATGACGCTCGCCATGTGGATGCCGTTCTCGGCGACATGAGGCCAGGCGGAGGCGGGAACGCGCTTTCCGCGCAGGATGCCGAAGGCGTCGGGGACGGCCAGCTCGACGGTGTCTGTTCCTTCTGGAAGTTGCATGCCCTGCACCTCTGGAGGGTCGCCTGCTGACAGGATCGGGCATTAACGTATACGGTATTCGAAACCGAGGCAAGGGTCATCGTCCAGCCCGATGCCGGATCCGAGGGAGCGACCGAACATGGCACGTCGAACCACAGCCGTGGTGGTGGGCGCCGGGGTCGCCGGCACCACCACAGCACTGAGCCTGCGCCGCGAAGGCCTCGATGTGACGCTGGTGGACGCCTGGGAACCGGGCCATCCCGGCGCGGCGTCCGGCGGCGAGCACCGCATCCTGCGGTCGAGTCACGGCACCGACGAGTTCTACGCGCAGCTGAGCCGGGAAGGCAGGCTCGGCTGGCTGGAACTCGGCGAGCAGACCAGCGAGGAGCTGTTCGTGCAGTGCGGAGCGGTGATGCTGGCCAAGGAGGGCAACACCGCGTGGGAGGACGCGAGCAAGAAGACGCTCGAGCGGCTGGGCATCCCGCACTTCGTCGCCCCGGCTCACGAGCTGCCGGTGCGGCTTCCGGTCATGAAGGCCGACGACATCGCCTACGGACTGTGGGAGCCCGAGGCCGGATTCGTCTACGCGCAGCGCGCGGTGCAGGCCGCCGTCCGCCAGTTCCTCCGTGAGGGCGGCAAGCTGCGCCGCGCTCGGGTGGTGACCGACGAAGCCGAGCGCCCGCTGCTCGACGGCAAGCCGATCGCCGCCGACGTGGTGGTCATGGCGTGCGGCGCCTGGATGAGCGGGTTGTTCCCGCGCACGCTGCGCCGCCACCTGGACGTCGTCCGGCAGAACGTCATCATGATCGCCACCCCGCCCGGCGAGACCGGCTACGACCACACCGAGTTCCCGTGCTGGATCGATCATGGCAACGGCGCGTACGGCATCCCCGCCGCCGGTGGCTTCGGATTCAAAGCGGTCCTGGTCTGGCGGCAGCTGCACATCGACCTGGACCGGGAGGACCGGATCGTCGACGAGACGTCCATCGCACGGACCCGTCGCTATCTGGCCGCCAGGTTCCCCGGGCTGGCCGATCAGCCGATCAGCCAGATGGCGGTCAGCCAGATCGCCAACACCGCGGACACCCATTTCATGATCGACCGCCACCCGGAGCACCGTGGGATGGTGCTGGTGGCCGGGGACTCCGGGCACCTGCTCAAGCACGGCATGGCCATCGGCCGCTTCGTGGCCGGGCTGGCGCTCGAGCGGCACGAGACGGACGAGCGGTTCCGCATCCGCGACCGCAGCTCCGTGGACTTGGCCAGCCGCCCGCAGTAGCGCTGGGGAGAACGGGCGCCGGCTCGCACCGGCTCCGGGTCCCTCCGTTCACGGACCTGAGGGCCGCTCGGCAGGCCTGCCGCTCCCGGTCAACCACCCACAAGAAGCCAGGGCAAGGCAAGGCACCCACCCAGCCCCGCAACCAACACGACAGCCCGGCACCCCCGGCCCCACCAACTCGCCCGCTCCCGGTCAGCGACCCGCAAGAGCGCAGAGCACACCCTCGAACCGGCCCGGTCACAGACCCGGCAGGCCCCATCGAACCTCCCACATCCGGCCAGGCGTCCGCGGGAGACCAGCGCTTCGACCCTGTCCCCTGCCCACGGACCCGGCAGGCCGGTTCACCGTACCCAGGACCGGCTTTCTCTGCTTCCGGTCGGCCACCGGAAGAGAGCACGAGGCCGCTCGCCGACCACGGGGCTGCGCCAGTCGGCTCACCGGTCCGACGTTGCCTGCTTCCCGCCAGCAGTCCGCGCAAAAACGAACCGAGGCAGGGACCGGCTCAGCAACCGGCCCACTCCCGTCCACCGGGCGAAGGGGAGCGAGGCGCACCCATTACCGACAAGAGCACCCAGCCCTTCCCCGCACAGATGCCCGGTCCTTCCCTATATAGGTAAGGAAAGGGCCTGCCCCTACATAGATCCTGCCCCTATATAGATAAGGAAAGGGCTTGCCGCTCCCGTTCCACTGCGTCAGCGCATGGGTCACGGGGCAGGGCAACGCCTCGGCGCGCCGCCCCACCCCGTGGGTCTGCCACTACCAGCTGAACGGCTTGTCGGCCCCGATCAGCGGGATACCGGTGAAGGCGCTCGCCTCCAGCGTGAGGGCGCGCAGGTCCTCCGGCTCCAGGTTGTGCACGCTGGATTTGCCGCACGCCTTGGCCAGCAGCGTGGCCTCCATGGTCAATGCGGTGAGGAACCGGTAGATGCGCTCGGACGCCGCCTCCACGTCGACCCGCTCGGACAGCACCGGATCCTGGGTGGCCACGCCGACCGGGCAGAGTCCGGTGTGGCAGTGGTGACACGCGCCCGGCTCGGTGCCCAGCTTGCGGTAGTCCTCGATGTAGCGCGGGGAGTTGCACCCCAGCGCCATGAGCGCCGCGGTGCCGATCATCACGCAGTCGGCACCCAGCGCGAGCGCCTTCGCGACGTCCGCACCGGACCGGATGCCACCCGCCGCGACGAGCTTCACCTTGCCGCTCATCCCGGTGTCGTCCAGCGCCCTCCTGGCCGCGGGGATGGCTGCCAGCGTCGGCACTCCGGTGTGGTCCAGCAGCAGTTCGGGCGACGCACCGGTACCGCCTTCCATGCCGTCCAGGACGATGACGTCCACGCCGGTCTTGGCCGCGACCGCGGTGTCGTAGTACGGCCGGGTGGCGCCCATCTTCACGAAGATCGGCACCCGGTAGTCCGTCGCCTCGCGCAGTTCCTCGATCTTGATCGCCATGTCGTCGGCGCCCAGGAAATCGGGGTGCCTGCAGGTCGAGCGCTGATCCACGCCCTGCGGCAGCGACCGCATGCGGGCCACCCGCTCGGAGACTTTCATGCCGAGCAGCAAACCGCCGGTGCCCGGCTTGGCGCCCTGGCCGACCACCAGCTCGATGGCGTCGGCTCGGCGCACGTGCTCCAGATCGACCATGTAGCGGGCCGGGGTCAGCTGGTAGACCAGCGTCCGGTTCTCCTCGCGCTCTTCCTCCAGCATCCCGCCCTCGCCGGTGCAGGTCATGGTGCCCGCCTTCCTGGCACCACGCCCCAGTGCCGCCTTGGCCGTGGCGGACAGCGCGCCGAAACTCATCGCCGCGATGTAGATCGGGATGTCCAGGGTGATCGGCTTCTCCGCCTTGCCGAGGCCGTCGCCGAGCACCGTGGTGGTGTCGCACTGCTCCCGGTAGCCCTCCAGCGGCAATCGCGTCATGGTGGCCGGCTGGAACACCAGGTCGTCGAACGTCGGCAGGTTGCGCTGGAACGTGGAGAAGCCGCGCAGCTGATACCGTCCCAGCTGCGCTTTCGCGTGGATGTCGGCGATGACCTCCCGCTGCCACCGCGAGGAACGCCCTTCCGCATACGACGAGGTGATCCCCGCCGGGCGCGCAGCGTCCGCTCCGTCACCGAAGGCGATCAGCTCCTCCGCGGCCTGCTGCCCGTTGCGCACGCTCAGATCATCAGCCATTTCTTCGCATCCCTTGCCTCGAAGTACCAGAGCTTCTGACCGGACACGACCTGCTTCCAGTCGCACCCGGCGGCGTCCACGCCCAGCCCGGACAGCAGCGACTCCACCTCGGCGACTTCTTCGGCGCTCGGGGTGATCACCTTGGCGTCGACGCCGAGGGTCCGGATCTCACCGGCAACCCAGACGCTGCCTTCCCACAGCGAGTCGCCGACCGACCCGATCGCATCGCCCAGGCAGATGACCCGGCCGCCGTGGCCCATGAACCCGGTCGAGTACCCGACGTTGCCCTCGACCACGATGTTTCCGGCCTTCTGCGCGACACCGCACCGGGGACCGGCGTTGCCCTTGACGTGGATGGTGCCGCCGCGCATGGCCGCGCCGAGGCTCATGCCCGCGTTGCCGTGCACGGTGATGTGCCCGTCGGCCAGCCCCTCGCCGGTGCCCCAGCCGGAGTTGCCCTCGACGACGATCCGGCCGCCGTTGCTCAGGCCGCCGCAGTAATAGCCGACGCTGCCGCGGAAGGTCACCGAACCGGCACCGCTGAGCGCGACCGCGAGGTTGTGCCGCGACATCGGCCGCTCGACGACCACGTCCCGCCCGGCGGCGACGGCCGCGCGGATCTCCTGGTTGACTTCCCGGATCGGCCGGTCGCCGGCCACGATCTCGAGCACTCCGGCGTGCTCGACGGTCTCGGCGGTCATGCCGCTAGCCCTCCCTCGTCTTCGTCGGGGCGCAGACCCCACACATGCGTCATCAGGGGTTCGTCGAAGTTGCGCACGTCCACCTCGTCGACGTACAAGCTGCGCAACGCCTGCTCCTCGGTCGCGATGGCGATCCCGTCGTCGGCGGCGACGACGGCCAGCGGTTTGATCGCCCACCTGTCCTTGGCCATGCCGATGCCGTCCGGCGTTCCGAGCAGATAGGTGAACACCCCGTCGAGCGCCGACTGGCTGCGCACCAGCGATTCCCGGAGGCTGGCGCCGTTCTTCATCTGCACCGAGTTCCACACCGCGATCAGCTCGGAGTCGTTCTCGCTGACGAACCGATAGCCCTCGCGCTCCAGGCGGCGCCTCCACCGGTAGTAGTTCGTGAGCTGGCCGTTGTGCACGATGCAGACGTCCGGGAACGGCCGCGCCCAGAACGGATGGCTGGCGATCGGGGACACCAGCGACTCGGTGGCCAGGCGCATGTTGGACAGCGCGTGCGTGCCGCGCAGCTCGGAGACCCGGTGCTTGTCGTCCACCGCGCGCGCGTCGCCGACGTCCTTGATCACCTCGAGCGCCCGGCCGACCGACAGCAGCTCGACACCCGGGCGGGCCTCCACCTGTTCCACCCAGCGCGCCAGGTCGGCGATCTCGTCCACCTCGGCCCGCCAAAGAACGTGCCGCTGACCGCTCTCGTCCCACGTCGGATCGGCGAGCAGGTCACTGCCGAACTCCCGGGTGGTGTCGGTGAATGCCTGCAGCGTGGCATCCAGGTCGGCGCGGTCGTCCAGGAAGCCGCGGACCACGTAACCGCGTTCGCGGGGAACCCCGTACACCGCGAAACCGGTGGAATCGGGACCGCGATGGCGCATGCACGCGGCCAGCTCGACGATGTCGGCGCCGACGGCCCCGGCGTCGTAGCGCACTCTGCCGGAGATACCGCACATGTGAACAACCTCCCGGGCTGACAGGATTCTCAATTTCGTATACCGTATTTGGTACGATGTCACAAGGCAAGCCGGGGGTCACGGCATGAGGATCGAGCCGGTGCCCGCCGCCTCAGGCGCGGTGGACCTGCAGCCCTTCGGCGATGTGCTTGCGCATGCCGGCGAACGCCGCGTCGGACCCGGCGCGCAGCGCCTCGACCAGCGGCAGGTGCGACTCGGTGACCGACGTGCGGCGCTTGTCGTGGGCCAGGTAGTCGGCGAACGCCACCTGCCCGCGGGCGCGCAGCCAGATCTGGTCGAACAGCTCAAGCAGCGTCGGGTTGCCGGTGACCTCGACGATCGTGCGGTGGATCTCCATGTTCGCGGTGTAGACCGCGCGCGGATCGGTCATGTCGATCCCTTCCATGGAGCGCACCGTCTTCTCGACCTTGTCGATGGCTTCCCCGCCGATCTCCGCGACCCTGCGTGCCGCGTACCCTTCCACGGCCTCACGCGCCTGATAGAGGTGCACGACGTCCTGCTCGGAGACCTTGCTCACCACGAATCCGCGCCGGCCGGCCGGAGACACCAGGCCCTCGCGCTGCAGCCGCAACAGGGCGTCGCGTACCGGCGTTCGCGAGATGTCCAGCTGCTCGGCAAGCGTGTCCATCACCAAACGCTCCCCCGGCTCGATCTCGCCCGACAGCAACGCTTCGGAAATGCGCTGGTAGGCGATGTCGGCCAGGGTTTCGTTCGGCCTGCCGATCGGCTTCATCGCAGCGGACATCACGATCACGCTTCCTCGGACCCCAACGGAGAGATCGTCCTTTTGTACATCGTATGCGAAAGACCGTGGGCATGGCACAGAGGAGGTTCCCGGCATGATCGACCTCACCCTTTCCGGCGGAGGCCGTTTCGAAGCGGCAGGCAACTACGCCCGGCTGCGCCGCGTCGGTGATCACGTGTTCGTCGCTGGTACCACGGCCGTCGAGCCGTCCGGACGCCTGCACGCACCGGGAGACACCTACGCCCAGACGCGATTCGTGTTCGACCGGATCGCCCGGCTGCTGGACGAAGCCGGCGCCACCATGGCCGACGTGGTGCGGACCCGCGCCTACCTTTCCGATCTGAGCCAGGCCGGCGAGTACGTCCGGGCCCACGGCGAGGTGTTCGCCGGCATCCAGCCGGTGGCGACCGCGGTCCAGGCCGGCCTCACCATGCCGGGGATGATGGTGGAGATCGAGGTCGACGCCATCGTGCGTCCGCGCGAGAAGAACTGAAGCAAGACCTCGTCCAGGGGTCGCGTGGCGGACGGACCCCTGGACGAGCCGGTGAAACTATTCCTCGTCGAAGATCGCGCCCATGTTCTGCCACGTTCGTGGCCGTGCGCGCTTCAGCCAGGCACCGACAGCCACCGCCGCGATCACCAGCGCCAGGCACGCCCACGGCACGATCTGCATCACGAACGGGATCGGCACACCCGGCTCGGCCTCGACGAAGGAGTAGTAGAGGCCACCGAAGACGGCGATGCCGCCCGCGGCGGTCGCCGGCACGCCGAAGATGACGAATCCCTTCTGCCGGGTCCGCACGCCGTAGACGATTCCGGCGACGCCGACCAGCAGATACACGAACATGACCAAAGGCGTGCCGAGGGTGGCAAGCCACGAGAAGGCGTAGACACCGCCCGTCGTCGGGTCGTCGACACCGGACACCCCCACCTGGGTCTGCCTGCTGGTCGACCAGACCGATCCCATCACCATGCCGAACCAGACCACGAGCGTGAACAGGATCGAGTGCCACGGCGTCCGGAAGCGCGGGTGCAGCTGGCCGAACCACCCGGGCAGCACCCGCTCCCGCCCCATCGCGAACAGGACGCGGGACACCGCGGTGTGCACACCGAGCGCACAGAAGAAGCTGGCGGCTGCGGCGGCCGCAAGCACCACGTTGCCCAATGCGGTGGACGGGGCGACCGCGGCCAGCCCGGCAACGCTGGCCGGCCAGTCCTGCGTGGCTTGCCGCACCCCGAAGCCGATCGAGGTCGCGTAGGTGATCACCAGGTAGATCGCGCCGCCCAGCAGAATGGATCCGATGACGGCGCGCGGAATGTTGCGGCGTGGATCCCGGGTCTCCTCGGCGAGCACCGCGCACGCCTCGGCACCGGTGTAGCTGAGCATCGCGAACGACAATCCGAAGAAGATGCCGGTCCACGACACACCGGCAGCGCTCGGCGAGAACGCCCCCGCATCCCACGACGTCCCCGGGTTGTCGATCTTGGTCACGCCGTCCAGGACACTGGTCTCCGGCGACCCGATGCTGATCACGACGAACGAAACGACCAGCATCCCGCCGATGGTCAGCACGGCGAACAGCAGCTGGCTGCGGGTGGACAGATTGACGTCGAACATCGACAACAGCGCGCACACCACCAGGCCGAACGCGAAGAACCAGAACCAGCTGACCGGCTCGGCAAGCCCCAGCACGGAGGCCACCAGCGAGGACGTGAAGAACCCGAAACCGGCCATCACCGCTCCGCCCAGGATCAAGAACGCAGCGGCGTAGCACCAGCCGGCGACGAAGCCCGCTCCCCTGCTCAGACCCTGCGTGATGTAGGTGTAGAGCGACCCGGCCGACGAGACCCGGGTGGCGAACTGCGCCACCACCATCCCCACACACAGCATGGCCAACGTGCCGAGCAGGTAGGCCAACGGCGTGGCGCCACCTGCCTTGGTCGACGCCAGGTAGGTCAGGAACGCGCCGGACATGGCGGGCGCGATGACCGAGATGCTCTGGGCGATCACGTCGAGCAGTCCCAGTGTCTTGCGCAGGCCCGTCCGCCCGCCGGCGGCAGACCCCGGCTGCGCAGCGTCGGGCGCAGGCTTCACAGCGTCTAAGGACATCCGGACACCTCGTGTGCTGAGTTTCGTATTTGGTATCCGGAAGGTATGTGGTTGCAGTCACACCGTCAAGAGATCCGGCGACGCCGAAGCCGGACGTGGCACCCGCACCGCAACCCACGGCCCGGTTCCTGACCAGGTCATACGATGGCGCTCGACACGGCGGCGAAAGACGCGAAGCGACGGGAATCAATGGGAAGCAGCAGCGACGTGCCGGCCCTGCGCCGAGGCCTGGCGATCTTGCGCCTGCTCGCCACCCACGCGGGACCGCAGTCGGCGGCCACGATCGCCCGCCAGCTCGGGCTGCCGCGGTCGACCACCTACCACCTGCTGTCGGAGCTGGCCGCCGCCGGATTCGTCGTGCACCTCCCGGAGCAGCGCCGCTACGGCCTGGGGATCGCCGCCTTCGAACTCGGCTCGGCCTACCTGCGTCACGAACCGCTGGAGCGGCTCGCCGGGCCCATCCTGCGCGAGCTGGTGGACGCGCAGGGGCACACCGCGCACCTGGGCGTGCTGCACGGCAACGAGTCGCTGTATCTGATCAAGGAACGCCCGGCCAGGCCGGAAGGCCTGGTCACCGACGTCGGCGTGCGGCTCCCGGCACAGCTGACCGCGTCCGGCCGCTGCATGCTCGCCCGCCTCCCCCGCGCGCAGGTGCGCGCGCTGTTCCCGAGCAGCCGCGATTTCGTCATGCGCACCTCGCGCGGGCCGCGCCACCTGGCCGACCTGCGCAGGCTGCTCGATCACGAGCGGCGACTGGGCTGGTCGGTGGAAGACGGATTCGTCACGCCCGGGTTCGCGTCGGTGGCCTACCCGGTATTGGACCACTCGGCCCACCCGATCGCCGCGATCAGCATGACCTTTCGCCACGTCTGCGACGGCGACCGGCCGTGCGGGCGACAATGGCCGGAGCTCGCCGAGCCGGTGCGTGCCGCCGCACGCCGGCTGTCCGCCTTGATCGGCGGGCGCTCCGGCGAATGACGGCGTGACCCGTCAGCCTTGTCAGGCCCGATCCGGCGTGGGGGCGACTCCGCGCCGTCGATCCGGCGCTCTGGTGGTGACCTGCGAGTGCGACTCCGTCAGCGGGAACGCGCCAGGCTCGGCTCCAGGCCGAGCATCTCGAGGAGTTCCCGGCACTCGTTGGCGTCGGTGCTGTGACTGGCGACCGTGAGGACCGCTCTGCCCGCTTCCGCTTCCCGCCGGAGCTGCTCGGCCTGCCGCGCCTGGGCCGACCAGCCGTGCTCGGTGGTGTGCGAACGCTTGGCCTGCGTCATGTCAGCACTCCTCAACGCACGATGACCGTCCGGATGTGACCTGCATCGTGGCACCGGTCACGGGCACCACGAAGCTCCTCCACGCCACTGGCATGATTGCGCCAGCAGTCTTCACAACGCGGAAACATTCCGTTACACAGCGCGTCCGAAAAGTGGAATTCTTTCGCCGAGCCGATCCGGGCGCCCGGCCGTACGGTGGGAAGCGGGACAGCCGCACACCGAGAGGAGTCCGCAATGGCCACCGTTCGCACGGCCAGCACGCACTGGGAAGGCACGTTGTTCGAGGGCTCCGGCCGCACCACGCCCCGCTCCTCGGATCTGAGCCCGTTCGACGTGACCTGGGCAGCCCGTGCCGAGGAACCGGGCGGCCTGACCAGCCCCGAGGAGCTGATCGCCGCCGCGCACTCGGCCTGCTTCTCCATGTTCCTGTCCAACGTCCTGGCTCAGGCGGGCACGCCCGCGCAGGCACTGGACACCACCGCTGACGTCACCTTCCAGCCCGGCGAAGGCATCACCGGCATCAAGCTGACGGTCCGCGGCACGGTTCCGGGCATGAGCGAGGAGGATTTCCTGGCCGCCGCGGAGAACGCCAAAGCCAATTGCCCGGTGAGCCAGGCGCTGAGCGGCACCACCATCACCCTGGACGCCGCGCTCGCCTGACGTGCGCCGCGTGGCCGATGGCAGGCGTGAGGTCAGCCGGCCATCAGCCGGCTCGCCGCCTCCGCGGTGATCCGCGAGGCGCCGAAGGCCAGCACGTAGTTGTCACCCAGCACCTCCGGCGGTGAGCCGATGCCGTGGTCGACCACCACCAGGTCCGGCCGCACGGCTCGCGCCGCCTGCACCACGCGAACCTGCCAGGGCAGCCGCCGGGCTTCGCGCACGCAGATCACCACCCGGCGGTCCGGGTAGGCCGCAAGCACCTGCGTCACGTCGCAGTCCTCGGCGGTCAACCGCACCACCTCGGTGCCGGGCAACCTGGCCGCCAGCAACGCCCCGACCCCCCACGGGACGTTGCCGGCGGCCACCGACGGTCCTTCCCACAGCTCGAGCACCAACGGCGGGTCGGTGAGCGCCACGTCGCCGTGCGCACGAACGGCCTGCTTGGCGGCGATGCTGGCCGCGGGCAACGACTCGTCCGCCCGGTCCGCATTGCGGCACCACTGCGCCAGGGAGCGCACCCGCTCGGCCGCTTCGGCCAGCCGGTCACCGGACAGCCGCCCCGACTCGACGGCACCGACGATCGCCGCGGCCATCTCCTCGACCCGGCCGGGCTCCACGGTGTCTCCCCCGATGCACAGCGCGTCCACCCCGGCCTGCAGCGCCAGCACCGCCGCCTCGGCATGGCCGACCGTGCGGCTGATGGCGTGCATGTCGAGGCCGTCGGTGACCACCACGCCGTCGAAGCCCAGCTCCTCCCGCAGCAGACCGGTGACGATCTCACGGGACAACGTCGCCGGAGCGCCCGGGTCCACGGCTGGCATCAGGATGTGCGCGGTCATCACCAGCTTGACGTCGGCCTTGACCGCGGCCCGGAACGGCGGCAACGCCTGCCGCCGCACGTCCTCCAGCGAGTCGCGCAGCACCGGCGTGGTCAGGTGGCTGTCCTCCTCCGTGCCGCCGTGCCCGGGGAAATGCTTGGCTGCCGCGGCGACGCCTTGCGCCTGCTGCCCGAGAACCCACGCGCTCACGTGCCGCGACACCAGCTCCGGATCGGATCCGAACGCGCGCACCCCGATCACCGGGTTGCGTTCGTCGGCGTCCACGTCCGCCACGGGAGCGAAGTTCACGTCGATGCCGCACGTCCGCAGGCGTTCACCGAGTTCGGCGGCCACCCGCTGGGTCAGCGTCACGTCGTCGATGGCACCGAGCGCCGCATTGCCGGGCAACGACGAGCCCTCCGCGGCGTCCAGCCGTGTGACGTCACCCCCCTCTTCGTCGATGGCCACCAGCAGGTCCGAGCGCGCCGCGTGCAGCTGCCCGGTCAGCTCGGCGACCCCGGCATCACCCCGCCGCGGATCGACGTTGCGGCCGAACAGCACCACGCCACCCAGCCCTTCGCCGGCCAGCCGGAGCACCCACTCCGGCGGCTCGAAGGTCCCGATGAACCCGGGGAAAAGTGTCGCCAGCGCAAGTTCACGCAGATCCGATCGCATGTCAGCCCTTCACCGCCCCCGACACCAGGCCTGCGGTCATCCGCCTTTGCACGATGAGGAAGAAGACGATCACCGGAACGGCGATCAACGCCGAGCCGGCCATGATGCCCGCCCAGTCGCTGGTCCGGTTGGCCTCGGTGAACGTGCGCAGCCACAACGGCAGCGTCATGTTCTCCGGCCGGGTCATCACGACCAGCGCGAGCGAGAACTCGTTCCACGCCTGCAGCACCCCGTACACCGCCGCGGCCGCCAGCCCGGGCGCCAGCAGCGGCAACGTCACCCGCAGGAACGCCTGGGTACGGGAGCAGCCGTCCACCATGGCCGCTTCCTCCAGCTCCAGCGGAACGCCCGCGACGAAGCCGCGCAGCAGCCAGATGGTGAACGGCAGCAGCGTGGCGACGTAGAGCAGCGACAACCCGCCGACGGTGTTCAGCATGTCCCACGCGTCCAGCTGCTTGAACTGGGAGATGAACAGTCCTTCGGCCGGGATCATCTGGATCACCAGCACGGCGACCAGGAAGCTACGTCTGCCGCGGAACCGGAACCGGGACAACGCCAGCGCCGCCAGGAACGCCAGCACCAGCGCGACTCCCACGGTGATCAGCGTGACGACGGCGCTCATCTTCAGCGCGCTGAAGAACCCGCTGTCGAACACCCGCTCGTAGGCGGCCACCGTGCCGTCCACCGGCACGAAGGTCGGCTCCTCGGCGCGGATCCTGTTCTGCGGCAGGAACGAGCTGTTGATCATCCAGTAGACCGGGAACGCCCACAGCGCCGCCAGCAGCACGGCGGCCGTGGACAGCACCCAGCGGCGGGACGAGCGGATCATGACGCGGCCTCTTCCTTCAGCAGCACCCGCACGTAGTACAAGCTCAGCCCGACGGTGACCAGCAGGATGAACCAGGACGCCGCGGCGGCCAGCCCGAACCGTCCTTCGCCGATGCCCAGCCGGTAGATGTAGGTGCCGATCAGGTTGGTCTCCCTGGTGATGCCCCCGGCGTCCTGCAGCACGAAGATCTGGGTGAACACCTTGAGATTCCAGATGATCTGCAGCAGGCCGACGATCAGCAGCACCGGCCGGATGATCGGCACGGTCACCATGCGGAACCGCTGCCAGCCGCCCGCCCCGTCCAGTTCGGCGGCCTCCAGCACGTCCGCGGGCACCTGAGTGAGCCCGGCGTAGACGGTGAAGGCCACGAACGGCACGCTCATCCAGACCACCACGATCCCCGCGACCACGAAGAACGACAGCTGGTTCAGCAGCCACGAGTGGCCGGCGAAGCCGTCCAGGCCGAGGGTGGTCAGCAGCCAGTTGATCACCCCGAACTGCGCGTCGAACAGCCACTGCCACACCGTCAGCGACGCCAGGTGCGGCATGGCCCAGGCCAGCAGCAGCGCCACCTGGAGGATCAGCCGCGGCAGCCGCCCGATGCGGGTCATCAGCATCGCCAGTGCGATGCCGACCACCATGCACACCGCGGAGACCGCCAGGCAGAACAGCACCGAGCGGGCCAGCACCGTCCACAGGTAGCCGTCGGTGAGCAGCTGCTCGTAGTTGTCCAGCCCGACCCACTCCGGCTCCCGGCCGAACTGCTGCGCCAGACCGTACTCCTGGAACGACATGACGATCTGGCGTGCCAGGGGGAAGCCGAGCGCGGCCAGCAGGACCACCAGCGTGGGGAGCAGGAACGCGTACGGCAGCAGGCCGCGCCGCCGCGGATCGCGTCCCTGCCGCCCGCGGGGAGCGGCGCCACCCTGCTCCGGCGGCAGGGTGGCCCGCTCGTCGGGCACCGTCGCAGCAGGTGCGGACATGACCGTCACTCGGACGAGGCGAGCTGCTTGGTGATCTCTTCGTCGGCCTTCTTGGCCAGCGCGGCCACGTCGCCGCCCTGGGCGATGCCGACGAACAAATCCTCGAGGATGCGGGCGCCCTCCACCGAGGCCCAGCCCTGCGCCGCCGGGGTGAGCTTGGCGTTGCTCACCGCCTCCGCGGTCGCCTTGGCGAACTCGTCGTCGCCCAGCTTGTCCGCCAGCGACAGCTTCGCCGGGGTCAGGCCGTTCTCGGCGTACTGGGTCTGGAACTCGTCGGACAGGATCAGCTCGACCAGCTTGCGGGCCAGTTCCTTGTGCGACGACTTGGCCGAGATCGCGATGTTGGAACCGCCGAGCAGCACCGGGGCGGGTTCACCGTCGGAACCGGGCAGCGGGAACACACCGATCTTCTTCAGCATCTCCGGGCAGCCGATCTCCTTGTCCGCCAGCGAGCCCCTGAACCAGCCGGGCCGCAGCGCCATGGCGACCTTGCCCGCGCAGAACGGCACCTCCGGCTGGGCCTCGTTGCCGTCGCGCGGTGCGCCGGACGCCTCCTGGAAGATCTCGCTCACCAGCTGCAGGCCCCGCTGCGACTCCGGCTTGCTGAGCGCGCCGACCCACTTGCCGTTCTCCTGCACCGCGAAGTCGCCGCCGGCGTCCCACAGGAAGGCGGCGCCGTCCCGCCAGTCCTGCCCGGGCAGCCAGAAGCCGGAGAACCCGGAGACGTTCGCGTTGTCCTGCTTCAGCTTCTTGGCCGCGGCGACGAACTCCTCCATCGTCTTCGGCACGTCGAGCCCGGACTTGGCGAACAGGTCCTTGCGGTAGAACACGTAGGCCGAGCCGGCGTACAGCGGGACCGCGTACACCTTGCCGTCGGCGCTGCCCGCTTCCACGAAGCTCGGCAGCAGGTCGTCCCCGCCCAGCTTGGGCACCAGGTCGGTGATGTCTTCGAACGCGCCGACGGTGGTGAACGTGGCCGCCTGGGTGTTGCCTACCTCCACCACGTCGGGTGTTTCCTTGGCGCTCCCCAGCGACGTGGTCAGCTTGTCCACCAAGCCTTCCCACTGCTGCTCTTCGATCACCAGCTTGGAGCCGGGGTTCCGCTTCTCGAACTCGGCTTTCAGCCACTGCCGCATCGGCTCGGGGGTGTCCGGCCCGTTCAGCCACAACCGGATCGTGGCGGGACCGGACTGCTGCGGCACCTCGTCGGCTTCGTTCCCGCCGCCCCCGTCGCCGCAGGCGGTCATGGCCAGGCTCGCGGCGGCGAAGAGAGCGGTGAGGACACGTGTTCTGGCCACGGCGGACCTCCAGGTCGAGGAAATGAAAGGTTTCCTTCCAGTGGGTGGATACCACTGTAAAGTTCGTTTCCAGTTTTGCTGGTCACGGTTGGGTAACAGAGCTGAACAACCCTCGCCGGGCCCGGTCCACCGCCGCCAGGACCGCGCCGCGCAGCACCGGCTCCTCGACCTCGGTCGACACCACCCGCGGATGCACCGGCGCGATGTGCCGCACGCCGCCGGCGAGCAGCCGACACAGCTGGTCGCCACCGGTGGCGCCGATCTCGCCGGACAGAATGACCAGAGCAGGATCGACGACGGCACACACCGCAGCCACCCCCAATGCGAGCCGATCGGCCAGCACGCGCAGGAAGGCCTCGTGCCCGCCCGCCAAGGCCACCCGGACCGCCGTGGCCGCGTCCGGGGCCTCGATGCCGTGGTCGGCGGCCAGCCTCATGACCGCGCCGGCACCGACCAGCCCCTGGAACGCGCCCTCCGCAGGCCGGTCGACCCGTGCGCGCGACGTGACACCCGGCATGGGCAGGTAGCCGATCTCCCCCGCCGCACCGGTGGCGCCGCGGTGGAGCCGGCCACCGAGCACGACGGCCAGACCGACACCGCGCCCGACCCACAGCAGGACCAGGTCGTCGACGTCGCGCCCGGCCCCCTCAGCACGTTCGGCCACCGCGGCCAGGTTCACGTCGTTCTCGAACGTCAGCTCGCAGCCCAGGTCGGCGGCCAGCACCTCGCGCAGCCCGCGGTGCCACCCTGGCAGGTCGAACGACAGCTGGATGTCGCCGGTCGCCGGATCGACCACGCCGGGCATGCCGATGACCACCTGGTCGACCGCCGACAGCTCCAGCCCGGCCTCGGCGGTCACCTCCGCGACCGTGTCGTGGATCAGCCCTTTCGGGTCGGTCGCGCCGTTCACCGGGCGGCGCAGCCGGGCGACCGTGGTGCCGGTGACGTCGGCGATGGCGACGTCCGCATGGTCGGGGTTCAGGTCGACCCCGACGCTGAACGAACACCCCGGCCGCACCGCGTAGACCTCGGCGCTCGGGCCACGTCCCGCCGAGCGGGAGCCGACCACCTCGACCAGCCCCCGGCGCTGCAGCCTGGCCAGCAGCTGCGAGGCGGTGACCTTGGACAGGCCGGTGCGCTTGCCGAGCTCCACGCGCGTCATCGGCCCCTCGGTGAGCAGCAGGTCGAACGCGCTGCGGTCGTTGATGGTGCGCAGCAGGCTGGGGGTAGCGGGGCGGGCGGCCACGGAAGCTCCTAGTAGGAAACAGTCTTTCCAGTACTGGCTCAGCGTAGCTCAGTCGCGCACCACGAAGGGATCGAGAAGGTCGGGAACCACTCGGCAGGCGACGGCGAGCACCTCGGCGTCATCCGCATCGTAGGCGGTGAAGGCGCCGGACCCGGCCGCGGTCGTCACCGTGAAGTCCGCCAACCCCAAGCGTCGCTGGAACGGTGACTGCCGCACGGTCACGCCGATGATCCCGCTCCGCCGCAACGCCGCTGTCCGTCGTGCCAGGAGCCCGTAGCGGACCACCAGGTAGTCCTCGGTATGGCCGTGGCCGAGATTGCGGTAGTTCTCCACCGCAGCGAACAGCGCGGCCGGGACCAGCACGATCGCGCTGATCCACGCCACATCCAGCAGCACCGACGTCACCGTCATGCCGACGACCACCAGGACGGCCTCGAGCGCGGCGACCGCGGAGACCGCCCAGAGCAAGCGTCTGCGCAGCGCGGCTCGCGGGTGGCCGGTGATGTCCGCCGTCGTCGGTGACTCGGGTTCGCGGAGGATCTCCGCCGCGACGCGCTGGGCGATCTCCCGCGGCGCCTCGGGCAGCAGAACTTTGGTGTCCTCCCCTGGTTGGTCCGGCTTGTTGTCCCGAATGCCGGTCGCCACCGCTTCCAGCCGTCCGCCGCCGAGCAAGCGAGCGCCGTACGGTTCCACCAGCTCCACACCGCGCAACCGGTCCTCGGCCAACGACAGCGACCGATGGATGAGCAGCCCGCGGCGAACCTGGAGCGTGTCGCCGGTCCGCTGCAACCGGAAGTTCCACCACGCTTCCACGCCGAACGCCAACGACGCGACGAGCCCGACGACCAGGACGACTACCACGGCGAGGGGGATCACCGTCCACAGCGACAGCTCACGGATCAGCTCCGCCGCCTGGCCGAGGACGGAGTCGCGAAGGCCGAACCAGTCGGTGATCTGCCAGGCCACACCGCAGGCGGCAACGCCGAGCACGCCGGGCCAGATGCTCACGGGCACGTAGCGGAGCCAGCCGAGGTCGAACTCGGCGAGCACCGGCGGTGGTTCGCCGACGGGTTCGTCGCTGTCCACGGTGGGCGCGGGCCGAGTGAGCAGGTCGTCCCGCAGCATGTCCGCGAACGAACGGCTGACCGCGTCCAGGGTGAGCTGGCTCCCCTCGGACTCGGCGTGCTCGCCCGTCCCGATGTGCACCTTGGCCACGCCGAAGACGCGGTACAACGGGTGGGCGTGGACGTCGACGGTGCGGATCCGCTCGCGGTGCACCGCGCGGTGTTGCCGCCGCAGGATCCCGGTGCGCAGCTCGACCTTCTCGTCGGTCACGCGGAACCAGGTCTTGCGGATCCGCAGGTAGTCGTAGAGCACTACGGCACCGACGACCACGACGACGCCGGAGAGCACCAACAACAGCACCAGCGGCACCGGCAGGGCGTCGTTGTTGATCAATCCGCTGGTGACCGGTACACCGATCGCGACGCAGACACCCAGCATCCCGGCCGTGGTCACGCCGAGCGTGCGCTTGTCCAGCTTCTGCCAGGCGATGTCTTCGGCGTCGGTCACGTCGCGTCTCCCGGGGTGGCCTGCGCGATCGCGGTCAACCGGGCGACGAGGTCGGCGGCGAGCTCATGGTCCAGGCCGTCGATCTTGATCGCGCCCTTGGCCGACGCCGTGGTGACGGTCAGCGTGGACAACCGGAACAGCTGCTGCAGCGGACCACGGACGGTGTCGACGGTTTGGATCCGGGACATCGGCGCGACGCGCCATTCCTGCCACAGCCACCCGGACCTGGCGTAGACGGCTTCGTCGGTGCTCTCCCAGCGATGCACGCGGTAACGCCAGCGGGGCATGATCAAGACGTACGGGATGCCGACCACCAGCGTCGCGACGAGCGCGGCGACCAGCCAGGGCCGCGGCTCCTCGAGCACGGCCGCAAGCACACCGAGCACGACGGCGACCGGCACGACGTCCAGCAATGCCCGCACGGTCCACCAGGTCACCGCACGCCGGTCCACCAGATTCTTGGGCGCACGCAGCCGTAACGATTGTTCCCCAGGCACGCTGCGAGGCTACCGCACGTGATCAGCTCTCCGTCGTCTTGTCCTCCGCGCTTTCCTGGGCTTTCCGCGCGGTGCGGCGCCGGTGCGCGGTGCGCGCGATCGCGTGGCTGGACACCGGCGACGTCAACGCGACGAACACGATGGCCAGCGCGGCGAACGTGATGATCCGGATGTCCTCGGTGGCGATCGACGAAGCAAGGATGCAGATGATGCCCGGACCGGTGGCCAGGCCCTGCGCGTGCAACTGCCCGAGGACGGTGGGCAGGCGCAGGACACCCAGCACGCTGATGGTCAGCAGCACCAGCCCGATCAGCAACAGCAGACCACCGACCACCTCGAGCACGATCGAGATCATCCGAACGGACCTCCCTGGTCGAGGTAGCGGGCGGCGGCGACGGTCGACACGAACGACAGCAACGCCAGCGCCACCGCGGCATCGAAGTAGAACGGCTGACCGCGCAGGTAACACAGCAGCGCGAGCAGCGCGATGACGATGATCGCCAGCAGGTCCAGCGCCACCACGCGCTGCAGCACGTTCCGGGCGCGCACCAGCGCGACGCCACCGGCGATGAGCAGGAACGTCACCCAGAACAGCGCGGGAACGACGATGAAGTCAGGCACGGCGGATCACGGGAACACGCGGCGTTGCCGCCGTCGGTAGGTGTCGAGTTGCTCGGCGACCACCGCGTCCGGGTCGGTCGCGTCGATGACGTGCAGCAGCATGCGTCCCTTCTCCTCGTCGATCTCGACGACAACGGTGTCCGGCACGAAGCCGACCCGGACTCCCCACGCGGCGGCGGACTGCGGCCCGCCGTGCGGCGGGATCGGCACCTCGACCAGGTCCGACTTCGCCACCTCGCGGCGGATCAGCCACCGCGCTGTCTTCCACGTTCCGGTGACCAGGTCGATCAGCGTTCCGCCGATCAGCGCGGGCACGCCGGCCAGCCTGCGCGGCAACGGGGTCTGCGACCGGGTTCGGATGATCCCGACGTTGCGGCCCGCCAGCACCAGGGCCGTCGCCAGCAGCACACCGACGAGAATGTCCGCCGGGTCGATGCTGGTCAGCACCATCAGGTAGATCGCGGTGAGCACCACGATCCGCACCACCGGCCCGAGGATTCCTCCTTGTTTGCCCATCACGACGCTCCCGGGCTGGACGACGTCAACGACTCCACCGCTTGCCCGCTCAACGCCAGCAGCGGTTCCGGCCACAACGCCCCGGCCAGCACCAGCACCGCAAGCCCCGCAGCGATCAGTCGCTGCGGCAGCGGGCTGGCTTTGGCCTTCGCAGGATCGGCTCGCCAGAAGCAGCGCTGATAGACCTGGAACATGTAGACCAGCGACAGCGCGCTGCCTGCCACCAGGAGGACGATCAAGGCGGTGCTGTCGGCCAGGATGCCGGTCCGGAACAGCTCCAGCTTGCCGACGAATCCCGCCGCGGGCGGCACCCCGGCCACACTGAGCGATCCGATGGCGAAGGCGCCGGCCACCAGCGCGCCACGCACTCCGGAGGCCAGGAACAGCAACGCCTTGTTCAGCGAGTTGACCACGCTGTACAGCACGGCGGCCACCAGGCCGACCGGCCCGGCCACCCCGAGCGCGACCAGCACATAGCCGACCTGGCCGATCGCCGAGTAGGCCAACATCTCGGCCACGTCACCACGGGAGACGGCGAGCACACCGCCGTAAAGGATCGACACCGCGCCGAGGATGATCAGCGCCAGGCCCGCCTGTTCCAGCTGCTGCGGAAACAACCCTGCACCGAAGCGCAGCAGACCGTAGGCACCGATGTTGGCCACCGCGCCGCTGAGGATGGCGGCCACCGAGGGGCGCGCGCCCGCGTACACGGTCGGCAGCCAGAAGTGGAACGGGAACAGGCCGAGCTTGACACTGAACGCGATGAAGAACCCGGTCGCGATCAGCAGCACCGCGTTCGGGTTGACTTCCAGCATCCGCTCGGCGATCTGCTCCATCGCCAGCGTTCCGGTCACCCGGTAGGCACCGGCCACCGAGAGCACGAAGATGAACGAACCCAACAGGTTGACCGCGGTGAACACCAGAGCCGCACGCAGCTGCCGTCGCTTGCCGCCGTATGCGCTGAGCGCGTAGGAGGCGGTCATGGCCAGTTCGAAGAAAACGTAGAAAGAGAAGATGTCAGCGGTGACGAACAGGCCGTTCAAGCCGGCGGCGAGGATGACGACCAGGCCGGGGAACGTCCTGGTGCGCACACCGCCGACCGACTCGTAGGCGGCCGCCGCGGTCACCACCAACACCGACAGCAGCGCGAAGGTCACCCCGAGCGGGTCCGCCTCCAGCACGATGCCGATGCCTTCGGGCCAGTGGCCGGTCACCACCCGGACGTTGCCGTTGCCGTACACCTCCGCGGCGAGGAACGCCAGCACGACCAGCGTCGCGACCAGGGTGGACACGGCGAGCCAGGCGACCGCGCGGTTGCGGCCGTTGGCGATCAGCAGGACGGCTCCCGCGACCCACGGCAACAACAGAGCGATCGACAGCAGCATCAGCGCACCCGCCCCAGCTCTTCGTGCTCGATGGCCTCCGCGTCGTCCTCCTTGGCGCCTTCGACGCCCTCGACCTCTTCCCGGTCGGCCTGCCGCTTGCGCTCGAGACGGGCCTCGACCTCGGCCTCGGTCGCGGCAAGCGCATCTTGCTCGGAGGTGCGGAAGACCACCACGACGCGGTGCACCATGGCCAGCAGCAACGCCACCGTCGCCAGCCCGATGACCAGCGCGGTCAACGCCAATGCCTGCGGCAGCGGGTCGCTCGGGTCGTCATCCGGCCCGACGTGGATCACCGCCTGCCCACGGTTGAGGCTCGAGGCGATGATGGTCAGCACGGCCGCCTGGGAGATCAGCATGATGCCCGCGACCATTCGCACCAGGTCCCGCTTGAGCAGCAGGTAGGCACCGGATCCGAACAACACGGCGGTGGCCAGCGCGAAGGCGATGATCATGACTTCTCCTCTCCGCGCAACCGGCCGAACTGGTGCAACAACATCACCAGCACGCCGACCACCAGCAGGAACACGCCGATGTCCATCAGCAGCTGGGTGAACAGTTCGAGCTTGCCGAACTTGGTCAGCGGCTCGCCCGGCGCCGGCTGATGCGACACCGGTTCCTCGCCGTACACCAGCGGGAAGAAACCACTGGCCAGCGCCAGCAGCAACCCGGTGACGGCGATCTTGGGGGCATGCCGCAGCACCGGCAGCACGGCTTCCGCGCCGTCCGCACCGACCGCGACGTAGGTCAACGACACCGCGAGCGCGACGATCACGCCGGCGGCGAACCCGTCCCCGACCTCCGCGTAACCCTTGACGATCAGCGCCGCGGCCACCATCACGCTCGGGGCAGGCAGCATGCGCGCGACGACCCGGACGACCGAGTCCGGGGCCGCGCCGCGCCCGCTACGCCTCACCATGTCTTCCCCCTGCGCATCAGCGTGGCCACACCGATCACGGCGACCAGCAGCACGGTGATCTCCACCAGCGTGTCCAGGCCACGGAAGTCGGCGACGATGGCGGTCACCACGTCGCCGCCATGTGCCTCCGGAGCCAGTCGGATGTGGTCGTCGGACACACTCTCGGCAGCCGGTTTGGACAAGAAGCCCCACACCGTCACGAAGGCGGCGAGCCCCGCGATCGATCCGGCGACCACGTCACGCCTGCGGCGTTTCCTGCGCACCACCGAGCCCCGATCCTCGTCGGGTTCTTCCTGCGGCAGCCGGGCGAGCGCGGCGACAAACACCAGCGCCAGCATCGTCTCCACCATCACCGCCACCAGCGCCACGTCGGGCGCGCCGATCAGCGCGTACACGGCGGCCAGCGCGAAGCCGACGACCGACAGCGCGAGCGCGATCGCCAGTCGCGACCTGGAGCGCGCGATCACGAGCGTGACGACGGTGATGAGGCCGAGCAACGGGAGGATCACCCAGTCGGCGCCGCTGACGTGCCCGAGCGCGAAGGCACCGTCCGTGGGCGTCGCCGCGAAAGCCAGGCCGACCAGCAAACCGGCGGGCACCAGCACGGCAGCGATGCTGCTGCGCAAATCACGAACCTCGAGCCCGTGCACTCCGGCAGACGCTCGGTCCAGACCGTGCAGCATCGCTTCGTAACCGCGGCGGGGACCGAACAGATCACCGGCACGCGCCAGGGTCCGGGACAGCACAGTGGTGAGTCTCGGCGCCGCCAACAGCAGGCCGCCCAGGGTCCACGCGGCGATCGCCATCAGGTTTTCCGGGCTGAGCTCGAGGTGGTAGCCGGGATCGACCTCCACCGGCCTGCCTGCGGTCACCTCGCCCCCACTCGCCGCCAGCCGGGCGAACGGCTCCGTCACCAGCCCGCCCACGACGGTCACCGCGGCGAGGAACGCCACCGGCGCGACCATGACGACGGACCGCTCGGTGACCTGACCCTTCTCGGCGCCGAGAAACAGCGTGACCCAGAAGCGTCCGATGTAGGCAAGGGTCAGTGCGGCAGCGACCACGGCCAAAACGGTGGTGACGCTCCCTTCCTCCCAGGCCGCGGCGAAGAACAACTCGTCCTTGAAGAACCCGATGGTCAACGGCAACGCAGCCAGTGAAGCGGCCGCCACCGCGGAGGCCACGGCCAGCACCGGCATGCGCCGCCCGAGACCGCCGAGTTTCGACAGCCGATCCTCGCCGGTGGCCATGGTCACCGCTCCGGCCGTCATGAACAGGGCGCTCTTGGCGACGGCGTGCGCCATCACGTAGAAGGCGGCGGCGCCGTTGCTCGTGCTGCTGCCCATGCCGTACAGCAGCACCATGTAGCCGTACTGCGAGATCGTGGAGTAGGCCAGCACCTGCTTGAGACGGTCGCGCCGCAGCGCCAACACGCCGCCGACGACGATCGACAAAGCACCGATCACCAGCAGGCCGGTCATCACCAGTTCGCTGCGTTCCAGCAGCCGGTGCACCCGGCCGATCACCAGCACGCCCGCCGCCACCATCGCCGCCGAGTGCAGGTAGGCGGACACGGGGGTGGGCGCCGCCATGGCGCGCGGCAGCCAGAAGTGCAACGGGACCTGGGCGCTCTTGGCCAGCGCCGCGACCGCGATCAACGCCCCGGCGACCGTGGTGGTCTCCGACGGGCCGGCGCGCTCGATCAACTCGGGAATCGCGAACGTGCCGTGCTCGGCGTACAGCAGCACGGCACCGATCAGCATGGCCACCGCGGAAACGACGGTGACGAGCAGCGCCATCACGGCCGACGACCGCGCGTTCGCCTGCGCCCGGTCGAAGCCGATCAGGTAGTAGGAGCACACCGCGGTCAGGTCGAAGAACACGAACACCAGCACGAGGTCCTGGGCCGTGGCCAACCCGACCATGGCCACCGCGAACAGCAGCATCCAGGGCCAGAACCGCCAGCGCTCGACCGCGCGCCGTCGTTCGTGCTCCAGGTGCAGGGTCAGGTAGCGGGTGCCGTAGGCGAACACCAGCGCCCCGATGCCGGTGGCCAGCAGGCCGTAGACGACCCCGAGCCCGTCCAGCCGGAAGCTCAGGTTCAGGTTCAGGCTCGGCGCCCACGGGACGGAGAAGCCACCGCCACCGGCCAGCCATCCGGCGAGGACGGCCACGAACCCGGCGGCCGCCGCGAAGCAGGCGACCCATCCCGGCCAGTCGGGCGCCAGCCGTGGTGCCGGCGCCGCCTCGTCGCGGGCCGCGCTTCCGCGATCGAGGGCCACAGACGTTCTCCCTCCGGCAGGTAGCACGGTCTGATCTGCAAACTACGTGATCTCGGCGATTTCGGCAGCCACGACGCGGCGGGTGATGTTGCCGGGGCAAATCCGTTGTGCCAGTGTCGGCGGTATGGACGTCGAGGTGCGCAGGCGGGATCTGCCCGGGCTGGGCAGGCAGTTCGAGATCGAGTGCGACGACGGTACGCGGCTGGCCGTTGTGGTGATGAACGACGGTGCGCGCCACTTGTACACGTTCGCCCCAGGGGCGGAGGCCGCATCCGGCGTGATCAAGCTGGAGGAAGCGCACGCTCGGACGCTCGGCGCGGTGCTTGCCGGGGTGTACTACGAGCCGATCGGCGACAACGAGGAGGCGCCCGCGGTGCTCGGCGCGGTCGCCATCGACTGGCTGACCATCCACGCCGAGAACCACCCCGCCACGGTCGGCGAGCTGGTCGACCCGGATCACCCGACCGCGTCACTCGTGGCGCTGATGCGGGGCAGCCGGACGATCATGAAGCCGGGCCCGGACGAGAAGCTTCAGGTCGGCGACCAGGTGCTGGTCACCGGCCACCGCGCCGACATCGAGGAAGTCCGGGGCAAGGTGATCAGCAGGCAGGCCTGACCTGGGCGAACGGCGCGTCGCACCGGGACGGCCCGCCGTCGCGTCGTGCACCGAGCGACTGCGCGAAGGTCCCTTTCAACGCAGACATGCTCTGCGCCTCCCTGCGCAGAGTGGGACGTCGAAGCCGGATCAAGGCCAAGGGATCGGAGATTCGCGAAGACTGGCGAACCGCGCAGGCGCGATCGCGGCCGAGCTCGCCGCTGCGTAGGCCTCCCGAGGCAGCGCAGGCACGTCACCGAACGGATCCGGCACGAAAGAAGGCCAGTGGTCGTAGGGGCGCCCGGTCCGCCCGTCAATCCCACGGATCGGCACCACGTACCCCGGGCCGCCTTCGACAGAAGGCCACCAGGTCCACATCTCAAGACACAGCACCCAAGTTTTGAGATGTTCACCAACATCTCAAAACTCGTGGAGACGTCGCCCAACATCTCAAAACAGCGTGTCTGCCATTTGTGATGTTGGGCGACCCACACAACGTGGAGGGCATCCGGCACGGATGATGCCCTCTCCAGCGGAGTCTCATCCAGTCAAGTCGCCGACGACATCTCAGGACTGCCCTCGTGGATCGCGCGGGGCGGGCAGGCAGCGTCACGGCGGCCCCGCACGCGCCGACCGAGATCAACCGGCATGGGCAACTCGTCGTCATCGAACCCGGGCAACACAGAACCCGGGCAACACAAAGGCCCCGTCCCGTCTGCCGCGGAACGGGGCCTTCCTGCTGGTGGAGGTGCCGGGAATCGAACCCGGGTCCTCTGTCGCCTCACCAGGGCTTCTCCGTGCGCAGTTCACTGTGCCTCTACTCGGCCCCACCGGTCACGTGAACAAGCCGGTGTGACGGGCCCAGCCGCTGTGACTGTCCCGCTACGCAGCCGCGGCCGCCGCGAAGCGGTGAGCCTCCTCGCTGATGCCGGCTATCGGGCCGGAGGCGCTCCCGAGCCGACAACGCTTCGCGCTCGCTCAGGCGGCGAGGGCGAAGTCGCGCTGACTTGCTTTAGTCTTGGCGCTTGTTTGTTCACGACGACGCTTACGGTGGTCAGTCGCCTGCACCGGCACGCTTCCCCTGGCTCAACGTCCAGAGTCGAAACCGTTCACCCCCTTGTCCACCGGAGTGGGTTCCTGCATCGAGTCTAACGCCCGCCACCAACCGGTTTGTTCCCGCTCACGAGTCCTCCCAGGAGAACACCCGGGCGGCGATGAACCCGACGACCACCGCGAAGGCGACGAGCACCGCGCTCGGCAGCAGGATCGCCTCCAGGCCCTCGCCGCGCACCAGCACGGCGCTCAGCCCGTCGTTGAGGTGCCGCATCGGGAAGATCATCGACAGCCCCTGCATCCACTCCGGGGTCTGGTCGATCGGGAAGAACGACCCGGACAGGAACGCCATCGGCAGGATGATCAGATTGGCCGCGCCGGACGCGGACTCCTCGGTCTTGCTGAACGAGCCCACCAGCATGCCGATGGCGAAGAACGCCAGCGTGCCCAGCGCCAGCAGCGGAATGGCCAGCCACCACTGCCCGGACAGCTGCAGGCCGAACACCGGCAGCACCGCGATCGCCACGAACACGACGGCCTGCATGAACGCCACCCCGATGGCCACCGCCAGCCGCGAACCGAGGATCGCCAGCGGCGACACCGGGGCCAGCCGGAGCCTGCGCAGCACCTGGTTCTTCCGCCACATCACCAGCGTCAACGCCGAGCCGAACACCGCCCCCATGGCGACCGCCCAGGCGAGCAGCCCCGGGGTGAGGAACTGGATCGGTTCCAGCGAGGAGTCCTCCACCTGCTGTGCGTCGACCCGGAACTGCGGTTCGACGCCGGCCGCGGCCAGGTTGGCGTTGTTGACCACCCCGTCCACCAGGCCGTTGATCACGCCTGCGGTCGTCTGGTTGCTGGCGGCGTAGCGCACCGTGACCGTCGAACCGTCGACCGCCACGAACCCGGGCAGGTCACCGGACTTCACCGCCTCCAGCGCGGCGTCGGCGTCGTCGAACTTGGTGATCTCCACCGCGCCGGTCTGCTCGAGAGCGGAGATCACCGGGCCGGAGCCGACCACGCCGAGCTCGGTCTTGTTCTCCCCGCCGTCGTTGAACAGCAGGCCGAAGATGACCAGGAACATCAACGGGAACAGGATGGTCCAGAACAACGTCGCCTTGTCCCGGATGAACCCCTTGAACGCCGCCCGCGACAGCGCCCTGAACGAATGCGACGCGGGCGGCGCGGTGGCCGTGGCCTGCCCGTCCGTGGTCTGGGTGTCCTCTTTGGCGACGGTCATGCCCGGTACTCCCTCCCCGTCAGCTCGAGGAACACGTCCTCGAGGGTGGCCGTCCGCACCTGCAGGCCGTCCAACGCCCGCCGCTCGGCCAGTGCGGTGAGTACCGGGGCAGGGGTGCGAGTGCTGATGGTCAACGACAGCTCGTCGACGCTGACCGATTCGACGCCGGGCAGCCTGCGGGCTTCCTCCTCGGCGAGGATGCCCGTGTTGAGGCTGACCCGCGTGGCCGCGTCCAGGTCGCGCACCAGCGCGGTCGGCGAGTCCAGGGCAAGGATCTTGCCGTGGTCCATGATCGCCACCCGGTCGCACAGGATCTCGGCTTCGTCGAGGTAATGGGTGGTGTAGACGATGGTCTTGCCGCGCGCCTTGATCGCCCGCAGCACGTCCCACAAGTTCCGCCGGGACTGCGGGTCCAGGCCAGCGGTCGGCTCGTCCAGGAAGACGATGTCCGGGTCGTGCACCAGCGCGCAGGCGATGGACAGCCGCTGCCGCTGACCGCCGGACAGCTTGTTGTCCGGGGTGCCGGCCTTCTCCGCCAGCCCCACCAGTTCCAGCATCTCCAGCGCACGCTCCGGCGGGCAGCCGTACAGCGCCCCGAAGGTCTCCAGCTGCTCGCGCGCGGTGAGCTTCTCGAAGAACGCCGACGCCTGCAGCTGCACGCCGATCCGCGGCAGCAGCCGCACGTTGCGCGGCCAGGGCGACTCGCCGAGCAACCGCACGGTTCCGGAGTCCGGCTTGCGCAGGCCTTCGGCGATCTCCAGGGTGGTCGTCTTGCCCGCGCCGTTCGGCCCGAGGATGCCGAAGAACTCCCCCTGGCGGACGGAGAACGACACTCCGTTGACCGCCCGCACATCGCCGTAGGACATGTGGATGTCCTCGACGACGAGGGCATCACCCGGTTTGCTGTTCATGGTGGGTGATTCTGCCCGCTTGGCGGGCGGCGGCGCATCCGGGTATCTCCCCGGGGCTGCCTCCGGGAATTTCCCGCCCCCCGGCGTCGGGCCGTCCACGGTCACGTCCGCCAGGATCGCCGCCGGAATTTCCCGGACCCCCCGGGGGGGGGTGGGGCTTTCCCCACCAGGAATCGGCCCGCATGCCGCATGGTCCCGCGCCGCGGAGCCGACCAGGCTGGACGCCATGAACCCGACAGCTGTGACCAACCGGATCGACGACGCAGGCCGTACCGTCACCCGGATCGAGTACGACGGCTCCCGCAGCCGCCCGCCGGTGCTCGGTGCGCTGGTCTACCTGCTGCTGAACTTCCCGCTTGGCATCGCCTGGTTCGCCGGGCTGGTCACGCTGCTGTCCCTCGGTGTCAGCACCGCGATCGTCTGGGTGGGGATCGGCGTGCTGGCCATGACCATGCTGCTGTGGTCGGCGGGTGCCCAGCTGGAACGACGCCGCGCGGAAGCACTGCTGGGCACCGTCATCGCCGACGGGCGGCGGGTGCTCCCGGACCGACCGCTCAAGCAGCGGTGGCAGGAACGGCTGCGCGACCCGCAGAGCTGGCGTGACCTGCTCTACCTGTTCGCGCTGCTCCCGCTGGGCATCGTCGAGTTCATCCTGCTGCTCGTCCCGTGGGCGCTGGGCCTGGGGTTCGCCACGCTGCCGATCCAGGTCCGCTGGCTGCCGGGCGAGCCCTGGTACTTCCCGTCCAGCGACCTGCCGTGGATCGAGGTCGGCTCCGCGTTCGAGGCCATGCCGTGGGCCGCGCTCGGCCTGGTGCTGCTGGTGTTCGCCGCCCGGTACACCCAGTGGCTGGCGGGTGTCCATGCCCGGTACGCGCGATGGCTGCTCGGCCCCCGCCCCCACGGCGCGGTGGCAGGATCGTCTGCATGACCGTCGAGCAGCAGGCGAGCTACTGGGCGCGGCAGCCGGGCGTGCTGCGGTCGCTCGCGTTCATGATCACCGGCTTCCCGCTGCGTCTCGTGCAGTTCGTGACCCTGGCGGCGCTGGTGACGGTCGGGGTGCCCGCCACGCTCCTCTGGGTGGGCATCCCGCTGCTCATGCTCGCCACCGTTCTGGTGCGCTGGTTCGGCGACAACGAACGACGGTGGGTGACGACCATGCTCGGCCGGGAGATCCCGCCCGCCGACCGGGTGCCCACCGAAGGCCGCGTCCTGCGCCGGTGGATGATCCAGCTCTCCGACCCCACCACGTGGCGGGACTTCGCCTACCTGCTGCTGATGCTGCCGATCGGGCTGCTGGAATTCGCCCTGGCCGTGATCGGCATCTTCATCGTGCCGATCGGGTTCTTCGTCGTGCCCGCCGTGGGCTGGCTGCACGCCAACCTCGCCTGCGCCCTGCTCGGCCCGGACAAGGCCCGGCGGGCTGAGGCCCGCGCCCAGCGTCTGCAGGCTTCCCGGGCGCGCGGGGTCGACGCGGCCGAGGCCGAACGCAGGCGCATCGAGCGCGATCTGCACGACGGGGCCCAGCAGCGGCTGGTCTCCGTGGCGATGACCTTGGGCCGGGCCAAGACCAAGCTCGACACCGATCCCGACGCGGCCCGCGCGCTGCTCGAGGAGGCGCACGCGGACGCCAAGCGGGCCGTGTCCGAACTGCGCGACCTGGCGCGCGGCATCTACCCGGCGGTGCTCGGCGACCGGGGCCTGGATGCCGCGCTGTCCGCGGTGGCGGCCAAGTGCCCGGTGCCGGTCACCGTCGAGGTGCAGCCCGACCTGATGGACAACCGTCCGCCCGACGCGGTGGAGACCACCGCCTACTTCATCGTCTGCGAGGCGCTGACCAACGTCGCCAAGCACGCCGAGGCCACCAAGGCCGAGGTCGCGGTGTGGCGGGAGGACGACAAGGTCGTGGTGCAGGTGACCGACGACGGCCGCGGCGGGGCGCAGATCCGCGAAGGCGGTGGCCTGGCCGGGCTCGCCGACCGCGCGGCCACCATCGACGGGGTCGTCACCGTGCTCAGCCCTTCGGGTGGACACAGCGGAAGCGGGACGGTGCTTCGTGCGGACCTGCCGTGCTCCTGGTGAGCGGCCGCTAGAGTGCGATGGCATGCGGGTCGTGATCGCCGAGGACGCCGCCCTGCTGCGCGAGGGAGTACAGCGGCTGCTTGCCGATGCCGGAATCGAGACCGTGGCGGCGGTCGGCGACGGCGAGAAGTTCCTGGCGGCCGTGCAGGAGCACAGGCCGGATCTGGCCATCGTGGACGTGCGCATGCCGCCGACCCACACCGACGAAGGGCTGCGCGCCGCGCTCCGCGCCCGCGAGCTCGTCCCCGGCCTGCCCGTGCTGGTGCTGTCCCAGTACGTCGAGGAGCGCTACGCGGTGGACTTGATCTCCGGTGGCACCGGAGGCGTGGGCTACTTGCTCAAGGAGCGGGTCGCGGACGTGGACGAGTTCATCGACGCCGTGCGCCGGGTCGGCCGCGGCGGCACGGTGTTCGACCAGGAAGTGATCGCGCAGCTGATGACCCGGGGCAGGCGCAACCCGCTGGACGAACTGACGCCGCGGGAACGCGAGGTGCTGGAGCTGATGGCGCAGGGATTGTCCAACTCCGCCATCGCCAGCAAGCTCGTCGTCTCGCACGGCGCGGTGGAAAAGCACATCGGCAACATCTTCGCCAAGCTCGGCCTGGACGGTTCGGGCGACGAGCACCGCAGGGTGCGGGCCGTGCTCACCTACCTCGAGCGCCGTTGAGCAGCGCCTTGGGCGTCTCGTAGAGCACTGCTCGCAGGAACGGCTCGCCCAGCCGCTCGTCCGCGTCCGCCCACTGCGCGATGGCACGCAGCTGCGTCGCGTACGGGTACGGGATGTTCGGAAAGTCCGTGCCCAAGGCGACACGATGCGGGACGTCCGCCAGCCGCGCGGCCCAGTCCGCCGGCAGCTTCATCAGGCGCTCGCTGAACGGCGTGCCGACCATCGTGGTGTCCAAGTACACGCGGGGATAGCGCTCCAGCAGCGCCAGCGCCCGGTCGAACTCCGGCATGCCTGCGTGCGCAAGCACCGCGGTGAGCCGCGGATGCTTGGCCAGCACCTCGGCGAAGACGTCCACCCCGGTGTACTCGCCGCGCAGCGGGCCGTGACCACAGTGCACGACGACCGGCACCCCGGCGTCCGCCAGCATGCCCCAGGCCGGATCGAGCACCGGGTCACGCGGATCGAAGGCGCCGACTTGGACGTGCACCTTCACGCAGCGCGCACCGGCGCGCACAGCTTCCTCGACGTAGCCGGACACATCCGGTTCCGGATACAGCGTGGCGGTCGGCACCGCGTCCGGCACCTCCTCGGCGAACTGGCGCACCCACTCGTTCAGCCACCGCGCCATGCCCGGCTTGTGCGGGTACACCAGCGGCGCGAACCGCTCGACGCCGAACTGGCGCAGCATCGCCAGCCGCCGCTGCTCGGTGTGGCGGTACCAGACCGGCCAGGAGACGCCGTAGTGCCGCTCGGCTTCGTCGAAGTACGCCCAGACCTTGCGCATCACCCGCTGCGGCAGGAAATGCACGTGGATGTCGACCAGCCCGGGCAGCCCGAGTTCCCGCGCCCAGCCGGCGATCACGCCGTCGGAAGCAGGACCGAACCTCACCGCCTGCCGTACCGTCCCTTCGCCGCGCGCCCCATCACCTTGGCGACCTCCCGCTGGGCGTCCCGCTTGGCGATGTCGTGCCGCTTGTCGTAGGCCCGCTTGCCGCGCGCCAGCGCGAGCTCCACCTTGACCTTGCCGTCCAGGAAGTACAGCGACAGCGGCACCAGCGACAGCCCGCTCTCCCGGGTCTTGCCAATCAGCTTCTCGATCTCCCGCTTGTGCAGCAGCAGCTTGCGGTTGCGGCGCACGTCGTGGTTGGTCCACGTGCCGTAGGTGTACTCCGGGATGTGCACGTTGCGCAGCCAGACCTCGCCGTCGTCGACCGTGGCGAACGCGTCGGTCAGCGACACCTTGCCCGCCCGCAGGCTCTTCACCTCGGTGCCGACCAGCACGATCCCGGCCTCGTAGGTGTCCAGGATCTCGTAGTTGTGCCGCGCCTTGCGGTTGGTCACGATGACCTTGCGACCCCGTTCCTTCGGCATTGCTCCAGCCTAACGATCGCCGCGACGCGTCAATGCCGCACGTACAGCCGCAACGTCACGTAGCCGACCAGCGCCGAGATCACCATCGAGGTGATCATCAGGATCGGGCCGACCACCACCGCGGTGTACAGCGCGTCGGGGAAGCGCAGCAGCCCTTGGATCTGCTCCTCGAACGCATCCGGCACGAACAACGGCGGGATGATCAGCAGCCCGGCGATGGCGATCACCGCGCCGATCAGCCCGGCGAACATCGCCTCGAGCAGGAACGGCAGCTGGGTGTACCAGCGGGTGGCCCCGACCAGGCGCATGATGCTCACTTCGGTGCGCCGAGTGAACGCCGACACCTGGATCATGTTCGCGATCAGCAGCAGCGCGGCGATCAACAGCACCACGGAGATGACGAACGCGCCGTTGCGGAACAGGTTCAGCCCTTCCACCAGCCGGTCGACGTCCTCGCCGCCGTCGTGGATCTTGTCCACGCCCGGCTGGTTGGCGAACTCCTGCACGATGGCCGCGGAACGCTGCGGGTCGACCAGCCGCACGTCGAGTGACGCGGGCAGCGCGGTCGGCGAGAGCAGCTCGAGCATCTCCGGGTCCTCGGCGAACAGCTCCCGCGCCTTCTCCACCGCCTCCTTCTGGCTGGTGAAGACCACGTCGTCGACCGCGGGGTGGTTCTGCAGCGCCTGCTGCAGCGCCGCGCACTGCGGGTTGGTGGTGCACTGCTCGGCGTTGCGGCTGATGTCCTTGTTGAGGAAGATCCGCACCTCGAGGTCGTCGATGAAGTTCTGCTCGGTGCGGTTCACCGTCTCGGTGAACAGCAGGCCGGCGCCGAACATCATCAGCGAGATGGCCGTGGTGAGAATCATCGCGATGGTCATCGTGACGTTCCGGCGCAGGCCGGTGACGACCTCGCTGAAGACGAACTGGGCGCGCATCTGACGGACTGTCCTCGGGTAGGGGTCGGTAGGTGGGAACTACAGGTCTATGCCGTACACACCGCGGGCGTCGTCGCGAACCACACGGCCCTGATCGAGCTCGACCACCCTGCGGCGCATCGAGTCCACGATCGTCTGGTCGTGGGTGGCCATGACGACCGTGGTGCCGGTGCGGTTGATCCGCTCCAGCAGCAACATGATGTCCTGGCTGGTGTCCGGGTCCAGGTTCCCGGTCGGCTCGTCGGCCAGCAGCACCAGCGGCCGGTTGACGAACGCGCGGGCGATGGCCACCCGCTGCTGCTCACCGCCGGACAGCTCGTGCGGCATCCGGTCCGCCTTGCCCTCCAACCCGACGAGCTCGAGCACTTCCGGCACCACCTTGCGGATGGTGTGCGCGGGCTTGCCGATGACCTCCAGCGCGAAGGCCACGTTCTCGAACACCGTCTTGTTGTTCAGCAGCCGGAAGTCCTGGAACACGCAGCCGATGGTCTGCCGCAACCGGGGGACCCTGCGGCGGGCCAGCTTGACCACGTCGTAGTTGGACACGAAGACCCTGCCCTTGGTCGGCACTTCCTCCCGCAGCAGCAGCCGCAGCAGGGTGGACTTGCCCGACCCGGACGGCCCGATGATGAACACGAACTCGCCCTTGTCGATGTCCACCGACACCGAGTCCAGGGCAGGCCTGGACGAGGTCTTGTAGAGCTTGGTCACGTTCTCCAGCCGGATCACAACGCGCAAGCCTACGCCATCGGTTCGTCAAGCCCCGGTTACCCGGGAACGCCGGTGTTGCGATTCACGGGTGACCGGGTGAACACCAGCGAAGCAGGGCACGTGCTCTTTACCGAAGACGCGGTGAACAGGGCAGGAATTGACGATGCGCGCCAAGCAGCCACGGGTACGGTTCGGGATGCGAACCCTCGGCATTGCGGCGGCCACGGTGGCCGCCGCCGTCTCCGCCGCGGTGCCCGCGACCGGTCCGGCCGATTCCACCTCCACCAACGGTGCCCCGACGGTCGGGGTCGTGGAGTACAACCTGGGCGACGACGCGTTCACCGATCGCCACTGGCTGCACGGGTTCGGCGAGATGCGCGCGGTCGTCCACTATCCGGAGAAGCTCACCAGGGACAAGGGCACGGCCAAACTTCCGGTGGTCGTGCTGCAGCACGGCAACCAAGTGCCCTGCTACAGCCTCGACGCCGCTGACCGCACCTGGCCGTGCCCCAGGGGCGTCGAGCCGTATCCCAGCAACCGCGGGCTGGACTACCTGGGGGAGGCCCTGGCCACGTCCGGCTTCGTGGTGGTGTCGCCCAGCGCGAACGGGATCAACAACTTCATGGGCGCGGCGAGCCAGAACGCCCGCATGATCGCCGCGCACCTGCACCTGTTGCAGCAGCTGAGCACCACCGGCGGCGGTCCGCTCTCCGGCGCGTTCACCGATCCGGACACCGGATTGCCGAAGGCGGTGGACTTCACCGGCGTGCTGGACCTCAGCCGGGTCGGCGTGCTCGGACATTCCACCGCCGGAGAGGCCGCGATGTACCTGGCGTCGGAGGACAACCGGCACGAGCTGCCCGCAGGGGTCAGCATCAAGGGTGCGCTGTCGCTGGCGTCCCCCGCGCCGTCCGGGTTCTTCTCCACCTTGGTCACCGACGAACCGATCGCGGTGGTCTCCTCCGGCTGCTGGTCGCGCGGCAACGAGATGTACTTCCAGCAGGCCAGGGCCTACGGCGGGAAGCGAGGCTTCCTGCTCCGGGTACGCAAGGCCAACCACAACTTCTACAACACCGAGTGGACCGTCGGCCCTGGCCCGACCGACGGCGACGACAGCGGATGCCCTGCCGCCAAGGGCCGGCCCACCGCGGAGGACCAGCGACAGCTGGCGGCCACCTACGCACGCGCGTTCTTCCGCTACGCGCTCTACGACGACTACTCCGGCCTGCCGATCCTGACCGGAGACGAACCGGCCGGTGACGTCGAGACCGACGTCGAGACGTACTGACCGGGCTACTCGGCCTGACGTATCGACCGGGGCTACTTGGCCTGCGCCGCGGCGTTCTTCTTGCGCCAGCGGATCCCCGCCTCCAGGAAACCGTCCAGGTCGCCGTCCAGCACGCTCGCCGGGTTGCCGACCTCGTAGTCGGTCCGCAGGTCCTTGACCATCTGGTACGGGTGCAGCACGTAGGAGCGCATCTGGTTGCCCCAGCTGGAGCCGGAGTCCTTCAGCGCGTCCAGCTCGGCCCGCGCCTCCTCCCGCCGCCGCTGCAGCAGCTTGGCCTGCAGCACCTTCATCGCGGCCATCTTGTTCTGCAGCTGCGACTTCTCGTTCTGGCAGGACACCACGATGCCGGTCGGCAGGTGCGTCAACCGCACCGCCGAGTCGGTGGTGTTCACGCTCTGCCCGCCCGGCCCGGAGGACCGGAACACGTCCACCCGGATGTCCTTCTCCGGGATGTCGATGTGGTCGACCTCCTCGACCTCGGGCAGCACCTCGACGTGCGCGAACGACGTCTGGCGCCTGCTCTGGTTGTCGAACGGCGAGATGCGGACCAGCCGGTGGGTGCCCTGCTCCACCGAGAGCGTGCCGTAGACGTAGGGAGCGGTGACCTTGAACGTGGCGGACTTGATCCCGGCTTCCTCGGCGTAGGAGATGTCGTACACCTCGGTCGGGTAGTTGTGCCGCTCGCACCAGCGCAAGTACATGCGCAGCAGCATTTCCGCCCAGTCGGCGGCGTCCACTCCCCCGGCCTCGGCGCGGATCGTCACCACCGCGTTGCGGTCGTCGTACTGGCCGTCGAGCAGCGTGCGGACCTCCAGGCCGCCCGCGTCCTTGGCCAGCTGCTTCAGCTCCTGCTCGGCCTCGGCCAGGCTGCCGGCATCGCCTTCGTCCCGAGCCAGCTCGTAGAGGACCTCCAGGTCCTCGAACCGCCGACGCAAATCGGTGATCTGCCGCAGCTCGGCCTGCTTGCGGGACAGCGTGCTGGTGACCTGCTGGGCCCGCTCCTGGTCGTCCCACAGCGACGGGTCGGACGCCTCGCGCTCCAGGTCGGCCACCTCGGCGCGCAGCGCGTCGAGGTCCATCACGGCCTCGATCTGCGTCAGCTTGCCCGCGATGTCCTTGAGCTCGGCTTCGAAGTCGATACCACTACTCACAACGCACCAGGTTACCGGGACGTCGCAGACGCCACCGGCGGGCTGGAGCTGAGCGCGTCCACCAGCTTCAGTGCGGCGTTGGCGTGCGCTTGGGCGAACGCCGCCACCGCGCGCGCGGTCTCGTCCCCCGTGGCCCGTGCCGTCCTGGCCGCGGACTTGGCTTGAGCGATCGCTTCCTGGTAGTGCGCGCGCACTTCGTCGACCACCGCCGCCCGCTGCCGCCCGGTCAGCCGGTGCGCGTTGACCAGGCGCAACAGCATGGTGCTGCGCAGGTGGTCGGCCGCCGCGGCGGACTTGAGCCACTGCTTGAATGCCGTCCGCCCCGCGGGCGTGAGCACGTACTGCTGGCTGGCCCGCGCTCCGCGCTTGCCCGGCCGCACCAACCCGGCCCTGGCGAGCTCGGGCAGCTCGCGATACACCTGGCTGCGGGTGACGCTGAAGAACGCGCCGTACCGTTGCCTGGCGGCCGCGACCAGCTCGCCACCGGTGGCCGGGCCGTCGTGCAACAGCCCGAGCACCGCGGCGGATGTGGCGTTCAGGTCGGTCACGAGATCACCGTGCCACCGGTCACCACCGATGTCCACCGGACGGACGTCGCCGACAGCCGTACCCGACGGAAATCCACTGTGGAGGGACGCTTCCGGCACGCCCGCGGTGCCGGAACGGTCACGACGGGTACGTCACCGGTAGTCGGCCACCCACTCCGCTGAGCGCCGCCACAGTTCTTCCGCCAGCTCGGTCGTCGCGTGTTCGCTGGGCTCCTTCGGCGCGCAGTCCGCGTAGTAGCGGCCGGACTCCCCGGCCAGCTCGGGCGCCGTGGCGCAGTGCACCGAGGTGGCCGCACCGGCCTCGGTCGACCGCATGAACAGCTTCATGATCGGGCGGATCGGCCACGGCACGCCGCGCCAGACGTCGGACGCCACCATGCCGGGGTGCACCGCGTAGGTGGTCACCCCGGTGCCGTCCAGTCGCCTGGCCAGCTCCTGACTGAACACCACGTTGGCCAGCTTCGACACGGTGTACTCCGGCAGGCCGGTGCGGCTGGCCGTCGGGCGGCGCACCGCGGCGAAGTCGATCCCGCGCGCGGCGAAATGCGCGTCGCTGGACACCGTGACGACGCGCGCGGGAGCGCTGTCCTTCAACCGGTCCAGCAGCAGCTCGGTCAGCAGGAAGTGGCCGACGTGGTTGATGCCGAACGCCAGCTCGAACCCGCTGGCCGTGAGGCCCCGTTGGCCACCGACCCCGGCATTGTTCAGCAGCACGTGCAACGGCTTGTCGTCGCCGAGGAACTCCAGGGCGCACGCCCGCACGGACGTCAGATCGGCCAGGTCCAGCCGCAGGAAGCGCGGCCGCCGTCCGGTGATCGCGGTGATCTGCTCGACGACCGGGCGTGCGCGTTCCTCGCTGCGGCACGCCAGGTAGAGGTCGGCGCCGCGCCTGGCCAGCTGGACCGCAGTGGCCCTGCCGATCCCGGTGTTGGCGCCGGTGATCAGCACGACCCGGCCGGACAGGTCACCGGAGACGTTCTCGTCGGACACACCCACCTCGCTTCCCGACGTCATAGGCTGGCCCGCACCAGCCTATGGTCATCGCACATCGCCTCGTGGAGGAGAACGGGGATGAGCACGCCCAGCGAACGCAGGCAGGCGATCGACGAGTGGGTGGCACGCACCGAGCGACGGGCACAGGCCTATCGCGACCTGGCCGCGGAGATCACCACGATCGCTGCCACCGCGGCGTCGCCACGCGGGGTCGCGCGGGTCACCACCGATCAGGCGGGCCTGGTGACCGGCATCCAGATCCTGGACGCACACCGGCAGCTGAGCGGCGACGAGCTGGCCAGGGAGATCATGACGGCGATGCGCAGCGCACAGTCCCGCGTTCAGCAGCAGGTGCTGGACCGGGTACGCGAGCACCTGGCCGACGATCCCGAGGCCGCGGCTTCCGTCGCCGACCAGTACCGCCGCCGGTTCGGTGCCGAGGGCGCGCCCAGGCAGCAGAACGGGCCCGCGCGCTCGGACGCCGACGACGAGGGATTCGGCAGCGTGTTCGACGACTGACGAGGCTGGGCAGGCTCCGGGCGGCGCGCGCCGCGGTCACAGCTCCTGCAGGATCGCGTTCAGCAGGTCGCGGGTGCGGCGCGGGTCCAGCGCCTGGACCGACACCCGGTCCATCACCGCCAGGTAGTTGTCGATGTCCTGGCGCTTGTCCAGGTAGAGCGCGCTGGTGAGCTGCTCCAGGTACACCACGTCCGGCAGCTCCGACTCCGGGAACCGGAGGATGGTGAACGACCCACCGGACGCCGCGTGGCCGCCCACCGAGTACGGCAGCACCTGAATGGTGACGTTCGGACGCCTGGACATCTCCACCAGGTGCTCGATCTGGCGGCGCATGATGGCCCTGCCGCCGATCGTGCGGCGCACGGCGCCCTCGTCGAGAACCGCCCACAGGTTCGCCGGCCCGGCCTGCCTGGTCAGGATCTCCTGGCGGCGCATGCGCACCGCGAGCCTGTCCTCACCCTTCTCCGGACCGTCCTCGCTGTGCGCGGACTGAATGACCGCGCGGGCGTACTCCTCCGTCTGCAGCAGGCCGGGAACGAACTGCGCCTCGAAGCAGCGGATGATCTTCGCGGCCTGCTCGAGCCCGACGTACGTCTCGAACCAGTCCGGAAGCGACTCGTCGTACTTGTGCCACCAACCGCGCTCCTTGGCCCGCCTGGCCAGCGTGACGAACGACTCGACCTGCATCGGGTCGGTGACCCCGTACAGATACAGCAGGTCGCGGATGTCGCGCTCCTTGAAGCTGACCCGGCCGCATTCCATCCGGCTGATCTTGGAGTGCGACGCACGGATGGCTTCCCCGGCCGTCTCGCGGGACACGCCCGCGGCCTCCCGCAGCCGACGCAGCTGCGCGCCGAGCGCCATCCGCAGCACGGTAGGCCCACCACCGACAGCGGCCATGGACACCGGCTCGATGCCCTTCACCGCGAAGTGATCGTCCGGTTGGGCGAGAACCATGAAGCGACCCTCCGTCGTTGAACGCACACAGTGTGCCATGACCCCCTGCCAGCACGGCAACCCCACCGAACGGTGCCGAACCAGGGTCACCCGAATAGCGGATTGATTATTGTCAGTCGACGGCCGCGCCGTCGGCCGCCACGGCAAAGATCGCCTGCCCGTTCGCGCTCGGGCCACTCCGTCCAGCACATCGTCGAACCCGACATCCTGGTCGTCTGCCGGTTCGCGCGCGAGCCGCTCACTGCTTCGGCGCACTCGCCACACGCGTGGTTTCTCCCCGCCGCCGCGGTGTGGTTTCGCCCCTCGCCACACGCGTGGTTTCGCCCCCCCCGCGACGCCGTCGAGGGCACGCCTTCCTGCCCTGTTCGCCCGCCGAACGCCGCACGTCACGGGCCACGCGACGGATCGTTGACAGCGCCGTGACTCAATTGCGATTGCCGATGCACTTGCACCGAGAGTTGATCTCCGGCCACAGTAAGTGCTGGCAACGAAGCCGTGCGAGAATCACAGCCCGAATCGGACAGCACCACCGCACCGGACGTGCCGACAAGACGGGGGGGCGCAGCGCACCATGACCACCGAGGACCGCGCCGACGTATCGATTCCGCTCGATCGGCCGACGGCCGCCCGTGCCTACGGCTGGCTCCTCGGCGGCAAGGACAACTTCGCCATCGACCGGGAGCTGACGTTCCAGATTCTCGAGGGATTCCCCGAGGCACTGGACGTGGCCAGGGAGAACCGGAAGTTCCTGTACCGCGCGGTGCGCTTCCTGGTCGAGGAAGTCGGCATCTCCCAGTTCCTGGACCTCGGCTGCGGCCTGCCGACGAACCAGAACGTGCACCAGGTCGCCCAGAAGTTCAATCCGGACGCGCGCGTGGTGTACGTGGACAACGACCCGATCGTGCTGGCGCACGGCCGCGCCCTGCTGGCCGACAACGACAACACCACGGTGATCACCGCCGACTTCCGGGAGCCGGAAGCGGTGCTGGAGCACGAGGAGACGAAGCGGCTGATCGACTTCTCGCAGCCGCTGGCGATCCTGTTCCTGTCCATCGGCCACCACTTGAAGGACGTCGACGACGTCGGCAAGGGCGCCAGGTACGCACTGCGCCACATCATCGACGACATCGCCGTCCCCGGCAGCTGCCTGGCCGTCACCCAGGTGGCCTGTGACGATCCGGCGCTCGGCGCGGTCATGAACGAGCAGTTCAATGCGGCGGGCATCCCGTGGCAGACCCGCACACCGGCGGAGTTCGACGAGCTCATGGCAGGGCTGGAGCCGGTGGAGCCCGGCCTGGTCGACATCAAGCACTGGCGGCCGGACCCCAACCAGCCGGAGCTGGACCCGGTGCCACCGGAGCTGTATCAGTACGTCGGCGCCGCCGAGCGCAACAAGAACATCTACGAGTACGGCGGCGTGCTGCGCAAGCCGTAGCGAGGGACCCCCTGCACTGTCCGGACCGCCCGACCCACCGCCGCGCTGATCGCCCCGTCCGGGCACCGGCGGAGGGTTCCGTACGCCGGTGTCGCGGTCGCTGAGCCACCCGCCGCCGAGGGATGCCATGCCACGGACCGGGCCGACCCATCGGCTCACCGGTACGGGCACCTTGCCCGTTTCGTCCGGCCCTGCCTGACCTGCTGGGCAGTCTTGTCAGACAAGCGTGTGACCGCGATTGACCCTTCGCACGCGCAATTCCTAGCGTGCCTCCCACGCCGCGGAAGCGGGTGGATTCGAGGACGAAGGGACACCCATGCGCTTTCCCACACGGTCCGGCCGCAGGCGGTGGCGGTCGCCTCTCGCGCTCACCATCGGCGTCGCCGCCACGGTCACGGTGCTCACGGGGCCGACGAGTTCGGCCAGCGCGCCACCGATCTACACCGACAGCAGCAAGCCGGTCGCCGTCCGGGTCGACGACCTGGTCCGCCGGATGACCACCGAGGAAAAGGCAGGCCAACTGCAGCAGATCGCGGTGGCGCGGCTGCAGGGTGACTGCCAGTGGAGCGGCGGCGAGCTGAACCAGCAGTGCATGAAGGAGGTGCTCGCCGACCAGCACGTCGGATCGATCCTCTCCGGCGGCGGCATGACTCCGGCCGAGAACACGCCGGAGGAATGGGCGAAGATGGTCAACACCATCCAGCGCTACGCGATCAAGCACTCGCGCCTCGGCATCCCGATCGTCTACGGCGTCGACGCCGTGCACGGCCACAACAACGTGCTCGGCGCGACCATGTTCCAGCACCAGATCGGCCTCGGCGCGACGTGGAACCCGAAGCTGGTCGCCGACGTTGCGCGCGCCACGCAGCGCGCGACCGCCGCGACCGGCACGGTGTGGAACTTCTCCCCCGTCGCCGACCTGGCACGCGACCACCGCTGGGGCCGCTACTACGAGACCTACTCGGAAGACCCGCTGCTGGCCGGTGACCTGGCCGCCAGCGCGGTGAAAGGCACCGAGGACGGCAGCAGCGGCCGCAAGGTCGCCGCGACGGTGAAGCACTTCGCCGGCTACTCGCAGCCGCTCAACGGCCACGACCGGGTCCCGGGCGACATGTCGCTGCGCTACTTGCAGGACACCATCCTGCCCGCGTACAAGGCGGCGATCGACGCGGGCGCGGACACCATCATGGTGAACTCCGGTGCCATCAACGGCGTCCCGGCGCACGCGTCGAAGTACCTGCTCACCGACGTGCTGCGCAAGCAGTGGGGCTTCGACGGCGTGGTGATCAGCGACTGGGACGACGTGGAGTACCTGGTCACCAAGTACCGGGCGGCGGCAAGCTACCCGGAGGCGGTGGCCAAGGTGATCAACGCCGGGGTGGACATGGCGATGGTCCCGCCGGACGACCGGGAGTTCCACCAGGCGCTGCTGAAGGCGATCAAGGACGGCCTGATCCCGCGCAAGCGGATCGACGAAGCGGTGCGCCGCGTGCTGACGCTGAAGTTCAAGCTCGGGCTGTTCGACGACCCGTACGTGGACCCGGCCAAGGCCGACAAGATCGTGCTGGGTGCGGACAAGAAGCTGGCCAGGAAGGCGGCCGCGGAGTCGGCGGTGCTGCTGCGCAACGAGAACGACGTGCTGCCGCTGACCGCCAAGGCGCGCAAGATCGTGGTCACCGGGCCGAGCGCGGACAACCTGCCCAACCAGCTCGGTGGCTGGTCCATCGGCTGGCAGGGCGTGCCGGACGGCGTCGAGGTGCCCGGCACGACGGTGGTGGAAGGCCTGAAGAAGGGCGCCCCGGCGGGCACCAAGATCAGCTACGTGGCCGACGCCGACAAGGCGGTCGCGCAGGCGAAGAGCGCCGACGCGGTGGTCGTGGTGGTCGGCGAGAAGCCGGGCGCGGAAGGCGAGTCGGACGCGCCGCGGCCCGCGCTGAGCGCCGAGCAGCAGGACCTGGTGGCGCGGCTGCAGGACACCGGCACCCCGGTGATCGAGGTGGTGCTGGCGGGCCGTCCGCTGGTGCTCGGCAAGGCGAGCGAACCGGATGCGCTGCTGATGGGCTGGCTGCCGGGCACCGAAGGCGGGCACGCGATCGCCGACGTGCTGTTCGGCAAGGTCAACCCGAGCGGCAGGCTGCCGGTGTCGTGGCCGAAGGCGCTGGGCAACGACCCACTGTTCTACCAGCAGCTGCCCGGCCCGAACTCGGGCCCCGAGTCCAGCTACCACGTGGCCTACCCGTTCGGCGCCGGCCTGTCCTACACCACGTTCGCCACGGGCACGCCGAAGCTGAACAGCAAGGTGGTCGGCCCGAAGCAGACGCTGACCGTCACGGTGCCGGTGAGCAACACCGGCAAGCGGGACGGCGTGCTGGTCGTGCCGGTGTACGCCGCTCGCCCGTCCAGTGACGTGCTCTTCCCGGACAAGAAGCTGGTCGGCTACACCCGGGTGGAGCTCAAGGCCGGGCAGAGCAAGCAGGTGTCGGTGCAGGTTCCCATCGCCCGCTTGGCGGTGACCTCGGGCGACATCACCGGCACCGGCCCGAAGAAGGTGCTGCCGGGCGCCTACCAGATCGTGGTCGGTGACGCCAAGGCCGACTTCACGGTGCGGTAGCCCACGCCGACCGGAGCACGGGCGCCAAGGGCCCGCCGGGGTGCACAGCGCACCTGGCGGGCCCTTCACCTGTCCGGCATGACGCGCCCGGCACATCCACAGTGGACTCGCAGCCCTCCAGGGTCACAGTGGACTCGCAGCCTTCAGAGGTGCCGGCGAAAGCGCTGGTCAGACGCCTGTCCGGACGACCAAGGCCGACCGCACGCCGAGATTGTCCGGCGGCAGCCGGAGACGAACGAACACAAACGAACGACGCGCCGGCTGAACGGCCCCATCACCCGCCGGCCGGATCACGCGACCGGTCCACCGAACCCTTCACGCCGCGGTGAAGATCCGAACAGTTTTCGTGAAGGCCGTTCGCGGATGCTGACCGTGACAACCGGACGGCATGCGCGGAGGAGCCATGAAACGTCTTGCCCTGACGGTGTGCGCGACCGACCCGTGGCGACAGCGCGGCGTCATCCACCTGGTGTCCGGGGAACGGACGGACACCTCCGGCGCGGGCAAGACCGTCCCCGAGATCGTCGTCCTGCCGCCGCTGCGGCTGGCCGAGGCCGACGTGGCGGTGGTGGTGGCGGAGCGGGTGGACGCCAAGACGAACGAGATGCTGGCCAAGATCGCCAAGTTCGGCAGGGCGCGCACCGTGCTGGTGCTCAACGAGCTGGAGGGCCTCGATGTGCCGTCGGCGGTGCGGTACCGGGTGATCACCGTGCTGCCCGCCGCCGGGCTGACCGGGGAGGAGCTGCGGCAGGCCGTGCGCTCCGCCGCGACCGGACCGTTGCCTCCCGAGGAGGAGACGGTGCGGCTGGTCGAACAACTCGACCGGATCCAGCGCGGCCTGCTGCAGCCGGGCGGGGAGAACGCGCCGCAGCTGACACCGCGGGAACGTGCCCTGCTGCGTTTGCTCGCCGAGGGGTGCGACACCGCCGAGATCGCCGCCAAGCTGTGCTATTCCGAGCGTACGGTGAAGAACATCGTGCACGGCCTGCTCGAGCGGCTGAACTTGCGCAACCGGACACACGCGGTCGCATACGCGATGCGGGCCGGGGTGCTGTAGGACCACCGGCCCGCATCGCGGCCGCATCACTTGGCAGGAGCCGCTGGGTCGCGGCCCTGCCTGCGCCGAGGAGCGCGTCAGGAAAGACCCGGTTCCGGTCAGGATTTCGCCGCCGCCCTGGCGTCCACCGGTGTCACCGCGGCAAGCACCCGGTCGGCTCGGCGGCGGCATTCGTCCAACGTGACCTCGGCGAGCGCGGCCCGCACGGCGGGGATGGCCGTCGGCGCCATCGACAGGCTGGTGAAACCGAACCCGGCGAGCACCGGGGCGAGCAGCGGATCGGCGGCCGCTTCCCCGCACAGGCTGACCGGCTTGCCGAGCCGGCGCAGCGCGCCTGCCACCCGGGCGATCAGCTGCAGCAACGCGGGCTGCCACGGGTCGAGCAGGTGCGCGACGTCGCCGAGGGTGCGGTCGGCGGCGAACGTGTACTGCGCCAGGTCGTTGGTGCCGATGCTGACGAAGTCCACCACCTCGGCGATCTCGTCGATCCGCAGCGCCGCCGCAGGCACCTCGATCATCACGCCCACGCTGGACAGTCCGTGCTTGCGCGCCTGCTCGACGAACGCCGCCGCCTCGTCCGGGGTGGAGATCATCGGTGCCATCACCCGCACGTTGGCCTCGGTTTCCCCGGCCGCCGACGCGATGGCCGCGAGCTGGTCGTCCAGCAGCCGCGGCTGCACCGCGGCGGTGCGGTAGCCCCGAACGCCGAGCGCGGGGTTCGGCTCGTCGCCGAGCTGCACGAACGCCAGCGGCTTGTCCGAGCCCGCGTCCAGCGTGCGGATCACCACGTCCCGCCCGGGCAGCGCGGCCAGCAGCGTGCGGTAGGCCTCGCGCTGCTCGTCGATGCCCGGCGCGGAGGCCCGGTCCAGGAACAGCACCTCGGTGCGGAACAGCCCGACACCTTCGGCGTCGGAGTCGCCGGTGAGCGCGCTCAGGTTGTCCACCGAGCCGACGTTCGCCAGCAGCTGGACCCGGTGCCCGTCCGCGGTGCTGCCCGGGCCTTTGCTGCCGGCCAGCCGGGCAGCCAGCTCGGTGCGTTCCCGCTCCACCGCCTGCACCTCGTCGTCGGTGGGGTACCGGATCACCTCGGCGGTCTCCCCGACTTCCACCCGCACGACGACCGTCTCCCCGTCGGCCACGTCGGCCGCGCCCGGGCAGCTCACCACGGCGGGGATGCCCGCCGCCCGCGCGATGATCGCGCTGTGCCCGGTCGGGCCGCCGCGTTCGGTCACGATGGCCAGCACCTTCTCCACCGGCAACGTCGCGGTGTCCGCCGGGGCCAGATCACCCGCGAACAGCACGTAGGCCTCGTCCGGGTCCTCCGGCTGCGGCAAGCCGGGCATGGCCACGCCGAGCAACTTCGCGATCGTCCGGTTGGCCAGGTCCTCCAGGTCGCTGACCCGCTCGGCGAGGTAGCCGCCGGCGGCGCGCATCATCTCCTGGGCCTCGCCGATCGCGGCCCGGACCGCCCACGGCGCGGCGCGGCCGGACTCGACGGCGCGCTGCACCGAGCCACGCAGGCTCACGTCGCGGGCCATCATCGCCTGCGCCGCCAGCACGCCCGCCGCTTCCCCGGAGGCCCGCCCTGCGGTCTCCTCCAGCTCGTCGGCCACCTCGTCCAGCGCCTCGATCGCCCGGCGCAGCTCGGCGTCCCGGTCGGTCACGCTCGGCTCGGTCGTCGGCAGTTCCGGCGGCGGCACCATGCGGCGGGCGGGGCCCACGGCGAGGCCGGGGCTGGCGGCCAGGCCGGTCAACACCCGTGGTTCGGTGGCGGTCACGACTGCGCAGGCTCCTTGCTGTCGGCAGCGGACGCCGCGCCGGCGTCCGGGGCGTCCAGGTCGCGCGCGATCAGCTCGGCGAGCTGCCGCACCTCGCGCTCGGCCTGCTCTGCGTCGGCGGCGTCGGTGGACAGCACGACCTGCTCGCCGTGCTTGGCGCCCAGGCTCATCAGGGCGAGGATGCTCGCCGCGTCGACCGGGTCGGCGCCCGGACGGCCGATGCGGATCCCGACGCCGCGCTTCGCCGCCTCGGCGGCCGCGCCCGCCACGGCGGCCGCCGGCCGGGCGTGCAAGCCGACCCGGGAGCCGACCGTGACCTCGAGTTGGAACGTGGTGCCGGCCATGGTGATTCCTTCTTCCCTAACTTCTCCGGTGCTTGTCTGGCTGCCTGTGCTTGTCACGGACCGGTGTGGCAGTTCCTGGTGTGCCACGAGCCACCGAAGGTCACCGCGACGACTCGACGGTCACCTTGATCGCGCGGCCGTCGGCCACGGTCTCGATCGCCTCCAGCACGCTCTCCAGCGGCAGCCGGTGCGTGATCAGGTCGGCGACCGGGACCTCGCCACTGGCGATCAGCTCCAGCGCGCGCTTGTTGTGCGCCGGGCTGGACCCGTTCGCACCGACGATGGTCAGCTCGCGGTAGTGCACCAGGTTCGAGTCGCACGCGATGATCGGGTTGTCCTTGGGCAGACCGCCGAAGAAGCTGATCCGGCCCCGCCTGGCCACCATCCGCAGCGCGTCCTCCTGCGCCTTGCCGGACGCTGCGGCGGTGATCACCACGCTGGCGCCGCGGCCGTCGGTCAGCTTCAGCACCTCGTCGACCGGGTCGGTCTCCGCCGAGCAGATCGCCGCGTCCGGCTCGACCAGGTCGGCGGCCACCTTGAGCCGCTCGGCGTTCAGCTCGACCAGCGTGACGTGCTTGGCCCCGCGCGAGCGGGCCAGCCGCACGTGCAGGCAGCCGATCGGCCCGGCACCGACCACGACGACCGTGTCGCCTTCGCCGACACCGGCCAGCTCCTGGCCGTTGAGCACGCAGGCCAGCGGCTCGGCGACGGAGGCCTCCTCGAACGACAGGCCGTCCGGGATCCGGTTGAGACCGTCGACCGCGAGCACTTTGCGCGGCACGATCATGTACTCGGCGAAACCACCGTCGTAGTGGTAGCCCATCGATTCCTGGTTCGGGCAGATGGTCGGCCACCCTGCCCGGCATTCGACGCACTCGCCGCACGGGATCGCCGCGATCACCTGCACCCGGTCGCCGACCGACCAGCCCGTGACGCCGTCACCGAGCTCGACGATCTCACCGGCGATCTCGTGGCCGATCACCCGTGGCGGGACGATGTGGTGGTGGCCGTGCCGGGAGATCTTGACGTCGGTGCCGCAGGTGGAGCAGTTGCGCACGCGCAGCTTCACCTCGCCCGGGCCCGGGCTGGGCTCGGGTGCGTCCTCGAGCTTGATCTCGCCTGGCGCGTAGAACCGGGCGACCTTCATGCGTGAGCCTCCTGCTGATCGTTGCCCAGCAGCGACAGGACCGTCGCCGCGTCGGTGGCGGACCGCAGCACGGCCGCCTTGTCCGAGTCCATCAACACTTTCGACAGCGCCGCGAGAACCTCGACGTGTTCGCTGCCCGAGGCCGCGATCGCCACGCACAGGTGCACCGTGCCGGCGCCCCAGTCGACGCCGTCCGGGAACTGGACGACCGCGAGCTGAGTGCGCCGCACGTACTTGCGTGCCTCGTTGGTGCCGTGCGGGATGGCCACCCCTTCGCCGACGAAGGTGGAGACGACCTGCTCCCGCTCGTGCATCGCGGCCACGTACGGTTCGTCGACCGCGCCGAGGTCGACCAGCAGACGTCCGCACTGCTCGATCGCCTCGGCGCGGTCGGCCGCCGTGGCGCCCAACCGGATGGCGTCTGCGGTGAGGGTGTCAGTACTCAAGCTGACCGCCGTCCCGAATCGCCTTCTGCAGCTTGTCGAACACCGGGTCGCCGAGGAACATCGTGAAGCCGAGCACCGGCTTGTCCGGCTTGACCGCCTTGGCCCTGGAGACCAGCCCCTGCTGGCACAGCACCAGGTCGGCGTCGTCGGGGATCTGATTCACCGGCGAGTGCTGCACCTTCACCGAGTAGGGGGCCAGCGACGACGACAGCTGGCCGGCCAGCATGACGCTGCTGCCCATGCCCGCGTCGCACGCGACGACGACTTTCTTGATGGTGGATGCGTCCAATGTGCTCATGACGTTCAGCCCTTCTGCTTCGCGTTGCCGTCGACCTGTCCGCCCGCCGCGACTTGTTCCTGCAGTTCACGAGCCTTCTCCGCGCGGCCGAAGCCCAGCAGCACGGCGGCCACCAGGAACGACACCACGGTCGCGATCGCCACGCCCGCCAGCACGCCCAGGTGCCCACCCTTCGGGGTGACCGCCATGAGGGCGATGATGCTGCCGGGAGCCGGGGTGGCGGTGGTGCCCGCCTCGAAGACGACGAAGGTCAGCACGCCTGCCGCACCACCGGCGATGGCGGCCAGGATCAGCCGCGGCCGGGCCAGCACGTACGGGAAGTAGATCTCGTGGATGCCGCCGAAGAAGTGGATGATCATCGCGCCGGGGGCGGACGCGCGCATCATCCGCGGCCCGAACAGCAGGCAGGCCAGCAGGATGCCCAGGCCGGGCCCGGGGTTGGTCTCCATCAGGAACTGGATGGCCTTGCCGGACTCGGCCGCCTCGGCCGCGCCGAGCGGGCCGAGCACGCCGTGGTTGATGGCGTTGTTCAGGAACAGCACCTTGGCCGGCTCGATGATCAGCGAGGCCAGCGGCAACAGGCCGCTGTCCACCAGGAACTGCACGCCGCTGCCCAGCCACTCGGTGAGCGTGCGGACCACCGGCCCGATGCCCAGCATGCCGAGCACCGCCAGCGCGCCACCGATGATGCCCGCGCTGAAGTTGTCCACCAGCATCTTGAACGACGAGCTGGTGCGGTGGCCGATCTTGGTGTCGAACAGCTTGATCAGCCAGCCGCCGAGCGGTCCGACGATCATCGCGCCGAGGAACATCGGCACGTCGCTGCCGACCGCGACACCCACGGTGGCCACCGCGCCGACCACGCCACCGCGCTGGTCGTGCACCAGCCTGCCGCCGGTGTAGCCGATCAGCACCGGCAACAGGAACGTGATCATCGGGCCGACCAGCTTGGCCAGGGTCTCGTTCGGCCACCAGCCGGACGGGATGAACAGCGCGGTGATCAGGCCCCACGCAATGAACGCACCGATGTTGGGCATGACCATCGCGGCCAAGTTGCCGCCGAAACGCTGCACCTTGGTCTTGAGCCGGGACAGCGTGCTCTCGGTCGGGCCGGACGAAGTAGGCGACGGTGCCTCGTCTGCTCGAGTCATGGTCTCTCCTGCCGTCGGTGAGCAGTTAGTTGTGGTCGACCAGGAGCCGGTCGGCCGCGATCGTGGGGTGGATGGTCACCACGTCGGTGGTGACGTCCTCGGGTGTCGGCATGCGGGTGCCGGGCAGCGACACCGCGGCGGCCGCCCAGGCGAGTGCGGCGGTCAGCGCCCGCGGGCCGCTGGCCCCGCCTGCCAGGAAGCCGGCCAGCATGGCGTCGCCCGCGCCGACCGAACTGCGTGGCTGGGCGACGGCTTCGCCGTGCCAGGCCGCACCGCCCGGCTCGACAAGCACGGCGCCGTCGGGGCCCAGGCTGGCCAGCACCGAGCGGGCACCGGCCTGCTGCAGCATGCGGGCGGCCGCCACGGCGTCGCCGACGGTGAGCACTTCCCGGCCGGTGGCTTCCTGCAGCTCGGCTCGGTTCGGTTTCACCAGGTCGGGCCCTTCGGCGATGGCGGCGGACAGCGCAGGCCCGCTGGTGTCGACCGCGACCTTGACGTCGTGCGCGCGCAGCTCGCGGACCAGTGAGCCGTAGTAGGAGTCCGGGACACCGTCCGGGACGCTCCCGGCCACCACGACCCAAGCGGCCGTCGGCAGCTGGCTGATGACGCCGTCGCGGATCTGGGCGAGCTCCTCCTCGGTGAGCGCGGCGCCGCGTTCGTTGATCTTGGTGAGGGTGCCGTCCGGCTCCACCACGCTGATGTTCGACCGGGTGGGCTCGGCGACCGAGATGAGCACCGAGTGGATGTCGTCGGCCTCCAGCATCGCGGCCAGGTGCCTGCCTTCCGCACCGCCGACGGCCACCACGGCGCACGACGGGATGCGATGCGCCGCCAGCGCCCTGGTGACATTGATGCCTTTGCCGCCCGCCTCGACGTGCCCGCCGATCGCACGGACCAGGCCGCCCCGCTTCAGGCTGGGCACCTCGACCGTGCGGTCCACACTCGGGTTCAGGGTGACGGTGAGGATCGTCCGCCCCGACGTGTCCCGGTCGCCGTACGACTCAGGAACCGCTCCTCCCACGCTGCCTCCTCCGGTCCTCGCCCTCGTGGGTGGACCGACCGTAGCACCGCAGATCTGTGTTTACAAGGGTTTCGCATAGTTTTTTGTTGCATCGGATTGATTTAGTTTGTATTGCCTGGTGGACGCGGACATTGCGGGTTGCCCGTTCGGCCAAGCGGCGGGTCCGTTGCGGTGGTACGGTGCAGTAACACCACGTAAACTCACAGAACCTCACCGCGAATCACACACGGAGCTGCGATGTATGCCGAGGAGCGCCAACAGCTGATCCTGGAGCGAGCTCGCAGCCACGGCAGGGTCGACGTGACCGCGCTGGCGCAGGAGTTCAACGTCACCACCGAGACGGTGCGGCGCGACCTGACCGCGCTGGAGCGGCATGGCGTGGTCCGGCGGGTGCACGGCGGGGCGATCCCGGTCGAGCGGCTGGGTTTCGAACCGGCCGTGTCCGCCAAGGACACCGTGATGACCGAGGAGAAGGAGCGAATCGCCAAGGCGGCGGTGGCGGAGATCCCGCCGGGCGGCGCGATCCTGCTGGACGCGGGCACCACCACGGCCCGCCTGGCGAACATCCTGCCGACCGACCGTGAGCTCACGGTGGTGACCCACTCGCTGATCATCGCCTCGACGCTGGGCACCCGCCGGAACCTGACGCTGATGATGGTCGGCGGCAGGCTGCGTGGCCGGACGATGGCGATGGTGGACGGCTGGGCACTGCACGCGCTGCACGAGACGTACGTGGACGTGGCCTTCATCGCCACCAACGGCCTGTCCGTGGAACGCGGCCTGACCACGCCCGATCCCGCCGAGGCGATGGTGAAGCGGGCGGCCATCGCGGCCGCGCGGCGGGTGGTGCTGCTGGCCGACCACACCAAGGTGGGCAACGACCACTTCGCACGCTTCGGCGAGCTGTCGCAGGTGGACACGTTCATCACCGACAGCGGCATCGACGACGAGGTGGCGGCCGAGATCGAAGCGGCGGGGCCGAAGGTCGTCCAGGCCTGACCCCTCCGCCCAGCCCGGCGTGCGGCCACACGTGGCTCACCTGGCCATGAAGGGACCGGTCAGGCCGTCCAGCTGGGCCCGTTCCAGCAGCTCGAGCGACGCCCGCAGATGGTCGAGGCAGGCGGGCAGGTCGTTGCGATCCAGCGCCCGCAACGCTTCCTCTCCCCGGCTGAGCCCGGCCAGCACGTCCAGGTAGCGCTCACCGGCCTGCGCGTCCCGTTGCTGGTCCACCGACAGCTGCAGCAGCTCGATCTGCCTGGCCAGCCGGTCGGCCAGGAGGCGGTGCGGACTGAGCCCTCGTGGCGACGCGCTCATCGCCCCCTCCTTCCGCCGGCCGGGAGCGGCCCGAGACGACCTGAGACGACCACTATGCCCCGGGCACCACCGTGGGGGCCGCCCGGCGCGGCGAGTGAAAATCGACGGTACCGCGGATGTGCCCGAAAGGGCCGACCTTGCGCGCGCGCACGCGCGCGAACACCGCCGCAGACCGGGTGTCCGTGGCAGAATCGCTCGGCACGCCGCGGGAGAGAGGCTCGTCGATGAGTGCACCGCTGCGCATCAGCCGCCTGGCCGCCGCGCTGCTCCTCGTGCTGGTGCTGTCCTGCGGCTGCTCCGGCGAGTCCGGCACCATCCGCCTCACCCTGGCCACGTTCGGCGAGTTCGGCTACCGGGAGCTGGTCGAGACGTTCGAGCGGGAGAATCCCGGCATCACCGTCGTCACCCGGGTCACCGACTTCGACAGCCATCACAAGGCGCTGGCCACCGCGTTGGGTACCGGCCGGGGAGCGCCGGACGTGGTGGCCATCGAGGAGCAATACCTGCCCAGCATGCGGCAGGCCGCGGACAAGTTCGTCGACCTGAGCACGTTCGGGGCGGACAAGCTGCGCAGCCGCTGGGCGGAGTGGAAGTGGGCAGGCGGGCTGGCCGGCGACAGGGTCATCGGTCTCGGCACCGACATGGGCGGGCTGGCCATGTGCTACCGGCGGGACCTGTTCGCCGCCGCGGGCCTGCCGACCGATCGGGAGGCCGTCGCACGGCTGTGGCCGACCTGGCGCGCGTTCGCCGGGGTGGCCGAGCAGTTCGCGGCATCGGCACCGGACGGCGTGCACTTCACCGACTCCGCGGCCAACGTGTTCCAGTCGATGGTCAGCCAGCTGGACCACAACTACTTCGCCACCGACGGCTCCTACGTCGCCGGGAGGAACGAGCGGCTGAAGCAGGCGTTCACCCTCGCGGGCCTGCTGGGCGCCCGCGGCCACACCGCGAAGGTGCAGCCGTTCACCCAGGAGTGGAGCACGGCGATCCGCTCCGGGAAGGTGGCCACGGTGTCCTGCCCGTCGTGGATGCTCGCGTTGATCCGCAACGCGGCAGGCCCGCACGGGGAAGGCAGATGGGACATCGCGACGGTCCCGGGGGGCACGGGCAACCGCGGCGGCTCCTACCTGGCGATCCCGGCGCAGACCAAGCACGCCCGCCAGGCGTACCGACTCGCCGAATGGCTGACCGCGCCGGAACAACAGCGCCGCTCGTTCCTCACCACCGGGCTGTTGCCCAGCTGCCCCGAGGTGTACCGCGACCCGGCCATCCGGTCCCGCCGGGACGAGTACTTCTCCAACGCCCCGGTCGGCAAGATCTACGCCGCGGCGGCGGACAAGCTGCGGCCCACGTTCCGCGGTGTCGACGACGCCAAGGTGCGGCCGCGCTTCGACGCCGCGCTCGGCCGGATCGAGGAAGGAGCGCTCGGCGTGCCGGAGGCCTTCCGGGAAGCGGTCGAGCAGGGCCGCGAGGCGCTGGAAGGAGGCTGACCTGACCGGACCTGCGGCGAAGCACGCGCCCATGGGCGGGCGCGCCGCCGGCTACCTGCTGCTGGCGCCGTTCCTCGTCGTGTTCGCGGTGTTCGGCCTGTTGCCGATGCTGTTCACCGCGTGGGTCTCGCTGCACGACTGGCATCTGCTGGACGGCCCGCGATCGTTCACCGGGACGGGCAACTACCTCCGGCTGCTGTCCGACTGGCGCTTCTACAACGCGCTGGGCAACACGGTGAGCATCTTCCTGCTGTCCACCGTGGTGCAGCTGCTGGCCGCGCTGGGACTTGCCGCGCTGCTCAACCGTCCGCTGCGGGCTGCCACCTGGTGGCGGGCGGGCGTGCTGCTGCCCAACGTCGTCTCCGTGGTGGCGGTCGCGCTGGTGTTCGGGCAGCTGTTCGGGGACACCAGCGGCACCGTGAACGCGGTGCTGCAGTCGCTCGGGCTCGATCCGGTCGACTGGCACGGCGACCGGTTGGCGGCCCACCTGGCCGTCTCCGTGATGGTCATCTGGCGCTGGACCGGGTACAACGCCCTGCTGTACCTGGCCGCCATGCAGTCGATCCCGCAGGAGCGCTACGACGCCGCCGCGCTGGACGGGGCGTCCCGCTGGCGCGCGTTCTGGTCGATCACCGTCCCCGGCATCCGGCCCACCATCCTGTTCACGGTGGTCATCTCCACCATCGGTGGCCTGCAGCTGTTCACCGAGCCGCAGCTGTTCGACCCGCTGGGCACCGCGGGCACCGGGGGCACCGACCGGCAGTTCCAGACTCTGGTGATGTACCTGTACGAGCGCGGGTTCACCGACTACGACGCGGGGTACGCGGCCGCGGTGGCCTGGGCCGTGGTGGCCGTCTCGGGCATCGTGGTGCTGGTCAACTTCGGCCTGGTCCGGCGCATGGTGGCAAGGAGCTGACCATGACCGCGACGGTGACCAGGCAGGTCAGGGACCGGCAGAGCACGCGCCGGACCCGGGACGCGTCCGGCTCCACCCGCAGCCCGGTGCGCTGGTGGGCCTACGCCGTCCTGGTCGCCGTCGGCACCGCGTCGATCTTCCCGCTGTACTGGTCGTTCGTCGTCGCCAGCAGCGAGGGAGCTGCCGCGTCCGGACTCCCTTCCCTGGTGCCGGGGCCCCACTTCCCGGACAACCTGGCCAGGGTGGTCACCACGGTCGACTTCGCCTTCGCCATGCAGAACTCGTTGATCGTGGCGAGCACGGTGGCAGCGGCCAACGTGGCCATCTCGACACTGGCCGGGTTCGCGTTCGCGCACCTGCGCTTCCCCGGCCGCAACACGCTGTTCCTGCTGGTGCTGGGCACCGCGATGATCCCGGCCCAGCTCGGCGTCGTCCCGCTGTACCTGGTGGTGTCGGATCTCGGCTGGTACGGCAGGCTGGAAGCGGTGATCGTGCCCGCGCTGGCCGGCGCGTTCGGCGTGTTCTGGATGCGCCAGGCATGCGAGGAGGCGGTGGACCGGGACGTGGTGGACGCCGCCAGGCTGGACGGCTGCTCGCTGCTGCGGGTGATCTGGCACGTGGTGCTGCCCGCGGTCCGGCCGCAAGCGGTGGTGCTGGCCATGCTGACGTTCATGTCCGCGTGGAACGACTTCTTCTGGCCGCTGATCGTGCTGGACCCGGTGGACAGTCCGACCGTGCAGGTCGTGGTGTCCGAATTGGCCAGCGGCTACTTCACCGACTACGCGCTGATGCTCACCGGTGCCACACTGGGCGTGCTTCCGGTACTGGCGGTCTTCGTGCTGCTGGCACGGCGGATCGTCACCGGGATCATGCACGGCGCGGGACGAGGCGTGAGGTGAGGCGGGATGACTGCGGTGACCCGGCCGAGCGGCGCGAGCACGTCACCACACGGCCTGACGTTCCCCGCGGGTTTCCGGTGGGGCGCGGCCACCGCCGCGTACCAGATCGAGGGCAGCACCACGGTGGACGGCCGCGGCCCGTCGATCTGGGACACGTTCGCCGCCAAGCCGGGGGCGATCCTCAACGGCGACACCGGCGAGCAGGCCTGCGACCATTTCCGCCGCTACGCCGACGACGTGCGGCTGATGGCCGAGCTCGGGTTGCCCTGCTACCGCTTCTCGGTCGCCTGGCCACGGGTGCAGCCGGACGGCCGCACCACCAGCGCCGCGGGCCTCGGCTTCTACGACCGGCTGGTCGACCAGCTGCTCGAGCACGGCATCGAGCCGATCGCCACCCTGTACCACTGGGACCTGCCGCAGGCGCTGCAGGACGAGGGCGGGTGGCCTGCCAGGGACACCGCGCTGCGCTTCGCCGACTACGCCGAGGCGGTCTACCGGGTGCTCGGCGACCGGGTGACCGACTGGACGACGATCAACGAGCCGTTCTGCTCGGCCTACTTCGGCTACGGCACCGGGATCCACGCGCCGGGCATCCGGGACGAGGCCGCCGCGCTGCGGGCCGCGCATCACCTGTTGCTGGCGCACGGGCTGGGCACCCGGTCGCTGCGCGCGGCTGCCACCGGCCCGCTGCGGGTGAGCATCGTGTTCAACCTCGGCTCGATCCTCATCGCCAGGGACGACCCGGAACACCGGGAGGCCGCGCGCAAGGTCGACGGCATGCAGAACCGGCTGTTCCTCGACCCGGTGCTGGGCGCCGGATACCCACCGGACGTGCTGGCCGACATCGCGTTCCTCGACGCGCTGGAACCGGCGATCCAGGACGGCGACCTGGACGTCATCGCCACCCCGATCGACCACCTCGGCGTCAACTACTACGGCCCGACCCGGTATGCGCCGTCCGGTGACCCCACCGCCCGCGGCACGTGCGACTTGCCGGGTGTGCGCGGGGTCGACACGCTGCCACCGCGCGGCAGGCTCACCGGGTTCGGCTGGGAGCAGGACCCGGATGCGCTGACCGATCTGCTGCTGTCGGTGTCCGAGCGCTGCGACGTCCCACTGATCGTCGCCGAGAACGGCGCTTCGTTCGCCGACGAGGTGATCGGCGACCGGGTGCACGACGCCGAGCGCACGCGCTATCTGGCCGAGCACATCCGCGCGGTGCACCGGGCGCTGCAGCTCGGCGCGGACGTGCGGGGTTACCTGGTGTGGTCGCTGCTGGACAACTTCGAGTGGGCGATGGGCTTCAGCCAGCGGTTCGGCATCGTGCACGTCGACTTCGCGACGCAGCGGCGGCGGGTGAAGGACAGCGGGTGGATGTTCTCCGAGGTGGCCAGGTCCAACATGCTGCCCGCCTCGGTGGCCGACCCGGACCCGGGCACCTACCGCCGCCGTCCGGTGGTGGACCGGGAACGCTGGGGGCTGGTCGCGCTCGGCTGAGCCGCCCGGTGCGCGGCGACGGCCGCGCGGGTGATGCCCAGCCGGGTGGTCACTCCGAGCACCCGCTGGATGCGCTCGACGTGCTTGCGCACCGCCTGCCGGGACAGCGACAACCGGTGCGCGACGTCGTCGTCCGGCCAGCCGTCGGCGACCAGTTCGGCCACGGTGACCTCCAGCGGGGACAACGAGTCGGCCGCATCGGGCCTGCGCAGCACTTCCGCCCTGCGCAGGCCGTAGGGGCGGAGGCGTTCCTCGGCCCGCGCCACGCACCACGCGGCGCCGAGATCCGTGGCGACCAGCAGGCTGTCGCGGAGTGCGCTGCGGGCTTCGGCTTCCCGGCCGGTCCTGGCGAACAGCTCGGCGGCGTCGGCCAGCACCATCGCGTATTCGTACCGCCGCCCGGCCTGCTGGAACCGGCTGGCCAATGCCGCCAGCTCGTCCGGTTCGGTGGCGAGCAGCCCATGGCACCACGTCGCTGCCGCCGTGGCCCGTCCCGGGGCGTCCTCCTGCCGCTTCCCCGCCTCAGCCACCTCGCACACGTCCTGCGCCAGATCGGTGCGCCCGGCTCGCAGCGCCAACCGGACCACGGCGGGCAGCCACTGATGGCGCGCCGCCCACGGCCGATCGAGCTCCAGCATCGGCTGCAGCGCCGCCAGCGCCTCCTCCAGCTCGCCGCGCCGTTCGGCGGCGAGCGCACGAGCGGCCATCAGGAACTCGGCGTGGTCCTTCTCGGCCCCGACGGAGAACGGGAGGTCGGCGGCGGCCCGCAGGTGATTCTCCAGCTGACGCTCGTCGTCACGCAGGCCGGCGATCAGGGCGGTCATGCCGTGCCGCAGCACGATCGCTCCCCTGCGGCGCAGCCCGTACAGGGTCACCTCGGACGCCGCCTGCGGCACGGCGTCCAGCTCGACGATCGCCTGGTCCCACCGGCCGAGCCAGAACGCGTGCACCGCGGCGGGCACCGGCAGCCCGGCCGAGCCGCGGCCGTCCCGGCGCACGATCAGCTGCCGGGCTTCCGCCATGCACCGGTCCGCTTCGTCGAAGCGATCGAGCGCATGCAGGGTGGCGACGCGATCGTCGAGCAGACTCACGTGCACATCGACCAGGTCCGGATGATCACGCACGGCGGCGAGGGCGGCGTCGACGTGGTGCAGTGCTTGCCGATGCCTGCCGCGGGCCGACTCCACCTGCCACAGCCGCCGCAGCGCGTGCACGGTGTCCAGCGGATCCGCCCCGGCATGCTGCAACATCGCACGCGCATCGTTCTCGGCGTCCGCCAGGTCTTCGCACCCTGGGCGCTCGATCGAGGCGAGCAGCATCCGTTGTTGCGCTCGCCATCGCGGCGGCACGTCCGCGTCGTCGGCGGCCGAACGCAGCGTCAGGCAGGCTTGCCCCGGCACCCCGCGCACCGCGTCCAGATAGGCCAAGAGCAGGCGCATCTCCGCAGCGGTACCGGCATCCGTGGTCATCGCCAGCACCGCCCGCGCCTCCGCGTCGGCCCGTCTTCCCAGCCAGAACCGGAGCCGGGCGAGCCGTGCGGTCAGCACTTCCCGGGTACGCTCGTCGGCCACGACCACCCGCACCGCACGTTCCAGCAGGTCGGCCGCCAGTTCCGGGGACCGGCGGGCGACGGTGTCGCTGTGCTGGAGCAGCCAGTCGATCGTCCATGCGTCGGGCTCCACCGGGGCGGCAAGCAACTGCTGCGCCACCCGGTCCGGATCGCTGCCGGCGGCAGCCAAGGTGCGGGCGGCTTGCCGATGCAGCGCCACGCGCACCGCTTTCGGCATGGCCTCGTGCAGGGCCTGCCGCACCAGCGGGTGACGGAACGCGAACCGGTCGCCCGCGTCCCGCAGCACCCCGGCCGCGACCGCCTCCTCGACCGGGCCGATCAGGTCGGACACCGGACGGGCCGTCGCGGCGGCGACCTCACCGAGGTCGAACTCCTGCCCGAACAGCGACGCCCAGCGCAGCACGTCGCGTGCGGGTTCGCCCAGAAAGCCGAGCAGGCCGGTCAACTCGGCCGACACCCACCCCAGCGCCCGGGGGACCGCATCACGGTCCACCTCGGCCAGGCCGTCGTCGACGCGCAGCCCGCCTGCGCGCCGCAGCCCGTCGATCATCAGGTGGATCAGCCGCGGATTGCCCACCGCCCCGGCCACCACGTCGAGCAGCGTCACCGACGGCTCGGCACCGGCCAGCGCGCACACCAGGTCGGCGACTTCGTCCTGATCCAACGGCGGTATCCGCACCGGACCGCCGAACGCCGCGCGCACCCGGTCGACCGCGTCGCGGCGAGGCACCGGCCGGGCCGCCGCCAGCACCAGCAACGGGGCCCGCCGCGTCATGCGCACCAGACGGTGGCAGGCCAACAACGACGCTTCGTCCGCCCATTGCACGTCGTCCAGCACCACGACCAGCGGCCGGTGCGCACACAGCTGGTCCACGATGGCAAGCAGCCGCTCGATGGCGATGCGCTCGGCGTCCCCGGTCCGTCGCGCCCCGTCCCGCTGACGCAGCTCGCGAGCCAGCTCCCGGCGCTGCGGATCCGGCGACCTGGCGTCCACGCCGAAGGCTTCCAGCAGCATGCCGAGCGGGAACCGGCCGCTCAGCTCGTCCCCCGCGGCCCACACGACCGGACAGGCGTGGCCGGCGTGGTCCAGCGCGGCGGCCAGCAGCGCGGTCTTCCCGCACCCCGGCTCGCCCTCGACCCACACCGCTCCGCCCCGTCCCTCGGCGAGCCGGACGAGGTGGTCCCGTAATGCCGCCATCGCCTGCGCACGGCCGACGAACGGCGCCGGAGCCGACGGCCGCAAGCCGGCGTCCTGCCACGGCGAGAGCGACCGCATGTCTTGCTGGATCGCCTCACGCACCGAGCGCAGTGCCGGACCCGGTTCGATGCCCAGTTCGCCGGCCAGCACCCGCTCCGCGTCCGCGTAGACCGCAAGCGCCTCCTCGCTGCGGCCGCCGGCGTGCAGCGCCGACATCAGCAGGCCGCGGGTCCGTTCCCGGGTCGGATGCTCGGCGACCAGCCTGCGCAGCTCGTCGACCACCTCCTCGGCCCGCCCGGCGGCCAGCGCGGCCTCCGCCCGGCTTTCCACCGTCGCCAGCCGGATCTCCGCCAGCCGAGCTCGGTGCCGGGCGACGAACGGCCCGCCGACGTCCGCCAGCGCTTCGCCCCGCCACAACGCCAATGCGTCGGACAGCAGCCGGTAGGCCTCCTGCCAGCGATCCTCGGCCGCACACTGGGCGGCGCGCTCGCGCATGTGCTCCAGCCGCACCACGTCGATGCGCGCCGGATCGACCCGGAGCTCGTAACCGCCGCCCGCCGAGACCAGCACTTCCCCGCTGGACCACCGTGACCGGCGCGGCTCCAGCACGCGGCGCAAGTCCGAGACGTAGGTGTAGAGGCTGCCTTCCACGGTGGCGGGCGGATCGTCACCCCACACCGCCTCGATCAGCTCCGCCCGGCTGACCGTCTGCCCGGCGCGCATCGCGAGCACGGCGAAGACCGCACGACGGCGGCCCGAGCCGAGGTCGAGCACCTGCTCGCCACGGCGGACGCGCAACGGACCGAGCAGCTCGATGTCCAGTCCGCGCTGTTCCTCCGGCATCTCGTCCCCCTCCGCGGCCGGTTCAGTATGGCCCAGCCCACAGCGGCCGGGAAGGCGCCGGGCAGAACCTCCGCCAAATTGTGAAGAAATTTCATGAAGGTGTCGTGAAGACTTCGCGGAGGACACTGCGGGCAGACTGCGGGCACCGCAGGACACCGGACGCGAGATGTCGTATGGCGACCCGTGGAGGGACGGCAATGGCGCACGTACGGGTGGCGATTTTCGCCTCGGACCCGCTCACCGAGGCCGGTCTGCGCGGCTGTCTGCGCGAACGCGGCGAGCTGAGCGTGCTGGACGACCCGCCGCCCGGGGACGCCGACGTGATCGTGGCAGCCATCGACGAGCTGAACGCGCCGACGCTGACCATGCTGCGCAGGTGGGCCGACACCGCGGGCCGCCCGGTCGTGCTGCTGGTCAGGGAGCTGTCCGAAACCGACCTGCTGCACGTCATCGAGCGGAAGGTCGTCGCGGTCGTCCCGCGGACCGCGGCACCGGACGAGCGCGTGGTCCAGGCGGTGCTGACCGCCGCCAACGGCGGCGGCCTCCTCCCACCGCGCCTGCTGGGCAGCCTGCTGCGGCACTTCGAGAAGCTGCACCGGGAAGTGCTGGCGCCACGCGGGCTCAGCTCGTCCGGCATCACCCCCCGCGAAGCCGACGTGCTGCGCCTGATGGCCGAGGGCCTGGACACCGCCGAGATCGCGGAGAAGCTGTGCTACTCCCAGCGCACGGTGAAGAACGTGCTGCACGGCCTGACCAACCGGTTGAACCTGCGCAACCGGGCGCATGCGGTGGCACACGCACTGCGAGCCGACGTGATCTGACCACGGCGTCCCGAGTCCCGGCGCGGCGGAAGAAGAACGCGGCAGGCACGTCCCGCGCAGCCGGTCAGCGGATCGACTCGGCGGGGCTGCGCGGCTTCGGCTCCCGCTCGGCGAGCACCAGCTGCGCGAGCTGCTCGGCCAGCGCGGCACGCGACTCCAGCCGGAGCGCACGCAGGATCCGCACCACGTGGGCCTGCACGGTACGTCGCGGCAGCAACAGCTCGGTGGCGATCTCCGGATTGGACTTGCCACGCGAGACCAGTTCGGCGATCCGCCGCTCCACCGGCGACAGCGACTCCCAGCCCGCGCGCGGCCGCGGCACGCTGTCCACCTGGCCGACGTGCACGTCGTAGGCGGCCAGGCGATCCGCCGCCCGGCGCTGGTCCCACCTGGCGGCCAGCCCGCGGTAGATCTCGACCGCCTCCCGCAGGCACTCCCTTGCCCGCTCCGGCCTGCCCGCTTCCGCGTGCAACTCGGCCAGGTCCTCCAAGGCCCAGGCCAGCTCGACGACCCGGCCCGCGGCGCGATGGTGCGTCACCACCGCGCTGCCCGCCTCGGCGTCCCGGTCGATGAGCGCTCGGCACCACTGCAGGGCGGCCGCGGCCCTGGCGGGCACCTTCTCCCGATCCGCTTCGTACTCGCACGCCGCCAGCGCAGCGCGCGCCGCTTCCTCGTCACCGAGCTGCCGGGCGAGCCGCGCGATGCCCGGCAACCACTGATGCCGCAGCATCATCTGCGCGTAGTCGACGTTGAGGATCGGTGAGAGGATGGCCAGCGCCCGCCGCGGCTCGCCTGCCTGTTCGGCCGCCAACGCCTGCGCCACCAGCAGGAAGTCGACGCTCTCCCGCTCGGAGCGGGTCGTGGGGTCGTGCACCGCGGCGGCGTCCAGGTGGTTGGCCGCGCGCCCCCGGTCGTCCCGGTGCCCGGCGATCAGCGCCGCCACGCCGTGCAGCAGCAGCGCAGCGGGTCCCGGCTCCCGCAGACCGTAGAACGAGATCTCCGGCCCGTCCTCGATGACCGTGTCCAGCTCGGCCATCGCCTCGTCCCAGCGGCCTTCCCAGTAGTAGTGCACCGCCGCCGACACCTGCAGTCCGCTGGGCAGCGAGTGCTGCACGGAGATCTCGCGCGCCGACCGCAGCGCCTCGCGTGCCTCGGGCAGCCGGTCGAGGTTCTGCAGCGTGAACATCCGGTTGTCCAGCAGATCGAAGTGGATGTCGGCCAGGTCGGGCCGGTCGCGCACCACCTCAAGCGCCCGGTCGACGTGGCGCAGCGCCGCTTCGTGGTCGCGTCGCAGCGAGCAGATCTGCCACAGCGTCTGGTGCGCGTGTGCCAACAGGTAGGCGTCCCCGGTGCGCTCCGCCGTCGCGCACGCCGCTCGCGCGTCGGCCTCTGCGGCGTCCATGTCGGACAGATCGCCGCGCCGGAAGTTCACCAGCAGCGCCAGGTGCCGCGAACGCCAGATGTCCGGCAGCTCCGGGTCGGCCATGGACTCGGCGATGACCTCCTGCGCCAGCGCGGTCCGCCCGCTGCGATGCAGCATCGCCGCGTACAGCTGGTGCAGCTCGGCGGTCCGCTCCGGTTCGGTGGACAGCTCGATGGCCTGCCGTACCCGTTGCAGCGTCGTCTCGGGATCGCGCGCCAGGCGGAAGAGCACCTTGGCCAGCGCCTCGCTGAGCAGTTCCCGGTGCCGGGCGTGCAGCGTCGGAATGTCGACCACCCGCTGCAGCAGGTCGACTGCGATGTGCGGGGCGCTGTGCGCCAGCTCGGCGCTGTTCGCGACCAGCCACTCCCCGACCCAGGCGTCGATCGCGTTCGGGGCGGCGATCAGCTGCTCGGCCACCCGGCGCACCGGTGCCCCGCCCGCGGCCAGCGCTTCGGCCGCCTGCCGGTGCAACGCCGACCGCATCGCCGCCGGGATGTCGGCGTAGAGCGCCTGACGCAGCAGCGGGTGCCGGAACCGCAGCTGCAGGCCCGCGTCGACGACGATGTCGGCGGCAACCGCCTCCTCGAAGACCGCGACCAGGTCGGCAGGAGTGCGACGGGTCACCGCCGCGACGTCGTCCACGGTGAACTCCGGCCCCAGCAGGGCGGCCATGCGCAACGTGTCGCGGGTGGCTTCGCTGACGCCGTCCAACGTCCTGCCCATCGCGGCGATCAGCGAGGTCGGCGGCTCGTAGGCCCGCTCGTCCACCTCCGCCACGCCGTCGACCACCTCGATGGCGCCGCTGCGCAGCAGGCCGTCGACCATCTCCCGCAAGTACAGCGGGTTGCCTTCCGCCCGGGCCGCCAGATCGAGCAGCCCGCGCCCCGGCCGGGCGCGCACCCGTGCCGCGACCAGCTCCCGGCTCGCCGCCGGGTCGAGCGGCGCCAGCGTCAGCGTGGTTTGGCCGCGGGCGCTGACCCGCTGCCGGAGCTGAACCAGATCCGGCCGGTTCGGTGCGGGCCGGGCCGCCCCGACGAGCAGCAGCGGCAGCTGGCGGCTGGCCGCCGACAACCGGTGCCACACCAGCACCGAGGCCTCGTCGGCCCACTGCATGTCGTCCAGCACCAGCACCTGCGGGGCTTCCGCGCACAGCGTGTCGACCAGGGAGAGCAGGCTGTCCACCGCCGCCAGCATGGGATCGGCAGCGCCGGTCAGGTCGGTGTGCTGGGTGCCCTGCAACTGCTTGGCCAGCGCCGCACGGCGCGGATCGGGCGAATGCACGTCGATGTCCAGGCACTCCAGGACGACCTGCAACGGGAAGCGCTGGGCCAGTTCGTCGGCGACCGCCCAGGACAGCGCGCAGCCGCGTGCTTCGACGTCGGCCAGCGCGGTGCCGAGCAGTTCCGACTTGCCGATGCCCGCCGCGCCCTCCACCCAGACGGAATGGCCGCGCCCTGCCACCAGCGCGTCGACCTTGGCCCGCAGCAACCTCAGCTCCTCGTCCCGTCCGAACAACGGAGCGGGCTCACCGGCCGGCTCCGGCGCATCTGCGGCTTCCGTTCGCGGGGAAACCTTCGCGGGCTCGCGGCGGGGCCCGGCCAGCTCCGGGTCGCCTGCCAGCATCCTGTCGTTGAGCTCCTGCAAGGCGGGTCCCGGCCGGACACCCAGCTCCTGCTGGAGCACCCGGCGTGCGTCGTGGAACACCTCCAGCGCCTCGGCCTGCCTGCCGTCGCGATACAGCGCCAGCATCAACAGCGCCCGCAGTGACTCGCGCAGCGGATGGTCGGCCACCAGTGCGGCCAGCTCGGCGGCCACGTCGGCGTGCTCGCCGACCTCGAGCAGCGCGGCGGCCCGTCGTTCGTGCACGTCGATGCGCCGCTCGAGCAGCCGCTGCCGCTCCTGCTCGGCGAACGGGCCAGGAACGCCTCCGAACGGCTCCCCGCGCCACAGGCCCAGCGCGGCGGTGTAGGTGTCGGCGGCTTCGCGGTGCGACCCGGATGCCGCGGCCTGGTCGGCGGCCTGGCGCAGCCGGTCGAACTCGGCCAGGTCCAGCGCACCGGGCGGCAGCCGCAACCGATAGCCGCCCTGGCCCTTCTCCAACGGTTCACCGGCCGGCGCCAGGCACCGGCGCAGGCCGGACACGTAGGTGTAGACGCTGCCGTCCGCGCTGGCCGGCGCCGCATCGCCCCACACCGCGTCGATCAGCTCCCGGCGGCTGACCTCCGCACCGGCTCGCGCGGCCAGCGTGGCGAACACCGCCCGCTGCCGGGCGGGCCCCAGCGACAGCTCCACGTCCCCGGCACGGGCACGAACCGGACCGAGCAAGTCCACCCTCAGCTGGCCGCCCCGTCCGTCACCGCGTGCCATGCCAGCCCTCCGACAGCCCGCACTTGTCAACCCGTCACCGGCACACCATCCGGTGAACATTGGTCCCGGCGTGCCGGAGTGTAGCGGGTGATCACCTCGACGTGACCCGACGAAAGGGTGCAAGAAAGTGCAAGCTCGATTCGATTCAGTACGGCGCGCCGGGCACCCCGGCCGTCCGGTCCGGCGGCCCGGCGGGAAGCCTGCCTGCTGGCTCGCGGCGGCTCAGCCGACGGCTCGCCAGCGCATTCGGCAGGAGCCGTCCAGCAGCACCACGTTGCCGTCGTCGGTGACCAGCAGCCACTCCACCGGCTGGCCTGCGGTGCCGCTGGACCACACCGGCCAGTCGCCTGCGTCGTAGAGCACCAGGTCCCCGTCCAGCATCAGGGTCAGGCCGCCCGCCGGAATGCCCGCGCTGCCGACCGACCACACCGGCTTGCCGGTGCTGTCGGCCAGGAGCAGCTCGCCGTCGTCCCGATGGGTCAGGGTGAACCGGCCCGCCGGGCTGGACAGCGACGACCGGCACAGCCAGTCGCCCCGCTGCAGGCAGCCCGCGCCGGAGAGCACCTGCTCGCGCCACATCGTCGCGCGGCTTGGCCGCGTCTTCGTCGACGCCGTCACGCCGTGACCCGCACGTAGTCGACCAGCATCCGCTGCGGGAACTGGGTGCTGCCGTCGGGATCGCCCGGCCAGTGCCCGCCGACCGCCACGTTGAGGATGAGGAAGAAGTCGTGGTCGAACACCCAGCGCCGACCGCCGAGGTCGGCGGGCGTGCGCACCTGGTACACGTGCCCGTCGACGGACCATGCGATGCGGTTCGGTGACCACTCGACGGCGAAGACGTGGAAGTCGTCGGCGAACTGCTGACCGTTCGGCAGCGTGTAGGCCGCGCCGATCCCGCCGCCACCGGAGTAGCCGGGTCCGTGGATGGTGCCGTGCACCGTGGACGGCTCCCTGCCGATGTTCTCCATGATGTCGATCTCGCCGCAGTCCGGCCAGCCGACCTGGCCGAAGTTGTCGCCCAGCAGCCAGAACGCGGGCCAGATGCCCTGGCCGCGGGGGATCTTGATGCGGGCTTCGAACCGCCCGTAGGTGGTGCGGAACTTGCCCGCGGTGGTCAGCCGGGCCGAGGTGTATTCGCACCGGCCGTACCAGCACCGGTAGTCCGCCGGGTTTTCCTTGCGCGCGGTGATGACCAAGTTGCCGTTGCCGTCGTGCACGGCGTTGCGGGTGCTGTCGGTGTAGTACTGCCGTTCCGCGTTGCTGGGGTTGTCGCCGGTGTCGAAGTACCACTTCGACGTGTCCACCGGGGTGCCGGCAGGGGCGTCGAACTCGTCGGAGAACACCACGTCGGCGGCCAAGGCGCGCGGCGTCCCGGACGTCACGGTGACCTGCGCGGACACCGTGGCGGTCATGACCAACGAGCTCATCACCGCGAGCGCGGAGCGGCCGATCGATTGCATGGCGGCGGGTCACCTTCCCGAGGTCGACAGCGCGCAGCGTGATTGTCCAGCCGACGGGTGATCGTCGGCGCTGGCAGCCTAGCGGTTTGCCTCGAAGGCCCGGCAGGTTTGCCCTCGGTTGCCCCGCGGCATGACCGTGGGCGAGCGCCAGGCCGGAAGCGACTTCGCCAACGGCCGCCCGCTCCAGCCCGGCCGGAAATGCGGCCACGCGGTCGCATACCCCGCGTTCCACACCCCCCGATCCGGTGGTCAGCCGCGGTCGTCACCTTCCTGCGGATCCCACGCCAGCAGCCGCACCTTGGCCACCGTCCGGACGTGTGTGCGCATGGCCTCGGCCGCCCTGTCCGGGTCGCCCGCCCGGATCGCCTCCAGGATCGCCCGGTGCTGCGCCATGGACTGGTGCGGCCGCTCCGGCTGGCGCAGCGACTCGTTCCTGCTCTCGGCGATCTGCACCGAGATCGAGCGCATGAACTCGGCCAGCAGCCCGCTGCGCGCGGCCGCGGTGATCGCCTCGTGGAACCGCCGGTCGCCCTCGATGCCGTAGCCGCCGTCCTCGATCTCGGCCGCCATGTGCTCCAGCGCGGCGTCCATCGCGGCCAGGTCCTCGTCGGTGCGCCGCATGGCGGCCAGCTCGGCCAGCTTCGTCTCCAGCGCCTCGCGCGCCTCCAGCACCTCGGGCAGCCTGCGGCGGCGTGCCATCATCTCGTCCACCGTCTCGACGGCCAGCCGGTCGGCGCGCAGGTAGGTGCCGCCGCCGTGCCGGGACTCGACCAGTCCCTGCACCTCCAGCACCACGATGGCCTGCTTGACCGATGCACGGCTGACCCCGAGCCGCTCGGCCAGCTCCCGCTCACCGGGCAGCTTGTCGCCCGCGCGCAGGCCCGCCTCCTCGACATGCGCCTTGATGCGCTCGATGACCTGCTCGTACAGCCGCAGCCGGTTCACCCGGCTCAGGGCCCCAGACACCGGAACTACCCTTCGCTCGTCGATCGGCGCAGCGCGTACCGACGCTCGACCACGGACAAACTGGATAAGCCACTCTACCAATGAGACCTTGACAGTGACGCCGCTCACGAGACAAAGTGGCTCATCCACTAATCCACTCAGCCACCAGTCCGTTGGCGACGTCAAGGAGGACGGTCGTGTCCGCGGAAATGATCTCGATCCTCGTCCTCGCCGTGATCTTCGTGCTGGCCACGACGCTGTCGATCAACATGGGCGCGCTCGCCTTCGCGGGCGCCTTCCTGGTCGGCACGCTGGCCGGTGGCCTGGATTCCGACGGCATCTTCGCCGGCTTCCCCGGCGACATCTTCGTCGTGTTGGTCGGCGTCACGTACCTGTTCGCCATCGCCCGCGCCAATGGCACGACCGACTGGCTGGTCGGCGCCGCGGTGCGCCTGGTCGGTGGCCGTATCGCGCTCATCCCGTGGGTGATGTACGTGATCACCGCGGTCCTGACCGCCATCGGCGCGCTCAGCCCGGCCGCGTGCGCGATCGTCGCCCCGATCGCCCTCGGGTTCGCCGCCCGGTACGACATCAGCCCGCTGCTGATGGGTGCCATGGTGGTGCACGGCGCGCAGGGCGGCGGCTTCTCCCCGATCAGCGTCTACGGCTCGATCGTCAACGGCATCGTCGAGCGCAACGACCTGCCCGGCAGCCCGACGGTGCTGTTCCTGGCGTCGCTGACCATGAACACCGCCATCGCGGCCGTGCTGTACGTGGTGCTCGGTGGCACCAGGCTGCCGCGGCGGGAGCTGGTCAAGGTCGGCGCCGGTTCGGACGTGCCATCCGGCGGGTCGGCCGGTTCCGGCGGTGACGGGCAGGACGACCCGCTGCCGCACGAGCGCCGCATCCCGCTGGACGCGCCGAAGATCGCCACGCTGCTCGGCCTGGTGGCACTGGTGGTCAGCACCCTGGTGTTCGAGCTGGACGCCGGCCTGACCGCGATCACGATCGCCGTGGTGCTGAGCGTGCTGTGGCCGAACAGCACCAGGAAGGCGGTCAGCGAGATCACCTGGCCGACCGTGCTGCTGATCTGCGGTGTGCTCACCTACGTCGGCGTGCTGCAGGAGATCGGCACGATCGAGTACGTCGGCAACGCGGTCAGCAACGTCGGCATCCCGCTGCTGGCGGCCGTGCTGTTGTGCTACATCGGCGGCATCGTCTCGGCGTTCGCCTCGTCGGTCGGGCTGATGGGCGCGCTGATCCCGCTCGCCCTGCCGTTCCTGGCGCAAGGCACCATCGGCCCCATCGGCATGGTGGCCGCGATCGCCGTCGCGTCGACCATGGTGGACGTCAGCCCGTTCTCCACCAACGGCGCGCTGGTGCTCGCCAACGCCAAGAACGTCGACCGTGACCGCTTCTTCAAACAGTTGATGGGCTACGGCGCGATCGTCGTCGCGGTGGCGCCGCTGGCCGCTTGGCTGGTTCTCGTCGTCCCCGGCTGGGGCTAGGAGGAATGTGCATGACCACGCACCTGCTACCCGATTTGGCCGACGTCTCCCGTCGCGGTGACCGCGTTGCCCTGCGGTTCGGCGACACGGCGTTGACCTACCGGGAGCTCGCCGCCGTCGCCGCCGGCACGGCGAGCCGGCTGGCCGGACTGCGCCGTGTGGCGGTCTGGGCCACTCCCACGGCCGAGACGTGCGCCGCGGTGGTCGCCGCGCTCGCCGCGGGCGTGGCGGTGGTGCCGATCAACCCCAAGATCGGCAAGCGGGAGCTGTCGCACATCGTCGGCGACGCCGAGCCGGACCGGGTGCTGGCCGCTCCCGGTGCCGAGCTCCCGGGCGAGCTGGCCGGCCTGCCGCGCATCGACGTGACGCTGACCCCGCCCGCGCAGCCGGGTCCGTGGCCTGCCGAGCCGCCTGCCTCCACTCCCGCGTTCATCGTCTACACCTCAGGGACGACCGGCCCGCCGAAGGGTGTGGTGCTGCCCCGGCGCGCCCTCACCTCGAACCTGGACGCGCTGGCCGAGGTGTGGGAATGGACGGCGGACGACGTGCTGGTGCACGGGTTGCCACTGTTCCATGTGCACGGGCTGATCCTCGGCATGGTCGGCCCGCTGCGGCGTGGCTGCACCCTGCACCACGTCGGGAAATTCTCCACCGAGGCGGTCGCGGCCGAGCTGGCCGGTGACGCCACCATGCTGTTCGGCGTCCCGACCATGTACCACCGGCTGGCCGAGGACTGCGCCGCCGACCGGGAGATGGCCGAGGCGATCGGGCGAGCCCGGCTGCTGGTGTCCGGCTCGGCCGCCCTGCCCGCCACCGAGCACCAGCGCATCGAGCAACTCACCGGACAGCGGGTCGTCGAGCGCTACGGGATGACCGAGACGCTGATGAACTGCAGCGTCCGGTTCTCCGGCGACCGCCGTCCCGGCACGGTCGGGCTGCCGTTGCCGGGTGTCGACCTCCGCCTGGTCGACGACGACGGCAACCCCATCCCGGAGCAGGACACCGACGCCATCGGCGAGATCGAGGTGCGGGGCCCGAACCTGTTCCTCGGCTACCTCAACCGGCCGGACGCCACGGCGGAGGCCATGCACGACGGGTGGTTCCGCACCGGGGACATGGCCAGGCGCGACCCGGACGGCTACGTCCGCATCGTCGGCAGGCGTGCCACCGACCTGATCAAGAGCGGCGGGTACAAGATCGGCGCGGGCGAGATCGAGAACGTGCTGCTCGACCACCCGCAGGTCGCCGAGGTCGCGGTGACCGGGGAACCGGATCCCGACCTGGGCGAGCGCATCGTCGCCTGGGTGGTGGCCAGGGACGAGCGGCCGAGCGCCGACGAGCTCATCGCCCACGTGGCCGAGCAGCTCGCCGCCCACAAGCGCCCGCGCGAGGTGCGCTTCCTGTCCGCGCTCCCCCGCAACGACATGGGCAAGGTGATGAAGCGTGCGCTCCGTGCTTGACCACGTCGTCAGTGACTTCACCCCCCTCCCCGCCCCCGGTGACGACCACGGCCGCGACGGCCCGCTCGGCTGGCCCGGATACGGCGACCAGCGCGACCGCGCCGAGCAGCAGACGGGCGCGAGCGAAGCGGTCGTCTGCGGCCGTGGTCGTCTTGCCGGCCGGGAGGCGATCGTGATCCACTTCGAGTTCGGCTACCTGGGCGGCTCGCTCGGCGCCGGAGCCAGTGCCCGGATCGCCGACGCTTTCGACCGGGCAGTGGCGGAACGGCTCCCCGTGGTCACGTTCATCGCCTCGGGTGGCACCCGGATGCAGGAGGGCATGGTCGCCCTGCGGCAGCTGCAGACGCTGGCCCACCACTGCGTGCGCCTGCGCGACCACGGGCTGCCGCACGTGGCGGTGCTGAACGATCCGACGACCGGCGGCGTGTGGGCCACCCTCGGATCGTCGGCGGACGTCGTCGTGGCCCTGCCAGGAGCTCAGGTCGCCTTCGCCGGGCGGCGGGTCCGCTCGGGCCCGGACGCCGACGACCCGGTCTACACCGCCGAGTCGCACTGGCACGCCGGGCAGGTCGACGAGGTGGTCGGCGCGGACGAGCTCGGTGCCTGCGTGGCCGAGTGGCTGGAGCTGCTGACCGGCGGCTCGCCGGAACCGGCGGAGGTACCGCGGGCGCTGGGCGGCGCCGACGAGGCCGCGGACGGCTGGCAGGCGGTGCAACGAACCCGGGACGCGCGGCGGCCACGCGCCCAGGCTTACCTCGACGACTACTTCGACCGCCGCCGCTACATCTCCGGCGACCGGGCGGGTGGCGTCGACAGCGGGATGCTCTGCGGCGTCGGCCGTCGCGGCGGGCGGTCCATCGCCTTCGCCGCGCAAACCGGCACCCGGACCACTCCCGCGGGTTTCCGCACCGCGACGCGGCTCGTGCGGCTGGCCGACCGGCTCGGCCTGCCCGTGCTGACCCTCGTGGACACCCCGGGCGCGGCCGCCGACCCGGAGGCGGAGCGGGCGGGCGTCGGACCGGCGATCGCGGAACTGTTCACCACCATCGCGGCCGCGCGCGTCCCGGTCACCACGCTGGTGATCGGGGAAGGCGGGTCCGGTGGTGCGCTGGCCGCGTGCTCCCCCGACCGGCTGTGGATCACCCCGGACGCCTACTTCTCGGTGATCGCTCCCGAGCTGGCGGCCGCCATCCTCAAGCGGCCGGAGGCCGAGGTCCCCGACCTGGCCAGGACGCTGCGGCTCCGGCCGAGCGACCTGCTGGAACTGGGCGTGGTCGACGGCATCGCCGAGGCGCGGCCCCGGCCGGCCACCCCGGTGCACGCGGTCCGCGCCACATCTAGTTGATACATCAACCAAATCGCCATAGCATGGTCGACGCAGCATCGGCCGCAACAGAGCGGAGCGGACATGAGGCCACGGACCGCGTCGATCAGGCTTGGCGTCGACATCGGCGAGTTCACCGATCCCGCCGGCGCGGTGGAGCGCGCCGTCGAGGCGGAGCGGCTCGGTTACGACTACGTACTGGCCGCGAGCACCGAAGGCGGCCTGGACGCCTGGGCGTTGCTCAGCTGGACGGCCGCTCGCACGGAACGGATCGGCCTGGTCGCCGCGGGCCTGGACGTGGCGGAGATCCGTCCGGCGGTGCTCGCCAGGGCGGCAGGCAGCCTCGACGTGCTCGGCAAGGGCCGGGTGACACTGGAGCTTCGGCCCGGCCCGGCGGCCGCCGAGGCAGTGACGGTGCTCCGCCGGATGTGGGACACCTCGCAGCGTCGCGTCCACCACGACGGAGCGTTCCGGCTGGCCGGGGCCGAGCCCGGCCCGCTCCCAGCGCACGACGTGCGCATTTGGATCGGCGGGGACGACCCGAACGCTGTCAAGGTAGCCGCGGACGCAGCGGACGGGTGGCGTGCAGGCGTTCCCGGACAAGACAGTCGGCAGCTGGCCCGGACCATGCAGCTGCTGGCGAAAGCCCTCGCCGAAGCCGGCCGCGACGAGCGCGAACTGGATCGCGTGGTCACACTGCCGGACACGGTCGGCGCGCAGGACGTCGAGACCTTGGCTTCACTGGTCACCGAACACGGAGTCACGACGTTCGTGCTGCGGGTCGACGAGCGGTCTCCGGCGGACGCGCTCGAGCGGTTCGCGCGCGAGGTTGCGCCGCGGCTGAACGAGGCCGCTCAGCACGCGATGACGGAAGGACGCTTCTCCCCCGTCCCGATGCGGCGTGCCGAAGTGCGCGCCCAGCGGGTGCCGGGCATCGACTACGACGGGCTGCCCGCCAACCTCGCGGCGACCGCCGTCGAGCCGGGTGACCTGCTCTACCCCACCACTCGCTCGACCTATCTGCGCGGCGGCGCGCCCGGGTTGGTGCTCCGCCCGCAAACGGTGGACGACGTGGTCGATGCGGTGGCGTTCGCCCACCGGCACCGGCACGTCCCGCTCGGGATTCGCAGCGGCGGGCACGGCATCAGCGGCCGATCCACCAATGACGGCGGCTTGGTGATCGATCTCGGCGCACTGAACGCCATCGAAGTGCTCGACGAGGATCGGCGGCTGGTCCGCATCGGGCCGGGCGCCCGATGGCGTGACGTCGCCAGGGCGCTGCAGCCGTACGGGTGGGCGCTCGGCTCGGGCGACTACGGCGGCGTCGGCGTCGGCGGCCTGGCGACCTCGGGCGGGATCGGGTACCTGAGCCGCAAGCACGGCCTCACCATCGACCACCTGCAGGCGGTGGACATGGTCCTCGCCGACGGCTCCACGGTGCGGGCCAGCCACGCGGAGAACCCCGAGTTGTTCTGGGCGGTGCGCGGGGCGGGCGCCGGCTTCGGCATCGTGACCGGGTTCGAATTCACCGTGGACGAGGTGAGCGACGTCGGCTGGGCACAGCTGGCGTTCTGGGTGGCCGATCCGGCCGACTTCCTGCTGAAGTTCGGCGCAGCGGTCACCGCGGCGCCGCGTGAGACGACACCGTTCCTCATCATGAACAGCAGCTCCGCGCAGGTGATGGCGATGGTGGCGACGGACGACCCGGACGAGATCCTGGCGCAGCTTCGCCCGATCGCCCAGATCGCGCCCCTGGTGCAGCAGCAAGTGGTGGTCGCCCCCTACGCGGCGGTGATGAACATGTTCCCCGACGCTCCGCACCAGGGCCGCGGCGAACCGGTCTCGCGGTCCGGCCTGGTCACGTCCATCACTCCGGAGTTCGCCGAGGACAGCGCTCGGCTGCTCGCCAGCGGCGCGGTGCACTGGTTCCAGCTGCGCAGCATGGGTGGCGCGATCGCCGACGTGGCACCGGAGGAGACCGCGTTCGCCCACCGCGACGCGGCTTTCCAGATCACCGCCATGGGCAGCCATCCCCAGCGGGTGGACCGCTGGTGGAACGAGCTGCGCAAGCATTTCAGCGGCATCTACCTCAACTTCGAAAGCGACACCAGCCCGCAGCGGGTGGCCGAGGCGTTCCCGCCCCCGGTGCTGTCGCGGCTGCGCAAGCTCAAGGCCGAGCTCGACCCGACCGGCTTGTTCCGGGACAACTTCACCCTTGCCGAGAACCCCGTGGGGAGAACAGCATGACCGACTACGGACACGAGTTGTTGTTTGGCACCTTCGTCACCCCCACGGCGCAGCCGGTGCGGCACGCGGTCGAGCAAGCCGTCGTGGCCGATCGTGCGGGCCTCGACCTGGTCACGTTCCAGGACCACCCCTACGTCGCCCGGTTCCACGACACGTGGACGCTCATCGCTTACGCCGCGGCACGCACCGAACGCGTGCGCCTGACCGCGAACGTGACGAACCTGCCGTTGCGCCCGCCGGCCCTGCTCGCACGCAGTGTGGCGACGCTCGACCGGCTGTCCGGTGGCCGCATCGAGCTCGGTCTCGGCGCCGGAGGCCACTGGGACGCCATCGCGTCGATGGGCGGCAGGCGGCTCCGGCCGGGCGAGTCGATCGAGGCGCTCGAGGAAGCCGTGCAGATCATTCGCGGGGTGTGGGACACCGACACGCGAGGCGGCTTGACCCTGGAAGGCAAGTACTACTCCGTGCGCGGCATGAAGCGGGGCCCTGCTCCGGCGCATCGGCCGGGCATCTGGATCGGCGCCTACAAGCCGCGCATCCTGCGCACCATCGGCCGGATCGGTGACGGCTGGTTGCCGTCCTACCAGTACCTGCCGAACGGACCCGACCACCTGGCCTCCGGCAGCGCGATCATCGACGAAGCCGCGGAATCCGTCGGCCGGGATCCACGGGACATCCGGCGGCTGCTGAACATCACCGGCGAGTTCGCCGAGACCAGCCGGGGGTTCCTGCAAGGACCACCGGACCAGTGGGTGGAAGAACTGACCGACCTCGCGCTGACCTACGGCACCAGCGTGTTCGTGCTGGTCTCCGACGACACCACGACGACCGAGGTGTTCGCCAAGGAAGTCGCCCCCGCAGTACGCGAGGAGGTACAACGGGAGCGCGCCGCCCAGCCGACCGGGTGACCCCTGACCGGCCGGGGTGCGTCAGCCGCACAGCGCCGTCGACGGGCACCGCCCTCTGCGACCACTCGCCGTGATCTCCGGCTGCTCGATGGTTGGCACGGATTTCTTGGCCGCGTCGTCGGGTGCGGTCGCGCATTCCAAGCTGCGACTCGCGCATCACATCACCTGGCCCAGGGGGACCGTTGCAACCATCCGTAGCAGCCCTGTCCGCAACAGCACCCGCAGCAGCCATACCGCGGCGGCGCACAGCTTCCTCTGCGGAAGAACTGCACCGGCCTCATCGTCTCCGTCATCGCCGGAGTCGTGGTCGTCGCTGTCGCCTTGCCCCCGGTTCGTCCTCAGCGACGACAAGAGCGATGACAAGAGCGACGACAAGGACGACAAGGACACCGCTGCGGCGAGCTCGTCAGCCGCCGCAAGCGCTCCCAGCCCGGTCCCGGCCAAGCGTGGCGTCGCGCTCGATCCGGCGACGACATGCCGCAGGAATACGTCCAGCAAGCCACAGCAGTCGCCCACCAGGTGGTGGACGCTCTCAACAAGCACGACGCCGAGCTCGGCGGACAGCTCACCTGCGAGGGCTCGGTCGTGCCCGCGCTGAATTCATGCCGGAGGACCAGCAGGCTCGTTTCGTCGGCGCAGGCCCGACCGCATCGATCAAGTTGAGCGCCGGCATCCGGCTCAACTACGACGGCAAGCCAGGCGCCACCCGCACGACGCTCATCGTGCGGCGTGATGGCGTGTGGTGCGTGGACATGATGATCTGACGGCGGTCACCGAACAACGGAATGATCTGACGGCGGTCACCGAACGACGGATCACAGCCGGCCCGGTGGACGCCGAAGCGGTCACCGTGAAGCCATGTCGCCGGTGCCCGGCACCCCTTCGGCCAGCCCGTAGCGCAGGTGCACGATGCCCGCCGGGCCGGCCGTGGGCGGCTCCAGCAACTTCAGGTTCGACGGCACCGCGCCACCGTCGAAGACCTGCTTGCCGGTGCCGAGCACGATCGGGTGCACCCACAGGCCGAGCTCGTCGAAGAGCTTCTCGGCCAGCAGGGTCTGCACCAGGTTCAGGCTGCCGACCACTTTCACGTGCTCGTGGCGGGCCCGGATGTCGCGCACCTCGCTGACCAGGTCCGCGCCGATCTGTTGCGACCCGGCCCAGGACAAGTCGGGCTTACCGCGCGAAGCCACGTACTTGGGGATGCGGTTGAACAATTCCGCGAACGCGGCGTCCTCGCCGTCCTGCTGATACGGCCAGTAGGCGGCGAAGATCTCGTACGTGCGGCGGCCGAGCAGCAGGGCGTCGGTGTGTTCGTACGCGGCGGCGATCTTCTCGCCCGTGGCCTCGTCCAGCAGTGGTGCCTGCCAGCCGCCGTAGGCGAAGTTCAGCGGATCCTCGTCCGGGCTGCCCGGCGCTTGGCCGACCAGGTCCAGTGTCGTGAACAGCTCGATCTCGATGAAACCCATGGAGTCTCCCGGTGATGAGAAAACGTCGTCGTGACGGGTAGACCCCAGCGCCCGGCAGAACTCATCGGTCGCGATACGTCCGCCCACGCGATACCCGCGCTGGCAGGCGGACACGAGCCGCCGTCCACCTCTTGTCGGCATCGGGCCGCTGTCCGCTACCCGGCTGCGCGCCTTCGTCGGGCCGGTCGCGGCTTTCCGCCGCGCCAAAGCCAACGCTTCGATGAACTTTGTCCAAAATGACCACAGCCCGGGCCCCGTTGTGCAAAGCTCACGGCACCAACGAACGGGGGTCAGCAAGCATGGCCGAAGTGTCCGACCCGCGCGGGGTCTTCCAGGTCCGGGCTAGCGACGACGTGATCGAAGGCGTGACCGTCTCGCCGCTGTGGGAGCGCTACTACCCGGACCCACAGGAGTTCTGCAAGGTGCTCAGCGAAACCATCCGCGCCGCGTTGCCGGCTCCGGACGAAGCCGATCAGCGAGAGGACTTGCCCGATCGGCGGCATCAGGCCGACGAGCTCAGGCCGATGGAGCTGGAGCGGTCCAGGAGCTTCTGGAACAACTTCCACCTGCTGCAACGCAAGCTGGAGCAGCGGCGCGAGCGAGCACTCGCCGGAGAGCTGCCGGAATGGGAGCCACCCGAGCCGGTCGAGGACGAGCACAAACGCTGGGGCGTCGATTTCGACGCCGACGGGCGCTTCGCGATGATCGGGATCGCGCCGGAGGTGTTCGAGAACGCCAGCGCGGCCATGCTGTCGAACCTGATCAGCGAGGCCCTGCGCGACCTGCACCTGAACCAGGGCCGTCCCGCCGATCCGGAGTGGGAAGAAATCACCGAGCTGCAGGCCAACTGCGAGAAGTTCCTGGCCGGATGACGCCTGCCGGACACGTCTGAGGAACGGAAGGATTCGATGTCGGTCGAAGACACCATCAAGAAGATCAGGCAGGCGTGCACCGACATGGAGAAGGCGTACGCCGACCTCGCCAAGATGGCCAAGCCGGCCATGGACCAGCTGCAAACCGCCATCGGCAACCTGTACCAGTGGAAGTACACGCTCTACCCGCGCGGCAGCACCAAGCCGGTGGTGGAGTACCGGGACACCCGCTACAACTGGTTCGAGCGGTACGTCCTGCTCAGCATGGGCGGGGGATGGACCGAGGAACACGTCCCCCACCCGCGGGCGGAGGAAGCCAGGCAGCGGGTCAGGGAGCTGCTCGGCAAGGCCAACGCCAACGACGAGGTGTTCGAGGCCAGGGTCTCCAGCATCGCGGAGACGCCGCGGAAGGTCGCCGACACGCTGGAGGTGTGGCTCCGCGTCCGGGATTCGCTGAGCAAGAAGGTCGGCGCGGCGATCCCCAGCGACCCCGCCTACATCCCGACGACGGCGGAGGAAGGCTGGGAGAGCCCGCTGGCCAGCAGCGCCTACGGGGCGATCGTGTCGTCGCAGAACCGGGCGGCGGACGGCGCGCGGCAGGTGATCAGCGGGCTGATCGACAACAGCGCGAAGTTCCTGGCCAGCATCGAGCAGACGCTGGCGGCCTACGCCAATCAGACGGTCGAGCTCAACAAGTACTACACCAACATCATCAGCGGCGCCGGCGGCTTGTTGAAGAAGCCCGACTTCTCCACCATCACGGGCCTGATCGACGAGGGCTTCAAGGTGGTGAACGGGCTCGCCGAGAAGGAACTGCGCGAGGCCAAGGACTTCGCCAGCATGCTCAACAGGTCGATCGAAGCCATGCTGGCCATCGAGAAGCTCAACGGTGACATCGACGCGTTGAGCGAACGGGAGACCGACCAGGGGTGGCCGGCCCCGATCGCGATCAAGGCGGCACCGCCGGACGGCACCCCGGACCGCGGCGAGCTGGTGATGGACGCCAGGTACTTCACCGACCATGCGAAGTTCTGGGACGACATTTCGGGGGATCTGAAGGATCTGAGCAGTCAGGCCAAGACCGTGCCGGACATCCCGACGATGTTCACCAAGGTGCCGACGTTCTCGGCGGACCAGTCGACGGCGTTGAACAAGCTGGCCGACCGGATCACCGACGACGTGCTGAGCCAGGGCAGCAGGGCGACCGCCGAGCTGGCCGACAAGTTGCGCGCGGCCAGGCACGACTACCTGATGCGGGAACTGCAGAACGAGCAAGAGGTCCGCGCGATCGAGCAGGAGCTGGACTGACGGCCGAGCCGCACCTGGGGCGCGGCTTCGCAGTATCCGGACCGACAGGCGGCCGGGGACGCGGCAAGCGACCCCGGCCGTCTGTCGTGTGCCCGTTGTTGTGTGGTCGTCTTCTCCGTCCCCCCACGCCCTCCCACGGGCTCCTGGGCCTGGACGCCTGGCTGCCCCGCCACCGGCAACCAAGCACACATCACACCGGCCCGGACCGGGCAAGTCCCCCGTGCGGTAGCTCAGCGGGCCGCCACAATCGACCACGTCCGGGTCGATGTCCGTCCCGGACTCTGCGCCACCGTCCCTGAGCGCCCCGCACCTCGACTCGCCCTGCCGCGCGGGCACACCTGCGGGTCCGGGCTGCGCGATCACCGACCACCGCCGGTGATCAGCGGGATGGAGATGAAGTCTGCGATCGCTTTCTGGCCGGCGATGTTGGCGTGAATGCCGTCGGAGTCGTAGGCGGGATTGAGCTGGTTGGGTTGCACCGGGTCCTTGAGCACCTGGTCGAAGTCGAGCACACCGTCGCAGGTGTCCGTGCAGTTGTTCCAGCGCTTGACGAAGGTGCCCACCTCATGGCGGTACCTGTTCTGCTGCTCGGTGTACGAGGCGCGCGGCGTGATCGGGGTGACGTAGACCTTGACGCCCGCGGCACGCAGGCGCCGGAACACCTCGCGGTAGCTGTCCAGGATCTGCTCGTCCGTGCAGCCGAACGCGAGGTCGTTGGTTCCGTAGTAGTAGATCACCGCCGACACGCCGTGCAGCTCGAGGACGTCGCGTTCGAGCCGGGCGAGCGCATCGAGCCCGCGGGCACCGCCCGGGATGGACGGGCAGGCGGCCGAGCTGGTCGTGCCGGCAACGCCCGCGTTGGCCACCGCGTACTGTCGGGTCGCGGGCGCCTCACGGACGATGCGCCGCGCCAGCTCGTCGGTCCACCGCCGGTTCGTCCCCAGCTCGGTGCAGCCGGGACCGCAGTCGGTGCTGCCCGTGCCGTCGACCACGGAGCTGCCGAAGGGCACGATCGTGCCGCGCAGCTTCGGATTCTGCACGTCCACCGCGCTGACGAAATACGTCGACGTCGTCTTCTCGGTGTACGAGGAACCGGAACGTTCGGACGTGACATCACCGGACCCGGCAGGTGACAAGTAATTCTCGCGGAATGCGGAATTGTGCTGTCCCGGGACGGCCGTGCCGGACACGTGGAGGCTGATGGCGATGTCGGAATCGGGCCGGGTGGTCAGCCGGACTGGATCACTCCAGACGTCGCCACCCGATGGGATGGTGACGGCGCTGCTCCCGGCAAAGGTCGCCGGACGCGGATCGACGACCTCGGCCCCGCCGGCGCTGACGCCTACCGTCGCGCGGTCGATCCGCAACGGCTCGGTGCCGAAGGTGTTCTGCACCCGGAATCGCACGGCGTGGCCGCCTTGGCTCAGGTGCGCGATCATGCGGACCGACTGGTTGGCGAGCTGCCTGCCGGCCAGGCGTTCCTGCGACTGCGCCCACACCGTCACCCACGCCGTGCCGCGCTCGCCCGCATGCGAAGGTGCCGCCAGGAACGCGGCGCTCGCCAGGACCACTGCGGATGCCGCCACGGCCGCCCAACGTCGACGCCTCATGAACTCCCCCGGGAAAGGTGCAACGGCACGATGAAGATCGTCAAGTTTGTGAAGAAAGCTACTCTTGGCCGTCAGCGAACGCGATCGTTCTGAAACCTACGGGCAGCAGCGCCCGTCGGCCGGGGCAGAAATTCATCACAAGTGATGACAATGCGCTGCGCCGGAATCACGTGAATCCGGCGCAGCGCTTGCCGCAGATGGAACGCGTACGCGCCCGAACCTTGCGCATGGTCCGGTGGCACCGACCGGCCGGGGTGAAGGCCGTACGGACCGTCAGGAAAGGCCGATGCCGCGCGGCGATGCACCGGCCGATCTCGATCGGCAGACTGACGAGTCGCTGCGACCCGATCCAAGAAGCCGACGGGCGCCTTCGGTGGCACACCTGCGCTCCGACATGCGAAACGCCCCCGGAGCACTTGTCTCCGAGGGCGTTTCGCCTCGTAGCGGGGACAGGATTCGAACCTGCGACCTCTGGGTTATGAGCCCAGCGAGCTACCGAACTGCTCCACCCCGCGTCGGTGATTCCCAGTGTACACAACCGTTTTGACGGCCTTCAGGGGGGTGGGTACTTCGCCGGCTGAGGCGGACGGGCGATCCTGCCGATCGATCGGCAGCCGGATGTCGCGTGCAGCGACCCGCCCCGTGAGCAGGCACGACCACCCGCACTATGCGCTGGCGCTGAGCCACACGCACACCGCACTGGGCCACGACGCCGCCACGCTCACCCGATCGCCCACCGCTCCACGCGAGTCACTCGCGATCGCGCCCGCGCCACCCCACTACGACATAGCCACCCCCACTAAGACATACTTCGGACGCCAACCACGGCGCCTCGGCGAAGCACTTTGTGGCAGCCTGTCCCGGGCCCAGGCACCCCTCTGCACCCGAAGCGCAGTGCCGGTGCGCCCACGCACCCCACCGATCCAAACACACATCCCGTGGCCGACCACAACGGCACACACCAGCAAACTCGCCTACAGCACCCCACCCCTCACGCAAACACCCCCTCCGCATCCAACACACAAAATCAGTGCGTCCACGCACAGCCCCCAGCCCGAACGCACACCCCGTGGCCGACCACAACGGCACACGCAGCAAGCTCGCCTACAGCAGGCGCCCCTCGCACAGACACCAACTCCCAATCCAAAGCACCCGCGATGCACCGGTAGAGGTGCACGGGCGGCCCAATTCCCCCTGGCCCGTGCGGCGGCTTGAGCCAGGTGCGGCCAGTTCCCACACCCACGTGCGGCGTCCTGCACAGCCCCACGGTCAGCGGTGCGGCCATGAATCAGTCGGGCACGCATGTGCACCCGAATTCGCAGGGCTCCCACGCGTGTGCTCCGGTCCGCGAGACTCCCACGCGTGCGCGCCCGAATCCGCGCGGCTTCTGCACACATGTGCACCGATCCGGTGCCGACGGTTCGAGTACCTCGTCCACCCGGTAGCCGTACCGCAGCCTTGAGGATGCCCGGACACGACAAAGCCGTCCGCCCAGCAGCGCGCTGACCGCCGGGCAGACGGCTTTGTGTGTCGAGGTCAGTTCCCTCCGGAGCCCGCGCCACCGGACGACGAGCCGGAGCGGCCGCTCCCTTCACCGTTCTTCAGCTGGTTGTACTTCTTGCGGGCCGCTTCCAGGTCCTCCAACGCCTCAGCTTCGGCTTGGAAGTCGCCCTTCGCGCGCGCCGAGAAGTAGGCGTCCGCAGCTCGAGCCATCTCGTCGGCGACCTCCTGCAACGCCGCGTTGCCGGTACTGGGTCGCTGCGTCGGCGGCCGTTGTTGCTGCTGCTGGTCCGGCTTCTGCTGGTCCGGCTGCTGCGCCGGCTTCTCGGGCTCCTCGGCACCGTCTTCGGAGGCCCGTGGCGTCGTCGCGTACTTGCCCGCGCCGGGCAGTGCCTGGTCGAGCGCTTCGGTCAATGTCTTGCCGAAGCCGACGCGGTTTCCGAACGACACCAGCACACGCGCCAGCTGCGGATAACCACGCTCGGTGCGCTGGCGAATGTAGACCGGCTCCACGTACAGGAAGCCCCCGGCGACCGGCAGCGTCAGCAGGTTGCCGTTGATGATCTCGACGTTCTGGTTGCCGAACAGGGTGCGCTGCTCGGTGTAGTCACCGTTGTTCTCGAACGAGTTCTGCACCTGCGCCGGACCACGGCTCTGCGGCGCGTCGTCGCCGATCGGCAACCGCAGCACCTTCATCTTCCCGTAGGTCTCCGGGTCCGACGACACCGTCATCCACGCCGCCAGATAGTCCCGGTTCAACGGCGTCAACGGGCTGGTCAGCTGGAAGGTCGGCTTCTCGTCGCCCGGCGCCTTCATCAGCAGGTAGTACGGCGGCTGGTTCGCCGACCTTTCGCCCTCGGTCGGGTTGGACGGGACACTCCACCAAGCGGTGTTGGAGAAGTACTGCTGCGGAGTCTTGACGTGGTACTTCGTCAGCAGGTCCCGCTGAACCTTGAACATGTCCTCCGGGTAGCGGAAGTGCTTGCGCAGGCTGTCCGGGATCTTCGACTCCGGCTCCACCGTGCCCGGGAAGACACTGCGCCAGGCCTTCAGCACCGGATCCTGCTCGTCGATCGCGTAAAGCGTCGTCGTGCCGTCGTAGGCGTCGACCGTGGCCTTCACCGAGTTGCGGATGTAGCTGATCGGCTGGTTCTCGTGCCTGGCCACGCCGGTGAGAGTGTCCTCGGTCGCGTCACCCAGCTGCGTCTTCTGCGCGTACGGGAAGTTCGCCGTCGTGGTGTAGCCGTCGACGATCCACTTGATGCGGCCGTCGATCACCGCCGGGTACGGGTCACCGTCGACGGTCAGCCACGGCGCCTTCTTCTCCACCCGCAGGCGCGGGTCGCGGTTGTAGATGATCTTGGACGACTCGCCGATCGCCCCGGAGAACAGGATGTTGCGCTCGCCGTGCGCGATGGCGAACACCAGGCGGTGGAACAGGCCGTCGATCGGCACACCGCCCTTGCCTTGATAGCGGTGGGTGGTCTCGGCGGTGTCGAACTCGCCCTGCGCCGACTCCTCGGGGTTGTTGACGATCGCGTAGTCGTCCTCGCCGAACAGCTCGCCGTAGTAGATGCGGGGCTGCTTGACCTCGATCCCGATCGCCTTCGGGTTGATCGTGTCGCTGCGCTTGGTCAGCGGGTAGCCGCCTTCGGTGCCGCCCTCGCCGCTGTTGTCGCCGACGGCGCGGTCGATCGTGTTGGCGGGCGCCAGGACGAAGCCGTTGCCGTGCGTGTACACCAACCGCTGGTTGATCCAGCTTCGCTGGTTCTCGGCCAGGCCCTCGGACTTCAGCTCACGCGCCGCGACGATGTAGTCCTGCACCTCGCCGTTGATCTCGTACCGGTCGACATCCAGCTTCTTCGGGAAGCCGTAGAAGTTCTCCCGCGCCACCTGCTGGGTGAACGTCGGCTCCAGCACGCTCGGGTCGAGCAGGCGGATCCGCTCGATGGTCTCCCTGGCTTCGGCGATGTCCTCCTCGGTCGCGGAGGTCTTCGGCCGGTAGTCGACGAACTCGATGTTGTCCAGCTTGTAGGCGAACTTGGTCGCCTCCATGTTGCGCCGGATCGCTTCGGCTTCCTTCTCGATCTCGTTCGGCTTGACCGAGAACTGCCACAGCAGCGCCGGCCAGGCCTGCCCGACCAGGATGCTGGACACCAGCAGCAACGCCAGCGCGATCGCGGGAAGCACGAGGTTACGCAGGAAGGCACCGACGAACAGGGCGCCCGCACAGAACACCGCGATGCTCATCAGGATGAGCTTGGCCGGCATCACCGCTTGCAGGTCCGTGTAGCTGGCGCCGGTGAACAGCTCGTTGCGGCCGTTGAGCAGCAGGTTGTACCGGTCCATGTAGTAGTCGAGCGCCAGGACCAGCACGAAGATGCCCGCGGTGACCGCCAGCTGGATGCGCGCGGCGTTGGTCAGCTGGGCGCCGCGGCCGGCCAGCCGGACGCCGCCGAAGATGTACTGCACCACCACCGCGGCGACGAACGCGACCACGAGCGCGACGAAGACCCATGTGATCGCCCAGTTGTAGAAGGGCAGGTCGAACACGTAGAAGCCGATGTCGTGCCCGAACTCGGGGTCCTTCCTGCCGAAATCGCCGCCATGCAGGAAGAGCTGGACGGTCTCCCAGCCGCTTTGCGCGGACAGTCCGGCGACGGCACCGACCACGATCGGGATGCCGATCCCGAACAGCCGCACGCGGGCGACGATGGTCGACCGGTACCGCGCCAACGGGTCGTCCTGGCTGACCACGGGGACGAAGACGGGCCGGTTGCGGTAGGCGAGGAACAGTGACAGGAATGCCGCCCCGCCGACCACGACGCCGACCACGAGGAACAGCACCACGCGGGTCAACAGGACGGTGGTGAAGACGTTCCGCGCGCCGACTTCTCCGTACCACAACCAGTCGATGTAGGCGCCGATCAGCCTGCTGCCCAGAACCAGGGCGGCAACCAGCACCGCACCGATGATCAACAGGACTCGACTACGCCTGGTCAGCCTTGGCACGCTGACGGGAGGCCGATTGGCCACAGCACACACTCCTGGGTCGGTGACATCCGCCCGTGGGCGCCATCGGCTTGTGATGGCCCCCACCCAATGTCTACTTAACTCTACGGACCACGGGGAAAGTTCCCCGGCCGGGTCCGCCCCGCTCCTGGCAGGATAGGCCCATGAGCAATGTCAGCGACGTGGCGATGGCCGCGCGGGAAGTGGAAGAGTTCGTCGCGGCCGCCGGCTGGGACCAGCCGCCGCAGCTGTTCGCCCTGGTCCCGACCGCCGACATCCTGGCAGAGCAGCCGGAACTCGCCGCGCAGCTGAATGCCGAGGCAGCGTTGACCCCGGTCGCCCAGGACGCCCTGCCGGAAGCGGAGGATCTCGGCGAGGCACTGGCCAGGATCACGTGGCCGGAAGCGGTGCGCGGATGCGCGATCTGCCAGGAGATCGTGGTGCTGTCACCGGACGCCGAGGAGTCCCTGCCCGACGACGGTGACGTCGCCAGGCTGCAGCAGGCAGCGGCCCAGCATCCCGAACGCACCGAGGGGCGCCTTGTCGCTGCCGTGTCACGCGACGGTACCCGGGCGTGCGTGCTGCGGCTGCGCGGAGTCGCCGTCGACGAGGACGGCGAACCCGTGGACGAGCTGGTCGAGCATCCAGACCTCGCCCCCGGCTTGCTCGACGCGCTGGCGGCCACATTCGAACCGTAAGCACGTTCGGAACGGTCATCCCTGCGTGCGGACCGTCATCCGTGTGTTCGGACCGTCACCCGTGCGCGCGGACGGTCATCCATGCGTTCGGAACGGTCATCCATGCGTTCGGAACGGTGAGCTGCGCGTTCTGACGTACCCACGTCGGAGCCGCCGACATGGTCGTGGCATGGTCTCGCCACGACCTGGCATCAGTGACCGTGGGGTCGGGCACCAGTAGCTGTGCTCGCCCCGACGGCCATGGTCGGCTGCAACCACGAAAGCCCGCAGCCGCTGCGGATGCCGACACCCAAAGCCCTCAGCGAGGCCTGGCCGAAACCGTCAGCACCGCACCCGGAGCCCTCAGCACGAAGCCATCGACACGACGCCGAGACCGCCGTCAGTACGAAGCCTGACCAGAAGCCTTCACACGAATCGTGATAGCCGTCGGTACGACGCCCAGCCAGAAGCCTTCTGCGCGACGCCCGGAGCCGCCCGTCTTCCTGGCGTCCCCAGTCAATAGCCGCCCTCTTGGCGTCCCAGGCAATAGCTCCACTGCGTTGAGCCGCCGGCTTTGAGCCACTGGCCAATCGCTTCGCGCTTGGAGCCGCCCAGCCACTCGCTTGGCGCCCTGGTGTGGGAGGCAGCCTGCGACCTCAACAACTCGGCACGGGCAGGCCCTTGTCGAGGTTTTCCAGCGCCTGGACGGCTTCGGCCAGCTTGCTGACCTTCACCAGACGCAGGCCGTCCGGGGCCGATTTCGCTGCTTCTGCGCAGTTCTCCGCAGGCACCAGGAACACCGTGGCACCGTCGTCGCGCGCCGCGGCGAGCTTGAACGAGACACCACCGATCGGCCCGATCGTGCCGTCGGGGGTGATCTCACCGGTTCCGGCCACCCGCCGCCCGCCGGTCAGTTCACCCGGGGTCAGGCGGTCCACGATGGCCAACGCGAACATCGTGCCCGCGGACGGCCCACCGACGTCGGCCAACTTGATGTCGACGGACAAGCCGGGTAGCTCCGGGCGCGCGCCGACCACCACGCCGAGGAGACCTTCCGATCGACCGTCGTCGGCTTTGCCGAGGGTGATCGTCGCGGTCCTGGTGCGTTCTGCCTGCGTCTCGCTGGCTTTCGCCTTGTCCTTTGTGCCGTCCTTGGCGTCCGCGTCGGCGTCTGCTTTGCCAGCCCCCCGTTCGGCTTCGTCGGCACCTCTGCCCTTGTTCTGTTCGCTCGTGTCTTTGCCGGTGCCGCCCCGGCCGGCACCTTCACCACCGGCCTTCTCGCCGGCCTCGGCGTCGGCTTCGCGGAAGGTCACCGTGATCTTCTCGTTGGGCTTGGTGCCCTTCAACGCGTCGAGCACGTCTTGTGGGGTCGAGACCTTCCTGCCGTTCACCTCGACCAGCTCGTCGCCCGGGTCCAGCACCCGGGCGGCCTCTTCTCTCGTCACCTCTTGGACGACCACCGTGTAGCGGATCCGCTTGCCTACTGCGGCACCGGATTCCTTCAGATACGCCAGAGCTGCCGAAACCGCGGCGTCTTGCGAGTCGACGAACTGCTGCGCGTTCTTCTGTTTGACCTCTTCGTCGGTTTCGCCGGGCGGGAAGTACAGCTCGCGCGGCGCCAGCGCGTAACTTCCGCTCGCCCACAGCCCCAATGCACCGAGCAGTGTGACGCCGTCCTGCACGGCCACCGTGGTCAGCCGCAGCTCACCGGATGTCTCGTAGGTCTTGGAACCGCTGATCGCGATCAACGGACCGTCCTCGGTCTCAGCCAGCGTGTCGTGCGTGGGCCCGGGCCCGAGCGCCACGTACGGCACTCGCACGAACGTGCCGACCAGGCCGAAGACGAGCACGATCACCATGCTCCACACGATGGTCCAGCCGCGGCGGGTCAGGTGAAGTCCCCCGCTCGCGATATGCGAAGCACGCTCACGGTCGGCACGCGAGTGGCGTCGACGATCGCCCAGCGCACCGTGCTCACGGCCTGCGGCGCCTTGCTGTGATGAGTTCTCTGGCCTGTTCACGGACGTCCTGTCAAGCGGAGTCGACGAAACATGTTCCGGTAACGAGGACCCTACGCGATCGGTGGGATCCGATCGCGCTGGGCTGAACACGACATCGGGCAAGCCGCGTACCGTAGAGGCATGAACGATTTCCCGTTCGGCTTCGGCCCCTCCGACCCGGACAAGCGCGGTGAGGGCGAGTCCCGCGAGCCGTCCGGCTTCGGCTTCGGGGCGCCGGGCGGTGGCCCGCAAGGCGCCGAGGCCTTCGCACAACTCGGTCAGATACTCAGCCAGCTGGGCAGCATGCTCAGCCAGGCGGGGTCGTCCTCCGGGCCGGTCAACTACACCATCGCGAAACAGATCGCGCTGCAACGGTTGAGCAGCAGCGGGCAGGCGTCGAGCTCCGACAACGAGAGCACCGCCGTCCGCGACGCCGGCCACCTCGCCGAGCTGTGGCTGGACGCCGCGACGATCCTGCCTGTCGGCGCCTCGAGGACAGTCGCCTGGTCCGCGCGCGACTGGGTCGAGAAGACGCTGGACACCTGGCAGCACTTGTGCGACCCGGTCGCCCAACGAGTCGCCAATGCCTGGGTGAACGCGCTGCCCGAGGAGGCCAAGCAAGCCGCCGGCCCGTTGCTGTCGATGATGAGCCAGATGGGCGGGATGGCGTTCGGCACCCAGCTCGGTCACGCGCTGGCTCAACTGGGTTCCGAGGTGCTGACCTCGACCGAGGTCGGATTGCCACTCGGCCCCGACGGCACGGCCGCGTTGCTGCCTGCCAACATCCAGAAGTTCACCGAGGGCCTGGAGCGGCCGAGCAGCGAGGTGCTTGTCTTCCTCGCCGCGCGTGAAGCCGCCCACCATCGGCTGTTCTCCCACGTGCCGTGGCTGCGGCAGCGCCTGCTCGCCACCGTCGAGGAGTTCGCCCGTGGGATCACGGTGAACACGCAGGCACTCCAGGACCTCGCCGGTCAGATCGACCCGGCGAATCCCGCGAGCGTCGAAGAGGCGTTGTCATCCGGTCTCCTCCAACCACAAACGACTGATGAACAAAAGGCAGCCCTCGCCCGGTTGGAGACGTTGCTCGCCCTGGTGGAGGGCTGGGTCGACGTGGTCGTCGCCGATGCCGTGGGCGATCGCCTCCCCGGTGCCGATGCTCTCCGCGAGACGTTGCGCAGGCGGCGCGCCTCCGGCGGTCCCGCGGAGCAGACCTTCGCCACACTGGTCGGGCTCGAGCTACGGCCGCGCAGGCTGCGCGCCGCCTCGGCCCTGTGGAAGCTCGTCGGCGATCAGCACGGCATCGACAAGCGGGACAATCTGTGGTCCCACCCGGACCTCATGCCGACCGCGGACGACCTCGACGATCCGCTCGAGTTCGCCGAGCGCCTGGGCGCCGACGCGTCGGGTTTGGCCGACTTCGACCCGATCGCCGAGCTCAACCGCACGGAAAAGGCGACCGAAGACCGGGCCGGGGATGCGGACTCCGGCGACACCCGGGACGCCGCTTCGAAAGGGACAGAAGGCGACACCCCGGGAAACACGGAGAACGACGACCCCGGCACCGGCCCGCGCACTGACGGCTGATCGGCGCTAGTCGAGCTCGATCAGCCCCAAGCCGGCAGCGGCCGACAGGCCCTCGAGATAGCCGATCGCCCGCTCGGTCCTCGGGTACCGGGAGCACAGCTCCCAGAACTGCTCGTTGTGGGCGGCCACCAGCAGGTGAGCCAACTCGTGCACCAGCACGTAGTCGAGGACCCACGCAGGCACGTCGCCGAGCTTGCTGCTGACCCGGATGGTGCCTTCCGCCGGCGTACAAAAGGCCCACCTGATCCGCATCGGCGGCACCCAACGCACACTCGCCGGCAGCGCCCGACCGTCGAGATATTGCGCTGAGAGCTCGCGACAGCGCTGCATGAGCGCCTCGTCCGACTGCCGCGCAGGCGACAGCCGCCGACTCCGGCTGCGCGACAGCTTGCGTTGCATCTCGGCGACCCAGTACTCCTCCTCCGCACTGGTCATGCGTGCCGGAATCAGCACGATCATGGTGTCGCCATCGAGGTAGGCCGAGACAGTGCGCTTGCGGCGTGCACTGCGCCGCACCTCGACCTTCTTGTGCACGCCTCAACCGTAGGTGGTGCTGCCGACGATGCGGCGAGACGGGCGCAGATCTGTGGACAACTCCCGTGATCCGCGCAGCTTTGACGCGAGTGGCGCCATACGTGCGGGCAGTTGTCCACAGCTTCTCGGTCACGCCGGAAGTGCCCATGGAATCGGGCGAAAGTGGATGCCATGACAGCACCAGCGCCCGAAGTCGAGATCGTCCGCCCGGTTCACGACGAGCTGGCCACCAGGCCCCGATACACCCCGGGGATCAGGGCCTACCAGCGCGCGGTCGACGAAATTCAGATCGGAGTGAATCCAAGACGAGCCGTGCTGGCGACCGACTTGTCGCCCCGCATGGTCTCCGTGCTGCTTTCCTTGGACGGACAGGCGTCCATCGGCCGGCTGATGAGCCGGGTGGGGCCGCAGCACGCGGACCGGCTACGCGCTCTGCTGCGGGAGATGATGGCCGCCGGGTTCGTGATCGACGCCAACCAGCCAGCACGAAACGCCCGGCTCGCCCACGCGACCGTCGAGATACGCGGTGACGGTCCGCTCGCCGCGGCAGTGGCGGTCCAACTCGCATCTGCTGGCATCGGCTCGCTAATCGTGACGTCCAGCGGCACGGTCGGTACCGAAGACATCGGTGCTGTCTGCACACCCGCAGATCTCGGAAAGCAGCGGCGGCATGTGATCGAGCAGGCGATCTCCGCGGCCAATCCGTCCGTGGACATCGCACCGGCGCGGCGGGAGTGCAGTCCCGACCTGGTCATCCTGACCGATGCGCTGGTACCGGCCCCGGAAGTCGTCGCACAGCTCATGCAGGACAACCAAGAGCATCTGGTCGTCGCGGCCCGCGACGGTTGCGGCATCGTCGGGCCACTCGTCCTGCCGGGGCGTTCGGCCTGCCTGGAATGCTTCGACCGATATCGCACCGATCGAGATCGCTGCTGGCCCCGGGTGGCGAGCCAGCTTGCCGGCAAGGTGCAGCGAGCCGATCCCGCAACCACACAGGCGACAGCAGCCTTCGCGGCGGCACAGGTAGCGCCGTCCCTCCAGCCAAGCCAGGACCGACCGCCCCTGCTGGAAGCCACCCTGGAACTCGACCTCACCGAAGGCGCAACGCTGCGGCGCGAGTGGGTCGCCCATCCGCTGTGTCGATGCGGGGTAGCCAATCGATGGGACGTCGACATCAGTGATCAACCCGACGAACTCGGCAGACAACGGCCGTAGTCACAAGGCAGAATCGAATGCATGGCCGAACCCGCGGAGCAAAGCCTCCCCAGCAAAGCGACCGCTCGTGCCGCGAAGCTCGCCAGCCTGCCGCTGGGCATCGCGAGCCGCGCGGTCGGCGGCTGGGGAAAGCGGCTGACCGGCAAAAGTGCCGAGGAAGTCAACGCCGACCTCCAGGCGAAAGCCGCGGAACAGCTGTTCGAGGTGCTCGGCACGCTCAAAGGCGGCGCGATGAAGTTCGGCCAGGCGCTGAGCGTATTCGAAGCCGCCATCCCGGACCAGTACGCGGCTCCATACCGAGAGGCGCTCACCCGTCTGCAGTCGGCCGCTCCCCCGATGCCCGCGAAGCAGACGCATCGGGTCATGCGGGAGCAGCTGGGCACCGGTTGGCCGAAGCGATTCGCCGAGTTCGACGACGAACCCGCAGCGGCGGCCAGCATCGGGCAGGTGCACCGCGCGGTGTGGCACGACGGCCGCCACGTCGCGGTCAAGGTGCAGTACCCAGGGGCCGACGAGGCACTGCGCAGCGACCTGCGGCAGCTCATGCGCTTCTCACGCCTGTTCCAGGCCTTGTCACCGGGCACCGAGGTGAAGCCACTGCTGGCGGAACTGTCGGCCCGGATGAACGAAGAACTCGACTACCGGGGCGAGGCCAATTTCCAGCGCGCCTTCGCCGCGGCTTTCGACGGTGACCCCCACTTTCTGGTGCCCAAAGTCGTCGCCAGTTCCCCGAAGGTCGTCATCACCGAGTGGGTCGATGGCACACCACTCGCCCAGATCATCAAGTCCGGCGAGCGCGATGTGCGCAATCGCGTGGGTCGGCTGCTGCTCGAGTTCCACTACTCATCCCCGGCGCGCGCCCACCTCATGCATTCCGACCCGCACCCGGGCAACTTCATGCTGGCCGACGACGGGCGCATGTGCGTGATCGACTACGGCGCGGTCGCGCGGCTGCCCCACGGGATCCCCCGGGTGCTCGGCCACATCATCCGGTTGGCCCTGGACGGCAATGCCACCGAGATGATGCGCCTGATGCGCGAGCACCGGTTCATCACCGTCGGCAGCAAGATCACCGCCCAGGACGTACTCGACTACCTTTCACCCTTCGTCGAGCCGCTCACGGTCGACAGGTTCCACTTCACCCGACGCTGGCTGCAGCAGCAAGCGGCCCGCATAGGCGACGTCTCGGGCAAGGATTTCCGCACGGCACGCTTCCTCAACCTGCCCGCCGAGTACTTGCTGATTCACCGCACCACGGCGGGTAACACCGGCATCCTCTGCCAGCTGGACGCCGAGGTTTCGGTCCGTGACATCGCCGAGCGCTGGGTGCCCGGCTTCGCCGACTGATCACCGCCCGAGCGGTAGACGCCGGCATGTCAGACGGCTGATCCACAACCCTGCCGAAAATTGGGGCAATTCCGGCATTTTCGGCGGAGTTATCCACAATTTTGCGAACGCCGCCAATCGCGCCTTGCCAGCCGAGACGATCAAAGACATGGAACACAGACGCAGCCGAACCGTCAGTATTCCGCCCGAGATCGCGCCGGATGGAGTCGCGCCGGTCACCGCGCTACTGCGAGCCGGGATCAGCCACAGCATGATCACCAGGAGGTGCCGCGCGGGCGGCCCCTGGCGGCGCCTTCTGCCCGGAGTCGTCATGCTCGCGAACAGTGAGCCGACCCGCAAGCAGCTCTTGCGAGCGGCCATCACATACGCCGGTCCCCGTGCGGTGATCACCGGTGTCGACGCATTGAACGCCTACGGCGTGCAGCTCCCCGCTCCGCACACGGTCCGCCTGCTCGTTCCAGTGGAACAGCGGCTGGCCCCGAAAGAATTCGTCACTGTGGAACGCACGACGCGCATGCCCAAGCCGATCATGCGTGACGGTCTGCCCTTCGCCCCACCATCTCGCGCCGCTGTGGACGTAGCCCGCGGCACGTCCAACATTGCGTTACTGCGTTCCGCCTTGGCGCTACCCGTCATGCACGGCTTGTGCGATCACGACAGCCTGCAGCGCGAACTGGAGGCCGGGAACCAGCGGGGCACCGCAGCTGTCCGACTGGCACTGCGGCAGCTCGACGTCACGGCGACCAGTGCTCTGCACAGCAACGCCGCAGCGCTCCTGCAGCACGCCCCACTCCCGCCACCGCAATGGAACGTGACGATCCAGGACTGTAGGCGCCGCCCGCTGGGGTACGCCGATGCGTGGTGGGACGAGATCGGCCTGGCGTGGCAGTTCGAGCCAGCGGTGCCTGAATCCGCCACGCCGGCCCACGGTCATCTCGCACTTACCGCGGCCAAGGTCATCGTCGTGCGCACTCCGGCTGCCGACGTTCGCGCCGCTCTCGACGATTTCTCTCTCCGCAACATGATCGTTCGCGAACTGGCAGCCGCCTTCGCGGAAGCCGGCACACGGGAGCGACCCCGGGTGGAGGCACGATGCTTGTCGGTTCCCTACACCGCGTAAGGCAGCGGCTGCCGAATCCCGAGCCCGGCATGAGCCACTGTCGCAGCTCCTTGAGCTCAGGACGAACCTTGAGCTCCGGATGATCCGCCGTCTACATCCTGCGCTCGACTTGACACCGCCGCCGGCATCTTGTGCTCGGCTGAGCCGCCGGCGATGGCCGGTTCACGTTGACGGCCCGGCGGCAACCGCATCAGTGCGTGTTCGGGGGGAGGTTGAGGCAGGTCAGGGACCGCGCCTGCAATGTGGGGTCAGGCCACGACCCACGATGTGAGGCCACAGCGCGACCGCAGGACAGGAGGGCAAGCATGCCGCGCGCCGGGAGAACCCCCAGCAAGAGCGTCACCGCCCAGAGCATCATGGGCAAGCATGCCGCGCGCCGGGAGGGCCCGGGCAAGGCACGAACCGCGCGTACGACGTCAGGGCGAAGCATGATGCGTGCGGCTGTGGCTTGGCACGAACCTACCCACGCCCCTTGGCCCGTAGGCACGAACCGCGCGTGACGCTCTTGCGCTCGGCTTGAGCCTCGCAGCGAAAGCAGGTTCACATGCGAAGTGGGCCCGCGCGGCCGGGTTCTCCCGGCAGCACGGGCCCACTTCCTCCTACACACAGCTCCAATACAGCAAGCGCCGAGAGCTAGCCGTTGCGTACGCGTTCCGCGCGACGGCTGGCCCAGTGGGCGAGTCGCTCCCACCGACGGGCGCGACGCTGCCGATTCTGAGCGGCCAAAGCGTCAGCCACAGCGACGTCGCCATCTGCGGGCTCGCTGTAGTGGGCGTGCTCGCGCTCACGGATGAGCGCGAACTGCTCACTCAGCATCTCCATGTCGTCCAACTCCTCAGAAGTAGGTCTCGTCTTCGGGCAGTGATTTGCCGGAGCGCAACTCCCGTGGCCGGCGACCAGCCGGCCCCAAGCAGTGACCGTTTGCCAGCTGCCACGCTCCGACCCCGGCAAGCAGCCGTCGCCATCAGGCCCCGACAGCGGCCGGTGACGTCCAGACCCGACACCGGCCGGTGACTTTCAGGCCTGCCCCCGGGACCTCCAGACCCGACACCGGCCGGTGACCTCCCGGCCTGGCCGGGACGTCCAGGCCTGGCACGGGGCGTCCGGGCACGGCACCGGGGAGCTTCAGGCACGACACCAGCGACCTCCAGGCTCTACCCCCGGGAAACCTCCAAGCCCGGCACCAGCGACCGGCCGGCGGCCGTCAGGCCGCGACCGGATGCTTGCGAGGTCGGCCACGCGGACGCTTGCGCGCGATGATCACCCCACGGTCGAAAATCTCGCCGCCCCAGACGCCCCAGGGCTCACCCCGTTCCAACGCGCCGGCCAGGCACGCATCGCGGACCGGGCAACCTGCGCACAGCTTCTTGGCGCGCTCCAGGTCGGCCGGCGCCTCGGCAAACCACAGGTCCGGGTCGCCAACGTGGCACGGCAGGGTCAGTTCTGCGCTCAGCGGATCCGCTGGCGACACCGTCGCCGCCTCGAGTGCGAAGGCGGTTTGGGTTGACATTCGTTCTCCCCTTGAATCTGTCTTCATTTCGTCGTGTGGCGGAAGATCTGCGGACCACACAGCACGAAGGCCGCGGATCCGGTGATCGGTCCCGCGGCCTTCGTGACCCGTGAATCTGACTAAGTCAGTGACTTCACGTGAAGACGAGACAACGGAACCGCTACCTGCGGAGCGATGAATGCTGGCTTGACAGCAACGACGGCGATGTCACCGGTCGGCACCGGCTGAACCGGCTGCGCCGCCGTGGGCACGTCGCGCTCGACGCTCACCGGGTTCACCGGGAGCACGCACGAACGAAGCCGTGCGCCGGACATACGAATCCCCCCAAGCCGCGGGTGGCTGCGGGTACGTGCGAGCGCGAAGATCTCCACCGCTGCCACCTCCCTCGGCTGGTCACATCGAAAGTAGTACGGGCGTTCAACCCGGCCCTAGCAGGCTATCTGCCCACTGCGGACCGCGGCAACTTATTTTTCGAGAATCCTGTCGGCGCAGGTCACAGGCTCACCGTCAGTTCGACCCGGAGGTCGCGGCGACTGCGCGACGGAGTCACCGCGGCCGACAGCCCGCCGCACCGAGCGGTGCTTCTGGAGACCGAGCGGTGCTTCTGGAGCACGACGCCGTCAGTCTCTGCACCGCGGCCTGCACCGCGGCTCTGGACCGAGGCCGATCCAAGGCCGGCACAGCAGTCGGCACACAAGGTCACCGCGCCGGGTACCAGCCGGTGCGTGCTCTGGGCAGGGGCTGAGGGCCGGTGCCGGACGCTCACCGCACATTCCTCTTGGGTCCTTCACAAGCTCCGCTCGGGTCCTCCACATACTTCGCCAAGGCAGTACGTGCCGAGCTGGGCGCGGTGGAGCTGCGACAGGCCCGCGCTGACAACTCGCAGCAGACCCAGACGACTCGCACCAGACCCGTTGGATGTCTCGAACGTGCCGCAGGCACACGCCTCCGCACGCCTCACTCACACCGGGCACTCGACGCGAACCCGCCCCAGGAGTCGCCACCAAGGCAGCGGGAACCTGCTCACCACCTCACTCACCCGTCCGCACATCGCGAACACACCTCGACCACGTGCTGGCACACCGCAGGCCCAGGCCGGGCACTCGACGCAAGGTCCCGACCGAAAGCACCGCCAAGCTGCGGCGGAACCCTCCCGCCAGCTGGCGTGGGGCCATACCCTGGCCAACCTCGCAACCCAGGCGTCGCGGATTCGTCACAGGCCCCGCTGGGTTTCATTGCAAACGGCCCGTCCACGGCTTCGTCGCCTACCCCCTCACAGCTCCATCGCCGCCCCCCTCACGGCTCCGTCGCAGGCGCCGTCAGGAACTCCACAGCCGCGCATCACCCGGCGCACGCCATCAGCTGCTCACCACGAAGTCCCCGGAGAGGTCTTCTGGCCCGAGAGGGTTCTTCTGTCACGAGCTCTCCGCGTGCTTGCGCACCTCGGCAAGCACCTCCGCGCCGAATCGTTCCAGCTTCGTCGCACCGATGCCGGAGATCGCCACCAGCTCGCTGTCGTCGCTCGGCTTGGCTTCCGCGATCGCCATCAACGTCGCATCGGTGAACACCACGTAGGCGGGCACCTTCATCTCCTTCGCCTTGGCGCTGCGCCACGCCTTCAGCGCCGCCAGCAAGTCGGGGTCGACATCGGATGGACAGCCGGCGCACCGCCCCAGCTTCACATCGGCGACATCGGTGAGCACCTTCGCGCAAACCCGGCACCGCGGGCGCTCACCGCGTCCTCGCCGAGCCACCCGAGCGGCCGGATGGTCCTCGGGCACCAGCCCGTAGAGAAACCGGCTCCGCCGCCGGGTTCGCCTGCCCCCGGGCTGACGGGACAGGGACCACGACAACGACAAGTACTCCCTTGCCCGGGTTACCCCCACGTACAGCAGCCGCCGCTCCTCCTCGATCGCCTCCTCGTCGTCGTCCGCGTGCTGGATGGGCAGCGTCCCCTCGCACAGGCCGACCAGGAACACGGCGTCCCATTCCAACCCCTTCGCGGCGTGCAGGGACGCCAGCGTCACCCCGGCAACGGTGGGCGCATGCTGCGCCGCGGCCCGCTGCTCGAGTTCGTGGACGTAGCGCCGCAGCGTCGGCGCGGAGGCGTCCGCGTGGAACTCCTCGGCCAGCGCGACAAGCGCCATCAACGAATCCCACCGCTGCCTGCTCGCGCCACCGGCCGGCGGCTCCGCGGTGAGCCCCACTTTGCCGAGCAACTCGCGCACCACCGCGGGCAACGCTCCTTCCGGCTGTTCCTCCGACGCGGCCGCCGAGCGCAGCACCGACATCGCCTGACGCACTTCCGCACGTTCGAAGAAGCGCTCTCCCCCACGCACCACGTACGGGATTCCGGCCTCGCTCAGCGCCTGTTCGTACGCCTCAGACTGGACATTCACCCGGAAAAGCACCGCGATCTCGTTCACCGCGACGCCGGAATCGATCAGCTCCCGGATGCGCGCCGCGACGCCTGCGGCTTCGGCGTGCTCGTCGTCGTACTCGGTGAACTGCGGCTCCGGCCCGTCCGGGCGCTGGCCCACCAGCCGCAGCCTGCTGCCGGGTAGACGGCGCCGTGCCGCGCCGATGACTTTGTTGGCCAACGTCACCACCTGCGGCGTGGACCGGTAATCCCGCACCAGCCGGATCACCTGCGCATGCGGATAGCGCCGGGTGAAGTTCAGCAGCTCACGCGGCGACGCCCCACCGAACGAATAGATCGTCTGGTTGGCGTCGCCCACCACCGTCAGGTCGTCCCGGCCACCCAGCCACGCATCGAGCAACCGCTGCTGCAACGGCGTCACGTCCTGGTACTCGTCGACCACGAAGCAGCGATAGCGATCACGGAATTCCTCGGCGACCTCCGCGTTCTCCTCCAACGCCGCCGTCGTCTGCAGCAACAAGTCGTCGAAGTCGAGCGCGCGCTCCTCGACCTTCAGCTTCTCGTACACGCGGTAGACCTCGGCGATGCGCTCCGGCGCCTCCGGCGTCGTGCGCCGCGCTTGCGCCACCGCCGACGGATAGTCCTCCGCGCTGATCAGCGATGCCTTCGCCCACTCCAGTTCGCCCGCCAGGTCGCGCAGCATCTCGGCGTCGGTGTCCACTCCGACCCGGTGCGCCGCCCGCCCGACCAGCGGCAGCTTACTGTCCAGCAACCGCCACGGCGGGCCGCCGACGATCCGCGGCCAGAAGTACCGCAGCTGCCGCAGTGCCGCGGCGTGAAACGTCAACGCCTGCGGCCCCTCCACGCCCAGCTTGCGCAGTCGTGCACGCATCTCCCCTGCCGCTCGGGCGGTGAAGGTCACCGCCAGGACGGCGCTCGGCGCGACGTGGCCGGACCTGACCAGATGCGCGATGCGGTAGGTGATCGTTCGGGTCTTGCCCGTGCCTGCGCCCGCCAGCACGCACACCGGACCGCGCGGCGCCGTCACCGCCGCGCGCTGCTCGGGATCGAGATCGCGCTCCACGTCCATCGATTCCGATCCTCGCAGAAGCCCACGACAAACGGAGCCGCTATCCACAACCGGAGTCCTTGTCCACAACCGCAGTCCGTATCCTGGACGGCATGGCGCCAACCGAGGACAAGGACGCGAAGAAGGCGGCCAAGCAGGCCAGGAAAGCCGAGAAGAAGGCCAGGCGGAGCCAGATCTTCCAAGCGTTCAAGATGCAGCGCAAGGAAGACAAGTGGCTCATCCCGTGGATGCTGCTGGTCTTCCTGCTGGTCGCCGGGGCCGTGTTCGCGCTCGGCTGGTGGTGGGGCATCCCGTGGGTCATGCTGCCGCTCGGCATCCTCACCGGTGTCCTCGGCGCCATGATCACGTTCGGCAGGCGGGTGCAGAAGACGGTCTACGCCAAGGCCGAAGGCCAGCCAGGGGCCGCCGGATGGGTGCTGGACAACATGCGCGGCAACTGGCGGGTCTCGTTGTCCGTGGCAGGCACCACGCAGCTCGACGCGGTGCACCGCGTGCTCGGGCATCCCGGCGTCATCCTGGTCGCGGAAGGCGCACCGCACCGGGTGAAGAGCCTGCTGGCCCAGGAGAAGAAGCGCATCGCCCGCTTGGTCGGCGACACCCCCATCTACGACGTCGTCGTCGGCCGGGAGGAAGGCCAGGTGCCGCTGCCCAAGCTGCAGCGCTATCTGATCAAACTGCCGCGCAACCTGCGCGGCCGCGAGGTGGACGCGCTCGAGGCCAAGCTGTCGGCGCTGAAGAGCCGGGCGGCCGCGATGCCCAAGGGCCCGATTCCGCAGGGCGTCAAGATGCGCAATGTGCAGCGGGTGATCCGCCGCCGCTGAGCGGTACCTGCGTCCTCAGGCGCGCATCCGCACCACGACCGTGCCCGTGGCCCGGTCGTGCAGTCCTTGCCCGTCGAAGTTGCGCAGCGCAGGCGGGATGAGAAGGGCCGTGAGCAGGCAACGGACCGCGGCGCGCGGCAGGCCGACCATGGTCGCCCCGTCCAGCCTGGCGACCCGGATGCCCAGCAGGCCCATGCCCGGCGTGATGCCGAGGAAAGCCGAGGACGGCACCGTCAGCACCACCCACACGCCGACCGACGCCCAGTTGAAGCGCGACATCACCTCGAGATCGGCGAACTCCGGCCGGATGAACAGCGTGGTGATCATCGCCGCGGCGAACAGGTCCGCCAGGAAAGCCACCAGCCGCTGACCGCCGGAGGCCACCGAGCCCACGCCGTCCTCCGGGAGCCCGAGCTTCTCTCCTGGCCACTTGCCCTGCTCTTCGTCCAGCCCGGCTCCGGACAGCCAGGTCTGCGTCCAACGCGCCACGTCACCAGGGTAAGCCGGTTTGCGGGCAGACACGCGGCCGCATCGGGTCTAAGCTGGTTTCGCCGGCCTCACTCATGACATGTGTCACTGGCTCATCCGTTAACACCCGCGAAACATTTGGGTGACGGGAGGGCAACACCGTCCCCCTAGCTTTGGCCAACAACGGACTGAGAGCACCCGCGCTCGCAGCACGTATCCCGCATCACATGAAGGAGCAGACGAGCGTGTTCAACTCCCCAGACGAGGTCAGGCGCTTCATCTCCGATGAGGAGGTGAAGTTCGTGGACGTCCGGTTCTGCGACTTGCCGGGCATCATGCAGCACTTCACCGTTCCCGCGTCGGCGTTCGACGACGACGTCTTCGAGGAGGGCCTGGCGTTCGACGGCTCCTCGGTGCGCGGCTTCCAGGAGATTCACGAGTCGGACATGCTGCTGCTGCCCGACATCTACACGGCGCGCCTCGACCCGTTCCGCGCGGAGAAGACGTTGCTGATGAACTTCTTCGTGCACGACCCGTACACGCGCGAGCCGTACAGCCGCGACCCGCGCAACATCGCACGGAAGGCCGAGGAGTACCTGTCCGAATCGGGCGTGGCCGACACCGCCTACTTCGGTCCGGAAGCGGAGTTCTACATCTTCGACTCGGTGCGGTTCGACTACGCCGAGAACCGCTCCCTGCACGAGATCGACTCGATCGAGGGCTGGTGGAACACCGGACGCGAGGAGGAAGGCGGCAACCTGGGCTACAAGACCAGGTACAAGGGCGGCTACTTCCCGGTGACCCCGGTCGACCACTTCGCCGACCTGCGCGACCAGATGGTGCTCAACCTGGAGCGCGTCGGCTTCACCGTCGAGCGGGCCCACCACGAGGTCGGCACCGCCGGTCAGGCGGAGATCAACTACAAGTTCAACACGCTGCTGCACGCCGCGGACGACCTGCAGCTTTTCAAGTACATCATCAAGAACACCGCGTGGGCGGCAGGCAAGACCGTGACGTTCATGCCGAAGCCGCTGTTCGGTGACAACGGCTCGGGCATGCACACCCACCAGTCGCTGTGGAAGGACGGCGAGCCGCTGTTCTACGACGAGTCCGGCTACGCGGGCTTGTCCGACACCGCGCGGCACTACATCGGCGGCATCCTGGCGCACGCGCCGTCGCTGCTGGCCTTCACCAACCCGACGGTCAACTCCTACCACCGTCTGGTGCCGGGCTTCGAGGCACCGGTGTCGCTGGTGTACTCGCAGCGCAACCGGTCGGCCTGTGTCCGTATCCCGATCACCGGCAGCAACGCGAAGGCCAAGCGGGTGGAGTTCCGCTGCCCCGACTCGTCGGGCAACCCGTACCTGGCGTTCGCGGCGATGGTGATGGCTGGTCTGGACGGTATCCGCAACAAGATCGAGCCGCCGGACCCGATCGACAAGGACCTGTACGAGCTGCCGCCGGAGGAGCTGGCCGGCGTGGCGCAGGTCCCGTCCGATCTCGGCACGGTCCTGGACAACCTGGAGGAGAACCACGACTTCCTGCTCGAGGGTGGCGTGTTCACTCCGGACGTCATCCAGACGTGGATCGACTTCAAGCGCGAGAACGAGATCGATCCGCTCCGGTTGCGGCCGCACCCGTACGAGTTCGCGCTCTACTACGACGTGTAAGTCGGCGGGCGCGCGTTCCCTTCCCCCAGCCAGCGACGGCGGCGGCCTCGGCCATGACCGGGCCGCCGTCGTCGTCTCTCCAACGTCGGCGGAATGCTCAGATCCGCAGGCCCAGCTCCCGCAACGCCTCCACCGGCTTGTCCACCAGCTTGCGACGGTTGAGGTCCATCACGCCGAGCACACACTCGATCTTTGCCGAAACCGTGCCGTCGAGTTTGCGGATCTCCGAGTACATGGTGAACGTCTTGCCGTCACCGAAAGTGGCGTCGCAGGTGACGTCGATCTCTTCCCCGTTCCGCAGCTCGCGCAGAAACCACACCCGGGTCTCCAGTAGAACCGGCGCAATCGTCAGTCCGCCTTCGGCGAGTTCGTCCCCGCCCATGTGCCGGAACCACTCGAAGCGTGCTACCTCGGCGTACTGGTGATAGACGGCGTGGTTGACGTGCCCCAAGGTGTCCAGCTCGTAGTGGCGAACCTTAATTCGGGTAACGAACTCACTCATACGCTCACTCTAAGAGCCGCGGTCGGTGTTCACCCGATACTTCGTGTCCAGGTGTGATCAGGACCGGTAGAAGATCCTCTCCACCACCGCACGCGACCGCCGCATGGTGCGCAGGTAGGAGTCGAGGAACTCACCAGGGTCGGTGTCCGGGCCGTAGCCGACGATCCGTGCGACGGACGCCAATTCCTTCCCGGTGGTGGGCACTTGGTCGACCTGCTTGCCCCGCACCAGAGCAGCGGCGTTGCGCACGCGGGTGGCCAACAGCCAGGCGTCGCGCAGCGTGACGGCGTCTTGCTCGGCCACCACTCCCTTGTCCTGCAGTACCTGCAAAGCCTGCAACGTCGACACAGTGCGCAGCTCGGGAATCTCATGACCATGCATCAGCTGCAGGAGCTGCACCGTCCACTCCACGTCGGCGAGGCCCCCGGGCCCCAGCTTGGTGTTCGTCCGCGGATTCGTCCCACGTGGCAAGCGCTCCGAATCCACCCGCGCTTTGATCCGGCGCACTTCCCTGGCGCGGTCGGCAGTCAGCCCACCGGCCGGGTATCGCACCGGCTCGATCATGCCGATGAACCGCCGCGCCAGATCCTCGTCGCCGGCGACCGGCCGCGCCCGCAACAGCGCCTGTGCTTCCCACACCTCGCCCCACCGGTCGTAGTACGCCTGGTAGGAGCTCAGGGTGCGGACCAGGGGCCCTTGCCTGCCTTCCGGACGCAAGTCGGTGTCGACCTTCATCGCCGGGTCCTGACTGGGCGCCCCCAGCAACCTGCTCAGCGAGCTGCACACCTCGGTCGCGAACTCCACGGCCTCGCGGTCGCTGACCCCGTCGTACGGCTCGCAGACGAACAAGACGTCGGCATCCGCTCCGTAGCCGAGCTCGGAACCCCCTAGCCTGCCCATCCCGATGATGGCGATACGCGCCACCCCTGAGGGCCTTCTGGCCAGGGACACGGCCAGCGTCGCGTCCAGAACCGCGTCCCACACGCTCGACAAGGCTGCGCAGACCTCGGGGACTGCGAGTAGGCCCAGCACGTCTGCGCAAGCCACACGAAGCATTTCGTGCCTGCGGAGCGAGCGCGCCGTGGACACAGCGTTGTAGAGGAACGTTTGCCTGCGGACGGCTTGTTGCAGCGTCGCCGCAACCTCCTCCGGGCGCTTCGCGGTCAGCTCGGCGGGATTTCCGAGCAGGCGTAGCACCTCGGGCGCGCGTACCAGCAAGTCAGGAACCAGCTTCGAGGTGCCGAGCACGGTTGCCAGGTTGTCCACCACCGCGCCTTCATCACGCAGGACCCGCAGATACCACGGCGTCTCGGCCAGGGCCTCGGACACGCGCCGGTAGGCCAGCAGACCACCGTCCGGGTCCGGGGTGTCCGCGAACCGGTCGAGCAGTACCGGCAACAGCGTCTTCTGGATCGCGGCCCTCCGGCTCACGCCCGAGGTCAAAGCCTTGATGTGGCTCAGTGCGCCGTCCGGGGCGGTGTAGCCGAGCGCGGCCAGCCGGCTGGCCGCCTGTGTGGTGGTCAGCCGGAGCGCTTCGGTGGGGACTCGCGCCACGGCTTCGAGCAACGGGCGGTAGAAGACCTTCTCGTGCAGCTTGCGGACCACTGCGGCTTTGCGCCTGTACTCCGCCACCAGGACCTCGCTGGCGTCGCGTCCCCGTGACGGCTGCACGCCAAGTGCCCGGGCGAGCCAGCGCAGCTCCGCAATGTCGGATTCCGGCGGGAAGAGGTGGGTGCGGCGCAAGCGACGCAGCTGAAGCCGGTGCTCGACGGTGCGCAGGAACTCGTAAGCCGATTCCAGCTCCGTGGCGTCGGCGCGGCCCAGGTAACCACCGCGGCCAAGCGCGGCAAGTGCCTCCATCGTCGACGGCGAACGCAAAGTGACGTCCGCCCGGCCGTGGACCAGCTGCAACAGCTGCACCGCGAACTCCACGTCACGCAGACCACCGCGACCGAGTTTCAACTCGCGCTCGGCGATCTCGGCGGGCACGTGGCTTTCGACCTTCCGGCGCATGCTCCGGACGTCCGCGACGAAGTTCTCCCGCTCGGCTGCGGACCAGACCAAAGGCGTCACGACCTCGGCGTACTGCTGTCCGAGCTTCTCGTCACCCGCCACTGGGCGGGCTTTGAGCAGCGCTTGGAATTCCCACGTACGCGCCCATTTCTGGTAGTAGGTGCGATGACCCTCCAAGGTGCGCACTAGAGCACCAGCTTTGCCCTCAGGACGCAGTGCGGCGTCGACCTCGAAACAGGCCGCGCCGACCACACGCATCATCGTGCTGGCCACCCGGGTCGCGACCTCCAGGTCGCCTTCGGCCACGAAGATGACGTCGACGTCGCTGACGTAATTCAGTTCCCGCCCGCCGGTTTTGCCCATGGCGATCACGGACAGACGAGCGGTGTCGTCACCGCTGGCCTGCCCGCTTCCGGTGACCTCCCGCCAGGCGATGTCCAGCCCGACCCGAAGGGCGGCTTCCGCGAGCGCGGTCAGGCGTGCGGTGACCTCGGCGTACGTGGGGCGTTCCAAGTCCGGCTCGACGAGCGCACCGAGGTCTGCCGCGGCGATCTCGAGCAGCATACCGCGGTATCCGGCGCGCAAGGCTTTGATGGCGTGCTTGCCTGCTGGCAGATCGCCGTGCGGCGTCCGCACGGCCTCCAGGAGACGGTGCGTGTACATCTCCGCCGACCCGGGAGGCGGATCCATCAGGCGACGCCATTGCTCCGGTGCGTTGACCAGATAGTCCGCCAGCGCCGTCGATCCGCCAAGGACCGCGAGCAGCCGTCCACGAAGGCCAGGGTGGTCGTGCAGCGCGCGGTTCAGCTCGGTCCATCCGGATCCGATGGCCTCGCGCAGCCGATCCAGAGCGAGCAGTGCCTGATCGGGGTCGGCGGTGCGGGACAGCGCGAGCAGGACGGGCTCGCTCTCCTCTACCGGGCCGGGACGGCGGCCGTCGCCGGCTGTGTGGTCAGGGCGTGTCGCCTGCGGAGGCGATCCGCTCGCGGCTGGGCCGGCTCCGTCAGGAGAACGGTCGGTCGAGCTGGCCGGCACCCACCACCCTGCGGCGGCCAGCAGCTCCTCGGCGCGATCGTGCGTCACGCCGTACCGACCGGGTTTCGCTGCAGCTCGATCCCGCGTGGTCACCTAAGCCACAGTAGTCGGAAAGCGATACTCGACCGCATCGTATACCGGGCGGTACCCGATCTTCTGATAGATCGAATTCGAGGTCGGATTGTCCAGGTCGGTGAACAGGACGACATCGCGAGCGCCTTGGTCGAGCGCCCACTGGCTCACCGCTGCGGTGACCGCAGCGCCGTAACCACGCCGACGATGCTCCGGTGGCGTGTAGACCATCCCCACCCGGGACATGCCGTGGAGTTGCGCGCTCGCACGCGCCATCGACCTGACCACACCATCGTCGTGCCACAACCCGTGCGCGTTTCCCAATGCCAGCGATTGAACGATCTGACGACGGTGGTTCGGCCTCCCGACCGGCATCTGTGCATCATGGAAAAAGGCGGCCTCCCAGGCCTCCAGCAACGGAATGTCCTCGGCCTGCGCCAAGCGCATGGATCCCGGCACATCCGGCGGAATCAGTTCTTCCAAGCGGTAGCACCGCATCCTCATCGCCGCGGTGGTGCTGGAGCCCCACTTCTCGGCGAACGCATCAGCCACCTCGCACGGCCCACTCACGCCGGCGAGCTCGACACCGATGTCACGGAGAAACTCAGCCAGGGCCGGGATGTGGTCGATCGTCACCCCGGACACTCCGAGAGGCCACGGTGGGGTGCAGTACGCCGCGCCGACCGTTTCGCCGTGCTCGGTGATGGTCACCAGCAGCGGCTTCGTGCCATAGACATCGGAGATCTGGCCGGACGCGTTCTGCCGCTGCCGGTACTCGGCGCGAAGACCGGTGATCACGGTCAGCGGGATGGTGTGGCGTATGGGATCCGACTCGTAGATCGGGCCGGCGGCGTTCCAGAAGTCTTCCGGGTCGGCGTGCAGACGGACATCCATGCCCTCAGGATCGAGCACCCGTAGCGTCCGGTCCACCGAGTTTCTCACCAGGAACCCGGCCCCATCCGGTGTCGACCGCTGCCGTGGCACAGCTGCCTGTCGCCCACCCCTTCTTGTCGCCACGAACCCCTCTTACCGCGACGAGCCCGCCAACAGTTCCTTCCTCGACCGCCGTGGAACGAACCAACTCCCTGCCCCTCGTCCATCGACCCTGCTTCCGGTGTGGCCGGCCAGCCGGTCCCGATCCTGCCGTGACGAACTGCTTTTCCGGCCCGCCTATACCGACGGCCAGCCTGTACAGACACAGACCTTCACCTGGGCACCGGTCGGCCGAAATCCGTGGGCATAGAAGGCGGGCCGAAGTACAGCACTGGGCCGAAGTTGAGTGGGCATAGAAAGAAAAGAAGAAGGGCGGCCGCAGCCCCCGTAAAAAAAAAAGGGGCATGAAAAAAAAGGGGGGGTCGGGATTCAGCTGAACTCCCGACCCCCCTTTTTTTTTGGCATCCCGAAGGATGTGGTTGTGTGGGTGTCCGGCGGTGTCCTACTCTCCCGCACCCTGGCGGGTGCAGTACCATCGGCGCTGGCAGGCTTAGCTTCCGGGTTCGGAATGGGACCGGG